>Ga0207428_10000003_pt1 | contig 799783 bp, 616 predicted proteins | sample RhiMethybrSRZTD1_FD_187600 | JGI IMG/M metagenome (GOLD analysis project Ga0207428, IMG submission 187600) | Populus rhizosphere microbial communities from Tennessee, USA - Rhizosphere MetaG P. TD hybrid SRZTD1 (SPAdes) (version 3) | ecosystem: Host-associated > Plants > Roots > Rhizosphere >...
CCAGCCGCATCTGAGCCCGATTCACTTCCACCACACGCGCTTTCGGCTCTCGGTTCTCGCTCATCAACCGATGGTACGGTCATCCTCACTTTTCCACAGCACGCGCGATTTCTTCACAGGCTCTCAGAATGACGGGGGAGTGGACACTCCGCTTGCGGAAGGTCTTTTAAGCCGCCCACGTTCGCCCTACGCCAGCAACCTCTCCACTCTTGCAATAATCGCGTCGATCGCCACGAGGTTCTCACCGCCCTCGGGGATGATGAGGTCGGCGTGGCGTTTGGAGGGCTCGACGAATTCTTCGTGCATGGGGCGGACGGTGGTCATGTACTGCTCGATCACGGATTCGACGCTGCGGCCTCGGGTCTTGATGTCGCGCATGAGGCGGCGCAGGAAGCGGATGTCGGGCGGGGTGTCGACGTAGAGCTTGATGTCGATGCGTTTCCGCAGCTCGGGTTCGGCGAGGACGAGGATGCCTTCGAGGATGATCACTTTGCGCGGCTCGACGTGATGGGTCTCATCGAGCTTGCGCGAGTGCGTGGTGAAGTCGTAGACCGGCACGTCGACCGCCGAGCCTTTGCAGAGCACATCGACGTGGCGCGCCAGGAGCTCGGTCTCGAGTGAATCGGGGTGGTCAAAGTTGATGTGGTGCCGCTCTTCGGGACTGAGGCCCTCGAAGTTGCGGTAGTACGAGTCGTGCGAGATCCATTCGATCTTGTCGGAGCCGACGCGGTCGTAGATGGCGCGGGCCACGGTGGTCTTGCCCGATCCGGTGCCGCCGGCGATTCCGACGATGACGGGTCGTGTGGTCATGACATCTCTTCGTATTCGGCTTCGGTGGCGAAGTCCGACACGTCGTCATTGCCGCACGCGGTGCAAACGATGGCGGCGAGCTTGCCGTTCGCGTAATCGAATTGATACGTCGGCGTCTCGCACTGCAGACAGATGAGGTATTCGGGCTCGTCCATGCGGGGAAAGGATACACGGGGGCACAGGTACACAGCTATACAGCTGCACAGCTTCACAGCCGTACAGCTGTGTCGCTGTGAAGCTGTATCGCTGTGAACCTACCTCGTCCCGATCCGCGGCGTGATGAACTTCGCCCCGTTGTCGGCGTTGCGGATGACCGACGCGTAAACGTGCGTCTGCCGCGCGGAGGTCTCGACGACGACGGAGAAGCCGTCGCCTTTGGTGATCATGGGGAAGATGGATTGGATCGATGTGTGGACGAGCGTGCCGGCGGCGACGCGGATGTGGCTGATGGCGACGTTGCGGCCGGGAACGCGCTGCAGGCCGAGGACGAGATCGGCGTCCTGTTCGCCGAGGTTGAGGAGACCGATGTTCGTGCGGAGCTCGTCGCTGAAGGCCAGGCCGTCGAGGACGCGGATCGGAAACCAGGTCTCGGTGCCGTACGCGGCGATCGGCTGCATCGGAGACAGCTCGGCGCCGACGGCGTAGGCGGTGGCGCGGACGGTCACGGAGCGGCGTCCGCCGGTGGTCACACGCAGCGGCGAGAGCGCCGCTTCCAGTCCGAAGGCCTGCCCGACGATGTCGGTGAACCGCTGCGCCTGTCCCGGTCCCAGCGTCAGGAAGAACATCGGCGCGTCGGGCACGGACGACAGCTCGATGGCCACGTCCGCGGGAAACCCGGTCTCGTTCACGATCTCGACGTCGGTCAGCCAGCGCGCCATCGACACGCCGAACGTGCTGCCGACCACGGGGACGATGGTGGTCGACACGATGGGCGAGATCTGCGGCACATCCTGTGCGGCGGCGGTTGCCGCAACGAGCATGAGTGCGATGGTGAGTCGATGCATTGAGAACAGTTGGCGGCCGGCAGTCGACGGCTGACTCGCTTTACGACGATTGAGATTATGTGTGAGTTTCAGACGAAGTGTGGCCGCAACACCCGGCTGCCGATGACGAGGAGCTTCTGGAAGCGCGAAAGGGAGAGGCGGGTGCGGATGGCCAGGAGGGGGTCTTTGCGCAGTCGGGCCAGGACGGTGGCGTAGACGCCGCCCATGAGGAGCGTGGGGAAACGGGCGTCGAAGTCGAGCTCGCGAAGGAGCGGCTCGGCGTCGTGAAAGTAGCGCTCGGCACGGGCGATCTGGAACTCGATGAGCTTCCGCACGCGGTCGTTCTCGATGCGTTCGCGGATCTCGCGCTCGGTGACGCCGAACTGGCGCAGTTCCTCGGCGGGGAGGTAGATGCGGTCGCGCGTGACGTCGTCGCCGATGTCGCGCGTGACGTTCGTCAGTTGCAGAGCGGTGGAGAGGCTGCGGCCGTATTCGAGCGCACGCTCCGAGCGATAGCCGAAGATGGCTAGCGAGATGTCGGAGATCGACGTGGCCACCAGCTCGCAATAATGCAGCAGTTCCGCGAAGGTCTCGTAGCGCGTCTTCACCATGTCCTGCCGGCAGCCGTCAATGAGAGCAATGAATGCGCTCTTCGGGATCGCGAAATGCTGGAGTGCGTCGGCGAGGGCGATGGTGATCGGCTGCGTGGGACGCTGCTCGTACGCGGCGTCGAGCTCGCGTTGCCACTCGTCGAGAGAAGCGAGCCGGCGGTCGATGTCATCGGAGCCTTCGTCCGCGATGTCGTCGGCCACACGGCAGAACGCGTATGCCGCGTACACCGCGCGCCGCTTCACGGCGGGGAGAAAACGAAAGCCGACGGAGAAGTTTCCGCCGTGTTTGTGAGTGATGGCGCGGCAGTGGTCGTACGCTTCGGAGACCGTCAACGCACTACCTCACCCAGCGGCGGCACTTTCATCTCGGTATCGCGCGAGCGGCACCAGTGCACGCCCGGCTTGTGCAGGCAGCGCCCCCGATGGTGCCAGAGCCGGCGCACGAGCGGCGCCAGCAGCGACTTCCACCACGTCTGCGCGTGCCAGCCGCTGAGGTAGCGGTGGAAGTCTTTCGCGCCGGCGGCCTGCCGGACGAACATGGAGAGGCCGGTGTTGCCGCCGGCCTCGTACAGAAAGCGATTCACCAGGCTGGTCTTCTGTTTGACGCCGAGCTCGCGCTCCCACAGCTCGTCGTAGTCGCGCTCTTGGAGGATGCTCTGCGCCGCCAGCCATCCGCTGGTGAGCGCGTAGCGGATCCCCAGGCCGAACAGGTAGTCCTGAAATCCGGCGGCCTCGCCGACCCAGCGGGCGCCGTCTTTCGTGGCCGTCGCCTTGAGGTGGAAGTTCATGTACGAGTAGCCGGTGCGCGTCTCCTCCGGCACGACGAACGGATTGGCACGCTGTGCGGAGACGAGCGAATGCTCGAAGTATTCGTCGATCTTCTTGAAGTCGGCCACGATGGCGCAGCCGAATGTGGCCAGGCCGTCGAGGATGAAGAGATACGAATAGCCGCCCGGGGAGAGGTGATGATTGAAGTAGACCTCCACGCGCTCCGGATCGGACGTGTGCCACGTCATCTCACGCGCCAGGCCGTCGGGCGCGGCGGGGCCGGTGGCCACGATGTCCGCGTCCTCCGGCTTGAGCCGGCTGTTGAACCGGACGTCCACGCCGAGGCGCTGCGCCTGGGCCAGCAAGCCGCGGTCGAGCGTTCCCTCCTCGGGGCCACGGCGGATGAAGAATCCGTACGGCGCCTTGCTGCGGATGAGGCGCGCGGAGTTGCGGTGGTCGTAAAACGTCGCGTTCATCGCCGGACGGAAGTAGAAGTTGCGCTCGATGCCGATGCGGTCGAGAAAGTCGGGCACGGGCTCGCGCTCCGAGGCCGCCTCGATGATCTGCAGGTCGCCGATGAAACGGCTGCCGACGTCGCTCTTGGCCTCGTGCACCTCCACCGCGCGCCCGGCGCGGGCGAGGACGATGGCGGCGGCGAGACCGGATGGTCCGGCGCCTGCAATGCGAATGGCTTTCATAAAAGTCGGCGGTCGGCGGAAGAACGACGTGAGGCGCGGTATCTTAACGCGCTGATCTGCTGATGACCTCCGACATCGACGAAGTAGGTTCCATTCCGCCGCAGGCAGCGCCCCCTGCGCCAAAACGCTTCGGCGGCTTCGCGGCGCTGGTGGCCGCGGGCATCCTGCTGAGCCGCCTCTCCGGCCTCGTGCGCGAGAAAGTCTTCGCGCATTTCCTCGGCAACTCGGATGCCGCGGGCGTGTTCAAGGCGGCCCTGCGCATCCCGAACATGCTGCAGAACCTGTTCGGGGAAGGCGTGCTCTCCGCGTCGTTCATTCCGGTCTACGCGAAGCTCCTCGCCGAAGGGGACGAAGAGACGGCCGGCCGTGTGGCCGGGATCGTGGCTACGCTCCTGGCTCTCATCGTTTCCGTGCTCGTCCTGCTCGGCGTGATCTTCACACCTCAGTTGCTGATCGTCATCGCGCCCGGCTTCAAGGGTGCGGTGCGCGAGCTGACCATCACGGTCGTGCGCATCATGTTCCCGGCCATGGGGCTGCTGGTGTTGTCGGCGTGGTGCCTCGGCATCCTCAATAGTCACCGCCGGTTTTTCCTCTCCTACGTCGCGCCGGTGCTGATGAACATCGTCATGATCGCCACGCTGGTGATGTTCGGGGTGCATTCTACGAAGGAGTCGCTGGCGATCGCGGCGGCGTGGGGCACGGTGGTCGGTGCCGCTGCTCAGTTTCTTGTGCAGCTCCCGGCGGTGTTCCGGCTGGAGAAACGTCTGCGCTTCGGAATCCAAACCACGCTGGCGCCGGTGCGCGAGGTGGCGCGCAACTTCGGTCCCGTGGTGGTGAGCCGGGGAGTGGTGCAGATCAGCGCCTTCATCGACGGGATGATCGCCACGCTCCTCGGCACGGCCGCCGTTTCGGCGCTCGGCTATGCGCAGACGATCTACACGCTTCCCGTCAGTCTCTTCGGGATGTCGGTGGCCGCCTCGGAGCTGCCCCAGATGTCGAGCGCCCTCGGGACGGCCGAGGAAGTGCACGGGGCGTTGCGGAAACGCCTGGAGCGCGGCCTGCGTCAGATCGCCTTTTTCGTGATCCCCTCGGCTGTTGCGTTCCTGGCCATCGGCGACCTCCTGGTGGCGGCGCTGTTCCAGGGCGGCGCGTTCCATGCCGCCGACACGCGGTACGTCTGGTACATCCTCATCGGCTCGACGGTCGGACTGCTGGCGGCCACGCTCGGCCGTCTGTACTCCTCGGCGTTCTACGCCTTGCGCGATACGCGCACGCCGCTCCGCTTCGCCGTGATCCGCGTCGTCATCACGGGAGTGCTCGGATACTTGTTCGCGATTCCGTTCCGGCCGCTGCTGGTTTCGGCCATGACCGCGCTGCAGGTCCCGCTGCCTGCGGTGAGCGGCGGAACGAAATCGCTCGGCGCCATCGCCTTGACGGCAACGGCAGGGATCGCCGGCTGGATCGAATACCTGCTGCTGCGCCGCGGCATCCAGAAGCGGATCGGACGCGTGCCGTCCGTCGCGGGCTTCGAAGCGAAACTGCTGACCGCCGCGATCGTGGCCGGCCTCACCGCCGCCGTCTGCAATCGCTTCTTCGTGCACGCCCTGGTGGCGAAATTGCCGCTGACGCGCATTCTCGAAGCACTGGTGGCTTGCGGCATCTTCGGCGTGCTCTATCTGGGTGTGGCGTTCCTCTTCGGCGTGCCCGAAGTGCGCGCCTTCCTCGGCCGGTTCATCAAGCGGGCCAGAGTATAGTGACGTCATGATTTGCCCGGAGTGCGGCAGCGAGTACCGCGAAGGATTCACGCACTGCAACGATTGCGACGTCGATCTGATCGAGCCGGTCAGCGAGGACGAGTCCGACGTCGAGCTCGTGAGCGTCTACCAAAGCGGTAATCCCGCGCTGCTTCCGATCGTGGAATCGCTGTTGCGCGATGCGCAGATCGAGTTCATGACCACAGGCCAGAGCGTCCAGGCGCTCCAGGGTGCCGTCGGCAGTTCGTTCGTCGTGCCGGTCGAGTTCTGGGTGCGCAGCGAGCACGCCGCGCAGGCGCTGGAGCTGCTCGCCGACGTCGACGAGAGCCAGGCGGTCGAGGACGAGCTTCCGGAAGAAGACGCGTAGGCTGCTCCGTTGACACTTCGCTTCGCTCAGAGTTCTGGAACGGCCGGCTTCTTGCTACCATCCGCGCCGTGACGGAATACCCGTTCCAGCAGCCGGTGGGGATGCCCGGCGCCTACGTGGCGGATGTCGACGTCAACCCCGCCGAGGCTCTGCTCGAGGTGAAAAACCTCCGCACATCGTTCGGTTCCGTGCACGCCGTAGACAACGTTTCGTTCAACGTCCGCCGCGGTGAGGCCGTGGCGCTGGTGGGCGAGTCGGGATGCGGCAAGAGCGTCACCGCCATGTCGATCATGCGCCTGGTGGCCCCGCCGGGGAAGATCACCTCGGGCGAGATCCGCTTCAAGGGACGCAACCTGGCCGGGCTGTCCGAAAAGGAGATGCGCAACGTCCGCGGCAACGACATCGCCATGGTCTTCCAGGAGCCGATGACGTCGCTGAATCCGGTGTTCAAGATCGGCGCTCAGGTGGCCGAGGCTATCCGCATCCATCGCAAGGTCGGCAAGAAGGAAGCGTGGAAGCAGGCCGGCGACATGCTCGAGCTGGTCTCGATCCCCGATCCGCACAAGCGCCTGCACGACTACCCGCACCAACTTTCCGGCGGCATGCGCCAGCGCGTGATGATCGCCATCGCCTTGTCGTGCGATCCCGAGCTGCTCATCGCCGACGAGCCGACCACCGCGCTCGACGTCACCATCCAGGCGCAGATCATGGAGTTGCTGGCGTCGCTGCAGAAGCGGCTTGGCCTGGCCGTGCTCCTCATCACGCACGACCTCGGCGTGGTGGCCGAGTTCTGCGAGCGGGTCATCGTCATGTACACCGGCCGCGTCGTCGAGGAAGCGCCGGTGGAGGAACTCTTCGCCAGTCCCGCGCATCCCTACACGCGCGGCCTGTTGCGCTCGCTGCCCGGCGCCGCGCTCATCGCCGGCACGCCGGTCAACCGCCTCCCCACGATCGCAGGCATGGTGCCGTCGATCACGGCGCTGCCGAAAGGCTGCAAATTCAACCCGCGCTGTCCCGACGTCATGGACATCTGCCTCGGCAACGAGCCGGCGCTCATGCCGGTGGCGCCGGGTCAGAGTGCGAGGTGTTACCTGCACGGGGATGAAGCCGATCCGGAGAGGCTGGAGTCATGAGCGAAGGTCTGGTGGCGATGCCGCAGCAGACACCGATCCTGCCGACGGGAGCAGGGGAGCCGCTGCTCGTCGTGCGCGACCTGCGCAAGTACTTTCCGGTCAAGCGCGGCGTGCTGGCGCGGGTCGTGGCGAACGTCAAGGCTGTCGACGGCATCAGCTTCGCGGTCTCGCGCGGCGAGACGCTGGGGCTCGTCGGCGAATCGGGATCGGGCAAGACCACCGTCGGCCGCTGCATCCTGCGCCTCATCGAGCCGACCTCCGGCTCCGTGTCGTTCGAGGGCACCGACGTCCTCGGCCTCGACTCGGGCGACATGCGCCGGATGCGCCGGCACATGCAGATCGTGTTTCAGGACCCGTACGCGTCGCTCAATCCGCGCATGACCGTCGGCACCATCGTCGCTGAGCCGCTCATCATTCACGGAGGCATGGACGGATCGGAGCGGGCCGACCGCGTGGCGCAGCTCCTCGAGAAAGTCGGACTCAGTCCCGACTACCGCAAACGCTACCCGCACGAATTCTCGGGCGGACAGCGGCAGCGCATCGGCGTGGCCCGCGCGCTGGCCACCAATCCGAAGTTCCTCGTCCTCGACGAGCCGGTCTCCGCGCTCGACGTCTCCGTGCAGGCCCAGGTGGTCAACCTGCTGCAGGACCTGCAGGACGAGCTGGGACTGACCTACCTTTTCATCGCCCACGACCTCTCCGTCGTCGAGCACATCTCCACGCGCGTGGCCGTGATGTACCTCGGCAAGATCATGGAGCTGGCCGGCCGCCGCGAGCTCTATGACGACCCGCTGCACCCGTACACGAAGGCGCTCCTCTCCGCCGTCCCCGTGCCCGATCCGACGGTCAAGAAAACGCGCATCCTCCTCAAAGGCGACATCCCCACACCGCTCAATCCCCCCAGCGGCTGCGTCTTCCACACCCGCTGCCCGATCGCCCAGTTCCCGGTCTGCAAGACCGAAGTGCCGCCCCTCATCGAGCACAAACCCGGACAATTCGCCGCCTGCCACTTCGCCGGCGCGCCCATGCCGGAAGCGACATAGCGTGATCCATGAAGACCGACGTCGTTCTCCTGCCGGGTCTTCACGGATCGACAGACTTGTTCGAAGGATTCATCGCGCTCGCTCCTCCGTGGGCGAGGTGCCGTCCGATGGCATTGCCCACCGATTGCCCCCAGACTTTCGACGCCTTGGCCAACGCGCTCGAGCCGCACTTGCGGGCCCTCGAATCGTTCGTGCTGTTTGCCGAGTCGTTCTCGGCACCGATTGCCGCACGCCTGTCGCAACGCCTCGCGCCGAAGGTCGCGTTGCTGGTGCTCAGCAGTCCGCTCATCGAACCGCCGTTCGCGATGGCGTCCTCGATCGGCGCTTCCTTCATCCAGTCACGCTGGATTCCGTCCTGGGCCGTCGCGGCAGTGATGACCGGAGGAGACCGGCGGCTTGCCGCGGCGTTGCTCTGTGAAGCTCGCAAACTGCCGCGCCCTGTGCTCGCGGCACGCCTGGCCACCGTCGCCACGGCCAGCCGCGACAAATTGCTCCCGTATCTGCAAGCCCCGGTGCTCGGAATCGGCGGAACGTCCGACCGGCTTCTCTCGTCACGGCTCACCGAGAACCTGATGAAAGACGTTCCCCTCGGCATCTACACCGAGGTGGCAGCCCCGCATCTCGCCGCGCAAGTGGCTCCCGACCGCGTGTGGGCAGCGATCTCGGAAGAGTTTGAAACGGCGGCGTGAACCGCAGCTCTTGGAGTTGTGGCTTCCGTAGGCGGCCTCGGGCCTTGATCCGCTCCATTCGTTAAGATGCACGCGCATGAGCGCAGCAGAGAACAAGCAGTTGATGGAAGAGATCTTCTCCGAGCTCTCGCAGGGGAACTCCCGTCCCATGGTCGAGCATCTGGCGGATGACGTCCGCTGGACGGTGATGGGGACGACCCCCTGGTCGAAGACGTACGAGGGGAAGCAGGCCGTCCTGACCGATCTACTGGGTGTATTGCGGACGCGTCTTGCCGATCGCTACCGGGCCACCGCGTCGCTCATGATCGCCGAGGGGGACCGGGTGGTGGTGCAGGCCCGTGGGCAGTCGACGGCGAAGAGCGGCGTGCCCTATAACAATGAGTATTGCTTCATCTACCGCATCGCGGACGGATTCATCCACGAGGTGACCGAATACCTCGATACGGAATTGCTGATGTCCGTGCTGGGAAGCGAACCGCCGGGTCGCTGATGCGTATGAGGTATTAGAATTCGCGCCGGCACCCACGCCCCTCGCGAAACCATCGTCACATCCTTACGTACAAGAGCCGTGTTTGGGAGGACTTGCATGACCGCTGTTCGACGGTTGATCACCATCTTCGTGTTGTCGCTGACCGCGACGACACTTCTCGCGCAGGAGACCCCTGCCGCGACCGCGTCCGCGCGCGCGACCGCCCCGGTCACCGCCGACACGGACCAGGACGTCAATGATCCTCGCGCGCTGAAGCTTTCGCTCGACGAGGCCATCCGCACTTCGATGCAGCGCAACCTCGGCGTGCAGTTGCAGGCGTTCGAGTATCAGGAATCCGGCCAGAGCCTCCGCGGCTCGTACGGGATCTACGACTTTCTGGGCCGGGCCCTCCTCCAGGAGCAGAGCCAGGAGCGTGCGGTCAGTTCCACGATCGAATCGAGCGCGGGACGCACGAACATTTTCAACGTCAGCATCGAGCAGAACCTCCCCACCGGCGGCGCCTACTCGTTCGGCGTCGACAACAGCCGCTCCACCGATTCCGGCGGCGTCAGCACCGTCAGCCCGCGCTATGAGCCCGGCGTCAACTTCGCCTTCAACCAGCCGCTGCTCCGCGACTTCGGCATCGACATCAACCGCCGCGGCATCACCATCGCCCGCAACAACCTCGGCATCAACCGCGAGCTCTTCCGCACGCAGCTGATGAACACGGCCCTCGACGTCGAGCAGGCCTACCTCACCCTGGCCTACACGCGCCGCGCCGTCGAGGTGGTGAAGGACTCGCTCTTCCTGGCGCGCGACCAGGCCCGCATCACGCAGATCCGCATCGACGTCGGCGCGGCCGCGCCGCTGGAGATCCTCGAGCCGAACGTGACCATCGCCACGAGCGAAGAGCAGCTCATCATCGCCACCGCGAACGTCCGCACCGCCGAAGACACGCTGCGCGAGCTGCTGCATCTCGATCCCGCCGACTGGGACCGCCCGATCGTTCCCACGGATCCGGTCGAATACAAGCCGCTCGACATCAACGTCGATTCCGCGGTGAGCCGGGCCATGGAGCTTCGTCCGGAGCTGCGCCAGGACGCGCTCAACACCGACACGCGCCGCGTCAACTACCTCTATTCGCGCAATCAGACCCTGCCGCAGCTCGACTTCGACCTGAACTACGGACTGGCCGGCCTGGCCGGCAACTCCGCCGAGCGCGATCCGATCACCGGCATTCCCACCGGCCGCGTGGAGCGCATCCCGTACGGCCGCGGACTGCGGCAGATCTTCGAAGGCGACTTCCCGAGCTGGACGATCGGCTTCAACGTGGCCGTGCCGATCACCAACATCGGCGCCCGTGCGGAGGCCAAGCGCGCCGAGCTCGACTACCGCCAGTCGCAGCTGCAGCAGGTGCAGACGAAGCAGACCATCATGGTCGACGTCCGCGACGCCGCCCGCGCGGTCGACACCGCCGCCCGCTCCATCGTGGCCACCCGCGCCGCGCGCGATGCGGCCGAGAAGAATGTCGACGCCGAGCGCCGCCGCTATGAGAACGGCATGACCACCAACTTCCAGGTGCTGACCATTCAGCAGCGCCTGTCCGACGCCCGCATCCGCGAGCTCAATGCTCTCATCGGCTACAACCAGGCCGTGGCCCGCTATCACCGCGCCGTCGGCGACGTGCTCGAAATCCGCGGTATCACCGTCGACGTCCCCGAAGTTCCCGCGGAACCGACTCCCTTCAGCTCACTCGACCGGTACAATTGGCTCAACTACGGAAGCCGAGTGAAGCTGGAGGAAGAGCCGAAATGACGACGGACATTCAACAGTCGCCTCCCGGAGCCCCGCCACCGCCTGAAAAATCGAAGAACGTGTTTGAACGAATCGCGGGGGTGTTGTTCGCCCCCGCGGAAACGTTTCAGGACATCGCCCGAAAACCGGACATCTTCGCGCCGCTGCTGATCATTCTGCTGGTCGGCTATGTAACGACGTTCCTGGTCATGCCGAAGCTGGACATGAGCAGCGTCACCGCTCAGCAGATCGAGCAGATGCGCAAGCAGAACCCCAACATGGGGGACGAGCAGGTCGCACAGATGGAGCGCATGACCGCCGCCAGCGCGAAGGTCTTCGGCTGGCTCGGTCCGGTGTTTGGAGTGGCCTGGTACGCGATCCTGGCTGGGATTCTCCTCCTGGCCTTCCGGCTCTTCGGCGGCGAGGGTACGTACAAGCAGGCCTTTTCCACGACGCTGTACGCGTGGATCCCGCTGGTGCTGTTCGGCGTCATCGTCTGCATCGTGGTCGTGGCCCGAGGGACGTTCGATCCAATCACCGCGGCCACGCTGGTGAAATCGAACCCGGCCTTCCTCGTCGACATGAAAGAGCAGCCCATCCTCTTCTCGCTGCTCTCCAATTTCGACGTGTTCACGATCTGGACGATCTTTCTCCTGATCGTCGGCTTCAGCACGCTGTCGAAAACCTCCAGGGCCAAGGCAGCGACGATCGTGCTCTCGCTCTGGGCGGCCATGATCGTGGTGAAACTCGGATTCGCAGCCCTGGCCGCGTCCAGGATGAAGGGATGAAGCGTTGGCTCCTGATCGGCGGCGCGGCGGTGGTCGTCGCCGCCATCATCATTGCCAGCGTTCGCAGCAGCGGACCGAAAGGGGAGAAGGTCTACACCGAGAAGGCGGCCGCGAAGACCATCGAGTCGGTCGTGACCGCGCCCGGACAGATCGACCCCAAGGTCAAGGTCAACATCAGCGCGCACATCGTCGGCAAGATCGAGAAGCTGTACTTCAAGGAAGGCGACACCGTGCGGCGCGGCCAGAAGCTGGTCGAGCTCGAGAAGCGGGTCTACGTCGCCCAGCGTGACGGCCTCCGCGCAGAGCTGGCCTCGCGGCGTGTCGAGGTGCAGCGTGCCCGCGCCGCGCTCCGCACGGCCGAAGCGGCGTACCAGCGCGCGCAGAATCTGAGCAAGCAGGGCATCCAGGCGCAGGAGCTGTTCGACCAGGCCCACCTGGCGTACGACAACGCCAATGCGGCCCTGCTGGCCTCCGAGCAGGGCGTCAACCAGGCCGCGGCCGGGCTCCGTCAGGCCGAGGAAGATCTCTCGCGCACGACCATCGTCTCGCCGCTCGACGGCAAAGTCGTCCAGCTCGACGCGCGCGAAGGCGAAGTGGTCGTCACCGGCACGATGAACAACCCCGGCTCGGTCATCGCCGTCATCGCCGACCTCTCCCAGATCCTCGCGGAAGCGGAAGTCGGCGAGACCGAGGTAGTCAGCATCCGCGAGAACCAGCCGGCCAGGATCAAGGTGGACGCGGTCGTGGACCTCGAATACACCGGCCACGTCGTCGAGATCGGCAGCTCCGCCGCGGTCCGGCAGGGCGCGGGCGCCGGCATCCGCTACTTCAAGGTCAAGACCGCCATCGACAACGCCGACGAGCGGCTGCGCCCCGGGATGACCGCGCAGGTATCGATCGTCACCAGCCGCGCCCAGAACGTCGTCACAGTGCCGATCCAGTCGGTCGTCGAGCGCGTGCCCGGCCAGAAAGCCGGGGCCGCGCAGGACGACGACAAACCGAAGAAGAAATACGTCTTCCTGGTCGCCGACGCCGGCAAGGACGGCAAGGCCAGACAGGTCGAGGTGACCACCGGCATCAGCGACGCCACGCACGTGACCGTCCTCACCGGTGTCAAGGTCGGCGACGACGTCGTCACCGGCCCATTCCGGACGCTGAAGAAACTAAATGATGGCGAAGCCGTTCAAGTGACCAGAGAAGAAAAGAAGGCGTCGAAAGACGAGGACGAATCATCATGACCGCACTCCCGAACCCCGAACCGGCCCGCCTCATCGAGATGCACGAGCTCACGCGCGTGTACGACCTCGGCCCGCAGCAGATCTTCGCCCTCAACGGCGTCAACCTGACCATCGAGCCCGGCGAGTACGTGGCCATCATGGGACCGTCCGGCTCCGGCAAGTCGACGCTGATGAACATCATCGGCTGCCTCGACACGCCCTCCTCCGGCTCGTACCTCCTCGACGGCGTGGCCGTGGAAACGCTCAACGACGACGAGCTGGCCGCCATCCGCAACAAGAAGATCGGCTTCGTCTTCCAGACGTTCAACCTCCTGGCCCGCACGACCGCCCTGCAGAACGTCGAGCTCCCGCTCGTCTACGCCAAGATCTCCCGCACCGAGCGCCGCCAGCTCGCCGAGGAAGCGCTCGTCGCCGTCGGCCTCGGCGACCGCATGAGTCACCAGCCCAACGAGCTCTCCGGCGGCCAGCGCCAGCGCGTCGCCATCGCCCGGGCCCTCGTCAACAAACCGTCCCTCCTCCTCGCCGACGAGCCCACCGGCAACCTCGACTCCCAGACCGGCCGCGAGATCCTCGACCTCTTCCAGGAGCTCCACGCCAACGGCAACTCGATCATCATGGTCACCCACGAGGACGACGTCGCGCGGGAAGCGAGGCGGGTCATTCACATCAAGGACGGGAAAGTGAAGGACTAGGTTTGGCGAGAACCGCCCCGATTTGGAGTCGCAAAGTCTCAGAGTCGCAAAGTCTCAAAGGAAAGGCTGTACGTGGCGAAGCCCTTTGAGACTCTGCGACTTTGAGACTTTGCGACTCCAACAGGCGCCCTACTCGTACCGTAACGCTTCGATCGGATCCAGCTTTGATGCCTTCGCTGCTGGGTAAATCCCGAAGATGATGCCGATGACGGCGCAGAAGGCGAAGGCTCCGGCGATGGCGACGATGGGGGTGTGAACCGGGGGGATGTCGGTCCATTGGCCGATGATCAGGCGCGCGGCGTTGGCCAGGAGCGTCCCGCCGATGATGCCGACGATGCCGCCGAGGCCGGAGAGGGCCACGGCTTCGATGAGGAACTGGATGAGGATGTCCTGCCGGCGGGCGCCGAGGGACTTGCGGATGCCGATCTCGCGCGTTCGCTCCGTCACGGAGACGAGCATGATGTTCATGATGCCGATGCCGCCGACCAGGAGAGCGATGCCGACGATGCCGCCCATGGTCATGGTCACGCCGCCGAGGATGCTGGAGGTCATCTTGAGGATCTCTTCCTGCGCCAGGATGCGGAAGTCGTCCTTCTGATCCTTGGTCAGGCGATGGCGCGCGCGCAGGACGTTGCGGACCTGCTCCTTGGCCAGATCGAGATCGGAGCCCTGCTCGAGCTGGAACGCCAGCACGAGCTTGCGCATGTTCTCGCTGCCGTACACGACCGCGGCGGTGGAGAAGGGGATGAGGATGAGGTCGTCCTGGTTGTTGCCGAACGAGCCGCCCTTCTTCTCCATGACGCCGACGATGGTGAAGGCGTTGTTGTCGAGCTGGATGAGCTTGCCGATCGGGTTATCGCCGAGGTTGAGATCGCGCGCCGCATCGATGCCGATCGTGGCCACGCGCTTGCGCTGCTCCTCGTCCACGGCCGTGAAGAAGCGGCCGTGCTCGACCCAGTGGTTGACGACCTCCTGGTACGAACGGCCGGCGGCGTAGACCTGCACCTGATGCCGGGCATCGCGGTACTTCGACTGCGCGCTCGTAATAAAGAGCGGAGTAAAGTCCCGGATGCCCTGCGTGGCCCGTCGCACGGCCACGGCGTCGTCGATGGTCAGGTCCGGCATCTTCTGCAGGAACGGGTTCCGCTGCTCGCCCGCGTCCGGAAAGACCTCGAAGAAGTTCGAGCCGATGTCCTGCAGATCGTTGGAGATCTTGTGCTGCAGACCCTGCACGATCGAGACGACGGCGATGACCGCCGCCACGCCGATCATCACGCCCAGAACGGTCAGCACGGAGCGCATCTTGTTGGCGCGGATGGCCCGGAGGGCGATCTTCAGGTTTTCCAAAAACACTGGGGAGAGAGTCTACGCTCTCTCGAGCGCAGAGGGCAGAGCGCAGAGGGCAGAAGCAAAACCCGACGAGGGCTGGCGGAGCGCCGTGCCTCTCCTTCTGCCCTCTGCCCTCTGCGCTCTGCCCTCCGGTCAAGAAATGAACCTGCGAAAGGGGTGGTTACATCGCTCGTGCTCACCCGAAAATCAACTCTGTTCGTCGTCACGCTCGCTTTGTTCGGAGCCGTTACGCTCCAGGCCGCCGAGCGTATGCCGCTGTCAGAAGTCCAGAAGGGCATGAAGGGCTACGGCCTGACCGTGTTCGAGGGGACGAAGGTCGAGAAGTTCGACGTCGAGATCCTCGGCGTGCTGCACAACATCGGCCCCGACCAGAACCTCATCCTGGCCCGCGTCGATCATCCGGTCGTGGCCCGGGCCGGCATCATCGCCGGCATGAGCGGGTCGCCGATCTTCATCGACGGCAAGGTCGTCGGTGCGCTCGCCTACGCCTGGCAGTTCTCCAAGGAGCCGGTGGCCGGCATCACTCCCGTCGAGGAGATGCTCAAGATCGGACGCGTGGCCGCGCCTCAAGGTGCGTCGCCGGCGGGCGCAACACCCCGCATGAGCGCCGTGGAGATGCTCGGCTTCCTCGCCAGGCAGGACCCGGCCGCTGCGTTCGAAAAGCTCGTCAAAGGCATGGCCGCCGCGACGCCTGTAAGCACCACCAACAGCACCATGCATCGGATCGCGCTTCCGATGTCGGTCTCGAGCTTCTCCTCGGAGACCGTGCAGCGCTTCTCCCCGTACCTCGAGCAACTCGGCTTCGTGGCCGTTCCGAGCGGGTCCACATCCAGCTCGACCACCACTGCAGCGAAGCCCAACGCCAAAACAATGTTCGCACCCGGCGATCCGGTCGGCGCGGTGCTGCTCAACGGTGATTTCAACGTCGCCGCCAGCGGGACGGTGACGTTCCTCGACGGCGATCACGTGTATGCGTTCGGCCACCCCTTCCTGGACATGGGGGAGATCAACTTCCCGATGGCGACCTCGGAGGTCGTGACCGTGATGGCCAGCGTGGCCAGTTCCTTCAAGTTTTCGAATACCGGTCCCATCGTCGGCGTGCTGCAGCAGGACCGCGCCGCCGGCATCATGGGCACGCTCGGCGCGAAGCCGGACATGATCCCGGTCGAGGTCGTCCTCAACGGCTCCGGCCCGGCGCAGACGTATCGCGTCAACGTCGTCCGTCACTCCCACCTCTCGCCGCTCATGCTGGCCATGGTCACCGATTCGGTGGTGGCCAACGCGCAGCGCGCCGCGGGCGAGCGGACGGTGATGATGGAAGGGGAGATCCAGCTCAAGGGCTACCCGCCGATCAAGCTCCGCGAGGGCTGGGCCGGACAGCAGGCCCGCCAGTCGATCCCGCAGTACCTGGCCGTCGTGGCCGGATACCTGATGTCCAACGAGTTCCGTCCCACGGAGATCGAGAGCATCAAGATCCACCTCCGGCACGATGACGATCTGCGCATCGCCAAGCTGATGGAAGCGTCGCTCGTGACGCCCCCGAAAGGCCACATCGCGCCCGGCGACATGGTGAAAGTGCGCACCGTGCTCAAGCCGTTCCGCGGCGAGCCGTTCGTGGAGATGTTCGACGTGCGCATCCCCGACGACCAGCCGCCCGGCAGCGCCTATCTGCTCGTGGGCAGCGGCTCGGTCATGAATGCCATCGACTTCACGCTCGTGCCGCCCGATCCGCGGACGCTCGAGCAGGTGCTCGGCGTGATCGAGCGGCTTCGTCCGTCCACCGATCTCACCGTGGCGCTCTACTCGACCGGTGAAGGCGCGGTCACCTCCGGCGTCTATCTCCCGAATCTGCCTGCCTCGATGCGGGCGGTGCTCGCGGCCGATACGTCGAACGGCGCGCAGGCGGCGGTGAAGTACCATCCGGCCGGACAGAACGCCCGCCGGCTCGGCTACATCGTCGACGGTGCTCTGAAGATCGACATCGACGTCGAACCTACACTTTGATCCAACATTCACGATTTGTTGTGGCGCGGCCGGACCCGGCCCGTCGATGATGGCGGCGGCCTTTCCGGCCGCCGCTCCATTTTGAAAGGACATTCATGCGCCGTCTTCTTCTGTTGACCTCGGCACTGCTGCTCGCAGGGAACGCCCTGGCCGTCGCACCGCAGTTCTGGCGCCTCTCCGCCGCCGAGGAGTTTCTGGCCGGTGAGCTCGAAGGTTTTGCCGTCACCTCGCGCGGGGAACTGCGCGCCGCGCCGGCGATGAAGAAAATCGCTTCGTTCACCGATCCCTTCGTGCTTTCCCAGACCACCGCGCCGAACGGCGACCGCTTCTTCGGCACCGGCAACGACGGCAAGGTCTACCGCCTGCGCGGCGATGACCTCAAGCTCATCTTCACCGCGGCCGAGCCCGAGGTGTACGCGGTGACGTTCGCGAACGGCGCGCTGCTCGCCGGCACGTCGCCGAACGGCAAGGTCTATCGCATCGATCCGGAGAGCGGCCAGCAGACGGTCTGGTTCGATCCGAAGCAGGCCTACATCTGGGATCTCGAGCCTGCGGGCAGCGACGTCCTCGTCGCCACCGGCGTCGAGGGCAAGCTGTTCCGCGTCAACGCCAAGGGCGAGAGCACCGTCCTCTACGACGCCGCCGACACGCACATCCGCACCCTGGCCGTCCGCAAGGACGGCAGCGTGCTGGCCGGTGCATCCGGCAAGGGGCGCCTGTATCAGATCGCACGCGACGGCTCGGCCATCGCGCTCTTCGATTCGCCGCTCAACGAGATCTCCTCGATCTATGTCGATCCCACCGGCGTGGCCTGGGCCGCGGCGGTGAGCAACGTGCTGCCGGCGTCCGCGCCCGCGAAATCGCAGGGGAAGCCGGCCGGGCAGCAACAGCAACAACAGCAGCAGTCGGGCGGAACCGCGGGCGAAGCGAAGAAAGAAGCAGAGCCCACCGTCGAAGTGTCGTTCTCCTTCGACGACAGCGCCGCCACCGCGGCCGCACAGGCCGGAGCCGCCGAGGTCTATCGCGTCGATGCCGACGGCTACGTCCAGACCGTGCGCAAGTTTGATCGGGAAATGGTCTACGGCATCAGCGGCGGGCTCAGTGATAAGGGAACAGACGGAGCCATAGTCCTGGCCACCGGTCCGAACGGCCGCATCTACGAGCTCCGCGGCAACGAGCTGGCGCTCCTCGGCACCGTGCCGGAAAAACAGATCGTCTCCATCTCCGGCTCGGGCAGCGCCACGGTCATCACCACGACCAATGCAGGTGCGGTCTATTCGATGGAGTCGCGTCCGTCCACGACCGCGGAGTTCCGGTCGACGCCGAAAGATGCGGAGCGTTTCTCGCGCTTCGGCAACTATCGCGTGGAGGGACGCAACCTCTCCTCCGGCAGCGTGGCCATGGCCTTCCGCAGCGGCAACACGCGCACGCCCGATGCTACCTGGAGCAACTGGAGCGCGCCGCGGACCACGCTCGAGGGCGGCATCAACACTCCGGCAGCTCGGTACATCCAGTGGAAGCTGACGATGCCCAAGCCGACGTCCGATGCCGCCATCGACGGCGTGACGGTGGCGTTCATGAACCGCAACGTCGCTCCGTCGATCGAGTCGATGGCCGTGCAGGATCCGGCGGTGGTGTTTATCAGCAGCGCGTACCCCTCGGCGCCGCAGGTCGTGGAAGCCACGAACCCCGACCAGTACGGCATCTTCACCAGTCTCGACAATCCTCGCGACCGCGCCAACGCGGACCCGGGCAAGCGGATGTTCCGCAAAGGCTTCCGCACGGTGACCTGGCGGGCCAGCGACGAGAACGGCGACACGCTGCACTACTCCGTCGCCTTCCGCGCGAAAGGCGCTGGCAACTGGCTGCGCCTGCGCGACAACATCGAAGAGACGCAGATCAACTTCGACACGTCGCAGCTGCCCGACGGCCGCTACGAGCTGCGCCTCACCGCCACCGACGAATCGGACAACCCCGACGAGGAGCTCACCGACGTCAAGGACGGCGTGGAGTTCGAAGTCGACAACACCCCGCCGAAGATCGAGGTGGGCTCGGAAGGCAACACCGTCATCGTGCACATCACCGACACGCTCTCGCCCATCGGCCGCGTCGAATACTCCGCCGATGCCGAGAAGTGGATCCGCATGATCCCGGTGGACGGCATCGCCGACTCGCGCAACGAAACGTTCCGCCTCGACCGCAAAGAGGTGGACGGCAAGTTCGTGGTGGTGCGGGCGGTGGACGCGCATTACAACGTGGCCACAGCCTCGGCGAAGTAGGTTTTTGTGGACGTTGTGGACGAAGTGGACGTTGTGGACGTCCACCAAGTCCACCTCGTCCACAACGTCCACCTCGCAAGCCCATACCTCCCCATCTATAATCCCCGGCGTGAGATTCCGCCCTCTCGTCACACTCCTGCTGCTTCTTTGCCTGGCGTGCGATAGGGGAGAGAAGCCGGTCGCCACGGCGTCGGCCGTGCCGGCGATCGATACGAGCAAGCCGCAGGACGGGGGGACACTCTACCGGCGTCTCAACCTCGACGTCTCCACGCTCAATCCGGTCAACCTGGCCAACCGGTACGACCGGCTCGTGGCCAACTATCTCTTCACGCCGGTGGTCAATCTCGACCGCAGCCTGATGCCGATTCCCGGGCTGGCCGATTCGTGGGAGATCTCGGAAGACGGTCTGACGTATCGCTTCAAGCTCAATAAGAAGGCTACGTTTTCGGACGGCCGGCCGGTGCGCGCCTCGGACGTGGTGTTCACGCTGCGCAAGATCGCCGATCCCAAGACCGAAGCGGTGCAGGTGCACGATGCGTTTGCCAGTCTCGATCTCGAGAAGACGCGCGCCATCGACGACCACACGGTGGAAGTCGTGTTCCGCCAGCGGCTGGCCGCCCAGCTCGTGCGCTTCAATGACGTCATGGTCGTCCCCGAGGCGGTGTACGCGCTCGGCGAGCTGCGCAAGGACTTCTTCATCCGCGCCGTCGGCAGCGGCCCGTACATGCTCGTGCGCCGCGACGTCGGCAAGGAAATCGTGTTGCAGCGCCGCAAGGACTACTGGGGAGTGCGGCCGCACATCGAGACCATCGTCTTCAAGGTCGTCGACGACCACGCAGTGGCGTTCAAGGCTCTGCTCAACGGCGATCTCGACGAATCGCTGGTCACCTCCGACACCTGGCTCCGCGAGCGCAACAATCCGCAGAGCACGCGCGTCATCGATTTCCAGCGTTTCTACACGCTGAACTACAACTTCATCGCCTGGAACAACCGCAATCCCTTCTTCAAGGACAAACGCGTCCGCCGGGCCATGTCGATGTGCATCCCGCTCGACGTCGTGGTGCAGGAGCTCTTCCAGGGCACCGCCCGCGCCATGAGCGGCCCGTTCACGCCCGACGAATGGGCGTACAACCCCACCGTGCCGGTGATCAAGTACGACCCGCCGGGCGCGCAGGAGCTGCTGGCCGCCGCCGGCTGGCGCGACACGAATGCCGACGGCGTGCTGGACAAGGACGGCAAGCCGTTTCATTTTTCCCTGATCGCCATGAGCGGCAGCGCCACCTCCAAGCAGATCGCGCAGATGGTGCAGTCGGAGCTGAAGAAAATCGGCGTGCAGGCCGACGTGGCCATGATGGAAGGCGGACAGGCCATCAGCCGGCTCATGGGAGGCAACTACGACGCCGCCTATCTGTCGTGGGACCTCGACGCCGATCCTGATCCGCATGCCATCTTCCACTCCTCCCAGGTGCCCGGCAGCGGCGGCCAGAACCTGGTCTTTTACTCGAATCCGGAGGCCGACCGGATCATGGACGAGGCCCGGCACGAGCTCGATCCCTCGAAACGGAAAGACCTCTATTGGCGTTTGCACGAGATCCTGGCCGAGGACCAGCCGTACACGTGGGTCGTGCAAGTCTCGGCCAAGTGGGGCATCAACAAACGCGTGCAGGGCGTGGTGGCCAGCCGCGGCTTCGGGTTCTTCCAGTGGTATCCGGGAGAGCTCGGGTGGTGGCTTGCCTCGCCGCCGGGGAACGCGCAGCGCACCGGTTCATGACCAGCTACGTCATCCGCCGGCTGTTGTACGCCGTCCTGACGTTCTTCGGCATCACCGTGGCCACGTTCGTGCTCATCCACAGCGTGCCGGGCGATCCCATCTCGTTCTTCATCGGCCGCGCCGGCATCACCAACATCCCGCCCGAGATCCAGGCCGTCATCCGCCACGAGTTCCATCTCGATGAGCCGTTGCCGGTGCAGTACCTCTACTGGCTGCGCGGCGCGGTCACGTTCGACTTCGGCCGTTCCATCGTCGATCGCCGGCCGGTGCGCGAGCGCATCGCCGAGAAGCTGCCGGCCACGTTGCAACTGAACTTCCTGGCGTTCTTGCTGGCGGCATCGCTCGGCATCCCCATCGGTCTCTGGAGCGCCAAGCGGTCCGGCCATCTGGTCGAGCGGGCCTCGGCCGTCGGTTTCTTCCTGCTCTATTCGTTGCCGAGTTTCTGGGTGGCGCTGCTGCTCATGCAGTGGCTGGCCGTCCGGTTCCAGCTGCTGCCGCTCTTCGGCATCACCTCCAGCGATTACTCCGAGATGACGCCGTGGGGGCAGTGCGTCGACCGCACGCGGCACCTCGTGCTGCCGGTGATCACCATGACGTACGCCCAGCTGGCCATCTTCGCGCGCTTCACCAAGTCCGCGGTCGTCGAGGTGATCCGGCAGGACTTCATCGTCGCGGCGCGGGCCAAAGGCGTGGGAGACACGCGCGTCCTGTGGCGTCACGCCCTCCGCAACGCGCTCATGCCGCTGATCACGCTCCTCGGCATCACCATTCCGTATCTGATCTCCGGCAGCCTCATCGTCGAGCAGATCTTTCAATGGGACGGCATCGGCCTGCTGTACTACGACTCCATCCTCTCCCGCGACTACCCGACGGTGATGGGACTGACGGTAGCCACCGCCGTCATGACTCTGCTGGCCGCCCTCCTCGCCGATATCCTCTACGCGCTCGCAGATCCGCGCGTGAGGCTGGGGGAGGGAGCGTGAGGCACCCGCGGGGGGAGATCGAGTCGGTCGGCCGCCTGACGTGGCGGCGTTTCCGCCGCAGCAAGCTGGCCACCGCGGCGCTGCTGTACGTCATTCTGATGAGCGTGATCGCCTTCTTCGCGCCGCTCCTCGCCAACCGGAAGCCGCTGGTCGAGCGGACCGCGCGCGGGTGGAGCGCACCGGCGCTCGCAGACTACTGGCTCGACGATCCCGATCTCGATCTCCCGACAGCGCCGGCCACGTTCACGCTGGGCGCGCCGGTCCCGTTCTCGCCGAACACGATCGATCTCCGCTCGCGCCTTGCTGGTCCGACGCACCTGCACTATCTCGGCACGGACGACCTCGGGCGCGACGTGCTGTCGCGGATGATCCACGGCGCGCGCGTGTCGCTGGCCATCGGTCTCCTGGCCACGCTCATCGCCGTCGTCGTCGGCTCGTTCTTCGGCGCCATCGCCGGCTACTACGGCGGAGCGGCGGACTGGATCGTCTCCCGCACCATCGAGGTCGTGCTCTGTTTTCCGTTCCTCTTTCTCGTCCTCGGCATCGTGGCGCTGTTCAAGCCTTCGATGGCCACGCTCATGATCGCGCTGGGCCTGACGTCCTGGACCAGCGAGGCCCGCTACATCCGCGGCGAGTTCCTGCGCATCCGCGAGGCCGAGTTCGCCCAGGCCGCGCGCGCCAGCGGCGCCCGCGACGGACGGATCATCTTCCGCCACCTCCTCCCGAACGCCCTCGCGCCGGTCATCGTCTCCGCCAGCTTCGGCGTGGCCGCGGCCATCCTCACCGAATCCGCCCTCTCCTTCCTCGGCCTCGGCGTCCCATTGCCGACCGCCTCCTGGGGCAGCATCCTCTCCGCCGCCGGGGAGCACATCGACTACGCCTGGTGGCTCATCCTGTTTCCCGGCCTGGCCATCTTCACCACCGTGGCCGCGTTCAACATTGTGGGGGAGAGGTTGCGCGATGCCTTGGATCCGCGGAGCGAGTGATGGGGGAGTCGCAAAGTCGCAAAGTCTCAAAGTCGCAAAGGGCTTCGCCTCCTTGCGGCCTTTCCTTTGAGACTTTGCGACTTTGAGACTCTGAGACTCCCCCGGCCCCCGTCACCCCGCGGTGACCGGCAACCGCTGCTTCAGCGCGTCGAGCACGGGAGCGGGGACGAGGTGGGTGATGTCGCCGCCGAGGCGGAAGACTTCTTTGACCAGGCGCGAGGAGACGAAGGTGAACTCGACGGCGGGGATCATGAAGATCGTTTCGGCGTCGTCGTGGAGCTCGCGGTTCATGAGCGCCATCTGCAGCTCGTACTCATAGTCGGAGACGGCGCGGATGCCGCGCACGACCACGCTGGCGTCGACGCGGCGCATGAAATCGACGAGGAGGCCCGAGAACGAGTGCACCTCCACGCCGTCGATGTTGTCGGTGCAGCGCAGGATCAGCTCCATGCGCTCCGGGACGGAGAAGAGGGGAGACTTCCCTTCGTTCTCCAGGACCGCCACCAGCACGCGATCGAAGAGGCGGGTGGCGCGACGGATGATGTCGAGATGCCCGTTCGTCAGCGGATCGAACGAGCCGGGATAGACCGCGATGCGCATGGAGCGTGATGGTAGCAGAGGGACGCCGCCGATCAATCCGTCAACAACTTGATGGTCAACGTCTTGACGATCACTTCACATGGACCTACACTAAGGATCATTCGAGTCACTGTGATCGGGAGGGTGTGAATGCGGCAGAGAATCCAGGTGAAGCGCTCGAACCCGCAACCGAGCCAACAACAGGTTGGCTCGCCCGCGGCGCCGCAACTGCGGATCTCCAACCGTCTCCTCTCCACGCTGCGCACCTACCTGCCCGGCGCCTGGATCGACCCGCGCAACAACGAGCTCATCGCGCTCTACCGCCTGCGCTACCGCATGGCCATGGAAGAGGAGAAGTACGACACGGCCATGATCTTCCTGAACAAGATCCTCGAGCTCGACCCCCTCAACCTCGAGGCCAAGTTCTGCAAAGGCGAGATCTACCACCGCTGCCTCCGCGACTACAGCAGCGCCATCGAGCAGTACAACAAAGTCATCCGCCTCTCCGGCTCCGACGAAACCATCCGCACCCGCGCCCGGGCGGGGATGGCGGAGATCATGGAGATGCTGAGCTAGGAGCCAGCTGTAAAGCTATACAGCTGTACAGCTTTACAGCTGTTCTACTTCTCCCGCTCCATCACAAAATCCAGCGCCATATCCAACGTCTCCTTCGCCGGTGAGGCGGAGAAGGGTTGGAGCGCGGTTCTGGCGCGGGCGGCGTAGTCGCGGGCGATCTCGCGGGTCTGGTCGACGGTGTCGTAGCGCTGGACGATGGTCAGGATCTCGGCGGGGTCGGTGCCGTCGAACGATTTGCGGGTGGCTACGCGGGTGATGATCTCGCGCTCGCGTTTGGTGGCGTGGGGGGCGGCTAAGATCAGCGGCAGCGTCAGCTTGCCTTCCCGCAGGTCGGACAACGCAGGCTTGCCGAGGACCTCGGTGCTGGAGGTGAAGTCGAGCAGGTCGTCGATGAGCTGGAAGCAGACGCCGAGGTTGTAGCCATAAGTGAAGAGCGCGGCTGCGTGACTCTCCGGCAGGTCGACCAGATATCCCGGGATGCGGCACGTGGCGCCGAAGAGCGCGGCCGTTTTCTTGCCGACGATGTCGAAGTAATCATCGACCGAGAGATCGTCGCGTCCGTTCTGCTCCGTGCCGAGGATCTCTCCCTCGATCATCTTGATCGTGGCATCGGAGAGCAACCGCAGGATGTCGAGGTTCCCCTCGGCCAGGGCCATGGCCATGGAGTGCGCGTAGAGATAGTCGCCGACCAGCACCGTCAGGTCGTTGCCCCAGCGGTAGTTGATCGACGTCCGGCCGCGGCGCACGTCGGCCTCGTCGATGATGTCGTCGTGCACCAGCGTGGCCGTGTGGATGAACTCCACCACCGCGCCGTAGACCACGTCGCGGAAGCCGTCGTAGCGCAGCATGCGCGAGACCAGGAGCAGGAGGGCAGGGCGGAGGCGCTTGCCGCCTCCTCCCAAAATGTGCTCACCGACGTCCTGGATGGTGGTGATCTTCGAGCGGAAATTGCGGCGGAGCTCCTCCTCCACCATCTCCAGCTTGGGGGCCACGAGGTCGAGCAGACGCTCCGCGTATGCCGCTTGCCCGTTGAGTGTGCGAGGAGCTGTCACGCCGCGAAGGATAGCTCAACCGCGGTAGTTGGTGAACTGGAGAGGGATGCCGTAATCCGTTTCCCGCACGAGGGTCATGGCCTTCTGCAGATCGTCCTTGCTCCGGCCGACCACGCGGACCTGATCGGCCTGGATGGAGGCCTGCACCTTGACCTTGGCGTCCTTGATCGTCTTGACGATGGCCTTGGCCTTCTCGATCTCGATGCCCTGCACGATTTTCGCCTTCTGGCGCACGGTTCCGCCGGCAGCCTGCTCGATCTTGCCGTAGTCCAGCGCCTTGAGCGAGACCTTCCGCTTGACGAGCTTCGTCTCCAGGATGTCCTTCACGCTGACGAGCTTTCCCTCGTCATCGCTGACCAGGACCAGTTCCTCGGCGGTCAGCTCGATCGAGCTCTTGCTGCCCTTGAAATCGAAGCGCTGGGCCAGCTCCTTCTGCGCCTGGACCACCGCGTTCGTGACCTCCTGCATGTCACTCTTGGAGACGACGTCGAATGAAAACTCCTGAGCCATGAGACCTCTCGAATCAGTCCGCGCGGATGACCTGCACGCCCGCGGGCGGCGCGAACTTGAATGTGTCCGCAGATGCGGCGCGGCGATGATATCCCGAGAAGTCGAACGAGGTCCGGTTGCCCTGCCGGTCGGCGTATTCGATCCGCTGGATGAGATGCGTGGCCGGGGCGATCGTCACCGTCACGCTCTTCACCAGCGCCGAGGCATTGCGCGAGTTGAGCGTCGTTACGACCGCGTTGCCGCGCTTCTGCTCCTTCACGCTGAAAAACTTCCCGCGCGCGGCCGCATCGCCGAGGAGCAGAAACGGCAGCTCGTGCTTCTTCGCGTCGTCGATCCGCGCCACCGTCACCTGCTTATCGGCCGGGACGTAAAACCACGAATTCGAGCCGTCGAACACGAACACCTTCTGCTCCGGCTTGCTATAGCTCCAGCGCATCGCCGGCAGCGTCCCAAAGACGACCGACCCGCTCTCGACCTGTGTGTTCTTGAACCCCTTGGCCGTGAAACGATGCGTGAACCCCGCCTCCATGCCCGACATGGCCGTGGCCGCGCGGTCGATCTCGAGAGGCGCCGCGGAGAGAGTGGTCGCTGCGATCACGATCGCGGCGAGGAAAGATAGTTGTCTCAAGTTGTTGACCTCCAGTTGGTTGGGCCCTGAAAGGCTCAGAGGCGCATAGGCTCAGAGATACGAGAACCTTCGCCATCGGACCCTTTGAGCCTCTGCGCCTTTGAGCCTCTGAGCCTTACCTGAGCAACGAACGCGCCGAACCCGCGCTACGTAACCTCGATGGACGCGATCGCCGAGTTCACAACAAAGATGCGGTCGTTTTTGCTCCGGTCCTGGGGGAAGAGGAAGAAGCCGTTGCGCTCGGGGTTGTAGTGGGCCATGCCGTGGATGACCTCGCCATCGTTGAATTCGACGGCGATGTGCAGTCCCTCGGCGGGCTCGACCGGCTCGCCGTCGCGTCCCTGGGGGAAGAACACGGCCTTGAGCTCCGTGAACGGCACCTCCTCGGCGCCGCCTTCATCGCGGTGGACGGTCAACACCTCGCGCGAGGGGTCGATCGGATCGAGCGTGGCCCGCTCCGTGCGGCCATCGCGATAGCGCAAGACAACTTTTTCGTCGGTCATCAGAAGAGCTCGAGGCCCCAGAGGTCGTGGATATGAATGATACCTTCGACCCGCTGGGAGTCGTCGACGATGAACAGCGACGTGATCTTCCGCTCTTCCATCAGCTGCAGGGCCGCCGAGGCCAGCTCGTGGCCGGCGATCGTCACCGGATTGCGCTTCATCGACTCCGCAGCCGTCTTGCGGACCAGCAGCTCGTCCTGCGCCAGGAGCCGCCGCAGGTCGCCGTCCGAGATCACCCCCAGCAGCACACCCGCCTCATTCGTCACCGCGGCGATGCCGAACCGCTTGGTCGACATCTCGTAAATGACGTCGCGCATGCCCGTGTCCTCGCGGACCAGCGGCAGATCGTCGCCGCGATGCATCAGCTCGTGCACGCGCAGGAAGCGCTTCCCGAGCTTGCCGCCCGGATGGAGGAAGCCGAAATCCTCCTCGCGGAACCCGCGGCGCACGAGGAGCGCCATCGCCAGCGCATCGCCCAGGGCCAGCGTCGCCGTCGTCGACGCCGTGGGTGCCAGACCGAGCGGACACGCTTCCTTCGAGATCGACGCGTTCAGATGATGATCCGCGCCGCGCGCCAGCGTCGACGACGGGTTCCCGGTGATGGCGATGATCTCCACGCCGATGCGCTTGATGCTCGGCAGCATGCGGATCAGCTCCTCGGTCTCGCCCGAGTTCGACACCGCCAGCACGATGTCCCCGCGCACCAGCATCCCCAGATCGCCGTGATTGGCCTCCGTCGGGTGCATGAAGAACGACGGCGTGCCGGTCGAGGCCAGCGTGGCGCTGATCTTCTTGCAGATGATCCCCGACTTGCCCACGCCCATCGTCACCACCCGGCCGGTGCCGTTGGCCACCAGCTCCACCGCGTCGATAAAGGAATGGTCGAGATGCCCGATCAGCCCGAGAATCGCCGCTGCCTCCACTTCGAGCACACGTTTCGCCTCGGCGATGGCGGGATGATCACGCTCGTCGAGCGGGGCCTGCGTCATGGGGCGGCATGGTAACTCAGTCGGCGGTCGGCAGTCGGCCGTCGGCGTGGAGGCTCAAAGGCTCAGAGGCGCAGAGGCTCAGAGAAAGGGCGACCCGTGCGTCTTTGAGCCTCTGAGCCTATGCGCCTCTGAGTCTCTCTTTTCGCGCGACCCGCTCCTGCGGCAAGAGGGCGTGATAGATCATCCCCGTCACCGGCACCTCCACCCCGCTCTCCCGCGCCAGCCGGACCACCGCCCCGAGCTGCGCCTCCAGCTCCGACGGCTTCCCCTCCATGATGTCGCGCTGCATCGACGAGGTCGAATCGGGCGCCAGGCCGTCGTAACGCTGCCAGGTACGCTCGATCGCATCCTCGCCGAGGTCCACCCCTCGTGCCGTCGCCAGCCGCAGCACCTCCCGCAGCGACCGATCGGCGAGGGCCCGGACCTCCTCATCCGCCCGCCACACCCCGATCGGCACCCGCGTCAGCGCCCCGATCCCGCTCAAGGTGGCGATGAACAGAAACTTCGTCCACATCGACCGGCGGATGTCCGGCGGAACCTCCACCTGCACCCCGGCCGCCGCAAACGCCGCGCGCAGCCGCTCCACCCGCTCGCTCCGACTGTTGTCCAACTCCCCGAACATCACCACCGGCTCCGCCGCCGCATGCCGGACATGCCCCGGCGCGACCATGAAACTGACGATCGCGCAAAGCCCGCCGGCGACATGGCGCGCTCCGACGATCTCGGACAGCACCTCCGGCGCATCGATCCCGTTCTCGAGAGGCACGACGATCGTGTCCTCGCCCAGCATCGACCCGACCTGCGCCGCCGCCTCGGGGATCTGCCAGGCCTTCACCGCCATCAGGATCGCGTCGACAGGACCGACGGTCTGCGGATCATCCGTCGCATTCACCGGATGGATCGTGAAATCACCGAGGATGCTGTCGACGCGAAGACCGCTTGACCGCAGCGCGTCGAGCGTCGCCCCACGCGCGATGAACGTAACGTCGCTTCCTGCCTGAGCCAGTCGTCCGCCGAAGTACCCGCCCACACCGCCCGCGCCAATCACCGCAATCCGCATGAACACCGATTCTAGTTTGGAGTGCGGTAGCCGCAGCTACCGCTTCTCGTTCAAGGCGCGCTGAGCAGCCGAGCGATCTCCGGGAACTCCCGCACGATCTTGCGATCGGTCGTAATCAAAGGGACGGTCAGTTCCTGAGCGAGCGCGACGAACTCGCAGTCGTAGGCGGAGCAGGTCGATCGCGACACGAGGTCGAGAACATCCGACGAATCGACGATGAAGTCGCGTCCGGCCATCATTTCTTCAGCCGATTGCACCAGCTCCTTCCCCGCATTGAGGGGGAGCGACCTGTGCCTCATGAAAAGTGCCACTGCATTCCGGAGCTCCGAGCGCCAGAGCGCCGGCGCGCGCCACTCCGGATCCAGTCTGAACAAGTCGTGCGCCAGTGGCGTCTCGATCGTGTCGGTCCAGAAATGGATGATGATGTTTGTGTCGACGACGATCACATCCGACCCTCTCGTTTGAACCGCCGGATCTCTTCGTCTGTGGTCTTGATCCGCGTCGCATCGCGGAAGCGATTGGCTTTGGCGAGGACTTCGTCGACCGGCACCGGTCCCGGCGAGATCGCTTTCTCCAGAGTGGCCAGGATCTCCGACTGCAGGCTGCGGCGGTTCCCGGCAGCCCTCTGTAGGAGCGCCTTGTGGAGTGGAGGCGGGATGTTCCTGATCGTCATGGAAGCCATGCAAGCATTTTACAATCAGAATAGTTGCACGATCGGGCCGCGGCCAGCTGGCCGCGGCCCGGGGGTTGTCAAAAAGAAGAGCCGGGGAGGCGACGATGGCAGATCAGACCCTCCGCCGGCCCCTCGCTCACTTCCTTGCCACCTTGGCGGTGTCCTCCGGCGGAGCGCCGGTGCCGGGTTTCGTCCGGCGCGGCGGACGCACCAGGGCGCGTTTCATCTCGCTCAGGTGCGGGCGGACGGCGTCTCCGGCGTCCATCGTTACGTAGCCTTTGGCGAGCCGGTAGAGGCCGCGGGCGGTCAGCGACGCCTTGAGCTTGCGGCGCAGGATGGCGCGATCGATGCGGCGGGCCACGGCCAGCGCTTCATCGCGTACGCCGCCGTAGGCCAGCTCGAATGCGATGGCCTCGCGGAACTCCACGACGTCCGCGACGCCGGTGCTGAGCGCCGGAGCCGCTTCGGCGAAGAGCGCTGCCTTTTCCAGCGCCGCGGGTGTGGTGATCCGGGCCACCAGGATTTCGTCCCGCGTCAACGGCCGCGAGTCTTTCTCCTCCGGAAAGTCGGCCGCCCAGGCGCGGAGCCGCGCCACGCGGTCCTGTGCGTCGGGGGTGAATCGATTGGCAACCACGATCGGCTCTTCGTCGATCGCAGCGGCGTTCTTCGGTGTTCCTTCGTTCGATGGCTTGTTGTCTTCACTCATTTGGTTCCTTCCTTTCCTTCGTTGTCTGTCCAACGATTCCGGGTGGGGCCCCGCAACCCGGGAAGCGTTGAACTAGCTTGAAGACGGCTATGGTGAGTGAATGGATACGCAGCCATCACGCAGGACGGTTACAAATTTGAAACGGTGGATAATTAGTAAGGGAATCACATACTTGCTGGACCGCATAGAAGGGAAAAACAATCACCGCACACGGGTTCAGGGCAGGTGTGGACAGGCAAACGATCGAGAAAGGCACTCGAATCGAGTGGTGTAACGACTCAAATCGATGGTGATGGCACTCGAATCGAGTGGTGCAACGACTCAAATCGGTGGTGAAGGCACTCGAATCGAGTGGTGCAACGACTCAAATCGATGGTGAAGGCACTCGAGTCGAGTGGTGCAACGACTCAAATCGATGGTGAAGGCACTCGAATCGAGTGGTGCAACGACTCAAATCGATGGTGAAGGCACTCGAATCGAGTGGTGTAACGACTCAAATCGATGGTGCAACGACTCGAATGGAGTGGTGCAGCTTCTCCAATGGAGGGTGAATGCAGTCGAATCGAGGGGTGGAACGTCGTGATTGGATCGCGGAACGCCCGATCGGAGGGTCAAGCCCGCTTCTTCCACGCTCCCTCGGCACGGTGCGTCTTGATCCACACTTCGTCGATGGCGCCTTCGTTGAGCATTTTGGCGATCCAGACGATCTGGCCGGTGTGGGTGGCCAGGTGGGTGGTGACGTTGAGGAGGTCTTCGAAGGCGATGGTGTGCATGGTCGGTTCGGGGGAAGGGGCGGCGAGGGAGTCGGGGGTCAGGCCTTCGAAGGTTCGCTCGGCGTGGGCGACCATTTCGTCGAAGTGGGCCAGGAGCTCGGCTTTGGGCAGGGAGCGCCGTTCGGCGAATTCGGCGGCGCGGTCGCGGGTGTAGTCGAGGCCGCCTAAGTTGCGGTTGAGGTAGTAGTTGAGCGAGCCGGTGAGGTGCAGGACGAGGTTGCCGATGGAGTTGGATTTTTCGTTCGGCCGCCACCAAAGCTGTTCCTCACTGACGGAGGCGAGCGCGGCACGGACCTGGGCGGGGAAGACGCCGGTGACGCGGGAGCGGAGGGCGGCCAGAGCGATGTCGTTCATGAGGCCGTATTGTCGGTCCACAGGCGGGCCAATTGCACGTCTTTGCTGGTAGAATCCGCCGCCTCCGGCAAGACAGCTGTACCCGTTGTCTGACACGCCTCAAAAATCACTTTCGAAGAGGACCCCACCCATGAGCGAATCGGTGATCGACACCCACACGCCCGCGGACTACGCCAGTAGCCGATCCACCGCCAGACGGGAGAAGTCGCTCCCGGTCCGGCCGAAGTCGGTGGTCTGGAACCCCACCTCGGAACAGCTGCGGGAGTTCGCGCGGCAGATGCCGAATGCCCGCGATACCGAGTTCGGCAATCTCAACGTGGCCACGCGCGTGGTGTCGCGCTCGAAGGGCTCGACGTTCGTGGCCACCGACACGCCGGAACAGCACTCGGATCAGACCATCCCGCGCGCCGAGTACGCACGGATCGCGCAGATGCAGGACGACTACATCGCCACGCGCGACATGCTGGTGATCGAGGGCTACATCGGCAACGATCCCTCCTACCGCGTGCCGGCCCGCCTGATCATCGAGAAGGCCAACGCCAACATCGCGGCCATGCAGGACATCCTCTACTACCCGGCCACGCCGGAGGAGATCGCCCACTTCGAGCCGAAGGTGACGGTCATCTACACGCCGAACCTCAAGGCCGAGGGCTACCCGGACGAGCGGCTGATCGCCGTCGATCTGGAGAGCTACATCACCCGCGTCTTCAACTCGGATTACTTCGGCGAGTCCAAGAAGGGCGGGCTGCGGATGTGGAACAAGCTCGTGTACGAGCGCGGCGGACTGGCGCTGCACGCGGGCTGCAAGGTGATCCCGGTGGGCGACAAGAGGCGCGTCGGCCTGATCGTCGGACTGTCCGGCACGGGCAAGACCACCACGACGTTCACGAAGCAGAACGACTCGCAGCCGGTGCAGGACGACTTCTGCGCGCTGATGCCGGGCGGCAAGGTCTACGCGACCGAGAACGGCTGCTTCGCCAAGACGTTCGGCCTCAATCCAAACGACGAGCCGACGATCTATCACGCCTGCGCTTCGACGCACGCGTACCTCGAGAACGTCTCTCAAAACGATGCGGGGAAGGTCGACTATTTCGACACGTCGTACACGCCGAACGGCCGCGCCGTAATCCGGATGGATGACATCGCCGGCGCCGCCGACGCGCAGGACCTCGACAAGGCCGACTTCCTGCTGATCCTCAATCGCAACGAGAACATCATCCCGGCCGTGGCCAAGCTCGAAGGGCCGTTGGCGGCCGCGTACTTTATGCTCGGCGAGACGAAGGGCACCAGCGCCGGCGGCGCCGCCGAAGCCGGCAAATCGCTGCGCGTCCCGGGCACGAACCCGTTCTTCCCGATGCTGCACGCCTACCAGGGCAACCGCATGATGGAGCTGATGAAGGACAGCCCGATGGAGGTCTACCTCATGAACACCGGCGCCATCGGCGGCGATGGAAAGGCCGAGGGCTCGAAGAAGGTCAAGATTCAGCACTCGTCGGCCGTCGTGAAGGCCATCGCCGAGGGCACCATCAAGTGGGAGAAAGACCCCGACTTCGGCTACCTCGTAGCCACCGAAGTCCCCGGCATCGACGACGCCGACTACCTCCAGCCGAAGAAGATGTACGAACGGCAGGGGAGGCTCGACGAATACAACCAGCTGGTGGCCAAGTACAACACGGACCGGCGGGAGTATTTGCGGAAGTGGAAGGGGTTGGCCTCGGAGATTGTGGACGCGATCTAGATTCGCGCGCTTTGCGAGCTAACACGGAGTCGCAGAGTCTCAAAGTCGCAAAGTCTCAAAGGACGTGGCAGCCACCCTCTTTGAGACTCTGAGACTTTGAGACTTTGCGACTCTTTTCACGTCTCCACGTTGAGGAACATATACCCCGCCGCCAGTCCAAACAGGATGTTCGCTGCCCAGGCGGCCAGCAGCGGCGGGAGGTTGCCGACTTCGCCGAATTTGACGAAGAGGGCGAAGACGATCCAGTAGACGATGCCGAGGACCAGGGCGATGGCGATGCCGTAGAGGGCGCCGCGTTTGCCCATGCGGAAGGCGAAGGGCAGGGCGATGAGGGCCATGATCAGGCTCAGCGCCGGCCAGGAGGTCTTCTCGTAGAGCTTGACCGCCAGCGCGTCGGCGGCGTAGCCGGATTCCCGCAGCGTGGCCAGGTAGCTGTGTAGCTGCGCGTAGGTCATCTGGTCCGGGAGGCGTACCTCGAGTGCGAAGTCCTCGGGGGTCTCCGCATAGGACAGTACCAGCGGTTCCTTGATGAGGGTGAAGGTCGAGGGACCGTTGTCCGGGAACGAGCGCATCCAGCCGTCTTCGAAGGCCCAGCCTTTGCCGTTCCAGGTGGCGCGCTTGGCGTAGATGCGCCGGGCCATCCTGAACTCGGTTGGATGGAGCTCGAAGACCTGCACCTGCGTCAGCCGTTTGGCGTCGCGGTCGTAGTTGAGGAAGTTGATGAGGTACCGGCCCTGGCCGTGGTACCAGAGCCGCTGCTGCTCGGCGGCGCTGAGCGGAGGCTTCCCGTCGATGGTCCGCTTGACCGCCTCCAGGCGCTGGGAGGAGTACGGCAAGATGAAGTCGAGGTTCAGGTACGACAGCAGGCTCATGACCCCGGCCACGGCCAGGACGGGCAGGCTGAGCCGGAAGAGCGAGACGCCGCTCGACTTGATGGCCGTGACTTCGTTGTTCTTCGACAGCAGCGCGAACGTGACCAGCGTCGACACGAGGATCGAGATCGGGACGGTCCAGTTGAGCACCGTGAAGACGTAGAAGCGGTAGTAGGTGAGCAGCGTCGAGGCCGCCACGCCGTGCTCGCGCGCATCCTTGGCCTTGTCGGTGAAGTCGATGATCATCGACAGCGCCGCCACGGACAGGAGGACCAGGGCCAGCACCTTGAGAAACTCGCGCAGGACGTACCGGTCGAGGATGTTCGGGAAGGTGATGTCGAGCTGGTTGAGGACGGACGGGTCGTCATCCGCAACCACCTCGGCCGTCCGCGGGCGGCGGGCCAGCCGCCGCCGGAGCTCCGTGACCATGCGCATCAGGAAGCCGTGGCCCTGCCGTGCGCCGATGTCGCGGTTGGCCCGGGTCATCAGGAAGATCCCGACGACCAGCAGGATGACGTTCGCACCCCAGATGCCGAGGACCGCCGGGATCTTGCCGTTCGTGGCCAGATGCTCGCCGTTGATGAGCATCAGGTAGTAGAAGACGATGATCCCAATACTTAAAGTGAATCCTGAGCTTTTGCCGCCGCGCCGGTTGGTGATCCCGAGCGGCAGGCCGATCACGCCGAACGCGATGCAGGCAAACGGGATGGCGAATTTCTTGTGGATCTCGACCCGGGCCATGTTGCGGGCCACGCGGTTGTTCTCGCCGGTGCCGCCGGCGTATTTGCGCTGCTGCTCGAGGAGCTGGCGGAGGTCCATCTCGCGCAGCGAGCGCCCCAGGGTGCTGGCGTCGAACGCGCCTCCGACGGACGGCAGGCGGATGCGCTGCGTCTCGTTGCGTGTGAGGTCGTAGCGGTCGATGCGGCGGGGATCCCAGACGTGGGTCTCCGCGCCGGTGAGGTTCATCCAGATCTCTTTGGATTTGCCAATCAGGGCGAGATTGCCGTTTTTGGCGACGATGATCCGCTGTCCGACGCCTTGCTGGGACAGGGCGGCCAGGTCTTCCTGGTCCTGCGGCGCGGTGAGGTTGGCCGACATTTCGTTCGGTGTCGAGGGATCGGCGGACTCGTCGGTGCGGCTGTCGGCCACGAAGACGCCTTTCCACTGGCCGGTGGCGGAATCGACGTCGTCGACGTAGATCATGAGGTTGGCGTAGCCGGTGTGGAAGACCCGCGGCTTGACGACATTCTCGGCGGCGGACGTGGTCAGCTCGGCCTGCAGGGCCACGAACTGGCGGTTGGACTCGGGCATGACGGAGTTGATGAGGTAGAAGTTCAACAACGCCATGAGGAAACTGAAGAGAAAGACCGGCCGGTAGATGGTGCGCGTGGAGATGCCCAGGGCGCGCATGGCCACGATTTCGGAATCGGAAGACAGCCGTCCGACGGCGATGAGGATGCCAAAGAGGAGCGACATCGGCAGCGTCAGGACGACGATGTTCGGCAGGATGAACGTCAGCAGCTTGCCGACGACAGCCGCGGAAAGGGAGCGCTTGATGATGAGACCGGCCAGGTCGAAGAGCTGCCGCATCAGGATGATGGACGTGTAGAAGGTGAAGCCGAGGAACGTCGGCCCGACCATTTCCTTCAGCACGTAGCGGTAGAAGATCGCCATCGGACGCGGATTATGACGCGGGAAACGGGCCAGCCGTCGGTTTCCACAGAGTCTATTAAGATGGATTATGTTAAGAACTAGGTATTGGTGGACGAGGTGGACGTTGTGGACTTGGTGGACGATGTGGACACCAACGCCGGTCCACTTCGTCCACTGTTGTCCACAACGTCCACCCGCCCGCCGTTACGCCACGGCTTCCTCCCGCTCCGAAACCCGCGTTCTCGCCAACGCCTGTTCCAGATCGTCAATCAGATCCCGCACGTCCTCCAGCCCGGACGAGAGCCGAATCAGCCCGTCCCCGATGCCGACCTTCTTGCGCACGTCCGGTTCGACGGATGCGTGGGTCATCGTCGCCGGATGGCAGAAGAGGCTCTTCACCCCTCCCAGGCTTTCGGCGAGCGTCCAGAGATTCAGGCGCCTCGTGAAGGCGCGGGTCTCTTCCAGCGTGGCGTCCAGGTCGAACGAAACGATGGCGCCGAAGCGGGTCATCTGCCGGGCGGCCACGGCATGGTCCGGCTGGCCGATGAAGCCCGGATAGTAGACGCGCCGGACGCGGTCGCTGGCGCTGAGGTAGCTGGCGATCAGCTCGGCGTTGGAACAGTGCCGCTCCATCCGCAGGCCGAGCGTCTTGACGCCGCGCAGGATGAGGAAACAGTCCTGCGGGCCGGGAACGGCTCCGATGGCGTTCTGGAGGAACTTGAGCTCGTCGTAGATCCCCTGGTCGTCGACCAGGACCGCCCCGCCGATGACGTCGCTGTGGCCGTTGATGTACTTGGTCGTGGAGTGCACGACGATGTCGGCGCCGAGCGTGAGCGGCTGCTGCAGCACCGGCGTGGCGAAGGTGTTGTCGACGACCGTGAGGATTCCGCGCCGGCGTGCGATGGCCGTGCACCGGGCGATGTCGGTGACGTGCAGCAGCGGATTGGACGGCGTCTCCAGCCAGAGCAGCTTCGTCTCCGGCCGGATGGCCGCCTCGATGTTGGCCGGGTCCGTCGTATCGACGAACGTGAAATCGACGCCGAAGCGCGCGAAGACCTTGGTGAAGATGCGCCAGGCCCCTCCGTAGAGGTCCTGCGTGGAGACGACGTGGTCGCCCTGCCGCAGCAGCGACAGCACGGCGTGGATGGCGGCCATCCCGCTGGCGAACGCCAGTCCGTGACGCGCTCCCTCAAGAGCGGCCAGGTTCTCTTCGAGCGCGGAGCGCGTCGGATGGCCGGTGCGCGCGTAGCAGAAGCCGTTGTTGACGCCCGGCTCGGTCTGCCGGAATGTCGAAGTCTGAAAGATCGGTGTGGTCACTGCGCCGGTGGACGGGTCGTCCGGCTGGCCGGCATGAATGGCACGGGTGTCGAAGCGATAAGCCATGATTTCCTCCTCGAACCGAAGGTTCGGAGCGTTACGCGACGTGCGCGGTCGAGCGCACAGACAATGTTTGGAAGAAGGTCGCGGAGGACCCGGGTCAGCAGAACGCTCGTAGAAAAACTACGCGCTTGCGCCCGGGCAACGCATCATCATTCGGCCCGACGACAGCAGCACAGCAGTAAAGCTGCACAGCTGTACGGCTGCTGTGGAGCTGTGTTGCTGTGTAGCCGTGCGGCTGTGATGCATTGGGGCGGGAGATTACGCGCCGGGCTCACGCGCTGTCAAGAACGACTTCACCTGCGCCACGAGGCTCATCGGGTTGCCGGTCTTCTTGATGTACCCGATGGCGTTGGACCGGGCCACGAGGGCCTGCAGCTCTTCTTCGCTCTTGGCCGAGTGCAGGACGATCGGGGTGGCGGCCAGGAAGTCGAAGAGCTTGGTGAAGTCGAGGACGTGCTCCCCGCTCAGCGTGGGCATTTCGATGTCGAGCAGGATGAGGTCGGGTTTCTCGCGCTGGACGAGCTTGGGCAGGTGGAGCGACGACGCGGAGGTGATGACCTCCATGCCCGCCGACGTCAGCAGGCGGCGGACCGCGCCGAGGAGCTTCTCGTCATCGTCGATTACGAGAATTTTCGGCATCAACCCTCCGATTCGAGCCGCTTGAGCAGCTCCCGCACCGCTTCGATCACTTCGGTCTTGTCGACGTTCGGCTTCCTGAAGGCCAGGTTCAGCGTGAACGGGAGCGACTTGTCCTTCAAGGCATAGGTGAAGTTCTTGGGACGGCCGGCTTTCTTCGGCTCCGGCTTGGCCGCGGTCTTCTTGCGGAGATCTTCCCGGGACAGCTCCCCTGCCGCAAAGGCACGGACGACCTGCTCCATCGCCTCTTCCGAGCCGGCCCGGGCCACCTGCACGAGCACGCTCTTGTTGGAGATGCCGGCCTCGCGGCACATGAGCCGGATGCGGTCCGGGATCTCGTTGATGAGCAGCGTCTCGGTCACGGTCGTGCGCGACTTGCCGATGACCTGGGAGATCTTCTCGTGCGTGTAGCCGAACTTCTGCTGCAGCACGTACAGCCCTTCCGCTTCTTCGAAGGCGGTCAGGTCCTTGCGCTGGATGTTCTCGATGAGAGCGATCTCCAGCTGTTCCTTTTCGTCGACGTCGAGCTCGATGGCCGGGATCTCGTCGAGACCGGCCAGCGTGGCGGCGCGGTACCGGCGCTCGCCGGCGATGATCTGGTAGCGGTTGGGGCCGATGACGCGGACGAGAATCGGCTCGATCACGCCCTTCTCGCGGACGCTGGCCGCCAGCTCTTCGATGTTGCCGAGCTGCGTGCGCGGCTGTTCCGCGTTCGGCTCGATGAACTCGAGCGGCAGCATCGTCCCGATGTGCCGGCCGGAGCGCTTGGTCAGCTCCTCGACGTAATGCGAGTCGTGGCGCATGACGGAGCGTTCGGGAAGACCACGCTTGGCCATCTCAGTCGCACCTCGAGAGAAGAACGATGAACGATGAACGATGAACGATGGGACCAGAACGTTCATCGTTCATCGTTCCTCGTTCATCGTTTGTACCGCACGACAGTAGCCTAGACACGAGCCAGTAACTCCTCGGACAAACTGTAGTACTCCATGGCTCCGCTCGAGCGGGGCGCGAACGTGAAGATCGACTCCTTGTAGGCCGGGCTTTCCTCGAGGCGGATGGACTTGGTGATGACGGTGTTGAAGACGCGGTCGCCGAAGACGTGGCCGATCTGTTCGTGGATGTCCTTGGATAGTGTCGTGCGCCGGTCGTGCATGGTGATGACCACGCCCAGGAGCTGCAGGTTCGGGTTCGGCCGGGCCTTGATCTTCTCGATGGTCTCGAGGAGGTCGTCCGTCCCTTCCAGCGCGAAATAGGACGACTGAATCGGCACGAGCACATGCGTCGAGGCCACGAGAGCGTTGACCGTGATCATGCCCAGCGTGGGCGGCGTGTCGATGAAGATGTAGTCGTAGTCGTTGGCGGCGTCCTTCATCCGGTCCTTGAGGCGGAACGGACCGTCGAGATCGCCGATCAGCTTCGACTCGAGCTTGGCCAGGGCGATCTTCGAAGGCGCCACGAAGAGATTCTCCACCGGCGTCGGCACGATGATGTCCGGAAACTCCAGCTCCTCGCTCACCAGCACGTCGTACATCGACTTCGTGATCGAGCGCGAATCGACGTACGACATCGTCGAATTGGCCTGCGGATCGAGGTCGATGAGGAGTGTCTTGTGGCCTTTATTGGCGACCGCGGCAGCGAGATTGATCGTGGTGGTGGTCTTGCCCACACCACCTTTTTGGTTGGCGACGGTGATGATCATTGAGTCGCCGCGGATTCTAACGCGAGATGAGTCTCAGAGTCGCAGAGTCTCAGAGTCTCAAAGAATGTGGAAAGGACCCTCTCTGAGACTCTGCCACTCTGAGACTCTGCGACTACATCTTGTACTTCCCCAAATCCTCGGGTGAGAGATTCTCGAACCACGCCTTCGTCTTCTCTTCCATGTCCTCGCCGTCCGGGGTGATGGTCTGGGCCTGGTCGAGGACGGACTGGGCGACGTAGATGGGGGCTTCGGTGCGGAGGGCCAGGGCGATGGCGTCGCTGGGGCGGGCGTCGATCTCCATGTATTTTTCGCCGCCGGCGCCGCGGATGAGCAGCCGGATCTGGGCGAAGAAGGTGGCGTCCTTGAGGTCGTTGATGACGATGCGGGTGACGCTGGCGTTGAGCTCCTCGATCATGTTGCGGAGGAGGTCGTGGGTCATCGGCCGCGGGGTGGTGATGTTCTCGAGCTGGAGGGCGATGGCGTTGGCCTCGAAGATGCCGACCCATATCGGCAGAAAGAGCTTCTCGTCGTCGTCCTTCAGGACAACGATCGGGGAGTTCGACATGGGGTCGAGCATCAGACCTTTGATCGACATCGGGACGAGATCGTTCAATGCTACTTTCGATAAGGTCATGCGAGGGCCTCCCCGCGCAGCGTGTGATGCTGAGCTGAATCGATGCGCACAGCTAGGATACTCCCGAGCGGCGTCGCCGGGTCGCCGTGAAAATTCACGACCCAGTAATCATCGGTCCGGCCCGACAGCATGGCCGCGTCGTGACGGCTCGTCCCTTCCACGAGCACCGGCATCACGCGGCCGCGATACGACTCCAGACGCTCGCGCTTGTGCTGCTCGTGCAGATCGAACAAACGCTGCAGACGCTCCGAGGCCGTGGCGTCGTCGGCCGTGGTCACGAGCTTGAGCGAAGGCGTGCCCGGCCGTGGTGAATACTTGAACGCGAACAGCGAGCCGTACCGCACCTCCTCCATGAGGCTGAGCGTCTCCTGGAAGTCCTCCTCCGTTTCGCCCGGGAAGCCGACGATGAAATCGGTCGAGAAGTGGACCTCGGGGACGGCCTCGCGGATCCGGGCCACGGTCTCCAGGTATTTTTCGCGCGTGTAGAGCCGCTTCATGCGCCGCAGCACGCGCGACGAGCCCGACTGCACCGGCAGGTGGAGGAAGCGCGAGATGTTCTCGTGCTCGCGCATGGCCGCGATCATGGAATCGCTCACTTCGGCGGGATGCGAGGTCATGAAACGCAGCCGCGCCACGCCGGGGATCTCGGCCACGGCGGCGAGCAGCGCTCCGAAATCGCGGCCGCTGGCAGGGCAACGATAGGCATTGACGGTCTGCCCGAGGAGCTCGATCTCCACGCGGCCGGTCTCGACGGCGGCGCGCACTTCGGCGAGCACGTCGTCGAACGGCCGCGAGACCTCGCGTCCCCGCGTGGTCGGCACGATGCAGAACGTGCAGTTCTTGTTGCAGCCCTCGATGATCGTCACCCAGGCCTTGGTCGGCGAGGTCCGGTCGATGTTGACGTAGTCGTAGTGGCGGTCTTCGTGGAACTCGAGCGCGATCCGTTTGCCGTTCTCGAGCACGTCGTCGAGATGGCCGACGTTGCCCGGCCCCATGACGAAGTCGACCCACGGCGCGCGGGCCAGGATCTGCTCCCCTTCCTGCTGCGCCACGCAGCCGCAGACGCCGATCTTCAGCTCGCGCGACTGCTTCAACTCGCGCAGCCGGCCGAGGTGCGAATAGACCTTCTGCTCCGACTTGTCGCGGATCGAGCAGGTATTGAGCAGGATGAGGTCCGCCTGCGTCTCGCTCTCGACGCGCTTGTACCCGCGGAGCTTCAGATGCCCCGACAGCCGCTGCGTGTCGAGCTCGTTCATCTGGCAGCCCCAGGTTTCGATGAAGTAGGTTTTGGACATGGAGCTATTGAGCGGTTGAGCTGTTGGGTTGTTGAGGAGCGGCGGCGTCGGCCGGCAGCAGCGCTTCCAGCTCTTTCTTTGCGGCGTCGCGCTTGGCCTTCACGTCAAGGAACTTGCGCACCAGTTCCTTGTCGCGGCGGTCGAGGTCGTTCTCTTCGTAGTATTTCTGTTCGACGGCGGCCAGTTCTTTTTCGAAGTCGGCGAGGGTCTTTTCGGCCGCGTGGAGCTTGATGTCGGCGGCGGTCTGGGCCTGGCGCTCGCGGGCCTGTTTCTCGAGCGACGATTCGGCAGGCAGCGCTTCGACCGGGACCTCGGGGGGCTTGTTCTCGGCGAGCTTGGCTTTCGCTTTCTTGACGTCGGCGTTGGTGATGACTTTCGTCGTGCTCTTCTTCCGCTTCGCCTTGGCGGCCCTAGCCGCGTCGACGAGATCGTCACCGAACGCCGAGGTCACGGCGATCAGGAGCACAGCGAGCAGGAGGCGTTTCATACGCGGCCGTATCGGTCTTCCAGACGAACCACATCTTGCAATTCGGGCGTCGAGACTTCCGCGACGTCGGTATCGACGACGGCGAACATCCGGTGGATCAGGCGCGGCGGAATGTGGAACGCCTCGCCCTTGCGCAACGGGAGCTCGCGGCGGTCGCCGTCGTACTCGATCGTCAGGGTTAGCTCGCCGTCGACAACGTAGAGTGTTTCCTCTTTCATTTCGTGGTACTGGAGGCTGAGCGACTCGCCCTGGTTGATGTGCAGGATCTTTCCGACGTAGCGGTCCGTCTGGGCGAAGATCAGCTCGTAGCCCCACGGTTTGGGGACGTGCGTGATGGGGCGGTGTTTGAAGAAGCGTTCGTTGTCAGCGCTCATAGGTTCTGGCTCACGAGTCCCTCGGGGAAGCGCATGGCCACGCTCTCGATGACGAACTCCTCGATCTCCTGGGCGGTCTTCTTGTTCAGCGCCAGCTCGGCGATGCGCCGGCAGTCTTTGTAGCGCACCGACCGGATGACGTTCTTGATCACCGGAATCGACGACGGGTTCATGGAGAAGATCTCCAGCCCGAGGCCGAGCAATACGATGGCATAGATCGGATCGGCGGCCATCTCCCCGCACATCTCCACCGGGATCCCGGCCCGCTTGCCGGCGTCGATCACGCCCTTCACGAGCCGCAGGATGGCCGGATGCAGCGGCTCGTACAGGTAGCTGACCTTCTCGTTGCTGCGGTCGATGGCCAGCGAGTACTGAATGAGATCGTTGGTACCGATGGCGAAGAAGTCCGCCTCCGTGGCCAGGAGGTCGGCGATGACGGCGGCCGACGGCACCTCGATCATGATCCCGATCTGCAGCTCGCGGTTGTACGGAATGTTCTCGGCGTCGAGCTCCATGCGGATCTCGCGCACGAGCGTCTTGACCTGCCGCAGCTCCTGCACGCCGGAGACGAGCGGGAACATGATCTTGATCTTGCCGTGCGCCGAGGCGCGCAGCAGCGCGCGCAACTGGGTCTTGAACATGTCGCGGTGCTGCATGCAGAGGCGCAGCGCGCGCAGGCCGAGGACGGGATTGTCTTCCTTCGAGCCCATGATCTGCCGGGCCAGCTTCTTTCCGCCGAGGTCGAACGTACGGATGATGCACCAGTTGGGCGCGGTGGCCTCGGCGAGCTTTCGGTAGATGTCGAAGTGCTCGTCTTCGGTCGGCAGGTCGGGGCTGGTGGCGATGTAGAGAAACTCGCTGCGGTAGAGTCCGATGCCTTCCGCGCCGACCTTGAAGGCGTCGTCCAGCTCTTCCACCAGCTCGATGTTCGCCAGCAGCGAGATCTTGTGGTGGTCCTTCGTCGTGGCCGGAAGATCGCGGTTTTCGAGGAGCTTGAGCTCCGCTTCCTCGTGGCGGGAAACGCGGCTCAGGTACTCCTGAATCATGGCCGGCGTCGGATTGACGACGACCGACCCCTCGTAGCCGTCGACGATGACCAGCTCGTCGTTGTCGACGACCTTGGTCAGCTTCGGCACGCCGATGACGGCGGGCATGAACAGCGACTTGGCGATGATCGACGTGTGCGACGTCCGCCCGCCCACTTCCGTGACGAACCCCACGACCGGTCGGCGGTTGAAGTGGACGGTGTCGGACGGCGTGAGATCGTCGGCGATGATGATGACGTCGTGGTCGATCTCCGAGAGCTCGTGGTGGGCGATGCCCTGCAGATTCACGAGCACGCGCTCGGCGACGTCCTTCACATCGGCGGACCGCTCCCGCAGATAGTCGTCCTCGAAGCTGGCGAAGCGCGCCTGCAGCTCTTCCTGCACCTCGGCCAGCGCCCACTCGGCGTTGACCTGTTCCTCTTCAATCTTCTGGGTGACCTTGTCGGCGAACGAGGCGTCGCTGACGATCATGGCGTGGGCCTCGAAGATCTGGGCGTATTCATCGCCCATGGAGCGGCTGACTTTCTGCTTGAGGTCGAGCAGCTCCTCGCGCGTCTTGTCGAGCGACTCGTTGAAGCGCCGCACCTCGGACTCGACGTCCTCTTCGCGGATCGGGATGCGGTAGACCTGGGCCACCCGCTTTTCCACGATCACGGCGCGGCCGATGGCGATCCCCGGAGAGACACCGACGCCCTTGTAGGTGCGGATATCGCTGCGCGTTTGAGCTGCCGGCATCAGCTCATTCTACTTCGTCGAATTTGTCGTCGATGAGCTTCTCGATGGCATCGAGCGCATCGCGCTCGTCAGGACCGTCCGCCTTGACCACCACGGTCGACCCGCGCCCGGCGGCCAGCAGCAGGATGCCCAGGATCGACTTCCCGTCCACTTCCTCATCGCCCTTGCGCACTTTGATGTCCGACTTGAACCGCGTGGCCGTATGAACGAACTTCGCCGCCGCCCGCGCATGAAGACCCAGCTTGTTCTTGATCTCGATGGTGCGCTCGGTCATGGCCGCCACCCCGCCGGAGCGCAGAGCGCAGAGCGCAGAGGGCAGAAGTCGAGGCGGCGATCGGGTACTGCTGCGGTAGCAGCGGGGTTTCTACTTCTGCCCTCTGCCCTCTGCCCTCTGCGCTCTCTCAAACCGCGGCTCCCGCGCGTTTCTCGGCGGTCAGGAGGTCGGAGCAGACGCGGATGGCTTTGGAGCCCTTCTCGCTGATGACGTGCGCCAGCGTGGCCACGTCTTTCGCTTCCTGCTTCACCATGGCGAACTTGACGATCATCGGCAGGTTGACGCCGGTGACGATCTCGATGTGGCCCTGTTCGAGGAACGAGAGACTGATGTTGCTCGGCGTGCCGCCGAACATGTCGGTAAAGATGATGACGTGGCGGTCCGGCCCGATCTCCTCGAGACCCTTGGCGATCTTCTCGCGCGCCTGGTCAACCGAATCGTTCCAATCCAACGGAACGGCCACCATTCCTGTCACGTCCGCTTCGATCTGGCGCGCAGCGTTCAGCAGCTCGAACGCCAGATTCCCATGTGTCACGATCAATGCCCCAATCACCGGGACCTCCCTCAGCGATGCGCATTCTCCCACACGAATCCTGAGCGCAGCGAAGGATCAACTTAGCACCTGCCAGACGCTACCCCCACGGGCGCTGCACGAGGCGCCACGTACCGTTGATGCTAACTTGATCCTTCGCTGCGCTCAGGATTCGGGGTCATCTCCGGCAGTCCCGATGCACCGTCTCGACGGCGTACCCGGCCGCAACGAGGTCGTCGCTGAGGCGCTGGCCGATGGCGACGGAGCGGTGTTTGCCGCCGGTGCAGCCGATGCCGATGGTGAGGTAGCTCTTCATCTCTTTCCGGTAGCCCGGCAGGACGTAGGTCACGAAGTCGAGCAGCTTGCGGTAGAACTCTTCGTAGCCCTCCTGATCGCGCAGGTACTCGATCACTTCCGGATCGAGGCCGGTCTTCGGGCGCAGGGCTTCGACGAAGTGCGGGTTGGGCAGGAACCGGACGTCGAACAGCAGGTCGAGGTTGTACGGCAGGCTGTATTTGAAGCCGAAGGTGATGATGGTGATGAGCATCGACGGCTCGTGGCCGCCGATCTTGAAGCGCCGCATCACCTCGGCCTTGAGCTCGTGCACCGAGAACTGCGAGGTGTCGAGCACCATGTTGGCCAGCGACTTCACTTCCGTCAGCGCCTCGCGCTCGGCCCGGATGGCCTCGACCAGCGGACTATCTTTGGCCAGCGGATGCGGCCGCCGCGTCTCCGAGTAACGGCGGGCGATGACCTCGTCCGTGGCGTCGAGGAAGATCAGGACGGTATTCGGGACCAGTTTCCGCAGCCGGTCGCGATAGAACGCCGGAAAGATCGTGGCGAAGTCGTGCGTGCGCACGTCGACGACGATGCCGATGCGATTGGCCTTCTCGTGCGACGTGACCTCGTGCAGATACGGCTCGATCAGCTCGATCGGCAGATTGTCCGTGCAATAGAAACCGAGGTCTTCGAGCGTCGATTGCACGTAGCTCTTGCCGGAACCGGACAGACCGGTGATCACGACGAGGTGTTCGGGAACGGGCATGGGTGGAGAAGTCTAGCAAGTTCGTGGACGTGGTGGACTGAGTGGACGCAGTGGACTCTCGGCCTGTCCACTCAGTCCACTACGTCCACAAAGTCCACTACCGTTGCCGCCGCGTCCGATCAATCACATCGTGCGCGAATCTGGTCCGTGACGAAATGCTCCGCAGCTCCGAGCTGGCCATTTCCTCGCGGTTGGTGGCGGGCAACGAATCACCGATCTCGCCCTGTCTGGCGATCTGTTCGTCGATGCGGCGGGTGAACTCGCGGGCGGAGTCGTAGCCCTGGAGCTTCATGAGGTGGTTGCGGGCGGCGATCTCGACGAGGAGGGCCAGGTTGCGTCCGGAGGCCACGGGGAGGCGCACGTACGGTTTCTTGACGCCGAGGAGCTCGTAGGTCTCGCCGCTGATGCCGAGGCGGTCGTATTCGGCGCCTTCCACCCACTTCTCGAGCCGGACCACGAGGTCGATCGGTTTCACGTCGCGCGTGGAAGCGACGCCGAAGAGATCCTTGATGTCGACGATGCCGATGCCGCGCAGCTCCATGTGGTGGCGGAGCAGATCGTTCGAATAGCCCAGCAGCACGTCGTTAGGATGGCGCTTCACCACCACCAGGTCGTCGGCGATCAAACGATGCCCGTGTTGGATGAGGTCGAGCGCGCACTCGCTCTTGCCGATGCCGCTGTCGCCGAGGAGCAGCACGCCGATGCCGTAGACATCGAGGAGCCCCGAGTGCATCGTCAGGCGCGGCGCCATGGTCTCCTCGAGGAAGTACGTCGTGCGGGTGATGCCCGTCGACGACATGGCCGGCGTGGAGAAGAGCGGCACTCCCCGCTTCTCGCACTCCGTGCGGAACTCCTCGAGCGGCGTGATGCCCTTGGTGACGATGAACGTGGAGATGTCGAGACTGGCCACGTCGCGGATGCGCTTCTCGCGCAAGCGCGGCGGAAGACTCTGCAGATACATCGTCTCCGAGGCCCCGATGATCTGCACCCGCCACGGCTTGATGTATTCGTAATACCCGGCAAAGGCCAGACCCGGCTTCTGCACGCGCGGCCGGCAGATCCTGCGGCCCAGTCCATCATCGCCGGTGACGAGCTTGAGCTGCAGGTCGTCGAGATCGCCCGAACAGAGCGACTGCACCGTAGTTTCGATGTAGTCCTCGTCGGTCATCCCGATATGGTATCCGCAATCGGAGGGCAGAGCGTATCGCCCTGCCCTCTGTGCGGTGCCTAAAACTCCGGTGCGATCAACCCCAGGTTCCCGTCCTGGCGCTTGTAGATCACCGACACCTTTTCGTTGTCGATGTCGCGGAAGACGATGAACTCGTTCTTGGAGTCGTCCAAGCGGATGGCCGCTTCCTCGATCGACATCGGGCGGATCTCGATGTTGTTGGTCTTGACGATGCGCGGGGCGCGAGCATCGGTGTCTTCGCGCAAATGGGCGGGCTCGAGGACCTGCACGGCCCATTCGGTCACCTTGCGGCCGTTGCCCTCTTTGCGATGGTGGTCGCGGATCTTCTTGCGGTTCTTCTGGGCCTGCCGCTTCAAGTGATCGAGCGCGGAATTGACGGCGTCCTGCATCGACTCGCCGGATTCCTGGACAGTCTTGACGTCGTGCTCCTTGCCGTTGACGAGGATCTCGCAGATGTTGCGGTACTTCTCGACCTGCAGCACGACGCGGATGTCGATGACGTCGTCGAAGAGGCGCTCCTCGATCTTGGAGAGCTTCTTTTCGACCATGCTGCGGATGTCGCTGGGAATGTCGTAGTTACGTCCCGAAATCTCGGTTGCCATAGTCAACACACCTCGAACTAGAAGATTTGCTTGCGGTCGGTGGACGAGGGGATGTTCAGCTCGTCGCGATACTTCGCCACGGTGCGCCGGGCGATGTTGATCCCCTCGTCGTTCAGGATCTTCATGATCTTGGAGTCGCTGAGGGGTTTCCGCGGGTCCTCGTTGTCGATGAAGCTCTGGATCTTCTTCTTCACCGTGAGAGACGAGATGTCTTCGCCGGTGTCGGAGTCGATGCCGCTGTGGAAGAAGTACTTCATCAGGAAGAGGCCGCGCGGCGTGTGCATGTACTTGTTCGACACCACCCGCGATACGGTCGACTCGTGCATCTGGATGTCGTCGGCCACGTCGCGGAGCACGAGCGGGCGGAGGTAGTCGATGCCTTTTTCCAGGAACTCGCGCTGGTGCTTGACGATCGACTCGGCCACTTTGTAGATCGTGCGCTGGCGCTGGTCGAGCGACTTGATGAGCCAGACCGCGGAGCGGATCTTGTCCTTGATGTAGTTGACCGTCTCGCCGTCCTGCTTCGAGTCCATGGAGTTGAGCATGCTCCGGTAGCCGCTGTTGATGCGCAGCTTGGGCATGCCGTCTTCGTTGAGGACGATCACATACTCGTCGCCCACTTTCTGGATGTAGACGTCGGGCTCGACATAGATCGCTCGCTCATTGGAGTATTTCCTCCCTGGCTTTGGATCGAGGTGCTTGATGATCTCGACGATTCCCTCGAGCGACTTGAGGTCGATGCCGAGGGTCTTGGCGAGAGATACGAACTTGCGCTGCATGAACTCGTCCCAGTGATCGCGGACGATGATCTCGACCAGAGGGGCGTCGAGCTCGAGGAATTCGAGCTGCAGCAGCAGGCACTCGCGCAGGTCGCGCGCGCCGACGCCGATGGGGTCGAGCGACTGCACGGCCTTGACGGCGGTCTCCACTTCCTCGGCCTGGTACCCGCCCGAGGCCATGATCTCTTCGTTGTTGGCGCGGAGGTACCCGTCCTCGTCGATGTTGCCGATGATGAACTGGGCGATCTCTTTCGTCCGCGGCGACGCGTCCGACATCGACAGCTGCCAGGTCAGGTGATCGGAGAGGTTGGGCGGCCGGGTGAGCGTGTTCTCGATGGGGAACTCTTCGTGCTCCTCCCCCATCCCGCGCGGGTTGTAGCCGTACTCGATGTAGTCCTGGAAGTAGGCGTCGTAGTCGATCTCGTCGAAGGAGTCTTTTTCCTTCTCTTCCTTCGTCTCGGTTTTCTTCGCTTCTTCCGATTCGTTCTCGGCCTTGGTCTCCTCGGCCTGCGTTTCCTCGGTCTTGGCCTCCTCGACGGATTCGTCGAGGAGCGGGTTTTCGAGAAGCTCCTGGTTCAGGACTTCCTGGAGCTCGAGCTTCGAGAGCTGCAGCAGCTTGATCGCCTGCTGCAGCGACGGCGTCATGATCAGCTTCTGGCTGAGTTTGAGGTGAAGCTTCTGTTCAAGTGCCATGTCGGGATTCGTGTCGCCGAATACTTTCCTTGCTCAGTTTAGATTGAATGTCTCGCCGAGGTAGATACGCCGGACTTCCGCGTCCGAGGAGAGGCTTTCCGGAGCACCCTGCCGGAAGATCTCGCCTTCCTTGATGATGTACGCCCTGTCGGTGATCTTCAGTGTTTCCCGCACGTTATGGTCCGTGATCAGGATCCCGATCCCGCGGGCCCGGAGCTGCGAAACGATTCGTTGGATTTCGAATACTGCAATTGGATCGATTCCTGCAAATGGCTCATCTAGCAATATGAATGCCGGGTTGATGGCCAGGCTTCTGGCGATCTCCACCCGCCGTCTCTCTCCCCCCGACAACGAGTAGGCACGGTTGCGCGCGATGTGCGTGATGCCGAACTCCTCGAGCAACGCGTCGGTGCGCCGTTCCCGCTCGGCGCGCGGCAGATTCATCGTTTCGAAGACCGCCAACAGATTCTCTTCGACGGTCAGCTTCCGAAAGACCGAAGCCTCCTGCGGCAGATAACTGATCCCGCGCTTGGCGCGCAGATACATCGGCAGCTCGGTGATGTCGTCCTCGCCGAGGAGAACGCGGCCGCCGTCGGGCCGGACCAAGCCGACGATCATGTAGAACGTGGTGGTCTTCCCCGCCCCGTTCGGCCCGAGCAGCCCCACGATCTCGCCCTGCCGGATGTCCACCGAAACATCGCGGACGACCTTCCTGGTCTTGTAGACCTTGACGAGATGCTCCGCCGTGAGACAGAGCGGCTCGGCGTTGACGGTGGCATCAGCCATGCGGCGGGAGAGTATCAGAGGGCAGAGCGCAGAGCGCAGAGGGCAGAGGAAAAAGCACCGTGACGTTTCTGCCCTCTGCGCTCTGCGCTCTGCCCTCTATGGCCCCTCGTGCTTGTACGTCCCCTTCGTCTGTCCCTCGGCGCTGGTGGCGTTGACGCGATCGCGGGTCAGGTCGAAGACGATCTGCTCGCCCGAGAAGTCGCCGCGCGGGTCGCTGATGGTGGCGGGCTTGCCGTAGAGGTAGATCATCTTCTTGTCGACCTGGTAGATGACCTTGTTGCCGTTGCCTTTGCGTCCGGTGGCCGCTTCGACGACGCTCACGTTCGTCTCCGCTTCCATGCGCTGGATCTTGCGGTTGGCGTCGAGCAGGATCGTGGCGGTGTCCGATTTGAGGGTGCGTGTCTCGTCGACGAGCGTCACCTTGCCGGCGAGCTCGATCCGCCGGTCGTTGCGTTTGGCGATCAACTGCTCGCTCGTGGAGCGGATCGGGGGCTTCTTGGCGTCAGCTGCGGCTGGTTTTCCCTCGGTGGCTGTGTTGTAGAGCAATGTGCGCACGTTGCCTTTGGCTGTGACGGAGTCGCCGTTCCCCTGCACCAGCATCTCGTTGGCCAGCATCGTGTTGCTGTCCTGCCAGGCTTTCACGTTGCCGGTGAACTGCGCGACCTTCTGCGCCTGCCGCATCACCAGCTCGTCGGCGTTCACGAAGACCGGCTTGCCCGCGGGAAAGAGGTTGGTCATGTCCGCGGACGGACCGCCGGCCGCTTTCCCCTTGGACACGAGTTGCGCGATCACCGCGCCGGACGCCCGCGCGGTCCCGGCCTTCGGCGAGAACTCGATCTGCTTCGCTTTGATGGTCTGTCCGTCGGCCACGACCGTGGCCTGCCAGCCGGGATCTGTGGTGAGGATGATCTTGTCGCCGGCGATGTCGTAGTTGGCGCGGAACGCTGAGGCCGTGTTCTTCGGATCGCGGTAGTGGAACGCTCCTTCGAGATAGGCCGCGCGCGCCTTCCGCGTGGCTGCGTCGAACCAGACCGTCACGTGCTCCGAGTTGATCTGCCGCGGTTCGGGGCCGAGCTCCTTCATCACCACCTGCCAGTCGGCCTTGATCTCACTCACGGCGCGATTGGCGAGCGCCACGCGGAATCCGCGCGCCACGATGTCGCGCTTCGGCGGGCCGTCGAGGACCGCGTGGGCCATGTTGGCGGCGGCGACGGCGTTGATGGCGCTGATCCGTCCGTCCGGGCCGACTTCCGTGTTGAACGCGTCGGCCGTGATCTCTTTCCGTCCGCCGAAGTCTTCGCCCGGCGCCGCGTTTCCGGCCATGACGATCACGCAATTGCCGTTGCCCTCCACGCCGATGAGCTGCTTCCGGTCCTGCGTGAAACGGCCAATCATGAAGTCGGCGCGGAGCGAGTCGACGCCGCGGTCCATCTCGACTTTCTGCTGGAACTCGACCGTGTTCTCGCGGCGCTTGAACAGGCTCTCGGCGCCCCGGATCGTCATCGGCTCTTCCGCCGGCGAGGCGGCGGCCATCGTGGCCACCACGCTCTTGTGCAGGCGCAGCGTCTCGCCCTGGACGTCGAGGTCGAGCGCGCCCGCTTTTCCGTTCCAGCGGTCGACGCGGAACTCCACCGGGATCTCGTTCGTGAGGCGGGCGCCGTCATACCGGATCTCGGCGGTCCGGATCTCGATGCCGTCGCTCGAGTTCACGTGCACGCCGCCCTTGGCCTCGGCTTCCTTGGTGAGGGTGTTGAACTCGGCCGACGGGCAGGCGATGACGTAGGTCAGCCCGTTCTCGCGATAGAGCGTGAGCGTGACCCCTTCCAGCGTCGTCCAGCCCGATTTGAACGAGACCACGCGCTCGGCCACGATCTCGGAAACGACCCGTCCGCCGATCGTCTGCACGTCGCGGAACGTCCTGGCCTCGGCCTGAGGGTCGTCCTCGGGGCGCTGGGTCGATGTGACGGCCTCGGCGGCAGCCCTCTTCTTCGGGCTGCGCGAACGGTCCCAATTCACGTACAGGACAGCGAGAAACGCCAGAAAGGCGATCGGCAGCGCGATGCGGAGAGCTCGTACGGTGCGCTGCATGTTGTTGCGACGTAACACCTTTGCCACGGGATTCGTTCCGCCACGCTCGTAGGATTCACCGCATGCGATCCGTTGCCGCCTTCGGTGTTGCACTCCTCCTGTTCGCGTTCAGTGCCAGTCCGGATGACGATCCGGAGGTCAAGAAGCTCCTGACCGCCATCGCCGGCAAGGAGAAGCTGCCCGCCGGCCAGGTCTTCAAGAACGTGAAGCTCCTCGCCGACGTCCCGGCCGCCCGTTTCCTGCGGATGATGGACGTAGGCTACAGCCAGTCCCTCGGCGTCATGTGCGACCACTGCCACGTCGAGGACCGCTGGGAAGCCGACGAAAAACGCCCCAAGCTCGCCGCCCGCGAAATGATCGTCTTCGTCCGCGACATCAACACGAAGCTCGGCCAGATGGAAAACATCGACACCGACGACGCCACGGTGAACTGCACCACGTGCCATCGGGGGTACGTGAAACCGGCGCTGCAGATGAAGTGAAGTATCGCAATAGTTTATCCCGAGCGCAGCGAGGGATCTCTGGTGGCACCGCGACAAATGATCATTCTGCGCGGTGCCACCGGAGATCCCTCGCTGCGCTCGGGATCAACTATTCGCGATACCTCACATCCACCACCTCGAGCCTGGCCACCGAATACTTATCCGGCTCAATCTTCACCAGCATGTCCAGCGGCGCGCCGTTCATCTGCGCACGCAGCTCCTTCGCGCTCGGCCAGAGTACCCCCACCCCCCGCCCCGTCGTGTCTTGCAGTGTGAGCTCGCAGCAGTCCTCGGCGAAGGTGCGCGTGCCGGTCACGGTGACGTCGTGGATCACGAAGAGCGGTTGCGTATTGCCGGCGCCGAAGGGCTGGAGCATCTCGTGCGTGGCGATGAACTCGGCGTCGATCTCGGCCAGCGTCAGCGAGGCGTCGACATGGGCCTCGCGGCGAAACACGGTCTCGTCGAAGCGCGCGAACCGTTCCTGCAAGCGGCGACGTAACTCGCCGAGGTTCTTCGCTTCGAACGAAAAGCCGCACGCGAACTCGTGCCCGCCGAAATGCGTGAAGAGATCGTGCACCGCGTCGAGCTCACTGTGCAGATCGACGGTCGGAATGCTGCGGCCGGAGCCGACGCACAGATCGCCCTCGATCGTCATCACCAGCGTGGGCCGCTGATAGCGTTGCGCGATGCGGCCGGCGGTCAGGCCGAGGACGCCGCGGTGCCAGCCCTCGCCGGCGAGAATCAGGATCCGCTCGCCTCCGGCGATCTGGGCCTCAGCGGACTCACGCACCTGAATCTCGATCTGCTGCCGCTCGACGTTCATCCGATCGAGCTCGCTGCAGATCTCCCAGGCCGCGTCTTCATCCGGCGCGGAAAAGAGATCGATGGCCGTATTCGCCGAGGCCAGACGTCCCGCGGCGTTGATTCTCGGCCCGATCTTGAAGCCCACATCTACAGCTCGTAGACCGCGTCCAGCCAGTCCCAGCCGCTTCAGCAGCGCGCGCAACCCGGGATTGCGCACATCGGCCAGACCGGCCAGACCGAGCGAGGTGATGGTGCGGTTCTCACCGATGAGCGGTGCCACGTCCGCCACCGTGCCGATCGCCGCGATCTTCATCAGCGACTCGATCGACGTCTTCTTCCCGTTGCGCCGGATCAGCTCGCAGCAGAGCTTGAACGCCACGCCCACACCCGCGAGATCCTTGAACGGATACGCACACCCCGGCTGCTTCGGGTTCAGCACCGCTGCAGCCTCGGGCAGGAATCCGGGAGGCAGATGGTGGTCCGTGATGATCACGTCGATGCCCCGCTCGATGGCGCGGTTCACCGGCTCCACGCTGGTGATGCCGCAATCGACCGTGATCACGAGCTTCACATTGCGCTCGGAGAGCACCCGGTCCAGCACCTCCATCTTCAGGCCGTACCCGTCCACCAGCCGGTGCGGCACCACGAACCCCACATCCGCGCCGAGGGAACGCAACACCGACTGCAGCATCACGATCGAGGTCACGCCATCGACGTCGTAATCGCCATAGATGACGATCCCCTCCCCATCACGAATCGCCCGCCCGATCCGCTCACACGCATGATCCATCCCATGGATCGTCGAAGGATCGTGCAGATCCGTGATCGCCGGAGCGACAAACCGCCGAAACGACTCCCCGTCCGTCACCCCCCGCCGGATCACCAACGACCGCAACGTCGCGTTCGCAATCGGAATCCGCGGATTGTCAGGAGGTGCCTCGGCGAGAGTCCAGTGGTCGTGGATCACGTGAGATCGAGAGTACAGCAATCTACGAGGTGTAGAGCGGCTCTATCCCGATCTTACGCCTTCAGCGCGACGCGGCGTGCCGCACATCAGGCTCGGGAGGGTTTGGTTCGAGCGTAACCACGTCTTCGGAGTGCTGCCGTTCCCTCGCTCGGAGGTACTCGAAGAACTTGTGAATGTCTTCGCCGCACTCTTCAACGATCTGCCGCCGTGATTCGCGCGTTTCCTCGACGATTGGATCCTGCCACATCTCACACCCCCATGAGCTCTTCGGGCGTACAGATCACGGGCGGTTCAAACCCGTACTGCTGGCACGTTTTGACGACGACTCGTTGTACCGACGCATTTGCGATGTGCTTGCAGTTCCATGTGAGGAGGTACTGCATGCCGTGTACGGTAGCCAACGCAATATGAGCCATATCCGCAAGCGCCTTGACCGGCAGTCCCGTTGCACTTAAGAGCAAAGTGACCAGTTGCTCGGCCGCCTCACTTGCTGAAAGCTGGTTTGTCTGTCGAAGTATTTCGCGCCTGGCGCGTGCGGCTTCGGGGTCGCCTCGCTCGGATTCGGCCTTCACTACTTCTGAGGTGTACAGCTCGAATGCATCACGGCGAAGCTCCCACCACTCACGCGTGAGCTGCTGGTGTGCGAGAACGACGACATCACGAGCCGGCCTCGCGGCGAGATAGCTGACGACGCTCGTTTCGAGATACACCTTTGGCGGCACAGCAGCAGATTCTACGTGGGATTGTCGGGAGGGGTCTCGGCGAGGGTCCAGTGGTCGTGGATCACGTGGGATCGAGAGCACAGCAATGGGAACGAAATCTACGACGGGTAGTCGCGATTTGCCGGCTCCACCTCCGCGTCTTACAATTCCTCGATCGATCGGAGGCGTCATGGCTCGTACCAGAGTTTCCCCGAAGTTCCAGGTGGTCATCCCCAAAGAGGTGCGCGAAGGCATGGACCTTCGCGTTGGGCAGGAACTGCAGGTTGTTTCCAAGGGTGGAGTGATCACGCTTGTACCGGAGCGTTCGCTTGCGTCTCTCAGAGGGTTCGCGAAAGGAATTCGAACCGACAAGCTTCGTGAAAAGAAGGACCGGATGTGATCGTCGTCGATTCGTCCGGCTGGATCGAGTTCTTCACGGATGGCCCTCTTGCCGACGAGTACGCAACGCAGCTTCGCAGAATGCCATCCGTAGTCACTCCCGTGATCGTGATCTACGAGGTTTACAAGCGTCTCAAGCGCGACCTCTCCGAAGACGATGCCATCATCGCTGTCTCGGCGATGCAGCGAAGCGTCGTCGTTCCGGTCGATCAGGAGCTCGCTCTGCTGGCCGCGGATCTGAGCCTCGAGCATTCCCTTGCGATGGCAGATGCGATCGTGCTCGCCACGGCCCGAAAATTTAGCGCCGATCTGATGACCAGCGATCGTGATTCCGAACAGATCCCAGGCGTGGTCTATCTGCCAAAGAAGCCCGCAGGTGCCTGATCGCCCTCTTGTGCGAGCTCGAGCGCCGCAACGGCTTGCTCGCGCGTGACCGACGGAAAATCGTCGAGGAACACCTCGAGCGAATCGCCGGCCTCGAGATAGTCCATGAGGTTCTTGAGCGGTACTCGAGTGCCGGAGAAGACAGGTGCTCCGCCTTGTACGTCCGGATCCGATGAGATGACTTGATCGACAGTCATTGGTCAGATTCTACCCGCATTCAGGTACCGCTCGCGGATCACCCGAAGGTGATGTAACTCATGCCCGACGAGGTGAAACCCTAACCCCCTCACCGAGGCGGAGTAGCCGTTGACGATCCCCGTGCGGCGCAATTCCTCCTCCGTGAGCGACTCGAAGAAGGCGATCGTGGCTTCGCGGACGGCGCGATAGTCGCGAAGGAGAGTGGTGAGCGGTCGCTCTTCGAAGCGCGTGGCTGCGACGTATCGGTTTTCATCGAACCCAGGGAGCGGCAACGTTTCATTGCGGGCGAGACAGAGCGCACGGTAGACGAAGATTCGCTCGTCGTCGATGAGGTGGCCGAGCACTTCCTTGAGCGTCCACTTGCCGGGGGCGTAGGCGGGGACGTTCTCGGGAACGGTCGCAAACAGTTCGGCAGTTTCGGCGGCTACTGCCTGGAGCGCCGCGACGACATCATCCCCCGCGACATGCGCGATGTCCTCGGCGGCGTAGCTTGCAAACTCGCCCTCTTCGGGCCGGCCGGAGCGCATGTACCCTACTTCTCGAAGACGCCCATCTTCCGGAACTTCTTGTAGCGCTCGTCCAACAGCTGCGCGGGTTTGAGCTTCTGCAGGTCCTTGAGGGCGCGTTCGATCGAGGGGGCCAGGAGGGCGGCGGCGGCGGCGGGGTCGCTGTGGGCGCCGCCGGTGGGCTCGGGGACGATTTCGTCGATGATGCCGAACTTCTTGAGGTCCTGGGCGGTGATTTTCATGGCGGCGGCGGCGTCGGGGGCGGCGCCGGGGCTTTTCCAGAGGATGGCGGCGCAGCCCTCGGGGGAGATGACGGAGTAGACGGCGTGCTCGAGCATGATCACGCGGTCGCCGACGCCGAGCGCGAGCGCTCCGCCGCTTCCGCCTTCGCCGATGACGGTGATGACCACCGGCACCTGCAGCGCTGCCATCTCACGGAGATTCACGGCGATGGCCTCGGCCTGTCCACGTTCTTCCGCGCCGAGGCCCGGGTAGGCGCCCTGGGTGTCGATGAAGGTGAGGATCGGCAGCTTGAACTTCTCGGCCAGCTTCATCACGCGCAGCGCCTTGCGGAACCCTTCCGGGCGCGGCTGGCCGAAGTTGCGGATGATCTTCTCTTTGGTGTTGCGGCCCTTCTGGTGGCCGATGACGCAGACCGGGATGCCGCGGAAGCGTCCGAAGCCGGCCACGATGGCCGGGTCGTCGGCGAATTTCCGGTCTCCGGCGATCTCACCCCAGTCTTCGATGAGGAGGTTGATGAAGTCGAGCGTGTACGGCCGCTGGGGATGCCGGGCCACAAGCGTCTTCTGCCAGGGCGTGAGGTTCGAATAGATCTCGTCGGAGACTCTGGTAAGCTTCAGCTGGAGCTCGGCGATCTCCGTCTGGATCGTGGGCTCTGCTTCCATCGCGGAGAGCTCTTCGATTCTGCGCCGGATCCTGAGAATCGGCTCTTCAAATTGCGTTGGGTCGGCGCTCATGTGCGAGTGACCCTAACAAACATATGTCCACGCTGGCAACCGAAGACCCGACACCTCCGCCCGTCGCGCCCGTGGCGCACACGAGCCTGCTCGAATCCCACGCGCAGAACGAGCGCATGCGCCACATCCCCGCGCTTCCCTGGATGGTGCAGAAGCTCGACGTCGATCTGCGCCGCCGGATCGAGAAGATGTGGCTCCCCTACTCCGATCTCGCGGCCAGCGATCCGCGGCACCCGGCACTCGAGGCCGAGATCCGCGCGCTCTGCCGGGCCATCGACCGCGTCGGGGCCATCGCCCGTCACTACCGTGGCAATCCGCACCCGCCGAACGATCTGGGCAGCCGCGTGACCTGGACGATCAATCAGGCGGTCGGGAACCTCACCGCCGTCGATGCCGAGACGTTCGGCAAGCGTTTTCCCTTCCAGACCCACGAGCGCTCCAACAACGAGCCGCTGTGGGCGGCGATGCTTTCGGTGATTCAGCACGTCCAGAAGCTGGTGCCGCTGGTGCGCGAGATCGAGCCCGACATCGACGAACGGCTCTACGAGGGTCTCGTGCAGCTCACCGAGCCGATGCGGCGAGATCCGCTGGCGTAAGCCCGTAAGCTAACGGTATAAGCGGGTAACCGGCGCCGGCCAGCGGTTCGTAAGCGCAACCGGGATTCGCGGTCACGCGGACGGCATGGAGCGGCGCGACCGGCACCCAGGCCACGCGCTGCGAGTCGAGCTCCTGGCGCAGGTCTTCGGTGGCCTTGATCAGGTCCGCCTGCGTCGAAACGTCTCGTACCTCGCCCCACGTCTCCGCCAGATCCGGCCGTGGACCGGTCAGCGACCAGACGCGGAGCGGCACGCCGACGCGCTGGAGGTAGCGGCGGACCACGGCCGGGGAATGCTCGCTCGAATCGGCAGCGGGCGTGCTTCCGAGGACGACGATCACCACGCGGCGATGGCCTCCCTGCAGCGCGCGCAGCGCGGCCGCGCCGACGGCATCGGCAATCTGCGCCCGCCCCTCCGGCGTCGCGGTCGTCGCCAGCACGCGGCGCGTGCCGCCTTTGAGCGATAGAGAATTGAACAGGCGGGTCAGGTTGCCGGGGCGCTGGATCACTTCCGCTACCGGATTCATGACCGTGATTTCGGCGTCCGGGAGGGCAAACAAACTGCCTCGAGGCTCCGGCGCGTCGAGGCCCTTCAGGGCTCCCCGGCCGCCGTTCAGGATGAAGAGCGCCTCGCCTTCTCCGCGCTCGACCTTCACCGCCGGGAACTCCTGGCTGCCGACGGCGAGGCAGGCGGTGGTGGTGTTTTTGCCTTCCGCCTTTCGCTGCCGCACGCCGATCGCCGTCAGCTCGGAAGGGACCATTTCCGAGTAACCCGCGCTCCCGCCGAAGACGACCTCTTTGCGCGCGCGAACGCTGTCGGGAAACGACACTTCGACGTCCACGACGTGGATCTTCATCATATCGACCACGCCCAGCGGAAACGTCGTGAACGTGGTGTCTTTCCGGATGGTGCGGCCGTCGAGCTTGACGACGACGTTGCTCGGGTAGCGTTGCGCGTAGTGAGTCCAGCGTACCGAAGCGATCATTCGCCCTTCGGGATCGCGGTCGAGCAGGACGCCGAGCTCCGCGTAAGGGCGTGCCACATTCACCGCCTGGGTATCGCGGGCGAGCTCATTCCCGTCCCGGTCGAAGGCCACGACCGTCAGCTCGTGCGGCGCCAGCTCGGAGCCGAAGTTGACGACCGCGCTCCAGGGCACCTTGTGCAGCGTGGCCACGGTCTCCCCGTCGCGCTGCACCTCCAGGCGCTGGACGGCGGGGTCCACCTGAACGTCGATCTGCTGCTCCCCGGCAACCAATCCCAGGAGCCGTGAGGCGAAAACGATCTCGGCGAGGACCATCAAAGGATATTAATCGGATCGACGTCGATCGCAACATCGACGCCCTTGAGTTTACGAGAAAGCATCACCGACTCGACCGCGCGGCGCAGGCCGGTGCGGTGAGGCGAGCGCAACAGGATCTGGTAGCGCCACACGCCCTTGATGCGCGCCAGCGGCGCCGGGGCCGGGCCCTGAATGCGCGTCCCGTCCAGCGGCTGCACGGCCGCCTCGAGCAAACGTCCGCACTCGGACGCGGCCCGTTCCACGTCCATCACGTTCTCGCCGCGAAACAGGATGGCGATCATCGACGTCACCGGCGGGTAATGAAACGTCCTGCGGAATTGGATCTCGGCTTCGTAGAACGATTCGTAGTCGTGGCGGATGGCGTGCTGGATAGCGTAGTGCGTCGGAAACGCCGTCTGGATCATCACCTTGCCCCGCAGCTCGCCGCGGCCGGAGCGGCCCGCCACCTGCGTGAGCAGATAGAACGTCTTCTCCGCGGAACGGAAGTCGGGATAGCCGAGGATCGAATCCGCGTTCAGCACGCCGGTGAGCGTGACATTGGGAAAGTGATGTCCCTTGCTGAGCATCTGCGTGCCGATGAGCGCGCGCGTTTGGCCGCGGCGGAAGCGGTCGAGGATGGCCACGAGCGAGCCCTTCTTGCGCGTGGAGTCGCGATCGAGGACTTCCACGGCGACGTCGGGAAAATCGCGGTGGAAGCGCTCCTCCACCTTCTCCGTGCCGAAGCCGATCGGCTGCAGGACCTCACCCGCGCAGAGAGGGCAACGGGCAGGCATCGGCTTGCGCAGGCCGCAGTAATGGCAGATCAGCTGTTTCTGGCGCTGGTGCACGGTGAGCGTAACGCTGCAGTCGTGGCAGCGGAACTCGTGGCCGCACTCTCGGCAGAGCAGGTACGGCGCATAGCCGCGGCGGTTGATCAGGATCATGGCCTGCTCGTTGGCGTCGAACGTCTCGCGCAGCGCCTCTTTCAACCGTCCGCTGAGGATCACGAAGCCTTTGTCCTCTTTTTCCGCGCGCTCTTTCCGCAGATCGATGATCTCGACCTCGGGGAGCGGGCGCGCTTCGACCCGGCTTTTCATCTGGATGAGCGTGTATTTGCCGCGGGCCGCGTTCTCGCGCGACTCCAGCGACGGCGTGGCCGAGCCGAGGACGATCGGGATCTTGCGGTTCTGCGCGCGGACCACGGCCAGATCGCGGGCGTTGTAGCGCGGTGTTTCCTCCTGCTTGTACGCGCCGTCGCCTTCCTCGTCGACGACGATGAGGCCGAGGCGCTGGAACGGTGTGAAAAGCGCCGAGCGCGGACCGATGGCCACATCGACTTCGCCGCGACGCGCGCGCCACCATTGATCGAAACGCTCGCTCGCGGAGAGGTTGCTGTGCAGGATGGCGATGCGCTCGCCGAAGCGCTCCTTGAGACGCGAGGCGAAGACCGGCGTCAACGAGATCTCCGGCACCAGCAGCAACGCCTGCTCTCCCCGCTTGACGACGTCGCGCATCAACTCGATGTACACCTCGGTTTTTCCGGAGCCCGTGACCCCGACGATCAGGAACGGCGCGAACGTGCCCAGCGTCGCGCGCACCGTGTCGATGGCCACGCGCTGCTCGGCGGAATGGCGGATCTCGCCCACCGCCGCGGGATCGAGTCCGGCCAGGAACGCGTCGAGCGTGTGCCGTCGCGCGCGCCGCTCGATGCGCGCCACGCCCTTCTTCACGATCGCCGACAGCACCGCCGCACTCACGCCTGCATTCTCGATCGCCCGCACCGAAAGCTCGCCGCCGCGGGAGCGCAGGAGCTCCACCGCGCCCTGCTGCTTCGGGGTCAGACCTTCGTTTTCGCTTTCCAGCACCACGAAACGATCGAAACGGACCCCTTCCGCGTCTTTGAGGCGGTCGTGCAGCGCGATGATGCCGGCGTCGCGCAACCTCTCGACGGCGGACCGAGGCACCTGCATTTCCTCGAGGATCGCGTTCATCGGCAGCGGCCGTTTGGCCAGCTCGCCGAGGAGCACGAGATCCGCCTCCAGGATCTGCTTCTGCGCGAGCGCCGTAGCGATCATCTCCGGCGTGCCCGTGAGCACCGCCTGGCGGCGGCCGCGCGCAGCCATGTTCGCCGGCAAGGCCACACGCAGCATCTCGCCGAGCGGCGCGATGTAGTAATCCGCCGCCCAGCGACAGAGCTCGATGATCTCCGGCAGCAGCGCCGGCTCCTCGTCATCGAGCACCGACCGGATCGGCTTCACCTTTTTGGCGTCGACATCCGGCGCCGCGTCGAGCAGCTCCACCACGAATCCGGTAGTGAGCTTCGTGCCCAGCGGAACCTCCACGCGCGACCCGAGGCGCACGGAATCGCGCAGCGCGGGAGGGATGGCGTAGGTGAAAGTGCCGTGGACCGCCAGCGGAATGGCGATGGCAGCGTATGGGGAGAGACCGCTCACGACGCGCTCATGCCGGGGCCGGGATCCCCAGCTCGGCCATCACCTTCTTCATGTCCGCCCACACATCCTTCTTCGCGGACGGATTCCGCAGCAGATAGGCCGGGTGGTACGTCGGCATGAGCTTGATGCCTTCGTAGCTGAGCCACGTCCCGCGGACGGCGGAGATCGAGTAACCCTTCCCGGTCAGCGACTGCAGGCCGAACTTGCCCAGCGCGACGATGACCTTCGGCTGGATCAACGCCACTTGCCGCCGGATGAACGGCCGGCACTGATCGAGCTCGTCCGGCTCCGGATTGCGGTTCCCGGGCGGCCGGCACTTGATGACGTTGGCGATGTAGACCTCGTCGCGCGTGAGCTTCATGGCCTTGATGATGTCGGTCAAGAGCTGCCCAGCTCGGCCGACGAACGGCTCGCCCTTCAGATCCTCATCCTGCCCCGGCGCCTCGCCGATGAACATGAGATCCGCCGTCGGACTGCCGACGCCGAACACGACGTTCGTGCGCGTCCCCGCCAGCCGGCATGCCGTGCAGTTGTGGGTTTCGAGACGCAAGGCGTCCAAATCCAAATGCGAGTCGGCGGTCGGCGGTCGGCGGTCGGCGGTGGAAGAACCACCGAAATCGGCCGTCTCGGCGGTTGCGTCGGTGCTACTGCCGACCGCCGACTGCCGGCCGCCGACTAAGTCCAGGTGCGTGTATCCGAGCTCGCGCAGCATCGCCAGCTCGTGCAGAACATCGTCATTCATCGCGGCGATTATCCCCTATACTTTCGCCTCGGTCTGAGGAGGCCCAACATGAAGAAACTCACGCAGCTCGCGCTTGCAGCGCTCATTCTCTGTGCATTCACCGCCCCCGCCTTCGCCCGCAAGGCAACCGTCAAGATCATCAACCAGAGCAAGTGGGAAATCCACCACATCTACCTCTCGTCGAGCGACGATCAGGAGTGGGGACCCGACCAGCTCGAGGATGAAACGCTCGCCAAGGGTGAATCCCTCACCCTCACCGGCATCGAGTGCGACCTGTACGACATCCAGGTCGTCGACGAAGACGGCGACGAGTGCGTCATCGAACAGGTCGACCTCTGCAACGACAACTCCTACTGGAAGATCACCGACAAAGCGCTCCTGGAGTGCGAAGGGTACCGGTAGCGCACAGGCGTGGACGTTGTGGACGCGGTGGACTCCAGTGGACGTCCACCAAGTCCACGACGTCCACGACCGCTAGTAAAGCTACTTCGATCGTCGCAGGGAAAACACGCTCAAGCCAAACAGAAGCAGCGCGGCCGGCAACAGGCCCCACCCGCCCGGAATCCTCGACAGCCGTCCGCCGCAGTCGGGCTGAACGAAAGAAACCCTTCCGATCCGAAGGCCAGCGACACGAGAAAGAAAACGAGATCCTCGCGATCGGGCGTCGCCGGATCGAGCACCAGCTCGAACAGAAACGGCACCGCCAGCGCCGCCGCCTTGAACCCGCTCCACTGGCGAAGCCGATCCAGCGCAGCGTACCGGACACTCTCATCCGAGGACGCAACCCCGCGCAGCCACGCCGGCACATCCGCCGCCGAGCCGTATGTATGGCGCGCCCTTCTCCAATGAATCCAGTCGGGATTTTCCAGCATCACGATGTCGCTGTGGCTGGTGCATCGTAATGTGGTGGGATTCGCGCCGGGATGATGAGCGCGAGCGCTGATGTCGCCGTGGCGATGGCAGCGTTGCTCCGTTCGGGCGACGCCTCGATCGCGGCGATGTCCGCTTCCAGCGCGCGCCTCGCCGTGCGGGAGGCGTCTGGAAACGACCGTGCGGGTTAGCCCTCCGGCCTGTCACGCCGGAGGTCGCGGTTTCGGCTTCTACTCGCCCATCCCCGTCCACCCGAACGCCCGTATCATCTGCACCCATGCGCTTCATCGCCGCCGCGCTCGCGCTTTTCTGCTGTGCCGTTGCCGCCGCGCAGGCGCCGAAATACGAGGTCGTGGCCATCCGGTACGGCACCCTGCCGCAATTTCCCGTCTCGGCGTTGATCCAGGGCGCGGAGGCGTCGCGGAAGATCGACATCGCCATGATGGTGTGGCTGATCCGCGGCGAAGGGCGGAATGTGCTCGTCGACTCGGGCTTCTATCGCCCGAAGTTTTTCAAGGACTGGAACGTGGTCGGTTTCGTTCGCCCCGATGAGGCGGTGCGGCGCGCGGGGGTCGCGCCGGAGGCGGTCACGGACGTGGTGCTCACGCATGCGCATTGGGATCACGCTGACGGCGCGGATCTTTTTCCGAAGGCGCGCATCTGGATCCAGAAGGACGAGTACGTCTATTACACCGGCGAGGCTTGGCAGAAGGACGGCAGGCATGGCGGGATCGATCCGGAGGACATGGCAGCTCTGCTGAAGGCGAACACCGAGGGGCGGTTGCAGCTCGTCGACGGCGACCGCGAGGTGTTGCCCGGCATTCGCGTCCACACCGGCGGCCGGCACACTTACGCCTCGCAATACGTGAGTGTGACCGCGACGGCGGGCACGGTCGTCCTGGCCTCGGACAACCTGTATTTGTACGAGAACCTCGACAAGCATGTGCCGATCGCGCAGACGTTCGATGCCGCGGCGAATCTCGCCGCGCAGGACCGGATGAGGGCGATTGCGACCGATCCGCGGCTCATCGTGCCCGGCCACGATCCGGCGGTGATGACGAGGTTTCCTGCCGTGCGCGAGGGGATCGTGCGGATCGAGTGAGAGGCACTAGGGATTGATCCGCCGCAGCGAAAGGCTCACACGGCGTTGATCCATGTCGAGCTCGGAGACGATGGCTTCCACCTCGTCGCCGACCTCCAACACCTTTGCCGGGTTTACGATCACCTTCGCCAGCGACGGGTCGGAGAAGGCGATCAAGCCGCGCACTCCTTCTTCGACCTCGACGAGGAAACCGGAGTCAACGACCGCCACCACCCTGCCCTGGACCCGCGAGCCCACCGGATACTTCTCGCCGATGGATGCTCCTTTTCCCGGGGCAGCTCGATCTTCGCTCATGACGTCGGGATTATACGTACTCCGTTGTGCCCCTACTTCAACCGCGCCACGATCACATCCAGCAGCCGGTTCGCAATCTCGCTCTTAGCGGATTTGGCGATGCGCGTGGCGGAGCCGTCGCTGGCGGCGATGACGAGGACTTCGTTCTGGTCGGAGTCGAAGCCGATGGAGGGGTCTTTGACGTCGTTGGCGACGATGAGGTCGGCGCCTTTGCGGAGGAGTTTTTCACGGGCATTCGCTTCGACGGCTTCGGTCTCCGCGGCGAAGGCGACGATGAAGGGGCGCGGGGTGAGGCGGGCCACGTCGGTGAGGATGTCGGGGTTGCGGCGCAGGGTGAGGGTGAGCTCTTCGGTGTGTTCGCTTTTCTTGATCTTGCGGTCGGCGATGGTGCGCGGGGCGAAGTCGGAGACTGCGGCGGCTTTGATCACGATTTGGTGTTGCGGCGCGGCGGCCAGTACGGCGGCGTGCATTTCCTCGGCGGTGACGACGCGCGTCACTGCCACGCCGGCGGGAACGTCGAGCGCGGTCGGTCCCGAGACTAGGGTGACGCTGGCTCCCCTCTTGCGCGCCGCCTCGGCGATGGCGTAGCCCATCTTTCCGGATGACCGGTTGGAGATGTAGCGCACCGGATCGATCGGCTCGCGCGTCGGTCCCGCTGTGACGAGGATCGTGCGGCCTTTCAGGTCCTGGGATGTCGCGAAGTGCGATCGGACGAGCTCGACGAGCACGGGCACGTCGGGCATCTTGCCCGCGCCTTCTTCGCCGCAGGCGAGGAGGCCGTTGACCGGCTCGATGATCCCGACGCCGCGTTTCCGGAGCGTATCAATGTTCTGCAGCACCGTGGGGTGCGCGAGCATGTGGGTGTTCATGGCCGGAGCGACCAGGACCGCCGTGCGATGCGCGAGCGCGTAGGTCGTCAGCGCGTCATCGGCGATGCCGACGGCCAGCTTGGCCAAGAGGTCCGCGGTGGCCGGGGCAATCAGGAGCAGCTCAGCCCAGCGCGCCAGCTCGATGTGGTCGACACCGCCGCGCTCGGGATCGCCCCACTGCTCGACGATCACGCCGTGGTCCGAGACCGCGGCCAGCGAGAGCGGGGAAACGAAGCGCGCGGCGTTCGGGGTGAGTATGACGCGGACGTCCGCGCCGAGATCGCGCAGGCGACGGACCAGCTCCGGCGCCTTGTACGCCGCAATGCCGCCCGATACGCCGAGGACGATCTTCATGAAGCAGAGGGCAGAGCGCAGAGGGCAGGGCGCAGAAGAACGTCTCTTCTGCCCTCTGCGCTCTGCGCTCCGCGCTCTATTCTCCTGTTTCGAGAGACGTGGTCTCTTCGGTGGGCGGCGTGAGCTGCCACTTCACCGTGTTGCGGGCCACTTCTTCCATGGCCACGCGCGTGGGCTTGGCGTGCTTGCTCTTGATGCGCGCCATGGCGCCCTGAATCAGCTGTTCCGCGCGCTTGGAGACCAGCAGCACGTAGCGGAACTTGCTGTCAATTCCCTCGGGGAGTCCTTCCATTCCGATCCTCCTCTTTGAATCGCTCGGCCATCTTGTGGATGGCGTCGAGCGCAGTTCGAGTCTGTAGCTTCTTGGCGATGATCGCGGCCTTCAGGCATTCGGTCGCGACCTCGAGGTTGTCGTTGATGATGATGTACTCGTAGAACTCTTTGCCTTCGTCGATCTCGTCGATGGCCTTGCGCAGCCGCAGCTCGATCTCTTCGTCCGTGTTCAGGCTGCGCTGGCGCAGGCGCTGTTCCAGAACGTCCAGCGAGGGCGGAAAAATGAATACGTTCAGAGACCGCGGCTCGAGCTCAGGGTCGGCGTCGATCAGCTTCGCGCCCTGATAGTCGATGTCCAGGATGACGTCCTGGCCGCTGCTAAGTCGTTCCGATACTTCACCTTTGGAGGTTCCGTACCGATTGGCATGAACGTAGGCCCATTCGAGAAATTCCGCCCGGTCGATCATTCCGTCGAACTCTTCGTCGGAGACGAAGTGGTAGCTCTCGCCCGGGACCTCTCCGTTGCGCGGCTTGCGGGTGGTATGGGAGACGGAAAAGTAGAGCTCGATTCCGACCGGCGAGAGCTGCTCCCGGACCCGGTTGATCAGCGTCGTTTTCCCCGCGCCGGACGGTCCGGAGACGATGAACAGCGTCCCGTCCGGGTGGAAATTACTCGACATTCTGGACCTGCTCGCGGATGCGCTCCACTTCCGTTTTCAATTCTACGACAAGGGTGCGGATGGCCGCGGAGCGCGACTTGGAGCCCATGGTGTTGATCTCGCGGATCATCTCCTGCGAGAGGAAATCGAGCTTCTTGCCGGCCGCTTCCTTGCTGCCGATGGCTTTCTCGATCTGCTCGACGTGGTGGGCCAGGCGCTGCAGCTCCTCGGCGATGTCGCCCTTTTCCACCATCATGACCACTTCCTGGGCGATGCGCTCCTCGGGGACGTTGACCCCGGCCGCGGCGGCGATCTCCTGCACGCGCTGTTTGTAGGTGGCCAGCAGCTCGGCCCGGACGTCGTCGCGGTGCCGCGCCAGCTGCTCGCTCAGCTCGCGGATGCCTTTCGTGCGGGCGGCGATGTCGTTGCGGAGCGCTTCGCCTTCGCGCTCGCGCATGCCGCGCATCAGCGTGAACGCCTCGCGCACCAGCGCCGTCAGCGCTTCCCGCTCTTCGTCGACGATCTCCGCGTCGATGGCGTCGACCTGCAGGAGGTCGGGTACGCGCATGAGGTCGCTGCCGGTGAGCGACGACCCCAGGCCGAGCTCCTCGGCGATGGAGCGCAGCTGCGGGATGACCACGTTGGCGATCTGCGTGTTGATGCGGACGGTGTACTCCGGCTGCTGGGTCCTCTGGATGCGCACGGAGAGATCGACCTTGCCGCGCGAGAAGAACTCGGAGGCCACGGCGCGCAGCGGCGCCTCCATGTCCCACATGTACTCCGGCAGGCGCACGGAGGCTTCCAGATAGCGGTGGTTGACGCTCTTGGTCGTCACCGTGGCGAAATAGCGCGCGGACAGCGCGCCGGCAGCACGGCCGAAGCCGGTCATCGAATGAATCATGCTTTTGTGAACGATGAACGATGAACGATGAACGATGAAGAGGCCGGCCCCTCATCGTTCATCGTTCATCGTTCATCGTTGTTCCTCCACCATTCGCTCGGCCTCAGCCGACAAATCGTTCAATGTCCGTTCTAACTTCAACCGCCACTCCTCGATGTCCCCATCGCGCGGGACGGCCATCGGCTCGCCATAGATACACACGCCCTTCGAGAACGGCATCGGGATGAGCATCCGGTCCCAGGAGCGTAACTGCTTGTACTTCTTTGATGCGAAGGCCAACGGCACGATCGGTAGTTGCGAGGCCTGCGCCGTGAAGATCACACCGCTCTTGACCACGCCCGCTGGACCGCGCGGTCCGTCGGGTGTGAACACGATGCTTCTCCCCGCTCGCGCCACCCGCAGGATCCCCCGCACCGCCGCACTGCCGCCGCGCGTCGACGAGCCGCTCACGGACTCTATACCGAACCGGGCCAGGGTTGCCGTGCTGAACTGCCCGTCTTTCGACTGCGAGCTCATCACGGTGATCGGCCCCTTCCAGTGCGACGTGCCGAGGAGCGGCAGGAGCTGGCGGTGCCAGAAGGCCAGAATGTATTGGGGCGTGCTCTCGATGTGCTCGGGATGCACGTGGCGCACGCGCAGCGTCGAAGTGAGACCGCGCACGATCCATGAGGCGACTAGGGAGCGGAACTTCATGAGGCAGGCTGGGTCGCAGGCTGGGTTAAGGCCGCCAGGTCATCGTCGACGAACTGCAGATCGTAAAGCTTCCGGTAGACGCCGCGCCGGGCCAGCAACGCTTCGTGCGTCCCGCTTTCGACGATCTGCCCCTTGTGGAGCACGACGATCTTGTGTGCGCTACGGATCGTAGAGAGCCGGTGCGCGATCACGAGCGTGGTCCGGCCGCGCATGAGGTTGTTGAGCGCTTGCTGCACGAGCCGCTCGGACTCGGTATCGAGCGCCGAGGTGGCCTCGTCGAGGATCAGGATCGGCGGATCCTTGAAGAGGGCCCGGGCGATGGCCAGGCGCTGGCGCTGACCGCCGGAGAGCAGCACCCCGCTCTCGCCGATCTGCGTGTCGTATCCCTGCGGGAGATTGAGGATGAACTCGTGCGCGTTGGCGGCCTGGGCGGCGGCGATGACCTGCCGCTCGTCGACGTCCGTACGGCCGTAGGCGATGTTGTTGCGCACGTTGTCGTTGAAGAGAATCACTTCCTGCGTGACGAAGCCCATCAGGCTGCGCAGCGAGTGGAGCGTGGTGTCGCGCACGTCCATGCCGTCGATGACGATGCGGCCCTCGGTGACGTCGTAGAAGCGCGGGAGGAGATTGACGAGCGTCGACTTGCCGGCGCCGCTGCCGCCGACCAGGGCCACGATCTCGCCCGGTGCGACCTCGAGATCGATGTCGCGCAGCACCGGCTCGTTGCCGTAGGTGAACGTCACGCCGTCGTACCGGACGCCGCTGCCGACGCCCTGCAGCGCCACGGCATCCGGTTTTTCCTTGACCTCGTTCTCGACGTCGAGCATGCGGAACACGCGCTCGGCAGCGGAGAGGGCCGTGTTGAGCGAGAGATTCACCTTGTTCAGTTTCTTGATCGGCGCGTACATCAGCGCCAGCGCGGTGAGGAAGCTGGCGAACTCCCCTCCGGTCAGCGTGCCTGCGGCGATGCGCGACTGCGCGTAGGTGAAGAGCGCCACCATGCAGACGCCGGCCAGCAGTTCCATGACCGGCGAGGTCAGCGCCTGGATGCGCTGGGCGCTGAGATTCCAGCGGAGGTGCTTGCGCGTCGACTCGCGGAACCGGTCGATCTCGAACGGCTCCATCGTGAAGGCCTTGACGATGCGCACGCCGCGGATGGTCTCCTCGAGCAGCGTGGCGATCTCGGCCATCCGCTCCTGCGATTTGTGAGTGGTCTTGCGGAGCCGTTTTCCGAACTGGACTACTGGAGTCACGATGAGCGGCGCGCCGACGAGACTGACCAGCGCCAGCAGTGGATTCAGATAGAACAGGTAGCCGATCAATCCGACGAGCGTGACCGACTCCTGCAGCAGATCGCCCATGCGCGTCGACACCGCGGCCTGGATGGCGTCGGCGTCGGAGACGACGCGGCTGACCATTTCGCCCGTGGACCGCTCGGTGAAGAAGCGGTGGCTCTGATGGATCATCCGCTCGTAGAGCTGGTTGCGGAGATCGCGCACGGTCGACAGGCCGACTTTCTGGAAGGAGTACTCCGACAGGAAGGACGTGAACGCGCGGACGATGAAGACGAAGAGAAGGACCGTCAGGACGCGCTTGGCCTTCTGCGACGGATCGCCGCTCCACCAATGATCGAAGCGCTGTTTGGCGCGGGCGATGGCCGGTGCATGCTGCTGGACCAGCGCCCCGACGTCGACGATCCGCGACTCCGGCCGTTCGACTTTCTTCACCGCGCCGGGCCGCGTCAGCACGTCATCGACGAGCGGCTGCACCAGGGCGGCGAACACGACCTGCGTCAGCGCGAAGATGATCATCGAGCCGAAGGCCAGGAAGGCCCAGGCCCGGTAGGGGCGCAGGTAGCGGTAGAGTCTTCGCAGGACGCTCATGGTCGGTCGGACGTTGCAGGGGTCACCATCGTAATGATTTCCTGCGCCACGCGCGCGGCCGCGCCGGGCTCGCCGAGGCTGGCGCGCACGTCCGCCAGGGCCGCGCACACTTCTTCATAGGTTCCGGGCGCCACGAGTTTGCGCACCTCGGCAGCGATGCGCGGGCCATTGACTTCGTCCTGGATGAGTTCCGGGACGACGTTGCGGCCGGCGACGATGTTGACCAGGCTGAAGTGCTGGAGGCGGACGAGCTTCTTGGCCAGGAGGAACGTGGCCCGGCTGAGCCGGTACATCACCACGACGGGCGTGCCGAGGATCGCCGATTCGAGCGTGGCCGTGCCGGAGGAGGAGAGCGAGACGTCGGCAGTGGCCACGGCCTCCCCCTGGTCATTGGGGATGATCGGAACGTCGATGTTCTTTTCCCGGACGATGTGGTCGAGCGTCTCGTGCTTGATGGTCGGCGCCTGAATGATCGCTGCTTCGACTCTGCGCCCGTCGATGCCCTCGCGCCGCAGGATCTCCACGGCGTCGAGCATGGGCGGCAGCAGCGAATGCACCTCCATCCGCCGGGAGCCCGGCAGAAGGGCGATGCGCAGGACGTCCTTGTCGCGTGGCGGCTTGGCGATGTGCGCCAGCTGTTCGATGAGCGGATGGCCGACGTACGTCACCGGCACGTCGTGGCTGCGGTAGAAGTCTTCCTCGAACGGGAAGATGACCACCATCCGGTCGACGTAGCGCGCGATGTGCCGCACCCTCCCCTTCCGCCACGCCCACAGCTGCGGGGAGATGTAATAAACGACCTTCAGGCCGAGCTCCTTGCAGCGTTTGGCCACGCGGAGGTTGAAGTCGGGATAGTCGATGAGGAACACGACGTCCGGCCGTTCGCGCTCGATGCGTTCGAGCAGCTCCTTGAAGACGCGCCGGAACATCGGCAGGTGCCGCAGCACGTTAAAGAGGCCGACGATCCCCATCTCCCGGGCGTGATGGAGCAGCGTCACCCCCTCCCGCGCCAGCAGATCGCCGCCGATCCCGAACGCCTCCACCGCGGTGTGGTTTTTCAACTCGCGGATGACCTCGGAGGCATGGAGATCGCCGGAGGCTTCGCCGGCAACGACCGCGAGTTTCATCGCTTCGCTCCGAGTCGGCGGTCGGCACCGCCGCCGTCACACTGCCGACCGCCGACTGCCGACCGCCGACTCATCTCAACGGAAACGGGTACATCAGCCATCCGAGTGCGATGCCGCCGAAAAAGAGGGAACAGAAAATCGTGAGGAAGGTGCGGATGCGGTCGCGGCGCTCTTCCTTCCACAGCAGCGCGAAGAAGAGGCCCGTGGCCGCGGCGTAGAGGAACATGAGCACGATGTGATGGCGCAGAAGGCTCATGCGCGCTCCGGTACGACCTTGCGGCCGTTGGCAATGTCGAAGCAGTCCAGCACCAGCAACAGGTTCATGAGCCCGGCCGTGAGCATGAAGGTGGAGCCGTACTCGAAGGTGTCGGAGACGACGTTGCCGGCCGCCGCGCCGATCCGGCTGGCCAGGAAGTAGAGGAATCCCGAGCCCATGGAGGCGTAGCTGGCCAGCATCCTCAACAGCGATCCGCGGCTGGTGGCGATGGTGTAAAGGCCGCCGTCGATGAACACGCCGACGAGGAACATGAGCACCACGATGGCGAAGAAGGCCAGCCCGCGTCCGCGGCGCCCGAGGTACAGATGACCCGAGCCCGGAACCGCCCAGGCCAGCAGCATGGAGACCACCGCCCGCGTGGTCATGATTCGGAACGGGCTCCTAAAAGCTGCTGGAAGTGGGGCGTGAGCTTGTCGAACGTGACCTCCAGCTCTTCCGGGACCAGGCGCGTCTGCGCCGTGACGCTCATGAAGTTCGTGTCGCCGTTCCAGCGCGGCACGATGTGCAGGTGATAGTGATCGGCCACGCCCGCTCCGGCCACCGATCCGAAGTTCATCCCCACGTTGAACCCGTCGGGATGGTAGACGTCGGACAGCACGCGCTGGGCATCGGCCGTGAGGCGGATGAGCGCGCGCAACGAGCGGTCGGTGGAATCGAACAGCCGCGCTTCGTGCGCCACCGGAGCCACCATCAGATGGCCGTTCGTGTAGGGATACCGGTTGAGCATCACCAGGGCGTCGTCCGTGCGCAGCAGCGTCAGCGTCTCGCGCGGACTCGCCGGTCCGGCGGCAACGCAGAAGATGCAGGCCGGCGGAACGTCACCTTTGGGGGCGGTCAAGTAGGGGTATCTCCAGGGGGTGAAAATCGTTTCCATTCAAAAGCCGAATTGAGAATTGTGAATTGTGAATTGAGAATGAACACCTGCCCGATTCTCAATTCTCAATTCCCAATTCTCAATTCCGTCATTCGCTCGCAGACGGCGCCGCGTCCGATGCCACCACCTCCGCCAGCGCCTTGTTGATCAGCTCCTTCAATTCCTTGCCCGGTTTGAAATACGGGATCTTTTTCGACGGTACTTCCACCTTCTCGCCGGTCTTGGGGTTGCGGCCGGTGCGCGACTTGCGGCTGCGCAGGCGGAAGCTGCCGAAGCCGCGCAGCTCGATCTTCTGGCCGGCGCGGAGCGAGTCGACGATGGAGTCGAAGACAATGTTGACGATGGTCTCGGCCTGCTTCTTGGTCAGCTGAACGACGCGTGCCACTTCGTCGACCAGCTCGGCCTTCGTCATCACACCGGAATTCAGCTCGACGCCTTCACCGTCCGCATCGTCGTCATGCTCGAGCTCGAGATCCTCGTCGTGTTCGTGTCCGTCCATGCGCCTCCCCCGTTGATCAGTCGGCAGTCCCCTGCGTACTGCCTACTGCGAACTGCCTACTCGCATTCACCATCGGTACAGAAACTGCGGAACGCGCCGATTGACGACGCGCTCGAGGAGCGCATCGGCATCGCCGGCGTTCAGTAGATCGAACAGCCCGGGCTCGTGGCGTCTGGGCCACAGTCGCGCCGGCTCGCCCTTGATGCCCCCCAGCCTGCCGGCGGTGCGTACGGCGTCGTCGATGCTGCCCAGCTCATCGACGAGATGGAGCGCCAGCGCCTGCTCGCCGGTGAAAATCCGGCCGTCGGCGATGCGCGCCACTTCTTCCTGCTTCATCTTCGACTTGCGGCCGATGGCCACGTCGCGCACGAACTGCGAGTGCAACTGCGTGACGATGCCCTGGAAATACTGCCGCTCTGCATCGGTCAATTCGCGATATGGCGACCCGGCGTCCTTCATGGCGCCGCTGATGATCGTCTCCGGCTTGAGCTTGGCCCACTGGATCAGCTCTTTGGTGTTGAACCACTGCAGGATCACGCCGATCGAGCCGGTGATCGAGCCTGGATTGGCCACGATCTGGTCGCAGGCCGCGGCGATGTAGTAGCCGCCCGACGCGGCCACGCTGTCGAACGAGGCCACGATCGGCTTTCCCGTCTCGCTGCTGGTCCGGCGGATGGCCGAGTAGATCTCCTGCGAAGGCGCGATCGCGCCGCCGGGACTATTGATACGGATGACGATGGCTTTGACGGTGTCGTTGCCGGCGTGCTTCTTCAAGGCCTCGAGGACCTCGCGCGCTTCGACGATCTCGCCTTCGATCGGAATGACGGCCACCTTCTCGGCGGTCAGGTTCAGTTCCGTGGTATCGCTTCCCATGGCCGCGGCAAAGATCGCCAGCAGCACGAAGGCGCCCACGACCACCAGGCAGCCGGTCAAGGCTCCGAAAAAGAATGGGCCTGCGCGCGACTTGCGCGGCGGCACCGGCGGTGAAACAGGCGTCGAGGAAACAGGCGGCGCGTAACGCGGCGCCGTTTCCGGCGCTGACGTTTCAGCGGCAGGCGGGGGTGCCTGTTCTCCCCGTTCCATCTGCGGAGGCTCGAGCTCGGACATGAGTCGACTCAGCTCTCCTTCGGATTCTCCGGTTGGTCACTCGTCGCTTCGTCGTGATCGGCGTGGTGATCCCCGTGATCGTCATGATGCCCGTGGTCCGCATCCCCATGATGTTCGGCATGGTGATCGGCGTGCTGGGCGGCGTAATGCGTACGCTCCTCTTCCGTGAGCGGTTCCACGTCGCGCGTGGTGAGGCCGATCTTCCGTTCGTTCGCATCGATCTTGATGATGCGCGCCCGGAGCGGCTCGCCCACGTGGAAGTGCTTGTCCAGCTTCTGGCGCGGGTCGCGGTTCACTTCCGAGACGTGGGCCAGACCTTCGACGCCGTCCGCCAGGCGGATGAAGAGGCCGAAGTCGGTAATCTTCGAAACCGAGCCCACCACTTCCTCGCCCACGGCATGGACCTTCGCGAAGTTGTCCCACTCGTTCGGGAGGAACTCGCGGATCGACAGCGACAGGCGCTGGTTCTCGCCGTCGACGTTGATCACGCGCGCCTTCACGGTGTCGCCCTTCTTGAGCACTTCGCTGGGATGCTTGAGGCGGCGGTGCCACGACATGTCGGAGATGTGAATCAGTCCGTCGATGCCTTCCTCGACTTCCACGAACGCTCCGAAGTCGGTGAGGTTGCGGACCTTCCCTTCGATGACCGTGCCCACCGGATAGCGCTGCGAGATCGTGTCCCACGGGTTCTGTTCGAGCGCCTTGAGCGACAGCGAGATCCGGCGGTTCGGCACGTTGACGTCCGAGACCACGGCCTCGACCTGATCGCCGATGTTCAGCATCTTGGCCGGATGGCGGATCTTCTTGGTCCACGACATCTCGCTGACGTGGATCAAGCCCTCGACCCCGTCTTCCAGCTCGATGAACGCGCCGTAGTCCGTCAGCGACACCACCGCGCCCTTGACGCGGCTGCCGAGCGGATAGCGCTCGGAAACGTCGAGCCACGGGTCGGGAGTCTTCTGCTTGTATCCGAGGGAGACGCGCTCCGAGCCCGAATCGAACTTGAGGACCGCCACTTCGATCTCGTCGCCGACGTTGAAGTACTCGGACGGATGCGTGACGCGGCCCCAGGAAATGTCGGTGATGTGCAGGAGACCGTCGACGCCGCCGAGGTCGACGAAGACGCCGTAGTCGGTGATGTTCTTGACGATGCCGTGGGTGTGCTCGCCTTCCTTGAGGCGGCCGAACGTGGCCGCCTTGGCGGCGGTCTGCTCCACTTCCACGATGGCGCGGCGAGAGAGCACGACGTTGCTGCGCTTCTTGTCGAACGAGACGATCTTGAACTTCATCTCGTGGCCGCGCAGGGCGTCGAGATTCTTGACCGGTTTCGTATCGATGAGCGATCCCGGCAGGAACGCTTTCACGCCGCCGACGTCGACCGAGAGACCGCCCTTGACGCGGTCGAGGACGCGGCCGCTGATCGGCTCGTCGGCCTTGAACGCCTCTTCGATGACGTCCCACACGCGCATGCGCGCCGCTTTCTCGCGCGAGAGGGCCACGTAACCGGAGGAGTCTTCCAGGCGCTCGATGAAGACTTCGATCTCATCGCCGCGCTTGAGCTTCACCACGCCGTCGAAGCCGGTCACTTCCTCCACCGGCAGCAGACCTTCCGACTTGTAGCCGATGTCCACCACGATGTCCGAAGGGGTGATCTTGACCACGCGCCCCTTGATGATCTCACCCTCGGTCAGCGATGGTTTGCTGTAGAGGTTGAGAAGCTCGTCCATGCCGAGGTTCTCCAGGTCGTTGGTGTCCGCCTGACGCGGCTGATTGGGCTGCTTGGTCTCGTCACTGGACGCCATGAACTGGGGAACCCCCTCACGAATCATTCACACCCGGACAGGCTTCCTGCACCGAGGTCGTCGACGCTAAGTTGTTGATACGCCGAAACCGGGAGTGTAGCGACGGGATATAAGGGAGTCAAGGAAGGAGGGGACGTTGTCGCGCCGCTTTCGCCTTCAAATGCACGGATTTACAGCGACACAGCTGCACGGCTGTACAGCTACGCAGGGGCTCAGAGGCTCATAGGCGCAGAGGCTCAAAGGGTGCGATCGGACCACTCTGAGCCTTTGCGCCTCTGAGCCTTTGAGCCTACCCCTGTACAGCTGTACAGCTGTGGAGCTGTGCGGCTACCCTCGAACAGCCGCGACAATCACCCCAACAACGTCGGCAATCGTCAGATCCGACGTATCGATCACCGTGTACGAGTCGTCCCAGGTCAGGGGGGAGTCGGCGCGGGTGGAGTCCTGGGTGTCGCGGAGCGTGCTGTCGGCCAGGACGGCGTCGTAGTCGGCGGGTTGGCCGCGGGCGATGAGCTCGGCGTAGCGGCGGCGGGCGCGGACCTCGGGGCGGGCGGTGAGGAAGAATTTGTGGGGGGTCTCGGGGAAGACTTTCGTGCCGATGTCGCGGCCTTCGAGCACGCCGCCGTTGCGGCGGCCGAGCTCCTGTTGCAGGCGGACCAGCACGCGGCGGACGGCGGGCACGGCGGAGACGTTGCTCGCGGCCATGCTCATCTCGGGCGTGCGGATGAGGCTCGTGATGTCTTCGCCTTCCAACAGGACGCGCGGCGGATCGCCGGGGACGAATTCGATCGTGGCGCGGGAGGCCAGCGCTTCCAGCGCATCCGCATCGCGGGTGTCGATGCCGCCGCGGATGGCCGCCAGGCCGATGGCGCGGTACATGGCGCCGGTATCGATGTGCGGGAGGTTCAGCTCGTGAGCGACGAGCTTGCTGGTGGTGGTTTTCCCGACGCCGGACGGGCCGTCAATGGCGACGATGAGCGCCACTCAACCGCGCCCCCGCCGCGTGGCGCCTGCAGCGTTGCGCGGTGCCGCCTTGCGCGGACCTGCACCTTTGCGCGGTGCGGCGGAACCGCGAGGATTCGCACTTCGCGGTGTCGCACTGCGCGGACCGGAGGTCTGCCGTGGCGATGATGTGCGTGTCGCAGTGGCCTTGCGTCCGGCGGCGGCCTTGCGCGCGGGGCGTTTCGCGGCCGCGGCGCGTTTCTTCGACGCGGCCACATTCGCAGCCGTTTTCTTCGTCGGCGCTGCGGTGGCGCGCCGCGGTTTCGGCTTGGCCGGCTCCTGCATCGTGGCCAGCATCTTCACTTCGCGCGGCGTCAGCTCGCGCCAGTCGCCCGGCGTGAGCTTCGGATCCGAGAGCGGACCGATGGCCACTCGCCGCAGTTTCGACACCGGATGACCGATGGCCTGGAACATCTTGCGGATCTGCTGCGTGCGTCCTTCGCGCAGCCGCACCTCGAACCAGGAGTTGCCTTCGTCGTCGCTGCGGCCGGTCGAACGGCCCGTGGTCTTCATCCGCGCGATCTCGCACGGGAGCGTGCGCTTGCCGTCGATGGTGATGCCGCGCTGCAGCTTGTCGACCAGGCGCTCCTCGGGAACGCCGCGGACCTTGACGTGGTACGTCTTCACCGAGCCGTGTTGCGGATGCGAGACCTTGAACGCCAGGTCGCCGTCATTCGTCAGAAGAATCAACCCTTCCGAATGGAAATCGAGGCGGCCCACCGGATAGATCCGCTCGCGCACGCCCTTGACGAGCTGAATGACGGTCTTGCGGCCCTGCGGGTCTTCCACCGTGGTCATCACTTCGCGCGGCTTGTAGAGAAGGATGTAGCGATGCGGCTCGGCGTGGGTGATGAGCTTTCCGTCGACCTTGACGTGATCGCGCGCGGCGTCGGCCTTGGAGCCGAGCTCGGTGACGACGCGTCCGTTCACCGTTACACGCCCTTCCCGGATCATCGTCTCCGCTTCCCTTCGCGATGCGAAGCCGGCATGCGCGATGATCTTCTGCAGTCGCTCGAGTTCCATCACTCTTCGTTCGCTTCGCGGCTCGACGATTCTAACTGACTTTCTTCAACAGTGACGGAGGCTTGCTGATCGTCTGTCGTTTCATTGATGTCGTCGGCACGGATGTCATCGACATGCTCGACGTCCGCGGCATCGATCGGCGTCGCGTCGCTTTCGATGATGTTGTCGGTGCCCGGCTCCGCGGCGTTGATCGCCGCCACGAGATCGTCGTTGATGCTCTCGCCGATCAGATCCCCGAATTCTTCGAGGCGCGGGAGGTCGCGAATGTCGTTGAGACCGAAGTGCACGAGGAAGTCTTTCGTCGTGCGATAGAGGAACGGACTGCCCACCACGTTCTTTCTGCCGGCCACGCGGATCATGCGCCGCTCCAGCAGCGTGCGGATCACGCCCGTGACGTTGACGCCGCGGATGTCGGAGACTTCCGGCGCCGTGATTGGCTGACGGTACGCAACAATAGCCAGCGTCTCCAGCGCCGCCAGCGAGAGCCGGTTCTCCCCTTTCTTGGCGAAGTACTTCTTCAGCACCGCATCGTGATCGGCGCGCGTGGTGAGACGCCAGCCGCCCGCGGCCTGCTCCAGCGCGAAGCCGCCCAGATGCTCGTCCAGCACGCGCTTGATCTCCTCCAGCTGCGCGCTCACGGCCTCTTTCGTTTCCTCGAGCGACTCGGAGAGATCGTCGACGCGCACGGGATCGCTCGAGAGAAAGAGGATGGCCTCGAGGGCGGCGCGCAGTTCCGTTGGTTCCATGGACATTAACTATTGTCGAACAAAGCGAACGTCGCCTCGTCGATCTCCTTCTCGTGTGTGTGGATGAGGATCTCGCCGAAGATCTGGCCCTGCTTGATGTGGATGCTGCCGAGGCGCACCAGCTCCAGCATGCCCAGGAACACGGCGATCAGCTCATTGCGGTCGCGGCCCTCGAGAAACCACTGCAGCCGGATCGGCGACTTCTCCCGGACCTTCATATACAGCTCGCGCATCTTGTCCGAGATCTTGTGGACCGTGCGCTGCAGCTCGATGGCCTGCGGATGGTTCTGCCGGTACCGGACCAGCGCCGTGCGGAAGGCGTCGATGAGGTCGAAGAGCCCGACGTCGCTCATGTCGACCTCGGTGGGCTCATCGCCCGGAAGCGGCACGCGCGGGCGCGACCACATCCCCATGCGCAGCACGTCCAGCTCCGCGAACGACTCGGCCACCGCCTTGAAGCGCTGGTACTCCAGCAGCCGGTCCACCAGCTCCTTGCGCGGATCCTCTCCCTGCTCCCCGTCCGCCGATTCGTCGCGCGGCAGCAGCATGCGCGACTTGATGTTGATGAGAAGCGACGCCATGTAGATGTAGTCCGCGGCGATGTCGAGGTCCAGCTCCGCCATCGTGTCGAGATAGGCGTTGTACTGATCGGTGATCAAGAGGATCGGGATGTCGTAGATGTCGATCTCGTGCTTCTTGATGAGGTGCAGCAAGAGATCGAGCGGTCCCTGGAACGACGGAAGCGTCAGCTGATAGGCGGACGGATCGCGTTCCTCTTCTTCGGGCGGATGAGGCGTGGTTGCTTCCGGCTCGGTCTCCGGCGTCGCGGGCCCTTCCCGGATCTCGTCGGTCATGAGCGCAGCTCGGGATAGTCGATCTTCATCGCGTCGCGCACCAGGGCCAGCGTCTCACCGGCGCGCTCGCGCGCCTTGCGGTTCCCCTCGCGCAGCGCGTCCCAGACGATCGACGGATTGCGGTCGATCTCCTCGCGGCGCGTGCGGAGCGGCGCCAGCGTCTCGATGATGATCTCCGCCAGCAGGTTCTTGTCCTGCACGCAGCCGATCTGCGCCGTGCGGCACTCATGATCCACGCGCGTGATCGTGGCCTCGTCGGAGAAAAGCTTGTGAAACTGGAAGAGATTGCAGATATCCGGATTCCCCGGATCGCTGCGGCGCACGCGGTTGGGATCGGTGAACATCGTCATCACCAGCGCCCGGACCTCGTCCGCCGTGGCCGTGAGCGGGATCGTGTTGCCGTACGACTTCGACATCTTCCGCCCGTCCAGCCCCGGCACCTTCGGCGTGGCCGTGAAAAGCGGCTGCGGCTCCGGAAAGACCGGACCGTAGAAATTGTTGAAGCGCCGCACGATCTCCCGCGACAGCTCCAGGTGCGAAGCCTGGTCCTCCCCCACCGGCACATAGCCGGCGCGGTACACGATGATGTCCGCCGTCTGCAGCAACGGATAGCCGAGGAACCCGTACGTGTTGAGCTCCTTATCCTCCAGCTGCTCCTGCTGATCCTTGAACGTCGGCACCCGCTCCAGCCACGGCAGCGGCGTCACCATCGACAACAGCAGGTGCAGCTCCGCGTGCTCCTTCACCTCCGACTGCAGAAAGAGCACGCACTTCGCAGGATCCAGCCCCGCCGCCAGCCAGTCCGCCACCGCATCGAACGTCGCCTGATGGATCTTCGAAGGATCCGCGTAGTCCGACGTCAGCGCATGCCAGTCCGCCACGAAGAAAAAGCAGGGATAACGGTCCTGCAACTCCACCCAGTTCTTCACTGCTCCGAAGTAATTGCCGAGGTGGACGCGGCCGGTTGGCCGGAGGCCGCTGAGGACGTACTGTTGGGCTGGATTCAATCGAGAGCTCGCGCGCAGTCAGAAAAAGACGGCGCAGTGTAGCAACGATGAGTGGTTCCGACAATCGAGCGTCCCGCCGGCTGAGCACGCGGTGTCCCGCCGCCCTCCACCGGCGGGCGAGACGCCTGCACGTTCAGCCGACGAGGACGTCAGCGCTCCGCCGCCCGCAGGGCTACGGCTTACACCTGGTCTTGTCCTCTTTCACCGCCTTGTAAAGATCGAGACGCTTACCATACTTGCTCTTGTCCAACAGGCTGGGGATCTCAGTCCCGGTGTCGGTCAACCACTCCTTGAGCTGTGGAGGGGTGCACGGATATCCCCCGTTCATCGAATGCTGAAGGACCAGGGCCGCGGCTCCGGCCACGAATGCCGCCGACATGGAGGTGCCGGCGAGATTGCCCCAGAGGTCGTTCAGGACCGTGCTGTAGATGCGCATGTCCCTCGCTCGCCCCTCGCCCGGCGCCGCCAGATCCACCCGCGCCGTACTGAAGTTCGAGAACGGCGCCATCTGATCGTCACAGGTGGTGGCCATGACCGAGATCAGATTGGGGAGGTCATATGCGGCGGGAAAGATCGGGAACTCTGTGATGTCTTGCCGGTTGTTGCCGGCGGCGGCGACAAAGAGCGTACCGTTCGCCTTCGTCAAGGCCTGGAGTAGAAATTCCGAGTGAACGCCGGTGCCCCATGCCAGTACGACGATGTGGGGCTTTGTGGCGATGGCAGCGTTGACTTGTCTGAGGGCGCCCTCCGACGTGCCTCGTCCGCGGGCATCGAGGAAGCCGTACGCCTTGATGTTGGTCTTCCATGTCACACCGACGATACCGGTCATGTCGTCACTCTGACCGCCGATGATTCCGGCCACGTGCGTCCCATGCCCGTTTCGATCGAGGTCCGCGCCCGGATTTGCCGGCTCCGCATTCAAACTAAGGTCAGGGTGCTTGTCGGTCAATCCGGAATCCACGATGGCTATGTTCACCTTGGAAGCGTCCGCGCCAGGAGGGAGTACGTCCCAGGCCTTCTCCGCATTCACGGCCGTCAGCCCGCACTGCTTTTTAAAATGCTCGTCCCCCGGCGAGGCAAGCGCAGTCATGATGAGGTTCGGTTCGGGGCCGTCAGGAGACGATGCCACAGCACCGATGCTCGATAAAGCCGCACGACGCTGCGAACTGACCATGACCTCGCGCATGGCATCCGATGCATCCTTCAGCCGCTTCGCCTTTTCTTCGAGAGATGAGCCTTTCGGATTGACCGTGCGGAAAAGCACCAGCCCGTCACCGATCGGCATCTGCTCCGGAATCGTGAGATTAATCTTCTTGTCGGCAAAGAAAGTCAGGATCTTTTCCTTACTCACAAGCCCGGTTACACGGACGATCAGTTCGTCCGGCACAGCCATACCGCGCATCACCATGTAATCGATCGGGAACTTGCCGTTTCGTGGGTCCATCTCGGGATCCGCGGCCAGAGCGGGAGCACACCAGCTCATCACGATGACGACCCACGGAAGGATCCGCATTTTCAAGGTCATGACATTCTCCTTATGGGTAATCGCTGGGCGGGCAGTTGCCGCCGCCGACGCGCAGGGCCACGGGAATCAGAGGGGGCCAGCTCCCGATCCTGCGTGGTAGGGATGGACGCTCCGGCACGCGGGTCTTCATGGCCTGGTAGTAGCTCGCGTAATGGTGATCGACACAGGTGCAGGGAAATGGGTCTTCCCGCGGGTTTCCGTCCCGGTCCTTGCACTCCGACTGGCCGCACTCGCCGCAGAAGACGATCGAGCCCGCCAATCGATCTTCATCAGGCACGTTGGCGATCATGACCTCGATCGGCTCCTTCGGCGCTCGATTCTTTCGCGTGATCCGCACGAACCCGCAGTGCCTCTTCGATGGAAATTCACAGAAGTCGAAATGCAGCGTCGAGCCGCCGATGGTGGCTTCGTAGCGCACTTCTTGAGCCAGAGCCGTTTCGTACCCGAACCGTGTCCGACTGCGAGGACCAAACTTCCAGACGTCGCCGCTGACCCAATGCGAGAACAGTTTTCCTTTCGGCATTTCCATGAAGGAGGAGACGAGCTGCGGATCGGCCGCCACGCTGTAAAAACCGAGCCGCATGCTGCGAGCAGGTCTCATCGGAAACATTCGAGGCCAGCTCCGCCCCAGCGAGGGAATCCATTGCACCGATTCGAGCTCGGTCATGGTCGTCGGCCGGTGGAGCCGTTTCGCTTCCTCGCTGAGCGGAGGTTTGTTGAGCACGAGTTTTTCGCCGCGCAGGCCTGCGATGGCAATGCTCTTCCCGTCCAGCAGCACCACGTGGAATTGCTTGCCCATTTCGCTGTACTCCGTGTTCACGACCATGTTCGAGTCCACGGAATAGTCATCGGCGGAAACGATCAGGCTGACGTGATGCTTTGGTTCATGATGCGTGGCATTGGCAAACACCGCCGTCACCGGACGGCCGTTGCTTCCCACGCCGGCTCCCACGAATGTGCAAATCCCCGTGAGGATGATCTGAACCGTTTCTTCCACCATGAGGGACTCTCCTTTCTTCAGACTGCGCCGACGATCTCGAACGCGCACCACGAGCGCACCGTCCGCTGCGCCGGATCGCCTCGGCGCAACATGTCCAATTGCGAATTCCTCAACGCCTCGGCTGGAGTGACCGATCCGGCCAGCTCGCGCGCAAATCCCGTCATGAGATCGCGCGAGTCGTCGTCGTCGACCTCCCAGCGGCTGGTCACGACGGTCGGAACTCCCGCCGCCAGGAATGCCCGCGCCACATCCACCGCCCCCTCGGCCGCACGCGTGGCCCCGGAATTCGTGGCACAGGCGGAGAGCACCACCAGCGGAGCGCGAAGGCGCGCAGCGGCGATCTGGTCGGCGTAGAGCAAGGGCGAGGAGCCCGGGCCGTCCGGGGACAAAACGAGCGCGCTTCGCCCCCGATCCTGTTTGTTGACCAAGGCATGTCCGGCGAAGTGGATGATCGCCGTCCCCGCCGCCGCGGCCAGCAATGCTGCCGGAGTGGCGCGCTCATTGAGCAACAGCCGGCCGCGCCACCGCGACGCAATTCCCCGGAGCTCGCGCTCGGCCTCCGGCAGGTCCGGCAGACCGAGATCCAGCTCGGCGGTCCTGGCGTTCCCGATGGCCACGACCTCCACGGTCCCGCGGCTGGCCGCCAGCCGCTCGCGGCAATGCCGCCAGACCGCCGCGCTGGGGGCGGTGGCGATGGCGAAGTCTTCCACGAGGTACCGTTTCCGCGACCGGTCGTAGAGGCTGGCCAGCGGCACGCGGCTCAACACGCGTTCGGTGACGAAGGTGACCGTTTTTTCGCGAGCCGGGCTCAGCTCCAAGGGGCGGATGAGGAGGTCGTACAGCTGCGACCCGATCGCCTCCACCGCTTCCGAATTGGCGACGATGGCTTGCTCGTACGACGCCGCCAGTGCTTCGACCTGGCTGGACGGAATCGGATGCCGCGAGACCGAGGTACCTGAGGGGCGGATCGTCCACGCCACGATCTCCTCGGGGAGCACGGCGATCTCGACGAGAGCGGTGCCCTCGGCCGGCGTCGAGAACGCCCCGGCTGCACGCGCGGTCGAGCCCATGCTGTCCCGGACGACCTCGGTGAGCGTGCGCTCGCAGGAGCGGTCGAAGACGCGCAGCGCTTCGTCCAGTTCTCCCGAGCGCACCAGCAGCGCCGTCAATTCCTCGTACGCATCCTCGGCCCTGCCGAAGAAGGCCGAGCGCAGGCGGAGGTCGGAGACCTGCTCGCGTTGCAATTCCACCGCGGCGATGGCGGCCGAAAAGTCGGCCCGGGCCGCGGTCGGATCGCCAAGACGCACATGGGCGCGCCCCCGCGCCAGCAGCAACTGCGCCGTGCGGAACTCGTAACGGCCGCTGCGCTGGTAGTCGAGCACGCGTGTGAACAACGGGATGGCTGAAGCCGGAGACTCACTCTGCCGCAACAATGCCTCGGCCATGTCCACGTCGGCTACGAGGCTTTTCCGAATGTCTGCATCGCCGAGGCGCGCCGCGTGTTCCCGGGCACGGCCGATGTCGCCGAGTGCATCCGCGGAGCGTCCCTTACGCCCGAGGATCAAGGCCCGCCCCAGGTAGGAGTAGGCGGTCATGATGTCGTCCGTGCCGCCGGTGGCGAGAGCCAGGGACGAAGTCTGATATTCGAGCGCGGTGGAGAGGCGGTCCTGCTGCATGGCCGCCTCGGCCGCCTCATTGAATGCCACCTGCTGGCGGCCCGCGTCGGCGTAGTCGAGAACGACGGGCAAGGCCCGCAGGCGGTGCTTCCACGCTTCGTCCTCGTCGCCGAGGGATTGCAGGTTCTCGGCGATAAGCGCATCCACCGCAGCCACGCTCTCCACCTCCCCGCATCGCTGAAACGCGCTGGCCGCCTGGTGATAGCGTTGCAGCGACTCGTGGGGACGGCCGCTGGCCAACAGCACCATCCCCTCCATCCACAGTACCTGACCTTCCAGCGGCGCATAGCGCGTGAGAGCGGGCTCGGACTTCATGGCCGCGAACAGACGGAGCGCCCCGTCGTAGTCGCGCCTCTCGTACTCCTGGGCCGCGGCAGACATCCCTGCCGCGTACGCGGATGGGCTGCCTGCCTCGCGAAGAAGTTTCCACGCATCCAGGAACGCTTTGCGAGCCTTGGCCGTGTCCCGGCCTCGGGCCGCACGTCCTTCCGCGTATGCGAGATAGCCCTGCGCCAACGATTCCAGACGCTTCCGGCTTCCTTCGGCCGTGGCCGCGGAGATCGTGCCGGCGATGTCCGCCACGGTCGGATTGCCATGGCCTTTCTGGAGTGCGGAACCGATCGCCGTCAAGCCTCGCAGCACGCGCGCGGCATCCTGGTCATTCTGCCCGGAGACGGCACGAGCCCAGCGTGGCAGGAGCTCGTTTTCCACGTCCCTCCGCGCACGGAGCGGAAATCGTTCGGCTATGGAACCGAGCTCCGCGAGATCCACCTCCGCCAGCCGCAGGAGGCGCAGTTGCAGGGAGTGCCATGCCGCGGACACTGCCGGAATCGACAGCCGCTCCAGATGCGTCCGGGCCTCGGCGGCCCATTCGGATGATGGATCGAGCTCCAGATATCGCCGCCAGGCCGCCAATGCCGCCGGCTTGTTCTGCAATGCCTCCAGCGCCAGCGCGCGATTGAATTGCGCGGGCTGGTTGTCGGATGCCGCCGCAAGCGCCGCATCACAGAGCTCCAGGCTGCGCGCGACGTCACCCCCTGCATAGTAGGCAGCCGCCAGATCGTTCAGGACCCCCGTGGACGGATCGGACGCGCCTGCCCGTTCGAGCGTCTGCACCGCGTCCCCCAGACGTCCGAGAAGCAGGTAGGACAATCCCAGTGCGTGCAGGTTCACCGCGGTCGGTGCACTGTCCGCTTTCTGCTTGATGCCCGCGGCGACACCCGACACTCCCCAATGCTCGCTACCGGCGGCCTCTTCTCCGCCGCGGGTCGGCTGCCGCAACGGCCGATGGTCGAACGGTGCCGAGAGACGCGGCACAACGGTCCTGAACGAAAGCTCGCCGGCCCGGGCGACAAGAGCATCGATGCCGGCCTCGGGTGGCTCGCTCACCAGCCGATTGCGGATGGGCGGCAGCAGCACGACGACGATCGCGGCTGACATCGCCGTGACAATCCCGAGCAGATGCTTCCCGAATGGTGGCCTCATCGCAGCCGGCTTTCACCGTTTTCGGATTCCCCTGACTGGTCAGAGGGCCGTAAGGCCGGATTTCCCGCGCCGACGCTACAGAGAAATAGCTCGTCCACGTCCATCGCTCTCGCTCGAGACGACCTCACGGACTGCGTTGATTGGGATTGGTTGCCGCCAGTTTAGCAGGAGCGTTCCGCCGGCGAAGCAGCGATCAGGAGGGAGGCGGTGGAATCGCCGCCTCCTCAATTCATCGTCATCACGGAGAGTAGGGCGGAGGCACGAAGCGCACCCGCCAATAGTCGTTCCCCTGGTCCCAGGCGTCGATCGCCGGGAGCACGACGCGGATGGCGCCGGTGCCTCAGTTCTTCACCGCACCGAAGTAATTGCCGAGGTGGACGCGGCCGGTTGGCCGGAGGCCGCTGAGGACGCACTGTTGGGCTGGATTCAATCGAGAGCTCGCGCGCAGTCAGAAAAAGACGGCGCGGTGTAGCATCGATGGGTGGTTCCGACAATCGAGCCTGATCGAATCCAGATCCTCCCCCTTCCGAGCAGAGGACCAGGGGTGAACGCGCAGCGGTGACACAAACACGGCGGGTGCGCGTGCACCCGCCGTGCGCAACTCTCATTCGCAGACCAGGCAGCCGCTGGAGCCGGTCACCAGGACGCTCTGGATCGTTTCGCCCGAATGTCCCTCGTTGTCCGTCACGGTCAGCGTGATCATGTATGAGCCGGGCTCGAACCTGCGCGAGACGATCGGTCCGCTCTCGGTGTCGACGTCGCCGTCGCCGAAGTCCCACGTGTAATTCGCGATGGAACCGTCGGGATCGGACGAGCAGCTCGCGTTGAACGTGAACGTCGTGTTCTGGTTGCCCGTGTTCGGAGTATGCGTGAAGCAGGCGGTGGGCGGGATCCAGGTGGGCACCTGCGTCGGATAGGCCATGGCCACCGCGTTGTTCGCCTCGTCGTCTTCGGCGATGGCATTGCCGGGATCGACGATGTAGCCGAAGTAATACGTGCCCGCCGGGAAGTTCGACGGGACGTTGAAGTTGACGAATGCCTTCGGGTGCGCGCCGGGAGAGAGCGACACGGTGGCCGAGCCCATGTAGGTATCGGACGTGGTGATGATGCGGTCGGCCGAGAAGTAGAAGTTCACCTGCGCGTTCGCGAACGAGGTGCCGCGATTCCCGATGGAGAAACCGAAATGCCCGATCCCTCCGCGGTACACTTGGCTGGCGGGAATGATCAGACCCGTGTCGGTCTCGTTGTAGCTGCCGTACGCGGAGGAGTAGAGGTCGTAGACCACCGGGCAGCACCAGCCGGGATAACCGGCCCGTGCGCCCTGGACATCATCGGCCAGCGGCTGGAAGTGCTGCTGGGTGCCCTGTCCCACGATGCCGCCGTTCGGGTAGTTCGGAGCCATCATGGCCAGGGTCGAAGTGACGTCCTGCAGGCCCATGGCGTGTCCCAGTTGGTGGATGGCGACGCCTGTCAGCGAGTAGGGTGAGCCGGCCGGCAGCGTCGTCGGATTCGTCTCCAGGGACCATGACTTGTTCGAGTTGAACAGGACGTCCGCTTCCTGGAGATTGGTGCAGCTGTGCCACGTCTTGGTGACCGCCAGGTCGTTCGCACCGAATCCCGAGGTCGTGAAAATGATCTCGTTCGAGAAGTTCCCCAGCGTGGCGCCGGTCAGGTCGACGTAGTGGGGCACGAAAGTGAACGGATGACCGGGTGCGAAGTTCCATGCGCCGAGGGCGGCGCTGATCGAATTGCGCAGGGGGCCCTCCGGGAACGCGCCGTTCGCGAGCTTGAAATCGACCCAGGTGTCCGATCCCCAGGTGATCTTACTACCGACACACTGGTTGTAATTCCATGCTGCGAGAGGAAGGGTTGCGACCGTCAGGAAGGCGGTGACGAAGATGCGGAGGAGAGCGCGAGTGCTCATGAGTTGGGGCTCCTTTCGATGATCACTGCTGGCGGGCGGCGGGGATGGTGCGCTGGGTGGGCAGATCATCCGGCCGTGCGGAATCGACGCGCCGGCCTGGGCGATAGGTGCCGGCCGTCGCACGGCCGGCGATGAACGAGCGCAATTCGGTGATGACCTGACCTGCATCCGGCGTTTCGGCTTCCGTCGCGGCGCTCAGCTTCCGCGGCAGCTCGATGTGCACGCCTTCTTCGGAAAGTACGGTCATCCCGGAGCTCGCGTCGCTACGTTCCGCGCGCTCGAAGTGGCCGTTTGCCACACCACGCAGCGCTACACCACGGAGCGGCACGCCCGCGGAGTCGATGAGGATCTGCTTTCCCGATCCGGCCTCCCGGCGGAACTGGAACTGCCCCTGCCACCATCCTAGGACCGGGCACATCAGCGAGCCGTTGCCGTTCACGAAGAGCAGATAAGTCTCGCCCTGCTCGAACCGCGGCATCCCCTCGAGACGCACGGCCCCATCGCTGGTCTCGCCTCCGGACAGGCGAAGGGCGAGCTGCCGCTCCATCGTCCATCCTTTGAGCACGTCGTGAACGGCGAAGGTGACGAACGTATACGGGTCGCCGTCTTGCGACAGCACCACTCTGCTTTGCACGGCGGTGCCGGTGAAGACGAGCTCCGCCTGATCCGCCAGCTCGGCGGCATCCATCGGGACGAGGGTCGTCGCCTCGATGCGGCCACTGGCACTGAACAACACAAATGCAATCGCTGCGAGAAGCAACTTCGACTGACGAACGGATTGAGCCATGGAATCTCCTTTCGTATCGAAGCTAGGCGCGCGCGATAGTTATGCGCAATGGCAAAGGGATGAACCCAGGCTGTGTTGGGACGAACGTCGCGTTGTCAGTTTCGAAGTGATTCCTGCGCCGGCACGTACGTCGGGTCCTGCGTCGCGTGATCGACCACCGATCCGCCTTTTTTTTCGTCCGGAAACGAAGCTCTGACCCTGGTCCTCGTCCCGGCGGTCTCTCCCCTCGTCTTCGTCCCGACGCCCAATCGCCGCGCTCCTCGCATGCGCGAGAGCGGGTCCGCTATGGCAGTTATGCTATCTTCCACCACTCCTCACTCATGGTTCCCGTAGGCGATGTGGATATCCTGATCCTGCATGGCGGAAGCCGTCCGCTCGTGAAGTTCTTCGAGCAGTTTTTCAGTGCGTTCGGTTTAGCGGCAAGCACGGCAATCGAACTGCCGTCGAGATCGAAAGCGCAGAAAGAGAAAGTTACGTATTACATCGAATCTGCACGATTGCTGCTGGTGGTGATGACCTACCGGCAGAGCGCGGCCGAACGTATACGTCGAATTGTCCGAAGCGCAGAACAAGAGACCCTCGGAAACGGTCGTCATGCGCGAGTCGAAAGATGGACGTGCCGTAGAGTTGGGATCGAACCTGGATGGCCGACTGGTCATCATCCCATTTGAACAGAACGCGTTACACCAGGCTTTGCCGCCACTCATCGGAGAGCTCAGGCAGCGCGGTTTCATCGGTCCTCACAACGGGGCGTCGGAGTCTTTCGAAGCGGGCTCCATCCTCAACCGGTTTCTCGATGAGATGGACAACATCTGGGACAACGAGTTCGATATCGCCTGGGAGCAGATCTATCTCTTGTCCCCTGATCATGAGCGCGAGTTTGCGAACACGCTCGATCAGTTCTTTCAAAACTATCAATCGGTGCTCAGCGCCCTGATCCGGGACAAGAAGCGAGGCGCTGATCTGGAGAAGATTGCCGGCGAAATGGTGAAAAAATCGTGGGACCTTGCGTCCCAGGCGTGGGAAACGGTGGCAGAAGCGAAACGCGACTTGTCGAACAAGAAGCCGGGACGCGGCGCCGAGCCGCCTCAGTTGAAGAATGCTTTGAACAAACTGCGCGTGGGGAAACGGGGAATGAAGCCGCAGGAACGAATCGCACACTTCCGTGAAGCGGTGAAACTCTTCGACGAGTATCTGGCTCAGTAGAGTAACGTCATATCCATCCTGCCCGATTACGACATGAGCTCCTTCAGCATCGTCGCGCGGTGGTTCATGAAGTCGCGCATGACGACGTAGTGCTCGGTGTCCTCGTAGTTGACGACGCGCGGCTCGTCTTCGCCCAGGAGGTAGATCGTGGCGTTGGGATAGGCCATGAGGATCGGCGAGTGCGTGGCGATGATGAACTGTGACGCATCGACCACCAGCTCGTGCATCCGCGCCAGCATGGCCATCTGCCTCGCCGGCGAAAGCGCCGCTTCCGGCTCGTCGAGGATGTATAGGCCGCCACCTACGAATTTCTCCGTGAGCAACGTCAGGAACGCCTCCCCATGCGACTGGGCATGCAGCGACTTCCCCCCGTACCACGGCGTGGCCCCGACCTCATCGATCATCGTGGCTACGTTGTAAAAGCTCTCCGCCCGGAGAAAGAACCCGTCTCCGGGCCGCCGCGGACTGCGCACGAGCCGCAGATACTGATGCAGCCCCGACTGCGAGCGCCGCTCCACGAAGTCCATATTCCGCGTCCCGCCTTCCTCGCTGAAGCCGGATGCGACCGCGAGCGCCTCGATGATCGTCGACTTCCCCGACCCGTTTTCCCCGACGAGAAACGTGACCGGTTTCGGAAACTCGAGCTCGTACAGCTCCCGAATCGACGGCACGGAGAAGGGAAACTCGTCAAACGACGGAACGCTCTCCCTCTCGAGATGCACCTCGACGATGTAGTTGGACGACCGAATGGCCCGCATCGTGCGATTCTACCGTCCCGTCCGATCGTCCCCCGTGCGCACCCTGTGTGGCAACGCCACACGCCCTGCGCACGCATGCGCCCGTCGAGATCTTCGATCGTCGACCTGAAACGATCCCGGCCCCGCGGTCACTATTCGTGCGAAAGGAGCTCTCTCTGTCTATGAAACGCTTCGGATCTCTCGTTCTCGTCATCCTCATCGCCGCGGCGGCCGCCGCACAACCCGCCGTACAACAGAAACCGGAGTCGGCGCTGCAAGTGGCCGGCAACGCCGAAATCGCCGCACAGCTCGTCACCGGCAACACTCGCGAGCGCGTCACCGGGCGCGCCAGCTTCCACTTCATCGTCAACGGCGACGAAGTGCAGGTGCAGGGATTCAACGTAGTCTTCTTCGGCGTCGATCAGAGGCTGCTGGCCGGCAACGTGAAGCTCGCCGATCCGCTGGGGATGCTGGGCTTCGCCATCACGCAGGAGAAGCCGCAGACGCTGCGCCTCGACCCGAGGACCGGCCGTGTCTCCGGCTCGCTGCGCATGTACGCCGACGCGTCGTTCCTGGCGCAATTCGCGCGGCCGGAAGGCGACGCGAAAAACGATCTCGTCGACACGCCCACCATTCCCACCACCATGAACGTCACCATGGACCTCGGCGTCGATACCGCGGAAGCACTGCGCAAGCCGCGGACGATCACCGGAAGCCTGCAACTGGGCCTGAAGATCGACGGCCTCGACAGACTGAAGATCAATCCGTTCGAAGTCCAACTGTCCGACAAGCTGCCTCTCAAGATCGAGATCGGTCCGCTGTTCCTCTTCGAGATCGCACGACGGCTCTGCGTCCAGCCGGTTCGTCTGGTACGCATTGCGTCCTTCTTCCCCCTCTCCATCCAGGTCACCGGCGAAGGACTGGCGTTCGGACAGCCGGGGGCCAACAAGCAGTGGGCAAAGGCGGACGTGGTCTTCGAATACCGCGACTTCAAAACGCTCATCGACAGCGGCTCGTCGTTCCCGCTGTCGGGCGCGGAGGAGGACGAGTTGCGCAGCCGGGTCGAAGACGATGACTGCATCGAGGTCTTCTTCATCCGCGACTTCACTCCTCAGGACCTCCACGGCGGCGGCGTGACGTTCGGCGCCGGTACCGCCAGCTCGCAGGTGATCTCCAGCGACGCCAACGCGCGCAACGGCGTCGACTTCACGCACCTCGCGCACGAGCTCGGCCACGTGCTGGGACTCCGCCATCCGGACGCTCCCGCGACCGCGTCGGCCGTGCCGGCCAACACCGGGACGCTGATGTGTCCCAGCGGTTTCAACAACGACAACCCGAAGGTGAACAGCCAGGGAAACAAGGATCTGCTCAGCAATCCCCTGCTGCAGTTCGCGATCAAGTTGAGGACCGCGGGACCGGATTGCACCGATAGCGCCGATTGCGGCGCGTGCCCGTGATCAACGCCGCGTTGGGATGAGAAGAAAGACCGCCTGGCGAGCCAGGCGGTCTTGGCTTCGATGGTCACGGCGGAGTGCGGCGTGGTCCAGAGACGTTCGACCGATCACGGCGTGACCTGGTTCTGGAGGCTGTACAACAACAGCATGCCGCCCGCGCGGACGTGCGTGACCTGGAAGCCACCTATCGCCACTGTGCAAGATCCGTACGTCTCGGAGATAGCTGATATCAAGCGCCTGAGGAAACGGCATTCGCTACACAGCGTGTTTGATGGCTGCCGGCACGTTGAGCGGCGCCACCAATTGTTCCAAAGGCAGGCCGAACTCAGCGCCTTGCAGAATCAGAACAATCATCTGCGTCAACGGGCTGGGCGTTCCATCCTCCAGAAACTTTTTCAGGTTCGAAAGCCCTTCCTGTTTCTGGCCGCGCCGAATCAACAGGACGCCTAGGTAACACCGGGCAAGCGGATGATGCCGGTCGAGCCGGACCGTGTTTTTGTAGCTCTCGATTGCCAATTTGTCTTTCCCCGCCCGCTGCAGCGCGACGCCTTTGTTATACCAGGCGCTAGCCAGATCCTCGTCAAACTTCAGGGCGGCGTCGAAACAGCGCAGGGCGGGCTCGAGCCCGAACTCATCATCGAGTAGGCAACCGACTCCCACCAGAAACGGTCCATCCGAACTCTTCGCGGCGAGAAACTCGTCGAAACTTCGCTCGGCCTCCGCTGAAGCGCCATAAGCTAGGCAAGCCCGCAGGTATTTGAGCAGCAGATCCGAGTTCCCGGGCTCGCATTCCACGCTCTTCTTCAGCAGCGCAAGACCCTCGGCCACTCTGCCTTCCTGCAAGGCCATCTGCCCAAGCCGAAGATGCGCGAGGCCATCGTCGGGTACGGCTACCAGAGCGGACTCGAATGCCGCCCGCGCTTCCTCCCTGCGGTTCATACGCATTAGTAGTGCGCCCATGTTCGCATTGAGAGTGGCGTACAGTGAATCGGAGGCGTTGACTTTCTTGTCGACCCCAAAAACCATCGTGAAGTTTTCACTTCGAGGAGCCGCCGCCAAAACCGAAAGACCGCGGCGATAGCAAAGCAGCGCCTCGTCGAATTTGTTCGCTTGGACGAGTGCATATCCGCGTGCGTTCCATTCGCCCGCATCGAGCGCGCTGTCTCCCTCCCCGGTCTTTGCCGGTTCGACGGCCACATCATGCTCAACACATAGCGCCAGAACCGCGGAAAGCAGTGCGGGGAAGTCAGCGAACCGTTTGCGCGGCTGACTCTTCAGGCATCGTAAGACCAGCCGTCGAAGAGACTCAGGTACCGTCTCAGGCAACGGAGCGATGTCACCCATCGCGATAGCTCGTTCATATCCCGCTGCATCAGACGCTTCGAAGGGTCTACGTCCAGCGAGCATCTCGTACAGCATGACTCCGAATGCATAGACGTCGGTACGGGAATCGACGGCGTTCCCCAGGATTTGCTCGGGAGCCATGTACGGAAGCGTGCCCGCGATCACGTGTACGCTTTCGCTCACGCGCATCTTGGATGGGAGAAGACGCGACATGAACCCTTTCTTGCCAACCGTTTGAAACGCGCGCGCCAGCCCGAAATCGGTGATTTTGACGTGACCGCCTTCGTCGAACAGAACGTTCTCTGGCTTGATGTCCAGGTGCAGAATGCCCTTTTCCTTTCCGAGGAACCTCATACCGTCGCAGAACTCGGCCGCAATACGCAGCGATTCGGCGAGCGTCAATGGTCCCGCTGAGATGCGATCGCGCAGATTGCCGCCCGGCACGTATTCCATCGAGAGATTTGGAAGACCACCGTCGAACTCAAAGGAAAACGCTTTGACGATGCGGGGATGGGGCGGCAGCGACATCCATAGCAGACTCTCCTGTTCAAACTTCGCCCGAAACTCAGGCGCGAGACCGCGCTCGATGTCGCAGGATTTGATTGCTTGTTTCAGTGATCCGGCGCCATACGTGATCTCCACGACGTAGATGACACCCATGCCGCCAGGAATCACCTCTGTCACGACGAACCCTTTTTTTGGTTCGTCCCCTATTTGGTATCGATGCATCATCAGCCAGTCCCGAGGACACCTTTTCCGCGGCGAGCGTGTTCATAGAGCGGATGCAGGGTCACGACATTCGGCTGGGTCTCGCCGTCCGATGGGTTCAGAACAATGACGAACTGCAGGAGCCGCAGTTGCTCCAGCCGGTAGTGCAGCTCAGATCTCGCCATGTGTGGGAACAGGGGGCCGAGCGTATCCTGAGTAACGGGCGCCTTGGCCTCGATTCTCTCGAGCAGCTCTCGTTGCTGAATCGAGAGCATTCCCCGTCGTTCCATGATCGGCGCACTGAGCTCCGAGGGAATCGGGTGGATTGTCTGAGCGAGTGCCTTCAGGGCTGAGCGAATCTTGTTACTCGCGGGGCCGAGCGCCGCTTCCAGGCGGCCGTCCGTCCGCGAGCCATCATAGTTGGCAACAGATACCCCCAGGAGATCCGATGGCAGGCGAGGATTCTGACCGCGAGGAGAGACGATGAAACTCCGCTCGCGACCTAATCGACCGACGTATAGACCGACCTCGAAAATGACGTTATCGCGTACTGCTGGTTGCTCAACGCCCCGAATGATCACCGTGTCGTCGGGGGAGAAGACAAAAACTCCGACGTCGGTGGCGTCGAGCTCTTTCAGTAGGGACTCGAGAATGAACTCGCTCGGCTTGAAGACATCCTGGTTCCAAACTGTCACCACGCCATCTGCCTCGAGGTTCGACTGTAGCGCATAGGCGATATCCAATCCTTCGCTCGATGAGCCGATGAACACTCGCGGTTTCATCGTTCGATGCTAACGCATCATCGTACCGAAGATGTCATTCGATGAAGGCCGAGCCACCCGTGCGAGGCAAAGTTTTTCACCGCTCCTGCAACAACCGCGTGCGTTGTCTCGTATCGCACGTCCATGACAGGGCGACTTTCCATTTCTGGCCTCTCGAAAACGTATCCGAACGGGACGCGGGCGTTGAAAGGGATCTCTCTCGACGTTTCGCCGGGGATGTTCGGGTTGCTCGGGCGGAACGGGGCCGGCAAGTCGACGCTGATGCGCATCCTGGCCACGCTGCAGGAGCCGGATGAGGGAACGATCCATTTGGGAGAGCTGGACGTCATCCGGCAGAAGGAGCGCGTCCGCGAGACGCTCGGGTACCTCCCCCAGTCGTTCGGCTTTCACCCGCGGGTGCGGGCGGAGCGGCTCTTGGATCACTTTGCGGTGCTGAAGGGGCTCGTCGACTCCGCGTCGCGGCGCGAGGCGGTCGAGGCACTGCTCAAGCGGACGAACCTGTGGGATGTGCGCACCCAGCGCGTGGGCACGTTCTCCGGCGGCATGCGCCAGCGCCTCGGGGTGGCCATCGCTCTCCTGGGGAATCCGAAGTTGATCATCGTCGACGAGCCGACGGCGGGGCTCGACCCCGAGGAGCGCGTGCGGTTTTTGAATCTGCTGAGTGAGATCGGGGAAGGGAGTGCGGTGATTCTGTCGACGCACATCGTCGAAGATGTCGAGGAGCTGTGCAGCAACCTGGCGATCATCGACCGCGGCGAGATCCTCCTGGCCGGCTCGCCGGCGCACGTCATCGCGAACATCCGCGGGCGGATCTGGCGCCGCTCCGTGACGCGTGAGGAGCTCCCGGCGCTCGAGAAGGCGCATTCGGTGATCTCGACGAAGCTGCTGGCCGGACAGACGATCGCGCACGTGTACGCCGAGCAGCCGCCGGGGGCCGGCTTCGAACCCGTCGAGCCCGACCTGAAGGACGTCTACTTCGCGGTCATGGGCGGTCACCGCGGCGCGCGGGCGGCGGCATGAGACTCGGCGAGGTCTTTCGCTACGAAATCGCGCACCGTCTCCGCTCGATCTCGACGTGGCTGTACGCCGGGCTCCTGTTCCTCATCGGGTTCTGGATCATTCATGTGGCCGTCACCGGCACGAACCCGATCCACGTCAACTCGCCGCAGGGCCTCGCGGAGAAGACGGTGCTCCTGTGCGGACTGTTCGGCATCCTGGTCACGGCCGGCCTCTTCTCCGATGCCGCCATCCGTGACCGCGCGGCCGGAATGGACGCGCTCCTCTTCACCACCCGCCTCCGTCCCGCCGAATACCTCCGCGGCCGCTTCCTGGCAGCGCTGGCGATCAACGCCATCCTCGTCTTCGCCATCCCGATCGGGCTCGCCGCCGGCACGAAGATGCCGTATCTGTCCCGTGATGCTTTCGGCCCGAATTCGTTCGCCGCGTATCTGCAGCCGATGCTGCTCTTCGCCTTGCCGAACCTCGTCCTGATCGGCGCGATCCTCTTCACGATCGCCGCCCTCACCCGCCACGTCATCCCGGTCTACCTCGGCGCGATCGCGGTCTTCATCGGCTGCCTCATGACCGCCGGCTTCTGGAGCGGCATCACCAACCCCCTGCTCTCCGCGCTGGCGGATCCGCTGGGGCTCAACGCGCTCAAGGGGATGACCGGCTACTGGACGGGCTCGGAGCGGAACACGCGCCTGATCGGCTTCCCCGCGGTGCTGTTGTGGAACCGGCTGCTCTGGCTGGCCATCGCGGCGACGCTGTTCGCCGTGCTGCAGCGCACGTTCCGCTTCACGCAGGGCAACGAACGCCGCCGCGGCGGCGAACCGGTGGACGCGCCCGGCGAAGCGACTCCACAGCGGGCATCCGGAGCCGTGCCACAGCTCCGCGGCGTATTCGGTTCGCGCACGCGCATGCGTCAGACGCTGGCCGTGACGCGCCAGTCGCTCGCGGAAGCGATGTCGGGCCGCGCCTTTCCGGTGGCTTTCCTCGCGGCGATCGGCCTGGTGGTGCTCTGGGGCTGGAACGCCGGCGAGACCATCTACGACACGATGACGTGGCCCGTCACGCATCTCGTCGCGACCGTCGTGATGTCGGAGCCGGCCATCGTCATTCCCTGGCTGGTCATCGCGCTCTTCGCCGGTGAGCTGGTGTGGAAGGACCGCGAGACGGGAGCGGCGCAAATCGCGGACGCCGCGCCCGTGCGCACAGACGTCGTCCTCTTCGGCCGTTTCCTGGCGCTCGTCGGGATCATCGCGCTGTTCCATCTCGCGTTCCTGATCGGCGGCATCCTCCTGCAGATGCTGCACGGCTACTACGACTTTGAGCCCGGCCTCTACCTGCGCATCCTCTTTGGCTGGACCCTCGCCGAGCACGTCCTGCTCGCGGCCTTCGCGATGACGGTGCACGTGCTCGTGAACCACAAATACGTCGGGCACGCGGTCACGCTGCTGGCCACCATCTTCAACTCCGCCGCGTTGTACGGAATCCACCACCTGCTGATCTACAACGGCGGGCCGGAGCTGGTGTACTCGCAGATGAACGGCTTCGGGCCGTTCGTGACGCCGTTCGTCTGGTTCAAGCTCTACTGGGCGGCGTGGGCGATGTTGTTCGCGGTCGTGTCGATGCTCTTCTGGGTCCGCGGACCGGAGCTCGGCATCCGCCAGCGGCTGGCCACCGCGCGTGCGCGCCTCACCGCGCGAACCGCGCGCACGGCCGCGGTCGCGGTCGTGCTCATCCTCGCCCTCGGCGGATTCATCTTCTACAACACGAACGTATTGAATGCGTTTCTCCCGCCGCAGAAAGCGGGATTGCCGCAGGCCGAGTACGAGCGCCGTTACGCGCGGTACGCAGACCTCCCGCAGCCCGTCATCGCCGGCGCGGAGCTGCGCTTCGAGATCGACCCCGAAGCGCCAGCCGTCGACATGCGCGGCTCGTACCGGCTGGTGAACCAGACCGGCGTGCCGATCCGCTCCGTGCACGTCGAGACTCCGAACGGCCGTGACTACGAAGTGCGATCCATGAAGTTCGACCGCGCATTCAAGGCCGAGAAGCTCGATCCGGAGCATGGCTACCGCATCTTCGCGCTCCAGCGCGCGCTGGCGCCGGGCCAGTCGATGCAGTTCTCCTTCGACGTGGCGTTGCGCCCGCGCGGGTTCCGGCATGGCGGCGCGCAGACGATGATCGTCCGCAACGGCTCCTACTTTGACAGGCGACTCCTCCCCTTCATCGGCTATCAGCCCGGGTTCGAAGTGTCCGGCGATGCCGAGCGGAAGCGCTACGGCCTGCCGCCGCAGGCTCCGATTCCGGGACCCGGCGCCGCCGCGGCGAGACAGTTCTGGAACCGGTTCCGCGATGGCGATCGCATGCACGTCGAGACCATTGTCGGCACCGCTGCCGATCAGATCGCGGTCGTCCCGGGCGTGCTGCGCCGGAGCTGGACGGAGGGCAGCCGCCGCTACGTGCACTACAGCTCGCGGATCCCGGAGCACTTCGCCGCGTCAGTATTCTCGGCCAGGTACGCGGTGGCCAAAGGCCAGTGGAAGGATGTCGACCTCGAGATCTTTCATCACCCGCCCCATCGCGCCAACCTCGATCGGATGATGTCAGGCATGCAGTCCGCGCTCGACTACTACACGTCCGCGTTCGGGCCGTATCCGTATCGCGAGCTGCGTATCATCGAGGTCCCGCCGTACAGCATCAACGGCCGCGCCTTCCCCTCCGCGCTCGCCCTCTCCGAACCCAACTTCATCACCCGCACCGGTACCGGCCTCGTCGACCTGACCTTCTTCGGCACCGCGCACGAAGTCGCCCATCAATGGTGGGGCGGACAAATCCGGCCGGCCTACGCCAAGGGACGCGGCTTCGTCTCCGAATCGCTCGCCAACTACAGCGCCATGCTCGTCACGGAGAAGGTCCTCGGACCCGCCGAAGTGCGCCGCGTCTACGACTACCAGATGAACCGCTACCTCCAGAAACGCGGCGAAACCGGCAAAGACACCCCGCTGCTCCAAGTCGACGACCACCCCCACGTCGCGTACGGCAAAGGCGCCGTGGCGCTCTACACGCTGCGAGAGCACATCGGCACCGACGCCGTCAACGGCGCCCTGCGCCGCTTCCTCGAAAAGTACCGTGGATCAGGCCCGCCCTACCCCACTTCGCTCGACCTCTACGCCGAGCTCCGCGCCGTCACCCCGCCATCGCTCTACCCCCTGCTCACCGACCTCTTCGAGACCATGACCCTCTGGGACGTGAAGACCCAAGGCGCCACCACCCGTCGCCTCCCCGACGGCAAGTACGAGGTCACGCTCGAAGTCATCGCGCAGAAACTGAGAGCCGACAACATCGGCGTCGAAACCCCCACCCCGATGAACGACCTCGTCGAGGTCGGCATCTTCGCGTCCGGAAAAGACGACCCGCTCTACCTCACGCGCCACCGCATCCGCACCGGCAAACAGACCCTTCGCATCATCGTGCCGCAGGAGCCGTCCCGCGCCGGCGTCGATCCGTACCGCAAACTGATCGAGCGCGAGCGGGGCGACAACGTGGTGGAGGTGGAGACGGGAGGTTGACATCCGCGCCGTTGCTGGTGTGGTAGCGGTAGTCGACGAGAAGCTCGACCGGAGGAGCGGAGCGTGTGGTCAGCAACCAGCCATCGTCACCGGCGCGTCGCCTTTTTCCGTAGTGCGCAGGCCGTCGTGCATGCGTTGCAATGCGTCGAACTGCGCGCGGATCGCTTCTACGCTCATGCGACGCGCAGTCTAGTATTGGTCCATGGCAGATGCGAAAACACCTCCTGGTGTGAAGCGGGTCCGGACGTTGACCGGCCACACGGACGAAATCCGCAGCGTGGCCTGGTCTTCTAATGGGAAGTTGCTCGCATCGTCATCACGGGATGGATCTGTTCGGATTTGGGATGCAGAAATTGGCAAGTGTGTTCGTGTTTTTGAGTTGGAGCAGGAGCAGGTCAGGAACGGAGCGCTGGCTTTGGATCTCCAGCCCAACGGCGACTTGCTCGCAGTAGCAGTTCACATGGGCGTCATCATCTGGAATGTACTCACCGGTCAAATGGTGGAGACATTCGGCGATTCGGCGCCTGACGACATAGCGTGGTCACCGGATGGTCGCCAGTTGGCTTGCACTAACCGGCACAACCGCAAAACTATCATTTGGAACGTTGGATCTGGGGACGTGCTCCACGTGATAGCCATTGGCGGCGTAGCTCTTCAGTGGTCTCCTGATAGTCGCGAACTTGCACTCGCAGAGTGGGATGCGATCGTCGTAGATATTGGAACAGGACATGCCTGGCGACGGGGGGAAAGACAGTTTTACTTCGACGTTGTTTGGTGGCCGAACTCCAGTCGAATCGCGGCAGCCACGCACGACATACACATCTTCGACACGAGAGATCGCCGGACAATCGCCGTCCTTGAGGGACACACGGGCACTGTTCGGCGTGTCGCGATCTCGGCAGAAGGTCGGCTGCTCGCGTCCGCAGCTGAAGACGACACCATCCGTTTATGGGATGCAGCGACGTGGAAACCGCTCTGGGAAACGTCTGCGGGAGCGCATGGCCTGGCTTTTCACCCTAAACACCTACATCTTGCCAGTGTCACTCCGGATCTGAAATCGATCGCGATTTGGGAATTCGATTTTTATTTGCTGACTGCCACAGCACGCACGCTCCTCTCCGCCGTCGCCTATAAAACCGCCAAAATCGTACTCGTGGGAGACTCCGGTGTCGGCAAGACCGGTCTCGGGTGGCGTCTCGCGCATGGCTCGTTCAAAGACCACCCGTCTACACATGGCCAGCAGTTCTGGTTACTCGATCAGCTCAAAATGTCGCGCAGCGACGGCACTGAGTGCGAAGCCATCCTTTGGGATCTTGCCGGCCAGCCCGACTATCGGATGATCCATGCACTCTTCGTAGACGACGCGGATGTGGCGCTGGTACTGTTCGACCCCGCGCACGCTGAGGAGCCGATGAAAGGCGTGGAATTCTGGCTGAAGCAACTGCGCGTTGACAGCGGCGGCAGAAGTCCTGCGGCAATCCTGATCGCCGCGCGTGTCGATCGCGCATCCGGGCGGCTCACTGACGAGGAACTCGACACGTTCTGCAACAGTCGCGGTGTGAAGGGTTGGCTGCGCACGAGCGCGAAGAGCGGAGAAGGCATCGTTGACGTCATCGAGCGCGTCAAGCAATTAATCGACTGGGACGCCAAGCCGGCCACGGTCACAACCGTCACGTTCAAGCGCATTAAGGACGACGTCCTGAAGCTGAAGGCGGATCGGCAGCGCACGGAGCTGATATTCACGCCGGACGAGTTACGGAAGCGCCTGGAGAAGGTCATCGACACGAACGAGCCCATGCCCGGCCTCCGCGAGCGGAAGGCGGACCGTAAGTCGAGGCTCGCCGACGACGAGATGCTCACCGCCGTCGGCCACCTCGCCCGGCATGGCTACGTCACGCAGCTCCGGACGTCAAACGGCGACCCGCGCATCCTGCTCGTGCCGGAGCTGCTGAACAACGTCGCCGCGTCGCTCGTTCTCGCCGCACGCGCGAATCCGAGGGGACTGGGCTCGCTGGAAGAGCAGCCGCTACTCTCCGGCCAATACAAGATTTCTGAGCTCGAGGGCCTCGCCCAAAGTGACCGGGACATCCTTGTAGACTCGGCGGTGTCACTCTACCTTGAGCACAACGTCTGCTTCCGCGAGGTGGATCCACTCAAGGAACGCTCGTATCTAGTATTCCCAGACCTCATCAATCTCAAGAAGCCGCTCCTTGAGGAAGAACCCACTGAGGACGGTGTGGCGTACACAGTCACTGGCGCCGTCGAAAACGTCTACGCCTCGCTGGTGGTGCTCCTCGGCTACACCGACACTTTCGCCCGCACGAATCAGTGGCGGAATCAGGCGCGATACGAAATGGGAGGCGGTCTCGCGTGCGGGTTCCGCCTGGAGAGCGAGCGCGAAGGCGAGCTCGATCTTGTCCTGTACTTCGGCTGGAACGTCGGCGCGCCAATCCGGACGCTGTTCCAGGGGCTATTCGAAAGCTTCCTCGCCCGTCGCGACCTAATGGTGCTTCGATTCGAACCAGTCGTCTGCCCGCAAGGACATCAACTGAACCGCGCCGTTCTGCGCGAGCGCGCGGCGGCGAACCAGCCGTTCGCGTTCTGCCCCAACTGCGGCGAGAAGTTGTCCCTGCCAAAGGCTGACCAGCCGATCCAGTTGACGCGGCAGCAGCAGACGGACGTCGATGAGCAGCGCCGCGGCGCCGGCCAGCGCTCGCGCTTCGAGCAGGTGCTCTTTCGCCTCAAGGCGTACGTCGTCGAGCGCAACCTCCCGCGGCCGGAATGTTTCATGAGCTACGCGTGGGGCAAGCCTGAGCACGAGCGCTGGGTTGAACGCTTGGCGAATGACCTGCTGAAAGCGGACGTGCAGGTGATCCTCGATCGCTGGGAAAACGCCCGCATCGGCATGAGCGTGCCGCGATTCATCGATCGCGTGGAGAATGCCGGCGCGGTGATCGTGATCGGTACGCCGCTCTACCGGCGGAAGTACGACAACGCCGAGCCGATGCGCGGGTTCGTCGTCGCGGCAGAGGGTGACCTCATCGCAAAACGCATGATCGGCAGCGAAGCCCGCAAGCAGACGGTGCTGCCGTTGCTTGTCGAGGGTGATGAAGAGTCCGCGTTTCCACCCCTTCTGCACGGCCGCACCTACGCCGACTTCCGATCGCCCGACGCGTACTTCACCAGCGCACTGGAGCTGATCCTCAACCTCTACGACGTTCCACGCGCCGTGGCTGCCGAGCTCAGAGAATCGCTGCGCGGCGAGCCGCGCTTGGTCTAGTCCGCCGTCGTGTCGTTTTCTGGTTCGCACGTACGGGTCAGGACCAGTGGGGTCACAGCTTTCTTTTTCATACAAAGAAACGAAGCTCTGACCCCACTGCCGAAGCCTCTTCGCCCATCAGCTGAGACTCTCGCTCCCGTTCGGCACGGCGGCGACGCGTCGGGACGCGGGCCGGTCCGGGAAAGGACAACGCCATTGATCTAATGCCTGCAATCGCTAGGTGTCTGGCGCGACGCTGGCGACCTGCGTGAGCCAGTGCCGTCCGAGCTCGCGCGATAAGTAGAGCGCGTCCGCCCGCGAACGCATCAGGCGACCCAGCCACAGTCCAGCCGCCGGCAGTCCGCTATAGTCGGAGCGTGGATAACGCAGAGTTCGACTACGACGTGTTCCTCAGCTTTTCCAGCTCGGACGAAGAGAGCGTGCGCCCGCTGTGGCAGCAGCTGTCCGCGAGCGGTTTCCGCGTGTTCTGGTCCGAAGCCGTCATGCGGACAAAACTGGGATCTGCGTGGTTCGACGTGATCGAGAGCTCCCTGGCGCGAAGCCGGCATCTGGTGCTGATCTGTTCCCGGGCTTCCCTAAACTCGGAATGGGTCAAGCGCGAATACACTGCATTCCTGCAGCTCCGCGACCGCGACCCGTCGAGGAAACTGATTCTCCTCCTGGCGAACGACGTGACGACGCGTGATCTGCCGTTGTTCCTGCGGAACATTCAGTCCTCCCCGCTCGAGCATCCGGAGACACGGGCTTCCCTGTTCACGACGCTCGGTGACGGTGCGGAACCGGGACGCCTCCGCTCCGAACTTTTGTCGAAAGAAGAGGAGCTTCGCCAAGTCCGCGCACAACTCGCGGCGACAACGCTGGCACAGTCCGGGGCGACTGCCGCCGGCGGCGGGAGCAGCACGTCGAGACGATTTGCCACCGTGAAAGAGTTCTATACCTACCTCGCCGAACGTCTCCGGCGAGTGGACCGGAGAATCGACGACACCACTTGGGGAGCTCGCTCTCAATACCGGACAGTCGGGGAGCAGAAGGCCTACGACCGATACGTGCGCGCGCTGAAACGAACGGCTGCGAAGCAGAGCATCAGCTACCGGGAAGTGTCGAGTTTTGCCGACATCCGTTACATCGAACGGACACGGTCGTTTCTCGAGAATCCCAACTACAACGTCCGCTACGTCGAACGGCGTGACGGAAACGTGCCGCTGCTCTCCTTCATGGTCATCGACGAAGCGGAGGTTCTTTTCGGTTTCTATCGCGAGCCCTTTCTCGCCGTTGACGGCGAGATCTACGCCATGGTGGAGTCCCGCGACATCGCCGCCCTGTTCCGTGACTACTTCGAGACGCTATGGGCCACCGGCCGTCCGATCCGGGATGGTGCGATTCAGAATCTCCCGGCACTCGACGAAATCGAGAAGCGACTGCGGGAAGCGTGACCGGCGCCTTCCTCTGCCGGCCATAAGAAATTTGCGGCGCACTGTGGAAACGCTGCCTCTGTCGTCGGACTACAGGAACGGGTCCGATGACAGAGGAGGTTGCGGATGTCCACGGTGGCGTCGAGCGGAATGGAACTGGCTCATCTCGGTACGGTCCGCGCACAAAGCGGCGACACCGGATATCGCAACGATCTCGCACTGGCATGGACACGCGGCCCCGAGAGCGACGCCGCGATCGAGAGCGGCCACCGCGCATCGGCGCTCGTTGCACGGCGTTGCGCCAACTTGCGCGCACCTCCGTGGAACCGCTCTGCGACCGAAATTCAGATCCCATGTCTTGAAACCGGCTGAAAGAGAAAGAAAGGAAGAAACCATGTTTACCACGTCGAAGTCCGCTATGAATCCCGTTTATCCCAATGGCGGTACTCACATGTATACGATGACGCCACTGGCCGGCCAGCAAATCATCTCCTGCGGCTGGCAAAACCTGGGTAACGCCAAGAACGTGTATGCGAGCCAGTGCTTCGTCGCGGAGGATGGCACCCTTGCCTACATTGAGCTCGTCAATAATGGCGACACTCCGGTCGAGACCTGGGCTTACTGGACCTCCTACGCGCCCGATCCAGCGGGCGCTGCGAAGTCATAAATCACGCAGGGACGTGGAAGACAGGCGCACGCCTGTCTTCCACGCGCCAGCGCTACCCACCGTGAGTGTTTTCACATCAAGGTGGTGGCCTTGCCGTGAGGAAGAGAATTCGTTCACCGGATCGTGACGCTCACGCCGCCGCCACCAACTACGCTTACTCCACAGCGAATCTCCGGCGCCGCGATCCTGGGGACGATCCAATGGCTCGAGCACTCCTCGCCCTGCTTCTGATTCTCGGTCACCTTCCTGTCGGCGCGGCGACGAGGAGGCGAGCCGCGCAGCATCCGTCAGCGCCCGTCGCCCCGGCGGCCATCGTGACGGCGGCACGTCAGGCTTCCGCAGCTGCCATGGCGGCCGGCGTTCCGGCGGTTCAGATCGCGGTGTCCCAGGGCGGCCGCGTCATGTACTCCGAGGCATTCGGCATGACCGATCAGGAGAGCGCGACTGCCGCAACGCCGCGGTCGGTGCTGCAGATCGGCTCGGTCACCAAACAATTCACGGCAGCGGCGATTCTCCGCCTGGCGGAGCGCGGGGCTCTGACGCTCGACGATCGCATCGAGACGTTCGTCCCCGAGTTCAACCCCCGAGGAGCGACGATCACTCTGCGGCAACTCCTCAGCCACACCTCGGGAGTCCGTCGCGAGTGGTTTCCACCCGGGCCGCCGTGGCTGGACCTGACTGCGCCGGTCACGCGTGAGCAGACCATCACGGGCCTCAACAGCGGGCCACTACTCGATTTCCCGCCTGGCACGAACTGGAGCTACAGCAACGCCGGCTACATGCTGCTCGGCTTGGCGATCGAATCGATCACGGGCACCTCGTACGCCGATTTCATCCATAGTGAATTCGCGTTGCCGCTCGGGCTCATCGACACCGGCGTGTGCGGAACGTCCAACCTGCCTGTGCCGGAAGGTTACGGCCTGCCCGTCGCCACGTGGATGCGAATGCCGGCATTCCACCCGTCGGTGATCTTGTTTTCCGGTTCGCTTTGCTCCACCGCATCCGATCTCGCGCGCTGGTCGCACCTCCTGGCCACCGGCCGCGCCATGCTGCCTGATTCGTACGCGACCATGATCACTCCCGCACCACTCGCAAACAACACCGTCGTGCCTTACGGGCTCGGCCTGGGCGTGAAGAAAATGCTGGGGCATCCGGCCGTGTCGCACGACGGCGCAGTCAATGGCTTCCAGAGTTTTCTCCTCTATGTCCCCGATCAGGACATCGCCATTGCGGTCATCACGAATGCGTTCCCCGCCCCAGCCGGCGGCAACCCATGGCTCATCGCGGTGGCCGTGGCGAACGCTGCGCGCGCCTCGCTGTAGCGGTCATTCGCCCGAGGCGGAGCGATCCGGACCGCGGTTCGCCTTTCCCCGCCCCTTCCGCTTCCGTGGCCGTCCGCGCAGCTTGCGCAGTTCGCGCTTCATCACCTGGACCTGCGCACCGACCTCGCTGTTTGGGTCGGAGGCCTCGGGCAGTCGCTTGAGCTCCCGGTAGACTTCCATCCACCAGCGGTTGTACTCGAGCACCCGCTGCTGATGCTCGGCCTCCTGGCGCTTGTCCTCCTCGATCTCCTTCCGCAGCGCCTCCCGCTCGAGCACGTTCATCACGATGCCCTGCTCGATCGTGTCGGCCCAGGCTTGCGCGGGGATGCGCGGGTTGCCGGGTACGATCACGCCGGCGCGCGCGCGGCGGACCTGCCGGCGCAGTCCGGTCAGCGTGGGCAGGTTCGGCAGCCACGGAACGGGCGGCAGGCCGGCGTTGATGCGCAGGTAAGCGGCCTCGATCCGTTCCTCCCATCCGAGGGACGGAGTGTCGCGGTCTTCGCCGTCATCGCGGTCATTTTGCTTCATGGGGCGCGTGCTCCTCGATCGCGCGGGAGGAAACGACCGGGCGCGCGAACGCGCCCGGTCTCCCTCCCATCACAAGATTACGGCTTCGGATTGCCGGGCGTTACGGACGACGGTGCCGGAGGCGGCGATTGCGTCGCTTCGCCGGCCTTTTTGCGGCGGGCAAAGCGCTTCAATCGCTTGATCTCCTCCACGTGCGGCCGCAGCACGGCATTGGCGGGATCGCGCGCCAGCTGCGTACCGATGTTGTAGGCCTGCCCGGCGATGAGCGCGATCCGCTGGCGCCGCACGAGGTTCGCGCCTGCGACCCCTTCGAGCATCGCCCGCAGCTCGTCCTCCACCGCCGTCCAGCGGTTGGCCTCGTCGTCCAGCCGGCGCACGCCGTCGGCCGGCTGGGCAACCGCCAGAGAGACCTGGTCGAGCGCGCCGATCATGTTGATCGAGGCCTGCAGCACCGGGTTGGACGTTTTCGCCCGGCGGCGCAGCAACTGCCGCTCGGATCGGGTCAGCGGTGTCACTTCTCCGAGCTGCGCCCGCAGGGCGCGTAGTTGCTCGACCACCACTTCCGGCTCGAGCGTTGCGATCGCCGTCGGGAGCTCCACCGCGGCATTGGGATTCCTGGGATTCTGTGTAGCCATGTTTGTACCCCTCTCGAAAGCATGGCCGGTGGAACGACGAGCGCTTTGTGCACGAGCGCAGGCGACCATCGGCTGGAAGAGTCGGCGACACGCCGGCTGCTCCGGTTGATGTTTCTGGAAAGTGCGCACACTTCCAGAGCCCGCGGCGGAAGGAGCTTCGCTCGACTTCCGCAGGGATGAGATCGGTCGCACTTGAGCCAGCGCTGTCGTCTCACCCGTTCGCCGCCCGAGCCGAGGTTCTTTCGATCCCCGACCCAAGGCCTGAAAAGCTACGCTCGAAAATGCGGGATGTCAAGAGGGTTCCGCACCGTGTTCCAGCCGTAACGCACTGTGTTCCGGCCGTGACGCACTGTGTTCCAGCCGTGACGCACTGTGTTCCAGCCGTGACGCAGTGTGTTCCGGCCGTGACGCAGTGTGTTCCGCCCGTGACGCAGTGTGTTCCGGCCGTGACGCAGTGTGTTCCGGCCGTGACGCACTGTGTTCCGGCCGTGACGCACTGTGTTCCAGCCGTGACGCAGTGTGTTCCAGCCGTGACGCAGTGTGTTCCGGCCGTGACGCACTGTGTTCCAACCCGGACGCAGTGCGTCCGCCTCGTGACGCACTGTCTTCCAGCGTGGGCGGCGGCGCTCGTGGCAGGGAAAAACGAAGGTGTGACCCTGGTGTGACCCCGCGCTGGAGAGCAGCGGCAGCCGACTGATGTGCGCAAGACGCAATGACGGCGGCTTTCGCTCCGCCCAACGCGCAAGCCGTTTTTGGGCGGATGTAGACTCGGGCCATCCGAATGAAGATTTTTGTTTCGTACAAACGCGACCACGCCGAGAGCGAAGCTTTGCTGTCGTTGCTGGAAACGGAGCTACGTAGCGCCCACACCTCGATCTACAGCGACCGGTTGCTCACGGCCGGCGAATGGCGGCCGAAACTGTTGGAGTGGATCGACGGTTGCGACCTCTTCGTCGTACTGCTCTCCGAGAGGAGTCTCGAGAGCGAAGAGATCAGGGACGAAGTCCATCGTGCATACGACCGGTGGCTCCGGACAGGGCGGAAGAGGCCGACGATCATTCCGGTCAGCGTCAATTACTCCGGGCCGCTCGGCGGATTCAAACGCGATCTCAGTGTATTTCAGGGATTGCGCTGGACTGGAGAGGGCGATGACGACACTCTCCCGAACAAGATCCGCGAGGAAGTGCGCAGGAAGCGCAGACCGAACGTTTACGGGGCGGCCATGGCCGCACTGCTCCTCGTTGTCGTGATTCTTTACTCCTTCGCGCCCGCCTCGCTCCGCGACATCTTGAAACCGGGGCGGCCGGACAATGCGCGCGTCTTGTCGGTACGGCAGATCACAAATGTAAACGACGTCGAGGCGGTGGCGGTCTCGCCGGACGCGAAGACGGTCTTCATCAATCGGCTGGGGAACAGGCAGTCCGCGGGCGTCTACATCACCGACGTGAACGGAGCACCACCGCGGAAGCTGTTCCGCACGTGGGGCGGTACGATGGCATGCGGCAAGGCGAACTGCTACCTGAGCGGTGCGATCGACGAGAAACGCGGCGTCTACCGCTTCAGCGCCCACGAGGCTCCGGTGATGCTGTTCGGCGGATCGTTCGGCGGCATTGACCTCCACCCAGCCGGTGACCGTCTGCTTCTCACGCGCCGCGACGGCGAGACGCAGGTCAACGAGATCGTGGTGCGCCGAATCGATGACGGCTCGCAAACGGTCGAGCAGTCGTCGCGCGGCTGGATGAACTACGTAAGCCACGCATCGTGGCATCCGGACGGCAAATCGATCCTGTACGCCGAGTCGGGCAGGGGGGCCGTCCTGCACAATCTGTCCACCGGGAAACGGGTCTCCCTCCCGAAGGCTTCTGCCTCGATCGCCGGCGCGGCCTGGGAAACACGCGGGTTGTATGTGCTGGCGTTGTCGGGGACGCCAACCGGATCGGAATTCTGGATGCTGCAACCGCAAGGAGAGCCGATCGGTCCGCTGCTTCGCGACGAAGTCGGGTTCAACGACCTTCGCGCCACATCCTTGCCCGACACGTTTTCCGCCGTGCGGTTGGTCACACACTCGCTTCCGCAACTGGCATCCCTGGGGCCGCAAGCGGATACCAGGCCGTTCGGGCCAACGAACCTCACTGGTCCGTTTTCATGGGCCGACCCGGAGCATCTGGTGTACGTCGCGAAGGACGGCACGGGTACCTGGATCGAGGAGTACGACATCTACGCGCAGCAAGGACGCCGGCTATCCCGTACCGCAGCGTTCCGTGACCCCGCGATGACACCGGATGGCGCACGACTCGTGTTCTCCATGGCCACGGACGCGAACCCCGAGTTCGGGCTCTGGACATCCCCGGCCGATCGTTGGAATCCGGTCAAGCTGGCGCAATTGCCGACCACCTCCCACGCGGTCTCGCCGGACTCGAAGTGGGTGACGTTCGCCGCCTTCGGTCCGGAGGGTGGGTTATACGTGACGTCCATCGAGTCGGGCGGTGAGGTGCGGCGGTTGATGCGCGGAGCGTTCGGGCAGGTGTCATTCGCAGATCCGCAGACCATCCTCTTTCTCCGCGACGCGGGTGACCGCCGGCCGCTGTGCAAGATCTCCCGCGACGCGGGCCCGGAGTCCTGTTTCGCACTCGACGAAGTGCACGGGTTTGCGGTGTCGCCGGATCGGAGAACCGTGGCCGCGCTCAACAGTACCCAGACTCCCTCGAGGCTGTACTTCATCGACATCGCCTCCGGCGTTGTCGGAAAGGTGGTCACGGTTCCGGGATCGATCGAGGCCTCCGAAGGCATCGCCTGGACAACAGGCGATGCGCGGATCGTCTACGTCACCAGTACGGGTTTTCAGCGTGCTGTCGAGGCCTACCGGATCGCCGATGGCGCGAACGAGGTGGTGTCCAAGTCCGCCGAAGGATTTGCCCGCCACGTCGCGGTCTCCCCCGATGGACGCCACGCCGTCTTTCTGCGCGAACGCACTACCAGTGATGCTGTACTCCTTACTGTCACGCCGTGACGCCTTCGCGTCAGCGCTTGAGCTTCTCCGCGACGAACGGAAAGATGATCCGTTCCATCCGACGTCGATCGCCAGCACGCGCAACTTCAGAAGATTGTCCCGGTGCGCGGCGACGGTGCGCACCGGGAACTGCGCCAGGAATTGATCGTAGGCCGGGTGCGCCGGCATGAGCTGCCAGCGTGAGGTCTTGATCGGAAAGCGCACGTTCATCGGTTGCGTCTTGTCGGGAACCATGGCGCGACAGAGGTGTGTTTTGGCGTGACGCAGGTCTGTCCTGCTGCACACAGGTGCGTCGCCAGCGGCTACGGCGCGATCAGACGCGTGAACCGCTGCCAGAGGCTGTCGCGGTCGAGGGCGGTGCAGACTTTCACGCGCCGCTCGCCGGAGGCCCAGGCGAGGCTGGTATTCGGCCGGATCGTCGCGACCGTGTCTTCGAACGTGAAGCCTTCCGGATCGATGGCGTAGAGCGCGGCCCCGAGGTCGTAGATCGGAAAATGTCCCGTGCCCTTGAGCAGCCGCAGGCGGGCGAGCCAACGTTGTGCGCCTTGCTCGAGATATCGGCCCAGCGTGCCATTGAGGTCGCGGAGGTCGGATGCCGTGGCGCTGAGGCGCCGAGCTACGTCGAGCGGAAAGATCGTGAGAGGAATCGGGCTGTCGAAGACCTCCCGCGCCGCCGCCCGGTCGTATGTCAGGTTGAACTCGTGTGGCCAGAGCGGAGGCCAGCGGCCGCGCGACGAACGGTTGCCTCCCACGACGATGACTTCGCGATGATGCACGGCACCGGCTCGGATGGCGGCGGCGATGTTGGTCAGTGGACCGAGTGCCGCAATGCGCAGCGGCGGCGCGGAGGCGAGAAAGGATGCTACCTCGCTGCCGCGCAGCAAGGGTTCCCGGTAGCCCGCGCGCTCCGCGAGGTCACGGTTGTTTGTGTACGCCCGCCGCTCGCTTGTATTGCCGGCGGCCGACGCCAGCGCGGCTACCGGAACGCCCGACCGGAGTATCGCGGCGATGGCGAATGCGTCGTCCACATCGCCGAAGGACGATCCGAGCGCGTTGTCAGAGTCGATGAAAACAGGCGCGATCACTCGACCCTAGCAGAAATCATGAAGACGAGCGCAGCACAAGGGATCGCATGTCGCTGATCGTCATCGTGCCGTCGTTTTTGCACGCCTGTGCTCGACGACCTGACGAGCGATCTGAATGCATTCGGAACAAATGCCGATATAGTCCGCCGCGTTTGCCAGGACGATGTTCCGATCGTTGCGGCAAAACGTGCAACCGCCCATGACATCCACGTGAGGAGTGCGGCTGATGGCCGTATTCACGCACGCCTCACAAATCGACACTCCGGGCCCCTCGGCCAGATACACGGTTTCCGTTCCGCAGAAGCTGCAGACCATCGCTCGATCACACGACGGCGTTTCCGGCGACGATGTCCGCGTAGAGCCGTTCCCTCACCCCACCCGCGTTCATCTGGCACATGGGGATCATTTCGCCGCGGTACGGGAGGCGGAAGACGCAGGCGTGGAGTCTGGCCTGTCCGTTCTCGGTGGCCAGTTCGGCCGGGGACATGAAGTGGTGGCTGGTGAGGGTCAAGCCGTCGACGCGGGCGTGGCGCGTGAGCGCGGCGGCGAGCAGGGCGCCGAAGCCGAGGCCGATTTCGTCGCGCAGGCGCGCGCTCACCCACCGGCGCACGGGTCCAAAGAACCAGGTGGGTGCGGTCCGGATCATGCCGAGGGCGCGGGCGGCGGCTTCGAGCGGCAGGTCGTCGCGAAAAGCCACGCCGCCGAGGCCGCGCTCGAAGAATTCGGACATCATGGCGATGTCGTCGGGATGGTCGCGGATGAGTTGGATCAGTTTCATCGGTCCGCCGCGCTTCTGCTCCACGGCCACCAGCGGGACGAAGCGGGTGCAGTCGGGGTGGCCGAAGTGGAGCGGGGCGGTGCCGCCGAGGTCGAGGCCGTGTTCGCGCGTGGCCTTCCCCACTTCGGTCCAGAGTTCTTGCGGGGTGACGCCTTCGAGCGATTTGCGCGTGCGGCCGACCTGGGCCAGCGGCTGGAAGCTGATGAGGCTGAAGGCGTCGCGGTTGGCGATGGTCCAGCGCACGACGTCCGCGATCTGCGGGAGGTTGGCCTGCGTGACCGTGAGCGTCATGGCGGCGCGCAGACGGCGGCCGGTGCAGCGGCGCGCGGTGCGGATCATGTCCGCGAACTCGTCACGGAGCGGCATCAACTCGACCTCCGAGGCCGGCGCGCGATAGCCGTCGCGGCCGCGCTGGGTGATGTCGATGTGGATGGACAGCTCGGTGAGGAACCCGCGGGCGATCAGCCGCTCCAGGAGGCCGGGCTTGCGGCGCAGGGTGTCGCCGTGGGTCATGACCATCGGCACGACGCCGATCTTCCGGGCGTGGCGCAGGACGGCGATGAGCTCTTCTTCCGGCCGGAGCGTGACCTCGCCGTCGGTGATCTGGACGTTGCTCTTCGGGCCGAGGTAGGCGCGGAGGGCGTCGAGCTGGGCGAGCACGGCGGCGAGCGGCAGCGCCGGGATGCGATTGGCCTCGCTGCCGAGGTAACAGCCGGTGCAGGAGAAATCACACTTCGGCTGAATGCCGGCCGTCGCGCCGCAGCCGGTGGCCTTGCGCCCGAGGCCCTGCCCCGGCAGCTTCACGGCCTCGTCGAGCGCGCTCCAGCGCCGGTCGAGCAGCGCGCGCTTCTCGGCGGTCACCGGATCGCGAAAGAGGGAGAGCGCATTCGCTACCGCGTTCTGCTGTCCGATCATCGCCCCTCCTTACTCAGTCACCTCCAAGAATGGTCAGGTTTTCAAGATAGGTCCGATAGGTCCAAAGAGGCACAAAAGTCAGGCAGTGGAGAAGTTCCAGCGTCATGGCCAGATGCGCGCGCGCGCCGCGGAACAGCCCCAGCTTGGCCACCTTGGTGCGATGCGCGGTCCCGCGCAGGACCGTGATGGCGGACGGCATGGCCGCGCGCGCCACCACCTCGTTGATCATGATCTCGATCTGGAACCCGTTCCGTTTCGACTCGTGTCGTGCGGCGTGGTCGACTACGGCGAATGGCGGTCGCGTTTCTTTCTGCGGCTGCCTCCGGCCTGCGCGCTCTCCGCCGCGAGGTCTTCACCAGCATCCCCGGCGAACCCCTGCTCCTGGACCGGCGTCGCCAGCCTGTCGAAGTGCGCAGGCGTGGCGCCCGTGATGTCGCCGTCGAAGAAGACCAGCACGTCCGCGTCGGTCGCCGCCACACCGGTTGCCAGCGCCAGCGCCTTGCTCCCCTCCCCGCGCGACACCAGCACCTCCGCGCCCGAAGCGGCAGCTAGCGCAGCCGTCGCGTCGGTGGAGTGATCGTCGACGACGATGACGCGCCGTACACGCGACGCAGCGCGCGCTGCCGCCACGACGCCGGCGATCGTCGGCGCCTCATTGCGGGCCGGGATGATGACGTCGTACGTACGCATGTGCGTACGGGTATTTTGATCCTTTTGGGCGGCGTTCGGGGCTTTGAGACCTTGCGAAGCCTGCAATGCCATCGGCCGGAAGTACTTCGGGTTTCAATCCTGGCGCAACTGCTCGAGAAAGGATGGCTCGTCGACGTCGATGTTGAAACGAGAATCGTGCTGCCAGAGAAGTAGCTGCGGCTTGCTGGTGCCGCTGCACGGCGTGCTGTCGACGCCATATTTTTTCGCCCCCTCGTTTCTGGCGGACAGCGGTTCGCGCGCGGGCCAGCCTTTCATGACCACCACGGCAGCCGTTTGCTTCGGACGCTCCCCGGTGATCTTCTCCGCTCTCTGGCGTCCGTCGTCATCCCACAACTTGAAGTTCTCGCCTCCGCCGTGGAACTCCACGGCGGCAGCGATGACGTCGGCACAAGGAAGTGACGCAATGCCGCCCCACCTGCCTCTCACCACGATCGTCACCGGGCTCGTATATCCGCTTCGCTGATCGAGCACGCTCTCCATGACCGGGCGATCGAGCGGAATGACGCGGCCCACTTGCTGCGGATCGTCGGTGATGTTGTAGATGCGGCCTTCCGGTGGCAGGTTCGGTTTCGGGAAATCCCGGAGAATGTCTGCCACACACTTGCGCAGCGCCGCATCCCGCAACGGCACGCAGTCCTCTCGCCGCCTCTGCATCAGCTCTACTGAAATGTAGTCTTCGAGCCTGTCTCGATCGATGGGACCATAAAAGCGGCTCGTCACCCTCAGCTTCAGAGCGGGGCCGTGACGTCGAATCTGCCCGATCCTGGCATCGAGCTCCGCGAGATCCTGCCGCTCATTGGAGGTGGCACCGGACGCCGTGGTCTGTGCGGCCGTCGATTCCGTCTTCGTCGTGCCGGTGGTATCCGTGGCGGGTGTAGTGGTGTCCGTGGCCGGTGTAGTGGTCGTCGTGCCCGTATCGGTGCCAGGTGGCGGATCGGACCCAATGAAACCTGATTGGAACAAGACGGTGCTGATCACCGCGATGACCGCCGCGGCCGCGATGAGCATCAGCATCCATCGCCGGCGTGCCGGCGCGCCGGTGGACGCCCGCACCATCGGCATCGGCACGGGCGCCGGCGCGGGCGGTAACTGCGGCGGATGGACCCTTTGCGCGATCGACCGCACGAGCTCGGAGGGCAACTCGCCGGCCGGCGTGAGGGTGGCCGCATGAAATTGTCTGAATCCGAACGGAATGGCGACGCCGTCCATGATCACCGGCACCAGGACACCGCGTTCCGCGGCCCGCTCGGCTTCCTCGCGAACCCATCGCGAGTGGACCGACGCCTGCGACCACAAAACCACGACGCACTTCGCGGCCTCGAGGTTGCGCTCGATCTCCTGGTGAAACACCTGCCCATGGGCGAGCTGCCGGTCCCACCACACGTCGAAGCCACTCCTCGAAAAGGCCTCGGCCATCGTGCGGGCGCGCTCCCGGTCTTCCTCCGCGTAGCTGAGAAATATGTCGGGCATGGTGGTTGTGGACGAGACCGCCATTTTACCTGTAAGAGCTTGAGACGCACTCGCGCGACGCGCGCGCGGGGCGATCCTCCACACGTCCCGAACGGTGATAATCTTTCCGATCATGCGCCGAATCGGTCTGATCACGATTCTCGCTCTCGCCCTTGTCGCCGCATCGTGTCAGCGCGACGAACACGACCACGGTAGCCGCGAAACGGCCGCGCCGCCGGCAGTGACGGACACGAGTCCACCGCCGGCCTCGCCGCAGGCGGGCGGCCTCACGGAGCCCGTCGCCTACGGCGACGCCAGCGGCTATCTCGCCCTCCCTGCCGCCGGCACGGCCGCCGCGGCGAAGAAGCCCGCGGTCATCGTGATTCAGGAATGGTGGGGCGTCGACGATTGGATCAAGGAGCAGAGCGCCCGCTTCGCCTCGAAGGGCTACGTGGCGCTGGCACCCGACCTCTATCGCGGCCGCACGGCGAAGTCACCGGACGAGGCGCACGAGTTGATGCGCGGAATGCCGGAGGATCGCGCCATGGCGGATCTCAAGGCGGCCATCGACTATCTCGCGGCGCGCCCCGACGTGGATCCGAACCGCATCGGCGTGATCGGCTGGTGCATGGGCGGCGGGTACGCGTTGAAGCTGGCCACGGCCGACCGGCGCTTGCGCGCCACGGCCGTGAACTACGGCAGCGTCATCACCGACCGTGATGCGATCACTCGTATCAACAGCCAGATTCTCGGCAGCTTCGGCGGTAGCGATCGCGGAATCCCCGCGGAGGATGTGAAGAAGTTTGCGGCGGCGCTGACCCAATACGGCAAACTGGCCGATATCAAGATCTACGACGGCGCCGGCCACGCGTTCATGAACCCGAACAACAAGCAGGGCTACGACGCCGCGGCGGCGCAGGACGCGTGGGGACGGATCGACGGCTTTTTCGAACGGCTGTTGCAACCGGGGACGTAGACATCGCCGCGCGCGGTCGTGCGCGTGCTGGATCGGCCGCAGGCGCGTGATCACGCCTATACTTACGCCGGTCGTTCTTTCCGTCACAACTGAGGAGGCAGCATGTTCCGTCACGTCTTCGCGTCGGCGATGGTTGTATTTCTCATCGCCTCTCTTGCTGCTGCCGCCACGAAACAGGAACGGGAAAAAGCGGAACGGCCTGCACAGACGCAGACCTCTGAAAAAGCGACGCCCGATCCCGAGTCGAAATCGCTGAAGAGCTCGGACGATCCGGGATTCGCGGAGACGGAGGAGGGCTGCGCCGGGGCGCGGGTCCTCGATTATCTGCGGCGTCACGGGAACGATGGCGTGATCGACGCCGTACAGATGCTGGAGCTGACACGGGACGATTACGAGCGCCGCAAGGGCGAGCGTCAGAATGTCGCTGCTGATTCGATCGGCGGCACGGTGTGGACGAATCTCGGTCCCACGAACGGCGCGGGCCGCATTACCGCGGCGGCGACGCATCCGTCGACGGCGGGCACGGCGATCGTCGGGGCGGCGGGCGGCGGGGCGTGGAAGACGACCACCAGCGGTGCGGCGTGGACGGCGCTCACCGAGGGCATCGCCAATCTTTCGGTGGGCGCGATCGCGATTGCGCCGTCGGCGACGAACACGGTCTATCTCGGCACGGGCGAAGGGGGCATCGGCTTCGACTTCATTCCCGGCATCGGCCTGCTCGCGTCCACCGACGGCGGCACGAACTGGACGCTCCCTTCGAGCGTCCTGGCCTCACAGTTCTACAAGATCTCTGTTCTGCCGACGAACGCGAACGAGCTGGTGGTCGGGACGAATGCCGGCGGACTACGCTCGACCGGTGGGCAGAACGGGCCGTGGACCACGGTCATCCCCTCCGCGTCATCGGTGAGCGTGATCGGCTATGGCGATGTGGCCGACATCGTCCGCGATCCGACGAACGCGCAGATCCTCTACGCCACGACGTTCGACCGGCTGGCCTGGTGCACTCCCCTCTTTCCGTGCAGCCATCCGAACAACTTCGCTTCGCCGACCGTGCTGAAGTCGACCGACGGCGGACAGACATGGAATCCGGCGAACACCGGGCTGCCGGTGTCGACCGACCTGCAACGGGTGAACCGCCTCTCGATCGCCATCGCGCCGTCGACTCCGTTGACGCTCTATGTGGCCACGTCGATCCTCGACGCCAACACGGGGTCGAGACCTCGCACGTCTACAAGACCGTCAACAGCGGCACGCTCTGGACCGACACGAATCTCGCGTCGACACCCGCGGTCAGCGGGTACCTCGGCACACAGGCGTGGTACGACAACACCATCGTGGTCGCTCCGTCCGACGCGAACACCGTTCTGGTGGGCGGCGTCCAATACGCGAAAACCACGAACGGCGGTACGAGCTGGGCCTCGCCGACGTTCACGGGCAGCGGCGGAGTGCACGTCGATGCGCACGAGCTTCGCTACGACACCGGCGGTCTGCTCTACATCTGCAACGACGGCGGCGTCTGGACGTCCGCGGATCACGGTACCAATGCCACGAACCGCAATACGAACCTGGTCACGCGGCAGTTCTACGGAATGGCCAATGATCCGGCGAACCGCAACCGCGTCTTCGGCGGACAGCAGGACAACGGCACGATCCGGCGTCCCGACGCAGGCGGAACGTCGTGGGACTTCTTCTCCGGCGGCGACGGCTTCGAGTGCGCGGTCAACGCCCATAACCCTTCCATCGCGTACGGCACGATCCAGTCCGGCAGGGTGGTGCGTACCTCGGACGCGGATGCCGCGTCGATCTTCACGTCCAGCGTGACGCCGCGCTACGACAGCGGAGAGTTCACTCCGTTCTCCTCGATCGTCGAGGCCGATCCGGTCGATCCGTCCATCGTCTATACGGTCAGCACGCGTCTCTGGAAGTCCGTCACCGGCGGCGACGCGTGGGTCCCGCTGCCGATTACCGTCACCGGCGGCCAGACATGGTCGAGCAGCACCATCAGCGCACTGGCGATCTCGCGCTCGAACACGCAGGTGATCATGGTCGGCAAGGGCGGACGCGTGTATCGCTCGGCCGACGGCGGCAACACCTGGACGCGAGTCGACCTGGGAGGATTGCCCGGCTTCGGGGTCACGAACCTGGAGATCCATCCGACCGACCCGCTCACCGCCTTCGTCACGCTGGCCACGACGGGGACCACCGTCTATTACACGACCAACGGCGGGACGGTGTGGACCGCGCGCGACACGGGATTGCCTTCCTTCGCCGCGCAGGTGGTGCGCTTCGACCCGACCGACCCGTCGACGCTGTACTGCGGTACGGATGTGGGCGTCTATCGCTCGACCGATTCCGGCGCCAACTGGTCGCAGTTCGGCACCGGCCTCCCGGCCGTCTCGGTGTACGACCTCGAAGCCACGCTCGACGGCTCGCTCCTGCGGGCGGCCACGCACGGCCGAGGAATCTGGGAGCTGAATGTCACCGGCGCGACGAACAACGCGCCCGCCGTTGGGATCTCCGCGCCGGCCACTGCACAAACGATTGCCAAAGGCGCGAGCCTCAACTTCACCGGCACGTTCTCCGACCCGGACGGCGGCGACTCCGCCACCGGCTCCTGGCATTTCCCCGATGACTGGAGCGCGGCCGGCGCGACGAGCGGCGGAACGCAATCGCACTCGTTCCACCGCGGCGGACTCTTCCCGGTCACACTGTCCGCAACCGATACGTTCGGTGCCATCGGCGCGGCCACGGTCAACGTGACGGTGACCGAGTCCGGCGATGCGTGCGCGTCGCCGATCGTCATCCCGGCCTCCGGCCCCTTCCCCTACACCGTCACCGTCAACACGCTCGGCTCGACGACCCAGGGGAGCGATCCGGTGCCGGTATCGAGCTGCTATCCCTTCATCAGCCAGAAATCGATCTGGCTGAGCTTCACGCCGCCGTCCACGGCCTCCTACAACTTCTCGCTCTGCGGGTCGGGCTCCTCGGCGGAGGTGGCGGGATTCACAGGCGCGAGCTGCGACCCGTACTCGCAGGCGTTCTGCCTCATTGTCCCCTCGCCCGGCAACAACTGCGCGACCGACACCACCACCACGGCCAGCCTCACCGGCGGCACGCCCTATCGCATCATGCTGTCGAACTATTTCTCCAACGACTTCGGCGAAATCTCGCTGACCATCACGCAGAGCTCGAACTTCACGCCGGTCGTCCACAGCGTCAGCCGCGCGGTCGGTCCCGCCTCCGGCGGCACGAGCGTGGTCATCCACGGATCTGGATTCACCGGCACTCCGGCCGTCACGTTCGGAGGCACCGCCGCCACGAGCGTCACGCTCCTCGGCGTGGGCACGCTCACCGCCACCACGCCCGCGCATGCCGCCGGCATCGTCGACGTGCGCGTCACCAATCCCAGCACGGCCTTCGGCACGCTCGGATCCGGCTTCACGTACGTCGCCTCAGCGCTGGCCGCACCGACTGCCCTCCTGGCCACGGCCACCAGCACCACCTCCGTCAACGTCACCTGGAACACCGTCGGCGGCGCGACCGGCTACGAAGTTCTGCGCAGCACGGACGGAACCATCTTCACCACCGCCGGAACGCCGGCCGCACCGCCATTCTCCGACTCGGGAAGAACCGCCAACACGTCCTATCTCTACAAAGTGCGCGCAACCGGTCCGGGCGGACCGTCCCCCGACAGCAACCTCGACGTAGCCACGACGACGATCTTCACCGACGACCCGCTCACCATCGGGAGCACCGCCATCAAGATCCCGCATGTCATCGAGCTCCGCACCGCCGTCAATGTGATGCGCAACCTCGCAGGAATCGGCTCGTTCGCCTTCACCGATGCCAGCCTGGCCGGCGTGAAGGTGAAGGCCCTCCACATCACCGAACTGCGCACGAAACTCAACGAGGCGCGGCTCGCTCTGGCCCTCTCCTCTCTCTCGTTCACCAACACACTGACCGCGGGAGTCACGCCGGTGCGCGCGGTCGACGTCACCGAACTGCGGAACGGGGTGAAATAGCAACGCGGGCGCGTCCGGAAGGGCGCGCCCGCGTGGGTGATGTCATCCCCGAGGCTCGGCACGGCGCGGCGCGGTGTGCAGCCACGGCGCCGTCTCGACTCAGTGAGTACAGTACCAGATGCACTCGTAGTAATACTCCGCGCACCATGGACAACCGGGGCCATTCTCGTCGCAGTTCGTCCAGCACTCGACGAAATCCTGCTCGCAGGCGTCCTCGCAGGGGCCCATCATGCGGAGCTTGCGCGGGTCGCCCAATCTCACCTTCACCGACTCGCTCAATCCGGCGATGGAGCCTCCGTTGGCCAGACGGTCGCTGCCGCTGTCGGCGACGACGAACGGCAGGTCGACGATCTGATTGCCTCCGACCGTGACCGTGAAGCGGATTGCGTCGTGCCCCAAGGCCGCCGCTTTCCGAATGCGGGCCAGCTGCCGCGGATGACTGGCCAGGAAGCTGATGGTCGCCGCCGCTTCGAGCTCGGACGGGAGGACGATCGTCTCCTCTACATAGACACGTGTGCCGTTCGCGACCGCGACGGTCACCGCGGCGGACGGCGTCACGGCATCGGCAGGCAGGTCGAATGCCAGACCGGACGCCACGTCGGTGGCGGCTTCCGGCGGAGCCACCCGCCAACGCTCGAGCTCGGACAGCGCACTGTCGAGTCGCTGCTCGCTGATCAACTGGGCTCTCGATAACGGCAGCGCAGGCGACAACGGCGACGCCGGCGACAACTGCGGCGCCGGGCCGGCAAAGGCCACCACCGCCACGAACAACGTCATGCCTGTGAAGAGACTACGCCTAAACGTATTTTTCAACATGCTGTCCTCCTTCGATTTGTATGGAATGAGATCAGGATAGCAGGAACGACCTACTACGCGATCATCTGCACGTCCCGAACGGTGATATGGTCTCGAGATCATGCGCCGAATCGGTCTGATCACGATTCTCGCTCTCGCCCTTGTCGCCGCATCGTGTCAGCGCGACGAACACGACCACGGTAGCCGCGAAACTGCCGCGCCGCCGGTAGTGACGGACACGAGTCCACCACCGGCCGCGCCGCAGACGGGTGGACTTACGGAGCTCGTCGCCTAACGGCGACGCCAGCGGCTATCTCGCTCTTCCTGCCGCCGGCACGGCCGCCGCGGCGAAGAAGCCCGCGGTCATCGTGATTCAGGAATGGTGGGGCGTCGACGATTGGATCAAGGAGCAGAGCGCCCGCTTCGCCTCGAAGGGCTACGTGGCGCTCGCACCCGACCTCTATCGCGGCCGCACGGCGAAGTCGCCCGACGAGGCGCACGAGCTGATGCGCGGGATGCCGGAGGATCGCGCCATGGCGGACCTCAAGGCGGCCGTCGACTATCTCGCCGCACGACCCGACGTCGATCCGAACCGCATCGGCGTCATCGGCTGGTGCATGGGCGGCGGGTACGCCTTGAAGCTCGCCACAGCCGATCGGCGTTTGCGCGCCACGGCCGTCAACTACGGCAGCATCATCACCGACCCTGATGCCATCACTCGCATCAACAGCCAGATTCTCGGCAGCTTCGGCAGTGCCGATCGCGGAATCCCCGCCGCGGACGTGAAAAAGTTCGCGGCGGCCTTGACCCAATACGGAAAACTCGCCGACATCAAAATCTACGACGGCGCCGGCCACGCGTTCATGAACCCGAACAACAAGCAGGGCTACGACGCCGCGGCGGCGCAGGACGCCTGGGGACGGATCGACAGCTTTTTCGAACGGCTGTTGCAACCGGGGACGTAGACCCCTCCGCCAGGTTTAAAATCCTCACCTTCGTGTGCGCCCCTTTCCGGCATGACCACGTGAGGTAGGGAAGAAACTGCTTCGCGGCCCTCCTAAAGAGAGGGAGTGAGTATGCCCGATGAGTGGAAGGACGACGATTGGAAAAATCTCGTCCTGAGCATCAAGGTCCGCCAGTGCACTCCGTTCATCGGCTCCGGCGCGTGCTACGGCATTCTGCCGACCGGCAGGTCGCTGGCGAAGGAGTGGGCGCTGGAGATCGACTATCCGTTCCCCGATGACGAAAATCTGCCCAAAGTCGCGCAATACCTGGCCGTCGAGCAGCGCGCCGACGTGCCGCGCAACCGGATCGTCGAGCGCTTTCTCAAAGCAGGCTCGCCCGACTTCTCCAATCCACTCGAGCCGCACTGCGTTCTGGCCGACCTGCGCTGCTCCATCTACATCACGACGAACTACGACGATTTCATGTACCGCGCGCTGATCGCGCGCGCGGCGGCGCGGGGAGAAAAGAAGTTCGACCCGATGCGCGAGTATTGCCGTTGGAACGAGGTGGTCAAGCAGGGCACGAAGGCCAAGATCCCGCGGGCGCCGACACCGGAGTCGCCGCTCGTTTATCACCTGCACGGGCGTCTCGACAAGCCGGCGTCGATGGTCGTCACCGAAGACGACTACCTCGAATTCATGGTGGACGACTCGCGGCTGATCCCGGAGGACGTGAAGAGCGCGCTGTCGAATACGTCGCTTCTCTTCCTCGGCTACAGCCTCGAGGACCTGAATTTCAAACTGATCCTGCGAAGAGTGACGACGTACATGCGGCGCGCCGAAGGCGCCCGCCATGTTTCCGTGCAGATCGCGCCGGAAGCGAAGGGCAAGTCGCCGACGCCCGAAGAAGTGGCGAGAGCGGAACGCCAACGCTTGTACCTGACCAAACACTTCGGCCTGCAGCGAGTGGATCTTTACTGGGGCTCGGCGGCGGACTTCGCGAAGGAGCTCGCCAATTGGTGGGCGAAGTCATGAACCAGACCGAGTCCGTGCGCGCGCCGTCGCCGGACGATAATCCGTACGTTGGTCCGCAGCCCTTCACGCGCAACGACGAGCTGAAGCTGTTCGGACGCGACGACGAGATCCGCGAGCTGCTGGCGATGATTACCGCGAGCCCGATCACTGTCATCTACGCGCAGTCGGGCGCCGGCAAGACGTCGCTGCTCAACGCGAAGATTCTGCCGCTCCTGGCGAGGCGGCCGTGCGAGATCCTGCCCGCGGCGCCGCTCGCGCCCGCACGCGTGGCCTCTCCATTGCCGGTCCCGTCGAAGGTGCGGAACATCTACGCGTTCCACGCGCTGGCGTCGCTGTCGCCGGACCAGAAGCCGTCGTCGTCGAAGACGTTGGCGGAGTTTCTCGCGGACCTGCCGAAGCCGCGCGAGGAGGTCGGAATCCGGAGACCGCGTGTCCTGGCATTCGACCAGTTCGAAGAGCTCTTCACGCGCTATCCGGACCGGTGGGCGAACCGCGCCAATTTCTTCGAGGACGTCGCGGCGGCGATCGAGGAAGATCCGCGCCTGCGCATCGTCTTCGCGATGCGCGAAGAGTTCATCGCATCGTTCGATGCTTACGGCAGCAACCTTCCGGCGAACAGCGTCAGCCGCTTTCATCTGCAGCGGCTGCGGCGGGAAGCGGCGAGAGAGGCAATCGTCCGACCGGCGGAAAACGCCGGCGTTTCGGTCACGGATCGCGCGGTGAAGAAGCTTCTGGACAAGCTCCTCGTCGTGCCGTCCGCCGGAGACCGCGGGCGCTTCGAAGAGTTTGTGGAACCGATGCATCTGCAACTGGTCTGCTACAACCTCTGGCGCAGCCGCGGCTCGGGAACGGAGATCGACTCTGCCGCCATCCGCGTGCACGGTGACGTGGAAAAGGCGCTGCGCGACTATTTCGACTTGTGCGTGACCGACATCCTCAAGACGGGCCGCGCGAATATTCGCGCGGGGACATTGCGCTCCTGGGTCGAACAGAAGTTCATCACCGCCGACGGCAAACGGGCCATGGTCTACAAGGGCTCCACCACGACCGAAGGGATCCCGAATGCGATCATCGACGAACTGGAGGGGCGGTACATCATCCGCACGGAGCCGCGCGGCGATTCCCTCTGGTGCGAGCTCGCACATGAGCGATTCGTCAAACCGATCCTGGTCTCCAACGCCCTCTGGCGCGGCACCGCGGATGCGACGAACCGGATCACGGCGCTCGAGCTGAAGGCCGGATCGTGGGCCAGATTCGAGAAAGACGACAACTACCTCATCGCCGGCGCGGAGCTGAAGCGCGCACAGCAGTGGCTTGCCAGCGAGGCCGCCGCCGAAGCCGGCGTGCCCAAGAACGTCGAGGAATTCGTCAAGCGCAGCACGGAGATTCAGCAGAAGCGATCGGCACGGCGCACACGTCTCTGGATCCTGCTTCTTGTTCTTGCGGTGGTCGGCGCCGGCGGGCTCACGCTGTACTTTCTGCGGTCGAGCCGACGGGATCGCGCGGAACGGTACCGCGCCCAGAACGCACTGGCGCTGGCGCACGGCGAGGTCGCCGAAGTCATGCTGCGCGAAGACCGGCCGCTCGATGCGCTGGCGTGGTCGGTGCGCGCGGTCGCCGCGGGGAAACTGGCGGAGACGACGGCAACGCTGCGGAAATCGCTCGCGGCCACCGGCACGACGCTTTGGCTGCGCCGGACCGCGGCGCCGGCGGCGCTGGCTCTCTCGGCAGACGCACGCCACGCCGTGACGATGTCGGGCACGGAAATGTGCGTGTGGGACCTGGGCGCGGGAGGGAAGGTGCGCTGCGAGGCGGCGCCGCCGAAGCAACGCTGGCTCGAGGCGCGATTTTCACCCGGCGGTTCGTTCGTCGTTGCGCAAAGCATTCGCACCGATGACTTCAGAACCGAGTCCATGACGGTGTGGCATTCCAATGGAAGCGCCGTCGCAAACAGCGTGCAGCGCGCTCTCGCTAACGGAGACCTCCTTGCGGTGTGCGACCAGAAAGACTTGATCGCTACGTTGAAAAACAACGAGGTCGTCGTGTTCGACGCTACGGAAGGCAACGCCCTGGGACGCAGACCCTTCACGCTCGACAGTCAAGCGGATATTTCCCGCGATTGCTCGCATCTTGCGGTCAATGGCTTCGACTCCTCAGCTCTCTGGGACGTCCCGACGCTTCGAGGGCTGAGAGCATTCGCGGACCCTCCGGTCACAAACTACTTCGTCCAGCGGATCGAGTTCGATGAAACGGGGAAGCGCGCCGTCGTCTTCTGGAAATCGCAGGTCTTCGACCCGTTCTACGCTCGTGTTTATGACCTGGGTGGCAATCTTCTCGGCACCGTCTCCTCCCAAGGCGAAATCGAGAATGCTCGGCCCGTGCGCAACGGAACCGAGATTGCGGTGCAGGCCGGCCAGGGAGTCGACTTTGTCGACGTCAAGACAGGGAAAACGGTGGCACACATTGCGCTCGCGCCGAATGCCGCCACCATCAGGTCCGACCGGCGCTTCGTCACCGAAGCCGCGGTAACGCCGAACGGCACGCGAATCGTCACGTACGACCGTAACTCGCGCACGCGCAAAGCGGTCGAGATCGAGGAGAAGACTTTCGACGCGGCGGCCGTTTCCGCCGACGGGTCGGTCGTCATGACCCAGAAGGGCGGCAACATCCGGATCTGGGACTCGCGCGTGCCGAAACTCGACGCTGCCAGATTGAACGCCGATCAACTCTTTCAGGTGGCCTGCCGTCAGCTCCAAAAAAACGGTTACGTACACGCCGACGTCGCGGCGGCGTGCAGCAAGAAACGCTCGTCCTGAGCGGCGTCCCGTGACTCAATCGCCGCCGCGATCGACGTGTCGCGTCCGCCGCCTCAGAAAATCCTCACCTTCGTATGCTCCCCTTTCCGGTCCGCGCGTAGGTAGCCGTGCTTGCGCGTGCCGCGGTAGTCGACGTCGATCTCGATCGGGCGCTTCTCGTCGAACATGTCGCGGTCGATGGAGATGCCGGACATTTCTCGGCCTTCGAGCTGGATTTTCGCGTCGGCTTCGCGGACGAGGTCGGGGATCTTGGTGAAGTCGACGTCAGCGGGGTCGAAGAGGTTGGCCTCGAGCGTTTCCTGATTGGTCTGGCCGAAGAGGCGCACGGGGATGGACGGTTTCAGCTGGCCGCGTGAGAGCCGGTATTCGTCGACGTTCTCGGGCTTCTTCGGGTCCTGGGCCTGGAGCATGATGGAGTCGTCGTCGATGCGGATCTTGAGCACGCGGAACGGTTCGCCGACTCTTGCCCGGATCTGCTGGATCCCCTCGGCGGCGTGGGTCCCTTCGTAATACGACAGCGCGGGCGGCGGCGGGACCGGTGGCGCCACGACGGATTGTTTCTCGACCAGGGGCATCTCGCCCGAGCAGGCGGCGAGGAGCGACACGAACAACAACGTCATGCATTTTTTCATGCGCTCCAAACTGCGTTCGGGATGGAAGCGCGTCAGTGACCGCGGTCACCTGCACCCCGCGCCGCTATACTTCCCCCTGGGTTCGAAGGAGAAAAACATGGCAGGAAACGTGTGGTCGATTTTGATCGTCCCGGGGACGACGTTCGCGAGTTTCATCCCTGATGTCTATGTCCCGCCCGATCAGCCGGCGCGGCCCGATTTGCAGGCGCAGGTCAACGACATGGTCTCCTGGAACAACCAGACCGGCCAGGAGCACGAGATCTGGGAGACCGGCGGCGGCCGGATGACGGAACAGATCGATCCGGGGATGTCCTCCACTCCCGGCTATATCGTCACGGGGACGGCCGGCACGGCAGGCACCATCCACTATTACTGCTCCATCCATCCCGAGGAAACGGGATCCATCGCGGTGATCTCGTGAAAGGAACGAACGTGAACCGAACTTCAGCGATCCATCTCGCCGCCGCGTTGTCGATCCTGCTGCCGGTTCAAGCCTGGGCGCAGGCGAAGCCGCCGGCGAATTCGTTCCCCTGCCCTGCCACCATCACCGGCCAGCCGCTGGCGTCCGTCCCGGAGATCCAGTCCACCGACGGCATGCTGCGCGGAACGCTCTACACGGTCTCCGAACAGCAGAGGATGACCACGCCCAGCAACGGGATCGGCAGCGCGCCGTACTGCTTCCCGCAATGGGTGCGCGCCTATCGCCGCTCGGCGCCTACGAACTGGAACCCGAGCTCGCAGCAGCTCACGACGCCGATGCCGGGCCCCACGCTCCGCGCCCGCGTGGGTGACGTGATCGCGCTGACGTTCCTCAACGTCATCGACGCGAACAAGTTCCCTGGCACCGATGACAACAAGTGCGACGAGACCGGTCCCGGCGGCAGCGTCTACCCCGGCAAGGGAAAGGTGTCGGACCCCGATACGTATCCCGACTGCTTCGCCGGCTCGGTCTATACGAACGTGCACTATCACGGCACACACACGAATCCGAATTCGACGGGCGACAACGTCTTCCTGCAGATCCGCCCCTCGCCGCGCAAGACGGACGGCACGAACGTGCCGGTCATCACGGCCGAGAGCGTCCGCCCCGCGTTCAACGAGTTCTTCGCCGCCTGCCAGCAGCAGTTCAAGAGCTCCACCGGCCCGAAGATGTGGCCGCGGGTGTGGTCCGATCTGCCCTCCACGCTCCAGAGCACGCTCATGGATCCGCTCAAGCAATACGCACCGGAGTGGTGGACGATCAACCAGAAGCTGATCGCCAGCGGCGACTTCCCGCAGTACTACGTCGGGGCCTTCCCGTACTGCTTCAAGCTGCCGGAGTACCAGGCGGCCGCAGCGACGACGCCGGACGATCCTTCGGCCCATGCCACACACACCGGCGGCGCCGGGCAGGCCGAGGTGGATGAGGCGCAGGCGCCGAGCCGCCCGTTGCTCATGGGACAGGCTCCCGGGACGCACTGGTATCACGCCCACAAGCACGGCTCCACGACCATCAACGTGATGAACGGCATGACCGGCGCGTTCATCATCGAGGGTGCATATGACGACGCGCTCAACGCCTACTACGGCGCCAACTGGACGCGCACGCAGCCGACGCTGGTGATCCAGCAGCTCGGCGCCGCGCCCGGGCTGCTGACCGGATCGGGCGGCGGGCCGGGCCCCGACTTCTCGGTGAACGGCCAGCTGCGGCCGGTCATCACCATGGCCGGCAATTCGGTGCAGATGTGGCGCATCGCCAACACCGCCGGACGCGCCGGCATCTACTTCCAGGCCCCTCCGGCGAACGATCTGCAGTGGAAGCAGATCGCACAGGATGGTGTGCAGTTCAGCGACGCCAATTACGCCCGGAGCACCAACCGGCCGTTCCTGCTCGCGTCGGGCAACCGCGCCGACCTCCTGGTGAAGGCGCCCGCGTTCAACCCCGCCGCCAACGCGGTCAACACGTACAAGGTGCTGGTCTTCAACAGCGTCGATCCGACCGACATGCCTCCGATGAAGCCGAACGTCGCCTCGGTCGAGCTGCTGACCGTGCAGGTGACGGCGGACCAGCCTCCGCCGAACCTCGGGTTCCTCCCCGCCATGCCCGACCTCCCGGACTTTTTGGACAACATCGAAGACCGTGAGATCAGCGGTACGAAGATCCTCCGCTTTGCCTCCTCGGCGCTCGGCGCTCCCGGTGGTCCGGTCGTTGGCGCGAAGTACCCGTCGCAGCAGACCATCGACGGCAAGAAGTTCGACGGCGAGCTGGGAGTGGTGGTCGCGCTCAACCGTGCCGAGGAGTGGAAGCTCGTCAACGAGACCTACCCGCCGGCCAACTCGAACTGGATCTCGCATCCGTTCCACATCCACATCAACCCCTTCCAGGTGACGGAGATCTTCGATCCGAACGACATGCTCCCGAACCCCGCCGACGGCCCGGGCACGATCAAGCTCGACAAGATCATTCCGAATCCACCCGCCACCACGCCCCCGGCCGGGAACCAGTCCACCGTGACCGGCACCGGGACGAACTTCAAACGCGACTTCCGGGTCGGCGACTGGATCTGGATCAAGAGCAACACCGCCGGCGACGCCACCATCGGACCTTCCATGGTCTCAGCCATCGACCCCGACACGGAATCGATGACCATCGACAACGCGCCCGGAGGCGGCGGGACCACGATTGCGGCCGGTGCCACGTACAAGATCGCCGTGCCGCTCTACACGATCGACCGCGTCAACCCCATCCGCCCCGGCCAGTGCCTCATCGACCCGCACGACCCGAAACCGTGCGGCGTGACCGTTCCGCCGGAAGAGCGGAGCTGGTGGGACGTCTTCTCCATCCCCTCCGGCAGCACCTTCGTCGACGGCACCGGCAAGGTGCAACAGATCCCCGGCCACTTCAAGATGCGCAGCCGCTTCGTCGACTACTCCGGCTACTACGTCATCCACTGCCACATCCTGGCCCACGAAGACCGCGGCATGATGACCGTGGTGGAAGTGGCCCCGCTGCAGACGCCGTACTCGCACCACTGATGAAAATGGCGTTGGGCGCGAAAGCGCCCAACGCCTGCATTCTCGAGTTCCTCGGAGTGCCTCGGGGTCCCTCGGGTTCCTCGGAGCTTGCCGAGGAACTCCGAGGAACCGAGGGCCCGAGGAACGGTCCTTACTGTTTCTGTTCGAGGCGCTGCAGGCGCGTCTGCAGGTCTTCGATGGTGTGCTGCTGTTCCTGGATCACCTTCGTGAGCACGGCCGTGACGTCCATGGCCGAGAGACCCTTGCGGTCGGAGGTGGCCACGAGGTCCGGCACGTCCTCGGCGATGAAGCCGACCATCGTCTCCTTGGGATTCGCTTTGTAGGCGAAGGTCACCGGCTCCATCGCCTTCAATGCCTCGAGCGCTGCGTTGCCGTCGAGCTCGTGGATGTCCTGCTTCAAGGCGCGGCTGGAAGCGTTGATCCAGGCGCCGGCGTCGAGACGCGCGCCGCTGCTGTGGTCGATCTGGAACGCGGGCGACGCCACGCCGAGGCCGATCCGACCGGTGCTGTCGATCACGAGCGAGTTGTACGGCGCCGAGGTCTTGATGATGAACGGGTTCTGCTCGTGGTTCACATCGCGGACATAGAAGTTGTTGTTGTTGGCCACGACGTCCCACGTCTGGAACGGAGAGGCGCTCTGTTCCATGCGGATGATCGTGGAGACCGGATCGGCGATGGACAGGTTCCTGCCGGGCGTGGTGGTGCCGATGCCGACCCGGCCGGTGCTGTCGAGGTAGAGCGTGTTGTTCGGCGTCGCGCCCTCGATCGTCAGCGGAACGGTGACGGCGGTGAGGTCTTCGACGAAGAACTTGTTGGCACCGCCGCTGGAGGTGTCGTTCGCGCTGAGCTGCCAGTCGGTGGTCGGGAACGGGGCCACCGAGGTGTCTTCGAACTTGAGGCGCGTGTTGTTCTCCTTCAGCTTGGCCGTGGCCAGGCCGTACGACTCGGCGGCCACGCAATCGGATCCGGCGCAGACGCCGCCCTGGGCGGAGACGGCGTCGGTGAAGAGCGTCTCCACGGCCGGTTTCAGCACCCGCCCCGGAATGGTACGCACGCTGTTGGCTTCGATTGCGTCGGGCGAAACGACCGCTCCCCTCGCGACCGTGAACGAGCCGGACTGCATGGAACCCTGCGCGCCGCGCAACTCGTACGAGTACATACCGTCGGCGAGGCCATCGAGCCGCAGCAACGGATTCAGCCCGGCGGCGAAGGTCTCGGTGATCACCTCGCCGTCCGGCCGTTGCACGGAGAGGACGGTGACTGCCGGCTCGATCGCCGTGCGTTGCCATTCGATCGCCCGTTCAGTGGTGACGACCCGCGCGGCCCGATGTCCGGCATCGGCGGCGAAGGTCATGAGAGGAAGGAGCGCCGCGGTCATGGCGACGAGGAGAGGAAGTGAGAACCGGTATTTCGAACGCATGTTTTCTCCTAGTTTGTCGAGGAAGAAGCGGATGCAGGCATCGTTCGATACCTGCGCGGAGGACGTTTGTCGCAGGCCTGAAATATAGGTACCGGACGATCCGGCGCGCCGTGCGCTGCATCACTTCGGGGTCGCCGAGTCTCTGTCCGGATTCGCCGCAAGGGTGCGGATGCCGCAGGCGGAACGCCGGCGTCCTCGCCGGCTGGCCCGGTGGCGTCTCGCCGCCGCCGGGTGTCGGTCGAGAGCGATGTCCAGATCAGCAGCTCGGCGGTGGCAAGAGAGTGGCGGCGCGGGACGCCGCCACACCAGCCGGCGAGGACGCCAGCGTTCCGCTGCCGCCGCTCACCCCGCCGACCTATCCCCGAGCCGCTCGTCGAGCGTGGCCGCAATCCGGGAGAGGTCGATCAGTCCCTCGCCACCGTTGCTGATCAGGAACACGTGATGGCCACGCACTCCGGCGATGAACGTGTTGCCGGGCGCGGCGAAGGCCACCTCCCCTGCCACGGCGGTCCGTTCGACGACCGGTCCCTGGACCTCGGCCAGCAACTGCAGCAGCTGCGCGCGCGCCGCGGCCGGAGATTCGCACTCGAATGTGCGCAGGTGCACCAGGCGGCGGGGGTTCTCCGCTTCGTCGTCGGGCGTCCAGGTCGAGTCGGTGACGTGCACCGGCGAGCGTTGCACGTTCTCCAACTCCCGCGAGAGGCCGGCCACGTCCATCAGCCCGGCCGCCACGTCCATTTCCTGCACGCGCAACGCACGCATCCCGTCGATCAGCTTCTCCGGCGACAGTCTTCGCAGCGCGACCTGTTCGCGGTCCGCCTCGAGCCATTCGGCCGCGCCGTAGTGCCTCATGAGGAAGTTCAGAGTCTCGCTTGCCATCAGCATGCTCCTCTCAGAAGACCGGCCGGCGCTTCCTGGTGGCCGGTGCCGGGTTGCACTTCGGCCTCCCGCCCACCGTGGCCAGCCGGTCGCGGTACAACGCCTGTCCGTTCAACCCGAACACCATGTTCTTCGGCAGCATCGGGAAGTGCGGAGCGCCGCCCGTGGGATCCGGGTCGGCGTCGACCTGCAGGCAGGCGTCGAAGAGCTGATCCACCTCGGTACAGAGATTCTTCCACGCCGCCTCGTGAAAGGTGAACTTCCCCCATCCGCATGCGGTCTGCCAGACCCCGGAGCCGATGGCCAGGATCTCGTTCAGTGCGAAATTCGCCTCGATCCGCGACTGCCAGAGATCGCAGCCGAGGATGTTGGCGCAGGTGGAAGTGAAGGTCGAGCAGTCCGTGCAGTTCACGAAGATGCCGTTGCCGGCACCGCCGTTCACGAGATCGACGAATGCGGTGCAGTTGAACATGCCGGCGCTCGTGTAATGCGTCGTGCCGCTGCCGGGACAGTCGTACTGCACGGTCCCCGGTCCGAGGCCGTTGACGTGATCGGTGATCAGCCCGGCCGCGCCGTCCCGGGTCGACGCATGCGCCGCCCACACGCAAGCGATGTCGAGCACGTCGGTCCACGGCAACTGCAGATTCGCCACGTCGTACGGCGTCTGCTGCCACGGCGCCGTCGGAACGTCCAGGAGGACATAGATGCGGTGGCGCGTCGAGCCGAAATCGGTCCACGCGCCGCCGGGCGTGGTGCGGAACTGCCACTTCCAGTGGATGTTCTTCGCACGGACGGTCGTGCCGAGGCCGGAGAGGCACTGGAACGTGACGAACCCGCTCAACCCGTCAGCGTTGAAGATCACCTGCGCCGGTGCCAGGTCGCCGAGAGGCGTCTTCGACCCAGGGGCCTTTGTCACGAACACCGCCCGGACCTCCATGAACTTCACCAGCGTGTCGGTCTTGAACCGCGCCTGCACGGTGATGCCGTTCTTGCCGATCGCCTTGATCGCATACGCCGCCGGCGACTGGCTGGCCACCGTCTCGCCGCCGGTCCACTCCGGAACGTTCACCGTACTGCTCGCGTCGATGCGGATGTTGAGCGCATCGTGCGTGGCGGCATTCGTGTCGTGATTGAACTTGATCGCCAGAATCGAAACGGCCATGAACCCTCCGCGGAGGAGAGGCGGAAGAAGGGCACTTCCCTACCATCGGCATTCCTGCAATGACGTAACGTCCATGGGTGTTGCGCGATACAAGGAGCACTCCATGCGCCTCATCGCTGTTCTTCTCGTCGCACTCCTTCCCACGATCAGCTTCGCCGAGGAGAGCTGTCACGCCGTGGTCCGCAAGGTGACGCGCATTCGCGGCGACATCCGCTCGGTCGCACAGGACGCAGTGACCGTGGATGTCGTGAGCGCGCCGGAGGACGACAGCACGTTGCGCGCCGGGCAGTCGCACGTCATCGACATGGACCACCGGTCGAAGCTCGAAGTCGGCAAGGCGCGCGACCTCGAAGTGCGGTGGCTCGCGTGCGACGGAGCCTTTTGGCGATTGGAAACGATCCGCGAGATTGGTCCCGAGCGCGTGGTCGAAGACTACGTTGCAGGAATCGCCGTCGGGCACAGCTATCGCGCGGACGTGGTGTGGGAGGAGGAAGACCTCGAGCTCGTGAACCCGCTCTTTCGTCCGGCCCATCACGGCGTCGGCACGCGCTTCGAGAACCTCGACGCGTTTCCCGAGCTGCGAAACGCCGATGTCCCGCGCACGATCGTGTTCGAGGTGCTCTTTGAGGAGATCATCGACCGCGGAGACATGTCGTGGACGACCCGCTACACGGCGCGGATCGTCGAAGTGGTGGCCGAGTGAGTCTGACAGCTGGTGACAGCGTTGCTCATCACCGAGCTACATGTTTTCCGGATGTAGTATAAATACGGCTGTCATGACAGGAGTCATTATGGCTAAGCGAGTTCGACTGTTTGTGCTGTGTCTGATGCTGCTGGCGGGGGCGACGTCCGTGTTCGCGTTGCCGGATCACGAGATCGAGATCGACTACTACACGGACGCTACGCTCTCGGAGTGGTGCGGTTACCGCTACTACCTCTGCGGGGCGAGTTGGTCGATCGGCGGCTGCCAGACGCCGTACCTCACGCGTTGGGACGGGCCGGACTGCTGATGCGGCTGCGTCCGATCCTCGAGGGGGCGGTGGTGGTCGTGTTCGCGCTACTGATCTGGAACAATTTCGCGCTCCGGCGGCAGCAGGCGGTCATGGCCAAGGCCGCGATCCAGTCGCGTGGGTTCGTGCCGAAGGACGAAATCGGCGACGTGTCGATGGTCGATCTCTCCGGCGCACCCGCGCGGCTGCGCCTCGGCCAGGGGCGGCACGTGGTGGCCGTGGTCGACCCGCGCTGCGAGTCGTGCCGCGAGCTCGTGGCCACCCTCCGCCCCACCTCCGATCTCGTGGTCGTTTCCGTGGCCCCGCCCGAGCTCACGCGCACCATGGCCGCGCAGTCCGGACTCGCGGCCGTGACCCACACCCTGGGCCAGCGTAGCGCGTCGCCGTGGCGGATCTATCCGCAGGTGTTCGTGGTGGATGGCGGCAGCGTGGTGCGGACGTGTTTGACCGTCGCGGAGTGCCGGTAAGACGCACGATCACCGGCCTCGGTTAGACCTCCGGCCTGTCACGCCGGAGGTCGCGGGTTCGAGCCCCTCGATCCCGCCGAATTCGACGTCGCGCACCCGTCGAGTGGTGAATCTTGACCGTGACGGCTTGACCGAGGTTGAGGTTACGCGCGTTGAAGTCGATCTCGTAACGGCTCGACTCGACGTTGTCCGTCGTCACCGTACCGCTCGCGTGAGCATACGCTGCCCGGCACCCGATTCCATTCGCGTGCGTTGCATGCCACGGGTGTCGGATCTACACTGACAGACATCCATCACAAGGAGTTGTAGCAAATGCGCTCACAGATCGCGGTCTTGGCTCTGTTCGGGTGTCTCCTCCTCGCCACGTCGGCGTGTGACCGAGACTACGTCGTCGTCACGCACAACGATAGCGATGCGGACCGTGAGGCAAAGCGCCAAGCGAAACGCGAAGCCAAAGAGCGCCTCGTCGCCGCGCAACGTGCTGAGTATGAAGAGCTCCAGGGGCAGTTCGCCTCGATGAAGCTCACCATCGAGAATGACATCGCGACCTACAACCTGAGCCAGCCGCCCGAGGATCCGCTCAATGTCTCGCAAGACCAGCGAATCGCGTACGCGAGGGTCCTCGAGACCGCGAGAGACTTGAAGGATCAAAGCGCAGCAGCCGTGGCGAACGACCGCGAGGCCTTCCTGTACGTGAAGGGCTCGAAGAAGACTTCGAAGTTCTACAACGAGTTCGCGGAAGAGACGATCAGGAAATTCGAGGCCATGGACGGCACCGCCGCGGGATCTGAATCCGGCAATCTATGAGGTTGCGGATCGCACTCACCTTCACGATTGCCGCTGCATTCCAGGTTGCGGCCGCCGAGGTCTTTCAGACACTCGCGCCATCCATTGTGCGGGTCCGGTCCTTTGTAGGAGAGACAGTCCTCAAGGATGGGAGTGGCCTCGTGCGCGAGGACTACGAGTACGGAACCGGCTTCGCCGTCGAAGACTCGCTCGTGGTCACTGCGAAGCACACCGTCGTCATCGACAAACATCAGAGCAAGGCGGTTCACTGCTGGTCCCCCGTCCGCAAGCGTTATGAAGGGTGCACGATCGTCTATGTGAGTCCGGATCGTGACATCGCCGTGCTTTGGTACCCGGAGCTCCCAAAACCGCGTCTGTCCTTGATCGCAAGGGCAATCCCTCCCGGCGTGTCGCTGATCGTCGCCGGCTTCCCTGACACGCCGTACGCGCAGCCGCGACTGGTCGTCGGGCAAGGAGTGCTCCTTTCGTGGAGCACGGCAGCTCCGGGAGGAGAGCACCTCGCCGACCGGCGGAAGCTCGCGTCGGTCGACGCGGTAGCGTTCCCTGGCTGCAGTGGCGGCCCTGTATTGACGGAAAAGCTCGAGGTTGTCGGAATGGTCGTCAGCATCATGGAGAACGACGAGGGCCAGTGGAATGGAACGACGTACCTCGTCCGCGCAGAGGACATTCGCGCCGCGTTGAACGAGGCGCGAAAGTCGATCCAGCAGAAGAAAGGCTATGAGTTCCTTCCTTCGAAATAGCGCCGCGATCGGGTTGCTCGCCGTCGCGCTGGCGCATTGTTCTTCAGCGCCTCCTCCCCGACCTGTCTATGAACCGCCACCACCGGTCTTCGTTCCGCCGGTTCAGACGCCGCAGTGCTTCGACGAAAGTTACTACACGAGTGTTTACCGCACGGCGCGCGAGTTCGAGACCGCCTTTTTCGACCGCAAGGACTCAGACGACGGCACGAAGGCAATCGATCTTTTCATGTCCTATCTCGAGTGCGCACCGTCGGGCGATTACGCGTTTCCCGCGCATCTGCGAAAGGCACGACTTCATTGTGCGATGGGAGACCTCGATGCGGGCACCGCCGAATTGAGGCGGTTATCACAGCATCCACAAGCCGGAGGCAGTGAGGTGATCGATGCGAAGTATGTCTTCGACTATTGCCAGGGTCTCGTTGATTTCAGCGGTCGGCGTTTGCCTCGCGATGCCGGCTCCAGCCCACCCCCGCACTGATGAGGGTGGGTTTCGGGTCAAGGAAAGTTACCAGACACAGATCACCGGGGATCAACCAGCCGTCTGGACGGACCGAGGCATTCGCATTTCGGCGCGGCCGGTCTTCGTTCGCGGCGCTGCGACCGCCGCAGGTGCGGTGACAGGCTTCGACGTCTCGATCGATTACCAGCCTGAAGGCGCGGCCCGCGAGGTGTGGCTGCCGCACGCGTTCATTGGGAATCGAGCCGGAAGTGAACAGGAGCTAGGCCCGTTCGCCAGTCATGAAGGCACTGGCATCATCATCGAGATTCACGTCCACTCGACAAGGGACGAGGCACGGCTGGAGTTTCGTCTCGCTTCAGACGGAATCGTGATCAAGGACAAGCCGGAACCTCGAGAGGATCGACGATCTGGTTTCACCCTGTACTACGCGAGCAAGCCCATTCCCGAGATTCAATTCGCCAAACGAGTGTACGAGGTCTATTCGACGGTAACTTTCATCCTGGACGTCGTCAAACTCGCTAGGGCAGCGATCACGCCTCAGGCATTCCTCGTGGGTCTCGTGGTCGGCGTCGTAGTCGATCAGGCGGTCGCGCTCATTCCTGAGGAATACACGGGACTCGTGGGATACACGTGCAAGCGTTGCGGAAGGCAAGGGCGGCTCGACGATTTCTCCGGATGCGTGGAGCTCGACTGTCCTGGTTGCGACAATGCCGCCTCCATCTGTTTTCGCTCCGTCGATCTCGACATGGATTTCACGCGTTGACCACGAGCCGTGCTGCCGCCATTTCTGGCGACGGCCCACCACTCATTCGTACCCGCAGCGCCTGAATCGGGTTCAACGCTGCCACTTGCGCGCCGGGTAGTAACCGACGAAGACGCCGAGGATCGGTCGCGCGCAGCATCAAGGTCACGGTTTTTCGACGCTAAACGGCTCGGTTGCAGGGAGTTATCCCACGGGCTGTCGAGCGTTTCCTCTCTGTTTACCCGCGACGATCCTGTCGCCGCCGCGGGCGAACTGCGCGCTACCGCCCCTCCCCTGCCCGCTCCATCCACAACAGCTCATCCCACGCCGTGCGCGTGGAGCGGTATTCGGTCGGCGTCACGCCGTATGCGGCTTTGAAGGTGCGCGTGAAGTGGGCCTGGTCGGAGAACGCGAGGCGCCAGGCGATTTGCTGAATGGAATCGTGCGTCTGGCGAAGGGTGCGCGCGGCGGCGCGCAGGCGGCAGTCGCGGATGTATTCGCTGATGCTGCAATCGAAATGGCGGGCGAACGAGTGCGAGAGGTGGGACTCGGAAAGGCCGGCCTGCTCGGCCAGAAGGCCGATGGTGAGGCGCTGGCCGAGGTTCTCGTGGATGTGCGCGAGGAGCCGCGGCAGCCAGGCCGGTTTGCGCTGCGCCGGAGCGGCCTGCAGGCGCGAGCCGGCGGCGAGGAGCTGGAGCACGAGCGAGTGTACGACCAGCGCCGTCGCTTCGTCGGCGCGGGACAGCTCGGCGTGGATCCTCTCCGGGATGCCTTCCGCTTCCGCGAAGGTCGTATGCAGCGGGTGCAGGCGTTTGCCGGAGAGCGTACAAAACGCGCGGAGGGCCGCCTGCGAGAGGTCGATGATCGTGACGTGCGTCCCCGCGGCGGCCCGCGTCTCGTGCGACACGGGCCCAGGGTGAACGAGCAGTTCCTCCCGCCGCACGGCTCGGTGTCGCGGCCCGGTGTGGTCGGTCCATTCTCCTTGGTACACGAGCACGAGATGACCGCCGCGATGTCCATGCCTCGGGAATGCGGACGGCAGGGCAAACTGCATCGATCTGGCCCGGAATCCGCGACAGTGCACGATGCTCATCGGCTATCGGATGTCGCAGCAGGCACGAGGCTCGCGGCGCGCGGCGGGATCGATCTCCGTGGCGGGCGGGCACGTGGCGCGGTACCGCGTCGGCGTGAGACCGCGCCCGGCCTTGAACGTCCGGCAGAAGTGCGCCGGATCGGAGAATCCGAAGTCACAGGCGATCTTCTCGACGGAATCGTTCGTGTGGCGAAGTGCGCGCGCGGCGGCGCGCAGGCGGCAGTCGCGGATGTAGTCGCTGACGCTGCAGCGGAAGTAGCGGACGAACGAATGCGAGAGATGCGATTCGGAGACGGCCGCCTGCGCCGCCAGCCGCTGCACCGTCAGCCGTTCTCCGAGATTGGCATTGATGTACGCGGCCAGGCGCGGCATCCAGTGGGGCGCATGCGGATTGGCCTCGATCGGCGCGCGCGATCCGACCGCCAGGAGCTGCAGGATCAGCGAGTAGACCACGCCCGTCGTTGCTTCGTCGGCGCGCGCGAGCTCGGCGTAGATGCGCTCCGGGATCCGCTCCACGTCGTCGAACGACGTGAGGATCGTGCGCGGATAAAAACCGTAGAGACCGCAGAAGCCGGCCAGGATGGTCGGCGAGATCTCCAGCAGTACGGTGACCGTGCCGGCGGTGGCACGGGTCTCGTGCTCGACTCCGGCGGGGTGGAACAGCACGTCCCCGCGGCCGAGACGCCGCTCGACGCCGCCGGCGATCTCCGTCCACTCGCCCTCGTAAACGAAGATCACATACGGCGAGAGATGCACGTGCAGCGGAAACGATCGCGCCCGCATGAAGGTCATGGCCCGGCAGCGAAGACCGGGGCACTGCACGTTCATCCTCGGCGCGGCAAGAATCTCAGGAATGTCGTCAGCGATACGCGCGTGCACATTCGACATGAATCGCGACATGGATCGGATCCTCCTGGGTTATTCGGAGTGTAATGCCTTCAATGCCCATGCTGCAGCTCGCATGGCCTCTCTCTCTTGATTCCTCTTTATTTGCGGAACGACTTGACACTCGTTATACGACGGAGCTGCGTCCAGCGTCTTGCCAATCGATGTTCAAACATTGAACGACGCTGCTGCGGGCACGTCAGGGACGGGTCTCGATGGTAGGGAAATGACCTTTTTCCGGCTCTCCTCCGCATAGCGGGAGAGCGACATGCCAGAGGCAGACGGATCCGCTCATTTCAACTTGTTCCTGCTCCGGAACTTTCTCGATCCGGACAGTTGTGCGAGCTTGAAGGCGGAGTTGGCCGTCGCGCCGACGACACAGGCACCGGTCTACATCGAAGGCACGGAAGGAACGGTTCACGAGACGATTCGCAAAACGACGAGCCTTCATCCTGCGGACGAAACAGTCTGGCAGATTCGCGAACGGCTCCTGAGACAGAAATCAGCGCTGGAGAGCCACTTCGGTACCAGTCTGACCGACTGCGAACAGCCCCAGTTCCTGCGCTATGTAACAGGTGACTTCTTCGTTCGCCACCAGGACGGCAACACCCATCAGCTCGACTTCGATCACTTGCGCGTCCGGCGGATCTCGATCGTCGTGTTTTTGAACGACTCGTTCTCCGGCGGTTCGCTGACCTTCTACGATCCCACGACGACCTTTCCGCTGATGGGTGAAACCGGGTTGCTGGTGGCATTCAAGGCCGACACGTTTCACGAGGTCCTGCCGGTCACGATCGGCGAGCGTTTCACCATCATCAGCTGGTTCCGGTAGGCGTCGAAGGTCCGACCGAAGGCGTGTTGACAGGACCCCAATCCGGCATTAAGTTCCTTACGTAAACCGTAACGTCTGCTGCAACGGTCCGCCCCGTTGTTGGCTCTTACTTTTGGAGAAGACCCATGAAAGACAAATCCAAATCTGAGGTCCAGCCGGAAATCGCGCCCATCCCCGAGATTGCACCGTACCGGCCCATTCCGGAGATCGCGCCCGACAAGAAAGCGCCGCGGCCCATTCCGGAGGTCGCGCCGATCCCCGAGATCGCGCCGCAGAAAAAGATCATCACTGAGATTGCACCGGAAGTGCGGCCAATCCCGGAAGTAGCGCCGCAGCCATACCGGCCCATCCCGGAAATCGCGCCCGACAAAAAAGCGCCGCGCCCCATCCCGGAAGTCGCGCCGATCCCCGAGATCGCGCCGCAGAAAAAGATCATCACTGAGATTGCGCCGGAAGTGCGGCCGATCCCGGAAGTGGCGCCGCAGCCATACCGGCCCATTCCGGAAATCGCACCTGAAAAAGCGCCGCGGCCCATTCCGGAAATTGCGCCGCAGAAAGAGCCGCGGCCCATCCCCGAGATGGCGCCCGAAAGTCCGAAGAAGAAGTAGTCATCGAGATCGGCGTAGTCCTGAACGCCGAGGACCACTGGCCTGCCTGCGGTCCTCGGCACTTTCAATCCGAGATGGCCACAGATCCGCTCAAACCGGTCGCACTCATCAGCATGCCGACGCTATCGGCACGTTTTCCATCCTTTCAACTGGCACTGCTCAAACCCACGCTGGAGCGCGAAGGCATTCCCGTCCAGACGTTTTCGCTCTTCATGTACTTCGGAGCGCACGTCGGCTGGCGCATCAACGAAACGCTCTCCGACGTCTACCCGTGCATGCTGGGCGAGTGGATCTGGACCAAAGCGGCATTCGGCGATTTCACCAGCAACGACGGTTACTTCGAAACCTACCGGGACAATCTCGAAGCCATCAGTCACAAGGCCGGCTGTACGCTCGACGATCTGCGCCGTGTGCGCGAAACCGCGGCGCCGGCGTTCATCGACTTCTGCCTGACCAGCGTCGACTGGAGCCGGTTCGGCGTGATCGGTTTCTCGGTCGTCTTTCAGCAGACGCTGGCCAGCATTGCCCTGGCCAAAGCACTCAAGCAGCGTTATCCGCACATCCCGATCATGATGGGCGGCGCCACGTTCGAGGACGACATCGCCGGCGAGATCATGAAGGGCTGCCCGGAAGTCGATTACGTCCACTGCGGCGATGCCGATGAGACGCTCCCCGTGGCCATCCGCCGTTTGTACAGCGGCCAGTCGATGGCCGGCATGCCGGGCATGATGTGGCGCAACCGGGATCAGGTGGCGTACGCCGGGCGGGCACCCAACCTGGCCGACATGAACAAGACGCCCGTACCGGATTTCGACGAGTACTTCTACGCGCGCCGGGAGGGTGGCTATCACGACTCCGACCAGGCGCAGGGAGTGTTGCTGCCGATCGAAACGGCGCGCGGTTGCTGGTGGGGCATGAAGAACCACTGCACGTTCTGCGGCCTGAATCGTGCCGGCATGGAATTCCGCGCCAAGCGCGTGGACAACGTCATTCAGCAGCTCGACGAGCTCTCCAGACGTTACGGCATCCTCGACTTCAACGCCATCGACAACATCATCGCCCCTGAATACATCGACGAGCTGTTCCACCAGCTCAGCGAGGCCAATACCGACATCCGCATTCACTACGAAGTGCGCCCCAGCCTTTCCCGCGCGCAACTGAAGCAGATGCGCAAAGGCGGGCTGTTCTCGATTCAGCCGGGCGTGGAGAGTTTCTCCACGCACATCCTCAAGCTGATGCGAAAGCACATGACCGGTGTGCGGAACCTGGAGCTGATCAAGTGGTCCACCTACTACGGGATCAACAACCTGTACAACATCCTGCTCCGGTTCCCGGGTGAGACGCTGGAGGACTATCGCGCGCAGTGTGAAGTGATGGCGAAGATCCATCACTTCCAGGCGCCCTGGGCCGTTGCCAAGGCGCGTGCCGACCGCGGCTCGCCGATGTATGCCGAGCCGGAGACGCAGTCCGTGACTCGCTTGGTTCCCTCGGCGTGTTACGACTATCTGTTCCCGACGGACCGGTTCGACCTGAATCGCGTTTCCTACTACTTCGAGCACGAGATGGGCGACACCCTGCAGGATCACGAATACGACGAGATCTTCGAGGCCGTGGATGTGTGGCAAAACCGCTGGCAGCAGCATCCCCGGCCGTATCTTCGTTATCGAAAGGCCTGGGCCACGATCCAGATCGAGGATGGGCGCAACTGTTCGCCTCGCACGACGACCTATGCAGACGACTACGCGAATCTCTACGAATACTGCGCCGACGCCCACAGCCGGATCGAGATCTCCGCGAAGTTTGACGACGCTGCCTGGGTGGAGCCGGCGCTCGAAGAGTTCGTCGAGAAAGATCTGATGGTCCATCTCGACAATCGCTATCTCAGCCTGGCCCTTCCCGAGAATCCGTACTTCTGATTCCCCTTTCATGTTGCGCGAGGCACTTGCCACTACGCTCCGATCGCTCCCTGAGAGTTTTCAATCCGCACGCGCCGAGTTGCTCGAGATGCTGCTCCGGCGCGGGATTCTTCATCGCTCGGAGACCCAGCCGGTGCTTTCGCGCGACGGCACCTCCGCGCGCTGGATGCTCGACTCTCTTTCCGTCACGCTCTCGCCAAAAGGAGCGGAACTGGCTGGGAAGTGCGTGTTGGAGCTCCTCAAACGATTCGACGGCAGGCAGATCGCGACATACGGCTTGACCGGTGTTCCCATCCTTCAGTCGTGCCTGCTCCAGGACAACCGCTATCACGGGCTGCTGATCCGCAAGGAGCGCAAGCAGCACGGTTCGCTCAAACTGATCGAGGGCGAGATCGATCCGAGTGAGCCGGTGATCGTCATCGACGATTCGGTGAGCTCCGGGACCTGCATGACGGAAGCCGTCGAGCGGCTCGAAGCGGCGGGCCTGCGCGTCGAAGGCGGGGTTTGCCTGGTGCGCTTCGGCTGGCCCAACGGCTACGCGCTGATGCAGGAGCGCGGGTATCACATGGAAGCGGTCTACGACATCTGGGACGACTTCATCGCCTATATGGACGATGAAGAGAAGCCGCCGGCCAATCCTTCGAAGTGGTTCCCGGCGTTTGAATGGCACACGCAACAAGCACCCGAGCACCTTCACCCGGCGCAGCTCGCGCGGCTGGTCGTTTCGGAATACCTGTCGTCCGGCAGGCTTCTGCGTCCGCCCGAGCACCTGGACAAAGACTACGATTCCAGAGGTGGCGCGTGGGTAAGCATTCGCTCGCGCGAGAACCTTCACCATCGTCATGCGCGCGGGGGGTTCTGGCACTTCGCAGGCGAAACGTCGCCCTCGGCGGCCGACGACGTGGTCATGGCCTCGTTGAGCACGGCCGAAGGTCTGGCGCGTGGCGAGGAAGGGCTGAGCAAAGTCGAGGAGAGCGCGTTCGCCGTGACGTTCTTCAGCGCGCTCGAGCGATGCAGTCCGGGTCAGCTCGATAATGATCGGTACGGCATCGTGGTGCGCAGCCTGGAGCGGCGCGAGAGGATGGGCGGCGCTCTGCCGCGCATGCCGGGCATCGTCAACGAGTGGGCGCAGTTTCAACACGCGCGCATCAGGAATGCGCAGCTCGTGTCGTTCGAGCCGTATGAGGTCCTTCGGCATGAGGTCGTGAAAGCAGTCGAGCCGGAAGAGAACTGGCAACCGACCGGCGTTCCGGCGCCCGAACCACTGCCCTGGCACAAAGACCGAACCTTTTGCGGACCGATCGCGGAGCGCGCGCGCGACCTCGTGCTGGTCCGGCTGTTCGGCCGGCCCGAAACCACACCGCCGCTGCCCGGCGATCTTCTTCCCAAGGATGTCGAGTCGTTGTACGTGACGATCTATATCGAAGGCCGTCTGCGTGGCTGCATGGGTGTGGCGGTACGGAACCTCGATGAGGATCTCAAGAAGATCGTTCCGGCGGCTCTTGATGATGAACGGTTTGCCGAGGCAGCACCGGCCGACGCCGACTCGGTTGCCGTCACTGTTTCGCTGCTCTTTGATCCGCTCGAGCTCGGATACGCACCACCGGAAGAAGTGGTTCGTTATTACCGTCACGGTGATCAGGCGCTGATGGCCTATCAAGGTGAGCAAGTCGGATTGCTGCTTCCGTTTGTCGCGAGTTTCTGGAACTACGACAACGTGAGCTTCGCAGAGGCAGTGCTCGAAAAGGCCGGACTGTCCGAGCCCCCTTTGCGAAACTCACGTTACGCCTGGTGCCGCTTCGACTGCGCGACGTGGTTCGCAGGTCGCGAAGGCGTCTGGCCGACCATCGGAGGCTTTGCGCCGCCGCAGCAGGACCTGCCGCCGGTGCACGCGCTCGTCGCGCATCACAGCCAACTGCATCTGCGGTATCTGCTCAAGCACCTGCGCGACGACGGCACGTTCTTTTCCTCGTATCAACCGTTTCAGAACCGGTTGTTCGAGAGCGTCGATCCGGCACGACAAGCTCACGGTGCGTGGGTATTGGCCCGCGCCCATCAGGTCCTCGGCGGTGATGAATTGAAGACTGCTGCCGGCAACGTGATCGACTCCCTGCTCGCCGCGACGTTGGACGACTCTGCCGCCGAGATCTCGTTCCTGCTCCTGGCGCTCAGCAATCTGGAAGACAGCGATCCGCGGCGTTCGTCGATGAAGAATCTCGCCACCACGCTATGGCACCGCGTTGAACTTCCCCACGGCCGCATCGCCACTCACAAAACTGCCGACGATCCAGCTCTCGAGGCGTATCAGGATTACTTCCCCGGCCAGGTGCTGCTCGCGCTCGCGGTCGCCTGCCAGCAGAATGCCTCGGCGATCGATGAAGAACGGCTCCGCCGCGGTTTTCAATACTACCGGCATCGCTTCCGCTACAAACGCCACTTCGGACAAGTGACGTGGTTGCTGCAGGCCTTCAGCAAGTGGTGGCAAGTGATCGGCGAGCCGCAGTTCGCCGACACTACGTTCGAGATCGCAGACTGGCTCCTCGGGTACCAACAGGACAAGACCGGCGGCTTCATCAATGACCATCAACCCGGCACGCCCGGCTACACCACCGCTGTCTATCTCGAAGGCCTCGCCGCAGCCTTGTCCATCGCAGACGGCACCCGCCGTGAAACCTACTTCGATTCCTGCTCGCGCGGCTTTCGCTTCCTCGATCAACTCATCATCCAGGAACGTGACCGATCGATTCTTCCGAACCCCGACTTCGCCATCGGCGGCCTGCGGCAGGGACTGCACTACAGCGAAGTCCGCACGGACTTCGTCCAGCACTCCCTCTCCGCCATGCTCGAATTCAGGTCCACTCCCCCGTCATCCTGAGCGCAGGGCGGGTGGGTGTGAGTGAGCGAAAGGATCTCTAAATGCGCAAACCGTGGCCCAGGCCATGTTTTTCGTAGTTTGAGATCCTTTCACTCACACCCGCCCAGCCCCCTCGTTCAGGATGACGGGGGTGCCCGAAGCCCCTGCTGTGTCCCATCACAGAAAATTTGATCCCCCCTGTATTTTTTCTCCGCTGCCGTCGACTCACTCATGAAGTTCAAATGTTTGAGGAGATGAAATCAATGAAGAAGATCATCGTGGCAGCAGCAATCACTCTCTTGACGGCCTCGGTTGCGTCGGCAGCGACCAGCTCGGGCACGCTCACCGTCACCGGCACGGTCGAGAGCTCCATCAACCTGACCATCGAGTCGGCCGGCGGCACGACCAGCGGCACCGGCACCGCCGCGGCGACCTCGGCTCTCGGCAACATCAGCAAGTACGGCTCCGCTCCGACCGGCTTCACGCTGGCCCGCGGCGCGTCCGACTGGACGATCTCGTCGACGGTCGGCGTGAAGGTCGACAAGGCCAACCTCACCAGCACCGACTACACGCTCGACGCGCAGCTCGGATCCGCTCCTGCCAGCGGCATCGTCTGGAAGCTCAACGGCTCCACGCTCAGCGACTCCGCCGCCACCACGCTCACGTCCACCGGCACGTACGGCTCCACCGGCTCGTACTCCTGGGACATCGTCGTCGCCGACAGCGCCGCCGCCGCCGCGATCGACAACGCCATCAACTTCACCGCCACCTCGAACTGAGGACACACCCGTGACCTCCCTGCAATCCCATCGCGAGACGTCGCGCGCGCGACGTCTCGCCCTCCTCGCTCTCTTTCTGCTGATCTCCCTCCACCTGCCCGCTGGAGGCCGGCGCCGCGCGGTGTCGGTCTCCCCGCCTGCCGAGGAGCTGACCATCGCCTTCGTCGACGCGCCCGGAGGGATGGTGGATACGGGGAGCATCGCCGGGAAGGCGAGGAGGACGTTCGGGATTCGCATCGGACGCCCATCGCGGGAAGCGCGCGGTCACGCCACATTGCGCGCCTTTCTCGAGACCGGCGATCCGCGCTGCATCGTGCGCCTCGACGGAATCGTCCTCGGCACGCAGCCTCGCATCATCGACCGGTTCACCCCCATCGGCATCACCACCACGCACCGCCTGGAGATCGAAGTGCCCGCCAGCGCACCGGAAGGGGCCTTGCTGACCACCATCGGCTGGGACGTTTCGACGGACTGACACTCATGCGCAGAATCACTTTCCTGCTGTTGCTTCTCACTCCCCTCTTCGCGCACGCCGGCGAGGACGGCACGCTGTCGCTCAGTCCCGCCGTGGTGATGCTGCGCGGCGATCACGGGCAGAGCACGACGCAGAGGCTGCGGCTCGTGAACGGCACGTCGCGTCCGTTCTCGTTCGACCTCGTGGCACAGGACGTCGTCGGACGCGATGGGGAGCGGACGTACGCCGATGCCGGCATGCTGCCAGGCAGCATCGCCGCCACGGCGGTCTTCTCGCACAACCATGTCGACGTGCCGCCCGGCCAGACGGTGATCGTCGACATCACCGTGACGCTGCCGCAGGAGACGAAGCTGCGCGGGGTGCGCGCCCTCTTTCAGGGAACGAATCGCGTGATGAGCGGGAACGTCCCGATGATCGCCTCGCTCGGTGCGCTGCTCACGTTCAGCACCGGCGGCGACGTGGTCCTGTCGGCGGAGCCGCTCGCGCTGCGTCCGCAAAGCGCGACCGCCAACCTCGGCGCGTCGCACACCTGCACGAACTCCGGCAGCGAGCCGCTCGTCGCCCGAGGAGTGATGGCCATCGTCGACGCCCGCGGCGCGCTGGTCGGACGTTCCGCGTTGCAGCCGCACCGGCTCATGCCCGGCGAATCGGCAGTCCTCGGCGCGGAATACGCGGGCGAGCTCGATCCGGGCAAGTACCGCGTGCTCGTGACGTACGACTACGAAGGCCAAACGCTCACCCGCACGGCGGACGTGGAGGTCCGGTGACTGCTGTCAGAGTCCTCGCCGTCCTCGCGCTGTCGTTCGCTCTTCCCGCGATGGCAGCCACGACGACCAGCATCAATCTCTTCGTCAACGAGACCCGTCACCTGCAGATCCTCGGCGTCACCGCCGCGTGGGCGGTCGATCCCACCATCGTCGACGCCGCGGTCACCAACCGCGGTGTCACGCTCTTCGGCCGCAACAGCGGACGCACCCGCGTCGTCGTCATCGGCGTCACCGGCGAGAACGCGCTGGAAGTCGTCGTGGAGGGGAAACCAACCGTCGCCAGGCCGAACGCGGCCGCGGTTGGCGATCAAACGATCGCGGACGTCCGCTACTCCAGCGGCACGCGCGAAGTGCACAACGGCGTCACCATCACCCGGCAGGTTGCGAACCGCCGCACACAGCTCAACATCCGAACGATTCACCAGACTTCGAGCGTGAACGGCGACCGGCCGAAGACCAGCCTGCCCCTCGTGTCGTACGGCATCTTCACCGGCAAGCGCGAGCTCACGCTCTTCGACCGTGATGTCCTGCACTCGCCGCTCACGTTGTCCGGCACTCCCCTGCGCGGAGTTCACTATCTCGACGATCACTGGCGCGTGCATGCCGGCTACACGGCGTACGCGGCGTATCAGTCGTTCCTCGTGCCGGTGCGCCGCGAGCTCGTGGCCGGCGCCGCGTACTCGTTTCGCCTGAGCCCGCGCTCGACGTTCATGCCGGGGATCTTCGCCTATCCGGGACAGGGCGCGATCGTGTCGCTGCTGCACGACTACAAACGCGAGAGCTCCTCGCTGCGCACTGAAATCGGCATAGGCAATGGCATCGCCGGTGCGGTGCAGTTCGCGCTCGACACCGCGCACGATCAGGCGCGTGCCGACGTCCGCTATCGTCCGCACGGCTTCGCCACCGTCGGCTCCGGCGAAGTGCACGGATTGCGCGCCGACGCGAACTGGAGTCACGCCTACGGCCGCGGCTCGAGCGCTGCCCTTTCCTTCGCCGCCGCGGACCTCGGCATCCGTGACGAGCGCGTGCTCGCCGCTTCGGCCGACGTGGATCAGCGCCTTACCGATCGCGTCTCGCTGACTGGCGGCGCGTCATGGGGTTCATTTCAACGCGCGGGTACCACGACCCGCAGTCTCACCGTGCCAGCCGGCGTCGACGTGCGCTTCGGACGCGGCAGCGTCACTGCCCTCTATCGTTACGCGCAATCGGGCGTGAACAGCGGCGGGCACGGAGGACGCCTGGCCGCCCGCGCATCGTTCGGACATCTCTATGTGAGCGCGTACGCCGATCGCCAGCAGAACGCGCCCACGCTCGACGTCATCTTTCGCGAACAGCCGGACCTGGCGCTGGCGCTGAGCGAGCTCGGGATCTCCGCGACCTCGCCCTCGGACGTCGCGCGCGCACTGCGCGAGAACGCGGCGCTGGTGGAGCTCGGATTCATCGAAGGGATCACCGTCGATTTCGCGCCGCTGCGCACGCAAGCGGGCTTCGAGGCGGCGTGGCTCGGCGCTTCGGCGGCGCGCCATCAAGTGCGCGCCCGCCTGCTGCACAACATCGTCGAAGGTGTGGCCTCGCGCACGGCCACCACGATCGCCAGTCTCACCTACGCGCGGCGCATCACCTCGGCGACCGACCTCTTCGCCGGCTACACGTACTGGCGCACCGAGCGGCGCGGATTCGAAGCGATTGAACAGCCCTACCTCGAAGTCGGCATACGGCAACGGTTCGACGGTGTGCCCTCCTTCGGCGGCGGCAACGGCACCATCTCCGGCGTCGTCTTCGCCGATGAAAACCTCGACGGAACCAGCGACGGCACCGGCGTCGTCGCGGAAGTGGAGCTCGACGGAGCGCAGCGGCAGCAGACCGGCCAGGACGGACGGTTCGCCTTCCGCAATGTCGCCCGAGGATCGCATCGCGTCACCGCGCGCGTGCCGCGACCGGACGCCTACTTCACGACGCCGTCGCGGATCGAGGCGCAGCCCGGCGACGAGGTCACGATCGGCGTGGCCACCACACCGGCGCGTGTGACCGGCCGCGTCACCAACGACGCCGGGCAAGGCCTTGCCGGCGTACGCGTGTTGCTCTCGCGCGGAACACGCCAGGTCATCGAGAGCACCAATAGCGATGGCACGTTCACCGCCGCCACCGCGCCCGGCGAATGGGAGATCTCGATCGTCACCGACTCCGTCCCCGCTGGGCATTCCCTGACTGGAACCGAAGCCCGCACGGTGATGCTCGAGCGCGACCAGCCGCGCAAGGTCGAATGGCAATTACGCGCCCTCCGCAGCGTCAGCGGGAAAGGCGCACCGGCGAACGCAGAGATCGCCGTCGAACCGCTCGGGACCCGCGTGCGCGCCGACGCCGAGGGCAACTTCTCCATCCGATCGCTCCCGGCGGGAGACCTGACCCTCATCGCCGGAAACGCCAAACGCCGGGTCTCGATGGGGCCAGGTCCCTCCATCGTGCCGGTCGATTTCCAGGAAGAAAGGCCTGACCCCGTCATCCCCGCCATCGTCGTCGCCGGCGAGGAACGCGATGTCTTGCACGGCTACACGGTGCAGATCGGGGCGTATCGCATCCGGGCCAATGCCGAAGAAACCCTGCGGCGGGCGCGGCGCAGCGGAGTCGATGCGCGGCTCCACGTCAGCGGCGAGCTAACCATCGTCGGCGCCGGCCCGTACTCGTCCAGCGATGCCGCTGCTCAGGACGCCGCGCGCCTCAGAAACGCCGGACTCGAGGCCGTGGTTACCGTCCAGAAAATGAACAGGTGACCAGCCCCTCGACTCCCTCCCACGACGCTGTCTTCGTCTTTTCAATCACTTAGCACTGGCGCAACGCTTGATCTCTCCGGGCACGAGAGGTAGTGAGAGTGTCCAGAATCTTAGTTGTCGACGACGAGCCCACGATCGTGGAAGGTGTCCGCATGCTGCTCGATCTCAACGGAATCGAGTCCGACGGCGCGTCCTGCTGTGACGAGGCCGAGGCCCGGATCGCCGCCGAATTCTTCCCCATCATCCTGTCCGACCTGCGCATGCGCGGCGCCGACGACGGCTTCCGCCTCATCGAAGCCGTGCGGCGCATCAGCCCGCGCTCCCGCGTCGCCGCCATGACCGGCTACGCCGACGCCGCCACCGAGGCGCGGCTGCGCGAGAGCGGCGCCCACCTCATCCTCCGCAAACCGCTGCTCGAAGACGAGCTAATGGCCGCGCTGCGCGAGATGCTGGCCACCATCGAAGCCGCCGAAGCCGAGCGCGGCGACGATCTCGACGCACTCTACGCCAGCACCGTCGGCACGCTGCAAGCAGTCGCCCGCGGTCGCTTCGGCTTCCCCACCGAAGACGCCCAGGAGCTCATCCAGGAAACCTGGCTCCTCTACCTCGAAAAACGCCGCGACGTCCACACCCCCAAAAGCTGGCTCTCCGGCACCATCGCCAACCTCTGCCGCCAGGAAATCCAGCGCCGCATCCGCGAGCGCGGACGCAACGTCCCCATCCCCATCATCGAAGTCGAACGCAACGACGACGACATCCTGGCCGTCCACCAAGCCCTCGCCAAACTCGACGAACGCTCCCGCATGCTCTGCACCACCATCGGCCTCGAACAACGCTCCTACGACGAAGTCAGCGCCGCCGCCGCCATCCCCCTCGGATCGGTGGGGCCGTTGTATATGAGGGCGAAGGAGAGGTTGCGGAATGCGTTTCAGAATTGCGGGGTGAATTGAGCGAAGGTACAGCTCCGATAACTAGGCGATTGAGTAGCCGTCTTGCGGCAGCACGAAATGCGAAACGACCCGCACAAGGTTCCTCACAAGGTGCGAGCAAGAATGTGGAGGCGCTCAAAGTGGCCGCCCATCCTTCTCAATCTGGAAAGGTAGCATACGGCCATGCCATGCGATCACAAGGCGCCCCCGAGTTGAGACGAGGGATCGTGGTGGAGTTCTTGCCTATTGCCGTAGGACGGCGTCAGCGACAATAGGCTCGGCCTGACAAGGCAACTGGAAGAGACTGGATTTCCCGCAGACCTCCTCAAAAGAGCAGGTGCGACAGCACAAGAAATGATCCAGCGCCCACAGTTCGCAGAATGCTCCATCGGGAAAATCGCTGCGCGGCCCCGTGCGATCACGGTTCTCCTCTGTGGCCGGTGAGCGCTTTACCAGCTCGACGTTCCTGTGGCCACAATAGTGTGATCCGCCCGAGGTGAAGAAGGACGGCGGCTGAATGCTCTGCGTTCGAGGAGCATCAGCGTTTCCATGCGCCTGCGCCCACTCGTGAAACGGGCAATTCGGAACGGAGGGCTCTGCACGAAGGTAATGTCTCTGCTGGCCGGTAGCGACAAGAAATCGTCGGCTTGTGGTAAAGTCCTTCTGCCGTTGAACGCCAGCAATGGTACCGAAGGCACGAGAATCCTCGTAATGACTCGTCAGCGCGGCAGCTATTAGATCTCGTCCAAGTCGCGCTGATGCGCCCCTAATAAGCGATTCCGCACCCGCGTCGACCAACTCAAGATGTGCGGGCAGAAGGTCTTCGCTCGTTGGGAGCACCTCGCTCTCGCCAGGCTCCTCCACTACGATCCACCCTCCAAGCGTCGTGCCGAGCAGAAGCACCGGCTTGATCTTAATGCGCGGTCGCGCGTCATATTCCATTTCCGGATCTTCAATATAGAGCACGCGGACGCCGTGCATTACGCACGCGACATATTCCACGCGGACATGAAAGGGTAGCTCAGCCAGCGTCAACGGCCGATGCTCGCCTAGCACCTTCTGATACTCAAGTAGGTTGAAGAGGGCCCTATGATTTCCTGCAATGTCATCAAGGAAGAAAAAAGCGATGTCGGTCGACTTGATGGCGTCGGGGTCGTTGCGGCCAATGACGAACATGGCTTCCGGGTTTGTGAAGACAATGAGCCAGTGGCCATCCGTGATCGATGCCCGCCGTGGAGCGCGGCCCTTCTCGTGAGCTGATCGTATGTACTCGCCTAACGTCGCGAGCCATTTCGGCCAGTCGTGCGTCAGCCGGTCTTTCCTGCCTGCCAACGCATCCGCGAGAATTGAAGGAATCTCACTCTCGGGATCCTTCGGACTGCTCGGAAGCGGTGATCCGAAGCGCTTCGCCTCCACGATAAGCAAGGGCAGCCCGGTGCGCGTCTCCAGCCCAAGGTAATCGATAAACTTGGTTCTGCCGGTGTCAGCCGAGACGATCGGAAGCTCCGCGAGGAGATTGGGCTCCTGCGCGCCCTCCACCGTTAGGGACCAGTTAAGCGCTCGGAGCACCTTATCGAGGAAATCAGTACGAACGACATGCTCAAGCGTCGCCTCAATGCTGTCTTCGGGCTTGTCCGCATACTTTGGCCCGTACTCCTTCATCCACCGCTCGCGGCGGTCTGAAAACTGCTTCGCCGCCTGTTCGACTGCCATGCGGAAGTCGGTCGCGTTGTAGGAAATCCTCAACGGAAGGCTTCCTCCAGGTGATACGAAAGCCTCCGGGCGTCAGGCCATCCCACTTGGACGAAGATGTCGAGCGTACGGAGAAAGATCTTCTGGCCCTCAGGCGAGCGCACCACGTCCGGGTATTCGGCCATGTAGCGTTTGAGGACCCGAACAATGAGCCTGACTGCTTCGCTTTCGTACTCGTAGCCATATCGTTGCGCTGACTCGATGGCCTCACCGACGAGTCGGAACATCCCTAGAGGATCGATCGGCACTAAGGTCTCCAGCACGCTGAGCAAGTAGTGCACGAGCATGGGCACGCCAAAGGTCGCAAGACGTCCAAGCAGAGGTTCGACCCGCGCGTAGCGGTCAGAGAGATTTGCAGCGGGCGGCGTCCCCTCTCGGCCGACTCCGACGATCCGATACACTGCAAGGGCGATTTGGGTCGCAAAGGACGCGACGTCCCGCAGTACGGCGTCATCTAAACTACCCTGTTCCATTGCCGTGTGTGCCGCTGTCAACATCTCATTCAACAGTACGGTCGCCCGACGCCGCGCCGCAGCAACGACATCCGGTGGTGCCTCAGGATCACCTTCCAAGGCGTACTCGCACGAGGCCGCGATGCGCGAGGCATCGTCCTTGCGATGCGCCAAGTCCGCCGTTACGTCGCGGATGACCTTCTCGCAGATGTCATTACCCTGCCAGATGTAGAGACCTGCGATCGCGTGGAACGCGGCGGCTCGCACTGGGCGCGCATCTTTTTCATCGGGGACGCGCTCAAGCACGCGGAGGAGTACCGGGATCGTGCGGTCGGGATGATGCGGTGACAACGCTTGCACCAACTCCAAGAAGCCCTGCAAAACGCCGAGGCTGTTCTCGTTCTCCGCAAAATGACTGAGGAGTTCCCAGAGCACATCTGGAGCTGTGCGGTACAACCCGCGCAGATCGCGGGCGACATGGAACCGAACCGCGGGAGCGCCGTCCCTCGCCAAGGCACGCACTGTTTCGAGGTACGCCGCATCCACAAACCGCGGGTAGCGGGCAATTCGCATCCATCCTTCTGCGGCATCCAGCCGCGCAGCCGGACTTCCCCACGCCGGTGTCTTAAAGGCGCTGTCCGCTTCCGGCAGCGGCTGACGCTGTCGCGTTCCTTCGCGCAGCCTGTCTACGATCCAGTCGGAGAATGGGGCATCATCAAACGACGGGATGCGGGCAATTCGCTCCGCTGCCTCGGCAAGATGACCCCATCCGTAATCTCGCGCTTCGTCATGCAGCGGGAGCGTGCGCAGCGCGGCGTCCAGGTCGTGCAACCGCGGCAGAATGCCTTCAATGGCCGCGTGATCGGGAACGGAGTTGAGCGATTCGCGCGTGAACTTCTCGATTTCGCGCTTGAGCGTGAGCAACTGCTGGGTCTCGGCATTCTTAACCGGCACGCGCAGACTCGCGAGGTGATCCTCATCGGTGTAGTCGGCAGCGCCGCCCGTAATCTCAAAGAGCTCTTTGTTTGGCGGTACACCACCTTCGTCATCAAGCACCGCGAGACGTGATTGCACTTCGGCGGTGACGGGCCCGGGCGCGGGAATGCTCCCAAAGAGACGATCACGGAGGTGCTCGCGAATGCGTCTTCTCTTGCCATCAGCCGCACCATCCAGAATCGCGCGCTCGATTCGCTCCCGCTCCTCCTGGGACAGGAGCGGATAGACAGCGGTGATGAATTTGCCCGCTTCAGTGGTGGTGTCGTGCGCATAGAGCAGCGGCTCAGCAGCCGCCAGGTCGATGACTGCCCGTCCGAGACGTTCCGGACTCCGGGCAGCGGCGCGCAGGAGTTGGCGCCATCCCGCAGCGGCAACGTTCGTCGCGGCGAAGAGTTTCAAGAGCGCGACACCGGCAGCATTGGGCTCAAGGTTGGCGAAGTAATCCTCAAGCGCTTGCAGTACCGGACCGTAGTCGTCATCTCCGACTGACAACCGCCCGTTCCAGATGTAGCTGCCGTCCTCCCGAATCTCGGCGTCGCTGCCGAGAAAGGAGAAGTGCTCGGCTTCGTCAGTCACCCAGCGCGAGCTACCGGCTTCTTGACGCGTCTCCAAGAGCCGTGGGAGCGTCCGAATGGCGGTCTCGGCGGCTCCATCTAAAAAATCGGGAAACGACTCCCCGAGTGAATGAAGGATGCTTTCGTGGTGCTGCCTCGCGGAGGTAGTGAGATTCATGAGCGCCCCTCCGCCAAGGCTCACTTGCCGCTCATCGAGGACCCGATAGGAGAACGCGGCCTCGTACACACGCCGCACGAACTCCGGATCAACGGGAATGATCCGCTCGATCTCGCGCGCGGTCCAATACAGCTCTTCGATCCCAGTCTGTCTGAAATAATCGAGATCAAGGATCGGCTCGAGCAGGGCGCGCGTCGCGGCAGGATCGACGGCATACGTTCGGCACAAGGAGCGGACGGCCTGCACGGCAAGCCATTCATCGAACTTGGCCTGACTCCGCGCAAAGCGGAGGACTGCTGTGGCTGCGGTCCAGACATCTTTCCGCTCAGGGTCCGAGGCACCGTCGATCTGCTCAGTCATGTCATAGAGCGTCGGTCGAATCGCGTAGACCGTAATGGCCGTCAAGTGCTCCGCCGTCGCACGCAGGAGAGCGGCCCACAGACCGCTCGCAGTCCCCACGAGCGCAATTTCCTCGCGTTCAGCGGCGAGGAGTGCTCCAAACACGTGACGCACCGTGTGCTCCACGCCTGCAGGCGGCGAGGGCAAGAGACGTAAGAGCGGATCGAACTCCCAGAGAGCGACCGCGGCCGCGACAGCGACTGCCGGCGCGACGGTTTTCGCGATGGCCGGCAGGGTCTCCGCTGCCGTCACGGCGATCGCTGACGGCCAAAAAGCTATCCGGGTGCTTTCGTGCAGCCAGAGATACTCGAAGTGCATCACGGCGCTCGGCCGGAAGGACAGGATGAATTCGGGATCGCTCGCCAGCCGCTTCACGAGCCTCTCGGGTGTCCCGCGCAGCAGGAGGCGCGAGACCGCATAGTCGAAAAGGACGTGATGGCTGAACGTGATCACTGCGCGTTCAGGCTCGGTCGCACCAGGAGCTGTCCACGGCGCGAGCACGCCATTGCTGTGGAGCCGCGTCAGCGCCGACGAGTCGACGGCGGGAAGATCCCCGCGCGTCGCGCGCAGCGAGCGGTGCTCGATCATCGACAACGCGATGGTCCGAAGCACCTGTTCGCGCGCGTCACCATTGGCATCTGCCTCCTCCTGCACCCGCCACTTCCAGTAGCCTTCGAGCAGTTCTGTCCGCGTGCGGATGGCGGTAAGTTCGTCCGCCCCGACGCCGGCCGTGAAGAGATCTGCGAACAGGCGAAGATTGAAGGGGACGCGCAAGAGATCGCGCGTGCGCGCATCGCTATGCTCAAAGACGACTGCGAATTCCGGCGCACGCTCCCAGAGGTATTGCAACTCGGGATCGGTTAGTGGTTCGACTTGCACATGCTGCAGCCGCGCGAAAGCGCGTGCTGCGTGCCGACCAGGCGGAACGCCGGCGAATAGCGCCTGCAGCTGCGGACTGTTTTGAAGGTCGAATTCGCGAATCGAGGCGACGACGCGCCACCGCGTCTTTACCTCGATGAGCTGGCGCAAAAGATCACGGACTAGCTGCGCCGTCTCTCTCGCGCGTGCCGCGTCGAGCGCATCGATGATGAGGTATCCGGGCCGATTGCCAGGCCAGTTCGCAAGCACCTCAACCAGTTCGTGGTCGAGGCCGAGTTCCTGACGAAGTTGCGCCATCGACTCGGCCACGATGCGGTCTACCGCGAGCACGACGACATCGTGACCATCGGCAGCGAGTCGCTCCGCAAGGTCGTGCACCGCACCGGACTTCCCCGCTCCTGGATCGCCCGTGACAAGGAGCGACGTCGTTTTCGACACAGCTTCCACAAGTTCGTCGACAACGGCGCGTGGAATCCGGACTTCCTTGTCGCGCACACGCAACGCTGCGAAGGCAGCGAGGTTCTGCTTCGTACGGAGTCCATGCGCTTGGAGCGTCTCGATGTCTCGGCGATAACTCGCTGCGACGCCGATTCCGATACCCCGCCTTTCGAGGAAATTCTGAACGGACGAGCGCTCGACACCGCCACGCCTCGGGAGCAGTGTCCCAGCAAGCGCTCCAAGCTCGGACCAGCACGCGTCGATTTGCGCGGCATCAGGCAAGGCGTGTTGCAATGCCATTTTCGCCACGCCTTCGTCGCGGCCAGCCGCCTCGACATCGAGCTCGACGAACACGAGTGGCAGCAGACATGCGCGGAGATCCTCGTCGAGGGCCGCGCCGCCGGTTTCGTCCTGCCACAGTCGCGTGACATGGCCTCGGAGTAGCTGGAGCGCAGCTCTCTCCTCCTCCGACGTACCAAGGTCTAGAAGTGGAGCATCGGGAGCTCCGCGTAGTTGGCGCAGCACCCGGTTTGTCGCCTCGAGCTTCCCCGACAGAGAACGCGAGATGATCGCGAGCCGGTCACGACCGGGATCCAGCGCGCGCTCCCACAGCCGTTCAGCGCGCGCGATTGCCGGTGCCTGCCGAGAGCGGATGACCTGACGTACGACCTGCGCGAGCGCGCCAGCCAGCTGTGAGCGAGGTGTCGCTCCGGCGTCGAGCGACCGTTTGACTTGGGCGAGGATGATCCCGCCCGTCGCCGTAATGAGCATGAGGTCATCGACCGGCTGTTCCGTCTCGACGCGAACTACGGTGAGGGGAACAGATGGCAATTCAAAACTGCTCGCGATCGGAGTCTCGGCGAGCAGGTGCGCGGTTGCCCATGCGGTCACCAGCTTCTGGTACTCGAAGCCTCCGGCCGCAGCCGGACCGCCGCTTGATGCTGGACGAGGTTCCATAAAGGGGCATCGTACCGAGGATCAGCCATTGCGCGAAGTGCCGCGCCGTTCGTCATGGTGCCAACTAGTGTCGCGTCAAGCTTCAAACCGTGGGTAGAGTTGCTTCAGATGAATGCGTGCGTCGTTAGCCGTGAACTGCCAATCGACGTGGGCTCCTGAGGAGTTGCGTTCCGCTTCCCACGCCTGAACTTCGCGACGAAGGATCGTGGCATCCGCGATTCGGCGGCTTAAGCACTGGACTGTCAATACACGTAGCTCGATCTCGGCGACGTTCAACCAACTGCCGTGCTTCGGGGTGTAGTGGATCTCGATCTTGTCGGCGATCCGCCGTGCTTCTTCTGGCGAAAATGCCTCGTACAGCGATCCGAACGTGTGCGTGTTCAGGTTGTCCATCACCAAGCGGATCTTCTCGGCCTGGGGATAGTAGACGTCGACCAGGTTCCTGATCTGGATCGCCCAGTCGATCCGCGTTCGCGTCTCCGTCACTTCGACGCAGCGCCAGTTCCCGAGCGGCTCGGTGAAGATGAATACATCGGCCGTTCCTCGTCGCTCGTATTCGTAGTCGATCCGTTGCGGCTTGCCGGGGCCGGTCGCAATAGGTGTGCGCGTCTCGCCCACCAATTGCTTGCTCGTCTCGTCCATACAGATCACCGGCCGCGTCGGATCGTACGGCTCCTCATAGACTTTGAGGACGTCCTCCATCGCCGCGACGAACTCTCCGCTCTGCTGCGGCGGGATACACCAGTACTGCTTCGTGTGCGGCTTCAGCTCGTTTTTTTTAGCGTCTGCCGAACCGTCTCAGGGGAGATCCCGTCGACGATCGCAAGCTCCACAAGCTGACCGGCCAGCAGTCTCAACGTCCACCGTGCCCGGCCCTCGGGCGCCTCTCCGCACGCCATCGCGATCAGTCGGGCCTCGCCAGCGCCATCGAGCTTTCGCCGTCGGGGCGGCTCGTCCGGCTCCTTCCGCTCCAGCGCGCGGTCCAAACCTTCTTCCACGAATCGATGCCGGATTTCCGCCACCGTGTTCGTGCGCATCCTGAATGCTTCCGCCGTCTGCTCGTCGGTCCAGTTCGGACCCTCCGCGTCCACTTTCAGCAGCACCTGCGCTCGTCTCAGCTTTTGCGCGTTCGTACGACCCTTCGTCACCATCGTCTTCAGCCGCTCCCGCTCCTCTCCCGTTAGACGAACGATGTACTTCTTCACCATCACACCCTCCCAGCCCTATGGTCCCTCCGATTCCCGGTCCGCACAACTGGCGGATTCAATCTGGACCTGACACTAGTGCCGCCAGCAACTTCTCGTTGCCATCGGTACCATCGGCATCGCCGTGCTCTTTTCGTCGGGCCTCTGGCGGGGCTCATATCCGACCGGCTTCCGCTACGACGCCGCATGGACGTGCGGGACCTCGTCGACCGATCGGACGATCATGCGCGCCGGCGTGCAATAGCAGAGATCGTGCATGTGGGAGAAATAATGCTTCGTCCTCGTCTATTGACCCTCATTCTGTTGATCGCGCATTCAAGCGTCGTTTCCGCTGCCGACGCATGGGTTCTGCGTGGCTTCGCCGGCCCCTGCCTGGGGTTGCAGTGGGAGGCGGACACGCTCTTGCTCAACAGACTTCCCGATCCCGCCGTGGTCCGGCTCGTGTCGATCAGCGACAGACCGGAGATCTCCCCGGAGCCAGAGCGTGAGCTCCTCCTGCCTCCTGGTCAGACGTTGTCGCTGAACCGGAACACCGCCTGGCAGCCGGGAGCGGATGTCCCTTTATTCGTGCTGCATCTGGATGTCCCCGATGGCGTACTCATCGAAGGCGTGCTCAATCTCGGGACGGGAAACGGAGACGACTGTCCGCTCCCTCCAGCACCCGACAGCTCCGCGGCCTTTGGAGTCATCCACCTGCCTCACTTCCGGACGCTCGTCGCCGCGAATCAGGAGCAGATCCACCTCGGCACGACACTCGGCGGCAGCCCAGCGCGCAACAATGTCGGGATCCACAATGCCGCCGCAGTGCCGGCGACCGCCCACGTCTCTTTGCATCGCGCATGCGACAACCGGCTGGTCGACGAGACCACCATCCAGCTCGCCGCAAACAGCACGACGCAAGTACGGCTCGAAAACACGAGCGCGGACACCTGCACTGGTGCGGTACCGGCGTGGGTCGACTACGTTACCGTGACCGTGGATCAGCCAAGCGTCACGTGGGTCTCTACCTTGGCAAATGGCGTCTCCCCTCGCGTGTTGATCAGCATCAGGTAACCATGCCCGGGCAGTGCGGCCCTCAAGCTGAGAGCCGTGTTCTTCACGCCGAGTCATCGATTGCTTCGCCCGACCAACGCGGCTGTGATACTCAGATCCGCGTCCTTCACGCCGAGCCATCGATCACTTCGCCCGAGCAACGCGGCTCTGACGCTCAGAGCCGCATCCCTCGCACCGAATCATGAATCGCTTCGCCCAACCAACGCGGCTCTGACGCCCAGAGCCGCATGCCTCGCGCCGAGTCATCGATAGCTTCGCCCGACCAATGCGGCTCTGACGCTCAGAGCCGCATGCCTCGCGCCGAGTCATCGTTAGCTTCGCCCAACCAGTGCGGCTCTGACGCTCAGAGCCGCGTCCTTCGCGCCGAGTTCATCGATCACTTCGCGGAACGGACTCGCTTCTGAATCTCGGGCATCGAGGCGTATCCTCGAAGCGCAGGCTTCCAGACAACTGGTTTCGGAGGATTTCATGAACGACGAGACGCGGCTCGTGCCGGCGGAGGTCACTTCTGCACTCGCAACGGAGACGATGCCGTTCGCGCCGGTCGCTGTCGCCGAGCTCACGACGAAGATGATCGCCGCGATCGATCTGATCGCCGCGCTGATTCCGGATCTTCGCAAGCCGCATCCGGCGACGAAGAAGAAGGTGCGCGGCGCGCGAACGGTTTCGCGCGATGCGGTCGTGGCCATCGTGGCGATGGTGGAGGCTTCGCGCTTGCTCCAGTCGATGCAGCTCGTGGACGTCGACCGCGCGCACGAGGTGCTGCAATTCGACGACGGTTTCCGCGTGCTCGACCAGCGCATCGAGATGCTCCGGGCTCAGGTGTCGTACACGGTCGAGGCGCGGTGGGCGGAGCTGGTCACGGGGGCGATGGACGCGTATCACATGGCCAAGCGGTACGCGAAGGATCCGCACTATCCGGAGCTCGCCCAGCACGTGGCCACCATCCGCGGCCACCTCAATCGCAAGAACGCCACTACGGGAACGAAGAGGAAGAAGACGAACGAGAACGCGTGAAATGACCGTCAGCGGCAGCGACGCCCGGACGTCAAAAAGACTCTGATCCTTTCCGGAAGTAGTGCTATCCTCCGCCGCTAACGTCCAACGGTTCCAGCCGGTCGAGCGGGTGTGACGGGTTGCAGGTCCCGGCAAAAGGAAGGCCTGATTGCCGCCGCTTTCTCGAGTCGCCATCCTTCTTCTCGCAGTGCTGTCCCTCTTCGGCAGCGTGACGGCCGCCGGGCAGAATCTGCGTCCCCGCAAGCTGGGCGAGCTGGAGCTTTTGCTCAGCGGTCTCACCGCCACGGCCGATCCGGCACGCGTTACGGTCCCCAAGAACACCGCCTCCGGCGTCCGCATCTCCATCCGCACCGGCAGCACGGAGCTCACCATCGCCGAGGCGCAGCATCTGCTCGGCGGCGCCTTCGTGGTGGAAGGCGATCTGGCCGGTCCCGGCCTCCCCGTTCCCGTCCGCCTGCCGCAGACGCCTCCTGCCGATCCGCTGATCGTCAACATTCCGCCGCTTCCGCAATCCGGGCTCTACTCGCTCTCCAACCTGCGCATCACCGTGGGCGGCAATACTGCGCTCGACATCACGCCCTCGCGCGTCGAGGTGGAGGTGATCGAGCAGGTGCTGATCACGTCGGTGGTCACGCGGCCGCTGACGCTGGACGAGATCAAGGCCAAGGGCATCATCCTCGACAACGATTCCTACCTCGGCTTCGAGTTCACGCTGGGCATCGCTCTCGATTCGAAGCGCGTCGATTTCACGTTCCCGGTGGTCTTCGACAACCGCGGCGTGGCCGTGCCGCAGCCCTTGCTCCCCGGCGGCGAACCGGAGCGGGCCACCATGCCGCCGCTCACGACGATCGTGCCGATGCTGCTCAAGCCAAGCGATGACGGCGCCATGCCGTCGGTGCGCCTGCCGAACGGCAAGATGGAAGAGGTGCGCATCCCCAGCGTGCTGGTGATCCCCGGCAACGTCGGCTACCTCAAGCAGTTCTTCTCGGCCAAGCTGTTCGTGGCCAACGGCGCGCCCGGCTCGTCGAACCTCACCGTGCACGACGTCACCGGCACGATCAAGCTGCCGGCCGGCAACGATCACGTGCGCGGCACGAGCGACGATCCGCTCGTGCTCCCTGACACCACCCGCGGTCCGCAGCCGCTGACGATGGGCATCGCCGCGAACGGAGCTGACGGCCTGCCCGGAACGGCCGACGACATCGCCACCTTCCGCCCCGGCGAGCAGGGCGAGGCGGAGTTCCTCCTGCGCGGCGAGAAGGAGGGCTTCCACCAGATCGACTTCGACATCCAGGCCACACTCGAAGGCCTGGTGACGGGTCCCGTTACCGTGAAGGGCGCCGGCAGCGGCGGCGTCCTGGTGCGCAATCCCTACTTCGACATGACGTTCACCGCCCCGGCCATCGTCCGCCAGGGCGAGCCGTTCAAGATGTACGTCACCGTCAACAACATCAGCCAGTCGCTGGCCAACGATGTGCGCGTGACGCTCGACGCCGCGCGCATGTCCGGCGCGCATCTCGTCGGCGAATCGACGAAGAGCATCGACACCCTCCTGGCGCGCGACTCGAAGATGCTGGAGTTCGACTTCGTGGCCGACCGCACCGGCCAGGTCGTGGCCACGTATCTCAATCTGGAGACGGACAACGGCTCCACCGGCACGCTCAAATTCACGCTCGGCGTCGGCGAGCGCGGCATCCCGCTCTCCCCTGATACGCTCGTGCTGCCGACCGCGGTCGATTACGTGCCGCAGGCGGTCGTGGCCGCGGCCATGCGCGTGCTCGGCCAGGCCTGGAGCATCGCCAACGCGCCGTCAGGAACGCTTCCGTCGAACGTGACGCGCATGTCGCGCGCGGTGGTGACGGAGAAGGCGCTGGCGCTGGCCGAGGCCGGACTGCGCACCGAGCTCGGACAGCCGGTCGAGGACGCGGTGCGCGACCTGCTCTTCGACTTCTACGGCTCGAACGGCAACGCCGCCGTCGATGCCGGCTTCGATCAACTGCTGCGCACCACCAACGCCGGCACCGATCTCACGCGCGCCATCGGCAACGCTCTCAAGACGACCGCCGACCTGGCCGGCGGCGCGGCCGCCTACGAGCGCACGGTCTCGCGCGTGGCCGCCTCGGGCCCGGCCTTCATCGCCTTCGCCTTCGGCAACGCCGCGGGCGCGCCGGTGACGGTGAAGCTCACCGACGGCAGCGGACACGAGAGCATCAGCGACGGCACGAGCAACACGTTCGTGAACGGTACCGTCAGCGCGGCCGTGGCCGTTCCGTTCGGGACCTCGGCCGGCGCATCGCGCCTCATCCTCCTGCCCACTCCGACCAGCAAGCCGTACACGCTGGAGCTGACCGGCACGGGCAGCGGCACGATCGACCTCAGCGCGTCCGTTCCTTACTTCGGCGACGTTCGCCGCGGAACGGCGCAGCTGAACATCACGCAGGGCGCGCACTACCGCATCGTGGCGGACGAATTCCTCACCGTCGACATCGACTCGAACGGCGACGGCTTCACCGACTCGCACCAGAACCTGACCGCGGAGACCCTGCGCGCCGAGGGACCGCGACTCATCTCGGCCAACGTCATCGGACCGGAGACGCTGGCCGGCGCCGCGCCGTTCGGCTTCCAGACGGCCATCCTGTTCGACCGCATCGTGGACGCCACCTCGGCGAGCAACGTCGTTCATTACACGATCCCGAACAACCGCATCGTCTCGGCCAGGCGGCAACTCTCCGGACGCCTCGTGTTCGCATCGCTCGAACAACCCGAGGGACCGTATGTCGGGACGCAACTCTCGGTGAGCGGCATCCGCGACCTGAGAAGCGAAGCCGGACCGGCGGCCACGGTGCCGTTGGGCTCGCGGCTGACGGACATCGGCGCGGTGGTGTCGGGACGCGTGCTGATGTCGGACGGCACGCCGCTGGCGAACGCCCTCATCACCTACTCCCAGAACCCGGAATTCCTCTGCATCCCGCCGCTCGATGAATACCGCGGCCTCACGCAGCTCCGCACCGGCAACGACGGGCGCTACGAGCTGCGCTACGTGCGGCAGGACCGCTGCGGCATGGCCTTCCTCGTGGCCACGCGCGACCCGGTCACCGATGCGTTGCGCCAGGTCTCCAGCTCCGTGCGCGCGGCGGGCGAGCAGATCGTGCTCGACATCGCCATGCTCGGACGCGGCTCGGTGGGCGGCATCGTGCGAGGTCTCAACGGCGCGCCGGTGGCAGGAGCGACGGTGGTCGTCTTCAGCCAGACCGACACGCAAAGCTCCGGCAGCGCGCTCTCCGACTCGCAGGGACGCTATCGCGTCGACGACATCGTCGTCGGGGCGGTGACCGTGCGCGCGGTGCTCGAGGCCGCGCTCGGCAAGAGCTTCGGACGCATCGACCGCGCCGGGAGCGTGGCCACGGTCGACCTCACCCTCGACGGCGGCACCGTCACCGCCCACGGCACCGTGCGCCGCGTGCAGGGCAGCGACATCCTGCCGCTGCCGAAGCTGCAGGTCGTCTATCGCGTCAAGTCCAACGACGGCTTCAGCTTCATCCCGGTCGGCCTCACGGAGACCGACGACGACGGCAAGTACCTCCTGACGGGATTGCCGACCGGCGAATACCGGATCGAGGCGGCGCTCAACACGCGCGACCGCGGCTCGGCCACCGGCGTGGCCGGCGCGGGCGACATCCTGGCCCGCGACATCAACATCGTCATCGGCAACGAAGGTTACGGCACCGTGCGCGGCGTGGTGCGTTTCCCCGACGGCGCGCCGGCCTCGGACGTCGTCGTCTCCGTCGACGACCGCGGCGTGCTGACCGGAGCGGACGGCACGTTCGAGCTGGTGGGATTGCTCGTGAAGCCCACGCAGCAGCAGACCGTCCGCGCGCAATCGCGCGACGGGCTGCGCGAAGGCTCGACCAAAGTCCTCATCAGCCAGCCGGACCAGCTCCTGACGAACATCGCCATCACGCTCTCCGGCGTGGGCACGGTCGAGTTCACGGTCCTCGACGCCAATCACAATCCGGTCGCGAACCAGGAGGTCGACCTCCTCGGCGCCTGCGCCAATCTCTGCGGCTGCTCGGCGAAGAACACGAACGCGCAGGGCAAGGTCACGTTCACGAACATCCGCCTGGGCAACGTGCACGCGCGGGCCATCCGCTCGTCGGGCGAGTTCTGGGATCAGGCCGACGCCGTGGCTTCGCTGCCGTCCGACGGCGCCAGCGCCTTCGGCGTGCTGATCTTCCCCGGCGCCGGCACGGTCACCGGCACGGTGCTCAATCCGGACAACACTCCCGCCCTCGGCGCGGACGTGATCCTGCGGGCCAAGGTCTTCGATCCCGACATCTGCAGTCTCACTTCCGGCCAGGCGCAGCGCATGCGCACCGACTCGCAGGGCAAGTTCCGCTTCAACGGCGTGAACGTCGGCTCGGTGAGCGTCACCGTCACGCATCCGTTCTTCACCACGTCCATCGGCGCGCAGGGCACGCTCACCGCGAACAACGGCACGGTCGACTTCTCACCTCTCAAGCTCGTCAACACCATCTCCGGCGTGCTCTCCGGCCACGTCTATCTGCCGGACGGCGTCACGCCCGCCGGCGCGGGAGTGGAAGTGACGGCGGTCGGACCGTTGCCCGAGGTGACGGTCACCACCAACGCCGATGGCTACTTCGAATTCGCCAAGATCTTCCCGGGCGGCAATTACTCTCTAACAGCTACCGATCCGGTCACCGGCGGACTGCGCCGCGACACCATCACTCTGGTGGCCGCGCAGGACGTGGTGCACGACATCCGCCTGAAAGGACGCGGCACGGTCAACGTGCGCGTCGTGGACGGCGCGGGCAATCCGGTCAACACGGCCTTCGTCCGGCTCGAGGAAACGCAGTATCCGAACCGCGTCTACGAAGCAGCCATCGCCGCCTCGAACGGCGGCGTGGCCACGTTCGTCAACGTCTATGAAGGCCCGGTCACCGCGCGCGCCAGCGACGCCTTCGCGCGCGGCGGCCGCTCCTCCTCGACGCTGGCCGGCGCAGACTCCACGCTGGACATGACCGTGGCGCTCACCACCACCGGCACGGTGAAGGGCACGTTCTATCGCGCCGACGGCACGACGCCGATTCCGTTCGGCAGCGTGAAGCTGATCGCCAACAACCAGACCATCGGCATGGCCACGACGGCCGGGAGCGAGAACGTGGGCACGTTCTCCTTCAGCTACGTCCCGGCCGGCTCGTTCCGGCTGGAAGCGCAGGACCCGCAGACCGCGCGCTCCGGCATCGCCGTGGGAACGCTGAGCACCGAGGGCGAGATCGTCGACGTGGCCATCGTCGCCCAGGGCGTCGGCCGCGTCACAGGCCTCGTCACCAGCAACGGCGCGCCGCAGCCGGGCGCTCTCGTCACGATCACCTCCGGCAACCAGTTCAGCACCATCACCCTCACGGATTCCACCGGCCGCTACGGCATTGACGGCGTGCCGCAGGGCTTCGTCACCGCCACGGCCAGCCTGTCCGGCAACTTCCTGGCCGGCACGAACAGCGGCAACCTCGCCGGCGAGGCCTCGACGCTCACGCTCGACGTGGCCCTGCGCGATTCGGGACGCATCACCGGCCACGTGCTGAGCTCCTCCGGGACCAGCGCCGCGCCGCTCTCGCTCGTCACCGTGCAGGTCGGCGGCACCGGCGGCGCGAAGCTCGAAGCGACCACGGACACCGCCGGGGCATTCGCCTTCGAGCGCGTCCCGGCCGGATTCGCCACGCTCAACGCCGAGGTCCTGGGCAGCATCGACAAGGCCGCAGGCGTGGCCGACGTCATCGGCTCGCAGACCACCGACGTCACGCTGCTCCTCAACGGCGTGGGCTCGATCAGCGGACACGCCCTCGACTCGGGCGGCGCGCCGACCGCGGGCGACATCACCGTCACCGGCAACGGCGGCTTCCCGTACACCTTCACCGTGCAGGCGCAGGCCGACGGCACGTTCGCGCTGCCGCAGGTGCTGGCCGGTCCGTTCACCGTCACGCTGAAGACCGTCTCCGGCGGGTTCACGCTCTACGGCACGGCCGGCGGCGAAGTGCTGCCGAACCAGACCGCCAGCATCAATGTGCAGGTCCAGCCGAGCGGCACGGTCACCGGCCTGGTGCGCCGCTCTGACGGCACCACGCCTGCCGTCGGCGCGAATGTCGTCCTGGTGCTCGACGGCAACCGCGGCTCGGTCACCGTGCAGGCCGGCAACGACGGCCGCTTCACCGCCCGCGGCGTGCCGTTCAGCACGTTCGTGGTGCGCATCACCGATCCGATCTCCACCGGCCTGGCTCTGTCCAGCGGCTCCATCGCCACGAACGGCGAGACCCTCGACCTCGGCACGATCGTCCTCGACGATCAGCCGGTGACGGTCGTCTCGATCGCGCCGGCCGACGGCACCATCGGCGTCTCGCTCACGCAGCCGATCGTGGTCACGTTCAGCGATCCGCTGCTGAACGCGAACGGCATCACCGTCAAGCGCGGCGCGGCCACGCTCGGCGCGTCACCGGCGCTCTCCACCGACAAGAAGGTGGTCACGCTCACCGGCACGTGGCCCGACTCCGCCGAGATCACGGTCGTCGTCAGCACGTCGGTCACCGACGTCTTCGGCCGCCATCCGGCCACCGCTGCCGCGAGCGGCTTCTTCACCATCGACACCAGTGGACCGGTGGTGGCCGGCGCCGTTCCCGCGAGCGGCGCCATTCAGGTCCCCGCGAACACGACGATCGTGGTCACCTACAACGAAGCGCTGGCGGCGACGAACGATCCCAACGCCGTCGTCGAGCTCCAGCGCGCCGGCAGCCCCGTGGCCGGCAATGCCGTGGCCAGCTCGAACACGAGCTTCGTCTTCACGCCGTCCGCGCCGCTCCTGGACAACTCGATCTACACCGTCAAGGCCACCGGCGCCCGCGACGTCAGCGGCAACCTCCAGACGCAGAACTTCACCTCGACGTTCGCCACCACCGACACCATCGCCCCGGTGCTGACCGTGGCCACGCCGGCCAATGACTCGTGGTCGCGCAACCTGAGGCCGTCCATCCAGGTGAACGCCGTCGATCCGACGAGCGGCGTCGCCAGCGCAACGGCTGCTCTGAAGCTCGACAACCAAAGCGTCACGCCGCAGGTCTCCGGCGCCACCATCTTCTACACACCGGCTGCCGATCTCGCCGAAGGCACGCACGCGCTCGAAGCGTCGGTCGAAGACCGCGCCGCCAACCGCGGGTCCGTGACCAGCACGTTCAAGCTGGACGCTACCGCGCCGTCGGTTCCCGCGCTCACCGGCATCAGCGAAGGGGGCACGCTCACCGGCACGCTGACGCTCGGCGCCACGTCCACCGACGCCACGTCCGGCGTGGCCCGCATCGACCTCTTCGTCGAGAACAGCAACTTCCTGGACGTCTTCCCGGCCGCCTTCTCGACCAGCTACAACACGGTCAGCCTCTCCGACGGCTGGCACGTCTTCAGCGCCGAGGCTGTTGACGTGGCTGGCAACGTCAGCGCGCGCTCGGCCGGCGTCAACGCCCTGGTCAACAACAAGCCACTCACGCTCACCTTCATCAGCCCGCCGGCGAACACGCAGTTCCGCGACGTCGTGGCCACCAGCGCCACCGCCAGCGAGCCGGTGACCTCGATCATCTTCACCGCGGCCGGCCAGACCGTCACCGACACCACCTCGCCGTACGAGGCCACGTTCACGCTCACCGGCGCGCCGGAAGGTCCGCTGGTCATCACCGCCAGCGCCACGGCCGGCAGCGGCGAGACCGCCCAGGCCACGCGGACGGTGATCGTCGACCGCACGCCGCCGGCCCGTCCCGACGTCACCCGCATGACCGCCGAGCCGCCCAACAACGGCAGCTCGCTCGTCTTCGGCTACTCGGGCGCGGTGGAGCCCAACGCCACGGTCGAGATCACCAACACCGCCACCAGCGCCTTCACCTCGGTCAAGGCCTCGAGCGACGGCGGCTTCTCCATCTTCATCGCCGGCTCGATCGACGATCCTTTATCGGTCACCGCCGTCGACGCGGTCGGCAACCGCAGCGAATCCGCGGCGATCTCCATCCGCTCCACCCCGTCGCTGCCGCCGTCGGCAGGCTCCACCACGCTGCACTTCGACGGCATCCTGGTCGACCGCGTCGGCAGCGCCAGCGGCGCGCTCACGCCGGACGGCAATCTCGACGCCGTCTTCACCGTCAGCCTGGCCATCGGCGACGGCGTCACCCGCACCATCAGCTACATCGACCTCACCGGCCCGGCCACGCGCAGCACGCGCAGCGGCAACCCGCCGCTCGGCGTGGCCCAGGACCCCGGCTCGGCGCTGCTCAACAACGCCACGGGCCAGATCAACTTCCCGGTCACCTCCGGCACGACGCTGACGCTCTTCGCCGCCGACGCCGGCTTCATCCAGGAAGGCGCCACCTACACCGTCAAGGCGGTCTTCACCGACGGCTCGCAGTTCGTCGGCACCGAGTACATCGTGCCGCGCGAAGACGCCACGTACGTGGCCCACTCCGCCGACGTCACGGCCCAGCCGCCGTCGGTCATCGTCACCGCCACGACGCCCGGCACGACCACTCTCACCGTCAGCAACATCCGCGACATCGAGGGCAACCTCGTGCCGGACGGCGGCAGGATCGCCCTCAGCGCGGTCAACGGCGCGTCGAAGAACGCTCTCGGCGCCGTGTTCAACTCCGCCGGCGGAACGATCAGCGGCGGCACGCCCGCGGCCAACAATCCGTCCTTCCGCGTCTTCACCATCAGCGGCGGCTCGGTGACCGCCACCTATTCGAGCGCGCCGGTCATCCCGGCTTCGCTCACCGGCGCGCGGGCGCTCGTGCAGGTGCTCGGCGCGGACGCCACGGACAACGTGCTGGGCGTGGAGGCGATCTCCACGATCGATCTCAATCTGCGCCTCTCCACCGATCCGGCCATCGTGCACGCCGCGCCGGCCTCGCTCTACGCCGACCGTTTCGACCGCCGCTCCCAGATCCGCGTGCAGGTGCGCGACGCGGCCGGCAACCCGGTGGTGGACGGCACGAAGGTGCTGCTCACCGCCGCCAACAACGGCTCGATCGTGGGCTGCTGCTTCATCGGTTCCGCCGGCGGCACGATCATCGGCGGCGCCAACTCCCCCACCAGCAGCATCTATCGCGCCTTCACCGTGGCCGGCGGCGAGATCACGGCCGAGTACTCCTCCTCCGGCGTGCAGTCGAGCGTCGGCGAAGTGAAGACCGCCGTCATTCAGGTGCTCCCCGCCGACGCCAGCGGCGCGCGCACGTCGCAGAACGCGACCGGCATCGCCTACATCGCCCTGCCGGGAGCGGCCAAGACGGAGATCGAGGTCTCCCCCGAGACCGTACCGTACGTCTTCCCCAACCCGCCGGTCGTGCAGGTGGACGTGCACCACGCCCACGACGCCCGGGCGCGCCTCGTGCCCGACGGCGCGAACCTGCTCGTCTCGGCGTCGAACAACGCCGCCTTCGTGGGCTGCTGCTTCATCGGCTCGGCCGGCGGCACGATCGCCGACGGCACCGTCTCGCCGACCAACTCCATCTACAAGTACTTCCCGCTGGTGAACAACTTCTTCCGCACCACCTGGACGCAGCAGGGCGTGCAACAGGTCAACAGCGGCGAGGAGCGCACGTCCATGGTGCAGGTCGTGCCGGGCGACAACACCGGCGCGCGCATCGACCAGCAGGCCATCGGCACGAAGCCGATCAAGATCCTGGGGCCGATGAACGCCCGCGGCTTCGCCACGCAGTCCACCATCTTCGGCGACGGCAACCTGCAGACCACCACCGTCCGCTTCGAGCACATCCTGGACACGCAGGGCAATCCGCTGCCGGACGGTTCCCGCGTGGTGGTCAGCGCGGCCTCGTCGGTCACGTTCGTCGGCTGCTGCTTCATCGGCTCGATCGGCGGGCAGATCGTCAACGGCGATCCGTCGCCGACGGCGAACTTCAAGGTCTTCACCATCGAGGACGGCGGCATCGACGTGCTCTACGGAAACCAGGGCATCGTCTCCGGTCCCAGCGAGACCAAGACCGCCAACGTCGTCCTGGCGCAGGCCGGCGCGAGCGGCGAGCGCCTCAGCCAGCTGGCCCTGGGTATCGTGCCGGTGCAGACCGTGGGCACGGCCTCGGCGCAGCTCATGGCCTCACCGTCGACGATCTTCGCCGACGGCAACGATCACCGGTCGCAGATCACGATCAGCGACATCAAGGATCTCCTCGGCCGCCCGGTCCCCGACGGCACCCTGGTCGGAGTCTCGGCCAGGAACAGCGTCTCCTTCATCGGCTGCTGCTTCATCGGCTCGCAAGGCGGCACGATCCTCGGCGGCACCACGGCCGCCAACAACGCCAACTTCCAGGTCTTCCCCGTCACCAGCGGTCAGGTGGTCGTGCAGTACTCCTCGCAGGGACTGAACGTCACCGACGACCGCACCGCCAACGTGGTGGTGGTGGCGGTGAACGCGCAGAGCCAGGTCATCAGCACGCAGGCCATCGGCGTCGTGCCGGTGCGCCTGGTCGGTCCGATGAGCGTCACCGTCACGGTCTCGCCGGCCGATCTCTCCGCGCACGCTCCGGCGCAGACCTCGCAGATCACGCTCACCGATCTGAAGTCGGCCGAAGGCTTGCCGCTGCCCGACGGAACGAAGGTCGGCATCAGCGTGAACAACAGCGCCACGTTCATCGGCTGCTGCTTCATCGGCTCCGCCGGCGGCACCATACTCTCCGCCGGCACGCTGCCCGACGACGGCACGCCCGCGGCCAACAACGGCAACTTCAAGGTCTTCACCGTCACCGGCGGTCAAGTGCGCGCGGTCTACGACGGCACGGCCATCACCGCCGGCAACAACGAAGTGAAGACCGCCAACGTGCAGGTGGTGCCGGTGTCGAGCACGAACAGCGTGCTGACCACGCGCGCCCTCGGCGTGGCGCCGGTGCGCATCAACGGCGTGGCCTCGGCCACCGGTTCCGGACCGGCCACGCTGAAGCTGCCCGGCACGACCACGATCACCTTCTCCAACATCCGCGACGCGGCCGGCCACGTCGTGCCCGACGGCACGCCGGTGGCGGCCAGCGTCGGCAACTCGGCCACGTTCACCGGCTGCTGCTTCAACAGCTCGGTAGGCGGCACGATCCTCAACGGCAACGCCTCGCCGTCCGGAGCGCAATGGAAGTGGTTCACCGTCAGCGGCGGCGCCATCACCATCGACTACTCCACGCAGGGCGTCACGGCCGGCCTGCCCGCGGTCACGCGCTTCCAGCTCGTGCCGGCCCGCAACGACGGCACGGTCTACGGCGGCGCCACGTTATCCGGCGGCCTGTTCAGCCTCACCCTGACGAATTGACATCGATGAGACCCGAGAACCGCATGAGCCTTCGACGTGACGCATTCCGCAGCCGCTGGGCGACCTCGCACCGGCTGATCGCCACACTGCTGCTGTCGGTGCTGCCGGTGAGCATGCTCGCGCAGACCGGCCCGCCGCGGCGCACGGTGCGGCCAACGCCCGCCCTGTCGCAGAGTGTCGTTGCCCAAAGCGCCACCGAAATCCCTTTCTTCGGTCCCAAGAAATTCGTCCGCACCACCGGTGCCAAGAACGTCTACACGGTGACGATCGACGTCCCGGTCTGGCTGCAGGCGCCGTTCCGCCTGCACGTGCAGAACGGTGAGGCGGACGGCACGTTCCGCGTCTCGTCCGCCACGGTCAAGATCAACGGCACGGAGATCCTTCGCCAGAGCGATTTCAATCAGAACGCTGCGTCGTACGACCGTACCGTCACGCTCACCGCGCACTCCACGCTCGAGGTGACGCTGGCCAGCAAACCCACCTCTTATCTAGTTTTCTGGATCTACGGCGCCCCGGCCGATCACACACTGCCTCTCCTCACCTGGGTCCGTCCGCCGAACGGATCGATCATCAACAGCACCACGCCGCAACTGGTCGTGCAGTACGACGACGTCGTTGGCGCCGGCGAGCCGGGCGCCTCCGGCGTCGACCTAGCCTCGCTCGTAGTCAGCATCGACGACGTTGACCTCAGCGCGCTCTTCACCCGCCGCTCCGACGAAGCGTCTGCCGACATCCGCACCGAGTCGCCGCTCGCCGAAGGGCTGCATACGTTCAAGGCCTCGATCAAAGACCTGGCCGGCAATCGCCGCGAAGTCGAAGGCCAGTTCCGCATCGACCTCACTCCGCCGGCCATCGCTTTCACCGCGCCGGCGGCCGGAACGTATCTGGCCACGCGCACGCCGGCCGTGGCGGTCGGCTATTCCGATTCGGTCGCCCTCGACCTGGCCTCGCTGGACGTCGAGGTCGACGGCACCGCGCTGAATCCGTCGCAGATCACCGCCGGACCGAGCAGCGCGACCATCCAGACCGGCACGCTCGACGAAGGACCGCACCAGATCACCGCCTCGATCCGCGACGCCGGCGGCAATCTCTCCACCGCCAACGTGGCCTTCAATGTCGACGTCACCGCGCCGGTCATCGTCATCGCCCAGCCGGCCCCGAACACGCGCATCGGCAGCGTCAATGTCCCGGTCACGCTCACCTGGTCGGACGCGCAGGGCGTCGTCCCCACAACAGCCGTCGGACGCATCGACGGCAATGCCGTCACGCTCACCACCACCGACGACGGCGCCACCGTCGAGCTCCTGCAGCTCGCCAACGGCCCGCACACGTTCTCCGCGAGCGTCGCCGACCGCGCCGGCAACACCGGTAGCGCGACCATTCCGTTCATCGTCGACACCACCGTGCCGTCCATCCAGGTGGTGGCGCCTCCGGCCGGCGCGAACATCAAGACCAACCTTCCCTCGATCGGAATCGAATACTCCGACGACCAGGGCGTGGCCGTCGATTCGCTGAAGGTCACCATCAATACGGCGGATCAGACCACCCTCTTCACCAAGACGCCCGGCTCCGCCACCGCGACCCTCGTCACGCCCTTGCCCGAGGGGACGACCACCGTGGCCGCGGAGATCCTCGACACCACCAACAACCTCGGCAAGACCACCTCGACGTTCCTCGTCGACACCATCGCCCCGGCCGGCACGATCGTCGCCCCGGCCGCGCGTGTCCGCTCCGCCACGCCGCTCGTCAACATCGAGTACGCCGACTCGGGCAGCGGCATCGACTCGACTTCCGTCGCCCTCACCGTCGACGGCGCCGCGGTGACGGGCGTCCTCTCGCCCGGCCCCGACTCCGCGTCCGGCACGTTGGTCACGCCCCTGGCCGACGGCCCGCACGCGCTGCAGATCGGCTTCGCCGACCGCGCCGGCAACGCCGCCACGCGCTCGGCCTCGTTCGTCGTCGACACCGTCGCGCCGCAGCTCGAGATCGCCGTGCCGGCGATGAACACCTTCGTCAACACCTCCACGCCGCCGTTCCGCATCGCCTACAGCGATGACGGCACCGGCGTCGACACCGCCACGCTGCAACTGACGCTGCGCCAGGGAACCGACGCACCGATCGACGTCACCTCGTATGTGACCGTCACGCCTTCCGAGGCCGCGGGGCTCGTGCCGCCGTCGGCGCCTCTCACGGACGGCACCTACCACCTGCGCGCGGTGATCCTCGACCTGGCCGGCAACGAAAGCGTGGCCGAGACCTCGTTCGAAGTCGACACGGTCGCTCCGACGGTCGAAGTCGTCACACCGGCGGCGAACGGCTACGTCGCTTCGTCCACGCCGCAGTTCGCCATCTCCTGGAACGACGCCCTGAGCGGCGTCGATCTCGCCAGCGCGGCCATCTTCATCGACAGCGTCAACCGCACCGGACGCTTCACGCTCACCGCGGCCGGCGCGACCGGAAAGCTGCAGAGCACCGAAGCGCTGGCGGACGGACTGCACCAGATCCGCGTGCTCGCCTTCGACCGCGCCACGAACGCCGCGGCCGTCGTGCAGCAGACCTTCACCGTCGACACCATCGCGCCCACCGTGGCCATCGACGCGCCGACGCACGGCAGCTACGTCGGACAGGCTCCGTACCACTTCGACGTGCAGTACGCCGACGTCGACAGCAGCGGCATCGATCCGGCGTGGGTGGTGATCACCATCGACGGCGCCGACCGCACCGCGGAGTTCTCGATCACGCCGTCGGCCGCCACGGCTACCATCACCGCCGCCCTCGCCGACGGCTCGCACACGATGAGCGTCTCGGTGCTCGACTGGGCCGGCAACTCCGCCAGCGCCACGTCGGCGTTCACCGTCGACGCCACGCTGCCCGTCGTGCAGATCACCTCGCCGGTTGCGAATTCGTGGCACAGCGGCGGATCGCTGCAGGTCGAAGGCACCGTGCAGGACGCCTCGCCGGTCACCATCGACGTGAACGGCGTCGTGACGCTCGCCTCGAACGGCACCTTCCACGCCACCGTCCCGACCACCGAGGGATCGTTCGTCATCCGCGCCACTGCCACCGACGCCGCGAGCAACATCGGCACCGCGCAGGTCACGGTCAACGTCGACTCCAACCCGCCGGTCATCACCATCACCTCGCCGGCGCCCGGCTTCACCACGTCGCAGTCGTCGTTCACGCTCTCCGGCACCGTCGCCGATACCTCGACGGTGACGCTGCTGCTCGACGGCGCGCCGCTGGCCCTCACGAACAACGCCTTCTCGACGGTGATCGCGCTCGACAGCGACGGCAAGAAGACTGTCACTCTCACCGCCACCGACCAGGGCAACAACAGCAGCATGAAGAATGCGGAAGCGACGCGCGACACCGTGGCGCCGCAGGTCACCGTGGCCGCGCCGGCCGCGAACGCCGTCGTCGGCACGACGCCGGTCACGCTCAGCGGCACGATCCAGGACGCCACCGCCACGACGGTGACCGTCGACGGCGCCGCCGCCACCGTCACCGGCGAGGCCTGGCAGATCACGGTCGACGGCCTCAGCGAAGGCCCGAAGACGTTCGCCATCGTGGCCACCGACGCCGCCGGCAACTCCACGCCGGTCTCCCACCAGATCACCGTCGATCTGGCCGCGCCCGTCGTCACCATCACCGCGCCGCTCTCCGGCGCGCTGACGAAGGAAGCGACCGTCAACGTGACCGGCAGCGTCACCGACACGACGCTGACCACCGTCACGATGTCCGGCGTCACCGCCGTGCTGCAGCCCGGCTCGGGACCCGATCAGAAGCTCTTCACGCTGACCGCCGTTCCTCTCGCGGACGGCGACAACTCGCTCACCGCCGTGGCCACCGATGCCCTCGGGCGCACCGGTCAGGCGTCCACGATGGTCACGCGCGACTCCATCGCGCCGGTCGTCAGCATCGACGGCCCGTCCCTCATCACCCGCACGCGCACCAGCCGCTTCACCGCCGCCGTGGTCGAGAACCTGGCCATCCGCGACGTCGTCTTCAAGCTCGCGGACATCACTCTCTCCACGCAGACCACGGCGCCGTTCGCCTACGACGTCATCGCCCCCGCCACCTCCGCGCCGGGCGACACCCTGCTGCTCACCGTCACCGCTACCGACACCGCCGGCAACATCACTACCGTCTCGAAGGAGCTGCGCGTCACGTCCGACGGTGCCGTCAGCGGTCTCGTGCTGTCCGACGTCACCGGCCATCCCATCCGCGCCGCCGTCGTGCGCGTGGCCGGCCAGCCGCGGCAGACCGTCACCGATGAGCGCGGCCGCTACGCACTGCCGGCCAACGATCAGAATCTCGTGCTTCTGTTCGACGCGCCGGCCGATGCACCTGCAAACGCTACGCAGCCGATGACGTCCGTCGAGCGCACCGTGGCCATCCAGACTGCCGTCGGCACGATTCCGGTCGACGCCCGCCTCACCCCGCGCGGCAGCGGAACGATGGTTTCGTCGACCGGAGCAACACTCTCGGGAACGAACGTCCAGGTCACCATCCCCAGCGGCGCCGTGGCCACGACGACCCGCTTCTATCTGACGCTCCTCGGCGCGCAGGGTCTGCCGAACCTGCTGCCGCTGGGCTGGAAGCCGGCGGCCGCCTTCGATCTGCACGCCGCCGGCGACCTGACGCCGAACGTCTCCTTGAGCGCCACGTTCAGTGCCACTCCCGACGCCACGCTGCATCTCGTGCAGTACGACCGCGCGCTGCACGCCTGGACGACGCTGATGCCGAACGTGGCCCGCACCTCCGGCGGAGTGGTCCAGGCCTCGCTGCCCGCCGCCGGTTCGTACGCCCTCGTCGTGGCCGACGACGTGAACGTCCCCGCGCCGGTGGCCGGTCAGCTCCTTTCCGGCGTGGCCATGCAGCCGATCCCCGACACCGCCACCAGCAGCGGCAACGTCAATCCGCCCACGCTGCCCACCACCGGCGGGTCCGCCGTCGGTACGCTGACCGTGCATTCGCCCACGCCGCTCCCCTCAGGAACAGTGGTCCAGGCCGAGGTCACCGAGACGTTCTCGCTGGCCGCCGGCCAGACCGCATCCGAGGAGAAGCGGATGCAGGACATCGTGCTCTTCCGCGACGGCGCGGACCTCAGCGCGCAATTCCCGATCGTCCCGGCGCGCAGCTTCGAGTCGGGCGAGATCACCGAAGGCCGCGTCCATCTCGACATCCTGGCCGGACGCGAAGCCGTTCGCGGCAGGACCGGCGGCGCGCAGGCGCTGACGCTCACCGCCGGCGACGCCGACTTCACGGTCCCCGCGGGCTCGCTCCCCGAGGACCTGGCCATCTCGGCGACGCCGACGGTGCTGTCCAGCTTCCTGCCTTCGACGGCAACGGCCTTCCCGGTCGCGGAAGTGATCCTCGATTACGGCGGCATCGCCCTCGGCACCTCGGCGGTGCTGTCGCTGCGCGCCGGCGTCATTCCGTCGAGCGACACCGTGGTCATCGCCCGTGTGGTACGCATCGACGGCGTGCCGCGCGTGGTGGTCGTGGCCGGGACGGATCTCGTGGGCGGCCGTTACGTTTCGAAGGACCTCGGGCCGCTGGCCGGTCTGCGCATCGACGGGCGCTATGTGTTCTACCGCATTAGTCAGCCATGGGGACTGGCCGCCGGTCATGTCGGCCTGCCGTCATCCGCGACGTCGGCGGTTGTCCAGATTGGGAACTGGCCGTTCGTGGCCGTCACCGATGCCGCCGGCGACTTCGCGACCATCGCTCCGGCCGGCAACACGCGCTTCGTGGCCTCCGTACCGCGCACTTCGCTCTCCGGTGACACCACCGCCTCCGTCACCAGCGGCGCCGTCGCTTCCGCCAACATCAATCTGACCGCGCAGGTCACCACCGGCACCGTCGCGCCGGCCGACGGCGCCATTCATGTGCCGACGTCGGCGCAGATCGAGATCACCGCCACCGCGCCGCTGCGCGTGACCTCCGCCAACGCCGCCACCGTCCGGCTGCGCAACGCGGCCAACCAGAGCGTGGCGTTGCGCTTCGTCTTCTCCGGCAGCGGCCGCGTCCTGGCCGCGGTGCCGCAGACGCTGCTGGCCGCCGGCGAGACGTACACGCTCACCGTGCAGGGCCTCACCGACATCTACGACGGCAACGTCTCCATCGCCCCGGTGACGTTCACCACCGAGCCTGACACGCCGCCCAACTACGACACGCAGCGCATCTCCTTCACCATGCCCAACGCCGACGGCCTGGTCACCGTCAGCGCGCCGGCCGGCTCGCTGCCGCCCGGCACGCGCGTCATGATCGTCAACGCCGGCAACGGCATCGTCGTCTCCTACACCGCCGGCAACGACGGCTCGTTCAGCGGCACGTTCCCGGCCACCATCAACGACCGCCTCATCGTCACCATCAGCGATCCCAAGGGCAACGTCATTACCTTCGAGCGCAGCCAGTTCGTGGCCACGGACGGCAGCGGCCGCACCGCCATCGGTCCCGGCGGCGGGATCGTGGAAGGTCCGGGCGGCGTGCAGCTGCGCATCCCCGACGGTGCGCTCGAGTCCGGGGCCGTGTTCCGCATCGAGTCCTTCGGCGCCGGCGCCTATCCCGATCAGCCCAACGTTCCCGGCGGCACGTTCGGCGGCGGCCTGCGCATCATCTCCGAGCAGAAACCGAAGCTGAAGAAGGAAGGCGATCTCGTCTTCCCGCGCCCCGCCGGCGCGCCGGACGGATCCTTCTATTACATCTACAAGCGCCTCAACGGTCCGAACGGCCAGATCGCCTACGAGACCATCGACCACGCCTTCGACGACGGCCACGGCAAGGTCGTCACGGCGTCGTATCCGTTCATCGGCTGGAAAGACTCCGTCGTGGCCTGGAACGCCAAGGCCGACTTCGGCGGCCTGGGATTCGGTCTGGGCGCGGAAGTGATCTTCTCGATGATGTACACCTACGACGCGCTGATGCCGGGCTCACCGATCCTCGGCGCGGTGGCCGGGCACGTCTATCGTCCGGTGTGGGAGCCCGGCGCCACCGCGCCGCGTTACGAGCCGGTCGAGAACGCCTTCGTGAAGGTCAAGGAAGGCACGTCCGCCGAGATCCAGACCATCGCCCGCACCGGGCCGGACGGCACGTTCACGCTGTGGGACCCGCACTACACCGGCGGGCCGGTGGACGTCGAGGCGCGCTACGGCGACGAATACGCCGCCAACACCGCCTTCGAGGCCAATCCCTCCAACACCCGCGCCAACGCCTTCGGCAATCTCCTCATGACCTACGGCTACGCCGCGGAAGTGAACCTCACCTTCGCGGCCACCACGCCGCCGCCACCCTCGCCCGACGTCGAAGTGAACGTCATGCGCCTCGACCAGGCGCATGGCCTCCTGCGCACCGACATCAACGGCGTCGTCTCCGCCGAGACGCCCCTGCTCATCGGCTTCAAGTTCCGCAACGGCGTCAACGCCGTCGTCCAGAACGCCACCGTGAACGGCGAGGAGTTCGCCGTGCGCGCCGACGACGGCGGCATCGGCACCGGCGAGCGGATGGATTTCATCCTCTCCTCGCTCTACACGCCGCGCAACGCCGGCACGTTTGAAGTGAAGGCCACCGCCCTCGATCCGCTCGGCGGCGCGCCGACGCAGGTGCAGCACACCTTCCTGGTCGTGGCCGGCACCGGTTCGAACAACACCAGCATCCCCAACGTGGCCCCGGACTGGATCACCCGCAAGCTCGTGCCCAAGGCCAACGCCGTCGGCGTGGCCGTCGACATCCTGCCGCAGGTCGTCTTCACCGAGCCGGTCGTGAACGTCGTGGCCGGCCTGCAGTTCACCAGCGACTTCGGACCGGTGGCCTTCAAGCTGGCCGCGTCCGGCGTCGACGCCCAGGGCCAGCCGCGCACCATCCCCGACCTCTTCCTCGAGCCGGCCAGCACCAAGGTCACGGCCATCACCATCGTTCCGATCGGCGGTCTCTACTTCAACACCAACTACACGCTGCGCCTGACCTCGGCCATCGAGGACACCGACGTCGGTCCCACCGGGCCCGAGCCGCGCCACTTCCCCGACCGGACGCTCAACTTCAAGACCATCGATCCGGAGCCGCTCGGCGATGCCAGCGAAGAGTTCTACGCCCCCGCCGTGGCCGTCGTCGGCGACTACGCCTACGTCGCCAAGCAGTCCACCGGCAACGGCGTCATGGCCGTCTACGACATCACCGACCCCGAGGAACTGAACGAGCTCGGACGGGCCGCCCTGCTGGGCATGCCCACACACATCTCCGCCGAAGGCGAGTCGCCGATGAACGACGGGCACACCCTCGTCGCCGCAGGCTCCGGTCTCAAGTACACGCCGCCCGGACCGTCCAACGTCTATCTCTTCGACGTGCGTACGCCGGAAGCCCCGAAGCGCGTCGGCGTCGTCACCGTCGCCGAGAGCGTGGAGGAAGGGATCGTCCTCCGGCTGGCCCTGCACAAGAGCTTCCTCTACACCATCACCTTCCCGCACGGCATCCAGGTCATCGACGTCCAGCGCGCCCTCGACATCCACCGCCAGGCCGAGAACGATCCGGCCCAGCGCGTGCGCATGGGCTACGACATGACCGTGGCCGGGCGCGGCTTCGGCCAGGCCGCGGTGGTCAGCTCCGTGGCGGTCATGGATCCGAACACCGGCTTCAAGGCCCACCTCATGGATCTCGCCGCCGGTGAATACCTCGTCGGCAACAGCAACCGCACGCTGATCATGGCCACCGGCTCCACGCCCTTCGTCATCCTCGATCCCACCGAGACCTCGCCGCGGATGACCCAGGCGCCGGCCACCACCGAAGGCCTGCTGCAGTTCGGCCGCTCCATCACCCTCACCCGCTCCGGCAACCGCGATCTGGCCCTGATCGTCGGCACCGGCCAGGCCAACAACGCCTCGGGCGTGCTCGAGACCGGCACGGCGCTCTATATCTTCGACCTGCTCAATCCGCTCGTGCCGAATCTCATCGGCTCCTACATCGTCGACGGCTCGGCCAGCGACGTCGAAGTGACCGGCACCACCGCCGTCGTGGCCACCGCAGCCGGCGCACTCACGTTCAGCATCGCCGACCCGGCTCACCCGCAATACCTGGGCATGGTGGAAGGCGTCGGCTATCGCATCGCCATCGGTCACGAAGGCGGATACCTCGTTTCCACCGGCACCACCTCGCAATCGCGCGCCGGAGTGCACGTGGCCTCGTTCAAGCCGGTGGTCATCATCAAGAAGGCCGATCCGGTGAACATCACCATCACCGACGGCGCCGGCAGCGTGAACGAGCCGCAGCGCGTCATCGCCGCCGAGGAGCTCCGGGTCAACGTCAAGGTCGTTCCGGTCGTGAGCGGTCTGGACGGCAAGGTCACCGTCCAGAACAAGCGCCTGCCGCGCACGGACGGCACCGACAACGGCTTCTACCCCTTCGGACCCTACGACGTGACCTGGACCAAACCGGAAAAGGGAGAGGGTTACTTCACGCTGCCGGCGGGTGTGCGGTTCGAAGATACCGACCTCGTCGCGCGCGCCGCCGTCGAGACTGACACCGGCACGCTGCAGAGCGCACCGCGATCGATCAAGCTGGGCTGGGTGCGTCTGGACATCGACTCGAACAACAACACCGAAATCGACATGCTCGACCGCGAGGCGGCGCGCAAGGGCCGCCGCTTCGGCTTCTGGGAAGCGGATCCCAACTACGACCCGAAACGCATCGCCGCCCTGAAAAAGGCCGACGTCATCGCTGACGGCGAAGAAGAGAAAGGCCTGACCGACTACTTCACCGTCCGCATCACCGTGAACAAGCTCTGGGAGACCGACGAGGCTGTTCGCCTTTATCTCGGCAGCGGCTCGCAACTCACCGACTGGACGATCGTCACCAAGCTGCAGGGTCCGAAGGACTACCTCCGCAATCAGGAGTACGCGCTCCAGCAGATCGCGGAGATCGCCGGCCCGGATCCCGAGAGCACTCCGGTCTGCAGCCCCACCAGCACGCGCATCCATACCGCGGGAGGCGGTGAATGCCGGCCCACCTCGGACGGATTCGTGACCCTGCCTCCCCTGCGGACCGGCACGTACGACTTCCTCGTGCGCTGCCGCGACTGCGGCAATCGCAACACCAACACGGTCGACCAGGGCCCCGATATGTGGCTCGAGCTCGTGTCAAAAACCGGCGCCGGCACACGCATCGACGAGTCGCGGACCGACATCCGGCCCTTCCGCCAATGGGTCACCTACGCCAACGTGCGCTCCAGGAGGCATGGCGGCCAGATGAAGCCGCTGGCATTCGCCGACATGTACCCGCGCAGCGAAACCTGGTACGCGGACGATCCTCACGAGCCGAAAACCAACATCCTCCGCGCATGGGCCAACGAGATGTCCGGCTGGAATTCCACCGCCAGCCGCATCCCCAAGTCTTCCCGGGACATCACCGTCATCGTGCACGGCTTCAACGTCGACGACTCGGCCATGCGCAACAAGTTCCTGCCGGCCTGGTTCAAGCGCCTCTATTGGGCCGGCCATCCCCTGCACCGGTTGCAGGGCGAGTGGCGCCGCCCAGACGATTCCGACAGCCCGGGCTGCGTGAAAAACTGCGCCCATACCGTCGGCATCTCCTGGCCGGGCAACTACGGGGCCGTGGAGCCGGGATACCCCGGCTGGCTGGTCGGCCTCCGCAACACCATCGCCGGCGGCCTCTTCCCCGAGGATGAGTATCGGGCTTTGGCCAGCGGTCCGGCCATCGCCAGGTACCTGCACGAGGTCAAGCGCGAGACCCCCACCCGGCGTATTCTCGTGGTCGCCCACAGCCTCGGCAATCTGGCCGTCAACAGCGCCCTCTCGCGGGAGGAGCTCGAGGACGGCCAGGTCGACCGCTACGTCATGAACGAAGCGGCCTTCCCGGCCGAAGCGCTCGCGCCGGTCGACGTGGAAGACAACTTCATGACGCTCTGGGGTCAGCGCAATCCGGAAAACTACGGTTATCCGGAAGACGCCATCTGGGAAGAAGACTGGGACCAGACCATGAACCTGGCCCACAAGCTCTACTACAAGAACGGGCTGCGCGTGTTGCGGAACCAGGTGGAAAACCTACCGGCGCTCCGCTTCCCGAATGAGCGGGAGTTCTACACCATGCGCTGGCGGATGCATCGCCCCGGATCAGGGCTGCCGGACCACACCGCGAGCGGCGATGTCGAGGCCATTCGCGGTCCCTGGCGCGGTCTGTTCTTCGACAACCGCGAGCGGACACGCATCTTCAACACCTTCAGCGGAAACGATCGGGTGCTCACCGTCGTGTGGCGCGCCAACCAGCTGGACAACAAGCCGTACGCGCTGGTCCGGAGGCTGATGCTGGAGAAACTGGGACGCGACGTCCTCGGCATCGGTTCCTACAACCGCGGCCGCGACAACCACATCATGCAGAGCTGGCTCTTCACCAAGCCGACGGAAGCGAATTGGGACACGGTGTTCGGCGGAGGCCCGAACGACCAGTATTGGACGATCAAGCGGCAGTGGGGTGAGGTCGCCTATTGGTTCGGGTCCACCGCCTCGGCCGCGGGCGCGATCGATCTCGACGACGACCTGGAGCTCTCCTGCGACGTCGACCAGTGCGACACGGACTTCACCAAATACTCCGGTTTCACCGGCAATCCGGCCCTGGAACGGGGGCCTTCGCCCGTCGACGCCGTGCGCGAGGGCTTTTTCAACGCGCTGACGCACGGATATCTCGCCTACCGGCCGCTGGGCACGGTCTTCCCGGCATTCGAAGAGATCCGGCAGATGTTCGACAAGAAGAACTGAGAAGACCATGCGCATCCGATCAATCGCGGTCCTGTTCCTGCTCCTCGCTCCCCTGGCCTCGGCCCAGGATGCCCGAACCGAGTTCGGGCTCACCCGCGCGCGCCTGCTCGAATCCGCGGTGGCGTCCATGTTCAACGGCGCCACCGTGGAATGGGGCTCCGCGCTCACCATCGTCAACGGCACGAACCGCCAGACCGTCTCCATCCCCGACGTCGACTACCGCCGCGACGACGACGGCGGCTACACCGCCGTCATGACCGTGGAGATGCTCGAAGGCCGCAAGGAAATCGCCGAAGACCTCGTGGCCATGGAAACCCCCGAGGCACGCTCACCGGCGGAAGTGGTGACCTTCAAGGCCAGCGCCCAGTTCGCCATCACCGCCCTCCGCCGCGGCTCCCTCGGCGACCCCGCGTCATTCATCGAAGAAGTGGACGACGTCGAACTGGCCACCCTGACCTACGACCAGCCCTGGCCCGACGTCTACGTCACCTACGTCGGAACCTACGCCACCAGCACCTTCCTCGGCGAAGTGCGCTGGGACGAAAAACTCATCGTCGAACCCGCCGTCACCGCCAACGGCCGCATCCCCTCCGCCCTCTCCCGCCGCGAAAAAACCGGCACCACCCGCTCCGACGCGGCCGTCATCACCCCCGTCGACGAAAATACCGTCGCCTTCTCCTCCCAGGCCAGCCAGCAACTCATCATGCGCTGCTCCGACCCCTGCCTGCCGGACGGCCGCGTGGTGCTGGCTCTCTGGTGGACGAGCAGCACGGCCACCGCGCCATAAGACTCCGAACCGCTACCTTTTGGATTTCGGGTGCCCGGTATAGCGATCCAGGCCGGTCACCGATCCTCCGATACCGCCGGATCGCGAAACGAAAAAGGTGCGAACCTCCGCGACCTGATGCTTCTTCATCACGAACGCCGCCACCTCATCGGCCCGCTTCTGCTTCTCCTCGGACGACATGCCGTTCAGCGGCGAGTTGATGAACGTGACGACGACGGTCCCGCCGTCGATGACATTGACCTGGACACCTTCCTCGTGGAACTGCGTTGCGATTTGGCCGCGCAGAGCCATCATGTCGCGAAACAGCCGTTGCTCCTCGGCAACCTTTTGGCACGACGCACAAAGGGCCAGAACGGCAAGAAACCACAGCGCCCGTTTGGACATGCGGAGTCAGTTTACGCCCGAATAGAACGGGTGAGGTCACTCCAACCCGCGCAGCCAGGCAATCGCCTTCGGCATCCCTTCCTCGATCATCGAGTCATAGTGATCGCCGCTCGCGCCCCGCACGAACGTGACCCGCGGGTTCGTCTTCTTCAACGACTCGACGAACTTCTCCGTCTCCCGGATCGAGATCCGCGTGTCGTCTTCGGCGTGATAGAGAAAGGTCGGGCAGCGCAGCCGTCCGGCGTTGTGGATCGGCGAGGTTCTCTTCAGGAACTCCCTGAACCCGGAGACGTTCGCTTCCAGGTACTGCGCCGCCTCGGGCGCGATTTCCCAGGCCCGCTGCTCGGGATCGGTGACCGGCGCGTAGGCCACACACGCGGCAATGCGCGGTTCACTTTCCGCGAGCAGAAGGGAGATCCTCCCCGCCGAGCTGTGGCCGGCACTGTAAAGCCGCTTCGGATCCACGCCCGGAACCATCTTCAAGACGTAATCGATGGCGTGACGGGCATTCACCACTCCCGCCTCGGCATCCCGGAACGCAGTCGCCGCCGCCTGCACCTGCTCGAAAGTGGGATCGTCGCCATTCGGAAGCTCGCCGGCGGTGTCATAGGCCACCACCGCGAAGCCGGCGTGTACGTACGGAAGGTGCTCCGGATTTTGCTGCCGGTCGAGATCCGGCCCGAACCCGTTCCCGACGAACGGCGGAACGCCGGCCGGCGCGATGAACACGACCGGCATCGCCGGGCCCGGCGATTTCTCCGGAAGATAGATCCACACGCGCGTCGCGCCGAGGATCACCTGGTGGACCATCACTCCCTTTTCCACGCGCGTCGCCGGGCCGAGCGGCGGAAACGTGGCCAACGGCGCATAGGTCGGCGCGGCCGACGCCGCGGAGGACGGCTTTTCGGCGGCCTGACGGGAGCAGGCCGCTGAGACGATGAGGACGACGAGCGCGGAGAGAGCGCGAAGGTTCTTCTTCATGCGCTCATGCTCGCATAAGCTCTGAACAGCGATGAGGCTGGTCACCTGGAACTGTTGCCGAGGCGCATTTGCGCGAAAGGCGCCGCTCCTCGAGCAATGGAACGCAGACGTGGCGGTCCTGCAGGAGGTCGCGCGGCCGGAGCTCGAATCCGAGCACTGCCTGTGGTTCGGCCACAACCCACGCCAGGGAATCGGTGTCGTTTCAAGGGAGCCGTATCGTCTGCGTGCGCTTCCGCGGAAGATCGGAGTGCCGCGATACACGATCCCGATCGAAGTGACCGGGCCCACTCCCTTCAACATGCTCGCTGTCTGGGCCAAGGGAGCGCAGAAGCATCCGTACGTCGAGGGTGTCGTGCGCGCGGTCCGTCTCTATCGAACGATGTTCGCCGAGTCGGACACCATCCTTCTCGGCGATCTCAATTCGAACCCCTTCTGGGACCATCAACATGCGGACGACCGAAGCCACACGGCATTGGTGCGGATGCTCTCGGACGCCGGCCTCGTGAGTGCCTATCACGAGTGGAACGCCGAGCCCCACGGACAGGAGAAAACGCCGACGTACTACTTTCTCTGGAAAGAAGACCGCCCGTACCACCTCGACTACTGCTTTGTTCCGCGAACGTGGCTGCCGCGCGTAAGACACGTCGAGATCGGATCGTTCGACGCGTGGAAGAGTCACAGCGACCATCGCCCGCTGCTTGTCGAGATCGACATGGAGATGGACGATGTGCTTTCCTCGATTCGTTAGATGCTCGACCTCCGCCCTGTCACGCCGGAGGTGGGGTTCGAGCCCCGGTCGGCCCGCCGATCTAAAGCTCTCATGCACCGCGACTTCGCGGCGTTTCTGTGGGAGAGAGGTGGCGTAGCACCGGGGTGAAGCGCCGCCCGCGTGTATTACGCTGTGCGTTGCATGGCCCGCGTCTATATGTCGTCCACGTATTCCGATCTCGTGGAGTGCAGAACGGCGGTGTCCGCGGCATTGCGGAAGCTGGGACACGAAGATGTCGCGATGGAACATTACGCGGCGGATGAGCGGCGGCCGCTCGACCGTTGTCTCGCCGATATCGACAGTTGCGATCTTTATATCGGGATCTTTGCACGCCGTTATGGATATATCCCGCACGGAAAGCGGCGCTCCATCACCGAGCTCGAGTACCGGCATGCACGGGAAAAAATCGACTGCCTGATCTTTCTGCTCGCGGACGATGCGCGGTGGCCGGCCGACGAAATCGAGAACGAGGCCCTTGATCGGATCGCGGCCCTTCGGGAGGAACTGAAGAAACACAGCGGCATCGCGGAGTTCAGAGGCCCCCTCGATCTCGCCGCCGAGGTGACGGCGGCGGTGGCGTTATGGCAGACGCGCGACCGGATGGCGCATGCCGTGCAGCTCGCTCCTCCTCTGCCGGTGCACTACATCGAGCGGTCGCAGGTACTGGACGAGATCGCGGCGCAGCTTCTCGGTGACGGGCCCGGTCACGCCGGCGTGCTGGTGGTAAGCGCCCTACATGGATTGGGCGGGATCGGAAAGACGGCAGCGGCGACCGCCATCGCCCACAACCCTGCCGTACGCGCCCAGTTCAAAAAAGGAGCGCTCTGGGCAACGCTCGGTCAGAAGCCTGATTCTCTTTCCCACCTCACAGCCTGGATCCACGCTCTCGGTGATCCGGCATATCGGCCGACCACTTCGATCGCGGCGACGGGCTATTTGCGAGCGTTGCTCTATCCGACGGCCACGCTGCTGGTGGTCGATGATGCGTGGGAGGCCGAGCACGTGGCGCCGTTCCTCGTCGGCGGCCCCCAATGCCGGCTTCTGATCACGACGCGGCGCGCCGAAGTAGCCGATGCGTTGGGTGCACGGCTTTACAGCATCACCGAGATGACCCCCGCGGAAGCGGTCGATCTGCTGCGGAAGCGGGTGGAGAACGGCAGGGGCGGCCGGGCTCTTGCCGAGGCCGAGCTCGAACAGGCCGCTGCGCTGGCTCACGACACCGGCTGTCTTCCGCTCGCGCTCACGCTGATGGGAGGTTTAGTCGCACGCGGATATTCGTGGGAGGCTGCGCGCGCCGCGCTGCAGCGCGAACGGAGCCGCCGCAGGCGGGAAACCAGTCACGCCCAGGCCACCCTGGAAGCATCGCTGCAGCTCAGCCTCGACTACCTGCGGACGATCGATCCGGCTGCGTGGGAGAGTGTGGCCTGGCTCGGCGTGCTCTCGGACAAGGCGCTGATCAACGCTCGTACGGCATCCGTTCTGTGGGATATGCCACCGGTGGAAGCAGATCGATTGCTGCATTCACTGGCCGACGACGCGATTTTGCAGCGGAACGATCTTGGGTTCCGCATCCACGACCTGATGCACGAGGTCGTACGGAAGGTTCTCACGGCAGACGCCCCCGAAGGATTGGGAATTCCACCGGAGCGGGCCCACGCCGAACTGCTGTCGAAGTATGGGCGTACCGTCAGGAATCGATGGGATCAGCTCGAGGACGACGGGTACATTCACATGCATCTCGTGTCGCATTTCGAGCATGCGGGCCAGACGGAGTCGATTCATACGCTGCTGGGCCTCACCAACGAGCAGGGCCAGCCTGCCTGGTACGCAGCCCGCGATCGATTGGGGCAGGCTGCAGGATACATCTCCGATTTGAAGGTGGCTTGGCGTCTGGCAAACACCGGCGCCAGCTTCTCGCTCGGACACCAATGCCGTTACGGCTTGATTCTGGCGTCGCTGCATAGCCTGGCGCAGGTCATCACACCGAAGATGCTCTACATGCTGGTGCTGCAGAAGATCTGGCCGCCGGCCAAGGCTCTGGACTATCTCCGTCGCGGCATCGAGCCGCACAAACGCGGCGAGGCGCTGCTGCACTTGATTCCGCTCCTGCTCGAACAAAGCGCTGGTGGGCGGAACGATCTCGTGGCCACGCTTCTTCAGGAGATCGAGGCCGCGATTGCTTCGGGTGCCAAGGCCGAGCTTTCCGCGAAGCTCCTAGTCCTGATGGCGACGCAATCCAGCGGCCGGCAGCGGGAAATTCTCCTGGAACGAGCGGTGGCATTCACCGACGGCAAGCCCGGCACGCTCCGGGCGCTGGCGCGGGACACTCCGGCCGTGCGCGACGCGATCTTGGAGCGTGCCGCAGAAAGCTGCCGCAGGATCAAGAGTCCGTTCGAGCGGGTCGGGGCGCTGCTCGAAGTGGTCCAGGAGCTCGCCGTGCCCGACATGACCCGCAAATGGGTATCGGTCATCGAGGAATGGGTGGAGGAACTGATCGCCAAGGCGGGCCAGCCGGCAACGCGCACAAAGCGAAGCAGCCGTACCGCCGGAAAAAAACCTCAGATCAGACGGTCGCGCGACCTCGCCTATCTTCTGCAGGCCATCTCCGATCGGGGAGTCACGCGGAAAGAGTGGATCCTCCGGATGGCAAAGTCCCTTTCCTTCGACGATGAACGGCTGGTCGTCGATCATCTGCATTCACGCGGCGCCACCAACAAAACGAAACGAGAGGAGGCCATCGAGAAGACCTGGCAAAAATTCAAGTCGCTGCTGGCCGATCGTCAATACTCGGACCGCGACACGCTCGTGTCGCTGGTCCCGGAGCTTCCGAGCGGACGCGATCTGGCCGTCGCCGACATCATGCAGGCCTACCGTTACCTATCGTTCCAAGAGGCAGGTGAGCTACTCACTCGTCTCGCGCCGTATGCCTCGAAGCGCGCCTGCCGCCGGGAGATCGACAAACTGACCAGGAATGGCCGCAGGCCCATCGGCGCGGAATGCCTTCTGGCCACCCTCGAGCCGGACGCAGAGCGCCGCAAGCGGTTCGATGCAGTCATCACATCGCTCGAGTCGCTCTGGAGCAGCTACGACATCGAGCCCGCCATGGTCGCGCTCATCCGGGTTGCGCCCCCGGAGGTCGTTCGTCGCGCCATCGCCTCACTGCAGCGGATCGACGACGCGGCGGAGCAGATCGGAGCCGTCTTCGTCGTGGCTCCGCATCTGGCCGACGGATTGTCGCCGGAGATGGTCCGATTCCTCGAGGACCGGGCCACGAACAAAGCGCAGCTCGCGACGCTCACGCGCATGGTAGCGGAGCTTTCAAGCGCGATCCAGGGTGGCGTGCTCGTCGACTTCGTCCGGGAGGCGGCGCGGCTGTCGAGCGAGTGGTGGATCGTGGAGGCGCTCACGCTCACCATACTGCGGATTCACGATCTCGAGCGCCTTTCCGCGGTTCTCGGTGCGGTCAAGTACATCACCGCCATCGATCTCAAAGCCCGCTTCGTGCATCGCTTGGCCATCCGCATGGCCCGCCTCGGCTATGTGCAGGCAGCCATGAACTGCGCTGCAGCGATCCCGCTGCCGCGCGACCGCTGGATCATGCTAGCCGATCTCGCCACCGACTTGGCCATGACCGGCCAGACCGCGGACGCGCTGAACATCGCCGCCGCGATCGAGCATCCGGAAGAGCGCGGCAAAGGGATGGCGGAAATCGCATTGCACCTCGCTTCCCGCGGGCAACTGCAGCAGGCCCGCACCATTGCGAACGGGATCAGCAGTGAGCTCTGGCGCGTGTGGATTCAGGAGCGCCTGGACCTGGCTGGCGACGGGAGCCGCTTGCCCGTCGTGCCGCCGAAAAAAATCCCGCCGTTTGCAGCTCCACTTGCGGACGAAATCGATTTCGAGGGGATTAGGGCGGTCGTCGTAGAGCTGCTGAAGCAGCAGCGGGAGAGCCGTCTGCTGCACGAGATCGAAGACGCCGCTAGCCGTCAGCACGCCGGCAATACGATCGAGCGGGCGGAGACATTCTGGCGGACGAAGTTCCGTGGGGAGAACACGTACCTCGAAGTCATCGCGGAGCAGCCACGGCCGAAATTTCTCGAAATCATTCGCGACATGGCTCCCCTGCTCACGCCGGCGCTGTCACCTCCCGAAGCACAGATATTCGCCTCCGCGGTGCGCGATGTCGCCACCTGGTGGCCATGAGCGCGGCGTACGAACCGGGGTGCGACTGCCGAAAATGACCATGCGTCGCTCGAAGGCTGGGAGCCTTAAATTAACCCTCCGCTCTGTCACGCCGAAGGTCGCGGGTTCGAGGCCTTTTGCCAACCTGGCGCTATCATTAATATCCGTCATGAAACGGACGCTCCTTCTCGCCGCCCTCGCCCTGAACCTGGCCGCCTGCGCGACCATTCAGCACGGGCCCGTGCAGCGGATCCCTGTCGACAGCGAGCCTGCCGGTGCGGTCGTGTACACCGAAGACTGCGGGCCGGGGAGCACGAGGGAGGCGACCACGCCCGGCGTGATCTGGGTGAGCCGGCGCGCCGAGCGCTGCGCTCTCACCTTCACGGCGCCCGGCTATGAGCTCCAGCGTGTCGTCCTCACGCGCGAGATCGCGGAGGAGTTTCTCGAGAACATCGACTTCCTCGACGCCGACTCTTTCTTCATCGGCGGCTTCCTCACGGGTGCCGGCTTCGGCCTCGACGCGCTCACGGGCGCGTTGTTCGAACAGCATCCGAACCACCTCTTCGTGAGCCTCGTGCCGTTCGAAGAGCTCCGCCTGGAGATCGACGAAAAGATGGACGAAGAGTCCGAGGAGCCCGAAGAACCGCCCGGGTAGGAGCCCTGCGCGTGATCAGCGCGACGTGAAGGCGGTCGGGAACCGGCTGTCGGCGGCGAGGTCGAGCTCGAGCCGCGTCTTCCCGTTGTCGGCAATCACGCCGACGGTGAACGCCCCCCAGCACAGAAGTTTCAGCTCGGCCACTCCGTCTTCGACGGCGACGGTCTTCCGCGCCTCGGGGAACGTGGGGTGGAGGTGGAACTCGACCTCGCCCGTGAGTGGCGTGCCGCCGGTGCTGCGGACGCCGAGCGTGACCTCGAAGTAGTCGTCCGTGATGTTCTCCACGGTCGCCGAGAGCACGCGGTTGTTGGCGCTGGGCGAGCCGCCGAAGCGTCCCTTCTGCGGATCGTCGGGATCACGCGAGACCTCGTCATCGCCGAGGAAGTACCAGAGGTCTTTCGAGAGACGTCGAATGTCTTCCGGGAACGTCTTGCGTCCGCGGCCACGAATGGAGGTGAACTGGAAGGTTTGCAATTCGACCGGCAGACTGTTCGCATCGACGCCATCGAGGAGCACGGGCAGGACGCGATGCCCGGCATTCAAGGCCGCGCGCAACCCCTCCATGCGCTGCTCATTCACTCCGCCCGGTCCGATGAAAAAGAGAATCACCGAGCTGCGCTCGCGTGCGGCATCGACAGCCTCCCGCCATTCGCTGCCGCCGCCGGCGTTTCGGACGTCCATCCATGTTGCGACGCCGAGCTCGTCGAGCTTCGCTGCGATCGACTCGACCGCGGACGCTTCCTTGCGGCCGTAGTCGATGAAGGCGAACGCCTGCGCCGTCGGCGCGGTCTTGCGCGAACGGCGAAAGCGGTCGAGCACATCGATGCGCACGTCCTCGGGCATCCTGCCGAACCGGGCCGGCCGCGACTCGTCGCCGCCGTCGAGCAGCGTTGCCAGCGCTTCCATGCGCGCGAGCATGGTCGTGCTGTGGCCGCGGCGGTCCGCGAACGGGGCCAGCGTCTCCTCGAATGCATACAGCGCGATCTGCGGGATCTCGATGTTGCCCCAGTACGCGGCGCGGCGCTCGCGCTCGAGATGGCCGACGTGGCGCTCGAACATCACCCGGCACTCGTCGTGCGCGGCCTCGAGGCGCTCGGTCTCGCCCAGCACGACGCGCGTCGGCACCGGCCAGACGCGCAGCCCCGGCTCGCCATTGCTCTTGCGGCGCATGCGGTCGGCCGCGTCGGCGACCGTCATCGCTCCCTTCATGCTCTGCTGGTTGAGCGTGAACAGGACCACCAGTTCGTCGGGCATCTGCACCGTGCAGATGCCGGAGGTGTCGCTGATGCCGGTGCGGCTGTCGATGAGCACGAAGTCGTAGTCTTTGCGTAACCGTTCCTTGAGCGCTTCCAGGAAGACGCCTCCGCCTTTCGAGTAGAAGCCTTCCCAGTCGTACGTAGTCACGTTGACGGAGTAGCCGGCGTCCTGCCGGCCGGCGGGTACGAGCTCCAGCGCACCGCCCGGCGGGAAGTAATCCCACTCCACGGGAATCGTGTAGCGCACCAGACTGACGTACGGCTCGTACCACGGCGGCGCGTCGCTGCCGGTTTTCTTCTCGAGATTCGCGACGCGCGCAGCCACGGCGAAATCGGTGAAGAAATCAATGAGGCCGGGCGTCGAAGTGAGCTCTTTGTCTTGGAGAAAGGGGTGGAGATAACGATGAAGGCCGGGCGCCTCGAAGTCCCAGTCGACGAGGAGCACGCGCTTGCCCGCGCTGGCCAGGATCCAGCCGACGTTGGCCAGGGCCATCGTGCGTCCCGTGCCGCCCTTGTAAGAGTAGAAGGTGACGATCTTTCCCCGCGGACGCGGCTCGCTCATTGCCGTGCTCCCGGATTCGGCAGCGTGGCCATGCGATCGACTTCGATGCCGTCGTGCATGGCCTGCGCGCGGATGTGCTCCGCCTCGACGGGCGCCGCCTCGTCCTCCTTGACCAGACGCCGCAGCAGCGCGCTGATGGCGTGCGTGAGCACGGCCTTGCAGGTGGTCTCGTCGTTGCGGGGGAAGAAGTCGTTCAGCGTGCCGGCGGCCGACGATTCCGGCAGCAGCTTCTGCAGCTCGTTCGTCTTCTCGGAGTCGGGCGGCATCTTGTTTTTCGGCCGCGCGATCAGGATCGCGAAGTTCGTCTCGCCCGAGTGATCGAGGTCCGCGAGCATCTGGTCCCACGGCGGCTTCGCCACCGCGGCGGAGTCGACGATGTAGATCACGCCGATGCGGCCGTCCTTCGCCTCACGCAGTTGCGGCAACGGGTCGAGCGGCACCGCCTGCACGTCCTGCCACGGCTTGTCGAGCGAGGCCGCCACCTGATCGAAGAGCTGTCCGATCGTGTTGTCGTAGGCCGGCTTCCAGCGCGAGTCGTCGTGGTCGAGCACGATCAGCTGCACGCCGTACGGCGCGGGCTTCGGGTTGTCGAACGAGTTCGGAAGCTTGTCGAACTTGACCGTCTTGTCCCACGGATCGAGAGGCGATTCGGTATGGGCCTTCTTGATGTTCAGGGCCAGCGCCTCGAGCACGAGCTTGAAGTTGTCCGCCTGTCCGCCGAGTTGCGAGTACTTGCGCAGGCCGGTGCGCGAGTAATCCGCGGGCATCCGCGAGTCATGCGCCTGGTGAATCGCGCCGATCGTCGCGGGCAGATCGACCGGGACCCAGATCACCGGCAGAATCGCGGCCTGCAGCTTCTCGGCGCTCTCCTGCAGGCGCTGGCGGAACACCGCAAACTCTTTCGCGCAATACGCGCTCTTCACGTACGACGGCGAGCACATGGACACGAGCACGCGCAGGTCGCGCAGCGACTGGCCGAGACGCTGCTCCCAGTCCTGACCATTCTCGATGTCATCGACGTCGAAGAAGACGTCGATCTGGCCGCCCATGACCACCTTGACCTCGTGGATGAGCTTCTTCATCACCTCGCGCAACTCTTCCGTCTCGTCGTCGATGCGCGCGTAGCTGGCGAAGAAAACCTTGTCCGGCATGAGAAGCGTTCATTCTAAGCGCTTCGCTCTGCCCCCGAGCATGGAGGACGGATGTGCGTGGCTCAGGAAGCCACAGCACGTTCGCACAGCAGTTCGACGAGACGGTCACCTTCCCGCGCGATGGCAAACAGCTGCGGAAACTGGCCCTCTTGTCCGACTGCGCGGGGGAGATGGAACACGCGCACCGGAGCGGACGAGGCGCGGCGGTTCGGGGAGCCGGCCGCCATCGACTCCCATGCCAGGCGAAGACTCTCGGTCAGAAACTGCATGTCGGTCGTTTCATCCGCGAGGAGCAGCAAACGAGCCGTCGGAAAGCGGTCGATCAGATGACCCAGCTCGTACGTAGCGCCGCGATTGACCGGAGAAAACCCCCGCAGGTCCATGAGCACCACGTCGCTCTTGTCCAGGAGAGTGTCCAGTGCCAGCTTCCAAACCGTGTCGTTGCACAGGAGCGAGTTGTGGGGATACATGGCCATGCGGTTCGGAGCGCGCTCGAATGCGCGGACCCTTTCGGCCAGCTCTTCGGGAGTCTTGACGACGAGGTCTGCACTCTTTCCTCGGGCGACGGACTTGACGATGTCCACGCTGTCGCCCATGAACCCGGCCCCGTTCAGCAACTGAATCCTTCCGAGGAATCGCCACACGGCGGCGAAGCCGAGGAAAAGGAGGGCGGGACTTTGCGACGCGAACACCCAGAGGAAAAGCACGTGGACAGGCGGAGCCGCCATGACGCGACGGCGCAAGGCTTCATTTCTGCGCCTCGTCCTCCAGATGTGTGCTGCGATGGCCACGATTGCTCCAAGCGCGAGCAGCAGCGACGCAACATTCGCCCCGGCCAGGCCCCTGGACCCATAGCGTGCGGCCAGAACTGCGGTCACAGCAACACAAGCCCAGACCAGGATCCACCACACTCCCGGCACCAGCATCAGCCGGATCCTGTCCGGAGGAGCCAGCACAATGAGGGCGAGAAACGTCGCCAGCACCCAAGTCACCACAACCGCTGAAAGTGGGTACGGGCTGTCGAAGATCGATCCCATCCAGGCGATGGCGATGTGCGACATCATGAGAAACCACACTCCCTGGCGGTAGATGCGCAGTCTCTCCCTGTAGTAGCTGCGTCCTCGGTGCACGAAAGCCTGGGCGGCTGGTGAAAGCGGCGGCAGGTTCTCCGCCGTGATCACCTCGATCGCGAAGGGCGGGACGGGTGCCTCAGCGTCAACCTGAGGATGCCGAACCTCGTGATCCGTCTCTGCCGGAACGTCGCCGCTTCCGGCCTCCGTGGCCATCTGCATCCTGCGGCCGAGGGATTGATCCGCGCTGGCGGAAAGCAGGACGAGCAGGAAAAACAACACGAAGGCCGTCAATGCCGGCACCAGCCACCCTGGCTGATCGCCGTCGCCGGGAGCCCACACCAGGAGCGCGTCAACGACCGCGAACGCGATCCACGCGAGCCACCCAACGAGCTGGCTGTGGGAAAAGCGAGACTTCGTCACGGGCGGGTCCGACTCATTGAGGAATCGTAACCTGCGGGACCTCGTCGACCGATCGGACGATCCTGCGCGCCGGCGTGCAATAGCAGAGATCGTGCATGTGGGAGAAATCATGCTCCGTCCTCGTCTATTGATCCTCATTCTGTTGATCGCGCATTCACGCGTCGTTTCCGCTGCTGACGCATGGGTTCTGCGTGGCTTCGCCGGCCCCTGCCTGGGGTTGCAGTGGGAGGCGGACACGCTCTTGCTCAACACACTTCCGGATCCCGCCGTGGTCCGGCTCGTGTCGATCAGCGACAGACCGGAGATCTCCCCGGAGCCAGAGCGTGAGCTCCTCCTGCCTCCTGGTCAGACGTTGTCGCTGAACCGGAACACCGCCTGGCAGCCGGGAGCGGATGTCCCTTTATTCGTGCTGCATCTGGATGTCCCCGATGGCGTACTCATCGAAGGCGTGCTCAATCTCGGGACGGGAAACGGAGACGACTGTCCGCTCCCTCCAGCACCCGACAGCTCCGCGGCCTTTGGAGTCATCCACCTGCCTCACTTCCGGACGCTCGTCGCCGCGAATCAGGAGCAGATCCACCTCGGCACGACACTCGGCGGCAGCCCAGCGCGCAACAATGTCGGGATCCACAATGCCGCCGCAGTGCCGGCGACCGCCCACGTCTCTTTGCATCGCGCATGCGACAACCGGCTGGTCGACGAGACCACCATCCAGCTCGCCGCAATGAGCACGACGCAGGTACGGCTGGAAAACAAGAGCACGGACACCTGCACCGGCGCGGTACCGACGTGGGTCGACTACGTCACCGTGACCGTGGATCAGCCGAGCGTTACATGGGTCTCGACACTGGCGAACGGCGTCTCCCCTCGCGTGTTGATCAGCATCAGGTAACCCGAGCGGTCGCCTGCGGAGGGGCCTGGCGGTCATCTAAACGACTGCCGTTTCGGCCGTTACGGCTTGACCTGCAGCGTGAGCGGCATCGGCCTGTCCGGCGTACCAGTCACGATCTCGCGGCTGAAGCGCAGCGTCGTGCCGTCGAACGTCCAGGCGCCGTCGCTGCAGCGCGAGGCGGGGTCGATGGCCCTCCCCTCGCGCACGCGCAACGCGTTCGCCGTGGCCTCGCGTTCGGCGCGGTAGCGGAACGCGCGGCGCCAGACGGAGGCCATGTCCACCCCCAGGTCATTCATGCGCATAGTCACGTCGCACCGGGTGGTGTGGAACAGCTCTTCGGCGATCTGGCGATCGTGTTCGACCGACGCTGCGAGGGACTTCGTCGGAAAGATCGACGCGCCGCTCTTCCAGTAAGAGGCGGTCTGGTGCTGAAAGGCTTCGAGCAGGGGCCGCACGTTGTCGCGCTCCTGCAGCTCGGCGAGCCACGCCGGCGCGGGCAGCGGCATTTTCCAGGCTGTCCCGTTGATCATGCGTGCCATCGACAACGCGGCCGTCTGTTCCATCACTTGGTAATGCCCGTCCAGCGTGTGGGCGAGCTTCCACACGGCGTGCAGGTCTTCCCACGCCGCGGGATCGTTTGCGCGCGCTTTCGAGAGCGCGCCGGCGACGAGCGCCCTGGCCACCGTCATCTGTACCGCACGCATGGCCTGCGTTTCGGCGTGGCCGATCTCTTCGTGACGCTCCCAGACGATCGGCTCGCGCAGCAGCAGTTCGCGGATCGCGGAGACGTCGGGGAGCGCCGGCGGCTGGCCGATGGTGAGCTCTCCCCGCGCGATCTCGCGCGCCACGAAAGCGTCCAACGCTTCGTTCTTCGGCAACGCGTTGGCCAGCGCGACCAACTTCGCGGACGCGGCGTTCGCGTGCCGCGGCGGCAACCGGCCGGCGACGGAGTCGAGCGCCCCCATCCCTCCCGGCCACGGCTGCGCCGCCGAGGTGGCCACGGCCTCGGGAGCCCGGAACCATGAGACGACCCAGAGGATGAGGGCGATGACGGCGACGATCACCAGCAGTTTCTTCATCGTTTGGCAGAGTATCGCGGGGCGGACGAAGTCAACGGCGAAACGTTCGTTCATCGAGCGCTCATAGTTTGCTGCGACGGAAACCGCGGCCTGCCAAATCGTCGGTGATTCTGGTCATGTGTGGTTCAAGGGACGCTGGTATTCACCACAGAGCTCACAGAGTACACAGAGGGGTTGCGGAGGAAGCAATGGTTTCTAAAAACAGATTGCCTTTCTCCGCTATCCCCTCTGTGCTCTCTGTGAGCTCTGTGGTGAATACACGCGTCCGGTGAAACGGGCCTGATCAAGCCGCCGGCTATTGGGCTGCATCCGCTTTCCGCGATCGTGAGCCGGTCATCGTCCAACCGAACTCACCGCGGCGTGATGACGTGACGTCATGAAACGTCTCTATATTTCCATCCTACCTTCCACGACGATGAGAACGAGACGCGGGGCTGATCGTGGAACGGAGACATACCCAATGACGAAACGCATTGTTCTTCTGGTCGTAGTCCTCACCGTTTTCACCGCACCGGCCCTCATGGCGGATCACTGCTTCAAGTGCAAGATCGTTCCTGCTCCGGAGATCAGCTATTGCGTCCTGCATACGAACCCGAACTTCAAGACCGGCTGGACGGAGTGCTTCGACGACGAGTTCGGCTGTTACCCGAGCGGCGAACGCTGTTATGGCCACGCCGCGCTGTCCGCTTCTCTCGCCGCTGATTACACCGTCGCTTCGGTCGAGCGTCTCGACGAGCCGCAGGCCGCAAAGGCCGAGACCGTCGTGGCCGACGCCACACCCACCGCGCGCTAACCCACACCCCACTCCCCGCGTCTCGATTTCACCCCTCGGAGAGCCCATGACTGCAGTGATGCTGTTGCTGTCCATCCTCGCCGGAGACGTCGCACCACGAGGCGCGATCGAGGCCACGATCCGCGGCAGCGTGCAACCCGTCGAGATTCATCTGCTGCTCCGCGACGCGAATGAGCAGTGGCAGGAGGTCGCGCACAAGACGCTCCCGGCCTCGACGCGCCACATCCGCTTCGACAGCCTCGGCCTCGGCGTCTATCAGCTGCTCGCGAAAGGCGCGCTTCCCACTGAGCGTCTGGCCACGAAAGTCGTCCTCGGCGCGAACGACACTCGCGTTACCGCACTCACCATCGAGCCCTTCGACTTCACCGGCCACATCACGATCGGCGGCGTGCCCCTCGGCCGGGCCGAGCTCCTGCTCCGTCACGAGGAGCTGCACTGGCGTGCCGGTGTCGCGCTCGACGAGGAAGGGACGTTTCATGCGCCAATGTGGCAGCGCGGCAAATTCACGTACCGCGTACGCGGCGGCCCGCTGACCACGCCGTACAACGACGCCGTCGAGCTCGCAGGCAATGCCTTCGCGCTCGACATCCCCGACGCGCGCATCACCGGGATCGTGCGCGATGCAAAGAGCGGTGCCGCGGTCACCGGCGCGCTCGTGTCGCTGCAGACGAATGCAGGCGAAGGCGAGCAGCACGTGCGCCTCTCCACCGACGGCGAAGGAAAGTTCGATTTCACCGGCATGAAGTACGGGCGGCACACCGTGACGGTGACCGCGCCGCTGTACGTCGAGCCGGAGCCGATCGCGTTCGAGCTCGATGCCAGGACGCGCCTGCGCGAGCTCGACGTGCGCCTCGATCCCGGCCGCACGATCGCCGTGCTGGTGACGGATGCCGATGACCATCCTGTCGCCGATGCCACCGTGATCGCGCTTGCCGGATCACGGCTCAGATCAGGGCTCGCCTCACGCACGACCACCGATGAAGGCGGCCGTGCCAGCATCGCCGCACCCGCGGCCGAGGAGACGATGCTGTTCGTCGCCGCGCAGCCTTCCGGGTTTACGGCCATCCGCGTGCCGCGCAACGCAGTTCAGGAGCGCCTGCGCATCGCGCTCCCCCGCCCGTCGTCATCGCTCCTCATCCACGCGCGGACCACCGAAGGCGCGCCGATGCCGCAGTTCTCCCTGCTCATGCGCTACAACGGCGCACTGCTTCCCGCGGAGATCGGCGAAGAGCTCGCCGCGCTCCAGCACCTCGCCCTCGGCACGGACGACACGAGCGACGTCGTCCTCCGCAACATCCCCGCCGGCAGCTACGAGTTCTGGCCGTATCGCACCCCCGACGAAGCGGAAGCCATCCTGGCCGTGGGAAACGACCTCGCCGCGCCGATCCGTGTGGAAGTACGGGAGGGAGAAAACAGGATCGGAGTGAAGTTCGCGGCCCGGTGAGGGCCTCAGTCAAGAATCTCCCGAATCTCGGCAGCGCAGAGAGGGTCCTCGCGGGCAGCTTGTTCGAGCAGGGGTCGTTTTTCCTCGAACAGGCCGGCCATGGACCAGGCCCTGGCCGCGTTTCGATAGCAGGAGGCGCGGTTGGTGGCCAGCTGCTTCCAGGTCGAGCTTTCGGGTGTTCCCCGCGCGGCGCGCGCCGCGGCCAGGAACGTCTCGGCGGCAGCGGCGTACTGGCGCCGTTCATAGAGGGCCGTGGCGCGCGCATACGCGGGCTCGAGGTTGGCGAGGGCCTCTTGCGCCTGTTCCGTTTCGATGCTTTCCGGAACCGGGGAGAGGAGATCGAGCGGCGGCGGCGGCACGTTCATGGAGACTCCGGCGCTACAGCCGGCCAAGAGAATCAGCGCCGCGATGGGCGACGCCCTCACTTACTGTAATCCCCGCTCTGGAAGAAGTCATAAAGCGGTTGATACTGTTTCTCCAGGAACTCGGGGTCGGTCCGCCAGATGGCATACACCTCGGCATAGAACTCGGCGGGAGCATGCGGCCAGTTCTTCTTCGCGTAGTCGGTGAACGGCGCGATCTTCTTGGCCGTGACGAGATCGACGAATTTCTGCAGACGCAACGTGCGTTTCGGAGCGCGTGCCGCCGTTCGCTCGGCGCTGAACCACTCGTCCTGCGCGGCAGCGGCAAGGTTCATTTGAGTCAACGCTGCATGCCCAGGCTCGGCGGCGGTAAGCTTTTTCCTTTCTTTGTCGCGCGCCTCGATCTGCGTCAGGACCGGCTTCTCCAGCGCTTTGATGTCCTGGTCCTTGGAGGCGGCCGCGAAGGTCTCGATGGCTTTGGAGGTCTTGTCGATCTCGTCCATGTAGGCCTGGCTGCTTTTGACCTGCGGCTCGTTCAGGATCGAGCGCACCGAGGCGATTTTCGTCACGGCATCCGCGGCCAGCGTTTTCTTCGCCGCGGCTTCGTCCTCGAGCGGCTTGACCACGGTCTTGGGATCGACGAGCACCTTCTTCATCTTTTTCCTGGCGTCGTCCGTCTTTTCCTTCGCCGGTTTGTACTTCTTGCTGGCCTCGACGTTCCTGGCCAAAGCCGCGTCGACCTTCGTCTTGAGGGCGAGGAGCTTCGGCGCGAGATCGTCGGCTGTCTTCGTGTCGCCGGCCTTCTTCGCGGCGTCCCATTTCTTGTAGAGCTTGGTGTAGTCGGCCGACAGTTTCTTGTGCTCTTCGTACGATTCCTGGACCGGAGCTCCGAGCTTGTTGCTCTTCACCACTGCCTGGTCGTAGGCCTCCACCAGCGGGCGGTACTGCTCTCTTTCTACGGCGTGTCCGACTTCATGAAGGATGGTGTAGTAGCTGGACGGCACGGTTCCTTTGGCACCGCCGTAGAACCTCTGCTCCGGCGTGAAGGCCACGTCGGCGAGCTTGAGCGACGGCTTGACGAGCGTGGTGTTGTCGGGTCCGGTGGTGCCGCCGGTGGAAAACTCGCCGGCGAAGCCTCCGTCGATCTTCTTCACCCGAATCAGCTCCACCCCCTTGAGCACGTCCGTGGTGCCGGGAGGCAGCAACTTCAGCGCTTCGACGACGTCGCTGATCTCGGCGTCCGACCAGATGGCCGTGCCGTCATCGCGAATCGATTCGAATCCGAATGGCTTGAGCGCAACCGTCGCCGCGGCCAGGGTCATCTGCGGCGAGGCCGGCGGCGGACCCTTGTCGATGTATTCGGCAACGGCGTTGCCGAGATTGTCGATCCGGACGGTCACGCGTCCGAGGACCGGCGGATCCGTCGCCTTCGCCGGCCAGGCCACGGGCGCCAGCAGATCCATTTCCGCGCCCCAGTTGTCCTTTCCGCCGACTTCATCCAGGAGATACAGCAGGAAGAGCTTCGTCTCTTTCGGCGCGCCGGCCGGGATGCCGGTCACGCTGTACGTCGTGAAGATCTTCTTGAGCCGCCCCTCCATCCACGCTTCCGTCACGGCGGGATCGGGAGCCGTCAGTGTCGTGAACCAGCCGCGGTAGTAGCGAAGGGGGTCCGCCGCCGGTTGCGGCGCCGGCAGCGTTGCGGGCTGTGTGGCCGGTTGGGATGCGGGGCTCTTCGGCGGATCGTCGAACTGGATGGCCGTTCCGGACCGCGGATTGCCGTGCGGCATGGCCGTCAGGAGGCTCTCGCTCGACCTCCCCTGCACGACGCGTTCAGCGACGGCATCGGCCTGGCGCTCGAACGGATCGCCGGACTGGCCGCGTCCGGAGAACGGAACGCCCGCGCGCTGCTGCAGGACGTGCGTGGCCTCATGAGCGGCGGTACGCAGCGTGGGCATCCGCGCGAAGGCCACGACGTCGCCCGTGGTGAATGCGTTCACACGCATCGACGCGGCAGCGGCGGAGTCCCGCTGTGCGTGGATGCCGGAGACGTCGAAACGCCCGAATGAGCTCTGGATGCGGTCGAGAAACGGAAGCGGCTCGGCCGTACCGTGCGAGGCGGGGACCTGGCTGAAGTCGTGCTCGAACCGCGAGTCCAGCTTCGCCGGGCCTCTCCGTGGCGGCGCGCTGTGCGTCACCGGATCGCTGCGCTGCGGTGAAGTCTGCCTGCGTGCCGACTGGCGCATCGGAGAACGCGGCAATCATACGCGTTCCGTGACAGCGGGAGTTCCCCACCCGAGGTAGGGAAATCCGCCGGCGGCGGCCCTCCTTAGATCATGCGCTCCTCGTTCACACGGCACCTCCAGCCGATGCTTCGCGACGCGAAGCCCGGCACGCCGGCGGCGCTTCTGGGCATCACGCCGGATGGCGACGTCTCGCTCCCCGAGGATTTCGAATGGCACGACTACGCAGTGTTCCTGCTGGATGTCGCGGCGGAGATCGAGCACTCGCTGATGGTGCAGTACCTGTACGCCGCCTACTCCCTCACCGACGACGCGGACCCGCGCGTCTGGCGCGAGGTGATCCTCGGCATCGCCAAGGAGGAGATGGGCCATCTGATCACCGTGCAGAACATCCTCCGCGCCATCGGCGCGCCCATCCATCTCGACCGCGAGGACTATCCGTTCCGCAGCGAGTTCTATCCCTTCCACTTCCGCCTCGAGCCGCTGACGCGCCAGTCGCTGGCACGCTACATCTATGCCGAGGCCCCGGCGGAGAGCGAGTGGGAAGGAGTGGAGGCGGAGGAGATCCGCGAGCTGGCCACGCGCGAGGAAGGCGCGGACATCAACCGCGTCGGACGGCTGTACACGGCCCTGGTCAAGCTCTTCGAGGATCCACAGCGCATCCGCGACGATCAGTTCCTCGCGGCCACCGAGCCCTATCAGGCCAAGCCGGACGAATACGGCCGCGGCTACTCGCGCGGCGCACGCGGCGATCAGTCCGGACTGAACACTCCGGAGACGCCCGATGTGATGATCACCGTCGTGCGCAATCGCGCCGAGGTGGTCCGGGCGCTGAAGGACATCGCCCAGCAGGGAGAAGCTCCGGACAAGCCGGACCAGCCGAAATCGCACTTCGCGCGCTTCCGGGAGATCTACCGCGCCCTGAACGGCACCGAGCCGCCGACGCGCAACATCCCGCGTAACCCCACCACGAATGCCATCGACGCGAACACCCGCACGGTCGTGAAGAACGCCGCCGCGGTGCGCTGGTGCCTGCTCTTCGACCTCCGCTATCGCATGCTGCTGTTTCGCCTCAAGCACGCCTTCTTCGTGCGCGCCGGTGAGGCCGTCGATCGTCCGACGGAGCGCGGGAATCTCGTGGCCTGGACGTTCGCCGAGATGTACAACCTCCGCACCATCGCCGGCATCGTCATGACCCTGCCTCTGGACAAGGAGCAGGACGCAGTGCGCGCCGGGCCGCCGTTCGAGATGCCGTACACGCTCTCGCTCCCCGACTGGGACTCGGACAAGTGGCGCGCGCACCGCGATCTCATCGCCAACTCGTCGAAGCTGGCCAAAACGCTGATCGACAGCGGCGACGTGCAGTCCGATTACCTGGCCGCGCTCCGCGACAACGACGAGCTCGCGGACCGCATCGTACAAGTCCTGCTCGCGCAGGCCTTGCGTGAGGAGGGACGCACGCCGTGATTACCGGGATCCGCATCCTCCCTCCCCTGGCCATCGCCCGCCTCGGCTCCTCGCCGACTCCGATGGAGAACTACCACGTCCGGGTCGACCCCGCTCATCCGCTGGCGTTCCGCACGCTGGAGGGAGCGGAGACGCTGGTCGTCGACCGCGCCACCGGCGGGATCACCAGACAGCCGGCCGCGCAGAACGTGCGCTTCAAGGACGGACAAGATGGAGAGCAGAATCGCCGCGTCAAGCCGATCGCGCCGTTCCTCGAGGTCTGGTGCGACCGCGGCGACGGCATCCTCCGTCCGCTGACGACGACGATCCTCGCCGAGGAGGGTCTGACCGCGGCGAGCGTGAGCTGGCAGGTGCGCGCCAGCAACATCAAGGCGTTCCGCCGCACGCGCGACGACAGAGACACCATCAACGCCGACACGGCTCCTTTCACCGATCACGCCGTGCACACGCTCATCGGCAAGTGCACGAACTTTGTGCAGGGCAAGACTATCGCCTTCGGCGACGTGCAGTACATCCTTCCGACCACCGACCTGCCGGAGATCCGACTCCGTTTCACGCCCGCGGCGGGGCTCGTGTTCGGCTCGATGAAGACGCCCGATGACCCGAATGTACGGGAGAACGTCTATCTGGCCGACAGTCTCTGGAGCAGCCACGCCGACAGCGGCGGGCCGACCACGGTGCCGGGCGAGATCTATTTCGGCGAACGGCAGCCGAATGGAGACTGGCTGAGCCGCGGCTATCTCGACGACACCTGCGACGGCATCGTCGACGTGTCGCTGACGATCGGCGGCAACACGCTGACCGCGTTCGCGCGGATCTCGTCCGGCCCGCCCGACTACGCGCCGGACAGCATGCCCGTGCGCACCGTGGCCGATGAGCTGGAGCAGGCGCTGTTCGGTCCCGGCGTCGCGCCGCAGGATGCTTCGCCCGCCGCGGTCGAGGAGATCCTCCGCCGCGCCGTCGAGACCGTGCGCCTGCAGAACACCATCGCGCTCAACGGCAACCTCACCTTCCGCACCGCCGACGGCCGCGTGATCGGCGCCTCGAACGGTATGGCCCTGAACGACATGGGACCGCGCGGACAGAATCCGCGCACCGAACCGCCCACGCCGATCATGGCTCCCGCTCTCGTCGACAACCTCGCGTTGCGCGCGCTGCACCAGAGCATCCTCACCGCGCTGCGGGGCGACACCGCGGCGTGGTTCGGCGAAGTGCTGCGCGACTATCCCGACGTCTCCGATCTCACCGACGCGGGACGGCGCAAGATGCCGGCCATGATGCGCGGCGCGGACGGCAATCACCTGGCACTGGCACGCCGGCAGGTGGACATGGTCCGCCAGACCTCGGCCCAGGCCCGGAATCTCCAGCAGGCTCCGCCCGCCGGCGGCGAGCCCGCGGCCACGCCTCTGAATCAGACCGCGCAGGCCGCGGCGCGTCCGCTCGTCGTGGAAACGCTCGAAGGACGTTTCGCGCCGGGTGAGATCCGCACGGCGGCGCTCATCGAACAGTTGTCCTACCGCGGCAAGGGAAACCCGCCCGGTACGTTGCCCACCACCGCCATCTCCAACTGTTTCCCCGGGCTGGAGTTCGACCTGCGGAACGCCTGGCGCAGAATTTTCGAGGAAGTGGAGCTGTGGGAGTTCGCCCCGTTCATCATCCAGGAAGGGCAGTTCGTGGCCATCATCCGCGCCATCGAGATCGACGGCCGGCGCATCAGTCTCTTCGGCCGGCAACACGTGCCCACCGAGACCCAGGAGCCTCCGGAGGACGTCGTGCTCGAGCTCTCGAACGTGCTCGCGGATCTCGTGACGCGGCCGGGGACGCGGGTGCGCTGTTTCATCGACACCACCGGCGACGGCACCATCTCGCAGGAGATCGAGCTCACCGTGCGCGGCCTCTTCGAGCCCGGCACAGCCGTCATCGGGAAAGCCCAGGTGCTGCCGGGCGAGCTCACGCAGAGTCTCTGCTCCCCGTGGCAGAACGACTATCGCGAATGCGGCTGCTACTACTGGGCCGCCAGCCGGCCGGATTACGTCAACGTGGAGCCCGCTCCGGACGGGACGAGCGCCGGCGACAACTGGATGCAGGTGCGCACGTCGACCTCGGAGAAGCATTACTCGCCGGACATTTCGGAGCAGGATCGCCTGATCGCCTACGTCGATCTGTTCCGCAACTGGGAGCAGTTGCTGCGCTTCGTCGTCGGAGGGAACGACAGGGAGTGAACGCCTCGTCGCTCTTCGCCGCATCCGCGCCGGTGCATGCCGACCGGCACTTCTTCGACGAGCACCACGTGCTCCTCCCGAACGGGAACCGCGTGTATGCACTGACCGAGGATGCGCGCAGGAGGCTGGAGACGGGAGAGCTCGATCTCGCGGCGCCGCCGTACATCGGCGAGAACGAGGTGCCGGAATCGCCGCCGCTGCGCGCGATCTCGCTAGCCGTTGCGCAGAAGTGCAACCTCGGCTGCACGTACTGCTATGCGCAGCAGGGCGAGTTCGGCGGCGCGGCCAAGAACATGCCGCTCGACGTGGCCCTGCGCGCCGTCGACCTGCTCTTTCGCGACGCCGGTCCCGGCGACCGCGTGAACGTAGCCTTCCTCGGCGGCGAACCGCTGTTCAACCGCCCCGTGCTGCAGGCCGCCACGGAGCACGCCTGCCGGCTCGCCGGCGAGCGCGGCGCGCAGGCGACGTTCTCCATCACCACGAACGGCACGCTCCTGCGCGCCGAGGACGCGGACTTTTTCGAAGAGCACCGCTTCGCCGTCACCATCAGCGTCGACGGCATCGGCGAGACGCATGACTGTTTGCGGCCGACCAGGAGCGGGCGCGGGAGCTTCGATACGCTGCTGGCGCACGTCACGCCGCTGCTGGAAGCGCAGCGCGCCATGCAGGTCTCCGCGCGCGTGACCGTCACGCCGCACAACCTGGCCCTGCCCGAGACGCTCGACGCGCTGATCGGACTCGGCTTTCACAGCGTCGGGTTCTCGCCGATGCTGCGGTCGCCGTCGGGAGCGGACGAGCTCTCGCACGACGACCTGGCCACGATGCTCGACGGGATGGTCGCGTGCGGCGAGGCGTTCGAGCGCGCCGTGCTCGACGGCCGGCGCTATCCGTTCGCGAACGCCGTGAACGCGCTGCGCGAGATCCATCGCGGAACGCACCGGCCCTACCCCTGCGGCGCCGGGGCCGGCTACCTGGGCGTTTCCGCGGACGGCGAGCTGGCGTCCTGTCATCGCTTCGTCGGCGACGCCGACGGCGCCATGGGCGACGTCGACCGCGGCATCGACCGCCAGGCGCAGGAGACATGGCTGCGCGAGCGCCACGTGCACAGCCAGGAGCCCTGCAACACCTGCTGGGCGCGTTATCTGTGCGGCGGCGGTTGTCATCACGAGGTCATCCGCCGCGGCCGCCCCGCCTGCGACTACATCCGCGGCTGGCTGCACTACTGCCTCGGCGCTTACGTTCGCCTGCTGGCGCAACGCCCGGAGTGGTTCGGAGCGGCGCCGTCGTGATCCGCTGCGACGTGGCGGTCGCCGGCGGAGGTCCCGCCGGCAGCGCCGTCGCGCTCCGGCTGGCGCGGCTCGGTCACGACGTGCTGGTGGTCGAACGCCGCCCCGCGGCATCACGCGGCTTCGCGGAATCGCTCGCGCCCGGCGTACTCGTGCACCTGGCCTCGCTCGGCATCGCCCTCGAAGACGCGATCGAGGCGCCGGCGAAGCTGATCGAGTGGCGCGGGGCTGTGGAGCGAATCGACGAACCGATCACCGTCGTCGACCGCGCACGCTTCGACGCGCAGCTCCTGGCCGCCGCGTCGAAGGCGGGGGCGCGCGTGCTCCAGCCGTGCGGAATCGAGAGCATCGAGCGCAATGGATCGCGCTGGACCCTCTTCGCCGGCCACACGACCATCGACGCCGGCTTCGTCATCGATGCCAGCGGAAGGGCCGGTGTGCTGCGCGCGAAACGCGAGGCCGCGACGCCGCGCCTCTTCGCCACGCGCGCGCGGTGGAACGGCATCGACGCCCCTTCCGAGATGCGGATCTCCGCCCTGCCGAACGGGTGGATGTGGGGAGTGCGCGGCCCGGAGCGCTCGTATCACGTCTGTACGTTCGTCCGCGGAGAGGACGTGCGCCGCGAGTCCCCTCTCTTCCCGTTCCTCACCACGCCGCCTGACGAGCGGCAGTCGTGCGAGGCCACGCCGTACGTGGTCGCCGAGCCGATCGGCGACGGCATGCTGGACCGTATGCTAGTAGTGGGCGACGCCGCCTGCGCGATCGATCCGCTCTCCTCGTCCGGCGTGCAGACCGCCCTCGGCGGCGGTATCGCCGCGAGCCTGGCCGTCCATACCATCCTCCGCGCACCGGAGCGTGCCGGCGCCGCGCGCGCGTTCTACACCGGGCACGTGCGCCGCGTCGCCGCGCGGCATCGCCAATGGACCGCGGCGTACTACGCCGAATCCGGCGCCGAAGGCCCGTTCTGGCCAGTGACGAGCGAGCGTCCCACCCGCCCGCACCGGACGTCCCGGCCCGGTCTGCCGTCCCCGAACGCCATGCTCGCCCTCCACCCCGAGGCTTCCCTCGTGGACGCACCGGTCGTCATCGGCGACTTCATCGAGACGCGCCGGGTCGTCCGCACGCCGAGCGGCGAGCACATTGCCTACCTCGGCGATACGGAAGTGGCGCCGCTGCTGGCCGGCCTGCGCGATCCGATGCCGGCCGCGGACCTGGCCCGCTCGTGGCAACTCGCGCCGCACACGGCTGTGACCGTGCTGCAGTGGCTCGTGGCGAACGAAGTCGTGGGACGAATCGATGCCTGAGCTCTTCGTGGCGGCGTACGTCGACGGCGAGGCCGAGCGCACGATCGCGCGCGCCGCGCTGCGCCAGCCGGTCGACCATCCCGCGTTCGTCGAAGGATGGATCGGCGAGGACCGGATCGAGTCGCTGACCAACTACGGCATCGCCGTCGTCGTGTTGAGGAGCGTCGAGACCGGGCCCGCCGTGTTGAGCAGCGTCCAAACCGGGCACGTCGCGGTGGCGCGTCCGTCGAAGCGGCATGACACCGCCCTCCGCGATGTCATCGCGCGGCTGGAGAGCACGGTGCGTCTCGTCAAGTTCGAGCGCCTCACGCTCGGCACCTCGAACGAAGACGTGTATCGCGTAAGCCTGCGCGGCACACTCACCGCCGAGGCCCGCGCGTCGCTGCGCGATCGCAGAATCGTGTTCCTCTCCTTCCGCGGCGGCCTGTATCAGACCTTCCTCACTCTCGGGCAACAGGTCTGGCTCCGGGACCAGCCGTTCGTGGAGTCGATCCGCCGCTACGACCTCACGGACAGCCTGCACACGGCGCTCGTCTCGCTGATGCAGAAAGGCCTCAGCGCGGAGCCCCGTCTCTACGACCTCGTGCTGCATCGGCCGCGCGACGCCGCGCGGATGTTCGGTCTCGTGCAGCGGCTCATCGGCCACGACACGATCGTCGACGCCTCCGAGCACGCCATCCGCTTTCGCGCGAGCATCCCCGACCCGGTTCTGGCCTTCCTAGCCCGGCTGCCGTGGGTGCTCACGATCATGCCGGTGGCACCGGCAACGCTCTCCTGCGACGTGGCCCGTCCGCTCATCGGCCTGCCCGCGCCCGCGAACGCCGCGGGCTTTCCCTGGGACGGCACCGGCGAGCTCGTGGCGGTGATCGACAGCGGCATCGATCGCAACCACCCGGACCTGAAGGACCAGCTGGCGGCCGAACCGGTGTCGTTCGATGGCGCGCCTGTCGACGACCGCGTCGGCCACGGCACGCACATCGCCGGCATCATCGCCGGCACCGGCGCGGCGGCCAGGGCGGGCGGCGGCACGCCCATCTGCGGCATCGCGCCGGGCGCGAAGCTGATCGTCGTGGCGAACGTTGAGCTCGTCGAAAGCAAGGCGGTGCCGAACATCCCGGTCGATGTGGAGCCGCTCTTCGATCTCGCCGTCGGCCGCGGCGCGTCGATCCTCAACGTGAGCTGGGGACGCGGACCGACCATAGCGGTGTACGACGAGACCGCGGCCAGCATCGACCGCTACGTGCGCAAACATCCGGACGTGCTCGTGGTCGTGGCCGCCGGGAACTATGGCGTGGCCCCGGACGGAGACTACGACTTCTACACGCTCTCCACCGCCGCCACCGCGAAGAACGGCCTGTCCGTCGGCGCCTCCGCCACGAGCCGCACGGGCTTCGCCGAAACTTGGGGAGCGCGCAGCAACACCGCGTTCCCCAGGCCGGCCGCGCACGACGAGCGGATCTCCGGCGATCCCGACCGCGTCGCCGGCATCAGCAGCCGCGGGCCGACGGAGTTCCAAAGCGCCAAGCCAGACCTCGTCGCTCCCGGCACGCACATCCTGGCCCCGCGCGCGAAGACCATCGATCCCACACTGCTCTGGAGCAACCACACCACGCCGGACTACGTCTACTTCGGCGGCACGAGCATGGCCGCACCGGTCGCCGCCGGCGCGGCCGCGATCGTGCGGCAGTATCTGCGTACGGAGCGCCACGTCGCCAAACCTTCCGCGGCCCTGCTCAAGGCGGTGCTCATCAGTGGAGCCTCGCGGCTGCCCACGCATCGTGATGCCGCGACCGCGAAGGACATCGGCTTCCCCGATCTCGACCAGGGCTTCGGCCGCATCGATCTCACGCGCCTCCTCCCGTCCGCCGATGCGGTCGCACCGCATCCGCTGCTGGCATTTCGCGACGTCCCGAACGCCGATCCCGGCGCACTGGTGAGCGGCACTGCGCACGCCTACTCGATCCTCGTCCGCGAAGCCACCGGACCGCTCGTCGTGACGCTGGCCTGGACGGACATCCACGGCAAGAACGTGCAGAACAGTCTCACGCTCAGCGTCAAGCCACTGGCCACCGGCAAACCGATCATCGGCAACGCCACCTTCGTCCACATGCGGCCGAAGCTGAAAGGCGCCTCCGCCCTCGATGACCGCAACACCGTGCACCAGGTGCGCATCGAGAACGCGCCGCCGGGCGAGTACGTCATCCACGTGACCGCGCAGGAGCTCCTCGAACAACAGCAAGGCTACGCGCTCGTCGCATTCGGCGACCTGCGCCAGGCCGAGCTCCGGCCGCTGAAATCAATTTGACGCTGTAAGACAACCGCACCCCGTGCGTTTGCCCGGTCATGAAGGAGGAAATCATGACCAGTAGACGCACATACCTCATCGTTGTCGGTGCCATCGCCTCGATCATCCTGACCCTCTCCGCGCTCGGACGGAGCCATAGCCGTGCGGAGCGGCCGGCCGCGGAAGAGTTCGGACCGGGGCCGCGCACATCCGCGCGGGGACTCTATGTGGCCACGCTGCAAGGCGCGACCGAGCTCAAGGCGCGCAAGATGTACACGCTTCAGGCGACGATCGCCGATCCGGGCGGACAGCCTGTCACGGGTGCGAGCATCAGCGTCGGTGGCGGCATGCCACAGCACGGCCACGGCCTGCCTACCCGTCCACGCGTCACCAGCGAGCTCGGTGACGGCGCGTACGAAATCAGTGGCCTGCGTTTCAACATGGGCGGTTGGTGGGAGCTGAAGCTGACCATCACCACTCCCGCCGGCACCGACACCGTGACCTTTAATCTCTCGCTCTGAGGGGACGTCATGAAAAAAGTCATCGCCGCCGCCTCTCTCCTCACCACCCTCGTTGGGTCCATCGCCATCGCCGCCTCGCGCGGCGATGGGTGGACCCCTCAGTGGACGCATGACCAGATCGCGCAGATGCGCTCCCTCTCGCTCGCCGGGTTGGAGCCTCTCCCGGCCGATCCGAGCAACCGCGTGGCCGACGATCCACGCGCCGCCGCCTTCGGGCAATGCCTCTTCTTCGACACGCGGCTCAGCTCGAACGGAAAAGTCTCCTGCGCCACCTGTCACCTCCCGAACCGTGAGTTTCAGGACGACAAGCCGCTGGCCAGCGGCGTCGGAACCACGGGCCGCCGGACCATGCCCGTCGCCGGCACCGCCTACGCACCGTTCCTCTTCTGGGACGGCCGCAAGGACAGCCTTTGGTCCCAGGCTCTCGGACCGCTGGAGAGTCCGGTGGAGCATGGCGGGACGCGTGACCAATATGCGCACCTGATCGCCGCGAACTACCGCGCCGAGTACGAACAGCTTTTCGGATCACTGCCGGATCTCACACAGCGCGACGGCGTGACGTCCGTCTTCGTCAACATCGGCAAGTCGATCGCCGCGTACGAGCGGCGCATCCAGTACGGATCGTCGCGGTTCGACCGCTATGTCGACGCGCTGGCGAAAACCGGGCGCGCTCCGGAAGGACTGCTGACCGCGGACGAGACGGCCGGTCTGCAGCTCTTCATCGGCAAGGCGAACTGCACGCAATGCCATAACGGGCCGCTCCTCACCAACAACGAGTTTCACAACACCGGTGTCGCGGCGGGCAAGGCTGCGGAGCCCGATCACGGCCGGATGGCGGGTGCGCGCGGCGTCGTCAGCGACGAATTCAACTGCAAGAGCAAATGGAGCGATGCCAGGCCGGAGCAATGCCCGGAGCTCGACTTCATCGTGACCGAGGCGCCCGAGCTGGAGCGCGCGTTCAAGGTTCCGTCGCTCCGGAACGTCGCTGATCGCGCGCCGTACATGCATGCCGGCCAGATCGCCACGCTCGACGGAGTCGTCGCCCACTACAACAACACTCCCGCCGCGCCTGCTGGTCGCACCGAGTTGAAGCCGCTGAAGATGAATGCCGCCGAGGTTCGTCAGCTGACGGCGTTTCTGCGGACTCTCAGCGGCGGCACCGCCGCGCCGCCCGAATTGCTGCGCGCTCCGTAAGACGGCCCGTAAGACACCCCTGTAAGACAAAACGACCGGCTGCGTTTGCCTTGGTGAAAACAACGAGAAAAACAAACGAGGAGAACGAGATGAACGCCAACACTCAACACGCCTGCCACGCCGCCGCCCCTGCCGCCATGGAGGCCGTTGCGGCCGAGCTCACGGATCCGAGAACGGTCCGCATCGCTCTCGAAGCTCGCCCGACCAACTGGGAAGCCGCACCCGGGGTCACGATCTCCGGCTACGGTTACAACGGCCAGGTCCCCGGCCCGGTGATCGAAGCGGTCCAGGGCGTTCCGCTCGAGATCGCGTTCACGAACAGCCTTTCCGAGCCCACGCTGATTCACTGGCACGGACTGCGGATCCCGGCGGCGATGGACGGGACGCAAGCGACGCAGCGCCCCGTGGCACCCGGCGAGACGTTCACGTACCGCTTCACGCCTCCCGATGCCGGCACGTTCTGGTATCACCCGCACCAGAACGAGACCGAGCAGCTCGAGAAGGGCCTCTACGGAGCTCTCATCGTTCGCGGCGCGGATGAGCCGGTCGTCGACGGCGAGCAGATCCTCGTGTTCGACGACGTCGACGCGGACAAGCAGGGGCGCCTCGCGAAATTCGGCGGCTTCCGTCAGCGGCATGACGGACGCGAAGGCGACATCCGTCTCATCAACGGCAAGGCCGAGCCGGAGCTCACGATCGCCGCCGGGCAGGTCGAGCGGTGGCGGATCGTCAACGCATCGAGCGCACGCTACGTGCGGCTCTCGCTGGGCGGCGCGTCATTCCGGATCATCGGAACCGATGGTGGCCTGATCGAAGCGCCGGTCGAAGCGACCGAAGTGCTGCTCCCGCCGGCGGACCGCGTCGAGCTGCTCGTCGGTCCGTTCGCAGAAGGAGAGACGCTGGCCATCGGGTCGCTCCGCTATCTCCGCAGCACCATGAAGATGCGCGGCACGGAGCGGTTCGGCACGCTGAAGGCCGGAACGGCCAAGCCGTCGCGCACCTCCATCCCGCGGCGCCTGCGCACGATCGAACCGCTCGCCGCCGCAGACGCGACGCCCACGAGAACGGTGAAGTTCAGCGTCGGCCTGAGTCTCCGCCGCGGCCTCGACTTCCTCGTCAACGACGAAATGCACCACCACGACCAGCCGGTGAAAGTCGGCGAGCTTCAGGTGTGGGACGTCGTGAACGCCTCTCTCATGGATCACCCGTTCCACCTGCACGGCTTCTTCTTCCAGGTGCTGTCGGTCAACGGAACAGCGCCTGCGTTCCGGTCATGGGAGGACGTCGTCAATCTCCCGCCCCGCAGCACCGTACGCATCGCCTGGATGCCCGAGGACCGGCCCGGCAGCTGGATGTACCACTGCCACATCCTCGAGCATCACGAAGCAGGAATGATGGGATATTTCGAAGTCGTCCGGTGAGGAACATCGATTGGCAGTTTGGCGCGGCCACGGCAACGTGGCCGTGTCGCGTTTTGCGATGAAGGCGCGCGGCGATGGTGACGCTCACCGACGAAATGCCGCCGGCGCAAACGCTCGATCGCGCGCTCGCCGGCATCGAAGAGCGTTACGGCGAACGGACCGCGGCCTTGGTCGTGGTACAGATCGAATATCCGCGGCGCGGACAACCCATGATTCAATCAGACAAGGAGGTCAGCCGTGGCTCTCGAATGGAGCGATTCTCTGGACACGATGGATTGGGACGAGTTGTCGAACCTCTATCGAATTGCGCCGCTCGGCAACAAGAAAGCAGCGGACCTGAAAGTTGTCTTCACGAACAGCATGTATCGAATCTTCGTGCGCGAGGATGGAGTTCTCATAGGCGCGGGGCGCGCGGTGGCCGACGGCATCGATGTCTCGTACCTCGCGGACATCGCCGTGCATCCCGATCATCAGGGCCGCGGCCTCGGCAAGGAGATCGTCTCGCGCCTGCGTGAACTGTCCAGGCATCACAAGAAGATCATCCTCTACGCAGCACCGGGCAAAGACACGTTCTATCTCAAGCTCGGCTTCAAACGGATGCTCACCGCGATGGCGGTCTTTCGCGATCAGGCAGAGGCCGTGGCGACGGGTTTGGTTCGCGACGAATGACGACGGCGTTCCGCGGCGAGGTCCGGAGCATCCGCAAACCGATGAAACGGCGCGTCGATGTACGTGCCCGTGCTCGCCGGTCGATCCGCTCGACCGGCATCGCTGCCTCGTAAGGCAGCCGCTCCGAGGGCGGGCGATCGAGTTCCTCTGTAAGACACCACGAGCGGCTGCGTTTGCCGGTGCAGGAGGAAGTCGAAATGAAAAACACCGCAGTCGTTGCCCTGCTGATCACCGCCGCGCTGTCGTTCAGCGCGTGCTCCCCTGACACCGTCGACGCGCAGGAGGCGGCGGCCGCGAAGGCCTCTCCCGCCACCGTCGCCGCGCCGGTCGTCCGAAACGTAGCCGTCACGCAGTCGTACCCCGCGCAGGTCGAAGCCATCGAGCGCGTCGAGCTGCGGCCGCAGGTGGCCGGATACCTCGACGCCGTCAGCTTCACCGAAGGCGCCCTGGTCTCGCGCGGTCAGGTGCTGTTCCGCATCGATCCCCGGCCGTACGCCGCGGCGCTCGCGGAGGCGGAAGCCGCGCTGACGCAGGCGAGGGCCGACGCCGAAGCGACTGTGCGCGAAGGCGAGCGTGCCGCGAGGCTGGTCCAGAAGAAGGCCATCTCGCAGGAAGACGCCGACCGCCGCGCGGCCTCGGCGAGCGTCGCATCGGCCCGCGTCGCCGCCGCACGCGCCGCCGTCGAACGGGCGCGCCTCAACCTCTCCTTCAGCGAAGTTTGTTCCCCGATCTCCGGCCGCATCGGCCGCGCCGAAGTCACGCGCGGCAACCTCGTCTCGCCGGAAACGCGTCTCGCCGTCGTCGTCTCGACCGATCCCGTGTACGTCCGCTTCGACGTCGACGAGAACACGCTCGCCTCGCAACTCGGCAACGGTCGCGGCAAGTGGAGCGTCGACTTCAACGGCATGTCCGCCCAGCTCGCGTTCGTCGAGAACGAGATCGGCCGCGGCACCGGCACGCTCCGCATCCGCGCGAGGCTCCGCAACCCGAACGGCTCCGTGATCCCGGGCATGTACGGCACCGCGAAGCTGACCCTCGGCGAAGAGAAGAACGCAGTGCTCGTGCGCGACGAAGCGATCGGCGCCGATCAGGGTCAGCGGTTCGTGCTCGTCGTCGACGACAAGAACCTGCTGCAGTACCGCGCCGTCACGCTCGGAGCGCGCGAGGGCGATCTTCGCGTGATCAAGAGCGGTCTGAGCGCCACCGACAAGATCGTCATCAACGGCTTGTTCCGCCTCCGTCCCGGCATGCCCGTCGCGCCGTTTGTCGTCGCGATGGAGAAGGAAGGTTGATCCCATGCGTTTCGCAAAATTCTTCATCGATCGTCCGATCTTCGCGGGCGTCCTCTCGATCCTGATCGTGATCGCCGGGCTGCTCACCGTGAAGTCGCTTCCGCTCACCGAATACCCGGCCGTCATACCGCCCACCGTGCAGGTGCGCGCGATGTATCCCGGCGCGAATCCGAAGACCATTGCCGAGACCGTCGCCGCCCCGCTCGAGCAGGAGATCAACGGTATGAACGGCATGCGGTACATGTCGTCTCAGGCCACCAGTGACGGACGCATGACGCTCACCGTCACGTTCGCGCAGGGCATTGATCCCGAGATGGCGCAGGTCGAAGTGCAGAACCGCGTCTCGCGCGCTGTGCCTCGCCTGCCCGTCGAAGTGCAGCGTATCGGCGTCGTCACGCAGAAGACCTCGCCCGACATGCTGATGGTCATCCATCTCACGTCGCCCGACGACCGCTACGACCTCGTGCACGTCCACAACTACGCCACCCTGCAACTGAAGGACGAGCTGGCGAAGCTCGAAGGCGTCGATGAAGTCCTGGTCTGGGGTGCGGGTGATTACAGCCTGCGCATCTGGCTCGACCCCGACAAGGTCGCCGCGCGTCAGATGACGGCCACGGACGTGCTTCGCGCTCTTCGCGAGCAGAACGTGCAGGTCGCCGCGGGTGTGCTGGGACAGCCGACCGAGATCGCCGGCCGCGACAGGACCATGGCTCCGGCACCGTTTCAGGTCGCCGTCAACGCGCAGGGGCGTCTGAAGAACCCCGACGAGTTCGGCGACGTCGTGATCAAAGTCGGCGAGCGCGGCGAGATCGTGCGCCTGCGCGACGTGGCTCGCATCGAGCTCGGCGCGAACCAGTACTCGCTCCGCAGCCTGTTGAACAACAAGCCCGCGGTCGGCATCCAGATCTTCCAGAGCGCCGGCGCCAGCGCCATTGCCGTCTCCGACGCCGTGCGCGCCACGCTGGCCGCGCACCAGTACCCAGCCGGCATCGAATACAAGATCGCCTACGACCCGACCATCTTCGTCCGCGCCTCGATCAAGAACGTCATCAAGACGCTGTTCGAAGCCATCATCCTCGTCGTCATCGTCATGCTCCTGTTTCTCCAGAGCTGGCGCGCGTCGATCATCCCGGTGGCGGCGGTGCCGGTCTCGCTCATCGGCACGTTCGCAGTGATGCAGCAGCTCGGGTTCAGCCTCAACACGCTCTCGCTGTTCGGTCTCGTGCTGTCGATCGGCATCGTCGTCGACGATGCGATCGTGGTCGTCGAGAATGTCGAGCGTCACGTCGGCCGCGGGAAGTCCCCACGCGATGCAGCCGTCGCGGCGATGCAGGAAGTGACCGGCCCGATCATCGCCATTACCTCGGTGCTCGCGGCGGTGTTCGTGCCGACCGCGTTCCTCAGCGGCCTCACCGGCCAGTTCTATCGCCAGTTCGCGCTCACCATCGCCATCTCGACCATGCTGTCGGCGATCAACTCGCTGACGCTGTCGCCGGCGCTCGCGGCGGTGCTTCTCAAGCCGCACACGGCGAAGCCGAACCGCTTCTTCGCCGCGTTCAATCGATTCTTCGACTGGAGCAGTGAGAAGTACACGGCAGGCGTGGGAAGCGTGCTGCGCAAGAGCGCGATCGCGCTGCTCATCTTTGCGGGTCTCATGGGCCTGACGCTGTTCGGCTTCAGGACCACGCCGAAGGGATTCGTGCCGCAGCAGGACAAGTATTACCTCGTCGGCATCGCGCAGCTCCCGAGTGGCGCCTCGCTCGATCGCACCGAAGCAGTACTGCGTCGCATGACGGACGAAGCTCTGAAGCAGCCGGGCGTGCAGGATGTCGTCGGTTTCGCCGGCCTGTCGATCAACGGCTTTGCCACCGTGCCGAACGCCGCGATCATGTTCGTCATGCTCGATCCGTTCGAGGAGCGCACGAGCGAGGAGCTGTCGGCGAACGCAATCGCCGGTGCCCTCAATCAAAAGCTCGCGGGCGTCGACGAAGGGTTCACCGCCGTCTTCCCTCCGCCGCCCGTCCCAGGCCTCGGCGCCACCGGCGGGTTCAAGATGCAGGTGCAGGATCGTTCCGGTCAGCGCTACGCGGCGCTGCTCGACGCGACACGGAAGCTCACCGCCGCCGCCGCGCAGGACAAGCGCGTGGCCGGGCTCTTTTCCAGCTATCAAGTCGATGTGCCGCAGGCGTACGTCGATGTGGACCGCGCCAAAGCGAAGATGCAGGGCGTCGCCCTCGGCGATCTATACGAGACGCTGCAGGTCTACCTCGGCTCTGTCTACGTCAACGACTTCAACTTTCTCGGCCGCACCTATCAGGTGAACATGCAGGCCGACGGGCCGTTCCGTCAGGATCTCGACGCGATCAGCCGCCTCTACACGCGCAACGCCGCCGGCGCGATGGTTCCGGTCGGCGCGCTCGCCACCGTTCGTCCCGACTCCGGCCCCGACCCGGTCGTTCGCTACAACGCCTATCCCGCCGCCGACATCACCGGCGCACCTGCACCGGGCGCGAGCTCCGGCCAGGCTGTCGCCGCGATGGAGGAGTTGGCCAAGAAGCACCTGCCGCCGGGCTTCACCTACGAATGGACCGACCTCACCTATCAGCAGAAGAAAGAGGGCAACGCCGGGTTGCTGGTCTTCCCGATCGCCGTGCTGCTGGCATTCCTCATTCTCGCCGCGCAGTACAACAGCTTCTCGCTGCCGTTCGCGGTCATGCTCGTTGTCCCGACCGTTCTGCTGTCGGCGCTCTTCGGCGTCTGGATCACCGGCGGCGACAACAACATCTTCACGCAGATCGGCTTCATCGTTCTCGTCGGCCTGGCCACGAAGAACGCGATCCTGATCGTCGAATTCGCGCGCGAGCTGGAGAAGGAAGGCCGTAGCGCGAAGGAGGCCGTGCTCGAAGCGAGCCGCCTGCGCCTCCGGCCGATTCTCATGACGTCGCTCGCGTTCATCATCGGCGTCGTGCCGCTCGTTCTCGCCACCGGCGCCGGCGCTGAGATGCGCCGGGCGATGGGTGTCGCGGTGTTCGCCGGCATGCTCGGCGTCACGCTCTTCGGACTGTTCCTCACTCCTCTCTTCTACTACCTGATTCGTCACCGCGCGTCGCGGCCGGAAGCCGTCGTCATCGCGCAGGAGGTGCCCCGTGCTGCGTAATCTCGTTCTCTCCCTATCGTTGCTGACTCTCGCCGCCTGCGCATCCGTGGGCGGCAAATACACCCCGCCGGTCACCGACGCGGCGCCGGCGTTCGGAACGCAGGCTGCTGCGCTCCGGCCGGAAGCGATCGCCGAGCCGATGTGGTGGACGCGCTTTGAAGACCCCGCGCTGACGCATCTCGTCGAATCGGCATTGCGCGCGAACCTCGATGTGCGCGAAGCGGCCACGCGTGTGGAAGCAGCGCGCGCGATTCGCTCGGAAGTGCGGCAGGCATCGTTGCCCACGGGCGGCGTGGCCGTCGCGAACACGCACCAGAGCGTCGCCAGCGAGCGGAGCCGGCCGGCGTCCACCGCGATCGACATGGGCTGGGAGATCGATCTCTTCGGCCGCGTCCGCAATCTCAAGCGCGGCGCCGATGCCGAGCTGGGCGCCGCCGAAGCACTGCTCTCGCAGACTCGCGTCGTCATCGTCGCCGAAGTCGTGCGCACGTACTTCCAGATGCGCGGCTCGGAAGAGCGCATCGCGCTGCTCGAACGTTATCGCGCCGATCAGGTCGAAGTCGTGAAGATCATCGAGACGCGCGTCGAAGAAGGAGTCGACGACGGCGCGGACCTCGCCCGCGCGCGAGCCGTCCTCGGGGAAGACATGCTCGCGCTGGCGAACGAACATCACAACGTACGCGAGCTGCGCAACGCCCTGGCGGTCCTGATCGGCGCGGCGCCGGGTCAGTGGCAGCCGCCGGCGGCACAGACCGCGATGGCGCTGTCACTGCGCCCGATTACGATCGGCAACCCGGCCGCGCTGCTGCAACGGCGTCCTGACGTGCGTGCGGCGGAGCGCACGCTGGCCGCGCAAACGTCGGACATCGGCGTCGCGTCAGCAGGCCTCTTCCCGCAACTCGACGCCGGAGGATTTTTCAGCCTCGTCGCCGGAACCTTCGGCGATCTCGGAGCCGCATCCGGAGAGTCCTGGTCGATCGGTCCGACGTTGTCGTGGGGCATCTTCGACCTCGGCCGCGTGCGCGGGCAGATCCACCGCGAACGTGCCGAAGCGGAGGGAGCACTGGCCGCATACGAGCGCACCGTGTTGCGCGCGCTCGAAGACACCGAGAACGCGTTCAGCGCCTTCGCGACTGCGCAGGAGTCCCTCGGTGCGACCGACCTGCAGGTGCGCAACGCGCGCATCGCCGCGGAGCTCGTGCAGGCGCGCTATGAAGAAGGCGTGAGCGGCTACTTCGAGTACCTCGACGCGCGTCGCGCGGCGCTGCGCGCTGAGATCGCACGCATCGACAGCATCGCCGCGCACCGCACGGCAACCGTCGACGTGTTCCGCGCTCTCGGCAGCGATCCGGCGGACGTGTAATCTTCGCCGAACCGGGAGCGGGCTCCGACCGCCCGCTCCCGAGGAGGCAATCGTGGTGCTTGAGTGGACGGATTCCCTCGATGCGGTCGACTGGGAGGAGCTGTCGAACCTCTATCGCGTCGCACCGCTCTATCTGAAGCTCGGCTTCAAACGCATGCTCACTCCGATGGCGATCTTTCAAGACCAGGCGCAGGCGGTCGAGACGGAGTTGGTCGCTGACAACGCGCGATGACCATCACTGATAAGACACGAAAGCTTCTGTGGGGGCCGAGCGGCAACCGCTGCGCGTACTGCTACCGGCTATTGATTGTCGAAGCGACGGAGTTGGACGACCCGTCCGTCGTCGGCGAGGAGTGTCACATCGTGTCGGGCCAGCCGAATGGACCGAGATATCGCGCTGACTTCCCGCGCGAAGCCCTCGATGAGTACGACAATCTGATCCTACTTTGCAGCGTCGACCACAAGACGATCGATGACCAGGAGCACACCTTCGATGAAGCCACGCTTCATCGAATGAAGGCGACTCACGAGCGCAAGATCAGGCGGGGCTCGGCACTCGCTCCCGAGTTGCTCGACGCGGACGATGACATGGATCCGGAGGAACTCGTCGCGAGCTACGGCAGCGAGTTCGCTGCCTTCCATAGATCGAACCTCGCTGAACTCGTCCCGACGCCTCTTCGTATCAACGAAGACGTTGCCACCACAGCCGACTTACTCAGTCGTACAAATGTCGGCAACCTCGTCATCACAGGCGTCTCCGGAAGCGGGAAGAGTCATCTGCTTCGCCATATGACTCTTGGCGTACTCGAACGTGGCTCGGTTCCCGTCTTTGGCAGAGCCACGGCTTACGCCGGAAATCTCGAACAGATGCTCGACCGAGCCGTCGCGCCATTCCGGAACACGAGTTATGAGGTATTGCGAGCCGCCGCCGCGAGAACTGGAAGGTCGCTCTGCGTCGTCGTTGATGCGATGAATGAATGTCCACCTCCATTGCGCGAGCAATTGCGGGAAGAAATCGTCGCCCTAGGCCGGAGATCCAACCACGTCGTGTGGGCTTCGGCGAGCGACGAGCCCCACATCACCGATGCGCTGAAGGGGGAGGCCGTTACATTCCTCCCCTTGACGGACTCTGATCGGCTCTCGATCTTCGCGTCCTACGCTCCGCGCGTAGCGGTGGATCGTTCCGGACTAACAGCGTTCGCGACCCCGTTTGAGATCGTAGTTGCGGCGGAAACCGTTCGACAAAATGAAGGCCCGATCTCCGCCTTCGAATTGCTGCAGCGCTTCACAGCCCAACGCATCCAAGGTGCCGAACGCCCGCTGATCGCGGAATTGTTGCTGACGAATCTTGCACGCGAGATGAGCCGCACATTCCGAGCGACCGTGTTGCGCCGGACGCTGTGGCGTTTGTCGGAAGAAGTTCAATCGCCAGATCCACGAGGCGATGTTGCGGCGCTGTTCCGTTCACGATTGATCGAAGGCGACGGCAACGAAATCAGCTTTCTGCACGAGCAGATCCAGCTCTATTTCGAGTCTGTGCACTTTGTTTCGAGTCGTGGGGCCGATGCGCTGAAAGATATCGGGGCACCACTCCACCGGAGGCTGGGCAGGCTCGTTATCGCCGCACTTGACGATGCGGAGGAGATCCGAGTGTGTGCAGCCGTGCTTCACAGTCCAGCACTCATCAGGGAGATGCTCACCGGCACGCTGGGAAAGCGACCGCGAGATGTGGCGCAGCAAGACGCTTCAGCGCTGCTGGCGGGATCAACGGATGCGATCCGAGAGGCCGAAGTCACGCTGGATCATGATCGCCAGCGGTACGCCACGCTGCCAGCGACCGCGGTATTCCACGGCTTGCCTCGGTTGAGCGAGTACGACGTTGCGATTCTGCAGGCGATCGGCGAACTGGCTCGAACCGGTCACTTCCTGCAACAGATCGTCACGCTGGTGACCGAAACGGAGCGAGTGGTTTACAGCGTCACGCTTGAGCGTGACCGGAATTCGGTTTTCGCTGGCCTCTACGTCCTGCGAGGCGACCGCGACGTGTGCCCGGCAGGCATCATCGTGACCGCAGCTACGACAGGTTGGTTCCAGACGTCACGCGGCGTTCTTCGAATCATGCAGTTGATCGAGCCATTGTCGTCCACCGCAGATGCGGTGTTATTGCTGGCCTGTTCACTGCTGCGTCACTCGGACGTTCGCGTCGCGGACGCATTGGCCATCTTTGTGGAGGCTTGGTCGCGACAGCGGTATCACCTCACCCTTGATGCCTTGGAGCTGATCCAGTCCAGGCGGTCGACCGCGTCTGACGAGGAGATCGAACAGATCCGAGAGGTGCTTAGTCCATGTCACTCCGACAATTTGATGCTGAGCACCGCGATCGTCGAAACGATGCTGGCGTACGACATGATCGAGAGTCCTGCATCGCCGGAACACGCCTCGGAAGAGTTCACGATCGCGCTGGCGTTGCCGGACTCGGAGGAAGCGTACGCGCTCGCCTACGGCCTGATCAGCAACTGCTTCGAAGACTTGTTCCAGGGCGTGTACCTCGAGGCACTGCACGACCTGACCCCTGAACAAGAAATCCGTCTTCTAACGCGCGCCGCTTTGGGTGCAGATCCGTCTGGCTTTCACGTGAGCTGGATTCTTCACCGTCTCTTGAAGTTCGAGGACCGGGAGGCACTTCGGGCCTACGTGCGTTGGGCTCTCGTCGACCCAGCCAATTCGTCATTTCCACAGTCATCGACGGAAGCCTTCTTTCTCAGCGTCGGTGCGTGTGCGCGCCTGCAACAACCGTTCGTCGTGTTCGAGCCGCGGACGAAAGATCACGAGGCCTGGCGTGCGCTCGCCCGAATCGTCTATTGGATGAATTCGCCGGAGCCGGCTGATTCGCCTTCCGATCTGTGGAACGCACTGATCGACTCCTACGGGTCCGGAGTCGTCGAGCCTCTCATCGATCTGACTCGTGAGCTCCTCATGCCCCAGTGGCGCAGCAGCGTGAATGTTGATGTTTGGACGCGGTTTCCCGACGAATGCCGCAGGTTATTAGAAAGTATTGTGCGCGGAGGGTTGAACCTCACGTCCATCCATCAATGGGGCGTGCGGCGGCTCGAGCATGATGCACCCGCGTTCGTTTTTGGCCAGCTCGCAGTGGTGGGTAACTCCGAGACCCTCGCGTTACTTCGCCCACTCGTGACACATCCCGAATGGGGCGGTGCGGTGGTCGACGCGGTTCGCGCAATCGAACGCAAGTAATCGTGCCCCGCGAGTGTAAGACGTCGCCCCCTCCCGCGTTTGCCCACGCGGAGGGAACAAATGAAAAGAACGATCATCCTCGCCGCACTTCTCGCAACTCATCTCGCCACGACCGCATTCGCCAAGAACAAGTACATCCCTGCCGCCGCCAAAGCGCCGGGCTCGAACGGCACCTACTGGCGCACGGACGTCCGCATCTTCAACCCGTCCAGCGTCAACGACATCACCGTCAGCCTGCACTTCCTGCCGCAGGGAATGGACGGCAGCAACATTTCCGGCCGCGGATTCAACATCGGAAAACGCGAGACGCTCGTACTGGACGATGTCGTGAGCATCCTCGCGCCGTGGGCGACGAGCGCGGTCGGTGCAATCCGGATCGATTCCGACCACGCCCACACCAACGACGACTTCATCGTCAGCTCGCGCACCTACACCGGCACCGGAGACGCCACGCGGCCCGGAACCTTCGGCCAGTTCGTCCCTGCATTCGAAGTGACGGAGGCGACCCGATCCGCCGCGGTGCTCCACGTCGCCAGCCGGCCCGGCGTGCGCACCAACGTCGGCGTCATGAATCCGAACCTCGAACCGGTGACGGTCCGATTCACGTTGCTCGGGATCGATGGGAAGCCCTTTCTCGAAAGTGTGCCGCTCGCCGTGCCGCCGCGAAGCATGCAGCAGTGGTCGATGACCGATTCGTTCCTGTTCGGCGGCGTCTATTCGGAGAACGGCGTCATCGTCGCCGAAGCAACCGCGCCGGTGTTCTCATGGGCCTCCGTCATCGACAACTACTCGGGCGACGCGATCTTCGTTCGCGGCGTGTCGCAGGAGGAATCAACGATGCGTCAGTGATGCTGCGCCGCAGCCGCCGGCTTCTTCTTTCCGCACGAGCATTCGAGACATCCGTGGTCGGCACACGTGCCACACGACGTCTTGACCTGCTTCCGCAGCGCCTCGCGTGCGCGGAACACGCGCACCGAGGCGTTGTTCGGGGTGATTCCGGCTTCCGTGGCGAAATCCTGAACGGGCGCGCCGTCGACATCGATGCGGCGGATCGCAGCTTCGTATTCTGGCTTCAGTGTCGACGCGAGACGGGACACACATCCACAGATCTCATCGCGTACTTCGGGCGGGGGCTCGACCGCGTCCTCGATCTCGCGGGCGAAGCTTTCCAGCGCCCGGTTTCGCGCGCCACTGCGGCGATAGTGATCGATCACCGCGTTACGGAGCGTGCGGTAGAACCAGGCCACGGACGACGTTTCGTCGCGCGCGTCCTCCTCCTTCTGCAGACTCTTCACGAACGCGTCCTGAAGGATGTCCTCGGCCAGCGCGCGGTCGCCGAGACGGCGCTCGAGAAAGGCCAGGAACTGGCGGTGGTTGTCGACGAGCTGGAGCGTGAGTTCGGGATTCATCGGTGTCTCGAAAACAAAGTGTAAGACGGCTGCGGGTGGTGCGTTAGCCCCTGTGAAGGAGAAACACATGAACCACTCCACGACAGCAACCGCCACCGTCACCGACCCCGTCTGCGGGATGACCATCGACCCGGCGAAGGCAGCCGGCTCGTCGAGCTATAACGGCCAGACCTATCACTTCTGTTCTCGCGGCTGCGAGACGAAGTTCGACGTGGCGCCGGCGGAGTACGTCGGCACGACCTACATGCCCGCGGAAAGCGCATCCTGCTGCTCGACGGCGGAGACTGCCTCCTGCTGCGCGTCCGCCAACCCCGCGGCGTACGCGAACGGCAAGCGTCCGGAGCCGAAACCCGCACCCGCCGGCGCGATGTACGTCTGCCCGATGGACCCGGAAGTGCGGCAGGACAGGCCGGGCGCCTGCCCGAAGTGCGGCATGGCGCTCGAACCGGAGATCGTCGCCGCGCCCACAACGAAGACCGAGTGGACCTGCCCGATGCACCCGGAGATCGTCCGTGACGGGGCGGGGCGCTGCCCGATCTGCGGTATGGCACTGGAGCCGCGGACAATCACGATCGAGGAAGAGAACCCCGAGCTCGAGGACATGACGCGGCGCTTCTGGATCAGCGCCGCGCTCACCGTGCCGCTCGTGATCTTCGCGATGCTGCGGCATCTTCCCGCGGCTCACGATCTGCTCGGGCACACGCTTCTGAGCTGGGCACCGTGGATCGAGCTCGCGCTGGCGGCGCCGGTCGTGCTGTGGGGCGGCTGGCCGTTCTTCGAGCGTGCCTGGGCTTCGGTCGTCAATCGACACCTGAACATGTTCACGCTCATCGGCCTCGGCGTCGCGGTCGCGTTCGTGTACAGCCTCGCCGCGACGATGGCGCCGCGCCTCTTCCCGCCCGCCTTCCGCGACCCGGTGGGCCACGTGGGCGTGTATTACGAAGCAGCGGCGGCGATCGTCGCGCTCGTGCTTCTGGGCCAGGTCATGGAGCTGCGCGCGCGAAGCAAGACCGGCGCGGCGATTCGCGCGCTGCTCGGCCTCGCTCCCAAGACGGCCCGGAAGGTCAGGCCCGACGGGGGCGAGCAAGATGTGGCGCTCGAAGAGGTTCGGCCGGGCGACATTCTGCGCATCCGTCCGGGCGAGAAGATCCCGGTCGACGGCGTCGTGACTGAAGGAACGAGCTACGTCGACGAATCGATGGTGACGGGCGAGCCTCTGCCGGTCGAGAAACGGGAAGGCCATGGCCTCACCGGCGCGACGGTGAACGGCACGGGCGCGATGCTCATGCGCGCCGAACGCGTCGGCTCGGACACGCTCCTATCGCAGATCGTCAACATGGTTGCCCAGGCGCAGCGAAGCCGCGCCCCCATCCAGAAACTCGCCGATCAGGTCTCGGCCTGGTTCGTACCGGCGGTGATCGTCGTCGCGCTGATCACGTTCGCGGCGTGGGCGTTCGCCGGGCCGGAGCCTAGGCTGGTGTTCGCAATCGTCAACGCGGTTGCAGTGCTCATCATCGCCTGCCCCTGCGCTCTTGGACTGGCAACGCCGATGTCGGTAATGGTCGCGGCGGGAAAAGGCGCCACGGCCGGAGTGCTCTTCCGCAACGCGGAAGCAATCGAGGTGCTGCGCAACGTGGACACGCTCGTCGTCGACAAGACAGGAACGCTCACGCGCGGGAAGCCGGAGCTGGCCTCCGTCCTCGCCGTCAACGGGCTCGGCGAATCGGAGCTGCTACGCGCAGCGGCCGGCGTCGAGCGAGCGAGCGAACATCCCCTGGCGGCGGCCATCGTCGCCGGCGCCGAATCACGAGGGCTCGCGGTCTCTTCCGCGTCGGGGTTCGTTTCGGTCACCGGCAAGGGGGTGCGCGGTGCGGTCGAAGGACGGCGCGTCGCCCTCGGCAATCGGGCGTTGCTCGACGAACTGGGCATCGACGCCGGCGATCTCGCCGAACGCGCGGAGACGTTGCGCGCCGAAGGACAGACGGTGATGTTCGTCGTCATCGACGGCAGGTCCGCGGGGCTGATCGGCGTTGCGGATCCAGTGAAGGAAACGACACCCGACGCCATCCGAGAGCTGCGCGAGGAACGGCTGCGCATCGTCATGCTCACCGGGGATAGCGAGACCACGGCGCGCGCCGTGGCGAGGAAGCTCGGCATCGACGACGTGATCGCGGAAGTGCTCCCGGATCAGAAGGCGCACGCGATCCAACGCCTGCAGCAGCAGGGCCTCGTCGTGGCGATGGCGGGCGACGGCATCAACGACGCACCGGCGCTCGCCCGGGCGGACGTGGGGATCGCCATGGGAACCGGCACCGACGTGGCCATGCAGGCCGCCGACGTGACATTGGTGAAAGGCGATCTGCGCGGCATCATCCGCGCCCGCCGTCTGAGCAACGCCACCATGTCGAACATCCGCCAGAACCTCTTCTTCGCTTTCGTCTACAACGCCATCGGCGTCCCGATCGCGGCGGGCGTGCTCTATCCGTTCTTCGGACTTCTTCTGAGCCCGATGATCGCAGCGGCGGCGATGAGCTTCAGCTCCGTCTCGGTGATCGGAAACGCGTTACGGTTGCGGCGCGCGCGCATCTGACCCGGTTGCAGGAGCGGCCGGGTGAAAGTGTTGAGAAACGCGAATGACGGACACGGTGTCGTCCGATACCGCGAAATGCAAACAGTTGAGCCTTACTTTTTGTCCCTAGGCAATCGTCGATGACTTTCCTATTTTGCTCGGCAAGGAGGAAGTCATGAAATCCAGAAACGCTGTTGTGGCTGTGGCTGTTTTCCTGATGCTTTCCCCCGGCTCCCTGTTCGCCGACTGTCCGACCATCTCTTCTCACGGGTGTTGCGGCGGATACACGTGGAAGACGTACTCATTCACCCTGGACTGCGCAACGATCTCGGGCGGCGTGAATGTGGTTACCGACACCAATTGCAGCCTGGGCAGTGTGCACTCGGTCTCCAACAACGCCTCGACGCAGACGGTCACCTATCAGTACACGATCCCCACGACCAGTACCGGCTGGGAGATCCGCGTCGACTACGACTTCAACAACGGCGGGGACAGCAGCAACTTCATCCAGGCGGCGTACACCGTCACCCGCGGCGGCTCGCAGGTCGATTCGGGGACGTTCCTCAACCGGAGCGATTCCTGGCCCTGCGGCGTCGCCAGCGATAGTCCGAACAGCTGGAACGCCGGCGACATCCTGGTGGTCACCATCAGCCTCCGCGCGACGAACTCCAGCTCCTACGCCGAAGTGGCCGGCCTGACCCTGTTCAAGGTTCCGGCGTAGGCGTCGGCGGCGTGATTCGCGCCGCGATCTGCTCAGTCCATTCGCATCCACGACGCCCGGCGGCCTGGGCGTAACCAGCCGCCGAGCGTCTACGAGTCGATCATTTGTATATACTTACTGCCGTACGAACGGAAGGAGTGCATCATGAAGATCGCGCGCATCACCGTCCTCACTCTGATCCTCGTGTCCCTCGCCTATGCCGCTTATCCCTGCCAGCCGGAGAAGTACACCGAGTACTTCAGCGACGCATTCATCACCCAGGTGGGCTGGGCCTGGTGCGGCTGCCAGGGCCAGACCGCTTCGGGCGGCCAGCAGTCCGGCGCGTACCGGAGGATCACCACGATCGGTTGTCTCCACGGACAGGAGACCGAGACGTGCTACCAGTGGAACGGGAGCTCGTGGGTCGTGATCAGCTGTCCGTAGCAACAGCGCGAACGGGCCACAAGGCGTGCAGCGGGCGGCGGATCGAACCGCCGCCCTTTCACACGTCGCGTGTCTAGTTCCCAAGCGACACGATGATCAGTGCCTCATTGGCCGAGGTCGACGAACGCGTCAGCGTTCCTTCGATGTAGTACGAGTACACCGTAAAGTCGATGACGGGCGGAAATACGCAGATGGAGCAGCCCGCCGGGGAACCGCCGCCGGTCACCGAGCAAAGCTGTTCCTCCTCGCCGCTGCACTCGTCGACCGAGATCAGCTTCGCCGTCACCGACCCCGAGGCGGAATCGTCGGTGGCGGTCAGCTTGAGAATGTCCCACGGCGGCTGCAGCCCGTTGGTGTTGCCGTACGCGGTGACCGGGTAGCGGACGGTGATCGTTCCGGTCTGGCCCGATTTGAACTCGATCCGTCCGCCCGTGTATTGGTAGAGCGAGGTCGACGATTCATCGACCAGGCCGCCCGAGCCGACGATGCTCCAGTCCATCTGCGCGGACGCGGGAACTGCGGCGAGGAAGAGGCACAGACACAAACACAACAATGCGTACTTCATGACAAGTCTCCTTTAGAGACGAGTCTAGGTACGCGCGCGCGGCCCGGCTTCCGCGATGGGATGAAGATCCACCAGTATGGTGCGAAAGCCGGGCGCCGCGATGTCAGCCTGCTCCGTCAGAACCGGAACTTGATGCCGGCCGCGAGTACGAGCGGATTGATGTCCACGGCCTCGTCCTCGGAGTCTCCCTCGGCACGGGCTTCATAAAGGATGTACTTGCCGTCCACGAAGATCCCGAAGCTCCTGCCGAAGTTGAAGTCGACTCCGGCGTTCGCCAGCCACTCGAATTCCTTTTCGAGATCGGCATCCTCGAGCTCTTCCGTGTCGATCGATCCCGCCTGGCCGCTGATGTATGCCGCGCCGCCTCCGATATAGGGGCTGATGATCGAGCCGCGGGCAAAGTGGATCTGCCCGGTGGCGGTCAGCACGTCGAGGTCGAGGTCGCCGGCATCGGCAGCAATGTCCTCGAACGACACGGTGAGATCGGCGCCCAGCTTCTGATAGGCGAACTCGGTGGAGAAGGCCGGCGTCCAGTAGCGGTTGTACGACACGCCGTAGCCCATGTCCTCATCGAATTCGAGATCGAACGTGTCACCGGCGTCCTGGATCTCGTTGTCGTCGAATTGCGAGGTGGAAATGAAGATGCCGAGCTCGTTGGACTGAGCGAAGACGAAAACGGGGAACGTGAGCAAAGAGAGAAGGATGAGAGAACGTTTGATCATCGGGTTGTGGCTCCTTTTTGCGCCTGGCGCAAAAACGTCGCAGTGCCAGTGTCATGCCTGCGCATCATTGGCGGGCGGCGCTACTATTCACCCGACATGTCTTCGCGGGTCCTCATCATCGAAGACGAGGTAGTGACGCAGCACCTGCTGGCGCGGCTGGTCGAGAGCGAGGGGCATCCTGTCTCGGTGGCGCAGAGCTGTGCGGAGGCCGAGGCGCTGGCCATGCGCGAGACGTATGGCCTGATCCTGCTCGATCTGGTCCTGGGCAAGGAGGACGGGCTGGTGATCCTGCGCCGGATCCGCGCACGGCAACGCGCGCCGATCGTGATCATCAGCGGGAAGAGCGACTCCACCGACATCATCACCGGCCTCGAGCTCGGCGCGGATGATTATGTCCTCAAGCCGTTCGACGTGGCGGTGCTGCGGGCGCGGCTGCGCAGTCATCTCCGCCGCGGATCGGGCGAGCGGCCGGCCGCGCCCGCCGAGGAATCGATCGCCCTCGGCAACGTCGTCGTCGATTGCGGGCTGCGCGATGCGCTCGTGGACGGCCAGCCCGCCGGCCTCACGCAGAAGGAGTTCCAGCTCCTCCTGTTCCTGGCCCGCCGCATCGGCCGCGCGGTGCGTAAGGAAGACATCGAAGACGAGATCTTCGAAGGCGAGATGCGCAGCGACAAGATCCTGGCCGTCTACGTGCGGCGATTGCGCGAGAAGCTGGAAGCGGACGCGCAGAATCCGCGCTATCTCCACACCGTGCGCGGGTTTGGCTACCGCCTTGCGGCCGACGAGCAAAAGATTTGATCCCTCTGTAAGCGCCGCTTCAACTTTGCTTAATCTTCGTCTGGCATCTTCCCGGTCACCGAGAGATGGAGGTGCCCTTGGACCGGTATCTGTCCGCGTGTTACTCGTGCCGGATGTCCTTCGACGCGCTGGAAGCGGCGTGGTGCAGTTGCGTCACGAAGCAGCGCTCGCTCGTCTGCCCGTACTGCCTGAACTGTTTCTGCAGCGCGCCGCATCCCTTCGTGCGGTCGTTCTGGGCGAACGCGCCGCAACAGCTCTGGTCGCGTTGGGAGCAGGAGCGGACCACCGGGCTTTCGCGACGGGAGTCGCCGGAGGTGCGGCCGCTGGTGCTGGTCGTCGATGACGATCCCGACGTGCGGGCCATCGCCACCGGCACGGTGTCGGCCCTCGGCTACGGCGTCGTGGTGGCCGACTGCGCGGAGACCGCGCTCGAGCTCACGCAGCGCCACCGCCCCGACCTCGTCCTCTCCGATGCGCTGATGCCGCGCGTCGATGGGCGCGAGCTTTGCCAGCAGATCAAGAAAGATCCCGAGCTTTCGTCGACGCCTGTCGTCATCATGACCGCCATCTACAAATCGGGCCGCTATCAGGCCGAGGCCAGGAAAACGTTCGGAGCGGACGCCATGATCACCAAGCCGCTGCGCGTGACGCAGCTCAGCCAGGTCCTGCAGGCCATCCTGCCTCCCCCCGGCGAGGCTCCATGATCATCGCTCCCCTGCCGCCCGACGAAGAACGCCGGCTGGCCACACTCGTGGCCTACGGCATCCTCGACACGCTCCCCGAGAGCCAGCTCGACGACATCACCCGGCTGGCGGCCACGATCTGCGGAGTGCCGATCGCCCTGGTGGGCCTCATCGACCGCGACCGCCAGTGGTACAAGTCGGTGCAGGGCCTGGACGGCACCGAGGCGCCGCGCGACCTGACCTTCTGCTCGCACGCCATCGTCAGTCCCGGCGACACGATGATCGTCGAGGACGCGCTGCTCGACGTGCGGTTCCACGACAACCCGTACGTCACCGGCGACCCGCCCGTCCGTTTCTACGCGGGCACGCCGCTCGTGGTCGCCACCGGTGAATGCATCGGAACGCTCTGCGTGATCGACCGCGAGCCGCGCAAGCTGAGCGAGCTGCAGATCGATGCGCTGCGCACGCTGGCGCGCCACGTCGTCACGCATCTCGAGCTGCGGCGCAAGAGCATCGCGCTCGAGCAGAGCGAACAGCAGATCGACCGCTTCTTCCACCTCTCGCTCGACCTGCTCTGCGTCGCCGGTACCGACGGCCACTTCAAACGGCTGAACCCCGCGTTCACGGAAGTCCTCGGCTATTCGGAAGAGGAAATGCTGGCGCGGCCCTTCATCGATTTCGTCCATCCCGACGATCGCGAGGCCACGCTCGCCGAGCTGCGCAAGCTCGCCGACGGACGGCCGACGCTGCGCTTCGAGAACCGCTACCTCCACCGCGACGGCAGCGTGCGCTGGATCGCCTGGACCGCCTCGCCGGTCGCCGAGACCGGGATGATCTACGCCGCCGCGCGCGACGTCACCGATGCCAAGCTGGCCGCGCAGGCGCTGCACGCCAGCGAGTCGGCCATGCGCTCGATCATCGGCAGCTCGCTGAGCGGGATCGTGACGTTCTCGCGCGAGGGCCTCATCGCGTCGGTCAATCCCGCCGCGGAAAAGATCCTCGGCTACTCCGAGGCGGATTTGCTGGGACGCGATATCTCGGGCCTGCTGCCGGAGCCTCCGGCGGACCTGCCGGTATTCCTGCGCACCTCGGTGGACTACGCTCTGGGCCGCATCACTTCGTGGGACCTGCGGCGCGGCGACGGCACGATCGTCCCGGTCGAGATGGCGCTCTTCGAGTTCGAGACCGCCGAAGGAAAACACCTGGCCTGCAACCTCCATGACGTCTCGGAGCGCCGCGAAGTGGAGACCATGAAGCGCGAGTTCGTCGCCACGGTCAGCCACGAGCTGCGCACGCCGCTCACCTCCATCCGCGGCTCGCTCGACCTCCTCAAGGGCGAAGTCCTCGGCCCGCTCACACCCCAGGCGGCAGAAGTGACCGCCATCGCCCACCGCAACACCACCCGCCTCATCAAACTGATCAACGACATCCTCGATCTCGACCGCCTCGACAGCGGGAAGATGGAGATGAACGTGGGCGACACCGACGCCGCCACGATCCTCCACACCGCCGCCGAGTCGGTGCGCGCGTTCGCCGAACAAAGTGCCGTCGAGATCATCGCCACCACGTCGGACGATGTCCTGCGCGCCGATGCCGACCGCATCGTGCAGGTCCTCGTCAATCTCCTTTCCAATGCCATCAAGTTCTCGCCGCGCGACTCGTCGGTGCGCCTCACCGCGCGCCGCGAGCGCGATGAGATCGTCTTCGAAGTCGAGGACCACGGCCGCGGCATCCCCCGCCAGTACCTCGACCGCATCTTCGACCGCTTCCAGCAGGTCGAGTCGTCCGACTCGCGCACCAAGGGCGGGAGCGGCCTCGGGCTGGCCATCTGCAAAGGCATCGTCGAGCAGCACGAAGGCTCGATCGGCGTCGTCAGCGAGGAAGGCGCCGGCAGCACGTTCACCGTCCGCCTGCCGCTCGCGCAGCGTACGGCCGGCGGACCGGTGGTCGGTGTCTTCAGCACGACTGCCGACTCGCGCGACGCCGTCGCCGCCACGCTCCGGCGCCAGGGCTATGAAGTCGTGGCCCTCCACACCGCACGGCAGGTGCGCACGGCCATCGAGAACCGCTCCATCTCACTCCTCATCGTTGATGCGAACAGCAAGGACGCCAACGGCAGCGGTGCGCCATCCGAATTGCCGGGACGTCTGCGCGCCCTGCGCGAGCAGCACGACGTCCCGGTCTTCGTCATCGCGCAGCCGTCCGCGTCGGCTGAATGGATCGCCGAGAACATGACCGTGTTCGTCCCCGGCGCCAGCCAGTCCAGCCTCATCGACGCCATCCGCAGCTGCATCTCCCGCGGCGCCGCGCAGTCCGACGTCCTCATCGTCGAGGACGACGCCGAACTGCTCTCCGTCCTGCAAAAGCAGCTCGAGCGCGACGGCATCGCCGTCCGCGCCGTGGCCGGCGGCCGCGAGGCGCTGGCCATGATCCGCGCGGCGCAGCCGCGGCTGATCGTCCTCGACGTCGGCCTGCCCGACATCGACGGCTTCGATCTCGTGGCCATCCTCCGCAGCGACGAAACGCTGCGCGCCCTGCCCCTGCTCGTCTACACCGGCCGCGATCTCGACGGCGCGGACCGCGCCCGCCTCACGCTCGGACCGACGCGGTTCCTCACCAAGTCCACCGCCGATGACCGCGAGTTCCGCCGCCTCGTCGGCGAATTGATCCGTCCCGTTCATGCTGACGTCCAGGGAGAGCTGACGTCATGAAGATCCTCATCATCGACGACGAGGAAGACGTCCGGCGCATCGCCCACATCAGCCTGACGCACGTCGGCGGTCACGAAGTCATCGAGGCCGCCGGCGGCGCGGCCGGGATCGAAAAGGCACGCGCCGAGCAGCCTGACGCCATCCTGCTCGACGTCATGATGCCGGCCATGGACGGCCCGGCCACGCTCGCTCAGCTCCAGGCAGACGCCAGCACGCGCGTCATTCCCGTCGTGTTCGTGACCGCGCGCGCCATGACTGCCGAGATCGAGCGTCTGCGCAGCCTCGGCGCCCGCGGCGTGCTGATCAAACCGTTCGATGCCATGACCCTGCCGCACGACCTGGCCGGAGTCTTGTCGTGACCGAGCCGCTCTGGCTCACCGAGGCAAAGCGCGTCTACATCTCCTCGCTCCCGGAGAAGCTGAGCAATCTCCGTACGCTGCTGTCCGCGCTCGATGAAGACCGGTCGGACGCGAAGCGCAGCGCGCTGTCCGACGCCTTCCATCGCATCGAGGGCTCGGCCGCGAGCTACGACTGCGATCGCCTCGGCGAGATCGCCGCCGAGTGCTCGGAGGTTCTTTCGGCAAACCGGCCCCTGTCGCGGGAAGACCTCGACACGTTGCAGGCACACCTCGCGCAGTTCGCCGAGGCGGCCGACCGCGCCGCCTCCGCCGCGCCGTCGCAGAAGGTCCGCACCGTGCTGGTCGTCGACGACGAGCCGGCCGCGCAGGCCACGCTCCAGCGCCTCCTCGAGCGCGAAGGATTCGCCGTGCAGCTCGCCGCCAGCTGCGCCGAAGGGGAAGCACTCCTCGAGCGATCGCTGCCCGCCGCCGCGGTGCTCGACGTCCGGCTCGGCGACCGCTCCGGCCTCGAGCTCCTCACGAAACTGCGCGAGCGCGATCCCACGCATCGCATCCCCGCCGTCATCATCAGCGCGGTGGGGCGCTTCGACACCAAGCTCGACGCCGTGCGCCGTGGCTGCGACGCCTATTTCGAGAAACCGTTCGAATGGGAAGCGGTGATCCGCAAGCTGCGCACCCTCCTCGATCCCGCCGACAGCGACGGCAGCCGCATCCTCGTCGTCGAAGACGACGCCGTACAGGCCACCTTCGTCAGCAACGTCCTGGCCGACGCCGGCTACGCCGTCCGCGTCTGCAGCGATGCCCCCTGCATCGACGAGACCATGGCCGCCTTCCCTCCCGACCTGATCCTGCTCGACGTCCAGCTGCCGTGCGGCTCCGGCGTCGACATCGCCCGCTACCTCCGCCAGCGCGACGCCGCCGTACCGATCGTCTTCCTCACCGCCACGCACGATCCGCTCGTCGAGATGGACGCAATCGACGCCGGCGGCGACGACTTCCTCCGCAAACCCGTCTCGCGCGAGCTGCTCCTCGTCTCCGTCGCGGCGCGCCTCAAGCGCGCGGCGCAGATGAAGTCCATGCTCGATCACGACGCCCTCACCGGCGTCCTCACGCACGGCGCCATCACCGAGCGCATCGCCCACTTCGCCGCCGTCAAGCGCAGAAACCCGCGGGCCGAGCTGAGCCTCATCATGCTCGACATCGACCACTTCAAAAACGTCAACGACCAATACGGTCACCTCACCGGCGACCGCGTCCTCTCCTCCCTCGGCGCGTTTCTCCGTCGCAGCGTCCGTGACATCGACGTCGTCGGCCGGCACGGCGGCGAAGAATTCGCCATCATCCTCGACGCCCCGGCTCCCGCCGCCGAAGCCGTCGCCCGCAAACTCCTCGACACCTTCTCCGCCATCCAGCACGCCAGCGACGACCACCGCACCTTCCGCGTCTCCTTCACCGCCGGCGTCGCCGAGCTCGAGCACGGCATGAACGCATTGGGCTGGAAACTCGCAGCCGACCGCGCCCTCATGGCCGGCAAAGAAGCCGGCCGCAAACAAGTCATCGTCGCCTCCTCCGCCGCCCAGCCCACCCTCGACGAAACCACCCTCGCCTCCCTCCGCGAGCTCGGCGCCCGCTCCGGCATCCCCCTCATCGCCGAGCTCACCGACCTCTTCTTCCGCATGCTCCCCGAGCGCATCGCCACCCTCGAAGAATCCGCCGCCCGCGGCGACGCCGCCCGCCTCGAGCGCACCGCCCACATGCTCCGCAGCGCCGCCGGCAACCTCGGCGCCCGCAAACTGGCCTCGCTGTGCGGCGAGCTAGAAAACCTCGCCCTTACCGGCCAGGTCGAAGCCAACACCACGCTGGTCAACGGAATCGTGGTTGAAGCGGGGCGGGTGGCGGCGGCGTTGAGGGAGTTGTGATTCGGCTAGAACTTTCATTCTCTGCGGCGGGGAGGATCATCATCATCATCATCATCATCATCATCGAAATTGAGTGAGGTCAGGCCCTGCTTCCCTGCACTCGATGGGAACAAAGAGAGCAATCAGCCGATCGACCTAGGGACGGGCCGAAAGTGCGGACAATGACAAGAGTAAAATTGTCGCGTGACTTCGGAACAACTCGACCTAGGCGGCCTACTGGCAGAAGTGCGTCGTCTCAACGAGCGACCGCCGTGCGAAGTATGTGGTCGTGGTTTCCTCAGGGCGGTTGATGTGATCCAAGGGCGACTTCACGTCAGGTGCTCATCACGAGTGTGCGCCGTGCGCCGTGAGTACCCGTTACCGCCGTTGAACAAGACACTCATCTATCTCGATACCTCCATTGTTTCCAACATTTCTCGTGCCCGGCGGCCCGCATTTGTCCGGCTCCATGAAGCTTTACGTGACGCGTCTCGAAGGAACGTAATCGCATGTGTTGTCTCAAGCATCGCGGTCGCAGAGATAGAGCTTGCCCGAGACGGCGATCGCATTCTGGAGGTGGCGAGGCAGCTCGGTACCGCTCGGGTTGCGCACGAGCTCCAAGTGCAAGACGCGCAGATTTGGCGTGCCTTCGGCCGCTTCCGTCGAAATGAGGCGCCTTATCGCGAATTGAGTCCTCCGCGCGAAGATATCTTCGAAGATGACGTAAATACCTGGCCCGGAAACCTGTTGTTCCAAAGCCATTTTCGACCACGACCAGGCGAGATCAAACAACGGCGCGACCAGAAGGCGCAGTCGACAGACGTACTGGTGCGCTTCTACTCGAAGTATGCCGATCAAAACGTACCGTTCGATGAAATCGCGTCTCGTGAGACACATGGTTTCTGTGTCCGGGCTGGCTCAGAACTGTCGTTGACGCGTCGTATGGAATATGCGCTTGAGTACCACGACGGCTTCTCAAAGGAGGCAGCATCACAAGCGGTGCGGAAGTTCTTCGCGAGTGATCATTCAAAGTTGCTGCCTGCTGCAGTTATCAACGGACGTTTGCACGCCGCTTTAGCGTTAGCATTCCGCTCTGCGAAGCCTCGTTTGCCAGAGCAGGGCGATGCCTACGACATCGAACATCTCAGCACCTTTCTTCCGTACGTTGACGTGTTTGCTACAGACCAATTTATGGCGGCAGTGGCAAATCAGGGCAACGTCGGACTCGCGAAGGAATACGGTACCGCAGTACAAGGACTCGGCGAGCGACAGGTAGACTCCTTCATACAATTCCTTACCGAGCTCACTATGCGCGATTCTGTCGCCGAATTGTCCGCAGCGATCTACGATGCCGTTGCTGCTGGCGAGTTTCTGCGGGATCTTGTATCGACGGCTCGCGCGATGTATCCACCAACGGCGTGAACCAACGCACGCGAGCGGGCCACGGCTCGAAGAATCCGCCTCTCCTGGCGACGCCGCCCGAGCGCTCCAGTTCCCGGGGTTAGGCTTTCGTAATTCGGTCAAGGCTCGCACCTGTGCTTCGAGCGGCGGATCGAGTGTCATCGCGATTCGCAAGGTAACACACGATCCGCGTGATATTCAGTGACTGCCGGTGAACGAAACATGGCCGTTTTCGGCGATGGATCGCGATGCTATGCGGCGTTCGTACGACCTCGCCATTGGTGCTACGATCCTTAGCGAGCATGTCTTCCACCACCTTCCATCCGGCATTACCCCAACTCGGGCGTCCGATGACCTTCGAGGAGTGGGCGGCCATGGACGAGGACGAACCAGGCGAACTGGTCGACGGCCGGCTCGAGGAGGAGGAAGTGCCGGATCTGATCCACGAGCTCGTGGTGGCCTGGCTGATTCAGGTATTCGGGAACTGGCTCGGGGAAACGGGATTTGTCTTCGGGTCGGACGGCAAGTACGCGGTGCGGTCCAACCGTGGCCGCAAGCCGGACGTCGCCGTTTATCTGCATCCGGAGACCAAGCGACCGCCGGCTCGAGGCATTGTGCACGTTCCTCCCGACATCGTGGTGGAAGTCGTGTCGTCCTCGCCGCGAGACGAGCGGCGCGACCGCATCGAAAAGATGGACGAGTACGCAGCATTCGGTGTTACGTGGTACTGGATCGTCGATCCGACCTTGCAGTCGCTGGAGATCTTCGAGCTCATCGATGACCGTTATGCGCGCGCTGCACGCGCGACAGAGGGACGGTTGGAGGTCGTTCCGGGTTGCTCCGGACTTCAACTCGATCTGGACCAAATCTGGGTCAGGATCTCGCGACTCGTCGCGCCGGAAGATCGCTAAATCTCAGGTGTGGCAGGTGGCTCGTGTTCGCTCCGACCACCAGCGATATAGCTCTCGCCCGACGCGATCCGCTGCTTCGCTAGGACGCGGCAGACTTCTCGCTGGATGTTTGTGAGAGCCATTCCTCGATCTTCCCCGCGCGCTGGAACGCTTCCCTGTCGCCCCGTGCGCGAATCCATTGCAGTACCCGCAGGACCTCGTCGGGGGTGGATGGATAGTAATCCGAGCGAACGAACCAGAGGCATCGTTCCCGGTATTCATCGACGAGGGAACGCACCTCCGCGTCGAGCGCCGGGTCGAGTGTCATCGCACCTGGCAAGGTAACACACGATCCGCGTGGTTTCCGTAACTCGCCGAAGGCGTCAGGACGTTCGCTCGATGCACCTCAAAAAAACAATTTCGCCGATGATGTCGAGAAACGGGATCCGGCTCCGATGTTCCCGGTGAAAGGAGACAAAGATGAAATACATGCTGCTGATGAATTACCCGTACGGGAAGTGGAGCACGGACAGTATCTTCACCTGGCCGGAGGAGGACGCGGAGGCGCATATCGGCTTTTTGCGCCGCTTCAACGAGGAGCTGAGCGCGACCGGCGAGTACGTGACCGCGCAGGGACTGGCGGTGCCGGACGAGGCGAAGATCGTCCGCGCGCGCAATGACGGGCGGCCCGAGGTGACGGACGGGCCGTTCCCGGAGGCGAAGGAGTTCCTGGCCGGCTATTGGATCCTCGACCTCGAGAGCATGGAGCGCGCGGTGGAGCTCGCGGCTCGCGCGTCGGGCGCGCCGGGGCGCGGCGGGAAGCCGCTCAACATGCCGATCGAGGTGCGCCAGATGATGGGCGGACCGTCGTCCGAGCTGGGATGATCGAGACGCTCCTGCGCGACCTCGCGCCGGTCGTTCTGGCTGCGGTGATCCGCCGGTTCGGCGACTTCTCCGCGGCGGAGGACGCGGTGCAGGACGCGCTACTCGCGGCGGCGATGCAGTGGCCGCAAGAAGGGGTGCCGGAGAATCCGCGCGGATGGCTGATCCAGGTGGCGGCGCGCCGCTGCACGGATCACTTCCGCGCGGAGCTGGCCCGGCGTCGCCGCGAGGCGATCGTGATGACGCCGCCGGACGGGCAGATCGTTGTTCCGGAAGGGAACACCGAGCACGACGACACGCTGCGCCTGCTCTTCATGTGCTGCCACCCGGCGCTCACGCGCACGTCGGCGATCGCGCTGACGCTGCGCGCGGTCGGCGGCCTCACGACGGCGGAGATCGCAAGCGCGTTCCTCGTTCCGGAGGCGACGATGGCGCAACGGATCAGCCGGGCGAAGCAGCGGATCAAGGCCTCGGGCGTGCCGTTCGCGATGCCTGATGGGAACGAGCGCGCGGAGCGGCTCGGCGCCGTGCTGCACGTGCTTTATCTGATCTTCAATGAGGGCTACACGAGCAGCAGCGGCCCCTCGCTCCATCGCACCGACCTGTCGCAGGAGTCGATCCGGCTCACGCGCGCGGTGCACGAGATCCTGCCGGACGATGCCGAGGTGACCGGGCTCCTGGCGCTGATGCTCCTGACGGATGCGCGGCGTCCTGCGCGGACCGGTCCGGACGGTGAGTTGATCCCGCTCGACGAGCAGGTTCGCGCGTTGTGGAACCGCGACGCGATTGCGGAGGGGATCGCCCTGGTGACCGATGCCCTGCCGCGTGGCGCCGTCGGTCCGTATCAGGTGCAGGCGGCCATTGCCGCGGTTCATGATGAAGCGCCGACCGTCGGCGACACCGACTGGCCGCAAATCCTCGGCCTGTACGGTCTGCTCGAGCGAATGTCCGGCAACCCGATGGTCACGCTCAACCATGCCATTGCGCGCGCGATGGTCGAGGGCCCGGCTGCCGGCCTGCAGATGCTCGACGCGCTCGGTCCGCGACTGGCCGGACATCACCGCCTCCATGCGGTCCGCGCGCATCTGCTGGAGATGTGGGGCGACCGCGATGGCGCACTCGCGGAGTACCGCGCTGCGGCGCGGAAGACAGCCAGTGTCCCGGAGCAGGGCTACCTGCTGACACGCGCGGCCCGGCTCATGCCGCACATCGAGCCCGCGACATAGCGGGCCGGCTTTCGGCTCCGCGAGGGCTTCGGAGATCGTGTTTTCGCTGCGGATACGCGGTCGCTGGTCAGGACCATGGCGCGAGATCGAAGGTGGGGAGCAGAGGATTGAGAAACTGCACTCCTTCCACCCGACGCGCGTGCTCGAAGTCTTCCGTGAAAATCGTGGGGATCTGGTTCAAACGAGCGGTGGCCCAGATTTGAGCATCGTAATAGCTCATCCCGTGCCGGAGAGCTCCGCGGCCCGCCTCCAGGACGATCAGGCCGGTGGTGTCGAGCACAGGGAGCGCCTCGGCGAAGCGAGTGGCCTGATCAAGAGCTTCCTTGATCGTCAGGATTGGGTTGCGGCCACGAGTGGTGGCGCTGACGAACTCACCCAGGATCTGGGCGCTCAGGCGACCTGCCCCGCTTTCCAGCAGGTGCTCGAGCGTGCGAAGCGCCGCCGTGTACTTGGCTTTTTCGGCGGGCTGATGCGCGTACACGAGGATGTTGGTATCGATCAGGACTTCTGCCATCGCCCGATCCGCTCGTCGTACAGCGACTCACGAGTCCAGCCGCGACCTGCCGGAGCTTTGCGTTGTCGCTTCGCCAGGGATCGCATGAACGAAATGGCCTTGCGGCCCGCGGCGGGATCGCTGAGGTGACCGGCGCGGCTGCCACCAACATCGGCGCGATCCAGCGCCTCTCGAATGATCTCCGCTTCGGTGACGCCGCGCTGCCTGGCCCGATGTTTGAGCAACCGGTCGTGGCGCTCTTCGATGTAGACCTGTTTGCGGATCATACATCGCAGTATACATCGTGACTCTCAGGCCGGAGCGCCTGCCCCGATCGGGCTCGCGCTTGCCAGATCGAGCTGGCGTTTGCCCGGATCAGGCTGCCGTTTGCCCGGATCGGGCTCGCGCTTGCCGGATCGAGCTGGCGTTTGCCCGAATCAGGCTGCCGTTTGCCTGGATTGAGCTGCAGTTTGCCCCGATCGAACTGCCGTTTGCCCCGATCGAACTGTCGTTTGCCCGAATCAGGCTGTCATTTGCCCGGACCGAGCTGGCGCTTGCCTGAATCGGGCTGCCGCCTGCCCCGATCGGGCTGTCGCTTGCCGGATCGAGCTGTCGCTTGCCGGATCGAGCTGCCGCTTGCCTGGATCGCGCTGTCGCTTGCTGGATCGAGTTGTTGGTGAGCGGATGGATTCGGCGCGGCGCCGCCGAAACCTGCACGCATCCTCTTCGTACACATCGCCATGAGCGCAATCGTCCAGCCTTTCTTCAATGTCGTGGCGCGGCGGAATACGTACGCGAACATCGCCTATGTCTGGCTGGCGTTTCCGCTGGGGCTGGCGTACTTCGTCCTGCTGACGACCGGGTCGGCGCTGTCGATCGGGCTGTCGCTGTTGTGGGTCGGGCTGGTGGTGATGCTGGCGTTCGTGCTGAGCATCCGCGGGCTCGGGAACTTCGAGCGCCTGCTTTCGAAGTGGCTGTTGGGCGAGGCGGTGGCGATGCCGTCGGGTGCGGCGCGCGAGACGAAGACGTGGCCGTGGCTGAAGAGCATCCTCAAGGACCCGGCTACGTGGAAGGGCGCACTGTTCCTGCTGATGAAGTTCCCGATCGGTCTTACGTGCTGGATCGTTTCGGTCGTGTCGTTCGCCGTCTCCCTGGCGTTCATCTTTGCGCCGTTTGAGCAGGGCGGCGTGATCTATCTCGGCGACTGGACGGTCCAGGATCCCACCGGAGGGTTGCTCATCTCGGCGTTCGGAGCGCTGCTGCTGCTGGTGACGCTGCACGTGCACAACGGGATGGGCGCGCTGTGGCGGTTCATGGCCCGGCACCTCCTGGCGGCGCGGGCGGCCGTCGCCGAATCCGCTCCGGAGTGATGGGGATCGTGCTCGCGGCTATTTCTGCGAGCGCAAGACCCGGGCGGCGGCTCCGCGCGATCGGACGCCGAGCTTGGCCAGCACCGCGGAGACGTGGTGGTCGACTGTCTTCGGCGAGACATTGAGGCGCTCGGCGATCTCCGCGTTGCGCAGTCCGTCGACGAGCAGCGCGGCGATGTCCATCTCGCGCTCAGTGAGGCCGCCCGGATTGGCGCGCGTGGAGAGGCGCGGCCCGCGCACACCGCACGCACGAAGCTTCCGCCGCAGGAGGTGCACGAGGCAGTTGTCGCCCAGCTGCTCGAGGATGGCGATGGCGCGGCGCAGCGAATCGGCGTCGCCGCGGTCGCCGAGGGTTAGCGCCTCCTCATACGGATCGCCGGCGGGTGGGCGCAGCGGAGGAGCGTCTTCGCACCCGCCAACGCGCCACAGCCACAGCTGGAGGTCATGCCGCTCGACGGTCTGGCCGATCCGATCGGACAGCGTCAGCGCCTGCCGAAGGATCTCCCCCGCCGCAGCGCCGTCGCCGCTCAGCCACGCCGCCTCGGCGCGGGCCAGCGCCACGGGCGCGATGCGTTGCACTTCCGCGGTACGTTCCGCGAGGCCGTGCGCTTCGTCCAGCAGCGCCTGCGCGGACGGATCGCCGCGGCGCGTGAGCACCGTGCCGAGGACCGCCAGCGCAGGGATGCGATTGATGATCGAGACGCCGTCATGGGCCAGCACGGCCCGCGCATCCGCCACCGCCTCATCCCAGCGGCCGCGCTCCAGGTGTAGCCGCGCGCGCCAGGCGATGATGTAGATCTGCCGCGAATCGAGGTCGTGCGCGTGGAAGTACTCGAGCGCTTCGGGCAGGAAGCGCTCCGCGCGCGCGTAGTCGCGCACCCGGATGGAGTGGGAGAAGAGGTTGGCGTAGGCCCGCCCGGCGTGCTCCTGATAGCCGCACTCCAGGGAAAGGCGCAGGCTCTCCTCCAGCCCTTCGAATCCATCGGCATCCCCTGAGTTGACGGCGGCGGAACCGACGTTGTTGAGCGCGTGGGCGAGAATCTCGTGGTCGCCGAGCGTGGTGGCCAGCTGGATGGCGCGCATCCCCCACTCGATGGCCAGTGCGTTCTCCTGGGCCAGGAAGTGGAGCTGCGACTGGTTGCTGCAGGCCATGGCCAGCTCGCGCCCGGGCGGCTCCTGTTGCAGAAGGTCGATCGCTTCAGCGGCCTTGCGGCGCGCCTCGGCATTGCGGCCGAGAAACCAGTTGAGACGCGATTGCCACCGAAGATTGTCGCCTTCGCGCCGTCGGTCGCCGAGGCGGCGGCAAAGGTCGGTCGCCTCGAGGCGATGGGCCAGCGCTTCCTCGAGCCGGTCGATGAAGTAACACTCGTAGGAAAGCGATTCGAACAGCGCGGCCCGGTCGGCATCCGTGGCATGGGCGGCGTACGGCAACACGTTGCGGAGGTGGGCCACCGCTTCCCGATGCGCCCCTGCGCTCGAAGCCTCGACGGCGGCAAGCGGAAGGAAGAGGAGGATTCCCTCGGTCTCCCGCGAGCCGGCGGCATGATGGGCCAGCCGCGCCAGCGACGACTCTCCGCGCTCGACCAAACGGTGCAGGATGGCGCGATGCATCGGCCCGCGCCGGACCTCGGAGACTGAGTCTTCGACGGCGCGGCGGGCCAGCTCGTGGCGAAAAACGATGGCCCCGTCTTCGACGCGGACGATGCCGCAGTGCGCCGCCGCTTCGACCGCGTCCACTCCCGAATCGCCGGTAGCGGCGCCGAGGAGCGCCAGCTCGGCGCGGCCCGGCATCAGCGATGCGATCTCCAGCACCTGCCGCGCCTCCGGCGTCAGTTTCGCCGCGCGCGCCAGCACCGCGTCGCGAATCAGCGGCGGTATGCCGTCGCCTTCGCTGGCCAGCACCTCGGTGACGAAGAACGGATTGCCGCCCGTCAGCTCGAAAACGCCGGCGCGGCCGGCGGCGAGCGACTCCACCGCCTCCCGCGAGAGCCGCTCGAGCGCGACCCGGCGCAGCGCGGTCCCGGCCTCGCCCAGAAGCGTGACCAGCGGATGATCGGGCGCGATCTGGTCGTCGCGATAGCTGAGCGCGAGCACGAGAGGGGCACGGCCGATGCGGCGCGACAGGTACTTGAGCAGATCGAGCGTGGCGTGATCCGCCCAATGAACGTCTTCCACGACCAGCAGCGTCGGCTCGCGCCGGACCGCGGCCAGCACCTCGGGGAAGAGCCGTTCGCGCGGCGCGCCGGCGTCGACGCCGAGCTCCGCCGCGATGTCGTGCAACGGCCCGAGCGGCCGCGGCGTGAACAGCGCCTCGCACCCGGCCCACAACACCCGCACCCGCTCGCAGACCTGCCGGGCCACGAAGTCGAGCACCGAAGTCTTGCCGATCCCCGCCTCTCCCGCGAGGGCGACCACACAGCCGCCATCGACCGGCATCCGCTCGACCGCGGAGAGGAGCGCGGCCATCGGCCGCTCGCGCTCCAACAGTGACATAGGGAAATCATACGAGCCCGGCGGCAAAAGATAGGGAGTCTTCCCGATTTTTCGCCTGAAGGCCGGACCGATCTTTCGCGCAAATGCGAAAAGGAGGCTCTATGTCATTGCGTTTCATGCGTTTTCTTCTCTCCGCCCTGCTCGCGGTACCGGCGCTGGCCGGACAGGTCCAGGGCGACCGGTTCACCGAGAACTTCCCCTGGCTCGGCGCTCACGCGGCCACCACCCATCACGGCACCACGGTCTGGTGGGACGCCGACTCCTGGGACGTCCGCGGCGACAGCTCGTGGATCGCCGTCTCGGTCGGCAACGGATTTCACACCGACATTCACCGCGCCGCGTCGGCCGATCCGGGCGACGGGGGGCTCGAGAACGGCGACGTCGTCGGCGGCAACGGCGATCCCGGCGTGGGCATCATGCACACCGACTATCAGGGCATCGTCAGCGCGCGGCTGCGCAATCCGATGCTCATCTCCGCGCAGCGCCCGGGCGTCGTCACCTTCTGGGCCTCGCGCTTCATGACCACCGGACACTGGTGGGAAGTGGCCCTCACGCCGGCGGCGCAACCGGTGGCCGGCGCGGAGTACACCGCCGTCCCCGAAGTCGATGACTCGCTGCCCGATCCGGTCGATCCGTCGCAGGGCATTCCTGGGCCGGGCCATCGCCCCGCTGTCGATTCCATCAACTTCATCGCCACCGGCTTCCCCGACGTCCCGTGCGATCCGAGCATCGGCTGGCGCGTCCGTTTCGGCCTGACCAAAAGCATCGGCGGCGAGACTACCGACTTCATCAAGCAGTACCCGTCGATCACCGCTCTCATGCCCACCGATCCGGAAGAGATCGACGAGCTCTATCAGTGGCGCCTCGAATACCGGCCCGACCGCGTCGACATGTACGTCGATCTCGACAAGGACGGGCAGTTGGAGCTGTACGAGTCCTACGACGTGACCATCCCGTGGGGCGAGGTGTACGTGCACTTCATGGCCGTGGCCTACCAGGCCGACCATCATCCGCAGGAGCCGTGCTTCCTCGGGCAGGTGCGCGAGTTCGCCTGGAGGAACATCGCCGTCGAGCCGGTGAAATACGCCACCACCGTGGCCACGCCAAAGGAAGAAGCCGCGCGCACCGCCGGATGGACCATGTTCGACCTTCGTGACACGCAACGCTTCGGGGAGCCGGTCGAGGGCGCGCCGCAGCCGAATCCCGCGCCGTACGATCAATACTTCCACTTCGCCTACTGCTCACCCGGCTCCTATTTCTGCTGGGAGAACCCGACCGAGACGGTGACCCTGTCGTTCGACCGGCCGCCCGCCGGCACGCCCGCGCAGGCCAAGCTCGTCTACGACATCCGATCCTTCGGCGAAGCGGGCACCGCGAACCTGCTCGTCAACGGCCAGCCCGCCGGCCAGCTACCGCCGCCCGAGAGCGTGCCCGGCGCCGTGTTCGCGGAATGGGTGCATCGCTCCATCGACATCGATCCCGCGCTCCTGCAGAACGGCAGCAACACCATCACCATCAACCTCGACGGCGCAGTGCACCTCGACCGGTTGCACATGGAGCTGTCGTACGGCAGCACGAGCGGCGCCAGCCGCCGGCGCTCCGCCGCCAGGAGGTAACGAAACGCCCCGGCCGCGATCGGCCGGGGCGTTTCGTGGACGGGGTGGACTTCGTGGACGCAGTGGACTCGGCTTGTCCACTGAAGTCCACCAAGTCCACTCCGTCCACAAAGTCCTCCTCTCCCCTCGTCGACGGAAAAAAACTCCGTCCGCCAGTCCATTACCGGCAGCACGAGGTGAAAGGAGAGCTTCATGAAATTCATCGCACTAGTCGTCACGGCCGCCACTCTTTTGCTGGCATCCGCGTTCCCTCCGGCCGACCAGGAGGCCACGCCGCCCCGCGCGGCGCCGCCACAGGTCAATTACACCTGTGAGATCCCGTACGACGCCACGTTCGCCGACGCGGGGGAATTCGACCGCCAGACCGCTTTCGACATTTACTCCTGGAACAGCTTCATCGCCCTCAACTGGCCGGCGGAGACTTCGACCGAAGGCGCCCCGCCCTGCAATTTGCAGAACGGCGTGGCCCGCGACTGCGGCAAGCCGTTGCCCCGCGGGGACTACGGTCCCACGGTCTGGGAAACATACAAGGCCGACTCGGAGGTGTTCCGCGGCGACGAGAAGGGGGCCATCCCGCCCGTCGGATGGAACTGTCCGCTCGAGCCGCTCCCGGGCTGCGATTCTCTCGAAGCCAAAGACGCGGCGGCGGCGGGCATCCCCAGCTTGCGCATGATCATCAAGGATGCGAACCAGGCCCACGAGTTCAAACAGGCCGGCACGCTGGCGCCGCTCATCGATCAGGACGGTTCGTTCGTGCGCTACGAGATGCGCATGAACCGCGACGAGTTCCAGTACATCGACGAGCACAAGCTGTGGGACAGCAACAACCACACGGCCGACGCGGACTTCCAGCCGGTCGGCTCGACCGAGAACAAGACCATGGGACCGATCGAGGTCAAAGCGGCCTGGAAGGTGCTCACCGATAAAGACGACCGTGAGCGCTTCCACTCGCGCACCGTCGAGGTGGCGTGGCCGAACCCGGCCAAGAAAGGGAAGTACCTCTGCAAGCAGTACACGATGGGACTGGTCGGCCTGCACATCGCCCACAAGACGCAGCACGCGCCGCAGTGGGCCTGGTCGACGTTCGAGCACGTCGATAACTACAAGGGCCCGAACCCGTCGTTCGCCGACCCGGACTGCCCCGAGTCGAAGTGCCCGCCCAACGTACAGCCGGACGACCCGCCGGATGGATGGAACGGCGATCCGCGCATCCGGCAAACCCCTCCGACGCAGGTCGCCGTCACCCCCGGCAGCGCGGCCACGATCCTCCCCCACTCCGTGGAGATCAACGAGGAAGTGCGGCAGAAGCTCGCCGGCATGGGCTCGGTCTGGCAGTACTACGAGCTCGTGAGCACGCAGTGGCCGTCCGTCCCCTACATCAACGACAAGCCCGCCGAGGTCCTCGACAAGGCCACGCTCGGCCACCAGGGCGCGGGGCAGATCCCGCATCTCCTCGCCAACACCACGATGGAGACGTATCTCATGGGCCCGGACGAGGACAACAACACGTCGAGCTGCATGGCCTGCCACAACAAAGCCAGGATCGGGAAGCCGGACCCTGTCACGAAGAAAAGATTCCGGGCCGACTTCAGCTACTTACTGCAGGACGCCTTCCCCGCCGCCGCCAGCAAGAGGGCGTCGCAACAGCGCCGCGAAGAGCAGACCCGCGCCTTCCACCAGGACACGTCCAAAGGCGGCCAGAAGACGAAGGCCGTTCCGCGCAACAAGTGAAACAGCCAACGAGTGAAAAGGAGAACGCCATGGCAGGTTCCTTCAAGACCGACATCCTCCCCCTGTTCCGCCAACTGGACATCGACTGCATGAGCGAATTCGGCGTCAAGCTCGACAGCTACGAGTGGATGTCGAACCCCGCCAACGCCAACAACGTCTACCTCCGGCTCACCGGCAAGCGCAAGCCGCGCATGCCCGAGGGCGGACCGTTCTGGAATGCGGCGCAGCTCAAGAAATTCGACGACTGGATGAACGTGGATCCGAAGTTTCAGCCGTAAGGATTGGCGCTGAGAATCTCCGCGTGCCTCGCGCGCGGAGATTCCTAGTGTCGTGTCCAGATTGTTTTTGTGGGTGGATTGCGAGCGCCGGCGGGCCGGATGCGAGGCGCCACGACGACAGCGATGCGGTGACATCGGTGAGGAGTGGCAACGAAGCAGACGGCCCGCCGCCGCCGCAAGACACCCACAAAAACAATCTGGACACGACACTAGTCACCACCCCACCTTCTCGCGCGTCTGCCGCCAGCGGTACGCACTGGCGCGGATGGTGTTTGGCGACGTGGTCTCTTCGAGCAGTGCCAGCGCTTCGCGGAGGACGCGCGCCTGCAGCCAGCGATTGAGCGGGTTGCCGAATGGCGCGCCGTACGGGAAGCGCACGGAGAGCGCGCGCGGCGTGCCCACGGCTTCCGTCAGCTCCGGCAGGAACGTCAGCGCGGCCGTGGCCATGCCGTGCCGCTCGATCACCGATTGCAGCAGTCCGACCGACTGCACACAGAGCGGTCAGGAAGGCGCGATCAGCACCGCGTCGACGGCGTCGTCCCGCAGTTCGGCGGCCACCGTCGGCGCCGTCGACTCGAGCAGCGGCCGTGGATCGGGGATCGCGCCGCTGAAGCTGTAATGCGTCGCGGCGAGGCTGCCGATCCCGCACTCGCGCAGCAGTGCCAGCGGAAACGCAGACGACAGGTCCTGATTCGCGGCCTGCTGCTGCTCGCGGTCCCACCAGACACGCACGCGCGACAGATCATCATCCGCGCGGATGCGCCGGAACGAGCAATCGCCGGCGGGCGTGTCGCGGTCGAACGGCGCCTGATCGTCGAGGTGCAGTCCCGCCGTGGAGATCAGCGCCACACGCGCTTCGGCGAGCGGCTTCGCCAGCGGCGTGAACGGCACTTCGGCCACGGTCGTGAACTCGAAATCGGGCTTGTAGCGAGCGCGGATGCTCGCGCGCAGCTCGCCGACCGACGTCATCGCAACAATCCCAGCCGCTCGCCGACGGCGCGGTAGAGCGGAAGGCGGTCGCTGATCACGGCCACGGTGCCGGGCAGTCCGGAGCGCATCGCAATGTCGCCCGACATCGGAATGTCGCGCGACGGAGTGACTGCGACGCGGACGCGATAGCCGCGCTCACCGCGCTCCGGCGCAATGAACGTCACCCGTCCGTCCAGCACGCCGAACTGCCGCCGCGGGTACGCATCGAGCTCGATCCGCGAGGCGAGGCCGGTGCGCACGCGCGCGACGTCGTGCGGCGCGACGACGGCCTCGAACTCCATCGGCCGTCCGCGCGGCGTGATCTCCGCAAGGACCGCTCCGCGCGCCACGAACTGGCCCGGAGCCGGTACGTTCAGGCGCGAGACGATCCCCGACGCCTCGGCGCGGATCGTCTGCTCGCCCATCGCGCGCGTCACGCGCTGGCGTTCGCCCAGGGCGCGGCCGAGCGTCTGCCGCGCCGCGACGGCCTCCGCCTCGAGCGCCAGCTGCTCCTGCCGCGACGCCTCCAGCCGCATGCTCCGCTCGCTCTGGACGTTCTGCACCATCTCGTCCGGCACGATGCCGCTCTGGAACAGCGCGCGGTGCCGCGCCACGTCGCGGTCGAGGCGGGCGATCTCCACGGCCCCGCGCCGCCGCGCGCGCTCGCGCTGGCCGTCCAGCAAAGTGATGGTCTGTCTGGCCCCCTCGATCTCGCTGTCGAGCCGCGCCAGGTCCAGCTTCGCGGCCGCATCGTCGAGACGGAAGAGCACCGCCCCTTTCTCCACGAACATGCCTTCACGCGCCGCGGTCGCCGTCAGCCGCCCTTCCTGTTGGGAGCGGATGGCCACCGGATTCCCCGCCACACGCACATCGCCGCGCGCGTGGACCGTTTGCTCGAACGGAATGAAGGCGACCCATGCGAGAGCGGCCAGGAACACCAGCGTGAACAGGGGGAAGAAGATCGTCGTGAAACGGGGACGCGTATAGAGGATCGCGTCCACGGTCTCGGAGAAATGACGGCGGTCGAGGACTTCTTCGAAATCGTTCACGCCGTCGCCTCCTGAAGGGCCACATCCGATGCGTGCAGCCGCGTGTTCTCGAACTTCGAGAAGTCGTCGTACAGCCGGCGATAGAGACCGTCGCGCATCATGAGCGCGTCGTGAGGTCCGAGCTCCACCACCTCCCCCTTCTGCAGCAGGATGATCCGGTCGGCCTCGCGCGCATGGCGGAGGTCGTGGGTGATGTTGATGACCGTACGTCCGCGCATCCACTCGCGGATGTTGTCTTTCACTTTCGACTGCAGCGAAGCATCCAGTCCGTGATACGCCTCGTCGAGGATCAGCACCGACGGCCGCATCAAGAGCGCGCGGGCGAGCAGGATGCGTTTGAGCTGGCCGCCCGAGAGGCCCACACCGCGCTCCCCCACCACCGTCTGATACTGCTCCGGCAGCTCGCGGATGAATTCGTCCGCGAGCGTCGCCTGCGCCACCGCCGTCACTTCCTCCAGCGTGGCCCAGCTCACGCCGTGCGCGATGTTGTTGTAGATCGTGTCGCCGAAGAGGAACGTGTCCTGCGCCACGACGGCGATCTGCCGGCGCAGGTTGCTGAGCGCATAGTCGCGGATGTCGTGACCATCGATGCGGATGGTTCCCATTTGCGCGTCGTACAGCCGCGCCAGGAGGCCGACCATCGTCGACTTCCCTGCTCCGGACGCGCCCACGATCACGACCTCCTCCCCGGGCCGGATGGCGTAGGACACGTTCTTCAACACCGGCGCGCCGTTCGTGTACGCGAACGTCACGCCGTCGAGCTCCAGCTCGCCGCGGATGTCGCGGTCGGGCAGCACGTCTTCGCGGTCGCGCTCCTCCTCGTCCAGCTCCAGCACCTCGAACAGACGCTCGACGGTGGCGAAGGCGCGCTGGATCTCGTCGTTCGCGATCACGAGCCCGGCCAGGCTGCCGAGGAGCTGGAGGAGCATGGTGTGGAACGCGACGAGCTGGCCGATGCTCAGGCGCCCGGCCAGCACGGCCTGGCTGCCCGCCCAGAGCACGGCCGCGGTGGCCAGGATGGTCAGCAGCGCCGCCGGTTGTCCGGCGAAGAGCGAGTTCTTGGCCTGGCGGAACCAGCTCCGCGACCACTTCGCCAGCCGGGCGTCGAAGCGCGAGAGGATCATCGGCTCGGACGCATTCAACCGGATGGTCTTCATCCCCTCGACGGACTCGATGGCCAGCGACATCGTGCCGGCCCAATCCTCCATCTGATGCCGCGACGAGCGACGGAGGATGGGAGAGCAGACGCGCACGACGAGGAAGTACGCGGGAATGGCAATCGCCGCGATCGCGGCCAGGCGTACGTCGTACAGCAGCATCACGCCGAGGGCCACGGCGATGAAGAGCAGATCGAAGATGATCTTCAGGGCGGAGCCGGCCACGAACTGCCGGATGGCCATCGTCTCCTGCACGCGGCTGGTGATGTCGCCGGTGGCGCGCGACTCGAAGAAGCCGATCTTCAGCCGCATCAGCTTCGAGACGTAACGCACCATCAGGTCGAGATCGAGCTTCTGCGACACGCGGATCAGCAGCCACGCGCGATAGAAGTTGAACGCCTCCCGCGCCAGCTGCAGCAACAGGAATCCCGCCACGAAATACGGCAGCACGCGCGCGTCGCGCTGCACGAGCAGGTGGTCCACCAGCAATTGAATGAACAGCGGCAGGGTCAATCCGAGGACCGCGACGATCACCGCCGCCAGAAACACCTCGGCGAAAAGCCGCCGCTGCCGAAGCATCAGCTGCGCGATCTTCCGCAGCGGATGCACGGCCGGGTCATGGAAGCGGTCCATGTCCGGCCCCGGCCTCACGGTGACGATGAGATTCCCGCGCGCCATCAGCTTCGGACTGCCGTCCGGGTTCGGGACGTAGTGCGTGGTCGTGAACTCCTCGGGGATCGGGAACTGGTCGTAGTGCGCGACGAGGCGCTCGATGTGTGCTGTGACTTCGCTGCCGCGCAGCAAACCCTGATCGCGCAGCGCGCGGACATAGCGGAGCCGGTCGTCGATGTGAATGAGAGGCATCTTCGTGAGCAGCGTCTCCGCCCGCGATGCCGGGAGGCCGAGCTCGCACAGCTCGCGCCGGACTTCATCGACATTGCCGGGATCCCGATTGCTCGCCTCGAGCTTGGCCGGGTCTGCCGCATGCTCGAGCGAGTACCAGCGCGACAGAAACTCCGCAGAGCTCCAGGCCGACAATCCGAAGGAAGGATCCATCACCCACACTTTCGTGCGGGTCATGCGCACGACCGTCACGTAATGCAGCAGGCCGCTGGTCGCGCTCTTGAGCACGACGATGGCCGGCAGCAGCGTCTTCTGATGGCGATGCAGCTCGTCGAAGTCGATGGTGCGGACCTTGGCGTCGAACCCGAGTTGCTCGAGCGCGCGCCGCAGTCCAGCCACGGAGCTGCCGGCGCGATCGTTGCGGCAGATGCGCCGGACCGTCTCATTGCGCAGCTCGACGCCGTAGTGGCGCGCCACAGCGCGAATGTTGGCAGGGCCGCAATCGCTGCTGGTCTGCTGGAGAACGACGGGGAATTGCATGGTTGCGATGGAGTTCCTCGGAGTTCCTTGGTTCCTCGGGTTCCTCGGGGGTTACTCCCGAGGAGCTCCGAGGAACCGAGGAACCCCGAGGAACGGTGTGGGCGAAGGCACCTCGTTGTTGTTCAGTTCAGGATTGCGTCAACACGCGGAGCAGATCGGTCCCTCTTCTCCGCAGGCCAGCGTCGTCACTTCCGGACACGGCTTCGGCAGCCAGGGCGGCCACGAGTCCGCGGCCACGATCTGTTCGACTTGTTCGTCGTTCAACGTCAGTAACTCGGTCTTGTTCATAGAGGTCTCCGTTTACGGCCAGGGCTCGCAGACCGGCTCTTCAGGCGGCCAGCGCAGGGTCATCGTGCAGCGCGGCAGGCAATCGGTGGGATCGTCTGCCGCAGCGATACGTTCCACTTGCTCGTCGTTGAGCTCGAGCAGCTGTTCTTTGTCCATGAATAGTTCTCCCCGGCGCCCCCATCCACATCGATGGTTATCTGCAACATCGACACCTATCCGGAGCTATTCGGGGATGGGCACAAGCACATGCGTAGTGAGGTCGAGACGGGCCCGGCGGGCGCGAATACCAACGGTCGCTTCGAGCGATTTCTGCTGAGCTTCGTCGAGGTCGATCTCGATGGAAGAGGGAGGCGGGACCTGCGCGCGGACGGCCATGCGCAGGCTCTCCAGGCCGGCTTCGGGATCGAACAACTGCTCCGCTCCGTCGACGCTGGAAGCGACGACGGCCGCGAGCGGTAGCACCTCCGGCTCGGACGGCGGCAGCGCCACGAGCTTTGAACGTGAAATCAGCAACTCGGCCAGGCGGTCGGCGATCGGGACGCCCAGCGCTTTCTGCAATTCGAGAAAACTGCCGCCGGAGTTCACTTCGAGGAACACGAACTCCCCTTCGGGCGTCAGGCGCAGGTCCATCGACCCGCACACCAGCCGCAGCCGCTTGAGCACCGCCGCCGCATTGCGCCGCACCTCCTCCGGCAGCTCGATGGCCTGGATGCGGTTCATGTAGTCGGGGTCGCGCCGGTAATCCAGCTCCCCGGTCACGATGCGCGCCGCCGCGACGACTTCGCCTTCGATCAGATACACGCGGATATCCTGGCCCGGCACGTACTCCTGAATCCCGATCGGACAATCGATCGCCGCAAACGCGCGCAGCATCGCCGCGTCGATCTTCCGCACCAACGCCCCTCCCGCGGGCGGTTTCATCACCAGCTCCTCCGCCTCGCGCGCTGCCGCCATCGCCGCGCCGGGCGAGTTGGTGATGAACATCCGCGCCACGCGCCACCCGCAACTCGCCGCGATCTCCCCTTGCTTGTGCTTCATCCGCTCGCCGGCCGAGAACGGGTTGGCGAGGAAACAACCGCGGCGCTCGAAGTGATCGAAGAAAGCCTGCAGAAACGCGGCGTTGTTCTGCATCCGCACCGTCTCCAGCAGCCAATCGATCGGATCCACCGCCTCGGCCTGACGCTGGATGAGGTCGAAGATCGGGACATAGGTCTGGCGGACGAAGAACGCGGAGACGTGGTCGAGACTCTTAGGTCCGTAGAAGTACCGCCCCTCCTTCCACGCATACCTCCCCCACGGCATCGGCAGCAGCACCAGCGGCGTGGCCCCGCGACGGGTCAGGGCGTTGGCGATGGAGCTGATGTGCCCGTCGAGAGCGAAGCCGCAGAGGCCGATGGTCGGGGCCGTCATTCCGGGACGACGGCGTTGCGCGTTTCGTTCCCGGCGGCGCACAGCGCCCGGTTCGGAACCAGCGGTTCACCTCCTCTTCCCTGTAGGGAACAGGACTATTTGCCGCTCTTGAGATTCAGCGGCCGGAACGAGCCGGAGCTCGTATCTGCCCGAAAGAATTGACGGTAGTCCACTGTCCGCTGAGGCGCTGACGGTTGAGCCTCGGCCTCGGCCTTGGCCTCGGCACGTCTGCGCGCTTTGCGCTCGAGGAAACTGTCGCTCGGATCGGCGGGATGCCCAGGGGAAGACTGCTTTAACCGGGCTGGTTCGCCGGAGGCAAGACCGGGTGAGTCCTTACGCGGAGTATCCATGACTGCATCCCTTCGGCGGCGGGGAGCCGGACGCTAAATAATTTACCACACCAACTATGTAATGCCGTGAGGTTTCCGTAGGCGCTGCGGCGGACGGAATGACGTATATTAAGTTTCTTCTTAAAAACGAGGAGCAGGGTGGCTCACAGCTACGATGAGCTCGAGTGGCATATCCGCCGCGTACGTTGCGCGCGCAAGGCGGGCAAGCTCGTTTTCGTGCTCGGCGCCGGGATCAATTCCGAATACGAAGTTCCAAACTGGAGCGAGCTGCTCGTCCGCCTGGCCGAATACTGTGGGCGGCTGCACCGATCGCAGCACAAGCTGACGGTCGAGGAATCGAAGAGCTTCATCGACGGAGTGGTCTTGGATCCGCTGCTGCAGGCGGCGTCGCTGCGCGGCGCATACGCTTCTTCCGAAGATTGGGTACGCGCGCTCAAAGAGATCCTGAACGTCAAGAAAAAGTTTCTCAAGGATCAGACAAAGCCGCTCGGCCGGATCGCGAAGGTCGTCGCCGAGCAATATCGCGCGGACCGGCAGAGACACATCGCCGTCCTCACCTTCAACTACGACAGCCTGATCGAGGAGGCGCTCAAGCTCGAGATGCGTGCGGAGAAAGAGAAGGTCGTGGACAGCGTGTCGACCGGTGAGAAATTGGCGCGTGTACGGCACCGCCCGGGCATCTTCGTCTATCACCTTCACGGCTCGCTGGAAAACGAGGAGAGTGAGATCGTGCTCGATGCCTACTCCTATGTGCGCATCCTGGCGGCTCCGGCGAATCACTGGTCGTGGTCCTGCATGAACACTTTCCTGTTTCAGAAAGACGCCGGGGTCATGTTCATCGGCCTCTCACTCCTGGATCCAAGCCTTCGATTGCTGCTGACCCATGCGGCGGAGAACGGCATGCAGCTCTCGGCGATCTTCATCGGCAGTCCACTCGGCGCGCCGGTACCGGCAGAAGTGATGCCGGCCACATCGAACCGAGAGACACTTGCCAAGGCGCTCACGGCTGCGTGGTTGAAACATGACGTGCAGCGCCTCTTCGACAATCTGCTGGAAGATCTATCGCTGGTTCCGTATCACGTGACCGACTGGTCGGAGGTCGGTCCCCTGATCGATCGGGTGCGCACAGATGACTGATCGGGAGACGCCCTACATCTTCAAATACCCGCTTCTCAATCGCGGGCTTCATTTCGACTTTCTGCGCCTACGGTGCGGAACGGAAGCAGCCTTCCACAAAGCGGTCGCCAAGCTGCAGGCCGATGACGACGAACGTCCACGTACGTTCGTGGCCCTCTCGGAATGGGACGTGCTGGTCATTCTTCCGTCGCCCGAGCTCTATCCCAACGTGCTGAACGAGTTCTATGAGACCTACGACATCGTCGCCAAGATCGCCGGAACGTCCGGCTGTTTCGCCTATCTCTGGGATTTCGAACTGAACCACGAACTCGACGAGAAGCTCGATCGATTTCAGAAGAGTGGGATCGCCTTCGTCATCTCGCTCCGCTTCGAGGACTGGGTCCGCCGCGAGCTGGGGCTTGGCGCCGAGCTTCTGTTCTGCGATTACTTGAAGTCGCGGCTGCGCGACCACCCGACTCTGACCGCGATCGTGGCCCACACCCTTGGGTGGAACGACATCGTCATCGTGCTTCACGCCACGGCCGATGAAAAACGGCTGCTGCAAATACAATCGGAGATCCGCCTGCTCACCCTCAACGACATCATTCCCGACGGTCCTTATCGTCCATCGCGGACTGACGTACCGATGTTCGCGGCGAGCTATACGCACATCATCGGTGCTTATGACGCGTTCCGACCAGGGCGGCCGGTTCTCGGCAATCTCGCTGACGAGGTGCGCAATGCCATGCTGCTCGTGCGCGTTGCTCCTGCGCTGGAGTGGCGCGCTCGTAAGAAGATCAAAGAGCTCGGCGGCAGGAAGGTCCACCTCAAGAAAATGCCGACGGAGCTCGGTCATTACACTTTTTCCGCCGACATCACCCCCCTCGTAGCCGACAAGCACGGCGGCGTAGCGGCGATGGACCTCGTTGCCCAACTGCGCACGTTCATCGGCGACAACAGCCGCGAAAAGACGATCTTCAACAGCTATGCGGAGACCACGACCGTCCTCCGGTTTCATGATCCGTCATCGCCGGAGCACACGTTGCGCGCCACTCCCCTGGACAAAGACATCCGCGACTCGGTCAAGAAGCTACGGATCGTGATGAAGGAGCTTCCGGAACAGCTCCGCGGCCGGCACGGCTCGGGCATGACCGCGCATCGCTTCGGGATCGTCCTGACCACGCTGCTCGATCATCTGGCCGATCCGATCCGCAGCTCCGTGGTGCGTCACATCACCCGTTTTCTCAGCCAGACGACGAACATCCCCGAGCTGGATCGGCAGGACATGGAAGACCTCTGTCAGGTCGCCGAATACGCGATGTCCCAGGCCACTGACGGGATCGCCCAGTACCAGCACGACGCAAACGCCCTCGGCCTCACCGGACGGGGAGGCTACAGTCGTCTCATCACCGCCATTGAAATGTATGTCGACGACATCCTCGGCCCCTCGTTCGGCATTTTCGACAAGAGCTTTCTGATCACCTTCGGCCTGCATCTCGGGCACGACGGGAGCGTCGCCAAGTTCCACATCGACGTCCCATTCAACGTTCTCTTCACTCCCAGCCGCTGGTACGTGCTGCTTCATGAAGCCGGACACATGGCTTGGGCGAAGCAATTCGGCTGGATGGCGGAGAGTCTGGCCATCTATGAGGCCATGGAAGCCGAAATCATGGCCAGGACGCACGATCCAAAGGAGCGTCGACGCGCCAAGCAGCAAGTACGGATGGAGTTCATTCGCACACGAGAAATCGTTCGGGAGCTTTTTCCGAACATGCTCGTCTTCTTCATCGTCTGCGGAGGAGACGTTGAGAAGTTCGACCACTTATCGCTGCGCCACATCCTGTCGCGAAGCCGCCCCGGCCGAGGAACACGCGAGCTGCTGTTTGCGGTGGTGTTCAGCTGCATCCTGAGAATGACAGCGAACGCGCGGAAACGCGGCGGAGCATGGTTCGCGCGCGCACTCTCGGGGAAATCCATGGGCAATCGTGATCAAGCGGTGAGACGCGCGATCAGCTCTGTCAATCAAGCCCTCGACACACGTGCCCAGACGAGCCCGCCGCACAACACGATCATGAGCAAACAGGTGTTGCTGAACGCTGACCCGTTTCGCAGCTCCGTGGCCGAAGCCGTGAACTCGGTCCTGCGCGTGCTGCGCCTCTTGGCGAAAACCCTCTCGAATGAAAAACATCTCGGAAAACATGCGCTCGATTCGCTTCAGGATGCGATCGACGTGATGACCGGTGAATACGACAGCGGGTACAAAAACTGGCGTTCCCAGGGTTTCGACAAGTGGATCACTGACGGCAAGGTCCTGGCGACATCGCCGGGCGCGCATATCTGGGCGCGGCTCCTCTATGAAAACCGGGAGGCGACGAAACAGCGGGACAAACCGGCCTTCATGAGAAGTCAGTTCGCAGCGCTGCTCTCGATCTGGCATCGTGCAGTCGTTTCATCGGGCGACGATGACCGAGCGGCAGAACGGGTCCGAAAGAAAATCCTGATCCCGCTCGAGCTCGTCACCAAGAAGGGGTTTATTTCGTCCGGCAACTGACGCCGTAGACTCGGTTCGACAGGACCTTACCATTCTTGTCGATGGAGATTCTCACCTGCCAACGACACCAGCATTCGCCGAGATCACCGGAAACGGCAGCCTCGAATTCGAAGATATGCGATCCCGGAAGGCTGTAAGTCAATCTTCCTGGCCTCCCGCGGCCCTGGTCCGTCGAGCCAAAGAATTCGGTTGTTCCCATAGTCGTGAAGAACTGTGAAGTCATTCGTCGCGCCGCAGGCGGCGGGAGTCCCTGTCTTCGCATACACGACTTGAGAAACGGAACGGTGACGAAGTTGTCCTGACTGCAACACTATTGCAGAGCCGGCGCACTACCCAACAGCAGAGAAATGGAGGAGTGGTGATGTCGGCGCTGTCCCGGTCCCTCGTCTTCGTGTTCCTTTTCCTCGCGATCGCTGCGCACGCGCAGCGCCGTCCGATTCCGGTGCTGCCGCGCGGCGTCGAGGAGATCTCAATCTGCGACGACCGATTGCGCGCCGCCGACTGGAGCACGCGCTCGAGGCCGGCCGCGGCGTCGGTGACGACCGGCGAGCCGCTGACTGGCGGCAATCCGGCCGAGCATCGAACGATCACCATCCATCCGAGTCCGGCCGGAGGAACGACGGTCACGACGCATCTTCTGACCGGCGATTCGCTCGATTTCGCGTCCGACGGCTCGCTCGTCGACCTCTTCGCAACCCTCGATGTCCGCCGCCTGGCCGGCGCAGCCGCCGTCGAGGTCGCGATCGCCGTCGAGCAGAACGGCGCGATCTACTTCGGTCCGCGGCAGGCGGTCACGTCACCGAATTGGCAGAACCGGAAGTTCACGCTGACCGCGAAGGATCTCGTGTCGCTCGACGGCAAGAATCCGCAGACCGGCTGCGGCTCGTCGCGCATGCGCCTCGGCTTCGCGACCTTCGCCGGCCCGTCGTCCGGCAAGGCGACGGGCATCGCGATCGACAACTGGTGCGTCCGCGCGCACACGCGCTGCTGCCGCGCGTCGCGCGCTCAGTGCTGCGACGAAGTGGCGCCGCTCGACTCGACCGGACGCCCGATCCCGCCGTCCGACGCGATGCCGAACGAAGAGCCGGAGATCGGTTACGTGAACGAAGTCGTCGGCTCGGTGAAGGATCTCTACCCGAACCTCGACACGTCGATCGATACGTTCTATCCGAAGCTCGAATGCCATCGCCCGATCGGTGACGCGGTCCTTCCCGACTCGGTGAAGGTCGATCAGCACAAGCTGCTCGCGAACCTCGGCGTCGAAGGCGATCCGGTGCAGATCGGATCGTCGCTCGAGGCATTTGAGAGCACGTTCGCCGAGCACGTCGTGGACACGGAGGACATCCCCTTCCCATTCATGGGCGCGATCGCCGGTCCGTATGCGCCGCAACCTCCGTACACCTCGCCGCGTCCGGTGGCGTTCAGCGGAGGAGGGTTCGACATCGTCTTCGTGCAGGGACTCGAGATCGAGCACCTGACGCGGAGGATCGAGAATCGCAACGACCAGGCTACGGCGCTCTGGCAACCCGACGTCGGCTTCGCGACCGACGCGTCCGCGGCGAATCCGTCGTTCTACGACAACGGCTATCTGAAGACCACCGCGAACGCGCTGTGGAAGCCACACGTACAGCGGTACCTCGTCGGCAAGGGCTACTTCAACCGCTATCTCGTCGTCGCGTACAACAGCAATGACCGTCTGGCGATGTCGGCGCTGGCGGTGCTGCGGCAGGTCTCGGACGCCATGAAGTTCGGCAAGGGCGTCGTCAATCCGGTCGATGGGACCAAGACCGCCGGTTTCGGCGCGCGCGGCCTGGTCGTCATCTCGTACTCGACCGGAGCGCTCGTCGTCGACGTCGCGATGACCGCCGCGAAGAAGTATCCGAATCTCGGCGTCGCGTACGTTCCGGATCACACGAAGGCGGTCATCGCCGCGCACGGCGCATATTCAGGATCGCGATACGCGTCGGCCGTGCTCGCCGACCTCGGCCCGCCTACATGCAACGTCGCGCGACTCGCACTGCAGGCCCTTGGTGCAAATGTCCAATTGCCGGCGTGTCCCTGGCCGTTCAGCGACTTGAAGACGACCGTGCTCGCGGATCTCGTGCCGACCGTCGCGCAACGGAAGTGGGGCAGCTTCGTGCGCGACATGCCGGTGCGCACGCTGACCGTCGCGGGCGAGCATCCATCGTCGGCCGGGTCGCTCAAGCATCTGCTGCAGCAGGGATTCGACGATGGGGTGACGACGGTGAACAGCCAGATCGCAAATCCGAATGCCGTGAAGAACTGGCCGAGCGGCTTCGTGGCGCCGACGCGCCCGAGCCTCTTCGACATCGGCATCTTCGGTCCGAGCGGCACACAGCCGGGATGGGGACTCCTGCAGTTCGGATCGACCGCGCTCGCGAATCCTCACCGCGCCGCCGGCTTCTTCATCGACCAGGCGATCGATCATCTTCCAACCGGTCCGATCGCGAAGAAAGCAGCGTCCGGACCGATCCCGTGGATCAGCGCGACGGGCCTGCTGCAATCCGTCGAGTCTCTTTACGGAACGACCGACCTCGCCACCAGCGCGACCACCGGCGTCGTCGACGGCCACAGCGATCTCCAACGGTCGCAGAATCACTTTTCGTTTCTCTTCTCGTCCTCCGATCACTCGCGCGGTGTGAACGGCGCGTCGGATTACGTGCCGACGTTGCAAGAGCGGAACTGGGAGGAGACCTCCGCCATCACCGATCCCGCGGTGTTCGCGCTGTACACGATGCCTGCGGGCGGATCGAACGTTCCGCTGCTGCGCGTCGATAACCTGCCGGGCGTCGTCGAGATCGAGCGCGGCCTGCGCGTCCGCTTCCGCCGCCTGCGCAGATTCCGGCCGGAGTGGGGTCCGTGGCGATGGATCTGGAGGCGCTACTACTTCGTCCTCGCGGGATCCGAGCAGAAGATGGAGTTCGACTACGTGTACGAGTCGGTGCTGAAGTGAAGAATGCGAGAGGGCCGGCTCAGCGCTGGCCCTTCCACAAGCGGACTCGCGACCTCCGGCCTGTCACGCCGGAGAGAACACGCCACGCGACCTCTCACCGCGGGAAATTGAGCAGGTAGATCTTCTCGTCGCCCGTCACGCGGCAGTAGCCGTAGCCCTTCGACAACAGGAACGAGTCGCCGGCGAGGATCGACCCGAACGCGCCGCTGGGCGTGAGCAGGCCCGTCGCGTCGCGCACGAACTTGATGTAGGCGAAGTCGTGACCGGCGTTCTGCTGGCGCGCGTCGGAGCGCTGCGTGTAAGCCGCGTAGGTATCGCACGAGGCCAGGAAACTGTTCGTGTATCCGACGTCGCCGCCGAGATCCGAGACCAGCGTCCAGGTGCCGGTGAGAATCGCGCCGATGTTCGACAGAGCGCCGATATACATCCGATAGATCTGGATGCGATTGGGAAGCGTGGCCGGCGGCGCGCCGCATCCCTGGATCAGGACGCTCCTGCTGTTCTGCCAGTCCCACATGTATCCCGCATCCTTCTGCCAGGAACAGGGCGTCGTCTGCTGCGCAGGCGGCACGATTTTGCCCCAACGGTCGAACGGGAACGGATAGCCACGTCCCATGTAGAAGTAGCCGGTGGCGGCGTCGTAGGCCATGTCCATGTTGATGAAATACGAATAGGAACGGTAGCGCTCTGTGTAGCCGTAAGGCCGCGGATCGCCGGTCGGATTGACGATGCCGGCGTTGCTCAGCTCGCCCGATCCGACCAGTGTGACGAGATGCGGCGAGCTCGGAAGCGCGGTGCCGAGATACGTCTGAGAACGGTCCATCTGCTGGTAATCGGACAGCAGACCGATGTCCCCTTCGATGCCCACTAGGTAAATGGTGCTCCCGGCGTCGATGGCCGACATCGTTTCCACCGGCACCGTATTGCTCGCGGCCTCGCCGCACTTCGAGTTTGGCCCGCCGAGGCGAACGCCGCGGCGCAGCGCCGTCCAACAGAGACCGTCATTGGAAAACGATACGAACAGGTAGCCGGCCACGGCGCCGTTACACGGCTGCGGCTGCCCGACGCCGTACATCAGATAGCGGTAGTCGATGCCGGTGACGGTGTCGCGGTACTTCGGCGTAGCGCTGTAGAGAACGATATTCGCACCGGAGGCGGTCCCACTTCCGTAGTCGATGATCGGCACGCTCATGCTGTACTGCCAGTACCAGGGCGACGACGCATTGGCCCGATAGCGCCGGTTGTAGTACGTGTGCCGGTCGGACGGGTTCGCGTCGACGCTGAACCACACCTGCTGCTCGTTCTCGTTGACCTGAGCCATGGCCAGGCCCGCGTTCGCTTTGCCGGGCACGTAAGTGTTGGGGTACGGCGAGTAGGTCATGCGCAGCGCGCAGCCAGGCGGGACGGTGTCGAGCGCCGGCGCCAGTACCGGCGAATCGCCCGGCATCGTCGGACAGCTCCCGGGCGGCGGCGTCGCCGGGCATTGGGCGAACGCCGCGGAGGCGAAGACGAAGGGGACGAGCACGAGGAGGACGGCGGCATGGTTTCGCATGCGGGGCAATGTACGCTCGGCTCCCCGCGGCGACGATGGACGCACCTGCTGAATCCTTGTACGGATCTGCTGTGGAGGTAAACGACCGGCACAACTGGAAAATCGAGGGCGCGATCATCGAACCGGAATCGATTGGGCGTGACGAAAATAGTCCTCGGGGTCCCACAGCTGTTTCACCTTGACCAGGTTACGCGGATTGCGCCGGAAGTTGTCGAGGAAATACAGCCAGAGCGCCTGATCGGCATCACCGCGCTCATGGCTGCCCAGTACGACGTCGGGATAGTTGTAATAGCAGCCGTCCACAGTGCCGGTGCTGTCCCTGGCCGGATCGGGCGTGCCGCCGTATTCGGCATACACGTCACGATAGAAGTCGTTGATCCATTGCAGGTGCCCCTCGGCCTGGTCGCGGTACGGCTGCTGGTGGCCCTCACCCGGTTTGGAGGCGTTGATCCAGTAGGTCTGGTATTGGAGTTTCAGGATGGAGCTGCGCTGCGGTACGGCCGTCGACTCTGAAGTCCGCCTGTTGATTGCGCCGCCGTAGCTGTCCACCTGCAGCAATGATTGACTCATGTCGCCGGCGGGAAGTCCCGGCGGCGTGGTGTTCAACCACTTGTAAATGGCCTCGACCTGATTGGCCGGGAAAGGCTTCTTCATGTAGGCCGACTTGTATTTGCCGAACTGATTCGGCCCGGAACCGTTCAGCGTTTGCAGCGCTTCGAGGTACGTGACGTGTTGCGCCGCGTCGCTGGCCGGCATGGTGGTCATGAAACCGGGATGACCGCCGAGCGGCTTCTCGAGCGCCACGGTCGGCACGATCCGGTCGAACAGCGTCTTCCATCGCCGGGTGCTCGCCTCCGCCCGCAGGCGATGCTCGTCTTCACCGACACCGGGGCCGGACACCATTTGCAGGATCAGGCCGATCTGACCATTGGAGACATGATTCAACTTCAGCAGTCCGAAGTCGGTCTCCGGCATTTCCACGACCAGCTCGGCGTAGGCGGCCAGCAGGTCGGCGAAACTGCTTCTTTCAAGAGCCGCCCAGTTCCAGGCCAGCGTCGCGATCGTGGCGTGATCGGGCGCGTCGGGCAATTGCGCAAAGTAATAGCGCACGATCACGCCGAAGTTGCCGCACCCGGCCCCGCACAAGGCCCAGAACAGGTCCCGCTCGTCGCTCGACGGACTATCGGCGGAGACGTGACGCAATTGCGCCTGTCCGGATGCGGCATCCCACGTCACGATGTCCATCGCGTGCAAGTGATCCACCGTCAGGCCGTGCAGCCGCGACAGCAATCCATACCCGCCGCCGGTGATGTGGCCACCTGCGCCCACCGAATAGCAGCTCCCGGCGGGCAGCGTCTTGTTGAATCCATTGAGCAGCGTTCGATAGACCGTCCAGTTCTCACAGCCGGCATCGACGAAGAACGCATTCCGCGCCGCATCGAACCCCACCTGATTCAACGCGGACATGTCGATGACCGCCCTGGTCGTGTCGTTGTAAACGAAATTCTCATAGCAGTGGCGCCCCGAGGTCACCTTCACGTCCCTGCCGTAACTCGTGATCGCCGCGGTCAAACAGCCGGCCACCTGGTCCGCACGCGTCGGGACGTAGACCGCTTCCAGCCCGGGCGCGAACCAGCGCCGGTCGAATCCCTGCCGATCGCTGAGAACGACGGGACGGCTTCCACCATGAGAGATTGAATGGGCCATTCCGGTAGTTTGCCAGAAACAACGGCAGAGCACTTCGGCCCGTTCCGCGAGGCCGATTCGCCCGCGTTATGATCGCGCTCCTTCATGTTCATCCGCGAAGCCGTCGAAGCCGACATCCCCCTCATCCTCACGTTGATCCGCGCGCTGGCCGTGTACGAGCGGCTGGTGCACAAGGTCGTGGCCACCGAGGAGGTGCTGCGCGAATCGCTGTTCGGCGCGCGGCGCTATGCCGAGACGTTGATCGCCGAGGAGGACGGGACGCCGGTCGGATTCGCACTCTACTTCCACAATTTCTCCACCTTCATCGGACGGCCGGGCATCTATCTCGAAGATCTCTTCGTCAATCCCGAGGCACGCGGACATGGTTACGGGAAGGCGCTGCTGGCGCGGCTGGCGGCCATCGCCAAGGAGCGTAACTGCGGCCGGCTGGAATGGTCGGTGCTCGACTGGAACGAGCCTTCCATCCAGTTCTACAAGGCCCTCGGCGCAGTCTCGCTCGACGACTGGACGATGTTCCGCGTCACCGGCGACGCGCTCGACGCGCTCGCGGCCCAGGCCGGGAAGTGATCAGCTGAAGCGTGCCGGCGGCGCGTCCGGAATGCGGATCTCCCGCCCTTCCCGCCTCCACAGCAACGCGCTGACCCACCAGCGGCCGTCGCGGCGGAATAGCTGGATGCTGTTGATTCCCCGGTTGAGCACTGCGCCGTTCCTCGACGCCCGGGTCTCGTAGGCGCTGAGCACGTGCGCCATTTCGCCGAATTCACGCGTTTCGCGCCACAGCTCTCCTTCCCAGAAGGAGACCAACTCGCCCGAATCGATCATGCGCTCGATGCCTTCGCGATAGGACCGCAGATCGAACTCGAAGACTCCGTCATCGGTGATCCTTACCAGACGGGCACCGGAAGCGAAGACCTCATCCTGCCGCTGCCATTGCGGCCGTTGACCGCTCTCGAAACAGATCGAGTCGTACATCTCCGCGATCACGGCATCGAGATTCATGTCGGTTCAGGCGAAGCGCCGCCACACGCACCACACGCAAAGGCCGACCAGCACGAGGAAGGTGATCAGAACCAGAAAGTGTTTGAGACGCGAGGCCACCGATCCGACGCCGGCCATGGGGCCGAGCTCACGGCCGGCAAGGCGGCGGCCGATCATCGTCACGACGGACAGGTTCTCGACGTAGTCCGCCAGCGCCGCCGCGAGCGGCAGGAGCACCAGCCAGCGCGGTGCGCCGGCGTAGCGCGCCAGCAGCACGATGGCCACGGCGAAGCCGAGCCCGTAGACGAGCGGGAAGATCAGATCGGTCAGCAGTTCCTGCATCCGATACACACGAAGCTGCTGCTCACTCATCCCTCCCAACGTTGCCTTCGCATCGCCCACCGTGAACCCCCACGGATTGCCGTCCAGCGTCGTGATGTCTTTGTAGTGCCGCTTCGTGAGCGGGAAGAGCACGAAGATGAAGATCAGCGAGACCGCGAAGAAGCCCGCGAAGACCCCGAGGCTGGCGAATGCGGAGATCTGTCCCCAAACCCAATTGATCATGAAGTTCCTCCTGTGACGCAGTGTCGCGCCATTGTGCTCCGAATCAACGTCCTTTCTCGTGTCTCACTTCGGGAACTGCTCGATCGCCGCATCGATGAGCGGCAGGCCGTCGCTCAGTCCTGCCGGCTGAACACCGCCGTCGATCAACAGTTGCAGCGCCGAGCGGTAGGTCTCCGGCTCCCAGCGATGCTGGGAGGCTTCGAGGCCCTTCTTCGTCCAGGTCACGAAGCCGGCGGGATCACCGGCATACAGCCGCGCCTCGGCGCAGTCGAACATGCACCACGGGACGTCGAACGGCGGGTTCGCCGACGCCTGGGCCTGCCGCATCTTCTCGGCGAGGAACAGCTGCCGCTTCACCTGGTCGTCGATCGCCAGGGCGCCGGTCGTCCGCGCCCGCAACTTGAGCGCCATCATCAGGGGGTACGGATGGCCGCCCGACACGTCGACCGCCTTCTGATACAGCTGCGCCGCTTCCTCGAGGCGGCCGGTCTTGCGGAGGATGCCGCCAAGCGACGCCAGCGCGTCGAAGTCGTTCGGGTTCAGCTGGATCGCCCTCCGCAGCGACTCCTCACCCTCCTTGATCTTCTTCAGCCGCCCCTGCTGGATGCCGCGCTCGCGCCAGGCGTCCGAGTAATCGGGCTGCAGTTCGGTCGCCGCGGTGAACTGTTCGACCGCGCCGGGCAGGTCGTCCTGGTCGCGGAGCAGGATGCCGAGGCGAATGTGAATCAGCGCATTGCCGCCGGACATGGTAAGTGCCTGGCGCAGCTTCGCGATCGCCGCCGGACGATCGAACTGGCGGACCGCGTTCTCCGCTTCGAGCAGCAGACCGTCGACCTCGTCGCGCCGCGGCTCTGCGCGCTGCGCCTTCAGCGCAATCTGCACCGGACTGTCGAGCGCGTTTTGTACTAGCGACTCGCGCAGGACGCGGCGAATCAGCTTACGCGCCTCGTCGGCGTTCTTCTCAGGCCGGTAGCTGTACGGAAACGCCTTGATGTGATTGATGTCGAACGGGATCGTCGCGTCGCCCTGCCGGAAAATGGCGGTGCCCGACTGCCGCACGGCGTGGCGGATGCCAAGCTCGTACATCACGTTCGCGTTCAAGCTGGTGATGTCGGCGAGCACGAAGCGGGAACGGTTCAGGTACTGGAACATCTCCTGCCCGATGTCGCCGGTGAAGAAATCCTTGTCGGTCCGCGCCGGCTTGAGCTTGCCGCCTTCCGGCAGAGGCACGGCGGCAATCGCCGGCTTGAAGATGTTGTCGTAGATGCGGTCGAAGTTGACCTTGTGCTTGCCGACCGGCTTGGTGCCGAACGGCATCACCACAAAACAGGTTTTCTCGTAGTCGATGGCCATAGCTCTTTCGTTTGCGCGGGCCCTCATGCGCGGCGTTCAACGACAATCGTCAGGAGCACTAGAACGACCCAAACGGATTCCCGCTCCCCTCAATGGGACCGGAGCCGGACTCTTCTCCCTGAACAAGAGTGGTCAGATCATCCTCGGCCTTGATCTTGGTCGGTGTCTTCAAGGTCGCTTTGGGATCCTTGTCTTCCTCACCGATGGCCAGTGTGGTGAACGGTCCTTCTTCGCCGAGCTTTTTCGTGGTCGGACTCTCTTCTCCTTTCAGCGTCGTCGTGGGGACTTCTTCGCCGAGCATGAACGTCGTCGGCTGTCCCTCTTCGCTGGCGGGAAGGGTGGTGGGTCCTTCAGAGCCCGGAACGAACGTGGTCGGCGTCTCCCCTTTCTTGAAGGTGGGAAAGGTTTCCTCGCCGAGGCGAAGAGTCGTGAACTTGACGTCCCCTTCTTCCCCCACCGCCAGGGTCGTGACCGGTGTTTCCTCGCCGGTGGCGAGGGTGGTGAAAATCGTTTCCTCGCCGAGCATCAGGGTCGTGACCGGCGCGGGTTTGACTGCCTTCTTCTTCGTGGCCATGGCTGCCTCCTTCACATTAGGAGTGACACCGTGGCGTCTTTCCATACCCCTCGCCGGTCTGCAGGCAGTGCTGTCGCAAAACCCTGTTGCGCGCCGCAGGAAGGCATGCCATTCTGCCCGCCAGCAATAAGGGTCGCTTTCACCACATAGAACGTAAAGCTCGCAGGAGGTCTCATGCGTCGTCGAGGTCGCCTTCTCACTGCATCCCTTGTGTATGTTTTGTCCGGGACCGTGTTGCTGGGGCAGCAGCGAACCCTCACCACGCCGCTGACGACCGCCGGGCTGACGACCACCGCCCCAGCCTCTACTCGCAAAACGAGCGCACCGGCCACTGCGACTTCTGAGGCTGCGCCGGCACGCGTGGCGCGTCACGAAGGTCCTTCCGGCGCGGTTGGCCCCTCGGCCACGACGTCCCTCGAGGCGGAGTACTTCTCCGGTGTCGCATCGAGCAGTTATCCAATCAGCGTTCCGCGCGGACGCGGCGGCGTCATTCCCGCGCTCTCGCTCGACTACCGCTCCTCCGGCGGCAATACGTGGGTGGGCGTCGGCTGGGACCTTCATCCCGGCGCGCTGGAGCGGCAGACCAAGAATGGCCTCGACTACGACGCCGACAAGTATGCCTACCGCACCACTCACGGGTCGGAGACGCTCGTGCGCATCGGCCCAGCAACCGACAACCTGTACGGCACCGAGATCGCCTCGCGCTTCGAGAAGTTCGAGAAGAAGACCGCCGCCGACGGACAGACCTACTGGCTCGTCACCGACACGCGCGGTACGCAACGCGAGTACGGCGCAACCGCCGCCAGCCGCATCGCCGATCCGGCCGCACCGTCGCACATCTTCGCCTGGCGGTTGAATCGCGTGACCGACACGCTCGGCAACACCACGGTGCTGACCTACACGGCTGACGGCGCGAATCGCTATCTCGAATCGATCCGCTACGCCGAATCGGGCTCGCTCCCGGCGACGAATGTAATCACCTTCGTCACCGAGGCCAGACCGGACGTCGAGCGGTCGTTCGAGCTCGGGTTCGAAATGCGCACCGCGCGCCGGCTCACCGCGATCCAGATCCAAACCAATGGCAATCCGATGCCGTCGCTGGCCCTCGAGTACGGCGACACCAGCGACGCCACCGGACGCTCGCTGCTGCGCTCGGTCGTCATCGTCTCCGCCGACGGGACCACCAAGCTTCCACCGACGACGTATCGCTATCAGGGCGCTCGTCTGGCAGTGACGGCGCCGACGCGACCGGGCCCGACTCCCACGTTGACCGTCGACAAGCAATGCCTGACCGGAGACTTCAACGGCGACACCTATACCGACATGGCCTGCTACACGGGCAAGAACGGTGTCTGGCAGATGACGTTGTCGTCCGCGACGACATGGACGACGAATTCGATTCAGGGGCCGGCGCCGGGGGCGGACGCGACGCGACAGTGCACGACCGGCGATCTCAATGCCGACGGCCGGACGGACATCCTCTGCTACACCACCGTGGGCGGGCAGTGGCATCGAATGCTCGGGTCGGCGTCCGGGTGGGATAACTCCGCGATCGTCAACGCATCGAAGATCGAGCTGCCGATCTATCGCTCCTGCGTCACCGGCGATATGAATGCGGATGGTCGTACGGACCTTGCCTGCTGGAAAGGCGACAACAAGTGGGAGTGGACGCTTTCCCGCGGCGATGCGTGGGACCCGCCGGTTGCCGTCGCCAATGGGCCGCGCGTGACCGACGTCGGCGAGCGCTGCAACGCCGGAGACTTCAACGCAGACGGCCGCACGGATCTCACCTGCTTCACCAGCAACGGCAACCTTTGGTACATGGGGTACTCCAACGGCACGGGGTGGCTGCCGCCGGTGTTCGTCCCCGGACCGCGTATCGATGTACCGCTCGGCACGCGCTGTCTTTTCGGTGATTTCAATGCCGATCGCCGCACGGACATCGTCTGTTATACGAGCGGGAAGAGCGGCGAACGGGATTGGGAGCTCTATCTCAATTCACCCACGGGACTGGACACGCGGATCCGGTTCGAAGGACCACGCGCTTTTCCACCCATTGCAAACCGCTGCGTGGCGCTGGACTTCAACGGCGATGGGCGGACAGACCTCTCCTGTTATGCGCAGCAGGACCGCGGATTTCAAACGTACACATCCCGAGGGGAAACCTTGTACAGCGAGGGGTACCTGGCCGCGCCGGACGTCAATACGACCGTCCCCCAGCGTTGCGCTCTCGGCGATTTCAACGGTGACGGGAAAGGGGATATCGCCTGCCGTGCAGGCGACAACTGGCAACTGATGCTGTCCGGAGAGGTGACACCCGACCTGATGAGCGGCACGACGAACACTTTCGGCGGAATCACATCGGTCGAGTATTCCCGCGCCGCAACGATGACGGGTACACGCATCCCCTTCCCGCTCGACGTTGTGACGAAGTCCACCTCGGAAGACGGCACGGGGCGGAAAGCGGTCACGAACGTCACGTATATCGGCGGCTACTACGACATACCCACGCGCGACTTCCGCGGGTTCCGCACCGCGCGTATCGCCGGGCCGGTCACCAACGGCGCTGGTGCCATCGCCGTGATCCGCTATCACCAGGGGTCATCGCCCGAATACGCGGTGGAAGATCCGTCGGCCGAAGGCGGATTCATGCGGGGAAGACCCGACAGGATCCGCATTCGCGATCAGAGCGACGTGCTGCTGCGCGAGACGAACTTCCTGTACGGCGAATCGCCCGGCGGCCCATCGCGATTCAACCCGCTCGTCGAAACGACGAGCATGGCCTGCGAGCACAACGTCTGTGGGGAAGAGACGCGCACCGTCAATTCATACGATCGCTTCGGCAACGTCGTCCGCATCGAAGACTACGGCGACCTCACCCGCCTCGACGACGACGTCACCAGGATCACCACGTACGCGTACAACGAACAGAAGTACATCGTCACGCTCCCGTCGACCGAGGAAATCCGCGCCGGCATCCCGGCCGGAGCGCGCCTATCCTTCGCCCAGAACTTCTTCGACGGCACCGACACCTGCACCACCGCCGCAACAGCCACCGTCCCCACGCACGGCCTCATCACCCGCACGGCGCGCTGGGTCGCGGAAGGACAGCCGATGGTGGCAGAGCGCGCCGCGTTCGACGAGGTCGGGAACGTCGTCTGCCGGGCCGATCCCCTCGGCAATCGCACCACATTCACGTTCGACAGCTCGAAGATCTTTCTACTGTCGACGCAGAACGCGCTCGCGCACCGGACCACGTTCACTTACTACGGCGTGGGCGGACATCCCCTGGACCGCGGACTGTACGGCCTGGCGCGCACCGTCACGGATCCGAACGGCGCCGTGACCACCACCGAGTGGGATAACTTCGGCCGGCGCACGCGTGCCATCGCGCCGCTGGGATCGCTCACCACCTGGACGTACACGAGCCTCGGCACGCCGCTGGCGCAGAACATCCGCACGCTCAACAGCGGGCTTCAGACGACGGCGTATCTCGACGGCTTCGGCCGGACCGTGAAGACGCGGCGCTCCGGTCCGGAACAGAAGTTCATCCTCACCACGGCGCGCTTCGATGAGCGCGGGCTGCCGGTGGCGACCTCGCTGCCGTACTTCGAAGGCCAGACCCCCGCGCCCGAGGCCACGGTGGTCTACGACTCGCTCCGCCGTCCGTTCGAAGAGCGCGACGCGGCGGGCAGCCGCCGCACGATCTGCTACTCCAGCGGCGCGACGGACCTCATCGACCAGAACGGCCACCGCACCCGCCGCGTGGTCAGCGCGCGCGGGCGTCTGCTGCAGGTCGAGCGCTACTCCGGTGTCTACGAGCGCGATTGCGCCGCACTGCCGCTGCACGGCTCGGGCGTCGTGCAGCCGTACTCGATCACGCAGTATCGCGAGGATGCGGCCGGCCGCCTGACGCAGATCATCGACGCGAAAGGTGTGATCACCACGCTCCTCTACGACGGCCTCGGACGGCGGACGCGTCTCACCGACCCCGCCGTCGGCGAGCGGCATTTCAACTTCAACGCCGCGGGCGACGAAACATCGTGGACCTCTCCGTCGGGCGCCGCCGTCTTCGTGCGGTACGACGTGCTGCATCGGCCCGTGCAGAAGGATTACCTCACGCAGAAGCCACTCGGCTCGGGCGATGTCATTCATGTCTACGACGAGGCGGGGCGCAACGGCATCGGACGCCTGACGTCGAGCCGCAACGCCAGCGGATCGCGATCTCTCACCTACGATATCGAGGGCCACGTCACCATCGCCGAGCGAATCCTCGGCGGCAAGACCTACCGCGAGCGGCGCAGGTACGACACGCTCGGCCGGACCATCGAGATCATCTATCCCGACGGCAAGCAGGTCACGCAGGCGTACGACGGCCCCACCGTCCGCAGCGTCTACAGCGGCAGCACGACTTACGCACTCTTCTCGAGCTACAACGCCGCCGGATTCGCGGAAAAGGTGCAGCATGGCAACGGCACCGTCTCGACTTCGACGTACGAAACGCCGTCGAATGCCGAGTGCCCCCGCGCGACGTACCGCCTCTGCAGCACGAAGACGCTGGCAGCCGACGGCACAACGGTTCTCTTCCAGGCCAGCTACGGCTACGACGCAAAAGGCAACGTGACGGTGGCCAGGGAGCCGTCGATCGTGCGCTCGTACATCTATGATGAATTCGACCGCCTGCGCGGCGCGGCCACATCGACGAGCAGCGCGGCGACCGAGCAATATCGCAACACCATCGCCGGCGCGCAGTTCCCGCGCGACTGGGCCTCGCTCTCCGCGCCGTCGCCGCAGATCCAGCTCGTGGAGGGCTATGCCTACGACCCCGCCGACGACATCACCTGGAAATGGGATGTCGGAACGTACGAGTACCCGCAGCCCACAGCCGCGGTGATGAACCCGCACGCGCCGCGGAAGGCCGGTGCCAACGCGCTGCTGTGGGATCGCGACGGCAATCTCCTCTCCGGCTTCGGCCGCACGTCAGCGTACAACGCCGACGGGCGCGTGGTGGCCATCGATCTGCCGGCTGGCAAGCAACGCGCAGTGCGCCCTGGACCTGCGCGCCCGCGGTCGTATCAGTATCAGTACGACACTGACGGCGCGCGCGTGCGCGAGTCCGGCCCGCGCGGCATCACCACGTACGCGGGAGAACTGACCGAATGCACCGACGGCGGCCGCTGCGTGAACCATATCTTCGCCGGTGCCGGCCGCGTGGCCACGGAATCGCCGGACGGCAACATCGCCTACTACCACCGCGACCATCAGCGCTCCGTCCGGGCCATCACCGATCGCACCGGCAGGCCGATCGCGACGTACGCCTACTCGTCGTACGGCGCCCCCGGCGCCAACGTGGCGGTGCCGAGCTTCCTGTCGACCAGTGTCCTCTTCGGCAGCCAGCCGTACGCCGAGGATGCAGGCGTTTACAGCTTCGGCGGCCGCGCCTACGACCCGCTGTTTGGGCGCTTCCTGTCCCCCGACACCATCGTGCCGGCAGCGGGCAGCCCGCAGTATCTGAATCGGTACACCTATGGACATGCCAATCCGGTATCGATCGTCGATCCGGATGGGCATCTGCCCGCATTCATCGCCGGGATCATCTTCGGTGCGATCGTCGGAGCATTGACCGCGCACTTCCAGCATTCCGACTGGCGCCGTGGCGCGCTGTTCGGCGCCATCACGGCGGGATTCACCGGACTGCCGATCAGCCTCGGACTTACCGGCGCGGAGCTGGCCGCGGCATCGATCGTCTCGGGCATGGCCAGTGGCGGCATCAACGCGGCGATCGGAGGCGGCGACATTGGAAGAGGCATCCTCTCGGGCGGACTCTTTGCCTCCGCGAGCTTGATCGGTTACCGCGCGGATAACCCTTTCGGCTTCTGGGCCAGGCGTCCCGATTCGGTGTTCCAGACGACCGTCAACCAGTTGGCACGGTCTGCGTTCCACGGCGCGGTCTACGGAGGCATGCATGCAATCGCGAGCGGCGAGAACATCCTTTCAGGCATTCTTCACGGAGCGAAGGGCCAGGCTCTCGGCTCCCTCGGCAACATGGCCGTCGGGCATGCGTTGGGCATAGCCGGATCCCTGGCATCAGGAAATGGCTTTCTTCCGGACCCCGTGGCCGGGCAGTTCGTTTACAAGACGCCCATCTACGCGAACATCAGCAAAGGTTACATCACCTTCGGGAATGTCACGTTGGCTCAAGACAACGACTGGCCGCAAGCACACGAGTTCAAGCACACTGATATGCAGGATCCGGTTCTTGGTCCTGCCTATATCCCTGCTCACGGCCTGTCGCTGGTCCTCGGCACCGTCGAGGGACGCTTCTTCACGTTCGGCAGGCCGAACAATCCGATTACCCCGGACCATCACGAGTTCGGCGGCCTCGAGCACTTCTTCATGGGCAGCGAGGGCTACGGCAACCATTAGCCGCGACGGGGCGCAGTGGCTCGAGTCGCAGCCACTTGCGCCCCGCTCGCTCGACGCCACGTCCTGCGCCAAGTCATCGATTGCTTCACCCGAACAATCCGGCTCTGACGCTCAGAGCCGCGTCCTTCGCGCCAAGCCACCGATCGCTTCGTCCGAGCCATGCGGCTCTGACGCTCAGAGCCGCGTCCCTTGCGCCAAGCCATCGATTGCTTCATCCAAGCCATGCGGCTCTGACGCTCAGAGCCGCGTCCCTTGCGCCAAGCCATCGATTGCTTCATCCAAGCCGTGCGGCTCTGACGCTCAGAGCCGCGTCCCTTGCGCCAAGCCATCCGTTGCTTCGCCCGAGCCATGCGGCTCTGAGACGCAGGGCCGCGTCTCTCGCGCCGAGGGATCGATCACTGGGCGGAAGGGACTCGCTTCTGAATCTCGGGCATTGAGGCGTATCTTCGAACGAGCTCACCACCGGACCGCACGGCAGCGCGTAGAGGCCAAACGCGCCTGCGTCGCCAGCGGCGATCCGGCGGCCACCCATATCTCCGCCGCCGCCTCGAAATGGGGCAGTGCAGCAGCCGGCGATCGTCGTTTCTCGAGGTACAGCACTCCAAGATTGAACTCGGAATCGGCTTCGCCCATCCGGTCGCCGGACTGTCGCCACAGCTCCAGCGCGCGATCGTAAGCCTGTTCCGCCTGCCCGAAATTGCCGAGGCCCTGATTCACGTCCCCGAGACTCGACAGGACGCGTGCCAGACCTCGGACGTTTCCGAGCTCCTGGTAGACGCGTTCGGCTTCCCGTAGCGCCAAGCCGGCGGCAGCGAGCGACCCTTCGTCGAAACGAACGCTCGCAATATTCACCATCGCCGCGGCCTTGAGCTCCGGCAGCTGATATCGATCGGCGAGCGCCCGCGCCGCCTGAAAGCTCTCCAGCGCGCGGTCGGGCTGATGCAGTGCCCGATACACCATGCCGATGTTGTTGAAGAGCGACCCCTGCGGTTCCACGTCGCTCAATTTCTGCTGTAACTTCTGCGCACGGCGGAGTAGCGTCAGCGCCTCGTCATGGCTGCCGCGCACGCTCAGCACGTGCGCCATGTTCTGAAGCGTACTCACCTGTCCGGCCGCATCTCCGAGATACTCGCGAACGGCGAGCGCCTCCCCAAGGAGCTCCAAGGCGCCGTCAAGATCGCCGGCCGCGTTGCGCAGCTGGCTCAGGTTGTTCAGGGTCATGGCACGCCCGTGCTCGTCGCCGATCCGCTGGTAAATCTGACTCGCTTGCCTCAGACGGCCGGTTGCATGCTGAAGGTCGCCGTGCGCGAACGATGCGTTACCCATCGATGTCAGGGTGGCCGCCTTCCCATGGAGGTCATGGAACCGATCGGCGATTGCCATCGCCGACCCGTACGCGTCGAGCGCATCGCTCCACTTTCCGCGCTTTGCGTACACGTTCGCAAGATTGTGATACGTCACGCCGAGAAGGACGTGCTCCGCGGGATCTCGGATGGTCTCAATGGCCTGAGTGAAATATCCAATCGCCTGATCGTCCTGGAGCCGCGCCAGCAGGACACCGATCGCGTCGCACAGGGCGCCGAACGCCGCCGATCGACGGTCGGCCGGCGGAACGTTTGTTTCGGACGCGCGCAGCAGCGCGAGCGCATCGGCGTCCAGCCCGCATGCGACCAGGATGTCCGATAGGATGACCGCGCACCACACAGGCCCTCTCTCGGCTGCCCAGGCCATGGCGTACGCCGTGACGCCCGGCGAATCTGGCGACGCGGTTGGAGGACTCGGGGGGTGTCCGACGTCGTCCAGCAGCGGCCGGATCCAGCCGGGAAGGGCGCCGAACTGGAATTCCGCCTTGGACCCGTAAAGACTGGCGATGCCTGCCACCGCGGGCACAGGCTGGCTGCCTTGCCGAACGAGCCATGTGAAACCTCTGGCAGTATCACAGTCCCCGCGCAGGAACATGTAATCGCCACCTCCCTCGAGATCGACACCCGAGTATCCAAGGAACAGCCAGTGCATCTCACGGAGCAGATGCCTGATGCAGGCCGCCTTGGCGCGGGAGAAACCGACCCTGCGCTGAGCGAGCGTATCGACGAGCGTGTTCGGCATGTCCGCGCTACCGTGAAGCTTGATCAGTTGACATGGGGTCGTCGCAGAGCCGATGGCGTCGAGATTCCGACTCAGTTCGCCATAGTGATCCTCCGTAAACCGCGCCACGAGCGGCGCGCCGCACCTTGCGAACGCCGTCTCCATGGCTCTGTCAAAGTTGGTGGTGATCACGGCCTTGACGTGGCCTGCCTTCGCCAGAGCCGCGACTCCCAGGTGGACCTCGTTGGGCACTTCGCTGTCGAGGCACCGGAGAACATTGAAATAGCTCGATGGAAAGCGTGCCGCGATCATCTCGGCTACGTATTGAGGCGGCAGCGGACGCGCATCGCTCTGGCGCGCCGCGATCAGGCGGATGCTTGTCTCTACGGGCTCGCGGCCACAGATCCGGGCGGCGCTTCGTGCGACCGCCTCGATGATGCCCTCCTGGAGACTGTTCCACGATGGCAACGAGGTAGGCGCAACGGACGACACGCCGGCGCCGATGAAAACGGCCAGGCGTCTTTCGCGCTTGGCTTCGAGAAGCAAGGGATTCATCAGGTTCAGCGTATCCCCGGTCATCGCGCGCCCGCTTAGTCCGGGTCCGCCCCTTCACCCTGTCCGTCGCGTTCGGCGTGCGCGACCATGTATCGCAGCGAAGGGAGCACGGTCCCTCCGATCGATGGCGCCCTGAGCAACAACGCCTTCCATTGTTCAATCGCCGCGTCGTTGCTGCCGTACCTGTACTCGCACATCGCCTCGCCGATCTGCGCGAGCCAGCCGCCGTCCTTTCTGAAATGAGCGAACCCACGCTCGGGATACCCGTCAAGCAGGCAAGCGGTACCCGTGACGAGCGGCGTCATCAGGTGTTGCAACGTGACGCCTTGGGCGTCTTCCTTGCCGCGCTGAACCATTTCGATATACAGCATGAACAGCTGAAGACGCAGGATGTGGCCTTCCACGTCCGATGGCGTCAGCCGTGTCGTTTGCGTGTACGCCTCGAAGGCGGGAACGAGCTGCTGCTTCGTCAGCAGCGCCAAACTGCGTGCGGCGTGCGCCTCAAAGCAGTCAGGCTGCTTCCTGACGGCGCGATCGGCGACTTGCAGGGCGCCGCCGGCATCACCCTGCAAGCGTTTGAACAGGCTGTGATACGCCATCACCACCGCTGCGCGGGGATGCGCGCTGTAGACGGACAAACCCGCGAACTCGGCGTCCGCTTTCTCGAGTTGGCGGAGCCACAGCAGGATGCGTGCGCGCCGCAGCCTCGGCTCGATGTCCACTTTGCTGAGCGCCCTGTTCGAGCTGCGGATGGCCCAGACGACAAAGACGGCGATCACAGCGGCGGCAACGACCCAGCCCATGACGTCACCCTCTTGCGGAGGGACTCTATCAGGAAGATCACGGGCACGCTCGGTTCACCGCGCGAAGCCCTCACACGTCAGGGTCGGCAATCACGGTGCAGTAGGGAATCGCCGACGTTCCAGTGCCTCTTCAAGCTTGAAGAGGCCCCCTCACTGCCCCTTCTCCCCCGCCCGCTCCGGCGGGCGGCCGAGCTTCATGCGCCCGAGGGCGGCTCCGAAGCGCGGGTCTCCTCGCAGGTTGTCGATCCGCGGGTCGACGAGGATGTAGGCCACCGAGGGGATGTGCGTGTCGATGGCCTGGTCGAGGAGCGCGAAGGCACGGTCGCGGTTGCCGAGTTGGGCGTAGTAGAGCGCCAGAAAGTAGTCGTTGAATTTTCCGCCGCGGTGGCCACTGTCCATGAATCCGTCGAGGCCGCAGTAGACCTGCAGGAAGCCGGCCTCGGTGGCGGGGACGCCTTCGACCGATCCGGCTCCGAGCATGGACAGGAGGGTCAGGGCCTCGGCCCAGTTTCTCTGCGCGATGTAGGTGTACATCAGGCCCCAGATGGCGGCCGGCGATTCGGGGGTCACGGCGAGGATTTCACGATAGCGGGCCCGCGCGTCTTCATATTGGCGGGCGTGCAGGTAGAGCATGGGCTCGAGGGGGTTGATCTCCAGGCCGGCGGGGTCGAGCTGCTGGGCCGCTGCGAACTCGCGCTGCGATTCGTCGAACTGGCCGCGCATGATCAGGATGATGGCCAGGTTCGTGCGCCCGTCGACGTAGCCGGGATCGGCGGCGGCGGCGCGGCGCAGCTCGTCCTCGGCGGTGGCGAGATCGTAGTCGTGCTGCGCGGCGATGAGTCCGAGGGTCGAATGCGCCTCGGCGTTGCGCGGCTGCAGCGCCACCGCACGGCGCGCGCAAGCCAACGCCTGCGCCGCAGCGGGCTCGCGTCCGGCCATCGGTCCCCCCAACATCTGCCCGGCCCAGACATCGCTCAATCCCGACCACGCCTCGGCGAAGCGCGGCTCTTCGCGCACCGCCGCTTCATACAGCTCCTTGGTGCGCATCCAGTCATACGCCTGCGAGCGCGAGTGCAGGAGCCGCGCGCGTTTGTACAGCGCGAGCGCCTGCGGCGAGGCCTTCGTTTGCAGCGGCGGCTGGCGCCGCGGAGGGGGAAGAAAGCGGCGGGCGATCTCGCACACCACGCGGTGCGCGACCTCCACGGTCATCCCTTCCTTCCGGCCGGCGGGACGGTGGAACGTCTGACTCCACATCTGCGTCTGCGTCGCCGCGTCGGTGGCGGAGACGATCACGCGGATGCCGTCCTCCGCGGAGCGCACCGTGCCGTCGATGACCACGCCGGCGCGCGTGCGCGCGGTGGCGTCGATCAGGGAGACATGGGCGTTGGGAAGCGTGGCGATCCTGGCTCGCAACTCCTCGGCGAAGGAGCGCTCGTCGACTCCGGCGATGGCCGGGCCGAGGCGGCGGAACGGCAGCACGGCGATCGTCCGGCCAGCGGGGCGCGCTTTCCCGGCGTCACGCCGCGACGTGGCGATCCAGGCCACGAGCAGGGTGACGGCGATGATTGCAGCGGCGGCGATGGCCACCGTCCGTGTGGCAATCCGCATGCGACGGGGCTCCGCCTCCGGTGGGCAATCAACCGGGCTTGCAACCGGGCTTGCGACGGGACCTGCGACGGGACCTGCGACCGGGCCTGCCGCGTCGTTGCGCGCGCCGTGCTCCACCCTGCCGATGAACGAATACCCGCGGCGCGGCAGCGTGCGGACATAGCGCGGCGACTCGGCGTGATCGCCGAGCGCGAAGCGGATCTGGCGGATGGCCGTGTTGATGCCGTGCTCGAAGTCGACGTACGTCTCCTCGCCCCAGATCGCGGCGTGGATGTCTTCGCGCGAGACCACTTCGCCGGCGCGGCGCACGAGCAGCAGAAGAATGCGGAACGGCTGGCGCGGAAGGCGGACGACCAATCTCGAGCGTCGCAATTCCTCGCTCACGGGATCGATCTCGAACGGTCCGAAGCGGAGCAGATCACGGTGTTCGGCCGTGTCCATGGCAAGCGCACTCATCCTGACCGATCAGCGTAGCCGGTTCTCCGTCACGACCGGGTTACGCCTCGAAAAACGCATCGTGACGATGGTGAACCGGACCTCCGCAGCGCATTCATCGAGCGACGGAACCCGCACAGCACAAAAGGGTTGCCCGTTCACCATCGATTGACCATCCATCCATCGCTTCCCGCCGGGCCGGGAAGCAGATTCGGCGCAGAACGAACCGCTTCTCGAGTCCGAGTCCAATACGGGAGAAGACCTCAAATGCGAAACCGTGGCGATGATCGCCCAGCAACAGCTCTGTTCTTCGGGATCGTGACGATCTTGCTTGCCGCATTCGCGCATGCGCAGGCGCCGCCCATCGTCGGCTCGGCGCCGGTGCTCGTGCGGCCCGCCAGCGCCACGCCGCAGACCGCGGACACATTCAGCGTCGACCTGGCCGTCGATCTCACCAACACCAGCGGCAACGGTCCGTCGGGCGGCGCGCCCGCGGCGTTGTCGGCGTTCCGCATCCGCGTGGCCTTCGACCGCACGCGGCTGCAACTGACCGCCGTGGGCGCGGGACAGGATCCCCTCTTCGCGCCGGCGGGGCTCGACGCCACGCCGGTTGCGGCTGCGAATGCGAGCGGCAGCGTCGTCGTGACCGCCACCCTGGCCGGCGGCCTCGCGCCGAGCGGTATCGTCTCCGTGGCTACGCTCACCTTCCAGGCCACGAGCGCCGGGCCGGCCGGTATTGCCGCCGACATCACCACGACTTCCCTCGCCTCGGCGATCCAGGGCGCGGCGGCAACGCTGTTCGGACCGGCCGCGATCGCGCCCCGCGCCACGGGCGGCGGCGTCGTCGTGCAGACTCCGCCGTCCCTGCGCGCCACCGTGAGCGCCGGGCCGTCGCCGATCAACACCAACGGCCGCCTCGTCTACACCATCCGGGTCGAGAACACCGGCGGCGCGGCGGCCAGCGGCGTCATCGTCTCCGCCGCGATTCCGTCCAACACGACATTCCTGGCCGCCAGCTCCGGCGGCACGCAAGCGGGCGGCAACGTTCAATGGACGGCCGGCAACCTCGCCGGAGGCTCGTACTTCGAAGCGTCGTTCGCCGTGACGGTGACCGGCGCCGCGGGAACGACGATCTCCGCGCTCAGCGCGACCGCCACGGCCACCAATGCCGGCAGCGCCACGGCCACGAGCTCCGCGGTCGACATCGTGGCCAAGGCGATCGTGAAGCCCGGCTCCATCGTCACCATGACCTCGTACGGCGCGCAGTCGGGAACGATCTACGACGTCACCACCGGCACGCCGAAACAATTCGGCCAGATCTCCTCCGCGGGATGGGCCGGCGCGCTGCACTTCACCGCCGAGGGCACGCTCTACGCGACCAGCAACGCCTACGGCGGCGCGGTATTCGACGCCACCGCGGGGGGCGATCTCCGCAACGCCGCTCCGATCGCGCGCAACCTCGGCAACCGGATCACCGGCATCGCCACCGACGGCAACGGCAACCTCTACATCGTTCCGCAGGAATCGGGCGTGCGGATCAAGCGCATCGCCCGCGACGGCACGGTCAGCGAGCTGCCGCCGCTGCTCAACTTTCCCGCCGGTCTGCTCGCCGTGGGAAACACGCTGTACGTGTCCGAGGGACAGAGCGGATCGGTGAAGAAAATCGATCTCGCCACCAACGCCATCAGCAACCACGTCACCGGCTTCCCGACCGGCGACCTGTTCTTCTCCGGACAGTTGGTGCGCATCGGCGCGGGGCGGATCTACGTGTTGTGGGGACAGACCCACGTCAACCGCGGCCTCTTCGAGATCACGTTCCCAGGCGTCGTGAACATGAACGCACCGGTCACCGCGGCAGGCGCGTTCCGCATCGATGTCAACCAGCTCGCCGCCGACGCCGGCAACGCCATCTACTTCGGCGGCGACGGCAGCGGTGCCGTCTATCGGGCACTGCCGAACGGGAGTAACTACTTCGCGACGCAGATCTTTGCCGACGGCGTCACCGAGGCCGAGTCGCTCACCATCTATCCCCGGCCGCAGGCGACGCTGCTCGTCCTGAGCGCGGCGGCATCGCTCACCGAGACCTACGCCGGCCGCGACATCGTCTACACGCTCTCCTACGAAAACGCCGGCGCGACCGCTGCTCCGACCGCGGCGCTCACGTTCAACATCCCCAGCGGCACGACCTTCGTCTCCGCGAGCAACAGCGGCACCGCCAGCGGCAGCGTCGTCACCTGGAACCTCGGCTCGGTCGGCGGCGGCGCCACCGGCATGCGCACGGTGACCGTCAAGACCACCGCGCCGGGCGGAACCACACTCAATTCGACCGCGTCGGTCACCGGAGGCGGCAGCAGCGCCACCGCGAACCTTCCGCCGGTCACCGTCCTCGTGCCGCCGATCCTGAGCGTGATTCTCGAGGCCTCGGCGACGTCCGTTCCGCTCAACTCGCACGTCGTCTACACGATCCGCTACAGCAACACCGGTGGCGCAACGGCCGCCGACACCATCATCCGCAACACCATTCCGTCCGGTTCCCAGTTCGCCGGCGTCTTCAACGGCGGCACCGTTCCGGGCCCGGTGGAATGGAACATCGGCGCGCTCCCCGCGGGCGCGAGCGGCAGCGTGTCGTTCGCGGTGCGAGCGACCGGCGCGGTGAACAGCTCGATCAACAACAACGGCTGCACGATCTTCGCCTCGGGCATCACCGCCGTCGCCGCCACGCCGGTGGTCACGACGATCGCCGCGTCGACGAACCTCACCGCCACGATGCGCGTCGGTCCGTCGCCGGTCATCCCCGGCACGCAGATCAACGCCTTCATCACGTACGCGAACGCCGGCTCACCCGTGGCCACGAACGTCGTCCTCACCGCTCCCCTGCCCCCCAACGCAGAGCTCCTTTCGTCGACCGGCAATCCCGTGCTGAGCGGAAACACGCTCACCTGGACGATTGCCAGCGTGGCCAGCGGTCCGGCCATCCCGCCGGTGCGCTACTCGTTCCGCATCAACGCCGCGCCGGGATTCACCACGTTCCTCGCCGCCACCATCCGTTCCGACCAGCACGCTGCTTTCACCACGGCGCCGCGCGCTCTCGAAGTGCGTGCGCTGCCGCAGACGTACGTCCCGGGCACGGTGCTCAGCGGTGAGACGTACATCAACGCGCAGATGAGCGAAACGCACAACGTGCGCATCGTGGGCAGCAACGGCTTCACTGGCATCTACGCAACGCCGCCCCTGACCAACTGGCTCGGCTCGCTGCACATCGCCGGGAACCGTCATCTCTACGCCGTCACGAAATGGCCCGTCGACGCCGACGCCGCTCTGTGGGACCTCACCGCCGGCGGCGATCTGAAAAATGCGTCGCCGGTGGCGGAAGGTCTCGGCGGCGATATCGTCGACATGACGTCCGACGACGCCGGAAACATCTACTGTGTCCGCCGGCTCACCGACGACTTCCAACGCATCCGCAAGATCACGCCCAACGGCGAAGTCTCGATCATCGGCCCGGAGATCCACTGGGCCGACAGCCTGCTCTGGCTCGACGGCTGGATCTATTACTCCGAGGGATTCACCGGGAAGATCTTGAAATTCGACCCGCTGACCTACGACCCGGTCACCAACAACGTCATCATCACGCACGCCAGCGGATTCGAGCCCGGGCGCGATCACTTCAGCGGCCACTTCGTGCGCAACCAGCAGGGCCGCCTGTACGTGCTGTGGGCCCAGCGGCAAGGGAACGGCACCGGACTCAATCGCGGTCTTTTCGACATCACCGAGCCGGGATTCGTCTGGACGTCCGCGGCGCCCCCCGTCACGGCGAAGAACGCCTTCATCGTCGACATGAACGAGATGGGCGTGAATCTCGACAACAGCATCTGGTTCGCGGGCAACGGCTCGCGCGGCATCTGGCGCGCGCCGTATGTCAACGGTGCATACGGACCGACCGTGCGCGTCGGGAACTTCGACGCCGGCGACAACGAAGCGTTGGTCATCGTCCCGCCGCTCGATCTCAGCATCGCCGCCGTCTCCGTGCCGAGCCGCGCCCTCAGCGGCGACACGCTCACGTGGACGCTGACCTGGACCAACGACAGCGGCACCACCGTTCACAACGGCTACGTCGAATCGCCGGTGCCAAGCGGCGCGGCCTTCCTGGCCGCCGCAAACGGCGGAACGCTGGCCAACGGCATCATCCGCTGGAACATCGGCACGCTCCTGCCGCACGCCACCGGCAGCGTCTCGTTCACCACGCGCGCCACGGCCATCGAAGGAGCGAACGTCACGCTGCAGAACTATTTCGTCGACGGCGACGAAGTGGTCGGCAGCTACGGCTCCGCGGTCAATGTCCTCATCGAGCGGCCGCTGGCCATCGGCGCCACCGCGCAGCCGTCGCCCGTGATCGCCGGACAGAACGTCACCTTCACGCTGCGCTACGAGAACCTCAACGCGAACGCCGCGACGAACACGGTCATCCGCGCGACGGTGCCGGCCGGCGCGACCTACGTCTCCGGCGGCGTGTTCTCGGGCGGCGAAGTGACGTTCAACCTCGGCACGGTCAACGCCGGTGTCGCGGGCGAAGTGGCGTTCGTCGTCCGCGCGGACACCGTGCCGTCGATCGCGCTCGACGTCTACTCCGTCACCACCGCCGCATTCGGCACCCGCCTCGGCTCCGCGCTAGTCGTGCCGGTGCTGCCGCTGCCGGTGGCGCTGCGCGTGAGCGCGAGCGCCGCGGACAGCGTGACGAGCGGAGAGACGCTCACCTACACGATCGGCTACGCGAACGATGGCGGCTCCACCGCCACGCAGACGCAGCTCAGCAGCATCATCCCCGCGGGAACGGCATTCGCGGCCTCGACGGGAGGCGGTGCGCTCACCAATGGCATCGTCGTGTGGAACCTCGGCGCACTGGCCGCGGGCGCAGCCGGCAGCGTCTCGTTCGATGTCACCGTCACTGCGGCCGGCGGCACGACGATCACGAACAACGGCGTGACGATCGTCAGCGGCACGCAGGCGCGCACCGCCGGCGCCGTCGTCACGGACGTCATCGCTCCGGCGCCTCCTCCCCCGCTCGGCGTGAGCATCGACGCCGATCCGAGCCCCGTGATCGCGGGCGAGCTTCTGTCCTACTCCGTCACCGTCACCAACACCGCTGATGAGAGCGCCGCGGACGTCATCGTCACCACGCTCGTTCCGGACAACACTTCATTCGTCACCTCGAGCAACGCGGCTACCGCATCGGACGACGGCACGCTGCAATGGACGCTCGGGGCACTCGCTGCCGCTGAAGCGCGGACCCTTACGTTCAGCGTCCGCGTCGACGCCGGCGCGGGCGCGCAGATCGTCAGCGACGGCGCCACCGCCTTCGCCACCGGACGCGACGCCGCGTCGAGCGGACCGCTCACCACGAACGTCATCCACCCGCCGTCCGCGCTGCGGCTGACCATCAGCGCCCCCGCGAGCGTCCCCTTCGGCAGCAACATCAACTACACGCTCTCGTTCGCGAACGACGGTCCGCTGGCGGCATCGGCCGTCAAGCTCGCCGACCCGCTCCCCGCCGGCACGACACTCGTCTCGGCGTCGAACAGCGGCGTGCTTACCGACGGCATCGTCACCTGGAACCTCGGCAACCTCGGCGCCGGCCAGAGCGGCACACGCACGCTCACCCTCGCCACCACGCAGCCTCCCGGAAGCACGATCGCCAACAGCGGCGCGACGCTCAGCACCGCCGGCTCACCGACGGCCTACGCAGCGACGGTGCTCACCAGCATCGCCGCGCTTCCGCTCGATGTCCACGGCACGCTCACCACCGACAAGAACGAATACTTCGTCCCCGAGTTGGTGGAGCAGCGCGCCACGTTCACGTATCAGTCGGGCGGGCTCGGCCTGCTCGACGGCGTGACCGCAACGCTCGTCACCACAAACGCCGGCGGCGGCGTCGTGGCCTCGCATGAAGAGCCGCTCGCCGTTCTGACCAGAGGAAGCTCAGCCTCCATCGCCTTCGACTGGAGCACCGCCACTGCCGCGAGCGGACAGTACGCGATCACGTTCACGGCTACCGACGCAGGCGGCGCGACGCTCTTCACGCGCAGCACCAACGTCACCATTCATGCGCGCGACGGCGCCGGCCTGACCGGCACAATCGCCGCGCCGAACTCTCCGGTGCCGCTCGGCGGCACGCTGCGGGCGAACTTTACGGTCGCCAATGCCAGCCGCTTCGACTACGACCCGCTGGCGCTGTCGATCCTCGTCACCGATGACGCCACGGGCGCGCCGGTCCTGACCGTCCCGGTCAACGTTCCCCTCCCCGCGAACGGCGACTTCGCCTCGCACGTGAGCATCCCCACGCTCGATCTCTCGCTCGGCGAGCACGGTTTGTGGCTCGTCACCACCGACGGCGGCGGGCGTCTGCTCGCCAGCACCACGTTCGTCGTCGCGGCGCCGCTGCTGACGCTCGAGCCGAGCGCCATCACCATCGCCGCCGGCGCGAGCGGCTCGCTCATCGCCGCGCTCAGCGCTCCGGCCGGCGCGCCGGTCACACTCACGCTCACCTCTTCGAATCCGTCGATCGCCAGCGTCCCGGCATCGATCACCATCGCCGCTGACGCTACCAACGTCACCATCCCGGTACAGGGCGTGGCCATCGGCGGTCCGGTCACCATCACCGCGGCGATGCCGGCATCGCTCGGCGGCGCGAGCGCGTCGTCGACCGTGCTGGTCGTGGCCGACGGCTCGATCACGGCCACGCTGCAGGTCTATCAGGGTGAGAACGTCTCGTTCGCCGTCACCATCCGCAACTCGGGCGCGACCGCCCTGGTGAACGCACCGTTCACCATCGACATCGTCGATCCGAATTCGGGCAACGCCGTCGACACCATCCCGCTCACCGTCACCGTGGCGGCCGGAGAAACGTTCCAGACCACGCTGCAGCACGACACCTCGACTCTGGCCTTCCAGCAGTACGCGGCGAAGCTGGTCTTCCTCGGCGTCACACCGCGGCAGGTCATCGCCCAGGCGCCGTTCACCGTGCTCGAACCGCCGCCGGTGCGCCTCGAGACCGCCGTGGCGAGTCTCGCGCGCGTGCTGATCTGGACGAACTGCTCGCCCGGCAACAGCAACCAGCCGTGCACGCCGGTTCCGCCGCCGTTCCTCACGCAGACGCTGCAGGCCGCACGCATTCCGTACGTCGTCGCCGGCAATGAAGAGACGTTCCTGGCGCAGCTCCGCACGGGCGCGTTCACCGCGGTGGTGATGGATGAGCTGAGCGCGGCCGAGCCGCACAGCGCGGATGAGTATCTGCACGACTTCCACGCCGGCACCGGACTGCTCTTCATCCATTCGTCGCCGGACGCCATGCCGAAGCTGTCGGCTGCTCTGGGCGTCCGCTTCGAAGGAAAGCGCAACGGTCCGACGACGCTCGACCTGCTGGCCACGCCGTTCACCTCGGCCGGCACGCTCACGCTCAACGGCGACCGCACGCGCCTCGAGCTCGAGACCGCGCACGCCGCCGCGAACGCGGGCACCGGCCCGGGCACCGGCGCGGCTATGGCGTACAACGAGTACGGCCGCGGGCGCGTGGTGACGATTCCGTTCGACCTCGAGCTCACACCCACGCTCGATGTGGCGCGGCTCATCCTCTCCTCCATTCAATACATCTCCCGCCCCGCCGGTCCGGAATTCACCGCGCGCGAAGTGGTGCCGGTGCACATCGCCGTGACCACGCCTCCGGGCGGCCAGTTGCCGGTGGCCATCGCCCTCACGCTGTCGAACGGAATCACCATCGTCGACGCCGTGCCGCCGCTCACGAGCACGAACCCTCTGCAATGGACGGCCAACATCGCCGGCAACACCACCGCCACGTTCGATCTCTGGGTGCGGCTCCCCGACGTCCTCGGCACGGCCACGCTCAGCGTCACGGCCTCGCTGCCGGGCGGCCCGCCGATCGTGACGAAGACGGTCGAGTTCAACGTGACCGCGGACGCGGCCACGCTGCGCACGGCATTGCAGACGCAGCTCACGACGCTCCGCGCAGCCGCGACGGGCAACAGCGACGTGCGCGATCTCGACGACGCGCTCGCCGCGCTCGCACAGATCAACGGCGACGCGGGCGCGAACGTCACACGCGTCCTGCTCGTGCTCGAAAAACTCGGGAATGTGAGCCTCGATACGAGCGCCGCCCGCGCAGCGGCGGACCGGCTCCTCGTCTACTGGCAGGGGAAGGTCGTGTGACATGCGGATAAGACTGGACTTTTCGTTACTGCGGCTGACCGCCGCGTCGCTCTTCACGCTGCTGATCGCGGCGCCGCTTCTGGCGGTCTGGCCGAAACCGCCGTACAGCCAGTGGCCGTGCGAAGGCGCCAATTGCGGCGACCCGAACAACTGCTACTCGTTCCGCTCGTTCCGCATGGACGACGCGCTGCAATACAAGACCAGCGACAAGAGTCCTCGCTCCACGACCGAACCGACGTCGCCCTACGGCATCTGCTCCGGCTACAACGGCTGGTGCAAGCTCCCGCCGCAGCTCGGCTCGATTCAGGCCGTGGTCATCCCCGGCGACGGCGCCAACGGTCCGCGCGTGCGGCTCATCGTTCCGTACGACTTCCCCAACAATTACTGCCAGGTCTACGACGACGGCGCTCCGTGCCGCGCCTCGGCATGGCCGCCGAAGCAGACTCTGTTCTCGCCGGTCACGCGCCTCACCGTCTACATCGGCACCGAGCCGCAAGCCATCGCGCCCGCGGTGTTCGAGACCGGCACCTGGACGCCGACGCTGAACATCGGTTGCGGTACGACGACGACGTTCATCGTCGAGGCCAAGAACGGCGGCGAGTTCACCCCAGGCTGCACCACGGATCACACCATCCGGCAGGAGATCACCGTCACTGCGCCTGCGAGCGCCTGCTTCCCCGACCGCCGCTGCAACGACTGCACGTCCGACGGCGCCGGCGCCCCGAACGGCGGCGGCAAGCCGATCCAGTTCGGCTCCGGCGACGTCAGCGTCAGCATCCCCCTCTTCACCATCGATCAGAATCCCCTGCCGCTCCACTTCGGCCTCGCGTACCACAGCTCGCAGCCGATGTTCCCGAACGTCGCGCTCCCCGAGCCGCTCGGTTCCGGCTGGACGCACACGTTCAACGACTTCCTCACGCCGCTCGACCCGAACGGCTTCCTGCTCTACCGGGTCGACGGCTACGGGCACGAGACGCTCTACGAGCGCTCGGGCCTGAATCAGTGGCTCCCGCGGCTGCCCGGCGACCTGCGCGTGCGCGAGACCGTGACGCTCTCCGGCGGCATCTACCGAGTCACAAAACTCGACGGCACCATTACCGCGTTCTCGAACGGACGCTGGATCTCCACGACCGACCGGTGGGGCAACGCGATCACCGGCGCATACGATGGCGCGAATCTCTCGAGCGTCACCGACAGCGCGGGCCGCGTCGTCGCCCTCTCCTACACCGGCGCGCGGCTCGATGCGGTCGCGTTGCCCACCGGAAAGGTCTGGCGGTTCAGCGGCGCACCGCTCGCCGCGATCCACGACCCGATCCACACCGGCGCCACGGCCTGGCGCACGATCACCTACATCGCCGACTCGCACGGCATCCCGCGTCTGCTCCACGAGCTGAGCGACGAGAGCGGCGCCGTCCTCGAAGGGCACGAATACGACTCGCTCGATCGCGGCCGCGCGTCATATGCCGAGGGGAACCGCGACCGGATGACGGTCACGTACGGCGCCAACAGCGCCCACGTCGTGACGACCATCGACGGTAGCCAGACGCAGACGAGCGACTTCAGCTTCCTCTATCAGAAGGGCCGCTACCTCACCACACGCATCGCCGGCAGTTGCGCGAGCTGCGGCGGCGCCGTGTCGGAATCGCAGTCGTTCACCTGGGACGGCGATAATCACCTCACGAGCGCGACCGACGGCAACGGCCACATCACGCGCTTCACCTACGACGCGTCCGGCAACGTGCTGACGCGTACGGCGGCGGCGGGAACCGCGAAAGAGCGGACCACGCGCTACTCGTACGACCTGCCGGCCTGGCGCAGCTTTGCCACGAAGACGATCGAGCCCTCCGCCGCCAAGCCGGGCGCGCAAAGAAGTACCACCCGCACGTGGAACGCCGCGGAGAACGTGCTCACCGTCGCGGAGAGCGGCTACGTCTCCGCGACCGCATCGGAGACCCACACCACCGTCACAACGTTCGACGCGCGGCACCGGCTCCTCTCCACCGATGGTCCCCGCAGCGACGTCGCCGACGTCGCCGCGAACGAGTACTTCGCGGACGACGATGCCAGCCTCGAGCGGCGCGGGCGGCCGCGGCAGCACACCGATGCCGCCGGACTGACCGTGCAATTCGACGACTACGACGTGTACGGAACCGCCCGGCAGGTGACCGACCCGAACGGCGTGGTCAGGCGTCTCACCACCGACGCCCGCGGCCGGATCACCGAGTCGACGCTCGAAGCCGTCCCCGGCGACTCGGAGGAAAGCGCCGCCTACACCAGCGCCGCGGTCTACGACGGCCGCGATCGCGTCATTCGCGAGACGCTGCCGCGCGGAAACGGCGTGGTCTACGAGCACGAAGACGGCACGAACCGTGTCACGGCCGTGATCCGCCTCGACGCATCGGGCAATCAGTACGAGCGCCGGCTGTTCACGCTCGACGACCTTGGAGGCGTAATCGCCGAGGAGGACCAGAGCTGCAATGCTCTATCGTCGCAATGCTTCTCCTGGACCACGCGGCGGATCGAACGCTACACGCATGACGACCATCACCGCTTGAAAGAGCTCCTGCGTGGGGCTCCTGCCGGCGCGAAAGTCGTGTACGGCTACGACGGCAACGGGCAGCTCGTTTCGATCCAGGACGAGACGCACACCGCGCCGAACATCCGATTCGCGTACGACGAGCTCGATCGCATGATCAGCCGGACCGAAACGCTCGCCGGCGCGCCCGGCGGCGCGGCCATCAACCGCTATGACTACGACGTTCTCGGTCACCTCGTCACCTTCACCGACGCGAACGGCAATGTGACCCGCACGCTCTACGACGATTTCGGCCGCCTGACGCGGCAGGAGTCGCCGGTCAGCGGCGTGATGACGTACACCTATGACGCAACCGGGCATCTGACCGGGAGCACCGACGCACGCGGTGCGGCGAGCACGATCACCACCGATGCAGCCGGCCGCCTCGTTTCGACCACCTCCACGCTCAACGGCGATACCGAGACCGTGACCCGTGCCTATGACGACCCAACCGCGGGCCGCTACGCGAAAGGGCAGCTCTCCTCGGTGACCGATCCTTCGGGCTCGACGACATTCGCCTACGATCGCCGCGGCCTGCTCCGCAGCGAGACGAAGACGATCCTCGGTGACGCCTTCACGACGCGCTACGAGCACGACGCCAACGGCAACCGCGAGACGATCGTTTATCCCTCCGGCCGCCGCGCGCAGTATCAATTCGATTACGCCGATCGTCCGGTCTCGCTGACCGGTTACGTCACGTCGGTGCGTTATGAACCCTTCGGTCCGGAGTCGTCACGCACGCTCATCGGCGGACTCACGCGAACCGCTGCATACGACACCAGCTATCGACTGACGGCGTTCGATGTGCGCCAGGGACCGGCCGTGCTGGCCGGCTATCGCTACGCGCATGACGCCGCGGGGAACGTCACCACGATCGCCGACGCGCTCGACCCGCGCTACAACCGCTCCTTCGCCTACGACGATCTCGACCGTCTCGTGAGCGCCGGCAGCGGCGCGGCGCTGTGGGGCTCCGGGACCTACGGCTACGACGCGATCGGGAATCGCACGTCTGCGGTCCTCGGCTCGCGCGTGTCGTCCTATGCCTATCGCACCGTCGCCGGCGCGGTGACGAGCCAATTGGAATCGGTCACCGAAAACGGCCGCACGCGCGCGATCGATCACGATCCCGCCGGCAACGAGCGGCAGGCCGGAACCGCCTCGTTCACCTACTCGGCGCGGAACCACCTTGCGGCCGGCGACGGACTGCGGTACGTGTACGACGGCCGAGGAGTGCGCGTCGCGCAGGTCGGCATCTCGACCGGTCCGATCGTCACCACGCAGCCCCTCTCGCAGCCGGTCTGCCCGGGCGGTTCGGTCACGCTCATCGTGACCGCCAGCGGCGCCACCGGCTTTCAGTGGCAGTCGTCCGCCGACGGCACGTCGTGGCAGGACCTGAACGGCGCGACGTCGCGCACGGTGACGGTCACTCCCTCGGCGACGACGCACTACCGCGTCGTGGTGTCGAACGGCGCGGCATCATCAACGTCCAACGCGGCCACGATCACACCGACCGCGCTCGCCACGGAGCCGGGAAGCGGACGTTTCTATGGCGACGTCAACGCCGACGGAGCAGTGAACGCGGCCGACGTCGCGGCGCTGCGGTCAGCATTGGCGGGGAGCGTGTCCCTGCCCGTGCCCGCCGCGGTGGCCGATCTCGACGGCGACGGGAACGTCAATGCGGTCGACCTCTCGCTTCTCGGCGGCTATGCGGGCGGCGTGGTGAGCTGTCTGCCGCGCTTCGCGGCCTTCCCTACCAGTGCATCGCTCATCGCGGGCAGCAGCACCGCTTCACGGATTGCAACCAACCAGGCCGCTCCGAATCCCACGCAATACTTCTTCTATTCACCCGAGCTGACCCTGCTCGCCGAGACACATATCCGCGCGGGCGGCGGCACTCCATCGATCGCAGTGGAGTATCTCTGGTTCAACGGCGCGCCGGTGGTGGAAGAGCGCATCGCTTCGAGCGAGACGCGGCTCACCTTCGTCGATCATCTCGGCACGCCGTTTCTGCAGACCGACGCCGGCGGCACGCCGGTTTGGCGCGTCGAGTACGACCCGTTCGGCTCCGTCTACGCCGTGCGCACCGGCACCTCGGCCGATCAGCGCTTTCGTCTTCCCGGGCAGGAATTCGACGACCAGACCCCGGAGCGGGCATACAACATCTTCCGCTGGTATCGCGGCGCGTGGGCACGCTACACACAACTCGACCCGGTGACGCCGCTGCGCGATCACTACGCGTACGCGCGCAACAACCCGGTCGGCGTGATCGATCCGACCGGCGCCGTCAACTACAGTCCGCCGGGAAACACCGAATATCACCGCGGCCCGGAGAAGAACCGCATCTGCCTGGCTGGTTCCTTCTGGAGCTTCCTCGGCGGACACGCGATCGGCTGCACGATCCCCGACGGACGCATGGACTGCGACTGCGCTCCGGACGGCGACTGCTGGCGCCCTCAGGTCTCCATGAGCCTGAAGAAGTTCGACATGTATTACGACGACGACTATTCGCGCACGGGCTGGCGAGCCATTCCGGCCGGGGAAGTGCGCCGGGAGGAGGAGAAGCACGTCCGCGAGTTCAAGCGGCGCTGGGAAATCATGCGCCGCCGCGCGGAGCAATTCGAAAAGGAACGCTTCCGCTGGAAATGGACCTGCGAGTGGGCCTGCGACAACTTCATGGAAGACCAGAGCGACTTCTTCGCCGACGCCAATGACTACGTCCATGAACACGATCCACACCCGTACAAGTGAGAGACGGGAAACCATGCGCACAAAACTGATCCTCGCGCTGTTCGTTCTCGTGTTCGCCGCCACCCCGCTTCTCGCGGTCTGGCCGAAACCGCCCTACACCCAGTGGCCGTGCGAAGGCGCCAATTGCGGCGATCCGAACAACTGCTACTCGTTCCGCTCGTTCCGCATGGACGACGCGCTGCAATACAAGACCAGCGACAAGAGCTCGCGCTCGACGACCGAACCGACGTCGCCCTACGGCATCTGCTCGGGCTACAACGGCTGGTGCAAGCTCCCGCCGCAGCTCGGCTCGATCCAGGCCGTGGTCATCCCCGGCGACGGGACGAACGGTCCGCGCGTGCGGCTCATCGTTCCGTACGACTTCCCCAACAACTACTGCCAGGTCTACGACGACGGCGCTCCATGCCGCGCCTCGGCATGGCCGCCGAAGCAGACTCTGTTCTCGCCGGTCACGCGCCTCACCGTCTACATCGGCACCGAGCCGCAGGCCATCGCGCCCGCCGTGTTCGAGACCGGCACCTGGACGCCGACGCTGAACATCGGCTGCGGTACGACGACGACGTTCATCGTCGAGGCCAAGAACGGCGGCGAGTTCACCCCAGGCTGCACGACTGATCACACCGTCCGGCAGGAGATCACCGTCACCGCGCCCGCCGGCGCTTGCTTCCCGGACCGCCGCTGCACCGACTGCAGCTCCCCTTCCGGTGCGCAGCCCCCGCGCGGCGGCGGCAAGCCGATCCACTTCGGCTCGGGCGACGTCAACGTCAGCATTCCGCTCTTCGGCATCAACCAGCCGCCGCTGCCGCTGTCGATGGCGCTCGCCTATCACAGCTCGCCGGCGATGTTCCCGAATGCCGTCCTGCCGGAGCCGCTCGGACCGGGTTGGACGCACACGTTCAATGACGTCCTGCTGGCCCTCGATCCGAATGCATTCCTCCTCTATCGCGTCGACGGGTTCGGCCATGAGACCGTCTACGAGCGATCGGGCCTGAATCAGTGGACTCCGCGCACGCCGGGCGAGCTGCGCGGCCCGGGAGGGCAGTACCGCATCACCACGCTCGACGGCACCGTGACCGCGTTCTCCGGCGGCCGCTGGATCTCGACCACCGACCGCTGGGGCAACTCGATTACCGGCTCGTACAACGGCGCGAATCTCGCCTCCGTCACCGACAGCGCCGGCCGCGTCGTGACCTTCACCTACCTCGGCGCGCGCCTCACTTCGATCGCGCTGCCGGGCGGCGAGACGTGGCGCTTCGGCGGCGCGCCGCTCTCCGCCATCTACGATCCGATCCACGCCGGCGCGAGCGCCTGGCGGACCATCTCCTACCTCGCCGATCACACCGGCGCGCAGCGCCTGCTCCATGAACTGAGCGACGAGAGCGGCGCCGTCCTGGAAGGACACGAATACGATCTCCAGGACCGCGGACGGGCGTCGTATGCGGAAGGGAACCGCGACCGCATGACCGTCACGTACGGGTCGAACAGCGCCCATGTCGTCACCGTCATCGACGGCTCACTGACGCAGACCAGCGACTTCACGTTCAGCTATCGGGACGGCCGCTATCTCACCACCAGAGTGGTGGGAAGTTGCGCGAGCTGCGGCAGTGGCGCTCTCACGGACTCACGTTCCTTTACCTACGACGCGAACGGACGCGTCATCAGCGCCACCAGCGGCGAAGGCCACGTCACCCGCTTCACGTATGACGCGTCCGGCAACCTGCTGACGCGCACCGCGGCCGCGGGAACGGCGCTCGAGCGGACGACGGCGTTCGCGTACGAACATCCCGTATGGCGCGACTTCCTCACGCGCGTGACCGAGCCGTCGGCGGCGAAGCCGGGAGCGCAGAGGGTCACCACCCGCAGTTGGAATGCGGCGGAGACCGTGCTGACGGTCACCGAGACCGGCTACCTGCCGGGCGGTGCGACCGAGTCGCACACCAGCACGATGTCATTCGACGCGCGCCACCGGCCGATCGCCGGCGACGGTCCGCGCGTCGACGTCGCCGACGTCGCAACGACCACCTACTACCCGGATGACGACGCCGATCTCACGCGACGCGGGCGCGTCCGGCAGGAGACCAACGCGGCCGGCCACACCACGACGTACGACCGCTACGACACCTACGGCACCGCCACGCACGTCACCGATGCGAACGGCGTCACAATGACGCTCGGCACCGACGCGCGCGGCCGGCTCACCAGATCGACGGTCGAGCCCGTGGCCGGCGATCCGAACGAGAGCACCGCGCAGATCGACACGACGGAGTGGGACGGCCGCGACCGCGTGATCCGCGAGACCAGGCCGCGCGGCAACGGAACCGTGTCCGAATATGAGTCCGGCACGAACCGCCGCCTGGCCACCATTCGCATCGACGAGGAGGGACGGCAGCGCGAGCGGCAGCTCATCACGCGCAACAGCATCGGCGGCGTCACGCGCGAGGAAGATCAGCGCTGCGCGTTTCCCGCGCCGCAATGCACATCCTGGGTCACCAGCGCCACGCGCAGCTTCACGTACGACTCGAACAACCGGGTCCGTGAGCTCCTGCACGCCACGCCGGCCGGAGCGAAGACCGTCTTCGGCTACGACGCCGACGGCCGCCGCATCTCCATCCAGGACGAGAACCACACCGCGCCCAACGTCCGCTATACCTACGACGCGCTCGACCGTCTCGTGGCCGCGACCGAAACGCTCGCCGGCGCGCCCGGCGGCGTGGTGGTGACGCGCAACAATTACGACATCCACCACAACCTCATCGCGTCGACCGACCCGAACGGCAACATCGTCCGCTACGCCTACGACGACTTCAAGCACCTTGTGCGTCAGGAATCGCCCGTCACCGGCGTGACGACATTCGCATACGACCCCGCCGGCAATGTCGTCACGATCACCGACGCGCGGGGGGCGGTCACCACGCACACGTACGATGCTCTCGGCCGCGTGCTCACCACCGTCTCCACGCTCGGCGGCACGAGCGAGAGCGTGACGAACATCTGGGACGCCCCCGCGGCGGGACGTTACACGAAGGGACAGCTCTCCTCGGTCACCGACCCTTCCGGCTCGACCGCCTACACCTATGACCGCCGCGGCCGGAAGCTCACCGAGATCAAGACGATTCTAGGCGACAACTACACGACGGCTTTCGAATATGACGCCAATGGCAATCGCGCCGCGATCGTCTATCCGTCGGGCCGGAGGGCTGCCTACACCTTCGACTTCGCTGACCGCCCGTTCTCGCTGCTCGGTTACGTCACGTCGGCCAGTTATGAGCCGTTCGGGCCGGAGTCGTCGCGCGCCTACGCGGGCGGAATCTCCCGCACCGCCACGCACGACGCGCGCTACCGCCTGACCGGATTCGACATCCGCAACGGTGCGGCGCCGATCGCCGGATATCTCCTCGCGCACGACGCCGCCGGCAACATCACCTCCATTCAGGATGTCGCCGATCCGCGCTACAACCGCTCGTTCGCGTACGACGATCTCTATCGCCTGACCCGTGCCGATACCGGCCCGGCGCTCTGGGGTGCTGCAACCTACGACTACGACCCGCTCGGGAACCGCACCTCGTCCGCACTCGGCAGCCGGACGGCAACGTTCCAATACGTCTTCGCCGGCGGTGCCACGACGAGCCGGTTGCAGTCGGTGACGGAGAGCGGACGCGGAACGCGTAGCGTCACGTATGACTCCGCGGGGAACGAGGTCGACGTCGGCGGAGTGCTCTTCACGTATTCGCCGCGCAATCGTCTGTCCGAGGCTGAGGGATTGCGGTATCTGTACGACGGTGCGGGATTGCGCGTCGCGCAGACCGGCGTTTCCGTCGGCCCGATCATCACCGCGCAGCCGCTCTCGCAGCCGGTCTGCCCCGGCGGCTCCGTGACGCTGAGCGTGACGGCCAGCGGAGCGACGGGATTCCAGTGGCAGTCATCAACCGGCGGAGGTGCGTGGCAGGACCTCGCGGGACAGACTTCACGGACGCTGACCGTCACGCCATCGGCCGCGACGCAATACCGCGCCGTCGTTTCCAACGCCGCTGCGAGCACCACCTCGAACATCGCCACCATCACTCCGACGGCACTGGCGACGGAGCCGTCGAGCGGCATCCTCTACGGCGACGTCAACCGCGACGGCAGCGTGAACGCGGCCGACGTCGCGGCATTGCGGTCGGTGTTGACAGGGAGCGTCTCTCTGCCGGTACCGGCCGCGGTGGCCGATCTCGACGGCGACGGGAACGTCACCGCCGTCGATCTCTCGCTCCTCGGCGGCTTCGCCGGTGGTGTCGTGAGCTGCCTGCCGCGCTTCAATGCGTTCCAGGCCTTCACCGCAAGCGCACCGGCAGCGGCGTCCGCGGCGTCGATCATGACCAATCAGGCCGCAGCGAATCCGACGCAATACTTCTTCTACTCACCGGAGATGACCCTGCTGGCCGAGACGGAGATTCGCGCCGGCGGCGGCAAGCCGCAGATCGCCATCGAATACCTCTGGTTCAACGGCGCGCCTGTTGCCGAAGAACGCGCTCAGGAGAGCCGGCTCACGTTCACCGACCACCTCGGCACGCCGTTCCTGCAGACCAGCAGCAGCGGTTCCGTCCTCTGGCGCGTCGAGTACGACCCGTTCGGCAGCGTCTATGCCGTGCGCGCCGGCACCGCCGCCGGCCAGCGGCTCCGCTTCCCGGGCCAGGAGCACGACGACCAGACACCGGAACGCGCGTACAACATCTTCCGCTGGTACAGAAGCGAATGGGGACGCTATTCACAGCCCGATCCGCTCGGCGCGCGCCGGAGCGGCGACCCCAGTCTCTATGGTTACGCCGGCAACGATCCCGTCAGCCACATCGACCGCCTCGGCCTCCAAAGCCGGGAGGGATTCGAAGGGGTGGACGAGGAGATGATGCGCCGCGCCCTCCAGCGCGTGAAGGATTTCCTGGCCACGAATCCGAAATGCTGCATCGACCTCGGCGGCACATGGCTGCAGGACCTCAAGAGGGATTTCGAGCGCGCGCATTTCGTGTACGACGAAGGCATCCTCCAGGGTGACGATTGCGGACAGGTCCGGGCCTGGTCCCCGACCACTGTCCACATCGGACCCAGTGCATTCACGCCCGGCGTCCCCTGCAACTGCCTGCCGAACGTCATCCTGCACGAGGTCTCTCACATCTCCGGAACGTGGGACATCCCCTGGCAACAGCACACCTTCTTCGCCAAGAGCGCCCACCGGCTCGCCGACGACTGCACCGCCGGCACGAGCCTCTGCAAGGACTGGTTCTCGGAAGTGGAACACCTGCGGCAGCTGCGCGGTCAGAGAAGACATCACGGGCCACGGTTGTGGGGAGACGACGATGACAACGAACAAGTGCGGGAGTGACCGCCGCCGCGATCACGGTCGCACCAGGAGAGGTAGGGAATTCAAAGCGCCGCGACACTCCAATTGGAGGAGAGATGCCGGCGATGACGAAACTGGTTGCGGTTGCGTGCACGGTGCTGGTTGCGGTGACGTCGTTCGCCGCGCCACCGTCGTACGAGAATTTCGAAAAGGCGCTCATCGCCATCGATCGGCGCGACCCCGCCACGAGCGCGGAGATCCGCAGGATCCTTCGCGAGCGTCAGCCGTTCTTCGTGATCGTGCCGGGGATTCTCGGCTCGAGACTTCGTGACGGCGAAAAGGTGATCTGGGGATCCGTGGCGGCGCGCGACCTGTTCCGCAAACACCCCGACCGGTTGTCGTATCCGGACCGCAAGCTCGAACCCGACGTCATGCTTTCGTTCGAGATCACGAAGGCGGTCTCGCTCCCCGTCTACGGCCCGTTGATCAACGCCATGACGGCGCTCGACGTCAGCAATGTCGAGCACCACGTGGTGTTTCCGTACGACTGGCGCCAGAACGTCGTCGACAGCGCGGCGCAATTGGATCAGTTCCTCCGCGATCCGCAACGGGCGCGATCCATCGGCGGCCGCGATGTCGTGATCATCGCTCATTCGATGGGCGGACTGGTGACCACCGCGTGGTATCACCAGTATTACGCGCCGCACCCTGAGCAGTATTCGTTTCCGATCGCGAACTTTTTCCTCCTCGGCGTTCCGCACCGCGGCGCGCCGTCGTCCCTGCTGGCCATTGCCCTCGGCTATCAGCCCGGCAGCCGTCTGAGCCAGCTGGAAGAACAGGTCTATTCCTTCCTCTTCCGCGAGCTCAATCGCGCCGCCGTCACATTCCCGGGGCTGTTCGATCTGCTGCCCGACACCTTCAAAGCGGTTTATGAAGACGGCGGCGGCGACGTGGAGATCTTCTCCGTCGGCTCGTGGCTTCGTTACGACTGGGCGCGCAAAGCGCGCGATGTCCGCCGTGCCAAGGCGGAAGTTTTCTACCCGTCGTATGTCCAGCCGATGCTCGAACGCTCGGGCGAGCTGCATCGGCTGATCACCGACAAGGGAACGCTTCCCGTCGCCAAGACCTTCTTTTTCTACAGCAAGAGCCACGACACCGTGACGAGCATTCTCATGGAACGCGACAAACACAATGTCTACACACCGCGCCCGCAGTGGGAAACCGACGGTGATGAGCGCGTGCCCTCGTACAGCGCCGTCCCCGGCGATATCGCCACGCAGTATCCCGATCATGCCATCCAACTGCGGGCCACGCATGGCGCGCTGCCGAACGATCCGACGTTTCACGCGTGGGTGCGCGATTACCGCTGGTCGCAGGTCGCATCGACGAACCTGCATTTCATCCAGCTGGCCAAACAGCGGCCGATCCTCGTCGAGGAGATGCGCAAGGCCGGTGCGATGTTGCCGCTTCCGAGCTCGACCACCAGCCTCGCCTCACCCGAAGCGCGCGCCACAGCGGAATTCAACCTCGCCGTCGCGCCGTCCATCGAATCCGCAAACGACGCCTACTCCGCCGCCAAACAAGCATCGAACGCGCCGTCCCGCGCGGAGCTCTTCGCCACCGCCGCTGCGCTCGGTGGCACCGAGAACAAGGCCAAGCAGGTCGAGTTCAACCTCGGCGTGGCACTGCTGAACAGCCAGCAGCCCGCCGAGGCCATCGCGCATTTCATCCGTGCGTCCGAAGACATTCCCGCGCTCTTCGACGAAACCCGGACTGATTACCTGGCCAAGGTTCACGCGAATCTGGCCGTAGCGTACGAACGGACCGGCCAGTACTCCAACGCGGAGAGCGAGTACAGAAAGGCCATCGCGCTGAACGGATATCCCCTGGCGCGGCAAAACCTCGCGGTGCTCCAGAAGAACCTGAGGTAGTCATTCCGTTCCAGTGGTACGCTCTCTGCGAGGAGAGGGTTCATGCGCATCGTCCGTCCGGGAGACGACGACTACATCAAGAGTCGCCAGATCTCCAACGCCCGCTTCAACACACTGGAGCCGAATCCCATCTGCTTTTGCTCGACGGAGAAGGATGTCCGCGAGGCCATCGGCATGACCGGAGTACGGGGGGTTCGCCTGCGGTCCGGCCGCCATCATCACGAGGGGATGTGCTCGGGCGAAAAGGTACTGGTCCTCGACGTCTCGCCCATGAACAACATGAGCATGTCCGACCTCGGCGCGACGCTGACCGTCGGCCCCGGCGCAAAGCTTCGCGACATCTACGACCGGATGAGCGGGTCGAAACGCATCCTGCCGGGCGGCGGCTGCGGGGACGTGTGCATCGGCGGACTGGTGCAGGGCGCCGGATGGGGACTCTATTCGCGCGAGCACGGACTGACCTGCGATCGCCTGGTCCAGTTCACCATCATCAAGGCGGATGGGAGCTCGGCCACGGTCCGCCGCCCCGCACAGGGGGAGCGCGACCTGTTCTGGGCGGTCGCGGGAGGCGGCGGCGGAAATTTCGGCGTGGTCACGGAATTCGTGTTCGAGCTTGGGATGCGGCCCGACACCGTCTGGTCCGTCGAGATCACGTGGGACGACCCATCGCTCATCGAGGACGTGGTCACCGAGTGGTGCCAGAGGTTCCCCGACAGCGACACGAAGCTGACGACGTTTTGCCGCGTCACCGCAGCCGACAAGAAGAAGCCGGAAGAACCCACCGACCCGCCGGTGCTCATCTCCGGAACGTATCTCGGCTCGACCGAAGAGCAGATCAGAGAGCTCCTGGCGAAGCTGTTGCCCGGAACACTCGGCAAAGGCAAGGTCTCCATCAAACCGCAGGCACCGACCGGGCATGTTCCGCACTATCAACCCGGACCTCCGGCCGAAGCGATTCGCGCGTTCCGCGCAGCGGCCGGCGAGGAACCGGCCGCGGAACCGCCGCACAATCTCGCCGACACCTGCGGCCTCGATCCGTATCCGCACAAGGTCTCCTCGTGCTTCCCACGCGACGGCTTCGGCAAGGACGCGATCGCGTTCCTCGCAAAGTACATCAGAGATTCGGATTCCGAGGAGACCGCGCGCCGCTATCTCAGCCTGCACTGCCTCGGCGGCAACATCCGGGACGAGGCGGCAAAGGACCGGAGCTCGTTCTTCTGGCGCGACAAGCCGTTCCTGCTCCAGTACCAGGCGTGGTGGACCGATCCGAGTAAGGACAGCCCCGTCACGAAGGAATGCATGGCGTGGGTGTCCGCTTTCCGGGACGGCATGAGCGGCTATACCGAGGGATCGTTCATCAACTTCCCCGACCGCTCCCTTCCGGTCAAAGAAACCGATCCGGCCAAAGCGCTCAAGGAATTGCTGCGCTACTACTACTCGGACAATCTCGAGGATCTGATCCGCATCAAACGCGAGGTCGATCCGCTGAATCAGTTCTGGTTCGAGATGGGCATTCCGAAGGAGTGAGTGATCGCGTGATTTGGCCGTGACGTGGGGATGGATCCGGACAAGCTCGGGGCTCTCAACGATCCGCTGCTCGATGCGCTCATCCACGCGCGGGATCCGGCTGCGCGCGATGCCGAGATCGAGCGGCTGATGGTGACGGTCACCAGGCCGCTGGCCGAGCGCATCGTCTCGCGCTACGAAAGGACGGAAGGGCCGATCAACGCAGCCGACGCGGAAGACATCATCTCGACGGTGAACATGCGCGTGGTCCGCAAGTTGCGGGCGATCGCGGAATCGGCGGAGGAAGCCGTGCGTGACGTCGCGGACTACGTCGCCAGGCTGTCCTACAACACGATCAACGACCACCTGCGCCGGCGTTATCCGGAGCGAACGCGCCTGAAGAACCGTCTGCGGTACGCCTTCGCGCACGACGGGCGGCTCGCGCTCTGGACCTCGCCGGCGGGACTCACGGCGGGATTGGCCTCGTCGAAAGGCATGACCGGAGTGACGGTCCCGGCGCTCGACCATCGCTCCGCCACGCGGACGATGCTCGACCGCGAGCGGCCAGCTGATGCGCTCGTCGCGATTTTTCACGCCAGCGGCGGGCCGCTGCTTTTCGCGACTCTCATCGCGTTGACCGCATCCCTGTGGGACGTGGCCGACGCCCGGGTAGCGGCCGTCGAACCGGCAGACCGCGGAGACGCCGCGCAGACACGGTTCGAGCATCGCGACTTTCTCCGGTCGCTCTGGCGCGAGATCCGATTGCTGCCGGTCCAGCAGCGCAAGGCCCTCCTCTTGAATCTCCGCGAGTCGGAAACGGTGAGCCCGGTCGCGCTGCTGACGTTCACCGGAACGGCGACTTTTGACGAGATCGCCGCCACAATGGAAATCAGCGCCGAGGAGCTCGCCGCACTGTGGAACGACCTGCCGCTGGACGACCTGCGGATCGCGGAAATGCTCGGCATTTCGCGCCAGCAGGTCATCAATCTGAGAAAGTCCGCGCGCCAGCGTTTGGGAAGGCGCGTCTTCGGGAGAAAGGGATGACCATACGCCGCGTTCTCCAGCGTCTTCAGTCATGAGGAGCCATTTGACAGGGGAAGAGGTCGAGCGACTGCGGCGGCGCGAGCTGCCGGAGGAGGAGGTGGCGTCCGTTCTTCGGCATATCGGAGAGTGTCCGGCGTGTGCGGCGCTCGTCAGCGGGGACAGCGCGGCGGATGCCGCGCGCGTCGAGGAGATTCTCGCCGCGGAAGCAGCCGAGCCGCTGCAGCACCTCGCCGAAGACGAGCTTTTCGGCTGGGTCGATGGCGCGCTCGATCCGCCGTCACGCCTGGCGGTCGAGCAACACCTCGGCGAATGCGGTCTCTGTCGCGACGAAGCGGCCGACCTGCAACGGCTGATCGACCGATCGCCGGCCAGGCCCCGGCGCCGTTGGATGTGGATCGCCGCCGCCGCCGCGGCCGGGGTCCTGATCGCGATTCTTCTGCTGTCGCGCGGCGGCCGGATGACCCCGGAACCGCAGATCGTTCATGAACCGCCGCGGCGGGAAGCTCCGCCGCACCGCCGCGAGCCGAACCCACAGCCTTATGCGAAGGCGGAGTGGGGCCGTCTCGTCGATGAGGTTCTCGCGGCGGGCGGTCTGCCCTTCCCAGCCGGTCTTTCTCTCCTGCATCGCGGGACAGAGCCGTTGCGCGGTCCGCACGGGGACGCACCGGAGCGCCTCGAGCCGAGCGGGATGGTCATCGATACCACCGTTCCCGAGCTCACCTGGCCGCCGAGGAAAGACGCGACGTACGCAGTGACGATCTTCGAAGGCGAAACGCCGGTCGCGCACAGTCCCGCTCTCCATACCGCTCGATGGACGCCGGACCGGCCCCTCCGGCGCGGCAGGACCTTCACCTGGCAGGTCGAAGTACAGACCGGCGGCACGACCGAGCTGCTCCCCGCGCCACCCGCTCCGCCGGCGATCTTTCGCGTCGCCGGGACTGGTGATCATGAAGACATCGCCGCGGCGCGCGCGCGCCACCCTGACGACCACCTGCTCCTGGCCTCGCTCTACGCCCGCGCCGGAATGGAGGCCGAGGCGAAGGACGAGGTGCGCCGGATCCCCGCATCGTCCGATCCGCGCATCGAGCGTCTGCGCGCAAACGTCCTGAAATCCGAAACCCGCCGGTAATATCCGCCCCCTTCCTGCGTCCGCGGTAACGAGACACAAACGGAACGAGGGAGACGCAATGCGAATTCAACGACTTGGAGCTCTGGTTTTGGCTGCGACGATCGTGCTGTCGGCTTCGCCGTTAATGGCGCAGGTGTGCTACACGTGCAGGAGATATTTCGACTATGGACAAATCACGGCGTCCTGTGAACCCGGCCCTAATCTGGCAGAGGGGAACACCGAATGCTTCGTCCGTTTTGACGAACCGGCGCAAGATTGCATTTTTACAGGATCGTCGTGTTTGAGTAACAACCCGTCATGTCCCGACAATAACCAAAATGGCATCTGCGACCAGGACGAACGAACCATCGGAAATTGCAACCCCTGGGATCCGCCCGATATGTGCTGGACACCGCTCGTCATTAGCGAGCATGGCTACGATTTCTCCGACTCTTCGGATCCGGTCATGTTCGACATCAACGCCGATGGCGTGCGCGACCGGATGACGTGGACCGCGCGCGGATCAGGGATCGAATTTCTCTGGCTCGATCTCAACCGCAACGGTATTGTCGATAACGGCGGGGAGCTCTTCGGCAATCGCATGAGCAGAGCCGCGTGGAACGGGTTCGGCGCTCTGGCGCAATGGGATAGTCCTCCTTATGACGGCAGGATTGACCACCTGGACGCGATCTGGCCGCACCTACAGCTTTGGGACGATGCAAACCATGACGGGATTTCCCAGCCTGAAGAAATCTCGAGGCTGGCGGACTCGAATATCAGCGCGCTCGGGCTCGAATACAAAGCGAAAAAGAAGGAAGACGACGCGGGCAACGCGCTTCGTTTTCGCGCGGACCTCTGGCGGGGAAACAAGAAGGACAAATATTACGACGTGTATTTCGTGTCGCCGGATAAACAGTAGCTCCACAGTGCACGGCCGGGCGGCGGACGCGGCGCCCGGCCGTGCGTATCATTCCAGGATGATCCTGCCCTCCGTCGTCATGGCCGTACTGCTCTCGTCTCCGTCCGAGATCGGCCCTGCCTTCGCCGACGCGCTGCGCGCCGACAGTTTCGTCGCCGCGCACGAGCGCCTGGCCGTGCCGGGATCGGATCGGACGGGATGGGAGTCCTTTCGCGAAGTGGTCGACCAGTACGACTGCATCGTCGTTCATGCGCTCTCCTCCAGCTTCACGGAGAACGCGGACCACACGGCCGCAGTCGAGCTTTCCATCGACGCAACGGCCGTGACGTCCGGGACGGTGCACCGTGCCGTCCACCTTCCCCGGTTCTGGGTGATCCAGGCCGTGTCGACCGGCTCAGGCTGGCGAATCACCTCCGCCGATACACGGGAGCGCGTTGCCGCCCGCGTCGTGGTGGCCGCGCCCGAGGGCACTACGCGGGACGTCTTCGAGAACCATCTGGCCGATCTCGACTTCGAGCATTTCGCCGGCGAGATCATCGACGTCGCGCGACAGGACGGCGAGCACGGCGAGCCCGCGCTGCGCGTGGCCATCGACGTCGCCCGCGAGATCGAAGACAGGAAACTGGAGACATCCGCCTTGCGCGGATTGGCCTTCCTCGAGTGGCACAGTGCCGTTCCCACCGACATGGTGAGCTTCGCCGAGGAGGCCCTGGCCGCCGCCCGTGCTTCCGGCGATCCGGACGCCATCGCACTCGGTCTGACCATTGCGGGAACGGCATCCGAGGTGCGCGGCGAGGCCGACGAGGCGATCCGGAGGTACCTGGCCGCGGGCGCCATGATCGAGCAGCTGGAAGACCCGCGCCTCGCCATCCGGGCCCTGCACCTCGCAGGCTTCGCCGAGTTGCGCCGGGCCAGATTCGCCCCGACGGTCCTTCTCGCCCAACGCGAGGCCGACCTGTCGCGGCGGTACGGCTGGCTGCAGGGCGAGGTCTACGCGCTGTTCCTGTTGTCGAACGTGCAGGGAGAGCTTGGAAACCGGGACATCACCAATCATCTCCTTCGCCGGCTGATTCCACTGACCCGGCAACTCAAGGACCGCACGCTGGAGGGGATGGCCCTGTCCAACAGCGCGATGGAACAGATCGCCGGCGGCCATCCCCAGGGCGCCCCGGAGCTGATCGAACAGGCCATCGACTTGGAAAAAGACGTCAGTCCGCCGGAAGAGTTTCCGACCATCTATTCGATGCTCGCCGCCGCGTTGATGGCCAACAGGCGCTTCGAAGAGGCCGAACGGGCATTCGCGAAGGCGCGGAACGTGCCCGGCCTGAAACCCGATCCCCAACGCGAGGCCACGGTGCTGGTGGCCATGAGTGAGCTCAGACTCCGGCAAGGGAATCCCGAGGCTGCGCTGGCGCTCGCACGCGAAGCCGCGGCGATCGGCGCCACGCGCGAAACAGCAGGGTCGGACCTGTTTGGATTCTCGCCGTGGGGAAGCCGGTGGGCCGAAGCCCGCGCCCTCCGGAACCTCGGGCGGTGCGACGAAGCCATCGCCGCATACCAGGATGTCCTCGCCGCGATCGAGGTTCATCGCACCTCGGTCGCTGTTCCGGCAGGAGCGATGTATTCGTTCATGGCCGGCGCCGCGCAGACCTCTCGGGAGCTCGCTGAAGTTTTTGCGGAGAAGGGACAGTCCGCAGACGCACTGGCCGTCTCGAATGCCGCCAAGGCGCGCACGCTGCTCGACGCCGTCGGGCGCGGCCGCGTCGATCCGTTCGCCGGCATGACCGCCGAGGAGCGCGATGAGCACCGCCGGCTCAATGAGCAGATCGCCCGGGTCAACGTCGAGATTCTTCGCGGCGCGGGAACCGGCGATCCGGCGCTACAGAAACAGCTCGAGGACGCGCGCGCGCGTCTGGAGATCTTCGAGCTCGGGCTATTCGCCCGTCATCCGCCCATGCGCGTCGAGTACGCCGAGCGGCCGCTCCGCGACGCCGAGCCGTTCATCAGCGAAGGGATGGCCGTCGTCGACTATTTGATTGGCGACGTTTCGACACTGGCCACGGTTCTGGTCCGCAGCGGGGACGGCATTCGAATCCTGGCGGAACGTCTGCCGGCAGGGCGCGATCAGTTGCAGAAGCAGGTCGGGCGCTATCTCGAGAAACTCGAGCGCCGCGATATGACGCAGGGTGTCGACGCGAAGGCGCTTTACCAGCTGCTCGTCGCACCGCTCGAGCCGCACCTCGGCACGGCAAAGCTGATCTGCATCATTCCCGACGGTCCTCTCTGGCGCGTGCCATTTTCCGCACTGCAAACGCCGTCCGGCGCGTACCTCGTGCAAACCCGCGCGTTCTTCTATGCCCCTTCGCTGGCCACGATGGAGCTGGCCCGCGCGCGGGTCCGCAATCGAAAGCCGCATTCGATCATCTCCATCGGCAACACGAGCGTCGGCACCGCCGCCGCGGCGACGCTGCGCGCGCTCACACGTGATATCGACCTCGGCGATCTTCCCGACGCTGCGAGCGAGGCTCGCCAGGTCGGACGGATGTACGAAGAGTCGCGTGTCCTGATCGGATCCGAAGCGCGCGAGGACCTCATCAAATCCGCGGCGCCGGAGGTGGACGTCCTCCACTTCGCCACGCACGCCCTGGTCACCGATTCCCAGCCCATGTACTCGAGCATCGTCCTCTCCGCCGGCGGTTCCGACGACGGACTGCTCGAGGCGCGCGAAGTTCTGGAAACCAGTCTCCATGCTGATCTGGTCGTCCTGTCCGGGTGCCGCACCGCTCGCGGCGAGATCAGCGGCGGAGAAGGACTGGTCGGCCTCAGCTGGTCCTTCCTGATCGCCGGCGCGTCGTCGACGGTGGCGTCGCAATGGGCCGTGACCTCACGCAGCACGGCCGAACTGATGGTGAACTTTCACCGCGTCCTCACCTCGTTGCATGGCGGCGGAAAAGCCGAGGCCTTGCGTCAGGCCCAACTGGCGCTGATGAAGAAGCCAGGGTACGAGCACCCGCACTATTGGTCGCCGTTCGTGCTCATCGGGGCGGGGTGGTGAGATCTGGAGCGCACCGTAGGTTGCTGCTTCTCGGTGCCCCGGTCGCAGGTTCGTACATACGTCGGCTGGAATGCAAACCTGCGACCGTCACCACACATCGCCGGGGCGATTCGTGGCTAAGAGAAGTCGATCGTGTCGCCTTCACGTAGAACCTGAGGTAGGCATCATGAGTTGCCGTAACGATCAAGTGCCGAGCTTGTCGCAGATGTAGCGGTAGCGGCCGTAGTGATCCTCCAGTTCGTACTTGTGCATCTTTCGGAGGAACTCGAGGATGTCGTTGAGGTCGCCGCAGATGAGCCTCGCGATGCGCGTCAGCTCGCGCTCGATCTCGCTGTCGAGCGCACCGCCGGCATTGCCGAGGTTGTCGTGAACTGATTTCCAGCGCTGGTAGTTGCGGCGGAGAGAGTCCTCCAGATCGGCGATGAACTCGCGGTCCTCATCCGGCAGCTTGTCGAGGTCGGCGGCGGTGATGGTCGTGACCGCGCCAGTGAAGGCGATTCGGTCCTCCCGTGGCTCGTACACGGCCTGAATGCCGAACTGCCGTCCCGGCTGCTCCGGACGGTGTTCCACGGCGGCCTCGATCGGCTCGCTGGTCCGGTCGACGATGTGCAAGCTCTGGGCGAAGGTTCCGATGGTCAGGGAGTCGGCGATCTGCTCCGCGATCCGGACCATCGCCTGGTGCCGCCTCGGCGCGGGCAGGGACTCGAGCGGCCGCTCTGGATCGTTCGCTGCCTGAAACTGCCAAAGCGGCGTGGCCTTCACCGGTGAATGCTCGACCGCGACCCAGATGAGGCGCAGTTCGTTCCGCGCCGCGCGCGCGAGCAGCACCGGCAGCTCGGAGTTGACGATGAAGTCGGAACGGAGAAAGTCGCTGGTGACGAGAAGCACCGCCACCGTGGCTTCATCGAGCGCGCGCTCGATCTCGTCCTTCCACAACGCGCCCGGCTTGATGCGCGCGTCCGACCACAAGTCGACCCGCTTATCGCGGATCCACGGCGCAAGGAACTTCTGCAGTTCCTCGACCCACCTGCGGTCTTCGTGGGCATAGCTGAGGAAGACGCTCTTGCGAGGAGTGTTGCTTTTGGTGGCCATGCACTTGGTAGCTTAGAACTGTTCCCCCCACATGGGTGCACAATGCTGAGCGAGCCTGTCGGATTGGCTCACCGCCGATTCTCCACACCCGATCCTCGTTCTGCGTGCCCTCGGCGGTTTCGGCAAGAGCGCGCCACGGCGCTCCTCTCGGGATTGTTTTAGCGCACTTCTTCGTCGTCGGGCATATAGAGCGTCTCGAACTTCGCGGCGGCGATCGCGTACTGATCGGAGCCGTCGCTCGTGTTCGAAACGATGTAGTCCCCGGCCTCGTAATGCGTGCGCCCTTCCTTCGTGGCCACGGAGCCAGCGTTCTCCGCCTTGGTGGCCCAGACCGGAGTGGACTTGACGTACGTCCCCGGGCCGCTGCCCACCCGCTTGTAGGTGCGATCGAACGACTCCGCGTCGACGGTGTAGACATCGCCGGCATTGTCGACCAGCCAGTCGCCGCGCTTGGCGCGCTGCTCATCGCCCCACTTGCGGTAGACGAGGCCGTCGGTATCGAGATCGAGCCGGATGGCGACCACGGGAGAGTCGGGACGGCGGATGTAGCGGCGCGGTTGTGACGGTGCCATGGCGCTCATCTCATCACTCGCCGCGAACGATGTCCATGATTCGCGTGAGGTGTCCGGGCTCGATCCTGCCCGCCGGCGAGTCGATGACTTGATACTTCCGCAACATCGGAGGCAGTTTCTCAGTCGGGGGGCCGCTCAAACGAATGGAGAAGAGACGTCCGGCCTTCGTTGCGACGTAGCGCCGGTAATAGGTGGTCCGTTCCTTCCGGACCCACTTCGAGGCCAGCGACGCCTCCGTGATCAGCACCAGTAACGCTCGGCTTCCGGCCAGGGCATCGTCGATGGCCGACAACCAGGTCGCGGAGCCGACTGCCGCGTCGAGCACGTCCGCGGAGAGAAACACGCGCATTCCCCGCGACCGGAGCTCGGACGCGAGAAATCGCGCGTTTTCCAGGTCGGCGGTCGCATAAGAGATGAAGAGGTCCCATGCGGCTTTCCTGGCTGCCGTTTGCGGGACTGCCGGCTCCTGCTCTCGTTCGTAGACGAAGAATCGCCCCAGGTGGCGATAGAGCTCCTGCTTCGCCTCCGAGTCCGGCATCCGTTCCACGGCGCGAGTCAATTCTCTGCGGATGGCGGGCTCGAGACCGGCGATGCCGCCGCGTAACAGCTGGAAGAGCGCGGCGCGGAGATTCTCATCGCGCACGAGCTCCGCGGCCGCAATGCCTGCCAGCAGGGCCTGCCGCTTCAATGCGCCATCGCCGGTGAAGTTGCCCGCGACAAACATCGCACGCGACCGGAATTGAGGGTCGTCGAACCGGGCCGCGTGCTCGAACAATGCGATTTCCGTGGCCCGCTTCGATTCCGCCGGCAAGTCATGGAGCGACGCCAGCACGTCGAATTTCAGGATCGGATCCTGGACCGATGTAGCCGCGCGCAGAATCTCGATCTGTGCCTGCTGCCGGCGCGCATCGTCTTCGAACCGGGCAGCGGTCAGGACCAGAGCCCGCGCAGCGGCGTCCGGATCTGCGATCGCCTTCGCCGCGGCGTACGTCTCTTCCACCAGAGCGGGTCCGACGTGCCCTGCGACGGCCCCCAAGGCACGGGCGCGTTGGTCGTCGTCATCGATGCCCCTGGCCAGCCGCACCAAAGCCCGGGCCCGTCGTTGGGACGGCTCGGGGTCGTAATACAGCAGCGTCAACAGCCGCTGGAGAGGATCGCCGAGAGTATCCCCCAACGCCGCAAGCCGGCCTTGCAGCGTCTTCGGAAGATCCAACGGCATCCGGCGAAGAACTTCCGCGCGGACGTCTTCCGCGGCGATGCTCTCGACGATGGAGAGGATCGAGTCCTGCGCCGGTGCCGGAAGGGACTTCAACATGCGCGATTGCAACTGCTGCAACGCGCTGAACAGCGTCCGTCCCCGCCACACCGGATCGCGAATGCGTCCGATGGCGCGCAGCACGGCCCCGACATTCGTCTTGTCCGCGTCGACGGCGATGCTTACGAGCTCTTTGGCCAGCTCTTCATCGTTCCGAAGCGCCCGCGCGGCTTTGAGCGCCTTCGTGACGTCGATCGGATCGCGTCTCGCTACGGAGACAACGGCTGGCTCGACATCCGAGTCGCTGTCAGCCATGACTGGCACCGAGCGCGCGCAGCCTCTCGATCACGACGATCAGCCCGGCCTGCGTCGCCGCCTGCATCGGTGTGAGCGCGTCGGCCTCTGAAACCAAGTGCGGATTCGCGCCATGATCGAGCAGGTAGAGCGCCACTTCGGACTGGCGAGCCAGGATGCAGGCCACGAGCGCCGTCTCCTGGAACTCCGGGTGGGCATAGTTGACATCGACGCCGCCGCCGACGTGGTACTCGACCAGCGCCAGGTCGCCGTCAACGGCGGCCTGGAACATCTCCTTCCAGTTTCCCGCGGACATTCGTCACTTCCTTGTTCGCCGCCTGCCAGATGAGATGAGAAGGCCCCCCGCGTAGCGTCCAGCGTTACACAGCCGGCTCGGCTGCCGCATCGTAGAGCGCACGGACATCGAGCCGTGCGCCGACCGAGAGCTCCGCCACACCGCCTTCGTGAACGACGGTCGTTCGCCAACCATCTTCCTGGCGCAAGCGGACTTCCACGGAACGCTCGCGGTGAGACACGAGCACGTACTCACGCAGGGACGGGAACGTCTTGTAGTGCTCGAACTTGTCGCCCGAGTCGTACTCCTCGGTGCTGCGGCTCAGGACTTCCACGATGAGCGCCGGATTCGTGATGGCCAGCGAGTCGATGCCGTCGATCTCCCGCGGCCCGCAGATCACCGTGACGTCGGGGTACGTTGTGAGACCCGTGGGCGTGCGAACGCGCAAATCGGAATTGTACGGACGGCACTCCCCGCCGCGGAGTTGCGGGCCCAGCAAAGTGATGACGGCAGCCGCGAGCGCTGCGTGCTCGGGCGTACCACCCGCCATCGCATAGATCTGCCCGTCGAGGAACTCGTGCTTGACATTGCTCGACGCCTCGAACCCGAGATACTCGGCATAGGTGTAATTGAGTCTGTGAACGAGTGCCGGCATCTCCCGAAGATTATTGCATGCGCCGATACGGGGACGCGCCTGGCGAACGCCGCATCGGGCGGCCTTTCGGCCGCCCGATGCTTTGATCTACTGCTTCGGGCCGACGACCGGGCCGTCGCCGACGACGAAGTAGCCCGCGGGAATGGTGCCGCACTGCGATGTGGCTGCAGCGGCTTGCGCGTTGACGGCGCCGATGTCTGCGGCGGACATGCTCTTCGGCACGACCACGGTGGCGCAGGCTGTGCTCGTGTTCGACGATGCATCCGTGGCGGTGATGACGATGAGGTAGACGCGGCCGTCGCCGGCGCCGCTGCGCTCGGCGCGCAGGCGCAAAGCGCCCTTGGCGTCGGGCGAGTGATCGCCGGTCTCGGGCGTCAGATCGTCTTCATCGCTGTAGACGGCAACGATCGAGGTCACCGCGCCGGGGCCGTTGTCACTGGTCGCATAGGAGAGTCCGACGTCGATGAGGTTGTGGTTCGGCGGCCAGAGCAGGTCTTTCGCGAGTGAGATCGTGATCTCCGGTCCCTGCGTATCGGCGACGTGGATCGTCACGGTGACGGTGTTCGAGTCGTCTGTGCCGTCGGATGCGTAGTACGTGAACGTGTCGTCGCCGACGAATCCCGGATCGGGCTCGTAGTCGAAGGACCCGTCGGCGTTCAGGACGAGCGTTCCGTTCGAAACGTCGCTGACGAGCGTGGCCGTGAGCGAGTCGCCGTTCGGATCCGAGTCGTTGCCGAGAACGCCCGGTGCGCCGATGTTCAGCGTCGTGTCCTGATTCATGTTGTAGTCGTCGGCCACTGCCACCGGAGGATCGTTCGGCGCAGCGCACGTGCCGAGGATCTCGAAGGCACCGACGTCGGCGCCGTCGCCGCCGGTGGCGTTGGCGATCATCGGATCGTCGCAGGGGCGCGTCGAGCCGCGCTCATCCGTCGTCAGGCCGCCGCTGTTGCCTTGATCGATGGCCACGCTCCCGGGGTTGGGCGCGTGCGTCGGCACCGGTCCGCCGTTGTTGGCGAGCGGCGCGAGATTGACCTGCGCGGTGGTGACGTCCACCTGATCGCCCGTGGCCGGGACGTGCGGCGGGACGCCGTTCGGACCGATCACGTTGTGGCCGAGCGAAGTGAGCGTGCCCTCGTACTCCGGCTCAAAATCGGGAGCGCCTGTGCCGTTGCCGGCGATGATCGTGTTCTGGATCGTGGTCGGCCCCGAGGCGCGGACGCCCTGGGCGTGCGGCCCGCCGGCGCCGTACTGATAGTTGTTCGTGATGGTGCAGCTCTGCAGCGCGAGCGTGCCGTTGTTGGCGACGCCGCCGCCGAGCCAGGGGCACACGTTGCCGGTGACCGTGCAGTTGATCATCGTCAGCGTGCCGTTGTTCATGACGCCGCCGCCGTCGTTGTTCGTCTCGCAGTTCGAGATGGTGATGTTGGTGGCGGTGACGGTGGCATTCGGCTGGACCTGGATACCGCCGCCGTCGCCTCCGAAGACGAAGCCGTTCGTGATGTAGAGGTTGTTGAGGGCCGCCGTGATCGGGGCGCCGGTCCCGGGACTCGGGAACGTGGTCGGGTTGAAGTCGAACGCGCGTTCTTTCCCGTTGATGTCGATCGTCGTACCGGCAGCGTTGCCATTGATGGTCACGCTGTCCCACACGTCGAGATCGGCCAGCAGGCCGGAGTCTTCCTGCGTGCCGGCGATCGAGAAGGTGATCGTACCGGCGGGAAGATTGATCACGTCAGGACCCGAACCGGCCGCGCAATCCGTCCATGCGCCGTTATTGAAGTTAGCGTTGAGAACCGCTTCCCGGATCGTACAGACGCCGTCGCTGTTGCTGAGCGCGTCCGTGAATCCGTTGACGGTGATCGTGTTCGAGTATGCGGGAAGCGCCAGAAGGGATACGAGAACCAGAAGAGAGAGAGAACGACGCATAAGACGAGGATCCTCCTTACAAGAAAGCAGACTGAAACCATGGAAACAGCGGGGCCTGCGGTGCGGATCGTGGGTATCGCCAGCCAACGTAAGGCAGGGGGCCGGGTTCGGCCGTGAGCGCCGTCACGTGCACCCCGCGCCTCTCGCCATCCGCACCATCTCCCCTACCTGCGCCGGCTCGGCGGGGTTTCAGGAGGTTCAGCCCCTCCAACTCGAACCGAATACCTTCCATCGGAATGGTTCAACCTTCCATTTTGAACGGTGCAACCATCCGATTTAGATCGTTTGACCGTCGATCTGGGTGCTTCAACCATTCAGTTTGAGTCGTTCAACCCATCGATTTGAGTGGTGCAACCACTCGATTCGAGTCGTTCAACCACCGATTTGAATGGTGCAACGACTCGATTCGAGTCGTTCAACCACCGATTTGAATGGTGCAACGACTCGATTCGAGTCGTTCAACCACCGATTTGAATGGTGCAACGACTCGATTCGAGTCGTTCAACCACCGATTTGAGTGGTGCAAGCACTCGATTTGAGTCGTTCAAACATCGATTTGAGTGGTGCAAGCACTCGATTTGAGTCGTTCAAACATCGATTTGAGTGGTGCAACCACTCGGTTTGAGTGGTTCAACCCTGGAACCTCCGGGGGACAGGCGGATCGATCATCGGCCGTAAGTTACTGTCACAGCGCGCGATACCCATGCGCTGCGACGGACACTCGGCGGGCGGCTGTAGAACTTTTTCATTCCGGACACCGGCGATGCGCGGCCTGTCGCGCCGGAGGTCGCGGGGTCGAGCCCCGTCGGCCCCGCCAAATTCCGATGACCGGAATTCATACGAACGCCGCTATTAGCGGCGCAACTCGACGACCGAAGAAGAAGACGCCCAGCCTGGCGGCCGAGTTTGGTGCGCGCCTGCGGCGCTTCCGCGAGCTTCGCGGCCTGACACAGCAGCAGTTCGCCCACTGGCTCAAGGCGGCGAAGTCACGCATTTCGCGATATGAGAGCGGCAACACACTCCCCGAGACGGAAACGCTGGTCATCTTGGGCGAAGTGCTGGAAGTGTCGATCGCGCTCCGTGGGCCGTCGCTACACTCCCCCATCGATTCGGGCGCCGCCGCCGTCAGGTCGGTTGGATGGTGGAGGACTTGACAGCGGCGGCGCCGGAATCGACGTTCCGCAGCGATGGCCGACGGCGGTGAGTTGTCGGTGAATGCCGCGTTGCCTGTGTCAAAGAGTGTTGCCAGACGGATATTTTTCACGGCAAACCGCCTATGGCTTTAAGCTGATTGTGCTGCGCGTGCCGGGAGAGTCATAGAAAACAGACGCACGGCAGCGGCACTTTCAGGAATGAGAATCGTCCGCCTTGCAATCGAGCGCTTCCGTACGATCCGCGAACTGACGTACTTCCCTTCAGCGAAGAACGCGCTGCTCGGGCCGAACAACATCGGTAAGACAGCAATCCTCGAAGCGCTGAACCTGCTGTTGACGCCACACGCCTCGTCTCGCACTTCGCTCGTGGATGAGAACGACTTCTTCCGGCGAGAGTACATCCTGCAAGGTGACGGCACACAACCGAGCATCCGCATCGAGGCTGTGATCACGGGCTTGAATGATGAAGATGCGGACAAATTCGATAGTGCCGTTGTGCCGTGGCGCGAGGCCACGCGGAGCATCATCGAGAGATCGGATGCCGGTGTTGATCCGTTTGCTGACGCAGAGCGGGCGATCAGGCCCTCATTTGAAGCCTGGTATGACGAGGCGGAGGATGCCTTCGATTGGGTGACGTTCCATCGGACCGATCAACTCCTTCCGCGTGAGCAGTGCCCGCATTTTACACGCGAGCAGAAGCGGCACATCGGCTTCCTGATCTACAGAGACTTTCGGGCGCTGCATCGACCGATCACGCTGGAGCAGTCGGCGCTGTTTGACCGAGTTCTGGCTGCGAAGAACGCCGGGGCTCGGAACTTCGATTCGATCTTTGACCATTTGGCGGGATCTGGCGCGCCCCTGTTTGCAGACGAGCAGTTCAAGGAAGCGGTGAAGGCGTTCGGCGATGAGCTGGCGCGATACCTCCCGATCAGTGCGAGCGATATGCCGTTGCGGTTCGAGGCGACGGATCGAACGCGCACGCAAGCGCGCACGGCCCTTCAGATGTATGTGGAGGGAACGATGTCGCTTCCGCTTCAGAAGCATGGGGCGGGAACGCGGAGCCTCGCGATCCTGGCGATGTTGCTGGTGATCCTGCGCACGCGCGGCCGAGGAATTCTTGCGCTCGAGGAGCCGGAGACCTTCCTGTTTCCCCACGCACAGCGACGAGTCATCGACGAAGTTCAGAAGCTCGCGGATCAGTTGTTCGTGACGACGCATTCACCGACGGTCCTTGAACGATTGCCTATGGACGGGCTCTACCGCGTGCAGCGGTCGGACGATGGGGAAATGACCGCGACGCCGGTTGCGACGGATGAAGCGATCGTGAAGAACATGCGCCGCCGACTGAGGCGGCAGTTAGCAGAAGCGTTGCTTGGCCGTGCGGCAGTCGTGGTGGAAGAAGAGTCAACGCGCGTGTGGCTTCTGCAGGCAAGCACTGCGATGGACGGCGAGACAGTCAATGGTGAGGTTTGTGAATCGTTCGATCTCGGTGGGATTTCCGTGGTATCGGCGGATGGAAACGGCGAGGTCGCAGAGCTGTGCGACACTCTGATGCGCGCTGGTGTGACGGCGTTCGGATTGGTCGATAGCACGCGAGGCAAACTGCCACTCGACAGCGTGAGATTTCCGGGCGCCCGCATCGTGTTTCATGATGCTCAGGGCTTGGAAGATTTGTTACTTGCCGCGCTTCCCCGTGAGCTTCTGGCAGAAGCGATGACGGAGGCTCCGTTCGTGAAGGAACATTCGGACGCGTCGCCTCTGAAGGAGCTGGACGACGCAGCGTTTCAGGCAAAGGCCCGTGAGTTCCTGCGGCATAACAAAGGCTCGATCCCGTTCCACGAGTGGCTTGCGGAACGAACGCCGTTGCAGAGCATCCCTAATGCATTCCGCGATGCTGTGTTGCTGGCACAGCGCGTGGCTGGAGGACGTGAGCGTTTGACGGAAGCCAAGAGGTCGCTATGACGTTCAAGCCGACGGAAGAGCAGCGGGGCGTGATCGAGTCGTCGGCTTCTGCAGTGGTGATTGCAGGACCAGGCCGCGGCAAAACGTCGACCGCGATCCTAGCGGCGGATCGATGGGCGACCGTGCAACCGTCGAAGCGCGTTTTATTCACTTCGTTTTCGAATTCAGCAGTGCGCAGAATCGCCCAGGCGGCAGGAATCGGAAGCGTGCGACGGTCGCTGGACTTCCGAACGTTTCACAGCGTCGCTTTCGAAGTCCTCGCTCACTACGGCCGCTTTGTCGGTCTGCAACGCCCGGCGAAAGCGCTCGATCGACCGGGCGAACATCTGGTCGCGCTGGAGGAGCAATGGCCCGATGACCGCGCTGCATACGCGGAGGCGAGACGGGCGCACGCGTTAAAGACGGGACTGGTGTCGTTCGACGACATGGTGCCGTTTGCTGTGATGCTGCTGGATGCCAGCCCTACGCTGCGACGCACGGTACAGCGGCGTTATGGCTGCGTGATCATCGATGAGTTTCAAGATACGAGGGCGGAGCAGGCAGCCTTCCTTCAATTGATCGGCGGCGAGGCGCGGCTCCTCGCGTTTGGCGACCCGCATCAGATGATCTACGAGCACGACTTCCAGACGGCCGCGATGCGTTTCGAGACGATGGCAGCGTGGAAGGGTGAAGCGGTGACGACGTTCCGCGGCAGGAACTATCGCTGCGCGGCGACCGACATCCTCGACTTCGCGGAAGCGGTGCTGAACGGCGAACGGTTCGTCGGCGGACATGCGAACGTGTTGTTGAACGGCGTATACGACAAGCAACGGCGGTTCAACGTGGCGTTGCGTTGTCAGTCGATTTGGAAGGCGGCGCCGGGTAGCTCGATCGGAATCATCGCGCCGAACGCGCGCATCGGGCGGGATCTTGGTGCAGAACTACGCACGCCGGGGAAAGGCGTGAAAGCCCTGTTCCCGGTGCACGCGACGATCGAAGTCGACGCGAACTGGGCGGAGGCGTTTCGGATGGTGGCGCTCGCGTCGAGCGACTACGCGCGCGAGCCTTCGAACAGTCACCGCCGGCAGTTAGCGGTCGCGTTGACGAGCCTTGAAGGCGAAATCCGACGGTCGACAGGGTCCGGATTGGTGCGCCTGTCGGCGGCGGAGAAGTTGTTGAGCAGCAGCTCGCGCAAGGCGAGCGCGTTGCGTGACTTCCTGGCCGCGCCGCCGGATGCCGATATCCAGGCCTTTGCGAGTCGGTTGGTGGCTGCACTCGTGGCCGATAAGACGTTCGAGGCGGTCGGTCATGTGATCGAGAAAACCGGGATCCCTGCGGTGAAATCAGTGGGTGCAGTGGAGCAATTCTGCGCGTACCGGAGTTCGCGAAGTGCGGTCAATTTTCATGGTCATGAATGGTCGCCATCGCGAACGACACTACTGACGATGCAACGAGCGAAGGGGCGTGAATTTGACCACGTGATTGTCATCACCGATCCGCGCGCACATCGGAAAGAAGCGCCGCTGAGCGAGTTGCGGCGGCTGCACTACGTTGCTTGCACGAGAGCGAGGCAGTCGCTGTTTGTGCTTTGGAACAGCTCGCAGATCGGTGACGTGCTGGGACCGGTGCTGAATTCGAATTAAAGAGGAGAACATATCAGTCAGGCCGACGCCGTCAGACGCGCGTTCTCACCCCACCCGGCCCGCCGGCTCCATCCGCACCATCTCCCGCACCTTCGCCGGCTCGGCGGGTTTCAGAAGATGGTGGTCGAATCCGGCGGCGAAGGCTTTTTCGCGATCCTCGGCCTGGCCGTAGCCGGTGAGGGCGACGAGGAGGGCCTCGGACGTGCTCGGCGTGGCGCGGAGCTGGCGGGCGACGGCGTAGCCGTCGAGGCCGGGCAGGCCGATGTCGAGGAAGACGACTTCCGGGGCGAAGGATTCGGTCTGGGCGATGGCGGCGGGGCCGTCGCCGGCGGCGCGCACGTCGTGGCCGTCGCGTTTGAGGAGGAAGACGAGCATGTCGCGGACGTCGCGGTTGTCTTCGACGACGAGGACGCGCTTGGGGCGGTCGGGATGCGCGCGGATGACGGGAGGCGGAGCTGGGACGGCGGTTTCTTCGTCCGCGGCGGCGACGCGGGGCAGGCGGACGACGATGTCGCTTCCGTGTCCCTCTCCCCCACTTTCTGCTTCGACGGTACCGCCGTGCATTTCGACGAGGCGGCGGACGAGTGTCAGTCCGAGTCCGAGGCCGCCGTGCTGCCGGTCGAGGGACGGCGGGCCCTGGACGAAGAGCTCGAAGGCGTGGGCGAGGATTTCGGGGCTCATGCCCTGTCCGTCGTCGTGCACCCGCAGGACGGCTTGGCCGTCTTCTTCTGACATCGAGATGGCGATCGTTCCTCCGTCGGGGGTGAACTTCGCCGCGTTGTGCACGAGGTTGGCGACTACTTGCGTGAGGCGGGTGGCGTCGCCCTCGACGAAGAGCACGGGCTTCGGTACGTCGATGGTGAGGCGTTGCCGCTTCTTGTCGATGAGATGCCGCCACACGTCCACTCCCGCGGAGACGACTTCGGAGAGGGCGACGCGGCGCTGTTCCAGCGTGATCTGTCCGCGCGTGATCCTGGAGATGTCGAGCAGGTCGTCGATGAGCCGCGACATGTTGCGCGTCTGGCGCCGGATGACGCGCCTTGATTCTTCGGCCTCGGCTGGGTTGTCCGAGGACAGCAGGTCGGTGGCGTGGACGACGGCGGCCAGGGGGTTGCGCAGTTCGTGGCCGAGCATGGCCAGGAACTCGTCCTTCCGCTGATGCTGGCGGCGGAGCTCTTCCTCCAGCTGCTTTTGCTCGGTGACGTCGATGCCGACGCCGATCATGCGCGCGGCGCGGCCGTGGTTGTCGTCGAGGACGATGCCCCGCGCGCTCGTCCAGCGCGTCACGCCGTCCGCGCCGGCGAGGCGGAACTCCGCTTCATACGGCGTGCGCGTTTCGACGGACGTCGTGATCAGGGCTTCCACGCGCTGGAGGTCGTCGGGATGAATGATCTTGCGAAAGGCCTCGTACGTTCCGGCGAATCCGCCCCGCGGCAGACCGTGCAGCGGCTCGAGGCCTTCCGACCAGACGATCTCGCCGGTGGCGATGTTCCACTCCCACACCCCCACCCGCGCGCCGGCCATGGCCATGCGCAGCCGCTGTTCGCTCATGTCGGCGCGCTCGTGCGCGCGGCGGCTCTGCGCGGCCACGGCGGCCAGGATCAGCGCGCTCGTGGCGCCGACGGCCACGAAGCACTGCACGAGCACGAGGCCCTGTTCGGGACCGGCGCCGGCGAAGGGGCCGTGGCCGCTGAGCGTGCCCGCCACGGCGATGGCGTTGGCCAGCAGCGAGGCCGTCGTCGTGTACGCCGGCCCGAGGCGGAGCGCCGCCCAGATGAGAAACGGAAAGACCATGTAAGCGCCGGGAAAGTTCGGCGGCAGGGAGAAGATGATGCCGCCCGCCAGAACGATTCCGGCCAGCATCAGCGCCGGCTCGACGAATCCGTATCGGCGCGCGCCGCGGCCGGTGCGCGACCAGACCAGAATCAGCGGAGCGACGATCAGGCCGCCCAGCGCGTCGCCGAGCCACCACACCGGCCACAGTGCGGGAGCGGCGCGCAGCGGATGCAGATCGCCGGCGATGAGAAACGTGACGCCGATCGTGGCGCTGACGAACGGCGACAGAGCCACCGCCGCGATCAGCGAGACCACATCGCGAAACCGCTCCAGCGCGGAGTCGAAGCGGAAGCGGGCCAGAATGGCCGCGCCGAAGGCCGCCTCCAGCGTATTGCCGGCCGCAATCCCCGCCGCCACCCACAACGGCTCCCCCGCCGTGGCATTCGCGGCGAACGCGCCGAGAAGAATCCCCGGGAGAGCACGCCGCCCCAGCAGCACCACCGCGGCCAGCGCGAACCCCGTCGGCGGCCAGACCGCCGAAACCTGCTCCGCGCGGACCGCCAGCGCCAGCCCGAACTTCGCGCAGGCGACATAAAGCAGCGCGACACCGAGCGCGATGACGACATCGCGGGCAGACGTTGGACGATGCACGGGGATAGTTTACGCGGTGCGTCCGTTCGCGCGTTGTTCACGAGAGCACGACCGGGGCTTACCACAGAGACGCAGAGGCACAGAGGAACACAGAGGAATTGCTGTAAATAAAACCTCTCCGTCCCCCTCTGAGCCTCTGCGTCTCTGTGGTAAGCCCTGGTGTGAACGTGCCTTACTCACAGAATCGACGTTGAACGACTACTAGCTTTCCGGATGCAACCCCAACTTCACGATCTCCTCCGCGAGCCTGGCGGGGTCGATCGGTTTGAGGAGAAATGCGCGGAAGCCGGCCGCGAGGGCGCGTTCGCGTTCGTCGCTGCTGCCATAGGCAGTGAGGGCGATGGCCGGGATGTCGTCGCGCAGGGCACGGATGCGGCGGATCAGGGAGAAGCCGTCCTCGCCGGGGAGGCCGATGTCGCTGACGATGACGTCGAAAGGCCGCGCTTCGATCGCCTGCATGGCGGCGGGCGCATCTCCCACGACGACGACCTCGGCGCCGAACTGGTGCAGCGCGACTTCGAGCATGGCGCTCGTGGCGGGTTCGTCTTCCACGACGAGTACCCGCAGGCCGCGCAGCGGCGCCTGGACCGGTTTCTCGCGCGAGAGGTCCTCCCCCGCTCTGGCCGGGCTGTCGAGCGGCAGCGTGACGACGAATTCCGAGCCGCGCCCTGCTCCTTCGCTCGACGCCTTGAGCGTCCCGCCGTGCAGTTCGACGAGGTTGCAGGCGATCGAGAGGCCCAGGCCGAGGCCGCCGAACTTGCGCCTCGTGCCGGTCTCGCCCTGGCGGAAGCGCTCGAAGATGTACGGCATCACGTGCGGCGCGATGCCTTCGCCGGAGTCGCGCACGACTACGCGCACGGAGTCGTCCGCGCGCTCGAGCGCGACGTCGATCCGCCCGGCGCGCGGCGTGAACTTCACGGCGTTCGACAAGAGGTTCCAGAACACCTGCTGCAGGCGCCACGGGTCCCCGGTCAGCCGGAGATCGCGGTCGCGCAGCGCCACGTACAGCGCGATCTGCTTCGCTTCCGCCGCCGCCCGGATCGTGTCGACCGCGGAGAGCACGGCGTCCGCGAGTACGACCGGCTGCAGGGAGAGCTGCATCTTGCCGGTGATGATGCGCGAGACGTCGAGCAGGTCGTCGATCAGCTTGGCCTGGGCGCGCGTGCTCTCCGCGATGGCGTCGATGGCGGTGCTCACCATGTCGTCGGGCAGGCTGCCCATCTGGAGGATCGAGGCCCAGCCGAGTGTGGCCGTCATCGGCGTGCGCAGCTCGTGCGAGAGCATGGCCAGGAACTCGTCCTTGGCGCGATTGACGCGCTCGAGCTCGCGGTAGAGCCGGGCGTTCTCGATGGCCATGCCGGCGCGGTGGCCGAGGTCGTGCGCCACTTTGAGATCGCCCTCGCTGAACGTGCGGCCCGACTGCGCGTTGGCGAACGTCAGCGCCCCCAGCGTGCGGCCTTGCGCGACGAGCGGCACGATCACGGCGTGGCGGAAGCCCATCGTACGCACCATCTGCCGCAGTTCCTCGTTCGGAAACATCGTGGTGACGAACTCTTCGTCGAGATCGAACATCTGCGTCTCGCCGGTGCGGATCGTGAGCGCCGCGCCATACGGCAGATCGACGCGCGTCGGGAACCGCCGCTCCGCCTCCTCGGCCAGCCGCACCATGGCCGGATCGCTGTGGCGGACGACGACGCGGCGCATGGTCTCTTCGTCGAGGATGTCGATGAGGCACCAGTCGGCGAAGCGCGGCACGGCGATGTCGGCCACTGACTCCAGCGTGCGCGCGTAGTCGAGCGACGAGGTCATCGTGGCGGTGGCGCGCGAGAGAAACGCTTCGCGGTCGAGCAGGTCGGCGCCGGTCAGCTCGCCGTGCTTGCGATCGGTGATGTCGCGCTGCGTGCCCCAGGCGCGGATCAGAAGATTTCCCTCGATGACGCCGATGAGGTTGTTGAGGAAGTACTTCCGATTGCCGTCGCGGTCGACCTCGGCCGACTCGGCATCGAGCAGGCGATAACCCGCGTCGATGAACGCACGGAGATACTCGATGTTCGCCGGATCGTCGCACACCACCAGATCGCCGAGGCGCGCCCCGACGATGTCCTCCGCCTTCTCGAAGCCGTACATGCGCGCCATCGACTCGTTGCATTCGGCGAGATAGCCGAGCCGATAGAACGCGTCGATCTGTTCGTCGGGAGTGAGGTCGAGCGGCACCGGCTGCTCCAGCTCGAAACGCCAGATCGCTTCGCTGCTGTTGGCCACGAACGCGCGGTAACGCTCCTCGCTCTCCGCCAGCGCGCGCTGCGCCACATCGCGGCCGGTGAGATCGCGTGCGATGTAGGCGTGCAGGCCCGGATAGAAATCGCTGCGCACGCGCCACGCGCAATTCACGAGCGCCCCGCCGCCCGTGCGCAGCGGCAGTTCCACGTCCACCGCCCCGCTCGACCCCGCATCGTCGAGCAACGCCTTCGGCGCCAGCTCGCCGAAGGGCTGCCCGACGAACTGTTCCCGCGGCGCGCCGAGGATCCGGCACATCTCACCGTTCAGATCGATGCAGCGCCCGGCATCGTCGACGATGGCCAGACCATCGGGAATGGTCTCGAAAAGCGCGCGGTAAAGCGCCTCGAGCAACACGTCGTCGTCGATGGGCATCGCGAGAATCTTACGCGGTCGGGCGGGAGTCGAGTAGGGGCGTCCGCCGTGAGCCGGGGCACAACGTAAGCCGTTACGTCCGGCGCAACCGATCCATGAAATACGCCGGTCGACGGCGATTGTGGGCGAACGCGATGACTTCGAGCCGGTCCGTCAAGTCCGCGAAAACGACGTGATATGGAAATTTGTGAATCGGCATTCTACGAACGTCGTCGTCAGGCACGCCCGGAACACGCCCGCCGATCTGAGGAAAGGTCTCGATGAGCTCGAGCGTCCGTCGAGTCTCTGCCGCAAATCGATCCGCGACGCGAGCGTCTCGATCTCGGTACCAGGTAACGGCGTCCCGGTACTCAATCTCCGCGGGTTCGACGACGTTGAGAGGCTTCAACGACCAAGTACTTCTCTTTCCACGCGCTCGAGCACTGTTCGCCAATCAGTGCTTGCCAGCTCGCCGGCGCGAGCGGCCGAGACTCGTTTCTGAATCTCGCTCGCCCATGCTTCTTCGACCTCGCCTTCGGCGTCCTCCAAACTTTCGAGCAACTCGGCGGCGATCTTTGCACGTTCGTCGAGCGGCAATTCCAACGCCTCCGTCAGCAAGTCACGAGCTCCGCGTGCCATCGGTGGATCGTAGCACGCCGTTCCGCTCTCCATCGGTTTCGTATGCCATGGGCGCGAGCTCTCGCGACGGCTATCATTCCCACGTGTCACGAGCCGCACGGAAGCCGAGGTCGAGCACTGAGCTCGAATCGATGTCGCTTGGGGAACTACAGGCTGAGTTGCGGTACCTTCGCCTGCGGCAGCAGGACAGCACCTCATCCCTCGCAAAGCAGTTCGGCAAGGAGATCGCCTCGGTAGAGGCTGCCCGGCTGCTGCGATTCGGCGTCAGGCCGCGGAAAAAATGACCCGGCGACGCCGGCACGCGTATGCTTGTCTCCGTTCTCAACCACCCACCAACCCAGGAGACGATGGAGCCACGAGATCTCCTCGAAGCGAACCTCGAGGTCATCCACGGGATCGTTGCCGCTGCATGCCGCCGGGCACGCCGTTACGGTCCCGATGCCGAGGACTTCGGGGCATCGGTCCATCTCGCACTCATCGAGAATGACTACGCCGTCCTGCGCAAATACCAGGGGCGCTGCGCGTTCTCGACCTATCTGACCGTGGTCATTGAGCGCCTCATGGAGGACGAGCGCAATCGCACGATGGGGCGCTGGCGGCCCTCGGCGGAAGCGACGCGCCTCGGGCCGGCGGCGCTGCTCCTGGAATCGCTCGTGCGCCGCGATCGGCGGCCCCTCGAAGAGGCGCTGCCGTTCGTACAGACCGTCGATCCCTCGCTCACGCCCGAACAGATCGAAACGATGCTGCAGCAGATTCCGGAGCGCTCCGCGCGCGCACAGTCCACGGCTCTCGACGATGTGGCCGCGGTGCTGCGCACGCCGGACGAGACCGACGCCCTGGCGCTCGCGAACGAGACCAGGCCGCTGTCGTCGCGCACGAATGACGTCGTGCGGGAGACGCTGGCGGCACTGCCGGCCGAGGATCGCGCGCTCCTGCAGTTACGGTTCGCGGAGTCGATGAAGATCGCCGACATCTCGCGGATGCTGCGCTTGCCGCAGCGTCCTCTCTACCGGCGCATCGAAGCGTTGCTGGAGCGCTTTCGCGCGTCTCTCGCAGCCGCCGGCGTCGAGGGGGGCGCGGCCGCGGATCTGCTGCAGAAGACTTCGGTCGACACCCTCGATTTCGGATTCGTGGAAAGAATCGGCGCCCGCCAGTCCAATGAGGAGGAAGGCCCGGATGACCGGGCTGCAAACCGATGGTGACTGAATGCATCGACGCTGAAACGCTGGCCCTGTTCGCCGAGGGCAAGCTGAGCCGCGCGGAGATGCCACCGGTGCTCGAGCACGTGACCACCTGCGAGTCGTGCATGCGCATCGTGAAGATCGCCGCCGCCCATGCGGCTTCGCTCCAGGGAGATTCGGACCAAAGCGAGGAGACGCCGCGGCGCGGCTGGAATCCGTGGCTGGCGGTCGCGGCGGCGCTGATCCTGGCGTTGCTCACCGTTCCGGCGCTTCGCCGGTCGCGCATCACGCCGGCCGAGCAGTTGATCGAGCTCACGCCGCGCTCGGCGCGCATCGTCGAGCCGCGAGTCGCCGGCGGCTTCCCCTGGGTGCCGTGGCGTGGAACGGAGCGCTCCGGCGACACCGCGGCGGATGCGGCGCGTCTGCGGCTGGGCGGCCTGGCCGGCGAATGGATGCAGCGCGCCGATGCCGAAAAGACGCCCGACGCCCAGCATGCGGCCGGCGTGGCGCTGCTGCTCGCCGAACGGCCGCTCGATGCCCTCCCCCGCCTGCAGGATGCGGCGCAGCGATCGCCGGACGACGCGCAGGCGTGGAGCGATCTCGCGGCAGCGCAGTACGCCGCGGCGGCGCAGACGGCGCGCGCGTCGCTCTATCCCGAGGCACTCGCCGCGGCCGATCAAGCCCTGCGCATCGACGGCGAGTTCGCCGAGGCGCTCTTCAACCGCGCGCTCATCCTGGAACGAATGGGCGTGACCCAGGCCGCACGCGAGGCGTGGGAGCGCTATCTGAAAGCCGACCCGTCCTCAGCATGGTCGTCCGAGGCGCGGGAGCATCTGCAACGCCTCTCCAGGGCGACGAGCGAGCTGCGGTTCCAAGGCGATCTGCCGCTCCTCGAGCGGGCGGCTGTCGAAGGCGACCGTGCCCGCGTGGCGGAGCTCGTGGCCAGGCACCCTCAAATGAGCCGGCTCTACGCCGAGGGAGAGTTCCTCGGCAAATGGGCCGAGGCCGAACAGCAGCGCGCATCGGGCGAAGCGGCGCGGCAATTGACCGTGGCGCGTGCGGTAGGCGCGGCACTCGCGCAACGGGAATCGATGGTTGCTGGTGCCGTCCAGGCCGTCGACCACGCTACCTCGGCACAGAGGAGCAATCTCGCCGAGGCGCATGTCCTCTACCGGCGCGCACGCATCGCCTACAGCCGTCACCGTCCGGCGGAGGCCGAGCCCGATCTCCGCCGCGCGGCGATGCTCTTCGCCGGCGCCGGCAGTCCGATGTCGTATCTGGCGCGCTACTTCGCGGCCTGCACGCGTTACGACCAGAACGACCTGGCCGGATCGCGCGCGCAATTGACAGGATTGCTCGCCGAGGCGGATGCGCACCCGGAGCTGGCGGCCCTCGGTGCGCAGGTTCGCTGGCAGCTCTCGCTCTGTTTCATGACCGATGACGACTGGAGCGGCGCGTTGCCTCTCTTGCGCGTGGCGGAGGCTTCGTTCGACCGTCTCGGCGAGCGCAATCACCTCGGCTTCATCCGGGCTTTGCTGGCTGACACGCTGGCGTGCATCGGCCGTCCTGATGAATCGTGGAACAGCCGCATCCAGTCGTTCGCCCTGCAGAGCGCGGAGGGGCGGCGCGATCACTTTCTGGCGGTGAGCCTCGGCAGTGCTGCCCGGACGGAGCTGCGCGCCGGACGCTTCGATGCCGCGCGATCGCTGTTGGAACTGGAAGTCGACGCCGACAGGCAGCTGAAGAACGACGTGCTGCTGACCAATGCGCTGGCGCGCACGGCGGTGCTCGGCGCCGCGCTGGGCGACGACGCCTCGGCAGCGCGGCTGGCCGCGGAGGCGATCGCCTCGGCGCGCCGGATCGAGGACGCCGGGCTGCGCACGCGTGCGCTCGAAGACGCCGCCTTCGCATCGGGCGCGTCGAAGCTGCGTTCGGATCCGCGCGGCGCACGGGAGCAGCTCACCCGCGCCATCGACGGCTACCGGCGCGGCGAGAAGGCGTTCTTCCTCCCTGAGTCGTATCTGCTCCGCGCGCGCGCCGCGCGAACCCTCGGCGATCCCACCGCGGCCGCGGACGATCTCGAGCGCGGCATCTCCGAGCTCGAGCGCCACGGCATCCACTATTCGGGAACGGTCATCGGCACGGGCGTCTTCGACGCCGGGCGGTCGCTGTTCCACGAAGCGATCCGGCTCTCGCTCGAGCGCGGCGATCCCGCGCGCGCCCTCACCTACGCCGAACGCTCGCGCCCGAATGTCGCCGGTGTTTCTCCGGCGTCTGTCGCCGCGCTGCAGGCGCGGCTGCGCCACAGCGGCACCGCCGTGCTGGAGATCGTCTCGCTCCCCGAGGAAACGATCGCATTCTGTGTCACCGCCGATACGCTGGTCGCCTCGCGCACGCCGATCGCGCAGCACGAGCTGACCGGGCTCGGCACGCGGTCGGTCCAGGGAGACCGCGCCGCCCTCTCGCGTCTCTACGACGTGCTCGTGCGCCCCGCCGAGCGCGCCATCGCCTCGTCGCGCCGCCTGATCGTCGTGGCCGATGCCGCGCTCGACGCCGTGCCGTTCGGCGCGCTGTACGACGCCACGTCGAAGCGCCACCTGATCGAGCGCATGCCCGTGGCGCTTTCGCTCAGCGCACTCTCGTTACGCGACGGCGAATCGAGAATGCCCGCGCCCTCGCTCATGACCGTCTCGCTGCCCGAAGGAGAACGCGGCGGCACAAAGGGATTGCCGCAAGTGCGCGAAGAGCTCGCCGACGTGCGCGGACTCTACGCGCGGTCGGTCGCCAGCGCCACGTTCGCGGACGTGACCGCCGAGCCGGCCGACGTGCTGCACATCGCCGGACATACCCAGGTGCGCGCCGGCTCCGAAGAGCCGATGCTCGGCTTCGCCGGCGTGGAAAGCAACGCCCGCGAATGGATGTCGTGGCGTCGCATCGCCGGCAAACGCTTCCTCTCCGGCACCACCGTCGTCCTGGCGGCCTGCGAAACGCTCCGCCGCCCCCAGTCCTCCCAGACCTTCGCCCTCAGCCTCGGCGGAGGCTTCGTCGCCGCCGGCGCCGACGACGTCATCGGCACGCTCGCCGCCATCGGCGACAACGACGCCCACCGCCTCTTCTACGCCATCCACCGCCAGCTGGCCACCGGCGTCGACGCCGCCGAAGCCGTCCGCCGCGCCCAGATCGAAGCGCTGTCGCAGCACCCATCCAACCGCACCCCCTGGTTTGCCGTCAGCGTCCTCACGGACCGCATCGGCAACTCCGAATCGCAGAGAAGAGAGAGAGGAGAATGAACATGGAGATCAACGTTTATTTTTTCGGCGTTTGTACGCACGTCTGGTGGGAGCAGGCACCTGCTTTCACGAAGCGGGTGGTCCTGGTCAACGCCATCGACGACACGCCCTTCCCCGACAAGACCGTCCTGTCGCACCTGGCCACCCTGAGCATCGCAAACGCCGACATCATCGGAACCAAAGGGATCATCCTGCCGGAGCCGGTCGACGGGAGCATCACGTTGAACCTGAACCGCACTGGCGTGCGCATGCAAATCGCAAACACCACCGGCGACCCCTGGCGGGATGGCTCGTTTGAAAACTGCGTCCCAAAACTGAGCGAGCTCACACCCAACGTCGGCCCCCCGTCGAAAGCCGCCGTCGACGACGGAAGGCCGGACCTCGTCTCGTGCATCTTCACCGTGACCGGCGGCCGGCTCATGGGCGGATCGAACGACAAGGGCGCCGCCTTCAGTTTGCTGACTGCGGAAACCAACGGCAACCCGCTCCTCCACATCACCCCCTTCGGCAGTGAAACCCCGGGTGAAATCGAGCTCCGCGACAACGCGAAGATCACGATCGCCAACCTCGGCGCCACCGAAGTCCACGACGATCAATGGGATTTCTACCTCCACTACAAACTCGCCGAGACCATGCCCACGGTGCGCGGCCTTCCCGGCCCCTCCCCATGCCGCGGCAACAACGCACCCGACCCGACCTGGCCACCGGGATTCAAATCGGTCGGGCCGGGATGCTCGAACTCGGCATATCCGTGATCATGGGAGCGTGCCCTCCGGCGTGACAGGCCGGAGGTCGTACCGGCTGAGCTACGACCTCGCGGTCGAGCACCGGCCCAGTGTCAAGGTTGACACGACACTAACTGCCGCATTCCGAACGCTGATTCGACTGCCTCACGGCTGTTACCATCAGCGGTATGCCGGAACTCCAGCCCTTTCGAATTTTCGTGAGTTCGACGAGGCTGGACCTGGAGGGAGAGCGAGCTGCGGTTCGCCAGGTGATCTCGCGGATGTGCGGGACGCATTTCGTCGGCATGGAGGTTTTTGGTAGTCGCCCGGAAACACCCCATGACGTGAGCGTCGCCGAGGTCGTACGGTCCGACCTCTATGTAGGCATCATCGGGGAGCGCTATGGCTCCGGGATCACCGAGGCAGAGTACCGTGCCGCGCGCTCGCAAGGCATGCCGTGTCTTCTCTACGTGAAAGGCCTCCTCACGGATCGGGACGATCGTCTGACCACGTGGCTCAACGAGGTCCAGAAAACACATACTGTGACCCGTTATCGTGATGAGCAGGCCCTCGCTGCGTCGGTGGCGGCAGACCTCCACAACTGGCTCTACCCGCGGCTGGTCGAGCGCGTCACCGGCGCAGCGGCGGAGGGGCGGCTCTCATCCGTAGCCGCGCTGCTGGACGCAACGGTCGATCGTGAGGCGCTCCGTCGCGCTCTGATCCAAAAAGGAATCGCGGTCGGTGAAGACCTGCTCGAGAGTGTCCTCTCCGTCACATCGATGGTACCGGAGCTCCTTGTGCGTGGCGTCGATGAGCTGGCCACCGACTACGCAACACGCATCGAGAATTTCGTCGCGGACTATCTGGGCACGCCGCAAGATCCGCGTCCTTTCGGCGGCCGGAGCGACGCGGTCCGCGAGCTCGACCGATGGCTCGATGATCCGGAGCAGCCGCCGTATCTCCTCGTCGCGGCGGAGGCGGGACGCGGCAAATCCGCGTTGTTCGTTCACTGGAGTCGTCGCCTGCTTGCCCGCGACGACGTGCATGTCGTCTTCGTGCCGGTGAGCGTTCGCTATCGCACCAACCTGGCGGCGGTTTTCTTCGCCGCCCTGGCTGCACGCCTTTCGCGCGTCCACGGGGAACCAGTGGCCGCGGACGTCGGAACGTCCCCCGAGGTGTGGCGCGGACTGGCCTCCGATCAGCTCAAACGTCCGCCGCGGGACGCGAAACAGATCGTGGTCCTGATCGACGGACTGGACGAGGCTGCGGACTGGGAGGCTGGGGCGGATCTCTTTCCGCGGAAGCCAGCCAGTGGCGTGCGTGTCGCTGTGACCGCGCGTTTGACTGCAGCCGCTCCGACCGATCGCGCGTGGCGCGAGCAACTCGGTTGGGCGAGCACTCACACGGCGCGTTCACTGCATCTCGATCCGCTGTCGCCAGCAGGGGTACGCGACGTTCTCTTGGGCATGGGCTTCCCGCTCGCTCAACTGGGGGGCAAGGTCGACATCGTGCGGGAGCTGCATCGGCTCAGTTCTGGTGACCCTCTCCTCGTTCATCTGTACGTCACCGACCTCTGGGGGCGCGGTGAGGCCGCGGCGCGACTTGAGGCGACCGAGTTGGAACGGATCGAGCCGGGTATTGACGGCTACTTCAGGCGCTGGTGGGCGGACCAGAAGCAGCTATGGGGCAGCGACGCTCCGCTTCGAGAACGCGGAGTGCGCGCCATTCTAAACCTGCTCGCCTGTGCCCTGGCCCCGTTGACACGCGCCGATCTGCTCGAACTCGCGCCGACGGACGCGGACGTGACGACGTGGACGCTGGAATCGTATGTCGAGCCCATCGAACGGTTCGTGGTGGAGACCGCGCAGGGACTGGCATTCAACCATCCCCGCTTTGCGCAATACCTCTACGGCGAGCTGACGCCCCATGAGCAACGCCAGTGGGACGGATACTTTCTCCGGTGGGGCGAGCGGACAACGGCGGTGCTCGCCGGGCGTACACCTGGAGTTCCGACGTACGTCATCCAGTACTACGGTGCGCATCTGGAGCGGGCAGGCGCGTCGGTCGAAGACATGGTGCGGCTGATCACGCCAGCGTGGCGTGTTGCCTGGGAGAGCGTCGACGGTGGCCTGACCGGCTTCCTCGGCGACATCGAACGCGCGGCCGCCGCCGCACTCCGAGCGGACGACGCTGCGTTTGGTGCGGGTGTCCCGCCGCCGTACCTGGCCACCGAGATTTTCTGCGCGATCGCACGCGCCAGCGTTCGGTCGGTGATGGAAGCGGTTCCCCCGGAGCTTCTCGAGCGCCTGCTTGTAGAGCACGTCTGGCGCCCCAAGCAGGCCCTCGTCTATGCACGGCAGCTCAGCGACGTCATTGCAAAGGTCGCGGCGCTGTCGCGCGTGGTCCGTTTCCTCGACGCCGAGGAACGTCCGCCCGTGGTCGAAGAGGCAGTTGCTCTCAACAGGCTGCTCGACGTCAGCGAGCGCATCGAGGCCATGACGGCGGTCGTGGTCGACGGGGGTGCGCCGGTGAACCTGCTTCTGGACGCCATCCGTGACACAAAGCGCTACTGGGACGCCCCCAGCGCCGTGGAGCGTCTGATTCATCAGGGCCGGATCGAGGAGGCTCTGGCGGTCGTGCGCGTGAGCGATCGCGGGTTTCTCCACGATTCTGGTTGTGCCGCCATCCGAGCGCTCACGCAATGTGGATCGATCGACACCTGCGAGCGTCTCATTCGATCGTTGCCACGCCAGAACAGGTATCGTCGGATGGCCATCTATCTACTGGCAGTCAACGGTCATGACGCCGCCGCGGTGTCGGCGGCCAATACATGGGAGCCGAGCGACCCTGTCCCATCGCGTCTCGTGCGCATTGGCGAAGTGGCGCGCGCACTGAAGGCAGATACGCCGTTTCGCATCGAGGAGCAGGATGTCGAATGGATCGCGGAGCTAATCCGATGCGACATCGAGTCGGACATCGCCGCGTTTCTCGAGCGCCTGTCGAACGCGGTCCCGTCCCCATTCGTGGCGAAGATCGCCGCTGCCATCGCGCACATGGAGGCTGCCCCCAGCCATGAACCGACCGTGGATGGCTATCGGAGCGCGATGATCAGGGCACTGCGTGTCGCGCCGTCCGAGGCCGTGCCGTCGCTCGTCCTGCAACTCGGCTGGGCCGAGCGATTGAGGGATGGCACATGGGTCGGGGAGGATCCGGTGCCCGTCGCCGCTCATGGTTTGTGCGGAGAGAAGGCACGCCCGATCCTACTGGCGTACTTTGGCCGGTCTGCGGTGTGGCCGCGCTCCGTGATCGCTTCCGTCTGCGCCGCGGGCGAGCAACAAACGGTGTACGACGCAATCCTGGCGCTCGAGCAGCCGACGCGGCAACGGAAGCTGGCCTTAGTCACGCCGTATCTGCGTGGCGACCTGCAGCGGAAGGCAGTCGCCCAGTTGCTGCACGGCTTTGTCGATCCGACCCTTCGGACGGAGACGAACATCCTCGCCGCCGCACTTCCGGCGTTCACGCGCCAAGAGCTGCAGCAATTGTTGGCCGTGATCGGCCGGATCGACGATCGCGCGTTTGCGGACGCGATCATTTCGTTGATGCGGGACGAGCGCTGTCCGGAAATCTCATCGATCGCCGTCGAAGACGACGAGTGGGCAGACATCGTCGCCACGATGGCGGTGACCGCGCCGGAGTGGCGGGCGGAGATCCTCAGACAGATGGTCACCGTGCCCGGGTTGCGCACGCGACAGGGAGCTGTGGAAGTAGTCGAGCCTCTCACCGTCACACTCGAGAAGCCTGTGCGTGAGAGCGTACGCCACACGCTCTGGAGAGAGCTCGCCCGCGACAGCGATGCGTTTTTCCGTGCGCTGCATGTCATCGTCGATCCGCTTCCAGAGGAAGCGCGACGGTACATCACCACTGAACAAATCAAAGAATTCTTTCTGGAGAACGCCCGGCTGGGAAGGTACTCCTCTGCCACCGGCCGTGCCCTTCGGATGCTGCCTCGCAAAACTGCCAGAGAGTACCTCAAGAATCGGATGAAACGCGTTCTCCCGAGGCGCGACGAGATCCGTGAGCTGCTGCCGCTGCTGACACACGAAGATGTGGCCATCCTCGCCGACTCGGCAGTGGAGGACGTCACACCGCTGCTGCCACGGATGATTCCGGAGCAGTTTCAGAAATGGCTGGCCCGGATAGACAGCGTTCATCGACTGGTACGCATTCAGTGTCATGCCTTGCCCCGGTCGCCCGCGCACGAACGCGAAGCCATCCTCCTCGCGTGCGCGAATGGACATGCGCCTGACGAATTGGCCCGGGCCATCGGGGACATTTACTATCAGGGCGATGGCCTGAGGCTCCATGAGCGACTCTCATTTGCCGAGGCTCTGAGGAACGTCTTGACGCCCCCGGTGGTCGATCGGCTGATCGGGAGCCTCGCGTGCGATCCCGACTCTTCGGGCTTGATGCTGCTGACCGCGGCGATTGCTGAGATCGCTCCTCCCGCTTCGTCCGTCTGTGCGCGAGTGTTCCGTCGCGTGTTTTCGCCCGCCACCGTTCGCAGGCGTGCGCAGGTCCTTCTTGATGTTGCCGGACTCCGTGGTGTCTTGCGCTTAATGGGCGGAAACGACATGACGCGTGCAGCGGGCGACGCCATCGAGAGAGCCGTGAACGTCTTTCCCTGAAAGTCCACGTCGTCCGCGTCATCAATCGGGGGGCCGGCGGGGCGCGAACCCGCAACCTCCGGCGTGACAGGCCGGAGGTCCCACGTTCGCGCTTGGCCTACCGATTGGCCGGAGCGTGCGATCTCCTGTGGAAGTGCTGCATCACCTCTTACGGCGTCAACTTAGGATCAGCGACGCCCGTGGCATAGGCGTCGCCGTCTCTGATTTCAGATCTGGAAGGCTTTGGCGTTGAAGATCGCGTCGCGACCTTCACAACAGGTGGCAGGACTCTGCGCTGGACGGCGTCCGCTCACTACGGCTGACACCTTGCTCATCAGTTCGCTGTGTGTGCCCGTGAATTTGCCGTAATTCCACGTTTCCAGCAGTGCTTGCGTGAAAAGGCCATGAGGTTTTCCGTCCAACGCATTTTCGTCGTCAAGACAGGCGGCCATCGATCCTATGATCGCCTTGGGAACGACACTTTCAGGAAGCGCATCCAGGATATCCATATAGAACTGCCAGTTTTGACGGATCGTCAGCGCAGCGGTTTGTTGCGGAAGCGCCCGGATACGAGGCGAGGAAGGAAACCGATCAGACAGTTGACATGCACTCAACATATCGACGTACCAGGGAGACGAAAAGCTGTGGCAGGCATCGATCACGACGACAACGCGCACACCGTCCGCGAATTTCGGCCAGCAGCGGCGACGTAGCTCGTCGTCGATCACGGCACGGTCGTAAAGACACCAGCTTTGGTCGCGAAGCTCATTGTCGATACGAGGTTCGTCGCTTCGATTGGGAAATTGAATGCCGTGACCGGCAAATGTCAGCAAGAAGTAGGAACCGCTAGGCAACGCGTCGGCTGCCTCGAAAATCTCGTATAACATGTTCTTGGCGGTCGCGTCCTTGCCGGCGAGAAGGTTCGTTCGGAAGCCTTGTGCCACAGCCAGTTCTTCCATGGCGCGCGCATCGTTTTCCGCTCCATCCAGGACGTCGGCAAAGTGCGCGTAATGGCCCGGATCGAGAGCATTCACTCCAATGTGCAGAGATCGACCATGAGGAGTTCGCGGTGTCATTCGTTTCCCTTCACGGATAGATGGTGTTCGAGCAGGAGATGCGAAGACTGCGAACAGGCTCAAGAAATGGATGATTGCTGATGAGATCGGGCGCTACTTTCTTCGCGGGCATTTTGCAACCGGGCGGATTCGTACTCAGCTTGTAGTAGATGTTGAAGTGATCGTCGGCATCCGGATAGGTCGCATCGTCAATCCACTCCCTGGCGACATTGGCGATCAGAACTCTGGCTCCATCTTTGACGAATACCTGTCGATTGTCGACGAGAAAGCGATGCTTGACGCTCGTACTTGCGACGTCAATGGCGGTGAAGATGGAACGCTCATCCGGCGGTATCGTCGTGAATGGCACACTCTGCGAAGCCATGATGCCCCTTTTCAGGGTCATCGTCATGGCCGCCTTGGACTTGTCGGGAAGGAAGCTGGAGTCGAACTTCGACCAGTGATGTCCGTCCTTGAGATCGGCTTCACTGAAGTCAGCCGCCGTGCCCGGCGTATCGGTTGCGTCGCTGCTCAGCGTCTTCACACCGGCGAGGCTGGCAACGAAGCAGTGGCTGATGATCTCGCCGGCGATCTGTGAAGACTCGATCTCCATGAGCGGAACGATCAAAAACGGCTCGTGCGAATGGATAGTCATTGTGGGGTCGCACGGATCGACAGGGTTATTCATGCCGTCAGGCCAGACGGCGGTGTACTCGGTGGCACTATCCCTGATAAGACACGTCAATCCTTCAAAATAGAGTTTAAATCCCATTTTTCTCTCTCCTTTTTAGCGACCGATCGCTTGTACCGCTGCCCACATGGAAACCTGGTCCGGCGACCGCCGGATCCACTCGAGTTGCGTTTGGCGCAGCGCGTCGATCGGCACCAGGCCGGCAGCGAGATGCACATGCAGCCGGGGAAAGAAACGCGCCGATTCGCCGTCGTCGACCTTCCATAGTGTGGCCACGACGGACCGCGCGCCGCCGGCGAGACAGGCGCGCGCGGCACTGAGCGACCCTTCGCTCCAGCGCATCTCGCCCCGCGCCGTGTTGCAGGCCGCGAGCACGACGACGGCGTTGGGTGCGAGACGCACGCGCTCGAGCTGGCGGACGTCGACCAGGCCCGGCATCGACAGCGACGTCGCGGCGGCCCCGTCTTCGACCGAGCCGGCGTGGCCGGCGAAGTGGATGATCTGCGCCGCGGGAGCCTCGCGCGCGAAGGCGTCGAAGGTGGCCTCGGCGTCACGCAGAACCGTCGGCTGCGGATAGAGATTGGCGATGACGCGAGCCTCATCGGCGACAGCGCGCAATGAATCTGAGTTGGCCACGACCAGAGCGCGCGCCGGTCTGCCGGAGGGAGGAGGCACGGTGCGCAAATGGATCGCGGCGCTGGGCGCGAATCCGATGGCGTATCGCTCGACGAGGTAACGGCCGTCCGGGGCGCGAAGAGCGGCGAACGGAATTGCGGCCGTCGTGGCGTCAGGAACGAAGATGAGCGTGCGCCGGTTGCCGGCCGAGGGAAGGACCGGCGCTATGAGTTGGTCATACAGGCGCCGCGAGCGCGCGTGGGCGACCGCCGTCGAACCGTCCGCGAAGGCATTGCGCATTTCCGTCGCTGCGACCGCCACAAACTGAGGCTGCCAATGAAAATCGATGACGCGAAGATCGTCGGCGGTCCGCACGAACGCCACCACCCGATCGGGCAGCGAGACGAATTCGATGATCGCCGTATCGTCCGGCGGCGCGTCGGACGCAGGCGCTTTCACGGAATCCAGCAGTGCGCGCGCGCGTGACCGCTCGGCATACGCAAATGCCGCCGCAACGTCGTCGCGGGCAAGCGCATCGGCGATCGCTTCGAGAAAAAGGTCTTCGCCCGCGTCGAGGCAGCCGAATCGACTCAGCGCATCGGCGATCGTGTCGCGGCCATCTTCCAGCGATCGGATCCCCGCGTCGATGTCTGCGCGTGCCAGTACTTCATTACCGAGCGCGCGATGGGCGCGGCCCCGAGCCAGGTGAAAGTTCGGCAGAAACATCATGCGGCCTTGCCGGCGGTGAAAGCCGATGGCGGCGTCGAGCCTGGGGATGGCCTGCCGCGCATCGGTAGTCACCAGCGCCTCGACCGCCATGGTGTCCGCTACGTTCCGGTCGCGTAGTCCCGGGTCAGTCATCCGTGCGCCGATCATCTTCGCCGCCGCGAGATCGCGCGCCGTCTCGGCGTCGCGATGCAATTCATGATTGGCGAAAGCGCGACGCAACAGAGCATCCGCGTGCGACGGCCGATCGTCCGCGCGCGCGGCCATGTCGATCTCCAGATTCAACATCGAGATCGCAACGCGCCATTGCTTCCGGATTGCCGCGTCGTTGCTGATCGACGAGATCGCGTTTTGCGTTCGAAGATTGGTCGTGCGACCGATCACGCGCAACACCTGGCCACGAACCTTCCACGCGGCCTGCCGATCGCCGATGAGGTCGTACAGCTCCGACATCAACTGCCGGAGGACCGCGGCGTCATACGACTCACCGATCCGATCGAAGAGAGCGGCGCCGTCCTCCAGCGCGCGCAGCGTGGCACCCCAATCGGAAAACGCTGCTTCGCTCAACGCCAGTTGCCACAGGATCGAGGCGCGCAAGGAGCGCATCGGCTCGGGGGTCGAAGCGAGTAGGACGCGAAGCTCGTCGCGCGCCTGTGCCGGCCGGTTCTGAGTGAACACCGCCGTGGCCGCGAAGTAACGCGCCTCCCACGCCATCGGACTGTTGGCCTGCTCGAACAGCGCCGCTGCATCGCGAAAAAGCGGCTCCGCACGGGTCGGCGTGGCGCGCAACGCCCGTCGTCCCGCCGCCAAAGAGGCGTGCGCGCGCGCGAGCCGCGTTCGGTCTTCTGCACCTGCGCGAACCATCCTCTCCACCGCCATCTGCAATCCCGCGTCACCGCGAACCGCGAGCTCACGTCCGATCACGCGCGCGAGATCGAGCTGCACCGCATTACCGCTCTCTCCCCACGCGCCGAGGGCCTCGGTTTCCGCGTACGACCGCGTTTCGTGCGGAAAGTGCTCGACCAGATACCGAGCTGCCTGCCCGTCCCCTCTTGCGATCGTTTCCCGCCGTTCCGCCAGCGCGGGCTCGAACGTCGATAGCGGCCTTGCCAGCGGCTGCAAATGCGTCCGAGCCTCATCGGCCCACGCGCTGCCGGGATCGATTTCGAGATAGCGACGCCACGCTTCCGCCGCCGCGTCGCGCAATCCCAACTTTTCGATGGCCAATGCTCTATTGAAACGTGCTTCGGCCGATTGCGGATCAGAAATCAGTGCGGAATCGGCGGCCGCGATCGCATCGACGATCGCCGAGGCCGATCCGCTCGCTGCACGATTCATCTGCACTGCAGCAAGATCATTCCACATCGCCGCTGTGCGAGCTTCCTCCGGAATCGCAAGCAACAGTTGCAGCGCGCGGGCGTCGTTGCCGGCCACGAAATCGGCCACCGCGTCCGCATGCCGGCCATCATGCGAATGGTCCTCGCCGATCGCCGCCGATACCGACGCGGCCGTCGCGCGTTGGTTTACGTTGAGAGAACGCTTCGCGACGATCGGCGACCAGGAGAAGCCGCTCAACCTGCCCTCGGTGCTCCGGACTCCACTGCTGGCCAGTCGTTGCAGGGGAGTCTCGCGGTGACAAGCCAGGATCGCCGTCAGAAAGACGACGGCAAAAACAGAGACTCGTGCATCGGAACACCACGAGAAGCGACCCATAAGATTGAGTGAAGGGCACTAGTGTACTCTCGTACAATCGGTCCGATGGCGAAGGATTCCGCTGTCCGGAAGAGCAGACGCCGCCGCCGTGGTGGGCGCAGCGGCGTAAGCAGGTTTCGCATCAGCCTGGGTCGTTGTCCAATGCTACGGTAACCGGCGTCAATGCCTTGCCGGATTCGGATTACGAGGAGTTGCAGATGTCGTCCAAACGTCCGTCGCAGTCTTTTTTTCTTGCTCTGCTGGTCTGTGCGCTGGTGAGCATTCCACTGGGCGCCCAATCCGGCAAAAAGGCCGCCGGCGCAGCACCGGAAGGCCTCGCCAGTGACGGTAAGGTCGCCGGAACGCTGACCCTGAACGGGACGAAGTTCACGCTCACTCACATCTACGGCCGCAAGCGCGAGGCGTGGCCGGCGGACGCGAAGATCCTCGGCGCAGACAGCGTCGACGAGTTGTCCTGCGGCATCTTCGAGCTGATCGCGACCAACGGGCCGCTTTCGGAGGCGACGATCGCCAGCATTCTCCAGCACGAGTATCGCGGCTCGGAGAAGATCCGCGGCGTCCGCTTCGTGATCGACGGCGCGGGGAAGAAATGGGAACCGATGTTCCTCCTGGAAACCGGCGCCGTGAAGGGCTACGGCATGACCCAGACCAGCGGAGAGATCTCGGGCGGCTCCCGGTTCTCCGGAAAGGTCACCAGCAAGAACGAGGAGGTGGCGCAGGTCCGGGTGATCGACGTGTCGTTCGACACGGCGGTCCAACTTCAGTACTCGCGCCTGGAAACGGAAGAAGCCGAGCGGATCCCCGAGGCCCGCCTCAAAGAGGAGTTCCTGCGGATGTTGCCCGGTCAGTGGACGATCGAGCGCTGGGTCGGGCTCGGCTGTACCACGGCCACCGGGACGCTCGTGGTCGGCGAGCGCACCAGCCCTGGCGCGTTCCAGGGCATGTTCTCCATCACCACCTCGAAGGGGGACGAGCTCGAGGAAGATGTCACGATCTCGGCTTCCGGCACGACGGTGCACTTCGAGGGAGGAAAGGTCAGCGTCCCGGAGAGCATCTGGCGCCGGGACGTCCTGGACCTCGAGCTCTGGCAGGACCTGCTGATCGGCACCAACACGAGCGGGACGGAGTTCATGGTCTTTCGCAAGAGCACGGAGTAGCGTCTGTCTGCGGCTCGTCCTCTCACGCTCGCGACGGGACACCCTGAGGGTCAGCAGGAACCAGAAGCGGCCAGTCAACCGGAACTTTCTGCATCAGCCCAGTGCGCCGATCAGTTTCGCGGTGGCGATGACCGTCGGCCCCTGGCGGAAGTCGGCATATTGCAGCGTCTCCAGCGGCGGCGGAATCAGAACGCCGTCCTCCAACAGAACTGGAACGACTGCCTTCTTCAGCTGCACAGCGGTGGCCAGCTCCCACTGGCAGTAAACCGAGGCCACCGAGACTTTGGTGAGCGCATACACGAGGGCATCGCAGCGCTGGATCTCCTCGCTCAGCTCTTTCTTCCAGTCCTGCCCCGGCATCAGATGATTGTCGAACCAGACCGTGTGCCCGCCGGCACTGAGCAGTTGGGCGAGCTCGCTGACCCGATCGAGGTTGTCGCGGCCATACGTGATGAAAAGACGCATGCCTGTGGGCTCATCATCAGGTGACGCTCGCTGCGACAGCAGCAGCAGTCCGACGCTCGCCGCGAACGCTCCGGTGACGATCAGGTACAGCAGCCCGAGGATGATGGACGCGATCGCAATGCGCGTCGGACCGAAGCAGGCCTCGATTTGCGTGGCCGTTGACACGCAGTGTGTGTGGCGTTGCCACACGGGGGTTCAGAACTACGTTGTTCATGAGATGCTGCGTTACAGCCAAATGAACCCTACGCGGCGCCGGAAGGAGACCGGTGTGCGTTACCGGGATCCAGCCCGGTAGCGCAGCGGCGTCACGCCGAGATGGCGCCGGAACGATTTCGTGAAGTGACTCTGGTCGGCGAATCCGGCGCATAGCGCCACTTCCGCAAGGGGCATCGCGGAGTGGCGTAGCAGTCGCTCGGCTTCGGCGATGCGGAGTGTGCGAATGCGATCGGCGATGGTGAGTCCCCGGGTTTCGCGGAAGGTGCGCGCGACGTGAACCGGATGGAGGCCGATCTCTTCTGCGATGGCCCGGACGGTGAGGGTCTCGCGAAAGCGGGTGCGCACGATCCGCTCGACTTCGTCGATCCATCGCGGCGATCGGTCGACCGGCCGCTGGAAGGCCTCGCCGAGGATCTGGTACAGAAGTCCCTCGATAACCAGCGGCACCTCCGCGCTGTGACGCAGCTCGCGGCGCGTCTGGCGCATCAGACGGGCGATCGTTCGTGGATCGCCAACGCGGCACACATCGACATTGGCGACGAGGTCCTCGGCAAGCTCGATGTTGAAGCAGCGCGCGCCCTCCTCCGAGAAGGCGTCGGCATGCCACGCGCGCGCCGGTCGGAAGATGACATCGTGCCGGCCGTGATCTTCGCTGCCTCGCGCCGAGTGCTCGCGGAAGCTGCCGTCCACGACGAAGCAAAACGATGCGCGGGCGTGCGAATGCTCGGCCAGATGCGTGAGCGGATCGTGCCTCGTTTCGGAGAACGCCGCCTCCCCCACCGAACGCCGCTGGATGACCGTACCGCCGAACGGGACTTGCATCACGGACTCCTCCATTGTCTGTACGAAGCGTGGGCGTCCCGGGTTTGTTCAACGTACAAGACGCGGAGCTGCGGGCATCGTTAGTGTTTCCGTATGCATATCTTCGCGCTGGCGCTTTTGGCGACATTGCCCTTCCGCGTCGATCCCTGGTCGTACGAGCGGCTCGATCTCGAGCTTCGTGTCACACCGCCGACCATCGAGATGCGCGGGAAAGGCGTGGTGCGCCTGGACCAGGGGGAGTCGGACGGCCCGGCGTTCGGGATCAACTCCCGCAAGCACGTGATGAAGCTTCGCGAGCTGCGATCAGGGAGTGTCACGGCCACGATCGCGCCGTTCGAAGGTCCGATCGACGCTGCGAAGCTGACGTTCGACCGTACGTTCAAGGCGGGCGATTCGGTCGAGTTCGAGTTCGTCGCCCAAAGCGACGAGCCATCAATGCAGTTCCTCATCAATGATCGCTCGGCGTACGCCTCGTGGGTCGAATTCTGGTATCCGGTTCCTGCTGCGTCCGCGGACGATCTCTCGTCGCCCGCCGTGCCCGGAACGACCTCGTTCGTGCTTCCGCGAGGGTGGCATGCCGCGTCGAATGGAGTGCTGACCGAGCAGAACGGGCGGGAAGTGTGGACGAGCGATGTGGCGGTGGCGCGGTCGTTCGTGGCGGCGCCGTTCGCGGTTCGCGATCGTGTCGGAGCCATTTCGTTGTTCCTTCGCGAGCAACGGCCCGCCATCGCCGAGCAGGCAGCCGCTCTGGCGAAATCACTGGCGGTGATGGAGCAACGTTTCGGACCTTATCCGTATCCGACTTATCACATCGTCGAGGTCCCGAACGCAAAAGCATTCACCGCGTCGTCCGAGCAGGGATTCATTGTGGTCACACCGGCTATCCTGACACCGACAGGAAACCTCCCCTTGTTTGCGCACGAGGCGGCGCATGGCTGGTGGGGGAATCTCGTGCGCTCCGATGGTCCGGGCGGAAAGATGATGTCCGAGGCGCTGGCGCAGTTCGGAGCGCTCCTGTCGATCGAAGGGGTCGAGGGCATTGCGGCTGCGGCGAAGTTTCTTCGCTACTCGCGCAAGGGATACAGCCCGAAGCAGTGCGCTCGCGGATACTTCGAGATCTGGCGTGAGGGCGGAGATCGCCCGCTCGCGCAGCTCGAAGACGCGAAATGGGATCACCACCTTTCGGACTCGAAGGGCATGTGGTTCTACCACATGCTCCGCCACCGGATGGGCGACGAAGCACTCTTCGGCGCGCTGCGAACGATCATCGACCGTTTTCGCGGGCGTGAGGCGACGGTGCAGGACCTGCGCGCCATCGTGACCGCCGCGCGTCCCGATGATGCCGGCCTGCCTCAATTCCTGTCGCAATGGCTCGACGGCCGCGGCGCCCCGGTTCTCGACGTCGACTGGCGATCGGGCGCGGGTGGGAAGACGATCGAGATCCACATCCAGCAGACGCCGAAGCTGCCGCCGTTCGTGTTCGATCTGGAGGTGGTCGTCGAGACCAAAGACAGTGGCACCGAGAAAAAGACACTTCAGATTCGTGAGCGTGAGCACACGTTCGTGCTTCCGACATCCGGCCGGCCGGTGGCGGTGCATCTCGATCCCGACGATCGCGTCCTGATCTGGCGGCCGGAGTACGGGCCGAAACCGTAACTGGGTTCCTCCTTCTCAGCATACGGGATGCCGAGAATGGACGGATGGCGCCGCGGGTTTTCCGGCGGCCTCTTTCCATCCGGATCCGACCGCGTAGGATTTTTCGTTTCGAGTCTCACTCACTAAACGATCCGGCTCCATCGTGGGTTCAATCGTCCAAGGCTTGCGTTGGTCACGTACGACGTCCGCGGATCGCGAGAGGTCAAGACCGGATTGCATTGGACGCGCGCCGGCCACGGATACTGACGAGGTTCCCATCATCATGAATCTTCCACTGCTCAACACTCTCGAAGCGGACGACATCTTCATCTCGTACTCGCGGCGCGACGGTACTGCTTACCTGACTGGCCTCGAAGCGGCGCTGTCCAACCGCGGGTTTTCATGCTTCTGCGACAAACGTGGGACGGACGCCGATCTCCTCCCGCCCGAAACGCTCTACCGGAAAATCGCGCTCTGCAAGACGCTCGTCCTCCTGGGCACGGCCGGCGCGATTGCTAAACCCGAGAACATTGAGACCGAGGTCCGAAAGTTCGCCGAGGTCAACGGCACGGCCCGGATCATCTTCATCAACTTCGACCGCGATCGGGAGACGCCTGACGATTGTTCGGAGGCGTCGTGGAACGTTCACGTGATGGGCAAGCCGCGCGAGCGCGAAAAACCGGAGGCGTTGATCACGGGTGAGCCGTCGCCGGACATCGTGGCCAGCATCGAGCGGACGTCGAACTACATGAAGGCCAAAGACCGGTTGCGGATGTATCGCAACCGCGCCATTGCCGTGTTGCTCCTCCTCCTTCTCGGCATTCTCGTGGCTCTGAGTGCCGCGGTCTGGCTGTCGAAAAAAGCCACGCGGCAGCAGACGATCGCTGAAGTGCGATCGCTGGCCAATCGATCGCAGCAGATGCTGAGGCAGCGGCCCGAGGCTCTGCGGACGAGCATCGAGCTCGCGCTGGACGGCATGGCCAAGGCCGCTTCTGTCGGCATGAAGCCGGCAGAAGCGGAGATCGCCCTGCGCGACAGCGTGGCGTTGCTCCCGCGTCCGATGGGAAGGCAGCGGTTCACGGGCCAGATCGGCGCGACCGCTCTCAGCCCGGACGGGAGGCATTTCGCTGCGCTCGAATCGGGAAAGAAGCTGCGCATTTACAGAATCGGCCGGGCGACGCCGGTCAGAGACATGGCCTTGGACGACGTGAGGGCTCTGGCGTTGAGCAATGACGGGGCGGTCGTGGCCGTCGAGGTGGAGAGCGGGTTCGCCATCCACGATCTTCGGACCGGCCAACGCCGGCTCATCGAAAAACCGACGAAGGAATACCCCGAGTTCAAAGCCCAGGCGATGACGATCAGTCCGGGAGGACGGTATCTCGCGGTCGTGGCCCTGATCGATTACGAGCAGGATCATTGGGACACTGCATTGATGGCCGTAATCGTGTGGGACACGGTCACCGGCGTGAAGATCCACGAGGAGCAGGAAGGCGAATTGGAGCCGGGCGACGTCGCCTTCAGCGCCAACGGCGACCTCGCGGTGGGCGGCGACGCCAGGCTGCGCGATCGATACGCAGATTTCAACGGGCGTGTGATGGTGTGGCGCTTGTCGAATCGGCTGCAGGATGAATCGAAGAGTGCCCTGAAGCCGGAAGACTTCGACAATCCCGGAGTGGTCGACATCCCCGAGCGGATCCGTGTCGTCGCGTCCAGCAACGATCGGGTATTCGCCGCGGAGCACAGCGTGTGGAAGCGTGGCGCGCTGGGCCCCGTTCAACTCGCCTTGCGTCTTCCTGCCGAGCGCAAGGACCGGCCGGCTGCCGGCCAACTCACGTTCACGCCGGATGGAAGAGAGTTGCTGATCGTTCGGGGAGGGGACCGGTATGTCGATGTGGAGCGGTGGGACGTCACGGACCGTCGCGACCACAGTCACGCCTTTCTCGCGGCCACGGCCTCGAGCGTTGGATTCTCACCGGAGGGATTCGTTTCCGCGGGGATGGTGGGCGCCGACGGACCCAACCCGCGTTTCTTCGACGCCGGCAGCGGCGCGGAAATCGAGTCCGCACCGCAACTCAACAGTGGAGAGAGCGCCGCGTTCGTGAGCCGCGATGCCCGGTTCGTCGTGACCAAGCCGAATCCATCGTCCGTGTTCATCCACGATGCGTGGCAGCCGAGAGCTGTGATCCGGGTCGATCTCGGACAGACTTTTAGATACGAGGCCACAGTGACGCTCAGCAGCGGAGGGAAGTACCTCGCCGTCGGCGGCAGGGGTGCCAAACGCTCGGTCGCTCTGGTCTTTGCGCGTCAGGGCAATGCCTATCGCTTGACGCACTCGATCGACCTGGGCGAAATCGACGGCGTCAGTGCGGTGGCCATCACGCCGGACGGTCGTACCGTGATCATCGTGGAGCACACGGCGGACTATGCGCGGGCTCGCGTTTGGGACGCCGGCACAGCGCGAGAAACGACGCCGCAGTCGCTGAAAGCACTGGCGTCGGAGGACGGGAAGCGACTCGTCGCAGGCATCGCCCTCAGCAACAGCGGCAGGTATCTCGCTGTGCAGGCTCAGAACGATCCGGACCAGGAACTGGTCGACTTCGACCCGGAGGAGATTCCAGAAGACCTGGTCACGATTCGATTGGCGGACGGTGTCGAGGTCCATCGCCACTCTTTCGCCAAATCGGTGAGCTCCATCGCGTTCAGCCCCGGCGACACATTCCTGCTCGCTTCCGGACACGATCTCCGGACGAAGCTCTGGACTCTCGACGGCAGCGCCGATGCAAAGGAGATGAAGAACGATGTGACGGTCACCGCGGCGACGTTCACCGCGGACGGACAGACATTTGCGGTCGGAGCCCTCGATGGCGTCGTCCAGCTCTTCGCGACAGCCGATCCCGCCGACGAGCTGGTGCGCCTGCCAAACACCGGCAAGATCGCCGCCCTCGCCTTCAGCCCCGATGGGAAACTCATCGCCACGTCGAGCGAGCGTCGGAGTTCCCCATACGAGGATCCCGCCGAGAACCATGCTCTCCGCATGTGGCTGCTTGATCCTGTTGCGTTGACGAACGATGCGAAGTCGCGTCTCGCCGCGTTTGGCGGGGGGTGACTGGGAATTGAGATCATTCAAAACGTGCATGCTCGCCAACGAGTGGATACGCGTGTCGATGCCCTCGATCAGCGGGTGTTTCGCAAATCAACCGCTCCCCCACCGAGCAGGCCCGCGACCGCGAGGGTAGGGAAATCCTGCCCGCCAGGCACTCCGAGAGCAGGAAAGCCATGCTGGGACCCGAGGGACGCGACCGGTTCGGCCGCAAGCGCTTTACCGGAAACTCGCTGATCGCGCTCAACCGCGAGATCGAGGAGCGCGAGCGGATCCATAAAACGGTCGAGACGCTGGCCGGGCAGGTGGAACGATTCCAGTTCGGCGGAGGCGCCGACGCATTTCGCGAACAGACGACGATCCTCCCGGAGCTTGGAGTAGCCACGGTACCGATTTCTCCCAGCCTCCTGGCAGACCTGATCATCGAGCAGCCGGAGTTGCAGGGACTCCTCGTCGCACGCGAGCGCTATCTCTACGCACCCGCGCGACTCGAGTGCGGCACGATCACGCCCCATCCTCTAGCCCGGATGAACGTCGTCGACGGAACGCCCGGTGGCCGCGGAGTGAAGGTCGCGGTGTTGGACACGGGCTACGCGGGGCATCCCGATTTCCGGGGCCGCTCGATCGCCACGCTGTTCTTCGCCGGCTCAGACGCAACGGACACAGATGGGCATGGAACCCACTGCCTCGGTCTGGCCTGCGGGCCGCTCGTCCCGAAGGACCTCACCGTCGAGCGCTACGGTGTGGCGTGGGATTCCGAGATTCTGGCCATTCGCGTCCTGGTCGACCGCCAGACCGGCACCGACACGAGCATCCTTCTCGGAATGCTCGCCGCGAAGCTGGCCGGCGCGGCCATCATCAACCTTTCGCTCGGGAGCTCGGTCCTGCTGGACGAACCGTATAACGTAGTGTTCGAGCTCGTCGCCCGGCAGTTGCTCGACCAAAACGTTTTGACGATCGCCGCCGCGGGGAACAGTCCCGACGGCGCGAGCCACCCGGTGGAGCATCCGGCAAACTGCCCCTCGGTGATGGCCGTTGCGGCTGTCGATAACAAATTCAAGAAGTGGGGGCTTTCCTGCGTCGAGCAGAACGACTGCAGTCGGGTCGACATCGCCGCGCCGGGAGAGTGCATCCGCTCGTCCTCGGTCGGCAGAGGCTATGCGTACGAAAGCGGCACGAGCATGGCTGCGGCGTTTGCGTCGGGCGTGGCGGCGTTGTGGGCGGAGGCAGATCCGCCGCGTTATCGGGGGCGCGATCTGTGGACAGCGCTGATCAGTACGACCAGCCCCGTGCCCGACGCGGAGGAATCCGAAGTGGGCGCGGGGATCGTCCAGGCTCCCGAGCCTTAGCGCGGAAGCCTGGAGCGCCGGGGCGAAGCGACGATTCAGGGGAACTGCGAGTTGACGCAGTCGATGTTGAGCGTCGAGCCCCCCGCGCAGGCCGGGAGCGCGGGAGGGCGCGTAGCGAAGGAGCACGGACTCGTGGTCTCCGTCGGATCGTAAACGGTAATCGTGTCTGGCGTGTTGAAGATGTTCCTGTAGAACTGGTAGTGCTTGCCCGCCGTCTTGCAGACGTTCGCGATGATGACTTCGGCGCTCGGCTTCAGTTCCACCGTACTGCTCCCCAGGTTGAACTTCACGTTCGTTGCTGAGCTGAAGGCGTAGATGACGATCTCCGGCATTGGCCCGTGAACGATGCCGTTGAACATCACTTCGAAATTGAAGTAGAAGTCGCGGGACAGCCTTCCTCCCGGCGGCAGAAAGAAAATCGATCGGATCATCGTGGCGTCCGGCGGGCACTCCACCAATTCCCCCGAAGCAACCGTGCCGGTGGTGGTCTTGGTCAACTGCGGGACGTCGCCGATGTCCAGCATGGCCGCCTCGCCCCGCCCCACATTGGTATCGACGCAACCATCGAGATCGTTGCATGTGTGGCCCGAGGTGCCCGTCGATCCGACGACGTCGCTTTTTCGATAGCTGAGCGTCGCTTTGTGTTTAGCTCCTGTCCCGGGATCGTCCCCCACCGGCAGAACGGCGATCCGCTGCTTCTTTCCTCCTACTTCGATCGTGGTGTGACAGACCAGTCCCTGAAAAAGAATTCTCATGAGTCTCTTCCTCCTTCTCTTCGGACGGCGAACAGTTGAAATCCGCTCCACGCCGAGGGGTGGCGGAAGCGGGGATCAGGGGACCGGATGAGCGCGAGCTGCGCCTCGCGCAGCGCCGCGGCGGGCGGCGCGCCCGCACGCAGCGCGCGATGAAATCCGGTGGTCAGCATGGCGGTGGAGTCGTCGTCATCGACCGTCCAAAGGGCGCCGACGACGTTCGGCGCGCCCGCGGCCAGGAAGGCCAGGGCCAGGCTGCTGACGGGAGCGCCGTGCGCGGCGACGGCGGTGCGGCAGCCGGTCAACATCACGACGCTGGTGGATCTCAGGCTGCCGCGCGCGATGTCCCCGAGAGAGAGGCTACCGGAGTCGTTCGCCGACGATGCCAGGGCAAGATACGATTTCGCCGGCTCATTCGGCACCGCCACGGCGTGCGTGGCCAGATGGAGCACCGGGGCGCGGCCGATCGCTGCTGTGACGTTCTCACGCGTCGCCTCCTCGCCAATGAGCAGGACGGCGTGACCGTAAAGGCCGGCCACGCCGCTCGCCTCGGCAGCCGCCGCCGGGAGCCGCCGCAGGTGGAAGGCGTTCGGGTCGAACGCGGGATCGCCGACGGCGACGACGGCGCGCGCGTCGACCGCCTCGGCGGCCGGCAGCAACGAGGCGGACGGCACCAGGGTGATGACGGCATGCTCGACGAGGTAGCGGCCGTCGGCCATGCGAAGCGCCGCAAACGGCACGTTGGCCACCGCGCGGTCCGCCACGATCATCACCGAGCCGCTCCGCGCGAGATCCTGCGCGACCGGAGCGATCAGCCAGCCGGAGAGCGCCGTCGTATCGGCGGATCGCCGGCCGGTCATGGCCGCCGCCAATTCGTCGCCGGCTCGTCTCAGGGTCGCCGCGCCCACCGGAGTAACGACGACCCGAATGCTGCCGGCGTCGCGGGTGAAAATGAGAAGACGGTCGGGCAGGGCGACGTACTCCACCACTAGCGTCCCGCCCGGAACGGGCGGCGCGGCGCTGCCGGCGCCGAACGGTTTGCCGCGGGCGCCATCGATCGTGGCAAACGCTCCGGCGGCGTCGCCGCGGCGCATGAGCAGGTCGACGAGCTCCGATCGGGCGAGATCGGCGGTGCGGAACCAGGTCGAGCGCTGCTCGACGCCGCTCACCGCGCGATCCTCCAACAGGGCGAGCGCCTGCCGAAGGTCCCTTTCTGCCGCGCCGTCGCCGCCGATGGCGCGATACGCCAGGGCGCGCTCCAGGTGGGCCTCGGGGAGGAACAGCATGTCGGCGTGGGCGGCGGCGAAGGTGATGTAGGCGTCGAAGCGACGCAGCGCCCCGCCTGGATCGCGGCGCCGGCTGACGATGCCCTTGATCAACTCCACCTCGGCGGTCGCGCGCCCGCGGTGACCGGGATCTGCGAGCAAGGCCGCAGCAGCCGTGGCGCGGTCCATCATGCGCGGAGCCATCTCGATGCCGAGGCTCTGTACAGCCAGTGCATACCAGATCAAGGCATTCGCATCGATGCGCGGGTTCTGCCGCAAGCGAATATCGAGGGCCGCTTCGAGCAGGGAGAGGGCCACGGTCCACTGCTCCTCACCCGCTTCGGTACGCGCCGCGACGTCGAGCGCCGCCTGCATCTGCAGCGGGTCGCCCGATCGGCTGATCCGGCGAAACGTTTCGGCACGCATACGCCACGCTTCCCCGCGTTGCCCCAGGACCGCCAGGATCGACGCAGCGGCGGTGGACATGGCGCAGGCGTTCACCTCCTCGCCCAGCCGCTGAAAAATCGACATCGCTTCGCGATTGGCGGCGAGAGCCTGGTGCAGCAGTCCCCGCCGCGTCTCGATCGTCGCCCGAAGCCAGAGCAACTGCGCGCGCAGGGCGCGATGCGACGGTGCCGCGCTCGCCAAAAGGGCGTCCAGGATCGCCGCCGCCTCGGCTGTCTGGCCAGCGTCGAACGTCGCCTGCGCGACGTAATACCGCCCCACTGCCGCCATCGGACTCCGACAGGCTTCGAATTCCCGTTCCGCCTCGCGGAACATCGGCAGTGCGGCCGCCGACTGGCGGGCCCGATACAGAAGGCGCGCATCGTAATACCTCACATGCGCGCCGGCGAGCCGCCGGCGGCACGGCTCATCCGCGCCACCGATCGCGGAAGCGGCGTCGGCGACGAACGTGTCTCCATTCACGGCGACGAGCGTTGCGCCCACTGCGCCCGCGGCACGCAGCCGCTCCTCGGCGGCGCGCGCGTCGCCTTTGCGGTACGCCACTCCCCAGTCCCCAAGCACGATGGTCTCGAATGCCGCGCGCGCCTGCTGCGGATAGAGCGCGACGAGCCGCTGCACCTCGCGCTCGGAGCCGGTAGACGCGGCGCGCTCCAGAAGCGCTTGGTCGCGCTTCCACTCCTCGGCCTGCGTCGGCCGCCGGAGCCGGTGCACGCGCTGCAGGGCCTCAGCGGCCCAGCCCGAGGCTCCATCGAATCGCGCATACGCTTCATAGGCACGGATCGCGGCCTCGTCCAAGCCGAGGGACTCCAGGATTACGGCATGGTTGAATTGCGCCTCCTCGAGCGAGGGTCGCTCGATCAGCGCGCGGCGGCTCGCGCCCAGAGCGTCGGCCAGCAGCAACGGATCGTCATTGGCAAGCGCGGCTCCGTAACGCGCGGCCGCAAGATCATTCCAGATCGCGCCGTCGCGCGGCTTGCGCCGCACCGCGTCTTCCAGGCGAGCCGCCGCCGGCGCGAAGTCGCCGCGAAGGACGAGGGCCACGCCCTCTGCGTGCCCATAGGCCGGGTCGCGGCGCCGCTCGATGTCCTGCAGAATATCGTCCGCATCGCGCTCGTGGCTCAAACGAGCCGCCATGTCCGCACGGCCGGCGGCGCTTTGCAGCGGCACATAGGGAAATCCCGTCAAGCGCACGGCCACCCGGCGCCGGCCGGATCCCGCCGCAAGACGCGCCAGCCTCTCGATCGGATCGCGCTGCAACAGCGGCACGAAAAACCACAACGCCGTCGCGATGAGCGTGGCGGCCAGCGCCGCGATGGGCCATCGTCGAGTTTTCAGCCGCTGAATGAAGGGACGTCCTTGTGGACTTCATTATCGCCGACCTCATCGGCTCGAGCAACGCTTGGGCTCCGACCCAGCGCGGGCGGCGCCGCCGTCCGCGCGCTTGCGTGACAGGCCCGAGGCCTCAGGAACGGGCAACCCCTATGGCTTGCGTTTTGGCTTACCCACGGAGCAAGATCAAAGCGGAGCGATTCTATGAGTAGCGACTATGTCGAGCGTCGTGATGATGTTTACACGGTTACCGGTAGCCGCGTGTCTCTGGACTCGATCGTCCACGCGTTCGTTTCCGGAGAATCTGCGGAGAGTATCGCCCAAGCATTCCCAGTCCTGGCACTCGAAGAGGTTTACGGCGCAATCGCCTTCTACCTCGCGCATCGGGATGAGATCGACCGATACCTCGAGCAGCGGCGACGCGAGTTCGACACGATGCGGGAGACTGCCCGCGACTCGGACCCGATGTTCTATCAGAAGCTCGCCGACGCAAAGAAACAGACGCCGCTCGCCCGCTGATGCCGATCCGATTTCAGGCAGATGCCGACTTCAATCAGATCATCGTCAGCGCGGTCATTCGGCGTCACCAGGAGATCGACTTCCGGACTGCCACAGCGGCTGGTCTCGCTGGGCTAAATGATCCGGAGGTTCTGGCGCTTGCGGCCCGCGATGGGCGGGTTCTCGTGACTCACGACCACAAGACGATGCCCCGATATTTCGGAGACTTCATCCGCACCAGATCGAGCCCTGGGCTCATCGTTGTTCCACAGACCCTGGCCATTCGTGACGCCGCCGATGCATTGATTCTCATATGGGCGGTAACGACGCCGGAAGAGCGATGTCGGCGAGGAGATCGGCCAGCTTCGACGTCTGACCCGTTTTCAGCTGCGACTGGCCCGTGCCGCGCTGATCGTAGAAAACGACCGTACGCGACTTGCCCATCGCCTTCCACACGTCGTTGCCGAAATGGAAGTACAGGTGATCGAAGCCGGGACCGCCGTTGATCATGAGCAGCGGCGCTGCGCTGCCCCCTCCCATGGTCTCGTAGTAGAGCGTCCCTGACGGCGTGTCGATCGTCTTGCCGTTCTCCGCCCAGAACGCGGCGGAGGCGGTCAGCAGGAGGAGAAGGGCGGCGAAGCGGCGCATGGCGTCATTCTCCCGAACACTTACCTCTCCGTCCAGAAAAACCCGGGCAACGGCTGCTCCGCCGGCCAGATGCGCGCGAGCGTGTCGGCGTCGTAGATCTCCCCGTTCTTCACCACCATCCGGGCGCGTGTGCTGTTGTGGATGTCCTCTAGCGGATTGGCGTCGAGGATGATGAAGTCGGCGAGTTTGCCGGCTTCGATCGAGCCGAGGTCCGGGGCGAAGCCGATTTTGTCCGCGGCCTGGATGGTCGCTGCCTTGAGGGCTGCATGGGGCGTGAGGGCGTTTCCGGGACCGCCCTCCCCGGCCATGGCCCACAGCTCCCAATGGGCGCCGAGGCCCTGGAGCTGGCCGTGGGCTCCGAGGGAGACGTTGCCGCCCGCTTTGGCAATCTCGGCGACGCCGCGGGCTACGGCCGGGAAGTGATACTCGGACGGGTTGATCCACAAGTGGCGGCGCGTCCGCTCGTCGAGGAAGAAGTGCGGCACGAAACGGCGCAGCTTGGGATCGTCGTGGGCGCCGGTCTGGGTCTGCCAGAAGTACTGCTCGCCCCATGGTCCGCCATACGACACGATCAGCGTCGGGGTGTAATAGGTTCCCGACTTCGCGAAGAACTGCACGGCGTCCTCTTCCAGCTCGATCGGCAGGGAGTGCTCGAAGGCGGTGAAGCCGTCGGTGGCCATGGTCATGTCGGTGGCCAACTCGCCGGCGCCTTCGGCGGTGAGAAGCATCTTCTCGTCCCGCGCTGCTTCCGCGAACCAGAGACGCTGGGCACGGCGCGGCTGCTGGTACACCTTGATCATGCGCGCGCCATAGGTCTTCATCCGCCGCACCTGCCGCCGCGCATCCTCCAGGTCATTGACCTCGGCGAAGATGTCGGTCTGCTGGCCGCCGTACAACACGTCGCCGGATGAATAGATCCGCGGACCGACCATGAGGCCGGCCTCGACCATCTCCGCCTGGGCGAATACATCCAGCGACGGCGCGGACGGGTCGTAGGTCGTCGTGACGCCGTACGCGAGATTGGCGGCGTACTCCCACTTCGTCTCCGGGAAGATCTCCAGACCGGAGTAGTGCAGATGCGCGTGGGTGTCGATGAGGCCGGGGATGATGGTCGTGCCGCTGCCGTCGATCTCGCGCGCTCCGGCCGGGACCGTCACCTTCCCGGCCTCACCTGCCGCGGCGATGCGGTTGTTCGTCACGACGACGTCTCCGCGCTCGATCACTTCATCGCCGCGCATGGTGATGATGCGCGCGTTGCGCACGACGAAGCTGCCGGACGGCACGGCCCGCGGCTGCGTCAGAGAGATGGCGATCGCTTCCGAGGGGGGCACCTTCAGCTTCGGCTCGTCCGTCGCTTTGTCTTTGCTCTTCTTCTTGTCGTCCGTTTCTTTGTCGTCTCCCTGCCCAGTCTTCGCCTTCGCCTCCGCTTTGCGTCGCTCTTCCTCGACGAACGTGATCGCGCTCTGCAGCGGAAGGCGATGGAACGTCCCGCCGGCGGTCCAGGTGATGGTCTTCCCGTGGTCGGCCCAGTCGACATAGCCGCCGGCGTTTTCCGACAGACGCCATACCGGCACCGACCCTTCCTTGATGCCGACCTCCGGCGGGTCCTTCATCACCAGGTTCGGCAGCGCGGCCACATACACGTTGTCGCGCGACGTGAACGCCACCCACTGCTCATCGGGCGACGGAACGAGATCGCCGATGGCCGGGAAGCGCAGCAGACGCTTTTTGTCCGTTCCGTCGAGCCGGACGGAGACGAGCTCGTTTTTCGGATCGTCCGCCGGTTTCGCCGGCGCGATGTAGTCGCGATAGAAGACGCGCGATCCGTCGCGGCTCCACCACGCCTGCGGATGGAAGCGGAACGTGTCCGCGATCTTCACGTTGGCGATGAACTGCGCTTCGCCGCCGGCGGCAGGCAGCCAGCGGATATCGAAGAACTGCTCCTCTTCCGGCTGGCGGCCGCGGAACTCGAGACCGCTGCCCTGAATAAGCACCAGGCGCTGTCCGTCCGGCGACCACTCCGGATTGGCATAGTGACCGGGGATGGTGGTGAGGCGGATCGGAGCGCCGCCGTCGCCATTCCATCGCTTCTTCCAGACATGACCGCCTTCGGCGTCGCTCCACGTGACGTACGCGATCCACTGTCCGTCCGGCGAAACGGCCGGCGAGTATTCGCGGCTCGGTCCGCCGTCCGCCGTGATCCGCCGCGGCTCGCCGGCTGCTTTGCCGCCGGAGACCGGCTGCATCCAGATGCGGCCGAAGGCATCGAAGACGACCGCGCTGCCGTCGGGCGTCTGGCTCGCCCACCGCAGAATGCGCGCGCGCACCGGCCCGGTCTCCACCTTCTCCTGCCACGCCACGCGCGGCGCGAGGTACTGCTCCACATCCGCGGCGAACGCAATCTGCTGCGTCGCGCCGGACGCTACGTCGAGCCGCGTGATCGTTCCGCGGTTGGAAAAGTAGATCGCTTTGCCGTCGCCAGAGATCGCGTACGGCGGCCACAGGTCCTGCTGCCCGAAGCCCTCCTGCTCGTCGCGCGTCACGTTGCGCGCCACGATGCGGTCCGATCCGCGCGCCAGATCGCGAACGACGAGCACCGTCGAAGCGTCGCGGCGGCTCACGAACACCATCGACTTTCCGTCGGGCGAGATGGCCGGCCGCACCGCGCCGCCGTAGCCGGACGTCAGCTGAATCGTGTTCCCCGTCTGCCGGTCATACCGGTAGATCTGCCAAAGACCGCGAGAGACGTCCGGCGTGTAGCTGAAAGCCACGTTCCGGCCGGAGAAATAGATGAAGCGGCCGTCGGGCGAGAACGCCGGTCCGGAGGCGTTGTTCATCTCCTCCGCGTTCGTCAGCTTCACTCCCGAGCCGCCGTGGACGTGATACATCCACAGCTCTACCGGCGGGATGCCGCCCCGCTTCCCGGTCTCTTTCCTGCCGACGAGGTAGCTGCCGTCCGGCGACCACATCGCCGAGCGGACGTACTCATCCTTCTCCGTGGTCAGCGAGCGCGGATTCTTCCCGCCGGCATCCATCAACCAGAGGTTGTCGATCCCGCTGCGGTCCGTCGTGAAGGCGATCGTCTTGCCGTCCGGTGAGTAGCGCGGATGCCAGTCGAACGCCGGCCCGCGCGTGATCGCCGTGGCCTTCCCGCCCGCCACAGGCACCGTGTAAATATCGCCGAGGAGGTCGAAGAGGAGGGTCGTGCCATCGGGCGAGAGGTCGACGGACATCCACGTCCCCTCGCTGACGGTGAAATTGACCTTCCTCGCACCGGCTCGCGGCTTGTTGATGTCCTCGGCCGGGTCGAACTTCTTCTTCGCTGGTGTCTGCGCTGAAGCGGAAATCGTCAGAACCAGCGCGGCGATGAGCAATCGTTTCAATGCGGCCTCCTCGGAAGCCGGACATTATCCGCATCTCCGCCAGGTCCGAGGAAATTGTTCGTGACAGGTCTGACGGGAGCCGTATCTACCCGCGACCTCCGCCCTGTCACGCCGGAGGTCGCGGGTTCGAGCCCCCGGCGTCACCAGTGCTTGGGGCGCCGACCTTCGATTTCACCACCGTCTGCGGGTCGTTTCGATCCTCGCGCCATGCCGGATGGTTCACGTGAAACACGTGGTCTGCGTTGAATGAGGCCACAGCGGCGTCGAAGGTCATCGTTCCGATCTTTTTCCAGTTGGTGATGTCGCGCCGTTCGTTGGTCGGCAGGCCATGCGTAGTACCGGTGTCGGAGGTTTCGATCTCGAACACAAGCTTCCGTTTTGGCGCGGGATCGCCCGGATCGTAAATGTGGGCCATGATCTCGTCGCGGAAGTCGAGATCGCCGCCGGGGATCACCGGCTGTCCCGGAGCGACGGTGAGCTGCATGAACTCCGGGGCGCGCGTCGGCTCGTCAGGCGGCTTTCCGAGCTCGGCGATCTGGTAGACCTGCCGGATGGACGGCTGTTTCTCGGCGATGTTGAACACGGTTCCGGTCAGGAGCAGGATCCCTGCGCCCTTGCCGCGGCGGGAGACCGTGGTGTTCGGCGCGTTGCGCAGCTTCGCCTCGTTGATGCTCGGCGTGTCCTCGCCGCCGATGTCTTCCTGAGTGATGAAACATGCCGTCGGCAGCGGCTCGGCATGATCCGGATCGGTGGTCGGATAGACCCGGCCGATCATCGACAGCGACCGTGTATGGCCGCGGCGCGTCTCGTCGCAGCAGGTGGAGTAGCGGACGATCATCAACCCGCGGCTTCCCTGGCGGAAGTAACCGGTGTACGGCGTCTCTTCGGTGATCTCCCAAAGGCCCGTCATGCAGATGCCGTTGGGGTGGAGCAGGCGGCGATAGCCTTTGCCGTCGGGACCCCAGCGAAGATCGGAATCGGAGGCCAGGACGCGCTTCGCCGCCGCGAGGAACTGCCATTCGCGGCCGCCGGGCAGCGATCCTTCTTGCAACGGCGCCAGTGTGACCGTGAAGCGTTCCAACGGCGCGTTCCCTTCCGCTCCCCATATCTTTTGATACGGGTTGGCGAAGATCGCTTCGCGCACGACGCTGAAACGCGAGCTCGCGGTGCCGACGTGCTTGTCGTCCGCGGTGAACCCCTGGATGCCGAGGGACTCGTTGGCCATGGGACCTCCCAGGAAATGTATGCGAAACAGCTCGATGAAGGCGGGGTCGGTCTGCGCTGCAACTCTAATAGCCGCATTTCCATTTGCGCGACAGGAAATGAAGTATCGAATTATACGCCTCTCGCGGAACGCCCTCGGATGCGGCCGGGCGACCTTGCTAGCGCTCACTCCGCTGAAGCATTGAGCGGCACCGCCTCATGCCGCACGACCACCGGCAGCGCACGCCGCCACCGCACCCTCCATAACCAATAGAACATCGCGCCGAACAGCACGACGATCGGCAGCGCGCGCATCGGTCCGGTCGTGAAGGGCTCGGGAAGGATTCTGGCCACGCGCTCGCGGATGGAGAAGAACGAGCCGGCGGCGAGGAACATGGCGAAGCACATGCGCCACAGATGGCGCGCCAGGCGCGGGCCGCCGCGCGGCATGCCGGACCGCATGATGCGCACGTCGCCGGCCGCTGCCAGGGTGAGGACGGTGGCCAGGATGAAGGACATCACGCCGATCGTGCGAAACGGCACGCCGCCGGAGGAAAGGCCGGGGGTGCTCACGCCCTTGACGCCGCCCAGGATCGATAGAACCGCCAGTCCGATGGCGACCGTCAGCGCCGCGATGTTGATCACACGGGTCCATCGCGACGGCGGGCGGACGGTGGTCAGCGCCGTGCCGACGAAGTAGACCGCCATGAGCGCGGCCACGACATTCGTGACGGCGGCACTCTTGATAAACTCCAGGATCGAGGCGGTGATGCCCATGACCAGCATGGCGTAGACGAACAGCATCCCGCTGCGGCGGTGGAGGTTTCCACCCTTCTTCACGAACAGAGCGACAAAGCCGAGAACGATGGCCAGCCCGCCCGCGGCGATGTGAATCGGTAGGAGCATGTTCATGGTACGCGGATGGTGCCGGGAGGTTGCTGAACAGATCCTGAACGGCCCGTTCAGCGACCGTTCAGCAGCGGCGCGCCAGACTTCCGCGCATGAAACAGAACATGCTTTTGACCGTGATGTCGCTGCTGTCCATCCTCCTGCTTTCGATTCACGTGACGGACGATATCGTTCGCGGAGTCGACAAGTGGGGCCCCCTGAGCCTCATCGGTGTAGCGATCCTGGTGGTCTTGCTGTACGGGACGCTGGTCGTCCCCGAGCGGCGATCGGGGCTGGTGATCATGCTCCTTGCCGGACTCTTTGCCGCGGCCATGCCGGTCATCCACTGGAGGGTGAACCTGGCCAAGCCGGACCCCTTCCGGTTCATCTGGACGCTGTTCGCCCTCGGCGCGATCGGGACCATGACCGTCATCCTGGCGGTGCGCGGGCTGCGGAGCCGCCGATGCGCCGACACCGGACAGGCAGCTGATGGGACAATGACCGCGGCCCGGGAATGAGAATTCTGATCGTCGAAGATGAGTCGCTGCTGGCCAACCGGCTCGCTTCTACATTGGGAGAATCCGGATATGCGGCCGACATCGCCGCGGACGGAGAGCGCGCCGACTTTCTCGTCAGCACCGAGACCTACGACGCGATCCTCCTCGACCTCGGGTTGCCGCGCATCGACGGATTGACGCTGCTCGAGCGCTGGCGCGCCGCCGGAATCGCCGTGCCGGTGCTCGTGCTCACCGCCCGCGGCAGCTGGAGCGAGAAAGTACGCGGCATCGACGGCGGCGCGGACGATTACCTCACCAAGCCGTTCCGGATGGAAGAGCTCCTGGCGCGGTTGCGCGCCCTGATCCGGCGTGCGAGCGGACAGCTCACGCCCGAACTGCGGTGCGGTGCCCTCGTGCTGGACCCGAGGACGTCGAAGGTCACGCTCGCTGGGCAGCCGGTGAAACTGACCAGCCATGAGCTGCGCGTGCTCTCGTACCTCATGCACCACCGCGGCCGCGTCGTGTCCCAGAGCGAGCTGACCGAGCACATCTACGCCCAGACCTTCGACCGCGACTCGAACACCGTCGAAGTGTTCATCGCCCGCCTGCGGCGGAAGCTCGGCGCCTCGGCCATCGAGACCGTGCGCGGACTCGGATATCGCATCGGGACGGAGTGATGAAGGGCTCGCTCCGTACCCGCATCTTTGTCGGGGCACTCACCTGGATGATCGCGGTGCTGATCGCGGTCATTGCCGGGGTGGTCAGGCTGACCCGGAACCATCCCGAGATCGCCACGCGCCACGCGACGCACATCACCATGGGAATCCTCGCCGTCGCGTTCATCGTGGGCGGCTTGTTCCTCGTGCGAAAAGCCCTGGCGCCGTTCCGAAGTCTTCGCGCCAGTCTCTCTTCGCTGCGCGCGGAGCGCAGCCAGAGAATCGAAGGCGACCACCCGAGCGAAGTCCAGCCGCTCGTGAACGACCTGAACGCGCTGCTCGACGATCGCGAGCGCGCCATCGCCCGGGCCCTCACCACCGCCGGCGATCTCGCACACGGATTGAAGACGCCCCTGGCAGTGCTCGCGCAGGAAGCCGAACAAGCCGCAGCCGAGGGACATCACGAACTGGCGGCGACCCTCGGACAGCTCGTCGAGCGCATGGAGCGCCAGATCGACTATCACCTGGCCCGGTCCCGCGCCACCGCATCAGCGCGTGCTGCGCCCGGATTGCGATGCCCGGTCCTTCCGTCCGTGGAAGCCCTCGTGCGCACGATGCGGCGCCTGCACGCGGACCGCGAGCTGACGATCGAAACCGACGTCTCGCAAGCGCACGAGATTCGAGGCCAGAGAGAAGACCTCGACGAAATGCTGGGGAACCTGCTCGACAACGCCTGCAAATGGGCCCGCTCCCGCGTCGCCATTTCGTCGTCCATCGACCACGACCAAGTCTTGATCTTCGTGGACGACGACGGCCCCGGCCTCGACCCGTCCATGCGCGCCCAGGTGCTGCAGCGAGGAGTGAGGGCCGATCAGCAGGTTCAGGGATCCGGGCTTGGGCTGGCGATCGTCAGCGATCTTGTGGAGCTGTATGGAGGAGCGGTCATGCTGGAGACGTCGCCGCTTGGTGGGACGCGCGCACGACTGCAACTACCGCGGCGGCTCTGACAAGACCTCGCGGCGACAGGGCAGACTGATATAGCGTGACATTCATCATTCGGAGATTTCGTGGAGGTACTTTCATGCGGAACCTCCTCAGTTGCAGTCGAGCGGGTGCTCCATGCAGTGGAAAAAGACGTATCCCTCGGAATAGCAGGCTGGAAAGCCTTCTCCGGGGAAAGACTCCAGGTAGAAGTCCTCGCACGTGTACAGCTCGACTTCGGTGTGACACGGCTCCCCATACTCCGTCATGAAGATGTTCGTCATCGTGCCGCTGTTGGACCACTGCCCGGCGCAGTTCAGAGTGCGGTAGCCCACTTCGCACCCTTCCTCGTCGTAGTACGTCGTCCAGAACGGATAGTCCGGCAGCGCGAACGCGGACAGTGAGAATAGACAGGCCACGGCAACCATCAGGATTCTGAGTTTCATCGACATCTCCTTGTGAAGGTTGTGGAGCCGGCGCCAGAAACCATTTTCCGCAGGGATGGCGCAGCTCCTTCTCCTGAGCGCCGGCGGTAACGAGATGAACCTTGCATCCCATCGAATCGATTGGCTGCGTTCCGTCTGCCCATGGGACGGTTATACGGCAGCACCTCGATGAGAACATTGTCCAGCGCTGCACAATGCTTGAACGATGCTGTTGAAGCGCACGATCCCGATGCTAGTTGGCCGGCTCGTACATCGCGGCGAACTTCGCCGCGCTAATGGCGTACGAGTCCTTGCCCTCCGGATCGTTGGAGACGAGGTAATCACCGGCCTCGTATCCGGTGCTTCCCTCTTTCGTCTCTACCCGGCCGGCTTCACGCGCCCGACGGGCCCAGACCGGCGCGGTTTTCACGTAGGTTCCGTTTCCGACCTTCTTATAGGTTTGCTCGAACGACTCGCGATCGACGGTGTAGACATCCACACCGTTGTTGACGATCCAGTCCCCCGCTTTGCACCGCTGAGTGCCGCCCCATTTCTCGTACGTGAATCCGGCGCCTTCGAGCGTCAGTTGTACCGCGACGACCGTCTGATCCTCACGCTTGACGTACTTTTGGACTCCGTCGTCGTCCGGTAGCGCGGGAAGGTCGAATGCGGGTGGCGGGAAGTGGTTTTCGTCAATCTTGTTGCCGGCAGCCGTCCCAATCTCGAGCAACGGTGCGAGGTTGTCGGGATTGTCCATTTCACCAAGCCGGGCAACGAGCTTCGCGGAAGCCGATACCCCCAGGTCCCCGATCGCTTCCTCGGTGAGCACCACGTTGTACCGCAGATAGGTCAGCAAGGGTGCCGGGGCTCGAAGTTCGTTGGCACATGTCCCGAGCTCCCGGTCGATTTTACGAGCCGTCGGGCTGTTCGACATCCATTGCATGACGGTTTCGACGAGTGCCGCGCAGTCGTCCATGAGGCTGAGCAGCGACCGGATCGCACCTGTGGCGGCGATGAGGGACGGCGCCTTGCTCGGGTCGGAAATCCCGGTCCCGATCGACACGAGCAGAAGTCGATCTTCGCGCGCTTCCCACCCGACGCGGTATCCGCTCAGGGTGGCGTACATGAACGCTTGGAAAGAAGGATTGTTGAAGGGGCTGACACCGCCGTCGACGAATGTGCCAATCACAGTCTTCCGCCCTTCCTGGGCGGCGATCGTGATCGGCTCCGGCTCAAAATACGATGGGGCGGCAGCGGAGGCCCGAACCACCTGCCAGAGCGGATAGCTGCTGTTGGAGATCCACTGGTCTCCGGCGCCGGCCGTGAAATAACGGCCGCGCGGGTTGTTGCCGAGCGGCCAGGGACTGCCGGTATCGAGCCGCTTGGTGACGACCAGCAGCCCGGTCTTGAGCGTGCCATCACCGAGCGTGACACGTTCTCCGAAAACGCTCTTGAGATTCTGGATGAGCGCGCTCTCGTCATATCGGGCGCGGAGCACACCCTGCCGGAACCACTCCCTCTGGAAGACCTCGCGACCGAGTTGCTCGTAATGGTGGATGACCTCCTCCACGCTCTTGCCGAGAGCAAGGGCGGCCGCGATGATCGCGCCGGTGGATGTGCCGGCAATCAGATCGAAGTAGTGACAGAGCCGGAAATCGGGATCGTTGCCATGGCGCGCCCGCAGGATGGCTTCCACGCGCCGCAGGATGCCCAGCGTCAGGATGCCGCGTAGCCCTCCGCCGTCCAGGCAGAGGATTCGCTTCGGTCCCGAGGTCTGGTAATGCTCGTCGCGCGTGAGGATCTTGTAGGCCACGTCTCGTCACTCCGCCAGCTTCTGCAATCGATCGTAAATGCGGCTCAGGGCGGCGTGGGATTCGTGTCCTTCCGCCTGTTGCACCTGGAATTCGAGATCCTGCAGGACGCTGCGCAACTTCCACGCAGCGGCCCCTTCCTCTTCGATGCTCGCCGCGAGCTCCTCTGCCTTCTCGGCGTCGCGGGCGGCGAATGCGGCAACCAACAGCGTCGGCCGCAGCCACTCGTCGTGTTCGCCGCGTTTCAGAGCCCGGCCGCACGCCGCGAGGACAAAGTGGTCGATGACCGCCGCGCGTTCCTGATCGCCGCCTTTCCCACGGGCCCGCAGCAACTGGGGGAGATTGCAGGAGCAATAGTATTCATTGAAGTCGAGCTCCATGCCGCGCGTGTAATGTTCGACGGCCTTGTTCAGAAACCGGCGTTCATCCGGCGACGGAAGCTGTTCTCCGCGCTTCTTGCGCTCTTCCATTTCGCGCCGCCAGAGTCTCTTGTAGCGGCCACCGATCAACCCCTGGCGCTCAGCAGAGTCGCCCAGCTCCTTGACGAGTAGCTCGAGTCGAGCGATGGCGTCGAGCGGTTGTCCGGTTTCGGCGAGTGCGAGCAGTTCCTGCTCACGCGTGGCCGGCTGCTGGCGCACCTGTGCGGGCAGCCTCCCGATGAACGCGAGCAGGGCTTCCCAACCCAATTCGTCGCGGACGAGGATCAGGAGCTCGGACGCGATCTCCGGGATGGCCAGCGTGCTGTTGGTGATCCCGTCTACCAGGGACTGGACGCGTGACCGGCGATCGTCTTTTGCCGCCAGACGCGCCGCACGCATCTGTCCCTGCAGCTTGCTGATCGCCTCGCTCTGGCTCAGAAACGCCAGTCTGCCGGCGCCGGCGCCATCGGCCGTGATCAACGCATGCCAGGGCGTAGGCGTATCTCTCAGATTTGGAATCGCCTCGAGCAACACCGCGCGGATCGCAGCCGCGTCGGTATCGGGGACAGTGCCGTCGGGCAGCGGATACCGGACGGTCCGGAACTGATCGATGTCGAACAGTGGACGGGACCACGACGCCGCCAGCAGAACCGCGCCGGTGGTCCGGGCGACGTGGCGCAGACCGAGCTCATAGTAGACGTTGCCGTTCGGGAGGCTGACGTCGGCCAGCACCAGGTCGGCGAAGGCGAGCCGCTCAAGCATATCTTTGACGATCACCGACCCTGTATCGGCGTCGGCGCGGATCGGCAGGTATCCAAGCGCCTCAATCGCCGGGCGGATCGCCCGGTCCCAGAGCGCATCACAGTCGAGCTCCGTCGGTGCTCCCGCGGCCGCCCCCTCCACCTTTCGCCGGCGGAACGGCATCACCATGAAGCACACGGGCCGCGCGTCGTGTAGCCTGTCAGGATCCAATCGATCTCCTTCCGAGCGCTCCTACCGCACCGGATGCGTTTTGCTTCAAGCATATCGGCCGCTAGTGCCTCACCGCACGGTTACGCCCCGAAACCGCAACGGCCGCCTCCAGCGTCGTTTCGGTCGTATTCGCGCTCTCATCCTCCACGCTGACGCGCAGATCGAATACGCCCTCCTCGTTCGTGATCTCCAACGCGCACTCGAAGATTGTGCCGGTGGGATCGCGCCCGGTCATCGTCGGATCGTCGAAGTCCTCGCCGCGGACGACGACCGGGAGGGGACGCCATTGCGCGGTCCCGGCCCGGCGAATCCATACTTTCGTGGCCTCGAGCTTCACACGGCCGGGCACCGCTGTTCCGTACGCAGCATCGCCCGCGAAATCGATGGCCGAGAAACGCAGACGCGCCGGCGCACCTCGGGTCAGGCGGTTCGCCGGTTGCGATCGCGCGTCGAGTACGACGAGGCTGGTGAGGCTCGGGGGAAGCTGATCGGGCTGCGTCCCTCCGAACCACGCGCTGACGAGCACCCTGCCCTCGTGCGTGTCGAGCTCCTGCGTCCGACGCGCCTCGATCTCGAGGCGGCTGGGCCGGGAGAGGTCGTGGATCGACAACGGTTCCCCCTCCTCGCTCAGAAGACTCCCGTTCTGATCGAAGAGACGGAACGCAGCGGGATTCGCCGGAACGATCTGCTCATCGAGCGGTCCGGTGAACTGTGCCGCGACCTGCGCGCTGTTCCCAAAGGCGGTCCACACGAGCTTCGGAATCATCGGGCCGAGACCGAACACGATCGGGTCCGCCGGTGTGGCCACGAAGGTCGTGGGCGACGGAGTCCAGGTGGAGAAGCTGGCAACGCCGCCGTCGATGACCCGCAGCGGATGCGTGGTGAACCACGCCTGATCGGTCTGCGTCGCGAAGACCGGCCGCAGCGCCAGATCCGGGTCGACGCTCTTGGCGAGGAACACCGTCCCGTTCCACTCCGGCGCCGGCCACCAGTCCAGGATGAAGCCCGGCGAGAGCCCGCCGGGCGTCGCGCGATCGATGAATTGGCCCGAGAGCTCCAGCATGCGCCGGCCGTCGGACGCGGGTGGGAACACGAACCGCGTTTTCTGCGCGCGCAGCTCCGCTCCGCCGGCCTGTCGCGTCACGTCCGCACTCACTCCTCGGATCGGGGCGTAGTCGAGGACATAGAACTTCGACTTCGTGGCGTCGAGGCAAGCCTCTCCTCCGAAGATCGAGTAGCGATCCGTGAGCGACGACGTACGAATGTCCGGCGGATACGACGTCATCATCCGCCAGCCTTCCGTCGAGTAAAGCAGGTCGAGACCTCCGTAACCGAAGTCCTGCATGTGGAACTGGAGATACCGGAACGGGAAGCATTCGGTCGCCGATCCTTCGCGGCGAAGCGGCTGGCCCTCTTCGTCGTTCGCCGTGAACGTCAGCCGGTACGGCGCATCCGCGGGACTGAGATCGAACTCCCGTTCGCCGGTGATGAATTGGGCATCCTTGACGACCAGCGTCGTCTCCCGGTACGGAGCGACTTCGGCAAACGTGATCAGGACCAGGCTATACGATCCCGGCGTGACCAGCATTTCGGACAAATTCCGGCCGACGAACGGAAGGGAACGCCTGCGCGAGGTCCAGCCTCCCAGAAAGACGCGCGCTTCCGCGTCGTCGTCCGCGTAGCGCACGCGCAACCGGGCCGCCTTCACGAACGACCAGGGGACGCGCAGCACGTCGTTCGCGCTGCGCAGCTCCACGAAACCGGAGTACGACAGAGAACCGTCTCTCGCGTAGGCAACCTTCGCATTCTCGACGCTGACGCTGACCGCGGCCTCGGCCGACTCTCCCGGCTGCAACGACACGGTCGTGGGATCGACGTCGACGCGAAGGCCGTCGCGGGCGCCGGTCGTGGCGAGGTCATAGGTTTGCGGCGCGGTCCCGCGGTTGGTCACCACGATCTTCCGCGTACCCGACCAGGCCGGCGCGTTGCCGTTGATGACTCCGAACGCCAGGTGTTCCGGCAGGATCCGCGTCGTGAGCGTCGCGGCGCGAAACGCGTCGATGCGTCCGGCACCGGCAGCCATGACCTCCTCCGCAACCGGAGCGGCGGTCGTCACCAGAGCCGACTTCACCTCCGATGGAGTCCACTCCGGGTGGAGCGCGCGCAGCAGTGCAGCCGCACCGGCGACGTGCGGCGCCGCCATCGAAGTACCGCTGGCGACGAGCGTCCCGCCTCCGGCCTTCGCGGAACGGACGTCGACTCCCGGCGCGACGACGTCCGGTTTGATGCCGTAGCGTGCCGCAGGCGGGCCTTTTGACGAGAACGGCGCCAGCGCATCCTGGAAATTCGTCGCGCCGACGGTGATCGCCGCGTCCGCCGTACCAGGACTGGAGACCGACTGGAAGCTGCCGAGATTTCCCGCGGCCACGACAAAGACGACGCCGGCGCTCACGGCGCTATCCACGGCCCGCGACTTGGCGTCGTCCGAGTAGCCCGGACCGCCCAGGCTCATGTTCGCCACGGCCACGTGATCGCTGAGATCGCCGTCGCCGTTCGGGTCCACCGTCCGTTCGATCCCGGCCAGGACATCGCTGGTCCAGCCGCCGCCGTTGCGGTCGAGGACCTTGTACGCGATCAGCGACGCATCGGGCGCCACGCCCGACAGATCGGCCGAGTTGGCGGCGATGATTCCGGCGACGTGCGTGCCGTGACCGCTGTCGTCCATCGGATCGGCGTCGCCGTTCACGAAGTCGTACCCGCCCATCACCTTGAAGCCCGGCCCGAAACCTTCGCCCAGAGCGGGATGAAGATAGTCGACACCGGTGTCGAGAATGGCCACGGTGACGCCCGCACCACGAGCGCCGAGGCTGCGCCAGACCTCGTCCGCGCGGATCAACGCAACGCCGGAGTCGACGCCGGGCGCCAGCCCGGCGCTGGATACCGCACTGGTCACAGGCAGATCGGGATGAACCCGGAGCACATACGGCAACTTCTCGATCGCCGCACGCTCGGACGGTGTCACCGAGAGCGCCATGCCGGAGAAGGCACGGGAGTATTCCTGCCACACTTCCACGGAACTCCTGGCCCTGTCTGCGCTCTCCGTCTGCAGCGTCCGGATCCGTTTCAGATCATCCCGAAACCGCTCGAATGGCGGCGCGGAGGTCGCGGCCGAGGACAACGACCCCGGTGTGCGCGCGCGAGGAAGCGACGTGAACTCGACGATGATCCGGACGCGGGAGCCTTCGCTCGAGGACGACGTCCCGCCCATCCGAAGCGCTCCCATCGCGGACCCGCGATTCCCCGGCCGCTGCGCGCCGAACGGAGTGACGGCGGCGATGCCAGGCATCGCCACCAGAAGCAACACGATTGCTCTTCGCCAATGCCGCACAGGAACCACGCTCACCTCGGCCGCTCGCTTCACGATAACCGTTCTTCTCGCATACGGTGCTCAGATCGCACACGTCTACACAGCAGATAGTTATCGATATACTTGCACCGGCCCATCGTAATGTCGATCCTTCTGGCAGTGCTCCGGCTGGCGCTCTCGCTCTCCCATGCGGAGAAGGTCCATGCCGGGGATGCGATCACCGTCACCGGCAGCGCCGCGTTCGCGCGCGGTGCACGGTACTCGTTCTTCATCGGTGAGGAGTACGCGGCGTGGACGCGGCTCGACGACGACACCGCCGTGATCGTGGTGCCCCCTGTCAGCGCGGGCCAGCAGCGCATTGCGGCGGCGCGCACGCTGACCACGAACGTGAGTGAAGCGAGGGGAATCGGCGCGGTCACGGTCGAGGAGAGCCGCAGCGTCGTCGTCGCCCGCGCCGTGGCCACGGCGCCCGGCAGAATCGACCTCGGATCCTTCGCCACCATCACCGCCGACGCGGCCTGCACGATCGCCCAACTCCGCTCCGACGAGGAAAACGCGTTCGTCCGCTCCGAGCTCGCCAACGCCGCGCTTCCGCCGCAATCGCTGGGCGACGTGATCGTCATCAGCGCCGGCGCACGGGTGAGCATCGACACCATCCGCGTCCGCGTGCCGGACACGTGGCGCGGTCACGAACCGGAGCTCTATGCGGGCTCGGTCGACCGCGGAGCGCACGACGAGGAGATCGCCGGCCTCGTATCTCTGCACGCGAGCTGGAATCCGGCCGCGCGGCTTCTCACAGCATCCATCGATCCGCCCCTTCGCATCGGCAAAGGGGAACAGCAAACGATCTACGTCGCAGTCAAACAACAAACGCCCCATTGACCGGAGGAGAGAGGAAAGCCATGTCCCCATTCGTACGCCGTCTCGCGCACGGCCTGATTCTCATCATGATCCTGCTGTCCGCCGCGATGCCGGTGCTCGCCGCGGACGAGAAAATCACCCTGCGGTACAGCGCGCCGGCCAGCCCCGGCGACGTGGTTACGCTCAAGGGAAAGCAGCGCTTCAACAGCGGGCAGTTGCGCAACGTGCGCTTCTTCATCGCCGGCGGCGACGTGGCCGCGCGCGTCATCAGCACCGACCAGGTTGAGCTCATCGTGCCGGATCTCGACACCGGCACCTATCCGGTCAAGGTCGTCAAGCACGATCTCAATCCGGGCAAGGACATCGTCCTGTTCGAGGGAAGCATCGACGTGGTCTCAGACGTAGAGGTGGTCCTGGCAACGGTCAGCGGCACCATCGGCGCCGGTCCCGGTGAGCTGAACCTGCCGGGCGTGGCCACCATCGAGGCTTTGGAGGACCCGACGGCCCGCACCGCGGGCGAATACACGATCGAGCAAGTGCGGTCCGGCGCCGATTCCGCGATCTTCAAGTCCCTCCTCCTCGGCGCCCCGAACAACATCACCAAGAACCTGCCGGCCCTGGTGCAGGGCGAATTCATACGCGTTTCGACCACCGCGACCGTGAACGGCTTCCTGGCCGTGCGCATGGCGGTCGATCCCCAGTTCCTGGCGTCGGTCCCCGCCGGATACGTTCCCGAGATCTACGCGCGCGTGTTCGACGTCGGCGGCGACGGCGAGATCATGACCGATGAGCAGGGGCTCGACGCGTCGTATGACGCCGCCACGGGCGAGCTGGTCGCGCCGCTGCCCGGCATGATGTTCACCACGCTGGAAGAGCGCGATCCGGCCGCCTCCGCCATCCACCGCGGCGCGGCCACCAACGCCATCACGGTGAAGAAGGTCGTCCTGCAGGTGTCGGTCAAGAGCGCCAACGCGACGGTCTGCTTCCAGGGCGTGGTCAATTTCCCGACGTCGCTCACGCCCGAGGCCACGCCGCGGGATGTGCTGCCGATGAAGGCCAGCCTCACCTTCACGGTGCCGGAGCGGCTGCGCAATCCCACCGCGTACAACCCGCCGTTCATCGTCGGCGGCTCGTTCGGCGGCGGCCACAAGGGCGTCGATCTGAAGACCGACGACGGTGATCCTGTCTATGCCGCGACCGACGGCACGGTCTCCAGCGTCTTCTTCCACAAGTCGAACAAGAAGAGCTGGATCGGCGGCAACCAGAGCGGCGGGTGGACGGTCGTCATCAACTCCGTCGATGGACGGCGCACCGGCTATGCCCATCTGCAGACCGGCTCGATCCTCGTCCAGCAGGGCGACTCGGTGTTCCCCGGGATGAAGATTGCCAACGGCGACTCGACCGGCAACATCACCGGCCCCCACCTGCATCTGACCTACACGATCTGCGACACGAAGATCAATCCGTTCCCCTTCGTGCAGCCGTCGGGGCCGACTGCGGTCGATTTCTATGACGAGTTCTACGTCGTGACGGTGGTGAACGGGAACGTCATCACCTCATCGAAGCGGAACGTCGCCGACTTCGTCTTCACCAACGGGAAGATGGATTACTCCGCGCCAGTGGACCTCGGCAAGCTGACGCTCACGCCAGGATCGACGGTTCCGCTGCAGATCCGGGTGGTCGCGAAGACGTCCGGCAAGACCACCACGATTTACGACGGCAAGCTGAAAATCAAGGAAGTGGCGCTGCGCGTGCGGCTGGAGTGGAACACGGCCGGCAGCGACGTCGACCTCCACGTCACCGATTCCCTCGGACGCCACGCCTATTACGCGGCCAAGACCGCCATTCCGGGCGGCGTGCTCGACTACGACGACGTCGACGGCTTCGGCCCCGAGACCTTCACCCTCAACACCATGGCCGCGGGTGTGACCTACACCGTCGCCGTGCATTACTACTCCGATCACGGCACCGGACCCACCACCGCCACGGTGAAGGTGTTCCTCAACGGAGTGCTCAAAGACACGTTCACCACGCCGCTGACGAACAATCAGTTCGTGAACCTGAAGACGTATTGACGCTCATGGATCGGCGGGGGGCCGAAAGGCCCGCCGCCGATCCAATCACGGCAAGAGTCATGAATCAGCTCTCGCCATGAACGCAGTGTTGAGCAGATATTCCGACATCACGTATGCGCTGTTTCGTTTCATGGCCGGGACGTTGTTCGTGTTTCACGGCTCGCAAAAACTGTTCGGGTGGCCGGGAGACCGCTCACCGGCGGAGCTGATGTCGTTGCGCGGCCTGGCCGGCATCATCGAAGTCTTCGGCGGGGCGATGATCGCCCTCGGCATCGCTGCAGGCTGGGCGGCGTTCATCGCCAGCGGAACGATGGCCGTGGCGTACTTCAAAAGCCACGCTCCCGACGGGTTCTTTCCGATTCTCAACAAGGGCGAGCTGGCCGTGTTGTACTGCTTCGCGTTCCTCTACATCGCCTCCCGCGGAAGCGGGCTTTACAGCCTCGAGCACGTTCTGCGGAAACGGTCGTCGAGGACGTAGCTGTGAGTGCGGTCACAGCCCCATGCGCCGGCAAGGCGCAACGTTTGAGTCATGAAACGACTGCGACTGCTTCTCCTCGCCGCGATTTTCCTGTTGTCGACGGGCGCGACCATTCGCGTATTGCCGACGCTTCCCGGTGGTGGCCTCTGCGTCGCGCACGCGCTGAATGTGACGGGCGAAGCCGTGGGGTTCGCCTTCAATTCAGCTGGACTCCAGCGCGCGGTGTTCTGGAACAAGGTTGGAGCGATCACGGAGATCCCCACCTCCGCGATCTCAGGCCGCTACTACGCTGCGTACGACATCAATGACCTCGGCTGGGTGGCCGGCAAGATGGGCACGCCGGCGTCGGCGGCACACGCCTTCAAATGGAGATTCGGCGGCACGGTGACCGACCTCGGTGCATCGTCGATGGAGAGCATCGCTTTCGGCATCAGCGAAGAGAACCATATCGTCGGGCAATGGACCGTCTCCGGAACACCGCCCCCCAGCTACGCAGTCGTATGGCCTTCCGGTTCCACCACCGCTTACTGGCTCGGCGGGTTTGGCGGGAACCTCGACTACGCGTCCGACGTCGCCGCGAACGCGCCGGTTGCGGTCGGAACATCCAGGCTGTCCGCGACCGGCCCTCGCCACGCGTTTCTCTACCTCGACGGCAGTCCGTTGCGCGACCTGGGGACGCTCGGCGGCAACAACAGCTTCGGGCGCGCGGTCTCCGTGGGAACGTGGCCCGATCCTTCAGAATCGACCATCTACGCCGTCGGAGAATCCGAGACCGCGCCCGGCAGCTTCGACACCGACGCGTTCCTCTATCACGGCGGCACGATGACGAACATCGGTGGCCTTCCCGGCTGCACGCGCAATTACGCGTATGGCGTCAATCGCGCGGGCGACGTCGTCGGATACTCGTGGTGCTCCGGCTACACCCGAGCGTTCCTCTATCGAGGAGGCGTCATGATCGATTTGAACACCCTGATCGGACCCGGAACGGGGTGGGAGCAACTGCAGATGGCGTACGACATCAATGAAAAGGGCCAGATCGCCGGATACGGCATCTACATGGGCCAGGGACGCGGATTCATCATGACGCCGTGACGAAGTCGATCAGCAGCTCGCTCACCCGCTCCGGCGCGTCGCGCTGCAGGAAGTGTTCCGCTCCCGCGATGCGCTCCACGCGCACGTTCGCCACCCACGCGTCGAGATCCTCGATCGTCGACGGAAGGAAGATCGGCTCGCGCTCGCCCCAGAGGATCAGCACCGGCACGTAAATGCGCTGAACGAGCTTGCGCAACTGGCCGCGCGTGCGGCGCAGCGCGCGATACCAGTGCAGCATCGGTGTGAGACTGCCGCGTACACCGAGGAGGCGCAGGACGATCTCCGGAAGCAGCGGCAGTTGGAAGAAGAGCTGATACGTGAGGCGCAGTTTCTGGGAGAAGCTGCGGCGCACCTCGCGCAGGATGGCCGCGGGATGGGGAACGTTGAGCACGGCGAGCTTGCGCACGAGGCCGGGCCGCGACATGGTCAGGTACCAGGCCACGGCCGCGCCCCAGTCGTGGCCGACGACGATGCACGGCGCACCGCCCAGAGACTCGATCAAGGCCGCGACGTCGTCGAGGATGAGCGGCATTCCATAGGCATCGATCCCGCGCGGTTTCGGCGAGTCGCCGTAACCGCGCAGGTCGGGAGCGACGGCGCGAAATCCCGCCTGGGCGAGTGCGCGCATTTGATGCTTCCACGTGGCACGGGATTCCGGAAAGCCGTGGAGGAGGACGACCAGCGGTCCGTGACCCTCTTCGTCGAACTGCAACTTCACGCTATTGGTCACGAGCGCGCGGCTTCTTTTTCCGCTTGCTTGCTGCGGCGCTTCGCGCAACGGCCACGGATTTCTCGGTCCATGTGCGCAGCGCATCGACGTCCTCGAGGACCTCGACCGGGAGCTCGTAGTAGTTCATCGAGGAAACGCCCTCGTACGGACGAAAGGCGCGCGCACCGGCCGCTTCGAAGTCCGCGCGGTTCAAGTCGCCGACCTTGAAGTAGACGATGTCGTCATCGATCAGCGCAAAGAACGTTCCGTCCGCATACAGACCGACGCCTCCGAACATGCGCTTCCAGTCGATCGGGACGATACGACCGAGCTGCTCGAGAACGAACTCGCGGAAGTCGTCCGTGACCGGCATGGCGGAAGCGTAGCAGGTCGGCGAGCGCGCGGGCGGCCACAAAACCGCTGCGTACAGCTCCCCGGAAATGAGTGGCCAGGCCCCCCCGTCATTCTGAGCGAGGCTGGGTGGGTGGGCGTGAGCGAAAGAATCTCAAAATGCGTAACCCGGGGCACAGGCCACGTCTTTCGTATTTTGAGATCCTACTCCGCAAAGTCTTCTCTGGACGCGAAGATGTTCCACCGATCCGCGAACACGGCAACGTTTTGGAGTGTGGCAGCCGCACCTGCCGCTTTGGTACGCCATTGGCGTTACTTGAACATACGAGCGCGACTTGGCGAAGCGGAACGCCGGCGTCCTCGCCGGCTGGCGTGGCGGCGTCCCGCGCCGCCACTCTCTTGCCATCGCTAAACTGTGTTGATTTGGGACCTCTCTCGCGACCGACAACCGGCGGCGGCAAGATGCCACCGGGCCAGCCGGCGAGACGCCAGCGTTCCGCCTGCGGCATCCTCACCCTTGCGCCGGACAGAGATTCGACAGTCCCAGCAGACAACGGCAATCTTCGCCATCATCCTTCGCTGCCAGTGGCATACAAAAGCGGTAGCTGCTGCGGCTACCGCACTCCAAAACGAGCGATGACCAGCCGGTACGTGTCGGAACAGGCGAAGATAGGAGGATGAGGCTCTGCTTCGTTGCTCTCGCGCTATTCGTTGCCGCCGCGGTGCGCGCCGTTCCGCAGGATCGGTTCGCGTACGACGTTGCCGCGCCGCTCGAGCTGCGGCAACTCACCACGTCGACTGCCGGCGGTATCCGCACCGAACAGATCACGTATCGAAGTCCAGGCGGAGGAATTGTTCCCGCCATGGTCATCGCACCGGCGGCTGCTCCGCGCCGCGGGCCGGCCGTTGTTTTCGTGCATTGGGGCCTGGGTGACCGGCACGGGTGGATCGACGAGGCACAGCTACTGGCCGGTCACGGCGTGGTCTCGCTCCTGATCGACGCTCCATTCATGCGAACACGCGACCTGGCGCCGGTGCCGGGACAGGAGGCGAACGACATCGCCCAATGCGTGGTGGATGTCCGGCGCGGCATCGATCTGCTGCAGACACGGGCGGACGTCGACGGGCAACGCGTCGGTTACGTCGGCTTGAGTTTCGGCGCACACATCGGCGCAATTCTGAGCAGCGTGGAGCCCCGGGTGCGCGCGCTCGTGCTGATGGGCGGGCTGGCGTCGAATTCCGAGGACATGAAAAAGAGTGCGCTCCCGCCAGAAGCCTCGCCGGAACAGCGTGCCGATCACGAACGCGCCGTCGCGGCCATGGCGGAGCTCGACGCCGAGAAGTGGGTGGCACGCCCGCACGCGTCGGCGGTGTTTCTGCAATTCGCCACGCACGACGAATACATCTCCCGCGCGCAGGCGGATCGCTACAGCAACGCGGCGGGCCGTGCGGCGGTGACGAAGTGGTACGAAGGCGGCCACGAATTCGTAGCGCCGTCGCGCGACGATCGCGTGCAATGGCTGGCCGGACACCTCGGCTTTTCCTTGAGCGACCCTACGTACCATCAGGTGGCCGCCACTCCGTCGCCCGGATTCGGTGGAACGCGCTACGCGGAGCTGTCGCGCTTCGGTGTCGTCCTGGAAGTCCCCGGCATGCAGCAAATCCGCGTGCGCGAGAACATCGTTTACAAACGGATCGGCGAACGTCCGCTGATGATGGACGTCTACTACCCGTTCGGCATGGAGTCGGAGCCCGGCCTTCGCGTGCCGGCCATCATTATGGTGAGCGGACAAGCGGCCGCCGAGGTGATGCCGCGCCTGCGCGGCATTCGCTTCGTCACCACCGCGGCGCGCGCCATCGCCGCCCGGGCCAACAGGATCGTCATCGTCTATGACATCCGCTCGATCGATGAAACGCTCGCCGAGGTGGCGGGTGATCTTGATGATCTCATCGGGCATGTGCGTACGCACGCGGACGAGCTCCGGATCGATGGCGACTCCCTGGCGATCCTGGCGCGCTCCGCCGGCGGAGCGTACGGCATGCGCGCGGCGTGGCACGGCCCTCGTCCGTACATCAAGGCCGTCTCCCTGCAATACGCGGAAATCGACGGAGACCTGCTGGAGATGGCGCGGCAGGGCGGCAAGAAAGCGCCGCTCTTGCTCGTCACCACCCGATACGACGACTTCTATGATGCGAAGGCCGTGGCTGCCCTGCAGGCCGAGGCGGCCAGGAGCGGAACGCCGCTCGAATCCCTGCACTTGCCGAACAGCGATCACGGCTACGACAGCGTGAACGATACGGTCGAGTCCCGCGAAGCGTTCCTGCGCACGATTCTGTTTCTGCGGGGGCATCTGCCGATCCGGCGTTGAGAGTTTTGTGAGAGAAGGAGGCAGCGTCCGCGCCGTTAAAGTTGGGCCGACGGAAGCAGCGGTAGAATCGCTCGGTGCGTCGTCGCGGGTTCGTCAGAGTTGTCGTCGTGCTGGTCGCCGTCGCCGCTCTATTCGCCTTGCGCGGCCCCGTTCTCCTCAGCATTTCGCCCGACCCGGATATGCTCCGTCCGCGCAATTTTTGCATCATGAATCCGTTTCGCGATCGCTCACCAGAACGCGCGGCGGACAGTTTTCTTGAACAGCTCAAAGCAGGGAATGTCGCTGTTCTGACGCCAGTGGTTACTGGAACGTCTCGAGAACAACACACCATTGAATCTGAAACGAAATGGCCGATCACGGCGTGGCGCATCGGCCGGCGCAAAGACTCAGCTGAAGAGGTCGAGATGATGTATTGGGTCAAGCGCGGAAACGGGTACTCTCGAGACGGGTTGGAAGAAGAGGCGTATGTCACAGTTGACCGTCGCAAAGGCCGCGTGACTCAGTTTGAGGCAATTTACTGATTCTACGTGGCGCGAAGCGCCACGGCCCCCGCACAACCTCCCCTTCCCGCCCTCGCGCTCATCCTCCTGAACCTGCAGAGCGGCGTCACCGGCAAGAGCCTCACCATGCCCCGGTAACACCCGGGCGCGCAGGGGGGTGGTAGGGAAACACCCTCCGGCAGTCACTCCTAAGTTAGGACATCCGTTCCGATTCGGTCGTTCTGCATCCCAAGCACGGGAAGGAGGATTCCATGTCCAGGTTCCATTCTCGACGGAAACTCACTCTGTTTGCCCTCATGTTCCTGACTGTCGTGGGAGTGCCTTTGTTCTGGAGTTGTAGCGCCGTCAACAAGCTCAAAGCCGGGCACGTGAAGGACGAGGCGCTCCTGGCCGGACGCTCCGGGGATAGCTTCCCGGCCGCCGATGAGGACTATTTCCGCGACATGGACTACGGCGTCACGAAGGACCCGGAAGCGGTGCGGAAATCGCTCGACCCGTACCTGCCGGGGATTTCGGCCCAGGACGCGGTCACGCGCACGGTGAAGGGACGCAACAACTGGATCGTCTGGACCGGCGGGAACGACCGCTTCTGGGACGTCCTCTCGTACAAGTTCAGCCTCGGAACCATCGACCTGCTGAAGACCATCTCCACCCACCCATCCCTGAAACACGGCCGGCCGGACCGCTGGTACTACTACGGCATCGTCAACGAGCCGTGCTTCCGCAAGCCCAGCGGACCGCGCCAGGACCGTTACGGTCTGTGGCTCGACGAGCGCATGGAAGGCTGCGGCGCCGATCCGTTCGAGAACGAGCAGAAGTATCCGGGCGTGAAGATCGGCGCGCGCGGCACGACCGTGCCGGTCGGGTCGTACTACGGCTACGCCACCGGCGTGGTGGGCCTGCGCCTCTTCCCGAATCCCAATTTCGACGAGAAGGCCAGGGCGCACTGGAACGCGGAGAAGTACTACAGCGACCCGAAGTACTACAACGACAAGAACCTGGTGAAACCGTACCGCGTCGGGATGACCTGCGGCTTCTGCCACGTGGGGCCGAACCCGTCGAACCCTCCCACTGATCCGGAGAACCCCACCTGGGCCAATCTCAATAGCAATCCGGGCGCGCAGTACTTCTGGGTGGACCGCATCTTCGTCTGGGATCCCGACGAGAAGAGTTACGCCTTCCAGCTCTTCCACACTTCGCGCCCCGGCGCGCTGGACACGTCGTTCGTCTCCTCGGACCAGATCAACAATCCGCGCACGATGAATGCGATCTACAACCTTGGCGCGCGCCTGGAGATGGCGCGCCGGTGGGGAGGCGAAGAGCTGAGGGGCGGTGAGCTCGACAACAAGCAGTTCAACGAATACGTCCCCCCGGGCACGCCCCTCACGGCGTTCTGGGATCCCGAGACGCGCCTTTCTCACACGCCCAAGGTCCTCAAGGACGGTTCGGACTCCGTCGGGTCTCTCGGCGCGCTCAATCGCGTCTACATCAACATCGGACTGTTCAGCGAGGACTGGACGCTGCACTTCACCCCGCTCGTCGGCGGTGCGAAGATCACGCCGATCAAAATCGCGGATGCGAATCGCAATTCCTCCTACTGGAATGCGAACCAGATGCAGACGCCCGACGTGGCGTTGTTCTTCCTCGCCGCCAGCCGCCCCGACCTCCTGAAGAACGCGCCGGGCGGCGCATCGTACCTGAGAGCGGACAACGACACGATCACGCGCGGCAAAGAGATCTTCGCCGAGCGCTGCGCGCGCTGCCACTCCAGCAAGCTCCCGGAGAAGGCCTACACCGACTTCTTCAAGGCCAGTTGCAATGGACCGGGCTACATGAGCTGCTGGAACGACTACTGGCACTGGACGAAGACGCCCGAGTTCAAGAACGCCATGAAGTCGATCGTGATGGCCCCCGATTTCGCCGACAACAACGCGCTCACCAATGATGCGCGCGTGCCGGTCACGCTGCTGGAGACCAATGTCTGCAGCCCGCTGGCCACCAACGGCCTGGCCGGCGACATCTGGGACAACTTCTCCTCCTACGCCTACAAACAACTCCCCTCGGTGGGGACCGTGAAGGTGCAGCACCCCTATACCTATGAGGTGTCGGATTACGTGATGCCGGGCGGCGGGCGCGGATTCACCCGTCCTCCGTCGCTGGCCAGTCTCTGGTCCACCGCGCCGTTCCTGGTCAACAACTCCCTCGGCGACTTCTATTGGACCGGCTCCGTCCCCGACCGCATGAAGTCGTTCGACGACAGCATCGACAAGCTGCTGTGGCCCGAGAAGCGCGAGGGCAACATGACGGTGGTGACGCTCTCCGGCAAAACGCATCCGGGTTGGATCGACCGCACGGAGAACCAGACCTTCCTGACGGCGTACTCCGGATTCCTGCCGAAGATCTATCAGCGGCTCTCCGGCACCATCCGTCATTTCCACCCGAACGTCGTCAACGAACAAGGCGATATCCAGATCGGACCCATCCCCACCGACACGCCGATCAACCTGATCTCGAACATCGATCTCTCGAAGGAGACACAGGTCGTCGGCGTGTTGTGGGATATCAAGAAGGATCTGGACAAGCTGCCGGCCAACGCCACGGACGAGCAGGCGCGCGACGTCTTCCGGCCGCTGCTGCCGAAACTCCTCGCCGTCAGCAAGTGCCGCGACTTCGTGGTGAACAAGGGCCACTATTTCGGAACGGACATCCTCCCCGCATCAGAGGGTGAGCCGGGGCTGTCCGACGCCGACAAACGCGCATTGATCGAGTTCCTGAAGACGCTCTGAGCGAGCAGAAACGCTGGAGTGCGGCGACCGCCGCCGCACTCCAGGCTACTTCATCACTGGCGTCCCTGCACGAGGCGGTTGTTCGTGTCGATGGCGAAGATGTCGATGGTGTGGTTCGCGCGCGGCGCCACATCGAGGCTCCACGCCATCGCGCTGCACGCTCACGCGCGGCCGCTGCGATGCGGTAGCGCGGGAAGCGAAGGCGAAGGGATTCGCGCGGATTTGGAGGGCGGCGACCGCAGCTTAGACCCGCCTATCACGCCGGAGGCCGCGGAGGCCGGCGATGCTTGCCGCCTGTCATTCCGGCACGACTCGGGAGAAGAAGTCGTACGGACCGAGCGCCTCGACCTCGACGATCCGCGCCGCGCGTCCGTTCGCATTCAACACGTTCACGCGGATCTTCGACGTGTGGATCAGCGACGGCAGGACGAACGGCACGAGCGCCTGCCCGTTGCCGGAAATGCCCGCTCCCGGCACCGGAGTCCACGCGGTTTCGTTCCAGTACTCCACGTTGAATGCGTAGAGACAGTACTCGGCCTGACATTCCCCGGGATCCTGTTCCGTGGGCTCGGGCGCCGTGGCGTAGTCCTTCCGCAGCCCGTAGACGTTGATCTGATTGATCGCGCGCTGCTCATGGAAATCGATCTCGAGCGATTCGCCGTTGGTCCCGCAGCACACCGTACCCTCGGGCAACAACTGCGAGTGCCATCCCTTGCCCTTGCCCGTGACCGTGCCCCAGCGAACGCGATCGCCGTCGATGGCACCGGAGGCGGAGGGATGCGCGGGATCGAGCTCCGAGGAGCCGGTCGCGGTGGCGCCGGCGAGAGCCGGCCGCGGATGCGCGAGCGCGTAGTTCGGGCGCACGGTGGCGTTGCCGAAGGCCTCGAGCTCGACGATGCGGTTGTAATTGCCCGGGCCGGCAGTGGCCACGACTTTGACCTTCGTCGTGGTCATCGGCGCGAACGGAAACCGCCGGACGTACTGGGTGTTGTTTGGCTCGCTGCCGACTTCCTTCCACACGCCTTTGGGCCAGCGCGTGCCGTCGAGCACCATCACCTTGAAGTTCTTGAGGCAGTACTGGCAGGTGTAATTCGGAGGCGGATTCTCGGGATCCCCCGGCGACTGGACGGTGTCCTGAACGCTGACGACCACGATCTCGTCAATCGTGCGCGGCCTGCCGAAGTCGACGAGGAGCTCGTCGGTGGTATTCATCGCCGCGCCATGCCATCCGCTGCCGGTGTTCGGATCGGAGTTCCAGTGAATCCCGCGGCGGTCGCCGTTGATCGCCGCGATCGGCGTGCGCCCGTCGCCGGGAATGGTCGACGTCGCGCTCGCCGTCGATCCTTCCCGCATATGGGCGTAGTTCACGGACTTCTTCGGGGTCATCTTCAATGCATGCACGATCTCGGTATCGAGGTCGTAGAGCTGGCCCGTCGATCCGAGCGTCGCCCAGGGAGCGGCGAGGCCGTTCATGAACTGCGCCCACCACCCTTCGTAGCCGAGGTAGGGGCCGTCCTTGAACGTGCACTGGATCGGGGTCTCGTTCGCGCAGTCCTCGTCTGCCTGAAGGTTGTCGCTGGTCGGGAGATAGGTCTGTTCGCGATTGCTGTATCCCGCCACCGAAACGATCTTGTCCTGCGCCTGCAGGGTCTGGCGCAGCGTCACGCCCCGCGCGCCGACCGGCTCGTGCGAGAGCGCTGCAACGGTCCACTCGTTGTTGATGCTGAGCACCTGCAGCTCGAGATCGAACGACGTCTCGCGGAGCTCGTCCCCCGCCGTCTTCGCCTGGCAGCGGACATTCGGTCCGCCGTGGCCGCTCGCTCCTTCGCACCACTGGTTGGCCCAGAGGAACCAGTTCGAGTTCGGTGGAGCCGTCACGCCCGCGGCCGTCGACGGCGTATCGAGCGTTCTCGGCTCGCCGTTCTTGCCGCCGAGGCGATGCATCCCCGCCGCGGTCTGCAACGGAGCGGGCCAGAGCCGGTCATGAGCGGTGATGGACGCCGCATCCAGAAGCTCGAGTTTCGGCGTACCGGCCATGAGCTGGAGCACGCGCGCGCCGAGCGCTTCGCCGAGGAACTTCGTCCCGTAATAGCCCTCGGGGGAGATGCCGGGGTTCGTATCGCCTCCCGCCGCCTGGAAGAAGATCGCCACCGGTGGTACGCCGCCATTGGTCACCGTGACCTTCGTTTCGATCCAGGCGCGCGCGAATCCGGGGTAGTCGGGATGGAGATAGACCCTGCTCCCGCAGCGGCCGTACGGATAGTCCTGATGTCCCGGCTGCCAGCAGTGCTCCTGCGGTAATCCATCTTCGTTCAGCGCGTCCTGCGGATCTTCCGGGTCCGGGAAGTTGTACTTGTACAGACTGGTCGGGTGCATGCCGTAGAAAAACAGCACGCCCTTCACGGCCGGCCCGGTCGTGATCTTGACGACGTCGAGGGTCTGGTCGTAGCCGGGTCCGATGAAGGCGGTTCCCTCGGCGTTGGTTGCATCGAGGTACCGGCCAGCGTCGGGCCCGAGGCGGCGGTTGAATCCGCCGGCGAACTTCCCGCGATAGACGCGGATCTCCGAGGTTGCGCCGGAGTCGGCGGCATCGTTGATCGCGTTCTGGATGGCGGCTTTCATGGCCCGGATGATCTCCAGCCGCCACGCGCTGTTGGGGCTCGCGCCCGCGATCACATTCGGATCGGTCGATTGCACACGGACGGAGGTGTCACAGTTGTGTGGTGCCGTGTGCGTGTGCGAGACGTTGATCAGGATGCGGTCGCGGGTCAGGCCCTGCGGTGCGTCCTCATAGGACGCGCTGCGTACTGCATCGGCATCGGCGGCGCAGAGGCTGATCAGGTCCGCGCCGACGAGGACGATCGGATCGACGTTCCCGTCCTTCGCGATGTAGACGGCGCGGGCCGAAAGGCGGAGGTTATCGAAGGGATGAGCCGTGAGCACAAGGTCGTCCCGCTCAGGAACGACGTACGAGCGCACGCCCGCGGGCGGAACCATGTCTACTTTGCCAAAGCCGGCGACGAAGTTCCCGGCATTCGAAGCAACTGCGCAGAAGGCGAGAAAAACCCCGACGAGAAATGTCCGCATGACCGGCAATGGTACTTTGGAGTGCGGTCGACGCCAGTCGCTTTACGAGTGCGAACACGCCCGCCGGCTTTCCCGCCACGCCGGGTATCATCCGCCTCCAGTCATGCGCTGCTACCGCCGCTCCCTCCCCGCCCTCGCGCTCATCCTTAGCCTGACCGCGCAGCCGCTGCTCGCGGTCGAGTATCGGCCCGTGGCGAATGCCAATCCGGCCATCACCATCGACGTCGATGCGGCCGGCGATCCGCATCCGATCGATCCGCGGATCTACGGCTCCTCCTGGGCAACCGCTGCGCAGATCACGGGGCTCGGGCTGACGCTGAACCGGTGGGGCGGGAACGCGATGAGCCGTTACAACTGGGCGTTCAGCACCGCCAACCGCTGCAAGGATTACTTCTTCTACAACATCCCCGACAACGTCTCGTCGGGCGACGGGTCGAACGGCAAGTCGGCGGACGATTTCATCGATCTCACCTTCGGGGCGGGCGCGCATCCAGTGATGACCATCCCCATGCTGTCGCTCCTGCCGAAGGACCGCAGCAAGCGCTGTTCGTTTCCGCAGTCGACGTATCCGAGTCAGGAGGCGTTCTCCAATCCGGCCTGGGAGCCGTTCATCTGCGGCAACGGCCGCGCGCAGGATTTCAACGGCATCGAAGGCGACGGTCCGCGCATCCTCGGCGCGGCCGATCCGAACAACATCAGCACGACCTATCCTCTCTCGCACCAGGCGGACTGGGTGCAGCATATGATCGACACGTTCGGCTCCGCGACCGCGGGCGGCGTGCGCTACTTCTCGCTCGACAACGAGCCGGGCCTCTGGAGCTTCGACCACTGGGACGTGCATCCGGCCGGCACGAGCTACGACGAGGTGTGGGAGAAGATCTCCGAGCTCGGGGCTCTCATCCGCGAGAAGGAGCCGGCGGCGGTGATTACCGCCGGCGAGGAGTGGGGCTGGTCGGGCTATTTCATGTCCGGCCTGGACGTGGAGAACGGCGACAATGCCGACCGCGACGCGCACGGCGGCATTCCGTACTACGACTGGGTGCTCGATCAGGCCAAGGCGTACGAGGACGAAACCGGCGTGCGCATCATCGACGTCTGGACCGCGCACTTTTATCCGCAGTCGGGCGAGTTCTGGTCGGGCGATACCTCGGCGACGATGCAGAATCTGCGCAACCGCTCCACGCGCTCGCTGTGGGACCCGAATTACGTCGACGAGTCGTGGATCGGCGGGACGGAGGTCGGCGGCGCGAAGGTGCGCCTGATCCCGCGCCTGCGCCAGTGGGTGGACGATCACTATCCCGGAACGCAGATCGGCATCACCGAGTACAACTGGGGCGTCGACGATCACATCAACGGCGGCACCACCCAGGCCGACATCCTCGGCATCTTCGGCCGTGAGCGTCTGGACATGGCCGTGCGCTGGGGCACGCCCGCTCTCGACTCCTTCGCCGCGCGCGCCTTCCAGATGTACCGCAACTACGACGGCGCCGGCGCGAAATTCGGCGACACCAGCGTCACCGCGACAGCCCCGAACGTAGATGACGTGTCAGCCTTCGCCAGCCTCCGTTCGACCGACGGCGCACTGACGGTGATGCTCGTCGCCAAGACCCTCACCGGCGACACGCCCGCCACGGTCAACCTCGCCCACTTCAACGCCGGCACGGCCATCCAACGCTGGCAGCTCGACTCGGCCAAAACCATCACCCGGCGCTCCGACCTCGCTCCCTCCGGCGCGACCGTCTCCCTGACGCTGCCGCCGCAGAGCATCACCCTGCTCGTCATCCCCGCCGTGCCCATCCCTCCTGCGCCCGTGCTCACCGCCACCGCCACCGGCTCGGCCCAGGTGGCACTGTCCTGGACCGCGGTCGCCGGAGCGGTCAGCTACGACATCTACCGTAGCTTCAACGACTCCCCGTTCGCACCGCTCACCAACACGAGCCTCACATCCGTGAACGACAACACCGTCTCCGCCAACACCACCTACCTCTACCAAGTACGGGCCGTCCTCGCCGGCGGAACAACCGCCTTCAGCGCCCTCGACCCCGCCACCACGATCGACTTCACCGACTCCCCTCTCAACGCCGGCACGACCATCAAAGCCGTCCACTTCACCCAACTGCGCACCGCCGTGAACGCCATGCGCGCGGCAGCCGGTCTCGGCGCGCAGGTGTTCACCGACCCCGCGCTCTCGTCCGCCGTCAAAGTGAAAGCCGTGCACCTGACCGAGCTCCGCACGGCACTCGATGCCGCGCGCGCGGACCTCGGCTTACCGGCTCTCGTCTATACGAGCACGTCCAACGTCAAGGCCGCACACGTGACGGAGATTCGGAATGGGGTGAAGTAGGGGGCTACCTACTACGCATCGAACCATTCCACGCGATATTCGAGGAGAAACGGGCGGCAACGGCGGTACTGCAGAACGAACTTCACGGTATGAGTCAGCGCCCTGTTTTACTGGCCGCATTGCTGCGCAACTTGAGGGGCCGATGCACGACTATTGGCCCCTGCGAGCGCGCGTCGGACGCGAGTTTCACCGCCTGAGCGGCGTTGACGCGGCCGAAGCCGTAGAATGCACTTCGCCCGACGGCGTCGTACTCGCCGCCCGCCTCATCGATGCGGTCACACGAGTGGCGCAGCAAATCGCGCACCTCGTTGGCAGTGAGCGAATCATTGACGGAAAGCATCAGCGCGGCGACTCCCGCGACACCGGGAGCGGCGCTCGAAGTGCCACCGAACCAGTTCGTATAGTTCCCTTTCTCATCGCCGCGGGCCGGATCGCCCGGGTTGTAACCGGGAGCGCCGGAGCGATCGGTCGTCCAGATGCCGGTGGTGATAGGGGACGCATCAGCCACGTCATCGCTCGGGAAAGAACACCAGATGGCCTTACCGTAGTCGCTGTAGTAGCTTCGCTTGCCGGTGTCGTTGCATGCCGCAACTGCGATCACATTCTCACAGCTGGCGTACCCATCGTAGTCAACGCTCTCGTTGCCGTTGCCAGCGGCGAAAACGATGACGCAGCCCTTCCCGTTGCGGCCCTGCGTCGCGGCGTACTCAATGGCGAGACGGGTGGAGTCGGGCAGCGCCACGGGGGTGACGTGCAAAGGATCGTCCGGCTTCGTCCAGTCGCCATCCTTGGGACCCCAACTACAGGAGATGACGTCCGCTCCATGATCGGCGGCCCAGACGAAGGCATCCGCTTCAGGCTGGGAGTGAAGGACTGCCGCGAGCCGGATCGGCATCAGTTTCGCCTCCGGTGCGACGCCAGCTGCACCGACGGTGCCGCTGGCACAGGCAACGCCCGCACAGGCGGTGCCGTGATGATCTGAGTTTCCGGGACGCGGGTCATCGCTGTTGCGGGTGACGTCGCGTGGCGCAACGATTTTTTCAACAGCAGGCTGGAACTCCTCGTGATCGATATCTACGCCGTCATCGATGATGGCGATGACGGCCCCTCTTCCGCGCGTCAGCTCCCAGGCGTCGATAACGCTCGCGTGGGCATCAACCACGTTGCCTCCGGTGGTCGTCTTTCCCAGGTGCCACTGCTGGGGGAAGAAGTGGCGCTGCCGTGACTCGCGGATCAGTTCGGGATGACAGAGCTCGACGGCAGGCTCGTTGAGCAGGTTTTCCGTGATCTGGAAAACGGCCAATCCCTTGCGATCTGCGTTCACGAAAAACGCGTTTCGCGCATAAGGAAGAGATCGAAGGACTCGAAGCGCGTACTGTTCGAGAATGCGCAGGCAGTTGTTCGTGGGTTCCTCATCACCAAACTTCACGAAAATGTTCTCGGTATAGATAACAGGCCGTTTGCTTACAGGATCGACCAGCACCCTGCCGGCAAAATCGATCTGCGGCTCGTCATTGAGGACACGGATCATGGCGTCGCGCTCAGCGGAGCGGACTCGACCACGAGGCCGGACCACTTCCACACCGACGATGGGGAGCCGGAACTCCAGTTGGTATCGCTCTAGCAACGCGCGTGCTTCCAAGGAGATAGGCGTCATTTGAAAAGCGCGCCTTGGCTCGAGGATTGGCAGGCGTGAAGACGAACGGATGACGACATGATCCGTGCTCGGAACCAGCGTCACGACCCGGCCGTGTCGACCGCCGTAGCGGATGACGAGCCGTCCTTCCCGGCTCCTGCTATTCTTGTCGGCAGGTTGAGCGCTGCCCTTGCGCTTCGGCAAGTCGGGCAGCATCTTCTGGGTAGACATATGGATCGGGAATCTTAATGGGAGTCCATCACGAAGTCGACTTGCTGCCCGACATCGATTTCGGCGTCGGCGATCAGAAGACGCACTTCGTTCCCAAACACGGTTTCTATGCCGTGCATCACTGGGGCGAGGACTCACCCCAAGAAAATCCGGTGCTCGTCCTCGATGACGCCGCTGTCTTCGAAGGTGATGCCTCGGGCGACGCTGGACGCAAGGAAGGCCCCGTTTATGAGGCGCTGCCCGGCAGAATCACAGCCGTACCGACCGGACGCGTATTCGTCCGCTTCGCGAAATCGGTCAGCGCAAATTCGCGCGAGTTCTCCATCCGCAACGCCGGCTATGAGATCGTGCAACAGCCGGCTTGGGCGCCTCATACCGCCTGGGTGGAGGCGATCACCGGCGATGTAATCGAGAGCCTGCGCAACATGTACCGCCTGCGGCAGATCAAAGAGGTCGAGAACGTCGAGCCGCAGATGCTCATGCCGGCCGCCACTCGCGCCTGACCTCCCTCACGTGCGCGCGAGGACGCGCGACTACGTGATCTTCACCCACGTTCTTCTCGGCGACGTCAAAGAGGCTGAGGACGTGAACAAATACATGCAGAGTGTGGGGTCCTGCGCCAGCTCATGCTCCAGGGTGCCGTGCGATGCAGCGCGGCGACGCGAATGCGGCCGTCGATGCAATGATCGGCCGTTTATACGATTCGGACCTCGACTGGTACATCGCGCACTGCTCGCTGGAAGCGGGTCGCTGGGACGTGGCCGAAACGGTGGGGACGCGGCGCGGCGTCGTGTACCCCTTTGCGAATGTCTCGGCTGGCGGAGTCGGCCTCGCCAATCTGCACTTTCTGAGCGGACGCGCCCATCCGCGGTGCAGCCAGAGCAGCTTCGCCGACAGACTCGCGCCCTTAAATCGAGCACGATCAAAGGGTTGGAGCTGCGCGGGAGGGAACGCCGGTGTCCCGCCCGTGACCCACTGTGTTCAGGCCCGGACGCACTGTGTTCCAGCCGTGACGCAGTGTGTTCAGGCCCGGACGCACTGTGTTCCAGCCGTGACGCAGTGTGTTCCAGCCGTGACGCAGTGTGTTCCGGCCGTGACGCAGTGTGTTCCGGCCGTGACGCACTGTGTTCCGGCCGTGACGCACTGTGTTCCAGCCGGAACGCAGTGTGTTCCAGCCGGGACGCAGTGTGTTCCAGCCGTGACACAGTGTGTTCCAGCCGGGACGCAGTGTGTTCCGGCCGTGACGCAGTGTGTTCCGGCCGTGACGCAGTGTGTTCCAGCCGGAACGCAGTGTGTTCCAGCCGGGACGCAGTGTGTTCCAGCCCGGACGCAGTGCGTCGCGCCCGTGACGCACTGTGTTCACCCCGGACCACATGCGCCCTCGCCGCGCGACCGGTTGTGACCCTTCGGCTGTCGTCCTGATCACGTGCGCGTTTCTCACTCGGACTGCCGACCCTGGTCCCGGGGCTGGATGCCGAGCTGTCGAGCATGGGATCGCAGTCACATGGCGCGTGATCCGACTCGTGGTGAGCCCGCCGCAGGGGAAATCTCGCCTGCGCCGAACGGAAGATGGGTGGAGCAAACCTAACCGCGAGGTGGCGCCAACGTGTGGCGGAGGTCCCCGTGAAAAGACCCGTTCTGATTCCGTTGGTCTTCGTCATCGCCGTCTGCACCTCGACGAATGCCAATCGCGTCAGGAGCTTCGAGCGCTCATCGAGTCTGATCTGCGGCCGCAGCAGGAATGGATTGCTTGGGCGCGAACAGGATGTGTTGACCGCTCCGGACGGGCTTGGCCCAACACCTCGGATCGGCTTGAATTTCGCCACGTTCCAACGACTCCCGAACGCGCCCTCTCGAAACCGCAAGCGCCCTTGCAAGCAGAGCGTCGAGGCGAACACAAATCGGATCCAATAGCTCGATCTCGACTCGAACGAGGTGGTCGCGTGAGAGCACTGGGCGTTCGATGGTATAGGGAATCGAACGCTCGAGTCCGACGCCCAGGCGCGTGATGGCGGCGAAGTCGAAGGCTCGCCGCCGAGCCTCACCGGCATCGTTCTTACAGAAGCGGGCGAGCGCTTCCGGCCCGATCTTTTCGGGTGCCGCTCGCACGGTCACCTCGCAATTCCAAGTGTCGTTACACTCGCAACAACGATAGATGAGCCAAACGTCGATGCGACGCTTTTGGGCGTTCACGCGAAACTTTTCGCTCGATACGAAGGGTCGTTTTTCTTGGCAGCGGCCGCAACGACGGAAGACACGAGGTGACTCGATTGCACGAAGGGTCCATTGATGGCGGAGCACGAGCTTCCTTTCCGGAAGCGTCGATGTCGGCTGGAGGCCGCCCCGCCTGCCCGAGATCCCTCGGGCGCTCGAAAATCGATGGTTCTACAGGAAGTCTTGAGTCCAAACAACGAGGCAGGCACGTCATTCGACGAGCCGATGATTCGCCCGGGAGATCAAGTGATCGTGGCCTGAACGGTCGGGTCCGAACGCGCCGACCTTTCCGCGTCGACGGAGTCTAAGGTCGTGCTCCTGAGGAGACACGCCGACGACCGTTCGGCTCCATCCGAGCGCAAGGCTCACAAGTTCGGGAGAGCCGGAGACTTCGAGGCGAGCTACGCGGGTGTCATCTCAGGCTAGATTACTCGGGCACGGGTCCGTCGCGCAATACTGAGGGTCGAAGTGTCGAGATTGGCGCTTGCTATTGAAACGAACGGATTACCCTCCCGCCGGCTCGATGTAGTGGAAGTCGACGAGATACACTTTCTCGCCGCGCCCATGCTTCGCGACCTTCAGGAGGTCGTTCACGGTCGCGAATCCGCATTCGCGCGCGAGCCGGGGCGTGATCTGCCCGGGCATGATCTCGGCGATCGAATCGATCTCGATCTCCCCTTCTTCGAACCGGTATCTCCTGCCGGCACGAACGCGCGGAGTCATCCAGACGCGCACGCTCCGCGTGATGGCACCGCTACGCACGCCCTCGCGCAGGTATTTCGTGAACAGCACCCGGGAAGTTTACCGCCCCACTTCGGGAGGTGGCGGTCGGGTCGCTGTCGCATACCGCGGCGGAAGCGACGGACCGCAAGGAACCACCCTGCGGTCCGCCGCGGGCGTTCACGCCGTGGCGCTGCTGCCCACCGCCGTCGCCGGCTTGCTCACGTAGTTCGCGAACACTTCCGCCTCGCTCCGCTGGCGCGGGTCGTCGCGGGTGATGATCCCGGGATAGGCGATCGTGAACGAGCGGTTTTCGCAGGAGCCGATCATCGAGTCGAGGTAATCGGGGAACGGGCTGAACTTGGGCGTCTCGATATGGATTTCCCAGTACTGCTCCGGAGACGGACAATCGAACGTGAACTTGAAGCCCCCGCCGACCACCGGGAGGGCGGCGACCACCCAGTTGTTCACGAGATGCTCCCCTCGGTCCACCCATCCGGACGGCAGTTTCTCCTCGATCGCGGCCATGACCGGGTGCCGCGGACCCGTGGCCGTGTAGATCGTGATCTGACAGGCGATGGGAGGAAAAGTCGGAGGATACGGGACGCACGTCACCTCGACGGTGGTCCTGGTCTTGTTGCTTTCCTGGTTACTCATGGTCTGACTCCTTTCTTTACGCCGTAGCGCTGTCGCTCTTGATGACGTAGTTCGTGAACACGTCCGCCTCGCCCAGCGCGTGGGGGCTGTCGCGGAGGATGCTTCCGGGATAGAGGATGCTGAACGAACGGTTCTCGCAGGAGCCGATCATCGAGTCGAGGTAATTCGGAAACCGCCACGAGGGCGACTCGATGTGGATCTCCCAGTACTGGTCCGGAGCCGGGCATTCGAACGTGAACTCCCAGGCTTCGCCCAACGGGTTTCCGGCGGAACCGACCAGCCAGTTGTTCACGAGATGCTCTCCCCGGTCCACCCATCCGGTGTTCGTTCTCTCCTTGATCCGCGCCATCACCGGATGCCGCGGACCGGTGGCGGTGTAGATCGTGACCGGACAGCCTCCGGGCATGGGAAGATCGATGCGATACGGCGCGTAGGACACGCTCACGGTGGTCATCGGCTTGTTGCCTGCTTCGTTACTCATGGGTTCTACCTCTCCTCTCTGTTTTGTGCTTGTGTCGCGACATCCGGATTGGACTGGCGGGCGGATTTTTTTTCCATGCCGTTGCGTGCGTGGCGCTGGCGGCCAGTTACCTGCCCGCGCGCCGCGCCACGCGCGTCGATCCGATGACGGCGCTGCGGCCGGAGTGAGCTGCTGCGCGGCGCCCCTTCGCCGGCTGGCGGGCGGTCAGCGGAAGTCGGTGATACGCACGATGTCGAGCGTCACCGACCCGCGCACGACGTAGATCGTGTTCGCCGGGCCGCGCGCCATGGCCAGGATCAGCCGGTCGTCGGTGAAGCGAGTCAGAGGCCGCGGCGCACCGCCGTCCACGGGCTGCAGCCACACGTTCTCGGCGGCGCCGCTCTTGTCGATGTAGGCGAGACGGCGGCCGTCTTCCGTCCAGATCACGGTGTTCGAGCTCTGTGCCGCCGCGCCGGCAGTCTCGAAGACGCGCAGCGGCGCGCCGCCGCCGAGGGGCAGAATCGCCAGCTGGAAACGGCGTCCCTCCTCCGGGCCGAGACGAAAGAACCCGGCGATGCGCGTGCTGTCCGGTGATAACGCGACGCGCGCGTCGCTCGGTGGAAGATCGAGCTTCTTCTGTGGTCCTCCGTCCAACGGCACCACCACTTTCGTCGTGGACGCGGAGATCAGCACGAACCGCCCGTCCGGAGACATCACCGTCAGGCCGTCGATCTGCGGCAGACGTGCGACGACGCGACGCGCCGCTCCTGTCGTGGTCATCGTGTGAAGCTCGATGCGGTCGGCCATCTCGTACTGGTAGTAGACGGCGTCCTGCGCGGGCGTGATCGCGGGGAAGAACTCCGCACCGGGCAGCGCAGTGAGCTGCGTCCTCGTCCCGTTCAGGTCCATGGCCCAGATGTCTTCCGTGCCGCGCTCGTTCGACTGGAAGTACATCCGCCCATCGTTTCCGACGGAGAAGCCGTTGTCGGGGTGCGTGCGCAGCCGGTCATCCGTGACCGCCTGCACCGAGCCGGTGGCGACGTCGACGCGCTGTACGCCGGCGCGCTGGTAGCCCTGCGTGGCCACCATCGACTTGCCGTCGGCAGCGGCGGAGATCGTGCCGTACCAGCTCAGGTCCGAGGTCACGCGCCGCGCGACGCCGTCCGGATACGAGACGAGCCACACATGGTTGTCGCCCGGGGTCAGCTGCGCGGTCATGGCCACCGCGCTCATGTCCGGCAACCATTCCATGCGCGTGATGAAGAACCAGCGGTCGCGCCCGAACGGCCGCACCGTCTTGCCATCCGGCGAGACCAGGAGCAGCACTGAGTGCAGGCCGCCCGTCAGATCGCGATGCGCCGCGGCGATCCACTTCCCGTCGGGCGACCATGCCGGCTGGTCCGCGACATGGACGTAGCCGCGTCGAAGGAGCACGCGCTCGTTCGCGCCATCGGCGTCGGCGATCACCAGTTGCGACTCCTGCGGCATGCGGCGCACGAACGCGATCTGCTTTCCGCCGGGCGAGAACGTCACGCGGCCCTGGATGTCGCGAACGAGCTCGCGTGGCTCGCCTCCCAGCGTCGGAATCGACACCAGCGTGGCCACGTTCGAATCGCGCTTCTCGCGCCGTACGTAGATGTAATTCCCGTCGGGCGAGTAACGCGGATCGAGGTACTGCGTCTCCGATGCGGGCGGGAAGAGCTCCATCTCGCTGCCGGTGGCCAGCTGGCGGACGCGCAGGCTCGCCTTCTCGCGGTCGATGAGGTTGTACGCGAGGTAGCGGCCGTCCGGCGACAGCACTCCACTGGCCGCTTTCCCGTTCGACGTGATGCCGGTCAGTGTGACCGGGCGTTTGGTTTCGGCCGCCGTCGTCGTGGTCGTTGCGTTGCGGCGGGTCAGCGCCCAGGCGCCGAGGAGCGCCGATCCGATGATTGCGATCGCGGCGACGGTCCACGGGAGGCGGCTGCGCGGAACGCTGCGCGGCACGGCCGCGCCGGCGCCCGATCCCGGCGTGAGCTGGTCGTACTCGTCGACGAGATCGCGCAGCGTGTTCGCCAGATCCTTCATCGACTGGAACCGCTGCTCGCGGTCTTTGGCCAGGCAGCGGCGGATGATCCGTCGCAGTTCCGGAGGGACGCTCGGGTTGGCGTCCGTGATCGGGCGCGGATCGTCGTGAACCACGGCGTGCAGCACGTCGACGTACGACGCACCGGTGAAGGCGCGCGTGCCCGTGGCGATCTCGTACAGGATGCAGCCGAAGGAGAAGATGTCGCTCCGGGCGTCGACCTCGCCTCCTTCAGCCTGCTCGGGAGACATATAGCCGATCGTCCCCATCACCACGCCCTCGCGCGTCTCCGGGCGGACCTGCGTCGCCGTGGCGTCATCCGGCGAGGTGATCCGCGGTTCGGTCAGCTTGGCCAGACCGAAATCGAGCACCTTCGCGAAGCCGTCGCGCGTGACCATGATGTTGTCCGGCTTGAGGTCGCGGTGGATGATCCCTGCGGCGTGCGCCTTCGCCAGCGCGTCCGCCGCCTGTGCGGCATAGCCGAGGAGCGTCTTCAGATCGCGCGGAGAACGCTGTCGGATGCGCGCGTGCAGCGACTCGCCGTCGATGTACTCCATGGCGATGAAGTGCGCCTTCGCCCCATCCATCTCGGCCACGCCGATGTCGTGGATCACGACGATGTTCGGGTGGTTGAGCCCCGACGCGGCCTTCGCCTCCTGGACGAAGCGGCGGACGCGGTCCACGCTGGCGGTGACGTCGGAGGGGAGGACCTTGACTGCGACGTCGCGGTCGAGGTCGAGGTCTCGGGCGCGATACACCTCGCCCATGCCGCCGGCGCCGATCCGCTCGATGATCCGATATCGCCCGAGCGACGCGCCGACCCGCAGACTCTCCGCATCGGACCGGGTCACGCCCGGCAGTATAGAACCTGCCGGACGGGACTACGGATCACGCGCGTTACTGCCCCCCCGCCCGGCCCGTGGGCGGGGGGCATTCCCTCAGACTTGCACGGTAACGTACAGGACGCGGAGGCCGGCGATGCCGCCGATCAATGCGCCGGTCTCGGTCACGACGAACTGCTGCAGCTCATCCGGAAATTGTGGCGGGAGCTGCTCGATGGCGTTCTCGAACGCTTCTTCGAACGAGAAGGTGCTGGAGTAGCCCGTCGCGACGCCCACGGGGGCCTTCTTCGCCGCGGCTGCACCCTCGCGCTTCAGGGGCAGGTGTTGCACCTTGACGCTCATCGTTCCGTCCGCGGTCACGACGTCGATCTTGTCCGGCGTCGACCCGATGTTGAAGGTCGCTGCCTGGCGGTACAGCGTCACCACGTCCGGACAGGCGGTGCCGAACTCTCGCCATTCCACGATGAATGTCGGCGGCGGTTTGATCGTGAGCACGTGTTCGATCCGCACCCGGTAGCACGGCGTCGGCTTGTCGCCGCTGACGATGAGAACGAGATGACCGGCGATGGAGTACGCCTCGGCCTTCTTGACCCGGGCCAGTTCCCACGGTGATTTGACTTTGTCTGCCATGATTTTGTCCTCCTGCAGTACTTGTCTGACACCGCTGAAAAATTTCGGACTCCAGGGGTAGGGATTTGAATCCTTCCTACGTCGTCCGTGTGTCGACTCCCGCGAACATGGAATCTTCGTCGCCGTGAAGGTGAAGGCCGGCAGCTGACCGAGCTCCGCACGGCACTCGACGCCGCGCGCGCGGAGCTCGGTTTGCCGGCTCTCGTCTACACAACCTCCACCAACGTCAAAGCCGCTCAGGTGACGGAGGGCCGCAACGGGGTGCAGTAGCGGCGGCAGGGAGCGCACTCAGCCCTTCGAACGGTCTCTCTGCCCAAAAAAGTAGCGCAACGTCTCATCCCACATCGTTATCCTATTCGCATGAGCAGAACGATTGAAGCCGAGTACATCGCCGACGAGAATGTCCTCAAGCTGGCTGAGCCACTGGCTGGTGTACGCGACCACGGAAAAGTCCGCGTCACCATTGACGAGAGCGTACCGTCAGACCGCGGCGATTGGCCGACCCTGAGTGACGACGCGGGACGCGAGCTGGCACAGGCTGTTCGCGACGCTTTCGGGAGAGATAACCTTGCAATTTGAGCGGCTCGCCTTTGACGCGAACGCCGCCATTGACTCGCTTCGCCCCACGCGCCCGTTCCCGCTTCCGCTCAAGGCCGCCCGTCAGCTGTTCATGCCGCTATTTGTCCTCGCCGAGTTGCGCCTCGGTGCCGAACGTTCACGACAGACGGTCGAGAGCAATGCGATGGTTGATCAATTGCTGGAGCGTTGCCGAGTGATCAATGCGGATCCGGATACGATTCCGTACTACATCCACGTTCGAAATGAATTGGCCAAGGTCCGAACCTTGCCGCAGTCGCTGGAAAAACGCGAAGGCTTCGGTCATGACCTCTGGATCGCTGCGCTTTGCCTTCAGCATCAACTGCCGCTGCTCACCAATGATCGCCTGTTCGATCAGGTCACCGGCCTTCAAATCGTTCATTGGTAACGAGGCTGGGTACGCACGTGCAGCGATCGACAGATCTGAGCGTGGCAGCGCACGCAGAGGAGTGATGCGTGGGTAGCGAGAGCGGGAGCCGCGCCTTAGCCCGCTCCGTCCATGCTGATGATCGTGAACGGGCCTATCTGAATGAAATCAGGAGGCAGCGTCGCGCCGTTTGCCTCCAGCAGCAAGCGCAGCACTGCCCGTGAGGTTTGACGCCAGATCAGGTACGCCTGCTCTACGCCGTACCCAGGGAATTCCAAGTCCGGGTCGATGCACTGGAAGCGCTTGAACGTCCGCAGTGCAGAATCGCTTACGTAGTAGTACTCGTCGCAAAGAATCCCGCGCTCCTTCGCATCCTCGCCGAGGGCGTTGAAGAGCGCTGCAGCGAGATCGATATTGTCGCCGCCCTCGTAATCCATGGGCAGGGTGAGATCGGGACGCCTATTGAACGCTTCGTGCGGTTCGCGGTGACATGAACGGCAAAGAGTGATCCCGTTCCCGAACTCTAGCTGCATCTCCGGGATGAAGCTTTTCCGGATGATGTGATGAGCCGAGAGCCCGGAGGTCTCGTGGCAAACCACGCAACGCAGTCCGTCGCGGATACGAATGAACTCGCTCCACAGCCGGAGGCAATGTCGAAGGCTTCGATTCGCCTCGATCGCCGTCAGGAATCTCTCGAGGACGACATCGATCGCAGCACATGAGACGTTCAATCGTTCCTCCGGGTAGGGCGAGCAAACTTCCGATTGGCCATTGGTCACCCCGGTAAGCGATTAAGTGTAACGAACGGCGAGGCCTCTCGCGAGAGCCGCGCCGCCGGGGTTACGCCCCCCGCCGCGCAAGAGGTCGCCCGAATTCCGTGCCCCTTTATCTCTTGTTCGACTCGCCGCCACTTCCCACCCTTCCATCGCGTGTAGGTTCGCTTGTCGTGGTCGCACGCCCATGCGCCGTCACGTCGCTTGATCGCGTACGCCCTCGTCCTAGCGGCCAAGCGCCGCCATGTGACACTTGATCGCGAAGAGGCAGGCCATCCGCAAGCCCGCCAAGCCACTGCTCACTGCATCGTCACGTTGAGATTTCCCGGTGCCGTGACCTGAAGGATCTTCGTCTCGTATCCGTCCGCCGTGATCGTGAGGGTGTACTTCGCCGACGGCGAAAGGGAGAAGCGATAGGTCGTGCCGTCGACGCTCCGGTCGGGATCCGCGTAGACGAACGCGCCCCGATCGTCCTCTAGATCGAACCGCATCTGCAGCGGCGCGCCGCTCCGCGCGTCGGTCACGCGAACGTGCAGCTCGGCCGCGGGATCGAGGGCGAGGACGAGGGGTTGCCCGCTCTGCGCCGCCGCGGCTTTCGGCGCGTAGCCGGTAGCGGTGGCGTACACGTGCCACAATTCCTGAACGTCCCTCCGGAACCGCCCGCCCGCATCCGTCGTCCGTGTGTCGACTCCCGCGAACACGTGATCTTCGTCGCCGAAGGCGATCCGGGCATTGGCGATCGGCTGGCGCGTGGCGGCGTCGATGACGAGGCCCTCGATCGTCATCTGCTGCAGATCGAGATCGAGGCGAGCGCCGCCGCGCACTTCGCGCCGCACGAGGAACGTGGGAATCTGATGCGCCGATACGGTGATCTCGTACGTGCCTTCGACGGGCAGCATGACGTCATACATCCCGTCGCCTTTCGTCCCCGCGGTCATCGTCGAGTCGTCGGGCCCGGCGAAGAGGACCGACGCATCGGCGACCGGCTTGTGGTCGTACGTGACGCGGCCCGTCACGTGCACCTCGCCGCCGAACTGCAGGTCGACGCGCAGTTCTCCTCCGCCGGGCACGTCGACATGTTTCTCCGTCGACAGGCGATAGCTCTCCGCCGACGAGTCGATCCGCGCCCACAGGCGGACCAGTCCGGTCGGCGTGTTCTCCATCCGGTAATTTCCGGACTCGTCGATCGTGGCCTCGGCACCGTCGTTCGGCGTGTACGCCACCACCGTGCGGTGCACGATGTTGCCCGGGAGGTCGTGCGGAATGCCGCGGACCGTGCCGTAGATGACGCCGCGCGGCGTCGGGTTGAGCGCGAGGACGATCTCCTTGCGTGACGCCGGCTCGACGTTCTCGAGGACGGTCCGTCCTTCGGTCATAGTGGCGCTGACGGTGTACCGAGCATCGGCCAGGCCGGTGAGGGCGAAGCGCCCGTCCTCGTCTGTCGTCGTCTCCGCCTGACTCATGCCCGCGGCCGACGTGTCGGCGCGGACCGTCGCGCCGTACGCAGGCTTGCCTTCCAAGAGGACGATGCCTTGCAGGCCGAGTCCGCGCGAGAGGCGCACGTCGAGAACCAGCGCGCTTTGCGTTTCGATCGATTTCTGAAAAGGAAGGTACCCGTTCTTGCGCACGCTGAGCACCGCGGGCGTTCCGCGCTCCACGGCTTTGACCGCGAACGTGCCGTCTTCGTCCGTGATCCCCTGCAGCGGCAGGTCTTCCTTCTCCCGGGACACGCCGATGAACGCGTCCGCGACACCGTTTCCCGACTCATCGGCCACGCGGCCCGTGACGGTGATGCCGCGCGCGAGGCGGGCCTCGATGGCCGTCACCCGGCCTTTCTCGATCCGGAATTCCCTGGCCGGAGATGGCCGGTATTCCTCCGCGGCAAACTGCACCTGATAGCTCCCCACGGGCACGTCCATGTCGAACGTCCCTTCCTGAGGGGTCGCGAATCCCTGCATCGAAGCGCCGCCGCCGTTTGATTCGACGTTTGATTCAATGTTGAACGCGAGGTCGCCCATCGGTGCGCCGCTGTCCGCATCCACGATGTGTACGCGCAGCGTGCCCATCATCGGCAGGGCCACGTCGACATTGCCGGGGGCATCGACCTCCATCCTGCGGCTGAGCCATTCGTCATATTTCGAGAGGTCGAGTTGATGTTTGCCGGGCCCGAGGCCTTTGATCTCGAACGTTCCGTCGTCGCTGGTCACGACTTTCTGTGCGCTCTCGTCGACCGTGATCTCCACGCCCGCGATGTCGTCATCGCCGCGATGCACGCGGCCGCGGACGAGCGCTTCGCGTTCGAGGATGACGTCGATCTTCGGCGCGGACTGCACGTTCCATCGCCGCGCCTGGAAGTCCTCGGCCGCGGCATAGAAGTCATACGGGCCGGCCACCAGCCGAAGCGTGAGCTCGCCGGAGTCACTAACCGGAATGGCTTTTTCGGGAAGTGCCACCGCGCCTTTGGTCTCCGAGGCGGAGAGAAAGGCCAGGCGGGCCTTGCGGACGGGCTTTCCGCTGCGCTCCATGATGCGCACACGCACGTCGTCGAAGCGAGGCAGCGTGATGTCGACGCTTTGTCCGTTCGCGCCGATGGCAAACGCCTTCGAGCGGACGGGCGATTGCTGCGGGCCGATGACCACGACGCAGACCTCGGTGTCCGCGGGCCACTCCGGAGCGGGGAAGGCGAAGCGGCCGGCGGCATCCGTGCGCGGCGTGCTGTCGAGGAAAACGTCGAGCGGCGACGAGATTGTCTCGATGAGTTGTACACGCGTGCGGGCAACGGGCTTGCCGTCCGCGTCCACGACACGGCCACGGATGAACGGGCCGGACACGAGCTCGATCGTGGAAGTGCCTTCCCTGGCCTTAGTGAGATCGACGACGAGGGGATGCTCCTCGCCGGGAGGGAGAACCTTCCGCACCCGCGGCTCCAGCGACGGCGCGATGGACACGATCCAGGGTTGCGGCGCGAGGCCGTCGCGGCGGAACTCACCCTGCGCATTCGAGACCGCATAGACGGGCGTCACCAGCTCGTTGCCGTTGGGGTGAAACCAGACCGGCGCATTGGCGAGCGGCTTGCCGTCCAATCGCACGATCCCGCGGACGCTGCGATCGCCGTGCGGCGCATCCGGCGGCTTTTCCTCGCCGCCGTCATTCGCCCAGATGTTGATGGTGAGGTCATCCCCGGCCAGCGCATACAACTCCCTGCCGCTCGTCCGGATCTCGACGACGCCCTCGGGCAGGTCTTTCAGCACGAACGCGCCGTCTTGATCGGTCGTCCCCACGGCGAGCTTCGTCTCCGTGGTCGGGACATACGCGGACACCGGCGCGCCGGCGACGGCGTTGCCGTCCTTTCCATAAACCGCGCCGGTGATCTCGAGAGCATTCGCGGAGATCGCGGCCATCAGCGCGATCGGAAACACCGCGAGGCGCTTCATTCGGAACATGGCCTGTCCGTTAGACGTGTAAGGTTGTACGGATGTAACCAGAACACCGTCCCGTTTCCAGTGACGACCCTCACGTCGAAAGCAATCGTAGACTGGCTGTAGTGGACACTCTCTCCCTCACGCTCATCCTCCTCGCCGCGTTCGTGCACGTCATCCCGCACGTGCTGCTCAAGGGCGTGGAGGGGCGCGGCGCGTTTGTGTGGTGGATGCTTGCCGTCAACGCGGTCCTCTACGCGCCGGTGCTGCTTCTCGGTCCGGTTCCGGGCGCCGCGTGGCCGTTCATCCTCGCCAGTGGGGCCGCGGAGGCGGTCTACATCTTCACGCTGAGCCGCGCGTATGCGACCGGCGACGTCTCGGTCGTGTATCCGCTGGCGCGCGGGTCGTCGCCTGTGTTTCTTCTGGCGTTCGCGACATTCGTCCTGCGCGAGCGGATCACGATCGCCGGCGTGGCCGGAGTGGCGCTGATCGCGATCGGCATTCTGCTGGGAACGCGGATGCGATGGAACGGCTGGGCGTTGCTCTCCGGCGCCGCGATCGCAACGTACACGACGATCGACAAGGCTGCGTCGCCGCTCGTGCATCCACTGCCGTACATCTATCTCGTGCTCGTGGTGAATCTCGTGATCTACACACCGTTCATGCGCCTCGAAACGATCCGCGCGACGTGGAATGCAGCGCGCTGGCGCATCGTGATCGCTGCTGCCACCGCGCCGGTGGCGTACGCCCTCGTCCTCACGGCCATGCGCCGCGGCGCACTGGCCAGCTATGCGGGCGCGATTCGCGAGGTGAGCATCGTCGTGGCCGCGGTCGCGGGCGTGGTGATCCTTCACGATCGCGCCAGGACCGGGCGCGTGACCGGCGCGCTCGTGATCGTCGCCGGCGTGGTCGTCATCGCTCTAGGCGGATGACCGGCGCCGAGCACCGCCGCGACGCCCGCCACCGTTTGTTCACGGAGGCGTTCGCTTTCGTGCATTGCTCTCTGCGGCTCACTCGACCAACATTGCTGGTCATGCATGCCACAGCGAAAGTCATGACCTTCCAAGAATTCCGCGCCGCCTCGGTGGCTGCGGAGCCGATCCCCATCGCCGAGGTGGCGCGGCAGCAGCGCGCGTTCTTCCGCGATGCCGCCGTCGCCGAGCAGGCGGTCCGGCTGGCCCTGCTCAGCGTTCTCCAGTGGATCTCGTGGGATGCCAACGGCAGTGCAGGTTAACGGCGCAGTCGACGGTTGGCTGATGGCGCGTGCGGCCGGCCGCGTCGCCGAAATGGCGGCCCGGCGGCCGGACGGCAAAGACGCATTGCGCGCCATCGTTCGCGAATTCGAGGGAGACGTCGCACGCGACGCCGGTCTCCGGCGATCGGCGTTCCTCGACTGGTCGCGCGATGCGGCCGAAGCGTTCGGCGACGCCGATGCCGCGGCGGTGACGCATCCGATCCTGCATTCGCTCGTCGAAGGCATCAAGATCATCGACGACATCCAGGACGGCGAGGCGCGGTGTCTGGCGGCAGAGATCGGAGTCGCGCCCGCATTGAACGCCGCCCTGGGCGCGTTCGCACGCGCCCTCGACCTCACCGCCGATCTGCAGTGGCCCGACGCGTCGTGGCGCGCCGCGTTGTCCGCCATCGCCAGCGGCATCCGCGACACGGCGGCCGGCCAGCAACTCGAGGCCAGCGCGGACGGAACGTTCGAAACGTATTGGGAGATCGTCGACGCGAAATCGCCGCCGCTCGTGGCCACCGCCCTGGAGCTCGGCGCGCTGTCCGCAGGCGCCGGCGTCGAACGCGCCCGCGCCCTGAGCCGCATCGCCCGCCCGCTGGCGCGTCTGCTTCAGGTCGGCGACGACTGCAACGACGCCCTCGGCGACGGCGCAACCGACTGGCGCGCACCGCACCTGAACCTGCTCATGCTCTATTCGCTTTCCGGTCCGCGCGGCGCCGAACTGGCGACCCTCCTGCGCGGCGCCGCCGATCCCGCACGCCTGCGCGAAGCGCAGCTCTTTCTCCTCCGCGACGGCGCGCTGGCGTACGTGGTCCACGTGCAGCTCGCCCTCTTCGAAGAGCTCGACGCCACCATCCGATCGCTGGCCCTCCCGAACCCCGCGCCCTTCCAACGACTGCTGCAGCGCCAGCGCGAAGCCTCGGAGCGCCTGCTGCGCCAGTCCGGCGTCGACGAGGACCTCACGGCAAAGGTGATGGCGCACGCGTAAGCCGAGCAGACACCGAACGTTCCCCCCGTCATTCTGAGCGAGGCGGTGGGGCGGGCGTGAGCGAAAGAATCTCAAAATGCGTAGAACGTGGCACGGGCCACAATTTTCGTATTTTGAGATCCTTTCGCTCACTCACACCCACCCGCCGTGCGCTCAGGAGGACGGGAGTGGAAGAGGAGCGCGGGCTTGCGCCCGCGCTCCGTGAATCACCGCCTCACGGCGTGACGGTGAACGTAATCGTGTTGCTCCAGACGCCGTTCTGCAGCACCTGCGATGCACTGGTCGACGATCCAGCAATCACCGTGGCCACGACTTGCGTGTCGCTCCAGCTGACGATGGTGGCGTATTTGTTGGCCAGCCAGACCTTGCCACCGGCGCCCTGTGTGGTGCCGAAGCCGGTGCCGGTGAAGGTGACCTGGGTGCCGACCGGGCCGCTCGTGGGGGAGATGCTGGAGAGGACCGGGGTGATGACGGTGAAGGTGCCGTAGTTGTCCCAGACGCCGCCTTGCTGGACCTGGGCGGTGCCGGTCACGGCGCCGGAGGCGACGGTGGCCACGATCTGGGTGTCGCTCCAGCTGGTGATGCTGCCGGCGAGCTTGCTGCCGAGCCACACGCTGCCCGAGCCCTGCGTGGTGCCGAAGCCGGTGCCAGTGAGGGTGATGGAGTCGCCGGCGCGCGCGGTGGTGGGCGAGACGCTGGTGACGTCGGGCGTGATGATGGTGATGGCGACGGTGTTGCCCCAGACGCCGCTCTGCTGCACCTGCACGGTTCCGCTCACCGCGCCCGAGGCGACGACGGCCACGATCTGCGTGGCGCTCCAGCTGACGATGCTGGCGGCATACTTGCTGCCGAGCCACACGCTGCCGGAGCCCTGCGTCGAGCCGAAGTTGGTGCCGTTGATGGTGACCTGATCGCCGGCGCGTGCGGACGACGGCGAGATGCTGCTGATGGTGGGCGTGATGATGGTGAAGGCGATGGAGTTACTCCACGTACCGCCCTGCTGCACGATGGCGTTGCCGGAGGCCACGTTCGAGTCCACGGTGGCCACGATCTGCGTGTCGTTCCAGCTGGTGATGCTGCCGGCGAGTTTGTTGCCGAGCCAGACGCTGCCCGTGCCGCGCACGGCGCCGAAGCCGGTGCCGGTGAGCGTGACGGACGTTCCCGGAACGCCGCTGGTCGGATTGATGCTGCTGAGCGAGGGCGAGGCGGTGTTCGCGATCTTGCTCACCCACACGTCGACCCCGCCACCGTAGGTGGGCTGGATGGCGCTGCTGCTCGTGCCGGGGAACGCGCTACTGTCCGTGAAGCCGACCATGTAGAGGTTGCCCGAACTGTCGGCCACGGCGCCGAAGGCTTGATCCTCGTCAGTGCCGCCGAGGTAGGTCGACCAGGTCACGGCCGTGCCGGCGGAGTTGAGCTTCGCGGCTACCGCATCCACCGTGCCGCCGCCGTACGTGGACTGGAATGCGCTCGAGACCGGGAAGTCGGTGGAGTTGGTCATCCCGCCGACGTAGACGTTGCCCGAGCTGTCGATGCCCACACCGGCGGAGGCGTCGTAGTCGCTGCCGCCGAGGTAGGTCGACCAGGTGATGGCGGTGGCGGTCGAGTTCAGCTTCGTCACGTAGATGTCGTAGCTGCCTGCATTCGACGGCTGGGCCGAGCTGCCCGTCACGCCGGGCCAGGCGGTGGACTCCGTTTCACCGATCAGGTAGATGTTGCCTGATCCATCGCGCCGCATTTCCTGGAGCCACTCGTTGTTGCTGGTGCCGAAGTAGGTGGCGTAGAGGAGAGAGGTTCCGCCGGAATTGAGCTTGGCCACGAAGAGATCATCGCCGCCGGCGTTGGTCGACTGCAGCGAGCCGCCGGTCACGCCGGGAAAATCAGTCGAGCCGGTCACACCGGCCACCCAGGCGTTGCCGGAGCTGTCGGCAGCGATGCTTTGCCCGAATTCACCGCCGCTGCCGCCGAGAAACGTGGCATAGACCTTGGCGCCCGACGAGTCGATCTTCACGACGAAGGCATCGCCGTTCCCGTTGCTGCTCGGCTGCAGCGCACTCCCGTCGATGAAGGAAAGCGTGGACGAGCCGGTGGCGCTGACGACGTAGCAGTTGCCCGAGCTGTCGGCGGCGATGCCGTAGGCGATCTCGTCGCCGCTGCCGCCGAGGTACGTCGACCAGTCGATGGCATTGCCGGCGGCATTGATCCTGGTCGCAAATGCGTCGCGGTTGCTCCCCGTGCCGCCGAAGCTCGACTGGATCGACCCGCCGGTCACACCGGGGAAGTCGGTGGCGTTGGTGGCGCCGGTGATGTAGGCGTTGCCGGAAGAATCGACCGCGATGCCGAGGCCGTATTCGTTCCAGCCGTTGCCGCCGAGGAACGTCGAGTAGACGATCGCCGTGCCGGCGGCGTTGATCTTGGTGACGAAGACGTCCCAGTCATACGCTTTCGTGCCCTGGATGGGACTGGCGGTCGGGAAGTCCGTCGAGCCCGTAGCGCCCGTGACGTACGTGTTCCCGGAGCCGTCGACGGCGATGGCGTAGCCCAGGTCCTCGATGCTGCCGCCGAGATACGTGGACCATACCAGCACGGGATCGATGACCAGCGCGCGGCTGCGGTCGTAACGCCCGAGGACAAAGCCGACTTCGTTGCTTGCCCGCAGAGCGTAGCGTCCATCGATCGTCTGACGGCGGCCGTGCACCTCTTGATAGACATACGGACGCGGCTGGACGAGATCGCCCGCAGCCGTGCGCAGAATCAACTCCCCGTCCTTGCCGAGGGTCATCGATTCGGCGCCTTCGAAGGCCATGCGGATACGTCCCGGATTGGCCTTCGGCGCGATCACGAAGTCGTACTCGACCTGACGTTCGTTGCCGCGATAGAGAACGTCGATGCCGGGATAGACGCTCTGGTAACGGACCTGCGCGTAGTTCGCGATGTCCGTCCGCCACTGGCTCGCGTCATTGCCGCGGAAGTAATTCGTCTTCGTCGGGAGCAGGCTCTCGCCGACGACGCGCGGATTCCGGTTTCCGCCGGCCATCCGCCATCGGACGACGGCACTCTCGTCCTCCCCTCCCCGCAAGCTCAGCACGGCTTCCGACGGTGTGAGAAACAACGTGGACCGCTGCGTCCGGCTGACAAAGCGGACCGCTGGATCCACCTGTCCTGCATTGACCTGGAAGGTCAACGGCAGTTTGCCGAATCCCTCGGGCAGTTTGCCGTGCGCTGGTGCTTGCGATGCGGCGGCCGGAATGGCCACGGCGAGAAGGACTGCGACTACGAAGATAGACAGAGATCTTGCGGACATGTACGCCCTCCGTGAAACAAAGTCAGTTGTTAATTGGGGTTATTGGCCTGCTTCCGGGCAAACGAATGCCCCTCGCGGAGGCATTCCCGCGGGCGATCGCATGTCAGTTAATGACTCTAACGCGTGCGGGCATCAGTACAGTGGTCCGCGACGATAAGACTTGGTCATGTGTGGATCACCGCCACGCGGCTTTTCACCACAGAGACACAGAGACGCAGAGGGGGACGGAGGAGTCTTTTTGAAAGACCTCCGTCCCCCTCTGCGTCTCTGTGTCTCTGTGGTGAAGCCTTCGGTGCAATCAGCGCCCATGAGATTCTTCGCACCGCGCGCCGAAAAGGGAGATGAGTAGTACAGCGCGGCATTAGCCGCAACCACGTATTGCGAGGCTGCATCGCTCGTCATGTGTCGATTCCCAAGGCGATGAACCGCAGCGAGCGTGAAAAGTAGTAAGCGATCGTGAACAGCACCGCTGCAGATGCGAAGACGAACAGAGCACCGCCGCGCGCAGTCTCTTGCCGCTCCGAAACGGGGGCACGAGGGGCGGTGACGATGATGGTGATCAGGCAGGAAAGGGCCGCCGCGTAGCTGGCATATCGGAGCAGGTCGGCCGGAGCCTGGGCAAACGTATGTCCGGGCGCGACCAGCCAGTTCGCTGCACAGATTTCACCCGCCACGAAGACACCGGCCAAGACGTCGACGAAGGCGATCCAGCGGATTTCGGTCGCTGATTCGGATGAGGAACGGGCCGGCCGAACAATCAACAGCCCGGACAGAAACAGGGTGACGCCCGCGCCGAGTAGAAGAGGGAACTGGGCTTCCGCGCATCCTACGGCAGCAGCGCCCTTCCCCCAGCCACCCAACGACATGCCTTTCGCAACGCGTGAGAGTCCCGTGAAGACAACGGCGAGATTGGCGACGACCGGCAGCAGGCAGACTACGGCCGGGTAGCGGCTTCGACGGGCCAGCCAGACACCAAGCGGGATGAAGAGCAGCGTGCCGAGAACGGCAAGCTTGAACCACAGTGGGTAGGTTACGTGAACGACCTGGAACTCGACTTCCATACCTTCCATTCGCTGCACCCTACGGTTGGACACCGCGTGGACGCGAAACGCTGCCCGCGTGGAGAGGTTGTCGACAGTTTGCTGGAACGTTTCTGGCATCCCACGCAGCCGACGCAAGCGACCGCCGCACGCCACTGTGCGTCGCAACGAAAGGAGGCTGCTATGTCCTGAGCAACGGACAGCCCGCTCCTCTCCCCTCTCCGGAATCGTGGACCACAATGGAGGTTCTCATGCGAAGGCTATTGTCTTGCGCCTTCTGGACCGCGGCTCTGCTCATCGTCGCAGGCAGTGCACAGGCGCAAATCGATTGCGACGATTGTAATCCCTACTACTCGTACTGTTCCGAAACGTGTGTACGCTGTCTTCATCCCAGTCAGGACGGCTGCGCCGAATACGACACGGAATACCTGACCTGCGCCGATATCCTCGGCGCGAACTGTCTCCAGGACAATTGCTACCCGAGCTGGCAGACCACCGACCGCACGTCCATCGGCTTCTATGGCGAGACCGTGTACGGCTGGGCCTGGCAAGGCGGTCAATGGTGGCCTACGTTCGCCTGTAAGCACCACACCGTCGACCGCGTGACGGTCAGCGACGTCAATGAGTGCAATCTCAATCCATACTGGCAGTCCTACCAGTACTGCGACGACTACGTCGACTATCACAGTCCGTACTACACGACGCACATCCCCGATTGTTGTGCGTATCCCGCTTACTGCAATGACTGGCATTCCTGCTTCTGAGGTGCACGATGCGACGTTCCCTGCTGGCAGTTCTCATTCTCACGCTCACAGTGGCCATCCATGCCGGTGAAAAGCCTCGGCCCGCCGCGGCGGTCGGCGATGCGGTCATTACGGACGACGACCTCAATCGCGCCATCGGCAACAGGCTCCTGAAGATCCGCACGGAGGAGTACAACATCCGCAGAAATGTCCTGGAGACGCTCATCGAAGAACGGCTGCTGGCGGCGGAGGCCGCGCGCCGGCACATCACCCTGGACGAACTGGTGAAGAGCGAGGTCGAAGCGCGCGTGGCCGCGCCTGACCTTTCCGAGATCGAGCCGTTCTACGAAGCGTCGAAACAACGGTTCGGCAGCCTGACGCCCGAAGAGGCCATGGAGCAGATCGCCCAGAACATGCGCGCTCAGTCGATCGCGAAGCGGCGCACGGAGTTTGTGGCCTCTCTTCGCAGCGCGGCGGCCGTGAAGGTGCTGCTCGAGCCGCCGCGCGCGGCCGTGCAGGCAACCGGCCCGTCGCGCGGTTCGGCCGATGCGGCCGTGACCATCGTGGAGTTCTCCGACTTCGAGTGTCCGTTCTGCAGCCGCGCCGTGGCCACGATCAAGAAGGTCGAAGAGACCTACGGCGACAAGGTGCGCATCTTCTATCGCGACTTCCCGCTGGAGAGTCACCGCGGGGCCGTGCATGCCGCGGAAGCGGCGCACTGCGCGGGCGAGCAGGAGCAGTTCTGGCCGATGCACGACAAGCTCTACTCGAAGCAGGGCGGCGTGTCCGACGCGGACATCCGCAAGTACGCCGGCGACCTCGGGCTCGACGCGGAGCAGTTCAACACGTGCCTGCAATCGGGCAAGTTCACCGCCACCTGGAAAGCGTCTCAGGCGGAAGGAACACGCGTGGGCGTCGTCAGCACGCCGACCTTCTTCGTCAACGGGCGCATGGTTCCCGGAGCGGCGCCGTTCGAGCACTTCGCGCGCATCATCGACGAAGAGCTCGCACGAGCGGACACCAGACAGGTGATCACCGCGTCCCGCTAGTTTCACGTTGTGGCGCCGCCGTCCGGCGGCGCCACGCACGCTTCATCACGCCTCCGGCATCCTTCGCACCAGAAATCAGGGCCTTCGTCCCAAATCCGTCACCCGCCTCATCGTTCCGGCCTAGATTCACGGGCTCAGGAGGTGTGACGTGAAGCTATGCAGGCTGCTCGCAGTTCTGTTGCTCGCCGTTCCCGTGTTCGCCACCGTCGTCGATCCCGGCCCACGTGGCGGGGGCGCCGCCGCAGGGGGGTCGTACGAGTCGGTCTACGCCGACTACCCGCCCACGATCCTCGATTTCTTCAACCAGGGCCTGACGGTGTTCCAGGAGGAGGAGGACGTCGAGGGCGGCCTCGGCCCGCGCTTCAACGCGCTCAGTTGTGCGAGTTGTCACGCCCATCCCGCGGTGGGCGGCAGTAGTCCGAGCGTGAATCCGCAAGTGGCCGCCGCATCCGCGGACGGCGCGACCAACACCGTTCCGTCGTTCATCACCAGCAGCGGTCCCGTCCTCGAGGCGCGCTTCATCTACTTCACCGACGGCAGCGGCGATCCGATCACCACGCAGCCGAACGGCGGGGTCATGCCCCTCTACACGATCGCCGGCCGCAGCGATGCCGACACCTGCACGACGACGTACATCCAGCAGCCGGATTTCGCCACGAACCTGGCGAACGACAACATCAGCTTCCGCATCCCCACGCCCCTCTTCGGCCTGGGCCTGGTCGAGAACATCGACGACTCCGCGTTGCAGACCGTGCTGACGCAGCACTACACCGGCCCGTACTACGTCGGCGGGACCTTCAACCGCAGCCCGAACGACGGCACGATCAGCCGGTTCGGATGGAAGGCGCAGAACAAGTCGCTGGAGCTCTTCTCCGGCGAGGCCTACAACGTGGAGCAGGGCGTCACCAACGAGCTGTTCACGCAGGAACGCCCGTCGCCGGAAGAGAACCAGGATCAGGGACCCGGCCTGGCCCAGCAATGCCGGCTCAATGCGACGCCCGAGGACCACACGAACATCGCTGCCGTTTCGTATCCGGAGCAGACGCCGAGCGACGTGACGATGTTCGCCATCTTCATGCGCCTGCTCGCGCCGCCCGTCGAGCAGCCCGGGAACCCGGTCACGAACCCGAACTACAGCCGCGTTCTCAGCGGCGAGACCATCTTCATCGACATCGGCTGCAACTCGTGCCACCGCACCAGCTTCATCACCGAGGAGTCGACGATCACGCCCGATATGAGCAGCACCGGCGTGCGCCTGTTCAGCGATCTGGAGATCCACCACATGGGCACCGGCCTGGCCGACAACATCCAGCAGGGCAACGCCGGCGGCGATCAGTTCCGCACCGCGCCCCTATGGGGCCTCGGACAGCGCCTGTTCTTCCTCCACGACGGCCGCGCCACCACCCTCATGGCCGCCATCGAAGCGCATCAGTCGACCGGCTCCGACGCCAACCCGGTCATCCTCAACTACGCCGCACTGACCGACACCCAGAAGCAGGACCTCATCTACTACCTCCGATCGCTGTAGGGAGACCGATTCGATGCAGCTCCTCATCATGATGCTGTTGCTGTCGGCGGTAAATCCTGCAGTCAGCCCTGCAGGCAGCCCTGCAGTAAGCAGCGTCCCGAAGAACCAGATCCTGGTGAAAGGAGCGGTGCCGAGCGCGAGCGACCCCTCGACACCCGTCCCGGAAACGGGACGCATCGCCGACGGACGGTATCGCAACGCCTACTTCGGTCTCGCGTATCCGATCCCCGCCGGCTGGACCGAACAGCCGGCGGGACCTCCCCCATCCGATGCCGGCGGCTACGTCCTGACCCAGTTCGCCTCGCTGGACGGCCAGCGCGTAAAGGCCCACGTACTGGTCACCGCGCAGGACCTCTTCTTCATCCCCTTCGCCGCCGCCAGCGCCAAAGACGTCGCAGCAAAGACGCGCAGCGCCATTGCCGAGCGGTACGAGCTCGAGAAAGGCCCGGACGAAGTCACCATCGCCGGCCGCACCTTCTCCCGGCTCGCATACAAAGCATCGCCCGCCTCCGGCCTGCGCTGGCGCATGTTCACCACCGAAGCACGGTGCCACGCGCTGACCTTCACCTTCACCGGCACCGACACCAAACTCCTCGACGAGGCAGAGAAAGTACTCAGCGACCTGCGCATCGACAACAACGCACCGGCCTGCGTCAACGACTACGCCCGCGACCACGTCGTGGCCAAGACGACCCCGGCACTCACCCAGCGCTACAACACCATCCCCGTGCGCGTGATCATCGACGCCGAGGGAAAAGTCCGCCACATCCACCTCCTCAGCGCCTTCCCCGAACAATCGCAGGCGGTCCTGACCGCCCTGCGCGAATGGAGGTTCAAACCGTACATGGTCGATGGGAGGGCGGTGGAGGTGGAGACGGGGATGGTGTTCGGGCTGCCGCGGCTCGTCGTGCGGTGAGGAGCGATTGCCGCAGGTTCATCGACAGGTAGCGAGCCCGGCTTTCGGATCCGCGCCGAGGGCACACAGCAGGCGGACACTGTCGTCGAAGCCCGCCTGCGCCGCGAACATGATCGGCGTGCCCCGCTAGCTTCAGAAGAAGCACTACTTGCCATCCCACTCTGCCGAGCCAATACTTGCGATGCTCCATGGCCAACTATTACGACTTTTTCTTCAGCTTTGCATCAGCGGACTGGAAGAAAGGGATGAAGGACGACCTCCAGGTGTTCTTCACCCATCTCGAGGACAAGCTGCAGAGCTTCGGCTTCCCTGGCAAAGCCTTCTTCGCGGCCGAGGATATTAAACGCGGACAACAATGGAAAAACGAGCTCAGCGAGGCACTTCGGGCGAGCCGGGTAATCGTTCCTCTGTATTCACCCAATTACTTCAAAAGTGTGTGGTGCGGACGCGAGTGGGAAGTGTTCTGGCAGCGCCAGCAGGAGAATCACATGTCGCCACCGCCGGACGTGCAAGCGCCGGACGTCATCCTGCCGGTGATCTGGACCGCAGACTTCCTCGACCTTCCTTCTCGCGTGCCGCAAGTCCAGTACAAATCGGCTGTCGGTGACTCGAAGGTGTACATGGACCGCGGGCTCGGATACCTGATGCAGTCGCCGAAAAAGCATCCAGGGCAATACGACGACTTCGTGTACCGGTTCGCCAAGGAGTTAGGAACGATGGTGCGCGATCAAGGCGCCGCGAAAATGCGCACCATGCCTGACTACGACAAGCTGGACCTGCCGTTCCCCGCAAACTACAAACGTGGGCTCGGCTACGTGCGATACGTTTTCCTCGCCGGCCGTCGAGACGAGATGCTGAACCTCCGCGCTACGCACGACTGTTACGGCACGTTCGAGAACCGTCACGACTGGCGGCCCAGCTTTCCCGACATCAACCGTCCGGTCGGCGAGCTCGCAAGAGCCGTGGCAGCGGAAAATGGCAAGGAACACGAGTTCGTCGAACCAAGTGCGGCGGTGGAGCTGTTGAAGACGATGCGCGATGCCAGAGAACTGAACAACGTGATCGCCGTGGTGGTGGATCCGTGGAGCCTGAGCCTCCACGCGTTGAAGGACTTCGCCGTCAAGTTCGACACAGAGGCCTTCCCTACGTCGGGAGTGGTCGTGACCTGGAATGAGAAAGACGGAGAGACGCCGGCGCAATTGCCGCTCCTCAAGAATCATCTCGCGGATCATTTCCGAGGCCGCGTCGCCCGCAACGAGTATTACAACGAAGAAGTGCGGACGCCGGAGGAACTGCGTGACGCACTCATCGCGATCTTCAATGTGGCGCAGGAGCGGCTCGTCGAAGGAGGCCAGCTCGCAGCCGTGGCGGCCGGCGGCAATACAGCGCAGCCGCTGTTGAGCGTTGCGCCATGAGCGAGCCGGCACGCCGCGGAACGGTCATCACCTTCTACTCGTACAAAGGAGGGACGGGACGCTCGATGGCGCTCGCGAACCTCGCCTGGATGCTGGCCATATCGGGCAAGCGTGTCCTCGCGATCGACTGGGATCTCGAAGCGCCAGGATTGCACCGCTACTTTCATCCGTTCCTGAGCGACCCCGAGCTGACGGCGACAGAAGGTGTCGTGGACTTCGTCATCCGGTTCATCGAGGAAGCCTCGGCACGCCAGACCGACGAGTCGTTGGACGAGTACTGGTACCTGCCGTACACGCGCATTGGTCACTACGCGTGCTCGATCGACTATGCGTTTCCGAACGCCGGGCTGCTGGACTTCATCCCCGCCGGGAAACAGGGAGAGGCGTATGCGGCGCGCGTGAACTCACTCAATTGGAAACACTTCTACGAGAAGCTCGGCGGCTGGTCGGTCATCGACCACATGCACCAGCAATTGCGGTCCGAGTACGACTTCATCCTCATCGACAGCCGCACCGGCGTGAGCGATACGTCGGGCATTTGCACGGTGCAGATGCCCGACACGGTCGTGGTCTGCTTCACGCTGAATTTCCAGAGCATCGCAGGCGCTTCCGCGGCTGCTCGCTCGATCGTCGACCAACGCGAGCGGCTGGGAATCCCGGTGAAGGTGCTTCCGGTGCCGACGCGCGTCGAGATGACCGCGGAGTTGGTGAAGTACGAACAAGTGAGCGCCTATGCGCTCCGCCGTTTCTTGTCCTCGCCCGCGCAAAAAGAGGCGCTGGCCGGGACGGACGAGCGGGTGTACTGGGACCACGTGGCCGTGCCGTACGTCAGCTTCTACGGGTTCGAGGAGCAGCTGGCCTGGTTCCTCGATCGGCACCAACTGAGCAGCGTGCTCGCGTCCACGATAAGGCTTGCGAAGTACGCCGCCGGCGTTATCGCCGTCGATCTTCCAGGCCCGAGCGACCGCGAGCGCGACGAGGTCATCGAGCAGTACGCGGCCGTATGGGCCGAGCGATTACGCGATGATCGCGACGTCGATTACTCGCGGGTATGCTTTGTCTTGATGCCGTTCGGACGGAAGTCAGTCACCAACTCTTCCGGGAACAGCCGAGAAGTCGATTTCGATTCGATCTACGAGAGGATCTTCGAGCCGGCCATTCGGGCGGTGCGGCTGCCGGAAGGCGGGACGCTGGACCCGCGGCGCTCCGATAAGGAGTTCCTCCATGGGGACATCACCCAGCTGATGTTCGAGGCTCTGGAGTCTTCGCGCCTGGTGCTCGCCGACATCACCGGCCTCAATCCGAACGTGCTCTACGAGCTCGGTGTGCGGCATCGTGTGCAGCAGGCCGGAACCGTGATCTTCCGCCAGCCCGACACCCGCAATCCCTTCGACATGAGCACGACCCTTACCTTCCCGTACGAGTACGAGAGCGAGGAGCAGATTCAGGAATCGAGAATACTCGTCACGCGCACGCTCGAGCAGTCTCTCAGCCAGATGCGTCTCGACAGTCCCGTGCGGCTGTCCGTCCACATCGACTCGAAGGCGCGGAAGTCGTTGCCAACATCAGCCGGATTGCTTGCGGCGGAAAACGCGCTTCGTGTCGGAGACCTCCGGCGCGCAATCGCCGAGTACCGCGCCGTCCTGCGCCTCGACCCGTCGAACGCCACCATCCGGCTCAAGCTCGGGCTCCTACTGAAGGATCAGGGCGCGTGGCGCGAGGCCCTCGAGCAATTCGACGAGGCGGTATACGCCGCACCAGAGTACAGCGAAGCGTGGCGCGAAAAGGGAGTCGCCGAACACAAGGTGTTCGGGCGGTCCCTCTCACGCGGCGGGTTACCGGACGGCGAAGCGTCGCTCAGGCGTGCCATCGATCTCAATCCGATGGATTTCGACGCTTGGGCCTCCTTGGGTGGTGTCCTCAAGCGTGCTCTGCGCATGGACGAGGCGATCGACGCATATGAGCGGGCAACAGACCTCTCGCTAGGACAACCGTACCCGCTATTGAACCTGATCACGCTTCGCGCGCTCCGCAAAGGCTCACACGAACTCGACGCTAATCTCCGCGTGATGTTGGAACGAGCGGCGCGCTCGCTGCGTGCTCAGGTGGAGAGCAATCCCCCCAGCAATACACCCTGGAGCTTCTTCGACCTCGCCCAGATCCGGATGTTCATCGGCGATCCGATCAACGCCATGAAATACGCGGAGCGCGGAATCGAGTATTCGGACGCTGCCTGGCAGGTGGACAGTCTTCTCCAGCCCTTGAGAGACCTCAACGACCGAGGTGTTCTGTTGCCAGGACTTCCGGAGATGATCAGGATGCTTCGCGAACGCGCCAGCTATTTCGGTACGCGGTGAGCACGTCACGAACACGACGTACAGCGCTCTCGGCTGCAGCATCCGCACGATGAACAAGATCCCACAGAATGTCGAACGCGATCGCGATCGCGTTCGAACGCATTCCACACCATCACCGCGAAGACCTCCACCGACCAGAAGGGTCAGAACATCGAGCAACCGTCAGGCGGCGAGGATCAGAAGGGCGTCTGCTCGGGGTCGGGTCTTCGTTGTCCGGTGGTCGACCCAACTCGGTGGGTTACGGCACGAGGGTGCCCGCCCACCACAACTGCGCGCAAAGTCCTGTGGTCATAGCTTCGCTTTTCTGCGAAGATGTCACGCCCGAGACCACGGGCTCCTTCCTATGATTCACGCGTGAAGACGAACGCCGCGCGCCTCCTCGACTCCCTCGGTATCGCTTACGAAGTGCGCGAGTACGAAGTCGATCCCGAGGACCTGGCGGCGGAGAGCGTGGCGCGCAAGGTGGGACTGCCGCCGGAGCAGGTTTTCAAGACGCTCGTCGCGCGCGGGGACAAGCATGGCGTCTCGTTCGCGGTCGTGCCCGGGGATCAGCAGCTCGATCTCAAGGCGCTCGCTCAGCTCACGGGCGACAAGAAGATCGACACCGTGGCGCTGAAGGAAGTGCAGCCGCTCACCGGCTACATCCGCGGCGGTGTGACCGCGCTGGCGGCGAAGAAGAGCTATCCGGTATTCGCGGACGAGACGATGGAGCTGTTCGACGTGATCTCGGTCTCGGCCGGCGTGCGCGGCGCGCAGCTGATCCTCTCGCCCGCGGACTACTTTCGGGCCACGAACGCAAAGGTCGGCCCGATCGCGAAGGAGAAGTGATCCGGTAGTTCAGAGGAAGCCCGCGCGCAGGCGCTCGTTCAGCGCGAGAGCGCGGCGGCGGGACGCCGCGGGGCCAGCCGGCGGGACGCCGGCGTTCCGCTGGTGACTCGCGAGAGCGCGGCGGTTCCTCGCAGCAGCGTCGGCATGCGGGACTGTGTTCCCGGGTACGCGCTCTTATGCCGCGACCGCTCCCCCGTCAGGCGCAATGACGGCGTCGCGACGCGCCGCGTCGCCTTCCGGTGGCGCACCGGCGGCGAGGTGCCGCGTTCGAGTTGCGTTGCGTGAGGCGCAGTGTCGGCGCCGGCTCGCCGCACCTCGGTTCATCGCCGGCACGCCTGTGTCCCGGCCTGACGCGGCTGTGTTCCTCCCGCGACACCGGTGTGTTCATGGCGCGGAGACACTGCGCCAAGGCGTGACGCACGTGTGTCGCGCCCGCGACACACGTGTGTTTCGGCGTGTTTCGGGCCCGACAACACGACGGCGCGGCCGGCGCGCAGGTGTGTCGCGCCCGCGACACAGGTGCGTTTTCGCGTGACACATGTGCGTTTCGGCGTGACGCACGTGTGTTTCGGCGAAACACACCGATACGACCGCAAGAAGACGACGACCTCCCTGACAACGCAACTTGACCGACACCCGGCGGTGGCGAGACGCGACGTAAACGGGAGGGCCCGTCAAAGCACGCTGCGGATCTTTGCCGCGAGACGCACGCCCGCCTGCTGGAGACGTTGTTCCACCTTCGGCTGGAACTTCGTTTGATACGCCGCCTTCAGCGTCCGCGTCGGCCCTTCCCACGCGCACCATTCGTTTCCGTCCTGATCGGTCTCGAGCTCGCAGTAGTCTGTCTCCGCGTCGATGGTGATGTCGTACGACTCCTGCGCCCACGCAAGCTCGTCGGACTGCAGCCACGGAGCGACGTCGTCCGGCAGCGTGTTCTTCAGGCGATCGGCGTACTCCTCCCACTCCTCGCCTTCCGCCGTTCGCGCCACCCAGATGATGCCCCCGTCCCACACCGCATGCAGATGATCGGACGGGTAGTAGCTGCCGCGGATGTCGTTGATCTCGTTGCCACCGGTGTCGTCCTCGTAGCTGATGTGCAGCGGCTGATGAACGTCGCCAACCCAGTGCCCGAGGAGGAGGAGCGCCTGTCCGCGCTGCCACTCAGGGCGTCCTGTGTCCTTGGCCGCCGCCGCATGCTGGCTGATGCCGCGCAGCACGCAGTTGTCCGCGCAGTCGGTGGCCTCGATCGTCTTGGTGTCGCGCGCCACGTTGAGGAAGTGCCACTTCTTGAACTGCCGGAAGTACTTCCATTTTTTTGCGACGTTCTGTCCTTTGGAGTTCGTGCGCGCGATGTCCGCAAACACACAGCCCTCGGAGAAGTCGTCGTAGGGCTGCTGGCGGTTCGGCGGCGTGTACGCCTTCATCAGCCGGTCGAGCTCGTTCTGCTCCTGCGGATCGAGCAGCGAGTACGCAATGTGGCAGACGATGCGATGACCTTCGGCACTCCAGCCGAACGCAGGCGCCGCGTGCGCGCACACCAGAACCAGAGTCACGAACATGAGCTTGCGCATGGTTACTCTCCCCTCATGGGAGTGACATGCGCTCTCGTTTCCCTACCTTCGCGGCTGCAGCGCCGGCCGGGTGTCAGCCGGTACGCCGCGCGCTGCGCCACCTGCTCGCATACGGCAGCGCGAACAGGTACAGGCCACTGAACAGGAGCAACGCCAGCGGGAGCAGCGGGGCGTAGGTGACCCAGGGCGGAGGCGTCCTTTTGGCCATGACGACGAAGTTGGCGATGACCGTCAGCGTGAAGGCGATGGACAGCCAGCGGTGGGTCTGCCGGATCCAGTGGTTCCAGTTCAAATGCAACCTCCTCTGATAGTGGTTATGCGATCGTGGCGAGCAGGTCGGCGAGCTTCCCGCCCATCATCTTCCAGCCGTATCGGGCGCCGCTGAGGTTCTGTTTCTGGTCCGGTTTGAAGCCGGACTGCACGAGGGAGAGGCCGGTGCCTGATTCCGTGGGCGTGAGGGTGAAGGTGACGATGGTGTCGAGGGCCATGTCGCCGACGACCCAGGTGTAGCTGAGCTTCCGGTGCGGTTCGATCTCGAGGACGCGGCAGTTCACGGTGCCGTCCCACCCGGGGTATGGCTGGGTCCTGAATGTGAAGGCAGCTCCGGGCTCGAGCGCGAGCCCGGCGACGGGCAGGAGCCACTCGGTGAGCAGCGCGGGGTCGGTAAGCGCGCGCCATACCTTCTCCGGCGGATGGTGCAGATCGAATTCGAAGGTGAGGGATTCGGTCTGCGATGGGGCGGTCTTGTCGATGACGCTCATTCGTCCATTTTCTCCAGCAATTTTTCCAGGCGGTCGACGCGGTCGGTCCAGAACGCGCGGTAGTGGGCGATCCAGTCGATGAGCGGCTTCATCCCCCGCGGCTCGACCCGGTAGTAGACACAGCGCCCCTCGCGCCGGCCGTTCACGAGGCCTGCGTCTTTCAACGCGGCGAGGTGCTGTGAGACCGCCGGCTGGGAGATGTCGAAGCGCGCCGTGAGGTCTTTCACCGCCGCTTCGCCCCGCGTGAGCAGCTCGAAGATGGCCCGGCGGCTGGGGTCCGCCAGCGCCTGGAAGATCACGGTTTCGGCGGCGGCCGTGTGCATGCTTGATATATAAGCTTACGCTTATGCGTTGTCAAGACTGACCCGAGGCACCGCAACGAGTCAGCGGGCGGTGATGGGTATGGTCATGGCCACGACGAATTCGCCGGCGGTGTGAAGGAACTGCAGCTGGTGGTCGTTCTTGAACAGGCATTGCAGGCGGCTGCGGGTGTTGGCCAGGCCGAGGCCGCGGGCGTTGGTAAGGTCGTGGGCGTTGGCGCCGGGGCCGTTGTCGCGCACTTCCAGGCGCAGGACGTGTTCGTGGCGATGGACGGAGACGGTGACGGTTCCTCCCTCGGGGCGGTCGATGACGCCGTGGAGGATGGCGTTTTCGACGAGCGGCTGCAGGATGAGCGACGGGACCGGGAGGTCCCACGCTTCCGGGTCGACGATGATCCGGGTGGTCAGCCGGTCGGGGAAGCGCACTTTCTGCAGCGTAAGGTATGACTCGAGGAAGGCCACTTCGGACGAGACCGGGATGGAGGTCTGCTGGCCGAGGTCGTGGGAGCTCCGGAGCAGTGCCTCCAGGGTGAAGACGGTGGTGGCAGCCTGCTCGCGGTCCCGGGTCAGGAGGGCCGCGGCGGCGTTGAGGGTGTTGAAGAGGAAGTGCGGCTCCATTTCGGCCTGGAGCAACTGCAGCTGCGCCCGGGAGAGCTCGTTCTCGATCCCGATTTCCCGGATGCGGCGGGCCACGTTCTCGCGCCGCGCGAGCAGCAGGGTGGCCACGGTGACGACGCCCGCCCCCATGAGGAAATGCGGATGGAAGGTGGCCGCCGCGATGGCGAAGAACTCGTCCGGGGGCAACGGCGCACCGTCGACGATGACGGAGCTCCATGCGTCGAACAGGGCATGGGCGACGGCGAAGAGCAGGACCGGCACGACCAGTTTCAGGACCGGCCGGACGATGTAGCCCCGGCGGACGGGCGTCCGTGCCACCGCGTAGAGGAGGAACGGAGTGAGGAGGGCGGAAATGAAGGTGCTCACCAGTAAGGAGAACACCTCAGTCACGAGATCGCCGGTGTTGGAAAAACCCATGGCGTGGTTCTGCGTGGCGAAGAAAACGCCCGCCAGGGCCCACGCCGCCACGATGGCCACGGCCATGCCGGCGAGCGGACGGAGTGAAGCCAGTACAGTCGAAACGGACCGAGTTGCGCCGATGTCCGCTTGCGTTCCGGCGCGCGCGGGAATGGCTTCGTCATTCAGCACCGAACAGCTCCTCGAGGCGCGAACGGTAGGTCGGCCCGATCGGGACTTTCTCGCCGGTGGTGAGAACGATGAACGTTCCCCGATCGTCGTTGGCCACGAGCTTTACGATCCGGTCGACGTTGACCACCGCGGAACGGTGCACGCGGATGAAGGCCGAGGGGTCGAGCGCGTCGGCGATGCTCTGCAGCGATTCCCGCACCAGATGCCCAACGCCGCCGGTGTGCAACCGCGAGTAGTTTCCTTCGGCCCCGACCCAGTCGAGGTCCGCGGCCTTCACGAAAATGATCTCGCCGCGCCGCTTGACGGCAAACCGCTCGCGGGGCCGGGTCCCACGGGGTGTGTCGTGCGATGGTTGGGCGTCAGAAGACTGAGTGCTGATGAGACGCCGGGCACGATCCAGAGCGCGGTCGAAACGCTTCTGGTCGAACGGTTTCACGAGATAGTCGGCCGCGGCCAGATCGAAGGCCTGGAGCGCGAACTCGGGATAGGCGGTGAGAAAAATCACGGCCGGTCTCGACGACGCGGGGATCTCCGCGAGTGACGTCATGCCGCTTCCGCCGGCCAGGCGGATGTCGAGGAGCAGGAGCGCCGGCGCCGTCTCCCGCACGAGCACGAGCAGCTCCGCCGCCGTGGCGCACTCCCCTGCCAGCGCAATGTCCTGGTGCGTCTCGAGCATCTGCTTGACGCGCTCGCGCGCCAGCGGCTCGTCGTCGGCGATGACGGTGGAGATCACGAGGCCACAACTCCCGAGGCCTCGGCACCTGAGGCAATCGGAAAATCGATGCGGGTGGTGTGGAACGGGCCGCGCGTGACGGACTCGAAGCGCGCCGCCGCCAGAAACGTCTTCACGCGCTCGCGCACGCGCGACAGCTCCGTCCGAGGACGCACCTGCGCGTCGTCCTCGACCTCCAGCTTCAGCATGTTCCCTTCCAGCCGGCCGCGGAGAGTGATGCGCAACGGCTCCGAGCCGGCGTCGTTCGTGGCGTCGTCCGTGCCGTCGTCAATCGCCTCGTTGAGCAACGGCTGCAGCATCATCAGCGGCACTTCCGCGCCGAGGAGCGACTCGTCGAACTCGTACCGGCTCTCGATCCGCCGTCCCGACAGGACTTCGCAAAAGCTGAGATAGCGGTCGAGCAGATCGAGCTCTCCTTCGAGCGTGGTGCGGCTCTGCCGCGCCAGAGCCAGGACGCGGCGGAGGAGATCGCTGAGCCCCACGATCAGCGCGTCCGAGGAGGGATCGTTCCGGCGGATGCGCCTGCCGATGGTGTGCAGGGCACGCATCAGAAACTCCGGCTGCAACCGGGTGTGGAGCTCGTCCAGTCTCGCCCGGACCAGTGTGGCGGACAGCGCGGCCGCGTGCGTCTCGCGCTCCTTCGACTCGTTCCACAGGCAAACCAGGCGGGTGACCGCGAGGATGACCAGGATGGTCAGGACGTTGCCGTGGAAACGGGCACCGATCGGCAGTTCGCTCAGCGACACCCGGAGGACGCCATCGTCCCAGAGGGCCATTACCACGCCGCCGAGAACGATCCGCGCCAATGCCAGAAGCGGAACACTGACCAGAAGGAGCAGGGCGTCACGAATCGCGTGCCGCTGGAAGGAGAGACGTTCTCCGACCGCCACTACGATCGGTGTAAACACCGCCCACACCAGGTCGTAGGAGAGCACGTCTCCGAAGAGGTAAAACAGCTTCGGGTCCCAGCCGAGTACCAGGCCGATCCGGTAGGCCTGGCTGGCGGTGAAGAGCGCGTCCGCGACCCACACGGCGATGTATCCGAACGCGATTCTGGTGAGCCGGCTCAGATCCGGTGTCGCGGGCATTTCATCCGCAGTCATCTCGGAATGGTGCAGGCCTGACGTGGAGCCATGCAAGCTCGTTCGTCATCGAAAAACCACGGTTCGTCCCAATTTCTACGATTGCACCTTGGCCAGCAGTGCTTCCAGTTTTTCGAGCTGGTCGTCCATCGTCTCGACCATCCACGGCGCTGGAGCGGTCTTACCCAGCTCTTCGCGCAGCTGCGCCGCTTCGTCTTTCTGGCCGCTGCCCGCGAGCGCCTCGGCCAGGGAGGCCTGCACCCAGAACGTTTCCTCCGCGTCGACCTTCCCTTCGTCGTCCCTGATCCCCGCGGCGAGCATCTTCCGCGTGATCTCGGCCACGCGGCGCCGGATACGCCTGGCCTGGACTACATCGGCCGTGGCCTCCTGCGGATCTGCGGCGTTCGCGGCGCGGACGTTCAGGACGAACGCGAGATTGATCCCGTTGTAGTGATCGTTCTTGACGTAGAAGCCCTTCTCGTACGCCCAGATCGACTCGTCGAGAGCGGCGGTGTCGTTGGTCAGCTCGTACAGACGCTTGTGCACCGCACCCCAGAGCCCGAGGGTCTCGGGATCGGTGGAGGTATGCGGATGCAGCTCCTCGAGAATCGTTTTGGCTGCGTTCAGCGCCGCCACCGGATCGGGCTTCTTGCTCTTGTACGTCGCCAGCGCGAGCTGCTGCTGAAAGTATGGATCATCCGGGCGCTTCTCGATCAGCTTCTTCAGCGAGCGCGCGGCGGAGCTCCACTCCGACTCCTTCTTCGCTTCCTGGAACATCTCCATCAGTTCGGCGATGCTGCTCGCGTCGCCCGCCGGGACAGCGGCTGCGGCAAAGGCAACGGGCTGAGCTGCCGGCTGCGCCGGCTCGGCAACGGCTGCCTCGGCTGCCGCTTCGAGGATCGGCGCGACGCCGGCGTTCCAGGCCCGCAGTTGCGGCAGGAAGCTATAGACCGGGCTGTCCACTTCGGGCTGATCGAGCAGCTTTTGGATGGCGGCCTTGAGCTCATCGCGCACGATCTCGGCATGCTCGGCGTCGATGCCCGTGCCCAGGTGCTCGTAGGGGCGGATGACGATATGGGAGAGATCGAACGGAAACTTGAACTGCGACTCGGCCATGATGATGGTCGTGTGCGGCCGCAGGGCGTGCCGCACGCCGAGCTCGTAGATGGCATTCGGATTGGCGGTGGAGAGGTCGGCCACGACGATGTCCGCCTCGAGCAGCAGCTGGTACATCGGCGTGTCGATCAGGCCGGCGTGCTTGACTTCATCCGCGCGGATGCACTCCAGCCCCGCCTCCTCCACCGCCTTCTTGATGATGATGCGGTAGGTCTTGTCGAGATTGAGCTTGCGGCCGGTGGCGAGGTCCGTCTTCTCCCCGAAGCCCATGACAACGAAGCATTTCTTTTTGTCAGCCATGATGGATGCACCCAATGTAGGGCAAGGGAAGGCATTCCGTCCACTGGACCATCGCGGTTCAAACAGGATGTGTGGCGGGACGACCCCCCGTCATCCTGAGCGAGGAGGCTGGGCGGGTGTGAGCGAAAGGATCTCAAACAACGAAAACCATGGCCTGTGCCACGGTTTGCGCATTTAGAGATCCTTTCGCTCATTCACACCCACCCGCCCTGCGCTCAGGATGACGGGGGGAGTCAGAACGTTGCAATGGCGCGGATGCGTTCTCGCAGCTCTTCGATGTGGAGCCGCTTGATGTTCGTGCCCGCGTCGAGCGGGGTGTCGGTGTAGGCGGGTCCTTCGAGATGCATACGTAGTTGTGTGATGTGCACGGCGCGGATGACGGTGAGCGCCGGATCGGTCCATGCCGGTGCGGAGAGGCCGGCGACGAGTCGCAGGGTCTCGGCGGCTTCGCGCAGTTCGAGGACGTGCTGCGCCTTCACCGGCGTCGACTGGACGACGATGGTGTCGTCGGTGAAGGTGGTGCGCAGATAGCCGAACGCGTTCGGCTTCGTGTGCGCCGGTCCCCAGGACGGAGTGAGCTCGATCGACACGGCACCTGCCGCGTGCGCGGGTGTGGTCACGATGATCTCGCTCGTGCCGTTGCTGAAGGCCCATGTGGCTGTGACTCCTCCGACGGTGACCGACGTCAGTCCGGCGAACGTGCCGGTGAGCGTGATCTGCTGGCCGCCGGAGGTGCGGCCAGCCGACGGCGTGACCGTGGCGATCTGCAGTGCCACCGGTGCCACGCGGACGAAGTGCGCGACGGACGGGACGCCGTTCGCTTTGACGATGAACAGCATGTAGTCGCCGGGCGGACATAGGTTCGCGGTGGCGGGTGCCGTCACGTTGAGAGTGTTGCCGCTCGGCGTGAAGGTGAGCGTGTTGATGCGCTGGCTTTCGTTGAACGCATGCGTCACCGAGGCAACGCGGATCCAGCGGACCGCGCCGATGGTTGCCGCATCGGGAGTGCCGACCGCGAACGCCTGGCCGTAGGTGACCGTGGCCGGAGCGGACGTGATCGTGGGACGCGCTCCCTGGAACAGATACGGCGGCGAGTAGATCTCCGCATTCGGCTGCGATCCATCCGCCGGGTTGGGATGTCCCCCGCCGGCGATGAGCACGCGGCCGTCGGGGAGCAGCAGCGCGTTCGAGTGATATCCGCGGTATCGACTGTGCGCGGCCATCGGCGTCCATGTTTCGCTGACCGGATTCCACAGCTCGGCGTACAGGACCTTGCCGCCCGAATCGTCGTGTCCGGCCGTGCTGCTGCCTCCCGTCACGAGCACCGTGCTGTCGGGCAGGAGGGTGGTGTTGTGATGGCGGCGGCCGATCGACATCGGCGCGACGCTGCGCCAGGCAGGCGTTGCGTCGCCAAGGTCGATCACTTCGGCGGTGGCGCTGGGGAGATTGATGGGAACCAGCTCATTCACATCGCGCGGATTGCCCCCCACGATGAGCACTTTGCCCTGGCCGTACATCACCGACGATCCGTAATCACGATAGAGCAGACCACTGCCGGCCACATCGCTCCAACTGCCTGTGCCGGACGTGTCGAGATAACGCGCCGTCTGCTGCGGGCCGGCCATGAAGACTTTGCCGTTCGGCGCAACGTACGCGTACGGGTAGAAGTCGGGCCAGCCGGGCAGGTTGCCGGTGAACATGGCCGTGGTCAGATTGCGCCAGGTGTTGGTCGCGGACTGCCACACCTGCGGCAGTGGATTGATGTCGTTGTAGTTGTTCCGCGTGCCGGCCAGGACGAGCACGTCGCCGTTCGGAAGCGTCGTGTTCGTCGGATACCAGCGTCCTTCATTCATGTCCGGCAATGCCGTCCAGCTGTCCGCCACCGGATCGTAAATGCTGGCGTGGGCCACGCCGACAAAGTTGTGAATATGGCCGCCGGTGACGAGCAGGCGCCCGTCGGCCGTCCACGTATGGCCGCTGCAGAAGATGTCCCATGCCGGCGCGGCCAGCGTGGTCACGACGGCCGGAACGGCCGGATCCCACAGGCGCGGGGTGGCATCGCTGGCAGGATTCACGTCGCCGTTCCGGTCCCAGAACATCACCTTTCCCGGCGGCACCAGGTGCATGTGAATCGGAACGACCGGCCAGTCGATCACCGGGCCCCACGATCCGGCCAGTTGCGGATCGTCGTCATCGACGATCGTCACCGTCACCGTGGATGGCGTGCCCAGGGTCGCGCCGCCGGTGGGCGCGCTCAGTTGCAGTTGGAAGGTCTCGTTCGATTCGACGTCAGGATCGTTGACGCCCGGCACGCGGATGGTGCGGCTCACTTCCCCATCGGCGAAGGTGAGCGTTCCGGACGTCGCTGTGTAATCCGATCCGGCCATAGCGGTGTCGTTGACGGTGGCATACGCGACCGACACACTGCCGTCGCTGCCGTTGCTGCGCGTCACGGTGAGCACCGACGGCCCGCTCTCCCCGACCGTGTGCACGGACACCGTGAACGCAAGCTCGCCCGGAGGTCCGGCCTCCCCAACGACGATGTCGATCAGCTCCGCGTCGCCGAGCGCCGGCGCGCTCTGCGTGGCGATGAACCGGATTCCTGAATAGGTCCCGGGCGTGGAAGGGACCCAATGAAAATTGGCGCCGTCGAACGTCGCGCCTGCCGGAAGGCTCTGCGCGGAGATGGTGACGCCGTCTCCTTCGAAATCTCCTGCCGTGACGGTGAAGTCGATGGCCTGTCCGGGGGTGCCGCTCTTGTTCCCGATTGCGGCGAGCACGGGTGAGCGATTCGTCGTCGACGTCGCGGCCGGCTGCGCGGTGGCCACCTGCGTTCCGGACTGGTCCAGGAGATCGGCGTCCCAGAGGAAGCCGTTGTAATTGCCGACATCGGTCAGGCGGGCGTCGACGATGATGCCCGAAGCGTTGTTGCCGCTGGTGTTGTCGATGCTGAACGTGGCGTTGCACCACATCGTCGTCAACGCCGCGCAGCCGCAATTGAATGCGCCGGTCTGCGTCTCGAGCAGATGCACGCGCACGGTATAGACCTGCGTGCCGAGGCCGGAGTACTGCAGGATCACCAGCGGCGAGTACTTGCGGTCGACAGTCGAGTCACGCGGCAGGGTGACCGGGACTTCCAGGAACGCAATGCCGGCCGCGGTCGCCTGGTGCACAACACAGAAGGCAGCGAGGACAGCAAGGGTCAGGACCCGGAATCGACTACACGTAGCCTGATTTTAAGCCGTAATGAATCCTTGCGGGAAGCCAGCAGGAATGGCAACCCATCTCCACAGGACAGCTTCCTCGAACTAGGTGTCCACTCCCCCGTCATCCTGAACGAGGGGGCTGGGCGGGTGTGAGTGAAAGGATCTCAAACGACGAAAAACATGGCCTGTGCCACGGTTTGCGCATTTAGAGATCCTTTCGCTCACTCACACCCACCCGCCCTACGCTCAGGATGACGGGGTGGTCACGAATCCGTGCTACGGGTTCATGGAGGAGCGATTCGCCGTGCACAGAGACGCTTGCGCGACCTGCGTCGGAAGTTGCGCCAGGACTTCAGCGGGCAGCGGATGGGCGTCGCGGCGCACGCTCGCGCACCCGCTGCTGATGAGCGCGGGGGCGTTCCAGGTCAGCGTTCGCACGCTTCTTCCACCGTCGACGACGCGGAGCGAAGTGTCATCGAGCCAGGCCGCGCCGGCGATCGGCCAGGGGCTGTAGAGGTGCGCGATGCGCGTTCCGGCGCGGTCGAAGACATGGACGGCGCGCATCTCCTGCAGCACGGGCATCGAGGCGCGGGGTGCCAGAGCTCCGGGCGTGGCGGCAAAGAAGGTATTCGAGTCGCGGGCGAAGGCGATGACGTGCGGCTGTCCGTCTGCGAGGCGGCTGCGCGTCTGCGCGCCCGTGCGCAGGTCGACGAGCACGACTTCATTCGTCAGCCCCACCGCCGCCAGCGTCTCATCGGGCGAGAACGCCACGACGAAACGCTCCCACGGTTGCTGCTTCTCTTGATAGATCTTCTGTCCGGACGCGGAGTAGATGGTGACTTGCTCCAGGGTGAGGGCCAGGAATGACGCCCGCGGCGAGAGCGCGACTCGCGGCGAGAAGACGACGCCCGCCTTGTCCGGCTCAACCGGGAGCTCGCGGCTCGTTCCGCGGCCCACGTCCACCAGTACCACGCGTGTTGTCTCGAGCGGCCCCCCGTCGCCCAGGAGGACCGCGGCGGATCGTTCGTCGCCGCTGAAGGCGCAGGCGATGATCCGCTCGGCGTCCTTGCGTCCGAGCCCCGGCGCCGGCGGCGGCGTGCGGCCGGTGAGATCGACGAACCGCAGAGCGTCCGCGTCGACGATCGCGGCGTACGTGCCGCGTGCGCTGACCGAGAGGAGCAACTGGTGTCCGGCCTGGATCAATTTCCACGGATCGACGGCGTAGACCTCGTGTCCACGCGATGTCTTGCCGGCGGCGATGCGGCCATCGGCACTGAGCATCTCCAGCCTCAGGTCGTCCGGTTGCGTGTCGTCCCTCCGCACGCGCAGCAGTTGCACTTCGGCGCCGTTTCGCGTGACGGCGAATGCGCCACTGGCGGACACGTCGAATGCCCCCATCTGGACGGACGCAAGCTCCTGCCCCGTCACGACATCCCATGCGTGCATCCGTCCCACGGATGCGGCAAAGATGGTGCTGCCGTCGCGGGCCATGCGCACATCGGTATCGAAACCGATCGATGGAGTGATGGTCTTGCTCCATGGACGATCGATCGCGTTCAGGGACACGCGCGTCACGTTCGAACCCGCGAGGGCCGCCGCGACGGAGCCATCCGCAGAGACATCGATGGAAAGGCCCGATCCGACCGCGGTGAACTTCTTCTGCCGCGCTCCCCCGCCGCCGGCAAGAGGAATGTCGAATACGTGCGTCTGCGAGCCGTCTGTGGCCGTGATCAGCACGCGATCGCCGAGGATCGTCGCGTCAAGGACCCCGTCGTCGAGCGTCGTTCGTACTTTCGTGGACCGGTCGACGATCACGAACTTCATCTCTTCGGCTTCGGATGCGCGGGAGACCCCCACGACCCACTTCGCGCTGGCGTCGAGCGCGCGGATGCGCTCGTGACGCTCCGCCGGAGCACCCGACGGATGAAACAAGAGCGCCGAAGCCGAGGTAGCGTAGACGTCGCTGAACGGATTGGCCTTCACAGTGGCCACGATCGATGTGCCGTCACGCGTGAAGAAGAACCGGTTGGTGGACATGGACGTTTCGCCGAGGAGCTTCGCTCGAGCGCCGGTGCCCTCGCGTTTCACGTCCTGCAGCGAAACGATCATCACCGCCCGGTTCTGGCGCTCGCCGGGCGCGGTGAACGCAAACAGCGACTCGCCGTCATTGAACGCGACCCAGGACTGTCGGTCGTCGCCCAGCCGCGGGAGATCGGTTCCGGCGAGCCAGGCCGTCTTGTGCTCCCAGCGCAAACCGTCATCGCGATCGTCAAGCCGTACGCTGTCTCGCGTTGCGGCGGCGTACCATCGTCCCGAGGCCGAGACGGCAACGTCATCGACCGCGCTCTCGAACTGATGCGTGGCCACGGCCTCCGGAATGAGCGCCCCGAGGCGCTGCACGAGCTCGATCGCCTCCGGTGTCGTGCCGTGCCGCAACGATTCGAGTGCGGTCAGCAGCGGCGCGCGGACTGGCATGTCCGCATCGCCGGCCAGCTCGACCGCGCGGTTCGCGAACTGCCTGGCCGTGGCGATGTCGCGTTGCTTCGTGGCCTCGGCCGCCGCGATCTCGCGTTCCGCCACCGCCTGCGCGCGCGCGATCACTGCTTCTGCGCGTTCGGTCTCGGCCTCATCCCGCGCGGTCACGGCCTCATCCCGCGCACTGAAGGCAGCCTTGCGCTCGGTCACCGCCTGGACCAGCTCACCCTTTGCCACACCGAGGTCCTTGTTGACCCGATCGAGATTCCGGGCCGTCTCGTCGCGCACTTTCTCGATCTCCGTCAACTGCTTTAGGGCCACGTCGATGCGCGCCTCCGTCCGGCGCAACCACCATCCCACCGTCAGGGCGGTCACGGCCAGGACGATCGCGGAGGTGAAGACGATCCGGCGCCTCACGACCATGAGCCGTGTGTGCACGAACGCGCGAGCCACATCCGCCACCGCCGCGTCGCTGGCACCGGCCGCGATGTCGTCCTCGATCACCGCCAGGCCGGGCATGAGCGATCTTCCCACCGCGCCATCGCCGACCAGGAGCAGCGTTCCCTTCGTCGGGAGGAAGCAGTCGATCTCCTGCCGGATCGCGTTCGAGGCCCCCGCCCCCTGCGAGCAGACCAACGCCATCATGGACGCGTTGCGCAGGTGCGCCTTCAGCGGTTCGGGAAGCTCCACGCCCGGTTGCGAACCGAGCCGGTCGAAGTAGTACGTGAACCCGCGCTTTTCGAGTTTCTCCGCAAGCGCCACCGCATACCTGGCCCCGTCGACGCGCGCGTAGGAGATGAAGATGTCCTCGCCCGTCAACAGGCGCACCAGGGAGCGCAGCCTCCGGCGGAACGGGATCATTCGGAGATGGTACGCCTGCCCCTGCGATCTGCGGCCGGCCAGTCCATCAACCTGGTGCCGGCGCCGCGGCGGCGGCGCCGGCTGTGTGCTATTGCGACATCTTCTTCAGGGTCTCGAGCGACAGTTCTCGCAGGCTCGCGTCTTTTTCCTGCTCGCTCAGGTGTGCGATCTGGGCGCGGAGCTCGGCGCTGGCGTCGGCGGGTACGGACTGCAGGGCCAGTTTGCGCACGCCGCGGTCTTCGTCGGCCAGGAGAGGCAGGAGCAGATCGCTCGCCGCCGGTCCCTGGAGAAGCCGGGCCGCCCAGGCTGCAGCCACGCGTACGGCGGGCTCACGGCGGCGAGCGGCCGCGCGCAGGACCTCCGCCGCTCCGTCACCGTCGATCACACCGGCCAGGTGGGCCGCTTTCGAGGCGAGCCCAAGGTCGCCTTTGGCGACGATCTGCGCCAGATGGGGTAACGCCTCGGACCCGAGCTCCGCCGCCGCGGTCTTGTAATCGGGCTCCTCGGCATTGAGAAAGGATTGAACTTCGGCCATGGTTACGGACATGTGCATTCTCCTCATCAGATGTCTTCGGTCAGGGGGCTGTTGTCCATGGTGACCCCTTCGGCGGCGATCAGGTCGGGCGGCAACTGTACGATCGTGCCGGTTCCGCAGCCGGTCATGAGCCGGATCGGAGCGGCACCGGCCGGCGGACAAGTCTCGGGCGACAGGTGATTCAGCCCCAGCACGTGGCCCACTTCATGTGCGAGGGTCCATCGGGTCGCACCCATCGTCACGATCGCGCCGGGACGCCCGTTGGGATGAGCGGCACAACCGTTGACCGGGTTGTCCGGAGTCGCTCGCACGAAGTAGATGACCAGATCGTCGGAGTCCGCGTTGTCGCGGTTCGAGAACAGCTGGTCCTGCTCGGGGGTCGTCCGTCCCCTCACGCATCCACCGATGTCGGTGTCGACCAGGTCGGGCAGACTGAGGTTCTGCTGCGATGCCACGTCGACGAAGATGCCCACGGTGTCATAGACCTGCTGCATCGACTGCACCATCTGAGGGATGGCCACGGTGGGACCGGGATTCGAAACGGCGGCGTCGCGCTCGGCCGCGGACGTCGTATAGAAATGGTCGCCGTTCTGATGCGCCAGCCGGAACAAGGGAGTCGTGCCGCCTCCGGCCCCCGGAAATACATGGCAGGCGACACCCTCGTCGACATAGCCGAAGCTGGCGATGGCCAGGTCCCGTTCCGGCACGGAGGTGGTGTAGAGATGATCGCCGACCGCGGGACGCATCAGCCGCAGCAGAGGCATGGTTCCCGTTCTCGCGTCGGTGAAGACGTGGCATTGCACGCCTTCATTGATGTAGCCGAGGTTGGCGATGGCCTGGTCGCGCTCCGCTGCTGAAGTCGTGTAGAAGTGATGGCCGGTGCCGGGGTTCATCAAACGGAAAAACGGCGATGTGAAGGCCGCCGGGGCAGGAAATACGTGGCATGCAATTCCCTCGAACACGTAGTTCTGGATCACTTTGAGGTGCAGGCGGACGCGGGCCCCGCGCGCCTTGAGCAATCGAAACAAAGACGCCCGGTTGGCCCCGTCGGCGCCGAAGACATGGCAGGCCACCCCTTCCGAGACGTAGCCGAAACTGGCAATGGCGTTGTCTCTTTCGGCCGCCGACGTCGTATAGAAATGATCGCCATTTCCCAAAAGCCGGAACAGCGGAGTCGTGCCGGCGGAGGCCGTGGGGAAGACGTCGCAGGCCACCCCTTCCGAGACGTAGCCGAAACTGGCGATGGCGTTGTCTCGCTCGGCCGCCGACGTCGTGTAAAGATGATCACCGTTGCCAGGGTCGACCAGCCGGAAAAACGGTGTAGTTCCGGGCTGGCCTGCAATCGGCGTCCAGCCTGCAATCCCCTCGAAGACGTAGCCGAAGCTCGCGACGGCGCCGTCACGCTCGGCCGCCGAAGCCGTGTAGAAATGGTCACCCAGTGGTCTCATGGACACCCCCTTCGTCGTTCGTAATCTCTGGCAGACCGACCTGCCACACGAGATTGGTCTGGCACGAACGCGAAATTTCGGGTGAGCCGTCTGGAGTATATTTTTCGCATGGTCCAGGACTCGGCCAATGGAGCGCGGTCGGATCGTCGGCGCAAGCCGCGACTGCAGCTCACGCGGTCGCTCATCGCCCGCTACGGTGCGCAGGGCGTGGTCATCGTCGACATCCACGACCTCGGCGCGCGCATCGAGCATTTCGCGCCGCTGCATCCCGGCAAGTCCGCCGCGCTGGTCTTCGACTGGCAGTCGAAACGGATCGAGACGCCGGCGACGGTGGTGGGGTGCCGCGTGCACCGTTTCGCGGACGGAAAATTCGGCGGCACGGTGTATCAGTCGGGCCTCTCGTTCACGGACCCGTCGGCCGAGGCGCTGCAGGCGCTGCGCGAGTTGATGAAGACGGCGATGGCGCGCTCCATGGCCGAACAGGTTGCAAACCTCCGCGGACTCGGACCGGTGAGCGAGCGCCGGATGCCGGTGTTCCGCTCCTCGGGCATGGTTGCCGGCGAGGGCGTCGACAAGACGCAGGTGACGGAGCGCCGCGCCCCGATCGTGCGCGCGCATTCGGGCTATGTCCGATGCACGCTTCGCGACCGGCGATGGCAGAAACGCTGGACACGCGATCCGCACCCGCCGGAGGAAGGCTTCACCGTCCTGGCCACCGAGGCGCGCGAGCAGATCGACATGCTGTGCGAGGACTACCGCCGTACGGACGCCGAGACGCGCCAGTTGATCCGCCTGCTGGCGCGCATCACCGTCGAGGACTCCGCGCCGTAACGGGCTAGTGTCCAGCTCGCCGATCTGACCGGTGTCGAGCGCATCGAGGCCGGACATTTCGCCGAGGCGGTGCAGTACCGGGCGCTGGATCGCGCGTACTTCCGATGACGGCAATGAGGAGGTGCTACACTCGGGCAGTAAATCCCAAAAACGCAGGGTTCCCGGGATTCTCCCATGAGCGATCCGGTCAAGGTGTTCGTCAGTTATAGCCACAAGGACTCCAAGTACCTTGAAGATGACTCGCTGTTCGGGTTCATCCGCCGCGGCCTGGAAAAGGACGGCGCGAAGTTCTGGTTCGATAAGGGCCTGACCGCGGGCGAGCAGTGGCACGATGAGATCCGCACGCAGCTCGAGCAGGCCGATATCGCCCTGATCCTGGTCAGCCAGAGCTTCCTCGATTCCGAGTACTGCACGAACGTCGAGGTCAAAAACTTCGTCGAGCGCAGCAAGGCCCACAGCCTGACGATCGTGCCGGTGATCCTCTCGCCCTGCGACTGGAAGCGCCACGACTGGCTGTGCAGCACGCAGCAGCTCCCGGGCGGCGGGAAGAACATCGAGCAGCACTACGAAAAGGACGGCGACCGCCTGGGCCTGTTCCTCGAGATTCGCGAGGCGCTGCTCACGCACGTCATGCGCGTGCGGGAGAAGAAGGTCGTCGCGGCCGCGCCCGAGCCGGCCAGGCGGGCGATGGTCGGCGAGCAGCGGCAGGTCACCGCGCTGGCGTGCGAGCTGACCGCCGCCGGCGGCGCGAAGGCGATCGATCCCGCGGAGCTGATGCGCATCCTGCCGGACTACCGCTCGGGCGCGGCCGAGATCATCCGCCGTCTCGACGGCCACGTCGCCCAGCGGCAGGGCAAGCGCATCCTGGCGTACTTCGGCTGCCCGCGCGTGCACGAGGACGACGCCCAGCGCGCCGTGGTCGCCGCGCGCGACCTTCTCGAGCTGGCCAGGAGCCTCGACGGCGGCAAGCAGGGCATGAAGATCGCCATCCACACCGGCTCGATGGTGCTTTCGGCCATCGCCGACGATGACGTGCCCGATCTCGTCGGCGACGTGCCCGATCTCGTCGGCGAGGTGTTGAACGCGACGCCCGCGAATCGCATCCACCTCACCCCGGCCACGCACGAGCTGATCGAGAAGCAGTTCGTCTGCGAGGCGATCGGGGACGTGTTCGCGCTCCAGGGTGCCGAGGCCGAGCAGCCGGTGGCCAAGCACGTCTTCGTGGCGCGCGACCAGGAGCTGAACATGCTCCGCCAGAGCTGGGATCTGGCCAGCGAGGGCGACGGCCAGGTGGTGCTGATCCGCGGCGAGGCCGGTCTGGGCAAGTCGCGGCTGCTGCAGGAGCTGCGCAGCAGCGTATCCGACGGCGCGACGGTCTGGCTCGAGTGCCGCTGCTCGCCGTATCACCAGAACACCGAGCTCTATCCGCTCATCGACCTCCTGCAGCGCGTGCTCGCGAACGAGAAGCAGTACCCGCAGCCGACGATGCCCGAGCGCCTCGAGGCGTTGCTCCGCCAGCGCGAGATGCCGCTCGAGACGAACGTGCCCTGCTCTCGTCGCTGCTCTCGCTGCCGCTGCGGCCGGGCTACGCGCCGGTGAATCTCAGCCCCGAGGCGAAAAAGAAGAAGACCCTCGGCGCGATTCTCGAGCTGATCCTGCGGCTCGCGGCCAAACAGCCCCCCGTGCTGCTGGTGGTCGAGGATCTGCACTGGATCGACGCCTCGACGGTGAGCTTCCTCGATCAGCTCATCGAGACGCAGGCCACCGCGCCGCTGCTCACGCTGCTCACGTTCCGGCCGGAGTTCGAGGCGCCCTGGAAACAGCTCTCCCATCTCTCCGAGCTCCCCCTGCGCCGCCTCGGCTCGAAGGAAGCCGGCAAGCTGATCGCGCGGCTGACCGAGGGCAAGCCGCTGCCGCCGGAGGTCGTGCAGGAGCTGATCGAGAAGGCGGACGGCGTGCCGCTGTTCGCCGAGGAGCTGACCAAGATGGTGGTTGAGTCCGAGGCCGTCGCCGGGGGGCAGACCCTGGCCGTGCCGGCCACGCTCAAAGGCTCGCTGATGGCCCGGCTGGACCGGCTCGACACGGCCAAAGACATCGCCCAGATCGCGTCGGTGATCGGCCGCGAGTTCTACAGCGCGCTTCTGTCGCAGGCGGCACCGGTGGACGAGGAGACGCTCGAGCGCGATCTCGACCGGCTGCTCGAGAGCGAGATCATCCTCCGCCGCGGCCTGCCGTCGGAAGGCCTGTATCTGTTCAAGCACGCGCTCATCCAGCAGGCCGCGTACGACTCGATCCTCACCAGCGACGCGCGCGAGCTGCATCGCCGGATCGCAGAGGGGACGGAGGCGAAGTTCCCGGAGCTTGTCGAGCGGCAGCCCGAGATCGTGGCCTTCCACTTCGAGCACGCCGGCGTGCCGGAGAAGGCCATCGACTATCGCGAGCGCGCGGCCGAGCGGTCGCTCAAGAACTCCGCGAATCCGGAGGCGATCGCTTCCATCTGAAAAAATGCCTGGACCTGCTCCAGGCGCTGCCGGCAGGCGCCGATCGCGACCGCCGCGAGATGCGCGTGCGGACGAATCTGGCGCTGCCCCTGATCGCCACGAAGGGCTACGCGGCCGACGAGGTGGACGAGACGCTGAGGCGCGCCAAGGAGTTATGCGCCGAGGTCGGCGACCACGAGGAGCTGTTCCGCACGATCCGGCTGCACTGGACGTTTCAAATGATAAGCGGCGATCACCGCAATGCCCTGGAGGCGGCCAGACAGATCGTGGCCATGGCCGAGAGCGAGGGCGCACCGCACCAACAGCTCGAGGCCCACCGCGTCCTCGGATCGAGCTTGTTCTCCATGGGCCGCATGGAGGAAGCCCGCGAACATTTCGCGCATGCGCTGGCGCTCTACGACCGGGAGCGCGATCGCGGGAACATGCTGATCTATGGTATGGATCCCGCGGTCGGATGCCTTTCCGGCATTGCTCCGACCCTCTGGCATCTCGGCCGCGTCGACGAGGCGCGCGACTCGGCCGCGCAGGCCACTGCGCTGGCGCGCGAGTCGGGGCATCCATACACGATCTGCTACTCGCTCTTCTTCGCCTCGGTGGTGCATGCGCTCGACCGCAATCGCGAGCTCGTGCAGTCGACGGCGGCGGCGATGATGGAGATGTCGAAGTACCAGTCCTTCGTCTTCTGGGAAACGATGGCGGTCGCCCTCGAGGCGTGGGCGAAGGAGCAGGCCACGACGATGCGCGAGGCCATCACGAAGATCGGCGGCATGGGCGCGCGGCTGTACTCCCCGACGTTCCTCTCGCTGCTCGCCGACCTGCACGCCGCGCAAGGCAATCGCGATGCGGCGTCGGAGGCGGTGGAGGAGGGGCTGGCCATCTCCGCGGCCACGGGCGAGATGCTGGGCGTGCCCAGGCTGGAACAGCAGCGCGCGGAGCTGCTGGAGCTCGTCAAGCAATGAGCGTGGTGCGTGATGAAAACAAGCTGGACACGACACTAGATCTCGCCGCTTTGCAGCGGCAGGCGCGCGATGTTCTGCTCGGCCCACGCCGCCGCGGCCGCGTTCAGCGGGCTTTTCACGTTGTAGCTCTGGAAGCAGATCATCTCGGCGATGCGCGTGACCATGTCCGCGAGCGACTGGCCGGCGCTCCAGTGATCGCCGATGCAGATTTTCTGCGGGTCGATGTTGGGGTGAAACACGGGCGTGGTCATGCGGCAGAACGGCGGCCGCCGCGGATAGTCGAGCGGCAGGAACACCTCGGCGCGGTGGATCATGCGCGGCCGCACTTCCTCGCTGGTCTCGTCGGGCGGCACGAGGCCGCGCACGTGAAACTCGAACGCGTATTTCTCCGGCGGATCGCCCTCGGCGGCGGCGACGCGGATGTGCGGATGTTCGGCGAACGCGGCGGTGACTTGTTCGAAGTCGGCGCGCAGACGGCGAAGACGGGCCTGCATCATGCGAGCGCTCCTCGGATCCAGAACGCGGCGAGGCCCACCGCGAAGATCACGAGCTGCGCGAGACCGACGCCGATGGCGATGCGGTACAGCCCCTCGTATCCGCCCGGCAGTTTGCGGATCTCCTCCCGGTTCCGCGCGTAGTAGATCCAGCCGAACGTGACGCTGATCAAGGCGAACAGCGGCAGCACGGAGGCGATCAGCAGCGCGATGGCCATCGAGCGGAACCGCGGCGCGCGGGCCTTGCGCGTGAGGCGTGTCTGATACGACGCCTGCGCCTCCGGACGCGCTTCCACGTCCGCGCCGCAGTGGCGGCAGCGCACGGCCATGGCCAGGATGCTCTTGCCGCAGCGCGGACAGTCCTTGTCCTCGCGTCCCCAGAACGCGGGCGGGATCTCCAGCGGCTTGAGACCCTCGGTCTTGGGCACGTTCACGCAGCCGTACACGGCGCAGCCGCCGTTCTCGCGCCAGCAGTCGGCGTGATAGCGCGCGGCGCACGCGGAACAGACCGTGGTGTCGTCCGCGGGCACGACCGCGGTCATGCAGATCGAGCAGTTCATCGCTGTCTCTGTTCGAAGACGAAGCTCGTGGCGCCGATCTGGATCCGGTCGCCGTGGCGCAGCCGCGACGCGCGCACGCCGCGGCCGTTGACGAGCAGCGGATGCACTTTGTCGCGCGCGGCGATCTCGGTCTCGTCGCCGATCACGCGCAGCGTGGCGTGCGTGGGCGCGACCTGGTCGTCGTTGAACAGGTAGATCTCCGAGCGCGGCGAGGCGCCGATGTCCATCGTGTCGCGGAAGATCAGGAACTCCTTGCCGGCCAGCGGACCTTCGACCATGCGCAGCCAGGCGTCGCGGGTGAGCAGCTCGACTACGCCGATCATCACGCCGACGGCGATGCCGATCACGGTGATGCCGACCAGGCGGCTGCCGTCGGCCCCGATCGTATCCGCGCCGATGATGACGAAGTCGAGCGGATCGAACAGCAGCCCGCCGAGCATGCCGCCGATCACGCCGCCCAGGAACCCGTGCCCGAGGATGCGCTTCGAGCGAAGGGCGACGCCCTGTCCCAGGCCCATCGCGCAGCCGGCGAGCGTCCAGGCGAACATGCGCGCGATCATCTGCAGCATGAAGCCGAGGGCGCGGCCTGCGCTCGATCCCGACGCCAGCTGCTGCTGCGCGATCGTGCTCACCGGCGTGTAGATCACGTTGGCGATCACGTTCGCTATGAGGCCGCCCACCAGGCCGATGAGCGCGCCGACGAATCCGCCGAGGAGCGCGCGGCGCCACTGGCGCGTGACGATGCCGTCGACCGCGCCGAGCGCAAGGCCGATCATGCCCGCCACCGCGGAGAACATCAGCAGGCCGGCCGTCTGGGAGGCGCCGCTCTGCTGGCGCAGGGGCTTCGTCCTGCGGCCGCGCTGCGGAGCGGGATCGATGTAGTGCGCGATGGCAAGATCTTCGCGGCCGCCGGGATAGAACTTCGTGTGCAGGCCGATTTCCCGGCCCGCCTCCAGCCCGGCCGGATCGAATACGTTCGTGAACCGCTTGCCGTGTGCCTGTTGCAGCATCGACGAAAGCCAGATCCGTTGTCCGTTCACGCGCACCCATCCGCGTGCGAAGACGACCTGCTCGTCGGCCGGCACGGGCTGCGCGATCTCCGGCGTCAGCGGGTCGCTGAGGTTGATCTCTTCGATCGCTCCCTGGACGTAGAAGAAATCCTCGAAGACCGGCTCGATCAGCAGCCACGCCGCGAAGGCGGCCAGGCCGCCCACGATCGAGAACAGCAGCCAGTTCTGAAAATACCAGCGGCGGCGCGGCTCGGCGGCCATGGCCGTCTCGCCGCGGAGACTCATCTGGCGGCGCAGCAGGTCGTCGACATGCTGCGAGCCCGCTTCCTCGCGGGTGATGACGATCGGCTCTTCGGTCATTGGCGCTTTTCCTTTGCGCGCTGCTTCTGCTGCTCCTGCTGCATCCGCTTCCGGTCCTCGGCTTCCGCCTTGGCCACCTTGTCGAGCAGCGCGTCGAGCTCGCGCGGCACGTTCCACTGCACGATGCCCACGCCGAGCATCACCGTCTGGTCGCCGACTTTCACCGGGACGGGCACGAAGCTCTGCACGCGCGGCGGCTCCAGGCGATCCATGCGGCTCGACCAGATCGTCCAGGCCACCCACGTCACGATGCCGAAGCAGGCCACGACCAGGATGGTCAGCAGCGTCCGGTGAAAGTAGGCTCGCTGTTCGTCGAGGGCCTGTACGAGCTGATTGATGCGCTGCTCGAGCCGGTCGAGATCGCCATGGATGGCACCGCCTCCGGCCGGGCTGGCCGCGGCCGCCGCGCTCGAGGCGGGAGATTTGGCGGCGTGCTCGCGGCCGTCGACCCAGAACTTCGCCGCGTACTCGAGTCCACTGCTGGAGTTCGTGCAGATGGAGACGTCGCCGCTGAGCGGATCGCTGAGATAGGCCACCTGCGTCGGCGCGCTGAAGAAGTTCTCGTGAATGAAGCGGTCCATGGCCGAGAACTCGACGCCGAAGCCGGGATGCGTGTGATACCAGCCCACGATCTGCAGATCGGGATAGTCCTTGTCGAGCGTGGCGTGGATCTGGTTCCAGGTCTCGTGCGTGAACGTCACGTGCGCGCGTCCGGCGCGCGCGGCCGCGCCGCGGATGATGGCGCGCACCTCCACCGTGTCGTCGCGCACTTCGCCGACGAGCACACCGCACACTTCCGCATCGAGCGATTCCTTCGCATGCGCGACCAGGTTTGCGTGCGCCTTGCGCGAGAACGACACGCGCGGGGTTTCATTGGCCATATTCGAATCCTCGGAAGTCGTCCCCGCGCCGGGCCCACACGATCTCCCAGGCCGGCAGACCGAGCTGGCGCGGAGTCCGGTTCATATACGCGCTTCCGCGCGGAATGGCGTGCAGGTAGTGCGGCACGGAGTCGGCGCCGCAGCGGTCGCAGACCGCGTCCTCGTCGGCGATGGCGTCGAGCGCCTGCAGTACCTCGCGCTGACTGCCGCAGGCGACGCATTCGAGCTTTTCCACGAGCTCGCGGCTCAGCTCCACGGCGTCGACCCGGCCGCCGCGCTCCATGGCCTCCCACATCCCGGCGAGAGGCGTGTCCCAGTCCGCGTCGAGTGTCTCCACCGGCACGACCGGCTCGTGCCACGGACAGCCGGGGGCGATTGGATAGGTCATCGTGTACGACGAATGCGCCGCGCCCTCGAACAGAAATCCGCTGCCGAGGAGCGCCGGCATGCCGTGCAGCAGCTTCACGATCTCCTGAACCTGGATGGCGCCGATCACCGAGGCCGTGGTCGGCGTCGTGGGCGTGCCTCCCTGCTCCAGTGCGCGGCGCGCCAGCATCGTGCAGGAGCGTCTGCGGTTGATGACCTGCCAGTCGACCTCGCTCATCGTGCACTCGTAGCACGCCGTCCGCGGCGGGTCGAAGCCGCGCACGATGCCCTGCAGCACGTCGATACCTCCGTCGATCCACGGCCGCCCGACGCGGGCGCAGGCGGAGTTGAGAAACACGCGCGCCTCGCGATTGTCGAGCGCGCCCACCACCACGTCCGCCCAGCGGATCCAACCCAGGCCCAGGGTCGCGGCGATGTTGCCTGTGAGAGCGCGTGCGTCGATGTCAGGGTAGAGCTCGCGGGCGGCCTGCGCGGCGCACTCCGCCTTGGAGCGGCCTGCATCCCCGGCGCGGAAGAGGACAGACCGGGCCAGGTTACTCAGCTCGATCGTGTCCATGTCGGCGATGGCGATGTGGCCGATGCCGAGAAGGGCCAGGTTCTTGATCACTTCATTGCCGAGAGCGCCCGCGCCGGCGACGAGCACCCGCGCGTTGCCAAGCCGCGCCTGATCCCACCACTCCACGCGCTCGAAGCGCGCGAAGCGGCCGTCCTCGAGGCGGAGCGAGGCCGCGCTCATCCGGCGGTGATCTCCGGCTGGAGACGCAGTTCGTCGCCGTCGATCACTCCCGCCTCGGCGAGCGTCTGCTTGTCGAGCAGCTGCTGCCCGCTGCGGCGGTGGTGCAGCTTGTAGCTCATGATCTGGCCGTCCGGGCTGTTCAGCGGCAGCGACATCTTCTCGACCAGGAGGGCGATGATGCGATTGACCGCCACGTCGTCGGGCGCCTCGACCTCGCGCGCGCGGCTGCCGGATACGTCGAGCACTCGAATGCGCGTGGCGGGCATCAGGCGCTCCTCACGGTCTGCGCGACCTGCGCGACGAGCTGCTCCGCGAAGGCGCGGTGCTCTTCCTTGTCGTTGCGGATCGGAATCGAAAACGTCTCCCGGCCCACCTGAAAGGCGAGCATTTGCGGACTGCGCAGCACGGCGTCGACCTGATCGAACCGGAAGAAGCGATGTCCGCCGAAGCCTTCGGTCGAGATGTAGTCGAGGCCGTGGTCCGTGAGCTCCAGTTTGTGGCGTTTGACGAGTGTGCTGGCGTTGATGTGCATGGTCACCCCATGGTCAGTCCGACGACCAGAAACAGCAGGAAGAGAGCGATCAGGACGCAGTTCCAGATCACCGCGATCCACATCACGGGAGTCTTACGCAGCCGCCGGTCGAAACTGGCGAACGCGAAGCCCATCCCGGCGATGGCGGGCCAGAGCATGAGGTTCCCCGTGACCGTGTTCACGGCCTCGTTGTCCTCGGTCACGCCGAAGGCCCGGTGCACTGCCCCGCTCACCATCAGCACGACCACAATCGTGGTGAGCGCGGCGAAGCCGATGGCGATCCACGCGTTTCGCTTCCGTGCCGGGCTGATCTCGTCGTCGTTGCGCGTCTCGATGCACGAGGGACAGACGTGAATGCCTCCGGGGAGGGCGAAGTCGCAGATGGCGCAGACGCCGTTGCCGCAGACGCGGCAGCGCGCCACCGATGCCACCGCGGTGTGCTGCGCGCACATCGGGCCGGGCGAAGACGCTGCCGCTGCGGCAGCCTGTTGCCGCGCCTCGCGGTGCCGGTCGAACAGCACCTCGAACGTTGCTCCATGAGTGGTGCACACGGCGGTGCTCACGGCGTTGTTCGCGCCAATGTCGAGCACCGCGCGGCACTCGGGACAGAGAAGCTCCATGCGCTCTCCTATTTCACGGCGTTGATGCGGACGATGATGCCCGCCACCCACAGCAACAGGCCGACGATGGCGATGATCAGCGCCGCGGTCGCGCGCCCGGAGCCGGTGAGATTCGGGTTCGCGGCGATCATCTTCTTCGCCTTGAGCGCCTTCGAGATGGCGATCGGCTCGAGGATGATGCCGAAGCAGAACAGGCCGATGATCGCGTACTTGAGCGCCTCCTTGGCGTCTGGCGAGACCTCGGTCACCGACTCGAACACCGGCGTCTGCCCGCCCAGCGCCATCACCTTGCACGAGCTGCAGTACTTCTGCCCGCGGATCGTGACGAGACAGTTCTCGCAAAAGGGCTCCATGCAGCCAGCACAACGGTCAGCGGCCGGCGTGGCCGGATGATTCCGACACTCCATCAGTTCCTCCTGAGTTGCCGATTGTTGGGGGAAAGCCCGATTGAGGGGAGTATAGACCGTCGATGTGCGAAGCGGAACGCCGGGGTTCCGCCTCAAGCGCGCGAGATCACCAGCCGCCGGCGCTGCCGCCGCCGCTGGTGCTCGAGGAGTGGCCCGAGGATGATGACGACGAGCCGCTCGAGCCGCTGCTGCGCGATCCCCCGCTGCTCGATGCCCAGGAGCTGGTGAACGAGTTGGCACGCCGCGCTTCGCGCTGCATCTCTTCGTGCGCGCGCTCGATGCGCCGGCGGTCGTCGCGCATGTGCGCTGCTTCGCGCTCCATCGCGTAGGCGGCGGACCGCATGGACGATGACTGGGGCGGGACGATGTCGTAGTACTGCCGGACGGGCGAGTAGACGGGTGGCGGCGGAACGCGCTGCACGTGCCAGGAGTATTGATTGGCCAGGCGGAGCGCGTAGAGGTACGGAATCCAGAGGTCGGGAATCGGTGCGCCGGCGGTCGAGACCTGCGCCTTGAGCCAGTCGCGCGCGGCGGCGAGGTTCTTACGGAATTCGACCTTCTGCCGCGTCTGATCGATCTTCATGCGCTCGACGGCCAGGACTACGACGGTCAGCGTGGCGGAGGCGAGCATCAACGCGGTGAGGTGATGGATCGGGATCTTCGGTCCCTGCACGATGCCGACCGCGGCCAACAGGAGGCTGAAGAATGGGACGAAGAGGCCGAAGAAGAAGCGGACCGGCACCGCGGTCAGAGCGCGTTTCGCGCCGACGGTGAAGAGCAGTGTGAAACCGCCGGCGATGACGGCCAGGAAGCCGAACATGAACGCCATCCCGGCGTCCACTTCGGAGCGGCTGCCGCCGGCGATGGCCAGGACGAACGTGAGCGCGGCCAGGATCCAGAACACGAACCATTCGCTGCGCTCCTGGTCCTCCCACTGCGGCAGGCCGAAGAGCGCGCTCTTCAGGTTGTGCTCGACGACGCGCGCGGGATCGAAGCCGCTGGCCGCGTAGTGCTCGCGCACGGCGCGGGTGGTGGTTTCGTTCTTGCCGAGGAAGAGGGCCTGGATGAGATCGGCCTCGTAGCCGCGGAGCGTGGCGAACGGCACCTCGAGCTTCAGGATCATGTCGCCCTTCTCGGTGCTGCTCGTGATCTTTCCTTCCGCGGTCATGCGCGCCAGGATGGCCGCGACTTCGTCCTGTCCCACGATCCCGTCCCAGGCCACGCCGACGACTTCGGCATCGAGCTTCGCGAGGAAGTCCTCGATCCAGTCGCGCTGATCCCGCGGCACGCGCACGAAGCGGCCGGCGGCGGCCTCGCCGAAGAAGAAGCGGAAGACGAAAAGGAGCGCCAGCACGATCAGCGCGAAGGCGATGACGTGCGCAGTGAACGGCGTGATCGGCGTTTTCGTGGGCGACGGTATTTTCTTCGGAGGCGGGGGCGGTGCGGCGGCGGGTGCTGCCAGCGCCGCAGGCTCGCTCGCGCCTTTCGGGAGCCAGTACGTCTCGCGCACGAGGACGCCCTGGCCGGGCGGGATGTCGTCGCGCGCGATCTTGATGGGAGGCTGGTTCAGCGATTTCGGGAGCTCGACGATGAGTGAGAAGTGCTCGATCGGCCCGGGGCGGTCGGCCGGCGCGAAATCGTGGTCGAGGCGGAGCGGCGCGCCGCGGCGGACGAGCGCGCTGGTGAGCGTGTAGTCGATGATGTAAGTGATTCGCTTGCCGCGGAACGGAGGGTCGTCGGCCAGGCGCGCGCGCCAGCGGATCGTCGTGCCGTCGTTGTAGACCCCGTATTCGTCGATCTGGTCCGGCGCACCGCTGACGCGCGTCAGGTCGACGGTCTTTTTCTTCGAGACCACGCGCGCCACGCGGTCGAACGTGAGGCGCTGCTGCGGCGGATCGACGCGCAGCGGAATCGTGCGCTGCCCGCCGTTCCACTCGCCGTCGAAGATCATGGTGTGCCGTTCCGAGGCATGGAGCGTTCCGTCGTCGTCGATCTTCGCCTCGACGTCGAGCGAGCGCCAGCGGAGCTCGTCGGCCAGCGCGGTCGCACCAGAGAGAATCGCGAAGAGAAGAAGGACGAGCGGAAGGAGACGACGAGCCGGGGTCATGGCGCGCTGGCGATCGTTCTCCATGAATCCGATGGTACTTCAGACACGAGACGATCAGGCCCCCGTCCCCCGTACATGTTGCGTGCCGGAAACGCGGCCACGTGGCTCGATTTGGGATGAAGGCCGGGAATTCTGGTGTGAAGGTTTGGCACGGCAGTTTCGGGCGCGAAACGGACGCAAATCGGCGCAGGAAGTTCGCTTGCCTTTCCGAAAATCCGTGCTCAAGATCAAGTGCGAGGAGGCATTCGCGTGATCCGGACCCTGATCGTCGATGATGAACCGCTGGCGCGGAGCCGCGTCCGGTCGATGCTCGCCGCGCATTCCGACATCGAGGTCGTGGCCGAATGCGGCAACGCCGGCGAAGTCGAGACGCTGCTGCGCAGCGAATCGGCCGCGCTGCTGCTCATGGACATCGAGATGCCGGGAGCCAGCGGCTTCGAGATCCTGCAGACCACTTCCATCGACAGCCGCCCGGCGGTGGTCTTCGTCACCGCGCACGATCAGTTCGCTCTCGACGCCTTCGAGGCCAACGCCGTGGACTACCTGGTCAAGCCGTTCTCCCAGGACCGCCTCGACCGCGCCCTCGGGCGGGTCCGCCGCTTCATCGAAGGGAAAGGCGCGGCCCGGCCGATGGGCCACGGCGCGCGCCGCTGGCGGGAACGCTTCGGCGTGCGCGTGCGCAACGAGGTCGTCTTCATCAAGGTCTCTTCGATCGACTGGATCGGCGCCGCCGGAAACTACGTGCGCCTCTACGCCGGCACGGAATCCCACCTCGTCCGCGACTCACTCCAGAATCTCGCCACCGAGCTCGACCCCGCCACCTTCCTCCGTGTCCACCGCAGCGCCATCGTCAACATCGAGCGCGTGCGAAAACTCGTCCCCGCGGCGGATGGATCGCTCTCGATCGTTCTTCACAACGCCACGGCCATTCCACTTGGCCCGACGTACCACGCGGGGTTGGAAGAGGCGCTTGGGGAGAAGTTCTAGCGACCGCAGTAGGCGGTAGGCGTCTCCTGCCTACTGCCTACTGCGATCTGCCTACTGAACGTCAGGCGCGTTTATCGGTCTGCTTCCAGGCTGCGGCGCTCAGCGCGTGGACGTGCGGGAACGTCTTGGCGTCGAGCGACACGGTCTGCGTCTTCGGATCGATCGGCGCGTTGTCCGGCACCTCGAAGTTGCCGCAGATGTCGTTGATCGCGTAGCGGCCGAGGGCGCGGTAGCTCTCGAACTGCGACTCGCTGAAGAACTGATCGCTGGTCGGCTCGTGCGGGAACGCCAGCGACTCCATGGCGTAGTTGTACACGTCCTGCGGGAAGTAGGGGTCGTCGTAGACGCCGGCCTTGATGTACGTCAGCGTGCCGTCGACGGCGTTTTTGTCGATGGCGCTGTAGCGGATCGTGGCCTGCGCGACGTAACGGCCCTCGCCGAACTTGCCGTTTTCTCCGCGCGGATTCATGTGCAGTTTCTTGATGTCGATCGGCACGCCGAGGTCGGTGCGGATCTTCCGGATGGCGTTGCCGAGATCTTCGAACGAGAACTTCGGATCGGCGCCTGCATCGCTGAGGATGATGGTGTGGCAGCGGCGCAGGACCATCTCGTAGAGCCCGAGGTTCTCGAAATGGCCGCCGTCCGAGAGGTAGACCCACTTGGAGCGGGCGTTCGACGAGCCGGTCAGCTCGTCGACCATCGGCCCGAGGTTCGTCGAAGGGTGCGCCTTGTCGTACGACGTCTCCCCGCACCTGCCGGGGTTGCCGAGCCACGCGCCGAGGCGGACGTTGAAGAACGTCAAGAGGAACGCCACCAGAGGCGACGAGTGGTAGCCCATGTTCGGGCTGGCCGCCGCACCGGAGATGCCGACCGCCGTGCCGAGCGAGATGCCCTCCTGTCCACCGTATTTGGATGAGTCGCGGTAGCCGAGCCGGAGGCTGCCGGTGTGATACGGCGAGACGGTGAACGACGCCGCCTGCCGCTGCTGCCAGGCCAGGTTGTCTCCGGTGGTGAGGTTGAGGGCGATGTTGACGACGTGGAGCGGTCCGCGGGCTTCGAGACGCCTGGGGTCTTCGGGCACCAACGCTTTCAGCTCGTCGGGCAACGCCATCGGCCGGATGCAGTCGCCGAATGCATGATCGAGCCGCACGCGGTTGACGAAGGCCTGGTCATACGCACGCTGGTACTTCTCCGTGAACCACACCGGGAGATCGGGCAGGACCGTGGAGAGATCAGTGGTCCGGAGGAGCGCATTGAGGTTCTCGGCCAGGGCCTCCTGCACCGGCTGCTTCCGCGTCGTGACGTCGAGCAGATTCCAGAGAGCGGCTTGTTTCTCGAGCGCTGCCACGAAGCGTTTCACGTCCGTAATGCTCGTGCTCCAGAGCAGCTCGGGACGGAGCTCCCACATCTGCAGATTGTCGTTGGCGTCGAAGCCGGTGAAGTTGTCGGGATCGCGGCCGGTGTGAGAGGCGCCGAGGTATGCGCGGATGAGACGGTTCCGGTACAACGCCGCCATCGAGAATTTGTTCACGCCGATGGCGAAGGAAAGCCAGAACGCGCCGCCGGCGAGGAGGAGAAGGAAGGCCAGCTCGCGGAAGCGAGTCTCCTTGACTGTCCTAAGATGCGCGGCGGCCTTGAGACCGGCCACGGAGGTCAACGCCATCGCCGGCAGTTTGTTCTCCTGTTCGTACGTCTCCCCGTCGTTGCCGACAGCCAGTGTCTTGCGCTTGAACTCGGCCTGCAGCGGTTCCTTCTGCTGGGCGGTTGCCGTGTTGACTTCGAGATCCTCGCGGAAGATTTGCTGCATGAGCCAGGTGGTGCCGAGGGAGATCGCGGCCAGGAGGAAGACCACGAAGAGCGGCACGAAGAACGTGGAGGCGAAGTTCGACACGGCCGCCGTCTTCCCTCCTTCTTCCTTCTTCTTCTGGTTGGCGGGAGTCTTGTCGCTGAATCCGAGCGTGGCCGCCAGGATGCCCGCGCCACCGCCGATCGAACCGAGAATCACCGGCGCGTTGTAGAGAGCCACCGGCCCGAACACGGCGATGAAGCTCACCAGACCAATGGCCGCGGAGAAGAAGAGCACCCAGGCGCCGGCCCGGCCCCACCACTCGCGATCGTAGTCTTCGTTCCGCTTGCCGGAGATGCCGACGAAGATGCTGGCCTGGACGAAGAAGATCAGGAGCACGGCCGGAATGGCGAAGCAGACGAAGAGCTGCGCCTGCGGCAGCGCCGGGACGCCGAGGCGCTGCAATGGGGACAGGTCAGCCAGGTTCGGAGTGGTGCGGAGCGGGTCGTCGAAGATCTTGAATGCCACGAGAAACAGGAGAGCGCAGGACGAGGCCAGAGCCAGGAGCGTGGCGAAAAATTCGCGCCACTTCTTCCTGCGGCGGGCTTTGCCGAACTCCTGATCGCTCGCGAATCCGGTTCGCATCGCGCACGCCGATGCCTTGTCGAAACGGCGATAGTAGAGGTAGTACGGGAGAGCCATCATCCCGACCAGGGTGGCCGTCGCTGCGGCGGCGATGGTGCTCCAGTGCTTTAACAACTCGACGGCGGGCTGTTTCAGATTGCTGAGGTCTGGTCCGCCAAGAACCGTCACGCGAACCCAGAACACCGCCAGACCCACCGCTGCCACGACGAGCGGCAGGACGCAGAAGAGCATGTAGCGTGCGTCGGCGGAGAACTTCACCAGGCGATCGGCGTCCGCCTTCTTGCCCTGCTCGACGGGACGGGTAGCCCCGAGGTACGCAAAGCCGATCGAGACGAAGACCGCAAAGACCCACGGCCAGGCCAGATCGACATGCCACGGCCACCCCTTCTGCCAGACATCGCTCTTGTGGAGAATCCAGCTGAAGGCGCGCGGGATGGCCAGCGCGGCGGCCAGGATCGGCACCAGGACGAGCAGGTTGAGCAGGAAGTTGCGGAGGTACAACGAGCCCATCGTCCAGGAGTCGCCCGACAGGATGCCGAGCTTCGGACTGAGATAGTTGCTGTACTCGCGAAGGTGCCGGACCGGCGGCGGCTCCGGATCGATCTTGTCAGCAGGAACATTACACGGCGGCGGCGCCACAGGTTTGTTCTGGACCACCAGTGAGGAGGTGGGAGGCGGCGGATTCTCCTTGATGGACAGTTTCACGTCTGCCGCTCCCCCTTTCCTCTTCGGAGGAACGATGGCCATCGTCCGCGCGGTGTCCGCCGTCCGGAGATCGCCCTCGACGCCGGCCATGCCGTCTTCATGGCGGCGGGCCCACGACGAGAGCCAGCTCCCGATGAACCCGCCGCCGGAGACGGTGGAGAGATAGTCGAACTTCCTGAGGACACCCGCGCTGGCCAGCCCCTGGATGATGCCGAGGGCAAACGTAGCGCTGCGGATCCCGCCGCCGGACACGCAGAGCGCGGTCCGCGACTTCTCCGGATCTTTGGCCCGCTTGTGGATCTCGTCATAGACGCGGGCCAGGCGCTCCTCGGGGGTGGCCCCTTGGGGGGGCTCGGGGAGCGGCCCATACATCGACACGTATTCCTGTTCGAGAACTTCGTGCAAAAGCAAACGCGAAGACATTCGACACCTCCGGCCAATCGGGTTCTGGAAACGTTGCTGTGTGGGAGTGACGGAATTCTACTATTCCTCGTGTGGGTAGGGAATGTCCGCGCTGGCAACACTCCGTCATAGAAGGAGGCTCTGATGGCGGCGAAGAAATCGAGTAGGAAGTCCGCGGCTAAACCGGCGGCGGCCGGTTCCAATCGGATCACCACGCTGGCGCTCGGCGAGGAGACGATCCTGACGACGTTGGCCCTCGGCGAGGAGTGCCCGATCACGACGCTCGTGGAAGGCGAAGAGAACGGCGGCACGATTTTCACCACGCTCCGGCTGGGCGAGGAATCGCCCGGCACGACGAAGCGTCTCGGCGAAGAGGATCCGACCACGAAGCGCCTCGGCGAGGAAGGCGGCCCGACCACCTTGCGGCTGGGCGAGGAAGGCCCGACCACCGAGGCACTCGGCGAGGAGGACAAGACCGCGAAGCGCGGCGAGCATCCCCCGTTCACCACGCTCGCCCTCGGCGAGGAGGACAAACTGCAGACGGTCAGCACCGTCCCCGCTCGCGCCGGAGCGAAGAAGAAGAAACCGCACGAGACGCTGACCACGCTCGTGGTCGGCGAAGAGGAAGGACAGACGGGCGGCGAGGGCGGAGGCGGAAATCCGTTCGGATCGTTCTAAGACGATTCTGGTCGCCGGCGGCGACGCCGATTCGAATCTTCACTCGCTGCTCGCGGAGCTCGAGCGGCAGCGCGTGCCGCATCTCCGTCTTCTCGCCGGCAGCGAAACGCATCCGGTGCTGACGTGGGACCTCGCCGCCGATCTGCTCACCATCGACGGCGAGGTCATCGCGCCGCGGGCGGTGTTCCTGCGCCACGACGTCTTCAGCACGCCCTCGGCCGCGCGCGCGTACGCCTGGTACACGGCCGTGCTGTCGTGGGCCATGGCGCACACCGACGTGCACCTGCTCAACCGCCACCACGCCGCACACCTGCTCAAGCCGCAGCAACTCCTTCTGGCCCGCCAATGCGGACTGGACATCCCGTCCACCGTGATCACGAACGACGCCGGCGCGCTCGACGCCATGCAGGATCGCGTCGTCAAGCCAGTCGCGGGCGGCGAGTACACACAGCCGTTGACCACGGCACTCACCGCAGCGCCGCGCCGCGGCAACGCCCTCGCCGCCCCGGCCATCGTCCAGGAAACACTCGTCCCGCCCGAACTGCGCATCTACCGCGCCGGCGACCGCTTCATCTCGTTCCACGTCGTGGCCAGTACGCTCGACTACCGCACCGACACCAACGCGCGCGTCGTGCCGGTGAAGAACGACCGCCGCCTCGTCAGCGGCCTTCGCGACCTCACCGACGCCCTCCACCTCGACTTCGCCGCCGCCGACTTCAAGCAATGCCCGAAGACGAAGCGCATGCTCTTCCTCGAAGTCAACTCCGGCCCCATGTTCGCCGCCTTCGACGCCGTCTCGGACCGCGCCGTGTCGCGCGCCATTGTGCGTGCGCTGCGCCGGTGAGCGGCGATCGAAGCACTAGAATGCCCTCATGTCGACACGCGAATTCTTCCTCCAGACCTTCCGCACCGAGCGGCCCAAGTTCCTGAGCGTCCTGCGGGCCCTGCCCAACGACCGGCTCGACTACAAACCGCATCAGAAGAACAGCTCGGCGGGAGACATTGCCTGGTTTCTGGTACTGGAGCTGCGGGCGCTGGTGAAGATGATGGAAACGGGCGAAGTCCATTGGGAACAGCCGCCGAACCCGAACGACGTCGAAGCCATCGTCCGCGAGTACGACACCTCCGCCGAGGCGTACGAAAAGGCGCTGTCCGCAATGGACGACGCCACGTTCGATTCGGACGCCCGCATGTACTACGGCGGGAAGCTCATGAAGACCTCACCTCGCGGGGAGACCGCGTGGGACTTTCTCCATGACGCCATCCACCATCGCGGCCAGCTCACCGCCTACCTCCGCCCGATGGGCGGCAAAGTGCCGTCGATCTACGGACCGACGGCGGATTCGCGGTAAGGCGCGGCGCGTCACCAGATCATCTGATCGAGCAACGCCGCTTCGGTGCGGCGAGGGCGAAGCAGCGCCACCCAGTCGCGGATGCGGCCCTGCCGCCGCCGCTGCACGATCACACGGCGCACGAGATCCGGATCGCGGATGTCGGACCGCGTCAGGCGGGCGCAGCACGCCAGCAGGAAACGCAGCTCGAGCGGAGCATCCGGATGTCGCAAGAGAGCGCCGGCCACGTCGTCATTGGCGACGCAGAGGATGGCCGGCAACTGTTCGACGTGCCAGCGCTGGATGAGCGTATGGATCTCGCGCCGCACGATGCGCCCTTTGGCGAAGAGCGGCGAGACGACGACGAAGACATGCGTCGCGCTCTCGAGCTCGCGCGCCAGGTTCGCGCGCCAGCCGGCGAAACCGTTGCCGAGGTGACGGCGGTCGAGGAAATGCGGAATGCCGAGCTGCTCCAGCGTGTCGGCCAGCGCCTTCGCGGCATGCACCGCGGCGTCATCGGCCCAGACGTAGCTGATGAACACGTAGTCCGGCTTCGTGACGAACGGCCGATGGAACGCGGGCGACGAGCCGAGCGCGTTGAGCGTCAGCCACCGGCGCACGGTCTCGGCCTCCTCCGGCGTGAAGAGAGCGCGCTCCTCCTCCGCCAGTCCGCTGAACACCCACGGCATCGGCACGACGTCATACCTCGCCGTCGTGCGGTCGCGCTGCGACATCGCCGCCGGCTGTAGCCCGTGCTGCTCGGCCGCGAGCACGAAGTCTTTCCGCGCCGCCCAGCGTCCGGCCAGCTCGCGCACGATCCCGGCGACGAGACCGATCGCGAAACCCATCGCCGCCCCCTCACCCACCGCCCGCCGCATCGCCAGCACCGGCGCCACGAATAACAACACTCCAACCAGTTGCATCCAGATCGCCGACAAACGCGACTTGCGGTACGTGCGCAGCACCTCCCCGATGCGCGGATCCTCGCGCCGCAGCCGGAACGCACGCCCGAACCACGGCCACAGATCCAGCGTCTCAATCGCTGTCAGCGCCGTTCCCCATCCAAACCCGCAGAGCGCCACCAGCCACGTGCGATACGGCGCGATCGACTCCATCCAGACCGACAACACCAGCGCCGGACCAGCCAGGAACGCCGCCAGGAAAAGCAACCGCAGTCCCTGCTCCACCAGCCGGACAAGCATCGTCAGAAGCAACACCAGCGTGCGCCCGAGCGTACCGAAAAGCGCCCCACACCCGGGCGGCGCCAGCTCCGGCGAGTGCGCATACTCGCGCAAGTCCTCGACCACCTCACCGGCGCGCGACTCCGCGATCAGCATCACCTCGTCCGTGAGCGGTTGGAGATCATCCGCAAACACCGCAGCCGGCTCGATCCCGCGGCAGAGGTAATACGAACGAAACCGCGGTGACCCCAGCACCGGATTGCCCTCGATCAGCGCCTGCCGCCGCTCCCCCTTCGCCAGCACCGCGCCCGACACCACGAACAACGGCACACCAACAACCGGCCCGAGCTGCCACCGGCTCGCCGGCAGCATCGCCGCCAGCTCGTCGATGTCGAACAGCTTCACCGTGGCGAACGGCGCGACGCGCGCGCTGAGATCGCGCGCGAAGGCAATGTCCTCCGCGGCATGGATTACGCTGAGGTTCACGGGGGTAGCTTAGTACTGTGCGCCGAAAGTTCGTGACCACCCCCGTCATCCTTAGCGAGGTGGCGCGGGTGGGTGTGAGCGCAAGGATCTCAAACGACGAAACACATGGCTTGTGCCCACGGTTTGCGTCTCGCTGCCAGTGGTATACAAAAGCGGTAGCTGCGGCGGCTACCGCACTCCAAAACGAAGATGTTCGATCGCCCGCGCGATGAATGAGCCCCGGCTCAGATCTTCGCCGCGGCGGTCTTCGTCATCGGCGCGGGCGCGTTGGCGACCATGTCCAGCGTCTGAATGTTCTTGACGATATCGCGGCTCTCGGCGGCGGCGATGACCTCGATGAGGTGGGACAGCAGCAATCCCGGCGGATCGAGAACGAGCTTGCCCAGTCCTGCCACTTTGAGGTCGTGCACGCTGATGATCGTGGGATCGAGGAAGCCCGGTTTCGAGGCCAGCAGACTGGCGAAGTTCCAGGCGCTGTCGCGCACCACGACCAGCCCGTCGGCAATGAGATCGAGCTCGTGACTCATCAGCACGTCGTAGATGTCTGCCAGCACCGGCGAAAGGGAGTTGATCTCTCCGACGACCGTGGCCACCTGGCTGGCCAGCACCGCGTTCACCTTGTTGAAGTCGTTGTGGAGCGCGGGCAGGAGCCTTCCCGGCGCCACCGCCTCGGCGGCGATGCCGAGGTCGAGATCGATGTGCGCGTTCACTCCGGCGAGCATGTGCTGCACGAGGATGGGAGCGGGACGCTGAGCGCCGTCGAAGGCCACGCGCCAGCATTGGGAGAGAAATGGGAACTGCGCCGGATGAAAATACCCGTTCAACGCCGCGAAATAGCGGCTGGCGAACGTGACGTCGAACCGTTCCATCCGCGGCCCGTCGTCGAAGAGGTGATCGCGGATTCCGTTGCGGATGGCGATCGTGATCCGCTTGTAAAGCGCCGCGAAGTACCCGAGCCGCGACTCGTTGGTGATGCTCCAGCCGACGATGCCCTGGATGGCATCGATGACCTGATCGATCGAGGCGACGGGAGGAATCGGCGGCAACGGCGACGGCATACCGTCATTCTCGCAGGTTGTCCGTCATTTTCGACCGTGCGACGCCGTCAGGGAGGACGCGGTTCAGCGGCTTGAATTTCCGGTCCAGCCGCAACACCCGCCGCTCACCGCGCCGGTTGCGGATCTCGAGATGCCACTCCCCTTGCTCGAACCGCACGGAGAGGAGTTTGGTCTGTGGAAGCTCGTGAAAGGTGCCGTCCGTGAAGTCGTAGCCGAGGGCGGCGTAGATGTCGATGGAGATGGTGTCGGTCGGAAGGACGGGGACGGCCGGATAGGACGAGGCGATTTTCCTCGGCGCGATCTCGCCGAGGAGCTGCGCCCGCGCCGCCTCTTCCGACGCGGCGCGGATGGTGGTCGGGGTGATGTAGAGCGCCGAGGTGAGCAGCTCGAAGGCCACGATGGTCTTGTCGCTTTTCGCGAACATTTGCCGCGCCACGTAGGTCCGGCGGATCTCCTCGGGATCCGGCGGCGTGCCGGTGTAGACGATCGAGTACCAGAGCAGCGAGAACTCGGGATCAAACCTCGACACCGCCGCTCCGTGATACGTCCTGCCGTCCACCGTCGCCGACACCGGGTCGACGGCGACGTCGCCGCCGACCGCGGACGGCCGATGCGCGCAGGCGATCCCGAGCGCCAGGAGAGCCAGACTCCGAATCATGGATACGGCGGAGCCGGATTGAACACGACGTTCGACTGACCGATGGAGGCGACCGGAGGAATCAGCGGCAACGGCATTCCGTCATTCTCGCAGGTTGTCCGTCATTCCAAGCAATGCGGCCCTGACACTCAAAACGGCGTTCCTCACGCCGAGTCATCGATTGTTTCACCCAAGCCATGCGGCTCTGACGCTCAGAGCCGCGCCCCTTACGCCAACCAATCGATGGCTTCACCCGAGCCATGCGGCTCTGACGCTCAGAGCCGCGTCCCTTACACCAACCAATCGATGGCTTCACCCGAGCATGCGGCTCTGACGCTCAGAGCCGCGTCCCTCACGCCAACCAATTGATGGCTTCACCCGAGCCATGCGGCTCTGACGCTCAGGGCCGCATTGCTCGCGCCGAGTCATCGATTGCATCACCCCCAGCAACACGGAGCTAACACTCAGAACCGTATTGCTCGCGCCGAGGGATCGATCACGTCGCGGAAGGGACTCGCTTCTGAATTTCGGGGATCGATGCATATCCTCGTGGAACAACTCGCTCACGCTCACGGCCGCGCCGGTTCAAGCGCTGGCGGATAACGTCGCGAGATAGCGCAGGCCGGTGATGCTGGGGAGAAAGACGTAGGCGCCGAAGCGCGTGATGACCAGGCGCGGGAAGCCGGTGATGGTGATGTTGTTGCTCTGGGGGCCGAGGACCGGGAGGGTGAACGAACTGTCCGACGGATCGTTCACGCCGAGGAACACATCCTGGCCGCTGATGTTCCAGTGGGCATCCCCATCGCCCCAGCCGTTCGAGTCGCCCGCCGACATCACGAACCCGTTGCCGAGGTTCCACTGGCCGGTGAGGAACTCGAACTGGAACTGAATGCTGGCGTTGATGAAGTAGCCGATCAGGCCGCGCGGGACGGGTTGCGGGTCGGGCACAGAAGGATCGTACGGAGGTCCGTACGGCATGGCCCGGCGGACGATGCGATGCTGCGTGCTGTCGGTACCGCCAACAACCGCTTCGTTGCGCGGGTTGTTGCGGCGGAGGTGCGACCCGATCGGACACTTGAGACCGAGGGTATCGTCGTTCGCCGGAGTAGCGTTGACGTAGGTGAAGTTGTTGACCTGGGACGGCGGCAGAAAGTCTCCCGGAGCGTCCGGCTTCAGAACGAGTGGATTGCCGTTGCGCCAGCGGCCGCACACTTTCGCGGCGAGCATTTCGGCGTCGAGTTTCGCCTGCGGCGCGTAACCGGCGAGAAAGGCCTCGAAGCCGGCGACGTCCTGTTCGAGGATCCGAAAGGCGGCGTAACTGCTGTTTTTGGAGAGCTCGGCCGGCTGGACCGAATAGGTGCCGCCGGTCTCGTTGGGGTAGCCGAGGAGGAGCTCGCCGGTGGCGATGGCCGGCTGATCGTCGGGAATCTCCTGCTTGCGCGGCGGCGCGCCGAGCACGGTGGGCTGGGAGATGCTGTCGCGATAGCCGAAGTGGATCTGATTGTCCGGCAGCGCCTTCGCGTCGTGGAAGGCCAGCTCGGTCAAACTGCCGGCAAACGCGGCGCGCAGCGTGGCCGTGATCCGCTCCAGCATCGCCGGGTCCGTCGTGACCCAGAGGCTAAGAATGAGATGCACCGCCGCGCCGTTCGAGAGGGCGCTGATCCAGTTCGCGGGCGCGCTGGCGCCGACATCGCCGACGGTTTGCGCCGTCTGCGGATTCGTTGCGCCGAGCACGAAGCTCGGATCGAATGACGCCAGTTGCTGCGCCGTGACGCCGAGCCTGGCCAGCCCGGCGGCGGTGAAGGCGACGTTCACGAACGACTCCGGCTCTACCGTCCATCGCGCCGCAGTGGTGATCTGCGGCAGCCCGCCGGTGCCATCGACGAGACCGCCGATGAGCGCGCCGGCTTTCCTGGGGTCGCTGATGTTGAGCATGAAATGCCGCGCCAGGCTGACTCGATATCCACGAAGGATCGTCCCCTGAACGTCGGCGTAGTCGATGGCAGTCGCGGTGCCGGACATCGGATCAGTGACCCGGCGAGGAAGCAGGCTGCGCGCAGGGAAGATGCGTGGCCCGGATGTCCTGCACCGTGCACGAATAGGCCTGGTACAGACTGGTATTCGGCGGTTGCTGCGAGGCATCGTTCGCGGCCAGGAACGCCTCGACAGCGACCAGGTTGTCGGCCACCGGGACGAGCTGCGATCCGCCGACGACCATCGGCAGCAGCTTGTCGAAGAACGCCCCCACCTGCGAGTGGACGAAACTGGCGATGTACGGGTTGAACTCGTTGTCGTACTCGGTGATCAGCGCGATGACGTATCGATCGCTCGGGTTTGGTCCCGGCTGCAGGTTCAGCGTCGACGCGTCGAGCAGCAGCAAGCGCCCGTAGTGCACGGTACCGGTGTTCTGGAGCGCGGTGAAGATCCCGTCGCTGTACTCCGCGAGCAGATCGGAGATCGTCTGAATACTCGTGCCGGGAACCACAGGCATGATCAGCGTCAATGGATGGGCCATGGCGTGCTCCTCCTCGCGTGTTGTAAGGGATTGATGAACCAAGGTAGGCCGCGCCCTGCCTGCTGTCAACGACGCCGACGTCAGTCCCACTAATCGCGCGCTGCTGCCTCCGGCACTGGAATCCCCAGCAACGCACGTGCAGTCGCTTCCGCCCGTTCCGCATCCGCCGCGAGTGTGGCGATGGCCAGATCGCGCGCTCTTTCCATGAGGTCGTAGTCGCGGAGGATGTGGCCGATGCGGAAGCGCATGGCGCCGGATTGGCGGGTGCCGAGGAATTCGCCGGGGCCTCGGATCTGGAGGTCTTGTTCGGCGACTTCGAAGCCGTCGCGGGATTTCTCGAAGAGGGCCAGGCGGTCTTTGGTGTCGGGCGAGGCGGTTTCGTCGCGGAGGAGGATGCAGTAGGACTTGCGCGCTCCCCGCCCGACGCGGCCTCGGAGCTGGTGGAGCTGGGAGAGGCCGAAGCGGTCGGCGTCGACGATGAGCATGATGGAGGCGTTTTCGACGTCGATGCCGACTTCGATGACGGTGGTGGCGACGAGGATGTCGAGCTCTCCGCGCTTGAAGCGCTGCATGGTTTCTTCTTTTTCGTCGGATTTCATGCGGCCGTGCATCATGGCCAGGCGGCGGTTGGGGAAGCGCTTCTTCATCGATTCGAAGCCGAGGGTGAGCGGTTTGAGGCTGGTCTTCTCGGACTCTTCGATGATGGGGTAGACGATGTAGACCTGCGCGCCTTCGGCGATCTGGCCGTCGATGAAGGCATAGACGCGCTCGACCTCGGACGATGCGCGGACGCGCGTCGTGATGCGCTGCCGTCCGGGCGGGAGCTCGTCGATGACGGAGAGCTCGAGGTCGCCGTAGATGGCCAGCGCGAGCGAGCGCGGGATGGGAGTGGCGGTCATGACCAGGATGTCGGGGAGGTCGCCTTTGGCGAAGAGTTTCTGGCGCTGCTCGACGCCGAAGCGATGCTGTTCGTCGACGATGGTGAGGCCGAGGGATTGGAAGCGGACTTTTTCCTCGAGGAGCGCGTGGGTGCCGATGACGAGCTGGATGTAGCCGTCGCGCAGGCCGGCCAGGAGGGTGCGTCGCTCACCGGCGCTCATGGAGCCGGTGGCGCGGGCTATCACGACACCGTGGTCAACTAGTTGACGAATGCGCTGGTAGTGCTGTTCGACGAGGATCTCGGTCGGCGCCAGCAGGGCCACCTGGTGGCCGTTGCGGATCATGAGCATGGCGGCGATGAGGGCCACGATGGTCTTGCCGCTGCCGACGTCGCCCTGGAGCAGGCGGTACATGGGACGGTCGGCGCGGAGGTCTTCGGCGATCTCGCGGAGCACACGTTTCTGTGCACGGGTGAGGCGGAACGGAAGGATGCGGCGGACCTCTTCGCGCATGGCGTCGTCGATGACGATGGTGCGCGATTTGGTCTTCGTTTCTTCGCCGGCGCGGCGCACGCGCAGGGCCAACTGGAAGGTGAAGAACTCCTGCAGGATGACGCGGAGATGCGCCGGGGAGCGTTGCCGGAGGAATTCGTCTGTCAGCTCAACCGGGCGATGGAGCGTGCGGAGGGCGGTGGCCAGGTCGATGACGCCGAGGGACTTTCGGAGGTCGTCCGGTAAGGGATCGTCGAGCAGAGGGAGCGTCTCCAGCGCGACGTCGATGAGCTTCCGGATGGCCTTGGGCGGGATGGTGCCGACCTTCGAATAGATGGCGACGATGGCCCCTTCTTCGTCCTCGCTGCCTTCGAATTTCTCCCAGTCGGGACTCTCGATCGTGAGCGCACCGTAGCCGGACGCGCGCGGCGCACCGTAAATGGCCAGCCGGTCACCCTGCTGAATCTGGTCAGCCAGGTAGGGCTGATTGAACCAGATCAGCTTCACCGAACCGGTGCCGTCATCGAGGACCGCTTCGAAGAGTTTCAGCCGCTTCACCGGCGAAACGCGCGCGTGCGCGGAGACGATCCGCCCGCGCATCAGCACCGGAGTATCGAGGAACCGTCCCAGATCGGCCAGCCGCGTCGGATGCCGCCGGTCCTCGTAGCGGAGGGGAAAGAACCAGAGCAGATCGCGGACATTCTCCAGCCCCGCTTCCTGCAGAACCCGCGCGCGGCCATCGCCGACGCCTTTCAGGAACTGGACGGGGGTGGAGGGGGTGGGGGGCGGCACAGAACTATTGTCGGGGAGATTGCACGAGCTGCGCGGGATCTACATGGGGTAGCTGTACAGCTGTAGAGCTATAGAGCTGTACAGCTTTCTCAGTCAAACGCCGCCTTCATCGCGATCAACCCAATCTTCAACTGGTCTCCGTTGTGGAGCGTGACCGGGATACCGGTGGGGATGCGCTGGTCGTTGACGTAGGTGCCGTTGACGGTGCCCACTTCTTCGAGCACGTGGTACTCGTTGCCGGTGCGGATGATCTTGGCGTGGCGGCGGGAGACGGAGCGGTTGTTGTCGACGGGGGTGAGGTCGACGTCCGGGAGGATGCCGGTGACCGGGTCGGCGCGGCCGATGGTGGTCTCGTCGCCGTTGCTGAAGGGAAAGGCGGTCCCGGTGGCGAGGTCGATGAGGCGATGGCGCGCTGCTTTGGGGGCGGGCGTCATGACCGTGGCATCCATGGAAGCGTGCTCGACGTCGACTTCGCGGCCGGCCAGTTTCTCGAGGAGGGTGTTGGCTTCGCGCAGGCGCTTGGAGTATTTGCGGATGATGCGCACGGCCACTTCGGGGTTCTTGCGCAGCATCTCGTCGAAGCGGGAGCCGTTGATGGCCACGACGCGCACTTCGCTCCGGGCGATGGCATCGGCGGTCCGCGGCAGGGCCTCGAGCAGGGCCATCTCGCCGAAGAAGTCCCCTTTCTCCAGACGGGAGAGTACGTGGGACTCGGAGCCGATGTGCTTGATGATCTCGACCACGCCTTCCTGGATGATGAACATCTCCGTGCCGAGGTCGCCCTGGGAGAAGATGCGGTCCCCGGTGGCGTAGCTGAGCGAAGCGTCTTTGACCGGGTCTTTGCCCGATCCGCCGGTCGTCTTGAAGACGGCCTTCATGCCTCGTGGGGTATCTTCGCTCATCGTGTGACTGCGGTCTCGGTGACTGTGAACGTGTGGTCCCGGGTGCTGAGGCGAACCGTTCTTCCGATCGGCATCAGGAGGTTGTCTCCGAGATGGCCGATGGGAAAGTTGCGGATGACAGGGATTCCGAACGGTGTGAAGAAATCACGCAGAAACACCTGCATTTCTGCGTCGTTCCCGCAATCTTTCAATGTGCCGATGACCACACCCCGGACGCGCTGCATTCTGCCAGACAGCCGTAAGTGGGTCAACATGCGGTCGATGCGATAAACGGGTTCGTCGATGTCTTCCCAGAACCAGATCCCGTCCTCGGTCCAGTAGTCATACGGCGTTCCGGCCAGGGACGTCGTGAGCGCGAGACAGCCGCCGAAGAGCTCCCCCTCTGCTTCGCCCTCGCACAGGATGTCGTCGGCCGACAAGGCACGCGTCAGCGGTGCCTCCCCGGCGAGCATGGCCCAGAACCAGCGGTCGATTTCCGGAGAGAGGCCCTGGCCAAAGTTCAAGTTAAAGTCGAGGTTTACCATCGGGCCGTGGAACGTGGCCACGCCGGCGTGCACGGCGATGGCCTGATGCAGCGCCGTGACGTCGCTGAAGCCGACGATGGGCCGCGGGTTGGCGGCGATGGCGCCGTAATCGATCCGGTCGAGGATGCGCATCACGCCGTAGCCGCCGCGGGCGAAGAAATAGGCATCGTACTCGGACGAGCGGAGAAAGCGGTTCATCACCTCCGCGCGCTCGTCATCGTCGCCGGCGAGATACCCCTGATAGCGATGATCGATATTCTCCGCGAGCGTCACCCGATGCCCTCGCCGCTCGATCGCCTTCGCTCCTTCCACGATGCGCGCGCGGTCGGAGGGGCCGGAGGCGGCCAGGATGGCGATGTGGGCGTTGTCGGGAAGAGCACGCGGGCGCTGGAGCATTGGGGCGCATGGTAGCCCGGAATGCACAGCTACAAAGCTTTACAGCTACACAGCATCACAGCAAAGACACGTGGGGTCGCTGTGCAGCTGTGCAGCTTTGTAGCTGTGAAGCTCTGGGCGGGTCGGGCGGAAAAAGCGTGGAGCGGATCTGTAAGCCGAATTTTGTTCCCGTCGTGCTCGCGCACGGCGGGTGAAGATCATTCGTCTGCCGCTCGCGTTACCGCGGCGGTCAAGCAACCTACCCGGACGCTCGAGTGGACACGGGCGGGTCCATCACGTCCCTATTTGGTCTTGCTCCGCAGGGGGTTTGCCGTGCCGTCGACACTCACGTGCGACGCGGTGCGCTCTTACCGCACCGTTTCACCCTTACCTCACCGTTCTTTCGAACAATGATCGGCGGTTTATTTTCTGTTGCACTTTCCGTCGCGTCACCGCGCCTGGCCGTTAGCCAGCCTGCTGCCCGTAGGAGTTCGGACTTTCCTCGGCATCGTTGTGACTCCGCCGCGATCCTCCGATCCGCTCCACGCACCTGAGCATAACAGGCCGACAACCGAAAACTTCCCCGCCGCAAGACGAAAACGATTCCGCTAAATGATTGACCTTTTAGCGACTTAGAAAGAATGTCGGCCTGCCGACATCAAAATTTCGTCCGGTTTGTCTCGTCGCTAAAGTACGCGTCCCAGTCGTCGGCGATGTCGCTCTCGGTGCTGGCCGCCGTTTCCATCTGCCGGATGAATGTGACCGGAGCGATGACCTCGACCTGCCGCCGTTGCACGCGGGCGGCAAGCCCGCGGTCGGAGGTGACGACGCTCCATCCCCGCCCCTGCGCCGCGCGCTCGACGATGATGTCGTCGGCGGACCGGCCGGCGCTGAACACCACCGACACGGCGCCGAGATGCCGCGCGAAACTGGGAGGCTCCGGGCCGTCGAAGATGCAGGTGACGCGCGTGCGGTTGGCGCGCGCAAACCCGGCCAGGAGGCGCACCAGCCCGCGCTTCCCTTCCTCGCCATGCCGGTCGACGCGCATCGCGCCGAGGACGTTGCTGCCGTCGATGAGCCAGGGCATTGGTGGTGGGGCTCCATAGTGGATTTGGTGGACGTCGTGGACTTAGTGGACTGCGTGGACGTGTCCACCTCGTCCACTACGTCCACCAAGTCCACATCGCTGCCGACTAGCCTTTCGGTACCGGTTTGACGGCCGCGTTGCGGTCGCGGATCGACGCCGGGATCTGGGCGATGGCTTGCTGGGCCTGGTCGCGGGTGTTGTAGCGGCCCCAGAAGACGCGGTAGCAGGAGCGGCTGCCGATCGTTTGCGGAACGAACCAGACGTCGCCGCCGCCGCGGATGAGCTTCTCGACGTTCGAGGCGTCGCAGAGGATCTGGATCTGGACGGTGAAGTTGCCGGTGGCGCGCGAGGCGTACTCGCGGGCCATGGCATCGACGCGGTCTTTGGCCGCCCCGCCTGCGGGCGCGGCGGTGGTGGTGCGGGCGGTCACGCGCGGCAATGCCTGGGTGGGTGGCGGCTCAGCCGGGGCGGTGGTGGCCGTGGTTGCTGTCGCTACCGTGGTCGTGGCCGGTGGCGGCACGATGGTCAGGCCTCCGGCCGGAGGGGCGGCCGGCGCCGTTTCAGTGGCTGTCGCCATTTCCACGATCGTTCCGGTGGTGTCGGTCGTGCCCGTGGCGGTCGATGCTGTGGTGGGATTCGTTGTCGTCGTGGCGGGTTGAACCGCGACGGGCGGGGGCGGCGCAGCGGTCTGTCTCCCCTGCCACCAGAGCCATCCGTAGTATCCGGCAGCGCCGAGGATGGCCAGGACCATCAGGATGATGAGCACGCCGTAGCGGCCGGAGCGCTTCTTCTCTTTGGACCGCATCGAAATGTTCCCCCGGGATGCTGCCGCAGTCGAGGCCCCGCGGGCCGCTTCGAGCTGAGCCTCATCGAATCCCCACGTCGGCTCGCTCACGATCGGCGGCGGCGCGGGGCGAGAAGTGGCGGCCACCGGCTCGTCCCATACCGGCATCTTCGGCGCCGAGGTGGACGGTTCGGGTGAGGCCGTGATCGGCAATTCGTCGGCATCGTCCCAGGCGGACGAGCTGGGCTCCACTGCCGGCTCGTCCGCATACGAGGGCGCGACGTACGAGGGCGCAACATAGGAGGGAGCGACATACGACGGCGTCACAGGGGCCGGAGCGACCGGGATCGGGACCTGCACCGTTGGCGCGGCGTCGTCGAGCTGGAAGCTCGGCTCGGGCGCAAAGTCGGCGTCAGTCAGCTCCGGGTCCGGATTGTTCCAGACGTCGGCGGCATCGGCCACACCCGCCGAGGCAAAGTCATCAAGGGAAAACTGAGAAGTTGCTTGAGGTTTGTCGGCACGCGCCAGGACGCCGAGCGTGGCCAGCGCGTGGAGCAGCTTGTAGACATTGAAGGTGTCGCGGCCGGAGGCCGTGGCCACGGCGGTGGCGTTCTTGACGCCGTCGATCTCCACAGCGATCGCCTCGGCGTCCTCATTGAGCCCGAGCTTGCGCCAGACCTCCTCGAAGTCGCCGGTCTTGACGAACACCGCTTCCCCGCCGTCGAGGGCGCGCTCGAAGCGGGCCCGGTCCTGCTCGGTGACGATCAGCTCGACCAGTACCTGCGGCAGCGCGAACAGTGTCCCCTCGTCGCGCTTCGGCAGGTAGTCGGCAACGATGGTGAACGACCCCAACGTCCAGGCGGCGATCGAACGGATGACGCCCACCACCTGCACGCGCCGCGACCACGTCAGCTCCTTGCGTGTGATGAACCCGAGGTTCAGCAGAGCGTCGCCCAGCGTCTCGCTCTCCTTCCGCTTCGCCAGCGCCTGCTTCACATGCTCGCGCGAGACCTTCCCCGCCCGCATGAGGATCTCGTCGATGCTGTCCGAGCGGTCGTTCGTGCTCGCCGACAGGATGTCGCCGCCCTTGAAGTAGATGATCTTGATGATGCCGTCGTTCTCGAACCGGATCGCCCCGGTGAACTGCTCGCGCCACAGCTCCACGAGCCGCTCGATGAGATTGATTTCGCTGATCTCGCCTTCAAGCATGCAACCCCCCGCCCTTTCTAAGCTACCTCGGTGAACGAACGGGATTATCGCACGTGGCAGAGAGCTATACGGCTGCACAGCTACACGGCTGTAAAGCAAAAGCGACCTGTGTAGCTGTGTAGCTGTGAAGCTGTACAGCTCTCACCCATGCAGCTCGTCATACAACCCCTGCCCCACCTTCCTCCCCAGCACCTTCATCAAATCCTGCGCGCTGGCTTGTTTGATGGCGCTGACGCTGCCGAAGCGTTCCAGGAGGAGGCGTTTGCGTTTGCCGCCGATGCCGGGCATGTCATCGAGCTCGCTGTGGAGGGTGCGTTTGCTGCGGCGGCGGCGGTGGGAGGAGACGGAGAAGCGGTGGGTTTCGTCGCGGACCATCTGCAGGAGCTGGAGGGCGGGGTCGCGCTTTTCGAGGCGGATCGGTTCGTCGCGGTCCGGGACGTAGATCTCCTCCTCGCGCTTGGCCAGGCCGGCGATCGGGATCTCGTCGACTCCGAGCTTGTTGAGGGCCGCCAGCGCGGCGTTGAGCTGTCCGCGGCCGCCGTCGATGAGGATCATGTCCGGCAACGGCTTGTTGTCCGCCAGGAGACGCCGGTAGCGACGGTCCACCGCCTCGGCCATGGAACGGAAGTCGTCCGCGCCGACCACCGTCTTGATGTTGAAGATCCGGTACTGGTTCTTGTCGAACTTCCCGCGGTCGAGGACGACCATGCCGGCCACGGAGTCGGTGCCCTGGATGTTCGAGATGTCGAACGACTCGATCTTCTGCAGATCGCGGTCGCCGAAGCCGAGGATCTCGCCGAGGCGCGAGGCGGCGATCTGCAGACGGTCCTGGGTCGACTTGCGGAAGCGCGACTCGTGCGAGAGCCGGGCGTTGCGGTTGGCCAGCTCGAGGCGGTCGACCCCGCGGCCGCGCTGGGGCACGCGCACCTGGGTCTTGCGGCGCGACTGCGTGCTGAGCCAGTCGTCCAGCAGCTCCTTGTCGTCCACCTCGAACGGGATGAGCACGTCCTGGGGGATGAAGAGGTTGTCCTGGTAGTAGCGCTGCAGGATCTCGCCGAGGAAGTACGCCGGGCGGTAATCCTCCACCTTCTCCCAAAACAGCTCCCGCCGGTCGACGACATGGCCCGCGCGGATGACGAAGAGCTGCACGGCCACGTCCGTCCCCTCTTCGTAGAGACCCCAGACATCCATGTCCTCGTCTTCCGCCGCCGAGGCCACCTGCTGTTCGGCCTGGATGCGCTCCACGGTGCGAATGAGGTCGCGGTAGTACGTGGCCACCTCGAAGCTCTCCCCCTCCGCGGCCTGGTACATCCGCTGGCGCAGCCGATCCTGCAGCTCGCGGGACTTCCCGCCGAGGAAGAGGACGACATCGTCCACCATCTCGCGGTACGCCTCGGTGGTGGTGAGGCCCACGACGCACGGGCCGAGGCATTGGTGCATGTCGTAGTAGAGGCACGGCCGCGTGAGCGCGTTCTTGCCCTCCGTGATGTCGAGATCGCAGCTGCGCAGCTTGAACTGGTCCGCCACGAGCTTGAGGATCCGCCGCGCCGTCCCGGCGAAGAACGGGCCGAAGAACAGATCGCCCTTGCGCCGGTCCATCCGCCGGGTGAAGACCACGCGCGGATAGTCCTCGGACATGGTGACCTTGAGGTACGGGTAGCTCTTGTCGTCGCGGAGGAGGATGTTGTAGCGCGGCTGGTGCGCCTTGATGAGATTGTTCTCGAGGAGGATCGCTTCCAGCTCGTTGTTCGTGGTCACGAAATCGATCGAGTCGATCTCGTGCACCAGCGTCATCGTCTTGGCATCGCGCGCCCCGCGCCCGACGACATACGTGGTGACGCGATTCCGGAGGTTCCGCGCCTTCCCGACGTAGATCACCTCCCCGGTGGCGTTCTTGTGCAGATAGACGCCGGGCCGTTCGGGGATCTCTTTCAGGCGTGCTTTGAGGCGTTCCGCGCGATCGGACATCAGACGGGGCTACAACGGCGGCGGCGTCGCTTTCATTCGTCGTACCGCCCGCCAGGCCGCGTCCTGAAGGGCCCGCGCATCCTCGTCGTTGATGGTCTGCTCGCGCAGGGCGTCGTCCGAAACCTCGTGCTTCGCCGCCAGGTGGCGAAAATCGTGCGGCGTGCCGTGTGCGGGCTTGTCGTAGATCGTCGAATAGACGCTGCAGGCGACGAGATAGGCGCCGAATGCATCGGGATGCACGGTATCGCGATCGAGACGCTGAAAACGGCCGGTGCGGATGAGCTCATGCCATGCGGAGCCGGCCGGAACGACGCGCATCCGGTTGCGTTTCGCGGCGGCGAGGGAGGCCGCTTCATGCTCCGCGGGCTTCTTCAGCGACCAGACCTGATAGAACAGCGGCGTGGCGCCGCTCTTTCGGATCTCGTCGGCGAAGAGCGTCAGGTAGCGGTTGTAGACATCGGCGTGGAAGAGCGGGCCGGCCGATCCGGCGCCACCCTGGAGGACGACGTAATCCCAGCGCTCCAGCCAGAGCCGCTTGAGGGCGAAGGTGTCGTTCCAGAGCTGTTCGAGCGTCACGCCGCTGCGTGTGACCGCTTCGACGAGCAGCGGCCGCTTTTCGCGGGCGGCGATGGCGGATGTCGTTCCGGGGATCTCGTTGTAGTACGTGAGACTGTTGCCGAGGAAGAGAACCGAGATGACGTTCGGATCGCGCGGGGGGCGAGACTCCGTGTGTGATGCGTACTCAGCCGCGGCAGCGACCGGACAAGCGTGAGCCTTCATCCCCTTCAACGTCGCCGCGGCAGGCGCCAGCCATTGCATGTCCGGGCGGATCGCCGGACAGCCCTTCCGATGAAAGAGGCCCGCATCCGCATCGATGGCCACCCGCGCCGGGACGATCTCGCGATAGGTGACGCTCTTCTCGTCGCCGGAGACGATCACGATGCGCGGCACCCGCTGGGCAAACAACGGCGCCGAAACCAGCAGCCCGAGCACGATCCCCGCGCGGAGCATCAGAGCGCTGCCAGAAACGCCCCCGCCGCGCCGCGGAAGGTGTCCGTCCACTCGTGACCTCCCGCAAAGACGCAGCTCTTCACCTGCGCCTTGCCTTCCAGATAGCTCAAGTCTTTCTTGAACTTTTCCTCGGTGTACCAATCGTCGCGCTCGCCGCGGGCCAGGAGCAGCGGCGGCAACACCACGCTCGGGTCCGCATGAATGTCGGGCGGTAAGTCGCCGCCGAGCATGATCAGGCCGGCCGCGGGACCGGCGTAGGCAGCCGCGCGGGCGGCCATCGTCGCTCCCTGCGAGAACCCGGCGAACACTACCGTCTGTGGAGTGCCCAGCGACGCCATGATCCGCCGCACATAGGCGATGTTGTCGGCGACGGCCAGGTCGCGGTCGAGGCTGGTCATCCAGCTCGCCACGATGCTCCCCGACCGTGTATAGAAAGGATGCAGCGCCTGGACGGACGCCACCGACCACCGCTCGATGCCCGGGATCTTCTCCAGCTCCGCGAGATGAATTTCCGCGGTTTCGGCGTAGCCGTGGAAGCCGACCAGCAACCGCTCCGGGCCGCGGTCGTCGTACAGATAGCGTCCGTGGACGGCGGTCTCCAGAGTGCGGGCGATCATTCAGTGAACTGACTGGTCAAGATGTTGACGAGTCAGAGGTGGCTTATTGTACAGGTCGTAGACGGTCTGGGTTGCGTATTCGGCGGCGGGACTGGAGAATGCGCCCCGTGTCATTGGACATGTCTTCTGCCCCTCACCTCATCCTGGTCGTCCCCTGCTTCAATGAAGAGCGACGGCTCCCCGTGGACGAGCTCTGCAATTTCCAGATCGACGGCCTCGGGTTGGAGATCCTTTTCGTCAACGACGGCAGCACGGACGGCACGCTGCGCCTGCTGCAGTCGCTGTGCGACGAGGCGCCGGGACGGTTCTCGGTGCTGAACCTGGAGCGGAACAGCGGCAAGGCGGAGGCGGTGCGGCGCGGGATCGTCGAGGCGCTCGACCGGCGTCCCGATCTGGTCGGCTTCTGGGATGCCGACCTGGCCACTCCCCTCACCGAGATCTCCGGCTTCCTCGACGTCTTCGCCAGCCGGCCGGAGATCGAGATGGTCTTCGCCGCCCGCGTCCGGCTCCTCGGCCGCTCCATCAGCCGCAATCCAGCCCGTCACTATTTCGGGCGCGTCGGCGCGACGCTGATCTCGTCGTCCCTCGGCCTGGCGGTCTACGACACCCAATGCGGGGCCAAGCTCTTCCGCGCCGGCGACGCCATGCGCGAGATCTTCGCCGCCCCGTTCCTCTCCCGCTGGATCTTCGACGTCGAGATCATCGCCCGCCTCGTCCGCCAGCGCGGCCGCGAAGACGCCGCCCGCGCCATCTACGAGCTCCCGATCATGGTCTGGCACGATGTGAAAGGGTCGAAGGTGCGGTCGACGGATTTCTTTCGGGCGCTGAAGGATCTGGGGAGGATTCATCGGGCATACCGGAGGTAACCGGGGAGTCGCAAAGTCGCAAAGTCGCAGAGTCTCAAAGGCCACCGCCCGCCCCCTTTGCGACTTTGAGACTTTGCGACTTTGAGACTCCCCGAAACTACAATGTCCCCCATGATCGACACCCTCACCCACGTCACCGACCGTTCGCTCTCGCGCCTGGCCCAGGGTCTCACGGGTTCCGAGGTGCTGAAGATTGCCGGCGAGGTGCGGGCGCTGATGGCCGCGGGGCGGTCGGTGGCCAATCTCACTGTCGGTGATTTCTCGCCGACGGAGTTCCGGATCCCGCGGCGGCTGGAGGCGCTCATCGCGCAGGCGTTGGCGAATGGGCAGACGAATTATCCGCCCTCGGACGGGACTCTCGAGCTGCGACGCAGTGTGGTCGATCTCTTTCGGGACGAGCTGGGCCTCACCTACCCTCTCGAGTCGACGCTCATCGCCGGCGGGTCGCGCCCCATCATCTATGCCGCGTATGCGGCCGTCGTCGATCCGGGCGACAAGGTCATCTACCCGACGCCGTCGTGGAACAACAACCATTACACGTACCTCAGCGGCGGCGTGCCGGTCGAGCTGGTCGTCGGCGCGGACACGAACTTCATGCCCACGGCGGAGATGATCCGCCCGCACGTCCGCGACGCCAGGCTCATCGCCGTCTGCACGCCTCTCAACCCGACCGGCACCGTGATGGCCAAAAACGAGGTCGAGGCGATCGGGCGCCTGGTCGTGGAAGAGAACGACCGCCGCGCCGCCGCCGGCGAACGCGCGCTGTTCCTTCTGTGGGACCAGGTCTATTGGATGCTGACGTTCGGCGAGAACCGTCACTGGATGCCGCCGCAGCTCGTGCCCGAATCGTCCGCCTACACCATCTTCGTCGACGGCATCTCGAAAGCGCTGGCCGCGACCGGGCTGCGCGTCGGCTGGACCGTCGCCCCTCCCGCCGTCACCGCCCGCATGCGCGACCTCATCGGCCACATCGGCGCCTGGGCCCCCAAAGCCGAACAGCTCGCCGTGGCCGCGTTCCTTCGCGAGAAGGAAGAGATGGTCGCCTTCCATGGAGAGATGATCCGCGAGCTCCGCCTCCGCCTCGATGCGCTCTACGACGGCCTCATGTCCATGCGCCGCGAAGGACTCCCCGTCGACGCCATCGCACCGCAGGGCGCCATCTACCTCTCCGTGCAATTCGACCTGGTCGACAAACTCGGCACGAACGAAGCGATCCGCAAGTTCCTCCTCGAACAAGCCGGCTTCGCCATCGTCCCCTTCCAGGCCTTCGGCCTCAAACGCGAAGACGGCTGGTTCCGCCTCAGCGCCGGCGCCGTCAGCGTGCAGGATTGCGTGGACGGGTTGAAGCGCGTGCGGGAAGCGCTGATGACGCTGGGGTGAGTCACAGCTTCACAGCTGTACAGCTTTAGAGCTGTGTAGCTGTATAGCTGTATAGCTGTACAGCTGTCACCGATTCACCGTGCTCATATCCGGATACCGGTCCCCCGCCGTAATCCCTTTCGGCGCGACTTCGTCGATGCGGCGCAGTTCGTCGTCGCTGAGTTGCACGCCGAGGGCGCGGACGTTCTCTTCGAGATAGCGCACGTGTTTCGTTCCCGGGATGGGCACGATGTCTTTGCCGCGGTGGAGCACCCAGGCTAGGGCCAGCTGGGATGGGGTGACGCCTTTCTCGCGCGCCAGCTCTTCGATCCTGGCCACGAGGTCGAGGTTCTTCACGAAGTTCTCGCCCTGCAGCCGCGGGGAGCGGCGGCGGTAATCGTCCGGCTCGAGGTCGTCCATCGATTTGATGCGTCCCGTCAGGAATCCGCGGCCGAGGGGGCTGTAGGCGACGAATCCGATGCCGAGCTCACGCACCGTCGGCAGGACTTCATCCTCGGCGTCGCGGCTCCACAGCGAATATTCGGTCTGCAGTGCGCTGATCGGATGGACTGCGTGGGCGCGGCGGATCGTGGCCGGCGCCGCTTCCGACAATCCGAGGAAGCGCACCTTGCCCGCGGTCACGAGCTCCGCCATCGCGCCGACCGTCTCTTCGATCGGCGTTTTCGTATCGACACGATGCTGGTAATAGAGATCGATGGCGTCGACGCCGAGACGGCGCAGCGAATCGTCGCAGGCCTTGCGCACGTAGTCGGGACGGCCGTTGACGCCGAGGAACGCACCGTCCTCGCCGCGCATGTTGCCGAACTTCGTGGCCACCACCACCCCGTCGCGCCGGTCGCGGACGGCCTTGCCCACGAGCTTCTCGTTCGTGAACGGGCCGTACATGTCGGCCGTATCGAGGAACGTTACGCCGAGATCGATGGCCCGATGGATCGTGGCGATCGCCTCGTCCTCGTTCGACGCGCCGTAGAACTCCGACATCCCCATACAGCCGAGACCCATGACGGAGACGGCCAAGCCCTGATCGCCGAGTTTGCGTTTTTCCATGACGGAACCGTATAACGAAACGGCCATGAGAATGCCCGCGATCTTCTTCGGCCACGGAAATCCGATGAATGCCATCCAGACGAACCGCTGGACCGAAGGCTGGGCCTCCATCGGCAGAGCGTTGGATGGCGAACAGAGCCCGCGTCCGCGCGCGATCCTCTGCGTCTCCGCGCATTGGTACCTGCCGGCCACGCTGGTCACGGCCATGCCCCAGCCGCGCACCATCCACGACTTCGGCGGATTTCCCCGGCCGCTCTTCGAAGTCCAATATCCCGCGCCCGGCGACCCAAGCCTCTTCGCCCGCATCCGGACGCTGCTCGCGCCGACAGACGTCGAGGCCGACACGCAGTGGGGACTCGATCACGGAACGTGGTCCGTGCTCGTGCACGTCTACCCCGATGCCGACGTCCCCGTCGTGCAGCTGAGCATCGACGAGACCCAGCCCGCGTCCTTCCACTACGACCTCGGCAAGCGACTGGCGCCGCTGCGCGACGAAGGCGTGCTCGTCATCGGTAGCGGCAATCTCGTGCACAACCTCCACACCTACGCCTGGGGCAAGCACGACCCCGAGCCATTCGACTGGGCCGTGCGTTTCGAAGAACTGGCGCGCGATCAGATCCGGAAGCGCGAACATCTTCCGCTCATCAACTACGAGGGCCTCGGCCGCGACGCCCAACTCTCCGCCCCCACTCCCGATCACTACCTTCCGCTGCTCTACATCCTCGGCATGCAACAGGAAGATGACGCGGTCAGCTTTCCGGTGGAAGGGATCGACGGAGGCTCGATCTCGATGCTGACAGTGCAGGTTGGCGGAAGTTAATCCTGAGCAGGGCGGCCGGGCGGGCGTGGCGAAGGATCAATGGAGCAGACCACGAAACGTGTGCGGTCTGCGGTCGGATTGGAAATTCAACGCGGCTGCTCCATTGATCCTTCGCTCCCGCCGCCCCACCACCCTCGCTCAGGATTAACCCCTAGCTACCGCGCTTCGTTCAGCAGCAGCATCAGCTCCAGCGTGCGCATGTCGGCGGTGTCGTGGTCGGCCATGCGGTATTCGCCTTCGTTGCACTCGATGCGGCGCAGGCGAAGGAGGTCGTCGCGGCTGACGCCGTAGTCCCTGGCAAAAGACGACCACTGGCGCGGAACCTCGGCTTCGATCTCGTTCTCGGTGAGGAGAGGCTCGCCGGCGCAGTTGAAGTGCTCGCAGCCGAACTGCTCGCCGCATTCGTTGCACGGGGGCGGGTCGTTAAAGTCTTCCAGCTCGCTCGGGGTCAGCACGCGCGTCACGCCGAGGCGGCGCTCGCGGACGTAGCTGAGGCCGCTGGCGCTTTTCGAGAGCATGTCGAATCGACGGAATGGCATGGTGGTCAGTATCGTAATGCATCGCGGAACGATGGACGTTGTGGACTTCGGTGGACGCGGTGGACTGGGCCGGTGTCGACTTCAGTCCACTTCGTCCACGACGTCCACCAAGTCCACCTCTGGACAAAATCACTCCATCGGGTCACGCTCTTCTCCGCATGCGGATGCTTGCGGCGCTGTTGGTCGGATCGCTGGCGGGCGGGCTCTTTGCCGCGGACGGGCGGGAGTTCGAGCGCGGCTTTCCTCTGATCGAAGTTCATGAGGAGAAGGACCACGAGGCGGGCGCGCAGATCTTTTCGCTGACGCAGGATCGGGGCGGGCTGCTCTACTTCGGCGGGCTGGTGGGGGTGGCCAGTTACGACGGGGCCTGGTGGCGCACGGTGGCGCTGCCGAATGAATCCGCGGTGTTCTCCGTCGCCAGCGGGAAGGGTCCGGAGATCGCCGTGGGCGGCATCGACGAGCTGGGTTGGGCCAGCACGGATGAAAACGGCGCGCTCACCTATCACTCGCTCATCGCGCAACTGCCGCCGGATCATCGCCTCACCGGCGATGTGCGCGACACGTGTGCCACGCCTGACGGCTTCGTCTTCGTGGCCGAGAACGCGCTCATCGTGTGGAACGGCGGCGCACCGCGCGTGCTGGCCGATCTGCGCGAGACCGTGAGCGCCACCCGGCGTTGTTTCCGCGCCGGCCGCGCTACGTACGCCGCGATCGGCGAAGGGCTGTGGCGCGTGGAAGGCACGCGGATCGTACCGGCCGGGTTCGAGGGGAAGACGATCGATCTCGTGCTGCCGCTCGACGAGCGTCGCCTGCTCGTGGCCATCCGCAATGAAGGTCTTTTCTCCAGCGACGGTACGGCGGTCACTCCGTTCGCCCCTGCCGCTTCGGAGTGGCTTCAGCGGAAGATCGTGGTCACCGGCTGTCGTCTGCTCGACGGGAGGATCGTCGTCGGCACGCGCCAGAACGGCATCCTCGTCATCGGCGCCGACGGCACGCTCGAACAACGCCTCGACGACACGGCCGGACTGCCGAGCGAGGTGCTGACGGCGGCCATGACGGACCGCGAGGGCTCGTTGTGGCTCACCTACCACGGCCCGTACGTGCGCATCGACCTGGCCACACCGATGTCGATCCTCGATGCGCGCCGCGGTCTCCAGGGAACGGCGACGTCGACGGCGCGCCATGGCGGCCGTCTCTACATCGCCACCTCGCACGGCCTCTTTGTCATCGATCGGACTCTGCCGATGTTCCGCATCGTGGAAGGCGTTCCGCCGCCGGTCTGGAAGGCGATCAGCGTCGACGACGGCCTGCTCCTCGGCACCGGCGAGGGTGTCTTCCTTCTCCGCGATGACGGCATGGTGAAGCCGGTCTCCGGCACCGCGGACCTGGTGGTCTTCAACCTCCTTCGCTCGGAGCGCGATCCGTCGCGCATCTGGCTCTCGACCAAGCACGGGATCGGCATGTTGCGTCGCGATGAAAGCCGTCGCGACGAAGGCCGCCCGGACTGGCGTTTCGAAGGCATGATCCCGGGGACGCCCCGCTACTCGCGCACGCTGATCGAGGACGAGGAGGGCATCCTCTGGGCGGGCACGATCTTCGACGGCATGCTCCGCCTGGAGCTCACTCCCGCCGGCCCGCGCTCGACCACGTTTGGCAGCGGCGAGATGGACATCGCGCGCGTGGGCGGCCGGATTCTGGCGGTCCGGAAGGGAGAGATCCTGGAGCCTTTCGGCGACGGTCAGCTGCACCGCGATCCGCTCCTCGGCCACATACGCGGGAGGTACTTCGCCATCGCCGAGGACTCGCAGGGGAACGTGTGGGCCAACGGCAGACCGCCGGTCTTCGTGCGCCGGATGGAAGACGGACGTTACGCGCGCGAGCCGCTGCCGGTGGTCACCATCGAAGCGCCACGCGTGCAGATGCTCGAAGCCGACGGCGGCGTCATGTGGGCGGCCACCGGACCGCGTCTCTATCGCTACGAGACCGCCGCCACTCCGCACCCGTTCGTCCAGCCGCCGCCGCGCATCCACCGCGTCGTCACGGCCGACAACAAACCGGTCACCGCTCCCCTCTCGCACTCCTTCGGACGGCTGCGCATCGAATTCGCGCCGGCGTCTTATCGTCCCGGCACGCTCTACCAGTACCGGCTCGCGCCGGCCGATCACGCCTGGAGCGCGTGGACGGCCGAGCCGTTCATCGACTACACCAACCTCGATCACGGCGACTACACCTTTCACGTCCGCGCGCGCGGCGCCACGGGTGAGACCAGCGGCGAAACGCGCTGGCCGTTCAGCGTGCGCCCCCCGTGGTACCGCACCACCACCGCGCTCATGGCCTGGGGCATCCTGACGGCGCTGCTCATCGCCGCCATCGTCTGGTTCCGCACGAAGACGCTGCACCACCAGACCGATCGCCTGCGGGCGCTCGTCGACGAACGGACCGAAGAACTGCGCCAGGCCAATTCGCATCTCGAGCGGCTGGCGCTCCTCGACGAGCTCACCGGCATCGCCAACCGCCGCTACTTCCAGCGCGCGCTGGTCGAGGACTGGCGCAACGCCCACGCCCAGCGGCAGCCGCTGGCGCTCCTGCTCCTCGACCTCGATCACTTCAAGCTCCTCAACGACGAGCTCGGGCATCCGGCCGGCGACGCCGCCCTCGTACAGGTCGGCCGCTACCTGGCCCGCGAGATCCGCCGCAGCGGCGACTTGGCCATGCGCTCCAACGACCTCGTGGCCCGCATCGGCGGCGAAGAATTCGCCGTCCTCCTCACCGCCACGAGCGAAAGCGAAGCCGCGCGCGTGGCCGAGACCCTGCGCGCCGGAATCGAGGAGCTGCACCTCGGCGTCACCACCAGCTGCGGCGTCGCCGCCATCATCCCCCTCGACCTCGAAGCCTGGAGCACCCTCCAGGCCGAAGCCGACCGCGCCCTCTACGCCGCCAAAAACGCCGGGAGGAATTGCGTGCGCACGGCCAGCGCGACCGACTCGCAAGGGAGACGGGCGATTTCCTGAGTTTATCCCGAGCGCAGCGAGGGATCTCTGGTTGTCGTGCACCCCAGAAACTGTTGCAATGAAGCGCATGCCGCTTTTCGACTTCGAGCTCATGCCGGTGGAAGACATCAAGCCGTGGGGAGAGGCCGGCAAGAAGAGCCTCGGCTGGTATGCGCTGACGGATGGATTCTTTCGGATCCCCGTCGGTGACCAGGTGCTCTTTCGCTATTCGGACGAGCGCATGTCCCATTGGAGAGATCAGCCGAGGGACGTGAACTACATGATCGCCGCCTTCGCGCGGGACGTGCTTGGAAGCGTCGGGCCGGGAGCGGCGCCTCTTCCGGAACGCATCGAGCGGCTGGCATCCGATTGGGACCTGCTCGAGCGGCTGCGTACCGAGTCCGAAGCGGGTGCAGGCGACGACGCGGCGGAGGAGCTGTATTACACGGCATGGCGCTGGCTCGGAGCGCGCTCCCCCGGGACGTGGTACCTGAACCCGCATCCGAACATCTACTTCGTCCGAATCGGTGACGACGTTCATATCCACTGGGACAGCGAGTTCCTGGTCGACGGCGAGCCCGCCTGGGCGGCGCGGCGCGGCGTTCACGTCCTGCCCGTGGCCACGTTCGTCGCGGAAGGCCGGGACTTCGCCAATCGCCTGCTCGCGGCCATGGAGGAGCGCATCGCCGGCATCGAAGCGGGAACCCTGCGCCCTCAGATCGAGGTGAACGTCCCTTCGCTTCGTCAGCAGCACGAGACCTGGCGTACCGAGCTCGAGTCTTATTTCGGCGAGTACGAACCGGACATGCCCTGGGACGAAACCGAGACCGCGTTACGCACGCTCGCGGAAAAGAGCGGCGTCCAGTTCTAGCGGGCGAGTAACGACAAGGTCGGGACTTCCATCGCCATTGATGCGCCAGCGACAACGTGGTCGACGTGGAGATGGGAGATTGAACGCGGCCGGAGGTCGCGGGTTCGAGCCGGCCGGCCAACACCCAAGTAAGCAGAAGCCGCCAAGCATCGATAATAGGCGCGCCTCATACCGGTGGTAGACGCATCTGGTATCGATGATAGATGCATCTCATATCGATGGTAGCTGCCGCTCATGACGGTGGTAGACCATCTCATATCGATGATCGACACATTTCGTATCGATGATCGACGCATCTCATTTTGATGGTAGATACACTCATATCAATGGTAGTTGCAACTCGTACTGCTGGTAGATGCATCTCGTACCGATGGTAGACCGATCTCATGTCGATGCCAGACGCATCTCGTACCGATGGTAGAGGTACCTGGCACCGGTGCAGGACAAATGTGATTGCCAGGTTCAATGTGATACCATATATCCCAATGGCGAGATCGAATCAGGCGCGGTCGCGAAAGGACGCTCATGGCAGGCGCGGTGGCCGCCGTGCGTCGTGGGTCGGTCCGTTCCGGCGCGTGAACCGCGCCCTGGTCTCTTCGGCGCGGTTGCTGGAGTCGGCCAGGCAGACCGTGGAAGGCGCCTGGGATTCCTGCCTCCACTCTCCGGTGCGCACGTCGCGCGAGCTATGCCGCGTCTCCGCCCGGCTGGCGGACGCCAAGGTCCGGCTGGAGCGTGCGTTGCGCGGGCTGACCGCCACGAGCGGGTGCTTCGGTGCGAAGCCGGAACAGGCCGAGTGCGCATCCCGGCTCCTGATCGAGGCCAGTGTGCGTTCGCTCCGGATCGCATGCAGAATCGAAGATACCTCCGCGGAAGTCTTTCAATTGCATACCGGTGTGCTGGAGTGCCTCGACCTCGGCCGGCTGGAGCCGGAGCGCGCCGATCCGGCCGCGAAGCGCCGCCCGCGCATCATCCTCACTCCGCGAACGATCCCGGCCCGTGAATTCCTGCTCTGCCACCGGTCCAGCGCGCGCGACCGCATTGCCTCCGTTCCCACTCCCCGGCGGCGTGCCCGCGTGGCCTCCGCCGACGCACCCCGACGCATCAGCCGGGGACGCGCTCCTCCTTCCGCTTCGACCTGCCCGCTCTGATCATCAGCGCAGTTCGACATAGGACATAGAAGGAGGAATCATGTCCGCTGTATTGAATCCCGTCACGGTCCCTACGACCGTTACCAACCCCCACGTCCTGGAGGCGCAGGCGCGCGTCGAGGAGCTCCGCCTGATGCGGCAAACCATCCCGAATTTCTTCATCCCGGAGGCGGCCAGCGACATTCTGCGGCTGAACTCCGCCGCATCCGTTCCGCCCGAGCTGATCGAGTTGGCGGCCATGGCCATCACCAACAGCCCGGCGCTCGTGCGCGGCGAAGGCATGACCCCGGCGGAGATGCGCGACCGCCTGGCGTACGCGGATGCGTACGGCCCGCTGGCCGACGAGCTGGAGGCCCTGGCGAAGTTTGTCCGCTTCAGCATCGTGGTGGCGAAAAACGAGTCCGGCAACGCGGCCCTGACCACGTATGCGCTGGCGCAACGCCTGTCCAAACGTCCGGAGACGGCCCATCTCGCTCCGCACGTGGCCGCCATGCGCCGGGTTCTGAGCCGTGGAAAGACCCGGGCAGCCGCACGGAGGAGGACCACGCCTCCGGCACCAGCCACGCCGGCGCTTCCGTCTGCACCAACCGACCCACCCTCGTAAGCTCTCGTCCATGAAGTCGTCCCGCGGGCGCGTCGCCAGACGCGCCCGCGGTTTCGATCCGGGTGATCATCACGGCCGGCGAGGATGGCGTCCTTCAGCGCGGGGAAGTTTTCCATCGTGCTGCGAAACTCCATCCTGTCCCATGGCAACAGTTCCGCGATAAGCGTACACGCAGCTGCTCGTGCATGCCCTACCGGTCTTCCGCGGCGCGAGCTGTCGCCGGGATCTCCCGGCAGTCTGTCCGTGATTCAAGAGTGTTCCCGCCCGGTGAGGCCGCGTTCGGCATCGGCCTGGCATCAGAACCTCCTCCCGACCGTAATGTGCAGGCTGTAATCCGAATCGACGCCCGTTTGCGACGCGGCCTGGAATCCCGAGTCGGTTGCGCTCTTGCTGCGCGACGAGGACGAGCAACTGTTTCGCGGCGTCGGATACGATGTTCCGGCCATGAACGCGACGTCGGCGATCGCCGTGACGCTGGCAGATGCGCGAAGCGCGCTCCCCGCGTCTCTGCTCGCCGATGGCAACCTGCCGGAGATCAACCGCCATTGGATGACTGCCACTGGAGCGGAGCTGCTCGTTCCGCTGCTCGGATCCGACGAGCAGCTCCTCGGCATCCTGGCCAGCGGCGAGAAGGCCAGTCAGCTTCCGTTCGACGACGCGGAAAGGGCCACCATCGCCACCATCGCGGCCACTGCTGCACTGACCATTGAAAAACCTCGGCCTGCGCGCGCGGCCGACCGCTCAGGCATCAGGCGCGCGGCGCCCTGACGACGATTCCGCGCTCGTCTGTCCGCGCTGCCAGCGATGCGAGAATCGCAACGTGGCGTCACGATGTCCGGTCGACGACTCCGAGCTGCAGCACGCCGACGTTCCGTACGTTCTGGCCGGCAAATACCGCTTCGAGCACCGCCTCGGCGCCGGCGGCATGGGAGTCGTCTACCGCGCATGGGACCTGGAGCTCGAGCGCCACGTGGCCATCAAAACGCTGCTCCATCTCTCGCCCGAGTCCGCATCGCTCCTGCGCCGCCGAAGCCCGTACCGCGGCCAACCTCCTGCATCCGAATCTGGCCACCGTCTTTGCGGTCGAGACCTGGCGCGGCACCCCGATGCTCATCCTCGAATACCTCGACGACGGCACCCTCGCTGACCGCGTCTCCCGAGGCTCGCTGCCGTTCGATGTCATTCTCCGTTGTGGGATCGCCATCGCCGGAGCGCTCGGACACGTGCACGCGCGGATGATCCTCCACCGCGACGTGAAACCCTCGAACATCGGCTTCTCGCGCACTGCCGGCGCGAAGCTTCTCGACTTCGGCCTGGCACGTTTCGTCGAAGAGAAGCCGGTCATCGTCCCCTCGCCCTCCAGCGAAGAAAGCATCGACCGTGACCAGCGGCGTCGTAGGAACGCCTGCCTACCTGTCGCCGGAAGCAGTCCGTGGCGAGTCGCCGCATCCCGACTTCGATCTCTGGGGACTCTCGCTGACGCTCTACGAAGCCGTGACCGGCGCAAACCCATTCGCCGGCACCAGCATCGCCGCCACGATGAATGCCATCCTCACCACGCCCATCCCCGACCCCCGCGAGTTGCGGAGCGACTGCCCGCAAGGGCTCAGTCGATTTCTCCTCGAGTCGCTCAGCCGGCAGCGGGAACTGCGCCCGCGCTCCGCGAGCGAATTCGTCTCGCAACTCCCCGTCGCGTGACCAGCCAGGTTCCAGTTTCCGGAGATAATCAGCCGGTTCCACGCAGACATTCGGGCCGGGCTTCTTCGCGTAGTGCATCGTGACGAGACGGACACATTGACCAGCTGATCCTCAGTCGTCCGTTGACCGGGTTGCGTCGTCATCCAGTTTTCCTCGAATTCGTTCGATCACTCTGTCGAGCTGGCGCGTGACTTCGACCCACGCCTTGTCGCGAGTGCGATGCTCTTTGACGGGTTTGTCGTTCGGCAAAACGACTTGCAGATCGCCGATGTACTTCGCGTAGGAGCATGGGCCGACCACGATCGGCACGATGGACGCCTTTGCCCTCCGGGCTCGCTGCAGTTCGTTTTCCGCGTACTCGGACGCCAGATAATGGATGCTCAGGAGCAGCACGAAGATCGACGTCTCGTCGATCCGCGAACTGATCTCTTCGTCCCATCGGTCGCCGGCCACGAGCTCCCGATCGGACCAGATCTTCACTTCGTCCCTGCGCTCGTACAATTTGAGCGCGACGCGAAACTCGTCGTAATATCGCAGATCCTCGTGCACGTAGCTGATGAACAGCGGAATGGCGGTGAGAATGGACTCGCGCTCGCCCAGCCTTGAGGCACCGGCGATGTCGGCTCCTTTGAGCAAATCCTCGACAGAGAGATCGACGAGCTGATTGCCGACCGTTTCGGTAATCGTTGCGCGGCGATCGAGCTCGTGAAGGATCAGCCGTTCGTGGCTCACCAGCGTTTCCGGATGGTTCGGCACCGGCACCCATTCGGTGACGCCGAGTTTTTTGTACGTCGCATGGATCCGGTCGAAATGCTCGCGGATGATGCCTAGCAGCTCGCGATGTTCGTCGCTGTCGCCGCTGAGGCGAATCGTGACGGTCGCGCCGTGAAAATCGCCGCGCACGACCGCACGCGCATCCCTGCGCTCGAGCACCACCCCCGTACGCCACACGGCGCCGGATTTGCGATGCAGCACATACGTATTAACGATGAACCTCGGCAGAAGACCTTCCGGAAGGACGTCATAGCGATAGACGAAACCGAGCGAGCGCTCCGTCGGGAAATCGCCGACGTCACCCGGTTCCTCCTTCGTCAGAAGCTCCGGGATCAGGTAGCTATCCACCTGTTCGTCCAGAGGGTGACAGAGCTGGAACCTGAGCATCAGCTTCAGTAGGTACGGATGAAGCTCCGCCGGATACTCCGCCGCCGGCAGAATCGCACGGAACGACTGCAGTGAGAACACGCCGCCCTTGAGACGCAGGCTCGGCGCCGTGAGCATCGTGTAGATGCCCTGCGTCACCCACTGTGGATTGAGGACGCCGAAGCGCCTGAGCGTGTCGTCCTCCGCGTACGACAACATCAAGCCGAGTGCATTGAGGCTCTCCGCTAAGCTCTCCTGCGTGCCCGCATCGCGGACGCCACGATCGGCTGCAAATTTGCGGAACTCGTCGAATGTGAGCCAGTTCTTCTTCTGCCGCGGGAGTTCCTCCTTGACCCGCCACCACGCGACCGGCCACGCGTCCCGCAGCCGCGGCAAGGATCCGGCGAGCCTGCGAATCTCGCGCTCCAATCGATCGATGCCTTTGCCGGTCTTGCTGTCGGTCTCGACGAAGAGCAGGCCATCGCCGTATCGCTTCCGCAATTCCGCCGTTCTCAACTCGAAGCGAAATTCGTCGCACTTATGGAGCAGGACGATGATCGGGGCATCACCCGCGAGCGAGCGCACCTGGGATAGCCAATACTCGGCATCGCGATCCTCCGTTCCTTCGCGCCCGGAAATGAGGACCAGGTACAAAGCGCGCGCGGTCATGAAAAACCGGTGCGTGCCGTGCAAGATCTCCTGACCGCCGAAGTCCCAGACGTGAGCGCGAATGATCTCTGCACCGATCGGAAGTGACCACTGCGTGATCTGCACTCCCGGCGTCGATTCGAATTCCGTGTACGTCCCGGACGCCAACCGGTGCACCAGCGACGTCTTTCCGACTCCGCCGCGGCCGACGAGCACGAGTTTGAACTCGTTCAGCGGCAGGCTCTCCTTGGCCGCAGTGATCCCGAAGTAATAAGTGAAGATCGTACGGGGGTCGCGTGTCGCAGCAATCTCCGCTGGCACGCCTAGCGCCGGATTCTCGGCGATGTCGACGGACATCAAATGGCGCAACTCTCGGACGGATTGAGGCAGCGACGACAACTGATTCCTCCGAAGTCCCACGACCCACAGTTGTTCGAGATCGCCGAACCACTCCGGCAATTGCGTCAATGCATTCCCGGCGAGCGAGAGATGCGTCAGCGACGAGCGAAAATCGCGCACGACGGCTGGCAGCTCGGCCAATCCGAGGCCGGACATCCCGAGCAGGCGCAGTCGCGACAGAGAACCCACCGTCGCGGGCAACGATCGAATCGGAGTTTCATTGAGAGCAAGCGATTCCAACTTCTTGCATTCGCTGATCCACGACGGCAATTCGCTCAATGCGGTCAGCGTGACGTTCAGGCCGACGAGGCGATCGCCGAGATCACGGACTGCTACCGGGATGCTCGTGAGCTGCAGCCGTGACAAATCGAGAGCGATCGGTCCCCACAACCGCGCCGCCTCGGCAACCCTCTTCTCGGCCTCAGCTACGTCGTGATGCATTGGTAGACCCTGCTTACGCAAGACCTCCTTTCAAACCGTACGTGCCGATTTCCGGCACCCAGCTTTCACGGCGCACCATCTGGTGATGATACGGCGACGCCCGTTTGTCGCGCTTCTCGGCGTTACCGTGAGTCGTAGTTTTAGTTTATAGTTTAGTGGTTAGGTTTTCGGCTTGTCACGCCGGAGGTCGCGGGTTCGAGCCCCGTCGGCCCCGCCAAACTAAAAGCTCTCATGCGTCGCGACTTCGCGGCCAGCTTCCCGCAGGCGTTTCTCTTCATCAGTATTGAGGCGCAGCGCAGCCAACGTCGAGTCCTTGCGATCACCCGGATGAGATCGCGGCGAATCCGCGCTCGATCACGGGACGATGCGGGTGGCGCGGGAGGAAGTGGGAGCGGCGTAGCGCCGCCCCCTCACATCACGTCGTCCGTCGGCGGCACGTGGAGATTGCACGTATCTTTTTTCGATCGAGGGTCGTCGCGGCGCGTGCGCGTGCGCGGATCGCGGTCCGATTGAAACGCGCGGATCCACTTGATCGAGTAGGCGGTCATCAACGCCGCGACGCAGGAGACGGCGAGCGTCTGCAGCGCAGGCCAGAGGTGGCCATCCATGAGATGTCTGTGAATTGGGTAATAACCTGCGATGAGAATCGCGATCGAGAGGTGACCTTCGAACGATTCGGAGCGGGGGGAATGCATATCCCGCCTCCTTTACTTCGGACTTTGCTTGCCTGCCTGTTTTGTTGACTCGCTACGAACACCGTCTCGCTCCAACGAGCTCGACGTTAACAATCTCCAAACGCAAACGACGCGCCAGATTCTTCGAGCCACGCGTACGGCCACAATCACGCACTTTCGAACGTTAGGGAAGACCTGCATGAGCGCTGTCCCGCAAGGCCATCCGGATCGCGTCGGTTCGAGCCTCACGTTCCAACGACGCGGGGGGCGTAGTTCCGTCGGTTAGCCCTCCGGCCTGTCACGCCGGAGGTCGCGGATGCGAGCCAGGCGTGGCATCGCGACGTCGTACGGGCTTCACCCGATCCGGGTGATAATCGCGGCCGGTCCATGAACATCTTTCGCCGTATGCCGCTGATCGCACGTGTGTCCGTGGCATTGATCGCGGCGGCCGTCCTTCCGCTCGGATACGCGGTCTGGTCCCTGTTCGATGTGAATCGCGCGGGTATGCACGAGCAGGTGCTGCGCACGCACGCGGTGGCGGCGTCGACCGCCGCCGAACGGATCGCCGGCGCGGTCGAAGCGCGGCGGGCGCTGGCCGTCACCGTGGCCTCGCAGGAAGCCATGGTCACCGACCCGCGGTCGGAGGGCGCGCGGCAATTCCTTCAGGATCTGCTGGCCGCCGACGCCTCGCTGCAAATCGTCGACGTCGTCACGCCGGCAGGCGAAGTGGTGATCCGCGCGCAGCGGCGCGGAGCCGCGGAGCGCGTGGGGCCGATTCCGGCCAGCGCCCCGGCCGTCTGGAACAATTTCCTCCTCGTCACCGAACCGGCGGGCGGCGGCACGGCAGTAGTCCGCGTGATCGGCGAAGAGCGGGCCATTGCCGACTCGCTGCAGCCTGCCGAGATCGGCGAGCACGCGGAGATCATCCTGGCTTCGAGCGACGGGAAGCGCCTGGCCGGGCCGGCCCAGCTGGCGTCCTTCCCCGTGGCGATGATCACCGCCGCCCGCACGGCCCGGGTGAACGGCACGGGCGTCTATCGCGACGCGCACGGCAACGAGATCCTCGGCGCATTCGCGCCCGTGGCCGGTACCTCGTGGTTCGTGCTCTCGCGGCAGCCGGCGGCGATGGCCCAGGCCATCGCTGGGCGCATGCGCCGCCGCGCGCTCCTGGCCGTGAGCGTGGCCCTGATCATGGCGCTGCTCCTGGCGGTGGCCGCGCATCGCACGATCATCCGCCCCATTCGCGAGGTCATTCGCGCGCAGAAATCATTGGTGGGCAACACGCCGCTCCCCGCCGGAAACGAGATCGATCAACTCCGCGCGGCGTCGCGATCCCTCCAGCGCCGCATCGCCGATCAGGAAGAGCTGGGCCGCATTTTTCTCGGCCGCTACCAGATCCTCGGGATCATCGGACAGGGAGGCATGGGCACTGTCTTTCGGGGATGGGACCCGAAGCTACGCCGCCACGTGGCCCTCAAGACCGTGCACATCGGGGCCGTGGCGGAGGAGATGGATCTGATCGAGTCGCTCGTGGCCGAAGCCATCACCGTGGCCAGCGTAAGCCATCCGAACATCGTGGCCGTGTATGACGTCGAGGATTCCGACGAATCCGCGTTCATGGCCATGGAGCTGGTCGAAGGAGTGAGCCTGCAGTCGTATCTCGATCAGCGCGGCACGCTCAGCGCCGAGCTGACGGCGATGGTGGGACTGGCCGTGGCGCGCGCGCTCGAGGCGGCGCACGCGCATTCCATTCTTCACTACGACATCAAGCCGGCGAACGTGCTCCTCGGGTTCGACGGCGCCATCAAGGTCGCCGACTTCGGCCTGGCCGCCATCATCAACCGGATGGTCGACACACGCGACTCGGTATACGGCACGCCGGGCTACATGGCGCCCGAGGTGGCCACCGGCCAGAAAGGCGATCCGCGCGCGGACCTCTTCGCGCTCGGCGTCGTGCTCTATCACTGCATCGTCGGCGGCCATCCGTTCGACCGCGACTCGGCGCGGGAGATCATCCTGGCCTCGATCCACGACACGCCGCCCCTGCTGGAGACGCGCATGGACGGCGGTCCCGTGCTGCATGCGCTGTCGGACCTGATCACCGCCCTGATGCAAAAGTCGAGTGAAGCCCGTCCCCCGTCCGCGAGCCATGTCGTGCAACGGCTGGAGACGCTGGTGCAGCAGCACGGCCTGCGCTGGACCATCGATCCACTGCAAGGCGACGCCCCGCTGGTCACGGGCCACGGCTCGGCCACGCTCATTCCCACGATCATCCTGGAGCCACCGAGATGAAGCGCATCCTGTTTGTTCTATTGATTCTCTGCGGCGCCACCGCCGCCGCGGACGACACCATCGCCGTGCATGTGGTCAAGGCCGGCGAGACCCTGCAGTCGATCACCGCTCACTACCTGGGCAACTCCAGGGCCTGGCAGGAAAACTGGAAGCTGAACCCGAACCTCCCGAACCCGCACCGGCTCGTGCCGGGCCAGCGCATCCGGGTGATCGTGGCCCGCACGCTCCCCGCGCGGCAGGCGCTCATCCGCCGCGTAGCCCGGCGCGTGGAGAAAAAGCCGGAACCGGAGCCTTGGACAGCGGCGCGCGAAGGGGACCGTCTCGCGGAGCGCGGCGGCGTGCACACGTTCGCCGCGTCGTCGGCGGAGCTGCAGTTCGAGGACGACACGCGGCTCACGCTCACCGAGCAATCGCTCGTGTTCCTCCGCTCCTCGCGTCCGGCCACGCCGGCGCGCGACCGCAGCTCGATCGAGATCATCGACGGCCACGCCGATCTGGAGAAGCCCGCCAAGGCCAAACGGGCGCACGACATCGAAGTCATCGTCGGAACGACCGTGGCCACGGCGGCCGATCCGGCCGCGCGCGCACGCTTCCGCAGCGCGGACAAAAAAGCGCAGGTGATGTCGTACCAGGGCGCCACCGCCGTCGAAAGCGCCGGCGCGCGCGTGAGCGTGAAAACGGGCATGGGTGTGTCGGTGCCGGAAGGAGAGAAACCGCCGGAACCGGAGAAGCTGCTGCCCGCGCCAGACGTGAGCGCCGCCGACGTCTCCGTTCCGCGCCCGCTCTTGCAGTGGCCGGTGATGAACGGCGCCAAGAGCTACGCCGTCGAGATCTGCCGCGACCGCGGCTGTGCGGAGATCGTGGCCCGCGATGCCAATGTCGCGGCGAACGTCGCGGCGAATGCCTGGAGGCCGGCCGATGCTCTTCCGGCAGGCTCGCTGTTCTGGCGCGTCACCGCGCGCAGCGCCAGCGGTCTCGATGGCTATCCCGGCGCGGCCCCGCTTCGGATCCGCCTCGGCATTTCCGGCGTCATCCGGACGGACGACAGCCCAGCCGTGGGTGCGCGCGTGTCGTTGTATCGCGGCGAGACCCTCGTCGCCTCGACGCGTGCGGGCGGCGACGGCGCGTTCGTGTTCCCCAATCTCGAGGCCGGCGACTACGCCGTCACCGTCGACTCGCGCAGCCTGCACCCCACCGCGTGGGCCGAGCAAGTCGCGCCCTCTCCGGGCGGCCGGAGACCGGGCGTGCCCGATGACGCCAGCTCGCTGGCCACCTCGGAGCACATTGCGCGGACGAGCGTCTCCGAGAGTCCCGTCGACGGCATCGAATTCCGCTTCTCCTTCGGCGCCGTGTCGCATGCGGGCGATGACGGACAAGGTTCCCTGCGCCAGGCCGTCCTCAACGCCAATGCCCTGGCCGGCCCGAACGAGATCCGCCTCGTCGCCGGAAGCGAAACCATCCGGCTCGCCTCCCCCCTGCCCGTCCTCACCGAGGCGGTCACGATTGCCGGACGTCCGCGGCGCGAAGAGATCGGCTCGGTAACCGGCGTCGGGGCGGCGAACGACAAACTGCGCAACCCGTCGCTCTCCGATCTATCCATCGACTTCGGCGGAGCGGATGTTGGTTTCGACGCCGCCGGCAATCTCACCTTGCGCGACCTCACGCTCACCGGTGCGGAGACCCACGTGCGCGCCGCGAAACGGCTCATCGCCGAGAACGTCGTCATCGGCAAGCTCCTCGACCGCCGTCAGTCCATCGGCTTCACCATCGCCGGCAACGCCTCCTTGCAGCGCATCCTCGTCACCGGGATGCTCCGCGGCGGAATCATCGTCGAGCCGGGTGGCCGCATCGATGCCCGGGATGTCGAGGTCAGCGACAGCGGCAACGCCGTCACCATCGCCTCCCCCGGCTCACGCATCCGGCGGTCGCTCTTCTTGTTGAACGCCACCGGCGCGTCCCTGGCGGCGGGCAATGCTGTCGAACAATCCAGCTTCCGCGGCAACCGCATCGCCGCCACCGTCGACGGCGGTGCGTTCCAGCCCGGCGACAACGAATTCGACGCCAATATTCAGTGACACCCGCCTTCAGTTCATCCCGAGCGCAGCGAGGGATCTTCGGTGGCACCGCGCCACTGGAAACTCGTGCGCGGTTCCACCAGAGATCCCTCGCTACGCTCGGGATAAACGGACGAGCCGCGCCCTCTTGCGAATGGCCCGCACCGATGCAACGATGGGTGCATGCTCGCGGCGCTCGTGCTCGCGGCGGCGTCGCTTGCCGACGTACAGCCGTTCGTCGAAAAGAACACGACTGTTCTCGCGGTCGAGCGCGGCGATCTGAATCGCGACGCCCGCGAGGACGCCATCCTCGTGCTCGAGCCGGAAGACCCTGAGCAACCGCGTCCGTTGCTGATTCTCGTTCGCAATGAGAAGGGCACGCTGAAACTCGCCAAGCGCAGCGCCAAAGCCGTCGCGTGTAGGAATTGCGGCGGCATCATGGGCGATCCGTTCCAGGGCATCTCCATCGAGAAGGGCCGGTTCACCGTCGAGCATTACGGCGGGAGTGCGTGGCGCTGGTCCGCGAACTACACCTTCGCCTGGTCCCGTCGCGATCAGTCGTGGCAACTCGTCCGCGTAGAGCAGACGTCGTTCCATGCCAGCGACCCGGACAACGCCGAAACCACGGTGCACACACCGCCGAAAGACTTTGGCCTGATCGACGTGACGGCGTTCGATCCGGAGGATTACCTCGGGAGAGGGAAGAAATAACGCGCGGATGATTAGGGCGGCGTTGTCCCGTCCGCAGTCGTCGTCCCCGCAGTCGTCGCGGGCACTAAATTATCCGAGCGAACGAACCAGTTAGGGAATGAAAAACGAAGGTCTGACCCCGCCGTATGGTCCGGCGCGAAGAGTGGCCCAAGTAGCAAGCGACTGCGCCGTCAGGTCTTCCCTCTCGCGAGCTGGTCGTTGATCTCACTCGGAGACACGACGCGACTAGAGTCAAGAAGGTCTCTGCTTGCCTCGATTTGAGCACGTGTCACCCTTCGACCGACGGCCATCAAGAGAACTGCGCCCGTGACTGCTGCGAGGCACGTAGGCAACAGATAGCCCGATTCGACCCAATGCATGGACGCCGCAGCTTCCACGGTGGAAAGCATCGCGAACCATATGAATACGAGCACTTCGACCCACGTCGCAACGATGAAGAACGCACCAAGTGCGCGATCGGTTCTTGCGCTGGTTCTGCCCAACGATCTGTGCAAAGCGGTTGCAGGCACTGCGGAAACAAGGACAATGACGAAGACGACGGCGCCGACCAATGCGAACGACAGCGTCACCTCAGCACGCGTCCAGTGCGCTGTCGCAGCTGCCTTTCCGGGACCTGTCACCAGAGCGTCGATACTGACGCCCCACACAGCGAGCCAAAACGAGACTACCGAACTCGCATGATCGGCGGGTTCGTTTTGTGATCTCTCCTGCAGCACTCGTAGGGCGTACGTCATCAGGATGCCGCCACCTACGCCGTACACCAGGGCCCGCGCGATGCCGTGGCTGGCGAGATACCAACCGCCGAGGAACCCAATCATTGGAAAGAGCCAGTGCGTGAGGCCGATCGCGCAAGCCCATTTGATGGCATCTTGGAAGTTTCTGAGCGTCCGCGCTCGCGCGATCGTCGCGATCGCGGCGTCCGCGGCGATTCCGATCCCGATCGCCACGTTGATGAGGTAATAGCTGCTGTCGGAAACCATCGAAACTCGATCAGCGCCCGCCAACGCGGCGCTGGAAGTGTTGATGCAGGACGGCGACGAGGATGGCAATGAAGATCGCCATGTAGACGTATCCGAAAAGCATCTCCGCCGCCGAAATCCACCCGTGTTTGTCATTCGGAAGGTAGGACCCATATCCGACCGATGTCCACACGTGAGCGCTGAGGAGGAAGCAGGAAGCGAAGTCTTTCTTGTTCTGATACACGATCGACGTGCGGTCCGCTTGATCAAGAGGCATTTCGACTGCGACGAGAACGCCGTGCTGCTGGTAGAGACGCGCAAACGTCCCGAGTTCCACGACGAGACCGGCCGTAAAGATCAACAGCGCGATGCTGACACTGCCGCGCTCACCTGACGCCATGAAGCCAAGGCGAACGAATGCCGCGAACGTAACGACGATGATGAACAACCGCGCGCTCACGGCTAGTTCCGGCCGCTCGCTGTGGAACATCTCCGGCAGCCACAGCAAGCCGCCGACAACCGCCGCGAAGATGAGCACGACGAACGCCCCACGTGCAATCAACTGCAATTGTTCCTTCATCGAACCGACTTCCTGCGACGTATGATTGTGACGCGGTAGGCAATCGACAGAAGCCACAGAACTACGCAGACGAACAGAGCGACCATGATGAAGTGTCGATGCCATGTGGCGTTCTTGTCGATCATGAATCGGAAGTCAGCGAGCGACGCAATCCCCGAATACAGCGCGAAGAACGCGATCGTGAAAGTGAACAGCGACCAAGCCCAGACCCCCATCCACTCGCCCAGACGAATCGACGCGCTTACAGGCCATGACAGAACCCGCCACGCCCACCCGGCCTGACTCATTGCATTGACGGCACAACGTGCGTAATGAAAGGTCAGCAGTTCACCGAAGTCTGGCTCCCAATCTGTCTTGTAGATCACTGTAGGGATTCCATCCGGGTTCTCTTCCACTTCTCGCCGGATGAAATGTTGGCTACCGAGATGGCCCGCCTTCGTGTATGCCACCGCGGAATGCGTACTGATGATGAGCTGACAATCGAAAAGCCGTCCTATTCGATACAGTTCAGCATAGAAGCGCGGCCGCGCAAAGTCGCTGAGGTGTAGGTCCGGCTCATCGAGCAGGATGATCGATTCACGGCATGGCATGCCGTGCATCAGAAGGAAGATGAACACAGATTCGTTTTCGCCAGCGCTCAGATGATCGATCTCAATGTCTGCCTTCTCGCCGGCCCGCCGCGCTTTCATCGTCGCAGGCTCGTCACCGGGATGGACCGTGATCTCGGATAAGCGGACAAGCCCCTCCTTGATCTTTTTCCGCTCGCGCTGCATAGCGATGGAGTGATCAATGAGCGCATTTCTGAGCGACTCGTTGACCGTCTCGAGCTTATCACCCGTCGTTGGCTCGCGGTCATTCATGGCGTAATACCGCTGATGCTCGGGTGGTCCGATAGGCAACGCGATGCCGAGCCGTGTAATCATTTGGTCACGAAAGTCGAGTCGGATTTTTTTTACCGATTCGCGCAGGTCATTCTTCCGACCGAAGTCATTCAAATCGGTGTTCCAGTAAGCCACGATTTCCTTGCTGAGAGGTCGACGATCCGTCCTCGAGTCCGTGACGTAATGACCCTCCGCGTTTCGGTACGAATGAGGAGATACGAGACGCATGTGCTCGATGAGTGCTTCGAGACGCGGCTTCGACTCGAGACTGCACACGACGGCGAACCAGTTGTCCATGTTCCAGTCGTGAATCCGCTCGCCGGGCCCGTTCTGGTCACGCGAGAGCGCCTCAGTAATCGAGAGATCGTGTGCCTGTAGAAAAGACACGTAAAAAGTAATCGTGTCTTGATTAAACTGAACGCAATATCGAAGTCGTGCCGGTAGAGTCGTTTTGCCGCCTGAGAAAGTCGTGTTTTCCCACCACTTTTCGAGTCCTAGCGCCTCGATCAGTTCGCATTGGTCACGAAATGCATTCGGATCGAAATCTTCATTAGGGCGGCCGGCTCCCAGCGTCGTCGCCGGACTGCAGTTCGCTCCCTGCTCTTGCTCCTTGAATTCCCGATACCGAGACTTTCTGACCTCGACGGATCTGGATTGTGGATTTGCGAAGATGCGCCGCATTGTGGAGAGGTGGCCGATCAGCGAGATCGCCTCGAGAATCGTGGTTTTGCCCGCACCATTGTCCCCGTACAGCAGCGATATTTGGCATCCCGGCTTCGGTTGAAAATGGAGGTGCGCTTTGGTGATGGACTTGAGGTTCCGGATCTCGAGGTCGATGAGTTTCATTCAGGCTCCGCGCCCTTCGAAGTGCGGTCTGGAATTTGTGGACCCGTGAATACAATAGGTTACAGCTTGCCATAAGGCAATACGGCGTGCCGCTCGCCGTTCGGTCCGACTTTACTTTGTTGGGGCATCAGGAAAGCAAGTGGAGTGAAAACGGAAAGTGAGGCCTGCTGGAAAAGCGGAAAGGCCACCCGATCCACCACCGCCTTTCCCGCTTTCTCCACAGGCTTGCTGCTACGGGACAGACAAGTACGACCGTTGAATGAATGACCGGAAGCTCTATTAGCAGACACTTGGGATCCACGACCCCGGCATGTGGAACGGCTCGACCTGCGATTGGATCCGGAGAGGTGTTGATCGGGACTCCGCCTAACGTGGGAGGAAGTGGCCGTTATCCGGTCACGGGCGGTCGCTCGAGCGCCGAGCGGAAGGTCTGCATCCATGGCCAGACGCTCGATCTCCGGTTCGTTCTCTTCAAGCGAATGGATTTGGACCTCCAAGCTGTCCCGCCGGAGGTCGCGGTTCTTCGGCCCACGCAAAATGACCACCTCCCTGATACCTTATGCTCCCCCCATGAAACGAAAAATCGCCGTCATTCCCGGGGATGGGATTGGTCCCGAGGTCACGCGGGAAGGTGTCCGGGTGCTCGATGCGGTCAGTGAACGATCGGGGCTGGGGCTGGAGTTTGTGGAGTTGGATTGGGGGGCGGAGACGTACATGAGGACGGGGGTGTCGCTGCCGGCGGGGGCGCTGGACGATCTTCGCGCGAATTACGCGGCGGTGTATCTGGGGGCGATCGGGGATCCGCGGGTGCCGGATATGCAGCATGCGCGGGACATCATTCTCGGGCTCCGTTTCGGGCTGGATCTGTATGTGAACTGCCGGCCGGTGCATCTGGTGCACGATTCGATCTGTCCGATCAAGGGGGCCACTCGCGCGGACGTGGACTTCGTGATCTTCCGCGAGAACACGGAGGGGCCGTATTCGGGTGTGGGCGGGAACTTCAGGATCGATACGAAGGACGAAGTGGCGACGCAGCACGATATTTCGACGCGCAAGGGTGTGGAGCGGATCATTCGCTACGCGTTCGAGTTCGCGGTGGCCACGGGCCGCCGTTCGGTGTGCATGGCGGATAAGCACAATGTGCAACCGGCGGTGGGCGGGCTTTGGCTGCGCGTGTTCCAGGAGGTGGCGCGGGAGTATCCGGCGATCGACTCGTTTCACATGTTCGCCGATGCGCTGGCGCTGCAGATGGTGCGCGAGCCGGGCCGTTTTGCGGTGATCGTGACGAACAATCTCTTCGGCGATCTCCTGACGGACCTGGGCGCGGCGCTGGAGGGCGGGCTGGGGATGGCGGCGTCGGCGAATCTGAATCCCGGGAAGCTTTCGATGTTCGAGCCGATCCACGGCAGCGCGCCTCCGTTCGCCGGGAAAGACATCGCCAATCCGATGGGGATGATTCTCACCGGGGCGATGATGCTGGATGCGCTCGGACATCCGGCCGAGGCGCGGCGGGTCGAGGAAGCGGTGACGCGTGCGGTCGTGGCGGGCGAAGGAACGCCGGACATCGGCGGCAAGCTCGGCACGCGCGCTACGGGCGATGCGATTCTGCGGCACCTTCAGGCGTTGTGAGCAGGCGCGTTGTGAGCAGGCGCACGAGCAGCACGATTCCGGCGAGGACGACGAGGAGCTCCGCTGCGATGGCGCCTGTGGTGCGCAGGGCGTCGTAGGCGAAACCGACCAGCGCCGGACCCAGCACCCGGGCCAGCGCGGTCATGGAGCTCGACACGCCGAGGATGCCTCCGCGGTGCTCCGGCGGAGCGACTTTGCTGATGAAGGCGCTCAGGGTCGGGTGGCAGAGTCCCTGGGCCATGCCCATGAGGCACGCGGCGGCGATCAGGACCGCACGGGCGGTGGTGATCGGAACGAGGAGCAGGCCCACGACCAGGAGCGCGGCACCGAGCAGTCCCGTGCCGGCGTCGCCGAATTTCTTCGTCAGGCGGTGCAGGAGACCGAACTGCAGGGAGATCACGACCACGCCCATGAGGCCCATGAGATATCCGACGTCGCGCGCGGTGAGGCCGTAACGGTCGCGTCCGACGAGCACGAGAATCGGAGAGATCGCGGCCAGGGCGCACATCAGGATGGCCAGCGCGGTTCCGGCCAGGCGCAGCGGGCGGGCGCGAAACAGGATCCGCCAGCTCTCGTTGTCGAGGACGGACCACCCTTTGGCGTGATGGCCGGATGCGTGCTGACCGGATGTCGCAGAGAGCGACTCGGGAAGCGCGAAGATGGCCATGAGCAACGCCGTTGCCGACAGCGTCGCCGCGGCGATTCCGGGCAGCATGTTCGGGCGCAGGCTCAGACCGGCGCCGAAGCTCGAGAGGAATCCTCCGATCGGCGGACCGAGGACGAGACCGAGGCCGAAGGCCAGGCTGATGCGGCCCATCTCTTTGGCACGGCTCGATTCGTCGGCCGTGTCGGCGATGTACGCCTGGGCCGCGGGGATGCTCGCCGAGGCGATGCCGGAGATGATCCGCGTGGCGAAGAGCATGGCCACGTTCGACGCGAAAGCAAAGCAGGAGAAGCCGAGGACATTGCCGAAGAGGCTGATCATCAGCACGGGCCGGCGTCCGATGCGGTCGGACAACCGTCCCCACAGGGGCGAGAAGAGAAACTGCATGAGCGAGAAGCTGCCCAGGATCAGGCCGAGCGTCATCCCGCTGGCGCCGTACTCCTTGGAGACGAAGGCCAGGATCGGCACGACGATGCCGAAGCCCATGAGGTCGATGAAGACGGTGAGGAAGAGAGTCCGCAGCGCCCAGCGCGAGGGGACGGGGCTCATGCGCGTGCGACGCGTTGGCTGGTCGGTCCGCTCTTCGGCAGGCGGCGTGCGACGCGTTGGCGAGCCGGTACGCTCTTGGTGGTGCGGCGCGCCACGCGCGGCAGTTGGGCGCGCACCAGCGAGGCGAAGGTCGGCTCGGCGAATGCCACCTCCTCGAGGACGCGCTCGCGTTTGGCGGGCGGCATGTTGAGGAGCAGCGCTTCGAGGCGGAGCGCGCTCAGCTCATCGCCGCCCTGCTCCCCCGCTTCGACGAACGCGGCGTGATGCTGCTCGTCGCGGCGCCCTTCGCGGTCGGCCTGCGCCAACGCGGAGATCAGACCGCCGTGTCCGAGCCGCTCGATGGTCTCGCCGATCTCGGGGAGCCAGTGGTCGAAGGAGCCGAGGGCGTGCAGCATCTCCAGTTCCGCGCCGGCCCGGTCGTCGTGCAGAAGCTTCACGAGATTGCGCACGCGGAGGAAGCGGTCGCCGCGCGCGTGTCCGTGGAGGATGGCCGCGTGCAGCGGATCGGCCAGCTCCGCGTTGAGATGTCCGAGGTGCAGCTTGTTCGCGCAGGCGCGCACGATGCGGATGGCGCACTCGATCGGCGAGGCATGAATGGCATCCCAGGCCACGATCACCGGCGAACGGTGCACCCAGGAGGCGTAGCCGCCGCAGGGATCGGAGAAGAGCCCCGACTCGAGCGCCTCCTCCGCCGAACCGACGGTGAGCATGCACGCCGCGATCTCATTCAGCGATGCGTCGGCGCCGAACGGAATGAGCACGCGGTCGACATTCATCAGCCCGTTGAGGTCGAGCGCCGTGTCGTCGTGAAAGATCGACAGATCGACTTCCACGCCGTGCGAGTCCCAGATCAGTCCCCACCCCGCGATCCATAGATTCTCCTCGCCGCGCGAGCGCGGGCGGGGATAGACGTAGCGCGGGAGAAAACGAAAATCGGGACTGTCGATGGCCTCGCCGATGCTGCGGGCCAGCTCCTGGTCGACGGGGCGGTCGGCCACGAGGATCAGATCGAAATCGCGCATCCGCAGCGCGCTGCCGGCGAAAAGATGGTCGAGCATCGCAGGCGCGCTGGCGCCTCCGATGGCAAGCCGGGTCAGGCCGAACTTCTGGTTCAGCTCGCTCGCGACACGCGAGAGTATGCCGGACAGCCTCCGGACAGGCAGGGCCTTCATCCTGTGCATGCGTAGTTTCAGTTTTATGGGGCGACGGGGAGCGGATCGCTGACGAAGCGAGTGGACCCGGATCATATGTAACCGGCTACACCTTTTGCAAGACTAATTGCCAATCCCGGCGCAAGAGCGTGGCACTACCACCAAGAATGCTCATGAATGCATCCAGCGCCCGGCCCGGCGCGCGTGCCATCATTCCTTCCGAAACATCGTCGACCAGCCCGTAGTCGTCGAACATCACCACACCGCCGGGACGCAGCACGGTCCACGCCAGCACCGCGTCCTGCAGCACATCGCCGACCTTGTGCGAGCCGTCGACATAGATGAAGTCGAACTGCGCGGGCTGCAGCGTGCGCAGGACCACCTGCGACGGTCCGATGAGCTTGGTGACGCGATCGGCCGCGCCCGATGCGGCGATATTGAGATCGAAGTGCGCCTCGAAGAAGCGCAGCAGGACGGTGGCCATCGGCACGGCGAACGGATCGACGCACACGAGGCGGCTGGTGGGGTCGGTCAGGATGTTGTCGAGAAACCAGCAGGCCGACTGTCCCTCGAAGCAGCCCACCTCCAGCGCGCGGATGCCCGGCTTGCCCTTGAGATGCTGCAGGTCTTTCTCCCACTCCTTCGTATGCTGCGACACCCAGTCATACGAGAAGCGGTACTTCGGGTGCGGGAGCGGCGGATTGTCGGCATACATGTCGTGCATCTGCCGGGAGACCATCCGCGCGGCGGGCTCGTCGCAGCCCTGATCGATGAGCCGGCGCATGGCCATGACCATGACGAAGCGCTGGTCGTTGTGCTGCTCGACCGAGATCGCTCCCCTGCCCAGGGAATCGGTGAGCTCACCGGCTCGGGCATCGGTCTGTTGCTTGACCTGCTCGGCCATGCTCCGGGACACCCGTCCCGCGCCGAGGGTGCGCAGCCATTCGTCGTGCATCTCTCTGGCCTGCCGCGCCAACCCCTGTTGCTTATCAAGAAGCATCGTCACGTCCAATCATCAACAAATCAATCATCATCACATCCGGCTGAGCGCGTCTCCGCGCGGTATCTGTTCCGTGGCAGTCTTGGGCTGATATTTGCGCGGCAGGACCACGCTGAAGGTACTCCCCAGACCGAGCTCGCTCTCGACCCGGATCGTACCGCTGTGCATGGCCACGAACCGCTTCACCAGCGCCAGTCCCAGTCCTGTCCCCTGCGGACGCCCGCCCGAGGAGCCGTGCGCCTGGCGGAATTCCTGGAAGATCAGCTCGTGGTCTTTCGGGTCGATCCCCACGCCCTGGTCGGTCACCTGGATCTCGATCGAGCCGAGGGATCCATCAGCCGGGCGTAAATGCCGTGCCCTGACAGTGACGGCCGATTTCTCGGGCGAGAACTTCACCGCGTTCGAGACCAGGTTGTAGAGGATCTGCTTGACGTACGTCGGATCGGCTTCCATCGTCGGCAGATCGGCCGGGATGTCGACGTCGATGGCGATCTCCCGCAGCGTGGCCACCCCTTTCATGACCGCCGAAACCTCGTCCACCAGGTGCTGCAGGATGACGATCTCCGGCTGCAGGTCGCTCCGTCCGGCTTCGATCTTGGAGAGATCGAGAATGTTGTTGATGTGGCCGAGAAGGTACTCGCCGGAGGAAAGGATGTTCTGCAGGAAGCGGACGTGCCGCGGCTCGAGCCGGTCCCCCGCGTTCTCGATGAGGATCCCGGAGAAACCGATGATGGCGTTGAGCGGCGTCCGCAGCTCATGGCTCGTGTTGGCCAGGAAGATGCTCTTGGCGCGGCTGGCCGACTCCGCCTGCAGCAGCGCGTCTTCGACCATTTTCTCGTGGCGCTCGGCCTCCCGCCGCGCGGCCTCGGCTTCGACCTTGGCCGCCTCCGCCTCGCGAAGGGCCTCTTCGGTGCGCTCCTTTTCCTCGCTGATCTGCCGCGTGCGGACGTCGACCAGCGTCTGGAGCTCGCGCGCCCGTTCGCGGCTGAAATGCAGCCGCATGTTGTGCGCGGCCAGGAGCAAGGCCACCACGGCCAGCACGCTGAGCGCCAGGAACCAGCGGGTCTCGTAGAAATGCGGCAGCAGCTCGAACGGCAGTGCGGCCTCGCGCCAGCGCAGGCCGTCGCGCGACGACTCGAGCACGAAGCGGTACTTGCCCGCGGGCAAATTCGTGTACGAGGCCACGCGCGTGGTGCCGCCGTCGATCCAGCCCCTGTCGTAGCCCTCCAGGCGATAGCGGAAGCGCATCCGCGCCGGCGTCACGAAGGTCATGCCGGTGAACCCGAACTCGATCCGGCGGGCGCCGGCAGGAATCGATCCCAGCGCATCGAAGGCCACCGTTTTTCCGTTGATCGAGACCCGCTCCACGATCGGCGCCGGCAACGGCAGCGGCGCGGCCCGGTCGCCGGCCAGCATGGAGGCGCCCTTGGCGGTGGCAAACCAGATCCTGCCGTCGTGCGTGCGCAGCGCGGAGGGATTCGCGGCTCCGTTGCACTGCCGGCTTCCCAGTCCGTCGTTCTCGTCGAAGAACCACGAGGTCAGTTGTGAGTTCCTCCCGTCGGCGACCGCGTTCAGCTCGCGCTTGGACGCCGCGAACGCGCCGCGGACAGTGCCGAACCAGAGGCGTCCCCTGCCGTCGTCGACGATCGACACGATCTTGTCGCTGGCCAGTCCGTGACGGGAGGTGATCGACGCGGCCCTGCCGTCGCGGAAACGGATCAGGCCGTCGCCATCGGTGACGATCCACACCGTGCCGTCGTCATCGGCATCGGCTTCGATTCCGAACAGACGGTTCGAGGGCAACCCGCGGGGGGCTGCATGGAGCTTGAAGGCCGTGCCGTTGAATTCGGCGAGACCGGCGCCGGTGGCGAACCACATCCGTCCGTCGTGCGTTTCGGCGATGGCCATCGCGTATCCGTCTCCGAGGTCGCTGCGGCCTCGAAAACTCTCGATCCGCCCGTCGCCATGAATGCGGTTGACGCTGAAGTCGGTGGCCACCCAGACATCGCCGTTGCGGTCTTCGTGAATGTCGCGGACGTTGTTGTTCGACAGCCCGTCCGCGGTGGTGAGAAGCTTCGTCGTTCCCCCGGAGATGCGATACAGACCGCTCGACGTTCCGATCCAGCGCGTGCCGTCGCGGCTCTGCTCGATCGAGAGGATTCCGGCCGGGCCGCCGTTTCCCTCCTTCACCCACACGCCGTTGCTCCAGCGGCGCAGACCGTTGGCCGTGCCGGCCCACAGCGTGCCGGCGCGGTCTTCGAAAATCGTGCGAATGTAGTCGTCATCGAGCCCGTCGCGGTTGCCCCAGGTGATGAAGGCACCGGCCCGGAACTGTTCGAGTCCGCCGTTCGAGCCGATCCAGATGCTCCCCTCTTCGTCTTCGAAAATCGCGCGAACGGTGGGATTGAGCAGACCGTCGGCCAGTCCGTACGAGGCCATGTGGCCGCCGCCGTGGCGGAAGAGACCGTGGCTATACGTGCCGATCCAGAGATTGCCGTCGCGGTCGCGGCGCACGGCCGTGACCTGATCGACGGGAAGGCCGCCGATGATCTCGACGCGGCCGCCGGCAATGCGCTCCAGTCCCGTCGCCGTTCCGATGAGCAGCGCCTCCGCGCCGTCGGCGGCGAGCGTGACGATGCGATCGCTGGAGAGGCCGGCCACGCGCTCCGCGGTCTTCGTCCCGCGCTCGTGACGGCTCAGCCCCGCGGACGTGCCGATCCAGAGCGTGTTGCCCGTGGCGGCCAGAGAGGTGATCGGACTGACCGGCAAGCCGAACGACATCGGCTCCGCGCGGCCGTCGACGATGCGGACGAGTTTTCCCCCGGCCGTGCCGACCCAGATCGTTCCGTCGTCGAATTCCGTCATCGCCCCGATGACGTCATGGCCCCCCGGCAGGGCGATCGTTTCGAACCGGCCGCCGCGATAGCGCATCAGCCCGTCGTTCGTTCCGAGCCAGATCGTGTCGCCGGCGCGGGAGAGCATCCGGACGGCGTTGCTGAGCATTCCCCGCGACGACGTCCGGTCGAAAATGAAGAACTCCTCCCCGTTGAACCGGACGAGCCCTTCGTAGGTGGCCAGCCAGAGGTATCCGTCGGGAGTCTGCACGAAACCGCGGACCGTACCGTGCGGCAATCCCTGCTCCACGGTCCACACCCGGCGAACGTACTGCGTGATGGCCCGGTCGGCCGAAAGCGCGGCGATCCGACCCGCGCCCAACAGAGCCAGCGCCGCCACGACCAGGATACGAAATCGGACGTTCATCCGGAACGAATCACGGTAGAACGATTGCCGTGAGCGGGTCAAACTTTTCAGCAACGGGTATCGGCTCGGCGGCAACCAAAAGCATCGCCAGAGCGTCAAGTCTCCGCGGTAAACTGACGCCCATGCGACGGTTTACCGCTGTGCTGTGTGTCTTCGTCGCCCTTCCGCTCGCTGCCGAGTGGAAGAGTCCCGCCTGGTATCTCAAGCAGCTCGCGGATTCGAAGAATGTCTACACCGTCGAGTCGAAGCCGGCGGCGGATCCGATCGACGAGTACACGTGTAAGACGCCGGTCGGATCCGTGGCGCGCATCCGGTCGGGCGACCGCTGGACGCTCGGCATTCCGCAGCTCCATCCCGATTCCGCGAAGCTGATCGCCGAAGGGAGTGAGCTGTACGGGAAGAAGCAGTATGCCGAGGCGGGGGTGCGCTACCGGAAGGCGATCGAGCTCGATCCGAACAATGCCATCGCCCATCTGCTCTACGGCGACGTGTTTTTCTTCGGCGATGGCGACTACGCCGCGGCGCTGGCGGAGTATCGAAAAGCGCTGGCCATCGATGCCACCAATCCCTCCGGGCACTTCTTTTCCGCCAACGCCTTGATGCGGCTCGACCGCGCGGATGAAGCCCGGGCAGCCGTTACCGCGGCGCTCTCCTACAACCCGGTGTATGACAACCTCTACAAGGTCCTCAGCGCGCACCCGGAGGCTTTCGGTCTCCGCCCGCTGGCGCGCCATCGCTTCGACCCGCCGCGCGGATACGCCGGCAAGCCGGACGGCAAGGGCATCACCATCTATGGCGGCGACGACGGCGAGTGGCTGACGTACGCGATCTGCAAGGCCGTCCTGCGCAACGAGCCGGCCGCGCGGAAGGAGGTCCTCGGCGACGCCGAAGAAGTCGAGGCCTCATTCGAGGAAGAGCGGGCCTGCGTGGCCGCGCACGTCGACGGCAATCTCAACCGGACGCGCGCCGCGCTCGAAAAAGCGGCGGGGAAGAAGCCGGTCAGCGACGCAGACGTGGCCCAGGCGGCGCCGCCGCTCGTGCGCCATCTCCGGGAAGTGCTGGAGACCGGCTTTTTCGACGGCTACGTCGCCTTCGAGATCCTCGGCCAGCGCTGCCCGATCGCCGCGCCGATGTTGCCGGAGCCGCTGCATGAGGAAGTGGAGAAGTACGTGGCGCGGTATGTGGTCGTGAAGCAGTGACGGCCGCAGCGTCCCGGAAGTTCGTGACCACCCCCCGTCATCCTTAGCGAGGTGGATGGGCGGGTGTGAGCGTAAGGATCTCAAACTACGAAAAACATGGCCTGAGCCATGGGTTTGCGCATTTAGAGATCCTTTCGCTCACTCACACCCACCCGCCCTGCGCTCAGGATGACGGAGGAACCACGCGCCGTTTCCAGAACTCCGCTTCCGGCCAGCGTTGCTCCATTCCGTACCAGAGCCCGAGGTGGCGGCGGTAGGTGGCGGCGATGCCGGCGATGGTTTCGCGGTAGCGAGGCAGGGCGGTCGCGTCGCCGCGGAGGTGGGAGTCGGCGGCTTCGGCGGCGGCGAGGCCGGTGAAGAGGGCGTTGAGCAGGCCTTGGGACGAGAGCGGGTCGAAGGCGAGGGCGGCATCGCCGGCGGCGAGGTAGCCGTCTCCGGCGCATGGTTCGAGGGTGGCGCTGTGGGCGGCGGTGAAGCCAGCTGTTTCGTCGGCGACGAAGCCTGCTTCGGCGAGCCAGCTTGCGAGCTCGGACGGGACTCGCGCGTGCTCGAGCAAGGCATCGCGATCGCGGGCGATGCGTGCGGCGGGGAGGTCGGCGTCGGTGTGGAAGGCGAGGATGCGCCGGTCGTCGGGCATCGGGGCGGTGTACCACCAGCCGTGCTCGGTCGCTTCGATGAAGGTGAGGCCGCGGCTGCCGCGGCCGCGATCGCGGCCGTAGACCCAGCCGCAGACGAGACGGTCGTCGACGCGGGTCTGCGCGCCGAGGCGCCTGGCGATGGGAGCGGAACGTCCGGCGGCGTCGATGAGGATGGCGGCGCGAAAGGAGACATCCTCCGTCTGAATGTTCCAGGCGTCGCCGTCGCGCTCGAGATGTTCGATGGTGGCGGGCGCGAAGATCTCCGCGCCGCGCGCGAGCGCTGCCGCGCGCAGCCACTGTTCGAAGCGCACGCGGTCGAGGTGCCATCCGTGTCCGTCGGGATCGCGCAACGCATCGAGCTCCCTCGGCTGCGCATCGCCCCACACGCTGCGATTGCCGAAGCACGGCGCATGGCCCTCGGCGAGAAACGACTCCAGAAGACCCATGTCCCGAAACAGGCGGCGTGCAGCCGCGGGCAGCGACTCTCCGATGCGCGGCGAGGGCTGCGCATTGCGCTCCACGACGGCGACGCTGCGCAAGGGCGCGAGGTTGAGGGCCGCCGTGGCTCCGGCCGGCCCTCCTCCTACGATGAGCACATCCACGCTGCGGACAACGACAGGAGGCATCAGCGGCGCTGCGACAGCCCGTGAGGGAATCGATTCACTTTCTCGATGTCGCCCAGGTCGATGTCCTCTTCCACCTGCTGCACGTTCGGCGCAACACCGGCCGTGGCCATCGCCGCGCGCACCTGAAGCGTCTTCATCATGCGCTCTTGCACGTGCTCCGGCTCCAGCTGCTCGACTTCCATCACGGCCGGGAAATTGGCGCGATCGTTCGGCCCTTCGCGCACCTCAACGACGCCCATCTTGTCGAAGTCGTGGATCATCGTGTTGATCTGGTCCGTGTACGTCCCCGTCCCGAGCATGCGCGTCCAGTACGCGCGCGTGGCGAATGCGGCCAGCCGCTCGCTGAGCGGCAAACTCTCGTCCATGACCTTTCGGTAGTTCTCCTCGGTGAGCACCTGGTTCGGCACGCGCGCCGGCCAGAACGACGGCACGTACGGGTCGTACTTGCGCGTGTAGCCGGAGCGGCAGCTGGCGGTGTCGGTCTGCCACGGTATGGCCATCCAGCGCGTGATCCCGCCCGGCAGCTGCGCGGCCAGCGGGCCGTTGGGCAGGCTGAGCGCGGCGTCGATCGTGGGCGCGTACTGCGGCTCTTTCCAGCCCGGCGCGGCATGCAGAAAGCGGAACGGCGCCATGTACATCATCGAAGAGCGCACCGGCCAGGTCATCTCGCATCCGGGATGGAAGGCGTCGGCGAGACAGTCTTCGAGCGAGGCCTTGGTCAGCACCGCCGGCTGCTCGGCGACCGGCACGTCCTCGATGCGGCGCGGTGGGTTCGGATTCGGCTCGTAGTCGGAAACGAAATCGCCGTCGGCCCACTGCTGGAGAAACTGCAGCTGCGTGTTGGTGAGCGCCGTGAACTGGCGCGGCGTGGGCGCGGGCGGATTGTTCATGGCGTCGCCGTAGATCCACGGCCACGGCGCCGGCGAATAGGAATCGCGGTCGAAGACGCGGAAGTAGTTGGCGATGGTGCGGCGCAGCTCGCGGTTGGTGTTGCCGGGCAGCGAGAGCCGCTCCAGCCACTCCGGCCGCGAGAAGTCCTGCGGCGCTTTCCAGCCGAAGGCGGCCGCGAACCCGGCGTTCACCCACTGCAGCCGCGACATGCGCTCGAACAGCGGACGGATGTCGCGCTCGAACGACGGCCGGGCCGGTTTCGGGAGCGTGCCGGCGGAGATGGCCACGTCGCGCATGAGATCCCACATCGTGCGCACCGACTTCTGCATGGGGCCATAATTCGGCGGCGCCACGACCACCCAGGCCGGATCGACGCGCAGCTCCTGTCCCTTCCACGTCACCGTGGCCGTGACCGGCCCGTCGGAGACGTCGTCGTGCCAGGCCTCGTTGTTGGCGAACGTCACCGCCTTGGTGTCGTCGTACGACGCCGAAACGCCGCGGCCGCCGAGGACGATCAGACGGCCCGCCTCGTCGGTGCGCAACTCGCCGAGGTAGACCGTCATCTTCATGAACTTCCCGTTGTCGAACGCGTACTTCTTGCCCTTCTGGTTCTTGCCGCTGATGTTGCGCTCGCCGGGATCGATGATGAGCGCGGAACGGTCCGAGACCGTGCCGTTGCGCAGCAGCGTCGGCGGCGCATCGGCGGCCTCGGGGATGTCGAGCGCGAGCTGGAACTGGTACCAGGCCGCCTTCGAGTTCACCAGGTGGACCCGCCATTCGATCTTCGCCTCGTCCGCGGTGAGCTCGCGCACGGCCACGCCGGCGGCGTTGAGCCCGTAGATCCGGAAGCGCGCGGCCTGCCGCTTCAAGGCGCCTTTGGCGTCGCGATAGAAACCGGGCGGCTCGGGCAGCGGATCGGTGACCTCAGGCGCGAGGAAGTATTCGTTCTTGCTGTTGCCAACGCGGGTGATGCCGATGGGCGGATGGATGGCCGCCTTGACGATGCGCGTGTCGGGATCGCTCGGGATCGGATTCCCGGGACGTGCGGGACCGGGCTCGCGCGCCGGCACGCCGTTCACGTTGCGGCGCTGCTGCGCGCTGGCCTGATAGACGACCTTGCGCGCGTCGCTGATCGAGCCCTGCGGCTTGTGCTCGGCGAGCGAGTGCCACGGGTTGTAGGCCAGGTTCTCGCCGTACGACATCTGACCGGGGCGCTGGATGTCCTGGCGCGGCAGCACCAGCGTGGCCACGTGAATGGGCGGACTGACCTCTTCGCTCCACGGCTCGGTGGCGTGCTCCGCGTCGGGCATGCCGCGTTTGTGGAGCTGCACCATGAAGCGGAAGCGCGCCTCCCCTGCCAGCATGCGCCGCTGCAGATCCGGCCCGAGGTAGATCGGCTGCTCCGTCGGCGACGGCGGAACGGTATCGGCCTGCTGCTCCGGCAGAAGGATGTACTTGACCATACGCCGGCGGCCGAAGCCGTACGGCAGCACGCTCCAGTAGCGGGCCGAGAGCACGCTCGGCTCGACCTTTTTCATCTCGGCCAGAATCCTGGCGGTCCTCGGATGCGCGTCGAGATAGGGCTGGTAGTTGCCGTTGACGACGCCGGCGCGCGTGAACTCGCACATGGCCGTGGCGTCGTCGACGAAGAAGACGTCGTGGTTCTGGAGGATGAAGTCCTGCGTATCGCCTTCGCCGATCAGCTTCGGTCCGTCGACGCCGAAGAGCTTGATGCCGATGCCGATCGTCGTCTGCAGATCGGGTCCTCGGGGCGTGTCGCTGGAGAAGCGCACCCAGGCGTCGTACGACTTGCCGGCGAAGACGCCCACGCGCAGCTCATCGTCGAGCTTGGGAACGATCTCGAATCGTCCGTGCACCACGCCGTGCAGGCGGAGGAACACCGGACGCATGGCCGGACTCTGTCCGAGCTCGATGCGCCTCGACTGCACCAGGTCGACGAACATTTCCTTGAGCTGCTGCGCCGGATTCGCACAGTTCCACGACGGATCGGACGGAGGTTTGGCCGCCATATCGAGCTCCTTCGTTGTTCGATTGCTTGCTGAAGGAGTGAATTATAGACAGCACCACTGGGAATAGTGGGATTCCGTTTCGCGATCCATTGCCGTCCTCATCCATTTCGGATACCTTACAGACTCCCACCCAAAATAAATCTTCATCGAGAGTGATCCATGCATCTTCGCGCTGCCTTGACGTGTGCGCTGTTCACCGCGCTGTTTTTCCCGATTGCCGTTCTCGCAGGACCGACGCGCGTCGGTAGCGATATCCCGGTCCACCCGCCCATCAGCGGCTACCAGTCTGCGCCTCCCTCGGGAGGGGCCGTGGCCACCGATGCGAACGGAAACTTTCTCGTGGTCTGGGAAACCGACTCGCACAGCTCCCCAGGCGTCTTCGGGCGGGCCTTCGACATGGCCCGGCGTCCACGCGGCAATGAGTTCCGGCTCAATGTCCCCACCAGCCCCGGGCAGCGCCATCCCGTGGTGGCGCTGGCACCGAACGGCCTGGGCGTCGTGGCCTGGCAGAATTGGGACGCCTACAGTTACGGTGTCTACGCCCGCCGCATCGCCGTCGATGGCACGTTCCTCGGTCCGGAGTTTCTGGTCAATCAGACGACCTCGGGGTCGGAAGAACAGCCGGCCATCGCCATCGACCCGAACGGCAACTTCATCATCGTGTGGGCCGGGCTCCGCAGCGCCCCGGGCCAGTACCACGACCTCTTTGCCCGGCGGTATGACGCAGCGGGGAATCCACTCGGCAACGAGTTTTTCATCGATCGTTATCCCACCGGTCCGCAGGAGCACCCGGCCATCGCACTCCAGCCCGACGGTGGATTCGTCGTCGCCTGGGCGGGATATCGCGACGGGAACAACTACGGAATCCTGGCCCGTCTCTTCGACCCGGCGGGCGCGCCGCGCGGCGCGTCGTTCATCGTCAATCCCACCACCGCCGGCGTGCAGTGGCAGCCGGACCTGGCCGTGACATCAACCGGAGGCTTCGGAGTGGTCTGGTTCTCCCAGCAATACTCCCCGCAAACCGGGTTCGTGAACCGGAACTTCGCCCGGTTCTACGACAGCGCGGGCCTGCCGCTGACCGGAGAGGTGACCCTGTCCACCACATCATCGACGCCGAGGATCGCCGCGACACCGGAAGGGTTCCTGGCGCTCTGGTCGAACGGAGACGTGGTCGGACGTCCCTTCCTCGCCAACGGAACGGCCAGCGGTGCGGATGTGGTGCTGCACGGACCGATGGCCGGATCGCAGTCAGACGCGTCGGTGACCACCCTCGGCGAGCACGGCGTGGTCGCATTCTCGAGCTATGTCGACGAAACGCTGGCGACTGACGTCGTAGCGACCATGTTCACGCTCTGCGATCCTCCCGCGCCCGCACCGGTGTTCGTCTCCGAGCCGTCCTCGATCTGTTCGGGCGCCACGGCCTCCGCGAGTGTCTCCCCGGATTACACGTCGTACGCCTGGAGCATCGTGAACGGCACCTTCACCACGCCGGCGAATGGTCCATCGGTTTCCTTCAATGCCACCTCCACCGCTCCGGTGCAACTGTCGGTGACGGGAATGCTTCCGGGTGGATGCATCGCCACGACGACCAGATCGATCCCGGTCATCACGGCCGGCACGCCCGTCATCAGCGCGTCGGGTCCGACGACCTTCTGCGAAGGCGGCAGCGTCACGCTCACGGCATCGGCCGGGAACTCGTATCTGTGGTCGAACGGCGCCACGACGCAATCGATCACGGTGACCACGAGCGGCAGCTACACGGTCGCGGTCACCGGCGCCGGAGGCTGCAGCGCCACGTCCGCGCCGGCCAGCGTCGTGGTGAATCCGCTGCCCACGGCGGCCATCACGCCGAACGGTCCGACGACGTTCTGCGAAGGCGCCAATGTGACGCTCACGGCGTCCGCGGGTGCGTCGTACCTTTGGTCCACCGGCGCCACGACGCAATCGATTGTCGTGGCCGCGAACGGCAGCTATACCGTCACCGTCACGAACACGAACGGTTGCAGCGCAACCTCGGCGGCAACTGAGGTCGTCGTCAACCCGCTGCCTCCGGCGGCCATCACGGCCTCAGGCCCGACCACCTTCTGCGAAGGCGGCGACGTGACGCTCACGGCATCGGCCGGGACGTCGTATCTGTGGTCGAACGGTGCCACGACGTCGTCGATCACGGTCGGCGCGAGCGGCAGCTACACAGTGACGGTCACCAACGCGAATGGTTGTAGCGCAACGTCCTCGGCGGCGGATGTCGTGGTTCATCCTCTGCCGTCGACGACCGTCAACGCCTCCGGACCGACGACCTTCTGCGAAGGCGACAGCGTGACGTTGTCCGCGGTTGCGGGCGCTTCGTACCTCTGGTCGAACGGTGCCACGACGCAGTCGATCGCGGTCAACGCCAGCGGCAGCTACTCCGTCACCGTCACAAGCGCGAACGGCTGCAGCGCCACATCGGCAGCAACGGACGTCGTCGTCAATCCCCTGCCTGCGGCGACGATCAACGCATCCGGTCCGACCACGTTCTGCGAAGGCGGTAGCGTCACGCTCACGGCATCGGACGGTGCGTCGTACCTCTGGTCGAACGGCGCCACGACACAGTCCATCGCAGCCGCCACGAGCGGCAGCTACACGGTGACGGTCACCAACGCGAACGGCTGCAGCGCCACATCGACAGCAACGGACGTCGTAGTCAATCCCCTGCCTTCGGCGACGATCAGCGCGAGCGGCCCGACGACGTTCTGCGAAGGCGGTAGCGTGACGCTCACGGCATCGGCGGGTGCTTCGTACCTTTGGTCCAACGGCGGCACAACGCAGTCGATCGCGGTCAACGCCGGTGGCAGCTACAGCGTCATCGTCACGAACGCGAACGGTTGCAGCGCCACTTCGGCAGCAACGGATGTCGTGGTCAATCCCCTGCCTTCGGCCACGATCAGCGCATCCGGCCCGACGACGTTCTGCGAAGGCGGCAGCGTCACGCTCACCGCTTCGGCGGGTGCTTCGTACCTGTGGTCGAACGGCGCCACAACGCAGTCGATCGCGGTGAACGCCGCCGGCAGCTACACGGTAACGGTCACCAACGCGAACGGCTGCAACGCCACCTCGACAGCAACGGATATCGTGGTCAATCCCCTGCCTTCGGCCACGATCACTGCAACCGGCCCGACGACGTTCTGCGAAGGCGGCAGCGTGACGCTCACGGCATCGGCGGGTGCTTCGTACCTCTGGTCCAACGGCGCCACGACGCAGTCGATCGCGGTCAGCGCGAGCGGCAGCTACACGGTCACCGTCACCAACGCGAACGGTTGCAGCGCCACCTCGGCGGCGACCAACGTCGTCGTCAATCCGTTGCCTTCGGCCACGATCAGCGCATCCGGCCCCACCACCTTCTGCAATGGCGGCAGCGTCACGTTGACCGCGTCGGCGGGAGCGTCGTACCTCTGGTCCACCGGCGCAACGACGCAAGCGATCGCGGTCAGCGCCGGCGGCAGCTACTCCGTCACCGTCACCAACGCGAACGGCTGCAGCGCCACCTCGGCGGCGACCAACGTCGTCGTCAATCCGTTGCCTTCGGCCACGATCAGCGCATCCGGTCCCACCACCTTCTGCAATGGCGGCAGCGTCACCTTGACCGCGTCGGCGGGAGCGAGCTGGCTGTGGTCCACGGGTGCAACGACGCAGGCCATCACCGTTTCTGCGTCCGGCGCCTATTCGGTGACGGTCACCAACGCACAGGGCTGCAGCACCACCAGCGCTCCGGCCTCGGTGACGGCGAACGCGCTGCCGCCTACTCCAAGCATCACGGCCGGCGGTCCGACCACATTCTGCGCCGGAGGATCGGTGACCCTCACCGCACCGGCCGGCTACACCTATCAATGGTCGAACGGGGCCACCACGCAGTCGATCGTGGCCACGACCACCGGTTCCTACTCGGTCACCGTCACGAACGCCTCCGGCTGCACCAGCACCAGCGCTCCGACTTCCGTGACCGTGAACGCCGCCACCACGATCCAGCAGCAGCCACAAAGCGCGACCATCCCCAAGAACACCGCCACCACGGTGACCGTCACCGCCACCGGCGCCGGCACGCTGACGTACCAGTGGTACAAAGGATCATCGCCCACCACGACCCAGCCGATCAGCGGCGCGACCACCAGCAGCTATACGACACCGATCCTGTCCAAGGGCACCTACAGGTACTGGGTCCGCGTGACCGGCTCCTGCGGTTTCGTCAACAGCCAGACGGCAGTCATCACAGCAAACTGACACGCATCACCCCTCACCCTGTCCCCTCTTCCCGCCTTCGCGGGAAGAGGGGATTTTCGTTACGTCCTTCGGCCGAGGCCATGCAGGACGGCGGCGTTCGAAGCCAAGGGCAGCCACAGCCTTGCACGGCGGAAGCAAACGTCGCCAGGTCGAAGGCGAAGCTTGCCAGTTGCATCGATTCCCTTGCATTTGCAAGGGTCCGCCTTCGGTCTGCGAAAGAAACCTTGTATTTGTAAGGATTCGCCGCTCATTTGCCAGGACTGACCTTTCCCTTGCAAGACTCGCCTTCCGTTTGCAAGGGCTCGCCTTGTTTTTGCAAGGGCTCGCCTCCTGCTTGCAAGGGTCACATCGGCTCTGGTCAGGTCACGCTCATGACGATGACGGTCATGCACTGCGCGATGGTGGCCACCACGTAGATGGTCACCAGACGCCGGCAGCCGCGCAGGCGCTGGCTCCATTCGCGGCCGGCCTTGTTCGGGAAGGCGGCGTCGAGATCGGCGCCTGTGATTTTGTCGAGCGCGATGTCGCGGAGCAGCACCGCATCGAAGGCGATGCGAATGCCGTAGAGCTTGACCACCACGCCGAGGACGATGGCGGCTACACCGGCGATGATGTTCGACGCTCCGAAGAGCATGCCCGCGGCGGCCAGCAGAGTCAGACCGGCCGAGAGGAGGTCGAGCCTTCCCACGGCCTCCAGCAACCGGGCCGTGATGAGGATCTGCGCCCGTTCTTCCGCGGTCACGCGAATGCCTCCAGCGCCGTGCAGTGCTCGCGCCGGAGGACGATGGCCGGCCTCGCTTTCCGCACCATGCTCATGGCCTCGTCCACCGTGGCCGCGCGGCGCGTCATCAGCAGCCAGGCCACGATCGCCGCCGCACTGCGCGAATAGCCGAGGGCGCAACAGACGAGGACTGGTCCTCGCTGCCTCCCCTCCTCAATCGCCTCGGCGGCCGCTCGCAGGACCGACGCATCGGGAACCGTCAGATCGAGGACGGGAAAGCTCCGATAGAGGCACGTTTCATCGCCGCCGCAGCTCAGCTCCGCGGAGAGATCGACGATCGCGGCGAACGCCGACGCGCGCAGGTCCGCGGCACTGGGGATGCGGCCGATCCAGACATCCTCGGTGACCGCGGCGGGCAGCGGATGGCGCCGCGTCCAGAGGCGGGAGTTGATCCGCGCTCCGATCAGATACGGCAGCAGCAATCCGCGCGCGCCGGTGCTGAGGCGTCCATGGCTGTCTTTCTGAAAGCCGGCCGCGCCGGTGGCCGCGTAGTTCAGCGCCACGAGGGCCAGCGCGAGCGCCGGCCAGAAGAGCCAAAGCCACGTCCCGCCGAGACAGGCAAACGCGGCACAAACGACGGCGCCGAGCGCGTAACGCAGCGCCAATCGGCGCCGCGCGGGATCGGTGGTGAAGGCCAGGCTTCGCAGCGGCGACTCGCGTTCATCGGGCAGCGCCCACAACACCGCGAATCCGACCGCCAGCCCGGTGGGGAGATCAATGAAGTGATGCTGATACGTGGTCAGGATCGACAAGCCGATCAGCGTCATCCACGCGTGCAGTATCCAACGCCAACGTGGCGCGCAATGCTGCGCCAGCGTCACCCAGATCACGATGAGCAGCCCGATGTGCAGCGACGGCGCCTGATTGAACGGCTTGTCGAAACTACCGAGCGCCGTGAACAGCGCGCCAAAGAGACCGTCGGCCACGGGACGATCGAACGAGAACCGCAACGGAAGGGCGATGAAGAACGCGATCGAGATCAGCTGCACCGCCAGCAGCCGCTGCGCGTGCCGGTCCAGCTCCCGCCGCGTCGTGCAGATGAAGATGGAGAGGCAGTACAGCAGATCGATCGACCAGTACGGCACGATCGTCCACGGCACGAACGGAATGGAGCGCTCCCAATCGAACGCCACCGCCCCCACGTCAACGCGCCGGCTGGCCAGCCAGTTCGCGAACCCATAGCTGGCGAAGAAGAACGGCCCGAGAAACGCCAGCCACGCGATTGCGCGCCGCCAGGGACGCGGGTTGGTCATGGGGAGCATGGTACAGCGGCACGGCGATACAGCTGCACAGCTGCTTCACTGCTCAAACACCACCTGCGTCATCCCCGCCCCCAACCTCTGCCGCGGGACTTCGCCGGTTCTCGGGAGCAGCAGCGGATCGAACGATCGTCCGCGGGTCGGGACTTCGTTGACGGTGGGGCCGAGGAGGACGTCGATCGGGCCGGTCTCGGCGATGTCGCGGAGGTTGAGGAGGCGCTCGATGCTCACCACGTACGGCAGTTCCCGCAACGTTTGATGCACCTTCAGCGCGGCGTTCGGAACGAGCAGTCCGCCGATCACCAGTCCGACGTACGTGCCGGTGCGGTGACCCGCTCCCCGCAGCAACACGGCGAATGTGCGGCGCGGTGCGCCATCCGGAAAACGCGCCACCAGTTCCTGGCGGCTGGCCACCGCTGGCGCGCGCAGGACCCACAGCGGATGCGAGAGCGAGACCACGGCCATCGTCTCGTCCGTGGCGTGGGCGCTCGAGTAGACGAACGTACCGTCGGGTGCGAGGTCGGCGCGCTCGGTTTCGGTGCCCGCCGGCGACATCCACAGGACCATGCCGCTTTCGAACGGCAGCGCCGAGACGATCCGTCCCTTGCTTCCGCGCAGGGGAACGAGTTGCACGTCGATGGTCTTGTGCTCGCTCTTCCCCATCTTGAACGGCTCGATGAGGTGCTCCTGATAGCCGGGGTGGCGCACCGAGAGCACGATCTGCCGCCGCTCCGGAACCGCTTTGAGGACGAATTCCGAGCGCCCTTCGCTTTTCAGGTCTTGGGTCACGACCGGCGTGCGGCGCGGCCTGTCGTAGGACATGATCGAATAGCGCAGCGTCGCCGAGGGAAGATCCATCCCTGTGAACGTGTCGGTCACGCGGATCGTGATGGAGTTGTCGGGGATGTCGATGTCGTAGCGCTCGTTGCCTCCGATATGCCGGTCGGTGAGGACGAAGACCCGCAGCTCCTCATCGCACGTGGCGATGTCGATCTTCGCATCGGCCCCCAGCCCCTCGCCGAACGGGTCCGGGATCACGGCGTGGTACTGGCCGGTCACCTGCGAGGCGAAGCCGATGCCGCCTCCGGCGACCTTGAGCTTGGCGTCCGTGCCGAGCGGCTCGCCGCCATGCGTGAGATCGCCGGAGAACGCGGAGTAGTAGGCTTGGACGAGGAGGCGTTGCAGTTGGAACGGCCCCACTTCCGTCATCGAGCCGATGGGCGGGAGCTTTCCGAAGCTCAGCTCCGCGCGGTAGTGCCCCGGCGCGATGTCGTCGACGGCAAACGACCCGAACGGCACCTGCGGCACGAACGTCTCCTTGCGGATGGCCTTGCACGTGTCGGGATCGATGGACTCGCCGGGCGGCGGCTTGGGACAGGCGGAGACCGTGATCACGACCAGTGGGGCGACATCCCCGGAATTGCACGAGCCGATCGAGGCATCGAGCCCGGCAAGACCCTCCCCCGTCCACGACACGTTGAGGGACGACGCGGCGCGCACGAGCACCGGCTCGTCGACGACCGTGATGGTGCGGTCGGCGATCGTCAGGCGACGCCCATGCGGCAGCCACCCATGCCCTTCCGCGCGCAGCTCCGCCTCCCCCGCCGAGACACCGCGCACGAGCACGAACGAGCCGCTCAGCCAGGACGGCGGCGGCAAAGGATCGGAATCGAGCGCAGGCCCTGCGCCGAGGAGTCGCACCTTCGGCGACGACACGCCCTGCGCGTGAGTCAACGCCGCGCGGTCCGCCTCCGGCATCTGCACCCAGCCCAGCACCGACGCCCGCAAACCGCCGGTACGCGCGTCGACGGCGCGCTCGGTGTTGGGCTCGATGGCCGGAATGGGGAACAGCCCCGAGATTGCGCGCGACTTCTCGACCGTGAGCAGCCACAGCTCCTCCCCCGCCGGCACCGTCACGCGCTGCGTTCCCGCGATGATGGGGATGGCGCTGTTCCGGCGCGGCACCACCACCAGCCCTCTCTGACCGTCCGGAAGCATCGGCAACAGCGTCGCTGCGTCCTCGAGCTGCAGCACCAGCGTCGACGGCGCCGAGGCGGCGGCGATCGTGACCGGAGCCGACAGCGCCTTCCCCTCGATCCGACCGAACACGTTCCAGAGACCGGACGGGAAATCCATCGGCCATCCCGGGGCGACGCACGTCACCTCACCAGGCGCCAACCAGCGCTTGAACGGGTTCTCCGCATCGCCCGCACGGAAAAAACAAACCTCGCCGTGGGTCACCAACGCGCCGTTGTGTTGCAGCGTGACGATCGTGGCCGCGCCGGCAGTCCACGAGAGAGCCAGCGAAAACATCGCACAGCGCAGCGCCAGGTTCATTTTGAGAGTTTGACGCGGATGCGGGGGAATCGTTACCGCAAACGCCGCCGTAGGCGGCAAAAGGTCAATAGCACCCGGCTTCCAGCCGGGTGCGCTCAGCGCCGCCGCGGAATGAGCGTTTTCATGGCGTGCGCCACATATGCCGCGAGATCCTTCTCGGTCATCAGGCCGCGGGAGCCCTGCTGGCGGAGGTGAAGCACGCCCACGTAGGCGGTGTAGGCCAGCAAGGCCTGTTCGCGGGCGGCCGGCCGCGTGAAGCCGAGGGCCTGGTAGGCATCGACCAGGAACTGCAGACGCCGGTCGGAAATCCGGCGCAGTGTGTCCGCAACTTCGGGAACGGACGAGCCGGAGAGCGTCACGTAAAGCGCGTGCGGCTGGCGCGTTTCCATCGATTGCGTGAAGAGCGCGGTCAGGCGTGCGCGCGGATCGGCGAGGCGGCGTACTTCTTCGAGCGCGGCGCGGTCCATCTCTTCCCAGCGCTGCAAGGCCGCATCGACGAGCTCCTGGATGCCGCGGAAGTGCCAGTAGAAACTTCCCTTGGTGACGCCGAGGGAGCGGGCCAGATCGGGAATGGAAAGGGAACTCAGCCCATGCGTGGCGATGGCCGTCAACGCCGCGTCTTCCCAATCCGCGGCGCTGCGCGATTCCGACCGAATCGCGCTAACGACTGTGCGGCTGCCCTTCTTCGTCGTCTGCTTGACCATACCGCCCGGTATTGACAGTTGTGAAGCGCTGCGATCATACTCCATACCGATCGGTATGGTCGAAAGGAGCAGATCATGACCAAGATCCGCATCACCCTGGCAATGGAAGCGGACCGGCGCACCATCTACGCGCTGCGCCATGAGGTCTACGCGCGCGAGCTCCATCAGCACGAGGAGAACGCGGAGCAGGCCCTTCGCGACCCGCTGGACGACCACAACCTCTACATTGTCGCCACCGTCGCTGGCGCCATGGCCGGATTCGTCAGCATCACGCCGCCCGGCCATGGCTCCTATTCGATCGACAAGTACCTGCGGCGCGACGAGATTCCGTTCGCCCTGGACGCCGCGACGTACGAGCTGCGCATCCTGACCGTACGGCCCGGGCATCGAGGCGGTCCGGCTGCACTGCTCCTGATGTACGCCGCCTTCCGCTGGGTGGAGGCCTGCGGCGGAACGCGGATCGTGGCTCTCGGCCGCCGCCAGGTGCGCGATCTCTACCTCCGCGCGGGCCTGGAGACCTACGGCTCGGAGTTTCGCTCGGGCTCGGTCGATTACATGCTGATGAGTGCGCGCCTCGAGGAGATCCGCCAGTCTGTCGGCGTCGAGGCCTTGACCCGGCGCATGGAGCGATCGGTGCAGTGGGATCTCATCGTTCCGTTTCGCAAGCCGGCCGATTGCTTTCACGGCGGCGCCTTTTTCGAGGCCATCGGCGATGAGTTCGAGCACCTCCACCGCAACGCGCAAGTCATCAACGCCGACGTGCTCGATGCCTGGTTTCCTCCCTCACCGCGCGTAATGGCGGCGCTCGAAGAGCATCTGCCCTGGCTGCTGCGCACCTCTCCGCCGACCGGCTGCGAAGGGTTGATCCGCACCATCGCCCGCACGCGCGGCGTGGGGCCGAAGTGCGTCCTGGCGGGCGCCGGCTCGTCCGACCTGATCTTTCTGGCGTTGCGCGAGTGGCTGAAGCCGGCCTCGCGCGTGCTACTGCCCGAGCCGGCGTACGGAGAGTACGCGCACGTCCTGGAGAAGGTCGTCCGCTGCCGCGTCGACCGGCTCGTGCTTTCGCGCGCCAATCAGTACGACATCGACCTCGGGCAACTGGAGCTCAAGTCGCGCAACGGATACGACCTCATCGTGCTGGTCAACCCGAACAGTCCCACGGGACGCCACATCCCGCGCGCAGAACTGGAATCGTTCCTGCGGCGGGTGCCGGCCAGCACGCTCGTCTGGATCGACGAGACCTACGTCGACTACGCCGGCGCGCACGAATCGCTCGAAGAGTTCGCCACCGGCCGTCCCAATGTCGTGATCTGCAAATCGATGTCGAAGGTGTACGCGCTCAGCGGCGTCCGCTGCGCCTATCTCTGCGCCTCCCCTCACCTCCTGGAGGGACTGCGCGCCATCACGCCGCCGTGGGCCGTGAGCCTGCCGGCACAAGTCGCCGCCGTGGCCGCACTCCAGGACAGCCGCTACTACGCGGACCGCTATCGCCAGACACACGCATTGCGCGCCGAGCTCGTGGCCGCGCTCTCGTCATTCCGTTCGATGGAGGTCATCCCCGGCGTCGCCAACTTCATCCTCTGCCATCTCCCCGAAGACGGCCCGGCCGCTGGCGAAGTCGTGGCCGGCTGCCGCCGCCGCCAACTCTTCATCCGGGACGCCTCCAACATGGGAGCCAACCTCGGCACACACGCCATCCGCATGGCCATCAAGGACCAGCCCACGCTGCATCGCATGATCGACGTGCTCGGGGAGGTGCTCAATGCCGCGCCGAACGCCGCCGCGGTGTCCCTTCCGCCGGGATCGTCGTCGCGACGCTCAGCGCCGACCCGCATCGGTTCGTCACACGCACCCAGAACCGGCGCGAGCCGGCACCAGGAACCGACAACGACGATGCAGTCACTCCTGCCGGTGCGCTCGTGACGCCGCTCTCGCCTTCGAACCATTCGTACGACAGCGGCAAGACTCCCGTGGCCGTCACAGTCAGTCTTCCCGCTCCGCTGGCGAGCGTCGTGATCGCCGGCTTTGCGCAATCGGGATCTCCGGCGCCTTCATTGGCGCGCACGAAGTCGAGCCAGAGCGCTCGCGCCTGGGCGTCGTTGCGCACCGGTGCGGGCGCTTCGAAGTAGTTGAGGAGCTGCTCGTCGGTTTCGTCGCCGCGGAGCTCCCAGGCGTCGGCCAAGCCGAGGTAGTTGTGCGCGTTCCAGCCGTACTTGAGCGAGGCCGGGCGGCTGGCGAAGCGCTCGCCGCCGGGAGGTCCGGGATAGACCCACGGCGCGCCGGACGACCAGACCCAGCGTCCGTCCTCGTGGCCGGCCGGGTGGTACGGCTCGGGAATCGGATCGTTGGCGCGGCGCAGGCGCAGCCTCGACACGCCGTGCGTGCCGAATCCGCCCACCAGCACCGCGCCGCGCGGATCGACGGCGATCAGCCACGGGTAGTGCGGCGCGTTGGCGGCATCGCGCGCGCCCCATCCCTCGGGATAGGGATTCCAGTCGTCGCCGAAGATGAAGCGGCTGCCGCCTCCTTCCGGCGGCAACCACGCATAGACCTCGTTGAAGTGCGAGCCGGTGTCGCCGTCGATCTCCGTGCCGACCGACTTGCACCAGTAGATCCCGTTCAGCGGCCCGCTGTTGCCCCAGCGGTCGACGTCCATCCACGCCCAGCCGCGGTACGTGTCCTGTCCCCCTTCGCCGAAGATCTGATGGACGTCGCCCACCAGCACCGTCACGCCGCTTCCCGGCACGAGGCGCCGGATCGAGCCGAATCCGAGCTCGAGCAGGATGATGTTGCCGTGGCTGTCGACGCGGATGCATTGCGGTTTATAGATGTCCGGCCGCTTCCCTCCCGCGGCCTCGGCGGCCGAGACCGTGAAGCTGCTCAGTGTTCGATTGGAGTCCTGGTCGAACACATCCGACGCTCCGCGCCCGGTCAGCCGTCCGGCCATGCCCGGACCGCCGAACAGCGTCGTAACAACCCCACTCCGCGTGATCCTGCGAATGGCGTCGTTGTCCTGATCGGCCACGTAGAGGACGTCGCTGACCGGATCGAACACGATCGAGGCCGGCCCGTTGAACCGCGCCGCGTGGCCATTGCCGTCGGCGAATCCGGAGGTGTGATTCGGATCGCCGGCGAAGACGCTCACGCGCACCTGATTGGCGGCCAGGTCCTGGATCTCGATCTTCCAGACGCAGTGATCCTCGTACCCGACCACAAACCAGACGTTCTCGTTCTGCGGATCGATGGCCAGGTCGAGCGGCGTGAAGAGCTCGCCGCGGCCCTCGGTCCATTGCCCGCGCTTTTCCATGACGCCGCGGATCGTGGCCAGCGGCTTCGACTTCCAGATCGGATCGCGTCCCGGCTGCACGCGCCAGCCGGCCACGGTGACGATCTCGCCGTCCGGCTTCAGGTAGCGCGCCGGTCCGCCGGTCTCGACGAACGCGAAGCCGCCGTGCGAGTCGATCTGTCCCGAAACGTACGGGCTCATCCAACCCACGCCGCGCGAACCGTCGCGGAACGGGAACTTCTCATGCTGGGCGTCGACGCGCAGAAACCGGTGATCCTGACTGTTGTTGGGATCGATCGCGCGCACGAACGGCACACCCGGATGCGGCGGGTCCTCCCACCACATCTGCGCGCCGGCCGTGTAATCGCCATTCGGCCCGAGCTGCTCCAGATAGAGATCGGCGTCGTACGGAGGCGCGGTCCATGGCGTGACGTCCGGATTGGCCGGATGACCCCTGAGCCGGCGATCCCGCGAGTCGACATAAACCACCGCCGGCCCGAAATCGCCGCCGCCGTTGTAGCCGGTGACGCTGTTGATGATCGGCACGAGCGTGCTGACCGGGCGCTCGTCGCGCGTCATGTGCAGAAACGCGCGGTGCGGCTTGAAGCTCAGCCGGTTAGCGCCGCGCACTTCGAGGCTGATGTCGTGAAACCCATCCGACAGCGCACTGAGCGCCGGATTGTCGATGCGCAGCGTGAACTCGAAATTCGTGGCCGGCGTGAGCCAGTCCGAGACCGGCACGCCGTGCACCGTGTAGCGAACCTCGACCCCGCTGTCCGCAGGCTGCATCGTGTCCGCCGCCGACCGGCTCCCGCGAAAGATCTTCACCTTCAACTGCACAGAGTCGGACGCCGCGGCCGAATGATGCCCGGCGTGCAAGTGCATCCAATGCGGATCCTCCGGCTCCAGCCCCGCGGCCTTGACCACCTCGATCGAATAATCGGCGAAATGCAGCGGCCACTCCTGTGCGGCCAGAGGAAGGGTGACGACAAGCAGAAACAGAAAGGCCAGGACAGCGCGGCGGCGACTCATGAACGTTCGCTCGCAATGTAGTGCCGAAGAGGCACGCCGGGGTTGACGGCCGTCACTACGGATTTCAGGTAATCGCTTTGCCCTTGAACTTCCGCAAACCGAGCCACAGAAACGCGGCATTGAAGGCGATCAGCGCGGCCAGGATTGCCACGCGCGGCAAATGCGGCGAGTGCGGTACGAGTGCGCTGCGAAATCCTTCACTCGCATAGACGAGCGGGTTGATCAGCACGGCCCATTTCAGGATCGGGAACTTCGCCAGCGCGGCCCACGGGTAATAGGTGCAGCCGAAGAAGATCATCGGCGCCATGACCATGCTGAACATGAGCCCCACCTGCGTCTGCCCGACCGAGCAGCCGAGGACGAGACCGAGCGTGGCGGAAAGACAGGAGGCCAGGAGGGCCATGAGCACGAACATTCCGATGTCGATGCCGCTCAGAGAGACGTTGCCCATCACCAGCCAGGCGCACGGAATGACGAACAGGCCGGCCACGAGCGCCTGGATCATGCCGGCCACCACCTTCTCGATGGCCAGCCACTGCAGGTCCATCGGCGCGAGCAGCCGGTCCTCGATCTCCTTGGTGAACTGGAACTCGGAGATGAGCGGCATCGTCACGGCCCACGTGCCGCACATGATCATGCTGAGGGCGATGATGCCCGGCAGGAGCAGCGCCTTGTACTGCATCGACATGAGGCCGCTCACGGTCAGCACGCGCCCGAAGACGAAGACGATCAGCATCGGCTGCAGCAGGATCTGAAACGCCAGTGTCAGGGCGTTGCGGCGCGCCACGTGTGCATCGCGGGCGAGCATGGCCAGGAACGTCTTGATGTTCATTCCCTCAGGCTCCGTCCGGTGTGGTGCAGGAAGAGGTTCTCCAGGCTCGGCTCGGCGATGTGCAGATCGCGAATGGTGGCGCCGGCGTTGGAGGCAGCAGCGACGACGGCCGGCACCAGCGTGCCTCCGCGATCGGCGTAGATGTCGAGCTGGACGTAACTCTGACTCGGGCTATCGCCCGGATTGGTCGCGCGAACCTCCGAGACTCCATCGAGCTCTCGAATCGTGTCGACCAGAGTGGCCGGCGTGTCGGTGAGCTGGATGCGCACCACGAAACCGCCGGGGATCGACTGCTTGAGCTCCTGCGGCGTGCCGAGGGCGATCACTTTGCCGTGATCGACGATGGCCAGGCGCTGGCAGAGACCGTCGGCTTCTTCCATGTTGTGCGTGGTCAGGAGAATGGTCTTGCCGCGCGCGTTGTAGGCACGCACGATCTCGCTGAGGAGGAGGCGCGTCTGCGGATCGAGTCCGGCGCTCGGCTCGTCGAGAAACAGCACCTCGGGGTCGTGCATCATGGCCCGCGCGATCGACAGGCGCTGCATCATCCCGCCGGAGAAGCCGAGGACCCGCTGATTGGCGCGATCGGTCAGCTTGAACTGCTCCAGGAGCGCGTCCGCGCGGCGCGCCCGCTCGAGCGACGGCAGCCCGAAATACGCGCCGTGGAACGTCAGGATCTCGCGCGCCGTCAGCGCGAAATCGAGATTCGGACGTTGCGGCACCACCCCGATCAGCCGCTTCACGTCCACACCGCGCTGCCACACGTCGAAGTCACCGATCCAGGCCCGGCCCGACGTCGGCCGCACGCGCGTGGTCAGCACTCCGACCGTCGTCGACTTCCCCGCCCCGTTCGGCCCGAGCAGTCCGAAGATCTCCCCGGGATGCACCTCCAGCGTGAGGTCATCGAGCGCCACCACTGCGCCCAGCGGAGGAGGCGCCTGAAAGACCTTGCGCAACGCATCTGTCCTGATTCCGACCGGCATGCTGAAGCGGGGGATTGTAGGCCACTTACAATGTCGCCGATGCAGGCGGGCAACCGGGTCGGCGCCTATGCTCTCGTCGAGGAGCTCGGTGCGGGCGGCATGGGGGTGGTCTGGCGGGCGCACGACAGCCGCCTCGGGCGCGACGTCGCTCTCAAAATCCTGCCGCCGCATCTGGCCGAGCATCCCACCGCGCTGGTGCGTTTCGAGCGCGAGGCGCGCGGCCTGGCTTCCCTCTCTCATCCGGGGATCGTTTCGATCTTCGACCTCGGAGAGGAGGGCGAGCTCCGCTATCTCGTCACGGAGCTGCTGAGCGGCCAGACGTTGCGCGACGCCTTGCGGCAGGGCGCCCTGCCGTGGCGCCGCGCGGCGGAAATCGGCGCCACCATCGCCGAGGCCCTGGCCGCCGCGCACGCGAAAGGCATCATCCACCGCGACCTCAAGCCGGAGAACGTCTTCATCACCTCCGAAGGACGCGTCAAGATCCTCGATTTCGGCCTGGCCAAGGAGCTGGCCGTGTCCGGCGGCGACGCCACCACGCAGGCGCATCACACCGAGCCCGGCGCGGTCATGGGGACGCTCGGATATGTCTCGCCGGAACAGTTGCGCGGCCAGGAAGCCGGCTTCGCCTCGGACGTTTTCTCCCTCGGCTGCATCCTCTACGAGATGCTGTCCGGCCGCCCCGCATTTCTGCGCGGCAACGCCGCCGACACCATCGCCGCGATCCTGACGGCCGAACCGCCGCCAGCCTCGGCTTCCGACGTTCCCGCCGAGATGTTGCGCATCGTGCACAACTGCCTGGCCAAGGATCGCCGCGTACGCATTCAATCGGCGAATGCGCTGGCGCTCGAGCTCGAGAGTCTTGTCGCATCGCGCACCTCGGAATCCATGCCGCTGCCGGCGGTGACTCCGAGAACGTCGCATCGCGCAGCCATCGTCATCGTCCTCGCTCTCGCACTCGGCACAGCCGGTGCGTGGTATTTCGCGCAGCGTCGCAATGCCTCGGCGCCCGTCACGCCGGCGAAAGCGATGTCGCTGGCCGTCCTTCCCTTCACCGCGCAACCCGATCAGGCCTATGCCGGAGAAGGGCTGGCCGACTCCGTATTTCGCACGCTGGCGAACATCGACGGCTTGAACGTCCGCTCGCACAAGACTGCCATTCCACAGAACGACGTGACGCGCGTGACGGGCGCCGGGCACGTGCTGCGCGGTTCGTTACGCGCGGAGGGGACGAAAAGCATCGTCGATGCGGAGATCGTCGACCTGCGCGATGGAAAGCGCATCTGGCACAACCAGTACACCGGCGCCGATCTGCTCGGCATCGAGCGGCGGCTTTCCTCGGATGTCGAGCGGTTCGTGCGACGCACCACCGGAACTGCCGAAACGAGCACCGAACATCGGGTCACGACCGTCGACGCCGAGGCCTATCGCGAATATCTGCGCGGCCGCCACTACTGGAACAAGTTCAGCGTGGAAGGATTCAAGACCGCGCTCGAGCACTTCGAGAAATCGATCGACCTCGATCCGACGTACGCGCTCGCCTACGCCGGCCTGGCCGACACGTACACGATGCTCGGCTTCTACGGCGAGCCGCCCGGCGAGGTCATGCCGAAAGCGCGCGCCGCCGCGCAACGGGCCATCGATCTCGATCCGCTGCTGGGAGAAGGCTACACGTCGCTGGGGATCGTGCTGATCGTGCACGACTGGAAATGGGCGGAGGCGGAAGCGGCGCTGCGCCGCGGCGTCTCCCTCAATCCGCGCTACGCCTCCGCGCATCACGCCTATGCGGTCTACCTCGGGATGGTCGGACGTTCCGGCGAGGCTCTGCGCGAGATCGAGAAAGCCAACGAGCTCGATCCGCTGTCGCTGGTGATCTATCTCGATCAGGCCTGGATTCACTACACGCGCAACGAGATCGCCCTGGCCATCGCCACCGTGCGCAAAGCGGTCCGCCACGATCCCCGCTCTCCCCTGGCCCGCTACGAGCTGGCCTGGGACCTCGACCACGACCGCCAATACGCCGAAGCGATCGATACCTACGAATCGGCGCTGCGCCTGGAGAACAAAGACACCTCCGCCATGACCCTCCTCCGCGACGCCCTGCGCGACGGCGAAACCGCATACCTCCGCAAGCACCTCGAGCTCGCCCGGGCCGCAGGCGAGCCCCACACCACCCTCGGCGCCATTCTCGTACAACTGGGCGACAACGAAGCCGCGATGGACCAGCTCGAGCTCGCGTACCAGAAGCACGAGCGCGACGTCATCTACTTCAAGACCTCGCCTACGTACGCCGCGCTGCGCACGAACCCGCGGTTCCAGGCGTTGCTGAAGAAGATCGGGTTTCCGGGGTAGGCAGCTCTACAGCTTTATAGCTGTACAGCCGTACAGCTTCACAGCGAGGGGCAGCTCTCGCAATGGCACGTGCTACGGATACCCCGCCGAGGCATCGCGCTGAAAGCGCGCCTTGACGAGCCGCATCCGCTTCTGCAGCGCGACCAGCGCGAAGAAGACGCGGTTGAGCACCCGGTTCCGCAAGTTTGTGTTCCACCGGCCGGCCAGGACGGTGACGACGGCGCGGAAGATGTGCTCGGGCGGGTCCGAGTCGTAGAAGAGATCGCGGAATTGCGGCGTGTAGAAGCCGATCACGAAGCGGCGGAAGGTCTCGTAGCGCTGGCGTTGGCGCTTCGAGAAGGCCTGGAACTGGCGTGCTGTGAAGCGGTCCTGCTTGAGAGCGCGATCGAGCTCCTCGGCGGCTTCGATCCCTGATTCCATGGCGATCGACACGCCGGTCGAGAAGACGGGATCGAGAAACGAGCCGGCATCTCCGGCCAGGATCCAGCGGTCGCCCGCGTAGGCCGAGGCGCTGTAGGAGAAGTCCTTCTCCACCCGCACCGGCCACTCGCGGTGCGCGTTCTTCATCAGCTCGGCCACCACGGGCGTGTCGGCGATGGCGCGCTCGAGCCGTTCGTCATTGGAGCCCTCGGGCATGGCCAGAAAGAGCTTCTTCGGCAGGACGACGCCGACGCTCATCAGCTCATCCGAGATCGGAATCAGCCAGAACCAGCCGGAATCGTGGCGGGCCACGATGCGGATGTCGTTGGGCCGGTCGCCTTCGAGCAAAGGGACGCCGGAGTAGTGCGAGAAGATGGCGATGTTGGCAAGGCGCGGCTCGTCCGTCCGCAGATCGTATTTCTTGGCGATCAGTCCCTGACGGCCGGTGGCATCGACGAGCGCTCGCACGCGAACGCGTCCGGGGGTTGCGTCTGCGGAGGTGAAGTCCAGCGTCGCCGCATCCGCTGAGAAGTCGCAGGCCATGACGCGATGTCCTTCCCGCACGTCGACGCCGGCCTCGCGCGCGCGCTCGAGCAGGATGCGGTCGAACTCGGCGCGCGGGACCTGGTACGTCTGCGGCCGGGACACACCGGAGGCGGTGGCGAAGTCGACGCCGCGGCCGCTGGCGCCGTCGTGCGTGATCAGCCGCGCGCCCCATTTCTCCGGGAAGCCCGCCGCGGCCATCCTTTCTGCGACGCCGAGCTGGGCAAAGGCATCGTTCGCCGTCGCCAGCAGCGACTCGCCGATGTGAAAGCGCGGGAACGTCTCCCGCTCGAAGAGGACGACCGAACGCCCACGCTGTGCCAGCGAGATCGCGGCGGATGTCCCCGCCGGCCCGCCGCCCGCCACCGCAAAATCGAAATCGTACCCCTCCGCTGCCGGCATCGTTTCCGTGCCCTCCCTTTGCCGGGAGAGCATCTCACAAGAAGCGAGTAGGCAGTTCGCAGTAGGCAGTGAGCAGGAGAAGGTTTCTGCCCCTGCCTACTGCCCACTGCGAACTGCCCACTGATGCGCTATCGCTTCGGCTTATGCACCGTGCCCGGATCGTTCCGGTCGTCGCGCCACGGCGGATGGTTGAAGTGGATGACGTGGTCGCCGTTGTAGGAGGCCACGGCCTCGTCGAACGTGATCGTGCCGATCGGGCGCCAGCCGGTGAAGTCGCGCCGCTCCCGGATCGGGAGGCCGTGCGTCCTGCCGGTATCCGTCGTCTCGATGCGGAAGACGAGCTTCCGTTTCGGCTGTGGATCGCCGCGGTCGTAGATGTGGGCCATGATCTCGTCGCGGAAGTCGAGGTCGTCGCCGGGGATGACCGGTTGTCCCGGCGCCACCGACAGTTGCATGAACTCCGGCGCGCGCGTGGGGACACCGGCCGGTTTTCCGATCTCCGCGATCTGGTACACCTGCCGGATGGTCGGCTTCGTCTCCGCGACATTGAACGCCAGTCCGCTGGCCAGGAGGATCGGGGCGCCCCGGCCGCGGCGGGAGACAGTGGTATTCGGCGCGTTGCGCAGGACGGCGTCGTTGATGCTGGCGCTGTCGTCGCCGCCGATGTCTTCCTGGGTGATGAAATTGGCCGTCGGCAGCGGTTCGGGATGGTGGCGGTCGGTCGTCGGATAGATGCGTCCCACCATCGACAGCGATCGCGTGTGCCCGCGCCGCGTTTCCGTGCAGCACGTCGAGTACCGCGCGATGATCAGACCGCGACTGCCCTTCGCGAAGTAACCGGTGTACGGAGTGTCCTCCGTGATCTCCCACATCCCGGTCAGGATGATCCCGTTCGGATGCAGCGTCCGCCGGTATCCCTTGCGGTCCGGTCCCCAGCGCAGATCGGCCTGGGAGGCCAGTGTGCGCCGCGCCGCGGCCAGCAGCCGCCACGGCACGCCCAGCCGCAGGAGGCCGTAAATCACGCCGCCGAGCGTCGACGTCTCCCGCACGAACGGAGCCTCACCCGCGCCACCCCACACCTTCTGATACGGGTTGGCGAAGACCGCATCGCGCACGGCACTGAAGCGCGATCCGTTGAACGCACGATCCTCCTCGGTGAGGCCTTGGATTCCATACGGATCGCTGCTCATGGCGTGACTCCTCTAATGAGGGGGTGACGTGGGACCGCGGTTCCCTACCCAACGAGGAGGAGGCAATCAGCTGACTGGCCAGGAGATTCGTCGCGCGGCGCGAAGATTTCGCCGCCGTAGGCGGTATCAGAAAATAGCACCCGGCTTCCAGCCGGGTGAAAAATGCGGGGCAGGAACGCGAGCCCGCGTAGCGGGCGACAGAGTCGAGGATTCACACTCCTATCGCCCGCGTACGCGGGCTCGATTTCTTGACCGCATCTGTTAACCCGGCTGAAGCCGGGTGCTATTCGCTCCCGCCGCCTTCGGCGGCTTGCTTCGCTAAAGCCTGTCGCGCTGCCAAAGCATTAGCCGCCTCCGCGATTTCTTCCGGCGTCGAATTGAAGATCGCGTCGAGTTTGTCGCGTGCACCAGGCTCGTTCAGCCACGCCAGCTTGCGATCGAGGTCCGCGCGGAATGCGCGCCAGGGGATCATTCGGGGCCGCCTGTTCTTTCCGTTTCGGGGGCATTGAGGTCGTCTCCAATGAAGAGAATGACGTCACATGTTGGCCAAATTTCCCAACTTGGCGAACCGTCTCACATCGGTGTCGGTCCGCGTCCGAGAAGATAGGTGACCAGATACGTCAGGTCCGCCGTCGTCAATTGTCCGTTGTTGTCGACGTCGCCGCCCTGGACGGGCGCGGGGCCGCCGGCGTGGAAGTAGTTGATGAGGTAGAAGGCGTCGGCGTTGGAGGTGACGCCGTCTCCATTCACGTCGCCTTCGAGGTGCTGGGTCCAGCGGACTCGCACGACGGCGCCGATTCCTCGGGCGAGGTAGTAGAGGCTTCCGTCGTGTCCGACGAACTGGTCGACGGGGTTGGAGATGCCGGTGGCAAAGTCGGAGGACGTCGCGGCCTGGTCGAGCCGGCGGATCCAGCCGCCGCAGAGATCGGAGAAGAAGTACGACTCCACGTACAGCGAGGGGAACTGCCGCACTTCCGGCGCGTAGAACGTGCCTCCGGCGATGGCGCATTCGGGCGCGTTCTGGTTCGCGTAGAAGTGGATCGGCGTGATGTAGTTTGGATTGTTGGTCGGCCCTTCAGTATCGGGCCAGCCGTAGTTCCCACCCGCCACTCCGTCGTTGATTTCTTCCCACGCCGATTGGCCGACGTCGTTGATGAAGATCCGTCCGCTGTTCGGATGGACGCCGAACGTGAACGGATTGCGGAGACCGAGGGCCCAGATGGAGCGGTTGGCGCCGGTGGCCGATCCGTAGAACGGGTTGTCGGTGGGGATGGAGCCGTCTTTGTTGATGCGCAGCACTTTGCCGAGGAGATTGCCTAGCGTCTGCGAGTTGGACGGCACGGCATTCTCTCCCACGGCGGCGTAGAGCTTCCCGTCGCGGCCGAAGTGAATGGCGCCGCCGTTGTGATTCGTGGCGGAGAGGTTGTTGAGGTCGAGCAGGATCACCTCGCTGCCGACGGCGGCTACGTCGCCCGCGGCTGTGAAGCGGCTGATCCGGTTGTGGATGGCCGGCGTCGTGGCCGTGTAATAGAGGTAGACGAAGTGATTGGTGAGGAAGTCGGGATCGAACGCCACGCCGAGGAGACCGCGCTCGCCGTCTGAATTCACGGTGAGGGAGACGAACGGCGTCGCCAGCAGCGCGTTGTTCTTGATGACGCGCAGCGCACCGCCCTGCTGGCAGACGAAGATCCGGCCGTCGGGCGCGAGGGCCATCGCCGTCGGATTGCTCAGGCCGCTGATCGTCGTTTCGCTGAAGCCGGGAGGCAGCGTGGCCGCTCCGACGGGCGACGCGAGGAAACAGGCGAGCGCGAGACAACTGAGGGTGCGGCGCATGATCGAGCGAGGCGCAGCAAGCGGTTTGCCACCGTCTTCCCACTCAGGGGGGCACAAGCATTGCTGCGAAATTTCGCCTTTCGCCATGCAACGCCTGGCTCTGCTGACACTGCTCCTGTTCGCCGCCGCGAACGCCGGCTGGGCGCAGGATGTCCTGACGATCGGCTCCGGCAACGCCAATGCCGGCGGTACGGCGGCCATTCCGGTCTCGGTCCGCGATCTCAGCGGCACGTCCCTCGGCGTGGATGCCGGCGTCGGCAACCGGATCCAGGGATTCGCGTTCAAGGTGCTGTTCCCCACCGAGGTGGTCTCGTCCGTCGCGTTTGCGCGGGCAGGTGTCGCGACAACCGTCACTCCGCTTTTTGACTCGGCCCTGCAGGGATCGGGCTGGAGCTCCTGCATCGTTTCCTTCAACGAGTCGTCGAATCCGGTGCCGTTCACGCTGAACGCCTCCGCGCCCGGCGATACGGTCGGCACGCTGACGGTCACACTCCGCGGAGATGCCGTCCCGGGAAGCACGGCCTCGCTCATCCTCGATCCTCCGAGCGCCATGCTCTCCAACCAGGCCGGTTCCGTGCGCGAGACCGTGGCCGCCGGCAACCTGACGCTGGTGAATGGCAGCATCACGGTAAGCCCGCTCCCCGCTCCGACCGGGGTCACGGCCACGGCCGCCGGCACAACGGTGGTGAACATCATCTGGGGCGCGGTCGGCGGCGCGGACTACTACGAAGTGTGGCGCAGCTCGTTCGGCGGCGCGTACGCGACCGTCAGCAGCACTTCCGCGCTCGTACTCACCGATGCCACCGTCGCGCCGGATACGACCTACCTCTACCGCGTGCGTGCCATCGATCCGTCCGGTGATCCCTCCGGCTTCAGTGCCCTCGACCCGGCCACGACCACCGTCTTCACCGACGATCCGCTGACCGCGCTTACGACCATCAAGGTCGTTCACATCACGCAGCTCCGCACGGCGGTCAACGCCTTCCGCGCAGCGGCGGACCTCGATCCACTCGACGCCGACCCGACCGTTGCTTCCGGCGCCGTCGTGAGGGCGCAGCATGTGATCGATCTTCGCCTCGGGCTGGATGCCGCCAGAAGCACTCTAGGACTGAGTGCTCTCTCCTATACCGATCCGACGCTTACCGGCGGCGTGACGAAGGTCAAGGCCGCGCACGTGAGCGAATTGCGCGATGGGGTGGAGTAGAGGGCCGAGCGCAGAAGCCAATCCCGGGCCTTTCTTCTGCCCTCTGCCCTCTGCGCTCTGCCCTCTGTTACTTCACCGCACTCCGCAGCTCCTGAACATGCAACGCTCGCACGCTGCTGCTTCCCGGGGTGAGCGAGGCATCCGTGTAGGTTACGGCCGATAACCCGAGGGCGGTACGAGCCGCGCCCAGGGCCGTGCGCAGCTCCTGCACGTGGACCGCTTTCACCTTGATGGAGCTCGAGAGCACCGGATCGGTGAACGCCGACGCGGTCAGGCCGGCGGTGGCGCGGAGCGCGTTCACAGCTGCACGGAGCTCGGTGATGTGCGCTGCCTTGATCGCCGTGACGGTGGCCACGACCGGGTCATTGGTGAAGGACTGCGTGGCCGCCGCATCCGGCGCGCTGAACGGAGACGGACGCGAGGAGGCGTCGAGCGCACGGACTTTGTACACATACGCTCCCGGCGCGACGACCGTGGAGTCGGAGTAGCTCGTCAGCGGCGTCACGATCAGCGAAACGAAATCGCCCGAGGATGCGGACTTGCGCATGACCTCGTATTGCGTGGCTCCGGCGGAAGCGCTCCACGACACGTTCACCTGCCCCGGCGACACCGCCGTGGCCACGAAACCCGTCGGTGTCGGAGGTCCGACAGTCACACCCTTCGAGCCGGTGATCGTCGGCGCCGCCACGTCGGTGACCGTGATGACGTGACTGCCAGCCGTCTGCAGCGTGAAGCCGCCCGGGAAGCCGTGCGTTCCGGCATCGGCCCCGGTGAATGTGTAATCCAGCGGCAGCGTGGCCGAGCCGTCCGTCGACGTGAAATGCACGGTCCCGGTGTAGCCGGTGGCCAGGTCGCCGTCCGCTTCGTAGACCGTGAGCGTGGCGTCGGCCGGGTTCCCGGAGCCGAGCGTGTCCGGCATGGTAAGGACGAGAGAGAACGTCGGCTGCCATCCGAGCTGGATGACCTCGAAGTCGCTCGTCTTGAGTGCCGCGAACGCGGGATTGAGGATGTCGTTGTTCCACCGCGTGTCGTACGTCCCGCTGATGTACATGTCGGAGCCGTTGTCGGCCAGGATCAGGCCGTAGCGCTTCATGGCCCGGAAGATCCTCTGCATCTCCGGCGGGAAGCCGGAGATGTTCGTACTGGCCTTGAGGCGCAGGCGCATGCCCATCGGCGGCGTGCCGCCCGTGCCGGCTTTGTGTGACGCCGGGTAGACGTACGCGTCCGCGGTCGGAAACGTCGTGAAGCGGAAGGCGTGACGGATCTCGGCCGGGCCGTAGACCTCGTCGTAACGAACGAGACCCGGCAGGATGGCCAGGCCAGCGGCGTCGCCGGAGGTCCAACCATCGGGTCGGCGGTTGTTCGTGTTCATGTCGAAGAACGCGCCCGAGTACGCCTCCCAGTTCGCGCCGTTGTACCAGACGTTGTAGAGCTCGTAGAGGTGGTTGTTGGTCTTGTCGACGATGAGGATGTGCCGGTCGGCATCGTCGCGCTGATCGACATTGCCCGGCAGCCCGCCCTCCACCCATCCCATCATGCTGATGGCCTCGGACGGGACGGGATAGAAGGGAATGGAGGTGTTGGTGTTGTGATCGACGCCGTCGCATTCCATGCGCACGTCTTCGTCGCCGAACGTCACCGTCAGCTTGGGCTGGCTGCCTTCCACGACCAGGAACGGGAAGCCGTAGATCGGGAAGTCCTCTTCACCGCTGTCCCCGCCGAAATCGGGATGCAGCCCCGTGGTCGCGCCGATGAAGTTGATGAAGTTCGCCGAGTTCGGATCGACCGGCGCGGCACTCACGTCCGTGTTCCACCAGTTGTTCGCCGGAAACAACGGCAGCGGCACCGGCATCGTGCCGCCCTGCGTGGCGGCGGTTGCGGTAACGGCGGTGAGGACGAGAACAGCGAGCAGCGAGAACCGGTGAAACACCGTTCATGAATGCCACCACATTCGTGGCGGACGTGTGAGACGGCTCACAACTTAATACATTCGCGAGAGCGAAACATCCAAGATCACGGCGGCGATACCGCCCTCCTTCTCCCCCGCACGACCTGCGTGAGCTTGAAGCCGGTGAGGCTGGTGGCGTGGCCGTCGAACTGGGCGCCGAAGGCGTAGATCCGCAGTTCCAGCACTCCCACGATCGCGGCGAAGGTGGCGGTTGCGGGGAGTTTGACGATGTGCTCGATCTCGTCGGTGTTGTCTTTAGAGACGGTGCTGCTCACGTAGAGCGCATTGCTTTCGGCGAAGCCGGTGAGGTTCGTGAAGAGCGCGTATCCGAGGGGCGAGTGAAAACCGATGCGGCGCATCGAGAAACGGATTTCCGCGCCGCGCAGATCGAGTGCCCCCGTAGCGCCGGATACGCTGGCCCGCAGATACTGGCCGTCGGCCAGCGCCTGGGCGAGCGTCTCGTTCGCAGCGGCGGGCGCGCTCACCGCAAAGACGAGCGCGTTGTCTCCTGCACGCGGGAGCATGCCCGGCCCGATGCTCCAGCCGCTCCATGTTGCCTGACCGGAGAGCACGAACCGCTGCGTCCACGGCAGGTGCAGTGCCGGCGAGGTGCCGCGGAAATCGCTTTGCACGACCGTGCCTGCGCCGCCGAACGTTTCCAGCGTGAAGATGCGCCACGCCGGATCGCCGTCGGCGTCGTGCACGCGGGCCAGAATGAAGTTCTTGCGGCTGGTCGTGGGCGTGCCGCTGATGTGGCCGTTCACGATCCGCAAGCCGGGATCGAGATAGGTACCGGCGATCGTCAGCGTGCGCGCGCCATCACCGCCGGCGGTCTCGAGCTCGGCGGCGTACGGCTGGCCGGCGATGCCCACCGGCAGCAGGGCGCCGGTGGCGAACTGCGGGACGCTGCCGAGGGGCGTGTCGATCGGGCGCAGTGTGGTGAATCGCGCAAAGTGCTCGAGTATCAACGCGTACTTGGGTGCCCCGGCCGGCGGTTGATCGAGCGTCTCTAGGTGTCCCCACTGTCCGAACTTGCCCCACGTGCTCGTGTCCGTGTACGGCGTGTGCGTGCGCAGGCCTTTGCTTTTGGCGAGCTCGAGATGGATGCGATAGACGTCGGCGATGCGCGGGTCGCGATTCATCGCTTCCAGGAACGTCGTCACGCCGTCGTCGATCGGGACGCCGGAGCCGTTCGTTGCACTCCCGTCGATGTCGTCGGTGAAGAGCGATGGACCTCCCTCGTAGGCCACGATCGGCAGTGAGTAGCCGAGGGTCTCGTTTGGCAACGTGCGCAGCGAGGCGGAGAACCCTCCGCCGATACCCGTGGCGTCGGGCCCGCTGCCGGATGCGGAGTCGCCGGCCAGGATGCGCCGCTTCCACTCGTCGAACGCCAGCTGCAGGTGCGATTGGAATAGCGCGCTCGTCCAGTAAGGATCGTCGAACAGCTTGCCCGCGGTGAAGCCCTGCTCGTCGACGAACTCCTGAATACCGTTGCCGAAGTACGTCGTCACGGCCAGGACGTCGGGCCGGACCGGCGGCGTCAGCGTTGGTCCGTACGACGCCATCTCGCTGAGGAACGGACGCGAGTAGGCATCGAGCGCGGTGAAGATCGCCGCCACGCGCACGAGCCTCGCCGTCCCTCCGAACACCTGCTGGAAGATGCGCCATGTATCGCAGAATCGGCGCGCGGTGAACTGCGGTTTCGTCAGTCCCCGCGCCACCGCCTGTTCCTCGGCCCAGTTTCCCTGGGGGAAATTGAATCCGCTCGACCAGATCTCGTTCGAGAACTCGACGTACACGAATAGATCGCTCCGCAGCGGAGCAAACACCGGGCTCGCCTGCGGCGCGTCATACGGATTCACGCCGTCGCTGCCGAAGCGGATCAGCTTGGCCAGGCGCGTGACGAAGTCGTCGCTGGCGAGATGCGGGACATTGATCCAGAGATTGCGCCCCGTCTCGTTGCAGAGCGCGACCATCTGCTCGAACGCCACGCCCGTCTCGCGCCCTCCCTCCGCGGTCGCGGAAGGCTGGCGCGCGTTGATGATGCCGTTCATGAACGCGTGCGCCGGCAACCGGCGGTCGCTCCAATCGCGTTGTGGGCTGGCGTTCGTCGCGCCCCAGTCCATGAAACGGATGAAGCCCCAATCGGCGTCGGCGATGCGCTGCAGGAGCAGCGGATGGAACAGCTTCCCTTCGAGACCATCGAGCCAGACGCGGATCTCCGTCAGCGGCGCGGCGATGCCGTGGATCTCGAGCGACTGCGTCGACTGGCCTGGACCCGTGCAGAGATAGACGCGCCGTCCGTCCACGAGATTGCCGGTGGCGGCCCCCGAGGAACCGTCGGCCACGAACGTCCCTCTGACGAGACGGACGTCCGCGTTCCCCTTCCACGTCACTACGATGCGCCCGCGCGCCAGCGTCTCCCGATCGGGCCAGCCCGCGGGACGGAACGGCGTGCCGATGTTCAACCCGAAGAGCAGCGCGCGCAGTTTCTGCCCCGGCGCCAGAAACTTCGGATAGCCATTCTCGAACTGCGCCGTATTGAAATCGACCGGCGTCCCATGCTCGCTCCCCGTGAAACTGAACCACTCACCTCCATGGAACAGCGCATTCGCAAAGTACGGCGTGTTGTAGTACGCGATGTTGCTGGGGTGATATCCGACCGGGCGCAGGATGGCCGGGTCGAAGGATTGCGCGCCGGCGCTGGTGGCGATGAGTGCGAGCAGGAGGAGTGTTCGGTACATGCTTTCGGTCATCGCCATCCTGACCCGCGTAGAAGGCGAATGCAACGAGAACGCACCGGGAATCCACCACAGAGACACAGAGACGCAGAGGGGGACGGAGAAAGACAGTCCAATTCGTTCCTGCTTTTCTCCGTCCCCCTCTGCGTCTCTGTGTCTCTGTGGTGGATTCAGCACGCCATGACACGAACCTGTCCAGATTTACTCATCCTTTGCTTGCCTTCCGCGAGAACTGCTTCCGATAGCTCGTGGGCGAGATGCCGAAGCGGCGCTCGAAGGCGCGGCGGAAGGCGTCGGCGCTGCGGAACCCGACCGATGCAGCTACGCCGTCGATGGTGGTGGCGCGGAGGGAGAGGCGCTTCTGCGCTTCGGCGAGGCGGAGGTCTTCGACGAACGCGGCCGGGGTGCGCTGGAAGAGGCGGGTGAAGCGTCGCGTGAATTGGCGCGGGCAGAGGCAGGCTCGTTCGGCGAGGACTTCGACGGAGAGATCGTGCCGGAGGTGTCCGCGGATCCAGCCGGCGAGCTCGGCGAGCTTGTCGGTCGATTCGATCTGGAACTGCAGCGGCTCGGAGAACTGCTCCTGCCCGCCGGGGCGCTTCAGGTAGACCACGAGCTCGCGCGCCACCGCCAGCGCCACCGGCGCGCCGTGATCCTCTTCGATGAGCGCCAGCGCCAGGTCGATGCCCGCGGTCACGCCGGCGGACGTATAGAACGGCCCGTCCTTCAGAAACAGCGCGTTGGCGTCGAACGTCACGGCCGGGAACTTCTCGGTCACGTCGCGCACGAACCGCCAGTGCGTCGTGGCCCGCCGGCCGTCGAGCAAGCCGGTGGCGGCCAGTCCGTAGATGCCGGTGCACACCGAGGCCACGCGGCGGAAGCGCGGCGCGTTCGCGCGCAGCCAGGAGGTGACCTTGGCGTTGATCCGCGCGTTGCGCAGACCGCATCCGCCCGGGACGATCAGCGTGTCGAGCTCCAGCTTCCCCTCGAGCCCCCGGTGCGGCTTGAAGACCACGCCCGATTCGGCGGTGAACGGCTTCGTGGTCACGCCGAGGATCACCACTTCGTAGACCGGCCGCGAGATGCCGTCGCCGTCATCGACGCGGGCCGTCGCGAACGCTTCCACCGGCCCGACGAGATCGAGCGCCGTCACGCCGTCATAGCCGAGCACGCCGATTTTCATCCGTTTCACGGCCCGAATCGTCGCACCCGTATCACTCGCGCGCAATCATTTTCTGTATGTCCTGAATCGTCGGATCGATGTCATGGAGGACTTCGACAGAAATGACTATTTTAGACGCCATGCGAAACCGTCTTCTCGCCCTTGCCACAATCGCCGCGCTCTTGCTCACGCCTGCTCTCGTCGCCAAAACGCCGCGCCAATCGATGGTCGTCAACACCGCGTGGCTGGCGGCGCATCTCAAGGATCCGAACCTGGTGCTGCTACACGTCGGCGATCCGGACGAGTACAAGGCCAAACACATCCCCGGCGCGCGCTTCGTATCGCTCTCCGACATCGCCGTGTCGGACCGCAGCGCCACGGGGCTCATCCTGGAGATGCCGCCCACCGCGGAGGATCTGCGGGGACGGCTGGCGAAGCTCGGCATCTCCGATGACTCGCGCGTCGTCGTCTATTACGGCAAGGACTGGGTCTCCCCCACCACGCGCGTGATCTTCACGCTCGACTACGCGGGACTGGGCGAGCACGCCGTGTTGCTCGACGGCGGCATGGGCGCGTGGGAGCGCGACGGCCACGCGGTCACCGACGCCGTCCCCGCGGAGCGCACCGGCAAGCTGGCACCGCTGAAGATCCACAAGACCATCGTCGACGCCGCGTTCGTGCGCGCCAACATGAACAAGCCCGGCATCGCCCTCGTCGACGGGCGGGCCGCCGTCTTCTATGACGGCGTCGACACCGGCGGGATGAAAGAGCAGCCGCACAAGACCGGCCACATCACCGGCGCCGGCAACTTCCCGTTCACCGAGGTCACGAATGACAACCTCATGCTCCGCTCGCCGGAAGAACTGCGCGCGCTGCTCACCAAGGCCGGCGTGAAACCGGGCGACACGGTCCTCGGCTACTGCCACATCGGCCAGCAAATGACCGCCGTCATCTTCGCCGCCCGCACCCTCGGCCACAAAGCCGTGCTCTACGACGGCTCGATGCAGGACTGGTCGAGGCGGGAGGGGTTTCCCGTGGAGAACCCAGCTTCGCGGTAGGACGAGGCTCAGAGGCTCAGAGGTTCAGAGGCTCAAAGGCTCAGAGAGCGCGGCAAGAACGTCCTCTGAGCCTATGCGCCTATGCGCCTCTGAGCCTCCGGAGAACCGATGACCAAACCGCAAAACGACAACCGCACCGACCACTACACCGACCCCTACCTCGCCGGTGCGCTGCTCGGCCTCGTGCTGCTCGCGGCCTTCGTCATCACCGGCCGCGGCCTCGGCGCGTCGGGTGCGTTCACGACGACGGCCGCAGGTCTCACGAATGCAGTCGCGCCGGCGCGCGCAAACGCCAGTCCGCTCTTCGCCCATTACCTCGAGGCCGGCGGTCCGTGGCGCGACTGGCTGCTGTTCGAGGTCATCGGCGTCTTCATCGGAGGCTTCCTCTCGGCCCTCCTGGCCGGCCGGCTGCGGCGTGACGTCGATCGCGGCCCGGGCATCACGAACCGCACACGCCTGGCCTTCGCATTCGTGGGAGGCTCGGTCATGGGACTCGGCGCCGTCCTGGCCCGCGGCTGCACGAGCGGCCTCGGCCTCACCGGCGGCGCGCTGCTCAGCGTCGGCAGCTGGCTCTTCATCGCCGCGGCGTTTGCGGCTGCATATCTGGTCTCGCCGCTCGTGAGGAAAGCGTGGCGATGATCAGAGGGCAGAGCGCAGAGGGCAGAGCGCAGAAGAGCACGTTCCCAATCATGCTCACGGGGCTCAGCTTCTGCCCTCTGCCCTCTGCGCTCTGCCCTCTCCTCATCGCCCTCGCCATCGGGATTGCCTTCGGCTTCACACTCGAGCGCGCAGGCCTCGGCAATGCGCGCAAGCTGGCCGGTCAGTTCTATTTCACCGACTTTACGGTCTTCAAGGTGATGTTCAGCGCGATCGTGGTGGCCATGCTCGGTGCGTTCTGGCTGAGCCGCCTCGGCGTGCTCGATCTGCGCGGCGTTTACGTTCCCGAGACGTGGCTGGTGCCGCAGCTGATCGGCGGATTGCTCTTCGGAGCCGGCTTCGTCGTGGCCGGGCTCTGTCCGGGTACTTCCTGCGTGTCGGCGGCCACGGGGCGCGGCGATGGCCTCGCTGCCGTCGGCGGGATGTTCATCGGCGTGCTGCTGACCGGCCTCGCCTTCACGCCGCTGCAGCGCTTGTACGACAGCACCAGCCGCGGAGCGTTCACGCTACCCGATCTGCTGCATTTGCCGTATGGCGTCGTCGTGTTCGCCATCGTCCTCATGGCCCTGGCCGCATTCGTGGGACTGCGCCGTCTCGCGGCCACGCACGAAGGCTCGGCGATGCATCGCGCTCTCGGCTCGGCGGCCATCGTCCTCGGTGCGCTCGCCGCGTTCGCCGGCAGCCCATATCGCGCAACACTCGACGTAAAGCAGCTCGCAAGTGAAGTCACGCGCGAGGAAGACCACGTCACGGCCATCGAGCTGGCCACGTGGATCAAGGACCGCAAGCCGGGACTGCGCGTGCTCGATCTCCGCCAGGAGGCGGAGTTCGACGAGTACCACATCCCCGGCGCGGAAAACGTCGCCTTCGACGCGCTGCTCAAGGGCCGCTACGCATCGACCGACACGCTCGTGCTGATCTCCGACGGCGGCGCGCACGCGGCGCAAGGGTGGGTGTTCCTGCGGGCGCTCGGCCACCAGCACGTCTACTTCCTTCGCGGCGGTCTCGGCGAATGGCTCGACGAGGTCATGAACCCCGCCAAACCGACGGCGTTGACCCGCTACTTCGGCGGCGTGCCGCGGTCGGGCGAGGACGCCCAAACGAACACCGTCACGAACATGCGGAGACGCGGATGCTGAACGTCGCGCGTGTCATCGACGACTTCTCGTTCGAAGCGCTGCGCGCGCGCGAGTTCTCCCGCCTCGACCGGCAGCAGCACGTCTACCTCGACTACACCGGCAGCGCGCTCTACGCCGATTCGCAGATCCGCGCGCATCACGACCTGTTGCGCGATGGACTCTTCGGCAACCCGCATTCCGAGCACCGGCCCTCGCGCGCCAGCGCGGAGATCATCGAGAGCGCGCGCGACACGCTGCTCCGCTTCCTCGGCGTCAACGCGCTCACACACGACATCGTCTTCACCGCCAACACCACCGCTGCCATCAAGCTCGTCGCCGAAAGCTACCCCTTCGCGCCCGACACGCCGTGCATCCTCTCGGCCGACAACCACAACTCCGTGAACGGCATCCGCGAGTACGCGCGCCGCGCCGGCGCTCCCGTGCGCTATCTGCCGCTCGACGGGGAGCTGCGCCTGCACGATGCCGAGGCGCTTCTCGCCCAGGAACCAACGCACGCGCGCGGCCTGGTGGCCTACCCCGCGCAATCGAACTTCTCCGGCGTCCGCCATCCGCTGTCTCTCGTCCGCCACGCCAAGTCCCTCGGCTACGACGTCCTGCTCGACATCGCCGGTTTCGCGCCCAGTCACGCCGTCGATCTTCGCGACTGTCCGGCCGACTTCGCCGCGCTCTCGTTCTACAAGCTCTTCGGCTATCCCACCGGTCTCGGCGCCCTCGTGGCCCGCCGCGAGGCGCTCGACCGTTTGCGCCGCCCCTGGTTCGCCGGCGGCACGGTCGCCTACGCGTCCGTCCTCGCCGATACCCACCGCCTCCGCCGCCGGCACGAAGGCTTCGAAGACGGCACCCAGAACTTCCTCGGCATCGCCGCGCTCGCCGCCGGCTTCGCCCTCCTCGAGGAAGTGGACATGGCGCGCCTCTCCGACCACGTCACCCGGCTGGCGTCGCAGTTCCTCTCCGAGCTCACCGCCCTCCGCCACGCCAACGGAGCCCCGGTCGCGCACATCTACGGCCCACGCGACATGCAAGACCGCGGCGGCACGATCGCCTTCAACATCTGCGACCGCGACGGCAACGCCATCCCCTACTCCGTCGTCGAAGTGACCGCCACCCGCGCCAACATCGCCGTCCGAGGAGGCTGCTTCTGCAACCCCGGCTGCGCCGAAGCGGCACTGGCCCTCGACCCCGCGCGCACCGCCGCCTGCCTGGCCACCCTCGGTCCCGGCTTCACCGCCGGCCGCTTCGCGGACTGCCTCGGCTCCCCGGTCGGCGCCGTGCGCGTGTCGTTCGGACTGGCGAACAACGACGCAGACATCCGCCGCGCCATCGGCCTCTTCTCTACGTTCAGGGAGTAACCGGCAACTCCGTTCGGCGTCGCATCACCAACTCGACACTCGAGATTCCGCGCACGTCGATCTCGACCTCCGCCACGGCGTGCATGCGATCGCTTTCCGCCGTGACGATTGCGCGCCCCGCGGCAATACCGATCGCTTCGAACTGACCAAGTTGATCGGTCATCACCCGAGTCTCAGAACGCGATGCATCGACGACGCGAACGGCCGTGAATCGAGCAGGCGTGCCGTCTTCCTGCAACACGCGCCCACGCAATTCTCCAGGCGCGACGTCGAGCACCACGTGCGACGTCCCCGGCCCGACGGTGAGCGCGATCGGTTTCGATGTCCGGCCTTCGCGCCGATAGACGGCCTCGTACTGGCCGGGCTCGAACTCCGCGAACGTGAACCGTCCCCACTCATCGACCGGCGCCGATTCCATCGACGGCAGTTCGGATTGCCACCCTCCGCCGGCAATCTGACCGTCAGGAGTGCGATGTTCGAGATAGATGGGAATGCCGGCACTCGGCGCGGTGCGCGCGCGAAGCTCGACCATCCCTCCGTCCCGCCGCGCCCGTCCGGCCGAAGAGACAGTCCCTCTCAAGGTCGCGGCAACGAGCCGGATCTGCACTTCGCTCTCCGGCGTCGCACCGATCTGCACCGTTCGCTCGTGGACCACATGACCTTCACTGACCAGACGCAGCAGCGCGGTTCCGGGAGCCGCGGCCGCGATGCGTGCCTTGCCGTCGCGGACCGGCGCGGACGTCGATGCCCATGGATACTCGGCGCCCGCATAGAGCAGCCGCGCCTCGGAGCCGCAGCGGCGAACCGGAGCACAGTCGATCGACAGACCGCGCGCGCGCTCCAGTGTGACCTTCATCGGCTCCTTCATGGCATCTCCGGCGCCTGCATCGCCCGTCAGCACGCGTGGAGCGAAACCCGCGGCATCGAACAGCAGCACCTGCGATCCCGGCAAGAGACCGGCAAGCGTGAACGTGCCGTCGTCCGCCGAGGTCGTGGCGATCCAGTCGCTCATGACCACCGCCAGCGCCGCATCGGCATCCCGTCGCCGGAGCGCGCGAATGCGTGCGCCGGGCAACGGCGCTTCGCCATCGAGCACGAGACCGGTGATCGCCGCGCCCTGGTCGAGATGCAAGGTGCCGAGGTCCCATGTCTCGCCCGCAACGAGCGTCTTCGCATCGATTTTCAGGGGAGTCAGCGCCGGCGCACGGATTTCCAGGGCCAGCTTGCCTTCGTCCAGTCCGCCGATGTCGATGGTGCCCGCTTCGTCGAACGTCACCACTCGTTGCGCGCCGTTGTTGTTCACGAGAACATCGCCCGGGCCTGCGCTCTCACCGCTCTTTGAGCTGACGATCATCCCGATGACGCGTACGCCGCGAGACAGCTCGACATCGAGCGGGAACGTTGCCTCGACGCCGACCTCGATCTCGGCAGCGCGAAAACCTCTCGCGGCGACGCTGACGGTGACGTCGTCCTCGGCGGCCACGGAGTCGATCCGGGCGATGCCATCGCGTGCGGTTGTGCCGGAGGGACCGCCGGTCACGCGTACCGTGGCGCCGGCGACCGGCTGGCCGTCGGAATCGATGACGCGGAGCGCGATCCGCCGCGATGCGGGAAGCGTGATGTCGCCGGCGTCGACGTCTCCGTCCGCTTCGATAGGCGCGTCGATGCTTCGCACGACCGAGGCACGGTCAGACTTCGTGATTTTCAACTGCAGCCGCCCGCCGGGAATGCCGCGGAGAACGAACGTTCCCTCACGACTGGACCGCGCATGCCGCCGTAAACCACGCCGCAGCTTTCCGATCGTCACGATGGCTTCGATCGCGGCGCCTTCGATGGGATGTCCATGCGTGTCGAGGACGCGTCCGCTCACGGACGAGCCGCGAGGCAGGTCGATCATGCGCGGCATTTGCGCGGCGTCGAGCTCCAGGACCATTGGCGCCGAGGCTTCGCTCCAGGCGGCGACGAGCACCGGCACGGGCGGGACTGCCGGCAGCACGAGCCGGCCATCACGGCCGGCCGCCCAACTGCGCGCGTCGCCCAATTCGATCTGCACGATGGCGCGCGTGGCTGGCTCCCCTCCACCGGTCGTGACTTGCAGCGGCATCGGCGATGCCGGGACGGCGGCAAGCCGTATCGGCGCGCCTCCCGGCGTCACAGGCTGCCACCACGACGCGGCGCGCGGACCATCGACGCGCGCGTGCACGACACCGGCGGGCGGCACTAGCAGCAGAGCATTCCCGTCGGCGTCTGTCGCTGCGGAAGGAAGCATGGCATCGGGGAGATCGGACCGCATCGCATCCGTTCCCCAGATGACGCGCGCGCCGGGTAGTCTTCTTCCGGAGCCGCGATCGAGTACGTCGACGCGGCGCACGACCGGCGCGGTGCATTCCACGGTCGAAGCATCGGCCGTCAGCAATTGCGGCGCGCAATCCTTCGACCACCACCAGACGCGTTCCCCACTGCGCACCTCGGTGACTCTTTCCGGCCACGCGCCGTCGCCAATGCGCACGGCCTCCGCGCCTTGCGGCAATACGAGCGCTGCCACAAGAAGAAGGGCGATCATTTCGGCAGCTCGAAGATCCAGAGGTACGGCACGGACTCGGAGACGTGAAAGTCCGCCGCCTGTTTTTGGTCCGGCTTCGCTCCCACGCAAGCCAGCGAAGTTCCACGGGCGTCACATTGGATGTGTCCAAATGGCCCAATGCGGTCGATTCCCAACCGCGTCGGCGGAACCGTCCGGCCATCCGCACGCGGCCACCACAGCTCCCATCGGATCCGTGCCTTCTCCGCAATCCGAACGACGATGGCCGGGCCTCGGGGCGTGAGCACCAGATCTTCGATGTTCGGTTGCGTATTGAGGAGAAGACGATAGCGGCCGTCGACGTCGGTCGCGAAGCGAGTGCGCAGTTCGTTCGTGGACGGACGAACCAACTCATCGAACGACTCACCCAGTGTCTCGATCCGTTTCCCGTCCGGCGCGTAATGAAAAACACCCGGCTCGACGCTGGTGACCACGTATAGCGAGCCGTCCTCGGCCAGGGCCACCGCGCCGGCACGGGCATGCACAAATGCATTGCGATAGGCAGCCTGTCCCGAGCGCAGCCGATGCACCGGCGCGTACTTCAACCACGACTTGTCGACCGGGCCGCACCAGACCGCCTCATCGGTGCTCTGCCTCATCCGGAACGCCAGAAGACAGGCTCGTTGCCCCCGCACGGCAGCGTCGAACGGCAGCAGATCAACGCGCATGGCGCTGAGTCGCTTGCGGTCGGAAATGCGCATGGCATAACCGCCCCGGGCCAGATGGCTGACCGTGACCAGCGACGTCCCATCGCTGGCCACAATCAACGGATCCGGAAGACCGTCGGGTAACGGCGTCCTGGAGACCAATGGCTCGGCCGCGCTGTCACGAAGCGAATAACGAACGACGCCCTTGTCGGAGGCAATCAGCAGTGCGTCCGCATTTTCCCAGGCCACGTCGGCCGCATAACGGCCAATGGCCGCGGGAATCGGATTCGCGATGCGTGGAGCGAGCGTGCCGGTCGCGGCCGCAACCAGTCCGAACAGCAGGGGGACCAACATCCGGTCAACCTTCTACTGTGATTTCATAACCGCAAATCAGGCAATGGGTGCCTTGCTCGTTGAAGAGGCATCGATATTCGCGGAGCACGGAGACATACGCGAACTCTCCGGGGAGACACTGAATCTCCTCACGCGCATTCGCGCCAGGAACCAGGAGCAGAGAAAGAGCGAACAATAGCAACCGAAGGTTCTTACGCATACAGACTCCTTTACGCTTCAGAATCTTTACGTAAGTATATCGCGAGGAAGCGGACATGACGCGGCTGAGCTCACCGCGCTTCGCCGCGCCATCGGCTTCCTGGCTACGTTCCGGCAGTAAGTGGCTACGCCGACTCCATCATCTCCTGCGGGACGTCGAAGTTGGACCAGACGTTTTGCGTGTCTTCGTGATCGTCCAGCACTTCCAGGAGGCGCATCACCTGCTTCGACTTTGCTTCGTCGAGGGCGACGTAGTTGGCGGGGATCATGTCGATCTTTCCCTCGACCGTGGCGATCTTGGCCGCTTCGAGGGCCTGGCGCACGCCCTCGAAGCTCTCGGGGCGGGTGTAGACCTCGTAGACATCCGGGTCGTCGGTCTGCAGGTCGTCGGCGCCGGCTTCCAGCGCCACTTCCATCAGCTTGTCTTCGTCGGCGGCGCTTTTCTCGATGGCGAAGTATCCCTTGCGCTCGAACTGGAACTTGACCGATCCCTGGGCGCCGAAGTTGCCGCCGTGCTTCTCGAACATGTGGCGGATCTCGGGGGTGGTGCGGTTGGTGTTGTCGGTCAGCGCTTCCACGATGATGGCCACGCCGCCCGGGCCGTAGCCTTCGTACGTAACTTCCTCGTACTGCGCCCCTTCCAGCTCACCGGTGCCGCGCTTGATGGCGCGCTCGATGTTGTCCTTGGGCATGTTGTTGGCCTTGGCCTCGGCGACGGCCGAGCGCAGGCGCGGGTTGCCTTCGATGTCGCCACCGCCCAGCCGCGCGGCGACGGTCATCTCCTTGATGATGCGGGTGAAAACCTTGCCGCGCTTGGCATCGGCAGCACCCTTCTTGTGCTTGATCGTGCTCCATTTGCTGTGGCCGGACATGGGAACTCCTTGCGGAAATTGAGCTGCGAAGATGAGCAGCGAGGACCTATAGTTTAGACGATGTCCCCGGAATTTCCGATCCGCGTGATCACCGACGACGGCGAGTGCGAGGTGATCGACTCCCCCGACGAGCTGCTGGCCCGCGTCGATTCCCTCGACTCCACGGACCCCGAGGGCCGCGTCTGGATCCGGGACGCCCTCGACCGCACCGTACGGCTGAGGATGAGGAACGGGATCGTGGAAGAGCTGACCGCGGATAGCCAATAACCAATAACCCGATTCCACGTACTATTCACACGTACAAACGGAGGTCGTGAACCATGGGTCTCTTCGACGCAATCAGAAACGAGTTCATCCAGATCATCGAGTGGCTCGATGAAAGCAGCAACACACTCGTCTACCGCTTCCCCGTGCACGAGCAGGAAATCAAGATGGGCGCGCAGCTCACCGTGCGCGAGAACCAGGTGGCGCTGTTCATCAACGAGGGAGAGGTCGCCGATCTCTTCAAGCCCGGCCGCTACGAGCTCTCCACGCAGAACATGCCGGTCATGACGACGCTGCGGAGCTGGAAGTACGGCTTCGACTCGCCGTTCAAGGCCGAGGTCTACTTTTTCAATACCCGGCTCTTCACCGACCTCAAGTGGGGCACGCAGAACCCGGTCATGATGCGCGACGCGGAGTTCGGCATGATCCGCATGCGTGCGTTCGGCACGTACGCCATCAAGATCAGCGACCCGAAGGAGTTCTTCAAGACCGTCGTCGGGACGCAGGGCCTCACCACCACCGAGGACATCCTCGGGCAGCTGCGCTCCACGATCATCAGCCACTTCTCCGATGTCGTGGCCGAGTCGAAGATCGCCGCGCTCGACCTGGCCTCGAGCTATCGCGAGCTGGCCACGCTGGCGCAGAAGAACCTGGCGCCGGAATTCGCCAGCTACGGGCTCGATCTCTCGCGGTTCAACATCGACAACGTCTCCCTTCCGGAAGAAGTGGAAGCGGCCATCGACCAGCGCACCAAGCTCGGCGTCTTCGGCGACAAGCTCGGTTCGTACGCCCAGATGCAGACCGCGGAGTCGATCAAAGTCGCCGCGGCCAATCCCGGCGGCCTGGCCGGAGCCGGCGCAGGCCTCGGCGCAGGGATGGCCATCGGACAGAGCATGGCCGGCGCGTTCAACGCCCCGCAGGCGCCGTCCGGCTCGGCCGCACCACCGCCTCCACCCGGAGCGCCTTCGGCGTCGCCACGCTGGTCGCTGGCCATCGACGGCAAGACCTACGGCCCGTACACCGACGACGCCCTCAAGGCGATGGTCAGCAGCGGACAGGTTCCGTCGTCCACGCAGGCGTGGCGTCCCGGCGCTTCCGGCTGGGCCGCGCTCGATACGTACAGCGAGCTGGGGCTGAGCAGCGGCACGATGCCGCCTCCTCCGCCTCCGCCGCCGCAATGACGGGATGACCGCCGAAGCAGTCACCCAGGCCAAAGTCCGCAAGTTTCCGTGCGAAGGCTGCGGCGCCGATCTACGCTGGTCTCCCGGCGTGACGGCGCTGCAGTGCGAGTACTGCGGTTTCAAGAAGGTCGTTGCCCCATCGGCCGACGGCGTGCACGAGAAGTCCGTCGACGCCGCCTTGCGCGCGCCGCGCGACCTCGGATGGGGCGCGGAGCGGAAGGTCATCGCCTGCAAACGCTGCGGCGCGCACACGACGCTCGACCCGCACGTCTCGGCCAGCGCCTGCGCCTTCTGCGGGACCACCGCCGTCGTCGAAGCGCCGCCGAATACCGCGATCGCGCGTCCCGAGGGACTGCTGCCGTTCCGCATCACCCGCGAGACCGCACTGCAATCGTTCCGGAAATGGCTGCACAGCCTCTGGCTGCGGCCCAACGACCTCAAGTCCGCGTCCCGCATCGACAAGATGCAGGGCGCCTACATCCCCTTCTGGACCTTCGACGCCGCCACCGACTCCTGGTGGACTGCCGAGGCGGGCTTCTACTACTACGTGACCGTCCAGGTGCAGGTCAACGGCCGCACCGAAACGCGGCAGGAACAGCGCGTCCGCTGGGAGCCCGCCTCCGGCTTCCTCCAGCTCTTCTTCGACGACGTCCCCGTCCCCGCCTCCCGCGGCGTCGACGACGCCCTCACCCGCAAACTCGAGCCCTTCCCCACCGCCGACCTCACCCCATACGAGCCGTCCTACCTCTCCGGCTTCCTGGCCGAGGAAAACGCCGTCGACCTCCCCGAGGCGCTCGAAACCGCCAAAGAACGCATGCGCGGCGAAATCCGCGCCGCCTGCTCGCGCGAAGTCCCCGGCGACACCCAGCGCAACCTCTCCGTCAACACCCAGTTCGATGCCCTCGCCTACAAAAACGCCCTTCTCCCGATCTGGATCTCCGCCTACGACTACCACGGGAAGCCGTACCGCTTCCTCGTCAACGGCGTGACGGGACAGTGCACGGGAACGGCGCCATGGTCGTGGATCAAGGTCACGCTGCTGATTTTGACGATTGCGACGATTGTGATCGTGCTGTTGTACCTGTTCGGGGAGTAGCGTTCAGCCTTCTCTGCGCCGTCCCTCACCGTCATCCTGAGCGAGGTGGACGGGCGGGTGTGAAGCGAAAGGATCTCAAACTACGAAAAAACATGGCCTGTGCCCCGTATTACGTATTTTGAGATTCCTTCGCTTCACGCCCACCCACCCAGCCTCGCTCAGAATGACGGGGAGTGACCACTCATTTCCGGTGCCCGCATTCCCGAATACATGCGTATGTTCCACGTCTATGCCGCGCTAACGAAAGCGGCGGCAAGCCGCACGCACTCCAAAGCGCTGCGGCGCGGAGTGAGAGTCGCGACGCGAACAGCGAATGCGAGCGTACTCAGTTGTCATCTCTTACTGACATCGTAATCCTAAGCTGTGGTGGAGAATCACCACCCAATACCTCTGCCGGAAGTACTATCACGGCCGAACGAATTGCTATCCGGCCTTCTTCGACCTGAAACCACGGTATGACGCGTTGCGCACCTATTTCGCCATTTTGAAGAATCGCATAATTAACCATTACGAGCTTATCTATGCCGGGCTCATTCACGAGCACTGCGTGATAAGTAACCTTTACTTTATTACCTCGAAGCCGTGCGACCGACACGGAGAAGTCGCGGAACGACACACCATCGCAAATGAAATGGCCTACCTTCTCACCGCGGATCTGCCCTTTCCCCCAACTCGCGGGTGAGGAAGCCGGAAAGGGCAGTTCTAGAACCATGGGTGAAGCGAATCGCTGTATCTGTATAGGGTCGCTACCCTGTCGCGCTGTCACCTGAGCAGAAACCGACGTAACGAAGCTTACAAGAACGACCGCAGCGATCTGTCGCATTCGCTCATCATAAGGGACCGGCTTCTATTTGGAGTGCGGTAGCCGCAGCTGCCGCTTTTGTATGTTCGTGCAGCGCGGTGGCATACAAAAGCGGTGGCTGCGGGCACCGCACTCCAAAATCAGAGCGCGGCGATGACTTCATCCGCGGCGCGTACTCCGTGGTAGAGGGCTTCTTCGCATAATGCGACGGCGCTGAGGTCGGTGTTGGCGAAGTGGATGGCGCCGTGGGGGTGGGCGGCGTTGCGGCGCGCTTCGCTCCAGACGAAGCCGGGGGTGGGGCGGATCATGGCGTGGCCCCAGCGCATGATGTCGATGCGGGTGGCCAGGGTGCGGATTTCGGGGTGGGCGCGGGAGAGGTCGGCGAGGGCGACTTCGGCCCACTGATCGCGGCCGACGGAGAGGAGGCGCTGGCGTTCGGCGTGCGGGTCTTCGCCGCAGAGGGGGTAGTAGTACGTGAGGACGGTTGGGCCGTGCTCGATGCCTTGCTGGTGGGTGGCGGTGACGTAGCCGAGGGAGGGGCTGTCGTAGAGTACGTTGTCCCAGGCGGGGGGGAAGCCGTGCGAGGAGAGGCGGTCGCGGAGGGTGATGTTGGCGACGAGCCAGGAGCCGTAGGTGAACTCCGACGAGGCTGGGCGCGAGGGGATGATGCGGCGGGCGACGAATTGCGGGCCGGCGAAGATGATGCGTTTGGCGCGGATGCCGAGGGTTTCGTTGCCGCGTACGGCGAGGACTTCTCCTTCGGGGGTGATGTGGGTGGCGAGCCAGCCGGTGCGCGCGGGGGCGGAACGTGCGAGGTGGGCAACGATGCGGCCGTTGCCTTCGGGCCAGGTGACGACGGGCCTGGCGTCGCGGGAGGCGAAGTAGAAGATGGCGGCCCAGGCGCTGGTGTGGTGCAGGAGCGTTCCGTAGTCGTCGCGGCAGGCGTATTCGACGTACCAGCGCAGGCGTGATGACGTGAGGCCGCGGGCATCGAGCCATTGCGCCATGGAGATGGTGTCGAGCGCGGTGACTTCGGCGTCGTCGGAGCCGAGGGACATCGGGATCTCGAACGCGCGCCGGCCTTTGGCGTCGCGCCATGCGGACCAGCGTGCGATCTCTTCCTCGAACGCGCGCAGCTGGCGGAGGTCTTCGTGGGACGCGCCGGCGTGCAGGTACAGTCCTTCGTACCAGCGTCCGCGATAGAACACGCGCTCTTCGGGATCGCGGACGAGGAACTGCTCGGCGACTTCGCCGTGTTGATCGAGCACTCCCATCTCATCGAGGAGGCGGCGCAACACGTGATTGGCCTCCGACGGGGCGATGACGTAGTGGGCACCCCACGGATAGGACGCGCTGCTGCGCGAGGTGCCGCCGATTACGGGCTCGAGCTCGAGCAAGACGATGTCGCGCACTCCGGCTTGGGCGAGTCGCCATGCTGCCGCGAGGCCGGCGATGCCGGCGCCGACGATGACGACGTCGTGCGTCTCCCACCGCCCTACCGAGTCGGCGGTCGGCGGTCGGCGGTCGGCAGTGGATCCGGAACGCAAGCGATGGCCGACTTCGTGGGAGGCACCGACGAGTTGTCCGGGCGGTAGCGCGGGTACGCGTTCGGTACGGCACGCCATCGCTGCGAAGGGGGCGCCGAGGAATGCGGTGAGCAGATCGCGACGCGTCAGCATGTCAGTTCGGGGAACGGAATTGAGAATTGAGAATTGGGAATTGAGAATTGCGGGCTCCGGTCCACGGCGATTCTCAATTCTCAATTCTCCATTCTCAATTCGGCCTTTCGCCTCAGCTCCATTTCCCCCACTCCTCCTCGTAGTAGCGGACGAGCATTTGGTTGTCGAGGCGGTTGATCTCGACGGGGACGGCGGACATGTCGAGGGGGAAGATGAACAGGGCGGCGAGGGTGTGGTCGTCGAGGAAGCGGGTGGCGGCGCGGACGTGGAGGGGGGCGTCGAACTCACGCTGCCGGGCCAGGGCGAAGCCCCAGACGCCGAAGGAGGGGACGGTGGCCTGGTAGGGGCGGACGTGCAGGCCGGCGGCTTCCATCGTGCGGATGATGCACCAGTAGGCGCGCGGGGCGTTGAGGGGCGAGGTGCATTGGACGGTGACGACGGCGTCGGGCGTGAGGCGGGCGCGCAGCAGGCGGTAGAAGCGCGTGGTGTAGAGCTTGCCGAGGGAGAACGAGCTGGGGTCGGGGAAATCGATGATGGCCACGTCGAAGCGGTCGCGCTGGCGCTCGATCCAGATCATGGCGTCTTCGTTGACGACGCGGACGCGCGGGTCGCGATAGGAGTGGCCGTTGAGCTGGCCGAGCGGCGGGAAAGCATCGGACAGCCCGGTCATCTTGGGATCGAGATCGACGAGGGTGACCTGTTCGACCGTCTTGTACTTGAGCACCTCGCGCAGGGCCAGACCGTCGCCGCCGCCGAGGATCAGCACGCGGCGCGGCGCGGCCAGCGACGACATGGCCGGATGCACGAGGGCCTCGTGGTAGCGGTATTCGTCGGCGGAGCTGAACTGGAGGTTGCCATTGAGAAAGAGCTGGAACCCGGCCCGGTTCTTCGTCACCAGGATGCGCTGGTACGGTGAGCTGGTGGTGTAGACGATGTCGTCGGCATAGAGCTCATCCTCGGCGAGCGTAGTCAGCGTGTCCGCACGGACCAGCGCCACGAGCAGGATGAGCGTCACCACCGCGGCGCGGATGCGCAGCACCATCACGCCGCGCAGCAGCGGCCGCAGGAGCCACGTGCCGTACAGACCGACGGCGGCGTTGAGCAGACCGAAGACGATCGACGTCCGCACGAGCCCGAGCCGCGGCATGAGGAACATGGGAAAGAGCACCGCCGCGGCGAGCGAGCCGATGTAGTCGAAGCTGAGCACGCGCGACACGAGGTCCTTGAACGCAAGCTGCTCTTTGAGGATGCGCATGAGGATCGGCAGCTCCAGGCCGACCAGCACGCCGATGGCGAAGACGACGAGATAGAGAAAGAGCCGGAACCAGGCCAGCCGCGAGAACCCCAGAAACAGCAGCGGCGCCGACAGCCCGCCGATGAGCGCCACGGCCAGCTCCACATCGACGAAACGCGCCGCCAGATCGTTGTCCAGAAACCGCGACAACCACGCCCCCACGCCGAGGGCGGAGAGATAGATGCCGATGATCAGCGAGAACTGCGTCACCGAATCGCCGAGCACGTAACTGGCCACCGTCCCCGCCAGCAGCTCGTAGACGAGCCCGCACGCGGCGATGATGAGGACGTTGAGGAAGAGGATGGGGGTGCGCATAGGTGACAGCTATACAGCTACACGGCTACACAGCTGCACGGCTACACAGCTGCACAGGGGAAGCTGTGAAGCTGTGCAGCTGAATCGCTGTGCAGCTCTCCGTCACCCGTGAAGCGCCGCCGCGATGATGATGGCCAGTCCCAGGATGACGGAGCCCATCAGGATCGCCACGGCCACGTTCTGGTCGGTTTCCAGTTCGTGGCGGATGGAGAACGGCGAGATCTTGACCATCGCCCAGAATGCGATCGCGAAGACGACGACGCCGAAGACGGTGTAGAGCAGGGTGCTGAGAAATACTCGGAGCATGGTGGGGTCCATCATTTGCCTCCTCGATATCCGCCGTACCAGAACGCGCGGGAACCGCCTTGCGTGCCGCGGCCGGTGGCCCCATGCGGGGCGTAGCCTTTCTTCGTCGGGGTGAGCTCCACGCCACGGAAGCCGGCATAGCCGTAACCGGCGATGATCAGCGTGGCGAAGAGCGCGTAGAACTTCTTCAACATGGGTCACTCCTCATCATCGTCATCCTCGTCGCCGGATTGCCATTGTCCAAACGGACTGTAGGAGCTGTCTTTCCAGCGCTGCGATTCCCAGGAGATCTTGCGGATCGCCGCCAGCACGGGCAGGACGCTGATGGCCAGAAGGGCCAGGATGAAATACGGCCAGCGGAACACTCCCTCGCGCACGGTGACGTGGAACGTTTCCGGCGTCCGCGCGGCCTGCCACTGCATTCCGAGCGCGAGCGTGTAGCGGCCCGGCGGCGGATGCGCGAGGAAGACGCGGCGGGCGCGCTTCCCTTCGCTCCACGATTCGCCGCCGTCGTAGCCGTGGTAGTACTCGATCGGCAGCTCGAACGACTCGAACCGTCCGCTCGATTCATCCACCAGGTCGCCTTCGACATAGAGCCAGCTGTTGTCGACGGGAGCATCGCCGCGGATCTCGACGTTGTGCTCGCCGGTGAGCGTGAACGGCTCGCTGAAGATCATGCGCGCGTTCTCGGGCATGCCCGCGCTGGGAGGGACGGCGGAGGCGTCGATGGTTTGCTGGAGCACGGTCCGCCCCGGCAGCCGGATGGCGAGAACAATGGCCGTGAAGACCAGCAGTAACAGCATGGCCGCCCACATCCTGCCGAGGCTCGAGCCGGGGAACGGCTGCATCGGACCGACGGTGGTGGGACGCGTCAGATCGCGGACGTTGAACGCCTGCGACACCTCTTCGAGCTGCATGTAGCGCGCGTGCGAGTAGCTCACCTCGCGCGCGCCGGTAGTGGTCAGCTCCTTCGAGATCCCGAACGGCGGCGCGATGTAGTCGACCGTGTCGACCGTCTCCCCTATCTCGACGCGCCAGTAGAACTCGCCGACGACGTAGGTGACCTTGGCCGTCGCTTCCTGAAAGATCTTGTACGTGCGGCCTTCGTAGCCGACCGTCTTCGAGGTGTTCACGCCGGCCGGGTCGTACACCTCGCCCGGACGCAGCGGCGTCACGAAGCTCCAGTGATCGTCGCTGTGCACGAGCCAGCGAAATCCTTTGGACGCGTTGTAGAGCAGGTACTCGGTCCAGTAGTACAGGATGTCGAACTTCACGGCGCGCTGCATGAAGCCGGCGATGACATACGCATCGCCCTCAATCGTGCCGGTGGTGCCGAGCGGGATGGCCGGCTCGACGCGACCCTTCTTCCGCATCGCGAAGTACTGCAATTTGCCGTTGGCAATGTCGTGGCCGGCGCCGCAATACGGGCACCAGATGCGCTCCGCCTGATCGGGGGCACGCAGCTCGAGCGCGCCGCCGCACTTCGAACAGTTCAACGCGGTCGTGGCCACGCGCGTGCGGCGCAGATCGCCGGCGGCGACGCCCAGCTCTTCGAGCGTGGTCTCGTTTCCCTTGAAAACGACCGGCGGCTCTTCGCTGTAGTCGATGGTGGCGAAGCGGCGGCCTTCGCCGGTGAGATCCGCATACGCGTAGACGCCGCCCGGCTCGGGCGTCCAGGGCAGCTCCCCTTCCGCGGAAAGCAGCGTGGCCTCGCCGATTTCCGCGGTGACGAGACCGTCGACGGCGGGCACCGGCGCGGCGAGCTGCAGCTCGTCTAACGGCGGAGCGTCGGCGGCAACCTTGAAGGTCACATAGAACCTTCCCTGCGCCTCGGCCAGCCAGCCCCATCGTCCGTCGTCGAACGCGGCGTACCACTCGTCCCACACGCCGCCGGCCTGATGCCGCAGCTGCGTTCTGCCGGTGACGCGGAAGCCGTTGTTCTTGTACTTGCCGGTCACGCCGGTGCGCAGCGGCGAGCCGGTCTCGATGAGCGCGGCCACTTTGCCGTGCGACTCGACGCCGCGGTCCGTGCGCGCCACCACCGAGCGGCAGTAATTGCAGACCACCACCGCCGAGGAACCGATCGCGAACTCGATCGGGGCACCGCAGGATGGGCAGTTGGCGACGCTCACCGGCACATCTCGGGGGTCGCGAGCATTGATTCAGCAAGTGATTCGGCAAGCGACCGATCGACCACGCGTACCCGCACTTCCGTCGCCCCCAGCATCTCCTCGAGACGGCCCTGCCACGGCCAGTCCGGCCGCGGACGACAACAATAGAGATTGATCGCCGCCAGGCCGTGCTCCGGATACGTATGACAGGCCAGGTGTGATTCCGACAGCATCACGAACCCGGTCACACCGCCCGGATCAGGAAACACATGCCACGCCGGCGCATGCAACGGCTTGAGCTCGAGCTCCTCGATGACGCGCAGGAACAATCCCTCCAGGAGCACCGGGTCGCGCAACGCCTCTGCCCGACAACCAGCCGCCTCGACGAGCCACTCGGTACCGATTTCCATGGACGGGAGAAGAATACACGGGAGCACAGCTACATAGCTGCAAAGCTACACAGCTGCACAGCAAAATCAGGTTGGCAGCGCTTCCTGTGAAGCTGTACAGCTGTATCGCTGTGCAGCTGCCCCGCACACGAACGTTCGTGCTCTTTTCCATTGAAAACAGAGCACTTGGCCATATCTCCCGAAAACCGTTGACGCCGGTACGAGGTCGCGTTACCTTCCCCGGACAACCCAACACAACGGTCGCGTAAAACGTCTGAGGAGGAATTGCTTCCATGGCTCATCGCCGGTCCGTCCAATCTCTATTTCTGGGCTTTTGCCTCATGCTGCTGGCTACATCCGCGTTCGCGCAGCAGGGCACCATCGCCGGCCGTATCACCCGCGCCAATGGAAGCGGGATCGGCGGCGTCATCGTGCAGCTCGTCGAGCTCTCCCGGGTGGAGCTCAGCGACTCCGACGGCAACTTCCGCTTCACCGGAGTGCCGGCCGGCGGGTACACCGTGCAGTTCACGGCCGCGGATAAGGTCGCGACGGAGAACGTCACCGTCAATGCCGGCGCCACGACGCGCGCCGACAAGCAGGTCGACTGGAGCCTGAGCGTCGCCGAGACCATCACGGTCTACTCGGCCTCGCGCCGCACGGAACGGGTGGTCGACGCTCCGGCAGCAGTCACGGTCGTGGCGCAGGAAGACATCGAGGCGGTGGCCGCCTCGGGCCAGGCGCCGCGGGTGATCGAGTCCGCGCCGGGCGTCGACTTCACGCAGAGCGGTCTCTATGACACGAACTTCAACGCCCGCGGGTTCAACAGCTCGCTCAACCGCCGCATCCTGACGCTCATCGACGGCCGCGATCCCGCAATCGCGTTCCTCGGCTCGCAGGAGTGGGCGGCGCTTTCTCTCCCCATCGACGAGATGGCCAGCGTGGAGCTGGTCCGCGGTCCGGGATCGGCGCTCTACGGAGCGAACGCCTTCAGCGGCGTGCTCAACATGACCACCAAGCAGCCGCGCAGCACTCCGGGCGGACGCCTCCTCCTGTCGGCGGGCGATCTGAACACGAAGCGCGGCGATGTCCGCCATGCGGGCAGCTTCACCAACGACTTTTTCTACCGCGCCACGGCCGGCTATCAGCAGAGCGACGATTTCACCCGTTCGCGCAACGTCACCGTCGAGTACACCGTCCCGTGTACCTCGACCGGACAGATCAACTGTCTGCCGAGAGAGCCTGTGCCGATCACGGTGACCGAGGACAACATCCGCTTCGGCGGACTGCGCGTCGACAAGCATTTCGCCAACACGAGCGTGCTCACCGCGGAAGGCGGCTATTCGACGATCGAGGGTCCGACGTTCCAGACAGGAATCGGCCGCGTGCAGGTGACGGACGTCAAGCGTCCGTGGGCACGCGTGAACTTCAACACCAATCACTGGAACTTCGGCGCGTACCGCGATGCGCGCATCGCGGAGCGGCAGGTGGCCCAGGCCTCCGGCTCGGGCGCGAATCCCGCGGCCACCGCTCCCGGAACCATGGGCCTGTGGGAAGACTCGAGCAATCTCCACGGCGAGCTGCAGACCAACTGGGGACTGTTCCAGGATCGCGCGCGCGTCGTCGGCGGCGTGGCCTGGCACAAGCAGGAAGTCGACACAGCCGACCCGACCGGGTTCCATACGCTGATGGACTCGGCGAAGAATGAGACGCAGAAGTCGGCCTTCGGCCAGCTCGAGTTCAATGCCACCAAGAACCTCAAGTTCGTCGGCGCGGCGCGCTGGGATGACTCCACGCTGCACGACCCGGAGTTCTCGCCGCGCGGCGGCGTGGTCCTCTCGTTCGCGCAGAACCATTCCATTCGCTATGGATACAGCCAGGCCTTCCAGCGTCCGAACTATTCCGAGCTGTTCCTGCGCGTCACCGCCGGCGCACCGGTGAACCTGGCCGCCGCGGCCGCGGCCAATCCGACCACGGCTCCGCTGGCACCGGCGCTCACCGCGTTCGGGTTCAACAACATGCGCGTGCTGGCGCGCGGCAACAACGACCTCGAAGTGGAAAAGGTGAAGAGCCACGAGCTGGGCTACTCGGGCATCATCGGCGGAAAGCTCTTCGTCACTGTCGACCTCTACAAGAGCAATCTGAAGAACTTCGTCACCGACCTGCTCCCCGGGGTCAACCAGGCCGCCTTCCCGACCTACGTCGTTCCGGGCACGCTCGGACCGGCCGCGCAGGCCGGCGTCACGGCATTCCTGGCCGGCGCTCTCGGCGGGCGCCGCGTGGGCGTGTCCACGGTGGACGGCGCTCCGGCGCTCGTCCTCTCCTACACGAACGCGGGTGAAGTCGATACGGACGGCGGCGAGATCGCCCTCAACTATTACCTCACCAACAACTGGGTGCTCGACTTCAACTACTCGAAGTTCAATTTCGACGTGAAGTCGGCCGCGCTCGGCGACCGTCTGCTGCCGAACGCTCCCGAGAACAAGTACAACCTCGGCGTGGCCTGGCGCGGCTCGAAGTTCGACGCCAAGGTCAGCTACCGCTGGGTCGAGGAATACGACTGGGCCGCCGGCGTCTTCGTCGGAACGGTTCCCGAGTACGACATCGTCAACGTCTCCGGCAACTACCGGATCAACGACACGTTCGGCATCGGCGTCGACATCGCCAACGCCACCGACAATGAGCACTGGGAAGCCTTCGGCGGCGACCTGCTCAGCCGGCGCGCGCTTGGGTACCTGTCGGTGAATTGGTAAGACTCAAAGCACGATATGAACGGCGGGCTTCGGCCCGCCGTTTTTGTTTGGCTTGAATGTTCCGCCCCGGGAGGGAGTCGCAAAGTCTCAAAGTCGCAAAGTCTCAAAGGGTGCGCGAACACACTCTTTGCGACTTTGAGACTTTGCGACTTTGAGACTCCCTTCGGCGGCTCTCGCGATGCCCCTACACCTCGAGCCGCGTCAACACCGCCTCGCCCGCCGCCTTTGTTCCCAGGCTTCCGCCGAGGTCGTGGGTGGTGGCGTCGGCCTGGACGGCGGCGGTGACGGCGCGCTCGATGATGCGCGCTTCTTCGACGTAGCCGAGGTACTCCAGCATCATGGCGGCGGTGAGGATGGCGCCGATGGGGTTGGCGATGTCCTGGCCGGTATATTTCGGGGCGCTGCCGTGGATCGGCTCGAAGAGGGAGACCCGGCCGGGATGGATGTTGCCGGAGGCCGCTACGCCGAGGCCGCCCTGCAAGGCCGCGCCGAGATCGGTGACGATGTCGCCGAACATGTTGTTGGTGACGATGACGTCGAACATCTCCGGCATGCGCACCATCTGCATCGTCAAGGCATCGACGAACATGTGGAAGTGCTCGATGCCGGGATACGAAGCGCCGACTTCCTCGAAGACGCGCAGCCAGAGATCGCCGCCGAAGCGCATGACGTTGTTCTTGTCGGACATGCAGACGGACTTGCGTCCGCTGGCCTGGGCGTATTCGAAGGCGTAGCGGATGATCCGCTCGACGCCGCGGCGCGTGGAGACGTCTTCCTGCACCGCGATCTCGTCCGCCGTCCCCTTCTTGAAGTTGCCGCCCATCCCCACGTACGCGCCTTCCGTGTTCTCGCGGAAGATGACGAAGTCGATTTCCTTGGTCCCTTTCCCCTTGAGCGGACAGAGGCGGTCGTCGATCAGTTTCACCGGGCGGTAGTTGATGTAGAGATCGAGCTGGAAACGCATGCCCAGCAGGATGTCGGCGGCGTGCTTCATGTCCGGGACGCGCGGATCGCCGAACGCGCCGAGGTACACCGCGTCGTAGTTGACGCGGATATCATCCATCGCTCCCTCGGGCATGGAGATGCCGGTGCGCAGGTATTCGTCCGCGTTCCAGCCGAAGTGAGTAAAGTCCAATCCGAGACCTCTGGCATCGTTGAGGCGCTCGAGGACACGCATACCCTCGGCGATGACTTCGGGACCGATGCCATCGCCGGGAACTACCGCGATTTTTTTCATGGGCTGGCGATTATATGAACACACCCGACGGCGCCGCGAGCGTGATTCCGCGCACGGCCAGCTCCTCGCGGAGCCGGGGATCGCAGAGCGCGCGCGTTTCCCGTTCCCAGTCGTAGCCCCAGGCGTACCCACTCACGCCGACGCCTGGATGGGTGACCAGTTCCGTAACGCCCTGCACGTGATCGAGGAGCGGGACGACGTCTTCGAGGTGTCCGGCGATGGCCACGCCGACCGTCGTGTCATTGGTCAAACCAGTCGTCCTGGCACGCCGTCCGAGGCTGCTGAGCACACGCATGGAGAGCGGACGGGCCGCGCCGCCGTGATCGTCGACGATGCGCACGTACGGAACCGCGTATTCGCGCGCCAGCCGGCAAACGACGCGGAAGATGCGCGGCAGCAGGTGCAGATGCTGGTGCCCGTTGAGATGCGTGACGCGCAGCCCCGAGGCCACGACGCGCTCGATCTGCGCGCGCAGCTCGCGCTCGATCGCGGCGAGGGAAATCACCCGCGCGAGATACAGCGGCACGAACGACGTGTACTTGCGCGGGAAGCGAATCGATGTCAGCGGCCGCTCCTCCACGAGCGCGAGGTGCACGCCCACCTCCAGCGAGGGCACGTCGCGCAGCCGGGCCACCGCGTCCTCGAATGCCGCGCCGTTGGCGACGACGCTGCAGGCGGTGACGATCCCTTCCCGATGCGCGCGGATCGCCCCCTCGGTCATGCCGGAGTGCAGGCCAACGTCGTCGGCGGTGACGATCAGCGTGCGTCGGTCGGAATGGATGACACGGTCTCGGATGGCGAGCGTCCTGTTTCGATCGACGTGGATTCGCCCGGGCGAGGACGCCGTCTCATCTCCGGATACAGCCGCACCAGCTCGCGCAGGATCTTGAGGACGACCTTGAACGAGCCGAGGTTCGACTGGCCGCGCGTGCGCGGGAAATAGTCGATGCCCATCTGCTGGATCGTGAAGCCGCGGTTCTTGGCCTTCACGACCAGTTCGGCGTCGATGAGCGACCCTTCCGACTTCAACTCGATGGCTTCGAGCACGCTCCGCTTCATCAGCTTGAAGGAGAAGTTGATGTCGCGATGCGGCCAGCCGAAAAGGACGCCGATGAGACCGTTGTAGACGAGCGTGTAGAGGCCGCGCTTGAACCCTTCCATCGTCCGGTCGTGCCGGTAGGCGGCGATCATGTCGGCGTCGGTGAGCTCCATGGCCCGGATGGCGCGGCCGAGGACGTCCGGATCGAAGGGGATGTCGGCGTCCATGTAGAAGACGAGGTCCATGGTTGCCGCGGCGAAGCCGGTGCGCAGCGTGCCGCCGAGCTTGCGGTTTTTTTCGTGATGCAGCACGCGGATGTGCGGATCGGCGGCGGCCAGGCGCGTCACGATGCGCGCAGAGGAGTCGGTCGAGGCGTCGTCGACGATGATGATCTCCCAGTCGCCGGCGTGCGTCTCCAGCGATTGGCGCGCCGCGGCCACGGCGTGCTCGATGTTGAGCTCCTCGTTGTACATCGGGATGACGAGCGAGACGGACGGACGCATACGATTCAATTCAGGGACGTTTTGCAGTGTAGAGCAAGTGGGGATGGAGATAGCCGCGGTCGACGGCGCGGACTTGGCGGTCGGTGAAGCCGATGCCGGCCAGCATGGCCAGGACGTCCTCGCGCGTCTGCTCCACGAAACCCTCGCCGAGGGTGATCCCCAGCAGGGAATCGGAGAGACGCTCCTGGAACCGCGCCCACTTCATCTTCAGCCGGTGGCGGGGATCCATGTCCTTGAAGAGGAAGACGCCGCCGGGCTGGAGGAGCGCGAAGACGCGCTCGAACAGCACCTGCCGCTCCGCCGGTCCCATGCGATAGGCGACGTCGAAGATGGCCACCGCCTCGAACGTACCGCGCACACAGTCGTCGTAGCCGGCGATCTTGCGGATCTTCGTCGAAGGCGACGGCAAGAGACTCTTGCGGACGTCGGGATCGACGCCGATCACGGCCCGCGCTCTCTCCTCCACGGCCAGCACCCCATACAGAGCGTGTCCCGAGCCGATGTCCAGGAGGCGCGCTCCCTGCGGAATCTCGTCGAGCGTCCGCAGGAAGGGGCAGGTCAGGAACCGGATCAGGATGTGGAGACGGTGGCCGGGCGGGTAGCTCCGGAACGCGCGATGCAGGATTCGCAGCGCCCGGACGTAGCCGATTGACATTCAGGCGATTATAGAGGGGCTTGCACCGTCCAAAACTGATCGTGACCCTAGCGCTGCTGTGCATCGCGGCGCTGCATTACTCGTCCGTCCCGCGCACGTTCTGGGAGTACGACGAGTGCCTCTACGCCTCCGCCGTGGAGAAATTCGAGCCGCTCCTCCACCATCCCCCACCCCCCGGCTCGCCGCTCTACATCGCCTTCGTGAAGGTGGTGGCACTGCTCATCCCTAACACGCTCACGGCCATGCTCCTCACCAGCGCCCTGGCCGTCGCGGCGGGTTTTCTGGCCTTCGTGCTGGCGTTCACGGCGCTCACCGACCTGCGCACCGGCGTCCTCGCGGCGCTGCTCCTGTACGCATCGCCGGCCGTGCTGATCTCGGGGATGCTGCCGCAAGCCGAGGCCGGGGCGCTGGCGCTGCTGGCGCTGGCGATCTGGGGCTGTACTGCAGAGGGCAGAGCGCAGAGGGCAGAGGGCAGAAGCGAAAGGCCGTGGTGGGTTGCTCCTGCCCTCTGCGCTCTGCCCTCTGCGCTCTGCATCGGCTGGCGTATGCAGCTCTCGATCGCCGTGGTGCCGATGTTTCTGGCGGCGCTGTTTTTGACGATGCGCACATGGCGCGACCGTCTCATCGCCCTGAGCATCTTCGGCGTGACCTGTCTGGCCTGGCTCGTGCCGCTGGTGGTTGCTACGGGTGGGCCGGCCGGCTTCTGGACGTGGATGTCGAGCCAGGCCAAGTACTTCGCGCAGCATGACGCCGACCTCTCGCGCAGTGGGCAAACACTGCCCCAGATCGCGCTGCGGTTCATCGCCCATCCGTGGGGGCCGAAGTGGCTGTCGCTGCCGCTGCTGGGGATGGCGCTACTAGGTACGGCATTGGCGATCGTCCGGCGGAACCGGCGGCTGATCCCGCTGGCCATCGGATCGCTCGTCTATGTCGTGTTTGCGGTGGCGACAATGGACCCGGCGGATGCGGTGCGGTATGCGATCCCGTCGTTACCGTTCATCGCGCTGCTGGCAGGGACGACGTTGACGTGGATTCGGATTCCTGGAGTGGCCGCGGTCATCCTCTACGCCGCCGGCGCGTTCTGGTACGCGTCCCCGGTCCTTCGTGCCCGCGCCACCTCCCCCTCCCCGCCCGTGGCGGCGGCCCGCTGGATCGCGGCGAATGTGCCGCGCGACGCCATCATCCTGTTCGATCTTTCCCTCCGGCCGCATGCCGAGTATCTGCTGCCCGGCTGGAAGACCCTGAGTATCAACGAGGGCAGCGGTCAGGATGGCGGGAGCGATCCCAGCGTGCCGATCGTGCTCTTCGTCGACGGCGACCGCAACGACGCCGTCACGTTCCGCTGGCCCGACACGGACGCCTATCGCAAGCTCACCCGCAAGCACTACCGCGCCGTCAGCGTCGTTCCGTTTCCGGCATCGCGGCGGATCCGGGTCATCGAGGGCGTTTACCCTCCCGAGCGGACCAACGACGGCCAGGCCTGGCGCTGGATCGGGGCCCGCGGCGTCATCGAGCTGCCGCAGATCGGCGCCACGCGGGCGCAGCTGACCCTCCGTACGCCGCCCCAGTATCCGTTCGACGAGATCCGCGTCCGCGTCCAGAGCGGCAACTACGACTCGGTCACCACCGTGCGCCGCGATGCCACCGCCGAGGTCGATGTCCCGATCGGGCCCGGCCCAGCCCGGATCACCCTGACGCCGGAGCGCACGTTCGTTCCCGCTCTCCTGCCCGGCACGAACAACCGCGACCGGCGCACCCTCTCCGTGATGCTCACACGCGTCCAGCAACTGCGATAAGCTACGGCCAATAACCGTCAAAGGAGTACTTGTGGCCAGTTTTCCCGGCGTCGACTACATGGATATCGATTCGCTCCTCACCGAAGAGGAGCTGATGGTGCGGCAGACCGTCCGCGATTTCGTGGACGATGAAGTGCTGCCGATCATCGAGCACGCGAATCGCGAAGAGAAGTTTCCGCATCACCTCATTCCGAAGATGGCCGAGATGGGTCTCTTCGGAGCCACGATCAAGGAATACGACCTCCCCGGCCTGGGCCACGTCGCATACGGCCTGATCATGCAGGAGCTCGAGCGCGGCGATTCCGGCCTGCGCTCGTTCGCCTCGGTGCAGTCGGGTCTGGTCATGTATCCGATCTACACCTACGGCTCGCAGGAACAGCGCGACCACTGGATCCCGAAACTGGCCGCGGGCGAGAAGATCGGTTGCTTCGGCCTGACTGAGCCCGACTTCGGCTCGAACCCGGGCGGCATGCGCACGCATGCGCGCAAGGACGGCGACTCCTGGGTCCTCAACGGCGCCAAGGCGTGGATCACGAACGGCTCCATCGCCGATGTGGCCGTCGTCTGGGCCAAAGCCGAGGGAACGATCCGCGGGTTCCTCGTCGAAAAGGACACGCCGGGCTTCAGCACCGCCTATCACATGGGCAAGTTCTCGCTGCGCGCCTCGATCACCTCGCAGCTCTTCTTCGAAGACTGCCGCATCCCGCTCGAGAACGTGCTGCCGGAGACCAACGGCCTCAAGTACCCGCTGGGCTGCCTCACCCAGGCGCGCTACGGCATCGCCTGGGGCGTCCTCGGCGCGGCCATGGCCGTCTACAACACTGCGCTCGAGTACACCAAGTCGCGCATCCAGTTCGGCGGCCAGCCGATCGCCTCGCACCAGCTCGTACAGAACAAGCTGGCCTGGATGGTCACCGAGATCACCAAGGGTCAGCTCCTGGCGCTGCAGGCCGGGCGGATGAAAGAGCAGGGCAAGCTCAAGCCGCAGCACGTCTCCATGGCCAAGATGAACAACTGCAACATCGCCCTGGAGTGCGCCCGCATCGCCCGCGACATGCTCGGCGCCAACGGCGTCTCCGACGAGTACCCGGTCATCCGCCACATGATGAACCTGGAGTCGGTGAAGACGTACGAAGGCACGCACGACATCCACAACCTCATCATCGGCCACACCGTCACCGGCATCCCCGCCTACAACCCGCCCATGCCGGCCAAGCTCGAGCAGGAGCTCAGCGCGGCCGCGGAAGCGGCGCACCAGGCGGCGCTGAAGTAGCACAGTGGACGTCGTGGACTGAGTGGACTTCGTGGACAACCGTCCACTGAAGTCCACCTCGTCCACAACGTCAACGTTCTGCTAGAGTGTCCGCAAAATTCCGGGAGAGAACGGAGCATCATGGAATCGAGTCTCGAAATCGGGTTTCTGCGTGCATCCGAAAAGGCCGCCATCGCCGCTGCGCGCACCATGGGGTACGGGAAGCGGAAGTACTCCGATCAGGTCGCCGTCGAGGCCATGCGCGAAGAGCTGAACAAGCTCAAGATGCGCGGGAGCATCGTCATCGGCGAGGGTGAGCGTGACAAGGCGCCCATGCTCTTCGTCGGCGAGCCGCTGGGCCGCGGCTGGGCCGAGGCCGAGATCTTCCCCGAGGTCGACATCGCCGTCGATCCGCTGGAAGGCACGAACCTCTGCGCCACCGGCTCCGCGAACTCCATCGCCGTGATCGCGGCCTCGGAGAAGGGCGGTCTGCTGAACGCGCCCGACATCTACATGGACAAGATCGTCGTCGGCCCCACCGCCGCCGACGTCGTCAGCCTCACCGCCTCGGTGGAAGAGAACCTCAACGCCATGGCCGAGGCCTTCCAGCGCGACATCAACGAGCTGGTCATCGTCGTCCTCGACCGCGAGCGCCATCAGGACCTCATCGCCCAGATCCGCGACACCGGCGCGCGCATCAAGCTCATCACCGACGGCGACCTCTCCGCCGGCATCTCCGCCGCCGTGCGCGGCACCGGAGTCCATGCGGCCATGGGAGTCGGCGGCGCTCCGGAAGGCGTCCTCACCGCCGCCGCCATGCGCTGCCTCGGCGGCAAGATGCAGGGCCGCCTCAAGCCCCTCGAGAAATGGCAGGAAGCCCGCCTCCGCTCGATGGGCTTCCAGGACGACGAAAAAGTCTACGAAACCCTGGAGCTCGCCTCCGGCAACGACATCATCTTCAGCGCCAGCGGCGTCACCGACGGCGACCTCCTCCGAGGCGTCCGCTTCTTCGGCGGCGGCATCCGCGTGTCGTCCCTGTTCATGTCGCTCAAATCGAACCAGATCCGGTTCGTGGACACGATCTATCGGGAAGAGGGATCGAAGCTCTCGGTGAGCTTCACGTAGTGAGGAAGCCGTGAAAGTCCGAGAGGTCATTACGACTCTCGAAGCTGACGGTTGGCAACTCGTCCGAGTCAAGGGCAGCCACCGTCAGTTTCGGCACCCGATCAAACCGGGTACCGTTACCGTGGCGGGCAATCTCGGAATCGACGTGCCGATCGGAACCCTCGGAAGCATCTGGAAACGAGCCGGGTTGAAGAAGGATTAGGTAGACGGATGGAATACGTCGTCATTCTCGAGCAGGGCGATACGTCAGTCGGCGCATATGTTCCGGACCTTCCGGGCTGCGTAGCCGTTGCGGAAACAAGAGACGAAGCAATGCAACTCATCCGCGACGCGATCGAGTTGCATATCGAGAGTCTCCGCGAGAACGGCGAGCCCGTCCCTCCTCCCCATTCCTACGTAGAAAAAGTCGCAGTCTGACGCTGGAGTGGTTGAGCCATCCAAATCGGTGGTTGAACGACCCCAACCGAGTGCTCGACCACTCAAATCGGTGGTTGAACGACCCCCATCGAGTGCTTGAACCACTCAAATCGGTCGTTGAACGACCCCAATCGAGTGGTTGAACTACTCAAATCGGTCGTTGAACGACCCCAATCGAGTACTTGCACCACTCAAATCGGTCGTTGAACGACCCCCATCGAGTGCTTGAACTACTCAAATCGGTGGTTGAACGACCCCAATCGAGTCGTTGAACCACTCAAATCGGTGGTTGAACGACCCCAATCAAGTGCTTGAACCATTCCATTGGAAGGTTGCGCCCTTCAAATGGAAGGGGTGGCTTCGCGAGAGCGCTTCGTGAACACCCCGCGAAATGCTTTCGGTACCGGCGCGGTGAAGACCATGTGTTTGCGCGTGACGGGGTGGTCGAAGCCGAGGAGTTTGGCGTGGAGGGCGAGGCGGCCGATGGGGTTGACGGTGCTGCCGTACATGCGGTCGCCGAGGACGGGGTGGCCGGCCTCGGAGAGGTGGGTGCGGATCTGGTTTTTGCGGCCGGTCTCCAGGGTCACTTCGAGCATGGAGTAGCGGTCGTTGCTCTCGATGGTGCGGTAGTGGGTGACGGCGAACTTGGCGTCCGGATGTTCGGCGACGCTCTGCATCTTGAGGTCGCGGCGCTCGCGGAGGTAGGAGCTGAACGTGCCGGCCTCGGGGTCCATGCGGCCTTCGATGACGGCGATGTAGACGCGGTCGACGGTGTGGGCGGCGAACTGCTCTTTCAACTGCTCGCGGGCGTAGGCGTTCTTGGCGAAGATGAGCACTCCGGAGGTCTCGCGGTCGAGGCGGTGGACGACCTGGATGCGCTCCTCCCCTTTCTTCTGGCCGAGGTAGACGTTGAGGTAGGCCTGAACCGTTGAATCGCGTTCGCGCTCCGTTGCGACTGTGAGCAAGCCATGCGCTTTCAGCACGACGATGACGTCGTTGTCTTCGTGCAGGATGGCCAGGCCCTCGGGGAGGTTGCGGTGCACGGCTTTGTCGGCCACGTCGACGGTGTCGTCTTCTTCGAGCTCGCGCCGGGCGTTCTTCTCGATCTCGCCGTTCACGCGCACGCGGCCGGTCTGCAGCATCTGCCGCAGGGTGGTCTTGCTCGACTCGGGGAACATCACGGCCAGCGCGTCCAACAGCTGCCGGCGCTCCGCGACGACGTACCTCACGCGCGGATCTCTTCGAAGACGTAGTCGCTGCGCCAGTAGACGCCTTTGGGCAGATCGGCGGCGCGATGCAGTTTCTTGACCTCTTCGAAGATGATCGAGGAGCGCACCGACTCCGGCTCGAAGCGCATGGCCAGGTCGCGCGCTTCCTGTTCGTCGTCCGCCACGACCTCGGAGGTGACGAGAAAGCGGCGCCCGTCCTGCTGTCCCTCGGCGATGAGACGGAACTGCATGGCGTTGCGCGAGTGCTGCTGTTCGATCTCGCGGATCAGCCACATGGCGTCTTCGTTCGCGGGATGCAGCGATACCACTTCCCACGCCGCCGCGAGCGCAGTGTCGTTCTGCCCTTTCGACCACAGCGCGTAGGCGATCGAGTACTGCAACCGCGCGCGCTCATCGGCCTGGGCGTCGGAATCATGGAGGGCCGCACCGGCGATGGCGATGGCTTCGTCGAAGCGTTCCAGCTCGGTCAGCGCATGCGCGCGGGCCACGCTATCGGCGTTCGGCAGGGCCAGCACGTGCTCGTACGATTCGCGTGCGCGGCGCGCGTCGCCGACGTCGGTCCAGGAATCGCCGAGGAGCTCCCAGAGCTGCCAGACATTGGGCGCTTTGGCCACGCCGTCCTGCAGCGTGGCGATGGCGCGCGTCTTCTCGTCGCGGAGCAGATAGGCGCGGGCGAGCACTTCAAAACCATAGGCGTGGCGCAGGTCGACGAGGCGTTGTCCGTCTTCCAGAGCGGCTTTGTCGTTGCCCGCCTGGAGAGCGTCGCCGGCATGGCGGATGAGCGATTCGAGGTCCATTGGCGCCACGATACAATCGAGCGGCCGAGGAAGTGAACCATCGGCGCGATTTTTGCTCGATCAGCTGCATCTATCTACCTGGGTGAGGAGTGGCGTCATGCGGCTACCTGTGCGTTCGCGAAGTGGAAACATCGTGCTCGCCGTCGTCGGCAGCATCTATGCGGTCAGTGCCCTCTCGATTCTGGTGTGGTTCCTCCTGGAAGTGTGGAGCGCCGCCAGAATGTCCGACCGCGTGTTGCAGTTCGCGCTCGTCGCGGCCGCGGCCTGCGGATTCTGGATCGCGGCCCACGCGCTGGAAAACCTCGGCCTACGCCAAGCGCAGCAGCGTCGGTGGCAGACGCACAAGGCCGGCCGGTAAGGCCGGCTACTTGGCGGAAGCGTCGTACGACGCTTCGATCCAGAGATAGCGCAGCGTGTTGGCGTCGTGCGCCCGCGTTCCGATCGCGTAACGCGCGAAGAGCCACGCCCGCCCCGGCCAGGAGCGCGGCGTGGCCTTGGCGGCCAGATGTGCGCGGTGCTCATCCGCCGAGGCGAACGTATCGGAGCGCAGCGCATTGGTCAGACGCACCACGCTTCCCTGCACCGTGATCTCCTCCCACTCCCCCTTATTCGCGTGCCGCAGGTAGTTGCGGCGATGGAACAGGCGCACCTCGCCGGTGCTCTCTTCGAGCCGCAGCGGTTTGCCCGCGTAGAACGGCACCGAACGGATCCGAAACCCGCGCGCCTTCGCCTCCGACACCGCATGCGCGATCTCCGTCGCCAGCAGCTCGTCAACCGTCTCCCGCTCGCGCACGACCAGCATCCAGTCGGCCGTGCCGGCGTCGATGGCCCGATTGAGCTCAGCACGATGAAGCGACAGCGCATCGCGCGCCGGCACATCGAGCACCAACTGCTCGATGTGCGTGAACCGCGTCGTCAGCGGCGCAAGATCCTCGGCGTGGACGTGGCCGAGGGCGATGATGGAGAGGCGCATGAGAGAGCTGTAAAGCTATACAGCTGTAGAGCTGTACAGCACTACTCCCCCAAATGCTCATGAATGCGCACGACCCGACTCGCCCGGCCCGTGCTCTCGTCCACTTCCACCAGCACGCCGGACAGGCGGATGTCGCGTTTGGCCACTTCGAGCTTTTTCGGCGTGTTCATGAGGAAGCGGTGCAGTGCTTCTTCGGGGCGGAAGCCGATGACGGAATCGTACGCGCCGGTCATGCCGACGTCGGTCTGGTAGGCGGTGCCGTTGGGGAGGATGCGCTCGTCTGCCGTCGGGACGTGGGTGTGCGTGCCGAAGACGGCGGAGACGCGGCCGTCGAGGTAGCGTCCGAAGGCCTGCTTCTCCGAGGTGGCTTCGCCGTGGATGTCGACGATGATCACCTTCGCGGCATCGCCGAGATCCGCCAGCTCGCGGTCGGCGCAATAGAACGGGTTGTCGATCGGGGCCATGAACACATTGCCCATGAACTGCATCACGGCCACGCTGACGCCGCCCGCGGTCTGACGAACGACCTTCCCCTTGCCCGGATTGCCGGCCGGATAGTTCGCCGGCCGGACCACGTGCGGATAGTGCTCGTAGTTGTCGACGAAATCCTTCTTGTCCCAGATGTGATTGCCGGAGGTGTAGGCGTTGATGGGGAGCTCCGAGAGCTCCTCCATGATGGCCTCCGTCACACCGAACCCGCCGGCGGCGTTTTCGATGTTGACGATGGTGAAGTCGACGCGCTCGCGGTCGATCACCGTCTCCAGCTTCTGATGCAATGCGCGGCGCCCGGGCTGTCCCACGACGTCGCCGATGTAGAGGATTCGGATCAATTCGGTCTCACGATCTAGAGTCTCAGAGTCTCAAAGTCGCAAAGTCTCAAAGGGGCGCAAAACCTGTTCGTCTCTTCTTTGAGACTTTGCGACTTTGAGACTTTGCGACTGGTCTATTTGGCGTACTCCGTGGCGCGCATTTCGCGAATGACCGTGACCTTGATCTGTCCCGGGTACTGCAGTTCCGATTCGATCTTGCGGGCCACGTCTTTGGAGAGCCAGATCGACTGTTCGTCGCTGATCTTCTCCGAGTTGACGATGATGCGAAGCTCGCGCCCTGCCTGAATGGCGAAGCTCTTGGAGACGCCTTCCATCTGGTTGGCGATCGATTCCAGCCGCTCCAGGCGGTGGACGTAGTTCTCGAGGATCTCGCGGCGGGCGCCGGGGCGCGCGGCGGAGAGAGCGTCGGCGGCGTTGACCAGCACGGCCTCGACCGTGGTCGGGTCGTAGTCGCCGTGGTGGCACTCCATGGCGTGGATGATCTCCCGCTTCTCGCCATACTTTTCGAGGACCTGGCGGCCCAGCTCGAGGTGCGTCCCTTCCATCTCGCGGTCGATGGCCTTGCCGATGTCGTGCAGGAGGCCGCCGCGCTTGGCGATGGTGTCGTTGACGCCGAGCTCCACGGCCATGAGGGCCGCCAGCTGCGCCACTTCCAGGGAGTGCACGAGCACGTTCTGCCCGTACGAGGTGCGGTAGCGGAGACGGCCGAGGAGCTTGAGGACCTCGGGATGGACATCGGTGATGCCGAGCGAGAAGGCCGCGGCCTCCCCTTCCTCGAACAGCTTCTGATCGAGCTCCTGCCGGACTTTCTCGACCAGCTCCTCGATGCGCGCCGGATGGATGCGGCCGTCCTGCATCAGACGCTCGAGCGAGATGCGGGCGACTTCGCGGCGGATGGGATCGAAGCCGGAGAGGATGACCGCTTCCGGCGTGTCGTCGACGATGAGGTCGACGCCGGTGGCCAGTTCCAGCGCGCGGATGTTGCGTCCCTCGCGGCCGATGATGCGGCCCTTCATGTCTTCGCTGGGGAGATCGACCACGGAGACCGTGTTCTCGGCGACGTAGTCGGAGGCCATGCGCTGGATGGCCATGCCGAGGATCTTCTTCGCTTTCTGGTTGCCCAGCTCGGCGGCCTCGGTCTCGATGCGCTTCATGATGTGCGCGGCTTCGAGCTTGGCTTCGTTCTCGATGCCGCGGATCAGCTCGCGCTTGGCCTCGTCGGCCGTGAGCCCGGCCACCTGCTCGAGGCGGTGCCGCTGCGCTTCGATGAGCTCGTCGAGCTCGGTCTCGCGCTCTTCGACGCGCTTCTCGCGGCCGTTGAGGTTGCGGTCGCGCGCTTCGACCTCGGCGATCCGGCTCTCGACCTGCTGGGTCTTCTTGTCGAGGCCTTCTTCCTTCTGCTGGAGGCGCTTCTCGACCGCCTTGATCTCGTCACGGCTCTGCTGCGACTTCCGGTCGAAGTCGGAGCGCATCTGGAGGAGTTTTTCCTTCGCCTCCAGGTCGGCTTCTTTGACGCGCGCGGCCGCCTGCTTGTTGGCGTCCTCGAGGATGCGCTCGGCGGCATGCCGGGTCTCCTCGACCTGCGCCGTGGTCCGTTTCCTGGAAATGGCTGCCCAGATGAGCGCCAGTACGACGGCGAGGACGATCCCTACGCCGGCTGCAATCAGTATCTCTGTAATCCCCAAAACCGCACCTCCGCGTGGGAGGTTGCGCAGGTGGGAGGAAGATTTCGGGCCCCGCCTGAGCCGTGTGGTGGATTCTTACCTGAACCTGTACATGACAGGTGGGCGCCCTACTCGTGCCGTTTTGGCTACCTTCTGAGGTCCGGCTTCTGGCCGGACGAAGGTGTGCACGCGACCCGAGACGCGAGCTACCCGGGATAAGAAGTACGGTTCAAGTGTTAGATCGTGCATCACGAACTCTGCAGGGACTCCGAAACAACTGTAACTGCATCAGTTGCTCAGCCTATTACCTCACTGAGCCGTTCTGATATTTCCTCCGTTCTCTCGAGCCAGATTCCCGCGGCATCTTCCCGCTGGCGCCTGAATCGCGAAAACTCATCGGCTATGTTCAAAGCCGCCAGGATTGCGATCTTCGCTGGGTCAACGGTCGCAACCTGCGCCGCCACTTCCCGCATCCTGGTATCGACAAACTGCGCAAGCTCCGCTAAGTAGTCCGGGTCACCATTTCCGCGAACGCTATACGTCTGACCAAAGATCTCGACCGTGGTCGAGTCGTGTTTCGCGTCCATCGGAAAAAGTTACCTGAAACGGCGCGGATTATAGCAGACGGACACGGGGAAGCTACACAGCTGTACAGCTTTAGAGCTGTAGAGCTACTCCGCTCCCGTAAACGTGCTCCCCGGCCGCCAGTCGATGATCGACGTTCCATCTTTGCAGACCCAGGCCACGGCGCTCATGTTCGGGTGCAGCTCGCCCTTGCGGCGCTCGATGCGGGACCAGTCGCGGCTGGTGAACGGGGTCCCGGCGATGAGGTAGAACCGGGAAGGATCGTCCGTGCCTTTGTGCAGGAGCGTGACGCGCTCGGTGGTGCCTGCGCTGGTGTCGATGACGAGCACGGTCTTGCCGCGATGCCGTTTGTACGACTTCACCTTGCCGGCGTACGCCGTCAGCTGGTTGCGGTCGCAAGAAACGGCGGCCGGGGGAGCGAGCCGCCCGCCGCGCGTCGCCGAGGCTCCGCCGGGCGCGCTCTCTTCGAACTCGACGCTCTGGATGACCTCGACCGGCAGTCCCGCATCTTTCCAGGCCGGATAGCCGCCGTGCAGCACGGCCACGCGCTCGAACCCGTGCTGTTTGGACAACAGCATGGCTGCTTCGAGGCTGGTCTCTTCCGCCTTGCACGTGCAGTAGGCGACGAGGAGCTTGTCCTGCGGCAGCTGGTCGAAGCGCTGGGCCACCAGGCCGAGCGGCAGCCAGACCGCGCCCTTGATGTGACCGAGCTCGTACGGGACGCTGCCGCGCACGTCGATGGCCACGGCTTCGCCTTTCTCCATCAGCGCTTTCAATTCGGCGGGAGTGACTCGGGGAACGTCGGCTTTGACGGTGATCGCGGCTGCCAGAAGAATCGAAGTCAGGAACATTCGGGATGGGTCTCCATACGAATCGGGCCGGGCTTTTCAGCCCGGCCCGGATGGTAACGCGAGGATTGAAGCTTACAGTCCGCGGTACGTGCCCGACAGCGAGGTGGCGCGGTCGTTCTGGCCCGACGTGAACTTGTACATGCAGTAGTCGTCGGTGTAGTCCATGAAGTTCTCGATCGGATCGATCCCGGCCTTGTTCTTTCCGGACGTGCAGGTGTCAATGCCGGTCGGGCAGCCGAAGTTCGGCGCCTTCGAGGCCGGGGTATCGGCAACATAGTCGCCGCTGCCGTTACAGCCGCCCTGGAACGTGTGGTAGAGGCCGAGCCAGTGGCCGACTTCATGCGTGGCGGTATCGCCTTCGTTGTACGGCGAGAACGAGCCGCCCGGAACCGTACGGCCGTCGCAGACCACGCCGTCCATCTTCGGCTTGCTGGCATAGCTCGACGGGAACGTCGCCCAGCCCAGCTCACCGGTGCTCGGCTGGTTGAAGTACATGTTCAGGTCTTTGGCCGTCCCCTGACGAAGCGCGTTCTTCATCGAGGTCTCGGCAGCCGTGCCGTAGCCGGCGGCGAAGTAGGTGTTGTTCGCGGTGCGATCGGTGCTGATCAGGGAGAAGCGGAACTTGGTGTTGAAGCCGCCCGTCAGGCCGCTGTAGGAGTCGTTCAGGACCTTGATCTGGTTGGCGATCACGGTGTCGGAGATGTTGCCGGCGCCGGAGGTGTTGGTGATGACGTGGACGTACACACCGACCGTCACGGTCGTAGCCTCAGAGGCCATGTTGCGGTGGCCGCGGCTATCGAGGAGGGCGGCCATTTCGGCTGCTGCCTGCTCCATGGCCATTGCTTCTTCATCCGACGGCTGAACAGTGGCGCAACCGCGGATCAGGCGGCCACTCATGTCACGGTTGGAATCGAGATCCTGCTGAAACGCGCGATCCTGTGCGAACGCGCCCAGGGACAGAACCAGGGACAGGGCTACGATGAGACTACGGTGCATTCATTCTCTCCTGTTAATTTTTCGAGCGGACGTCGCGCTATGCGACCGGACCCAGCAAGAGCACCGGAAGTGCCATCCCGCGCAACCACGTAAGTCGTTGATTCCATTGAAAACGTGTCCGTGGCGACTGGGTCACTAAATGAACCCGCAACTGCTCGTTGACCCACAAGGTTGACCCATTGACCCGCCTTCAAGGGGCGGCTCCCCGCGACATCTCTCGCTCATCCCACCGTCCGTAGCCGCATTGTCCAAAAAGAGACATTTCGCCTGCTGATCGACTCTCTCATCCAAAGGGATCCGGCACCTTCGTCTTGAATTTACGCTCAATTACCGCCTAGAGTCGCCTCACGGTAAGACACCTTTAGATGACCGCTTCCGCACAGCATCTCGACTGGCAATTTCAACTGCTCGACCTCAACCCGGGCCCGCCGGTCCCCGTCCTCGTCCCGCCACCACCTCGCGTGGAGCCGGGCCCGAGTCCGGCCATGCGCGATCTGCGTGCCGCGCTCGGGCCGTCCATTGCCGCGAAAGTCCGCAGCGGCGCCGAGCTTCTGCGCAGCGCCGCCAACAGCGGGCAGACTTCCATCATCCCCACGACGCTCGAAACCGTCGACGCGCTCCTCGGCGGCGGCCTGCAGCGCGGGAAGCTGGTCGAGCTCGTGTCGCGCTACGCGTCCGGCCGCTTCTCGATCGTTCTCTCCGCACTGGCCGCGGCCACGACGATGGGAGAAGCAGCCGCTCTCATCGACCTCGGCGATCACTTCGATCCACAGCTCGCCGAAGAGAACGGAGTCGACCTGCGCCGCCTCCTCTGGGTCCGCCCGCGCTCCGTCAAAGAAGCGGTGATGAGCGCGGAGATGATCACCGCCACCGGCTTTCAACTGGTCATCGTCGACGCCGGCCTGCACCCGCTCCGCGGCCGCCGCGCCCCCGAGGCCGCGTGGGTCAGGCTGGCCCGCACCGCGGAATCGCACGGCACCGCCATGCTCGTCTCCTCCCCCTACTCCCTCACCGGAACCGCCTGCGAAGCCGTGCTCAAAGGAACGATCGCGCGCGCCCGCTGGATCGGCCGCGGAACCGCCCCGCGCCTCCTCGAAGGCATCGAGATGAACGTGACCCTCGAAAAACACCGACACATCAAACCGGGCAGCAGCAGGAGCGTCACGCTGCGTGCCGCCGACGCAGTCCCTCGTTCCTCTTCATGACGCGCATCGCCTGCTTCTATGTCCCGATGTTTCCGCTCGCGGCGCGATTGCGCAGCGAGCCCGACCTGCTGCAGGAAGCGCTGGCCATCATCGACGGCACCGCGCAGACCGCTCACGTCATCGCCGCCACGCGCCGGGCCCGGACGAAAGGGATCGTGCCCGGCATGTCGCTCGCGCAGGCGCGCTCCATCATCCCCAAGCTCATCGCCCGCCCGCGCGACACCGAATGCGAGCGCACCGCGCAGGAAGCCTTGTTCGAAGTGGCGGAGACGTTCTCGCCGCGCGTCGAAGATGCCGGCGAAGGAATCGTGTTCGTCGACGTGACAGGGATGGAGCGGCATTTTCAGAGCGCAGAGGGCAGAGCGCAGAGCGCAGAGGAAACAACCGCGACCGGTGCATCTTCTTCTGCCCTCTGCGCTCTGCCCTCTGCGCTCTCCGCCGAAATCGCGCTCGCCAAAGCGGCCATCCGCGCCGCCGACCGCATGGGCCTCACCGCGCGCGTCGGCATCGCGGCCAGCAAACTGGCCGCGAGAGTGGCGGCGGAGCTGCCGCATTCGCCGATCATCGTCGAAGCAGGCAAGGAATCGGAGTTCCTGGCCCCGTTGCCGCTGGCGCGCCTCACGCCGGAGCTCGACGCGGCCACGACGCTGCGTCGTTGGGGCATCGGCTCGATCGGCGAGCTGGCCGGTCTGCCGGAGAGTGAAGTGGCCAGCCGCCTCGGCGAGCTGGGACGCGAGCTGCATCACGCCGCGCGCGGCATCGATCCCCGGCCGCTGATTCCGCGGCCCTTGCCGCCGGACTTCCGCGAAGGGATGGAGCTGGAATGGCCGCTCGTCGCGCTCGAGCCGTTTCTCTTCATCGCCAATGCCGCGCTGGACCGTCTCAGTCAGCGGATGGAAATGCAGGGCTTCGCCTGCAAACGGCTCGAGCTCACCCTGGCCCTGGAGCCGGACGGGTTTTACGCCCGCGCCATCGACCTCCCCGCACCGACGCGCGACGTCAAGACGATGCTCACGCTCCTTCGTCTCGATCTCGAGAAAAACCCTCCCGGCGCGCCGGTGACCGGCTTCTCCCTCGTCGCCCATCCCGACCGCCCGCGCCGCGCGCAACTCTCGCTCTTCGGCCCCGCGGCGCTATCCCCCGAAAAACTGGCCACCACCATCGCGCGGCTGGTCTCGCTCCTCGGCGAGAACCGCGTCGGCATGGCCATGTCCGTCGACGGACATCTCCCCGAGCGCTACGACATCGCCGGCTACGCCCCGCCTCCCCCTCCGCAAACGCGCCGCAAACCGCAAAAGAGCCGCGCCCTCCTGGCCGTCCGCGTCATGCGCCCGCCGGTGGCCGTGGAAGTGACCACGCGCCAGGCCGAAGGCAAAACGCAGATCGAATCCATCCACGGCGAAGGCGACCTCACCGGCCCCGTGCGCATGTCCTCGGGACCGTGGCGCGTCGAATCAGGATGGTGGAGCGACGCCCCCGCCGCCCGCGAATACTGGGACGTCGAGCTCGAGCGCGGCGGCATCTACCGCCTCTACCAGGCCGCTACGGACTGGTTTGTCGACGCGCGGTATGACTAGCGAACGCGTTCAGCGCGAGAGCGCGGCGGCGGGACGCCGCCGGGCCAGCCGGCGAGGACGCCAGCGTTCCGCCTGCGAACGACGCGCACTGCGAGTGGAACGCCGGCGTCCCGCCGGCTGGCTCGGCGGCGTCCCGCCGCCGCCGCGTGTCCGTCGCGATGCACGTGCATCTCACAGCTGGACTACGTCACCATCACGTCGATCTTCCGTTTGGCCAGTTCGTCCATGAAGAGCTGCGGCGGGATGCAGCGTTCCTGCGGGAGGGCGCCTTTGGACGTGGTCTGGTTGCGGGCCATCATCAGGGCCACAATCGATGCCGGGAAGGCGGTGGTGCGCATCATGGCGCTGAGGCCGGTCTCGGGGTCGTAGCGGTCGATGATGTCGTAGCGGAGGCGTTTCCCTCCCCCATGGAACTCGACGCGGACGAGAACGACGTCCGGCTCGTCGTGCGGGAGGTTTTTCACGAGCAGGTCGCCGAGGACGCGCCGCGGTTTGACGGAAACGCCGTCCACTACGATGGGCTCGGAGTTGCAGAGCCCGAGGTCGATCATGGTCTTGAACTTCGCGCAGTGACCGGGATAGCGGATGGTCTTGTAGTCGAGATCGTGCACCTTGCCGAGGAACGTCTCCACGAGGGTCGATGTGCCGCCGGACGTCTGGAACGCTTCCATGACGCCGAACGGATCGGGGAAGTGCAAGGTCTCCAGCTCGGTCATGGAATCGACGATGGTGACCTTGCCGTCGCGGATGACGCGCGCGGGCTCGATGTATTCATTGATCAGGCCTTCGACGGAGAAGACCATCTGATAGTCCAGAGGCGGCTTCGGCGTCTGCGGCAGACCGCCGACGCGGATGTGAATCGCGTCCAGCGTCTCGAACTGCAACGCACCGTGTGCAGCCAGGACGGCCACCATGCCGGGCGCGAGGCCGCAGTCGGGGACGATGTTCACACCGGCGGCACGCGCTTCGGCGTCGAGCGCGAGCTCGGCATCGACGACGTCGTTGTTCCCGCCGAGGTCGCAGAAATGCGTGCCTGCTTCGACGGCGGCGCGCGCCAGCCGCTCGTTCAGCCAGTAATTGACGCAGCTGATGGCGGACGCATGCCCGCGCATGAGCGCCACGACGGCAGCCTGATCGTTGCAGTCGATCTGCGCCGCGCGCGCCTTCGCCGGATAGCGCCGCGCGATGTCCTCCGCTTTACCGCGGTCATAGTCCGCCACCGTGACTTCGGTAACGTCGGATTGAGAGACGAGATCATGGACCGCGCCGAGACCCATACGGCCGGCGCCCAGGACGAGCATTCGCATAGGGGGCCGGAGTATAGACGACGGGCTACACGGCTTCACAGCTATACAGCTTCACAGCTAGAAGCAGAGCCGCTGTGTAGCTTTGCAGCTGTATAGCTGTACAGCTGTGCAGCTACCCCAGGTACCGTTCAATCGACGCAATGAACGTCTTCACATCGATCGGCTTCGAGATGTATCCGTCGCAGCCGGCTTCGAGGAAGCGGTCTTTGTCGCCGCGCATGGCGTGGGCGGTGAGGGCCAGGATGGGGATGCGGGCGGTGCGTTCGTCGGCCTTGATGGCACGGACGACCGAGAGGCCGTCCATGCCGGGCAGGTGAATGTCCATGAGGATGAGGTCGGGCGCGGCGCCCGGGCCGCTGCGCGTGATGGCCAGGGCCTCTTCGCCACTCGTCGCCTTGACGATGCGGTACCCGCCTTCCTCCAGGAGGAACTCGACGAGTTGCATGTTCATGTCGTTGTCTTCAACGACGAGGATATTCCGTTCGCTCATGTGCGGATTTGGACTGCTCCAGTGTACGCCTAACCGTTCGAGCGGGTGGGAGGCGTGGCGGGCGGGATCGCCGGCGCGGCCGGCTGGGGCGGGAAGAACTTCGGATCGAGATCCACTTTCGCCGCGCCCTGCAGCCGCTTCACTTCCTCCTCGGCGACCTGCTGGCGGACGCGCTGCGTGAGCATCGGCCGGAGGTCTTCGAGCGAGGGCTGCTCGACCTTGAAGATGTGCACGCCGAACTGGGTCTTCACCGGATCGCTCATCTGTCCCGGCTGGAGCTTGCTCACCACCGCGGCGATGTCGGGCGGCAGCTGGTCCGGCTTGGCCGGTCCGATCATGCCGCCGTTCGCTCCGGACTGTTCGTCGTCCGACTCGGCCCGGGCGGTGGCCGCGAAATCGGCTCCGCCCCGCAGCTTGGCGGCCACGGCGTTGGCCTTCTGCATGGCCACTGCCTCAGGCGGCGCCGGCTGACCGCCGCGCGCCGGAGCGGCTCCACCCTGATAGGCGAAGAGGATGTGGCGCAGCGACACGGACGAGCCCTTTTCTTTTTCGTACTCGGCGCGGATGCGGTCGTCGGTCTTCTGGCTGGCGATCTTCTCGAGGGCGCGCGCGGCGGTGATCTGCGCGCGGGCCATGGCGATCTGGATCTTGGTCTCGGGATCGTCGGCGATGCCCATGCGGCCGCCTTCCTGCTCCAGGACCTTGAGCTTCACCAGCTCGTCGGCCAGGGCGCGGCGTCCGGCCGGGCTGCCGTAGAACTGCCGCCCTTCGGCGGGCGCGTTCTGCAGGAAGAGGTTGAACTCACGCTCGGTGATCGGGTCCCCGTTCACGCGCATGACCACGTTGTCGCTGCCGAGGGCTTTCGTGGCGGCTTCGTCCTTCTCCCCCGAGGAAGAGGCGGACGACACACTGGGACGGAGAGCCGCCAGGCCGAAGGCCACGGCGACGACGATGACGACGGCAACTGCTGCAATGACGATGTCTTTCTTCACTTGGTTCCTCAAAAACGATGAACGATGAACGATGAACGATGAAAAGACCGCGTATTGTTTCATCGTTCATCGTTCATCGTTCATCGTTTTCGGCCGTTGACGCTCCAGAGGGAAATCAATATCCTCCGCCCTTGTGAAAGTTTTCACGGACTGATCCGTGCCGGACTTCACGATTCCCCGCGGCGCCGCCCACCCATCGGGCGCTACATCTGCATCAGCAAAAGCAACTTATGGCTAAAGTCACCATCGACGGAATCGAAGTCGAAGTCCAGGACGGGATCAACGTCATCGAGGCCGCCAAGGCAGCCGACGTCCACGTCCCCCACTTCTGCTACCACCCCTCCCTCAGCATCGTCGGCCAGTGCCGCATGTGCCTGGTCGAAGTGGAAGGCATGCCGAAGCTGCAGGCCGGATGCGCCACGCCGGTCAAGGACGGGATGAAGATCGCCGTCTGGAACGAGAAGGTCGACAAGGCCCGCAAGGGGCAGATGGAGTTCCTGCTCATCAATCACCCGCTGGACTGTCCGATCTGCGACAAGGCCGGCGAGTGCCCGCTGCAGGACTACTCTTTCAACTACGGCTCGGTCGACTCGCGTTATGGCGAGTTCAAGCGCACTTACCCGGGTATGGATCGCACGGCCATCGGGCCGCACGTGATCCAGAACATGAACCGCTGCATCCACTGCACGCGCTGCATCCGCTTCACGGCCGAGATCACCGGCACGAGCGAGCTGGCGTTCTTCCGCCGCGGCGCCTCGACGGAAGTGGGCGTCTTCCCCGGCACGCCGCTCGACAACTGGATGAGCGCGAACGTCACCGACATCTGTCCCACGGGAGCGCTGACGCCGCGCGAGTTCCGGTTCGAGTCGCGCGTCTGGAACCTCGACTCGACGGAGTCGGTGTGCAACGGCTGCGACGTCGGCTGCAATCTCTTCATCGGACACCGCAGCGGTCAGGTGTTCCGCTACCGCCCGCGTGTGAACCCCGAGGTCAACGACCACTGGCTGTGCGACTACGGACGCTTCTCGTACGAACAGTACGAGACCGATCGCGTGGTCGTGCCGAAGGTGCGCACCGAGGACGACTACCTGGCCATCTCCACCTGGCAGGAAGCGCTCGACTCGATCGAGCGCGGTTTCGGGGATGCCAGGAGTGTGGTCATCATCGCCTCCGCGCAGATGACGAACGAAGAAGCGTGGATGGCCAAGGCGCTCTCGACGAAGTTGCACGCCAAAATCGGAGTGATGGTCGATCCGATCGGCCCGATCAAGATGAAGTCGCGCACGGAGTGGATCCTCGGCGAGCAGGCCGGGCCGAACTTCCGCGGCGTGAAAGCGGTGGTCGGCGACACATCGATCGATGAGCTCCTGACCAGCGGCGCGGACGGCGTCGACGTGCTGTACATCCTCGACGCGCGGTTCAGCGAGCGGGCCACCGACCCGGCCGTCGTGGCAAACCTGCGCAAGGCCAAGTTCCTCGTCGTCCATTCGTGGGAAGCCGGGCATCCGCTGACGGAAGTCGCGGACGTGCTGATCCCCGGCGCCACCCTTCCGGAGAAGGAAGGAACATTCACGAACCTGCAGGGACGCGTGCAGCGCATCCACCAGGCCTTCGAGCCCAAGGGCCAGGCGGTGACGGACCTCGAGGCGCTGCGCCGCGTCGGCGCCCGTCTCTTCCCCAATGACGCATCGTTCCACTCCGCGGACGCGCTCGACGTCTTCGCCACGCTGCGCGCGGAGAGTCCGGAGATGGCGGAGGTCAGCGCCTGATGTCTTTTGACGCGACCGACGTCGTCCTGTCGATCGTCAAGATCGCCGTCGTCCTCGGGCTTTGGCTCAACGTCACGCCGATCATGGTGTGGGTGGAGCGCCGCGGCAGCGCGCTCATCCAGGACCGTCCCGGTCCGAACCGCGTCGGCCCGTTCGGCCTGTTCCAGTCGTTCGCCGACGCGCTGAAGTTCATCCTCAAGGAAGACATCATCCCGGCCCAGGCGCACAAGTGGCTGTACACGCTGGCGCCGACGTTCGGACTGCTCCCCGCTCTCACCACCATCGCCGTCGTGCCGTGGGGCCGGCCGTTCATGATCCCGGAGATGCGCCTCCTCGGCCGCACGCTCTTCGAAGGCGGCCGGCTGTTCAACCCGATCGTGGCCGACGTGAACGCCGGCATCCTGGTGATCTTCGCGCTGGCCTCGCTCGGCGTCTACGGCATCACCATCGCCGGCTGGTCGTCCTCGAACAAGTACTCGATGTTCGGCGCCATCCGCGCCTCGGCGCAGATGATCAGCTACGAGCTGTCGCTGTCGCTGGCCGCCGTGAGCGTCCTGCTCGTGGCCGGCTCGCTGCGGCTGACCGACGTCGTGGCGCAGCAGACCGACTATTACTTCGTCCTTTTCGGCTTTCTGAAGCTGCCGGCCTGGAACGTCTTCTCGCCCGGCATGTGGCTGAGCTTCATCGTCTTCTTCGTCTCCGCGTTCGCCGAGACGAACCGCCTGCCCTTCGACTTCGCCGAAGCGGAAGCGGAGCTCGTGGCCGGCTATCACACCGAATACTCGTCGATGAAGTTCGCGCTCTTCTTCATGGCCGAGTACATGGCCATGGCCACCATGTCCGCGGTCATCACCACGCTCTACCTCGGCGGCTGGGACATTCCCTGGTACAACGAGCCGGCCACGTTCCTCGGCTTCCTGCTCTCGTTCGCCGCTTTCATGGTCAAGGTCAGCATCCTGATGTTCGTCTTCGTCTGGGTGCGCTGGACCATCCCCCGCCTCAAATACGACATCCTCATGCGCATCGGCTGGAAAGTGTTCCTGCCGCTGGCCATCCTGAACATCGTGATCGTGGCGGCGTTCATTGCGGGAGGATGGTTGTGAGGAGGGCAGAGCGCAGAGGGCAGAGGGCAGAAGGCCTCCGCCCCACGGCAGAAGTTGGTCACTCGGTTCTTTCTTCTGCGCTCTGCGCTCTGCGCTCTGCGCTCTAAACGATATGGAATTCGCAATCTTCTTTCTCTTCGCCGCGATCGCAGTGATCTTTGCGCTGGTGGTGGTGTTGCACCGCAACCCGGTCGTTGGGGCGTTGTCGCTGGTGGCGTCGTTCTTTGCGCTGGCGGTGATGTACGTGCTGCTGGAAGCGCCGTTCCTGGCGGCGCTGCAGGTGATCGTCTACGCGGGCGCGATCATGGTGCTGTTCCTCTTCGTGATCATGCTGCTGAACCTGTCGCATGCCGCCGAGCCGCCCACGCGTCCGATCCAGCATTTCCTCGGATACTTCACCAGCGCGGCGTTCGGTCTGGGGCTGGTCTACTACCTCGGCAAGTACGCCGTCTTCGCGTCGGGTGCCGAAGGAGTGTTCCAGGCCGACGCCAGGACGATCGGCATCCGCATGTTCGAGGCCTACGTCTTCCCGTTCGAGATGGTGTCGATCCTTCTTCTGGCGGCCATCGTCGGCGCGCTTTACCTGAGCGGACGGTCACTACCGGCGCCGAAATCGGAGGAGATCTCCAAGTGATCCCGACGCACTGGTTCCTGATCCTCAGTGCCATCCTGTTCACCATCGGCGTCTGCGGCGTGCTGACACGGCGCAACGGCATCACCATCTTCATGTCCATCGAGCTGATGGTGAACGCCGTGAACCTCACGTTCCTGGCCTACGCCCGCCAGTTCCACGACGTTCACGGACTCATCTTCGTCTTTTTCATCATGGCCATCGCCGCCGCGGAAGCCGCCATCGGCCTGGCCATCTTCATCTCGCTGTTCCATCACCGCGACACGATCGACGTGGACGAAGCCAACCTCATGCATTGGTAAGCCACGGAGTCTCCAACGGGCACAGACGTAGCAACTGTTCAGGCAGGAGCCTGAACATGGACAAGACAGAGAAGCTCATCGACTGGGAAGAGAACGAACGGGAGGACCGGAATCGCAACGGAATCAGCGATGACATCGAGCCGCCCCAGGTCGACGTATCGGCCGGCTCGGCAAAGCTCGCACACCGGCTGAAAAGTGACTCGCTCGCCGATCCGGTCGTGACCGCAGGCGACCTCGACACGCAATGGGAGGGAGCACAGTTCAGCGGCGATGAGTCAGCGGGCTCGAGCATGCCCAGCCCCGACCAGAACGTGGTCGAGGAGATCGGCCAGGCGATGGGCGTGACGTACCAGGACAACGAGGAACTGAAGTTCGGAGAGAAAGAACGCAGTCGCGACAAGAATCGCTGGGAGCTCGATCCGGCCTCCTCGGACGATTATCAGGAACGGCTGAGAGACGAAAGTTAATTCGCAGGCGCGGGTCTCCCACGTCTGTGAACGTGAGGAGACAAAGAACGATGAACGATGAACGATGAACGATGAGTCCGGCGCGAGCCTTCATCGTTCATCGTTCATCGTTCATCGTTCCAACACCTGCAAATGCTCAATTATCTTTGGTTGATCCCCATCACGCCGTTCCTCGGCTTTCTGCTGAACGGTCTGTTCGGCAAGCGCGCCGGCAAGGGGTTCGTGACCGCCGTGGCCCTGGCCGCCTCTCTCGGCGCGGCGCTGCTCGGCACGGTCGCCGTCTTCCAGTACGCCGGCCACTATCACCACGGTGAGCGCCATCTCAACGTCGTCTACGAGTGGTTCAACTCCGCCGGCATCGGCACCGACATCGCCTTCCAGCTCGATCCTCTCTCCATCGTCATGCTCATGGTGGTGACGTGGATCGGGTTCCTGATCCATCTGTATTCCGTCGGCTACATGCATCACGAGGAAGGCTACTGGCGCTACTTCGCCTACCTGAATCTCTTCCTCTCGGCCATGCTGATCCTGATCCTCGGGAGCAGCTATCTCTTCCTCTTCGTCGGATGGGAAGGCGTGGGACTCTGCTCCTACCTCCTCATCGGCTTCTACTACGAGACCGACTACGCGCCGCCGGCCGGCAAGAAAGCGTTCATCGTCAACCGCATCGGCGACTTCGGCTTCCTCATCGCCATGTTCCTGATGTTCGCCTACATCGGCAGCGTCGATTTTGCGAAAGTGCAGCAGGTCGCCTCCGCGGGCGGAGTGGAGGCCGGCATCCTCACGGCCATCTGTCTGCTCATGTTCGTCGGCGCGGCCGGCAAGTCCGCGCAGATCCCGCTCTACGTCTGGCTGCCGGACGCCATGGCCGGCCCGACGCCGGTCTCGGCCCTCATCCACGCCGCCACGATGGTCACCGCCGGCGTATACATGATCGTCCGGTCCAACGTCCTCTACCGCCTCTCCCCCGACGCCATGATGGTCGTGGCCATCATCGGCGGACTGACGGCCCTTTTCGCGGCCACCATCGGCATCCGCCAGTTCGACATCAAGAAGGTCCTCGCCTATTCGACGGTCTCGCAGCTCGGCTTCATGTTCATCGCCGTCGGCGTGGGCGCGTTCTCGGCCGGCATCTTCCACCTGGTCACGCACGCGTTCTTCAAGGCCTGTCTCTTCCTCGGCTCCGGCTCCGTCATCCACGCCATGAGCGGCGAGCAGGACATCCGCAACATGGGCGGTCTCAAGGACAAGATCCCGCACACGTTCCGCACGTTCGCCATCGCCTGCTACGCCATCGCCGGGCTGCCGCTGGCGGCCGGGTTCTTCTCCAAGGACGAGATCCTCGTCTCCGCCTGGGCCACGCCGTACTTTCCGAATGTCGGCAAGTTCGTCTGGCTCCTGGGCACGCTGGCGGCGTTCTGCACCGCTTTCTACATGTACCGGCTGCTGTACCTCACGTTCTATGGGAAGTTCCGAGGAACGCATGAGCAGGAGCATCACCTGCATGAGTCGCCGGCTACGATGACCGGACCGCTGTGGGTGCTGGCCATCCTGTCGATCTTCGGCGGACTGCTGTCGCTGCCGCACGCCATCTGGCACGGTCCGTCGCTGTCGAAATGGCTGCACGCGATCATTCCGGAAGTGGAAGGCACGTTCCACGAGATCCATCTCGAGCTCTCCACCGAGATCATGATCGCCGCGATCTCCACCCTCATCGCCATCGCCGGCTGGTTCCTCGCCCGCAACCTGTACAAGGAGAAGCAGCTCGCCTCCGACGTGGCGTTCGAACAGCGCGCCCCGGGCCTGGCCCGCGCGCTGGAGAACAAGTGGTACGTCGATGAGCTCTACGCCAAGATCGTGGTGAATCCGCTGGCTGCCCTCTCGCGCTTCTTCTGGAAGGGCATCGACGCCGTCATCGACGGGATCGCCGCGCTGCTCGGCTACGTCGTCCGCGGCTTCGGCGATGTGCTGCGCTTCTTCCAGACCGGCAACGTCCGCAACTACGCGCTGATGTTCTTCATCGGCGTGATCGTCTTCATCGCATTTTTCGGATAGCGACTAAGGGATAGAAATACTGATGCCATTCCTCAGCACCATCCTCTGGCTCCCGGTCGTCGCGGCGATCGTGCTGGCCTTCTTTCCCCGCGCCGGCGATTCGCTCGCCAAGGGATGGGGACTCTTCTCCTCCGCGGCGGTCTTCGTCCTTTCCCTCGGGCTGCTGCGCGGCTGGGAGGACGGCAAGGCCGGCATGCAGTTCGTCGAGAGCAACGACTGGATCCCGCAGTGGGGCATCACCTACGGCCTGGGCGTCGACGGCATCTCGCTCTGGCTCGTGCTGCTGACCACGTTCCTCACGCCGCTCATCTTCCTGGCCGGTTGGAACGTCAAGCTCAAACACTCCAAGGAGTACGTCATCGCCTTTCTGGTGATGGAGACGGCCATGATCGGCGCGTTCATCGCCACCGACCTCCTGCTCTTCTACGTCTTCTTCGAGCTGATGCTCCTGCCGATGTACCTCGTCATCGGCGTGTGGGGCGGCAAGAACCGGATCTACGCCGCCATCAAGTTCTTCCTCTTCACCATCGCCGGCTCGCTGCTGATGCTGCTGGCCATCCTCTACCTCGTCTTCCAGAACTATCACCAGACCGGCATCCCGACTTTCGCGATCGCCGATCTCTACGGCACGCTCCTCGAGCCGAAGGCGCAGATGCTCCTCTTCTTCGCCTTCACCCTGGCCTTCGCCATCAAGGTGCCTCTGTTCCCGCTGCACACCTGGCTGCCGGACGCACACGTCGAGGCGCCCACCGGCGGCTCGATCATCCTGGCCGGCGTGATGCTGAAGATGGGCACGTACGGTTTCCTGCGCTTCGTGCTGCCGCTCTTCCCCGAGTCGTCGGTGCGCTGGGCCGGGCTCATGATCGCCCTGGCCGTGATCGGCATCATCTACGGCGCGCTCGTGGCCTGGGTGCAGCCGGACATGAAGAAGCTCGTGGCCTACTCCTCGGTCTCGCACCTCGGCTTCTGCGTCCTGGGCATCTTCGCCATGAACCAGGCCGCCATCGAGGGCTCGATCCTGCAGATGGTCAATCACGGCCTCTCCACCGGTGCGCTCTTCCTGCTCGTCGGCGTGGTCTACGAGCGCCGCCACACGCGCCTCCTGGCCGACTACGGCGGCATCGCCCGGACGATGCCGGTCTTCGCCGTCTTCTTCGTCATCTCGGTCCTGTCGTCGGTCGGATTGCCCGGCCTCAACGGCTTCATCGGCGAGTTCCTGATCCTGGCCGGCTCGTTCCAGACGCATCCCGTGGCCGCCATCATCGCCGCCAGCGGCGTGATCCTGGCCGCCATCTACCTGCTCTGGCTCGTGCAGAAGGTCTTCTTCGGACCGATCACGAACGAAGAGAACCGCCACATCCCCGACATCGCCTGGAACGAGATCGCGGCCATGGTTCCTCTGGTGATCTTCATGGTTTGGATCGGCGTGCACCCGAACACATTCCTGAAGAAGATGGAGCCGAGCGTGAAGCATCTGATGACCACCATCAACGGCAGCGGCAATGCGCCGGAGACGCCCGTGTTTGCGAAGAAACCGGCCGCTGAAACTCTGGTCGCGGGAGGTGGCCAGTGAATCTGCAGCCTCTCCTCGAGCCCGGCTGGGTCAACGCCATCCTGCCGGAGCTGATCCTCTCCGCCGGCGGCATGCTGCTCATCCTCTTCGACGCCTTCGCTCCGCGCGCCAAGGCGGTGCTGGCGCCGCTGGCGCTGCTGATCTTCGTGGCCGTGGCCTGGTCGCAGATTCTCTTCCTCGCTCCCGGCACGTACTTCGGCGGCACGTACGAGATCAGCGCCATCACCGTCGTCTTCGACATCACGTTCCTTCTGGCCGGCATCCTCACCATCCTCTTCGCGCGCGAGTACTTGCAGCGTGAAGGCATCGAGGACGGCGCGTTCTACGCCCTGCTGGCCTGGGGCACGGTGGGCATGATGATGATGTCCAAGGGTCTGGACCTGCTGCTCGTGGTCCTCGGCCTGGAGATCCTCTCTATCTGCATCTTCGTCCTGGTCGGCTTCCACCGCCGCATGCCGGTCTCCAACGAGGCCAGCCTCAAGTACTTCCTCATGGGCGCCTTCGCCACCGGCTTCATCCTGTACGGCACGGCGCTCTTCTACGGCGCCACGCACTCCACCAACGTGACCGCGATGGCGGCCTGGTTCGCGTCGAACGAGATCACGCCTCTCGTCACCGTGGCCTTCGTCCTGCTCATGTCCGGGTTCGGCTTCAAGCTCGCGCTGGCGCCGTTCCATCCGTGGGCGCCCGACGTCTATCAGGGCGCACCGTCGCCGGTGGCCGGCTGGCTGAGCGTCGCGCCGAAAGCGGCCACGCTCATCGCCCTGGTGCGCCTCTTCAACGCCATGGCTCCCGTGCTTCCCAAGGTCACCTGGATGAACATGGTGGCCGCGCTGGCCATCCTCTCCATGATCGTCGGCAACGCCGTGGCCATCGTGCAGCGCGACATCAAGCGCATGCTGGCCTACTCCGGCATCGCCCACGTCGGCTACATGATGATCGCCATGCTCACGGTGCGCGACGACTCCGTGGCCGCCGTCGCCGTCTACACCGTCACCTACGCCCTCATGAACATCGGCGCCTTCGGCGTGGTCTCGCTGCTGGTCAAGAACGAGAACGATCCGCACACGCTCGACGACATCGCCGGCCTCGGGTTCCGCCGCAAGTTCTTCGGCTTCGTCCTGGCCCTGTGCATGTTCTCGCTCTCCGGCCTGCCCCCCACCGCCGGGTTCATCTCCAAGTTCTACATCTTCAAGACGGCCATCGAATCGGGCCACACCACCGTGGCTCTCATCGGTATCCTCGCCTCCATCATCTCCGTCTACTACTACCTGCGCGTCGTCTATTACCTCTACATGAAAGAGCCGGCCGAGGAAGCCGCCGTGGCCACGTCGGCCGGCGTATTCGCCGTCGGCGCGCTCATGATCGTCATGGCCGGCATCCTCATCATCGGCATCTATCCCTCACCCCTGTTCCAGGCGGCCGGAAACGCCGCACGAATTTTGTTGCAGCAGTAATCCCTGCATGAGCAAGGCGCCCAACCACGACCGCGACGCCATCTCCGAGCTGACCACGGGCCGCCTGTCGGTCTATCTGCGCTGCCTCACGCTCCTGGAGTCGCAGGGCATCAAGACCGTCTCCTCGCACCACCTGGCCGAGCGTTTCCATCTCAACTCCGCGCAGATCCGCAAAGACCTGGCCTGCTTCGGCGAGTTCGGCACGCGTGGCGTCGGCTACGACGTCTCCCGCCTGCGGAGCCATCTCGTGGAGACCCTGGGCATCGACCGCACCCGCAACGTCGTCATCGTCGGCGCCGGCAACCTCGGCATGGCCCTGGCCGACTACGCCGGCTTCAGCAGCAACGGCTTCCACCTCGTGGCCATCCTCGACAACGACCTCACCAAGACCGGCCGCTCCTCCCGCTCCGGCGTCCCCATCCTCCCCTGGGACCGTGTCGAACAAGTCGTGCGCCGCAACCACGTCGACATCGGCATCATCGCCGTCCCCGCCGAAGAAGCGCAGGCCGTCCACGACATCCTCGCCGACGCCGGCATCCAGGCCATCCTCAACTTCGCCCCCATGCAGATCAAAACCCGCCCCGGCGTCAAAGTGCGCTCCGTCGACCTCCGCATCAACCTCGAATCACTCTCCTTCCACCTCAAAAACGCCGAAGACGGCGTGAGCATGGGGTAGGAGCAGGTTTCTAGTCGTCGACGCTCACTCGGCGTACGAGTCGCGGATCTCCGTAAGAGGACGAGCACCCTCCGGCTGCGAAAAAGCTCCTCCGCGATCGTCCGCAGGAACAGGCTTCTACTCCGCGCGGCGCGCTTTGGAGTGCGTGTGGCTTGCCACCGCTTTGGGTAGCGAGCCACGAGCCGCTCCGTTGCACGTTACCCAAAGCGGCGGCAAGCCGCCGCACTCCAAAAGCGCTGCGGCGCGGAGAAAGCCCACCGCTTTTGTATGCCACGGAGCGAGGCCGCCACCCTTCAAAGCAATCGCTTTTGATTTCTCCGTCCCCCTCTGCGTCTCTGCGTCTCTGTGGTGAAGCCTTTTGACTCGTTCGTGGCAGGGATTCGGCGCAAGGGTGAGGATGCCGCAGACGGAACGCCAGCGTCTCGCTGGCTGGCCCGGTGGCGTCTCGCCGCCGCCGGGTGTCGGTCGCGAGAGATGTCCCAAATCAATAAGTTCCGCGGCGGCAAGAGAGTGGCGGCGCGGGACGCCGCCACATCAGCCGGCGAGGACGCCAGCGTTCCGCTTCGCCACGTCGCGCTCGTTTGTTCGATCAACGCCTGTGGCATACAGGCGGCGAAAGTGTCACACGGTGATCCCTGACGTCTGCGTCAGCGAAACAGTCCAGGACCTCATCGGTGGGGACATCCGACCTCATCGAATGAGTCGGCGACCCCGGCGTTGCAGTCACCCGACCTCACCCGAGCAGTCGACGACCTCGGCGTAGCGGTCATGCGACCTCACCCGATGAGTCGGCGACCCCGGCGTTGCAGTCGTCGACCTCACGGGAGCAGTCGACGACCTCTCGCGTGAGGTCCACGGTCCCCATCGATGAGGACAGTCGACCCCACCGGAGCAGTCAGCGACCTCTCGCGAGCAGTCCACGACCCCTCCGATATGGACACTCGACCGCATCGAAATGGTCGACGACCCATCCCGAGGGGTTGAATGACCGCACCCTTGAGGACGCTGACCATAGGTGGTTGGGTCCACTGTCCTAATCGATTCATACGCCTGACCTCATCGCATGGGTCCACGACCATTTGGGTGCGGTCGAGTGTCCATATCGGAGGGGTCGTGGACTGCTCCCGTGGGGTCGCTGACTGCGCGCGGGAGGTCGTCGTCCCCGTTGGTGAGGTCGTTCGACCATTTGAGGGCGGTGCTGCGTCCCCATTGGAGGGGTCTGCGACCCCATCGATGAGGTCGACGACCATATCGATGCGGTCACGCGACCTCATCGGAGGGGTCGTCGACCATTTCGATGGAAACGAGTGACCATTTGCGGCTTAGAAAATCGGTCGCCGTTCACGAATTCGTCACAAAAGAAATGGTCGCCGGCCTTTTGAGACGCAGATCTGCGGCTACCGCACTCCAAACGCTGGAGCGCCGGCCTTTGGCCGGCGCTCCTCTGTGTTACCGGATCAGATTGCGCAGCTCGCGAATGTGCACGGCTTTCACCTTCGTCGCACCAACCGTGATCGCCGGGTCGGTGTAAGTCGGAGTGACGCCGATCGCGGTCATGAGCGGCGCCAGGGCGGTGCGGAGCTCGGAGATATGGATCGATTTGATGACGGTTCCCGCCGCCAGCGCGGGGTCGGTGAACGTGAATGCCGGGAGTCCGATGCTGGCGCGGGCGATGTTGACGGCGGTGCGCAGCTGGGTGATGTGCACGGCCTTGATGATCACCCCGCACATCGACAGCGGGTCGTCGGTGAAGACGACCATCGTGGCGGGGTCGATCGCGGAGAAGGCCGAGAGCGTGGCGTCGGCCTTGACCGTCCGGACTTTGTAGAAGTAGGTGGTCGACGGCGTGAGTCCGCCTTCGGAGAAGGTCGTGCCGGCGGTCGTGCCGCGGAGCGTCCAGTTGACGTTGTCGGTGCTGCGATGGATCTCGTAGTGATCCGCGGACAGCACGGGAGCCCAATTCAGGTTCGCGCTCGTCGTCCCGGAGGCGTTGGCCTGGAAGAACGGCGGCGGACCGAAGGGAGCGTTCTGCACCGTCACATTCGCCGATTTCGTATCGGAGCAGCCGGCGGTCGTGGTCACGGTGACCTGGAGCATCAGCGTTCCGGCCGCGCCGGCGGTGAAAGTAATGCTGGGCGTACCGGCGCCGTCGGTGATCGTGCCGCCGGTGATCGACCAGGAGAACGACGCGCCGGCGCAGGAAACGGCCACCGAGGCGGTGGAACTGGCGCCCGAGAACATCGGCGAAGCCACGGTGATCGCGGCATCCGGTTTCGGATTGACCAGGACGAACGTCGGCTCGGAGTCCGGGCTCGTGCAGCCGTTGGCCGTCACCCGGACGGTGTAGTAGCCACCGGTGGTGGCCACGTGGGTCTGGCCCGTCTCGCCGCCGAGCGCCAATCCGTCGCGATACCACTGATTGCCGGTGGCACTGCTCGAGGTCAGCACCGCGCTCCCACCCTCACAGAATTGCGTCAGACCAGCGGGCGAGATCGCCGGCGTCGCCGGAATCGGATTCACGGTCACGACCGTCGCGGCCGACGGCGCGCTCGGGCAACCGGCGGTGACGACGACCGTGTAGCTCCCACTCGCCGTGGCGTTGTACTGCTGTGCGGTGGCGCCCCCGATCGGGTTGCCGTCTTTGAACCACTGATTCCCGCTGGCGCCGCTCGACGTCAGCACCACGCTGCCGCCCGCACAGAACGTCGTCGGACCGCCGGGAGTGATCGTCGGCGTGGCCGGAGCCGGATTCACCGTGACGGCGGTCGATGCCGAAGGTGCACTGGAGCAACCGTTCGCCGTCACGACGACGTTGTAATTGCCACTGGCCGTAGCGACGTAGTTCTGACTCGTCTGGCCCGCGAGGAGCGTCACGCCGTTGTACCACTGGTTGCCGGTGGCACTGCTGGAGGTCAGCGTCACGCTGCCGCCCGCGCAGAACGTCGTCGGACCACCAGGCGTGACCGTCGGCGTGGCCGGGGTCGGGTTGACGGTCACGATCGTCGAGGCCGAATGCGCGCTCGAACAACCGCTGGCCGTGACGGCCACGTTGTAGTTGCCGGTGCTCGACGCGATGTAGATCTGGTTCGTCTCCCCCACCAGCAACGTCAACCCGTCGTACCACTGATTGCCGGTGGCACTGCTCGACGTCAGCGTCACGCTGCCACCCGTGCAGAACGTGGTCGCGCCACCGGGCGTGATCGTCGGCGTGGCCGGAGTCGGATTCACCGTCACCGCGGTCGAGGACGAAGGAGCGCTCGAACAACCGTTCGCCGTCACCACGACGTTGTAGTTGCCACTCGTGGTCGCGATGTACGCCTGATTCGTCTCACCCACTAGGAGCGTCACGCCGTCGTACCACTGGTTGCCGGTGGCGCTGCTGGAGGTGAGAGTCACACTGCCGCCCGAACAGAACGTCGTCGGCCCACCAGGTGTCACGGTCGGTGTGGCGGGGATCGGGTTCACCGTGACCGCAGTCGACGCCGACGGCGCGCTGGAGCAGCCGTTTGTCGTCACCACGACGTTGTAGTTCCCGCTCGCCGTGGCGATGTAGTTCTGGTTCGTTTCGCCGACGAGGAGCGTCAGACCGTTGAACCACTGATTGCCGGTCGCGCTGCTGGACGTCAGCGTCACGCTGCCACCCGCGCAGAACGTCGTCGGGCCACTCGGCGTCACGGTCGGAGTGGCGGGGATCGGATTGACCGTGACCGCAGTCGACGCCGACGGCGCGCTCGAACAACCGTTCGTCGTGACCACGACGTTGTAGTTGCCGCTCGCCGTGGCGACGTAGTTCTGGTTCGTTTCACCCGCGAGGAGCGTCACGCCGTCGTACCACTGATTGCCGGTGGCGCTGCTGGAGGTCAGCGTCACGCTGCCGCCCGCGCAGAACGTGGTCGGGCCACCCGGCGTCACGGTCGGCGTGGCAGGGATCGGGTTGACCGTGACTGCAGTCGACGCCGACGGCGCGCTCGAGCAGCCGTTCGTCGTGACCACGACGTTGTAGTTGCCACTCGTAGTCGCGACGTAGTTCTGGTTCGTTTCGCCCACGAGGAGCGTCACGCCGTTGTACCACTGGTTGCCAGTCGCGCTGCTCGACGTGAGCGTCACGCTGCCACCGGTGCAGAACGTGGTCGGGCCGCCCGGAGTGATCGTCGGCGTGGCCGGCGTCGGGTTCACCGTAACCGCGGCCGAGGACGACGGCGCGCTGGAGCAGCCGTTCGTCGTGACCACGACGTTGTAGTTCCCGCTCGTCGTAGCGACGTAGTTCTGATTCGTCTCGCCAACGAGGAGCGTCACGCCGTCGTACCACTGGTTGCCGGTGGCGCTACTCGACGTCAGCGTCACGCTGCCGCCCGCGCAGAACGTCGTCGGGCCACTCGGCGTCACGGTCGGCGTTGCAGGAATCGGGTTCACCGTGACCGCTGTCGACGCCGACGGCGCGCTGGAGCAACCGTTCGTCGTGACCACGACGTTGTAGTTCCCGCTCGCCGTGGCGATGTAGTTCTGGTTCGTTTCGCCGACGAGGAGCGTCAGACCGTTGTACCACTGGTTGCCAGTCGCGCTACTCGACGTGAGCGTCACACTGCCGCCCGCGCAGAACGTGGTCGGACCACCAGGCGTGACGGTCGGAGTGGCGGGGATCGGGTTGACCGTGACCGCGGTCGACGCCGACGGCGCGCTCGAACAACCGTTTGCCGTCACCACGACGTTGTAGTTGCCACTCGTGGTCGCGATGTACGTCTGATTCGTTTCGCCGGCGAGAAGCGTCACGCCGTCGTACCACTGATTGCCGGTGGCGCTGCTGGAGGTCAGCGTCACGCTGCCGCCCGCGCAGAACGTTGTCGGCCCACCCGGCGTCACGGTCGGTGTGGCGGGGATCGGGTTGACCGTAACCGCTGTCGACGCCGACGGCGCGCTGGAGCAGCCGTTCGTCGTGACCACAACGTTGTAGTTGCCGCTCGCCGTGGCGATGTAGTTCTGGTTCGTTTCGCCCACGAGGAGCGTCAGACCGTTGTACCACTGGTTGCCGGTGGCGCTGCTCGACGTGAGTGTCACGCTGCCGCCGGCGCAGAACGTGGTCGGGCCGCCGGGGGTGATCGTCGGCGTGGCTGGAGTCGGGTTCACCGTAACGGAGGTCGAGGACGACGGGGCGCTCGAACAACCGTTCGTCGTGACCACGACGTTGTAGTTGCCACTCGTCGTGGCGATGTACGTCTGATTCGTTTCACCCGCGAGGAGTGTCACGCCGTCGTACCACTGGTTACCGCTGGCCCTGCTCGACGTCAGCGTCACGCTGCCGCCCGAACAGAACGTCGTCGGACCACTCGGCGTCACGGTCGGTGTAGCAGGGATCGGGTTGACCGTGACCGCGGTCGACGCCGACGGCGCGCTGGGGCAGCCGTTCGTCGTCACCACGACGTTGTAGTTCCCGCTCGTCGTAGCGACGTAGTTCTGGTTCGTTTCGCCGACGAGGAGCGTCGGACCGTTGAACCACTGATTGCCGGTCACGCTGCTCGACGTGAGCGTCACGCTGCCGCCCGCGCAGAACGTGGTCGGTCCACCGGGAGTGATCGTCGGAGTGGCCGGAGTCGGATTCACTGTGACTGCGGTGGAGGACGACGGCGCGCTCGAACAACCGTTCGTCGTCACTACGACGTTGTAGTTGCCACTCGTGGTCGCAACGTACGTCTGATTCGTCTCGCCGACGAGGAGCGTCACTCCGTCGTACCACTGGTTGCCGCTGGCACTGCTCGACGTCAACGTCACGCTGCCGCCCGCGCAGAACGTCGTCGGACCACTCGGCGTCACGGTCGGTGTGGCGGGGATTGGGTTGACCGTGACCGCGGTCGATGCCGACGGCGCGCTGGGGCAGCCGTTCGTCGTGACCACGACGTTGTAGTTGCCACTCGTCGTAGCGATGTAGTTCTGGTTCGTTTCGCCGACGAGGAGCGTCAGACCGTTGAACCACTGATTGCCGGTGGCGCTGCTGGACGTGAGCGTCACGCTGCCGCCAGCGCAGAACGTGGTCGGACCGCTCGGTGTGATCGTCGGCGTGGCCGGAGTCGGATTCACCGTGACCGCGGTCGAGGAAGAAGGCGCGCTCGAGCAACCGTTCGTCGTGACCACGACGTTGTAGTTGCCGCTCGTGGTAGCGATGTATGCCTGATTCGTTTCACCGACGAGGAGCGTCACGCCGTCGTACCACTGGTTGCCAGTGGCACTGCTCGACGTCAGCGTCACGCTGCCGCCCGAACAGAACGTGGTCGGACCACTCGGCGTCACCGTCGGTGTCGCGGGGATCGGGTTGACCGTTACCGCTGTCGACGCCGACGGCGCGCTGGAGCAGCCGTTCGTCGTGACCACGACGTTGTAGTTGCCACTCGTCGTGGCGATGTAGTTCTGGTTCGTTTCCCCTACCAGGAGCGTCACGCCGTTGAACCACTGGTTGCCGGTGGCGCTACTCGACGTCAGCGTCACGCTGCCGCCCGCGCAGAACGTGGTCGGGCCGCTGGGCGTGATTGTCGGCGTGGCCGGAGTCGGGTTCACCGTAACCGCGGTCGAGGACGACGGCGCGCTCGAACAACCGTTCGCCGTCACCACGACGTTGTAATTGCCACTCGTAGTCGCGACGTACGTCTGATTCGTCTCCCCCGCGAGGAGCGTCACGCCGTCGTACCACTGATTGCCGCTGGCACTGCTCGACGTCAGCGTCACGCTGCCGCCCGAGCAGAACGTCGTCGGACCACTCGGCGTCACGGTCGGTGTTGCGGGAATCGGGTTGACCGTGACCGCTGTCGACGCCGACGGCGCGCTGGCGCAACCGTTCGTCGTCACAACGACGTTGTAGTTGCCACTCGTCGTGGCGATGTAGTTCTGGTTCGTTTCGCCGACGAGGAGCGTCACGCCGTTGAACCACTGATTGCCGGTGGCGCTGCTCGACGTGAGCGTCACGCTGCCGCCCGAACAGAACGTGGTCGGGCCGCTAGGAGTGATCGTCGGCGTAGCCGGAGTCGGATTCACTGTGACTGCCGTGGAAGACGACGGCGCGCTGGAACAACCGTTCGCCGTCACCACGACGTTGTAGTTGCCACTCGTCGTAGCGATGTACGTCTGATTCGTCTCACCCACGAGGAGCGTCACGCCGTCGTACCACTGATTGCCGGTGGCACTGCTCGAGGTCAGCGTCACGCTGCCGCCCGAGCAGAACGTCGTCGGACCACTCGGCGTCACGGTCGGTGTAGCAGGGATCGGGTTGACCGTGACCGCGGTCGACGCTGACGGCGCGCTGGAGCAACCGTTCGTCGTGACCACGACGTTGTAGTTCCCGCTCGTCGTAGCGACGTAGTTCTGGTTCGTTTCGCCTACCAGGAGCGTCACGCCGTTGAACCATTGGTTGCCAGTCGCGCTGCTGGACGTCAGCGTCACGCTGCCGCCGGTGCAGAACGTGGTCGGGCCGCTGGGAGTGATCGTCGGTGTCGCCGGAGTCGGATTCACCGTCACGCTCGTCGACGTGGACGGCGCACTCGGGCAACCGTTCACGGTCACCACGACGTTGTAGTTGCCGGTGCTCGTGGCGATGTAGTTCTGGTTCGTCTCCCCAGAGAGGAGCGTCAAGCCGTTGTACCACTGGTTCCCGGACGCGCTGCTCGACGTGAGCGTCACGCTGCCGCCCGAGCAGAACGTGGTCGGACCGCCAGGCGTCACGGTCGGTGTGGCCGGAGTGGGATTGACCGTCACGGCCGTCGATGTGGACGGCGCGCTGGAGCAACCGTTCGTCGTGACGATGACGTTGTAGTTGCCACTGGTCGTGGCGACGTAGTTCTGATTCGTCTGGCCTATCAGGAGCGTCAGTCCGTCGTACCACTGATTGCCGGATGCGCTGCTCGACGTCAGCGTCACGCTGCCGCCGGTGCAGAACGTGGTCGGCCCGCTGGGAGTGATCGTCGGCGTCGCCGGAATCGGGTTCACCGTGACCGAGGTCGAGGACGACGGCGCGCTCGCGCAACCGCTCACCGTCACCACGACGTTGTAGTTGCCTGTGCTCGTGGCGACGTAGTTCTGGTTCGTCTGCCCGGCCAGGAGTGTCACGCCGTTGTACCACTGGTTGCCGGACGCGCTGCTCGACGTGAGCGTCACGCTGCCGCCGGCACAGAATGTGGTCGGACCGCCGGGCGTGACGGTAGGCGTCGGAACGACGACGATCGGAACGTTGGCGGAGTTCACGGCCGTGCAGCCGGCGGCGGTGGTGACGGTCAGCCCGAGCGTGACATTGCCGGACGATCCGGCCGTGTACGTCACGGTCTGTGAAGCCGCACCGCCGGTGATCGAGCCGTTGCTGATGGTCCAGGCGTAGCTGGTCATGCCGGCCGGTCCGGAGGCGGTGTTGCCGGTGGAGAGCGTACAAACCGACGCGGGCGTGGGTGTGATCGTGGGAACGGAGCTCGTGCAGTCGGCGTACGCGTCGCAGACGGTGACGTCGCTCAGCGTCGGCGTGACCGTGTTGTCGGTGGTCGAGAGGTACGCTTTGTACTTGAGATAGCGCTTGCCGTTGAATTGGGAGAGCGAGCTACCGCTGACGGTATAGAACGTGCCCGCCGTTCCGTCGGGACCGACGAAGTTGAACGGTCCGGCCACGTTGTTGCTGGCGGCGGCCTGGAAGCGAACGGTCGTATTGGCCGGTACCGTCGCCGTCCACGACAGCGTGGTCCAGTTCGGGGCCGAGCCGACGACCGGCGCGCTGTCCTTGACGGTGGAGACGAGGTTGCCCGACGTCTGGAACGTCGTGCTCTTCATGTAGGCGGCGAAGATCAGATCGCTGTTGCTGTTCGAGCCGGTGGGATTGGAGCAGGCCGAAGTCGTGCAGACCAGCCGCCGGCCGCCGGTCATGACGTCGCCGCTCGACGAGAGCCAAGCCTGCGTTCCGGCGGTGCGGGCGCTCACCAGCCGCACCACCAGTCCGTACTGCGTGCCGGAAGTGAGCGCCGGCGGCGACGCGAACACGGCGGTCTTGGTCCCGCTGCTCGAGAATCCGGCCACGGTGGTCGTGGCCAGCAGGCCGCCCGCGGTCATGACCGGCAATCCGCCCGAGGTGGTGCGGATCTCGACGGTGAGATTTGGATTCGCGCCCGAGCAGCTCGCGCAGAACATGCTCATGTCGACCTTGGTCAGGGTGGCGGTCACATTGGGCGTGAAGGTCTGGGCGATCGGAGCGGTGTTCGAGAAGCCGTAGCCGGAGCCGAAGCCGTTGTCGTCGGCGTGCCTGTCCACCCCCTCGGGCACGGTCAACGCCAGCTTCAGATCGCCGGGGCTGGACGTGGAGTCGAGCGTGGTCAGCGTGCCGCTCTCGAACTGCGCGCGCGTGGTGTCGGTGAAGCAGCTTCCCGTCGTCGACGCGCTCAAGGCGAAGTTCTGGATCGTGGTCTGGCCGTCGAGCACCGGCACGTTGTTCGCGGTGGCCACGTCGTAGCCGGCGGCCGTGGCGGTCACGGTATAGGTGCCGGTGGGAATGGGACCGATCGAGTAATTGCCGGCGCCATCCGTGGTCGTCGAATACGGCGAGGCGCTGATGGCTGCACCGGAGACGGGGAAGCCGCTGGCGGTGACGGTGCCCTGCAGCGTGCCGACGGTCGCGCCGCAGGCCGGGAAGACGATCGATGCCGAGACGGCCGAGGTCGTCGACATCGGCGTCAGCGTCGTGCCGGGGCAGTTGTTCTTGGCGACGACGAAGTAGTAGTAGGTGACGGTCGGCAGGCCGCTCAGGTCGTTGTAGCTGGTGACGGCGAGGTTGGAGGCCAGGAGAGTCGCGCCGGCGAATACGGGCGTGGTGTTGCGGTAGACGGAGTACGTGCCCGAAGTGGCGTTCGTCCCCCACCCTCCCGGCGCGGACCATGAGACGGTCACGCGCGGCGCGGCACAGTTCGCGGTCACCGTGGGAGTGGCCACCGACGTCGGCGCGGAACAGTTGACGATCGTCGAGGACGCCGCGTCCTCGCGGCGTGTGGGCGAGACCGTGTCGGCCGACGGAAAGAAGTTGCGCGAATCCATCCAGAACGGATGGACCTGCCGGTTGTAGGCGGCGATGCCGGCGTAGTCGCCGTACTGATTGCCGTTGCGCGATGCATTGTCGGTGGTGTTCTCGTCGGAGTAGTTGACGGCATTGCGCCACACCACGCCGCCGTTGTCGGTGACGAGGAGATTCGGCTCGAACGAAATGCCGCCGTTCGAGGAGCGGGCGTAGAAGACCTGCGTCTTTCGGTTGGCGGCATCGATCCGCGAGTCGTACCAGGAGACGTTGACCGTGCCGTCGCTCTGATCGACGGCCAGCCACGGGAAGATCTGCGTTGCCGTGCCGGCGTCGTCATTCACCTTGACCTTCGGCGACCACGACAGGCCGCCGTCCGACGACATGACCATGTAGATGTCGATGTTCGTGCCGGTGCTGGTGCCGGTCGGGAAGTCGTTGTAGACGATGTAGAGATTGCCGAAGTACGGAGAGGCAGGATTCGAGTCCATGCCGATCGAGCCGAAGGCGTTGACGCCACGGCTTTCCTGCGCCGGCGGTTTGTTGTTCGTGCCGAACGAGAGCAGGGCCGTACTGGCGGCCGTCACCGGCGTGGTCCAGGTGTTGCCGCCGTCGACCGACTTGGAGAAGACGATCAGTTCCGGATCGGCCAGGCGGTTCCAGATCGCGTACACCGTGCCGTCGTTGCCGACCACGATGTTGCCGCCGATGGCGTTCGTCGAAACCGGAAGAATGACCGTGGTCCAGGACGTGCCGTTGTCGGAGTAGGCCACCCGCTCGACGTTGAGGTCGTCCCAGATCACATAGACGCGTCCGGGATGCGATTTCGTCGAGGCCGGCCCGGGCGAGTTGTCGACGGCGATCATCTCCTTGTCGTCGCCGTGCGTGGGGTCGCCGCTATGGTTGACGACAGTGCCCCACGGCACCCAGGTCTGGCCCACGTCCGTGGAGCGCGCCACGACGATGGAGTAGCCGCAGCTGGTCTGCGCGCTGTTGCAGTTGAGGAGCATGTAGGCCACGAATGCGTGGCCCTGCGAGTTCCAGGCGAGGGCCGGATCGCTGCCGAACCAGAACGCCGCGCCGCTGACGCTGCCGCTGATGTCGCTGGGCCAGGGAGCGCAGCGATAGTTCCAGGTGGCGCCGCCGTCGGTCGAGCCGTACAGCGCCTGCGTGCCGTTCGTCGCGCCGCCGCCGGGGCGCAGGCAGTTCGGGTCGGCGAAAAAATGGTTGGCACCGGCCACCAGCTGCTGATGGTTGTTGGGATTCACGGCGATCTGCATCTCGCCCTGGTAGTTCTCCACGCCGCCGGCCACGAGAACGTTGGCGCCGATGGAGGCCGCCTCTCCGCGGGCCATCAGCTCGCGAAGGAACCTGGCCTGGGGGGAATCGTCCGCGGCCGGCCGGAGACCGAACGTTTCCGTACCGGGGGGAACCTTGGCCGTGTTGCCGATTCCCTGCGCGCGGCGCAGAGCCTTCCACAGCTTGCTCTGGCACTCGATGGCCGGAGACATCTCCACCATCGAACGCCTCTCCGTGCGCCAGCGCTCGAACGCTTCTTCCGGATCTTCGGTCGCGTTCTGCACGATCGAAACGATCTCCTGCGCCAGCGCCACTCCGCGGCATTCCGGGATATTGGAGGGATTGGCCGCGTCGGCCAGCACCAGCGATCCCGCCAGGTTCGGATAGACGGACGGATCGGAAAGCGTGGACTGCGCGCGCGCAGATCCGATCGCACTGACCAGACAGAGGGTCGCGACGACGATACGTTTCATAGTTCCTCAGAAGCTGCGACAGCGGCTGCAGGGCGGCGCGGAACTGCTGGAAATTTAACGACCGGGGATCTCACGCATCATAGGCGTTCTCACGCTTCCTGAGAATGCGGCGATTTCCTGTTTCGGGGAATTACTGACAGGCGTGTAGGTAAAGTACCGACTGAGCGCTGCCGCCCCGTTGCCGGGGTTCAGCGTCGGCGAGCAGGTGTTTGCGCAACTGGCGCAGGAGTAGGAGAACGCCGGGCCCAACTCACCCGTCCTGGTACATCGTCACTTCGGAAAGATCGCGCCATCCACCCGGATCTCGAGCGGTTCTATGCGAAGCGCATGAACGCGAAGACGACGGAGCTGAGGTCGAGCCACGTCCCGTTTCTCTCGCATCCGAAGGAAGTCGCGAAATCATCGAAACAGCGGCCGGCGGACGATGACCGTTACACGGCTTACTTCAATTTTCTGCTGGCGGCTGCATACACGTTCATGTTCTCCCACTGACTGATGCGGTAGCTCCATTCGTAATTGAGGCGGACCAGGAGGCGAATGAGCTCCTCGCTTGGGAAATCCAGCGGGACGACGCCGATTCCGCTGCGGTGACTGCGCGAGGTCAGGGCCTTGCCGTGGTGGTCCTCCCCGGAGAGCATGGCGGTGAGGATCGTCTCGAGAGCTTCATTCATGGCCTTGGCGTGGTCGATGGGATTCGCGCCCATGCTCGCACCGATGCTGCCGAAGTTGATGAACTGAGGGTGATGATGGCTCGGATCGTCGTTCATCGCACTGGCGTAGGCGTGATCCTGCGTTTTCACCCACGCTTTGAACTTGTCGAGGACATCCGTGCCGGAATAGCGATCCTGGACGTATACCGAGGCGCCGTCCGGGCTCCACGCAGCTCCGTCAGTGTTGTCGAAGTCAGCGTTCATCCCCGTCAAATTGAGTCCGAATGGACTTGAATAATCGATGGCTGGATCGCTTCCTTCTCGCGGAAAACGGCGCCAGAGCACGAGTTTTCCACGGATGTCGCCCACGGTCGCATTTGCGAGACTCCCGCAATACCAGCGCTGTTCCCACGGCCGATCGTCGGTTGCGGCGACTTCTTCGGCGATCTTGCGGAACCAATCCTCGATCGTCATGCCACCGAATTTCTCATCCCCTTCGGACTTGAGGCTGATGATGATTCCCTCGCGGGGATGGGCCTGCAGGAATTTCACGCAGCTTTCGATCACGGTCTTGTAATAGAGCTGATTGGTCGTATTCGGCGGCTCGTGATAGTCCGTGATCAAGTCGAGGCCGTGGTACATGCCGAGGCCGCGGCCGCCATGGAGAATCTTGACGCGCAGATCGAGGAAACGAATCCCGTGGCTCAACTGATTCTCGATTCCCATGTTCTGCGTCGTGGACATTCCCGAGCCGGCGTAATGGTGGACCGCCGCCGAGTCATGAGTTCCGGGGATGGTCAGATCGCAGAGAGGGAGCTCGTTGGGCAGGTTACTCATCCACTCATTCACTTCACTGAATTGCAGCCCTGGTTCAGACTGGGTCCAAGTCATTGCGGGAATCTCCTTTTGGCGGCCATCCTACAGTCGAGCTCGCCGGAAACGAACCCAACCGGCCAGACTTGCTCCCGCAACTGGTCGAGATTTACCGCGTTCAGCTCCGCGAGCTGGGCGGAGCGGCAACTTGCCGGCATCCTCACGGATAGTTCGAGTTCGAACACCCCGGATCCACCGTGTTGCTCGGGAAGGGGAGGGCGACGCCGAAGTCGGAACTTGCGTGGGTCGTCGGCCAGGTGGCGTCCGCGGGGACGGTTCGGGCGATTTTGAAGTTGATGAGGAAGTCGTAATCCTGGTCTCCGCTTCCGCCGGCGAGGGCGCCTGGGCCGACGTTCTCGATTTGCACGTCGGAGTGATCCAGCAAGTTGATCTCGATTGGGGGTTTGCCGCTGAATGATTCGAGCAGGAGCTTGGGATTGCCGTTCGTGGCGACGTTGAGGATGGCCACGGACGCGCCGCGTTCGTCGACTCCGCCGGAGAAACGGCCGGAGGCGTCGAAGTACGCGGCGACGGAGTGGCGGTCGCGAACGACGTCGAGCGACAGGGAAAGGGGCTCCTTGGTGCAGTTCGTGAGGCGCCAGTTGCACTCGAAGTATGAATCCTCATACGCGACAGCGGACGCGCCGGCGTTGGGCACGGTGATGCGCACGCCGTCCAGATCCAGCTTCTCCGGCTTCCCAGTGACGGGATTGGTGTAGCGCAGCGCCGCCTCGTGCGGGCTGATTTTATGTTTGTGGATCGGTTCCAGTTTTCTGGCGTCGATCAGAACGACGCGATGCTCCGCCTGTTGTGACGTGTTCTCTCTCAGGTGCGTACAGACTCCGACGAAAAAGACTCTGAGTTTCCCCATGACTCCTCCTTCTCTTTCTCTCTCTTCAGGACGGTCCGGATGGAATGTGACGGGTGAGTACCGCCACGGACTGCCAGGCGATCGGCCGGCGGGAGGCGAGGGCTTCGATCTGTGCGCTGCGCACGGCGTTGTCCGCGCTCGCGCCGGCGGCCAGCTCGCGATGCACGGCGCCGAAAAGCTCGTAGGCGTCGTTGTCGGAGATCACGTCGAGCGTGCCGATGACGTCGCCCGCGCCCGCGGCCAGAAACGCGTCGCCGAGGCTGAGGGCGAAGGCTTGCGAGGACCCGGGACGGCGCAGCGACTCGCACGCCGCGAGCACAATGGTCGACGTCGGCACGAAGCGCGACGTGGCGATGCTGCGCCAGGACGTCCAGTCGCCCTCGCCGAAGCGCAGGCCCGCGTCGTCGATGCCCGCGCGCCGCTGGGTGTGCCCGGCGATGTGTACGACGTCCGCCGCCGTGGCCGCGAGCGCGGCAAGACTCGCGGGCTCCGCACCTGCCGCGATGGCGCGTGGATAGAGCGCGCGCACTGCATCCAGCTCGCGCGCGGCCTGCGGTAGCGCGGTCGAGCCGGCCGCTTCGCCGGCCGGCAGCGCGACGGCGACCACGGAGCTCGGCCGCGCGGGATTCCTTCGCTGCAGCGAGCTCGCACTCATGGCGGTCGACACCGCCACGCGCTCGACGAGATGTGTGCGTGATGCCGAGTCGTACAGCGCGCCGAACGGCAGGCCTTCGAGCGCGGGATCGTTCACGATGATCAGATGACGCGCGCCTGCCATTGCCGCCGCGGATGGCCGCAGCAGCACGTCGTAGAGGCGCGACCGGGCATCCTCGTCGTGGCGTTGGGCGAGCTGCGCGAGCGCGCCGCGAGCGAAGCGCGTGCGATGGGCGACCAGCTCTCGCTCGGTGACGCAGAACGTGATCACTTCGTCCTCGAGCGCCGCGATCTCGAGCACTGCCGCGCTGCTGCCGGCCAGGCGTCGGCGGATCTCGTCCGCCGTGGCCGGCTGGTCGCCGACATGGGCGCGCGAACGCTCGGCATACGCGAACGCCGCCGCGGGATCGCCGCGCGTCAGCGCGAGCGTCATCGCCTCGCGGAAGAGCGCGCGGCCCGCGTCGAAGATGCCGGTGCCGACGACGGCTCCGGCGTACTGAATGCGATGGCGCTCGAGCTGCGCGATGCCGCTCTCCGCGTCCGCGGCGGCGCCGGCCGTGTCGCCCGTGCGCGCTCGGGCGCGGGAACGCAGCAGGTAGCACTCCGGGAGGAACAGCGGCTTCTCGACGTTGGCGTAGCCATCGATGGCGCGTGTGAGCGCGTCGATCGCGGCGCCCGGGTTTTCGCCGAGCAGCACCGCGCCGCGGCCGAAGGCGACGTCGATCTCCGCGCGCGTCCTCAGGGCGCCATCCCCGATGCGTTGTGCCACGCGTGCTGCTTCATCCGCATGCGCGCCGGCAATCGCGCGGTCGCCGAGCATGCTGGCCAGCGCGGCTTCGCGCACGAGCGCATTCGTCAGGAGGAGGTCGTTGCCCATGGCGCGGTCGGCTGCTTCCTCGATGGCCAGGAGCGCGCGTGCGGACTCGAAGCGGCCGGCGCGCAACTCCCTGCGGGCCGCGCCGCCGACGCTTACCGGCAGCCGATCCGCGCGTCCCTCGGCGCTGAGGAGGCGGAACGATTCGATGCGCGCGGTCCATCCTTCCTCGGGACGGGAGAGGCACACGAATGCGTCGCCGGCGAGCGTTTGCAGGAATCCGAGATTGCTGCGCTCGCCGAGCTTGCGGAACGCGGCTGCGGCCTGTTGCACGAGCGGCAGCGCGCCTGGCCAATCGTCCTGCTGCATGCGGCAGAGCGCGAGTTGCCATCGCACTTGCGCGCCGAGGGCGGTTGCGTTGCGGTGCGCGTCGACCTCGGCCAGGAGCGACGTCAACTCATCTTCGGCGCCGCTGACGTCGTTGCGGTCATAGCGCGCGCTGGCGGCGAAGTAACGCGTCACGAGCGTCATCGGACTGCCGGCCTTTTCGAAGAGCGCTGCCGCGCGACGCAACTCCGGCTCTGCTGCCGACGGTTGCTGCCGGCTGTACGTGATGCGTCCGCTGCGATAGAGCGCGTGCGCTTCGGCGAGTGTTTGTGGCTCCTTCGTTGTGCCGATCGTGTTCACGGCATCGCGCAGCAGAGACTCACCGTTGATGTGCGCGAGCGCGTTGCCGATCGCGCCGGCGATCGCGACGAGGCGCGTGGCTTCTGCATCGTCGCCGCGCAGCCGGGCCTCGCCCCAGCGCCCGAGGTACTCGGCCTCGGCGTAGGTGCGCGCCTGCTGGCGGTAGTTGGAGACGAGTCGTTCCACCTGCACCGTATCGCGCGTTTCCGCGGCGCGCTCCAGCAGAGGGAGATCGCGGCGGAACAGCGAATCGCCGGTCGTGGCCGGCAGTTGCGAGAGACGTTGCCGCGCCTCGGTTGCCCACGGCGACGATGCATCGACCTCGAGGTAACGTTGCCAGGCCTCGCGCGCTGCCTGCGAGAGCCCCAGGCGTTCGAGGATCAGCGCGCGATTGAAGAGCGCCTCGGGCAGGCCAGCGTCGATGCGCACGGCGCGATCCGCCGAGGCTAATGCTTCGGGAATCATCGACGGCCGCCCCAGCCCGATGGCCGCTGCGAATTGCGCGGCCGCCAGATCGCTCCAGATCCGCGCGTCATCCGGCGCGCGCACTGCGGCGTCGCGCAGGCGCGTCACGGCATCGAGCGGCTTGTCGACGAGCGCCAGCGCGATTCCGGCGTCGTGCTGCGCGTCCGCGGAAGGCTCGTTGTCCGCGCGCCGCATGAGCGCACCGGCCGCGCCGACGAGCTCCATCGTCGCGGCGTCACTGGTGCTGGCATCGGACCGGATGGGCCCGCGCCATGGCGCGTACGCGAAGCCGCCGGAGAGCCGCGGCTCCAGCACGCGCGCGGAGCGAGGCGCCATGGTCACGAGATCCTCTACGGAGGGCGCGCCGGAACGGAACACGAAGGGAATGGCGAGAAACGCCAGCAGCACCGCGGCGGCAACCGCGAGCCACGGCCAGCGCGTGGTCTTCGGCTCGTCGATCTCCGCGCCGGTCGCGCTCACGATCTCCGCGCTGGCCGCGCTCACGATGTGCGCGCAACGCGGACACGTGTCGAGATGCGCGACCACGGCGGCGATCTCGTGGCGCTTCAGCTTTCCTTCGGCGAACGCCGCGAGCGTCTCGTCACCCGGGCAGTTCGTCGTTGTCTGCGGCATGGTCGGCTCGCTCACGTCGGCTCCAGTGGCATTGGCGGGTGTTCCGCATCAATAGACTGACGTGTTGACGCTGTTTCCATGAGTCCGAAGTCCATTTCTTCTGCTGCCGCGTGCTCGAGGATTTCCATGACGTCGCCCGCTCCGATTCCCGTGGCCAGCAGTGCCGCGCGCATCTTCGCGAGCAGTGACTCGATGCGCCGATAGAGCGGCCGCTGGGGCAGGCGCAGCATCCGGGAGATCTCCACGATCGGCATTTCCCGCGCGAAGCGGAAGCGGAAGATCACCCGATCCTCGGCGGTGAACGACGCCAGCGTCGTACGAATCACCGCGGAGGCGCGCTCCAGGGTCTGCCGCGCTTCCGCGGCCATGGTCTCGGCGTCGGAGCTCTGCTTCGCGGCCAGTGCTGCCGGTGGTGCGCTGTCGAGATCGAGCGCGACGGAACGCACGCGCCGCGCCGGCAGCCGGAGCAGGAGCGCTTCCGCCGACTGGCGCGTCATCGACGGATCGATGGCGTGCACGAGCGGCAGCGCCTCCTCGATCGTGCGCCGGTCGCGGCACACCAGCGACTCGAGCAGCACCGCCGCGGGACCGAGCCGCACCGCCTCCGCCGAGGCGTGGAACCGCCCGCGTGTGCGCGTGCGTTCATCGAGCAGGAGCCGCTCGATGACGATCGCCAGATACGTCTTCATCGACGAGCGACCCTCGTATTTGCGCAGGATCTCGCAGTCGTTCTCCATCAGTGCCAGCTTCACGGAGGAGACGAAATCCTCGACGTCCGCGGGGTTGTAAATGCCCGCGCGCCGGCACGCACGCAAAGCGATCCCCTCGATCACCGCAAGGTTCTCTTGCAGCAGCTCTCTCGGATCCATCGACGTGTCTCTCCGCGGATTCAGTTTGGCATGACGTACGCCCATCCCGAACAAATTCTTGCGCGCTCGTTGGAAAAACCTCGCGGACGTCAGTCCAAGGGAGCTGTCCGGGAAATCAACGCGAACCGAAAAGGAGAAAGAGTCATGAGCGCAGACATTCAGGTAGTTCCGATCGAAAAGACCTCTACAGCCGGAAACCCGAACGCGGGCACTCCATTCAGTTTTCCCAGCTCACACGGACCGGTGAAGTGGATCCAGGCGTGCTGGAACGGAGAAGTGATCAAAGGCCTGGCGATCAAGTTTCACGGAGACGACCCTCAAAGGATGTACACCGTCGGAGACTGGAACAACACCCACAAGGGTTACCACACCTCGTTCGTCGATCTCCGGGCCGACGACCTTCTGAGCACCCTCAAGATCTTCACGTCGCTTTTCGGACACGTGAGCGTGCGCGGAATGCACATGGAGACGCGGCTAACGCATTGGAGTCCCGGCAACGTCACCGATACCTCGATCCTCGACGTCAAGGACCGCGCCTGGATGGGCATCTTCGGCACGGTGAATCCCGACAAGTTCATCAACTCCCTCGGCTTCTGGGTCACGGCCAAGAAATAGGACGAATCGGGGAAGACATCGAAGCGCGCATGAGCGCTTCGATGTCGCTCCCTCGAGATCCCCAGCCTCTCCAATGCCGGTCCGCCGGCGTTGCGCGGCGTCGAGAGCAGGTAAAGGCTGCGTCATTTCCTGGCCGCACCGGGCGCGCGGCCCAGTGTCGTCCAGCTTGTACGGATACCCGTCATGGATGTCGGACGCGTTCCGCCGCGGCCACGGCATTCACGTGACCATGTCCCCGATCGCTGGTCCATGCAGCACCAACCGGCATCGCGGTTGCCGCCAGCGCCGCGCGGATGGTTGCAATCGGGAGCATCGCCGGAAGCGCCGCCTGAAACATCAGCGCCACAATCCCGGCGATGTGCGGCGCGGCCTGGCTCGTTCCTGACAGCACGATGGTTCCGGACGCGCGCGCCCTGGCCGCCGTAATGGCAACGCCCGGCGCCACGATGTCGGGCTTTTGCCCGCCGGCCCGTGTCGGACCGCGTGCGGAGAACGATGCCGCCGGCAGGCCGGCTTGGTCCGGATCCGCTGCCGCGACGACGATCGGCGTCGGTCCGCAGCCGAGGGTTCCCAGAGTGGCGGTGATGTCACGGTCCGCTTCGACGAATACCGACTGCCGGAACCGTCCGAAGTCATCGCGCTCGATCCAGGCATGGAACGGAACCGTGCCGGTGGAAGTGAGTTGAATGCTCCAGGTCCCTTTGGGCGCGGTTCGGCGGAGAAAGGCATTGATCTGATGATCGCCGTTCGAGGGATCGGCCCGAACGCTCACCACGCGCACGGCAACCTTGTTCTTGATCCGCAGCTCGCTCGTGGCCCCCGGTGGGACCGGTCCGATGCTCTCGCCTGTCGGCGCGGTGATGGTGACGGCAAGGTCGGACGCACCGCTGTACCAGATCTCGAGCTCATTGTCGGAGGTATCGGCGCTGTGAATGCGCCAGCCGAGGGTGCGCGGCGCGCTCGCCGTGACGGTGCCGCTGGCGTGCGCGCCGGCATCGCCCATGTTGCCGGCGGCGATGACGATGGCCCGCCCCGGCTCCGTCAGCAAGTGCTCGAATCCCCGCTCGACGAGCGTCGTGCCATCGTGCGGGCCACCGTTCATGGCGATGCTGAGGTTCACGACCGCGGGCCGCCCGAGACTGCGCGCACGAAGGAAGATGTATTCGACGGCCTCCAGGAGACGGCGCGAGTTCCCGAGGCTTTCCTCCTCGCTCGTGTCGGAGGTGCCCAGCTGCACGAAGATGAGGTCGGCCGCTGGGGCAACGCCGGGCGTTGCCGTGCCGCGCCCATTGCCGGCGGCGATGTCCATGACGTGCGTGCCATGTCCGTCCGGTTTCGGCTGGTACCCGAGAGTGGTGTAGGGATCGGCCTTCGCCAGCGCCGCCGTGAGCGTGGGGCCGGAAAACTCGCGGCCGTAGGAGAACTCGGCGGGGGATTGCGGATCGCTTTTCCCCGCGCCCTGATCCCACAGAAAGAGGAGCCGGCTCGACCCATTCGCCGCGCGGAAATTCGCATGCGCAAAGTCACCGCCATCGTCGATGATCCCTACGATCACGCCCGAGCCATCGAGCGCAGTTTTGCCGGGAGGCGCGCCCGCACGGAGGATCGCCGGCGTGGCCGAAGCCGCGGCAACCGAGCGCTGCAACTGGACGCCCACGGCGCGGGCTGCCTTCAGCGACAAGACGTTCGCATGGGCATGCACCGACGGAAGATCCACCAGGCGGACGCTCCCTGTCACGATGTCGCCATAGGCACGCGCTACGGTCAACCCAGGCACAGCTATCGCCGGATCGCGGAGATGCGCCAGCACGTCCGTCGTCCGAAACGCTGGAAGGCGCAGCCATGCCCGCACGCGTTCCCATCGGCGCTCGCGGTGCCGCAGGAGCGCCTCTGCCAGGCTCGGATCGAGCCGCCGAAGGCCGGCAAGAAGGTGACGCATCAGAACATCGGCGAGGCGTTCCGCTCGAGCGCAGCCTCCTCGGCCTCAGTGAGGTCCGGCATGAAGTTCAAGCCGGACCGTTCTTCGATCCAATCGATCGGCTTGATGAGCGCCGCGAAGTCGAAGGGCCGCGGGTACCCGCGATTCTCCGCCACAAATCCGATCGCGTGCGGCTGGCCGTTCTCTACCTTGACCACGATCTTGTAGAAGTGCGTCGGCACCGCCACGGCGCCCTTGCCGATGGTGTTGTAGTCGATGAGCCCGTCCGCCGTGTTCGGGTCTTCTTCGGCCGGATCGTAGAAGAACCCGCCGGTGAGCATGAACGCGCTGCCGGCCGCTTCCGCCCAATCGCGCGTCAGATCTTCGAGCTCCTTCCAGATCTGCTGGTTCAGCTGGCCCTTCTGCGGCGCCATGTTGGAGAGAAAGAACGTCTCGTCCTTGAGTGTCTGGTCGACGGTCTGGTTCCCCGCGGGCGCCTGGTGCCCGCGGTCATAGCCCGACCGTTTGTAGTCCGCCAGCTCCGCGCGCTTGCCGGCCTTGAGCTGAGGATCGGGTGCGAACTTGTCGCGGCGCTTTGCATTCCCGGTGAGCTGCGCACGCTCGACGAGCTCGGCCACCCAGAGCGGGATCTTGTCCGTGGAACTGTGCTCGAGGACGTAGCCGTCCCTGGTCACGATTACGGTCGGCCCGAAGCCGAAGTCGGGATCGATGACCGGACATCCCTTGAAGCAGTGACGCTCCAACCGCTGCGTTTCCGTAAGGGATGCGGTAGGCGGGGGAAGCTCGTCGAAGACCGTGACCTTCGCCACCTTCCGGTTCGCGGCCGTCGGCGCTGATGCGCAGGCGGCGGCAAAGAGCGAGACGGCAATGAGTGCAACATGGAAGCGGCGAGCCATGCGAAACCTCCCTGTCCTTCAATAGTGGGAGAGCCTCCACGGTCGAAGTTCCCTACCTCATCGGCGTTTCAGAGGCATTCCTCGCACGTGTGCTTCCCGCCTGCGTCGTGACGAGAGAAGTAAGTCATAATGTCCAAAAGGGGACAAGTGTGTCCGTCCCCGTTTCGCGTGGCAGATCGCCAGCACGATGAGTGGACTTGTCTACGAGAAGCTCGCGAGCGCCGGCAACGCCGGGTTGCGGGCGCGACCGGTCGATGAACGCACAGACGATGCGGGGACCCGGTTCGACGAGCTGTATGCCACTTATCAGCCCCTGCTTCGCAGGATCGCCATGCGGAAGTTCGGCATCCCGTTGTCGGACGTGGACGATCTCGTGCAGGACGTGTTTGCCACGTATCTGGCGAACCCGGCCAACGTGCGCGATCTCCACCCGTATCTCATCGGCGCCATCTGCAACGCCTCGCGCCAGTACCGGCGGCGCGATGAAGCGGCTCCCTTTTCGCCGCTCCCCGAGCATGGTGCATGCGGCGCCACGCCTGACGACGAACTGATCGACGGTGTCGTTCGCAATCTCATCATGCGGGCCACGCTCAGTCGCCTCGGCACGAGCTGCCGCGAAACGCTGGAGCGCTTCTATCTCCTCGGCGAGACCACGGCGGCGATCGCCCGGACTCGCGACAAGAGCGCCAACTACATCTGCCGGCTTCTGAACTACTGCCGCAACCGCGCACGCTCGATCTACGCGGAGATCCATACGAGATCGTGATCGATATGGAGCATGTCGACGAAAGAGTGCTTGGGCTTTATGCCATCGAACCGGCATCGGTGAGCAACCGCTCCGCGGTCGAAGCGCATCTCGCGGCATGCGACGATTGCCGCGCGGCTCTCGAGGAACTGAGAGCATTCGACTCCGCTCTCCGCGAGCCCGAGAGCTGGACGGGCGTGTCCAGCATCCCGGCTGCGCCGCTGGACTTGCGGGCCTTTGCCGCTCGCGCGGAGGCAGAGGATGCGACGGCCGCGCAACTGCTTGCTGAATTCAAAGAGCCAGCCGCAGCGGCGCGCTTCGTATGGAGGGACATTCCGAGCAAGCCGGAGTACCAGACCGGCGGTGTCGCACGCCTCCTCTGCAAGTGGGCGAACCAGATGTGCCTTCAGGACCCACTCTACGCACTCAAGCTCGCCGAGGCCGCGAGCATCATCAGCTTCGAACTCCCGGATGCGAGCTACCCCCGAAAGACAATCCATGAGCTTCGCGGCGATGCCCAGAAGGAGGAGGCTAATGCTCTCTTCCTGCTCGGTCGACTATCGGACGCGCTGCGAGCAATCACCAACGCTGAAAGGGAGTATCGAAAGCTGCCGCACGAAGGCATCGGGCTTGTAGCGGTGCAGTACATTCGCGGCTGGATTCAATACGAGCAGGGCGAACTCGAGGCGGCGGAGCGTTCCGCACACGCGGCAGCCGAGGCGGCGCTACACCTCGGTGCAGCAGACCGGTACATGAGTGCGCGTTACCTGCTCGGTCATATCCTTTATGACCGCCCTGACTACACGGCCGCCGCAGCAGTATTCGAGAGCATTCTTCGCTATGGCGAAGATAAGGGCGATGTTCTGTGGACCGGGCGTGGTTCGCTGGCGGTCGGAGGATGCTACCTCGAGCTCGGGAGAAAGGCGGAATCGAGCCGATTTCTCCATGAAGCGCTGCGGCTTTTCAAAGAGCTCGATTTCGGGCCAGAGGTCACGCGCGCGCACTGGACGATCGCGCGCCTCATGTTCGCTGAAGGAAATACGAGCCAGGCGATCTATCGCCTTCACAGGACGATTCGAGAGTTCACTGAATACGAAATGCTCACAGACGCCGCCGTAGTTGCCGTCGATCTCGCGGAGATCCTGCATGCAACTGGGCGCTTGCGTGAGATCCCGAAAGTCCTCTCAAACGTTGTTCAGACGTTCATGAACGCGGGGAAACTCACGAGCGCGCTCTCTGCCCTTGCCTATCTGACGGAAGCAGCAAAAGCCGGCACCATGAGCATGCAGCTCGTCGCCTACGTCCGCCGGTTCGTTCTTCGCGCGGAACGGCAACCGCAACTCCTTTTTGCTCCTCCAGCGCCAGAGCCACTGTAAGGATTCGGCGTCTCCCGACACTCCCTCAGCCTTTGAGGGCGCCCTCCTCATGTTTGCCGCACATCAGCGGGAAGGAGGGCTTATGAGAGGTGTGTCCAAAGGTTTCCGCCGTGCTGCCGCGCTGCTGGCTCTGCTCACGGTTTTCGTGGTGCAGGGAGCGATGGCGGCTGATCGCGACAGCGACCGGGGGTGGCGTGACCGGATCGAGCGCGCCAAGCGGTTCGTCGTGACGGTTTGCGCCCGGTTCGGTTTTCCGCCAGGCTAGCGACTCTGCTTTCGTTCCGGAGCGCGCGGAACTGCCCGCGCGTTCCGGGTACGAAATGAGGAAGGAGGGCTTATGCGAAGTGTATCCAGACGCTTCCGTCGTGCTGCTGCACTGCTGTCTCTGCTCACGGTACTCATAGCGCAGGGAGCGGTGGCGGCAGACCGTGACGCAGGCCGCGGAGTGCGCGACCGGATCGAGCGTGCCAAGTGGTTCGTCGTGACCATATTCAACGCCAGACTCAGTATTCCGCCGGGCTAGCGCAGCTACGCTGTTCTTCCGGGTTACGAAATGAGGGTGGAGAATTGCCCGCCGATATCCCACCCTAGCTGGTGAGACGCGGCGGAGCACGGCTGCGGGGGTCGCTCGCCGAGAGTGGCACGCCCTTCCCCCAGCCGCCGTCGCGTACATCCTCGGAACGGATGCGGCGGAAGACGGACACGAAGCCTGACCGGCAGCGGCTCGAAGGAGCGGCGGAGTTCTATCTGCGCGCCTGTTACGGGACGCAAACGGCGGCGCGTGCCGACGAATTTGCCGAGTATCTGCGGCTCACGCGCCCCTATCTCAGCCGCCGCGTCGCGGAGCTGGCCGGAATGCCGCTCACCGATTTCCTTCGCCAGCGTCAGCTGGCCTACGCCCAACACCTCCTTCGCACGATGCCCCTGTCCGTCAAACAGATCGCGCTGGCCAGCGCGTTTGGAACCGAGTGGACGTTCCACCGCTGCTTCAAGGCCGCCTTCGGCATCACGCCATCGGCCTACCGCGCCCAGGTTACGAAATGTGAGTAAGAGGTTCCGGCCGCGGGTCACTCCATGAATAGGAATGGAGACCCGATGATCGATCGCGAACAGCACCGCCACCTGCAGAGACTCACTGCGCTCTCGGATCTGGCTGCTCTCCCGCTGGGGATGCGCGTGCTCGACCGCCTCACGGAAGTGCTCGTCCTTTCGGACGAGCTCCTGGCGGAATTCCAGACCGAGGATGCGAACCCATTGCTCTGGGTGGAGCCTCACATCCGCCAGGTCTATGACGACGTCGACCGGGCCATGCGGCGGCTCGCACAATGAACACGGACAACGCCGGTGTCGCGTCCGGATCCCAGCTTCGCCTGCTGATCCGCGACTTCGACAGCCTCGTCGCGGCCGGCCTTCTTCACGGCACGCGGCAGGAGGCCGCGCATTTCTTCAGCGGCTGGCTGGCGTTCGCAGATCACGGCCGCGCAGTACCAGACTCGCTCCGGCTCATCGTTCTCCCCGGCCTGGCAAAGGGCGATGGGTGATGGTGCGGCCAGTGGCACGCATCGAGCGCTTCCGGATCCGGAACCGGATCGCGCCGGCCGATTGGTCCAGAAAGGCCGGCCTCAGCCGTCAGACGCTCCGCCATGTGCTCGCCGGCAACGATCCTTTCGTGGCCACGGCCCGCGCGCTCGTCCGGGCCGCGTCAGAGATCCTGGGAAGACAGGTCGGCGCCAGGGAGCTCTTCGACGTCGGTGAAGATACGCCCGTACCCGAAGTCGCCGTGCCACACAAGATCGTCTCGGACGCCCAACGAAAGATGCTCAAGCGATACGCCACCCGGCTCGACCGCGTCTTGCGCGGAGAGCGGATCGTACCCAGCGAATTCGCGCGCCACGCCGGGATCGTGCGGCAGACCCTTCTCCGCTTCCGTACCGGACAGGAAGAGCCGTGCCTTTCCACGCTGGCAAACATGGTTGCCGCACTTCGGCGAATGACCGGCAAGCGCTACCTGGCTGGGCATCTCTACGACGTCGGAGAAGGGCTCGCGGAGTTGATGCCTGTCCCGACGCCGGCGGATTGACGAGCTCCGCGCCGCGGCGCCTCAATCCACGCTTTGCGCGAATTGGATGCTGGGATCGTTGGTGGTGTTGTCGGTGGTGGCGCCGTAGAGGAAGGCGCTGCCGCTGGTGATGCGGACGGTGATGCTTTCGCCGCCGGTGAGGACGAGGCCCAGGAGGAAGTTGGTCGAGGATGTTTGCTGGAAGTGGGTGGCCGGGAAGTCGCGGTTGATGGCGTCGAGGGTGACGCCTTCGCGGCTGCGGACGGTGATGGTCATGGCCGCTCCCTGCGAGAGCGTGCGGATGCCGATGTTGAGGCGGAAGCGGGTGAAGTCGCCGGGGGCGATGATGGCGCTGGTCTGGCCGCTCTGCAGGGCGTCCTCGACGCGGAAGGCTTCTTCGTTGAGGCCGGTGGTGCCGTCGGCGCCGGCGTCGTTGAAGACGCGGATGGAGCTGACGGGCAGGGCCGAGCCGAAGTCGCCGAGGATGTCGGCGGTGCCCAGACCGCTGCGGCCCATCGCGGGCAGCAGGTCGTCCCAGGCGATGCTGGCACCCGGCTCGAGTGAGTACGCGAGCGTGGCGTCCGAGGCGCCGTCCGAGGGGTGATAGACGATCTGGCCGGACACGGGGTTCGTGGCGGGGTTGAACAGCTGGACGGACGTCTTGAAGAACGAGCCGAAGTTGCCTGCCAGGGAGCCGACCACCGGTACGACGCGCATGATCTGTACCGGTTGCTCGGGCGCTTCGACGAGCACCGAGACGTTCGCCGAGGACGCGGAGGTCTGGTCGCAGCCGGTGCTGTGGTTGCGCGCGCGGACGCGGTAGTAGTAGCGCGTGTCTGTCGTGACGGTATGGGAGAACGTGGCCGGCGGCGCCGTGACGGTGGTCGTGGCGGCGTTGGCGAAGCCCGGGTCGGTGGCTTCGTCGACCAGGTATTCGGTGGCGCTGGAGGAGAGCGGCCAGGCGATCGAATACTCCGCCCCGCTGGCGACGGTGGCGGGGGGCGCGGTCAGCTGCGGGACAGCCGGTGTGGTGCAGTTCTGGGACGGAGCGGTGACGGTCACGTTCGAGGTGGCGGACGTGCCGCCCAGGGCGGGAGGGAGCGTGGCGGTGATGACCGCCGAGCCGACCGCCTTGCCGGTGACGATCACGCTGGCCGTCTTCTGACCGGCGGGGATGTTGACTGAGGAAGGCACGCTGGCGATGTTGGAATCGGCCGACGAGAGGGAGATCGTCGTCGAGTTCGTGAGCGCGATGCTGAGGCGCGCGGTGAGTGTTCTGGTGTCGCCGCGGTCGACGGACGCCGGCGAGGGGGTGAGCGTCAGCGTCGGCATCGGAATGCCGACCGAGCCGTTGACGAGCTGCAGCCGGCCGTTGGCCTGCGTCTCTTTCGTGGCCGCGCTGCCGCCGGCGTCGGTGAGCTGCGTCAACGCAGGATCGAGCGTGAGCGAGATGGACGTGCCCGGCGTGGCCGAAGCGGATAGCGTGATCGAGAGATGGGCGACGCGGTTCCCCGGAGCCGCTCCGTTGAGCGTGAAGGGAATGGGATTGGTCGACTCCTGAAAGGTATCGAGGATCGAGACCGAATTCGCCGTCGAGGGCTTGAACTCCGAGGTCGGCGTCAGCGATTCGGTGATGCCGTCGCGCTCGATGGAGATCGACGAGACGGCAGCAGCCGGCGCATAGGTGACCTTGATGCTGAACGACTGGATCTTCGAGCCGGCCGGTTGATCCATGCCCAGGGGCGTGCCGGAGACGTCCCGGATGGAGATCGGGACGTCGACCGTCGTTCCCGACGCCGTGACGGTACCGACCGTCACGACGTCCTGAGCTGCCACCGCGCTGGCCCCGAACAGCGAGACCAGCGCGAAAAGAACGAACAACCTACGAAATCCGAACTGCCACCGGGGCTTGAGCATGGTCGAGGGTTTTCCTGGGACGTTGCAGCGTGATGCCTGAATCAGAGTCTCCGCAGAACCAAAACCGCCAGCGCAGCGGCAAGCAGGATCAGTCCCCACGTACTGGCCGTCGGTACGGCGATGGCGGCCGGAATGGCCAGCATCGTCACCGATCCGTCGACGGGAAGCAGTCCGCCGTTGTTGAGCGTCTCGCTGGTCGTGCCGGCTTCATTGCCGAGCTGCGTGAGCGCCGGGTCGAGGGTCAGCGGAATCAACGTTCCCGGCGGTGTGGAGTTGATGAACGTGAACGTGAGCTGACCGACCTGGTTGCCCGGCAGCGCGGCGTTGGAGACGAACGGTACGAGATTCGTCGTCTCGTTGAAGGTCATGATCAATGAGATCGTGCCCGCGGCCGAAGGACTGTTCTCGAACGTCGGAGTGAGAGGGGCCGTGATGCCGGCACGCGTGAACGTGACCGACGAGATGAACGGCGACACCGGATAGTCGACCTTGATGCTGAAGGCCTGGATGCGGGAACCGAACGGCTGGTCGATGCCGAGCGGGGTACCGGCCACGTCGCGGACGAACACCGGGACGACGACGACCGGTCCATTCGCCGCGACGTTACCGACGGTGATGACGTCCGGGAGCGGTTGTGCCGCCGCGGGTGCGGCCCACCAGAGGCCGCACACCACGACGAACGCGAACGACAGGCGGAAAAGCGATTGCATTTTCAGCGATTTCATTCTGATCAATTTCTCTCTCTCGCGTCAGGGCGCCGTTCGAAGGAAGGCGCGATCGTAACACCGCGAACCTGCAGCGTTCCCTTGGCAACCGTGGCTTGATTCACGCCTCCCCGGCTGAGCATCGTCAGCGCCGGATCGACGTCGATGCGGACCTGGGCCGTACCGCGCGTGACTTCGATCTCGGCAACGACCGCCGAACGTCCGGCAGCTGCCAGGACGTTTGCGCGGCCGTCGAACGCGACCAGGTAGGCCGCGCCGTCCGCCGTGGCGCGCGTCGTTTCGAACGCGGGCTGGGCGGCCACGGCCGCGCCGGCGCGGCGGATGGCCACGATCGACGCGTCACCGGACAGCCGCAGCTTGAGCGACAGCGCCTGCGGCTGGATCGAATCGGCGCCCGTGCCGACGATCACCGGGATGAAGGTTCTCCCCTCCCGGACGACCGGCGTGCCGAGCGTCACCGAGCCGGCCAGGCGTCCACCCGCTTCGGTGGAGATCTGGCCACGCGTCACGGCCGGTGCCGGACCGCTGAGGAACAGGTAATTGACGACATAGAAGATGTCGGCCGGATCGACCACGCTATCGCCGTTGGCATCACCCGACAGCAGGCCGGCCGGACCGATCGGGGCCGGACCGCCGGCGAAGAGATAGTGGACGAGATAGAAGATGTCGGACGGATCGATCATGCCGTCGTTGTTCGGGTCGAACTGCTGGATGTACGTGTAGCCGTTGGTGAGCGTGCCGCTCGTCGTATCGGGGTTCGTCACGGTGACGTTGACCGCACCGACGGCGTGGGCCGGCGTGACGGCCGTGATGGTCGTGGCGTTGACCACCACGACGCTCGTCGCCGCCGAGCCTCCGAACGTCACCGACGCGCCGCTCTGGAAGAGTGTGCCGGTGATCGTGACGGCGGTGCCGCCGTAGTAGGTGCCGCTGTTCGGCGAGACGTTGGTGACGGTGGGGTTGGGGATGGCCGTCACGTTGACATTGGCGCTGCCGCTATCCGAGCAACCTGCGCCCGTGGTCACGGTGACGTTGAGCGTCAGGATTCCCACCGAGCCTGCGGTGAAGGTGATGTTCGGGGTGCCCGCACCCGCGGTGATGGTGCCGTTGCCGATGGTCCAGTTGTACGTCGCGCCGACGCCTGCATTGGCCACCGACGCGGCGTTACCGGTCGAAGAGGCCTGCACGCTGCCCGGGGCGGTGATGGTGGCGTTCGGGAGCGGATTGACCGTGACGTTGACCGTATTCGTGGCCGAGCAGCCGGCCGCGTTGGTCACCACCAGAGTCAGATCCACCGTGCCCGAGGCGCCGGCCGTGTAGGTGATGTTCTGGCCGTTGGTGGCCGAGGTGATCGTGCCGTTCACGATCGACCACGCGTACGTCGTCGCTCCTGCCGGACCCGCCGCGGTGTTGCCGGCCGAGTTCGCGCAGACCTGCGCCGGAGTGGGCGTGATCGTCGGAGCCGTGGGGTTGGCGTTGATCGTCACGTTGACCGTGTTCGTGGCCGAGCAGCCGGCCGCGTTGGTCACCACCAGCGTGAGATCGACCGTCCCGGAGGCGCCGGCCGTGTAGGTGATGTTCTGGCCGTTGGTGGCCGAGGTGATCGTGCCGTTCACGATCGACCACGCGTACGTCGTCGCTCCTGCCGGACCCGCCGCGGTGTTGCCGGCCGAATTCGCGCAGACCTGCGCCGGAGTGGGCGTGATGGTCGGCGTGGCCGGGTTGGCGTTGATCGTCACGTTGACCGTGGTCGTGTCCGAGCAACCGGCCGCGTTGGTCACTGTGAGCGTGAGATCGACCGTGCCGGAAGCGCCTGCCGTGTAGGTGATGGTCTGGATGTTGGGGGCCGAGGTAATCGTGCCGTTCACGATCGACCAGAGGTACGTCGTCATTCCTGCCGGACCGTCCGCGGTATTGCCGGCCGAGCTCGCGCAGACCTGCGCCGGCGTCGGCGTGATGGTCGCGGTTGGGTTGGCGTTGATCGTCACGTTGACCGTGTTCGTGTCCGAGCAACCGGCCGCGTTGGTCACTGTGAGCGTGAGATCGACCGTGCCGGAAGCACCTGCCGTGTAGGTGATGGTCTGGATGTTGGCGGCCGAGGTGATCGTGCCGTTCACGATCGACCAGGCGTAGGTCGTCGCACCTGCCGGACCGTCTGCGGTATTGCCGGTCGAGCTCGCGCAGACCTGCGCCGGATTGGGCGTGATCGTCGCGGTCGGGTTGGCGTTGATCGTCACGTTGACCGTATTCGTCGCCGAGCAACCGGCGGCGTTGGTCACGACCAGCGTGAGATCAACCGTGCCGGAGGCGCCGGCCGTGTAGGTGATGGTCTGAATGTTCGTTGCCGAGGTGATCGTGCCGTTCACGATCGACCAGGCGTACGTCGTCGCACCGGCCGGACCGTCCGCCGAGTTGCCGGTCGAGTTCGCGCAGACCGTAGCCGGAGTGGGCGTGATCGTCGGCGTAGACGGGTTGGCGTTGATCGTCACGTTGACCGTAGTGCTCGGCGACGGGCAGCCGGCCGAGTCGGTCACGGAGAGCGTGAGATCGACGGTGCCCGAGGCGCCGGCGGTGTAGGTGATGGTCTGAATGTTCGTTGCCGAGGTGATCGTGCCGTTGACGATCGACCAGGAGTACGTCGTGAAGCCTGCCGGGCCATCGGCGGAGTTGCCCGTGGAGTTCGCACAGACCTGCGCCGGAGTTGGTGTAATCGTCGGCGCAGCCACGACATTGATCGGGACATTGAGGTTCGCCGACTTATGGCAGCCACCGGCTTCGACGATGTTGAGGGTCAAGCCGACATTGCCGGAAGCGCCCGCCGTGTAGGTAATGGACTGAATGTTCGTCGCCGAGGTGATGGTGCCGTTGGTGATCGACCACGAGTACGAGGTCGCTCCTGCCGGACCGCTGGCCGTATTGCCGGTGGAGTTCTCGCAGACCGGCGTCTGTGTTGGGGTAATCGTAATCGGCGCGCTGCAGTCGACGTTGTTGACGCAGATCGTGACGTCATTGAGCGTCGGCGTGACTACGTTGTTGGATGTCGCGAGATACGCTTTGTACCTTGCGTAGCGCAGGTTGTAGATCACGTCGAGCGTACCCGGCGACGTGGTGAAGAAGGTCCCGGCGGTTCCGTCGGGCCCGATGAAGTTGAACGGCCCGCCCGGATTGTTCGAACCGGCGACCTGGAACTGCAACGTCGTGTTCGCCGGGGTCGTACCGTTCCACGACAGGGTCGACCAGATCGGAGTCAGTCCGCCGAGCGGGTTGCTGTCCTTGTTGTTGGAGACGAGGTTGCCGCTCGGAGGGTTGTAGGGGCCGGCCATGACGGCTTTGAAGTTGTAGTCTCTCGTCGTATCCGTGGACCACGTTCCGCCGCTATCGGCCGAGAGGACGCGCGAACCGCTGGCATACGTGCTCGGAGAGGAGCGGATCCAGAAATAGCCGCTGCCGGCGGGCACCGACACGGGACGCATGACCAGGGCGTATTGCGTTCCGGCGGTGAGCGTGGCCGGTGCTCCGAACGTAGCCATGAAGGTGACGGACGCCCCGCTGGCGTAGTTCGAGCCGGGGATGGTCACGCTGGCGAGGTCGGCACCGGTGGGCAGACCGGCGGCCGTGGCGCGAACGGAAAGCGTGAGGTTGGGTGGTGTGGCGCCGCAACCATTGCAGAAGATCGTGGACTCCACTCTGAGGAGCTGGCCGGTCACCGAGGGGATGAAGGTCTGACCGGTCCAGTTGGGAGTGCCGAAGCCGGTTCCCGTCGTCGTGCCGGCCGTGTTCTGCTGGTCGACGGCGATATTCACCAGCGTCACGTCGCCGGGAGCCGTCAACACGTCGACGTTGGAGAGAACGCCTGTCTGGAAGTCGGCCTGAGTGGTATCGGTGAGGCACGCGCTCGCCGGTGCAAGGCTAAGTGCGAAATCCTGAATCGTCGTTCCCCCGTCGGTCACGACGATGCTGGACGCGCTGGCGGTGCTGTAGCCCGGCTTGGTCGCGCTGATCGACGGATAGGTTCCGGCCGGAATGTTGAGGAACGAGTAGACACCCGATCCGTTCGTGGTCGTGGTGCGAGCGCCGAAGGTGATCGTGGCGCCGCTGATCGGCGTTCCGCCGGGCGTCTCGGTCACCGTTCCGGTGACCGTGCCGCCGGCTCCGACCGGAGTACAGGACGGATAGGCGAACGACCCGATCTTGGTCTTCCAGCGTTTCGCCGCCGTCTGGTCGGCGGGGTTCGCATATTCGTTCGTGTACCAGAACGTACAGCCGTCGGGATCGAGCGTCATCGTGCTGTAGTCGCCCCAGCGGGTGCTGGTGGTCTGCGACGCGGTCCCCGTGAACATGAACGTTTCGGTCTGGCTGAACGTGTTGACCGGATCCCCGGCCAATCGGCCCGCGTAGGCGATCGACGGGAACCTTGTCGTGGCGTTGGAGATGCTGTAGCCCAGTGCCAGGTTGCCGCCGCGGTCGAGCGCGAGGCTGGGCATGAAGCGGTGGTTGGTGTTCGCGGCGTCGGGATCCCAGGTCGCCGCCTGGGGGATGGCCGGGTTCACGTTGCCGCCGGTGACGTCGACCTGATACCAGCGCGGCGCTGCAAACCCTGTGGTGTTGGCACGCCGGACCGTGTGAGGCACCCACAACGACTCCGTTCCTCCGAAGTTCGTGTACTGGTTCTGAATCATCGCGCGGATCTGGAGAACGTCGAGCAGATTGGCGGTGCCGGGCTGCGGCGCATTGGCCACCGCGGCATTTGGCCAGCTCGTGGCGGCGATCGGAGTGTCCGGTCCGGTGAAGGTCGACAGTGAAACACTGTTCCAGTCGACGTGGAACTTGTACACCGTGAGCGCGTTGGTGAAGAGCCAGCTCGAGATGAAGAGGTTCGGTCGTCCCGGCGGCGGAGTACCGGTCTGCAGGCGTGCATTACTCGGCAGTAACGTGAAATCGCCGCCGGTCGCGTTGAACGAGACCACCTGCACAGTCGGGCTGCCGGCGTACATCTGCATCTTGTTGAACGCCCAGACTCTCGCTCCCTGGAAGGTCCCGCCGGCGCCGAAGCCGAACATGTTCGCCGACATGTAGATGCCGTCCGGCCAGATGGCGAGCTTCTCGTAGTCGTTGAGGAAATCGTTGATCTGGATCGAATAGAAGTTCCACCCGCCGGTGAGCGGGTTGTTGGTCATCGACACGGCGAAGCACTGGAAGGCGGGAGTCACCGGATTGCCCCCACCGTCGGTCAGGAACGCGAAGTCGGTCAGGACCCAGCGGTCTTCGAACGAGTCGTACAAAACGACCGGATCGCCGAAGTTTTCGGTGTCGCACAGGTTGCCGAAGGCGCCCTGGCTCATCAGAGTGTCGAACGTGAACGCCGCCTGCTGATTGCCGGCCTTGTCGTAGACGCCGACCGAGGTGTTGACCGCCTGAATGTAGTACGTGGGGCCGACGTCGCCCGTGGTGTCGGGCGGACTTCCCGCGCCCCAGAACTCGCGATCGAGCCCTTCGAACACGATGTTCGGCGACGGCGCGGGCGGATACGGGAGCGGCGGCGCGCCGGGGATGCTGGGCTCCGGAAGCTCGATGTTGCTGCTGTCGATCTGCACCGGAGTGTGAAACGGAGGCTCGAGCTCGGGCCGCTCACGCTCCTCCGGCCGCCGCGCCGGAAGCGCGCGCAGGTCGAATCGCTTGCTCGCGGCACGCTTCAATTGCATCTCGATCGGCTTCCCGAACGGAATCGGTGCCGGCTTTTCGACGATCGGAGTCTCGTCGTCTGACGATTTCCTCTCCTTCTTGACGTTCGGACCTCGCTTCGGACGGTCTTTGTCGCCGTCGCGATCGCCCCCGTTGTCCATGTCCACCGTGGCCGGTTTCTGCGGTGGTTGCTTCTTGCGTGTCCTCGCCTCGGCAGTGCCGGCGAGGGAGGCCACCATCAACACGAGAAGAAGAAGGTAGAGAGTACGTTTCATTCGATCATCCTTTGGACAAAAGTGGTGGAGCTCAAATCCTGCGATACGTCGGAAAACGCGTTCGCCACAAGTTCGCTGAGGTAGACCACCGACTGCGGCTTGGACAGCACCGTGACCCGGTTCCATCCTGCCACCGCACCCGTGAGTTGCGGTGAAGCATACGCTGTGAGCACGATCATATGCGCGTTCTTTTGCAGAGCGCCTAGGGCATCCAGCACGGCGCTATGCTCGGTGTGCACCGCTCCGGTGAGATAGGGATCGACGAAGATGACGTCGTAGGCATTCGCCCGCATCAGGATTTCCGCCGCCTGAGGCTCGACGGCCACATCGACCTCGAACCCCTGCGTGACGAGGTAGTGACGCAGCGAGCCGACCACGAGGTCGTCGTCATCGATCAGCAGGACACGCTGGTGGCCGGTGCTTGCAGGCATAGGGGAAAGGGCGACGTCCATCATGCCCAGTCGCAGCGCATCCCGACATCAGAACTTGCCCGCTTTTTTGAAGGGCAATCTACGTACACCGTGTCGGCAATTTACCGACAGCGGCGGGCTAGGGAGGAAGACGTTCCGTGTCTCTTTCGATGACACGAATCGAAATTGGGTACGTCCGGCGGTCTTCCCACTCCACGGCCGATGCCGCGTTGCGCACGGAAACGCGAATGGCGTGATCGCCCATGTCGCCGGGTCCCGGCGTCCAGCTGTAACTGTTGCTCGTGCTGTAGGCCTGCACCATCGTCCACGCAATTCCGTCGCTCTGCTCGAATTGATACTGGATCGGCGGCGCGCCTCCGAGCGCGTGCACCGTCCACGTGAGATTCGTGCCGGCCATCCGCGAGAACGATGGAACCTTCTCGGCGCTGATCCTGGCCCCAACCGGTCCGGGCCCGAGCGCGACGTGATCCCACCAGACCTGGCCGCCGTACGCACCGAAGCCGATGGAGTAGAGCGACGGGTTGGCAATGGTCATGGCCACCGGAATCTCCAGCCGCACCCACTGGCCGCTAGCCGGAAGGTCTCCGATGCGAATGGCCGTCGGCGGATCGATGGGAGGCAGACCGAGAACGGACGCGTCTCCCCAATACAGCACGTACGAGCGGTCAGGGACCCATCCGGTCGTGACGTCGATGCGCAGTGCTCGCGGCGCGGGCTGACAACCATTGATCAGTGCGTACGCCACGAGCGTCTTGTCGGCATCGAGATTCGGCGGATACGTCCAGCCATGGCGATCGACTTTGAGAGCGAACCCATTCCAGCTGTCGACGGATTCGGTCATGATCGAAGCGGCGCCCGTTGCATGCTGCGTCGCGTCCCAGGCCGTATCGACTGTCGTCGCCCAGGCGGGCATCTCGTCCTCGATCAGGACCAGATCGCCGGACGGCACTTCCGGAGAAACCGGATGGAGATCGCACACGGCGGCCAATGCACCGGACGCGAACAGCCCCGCGGTCATCACCGCCACAGCGATAGTACGATTCATCCTATACAAGAGATAACTCCAGTCGGATCGCGGCGCAACTCCAAAATTCAGCGATGCCGCTCGGGCAGCAACTCGTTCTCGATCGCGTACTGCACGATATCGGCGTTGTTCTTGAGGCCCAACTTGAGCAGCAGGCGGGCGCGATGCGTGGCCACCGTCTTCACGCTCACGTTGAGCTCGACAGCGATCTCGCGGGGCGGCTTGCCCGCGGCGATGAGGCCGAGCACCTGGAACTCGCGCTCCGATAAGACGCGATGCGTGCGATCGCGGCGCGGGTTGACCAGATCGAGAGCCATGCTCTCGGCCATCGCCGGCGTGAGAAAGCGCTCGCCGCGCGCCACCCTGGTGATGGCCGTGACCAGGTGCTCCCGCGCGTTGCTCTTGCTGACGTACCCGAGGGCGCCGCCCTTCAAGGCATGCAACGCGTACGACGGATTCTGTTGCATGCTCAGGATGAGGACCGGCAGGTGCGGGGCGATGGCCCGAATCTGCGAGAGGACGTCCAGTCCGGGCCGGTCGGGAAGATTGAGATCGAGGATGACCACGTCCCATCCGCCGCCACGCACACACTCGACCGCTTCCGATCCCGTGCGCGCTTCGCCGCCCACGACGATGTCGCCGGTTTCGAGGACGATCTGCTTCAGACCTTCACGAACGATGTCGTGGTCGTCGATGATGAGCACTCGGATCACAGCGCGGTCTCCGGCATGGGAATGCGAATGGAGACGATCGTACCGCGTCCGGCGATGCCTTCGAACCGCGCCGTGCCGCCGACGAGCTCCGCGCGCTCGCGGATGCCGATCAATCCGAGCGACCGAACGCTGCCCACTTCCTGCGAGGTGATGCCGCGCCCGTCGTCGCGCACTTCCACCAGCACGTCGGAATCGCGGAAACGGGCGCGCAGTTCCACGCGCGAGGCGTTGGAATGGCGGGCCACGTTGGTGAGCGCCTCCTGGATGATGCGGTAGACCGCCGTGGCCACGACGCTGTTCACACGGCCCGCTTCTTCCGGCAGTGAGACTTCGCATTCGATGCCGGTGCGCTCTTCGAACGAGCGGGCCTCGGATTCGATGGCCGCGGCCAGGCCGAGGTCGTCGAGGATGCTGGGCCGCAGCTCGGAGGAAATGCGCTGCACCGATTTGACGGTGGCGTCGAGCGTGGCCAGCACCCGCTCGCGGATGGCGTCTCCGCCCGGCGCGGTGTCGCTGGTCCGTTCCATCAGGCCGACCACGTCCATCTTCAGCGCCGTGAGCGTCTGCCCGAGGTCGTCGTGGATCTCGCGCGCGATGCGTGTGCGCTCCTCCTCCTGGACGACCAGCAGCCGGTCCGACAACGCCTTGAGGTTCCGTTCGCTTTCCAGCATGTCCGATTCGACGCGGGCGCGCTTCTCCACCATCTCGTTGAAGGCGCGCGTGAGCTTGGCGATCTCCAGCGGCCCCTCCACCACTTTCACTCCGCTGTACGCGCCGTCGTCGGTCGTTCCGGCGGCGGCGGCCAGCGCCTGGATGGGACGGCCGATCTTGCGCGCCAGCGTGATCGTCATGGACACGACGATGAAGGTGATGCCGATGGCCCCGATGGCACCGTTGAGCAGCATCTCGCGAATCGGCTCGTTGATCGCTGCGGTGGGCACGCCGACATAGACGGACCAACCGAGCTCCGGGACCTTCGTGAACCCGTACTGGCGGGAGACTCCGTCGACGCCCGTGGTCTCGCCGAGCCCTTCGCTGGCCGTCGCGGAGAGCTCGGCGATCTTGCTGCCGCGGATGTTCCGCCCGGCCCACTCCTCGGAATTGCCGGACCGCGCCACGATGGTGGCGTCGCGGTCGAGAATGGTGATGACGGCGTCGGGGATCAGCGCCTCGCGGCCGATCGCCTCCGCGAACTCGAGCAGGACGATCGTCCCTGCGTCGCGCGTCGGCGCGGAAAGCATCATCATCGAGTGCCGGTCGAACGTGCGCATGACGGCGGCGCCGGGGCGCAACCGCCCCGCGTGCAATTCCGCTTCGATCCACGGCAGCGCATGCTGCGAGACACTCTCATTCTCCGGAAGCGTGTTTCCCGAGCAGACGAATCGCCCCGAGGCGTCGAAGAGGTACACGTCGGCGTAGCGCGGCAGCAGATCGGCCACGGAGAAGACGGAACGGCAGACCGCGGGATCGACGGCGGCCGACCGCGCCGCCATCCGCTCCAGGAGCCCCGCCGATTCGGCGCGGATGTCGCGCATCCGCTCCGCGGTGGCCCGGGCCATCCTGAGCGCCGCCTGCCGCGCCTCGAACTGCTCGCGCTGCACCTGAACGACGCAGACCAGGATCAACAGCGCCATCACCGGCAACGCCACCGCCGCGACGAGACCGCCCAGCCACCAGGTCAATGAGCGCGGTTTGGAGGAAGGCACGATCGCAGTTTAGCGTGCGGGGTTGGTGGACGATGTGGACTTGGTGGACGTTGTGGACGATGTGGACACGTCCACTCAGTCCACGTCGTCCACAACGTCCACTATCCCAGGCGGCTCGACACCGCCGCCACTTCAATCTCCAAATCGGGCATCAGCCCCGCCGCCGTCGTCAGCTGCCCCGCTTTCGCGGCGCTTTCGAGCTCGCGGGCGATGGCTACGGCCGGTCCTCCGAAGTAGCTGAGCGAGCCTTTGAGCTTGTGGGTGTGGCGCGCCAGCGATTCGAGATCGGCGCGGCTGAGGTCTTCGCGCATGGCCGCCAGGAGCTCCGGGGTCTGGCGGGCGAAGGCGTCGCGCACGCGCGCCAGCAGCGCCGGATTGCCGCCGGTGAGCTCTTCGACGGGGTCGCGTTTCAGCAGCGTCTCCAGCGTGCCCTCGAGTTGTTGCGAGACCACCGGCTTGGTCAGCACGGCGTTCATGCCGGCCGCCAGACAGCGGTCGCGATCGCGAGGCGAGGTGTGCGCGGTGAGTCCGATGACCGGCGTCGCCTGGCCGGTGGCGCGGAAGCGCCGCGTGAGCTCCAGGCCGTCGATGCCGGGCAGCTGCACGTCCATGAAGACGGCGTCGAACGTGCACGACTCGAGCAGGATCTGTCCCTGCTCGCCGTCGATGGCCGCCGTGACCTCATGCCCGAGGCGGCGGAGCATCTCCTCCAGCACCTCGCGGTTCACCTCGTTGTCGTCCACGAGCAACAGGCGCAGCGCGTTCCCCGGATACGTGGCCGGCTCGAGCGTGTAGTTCGGGGCCGCGGTGGAGAGCCCGAGCGCCAGGCCGACGGCATCGAGCAGCTCCCGCTCCCCCACCGGACGCGTGACCTGAATGGGATGGTCGCTGTGCTCGGCCGGCGAGGCGATGAGGATCTGCGGCTGCACCCAGATGGAAGGATCGGACGTGACGGCGCAGGCGAAACGGCCGCGCGGCACGTCCGTGGCCCGCGCGAAGCCGCTGGCGAAGACTCCCCGCGCGCGCAGGATCTCGGCCAGGGCGCCGCGCGCCATCGCCGCAGGCTCGATGATCAGAATCGATTTCCCGGCCAGGGCGCTCTCCCACGCCGGACGCTCGAGCGTGGTGCCGACGGCATCGGCCGGCAGCGGAATCGTGAACGAGAACACGCTGCCCGCACCCGGATGGCTGGAGACTTCCACCGTCCCGCCCATGGCCTCGAGCAGCCGGACCACGATGGAGAGGCCGAGCCCCGCGCCGCCGTAACGCCGGGAGTGCGAGGAGTCGGCCTGCGTGAACGGCTCGAAGATCCGCTGCCGCACGGACGGCGCGATGCCCACGCCGGTGTCGCGCACGTCGAAGCGCACCTTGGCGCCGACGCGCGTGGCGTGCACGGCGATCTCCCCTTCGTGCGTGAACTTGATGGCATTGCCGAGGAGATTCACCAGGATCTGCCGCAACCGCACCGGATCGCCCCAGACGCTTTCCGGACAATCGGGGCGCACGTAATACGAGAGCGTGAGCCGCTTGGCCGCGGCCAGTCCGCCCACGGACTTCATCGTCTCGGACATCAGCTGGCGCAGCGAGAAGTAGACCGGCTCGAGATCGAGCTTGCGCGCCTCGATGCGCGAGAAGTCGAGCACGTCGTCGATCATGGCCATGAGCGTTTCCGCCGAGCGGCGCGCCGTCTCCAGCCGCCGCACGGTCGCTTCGGCCGGCTCGTCGCCGATGGCCAGTTGCAGCATGCCGATCACGCCTTGCAGCGGCGTGCGCATTTCGTGCGACATGTTGGCCACGAACTCGCTCTTGGCGGCGCTGGCCTCCTCGGCGCGGGCATGCGCTTCTTCCAGCCTGCGGATCAGCTCGCGCGAGACGCGTACCGACGCCGTCAGCCGCGCCCTGCGCCGCTCCGCCGTGCGCGCCGTGAGCGAGATGTAGACGCCGGCGAAGAGGATGAACACCAGCTTGGCCATGGCCACCGGCAGCACGATGGCGCGCCCGTCGCCCAGCACCACCCAGAGCAGCATCGAGGCGTAGCAGCCGGCCGCGAGGAGCGCGAAGATCAGCGCCCGGCGGAACGTGGTCTGCACCTGATCGGCCACGCGCAGGAGGAGGATGAAGAACAGCAGGCTCGCCTCCGCGCCCGAGTGGTAGATCGCGAACGTCCACACCGGAAGGTCGCCGACCAGCACCGGCACGGTGAGATCGATGGGCCGGTCGCGCCGCAGGAAGTACCCGATGGCCGCCCACGAGACGAGCGCGTACGCGGCCACGACGACCGTCACGGTCAGCCAGGCGTTCGGATCGGCCGCCGGAATCAGAAAGCGGTTATGGACATAGACCGCCAGCGCCAGCAGCACCGATCCGGCCAGGCGCAGCAGCGGCAACTCCACTGCCGCCAATCGCCACGTGCGCTCACGCCGCAACTGGGGATCGATGTCGATGGTGGTGGGCATGGCCGTGCTCAATTCGTGGTCTGACCGCCCTCAGCCTTCGGCTGGTGGCGTTGCAGAATGCCACGGATCTTCGGCAGCAGCACTTCCTTGCGGATCGGTTTGCGGAGGAAGCCGGCCGCGCCCATCTCCAGGCTCTGCATCTCCACGTCCGTGCCGCTCATGCCGGTGATGAAGAGGGCCGGGATGTCGATCCGCTTCTGGAGCATGATCTCGAAGACTTTCAGACCGCTCAGCGTGGGGATGTTGATGTCGAGGATGAGCAGGTCGAAGTGGCGGCGTCCCAGCTCGATCAAAGCATCTCCACCGTCGGCGACCGTGACGATCTCGTATCCCGCCTCGGCGAGGTAGCCTTCCATGAGCACGGACGAGACGAGGTCGTCTTCGACCACCAGCACCAGCACCGGTCCGCCGGGGCGCGTGTGCGTGACTTCGCGCGGAGCGGGCGAGAGCTCCAGCGCGCGGAGGATCTCGCGATACAACCGTTCGGTCTCCGGCGCGGGCTCCCGGTCGTAGTCGCGGCGCAGGATGTCGGCACACTCCTGGTAGCGGCGCAGCGCCGAATCGGGCCGGCCCTGCTCGAGTTGCAAACGCATCAGCGTGCGGTGGACGACTTCCTGCGACGGATCGAGCGACAGCAACCGCCCCGCCGTCTCCACCGCTTCCTCCCACCATCCGGCGCGGATCTGCGTGGTGAGCAGGTTCCCGAAGATGGCCAGCGCGGCGCGCCAGTAAGTGAGCCGCCGCTCCGACAGCCATTGGTCGAACGGCCCGATGCCGCTGGAGAAGTTCTCGAGCAGGTTCCCGCGATAGATGTCCACCGCCTTGCGGATGGAGTTCTTCGACGGCGCGCCGATCAACTCTTCGAAGGCCCGCGCATCAACCTCCACCGTCTCGCGATTGAAGCGCACCGTCGTGCCGTCGTCGATGAGGATGTCGTGCGGCAGAAAGCGCAGCGCGTAATGAAGGTCGCGCACCACCTCGCGTACCTCCGCCTCGGCCTTGGGATCGCCGAACAGCAGCGAGGCGAGCTCCTTCAATGACGTCTTTCCGCCGACGCGGATCGCCAGATAGATGATCAAAGCCTGGGTGCGGCGGTTGCCGACCGACAACGCGTCACCGCGATAGTCGACGGCCGACAACTCACCCAGCAGGCGGATGGATAAGAGGACCATTTCGGACGGAACTAAAGGTAGCACGTCGCGGGCGGATGGGTGGGTGAAATTCGCGTGCGCTGAGCGTCACGCGAACGTCAGACGAAACGGGGAAAAGAGTCTCACAGTCTCACAGTCTCAGAGTAGGCGGGCGCCACATCCCCTCTGAGACTCTGAGACTCTGCGCCTCTGCGACTCCTACGGCGCGAACGCCCCTGCCGGCACGTTCTTCGCGACCGTGATGTCGTTCAACACCACGAACTGCCCCTTCCCCTGGAACTCGCGGCGCGTGGAGATCTCGAGGCCGCCGAAGCGTTTGTAGTCGTGGAAGAGGATCACGCCCGGCTCTTCCTCGGGTTTGGAGCCTTCCAGTTTCATGTGCCACTGGTCGACGAGGCCGGTCTTGCGGTTTACCCACATCCAGTAGACGTCGCCGGGCGTGAGGCCGACTTTGTCGAACGAGAAGCGGACTACGTCATACGTGTTGCCGGCGGCGTCGGTCTTTTCGCCCGCGTACTCGCGCGAGACGCCGGGGTCGAACGACTTGAAGCCCATCAGCAGCCAGTACGTGTCGTTGATGAAACGGCGATAGCCGAACGTCAGCAGCTCCTTCGGATCGGCCACCGCCTGTCCGTTCTTCCAGGCCTTTCCCTCTTTCGTGTTGGTGTTCATGATCACCAGCACGTCTTCGCCTTCGCGGTTCTTGCCGCTGACGCGATAGTCGCCGGTGAAGCGATCCCATCGCTGCGCCCACTCCGCCACATTTTTCCCCTCACGCTCGACGGCGAATGTGAACGCGAAGTAACGTGCGTCGTTCCAGGCCGGTCCGGCGAGCACGTCGATTGCACGCTGGGCCACGGAGTCAGCAGTGGGCTGCGCGGCAGCGGTGTATACGATGCAGATGGAAAGGACGGCGATGGCGATGCGGCGTGTCATCGGCACACTTTAAACCCAACATGAACGACGGGCGAATCGTCATCACCGGAATCGGTGTTCTCAGTCCCAACGGCACAGATCGCGAGAGCTACTTTGCGGCCCTGAAGGCAGGCCGCAGCGGCATCCGCGTCATCACCCAGTTCGACCCCGCCTCGCTCCCCTGCCGCATCGCCGGCGAGGTCGATTTCGATCCCGCGCGCTGGGTCGACGCCAAGAACATCCGCCACGTCTCGCGCACCGTGCCCCTGGCCATCGGCGCCACGGATGAGGCATTGCGCGATGCGAAGCTCGATCCGCTGGCCGTCGATCTGGCGACGCGCCGGGAGATCGGCGTCATGCTCGGTTCCGGCGGCGGCGCGGTCGAGTTCAGCGAGCGGATGTACGAGCTCTGGTACAAAGGCGCGGCCAAGCAGGCCTCCATCTATTCCGTCCCATCGGGCACGATCGGCACGATCGCCTCCGAGATCTCCATGGCCTACGACCTCCACGGCTTCTCGCACCTCATCTCCACCGGCTGCACCTCGTCGACCGACGCCATCGGCTACGCCTACCGCAATCTCAAGCTCGGCGTCTGCGACTACATCGTCACCGGCGGCGCGGACGCCGCCATCACGGAAGGCGTGATGACCGGCTTCTGCATGATGCGCATCGTCAGCAACCAATGGAACGACGCACCGGAAAAAGGCTCGCGCCCGTTCACCGCCAACCGCGACGGCTTCGTCCTCTCCGAGGGAGCGTGGATGTTCGTCATGGAACGGGAAAAGACGGCGCGCGCCCGCGGCGCGCACATCTACGCCGAAGTGGCCGGCTACGGCTCCACGTGCGACGCCTATCACCGCGTGCGCATGGACGAATCAGGCGAAGAGCCCGCGCGCGCCATGACGCTGGCCATGAAAGACGCCGGCATCGATCCCGGCGAAGTCGGCTACGTCAACTACCACGGCACGTCGACCGATCTGAACGACCGCATCGAAACGCGCGCCGTGAAGCTCGCCTTCGGCGACCACGCCACGCGGCTGGCCGGCTCCGCCACCAAGTCGATGATCGGCCACCCGCAAGGCGCCTGCGGCTCCGCCGGCGTGGCCGCCACACTCATGGCCTTCCGCGACGACATCCTCCCGCCCACGATCAACCTCGACACCCCCGATCCCGAATGCGATCTCGACTACATCCCCAACGTGGCCCGGCCCGGACACATCGACGTAGCCGTGTGCAACACCATCGCCTTCGGATCGAAAAACTCGGCGCTGGTGTTGAAGCGAGTGTAAATCCTGAGCGCAGCGAAGGATCAAGTTAGCAGCAACGGCATGCTCGCCGAAGCGCGGTGCACATGCCGTCGCCTACCTCACCCTTACATTGATGCTAAGTTGATCCTTCGCTTCGCTCAGGATTACCGGAGCACAACCCCATGCTGACTCCTCCCCGCATCGAATCCGAGGAACTGCTCGACGAGCACGACGCCCCGCGCGAGGACATGGAGCGGTCGCTGCGCGATCTGCGCCGCATCAACCGTTACCTCGGCGGCATCCGCATCTATCGCGCTCTCGTACGGCGCTTCACGCCGGTGTCGATTCTCGACGTCGGCACCGGCACGGCGGATTCGCTGGAGTCGGTCCCGGACGTGCGTACGCGCATCGGTCTCGACTTCAAGCTCGACCATCTCCTGTTCCTGCGCGAAGGGTCGCGCGTGCTGCGCGTCGTCGGCGACGCCCAGCGCCTCCCCTTCCGCGACGGCGCCGTCGATCTCGTCACCTCCGCGCACTTCTTCCACCACTTCCCGCCCGGAGAGAACGCCGCCATCCTCGCGGAGTCGCTGCGCGTGGCCGGACGCGGCGTGGCCGTCAACGATACCCGCCGCCACTACGTGCCGCTGCTGCTGGTCCTGCTCCTCGGCGCGCTCCGGCTCGTCGGACGCATCACCCGCTACGATGCCCCCGCCTCCGTGCGCCAGGGCTACACGCTCGCGGAAACTCGCGCGATCGCCGCCCGTGCCGGCGCGTCGCGATGGGACGTGATCCGCATGTGGCCGTATCGCTTCGCCATCCTGCTGTGGAAGTGATGGAACACGCCGACGTCGCCATCATCGGAGCCGGTCCGGCCGGATCGACGCTGGCCGCGTTGCTGGCGCAGCGCGGCGTGCGCGTCGCGCTCTTCGACCGCGACCTCTTTCCGCGGGACAAGCTGTGCGGCGAATTCCTCTCCTACGACGCCCTGCCCGTTCTGGCCCCGCTCGGCGTGCTCGACGCGATCGACGTCTCCGGAGCGCCGCACATCGAACGGTGCCGCGTCATCGGGTCGAAACGGACGTACGAGTTCGCGCTGCCGCACCCGGCCCGAGGCGTCTCGCGGATGTTCTTCGACGACCTGCTCCTGCGCACCGCAGCCGCGAACGGCGCGCAGCGCTTCGACGGACAGACCGTGACGTCGCTCAAGGAGATCGACGCCACCGTCATCGTCGGCGCCTGGGGACGCTGGGGACGGTTCGATCAGCAGCTCCGGCGCGGATTCGTGCGCGACCGCTCGCATCGCAACTTCGGCTTCAAACGCCACTACCTCCCGGCATCGCCGCGGGGCGACTCGATCGATCTCTACTCCTTCTCCCGCGGCTACCTCGGCGTGAACGCCGTCGAAGGCGGCATCACGAACATCTGCGGTCTCGTCCACGCCTCGCGCCTCACCGGCCACAAAGGACGCTGGGACGCGTTCATCGAAACCCTCCGCGCCGAGGAGCGGCAGCTCGATGCGCTCTACGCCGCGCATGAACCGGCGCAGGATGGCTACCTCTCCTCGGAGCCGGTGATCTTTCGCGCCCGTTCCGCCGTCGAAGGCGGCGTCTTCATGATCGGCGACGCCAGCGGCGTCATCGACCCCCTCACCGGCAACGGCATGGCCATGGCCATCCAGTCGGCCCTCCTCGCCGCGCCGATGCTGTTGCGCCTCGTCGAAACGCCGGCGCTGCGCAAACCGATCGAGGACCAATACCGCCGCGCCCACCGCGCCTTCTTCGCCCCGCGCATCGCCTGGAGCCGCATCGTGGCCAAACTGCTCTCCCGCCCCCGCCTCCTCGACGCCGCCCTGGCCACCGTCCGCTCCCCGCGCCCCGGTGAAACGTTCCTGCGCCGGACGCGCGGGGACCGCGACGAGATCGAGCGATTGGCGGGTCAGTGGTTTGGCGGTAACCGGGGATAGTCGCAGAGTCTCATAGTCTCAGAGTCTCAGAGTCTCAGAGGGCTGCGCTTCTTGCCACCTCTGCGACTATGAGACTCTGCGACTCTGAGACTTTGCGACTTTGAGACTCGGAGGATTTAGAATTCCCCCTTAATGCCGCCGTTACCTCAAGGCGAGTTCCTCCTGCCGCTGTTTCCACTGCCGAACATCGTCTTCTTTCCGCACACGCGGCTGCCGCTGCACGTGTTCGAGCCGAGGTACCGGCAGATGGTGCAGGACGCGCTCGAGGCCGAGGAGCGATTCGGCATCGTGCTGCTGCGGCCGGGATGGGAGACCGACTACTTCGGATCGCCGGCGGTGTACGACTGCGGCACGGTCGGCACCATCGAACAGGCCGTACCGCTCGAGGACGGCCGCTACAACATCGTCGTACGCGGCGACATCCGCTTCCGCATCCTCGACGAAGTCTCGCGCGTGCCGTACCGCACCGCCCGCGTCATCGCCGAGCCCGACGCCCCTCCCGGCCTCACCGAGGCGTACGCGCAGCGCGAATGGCTCGCCGAAGTCTCGCGCCAATACCTCAAATACCTCCCCGACCAGAGCGCCGTTCCCGAGATCGAGACCGTCAGCCTCGACGCCCTCACCAACGCCCTCATCATGTCGCTCAACTTGGACATGGAAGAGAAGCAAAAACTCCTCGAACAGCGCGACGTCATCGCCCGCGCCGAACAAGTCGGCAACGAGCTCACCAGCCGCATGGAAAGCCTCCGCTTCCTGGCACCGTTTCGCCAGGGAGGGGACCCCGCGCAGAACTGAGTTTTCGTTTTGGAGTGCGGTGGCCGCACTCCAAACGATCCCTGCCATGGCCACGTATCAACTCGGTGCGTGTTTTCCTGCTCCTGCTCGTCGTCGCATTCGCGGGAACCAGCGATGCACGAGCGCGCACCGCCGCGAGTCGCATCGATTCCGCGCGAACCATCCTCGTCATCACCGCCCATCCCGATGACGAGATCCTGATCGCGCCTCTCCTGGCAAATCGCTGCCTTCGCGGCGGTGCCAGTTGTTCCATCCTGGTCATGACCACCGGCAACGCCGCGGGACTGGGCGAGCTCCGCGCCGGCGAGATGACCCGCTCGGCGGCGCTGCTCAACCTGCGCCTCACGCAATGGACCTACTCGGACGTACTGAACGACGCCGGCGCGGTCTGGGCTGCGGAGGCCGGCGATCGCACGACACTCGTGCGCCGCATCGGCGACGTCATCGCCGCGGAGCACCCCGATCTCATCCTCACCCTCGATCCCCGTCACGGCACGACCTGCCACCCCGCCCATCGCGAGATCGGACGCCTCGTCGTCGAAACCGGGGCCGAGAATGTCTTCTTCATCGAGACCGCGGCCCGATTCGTTGGCGGCGGCTTCGACCTCTGGAACGCGTCACCGATGCACTCCTGGGTCTACGCCGCCAACGACGACTGGCAGTACACCGTCCGCCTCGCCGAGATCCACGCCACGCAGTTCACGGCGGAGCAGCTGGAGAGCCTCCGGACACTGCCGGCGACGCAACGACGCGTCTGGTTCGCACCTGCGGGAGCGCCGGTGGAAGACGTCTGCGGAACGCCGGCGTCTCGCCGGCTGGCCCGGCGGCGTCCTCGCCGCCGCCGCGTGCCCGTCGCGACGGCGTAACGCTCTCGCGCAAGGGAAAGCGAGTATTGCCCAATCTTCGCGACCTCCACACGGCGGCGGCGGGACGCCGCCTGGCCAGCCGGCGAGACGCCGGCGTTCCACTAGAATGCGCGGCCGTGTCCGGTCCGCTCGCGTATCGCGATTTCTACTATCCGCTGAATGTGTTCATGCACATCCTCACGCATGAGGAGGGCGAGGTTCCGTATCTTCACTACGGCCTGTTCGAGAGTGAGGACGATTCGCTGCCGGTGGCGCAGGAGCGTTCGACGGAGCTGCTGCTTTCGCGTCTGCCCCCGCCTCCCGCGCGCGTGCTCGAGGCGGGGATCGGGCTGGGGACGACGCTGCAGCGGCTGACGTCGATGGGGTACGAGGCGGTGGGCATCACGCCGGATGAGAAGCAGATTGCCGTGGTGCGCGAGCGTTACGGCGATGCGGTGGCTGCGCGCTGCGTGGCGTTCGAGCAGTTCCCGCTGCCGGATCGGTTCGATGCGGTTTTCTTTCAGGAGTCGTCGCAGTACATCGACGCCCAGGCGCTCTTCGCCCACGCGAGCGAGCTGACGTCGCACGTGATCGTGCTCGATGAGTTCGCGCTGCGGCCGGTCGACACGCCGGGTGCGCTGCATTCGTATGACGCGTTTCTCGCCGCGGCGCAGCAACATGGCTTCGGGAAGACCGAGGAGGTTGATCTCTCCCGAAAAGCGCCGCCCTCGATCGACTACTTCACGATTCGCTTTCCCCGCCATCGGCAACGTCTCATCGAAGATCTCGGGCTCACGGATCAGCAGGTCGACGAGCTGATCGAAGGCGGCATTCGCTACCGCGCGCTGTATGACAACGGCACGTACGGTTACCGGCTTTTGCAGTTCAAGCGGGTTCCTTGAAAATCGTGTCGTGCGGCGCCGAGCGCTCTTCCTCCGGCCTCCCGGCCGTGTAGTAGTAGAGCGAGACGGACTTGCGCGTCACTCCCGGCGGCGACATGAGCGGATGCGGGTGGCCGTGGAAGGAGGTGTCGTTGGTGGAGAAGACGACGGTGCGGTTGAAGAGCGGGGCGATGCACTGACGGCGCTCGGTCATGCTCGCGTTCCAGAGCTCGAGGTGGCCGCCCCATTCGTCGCGCCAGTCGCGGTTGAGGTAGATGAGCATGTTGATGCGGCGGTCGAGCTTGAGCTTGGGGTGGACGTTGAAGTCGCTGTGGATCTTGAGGAAGCCGCCGGTCTCGATCTGATGGAGGCCGCCGCCGCCGAAGTAGGGGTCGGGGATGAGGCCGTCGATGCCGGTCAGCGCTTCGAGGAAGAGCAGCATCTCGAAGCCGTTCATGGCGTCGAGGAAGGCGCGCACAGTCGGACTGATCGTGCTGTGCTCGTGATAGTAGCCGAGCTTCCTTTCCATCGGTGTATCGAAGCGCATCCAGCGTGTTTCGTCGGGCTTCGGGAAGTCCGCGAGCACGCGGTCCAGGGCGGCGGCGTCGAAAAGATCGTCGAGGACGATGTGCGGAAAGGGGTTGGCGCCGGCGTATTGCTCGTGCAACGATCGAGGGTCGCGCAACATGAGGAGCATGGGCGAACGCCATCATAGAATGCGCGGGCCTTGAAGATCGCGTACCTGCTCGAAGATACGGAGCTCGCCGGCGGGATCCGTGTCGCCGTGGCTCATGGGGACGCGCTGACCGACCGCGGGCATGAAGTGACGCTGGTGACGAAGGGCGGGCCTCTCACCTGGCGCTCGTCCCGCGCGCAATGGCGGTATGTGCGCTCCTTCGAGGAGTTGGATGCGAGGGCGTTCGACTTCGTGGTGGGGACGTTCTGGACCACGCTGGCCATCGCCCACTCGCTGGCCGGAGACCGGGCCGTGCATTTCTGCCAGGGCTATGAAGGCGGGTTCACCGCCTATCAGCCGCAGCGTCCGCTCATCGACGAGGCGTATCGCCTGCCGTTGCCGAAGATCACGGTCTCGCCACACCTCGTCCCGGTCTGCCGCGCCTTCTACAACGACGCTACGTACGTCGGACAGATCGTCGACGACGCGTTCTTTCAGCCGCATGCTCCGCACGACGGCAAACCGCGCGTGCTGCTGGTCGGTCCGGCGCAGGCGGACTTCAAGGGAATCGACGTCGGGTACGACGCCGTTCGCCACGCGCGCGCTCTCGGCGCGGACTTTGAGCTCATCCGGGCCACGCAATGGCCGGCCGCCGAGGACGAACCGGCGGAGCTGGCGGCGGAGTTTCACGTGGCGCTGCCGACGCAGGAGATGGCGCAGCTCTTCGCGTCATGCGATGTCTTCCTCGGGCCGAGCCGCAGTGAAGAAGGATTCGGCTTGCCGGCCGCCGAGGCCATGGCCAGCGGGGTTCCGTCCGTGCTGTCGGAGATCCCGTCGTTCCTCTCCTGGGATAACGCGCACGACTACGCGGCCTTCGCGGCTGACGGGAACGGCGTCGCGCTGGGTGAGCGGCTGGCGAGTCTGCTCGCGGATCCCACGCTGGCCGGGCAACTGGCGCGGCGGGGACGCATGGTGGTGGAACAGTTCCGCGCCGGGCGGACGGCGCAGCGGCTGGAGCAGTGGTTCGAGGAACGATTACGCGCTCAGCGGGTAATCGCGAAGACGCAGGAACGGCAGATGAAGTCTTCCGGCGAATCCTCGACGCCGTAGGCCATGCGCCGCATGCGCGCCATCTCGTCGCCTTCGAGCACCTGGCGCACGCTCTGGCTCTTCAGGTCGCCCACGACGTAGTTCTCGTCGTAGTCCTGGCAGCACAGGATGCAGTCGCCGGTGGCGGTGATGTGCAGATGCTGGAGCGGACGCGAGCCGATCAGCTCGCAGCCGGCCAGGCGGCCGACGCGCTGCACCGCTTTCTTCCCCACTTCCAGATGCCATGCCCCGCGGTCGACGGTCAGGTGCTGCTGCACTTCGAACCGGCTGCCGGCGTAGCGGTCGCGCACGGCCTCGAAGTTCTGGCGGTGCTCCTCGTCTCCGCTGCCGAGGACGATGATGCGCATCTCGTCGGCCAGGGGGTGATCCTTGGCGTAGTCGATGTTGCGCATGACCACTTTCACGTGGTTCTCGCCGCGGTCGCGCTCGTAACGCTCCTCGTCGAGCGTCGAGAGGTTGATGCAGAGGTAGCGCAGCTTGCCGGCGGCAAGCAGGGCGTCGGTCTTCCTGGGCGTCAGGCCCGAGCCGTTGCTCAGCACGGCCACGGGCAGGCCGGCCTCGAACAGCGTGCGGCAATGGTCGACGAAGCGGCGGTCGATGGTGGGCTCGTTGTAGCTCTGCAGGAACACGCCGTCGATGGTGCCGCGGTACTCCTTCAGCTCGCCGACGATCCGCTCGAACAGCTCCGTCGGCATCTCTTCGTCGTCCCGAGGAGCGATGGAGACCGGGCAGAAGTAGCACTTCTGGTTGCACGTGGTGACCGTCTCCAGCGAGACGATCTTCAGGTGGTACTGGCGCGAGAGATCGGTCTCGGCGGGGACAATCCAGCCGTCGCGGATGAGGGCCTCGTCCGTATGGCCGTGCTCCTGGAACAGCCGGAACTGCCGGTAGGCACCGTCATCAAGGAGGAGAGAGCGGTCGTTGAGCGGGTTATAGATGCGCGTCTCTTCGTAATGCAGGTACGGGTTGACGGTCCACGATGCCGTCACTCGCGCGCTCTCGCTCTCAGTTTCCGTCTGGATCAAGTCGATCAATGATATCCCCCGGCCGCACAACGCGGTCTGTGTACCTTCTCTTCCGCTTGACTTCGCCGTCCGGCACGTGCGAAAGAGCGAGTCCGATGCCGCCAGCCGTCCTCGTCCCCGTCTACGACCATCCTGCCCTCGAGGAGCGCTACGCCAGCTGGCAAACCACCATGCTGCTGCGCCGCGACCATCCGACGCTGGCCCTCTACGAGCACGACGAGCGCGCTGCGGACGCGGCCCTTGCGATCGAGGAGGAGCATGTGCTGGTCATTACGGACCCGCTCCTCCTTCCGTCGCCCCGGCTCGGGGAACACCTCCAAAGCGTCCTCGGCGACGCCTTCGCCGCCGTCCCGGCCGCCAACGATGCCGGCGATCCCCGCCAGCGCGTGGCCCTGCGTCCCTACATGACCCTGCGCGAGTTCCAGCAGACCGCCGAGGAGCTCCACGCCGCGCAACCGGCAGCGGAGCGTTTCACGTGGGAACAGCACGATCCGGGGGCGTTTCTCTGCAAGACCTCTTCTTTGCGGAGCCTGCAGGTCCCGCTCGCCACGGCCATCCAGGGACGCGAGATCGCTCTGGCGCGCGGCACGCTCGTCCACCGCTGGGCGTCGCTGCGCGGCCAGACCCGTCATGACCTGCTCGAGCGCATCAGCACCGACGCGAAATCGATCCTGGAGTTCGGCTGCGGTGAAGCGCCGCTGGGCGAGGCCTTGAAGCGCCGGCAGAAGTGCCGCGTGGTGGGCGTCGAGCTCGACCGCGCCGCCGCCGCGATCGCCCGCAAGCGCATCGACGACGTCTATTGCGGCGACGTGCGGGAGATCGTCTCGCTGCTCCACGAGCGCTTCGACTGCATCGTCGGCGGCGACATCGTCGAGCACCTCGACGAGCCGTGGTCGTTTCTGGCCGACCTCCGCCGGATCTGCACGCCGGGCGGCCATCTCCTGCTCAGCCTCCCCAACGTGGCCAACGCCTCGATCGTGGGAGACCTGCTGCAGGGGCGCTTCGACTACGTCTACATGGGCCTGACCTGCGTCGGCCATCTGCGGTTCTTCACCCGCCAGACCGTCGAAGAGATGCTGACCATCGCGGGCTGGGAGGTCGTGGCCATCGAGCCGCAGTCGCTCCCCACCACCAAGGAACAGACCCGCTTCCTCGACGGCCTGCGCGCGGCGGAAGTCCCGTTCCAAGAATCCGAGGTGACGCCCACCGGCTTCTATGTGACGGCAAGGAATCCCGGATGAAAGTCGTGGACCGGGTCGCGCTTTGGAGGCAACGCCTCCGGCTGCGCACTCTGCAGAACCGCTACTACCGCGGCACGGCGGCAGACGCCGGGAAGACGGCCGTCGACTACCTGGCTACGCTCGATTCCGCGCGCGAGATCTGGCTTCGCGGCACCGATCGGGCGGCGCGAAAGCAGGTGGCCGTTCATCTCGGTTCGGGTGATCATCATCTCCGCGGCTGGATCAACGTCGACATGCTCCCCGGCGCAGCGGATGTGCTGGCCGACTTCACGGCAGCGCTTCCGTTCCGCACCGGTTCCGTTGATCTTTTGCATTCGGAGGATCTGCTCGAGCATCTCGACGAGCCGAGCGGCAAGCGCTTTCTCGCCGAGTGTCATCGCGTGCTCCGTCCTCGGGGGGTGATGCGCCTCCTGACTCCCGATCTGCGCGCGCTGGTCGAGCGCGTCTATCTGCAGCGCGAGCCGCGCCACCTGGCCTGGTGCGGCGCGCACCTCTCGGCGAGCGGCCCCTGCGAAGCGCTCAACATGCACCTGCGCATGAACGGCGAGCATCGCTTCGTCTACGACGAAGAGCACCTCATCGCGACGCTGAACGCCCTCGGCTTCCGCGTGAGGCGCGTGCGCCACAACTGGTCGCCGGTGCGGGAGCTGCGCTACCTCGACCTGCGCGATTTCGGGCTGAACCTGTTTCTCGAGGCAGTGAAAGCCGATGCCTGACCTCTTCCTTCTCCCCGACACCGCGATCTCGGGCACCGCACGCCTGGTCATGGCTCACGCGGACGCACGCATCGCCCGCGGCGAGCGCGCGCGCATCGTCACCGCCGGAGCGCCGCCCTCGTGGCGCGCGTCGAACGCCGATTGGGTCTACGTCGACGATCTCCGCGACTACCACCCAGGCGACGACGAACAGGTGATCGACGTTTCCTCTCTCCCCATCCTCGTCGACCCCGACGTCTATCGCACGAACACGCCGCGCGAGCATGAGCCGCTGCGCGTCCTGCTGTGCGGGTCGTGGGATACGGAAACCCACGGCATCGACACCGGCTACGGCGCCGTCGCCCACGCGCGCTGGTTCCACCAACAGCTCGACCTCATCCGCGTCTCGCCCTGGGCCCCGTCGCGCGAAGAGCCGATCGAGGCCGTGCAGGAGTTCCACGTCGCCCTCACCACGCTGGAGATGACGCGGCTGATGCACTCCTGCGACGTCCTCCTCGCCCCGAACCGCCGCGAAGACCGCCTCCCGCTCCCCAGCGCCGAGGGACTGGCGGCGGGACTCGCCTGCGTCATGACCGCGACCGCAGGGCATCGCTCCTTCGACAGCCGCCACGACTACGCCCTCTTCGCCCCGGACGACAACGCCGTCGAGCTCGGCGAACGCCTCATCGAGCTCCTGAGCGATCACGACCTCCGCGATCGCCTGCGCGCACGAGGGCGAGAGGTGGCGGAGCAGTGGCGGATGGAGCGCGTGGTCTAATTTCGCTTTCGGATACAACAAACTCGCTGAAACATTGTCTGTGCTCAGATGTTTTCTCAGCAAATTTGCTGACAAAGACGCGAATCGCGTACGCGTTCTTGATGAACACGACTGCGTTTCAAGCATTCACGCTGATTTTTCATGAAATCGCAGCGCATTTTCAGCGCATACGCTGTGAAATTGGTCGATACCGCATCCGTCTTCAGCGTGATCGCTTAATTTGAGCGCGTTCACGACTGAATTTTACGCGTCCTCGCTAACAATTGCCGGATTCACATCTGAGCGTCAGATATCCACGCCTGTGTTTTCAGCGTACACGCTGATGTTGCATCGTGCCACGGCGCAGTGTTCAGCGGTAACGCTGAATCAAGCACCCTATTTGACGCCGTTGCGCAGGTTCGTGACGTGCGCGGACCGGATGAGCGTCGCCCCGATGATGATCGTCGGATCGGTATAGCCCAGGGCCGGCAAACCGAGGGCGGCGCGTGCCTCGTCGAGGGACGTGCGGAGGTCGACGATGTGCGCGCCTCGGATGAGAGTCAACGCCGGGTCGTTGAAGGCGAACGCGCCGAGTCCGGCCAGCGCGCGCACGGCGTTGGATGCGGTTCGCAGCTGCGTGATGTGCGCCGCTCGCGCCGGTGTCGTGCCGGGAACAGGCGGGTCGTCGGTGAGGACGACCGCGGTGGCGAGGTCGGTGTTGCTGTCGGCGGAGGTGCCGGTGGCGCTCACGGCGCGCACGCGGTAGAGATGCGCGGTGTTGGCGCCGACCGTGTCGGTGAACGTGGGCCCGGCCGGTGTTGCGATCTGCGCGAAGCCGCCGCTGGCGGAGCGGCGGAACACCTGATACGACGTCGCGCCGGGGACGGCGGTCCAGTTGACGGCGATCGACGTGGCGCTGGTCGCGCCGGCGGCGAGTCCGGCCGGTGCCGGCGGATTCAAGCCGAGGGAGATGCGAGCGATGGCCGTAGGAAGCCGCGAGAAGAACTCGCCCTCCCCTTTGCTGAGAGGGCTGGGGTCATCCTCGGCGGCGTTCCAGGCGAACCGCGCGAGATCGAGCGAGAGCGTGGCCAGTCCTGCGTCGCCCGTCGAGTCCGCAGCCCGGGCCATGGTCGCGGTCAGCGCGGCCTTGCCCGTGTCGTACAGGTTCGGATCGCCGCCGCCCTGATTCGGGGTCACGCTCGTCAGCGTGCCTCCGATGCGGTTGCCGGTGAAGGTGAAGAAGAGCGCATTCGGCCAGGTGCCGGCGGCGGTGCCGTCTCCTCCCGCGGCGACCTGCGAACCGAACTGCATCAGCGTACGGCCCCACGCGGCGATGGCCTGGCTGGGGATCACCGCCGGGCTGCCGATCGGCGCGTCGTTCGTGTCGCGCTGCAACCGGTAGAGCAGATTCATGTCGTACATCGAGGCCATCCACAGCTGGTCGGTGGAGTAGCTTCCGGGCCCGCCGATGGTCTGCTGCAGCGTTCCATCGACGAGAAAGCCGTACCGGACGTTGTTCTGCAGGACCTCGGCATAGTTGAGCGTGTACTGCCGGGCGATGTTGGCGCGATAGTCGTCGAGGAACGAGGCGTCGTCGCTGGCCAGCCCGACGAAGCGGAAGATCCAGTGCCATTGCACGAAGACGCGGCCGGTCACGTTCGCAAAATCGTCGGACGGCGCATCGGTGGGCGTGCACGCGGAGGCCGGCCGGCTGTCGCAGTAGTAGTTGCGCATCGTGGTGGCGCCACGCTTCAGGATGTCCACGATGGTGGAGTCGCCGGTCATCCAGTAGTGCAGCATCAGATTGTCGAGATAGGCGTGCGAGCTGTTGAAGTCCGCCCGATAGCCGCCGTATCCGGCCGGCGCCTGTCCGCAGTAGAAGAAGTTGTCGCTCGGCCCGCACTGGAAGATCTGCGTGTGCAGCGAACGAAGCGCCCCTGGCGCGGCCAGATCATCGAGCCACGCCGTCTGCCCGTTGCGCATGGCGAATCGCGGGATGGTCGCCACCGTGTTGTGGTAATCGGTCCAGGTCGCGCACCAGTAGGGATCGTCCCAGTTGTCGGCGGGAGTGATGTCGCCGCCTCCGCAGTCGATCTCGTCGGAGTACAGCGGATTGGCCCAGTTCCGCGGATAGACGCCGAAGGTCATGATGCCCGCCAGGCCGCGCGCGTCGAGCTCCTGCATCGTGGTGTCGTGAATGCTGGTGGCCTTGGCGTCGTAGCCGGTGAAGTCGCTGGCCAGCGCTCCGACCGGAAATTCGTCGACCGCCTCCGACGCGGCCAGCCATTCCGGTTGCGGCCAGGCGTGCAGCGGCCGATTGAGCGGCGCCCATAGCTGGCGATCGAGTGTTGCGCGCGAAGGCCCCGTGGGCAGCGCGCCGAGGGCGAACGTGGCGAAAAGCCCCTGCCGCGCGCCGAGCCATGCCGAGCCGCCGCCGAAATCCGCGGTGTCGACGATGTCGATTGCCAGACGCCCGTCGCTCAGAACGCGCAGCGCCTGCGGCTCGTAACGATGCATCTGCTGGAGCGCAACGGCCACGGCGCCGAGGTTGCTGCTCAAGGCCAGCATGCCTCCGTCGGCGCGCGCGCCGTTCACGGTCGCCATGCCCGGAAGGCTGACCGTCAGCGCCTGGGGATCGAGACGCGCCTGACGGAGCAGCTGGCGGACCGCGGCGGTCTGCGTGGCAGCGACGGTTCCCGTCGTCGTCGTGTTGAAGGCGCCAACCGCGGTAGCGACGACGGGATAAGCGAGGTCGAGGGAGATCGCGTCGCGCACCTGCTCGACGCGTACGCCGTTCGGCGCGCCATTGCACTCGATCTCTCCGCGCTCGCAATGCGTCCCTTCCCAGGCCATCGACTGCCGGACGACCGCTACCGGCGAGCCGGCGCTGAAGAGATAGCGCCTGCCCGATCCCAGCACGCCGGGCGTCAATGAGCCCGTGGCTGGCAGATCGTAGGCGCCGTCGATGACGACGGCCGCGCTCAGTGGACCACTGTGCTCGATGAATACGCGGCGCGTCGTCGAGTGACTGAAGTTCGTCGCGTTGGCCCGGCCGGTGAGCGTGCTGCCGCTCACCAGGCGCGTTCCGGTGGAGAGGCTCACCTCATCGAAGAGCGCGCCCGCGCCGCCGCCGAGGATGAACGTGGCCGCGCCGGTGTTCACAGTGACCTGATTTCCGTTCTGCGCGATGGAGAGCGGCGTCTGCGGCGCGGGATTCGCGCCCGCCGACCCGTCGAAGACCAGTCTGTATGTCGCGCTCTGGTTCGCGGGCACGGTCGACGGAAACAACACCAGCAGCCACTGGATCGGCGCCGTGGTCACGGAGAGCCCGGCATCCCAGCGCGCCAGAATCCGGAACTGTGCCGGCACGAGCTGCCCAAGCCCGTCGACCACCGCCAGACCCGTCGTGCTCTGGACGTTCAGGCCGCGAGGAAGCGGAACGCCCGAGCGGACCACCTCATTCGTCCTGGCGATGCCGGCGTTCTCGCGGACAATGAGCTCGAGCGATGCCGGCTGAGGTGGAGGCCACGCGGCCCATAAGGGTGTGGCCGTGAGAAGCACGGCGAGGGCGAGACGGAAACCCATGAGAGGTCTATCGCAGTGTGGGGCCGGGAGGCGGACGGCGCCGTGAGGAGGCTCACCGGATGTAGCGCGAAAACCTCCCGGCAACCTTCTCGCATTACGGCACTGCCGCCTGCTTGTGAAAAGTTTCTCTAGTCCATAGAATCCCGCTCGCTTCCTCGGAAGCCGCTCACCTATGTCAGTTCAGAAAATGGCTAATCCCGACACGATCATCCCGCGCAAGGCCGGTGTCGCTCCCGGCGAGGGGGCGGAGAAGGGTCTCATCACGCTGCCCGGCGAGTCCGAGCGCGAGATGGAAGATCTCGGCGGCGGCTCGTACGTCACGACCAAGCTCGACCAGGTCGTCGGCTGGGCGCGCGGCAACTCGCTCTGGCCGCTCCCCTTCGGCACGGCCTGCTGCGCCATCGAGTTCATGTCGATGGTCTCCTCGCACTACGACATCTCGCGCTTCGGCGCCGAGGTCGTGCGCTTTTCGCCGAGGCAGGCCGATCTGATGATCGTGGCCGGCACGATCGTCGACAAGATCGCGCCCGTGCTCAAGAAGATCTACGACCAGATGCCGGAGCCGAAGTACGTGATCGCCATGGGCGCCTGCGCCACCTCGGGCGGGTTCTACCGCGCCTACCACGTGGTGCAGGGCATCGACGAGATCATCCCCGTCGACATGTGGGTCCCAGGCTGCCCGCCGACCCCGGACGGTCTCATGTACGCGATTCTCAAGCTGAAAGAGAAGATCGAGCGCGGGGAGATCCGCCGCGGATGAGCACCTTAACGAAGCTCAGCGCCATCCCCTACACCGGCCCCGCGCCGACCAACCGTGAGCCGTACGTCCCCGCCGACGCCAAGCTCACGGATGCGCGCGGGGCGGAGATCGCCGCGAAAATCGCCAACCCGGCCATGACGCAGGAGACCGGGCAGGACATGACTACGTTCCTGGTCGAGCGTGCCCGCATCACCGACGTCCTGCAGGCGCTGCACGATCATCCGGAGCTGAAGTTCACGCTGCCGCTCGATCTCTTCGGCGCCGATTACCCGAACCGCCGCGACGGCGGCCGCTTCGACGTCGTCTATCAGCTCTATTCGCTGCAGAACAACGAGCGCATCCGCCTCAAGGTGCGCGTCCCTGAAGGCGAGACCGTTCCCACCAGCGTCCACGTGTTCCAGGGCTACGACTGGTACGAGCGCGAAGCGTGGGACATGTACGGGATCGTGTTCGAGGGACACCCGAACCTGCGCCGCATCCTCACGCACGAGATGTTCGAGGGCTATCCGCTGCGCAAGGACTACGACCCCGCGCAGCGCTGGCTGCTCACCGAAGCGGGCGTGTCGGTCATCAAGCCGAAGATCGCGCCGGAGTTCGATGCGGCGGTGGAAGACTCCGATTACGAGCGCGTGACGCTGAACCTCGGGCCGTCGCATCCGGCCACGCACGGGACGCTGCGCATCGTGGTCACGCTCGACGGCGAAAAGATCATCGGCGCCGAGAGCGAGATCGGCTACCTGCACCGCTGCTTCGAGAAGATGTGCGAGACGCACACCTACCAGCAGGTCATCCCCTACACCGACCGCCTCAACTACTGCTCGGCCGTCATCAACAACGTCGGCTACTGCATGGCCGTGGAGAAGATGCTCGGCATCGCCGCCCCTGCGCGCGCGGACCACGTGCGCCTGATGCTCTCCGAGTTCTACCGGATCTCCGACCACATCGTCTGCATCGGGACGAACCTGGTGGACATGGGCGCGCTCACGAACTTCTGGTACCTCTTCCAGCCGCGCGAAGAGATCATCGCCCTGGCCGAATCGTGCAGCGGCGCGCGCCTCCTGCCGAGCTATCTCCGCATCGGAGGCCTGGCCATCGACGTGCCGTCCGACTTTTTGGCCAACTCCCAGCGCATCGTGAACATGCTGCCGCGCTTCATCGACGAGGTGGAGGCGCTGGTGATGAAGAACCGCATCTTCCGCGACCGCGTCGACGGCGTGGGCGTGATCTCGCAGGCCGATGCCATCAACTACGGCTTCACCGGCCCCTGCCTGCGCGCCACCGGCGTTCCCTTCGACGTGCGCAAGTCCTCGCCGTACCTCGGCTACGAGACCTATGACTGGGATGTGCCGGTCGCGGACGGCGGCGATACCTACGCGCGGTTCCTGGTCCGTTTCGAAGAGATGCGCCAGTCGCTGCGCATCCTGCAGCAGGCCATCGACCGCGGCCTCCCGCCGGGACCGGTCATGGTCGACAATCCGTATGTGGCCCTGCCTCCCAAGGAGAAGGTCTACAACGAGATGGAGTCGCTCATCTATCACTTCAAGCTGATCATGCACGGCATCCAGCCGCCGGTCGGCGAGACCTACTTCCAGGTCGAAGGCGGCAACGGCGAGGTCGGCTTCTACCTCGTCTCCGACGGCACCAAGCAGCCGTACCGCGTGCGCGCCCGGCCGCCCTGCTTCCCGATCTTCGAGGCCTTCTCGAAGATGATCACCGGACAGACCATTCCCGACGCCATCGCCGCCCTCGGCTCGCTGAACATCATCGCGGGCGAATTGGATCACTGACATGAGTGCCACTACCCGAGTCTCTCCCGGAGTCGTCAAGGTCGAGCGCTACGAGCTCTCCCTCGGCGAGCGCACGTATCTTCCGCAGGTCGTGGGCGGGATGTTCCGCACGCTCAAGCATCTGCTCAAGAACCTGTTCGGCATCACCAAGCTGCCGACGATCCAGTACCCCGAGGTCAAGCGCGTCTACTCGGAGCGCTTCCGCGGCCGCCACATCCTCACCTCGCGCGAAGACGGCACCACGCGCTGCGTGGCCTGCTACATGTGCTCGACGGCCTGCCCGGCCGAGTGCATCACCATCGAGGCCGGCGAAGACCAGCGTACGCGCGAGAAGTTCCCGGTGCGCTACGACATCGACCTCCTGCGCTGCGTGTTCTGCGGCTACTGCGTCGACGCCTGCCCCGAGGACGCCATCTACATGACCCGCGACTACGAGATGGCCATCGACACCCGCGCCCGCGCGGTGGTCGGCCTGCGCGATCTCGTCGTCCCTCCCGACTTCCCCGTCGGCCCCATGGGCTGGCGCCCCTATTACGGCGCGATGGACAAGCGCGGCACCGCCGGCGGCACCGGCGCCGGCCAGCCGCTCCGCGAAGCCCCGTTCGAGGACCAGGACCCGCCGAACGCGGACGTGTATCGGGGGGCGTGAGACCCAGGCTCAGAGGCGCAGAGGCTCAGAGGCGCAGGGTTGTCCGCTACTCTGAGCCTTTGAGCCTTTGAGCCTTTGAGCCTATGATCCCCCGTCCACGATGAAACCGCTCGATACCACAGTCGAAGAGGTCCTTCGGCAGGCCATCCGTTCCGAGGTCGAAACGCGGCTTTTCTACCAGAAGCTGTCCGAGCGCGCGGCCACGCCGGACGTGCGTGCGCGGATGCAGCAGCTCGCCGATGTGGAGCTCGTGCATCGCGCCAAGCTGGAACGGAAGTACCGCGATCTCATCGGAGTCCCGCCGCCCGATCCGGGGCCGGTGACGGTCGATCTGCCGGCGGACGTGGTGACCCTCGATATGAGCCGCGCGCTCAAGTACGCGCTGGAGCGCGAGCGTGACTCCGAGAGTCACTTCCGCTTTCTGGCCGAGCGCGTGCCTGCCACGACCGAGCTGGGGCGCCTCTTCGTGGAGCTGGCCGAGACCGAGTGGAAGCACAAGACCGATCTCCAGGCCGAGTACGACGCCTCCTCGCCCCCGGACCGCTTCCTCCTGGATATGTGAGCAGAAAAAAGATCAGGCGGGCGACGTGTCGAACGCCGCCCGCCTGAGCTCTCTCTCATACAACACGCTACCGGTTCTCGATACGGTGCGCTGTACGAGATGCAGTCTAGGCATGACGAGTCACGGTCCCGTTCTTCGCCGCATAAAAAAAGAGTGAGACCCGAAAGACGCCTTCCCGAGACGTGAGAGACGCGCGATCTAACCGTCAATGATTCGCAAAAGCGCAAAGAGTCGCAAAGTCTCAAAGTCTCAAGGTCGCAAAGTGGGCGGCAACAACATCCTTTGCGACTTTGCGACTTTGCGACTTTGAGACTCTGCGACTCCCCCGTTCCCCCGCGTAGAATGCCCCCGCCATGCCGGAGCTGATCTATCTCGACAACAACGCCACCACCCGCGTCGCCGATGAGGTGATTGCGGCGATGACGCCCTACTATCGCGAGTTTTTCGGGAACGCCCATGCCATTCATGCTCTGGGGCGGCGTTCTCACGAGGCCATCGAGGAGGCGCGCGCCGAGCTGGCGTTGTTCCTCGGGTGCGAGGCCGCCCAGGTGATCTTCACGAGCTGCGGCACCGAGGGAAACGCCCTGGTGCTCCGCGGGCTCATCGATCAGACCCCGGGACGCCGCAAGGTCGTCACCACCGCCGTCGAGCATCCTTCGGTCCTCACGCTCCTCGGCGCACTCGAGCGCGCCGGATTCATCGAGCTGGCGGTTGTTCCCGTCGACAGAGACGGCGCCATCGATCTCGACGCGATGCGCGACGCCATCGACGACCGCACACTGCTCGTCAGCGTGATGCTGGCCCAGAACGAGACCGGCGTCCTTCATCCGATCCCGCGCATCGCCGAGCTGGCCCACGCACGCGGTGCTCTCCTGCACGTCGACGCCGTCCAGGCCGCGGGGAAGGTCCCGATCGCCCAGGACGATCTCGGCGCCGACTTCATCACCATCTCCGGCCACAAGTTCCACGCCCCGAAAGGCGTCGGCGCGCTCACGATGCGCAAAGGCCTGGCGCTGCAGCCGCTCTGGTACGGCGGCGGCCAGGAGCTCGGTCTGCGCTCCGGCACCGAGCCTGTGCCGTCGATCGCCGGCCTGGCCGCCGCCGCGCGGCTGGCGCGCACGGCTCTCGGGTCGCATGACCGCGTCCGCGCGCTGCGCGACCGCCTGGAGTCGTCGATCCTCGCGCGCGTCGAGGACACGTCCGTCAACGGAGTCACCCAGCCACGCCTCGGCAACACCGCCAACATCGCCTTCCACGGCGCCTACGCCGATCTGGTCGTGCGCGCCATCGACGCCGAAGGCGTCTGCGTCTCCGCAGGAGCCGCCTGCCACTCCGGCACCGTCGAACCGAGCAGCACCATGAAGGCCATGGGCCTGCCGCTGCACGTGGCCATGGGTGCGGTGCGGTTCTCGCTCTCGCGCTACACGACGGAGGCGGAGGTGGATCGGGCGGTGGAGGTTGTGGTGGGGGCCGTGCCGGGTGTGCGGCAGATGGTGGCCGCCGGGTAGGCTCTTGTGGACTTGGTGGACGTAGTGGACATCAGTGGACGTCCACCAGGTCCACAACGTCCACCAAGTCCACTACCGCCGCGTCCAGCACCACTGCTCCGCACTTTCGCCGTCTCCCTCGACGCGTGCGCAGAGCCGGCCTTCGTTCAGCCAGTAGATGATGCGTTTCGGGAAGTCGTGCTCGGGGTTGGCGAAGACGACGCGGTTTGCGCTCGACTCGATGAGCCGGAACGGCGTCGGCGGCTGGCCGCTCGGCTGGGCGAGGTAGACGATGCCGTCCTTCGTCTCCGCGATGCGCTGGTATTCGAAGCTGGTGCGCTTTTTTGAAATGTCGCGGTGCATGCCGACGAGCATGCCGCCGCGCGGCTCCAGCCACACTTCTTCCATCTCCACACCGTCGATCGTGGCGGCCCAGTGGCCGGTCATCCAGGCCAGATCGGCCAGTTTCGTTTCCGCGCAAAGCGGCAGAGCGAGAGCGAGCGAGAAGCAAAAAGTCAGCCGGCGCATCACAGCACGATCGTATAGGCCAACGTGGTCAGGTCGGGCATCTTGTCGAGATAGACGTTGCCGTTGGTGTGATCGATCTCGTGCTGGAAGATGCGCGCGGTGAAGTCGTCCACCTCGAGCTCGACCGCCTCGCCGTCGTGGTCGATGCCGCGCAGGCGCACGCGCTTGTAGCGGGGCGTCTCGCCGCCGAGGAAGGGGACGCTGAGGCAGCCCTCCCAGTCGGTGATGGTGTCGGTGCCGATCGGCTCGTACGTGGCGTTGAAGATCGCCCCGACGTTCACCTGCTTCACGCCGCGGCGCTTGGCCACGCGCTCCTGCACCTCGAACACGAACACGCGCAACGGCAGATGGACCTGCGGCCCGGCCAGCCCCACGCCTTCATACGCATGCATCGTCTCGATCATGTCCTCGAGCAATGTCTTGAACTTCCCGGCCTTGATGTCCTTCACCTCGACGTCGGCCGCCTTCTCGCGCAGGACGGGATGGCCGAGGCGGGCTACTTTCAGAATCGACATGGATGGGAGTTTACCGGAGGACTCTCATTCGCATGGCAATCAACAACGCTCCGGCCATCAAGACCGCGCCGCCATAAAACGCGCCCGCGGCGCCGGCCAGGTCATACAGAAAGCCCGCCAGCAGCGGTCCGGCGAAGCGGGCCAGTGAGCCGACCGACGTGGCCATGCCGAGGAGCGTGCCGCGCTCGTTTTCCGGCGCTGTTTTCGAGACCAGGGCGGTGAGCGCCGGATAGCAGAGCCCCTGACCGACGGCGAAGAGGAAGGCCACGACGTAGAGCAGCGGCACGCGCCAGATCGTGGGGATGAGCGCGAAGCCGGCCACAAAGGCCGCCGCGCCGATGACGATCACGCCCTTCTCCCCGACGCGTTTCACGAAGCGGCCGATGAGACCTCCCTGGATCGAGGCCACGATCACGCCCATGAAGAGAAACAGATAGGACATGTCCATCTGCTTGAACTGAAACCGGTCGCGCGCGTGGAGCGTGACGCTGATCTCCATTCCGGCCACGGCCAGGAGCGTCAGGAACAGGCCGGCGATGAGCGAGGCCAGCAGATGGTTCGTGGCGATCTCGCGCCACACGCGCCCGTCGAACTGCGGCGGCCGTCCGGAGCGCGGCACGAGGTCTTTGGGTTTCGACTCGGCGAGCACGCTCAGCGCCACGAGGAACGCCGTGAACGAAAGCCCTGCGGCCACGAGCCCTGGCAGGAGATTGCCCGCCAGCCCGTGCTTCGTCCCGATCGCGGCCAGGATGCCGCTCATCGGCGGCCCGAGGATGAAGCCGAGACCGAACGCAGCACCGATGAGCCCCATCCCCTTGGCCCGGTTCTCGGGCGAGGTCGTGTCGGCGATGTAGGCCTGCGCCGTGCCGATGTTCGCGCCGCCGATCCCGGCGATCACGCGCGAGGCGAACAGCACGGTCAGACTGTGCGTGAACGCGAAGAGCAGGTAACCGGTGCAGCTGGCGGTGAGGCTGATGAGGATCACCGGCCGGCGTCCCACGCGGTCCGACAGCCTCCCCCACACCGGCGCGAAGAAGAACTGCATGATCGAGTAGATCCCGACCACCGCCCCCACCTTGATCCCGCTGGCTCCGTACTCCCGCGCGTAGAACGAGAGGAACGGGATCACCATCCCGAACCCGATCAGGTCGATGAAGACGGTGAGGAAAAGGACGGCCAGGGAGGCTTTGCGCAAACCGCGGGAGTGTACCGCTTCGCCCCCTACTTCTTACTCGCTTTCCACGCCGCCAGCACTTCCTTCTCCCGCTCCGGCGTCAGGCCGGCGCGCAGTTTCGCCTGGCGCTCGGCGGGACGCGATTCGTGGAACGCCAGCGTGTTGGCCGCCGTATCGGCGAGCGAGCGGAACGTCAGGCCGGCCGCGAGGGCCTTGCGGTTGCTGCGCGATCCGAAACCGGCGTACTCACCGGCCGGCGGAATCCACACCGGCATGTGGGACCAGGGGTCGACCTTCTGCGCTTCGAGAAAGGACGCCGGGACCCAGGTGAACTGCGCGCCGGCGGTGGTCACGGCTTTGATCCCGTAGAGCATCTCCGCAATCGTCAGCGGATGCGCCGGGCCGACGGCGTTGAAGGTGCCGTACGTCTTCTGCTCGACGAGCCGGATCGTCCACTCGCCCAGATCGCGGGCGTCGATGATCTGCACCGGATCGGTGGGATCTCCCGGCGCGAGCACTTCGCCGCCCTGCGCGATGCGGATCGGCCAATAAGAAAAACGGTCGCTGTTGTCGCCCGCGCCGACGATCAGCCCCGGCCGCACGACGGTCGTACGCCCCGGAAAGGCGCGTTCTGCTTCTTTTTCCGCCAGCGCTTTGAGACCACCGTAGTTCGGACCGATCTCCTCGACCGTCGGATCGGCCAGCGTCAGCGTCGCTCCGCTCTCATCCTCGTTCGGCTTGGAGTTGTCCGCATAGACCGAGATGGTGGAGATGAAGAGGTACTGCCCCGCGGAATCCTTGAGGAGTTGCGCGGCATCGCGCACCCAGCGCGGCAGCGTGGACGGATTGTCGATGACGGCATCCCAGGTCTTGCCCTTGAGCGCGTCGAGCTTGCCGTTGCGATCACCCTCGAGATGCTCCACGCCGGGAGGAAGCGAGCCGGGGTTCGTCTTCCCGCGGTTGAAGACCGAGACCTTGTGCCCGCGCGCCACGGCGTAGGCGACCTGATTCGGTCCGATGAAGCCGGTGCCGCCGAGAATCAGGATGCGCAACGGCTTCGCGGCAGGGGTGACCGCGGCCTTGCTGCCGAGGGCCACGGAAGCGGCGGCAACACCGGCGGCGGTAGTGGCGAGAAAGGATCGACGCGTCAGTTCCGACATGGGCGGCAATAGTAACGGCACCTCTCTTCGATGGGGCAACGTTCCTGTTAAGCTGCGCGGCCCGTGAAACTGGTCCTCTTCGACATCGACGGCACCCTCCTCACCGACTGCGGCGCCTCGCGCGACGCGTTCGGCGACGCACTGCGGGCGGTCTACGACTATGCCGGCGATCTGTCGCGCTACGACTTCTCCGGACGCACCGACCCGCAGATCGCCCACATGGTGCTGAAAGACGCCGGATTCGCTCGCGAGGACATCGAGGCCCGCATGCCACACCTCTGGGATCTCTACCTGGCTGAGCTGGCCGGCAACGCCACACCGGACCGCGTGCGCGTGATGCCCGGGATGCGCGAGCTCGTAGCGGCACTCCACGATCACGGCGAGGTTGCGCTGGCGCTGCTCACCGGCAACATCGAGCGCGGCGCCCGCCTCAAGCTGGGCGGCGCGAGCCTGAACGACTACTTCACGTTCGGCGCCTTCGGCAGCGACTCCGCCGACCGCACCGAGCTCCCGCCCGTGGCCATCCGCCGCGCGAACACCCACCTCGGCATGCACTTCAGCGGAAGCGACGTCGTCATCATCGGGGATTCCATCTACGACGTCCGCTGCGGGGTACCGTACGGCGCGACGACCATTGCGGTGGCATCGGGGAAGACACCGGGAGAGGTGTTACGGGCGGAGAATCCGACGTTCTTCTTTGAGGATGGCGCGGATGTGCAGGGCTTGATGGACGCGATTGTGGACTGAAGTGGACGTTGTGGACGACGTGGACTGTCCACAACGTCCACCGCGTCCACAACGTCCACCAAACTCAATCCCGCGAAGGCACCGACACCCGCCCGCTCACGCGCTCGTAATCAATGTGCCCGCTCCCCTTCCGCCCGACCGTGAAGCTGCCGCCGACGTCGGCCACTTCGACGGCGCCGGAGCCGTCGTCGTCGATGGTGACGTCGCGGCGGACGTTCTGGACGGTGATGGAGCCTGAGCCGTCGTCGCGGATGCGGAGGGAGCCGTCGACGCGGGCCACGGAGATGGCGCCGGAGCCGTCTTCGATCTCGACGCTGCCGTTCACACTGCGAACCGAAAGCTCGCCCGAATCGTCTTCGACGTTCACGTTGCCGGTGACGGTGTCGATGTCGATCGGGCCGGAGCCGTCATGGATCGTGAGCGCCCCGCGGATGTCGCGCACTTCGATCGAGCCCGAGCCGTCGTCGATGGAGGTGGGGCCGGTGTGCGAGACCTTCATCCAGCCGCTTCCGTCCTCGATCTCCACCGGCAGGCCGGCCGGGAGCGTGACGGCGAAATCGAGGCGCGCCGAGAAGAAGCCGAAGACGACCGTCTTCTCCGGGATGTTCGTGTCGATGTGGAGCTCCGAGCCCACCTTGCGCAGCGTGAGGGTCATGCGCGGGAGGAAGTCGTCGTCGGAAGTACAGGCCGTGCCGTCGGCCACGATCTGGGCCGCGCCCGCCGTGCCGTCCACGTCCAGCGATCCCGACTCGGCATGGATGACCACTTTCGTGATCCCCGCGGCCGGAGTGGACGCCCTCCGCTTCGCCGTGTACTTGCAATCGTCACCATCGAAGAGTCCGCCAGCCATGACCGGGACCGTTACCAGAGCCGCTACCGCGGCGATCGCTGCGAGTCTCATCGGAAGCCCTCCATCTCCCGAGGTGTACGGAATCGGACAGGTTGAGTTTCAGAAACGGACACTTCCCGCAATCATGTGATGGGATACTCCGCGCCCGAATGATGGACCGCGACCTGCGCCAGAGGCTGGAGACGTTCCTTCGCCCGTTCTACCAGGACCTCGACGGCGCCTCGCGTTTCGACGACGTGGAACGGATCGCCCGGATCGCTCACAAGCTCCACGTCCCGGCAGAGGGCGACGCCCGTCCGTTCGAGCTGCTCCTGCTCTTCCACCGCCTCGGCCCGTGGCTGGAGAAGGTCGGCAACCTCTCCCGCACGCTCCTCGGCGTTTCGGGGCTCACCGAGGCCGAGCTGCGCCAGACCGCCGCCGCGATCCGCCGCCTGGGCGCACCCGTGACCCCTGCCGAGCGCGCCGTCGCCGCGGCCGTGCTCATTGACGGCGCCGGCGTCCGCGGCCTGACGGAACTATTCGGCCGCGCACGCCGCGAAGGCAACTCCCTCATGGACGTGCTGCGCGCCGCCCTGTCCGATGTGAACGTCCCCGAGTGGCTTCCCCCGCAGGCGGAAGAGTGGCTGCACGAGAGGCGTGAGGCCAGACGCGAGGTGTGCCGCCGCCTACTGGAAGAGCTCGCGATGGAAAGCTAATCCCCCGTCATTCTGAGCGAGGCGGTGTGGGTGGGTGTGAAGCGAAAGAATCTCAAAATACGTAACACGTGGCACAGGCCATGTTTTTCGTAGTTTGAGATCCTTTCGCCGTCTACGCGGCTCGGGATGACGGGGGGTGAACGCTCAGTGACAGGGCGTGTCGAGCGCACCCGCCAAAAAACCATCCAGCGCCGCATACACCTTCTCCGGCTGCTCCAGCCACGGGAAGTGTCCGGCGTTTTCGATGAGCACGAGACGCGAGCCCGGGAACGTGGCGTGGACTTCGTCGGCGCTTTCGAGCGGGTCCTGCCGGCCGTGGATGACGATCACGGGCGCTTTCACGTTCTCCAGGCCGGGACGGAGGTCGAGTGCGGTCATCTGCATGACCACGCCCCAGAACACGGCGTCGTTGAACCAGTCGTCACCCATGGCGTCGGTGAACGCCTTCGCCTTGGAGCGGTCGAAAAAATAGGCCGCCGTCTTGGCCCTGGTGATCTCCATGACGGCCCGTTTGTGCTCGTTCTTCAGCTTCTCCGGGTCCGACCATTCCTTGATCCGGGCCTTCTCCTCGGCGGAGTAGCGCGCTTCGAGGTTGGCGTTGAATTTCGGCACCGCCGCCAGCGTCGGTCCGCCGGAATCGACCAGAGCCAGCGCGCGGATGCGGCCGGGGTGCTCGCGGGCGTACATCATGGAGAGGATGCCTCCGAAGGAATGCCCGACCAGCGTGAGCTTCTCCTGCTTCAGCTCGCGCCGCAGCGCCTCGAGGTCGGCCACGAGCTTCTTCACCTCGAACGCGTTGTCGTACTTTGCCAGCACCGACTTGCCGGTGCCCCGCTGATGAAAGAGCACGAGCGAATACTTTTTCGCCAGCGCGTCCGCCACCGGGCGCAGGTATTCGGGCGAGAACCCGGGACCTCCGGAGAGCAGCACGACCGGCTCCCCTTTCCCGACCACGTCGTAGTACAGCGTCACGCCGTCGTCCGACTGGAACGTGGCGGCGGAAAGAGGAAGGGCGAGGGCGAGTACGAGGGCGAGAACGACGTGCAGGCGGCGCATTGGCGCGCAGTGTAGCTGGGCTGAGGCTCAAAGGCTCAGAGGCGCATAGGCTTAGAGTGGCCACCGCACAGCCTCTGAGCCTTTGCGCCTCTGAGGCTCTGAGCCTCTTCCGCCGATAATGCGCGCGTGCTTTACCCGCGCGTCACCGTCCTCACCACCGTCTACAACGGCGCGCGGTATCTCGACGAGGCCATCGACAGCATCCTGGCCGAGGAATTCACCGACTTCGAATACATCCTCGTCGATGACGGGTCGGCCGACGGGACCGCGGCCATTCTCGCGCGCGCCGCCGCGCGCGATCCGCGCATCATCGTGCTGCGCAACGACAGCAACCGCGGGATCGCGGCGTCGGCCAATCGCGGGTTGGCGGTGGCGCGCGGCGAGTACATCGCGCGCATCGATTCCGACGACATCTCGATGCCCGGGAGGTTCAGGCGCCAGGTGGCCACGCTCGATGCGCATCCCGAGGTGGCGCTGGTGTCGATGAACTACGAGTCGATCTCCGCGGACGGCGTGGTGATCGCACGCTCCCATCGCGACCATCCCTCGATCGTCGTGGAGTACCTGCTCAACTTCAGCAATTCCCTCGGCGGCCACAGCCAGGTGATGTTCCGGAGGAGCGCCGTCGAGGCGGTGGGCGGCTACGACGAGACCTGCGCCGCGGCCCTCGACTCCGACCTCTGGACGCGGATCGTTCGCCAGGGACGCATCGTCGTGCTCCCGGAGATCGGCATGCGCTACCGCGTGCACGAGGAGAGCGTTTCCGCGCGCGCCCGCGACACGCAGGTCGAGGTGGGCAAGCGCGTGCTGCATCGCACGCTCTCCTCGTACCTCGGCCGTTCATTGAGCAAACAGGAAGTGCTGGCGTTCATCCACGCCTGGCGTCCGCTCCCCGTTTCCGTCGATCCGGGACTGGCCAACGCGATCCTGCGCGAGGCCTATCGAGTCTTCTGCAGCCGCGAAGCCAGCAGCGATCCGCGCGCGCGGCGAATCGTCCGCGCGGTCAAGGCGAAGAGGCTCACGAATACAGCGGTCCTGCTGATGACGAAAGGAAACGTCGTGCGCTCACTGCAGCACTTGACGCAGGCGTTGGGGTGGAATGCGGTGGTGGCGGTGGCGCGCCTGATCCGCGTGACCGGGTTCGCCCTGAAACGGCGAATGAGCCGTTGAGGATAAGATCTCCTCAACAGCTCAATCGCTCAACAGCTAGACGTTAGTTCCGCGAATTACGGACGAGAACGAAACTCTGCGCCCAGTAGGCCGAGCTGTTGGAGTCGCGCGCGACGCGGACTTCAATGACATCTCCGCGTTCCAGCCCGCTCACCGATTCCATGCGGCCGTTCACGTTGATGTTCGCATTCGTATCGTAGTGAATCACGGTGCGGCTGGTGGTGCTGCCGGTACCGGTGTTGAAGTTGGAGATCCAGTTCGTCGATTCGAGCTCGATCGTACGGTTGACGGTATCGACGGAGCGCACCGTGCCGCGGACCGTGGCGGTCTGCGTCGAGCTGGAGCCTCCAATGGAGCCGTTGGAGCTGATGCTGCGGATGACCGAGATGTTCTGCGCCAGGAAGCGGCCGTTGCCGAGGTCGCGGGCGCGGACGTCGATCTCATCGCCGCGCTCGAGATCGACCGGGTTGTACGTCTGGTTGTTGAAATAGACCGGCGTGTTGGTCTCGAACTCGACGAACGTCGTCGACCCCGAGCCGCGGTCCACTTCGATGGTGCGGCGCGAGGTGTCGACATAGCGCACCGTGCCGCGGATGTTCGATTCATACGAGCCTGAGGGGTACGTCGGATATGTGGATCCTGACGAGACATCACTGAGCACCGTCATCGATTCGGCCATCAGCGTGTTGCCGGATTCGTCCACGCGCACCGCCACCTGATCGCCACGCTCGAGGTCGGTCGGACGATAGGTCTGTCCGTTGAAGCTGACCGGCGTGCGGTCGTCGTAATAGACGCGCACCGCGTTGCCGCCACCGTTCGAAAGCATGGAGGTGTATCCGCTGACGTTGGTCAGGTAGACGGAACGGCTGCTCAAGTCGACGGACTCGACCGTACCGCGAATCTCATAGTTGCCCTGCTGCTGGCCGGACCCGCCGCCGCCGAGGACGTCGCCAACCGATCCGCAAGCAGCCAGCAGGATGAGCAGTAAGCTCGCTGCAGCCAATGATTTAGTGGTCTTCATGATCATGTTCTCCCGATCTTCAGAGAGCATGAAGTGTGCCCCTTCACACCCGGCCGCGTTCGCCATGCCATACTTTTCTCATGCGTCATGCACTGATCGTCTGCCTGGTCCTTCTCGGCTCGTTGCGCGCGGAGGCACGCGACCTCCACTGGCGCGAGCTGGCCGTACGCGCGGAGCTGCAGAACGACGGCACGCTGCGCGTCTCCGAACGCCAGGCCATGGTCTTCAATGGAGACTGGAACGGCGGTGAGCGGATCTTCCGTGTCGAGCGGTTTCAAACGCTCACCGTGCACGGCATGACCCGCATCGACGCGGACGGCACCGCGCACGATCTCGTCAGCGGCGACGTCAATACCGTCGATCACTATTTGCTGGACGGCAACGTCCTGCGCTGGCGGTCGCGCGAGCCGAACGACCCGGAGTTCGCCAACACCGAGATCGTCTACACGATCGACTACAGCCTGGAGAAGGTGCTCGTTCCATCGACGATGCCGGGGAGCAACGAATACGCGCTGCGGCACGACTTCGCCTTCGCCAGCCGCGACTGGAACATCGAGAGGTTTTCGCTCGACCTCGGCCTGGCCTCGGACTGGAGCTCGCCGGCCGGACGCAGCATTCGCCGCCACGCCTCGCAACTCATCCCGGGTGAGAGCTACGTGCTGGACATCCCGCTCCAGTTCGAAGGCACTACCGCGCCGGCGGCCATGCCCTACGCAATGGCCCTCGGCAAGCAGGTCAAGCCGTCGATTCTGCCGTTGGCGATGATGCTTCCTCTCGTCGGATTCGGCTGGCGCGAATGGCGGAGCCGCCGGCAGGTCACCATCGACGAAGGACCGATCGACGAGGCCTGGCTCGAGCGGAACCTGCTCTGGCATGCGCCGGAGGTGGCCGGTGCGTTTCTGCACGGCGACGTCGGACCGCCAGAAGTGTCGGCGCTGCTGGCCAGGATGGAGCAGGAGGGCAAGATCCGGACGGAAGTGAAGAGCGGGAAGCGCGGTAAGCCGAACCTGCATCTGAAACTGCTCGCGCGGCTGCAGGAGCTCAGAGGTGCCGAGCACTTGATCGCGCAGAAGATCTTCCGCCAGCGCGAGGAGACCAACACCGAGGAGCTCCGCCAGGTCTACCGCAAGAGCGGTTTCGATCCGCCCGCGGCCATCCGGAACAGCGTGCTGACGACGGCCATGGTGGTCGCACCGATCGAAACGAAGAAGAAACGGATCAAGACCGGCATCGTGCTCATCGTGGCCGGGCTCATCGGCGTCATCATCGCCGGCATCCAGGAGCCGGGCAGCCTGCTGGTCATGTTCGTGATCCTGTTTGGCGGGATGGGATTGCTCATGCTGGGCGTGCCCGCGGCGCAGAAATGGCGCAAGTCGCGGACGATCGGGGCGTTCATTCGCATCGCGCTCGTGCCGGTCGTGGCCGTGATGGTGGCCCGGTTCCTCCAGCGCGCGGTCGTGCCGGTCGGTGCCGCATCGGGCGAGTACACGTTCCTGGCCGCCCTTGCGCTGGCCGTCTCGTGGCTCGGCGTTTTTCTGACGATCCTCGCCGAAGCGGGAGACACACCGGCGCCGGAGACCCTCACCATCCGCGCCACGCTGCGCCGTGCGCGGGACTACTTCCGCGACGAGCTGAAGAAACCGAAGCCGGCCATCCGCGATCGCTGGACGCCGTGGCTCATCGCCCTGGGCCTCGACCGCTCCATCGCCTCGTGGTGGCAATCGCACGGCGGGGAAGGCGTCGCCGCCGCCGGCATGTCCTCGCCGTCTTCATCGACGTCCTGGAGCGGCTCCGGCGGCAGCACATCCTCGTCTTCGGCGCCGCCCACCTTCAGCGGATCCGGCGGCGCGTTCGGCGGAGCGGGCGCCAGCGGAAGCTGGGGCGTGGCCGCCATGGCTCTGTCCACGCCGGTGAGCGCTCCGGCATCGAGCGGCGGAGGCGGCGGCGGGAGTTCGTCCTCCTCGTCTTCCTCGTCGTCGTCCTCGTCCTCCGGCAGTTCCAGTGGCGGCGGAGGAGGCGGCGGCTGGTGATGCTCTATCCTGCAAAAGAGGATAGCCTGCACGCCGTATGGATGTGCTTACGGCATTATCGATGCAGCGGCTGGCTCTCGCTGCCAGGGCCACCTGCGACGTCATCCGCGACTGGGACGTCGCGCGCGGAACGGTCTGGCTCAGTGAAGCGCTGACCGGCTGGGGTCACACGCTCGATCAGAACGCCGAGGTCGCGGCCTCGTGGTGGGACGCGCACATCCATCCGGACGATGTGGCCAGGGTCCGCGCGTCGCTCGAGCGCGCCTTCCGGTCGAACGATGAACGCTGGTCTGCCGAATACCGCTTCCGCCGCGGCGACGGCACGTATGGCTTCGTCCTGGAGCGCGCGCTGCTCATCCGGCTCGAGGACGGCACGGTCAGCCGGCTAGTCGCGGCGGTCGAGGACGTCAGCACGCGCGTCGGTGCCGAGCAGGTCCGGCGGCTGAACGCACTCGGGCGGATCGCCGCCACGATGGCGCACGATTTCAACAACGTGTTGATGGGCATCCAGCCATTCGCCGAGGTCGTGCGCAGGCGCACCATCGACCCGAGGATCACCCAGGCAGCGAGCCAGATCCTCAAATCGGTGGCCCGCGGCCGGCGCATCACGCTGGACCTCCTGCACGCCAGGCACATGGCCGCTCCCACACTGCAGGAGGTCGAGTTGGGAGCGTGGCTTCGGCGGGCCGCGGTGGAGATTTCCGCGCTGATGACCAACCGGATCGATCTCCAGGTCCACGCACCCGACGACCCGCTGTTCGCGTCGTGCGACCCTGCGCAGCTCCAGCAGGTGCTCGTCAATCTGGCCATGAACGCGCACGACGCCATGCGCGACGGCGGAACGCTCACCATCGCGCTCGAGGCAGCGGACACGTTCGTCGAGCTCACCGTCCGCGACACCGGCAGCGGCATCGCCCCCGAGGTACTGCCGCACATCTTCGAGCCGCTCTTCACCACAAAATCATTCGGCACCGGCCTCGGGCTTTCCGTCGTGCAGCAGATCATCGCCCACCACGGCGGCACCCTCTCCGTCGAATCGTCACAGGCCCAGGGGACCGAGCTCCGCATCCGCCTGCCGCGCATCGTCCGCGCGGTCGTCACGAAAACCGCGGCCCACGCCCGCCCGCTGGAGCGCATCCTCCTCGTGGAAGACGACGAGGTCGTCGCCGAAGGGCTCACCCAACTCCTCGGGCTGCAAGGTCTGCACGTCGACCTCGTGACCCACGGCGCCCTCGTCGTCGAAGCGGTCGAGCGCCTGGCCCCGCAAGCCGTCGTCCTCGACCTCGTCCTACCGGACATCAACGGCGTCGAGGTCTACGAACGAATTGCCGCACGCTGGCCGGAGCTCCCCGTCATCTTCAGCAGCGGAAACGCCGGCATGCAGCAGTTGACCCGCTACCTGGAGCGGCCCAACGTGCGGTTTTTGCAGAAGCCGTACGACGTGGACGCGCTGATGAGGATGCTGTGGGAGATTGTGTGAGCGCGCGTGCGTTGTGGACGAAGTGGACGCAAGTGGACGTCGTGGACTGTCCACTAAGTCGACCACGTCCACAACGTCCACTCAGGCCCCGCTCAGCGGCTACGCCGCCCGCGCCCGCCGCCCGGACGCGGTGCTGCCGGGCCGGCGGGCCTTCTCGCCGGGCCGCCGTGCGGCCCGCCCTGCGTTCGGGCTGCTGCCGGTGCCGCGCTGCGTGGCGCCGGCGCAGCCGCACGCCGCTCGGCTTTCGCTTTGGCGCGGGCGCGGTCCTCGGCTTTCCGGGCGCGGATGGCCGCAATCCGTTCCTGAATTGGGATCTCTAGCTTCTCCGCCGGTCTCTGCTTGTAGTCAAAGTCCGGCACCGTCACGCGCGGCAGACGCTTATTGATGGCGCGCTCGATGGCGCGCAGGTCGTTCTCTTCGTCCGGCGCCACGAACGTGATGGCGTCGCCGGTCATCTCCGCGCGTGCCGTCCGGCCGACGCGGTGGATGTAATCCTCCGGAATGTTCGGCACGTCGAAATTCACCACGTGCGAGAGCGCCTCCACGTCGATGCCGCGCGCGGCGATGTCCGTGGCCACGAGGATGCGGTACTTCCCGGCCTTGAACCCGTTCAGCGCCTCGGTGCGCTGCATCTGGCTGCGGTTGCCGTGAATCCTGGCCACGTTGACCTTCTTCCGCTCCAGCTGCTCGAACACCCGGTTGGCGCGGTGCTTCGTGCGCGTGAAGACGATGGCGCTCCGGATCTCGCCGCGCTCCAGCAGCGTTTCCAGGAGAGGCATCTTGAGATCCTGCGCCACCGGGAAGACGGACTGCGTGATGCCGGTGGCCGGCGCCGCCTTCCGCTCGATGGAGATCATGGCCGGGTTCTTCAGCATGTCCCGCGACAGCTCCACGATCGCCTGCGGCAGCGTGGCCGAGAAAAACAGCGTCTGGCGCTTGACCGGCAGATGCCGAAGCACGCGGCGGATGTCCGGGAGGAACCCCATGTCCAGCATCCGGTCGGCCTCGTCGAGCACCAGGATCTCCAGCCCCTCCAGCTTCGCGTAGCCGTGCTGGAAATGATCGAGCAGCCGTCCCGGCGTGGCCACGAGCACATCCACACCGCTCCGGAAGGCATGCTCCTGCGGCCCCATGCCCACGCCGCCGAAGACCGCCGCGCCCGACAGCGGCGTGTGCACGGCCAGATCGCGCAGATGCTCGTCGATCTGCGCCGCCAGCTCGCGCGTCGGCGTCAGGATGAGCGCGCGCGTCGTGCCGCGCTTCTTCCCGATCAGGCGGTGCAGGATCGGCAGCAGAAACGCCGCGCTCTTCCCGCTGCCCGTGGCCGCCGCGGCCAATACATCCTTGCCGGCCATGGCCGGCGGAATGGCGTCGTTCTGAATCGGTGTGGGGCGTTGGAACCCCAGTTCTTTCACGCCCCGGAGCAGGTCCGGGTGCAGTCCGAAAGTGGAAAATGGCATCGAGTAACTCTTCTTTCTTGTGGGAGTCCGGCGAATGAGAACGGGAACGTGACTGCCGGAGAGGCCGCCGCCCAGCGTCCGTCAAACGGCAGCGACCTCGTGCGGAAAAGCACAGCCGGCTGCGACGAACGAGGTGGATAGTCTCACAGATTGGGCGGGAACGCCCGCAGGGCTTCAGCCGGAACGTTCCGCGGTGTTGATGTACACGTATCCGAAACGGCGCGCAGCGTCGGCCATGAACGACGCGATCGCCGAGGGATCGCGCAGTTTGTGGAAGACGAGCTTTCTCGTCCCCGATTGCATGTGCACGCGCACGTACCAGCGCCTGCGCAAGGCCAGGTCGAGCAGCCACCACGCCGGAACCACGAAGGCCACCGCCGTCAGAAAGTACACGTTCATCTTTCCCTCGTCACGGATGAGCATGAGAGCGAACACCACCAGCGGCGCGATCGCCAGCGCCAGAAAAACGAGACCGAGAACCATCAGCACGATCGGGTTCTCCGCTCCCGAGCCGAATGCCAGTTCCAGCTGATTGATCTTCTCCCGAGGAACGAAAATCACGGCGCGATGCTCATCCATCTCAGAAGCGCCGGCATCGGACAGCCGGACGCATTCGAGCTGAAGGTGGCCGGTCGATTCTGCAGTGGTCATGTCGAGATGATATTGCTCAGAAGATCGACAACGCCGTCTTCGTCGTGAGCAGCTCCAGCGCCATCGTGCCGGCCAGCGAGTTCCCTTTGTCGCTGAGTCCGGGAGACCACACCGCAGCGACGAACTTGCCGGGCAGGACGCCCACCACTCCCCCGCCCACGCCGCTCTTGGCCGGGAGCCCGACCCGGTAGGCGTAGTCGCCCGCTTCGTCGTAGACGCCGCAGGTGAGCATGACCGCGTTGACGCGCTTGACCTGACGCGGCGTGGCCACCTCCTGGCCCGTCGAGGAGCGGCCGCCATTGGCCAGATAGAGAAACGACGACGCCAGCTCGCCGCAGGTCATGGAGATCGAACAGAGGCGGAAGTAGGCATCCAACACCCGGTCTGCGTCGTTGTGAAGATTGCCGAACGACTTGAGAAAGTGCGCCAGCGCCCGGTTTCGGTGCGCCGCCGCCCGCTCCGCCTCGGCCACGGCCAGGTCGTACCCGATGGCCGGATTCGAGGCCGCCAGACGCACGAAGTCCAGGATCAGATCCTTGCCGCCCGGGTCGTGGGCGCGGTCGTGGCTGAGGATCGAATCGAGGATCACCAGAGCGCCGGCATTGATGAACGGATTGCGCGGAATCCCGTGCTCCACTTCCAGTTGCACCAACGAATTGAACGCCGTCCCCGACGGCTCGCGGCCGACCCGCTTCCAGATGGCATCGCCGTCGAGACGCATCGCCAGCGTCAGGCTGAACACCTTGGCGATGCTCTGGATGGAGAAGCGCTCGGTCGTATCTCCGACGAAAAACACCTCGTTGCCCACGGTCTGCACGACCATGGCGAAGCGATCGAGCGGCACACGCGCCAGCGGCGGGATGTAATCCGCCACCCGCCCACGGCCTAGGAGAGGCTGGATCTCAGCGCGAATCTCGGCAAGGACGTGGTTGTAGTCCACGCGGGCATTCTAGGGTGTCCCTCCCAGACTCTGAGCGTAGCGAAGAGTCAATGGAGCAGCCGCGGTGCGTTGGGCAACGACGGACGCATGTGCGGCGACGCTTCGCGGGACACGCAGCGCGATTGCTCCGTTGACTCTTCGCTTCGCTCAGAGTTTGGGGGGCGTTTCGGGCGGAAGGCGCTTCACGCTGTCCACTCGCACGATCTGTCCGATGGCCGAGGCGTCGGGCGGAGGGGCCTCGTCGAGCCACTCGACCACGCCGGTGAACTCGCACAAGTCGTCGTTCGAACAGACCGCCAGGATCTTCCTGCCCGCCTCCGAGTCGTTCCGGAAACGCATCGGCGCAAAGTCCCCGCTTTCCGCGCCGACATAGTTGAACATCGAGACTGGCTGCGCGACCTTGACCTGCCCGGCCCAGGTTCCCGGATCGTGATTCTCGTTCACCGCGGTCTGTGATGCGGAATCCGTTTGCGGCGCGGAATCCGTCGTCGCCGGCTCAATAGGCGCGACGGTTTGCGTGGCCGTCGTGGTCGTCGTCTCGCTGGTTGAAACCTCGGTGGATTTCTCCGCGGCGCAGCCGCCCAGCAGCAGCACTCCGAGGATACTCGCGCTCAGCAATTTCATCAGTCATCTCCGTTCCGAGGACGAATGCGACAGAACGGCTCACGACGCGCGCATCCACCAGCACGCCATTCTATCGTGAGGACCCGGGTTGCCACGTGCTGTAGGCTGTCGGCACACGGATCAGGGAGGGCCGCCGTGCCGGCGAGCGAGGATTTCTGGGACGACATCCTGGGGCACTTGAAAGACCGGGTGCTTTTGCCGGTAGTGGGGCCGGAGCTCGTCACGGTGCAGGACGGCGAACGTCGCGTGAGCCTTTCGCGGCTCCTCGGCGAGCGTGTCGCCGCGCGCTATCAGCTCGACGTGAGCTGGGGTCCGCTCTCGGGTCTCGACGACGCCGTAGGCGCGTTTCTCTCGGCGCGCGGGAGCCGCGAAGCCGAACGCCTCTACCGCGTCGTCAACGACGTCCTGTCCGGCCTCGATGCGCCGCCGCCGGAAGCGCTGCGCCAGCTCGCCGGCATCCGCGACTTCCGTCTCTTCCTCAGCACGACCTTCGACCCGCTGCTCGCGCGCGCGCTCAACGAGGTCCGCTTCGGTGGCGAGCAGCGCACGCGCGAGCTCTGGTTCTCCCCCAACCAGTCCACGGCCGAACAACAGGAAAACGCGCGCGAGCCCCGCGAGGCCGACACGGTCGTCTTCAAGCTCTTCGGCAAGGCCTCGTCCACGCCGCAATACGCGATCCACGACGAGGACGTGCTGGAGTGGCTGCACGTCCTGCTCACCGAAACGGCGCGGCTGCCCGACTGGCTGGGCGACGAGCTCAAAGCGAGCCCTGTCCTGTTCCTCGGATGCCAGCTCTCGGACTGGGTCGGACGGTTGCTCGCGAGGATGGCCAGCAAGAGCCGCCTCTCGCTGGAGAGCAAACAGTTCTTCATCGTCGGCGAATCGGTCGCCCAATATCCGGCGCTCACGCGGTTCTTCCAGACCTTCTGCGGCGGCACACGCGTCCAGGTGCTCGACGCCGATCCCGCCGCGTTCGTGGCCGAGCTCTCCGAGCGCTGGCTCGAGCGCAACCCGCCGGAGCAAGCCCAGACCACACCGCCCGCCGGCAAGGGCAGCATCTTCATCAGCTATGTGCGGGAGGACGTGGACGCCGCCCGCCGGCTCTCCGCTGCACTCGCGGACATCGGCGGCGACGTCTGGCTCGATGAGCGGCGTCTCGAGCCGGGCGTACGGTGGGAAGAAGAGATCCTCACGAGCATCCGGCGGGAAGTCCGGCTATTCCTGCCGATCATCTCCAGGCAGACCGAGAGCCGCGAGGAAGGCTATGTATTCAAGGAGTGGCGGGAGGCGGTGGAGCGGGCCAAGGGCATCCCGCCGGGGGGACGCCGATTCATCTTCCCGGTCGTCATCGATGCCGAGTACGACGGCAACCCCTCACGCTACCGGCAGGTGCCCGACGCGTTCACGGTGTCCCATTGGGGGCAGGCCCCCGGCGGCAATCCCGACGAGGGCCTGGTCAATGCGTTGCGGGACGCCATCCGCGACATGCGGCGCAAGGACGCATGATGGACGCCGCCGCCACGCAACTCGATCGCGACAACCCGTGGCCGGGGCTCGAGTCGTTCGAGGAGGATGCACGCGACTACTTCCATGGCCGCGAGGCGGAGGCCGAAGATCTGCTCCGCCGGGTCATCGATGCCCCCCTCACGGTGCTCTTCGGCAAGTCCGGCCTCGGCAAGACCTCGCTGCTGAAGGCGGGACTCTTCCCCAGGCTGCGTGAGAAAAAGTTCCTGCCCGTCCATGTGCGTCTGGACATCCGTCCCGAGGCGCCGGGGCTGATCGATCAGCTTCGGGATGGTCTGCTCGCGGAGATTGCACGCCAGCGCGTCGACGCCCCTCCGTTCAACGCGGGCGAAACGCTCTGGGAGTACCTGCACCGCGAGGATCTCGAACTGTGGAGCGAGCAGAATTACCCGCTCACCCCGGTGCTCGTGCTCGACCAGTTCGAGGAGGTCTTCACGCTCGGCGAGCGGCTCGCCGAAAGAGTGGAGCGCTTCAAGAGCGATCTCGGAGACCTTGCCGAGAACCGCATTCCCGGGGCGCTCGCCAGCCGGCTGGCGGTCCACCCCTCGACTGCGCAGGGCCTCGACTTGCGGCGTATGCCCTACAAGCTGGTCATCACGTTGCGCGAGGACTTTTTGCCGCACCTCGAAGGCTGGCGCGCGGCCGTGCCTTCGCTGGGCCGCGTGCGCGTACGGCTGCTCCCCATGCGCCCCGAGCAGGCGCTGTCGGCCGTGTATGACACCGCGCCGCATCTCATGGACGCGCCGCTGGCCCGGCGCATCGTCGCGTTCGTGGCAGCGGCCGCGCAAGGCGAAGGAACGGCGCCGGAGTCTTTCGGCAGCGGCGAGATCGAGCCGGCGCTCCTGAGCCTCTTCTGCCGCGGCCTCAACGAGCGGCGCAAGAAACAGGGCTCGCTCCGCTTCGACGAGCAACTCCTCGAAGGGGCGCAGCAGAGCATCATCGCGGACTACTACCGCTCCTGCGTCGAAGGGCTGCCCGACAGCGTGAGCCGGTTCATCGAGACCGATCTGATCACCGAGAAAGGCTTTCGCAATAGCTACGCGAAAGACGATGCCGTTCCGGCCTTTCTCACCGAGGAGCAACTCGACCGGCTGATCAACCGCCGCCTCTTGCGGGTGGAGGAGCGCTACGGCACCGCGCGCATCGAGCTCACGCACGATCTCCTGACCCGGGCCGTGATGGCCGACCGCGACCGGCGGAGGGTGGAGGAAGAAACGGCGGCTCTGGCGCGGCGCACCGAGGAAGAGCGGCAGGCGCTCGCGGCGCAGGCCCGAAGGCAGCGGCGGCGCCTCATGGCCCTGGCCTTGTTTGTCCTGGTCTGCCTAGCCTTTGCCGGGATCGCGGCGTATGCGGTGTGGTGGGCGGCGGTGGCGGCGAGGAAAGCCTCCGAGAGGGCGGAGACCGTCGCTTTGGCGGCGCAGAAGTCCGCGAAGAACGCGCAGGCGAACGCCATGCGGGACAAGGTAGCCGCCGAGCGGGCCATGGACGAAGCACAGCGAGCGGAAGTCAAAGCAAGAACCGCGGAATCGGACGCACGGACGCAAGCGCGGCTGGCGGAGGAAAGCGTCGCGAGAGAACTAGTCGCGCGGCGCAGTTCCGAGGCGCGACGGATGGAGACCCAAGCGCGGCTCGTGTTCGACGAGTCGGGCGAGGCGCTGGTCAAGGCGGCCCTGCTGTCTGTCGCATCCCTGCGCTCCGCGCGGACCGTCGACGGCCAGATCTCCCTCACGCGATTTCTTGGATTGCTTCCCAAGGCACCCCTTTGGCGGAGATCGTTCGCGGGCGTAACGCACGCCCGTCGCCAAACAGCGCTGGCCGTCAGCCCGAACGGAGCGGGAATTGCGATCGTCGGCGGGAGCGGTCCCGTGCAACTCCTTGAAGCGCGCACGGGACAGCCCCTCCGCTCGTTCGACGTCCCGCGGAACAACGCCGACATGACGGTTCTCAAGTTTAGCCCGGACGGTGCGCTCCTCGTGCTGGGCTGCGGACACCAAGCCTGCGTCCTCGACGCCACGAGCGGACAACTGCTGGCCCGCCTGCCGAGTGCCGAGGGCAGGCACGGAGACATGGTCTGGTCTGCCTCGTTCTCACCGGACGGCAAGCTCCTGGCGATGTCCAGCTACGGGTCCGATGAGTTCCTCGTGTACGACGTCGCCACCTGGCACACGACGGCGACGATCCCTGGCGGAGGCCGTGTGTTCTCCGTGGCCTTCAGCCCTCAAGGAGAATGGCTCGCGACCGACGGTGGCCCAGGTCTGCAACTCTGGAGCGTCGGGCACTACGAGGCGCCCGTCGCCGAGAGGACCAGGCCCGGAATCATCTGGTCGATCGCATTTCACCCGGACGACCTTGGTCTTATCGCCGCAGGCGACGGGCTGCAAGCGTGGCGTATCGAGCGGGACGCCGGCAGCACAATTCTAGTCGAGGCCGACGGTTCGAAGCCGATCGAAGTACGTACGGTGCTGCCGGTCTCCTGGCATGACCGATCGTGCTTCGCGGCCGCTGCACCCGATGCTGTTCATCTGCTCTGCGGCAAGAAGCTGGACGACGAAGTCCTGCGCGTTCCGGTATCCTCGGCGGCCGCAGTGGTCAGCCCCGACGGGCGCTGGCTCTTCAACCAGCAGTACGACGGGATGCTCGCGGCCTGGCCGCTGAAGGCCGGGCCGGATGCCTTCCGGATCCCTCTCGGTGCGCCCATCGGATCGATGTCCGGCACCGAACGCTGGCTGGCGGCGGGATTGGACAACGGAGAGGTGGCCATCATCGGCCTCGATTCGTGGAAGGAGCGCAAACGCCTCCGCCTTCCCGCCGCCGCGGTGGAGAAAGTCACCGCGAGCTCGGACGGCCGGTGGCTGGCCGTCTCGCAAGGGCCGTCGCTGCACGTCTTCGACACCGCCACCTGGCGCAAAGTGGCGTCCGGGACGTACGGGGACGACGATGTCCGGCGGATCGCCTTCGCCGCCGGAGACCGCTGGCTGGTGGCCGCGGCCGGTGCCACCGTCGTCGTGTGGGAGACCGGCACCTGGCGTCAGCGGCGCCTCGAGCATGACGGAACGATCGAGCAAATTCGAGTCAATCCGAATGGCCGCCAGCTCGCCACCGCCACCCACTGGACCGCGGGTCACGACGCAGGTGTGTACCTGACGCGGGTCTTTGATCTGGCTAAAGGAAACGAAACCGGATGGGAGTACACCGCCGGCGGCGGCAAAATCTCCCAGCAATTCATGCGCGACGAAGCCGCGCGCAGAAAGCGTGCGCTGGCCGGCGGCGACACGGCCTCCGTCCGCGAGTCCGAGTCTTCCTGGCCCGCTCTGGCACTCACGGAACCCCGCGAGCGCGAGAGTGCGGACGGCGTATGGAGCGTCGACTATTCCGGATCTATGGCCACGCTACGCGACACGGCGGCAAACCGCGCCATCCCTGCCTTCGATCAAGGTGGTGAGATCACGAGTGTCCGCTTCGTCCCCGCCCTCCACCCGCGATGGCTCCTCACCGCGGGCAAGGACGGCACGCTGGCCGCCTGGCCGATCGGGACGGACAACCTCGTCCAGGAGGCATGTGCGCGGCTGCGCGCGATCTTCGATCCGCAAGCTCTCAGAAAGCTCATCACGGACGCGCACGCAGAAGGGAGCTGCGAAGGGAATTAGCTCTGGAAGAAGTCTCGGCAGTCACTTGCGCCAGGGGTCGCGCAACCTGAGATCTTGACCCCAGTTTTACAGGCCGGCGCGTTCTTCTTGCTATTCTCGTGACGTGCGATCGTTTTGCTGTCTCGTAATGCTGGCGGTGCTCTCTACCGTGCCTTCCGAGCCCAGCTCAGCACAACAACCAGCCGCTCCCGGCGCGCAGGGAGCACACGACGTATGGCGAGGCCTTCGGTGGGACATGTCCATGGACCGCGCGTCGCAAACGCTCTCGCGTCAGGGCCTGAAGGTGCACAAGCACGGACCGCGAAAAGATCCCAGGGTGTCCCTCTCGACGGAGGCCGATGGGTGGCGGGCGGTGGTGTACTTCGACCATCAGGCGCGGATGGACCAGATCACGGTCATGGCCGGGACGCTCACCAAGGAAGCCGTGGCCGCGGCGCAGGAGCGCCTCACGAAGCGCTTCGGAGGCGCGAAGAACACGGCGTCCCGCACCGAGCGGACGTGGGGGGCGCGCATCGCGAGCGGCCCGTGGGCGAAGTTCCTGGTCGTTCATATTCCGGACGAAGGGTGGATCGCACGCGAAGAGTTCGGGCGCGGCGAGACCACCGGCCCCGCCAGCGCATTCGATCTCACATGGGGAGATACTGCACCCAACGTCGAACAGCACCTCCGCGCAGCGGGCTTCGAAACGCGCACGACCGGAATGCTCACCGACCCGTGCCAGATGCCCAACCCGCCGCCGGACTGCGAGCCCGGCGCGAACGTCATCGTCCACTTCAAGAAGGGCCAGGACGAAGGAACCGCGGACGTCGACAAGAAGCGCGGACTGGCGCGGGTGACATTCACTGCCCGGGTCGCATCGTTTGCGGAAGGACTGGCCCGCGTGAAGCCGATCGAAGCCCTGCGAGGACCGGCGCGGGAGATCGACGATGCCACGATCACGACCTGGGGCGATGCAACATCGGACGTGTCGCTCGACGTTCGCGAGTCGAAGTCAAAAGGCACGGTCTCCGCGATCGAGATCTATTGGCCGCCGGGTAAGGAACGGTGAGGAAGGGCCAATATGCCGATTGTAACGATCAACAAGACCATCGCCCTGTTCTTAGTGGGCTATCTGGGCCTTGGCGTGGCCGCCGTGGTCGCGCATCGGCCGATTCTGAGCTTTTGGCGAGGACACCCGGAGCTCGCCGGGCCGGCGGGATCCGTGATCTTGGGTCTACTCTCACTTGCAATCGCAGCACTGATCGGGGCCATCATCGACGGCCTGGCCGACGTAACCATTCGGAGATTCATCAAGTGGGCCGCAAAGAAAGAGGGCGTCGTGCGGTTCTTTGGGCAAAGCCGCGTCTTTCACAGCGCTGCCAAGTGGGAAACCTGCTTCAATGAGCAGGCGAAGCAGGCCAAGGAACCGCTCTTTACCGAGATCGCCGGTGACGAGGCGCTTTTCAAGCTTCATCTCGCAACGGGTCTGCTTCATGCGCACGCGCCACCTCACCACATCGATTGGGTCTTCGCGCATTACTCGACACTTTACCTTGCATCCAATCTTGCGTTCGTTGCGCTTGTGGGCCCGCCAGTGCTTGTGGCATCTGCGCTTTCCGGAACGGCCAGCATAGGCCCGTGGATGATCCTGACCGGCATGGCCATGGTCCTTTCTGCCTATGGCCTGCTCAGCCTGGCGCTGGACCGGTGTCTTTACACCTACCAGGCGGAGTATCGATTTGCAGCGATCTGGCTGGCGGAAACGCGAGCGAAACACGATGTCCCTGCGACCTAAACGACCTGTTAGCTTGCCAGCCTCTCCTCGAGCCGTCGAGCAGCACGCATCACGGCCGCGCGGTTCTGGGCCTGCTTGATCCACCTGGGCAACCTGCTCGCCAAGCTCCCGTTGGCATTGGGCGTTCGCTCGCGGACTGACGCGGACACGTACTCCCGCAGGAAGGCGAGGTGCTCTGCGTTGTACGCCCACAGTACGTCGCCTGCGCAACGTGTCTGCAACCAGAGGCGAAAGCCAAAATAGGGGTCGTAGGGCTCGCCCTGCGGGTCCGGGTGCCAGAAAACGCTGACGTAGTTCCAGTGCGAGCACCCGGGGCAGCAGACGCCCACCTTCGGCGGGTGATGACCCGCTCGACGTTCTGTTCGGGAGAGCATGCGTCCGCACCATCCACACTTGCGCTTCACGACCGCCTTCGCCATCCCCGCCCAGCTCCCATCTTCGCCGCGTGCGTTGTGACCACACTGCCCGCACGCGAAGCGCGGCCCTTTCCGCACAACTTCTCCCCGTTCGTGGCAACGTGGACACTCGACGAGAATCCGCTGCGCGATGGTCCAGAGGTGCTGCTCCGCGTCTTTAAACCGGTGCATCCGCGCTCTCGCATCCTGGCTAACGGCTCCAAGCTAACCGGCGTGGACCCGCATGGGATGAAGTATAGACCCGCGACTCTCGTGGCGCGGGTCACGCCCGGTTGAGCGCAGAGTTGGACCGTGGCGTGACGCGCGGCTTCGTTCCCGCTACTCCGCGAGAAGCTTTGCGACATGTTCGGCTGTTTGCGCCGCGCGAGCTCTGCACGGCTCCGGAAGAACCGGGATTGCTTTGGCGAGCATGGCGGAGCGCCGTTTCAGATGCTCGTGAACGGATTCACGAGCGGGCGGACGTCCGAAGGAGACGATCCGAACTTTGGAGAACAGTTCCAGACCGTCGTTCTCCTGAGGTGAAGAACCGGAAAAGAAGTTGAAGTCGCTGAACCTTCCGGTGATCCGCAAAAACTCTTCTCTCCACTCCATGCTGCCCAGCGCGAACCCGCGAAATGCATCTGCGCACGCGTCGTCCTCCACCAAGTACGGCTCCGGCACCAGGAGCTCGGGGTGGCCGTTCGAATCGATGTCGATGACGGTGGCATAAACATCGTCGTTCTCGTAAGCCTGAGCAAACTGAGACAGCCCGAACTTCGATGAGCTCACACGATTCACATACACGTGAGTGGTGAAGACATCTTCGAACCCGGCATGGAAGAAGAGATCGGGCCGCGAATCGCCGTCGAAGTCCGCCCAATGCACTGCGTGCGGCGGGAAATCACCGTGATGCAAATGGACCCAGAGCACTTCTCCTGACGCGCGGGACCAGATCGCGAACCCGGTTCCATAGGGCCACGTGTCCTTCGGCGCTGAAGAGTAGGAGAAGCGATGTACGCCGTACTGCTTCGAGCCCTGTCCTGTTGCATCCTCCAGGTCGATCGTCAGCCCTGGCAGCAGAGCGCGAATCTGGTCGTCCAGTGACGGAGTGTGCGCGTGCGAGAGGCTGGACGTGCACGCCACCGCAAGGAGGAGGAGGAGCAGGAGGAACAGTACTCGACTTTTCACTGTGCGATGACGCCACGCGGCAGGAATGCGATAAAGATTCCTAGCCGTCCGACTTCTTGTCGTCGTGCGCACCGACCATCGTTGGCCTTCGGGGGGGTAGCGACACGAGTCGTTCGGGATGTTCGAGCTCGCGTTCTTTGAGAAATTCTATGAGAGCGTCGAGATCATTCCCGACTTCGTCCATCAACTCCTGGCGCAGGGCGCGAGTTTCGGCAACGATCGGATCTTCCCACACCATATCAACCTTCCATCAGCTCTTCAGGGGTGCATACAAGCGGTGGATCGAACCCAGCTTCCCGGCAAAGGACGTTCACCGATTGCAACACGAAACCATTCGCGATGTGCGTGCAGTTCCAAGTCAGCAGAAAGGCCATTCCGTTCACCGCTGCGAGGGCAATGTGGAGCGCGTCCGCCGCAGCCTTGGACGGTAGCACGGCTTCCCGCAAGATACTATCCGCCAGGCTCCGGGCGACCGAGTTGATCCGAAGCACAGGGTACTCCGCGATCATCTCGAGCCGAGCACGGGCTGCGACAGGGTCGCCACGTCCCGCTTCTTGTACGACGAGCTCCGACACGAAGAGCTCGAATCGGGAGCGCCGACGCTCCCACCATTGCCGCGTAAGTTCCTGATGTCCTGAGGCTAACGTGTCGCGACTCGGTCTCGCGGTGAGATAGCTGACGACGCTCGTCTCGATGTATGCCTTCGGCACCACTTTCCTACGTTACCTCACCCTGCGACGGGCCGGAAGCGTACTGATTGACAGCTACCGGCCGAGTCGGCCGCGCTCGATGCTGGCGATATCGAACGCGATGTCGGGAGTCTTACGCTGTTGCAGGCAACATCGAACGTGACGTGCGGTATTCACGCTCGATGCGGCGGACATCAAGAGCGTCAAATGGGGCCACACTAGGGTCACACCAGGGTCACACCTTCGCTCATTCCATCACCACAAACCAAAGACCTGACCCCAATTTGCAAGTCAGGGCTGATTCAATCATCGGCGGCATCATCGTTACATCAGCAGGTGCAAACCCTTCTCGACGGCTTCCTGGAAAAGGGCAAACAGGCGACGGCTCTTTTCTGGATCCAACGCCAAATCAGTAGCTATGCCAAACAGTGCTGAAATAACGATACCCCGCCAGTCAATCTTGGGTGGATCGTTGTCGAGTACATCCACGACGTGGTCGAGACGTGCCTCAATTGCTCGAAGCACGTCAGGCGCAGGCGCAAATTCGTTGATAATGAGAATTTTGAACGTTTGCACAGCGATGCGGAGTTGATCTTTTTCTATGGGTGAGAAGCGTTCATTCAGATCACCCGGCAACGCTAGATCAGTAGCAGCTCGCGACGCCTCCAACTGTCGCCAGAGATCAGGTGCCGATTGTTCTCCGAGGAACGGCCGTACTGCTTGCTGCAGCCAACCATCAAACCACGTCATCATCTCGTCAAAACGGCCGACTGCGTCCCGTGGTCGTGGGTCACGTCGGAGAGCCTGAGCATTGACATACTCGTCGAACTCGACACCCGCATAGCGCCAGCCGCGCTCGTACTTCGTTGCGCCAAAGCGAAATCTTGGCTCGATTGCCGGAAAGACTCTGACTACACCGAGGAAGTCACCGAAGGTTTCGTATGAAGGTGCTTGTGCGCCCGTGGTTACGTCCTCGAACTCAAGCACGAACTCGCGCGGATCTAAATGCTGCGTCTGGATCGCGTAGTAGAAACGGTTACGCTCATTCTTCAAAATCATTCTCGACAAATTCTCGCATGGTCCTCTTCATGGGCCTAACGCATTCACAATCCGCTGAAATCGATCTTCTGCCGGTGTGGGCAGATCTTCCGTTTGAGAGTATGAAGACCTGACCCCAACTTCCGCCCCCCTCGTGGCGCGCTACCCAAAGCGGCAGCAAGCTGCACGCACTTCCAAAGCGCGCGGCGCGGAGCGGGCCTCCCCACTCCTCGTGGATTCTTTGCCTCCCGCGCCCTGCCGCGCAAAAATCATCAGTCCCTTGTACGGACGACAGCCTGCTCGCGATCTCGGTGCGCTCTCCATCACTCACAACCCTCCTGCTACGCAGAAGGAGAAGGTGAAGGAGCGGATCGCGACGCGTCCTTATGCCGAGATGCGCGCCTCCTCCGCCTTTTCTTTCCTCGACAGCGCGGCGTTGCCGGAGGATTTGATGGCCATTGCGGCGGAGAGGGATCTGCCGGCGATGGCGCTGGTGGATACGAACGGGGTGTATGGGGCGCCGCGGTTTTATGGGGCGGCGAAGAAGACTGGCGTCCAGGCGCGGGTGGGGGCGGATCTGGTGCTGGAGGGCGGAGAGGACCGGTTGACGGTGCTCGTGGAGAACCGCACGGGGTACAGGAATCTCTGCCGGTTGCTGACGGCGGGGGCGCTGGCGCATCCGAAGGGTCAGGCGCGGTATTCGTGGAAGTTGATCGAGGAGCATGCGGCGGGGCTGCGCTGTCTGACGCGGGCGGACGAGGCCACGGTGCACAGGATCAGTGGCATTTTCCCGGATCGGACGCACGTGGAGTTGCAGCGGCACTTCCGGCGCGATGAGGAGCATCAGAACGTCCGGCTGGTCGATCTCGCGCGAAAGCTGCGTCTACCTCTGGTAGCGACGAATGGGGTTCGCTATGGACGAGCGGAAGACAAGGAGCTGCACGATGTCCTGACGTGCATCCGCGAGGGGCGCAATGTCGACAATGCCGGCCGGTTGCTGGGGATGAACCGGGAGCGGCACATCAAGAGCGCTGCCGAGATGACGCGGCTGTTCTCCGATCTCCCCGAGGCCATCGACGGGGCGTGGGAGCTGGCCAATACGCTCGATTTCACATTGGCCGATCTCGGCTATCAGTTTCCCGACTATCCCCTGCCGCCGGGCGAGACGAATGATTCGTTCCTCCGCAAGATCACCTGGAATGCGGCCCTGGTGCGGTTCCGGCCCTTGACCGCCAGGGCCCAGGCACAGATCGAGAAAGAGCTGAACATGATCGCCAAGCTGGAGCTGGCCGGCTATTTCCTCATCGTCTGGGACATCGTGCAGTTCTGCCAGCGCGAGAAGATCCTCGTGCAGGGGCGCGGCTCGGCGGCGAACAGCGCGGTCTGTTATGCGCTGAGCATCACGGCGGTCGATCCGGTGCGGATGGAGCTGTTGTTCGAGCGCTTCCTCTCCGAGGAGCGCGGCGAATGGCCGGACATCGATCTCGACCTTCCGTCGGGCGAGCAACGCGAGAAGGTCATCCAGCACGTCTACGCAAAATACGGCAAGCACGGCGCGGCCATGACGGCGAACGTCATTACGTATCGCGACCGTTCGGCCGCGCGCGAAGTGAGCAAGGCCCTGGGTTTCTCACTGGAACAGGCGGACAAGCTGTCGAAGACCGTCAGCACCTGGAACTTCGGCGAGATCCGCGAAAAGCTGGAAACCATGCCGGCGCAACTGGCGCAGAGCGGCTTCGATCCCGCCGATCTGCGCGTGCAGCATTTCATGCGCCTGTATCTACAGATCCAGAATCTGCCGCGCCACATGGGGCAGCACTCCGGCGGCATGGTGCTGGCCAAGGGCCGCCTCGACGAAGTGGTCCCGCTCGAGCCGGCGGCCATGCCCGGCCGCGTGGTCATTCAATGGGACAAGGAAGATTGCGCCGATCTCAAGATCATCAAGGTGGATCTCCTCGGCCTGGGCATGCTGGCCGCGCTCGAGGAAGTCATCCCCATCATCCGCACGTACGAAAAAAAGGAAGTCGACCTCGCCCACCTGCCGCCGGACGATCCGCTGGTCTACAAGATGCTCAACGAAGCGGACACGATCGGCATGTTCCAGGTGGAGAGCCGCGCCCAGATGGCCACGCTGCCGCGCAATGCGCCGAAGTGTTTCTACGACATCGTCGTGCAGGTGGCCATCATCCGGCCCGGTCCCATCGTGGGCGGGATGGTCAAACCGTTCTTCGACCGCCGGCAAGGCAAGATCCCGGTCGAGTATCCGCATCCCTGTCTCGAGCCGATTCTCCGGCGCACGCTCGGCGTGCCACTCTTTCAGGAGCAGCTGCTGCGCATCGCCATGGTGGCGGCCAACTTCACCGGCGGCGAAGCGGAGGAGTTGCGCCGGGCCATGGGATTCAAACGCTCCATGGAGCGGATGCAGGAGATCGAGCAGCGGCTGCGCGACGGCATGACCAAGAACGGCATCGGTCCCGCGGCGCAGGACCAGATCGTCAAGTCGATCACCTCCTTCGCGCTCTACGGCTTCCCCGAGTCGCACGCGGCCAGCTTCGCGCTCATCGCCTACGCCAGCGCCTACATCAAGGCCCACCATCCGGCGGCGTTCTACATCGCCCTGCTCAACGCCTGGCCGATGGGGTTCTATCACCCGGCCACGCTGATCAAGGACGCGCAGCGCCACAACATCAAAGTCCTGCCGGTCGACGTCAACGCCTCCGGCTGGATGTGCCGCTGGGAAAACGGAGCGGTCCGCCTCGGCATGCGTTTCGTGAGGGGCCTGCACGGCGAGTCGGGCTTGCGTGTCGAGGCAGCCCAGCCGTTCGCTTCCGCCGACGATCTGGCGCGCCGCGCCCGGCTGCGCGACGATCAGCTCACCAAGCTCGCCTACGCCGGCGCCATGGCCTCGTTCGGCCTGACGCGCCGGGCGGCGCTGTGGCAGGCCTCCTATGCGGCGCGGCAGGCCGGCGAGCTATTCGCGGACGACACAGCGGCGGCCAAATCTCCCCTCCCCGAAATGTCGTCCGTCGAAGACACGATGGCCGACTACAACGCCATGGAGCTCACCACGGACAAGCACCTCATCGAGCACTTCCGCCCGCGGCTGCGCAGGGACGGCGTGCTCACGGCGCAGCAGCTCCGGCAAGTCCCGGACGGAAGCCGCGTCGTCACCGCCGGAGCGGTCATCGTCCGCCAGCGCCCCGGCACCGCCAAAGGATTCGTCTTCCTCACCCTCGAAGACGAGACCGGCCTCTCCCAGGCCATCATCACGCCGCAACTCTTCGCCGCCGAACGCGCCACCATCGTCGGCCACTCCGGCCTCATCGTCGAAGGGATCGTCCAGAACAAAGAAGGCCAGCCCTCGGTTCGCGCCGAGAAGTTCTGGCCGCTGGAAGGGATCGAGAACGTGAATAGCCACGATTTTCATTAGCTCGCAGCTCGCAGCTGGCAGCTCGCAGGCTACCGCCCGTCTCTCCTGAGAGCTGCGAGCTGAGAGCTGAGAGCTACAATCATGGCAATGACGACCACTCCCTTGACACCGGTGCCTCCGGCAGAAACAGCTGAAGAACCGGCCGCCCCACCGCGAAAACCCCTCTCCTGGGAGGAGATCGCTTCCTACGCGATCATCGGGGCCGGGCTGCTGTTCGTGCTGATGCAGCACCTCACCGCGGCGGTCATCGTCGGGCTGACGTTGTATCTGGTGCTGGACCGCGTTTCGGATCGTTTTCAGGGGCGGATGTCGCGAGGCGTGGTGCGGCCGCTGGCGCTGCTGGTCGTCACGACCTCGGCGGCCCTTCTGCTCGTGGCCGGGGTGGCTCTCCTGGTGATGATGCTGCGGCGCGGCGCGGGGAACGTGCCGGAGATGATGGAGCAGATGGCCGAGATTCTCGGGTCGGTGCGGTTGTGGCTGGGGGGCCTCGGACGCCAGGCCATTCCGGAGGTCATGACCGACGCCGAGGAGTTCAAGGTCATCGTGCAAGGGTGGCTGAAGACGCACGCGCAGACGCTGCGCGCCGGCAGCCTCTGGCTGGGCGTGGGGCTCGTGCACATCATCATGGGCGGCCTCCTGGCGGTGCTGGTCTTCTTCCGCCACGTCACGCGTCATGACGAAGCGAACCGCGGCCCCCTGGCGCGGCATCTCATCGAAAAGGTCGACCGCCTGGCGCACGCCTTCGGCCGCGTGGCCACGGCGCAGGTCAAGATCTCCGCCGTCAACACCACGCTCACCGCGCTCTATCTCCTGGTGGCCCTACCTCTCTTCGGCATCCACGTCCCGTTTGCCACGACGCTGGTCGTGATCACGTTCCTCTGCGGCCTCATCCCCGTCCTCGGCAACCTGATCTCGAACACGGTCATCACCATCCTCTCGATGGGCGTGTCGATCGGCACGGCCGTCGCGTCGCTGGCCTACCTCGTCGTCATCCACAAGCTCGAATACCTCATCAACTCGCGCATCGTCGGCGGCGAGACGGACTCGCAGGCCTGGGAGATCCTCCTGGCCATCATCATCGGCGAGACCGCCTTCGGCGTCGGCGGCGTGGTTCTCGCCCCGATCATCTATGCCTTCGTGAAGCGCGAGCTGAGGGATCGGGGGCTGGTGTGAGTCAGGCATAATGTTCCCGGAGAGGTCCAGGATGCTTCCAATTCGATGGGCGGTGGCGTTGTGTGCGGCGGTGGTTCCCCTGATCGGGGGTGCGCAGGGCGCGCGCACGATCTCCGGCACTGTCTATGACGACCGCACCGCGCTGGCGGTGCGGGCGAACTTCGTTCCCGCGGCCGGCGTGGCGGTGAAGCTGTATCGCGACGGAGGGGACCGCATCCCGTCCGCCGACGACGCCATCGTGGCCACGGAGACGACCAGCGCCAAGGGCACGTATGCCTTCCCGCCGATGAGCGCCGGCAATTACTGGGTGGCCGTCGACTCGCGCACCGTCCGGGCCGGCAAATCCGCGAGCACGGCCTGGGCGGAGCAGACCTTCGGCCCCAGCGGATCGCTCTGCGCGCGGCAGAGCGGCATTCCGCAAGCGACGTACTTTGAAGGTTCGTGCATCGGCGGCCGCACGGTCGCATCCGACGACGCTTCCTCGCTTCCGACCTCGGAGCATGTGGCCCTGGTGTCCTCGTCCGACGTCAACGTCGACTTCGCGTTCAGCTTCAACGTCGTCACGTCAGCGGCCGACGGCGATCGCCTGCAGGGTTCCTTCAGGCAGTTCCTCGCCAATGCCGACGCCGTGGCCGGTCCGAATGCCATGCGCTTCGTGCCGCTCACGCCCGCACCCGAGCAGCGCCAGCCGATCATGGGCGTGCCGACGCAATGGTGGTCGATCGCTCTGCTGACACCACTGCCCGAGCTGCAGGACGACGACACCGTCATCGACGGCACGGCCTACAACCTCATCTCGCCCGCCTCCGTTCTGCATGTCCATCCTGGCCGCCTCGGCGAGACCGCAACCGTAAGACCACTGGACCGCGCCGTTCCGCTGATCGAAAAACCGGAGCTGGAGTTGCTGCTGAACGGCCCGAACGGAATCGTTTGCGCCAAGCGCTGCGGCATCCGGTCGCTGTCCCTCCATGGATCGCCGGCCGGCGTCGTCACGCGCGGCGACGCGCGCATCGAGCAGGTGCTGATCGGCGCCTCGCCGGACGGCGTGGCCGCGGAAGCCGGGACGGTCGGCCTGCAGGTCGAGAAAGGCGTGGCCAACGTCCAGCACGTCCTGGTCACGAACCAGACCCGGGCCGGACTGCTCGTAGCGGCCGAGGGACGGCTCGATGGGCAGCACCTCGAAGTCAATCGCTGCGGAGACCCGCAGACCGGCGGCGGCATCATCCTGCTCTCCGACGGATCGATAGTCCGCAACTCGATCATCGCCGCCAACCCCGGCGCCGGAATCATCGTCGGATCGCTCGACGGGAAGCCGCCGGCCAACGGGAACACGATCGAGAGCTCCGCCATCAGCAGCAACCAGGCCGGCGTCGTCCTCGGACCCGGCTCCTCGCGCAACACCGTGGCGCGCAACGACATCATGTGGAACCGCCTCGGCGGCGTGACCAGCGCGCCGTTCGAGACCGCGCCGCCCACGCAGAACCGCCTCAGCGCCAACCGCTTCGACGAGAACGGCCTGCGTCCCATCATCCTCAACCTGGCCACGGAGAATCCGAACGAACTGTCGCGCAGCGCCGGGGCGTGCGAGCGCGTGGCCGGCGCTCCGAACAACGGCATCTCCTCCCCGCGCCTCACCGGCGTCCGCGTGGACGAGGCCAAGGAAGCGGAAGGCGTCGTCCGTGTGACCGTCCGCGGACAGGCCTGCGCCGGCGAAGTCGTCGAGATCTATCAGTCCTTCGTCACCTCAGGCATCCGCGACAAAGTGCCCGACCTGCCGCGCATCCGCAGCGAGAAAGTCGACCGGGAAACCCTGACGAACGACCAGCGCGAGATGGCCCTGCCGTCCATCGGCGAGTTCAATTACCTCGGCTCCACGAACGCAGCCGCCGACGGCACCTTCGAAGCCATCTTCCCGCTCCCGGTCGTCACCGAAACCGACGCCGCCTCGAGGAGCGAGGAAGAGACAAAGATCTGGGCCAGCCAGGTCCTGCAGAGCGCCGCCGTCGCGGACCGCGCCTTCGCCGCCATCGCCATCGACGCGGCCGGGAACACGTCCGAGATGAGCGTGCGGCGGCAGGTGGATTGAACGACACGCATCGCGAGAGCGCTCCCCTCATGGCAGAAACGCAGAGTCAAACCCGATCGATCTTCGCTGCCAGCACGAAATCACTCCGCGTCAACCCGTCGATCTTGTGCGTCCAGATCGTGACGCGCACCTTGCCCCAGGCCAGGTAGATGTCGGGGTGATGGCCCTCCTCCTCGGCGATGGCGCCGGCGGCGTTCGTGAAGGCCAGCGCCTGCGCAAAGTCGGGGAACGTGTACTCCTTTTCGAGATGGTGCTCGTCCACCACGCGCCATCCGCCGCCGAGCTCGTTCTGCAGGCTGCGCAGCTCGTCCCCTTTCAGGGCCGGTACGCCACCGCGACAGGGCACGCACTTCTCGCCGGCCAGGGTGCCGGCTTGCGAATTGTGCCGCGAAACGTAGGCAGCGAACGCGGCCGGATCGACGGAGTGGCGAAACGCTTCCTTCCCGTCGACATGAATGACCGGCACGTCGTCGTTGTAGCGCGCCCGCAGCGCCTCGTCGCGGTCGATATCGATCTCGGTCAGCCGCACCGGCGCCCCGGAGGCCTGGATGGCGGCCTTGGCCTTATCGCAAAGCGGACAGTTTGCACGCGTGTAAAGAGTGACGCTGACCATGCCCCGAGGATACGTCCAAATGGCAATCCATTTGCTAGATCGCACCCAACGGAGGTTGTGGTGCCCCAGCAGTTGAGCAAAAAGGTCCTGGTCGTCGACGATGATGATGCGATTCGAAACATGGTGGAGCGGGTGCTCCGCCGGGAACACTTCGAAGTCGAAAGCGCGCGTGACGGTTTTGAAGCGATCGAGAAACTGTCCCGGAACGACTACGCCACCGTGCTCCTCGATCTGATGATGCCCCGCGTCGACGGACTGGGCGTCCTGCGGTTCCTGGAGACGGAACAAAAACCGGCGCGCGTCATCGTCATGACCGCGAGCACGAATCACACGCACGAGACCGCCACGGCCGCGCCCGTGTTTCGCGTCCTGCCCAAACCGTTCGACATCCACGAGCTCGTCTCGCACATCCGCGAGTGCCAGGATTGAGTCGCAGAGTCGCAGAGTCGCAAAGTCTCAAAGAGAACACGCGGGTGGGCGGTCTTTGAGACTTTGCGACTCTGAGACTTTGCGACTCTCACGCTGAACCGCGGAGGATTACCGTCCCGCCTTCTTGAACAATCGCGCCACACCCCTCACACCACGATAGCAATACCACCACGGCAACGTCACCGCGTGGCGCGTTCCGAACTGCTGCCTCATGAAGTCGGCCGGCGGAAACGCCACCTGCCAGAGCCGTTCGATGCGCGCGCGCCACGGCAGTGCCCGCAGACTGGAGGCCAGCACACCGCCGCGGGTGATGTCGCGGTCGAGGAAGGCCGCCGTGGGCTCGTCGCGCGACAGCTCCTCGGGCGAAAGCCACTCGCCGGCCATGTCGTGCGGCTTGCGCGACAACCAGACATCGGCCACTTCGATCGAGCGTGAGCAGACCCGGGCGACGCGACCCTGCGCGGCGAGCTGCCAGAAGCGCTCGTGCTCCTGGCGCGACATGTGTTCGCGTAACAGGTCGATGTCGACGAGCCAGATCAGGCGATCGCTGTCGTGGTGATGGGCCACGCGATGGATGCAGGCCATGAGCAGTGCGTCAACATGCGACAGCCCGCGCGCATGCGGCCCCAGCTTGGGGAGCGCGATCGAGCGCTGCCTTAGCTCCTCGAACCGCAGCACGGCACCGAATGCCGGCACGTTCGTCGCCGCCCAGTGGACGTCGTAGACCATGCCCGGCGCCCGGGTGAAGACCGCCTGCCGGAACCCGTGTTCGTCTCCGCTGGAGGGCTGCTCCTCGAAGCCGAGGTCCAGCATCGTGGCGCGAACCGCGGGCAGACCGTCGCGCGCGATCAGGAGATCGGTGTCGCTGCGCGGCCGCAGTTCCGGGGCCGGATAGAGGTCGTAGGCCAGCGCCGTCCCCTTCATGATCAGCACGTCCACGCTGCGCGCGGCCAGCGCACTCAGCACCTCGGCGAGATCTGTGGCGCGCAACGGCTCATGCGCGGCAGCGTGGATGGCGTCCGTGCGGAGCTGCGGCAGCCGCAGACGCTCATAGACGAGCGGCCCCACACCGTGCTCCACGAGCGCGCGCAACTCGGTTGTGGTCAGCGAATGGGTCAGCGAATCAGGCCAGGCCTCCACCTCACCGCGCAGCAGCGTAGCCAGCGGCTCGCGCAAGCGCGGCGGCACCGGAACGTCGGAGACGAAGTCCACCTCAGCAGAGTACCGGCTCAGGCAGGCCGCTTGCTATAGACCGAGGCAGATGTCCTCGCTCATGACGCTGGTCGTAATCGTTCTCGCCCTCGCACTCGCGCTGGCCGTCGCTCTCGCCCTCGCCTACGTCCCGATGCGCCTGCTCCTCGGGCAGATCGCACGCAACGTCACGCAGCTGATCCAGCGCCAGCGCGACCGCCGGAGCGCCGCGCGCGGCACACCGGATCGAAGAACGTAGCGGTCAAAGCGCCGCTTCGATCGCCTTCTTCAACTCCTCGTCCCCTTCCATGATGGCGCCATATTTCTTCCAGACGATCCGGCCTTTGTGGTCGACGAGGACGGAGGTCGGGAGCACGGTGGTCTGGAGGAGGTTGGCGATCTTGCCCTCGGCGTCGAGGACGATGGGGTAGGCCATCTTTTTCTGCTCGGCGACGAAGGAGCGCACGGACTCCACACCGCTCTCGTCGACGCTCACGCCGATGACTTCCAGACCGCGCGGGGCGTAGTGCTCGTGGAGTTTCTGGAGCTCGGGGATCTCGTAAATACAGGGGCCGCACCAGGTGGCCCACACGTTGAGCAGGACCACCTTGTCGCGTTTCGCCGCCAGGTCGAACTTCGAGCCGTCGAGGTACATGGCCGCGTACTCCGGCATCGGCGTGCCCACTTCCGTCTGCGCAGAAGCGGTCGTGGCGGTTGGCTGGGGCTGTGGCTTGCCGAAGCCGTAGCCCGCGGTGTCGGTCTGCGTCGCCGGCTGCTCGCCTCGCTTGCATGACATGACGGCGAGGAGCGTCAGCAGCACTACAACTGTTCTTTTCATCGATTCGATCCTAAACAAAAACGCCCCGCGAGTCTCGCGGGGCGGATGAACATTCGCATGCGGCGAAGTTACTTCTTCTCTTTCTCGTCTTCCGGCTTGCCCTTCTTGATGACCTCGGGCTCGGCGACGGCCGTCTCGGCAGCGGCGGTATCCGCGGCCTCGACCTTGGCGTGCGTGACGCCGACGACGACGCGCTCGGAATCCTCGAGCACCTTCACTCCCTCGGGGAGCTTCAGGTCCTTGACGCGGACGTAGTCGTGATGGGCCAGCTCCGTGACGTCGACGTCGATGGCGTCAGGGATGGCGTTGGGGAGGCACTCCACGTGAAGCTCGCGCACCTGGAAGTCGAGCAGTCCGCCTTCCTTGACGCCGATGGACGTGCCCACGATGTGCACCGGGACTGTGGTCCGGATCAGCTCGTCCATGACCACGCGCACGAAATCGATGTGCGTCATCTTGCGCGAGATCGGGTTGATGGTCAGATCCTTGATCATGGCGTGGCGCTGCTGATCGCTGTCCGCCATCTTCAGCAGGAACACCGAACGGATCCCGTGCTCGCTCTTCTGGAGCAGCTCCGCGACCGCCTTCCGGTCGACGGTAATCGCCACCGGCTCCTTGTGACCGCCGTAAACCACCGCCGGGACTTTCCCCTCGCGGCGCAGTTTCTTCGCGACTTCCTTGCCGGTGACGTCGCGGCGTGTGACTTCCAAAGTGACCTCAGCCATGGTGCTGACTCCTTCTGACTAGTAAGCGAAACCGCTAAATGGTTGGAAAGGAACGGTTATTCCCGGGTGGGGGCAGCTGTACAGCTCTACAGCTGTAAAGCCGTACAGCTGTCGCCTACATCTCAAACAGGGAGCTCACCGAGTCCTCGCTATGGATCCTCTTGATGGCCTCGGCCAGGAGGCTGCCGATGGAGAGGGTCTTGAGCTTGGAGCATTCGGCCTGTTTGTCCTCGGTGGGGATGCTGTTGGTGGTGATGACGGTGGCCAGCTGGGAGGCGTTGATGCGCTGGATGGCCGGGCCCGAGAGGACAGCGTGGGTGCAGGCCGCGGAGATTGAGCGGGCGCCTTTGTCCAGGAGGGCCTGGGCCGAGTGGATGAGCGTCCCGGCCGTGTCGATGATGTCGTCGACCACGAAGACGTTCCGCCCCTCGACCTCGCCGATGATGTTCATCACCTCGGTCTGGTTCGTGGCGAAGCGCCGTTTGTCGATGATGGCCAGCGACGCGCCCAGCCTCTTGGCATAGGCGCGGGCGCGCTCCACGCCCCCGGCATCGGGCGAGACGATCGTCAGGTCCTCCAGCTCCAGCTGCTTCAGATGTCCGACGATCACCGGCGCCGCGAACAGGTGATCGACGGGGATGTTGAAGAAGCCCTGGATCTGCGCGGCGTGCAGGTCGAGCGTCAGCACGCGGTCGGCGCCGGCGGCGCTGATCAGGTCCGCGGCCAGCTTGGCCGTAATCGGAACACGAGGTTTATCTTTCCGGTCCTGGCGCGCATAGCCGTAATACGGAATGACCGCCGTGACCCGCTTCGCCGAGGAACGCTTGAACGCGTCCAGCATGATCAGCAGCTCCATCAGGTGATCGTTCACCGAAGGAGGACAGGTCGGCTGCACGATGAACACATCCGCGCCGCGGACGTTCTCGTCGATCTGCACGTACGTCTCGCCGTCGGAGAAGCTGTAGAGCGTGATGTGCCCGGGCTCCGCGCCCAGTTGTGCACAGATCTCGTTCGTCAGCGCAGGATGAGAGCGGCCGGAAAAAATTTTCAACTGGCGCAAGCGGCGCGATTATACCGATTCACAGCGGCACGGCTACACGGCTGCACAGCTTTACAGCTATACAGCTGTGTAGCTGTGTAGCTGTGCACCTGTTGCTGTACATTGATGGTCATGGAGCCAGCAGTCACGCCACCTCCGCCGAAGCCCGTCGCGCCCGCTCCCGTGAAACGGCGGCTGTCCTTCCGGACACTTCTCTGGATCGCGTTTCTGCTCCTCTTCGCGTACGGCCTCGGCTACGTTCCGAAAGAGCTCGAGCGCCGCCGCCTCGCGGAAACGCTGCACACCGAGGAGCTCGACCTGCGCCTCGCCAACCTCCACCGCCAGATCGGCGTGGCCAGCCAGGAAGCCCAGCGAAACAACTTCGCCAACGCCGCCGGCGCCGCCCGCGCCTTCTTCGACGGCTGCCGCTCTGTCCTCAACGAATACCCGCTCGAAGACCGCCCCCGCACCCGCCTCGCCCTCCAGGCCTACGCCACCACGTCCGACACCGTCCTGGGCCAGCTCGCCAACGCCGACCCGACCGTGAAGGAGCAACTGGCGTCGCTGTATTTGACGATGAATGGAGTTTTGGAGCGGCGGCAGTAGTAGGCAGCCTTGGTGGACGTCGTGGACGCAGTGGACGTTGTGGACGTTCACCCAAGTCCACGAAGTCCACCACGTCCACAACGTCCACCAGATCCCCCAACCGGGCACAACACCTGCTCCGCCCACCCCCATGCAGTTCCGTTCCTCGGATGCGTTGCGCGTCACCGGCATCGTTTTCGGTGTGTTGATCGCGCTGCGCTTTCTCTGGATCGCGCAGTCGATTTTCATCGTGGCCTTTCTCGGGGTGCTCCTCGGCTTGGCCATGACCCGGGCGGTCGATCACCTCGAGCGCGTCAAGATCCGCCGCGGCTTCGGGGCGGTGCTGGTGATGGTGATGTTCGTCGGCGCGCTGGCGGCCATCTTTACCCTCATCGGTCCCAGCATCCGCGAGCAGACGCACGTGCTCTCGCGCGAGCTGCCGAAGGCGATGGTCTCGGTGGAGGCGTGGGTGAACCGCACGCCGATGAAGGCGCTCGTGGCCCCGGAGGTCCAGCGTCAGGCACAGCGTCCGGGCCAGCCGCAGCGCGGCGGCCTCACGGATCGCGTGACCCGGGAGCTGCGCAACGCCACGAAGTTCCTCTTTCCCATCGTCTCCACGTTCCTCGGCGCGGTGGGAGGCGTGATCATCGTCCTCTTCATCGCCATGTACATCGCCGCGGAGCCCGGCCTCTATCGCCAGGGCGCGCTGCACCTCGTCCCGCATCGTCACCGCGAGCGCGCCGAGGAGTGGCTGAGCACCCTGCGTGACACGCTGCGGCAGTGGCTCATCGCACGCTTGATCGCCATGGTGCTCATCGGCCTCATCACCGCCGCCGGCCTCACCGCCCTCGGCGTCAAAGGAGCCGGCGCGCTGGCCGTCGTGGCCGGGCTGATGGAGTTCGTGCCGTTCTTCGGACCGGTCGTCAGCGCCATCCCCGCCATCGGCGTCGCCCTCGTCGACTCACCGGAAAAAGCGCTCTGGGTGATCGGCCTCTACATCGTCATCCAACAGCTCGAAGGCAATGTCATCACTCCCCTGCTCCTCGAAAAGCGCCTCGACGTACCACCCGCGCTGACGGTCCTGACCGTAGCCGCCCTCGGCATCGTCTTCGGCATCCTGGGCATGCTCATCGCCGAACCACTCCTGGCCGTCGTCCTGGTCACGACCAAGATGCTCTACGTTCAGGACGTGGTGGGCGATGAGGTGAAGGTCGGCAAGGAAGAATAGTGGACCTTGTGGACATCAGTGGACGAAGTGGACGCCGTCCACCCACCAAGTCCACAAAAGCCCCCGCCCAGGCTACAGCAGCCCCTTCAGCCTCTCATACCCCGCCCGGCTCACCGGAATCCTCGTCCCGTCCTTGAGCAACGCCACCCGGCTATCCTTCGCGTAAGGCTCCACCCGCGCCAGACTCTCCAGGTTGACGATGTAACTCCGGTGGACGCGGATGAACCGCGTGGCGTCGAGCAGCGCCTCCAACTCGCCCAGGGTCTGCTGCTTGACGTACTTCTGGCCGCGCGACCAGACGTGGAGGTAGTCGTCCTGCGCTTCGATGTAGTCGATGCGCTGCATCGGCACGACGTCGATGGTGGAGCCGTCGCGGAAGGCGATCCGCTGCAGCGGCTTGCGGATCGACGTGGTCACGCTGGCGACGCTCTCGCGTGCTTCGCCTTCCCGCCGCCGCACCATCTCCTCCGCATGCGCCACGACCTCCGCGAACCGCGCCGCGGTGAACGGCTTGAGCAGGTAGTCGATGGCGTGCACTTCGAACGCGCGGATCGCGTATTCGTCGTACGCCGTCACGAACACCACCTGCGGCTTCGTCTCCAGTAAGTCGAGCACTTCGAATCCGTCCAGCTTCGGCATCTGGATGTCGAGAAAGATCAGATCGGGACGATGCTCCCCCACCGCCTTCACCGCCTCGTAGCCGTTCGCGCATTCCGCGGCCACGACGAATTGCGGATAGTCGCTCAGATACTCCCGCACGATGGCGCGTGCGGGCGCCTCGTCGTCGACAATCAGAACGGTTATGGAATCGGTCATGTCATCTCACGCCGGCAGCAGCAGCGCCACCCGAAAGCGCGCCGGCTCGTCGACGATCTCCACGCGCGAGCCCGCGCCGTAGAACATCTCCACGCGCCGCCGCGTGTTCACGAGGCCGATGCCTTCTCCCTGCTGCGCCACGCGGTCGGGGTCGCACACATTGTCGACGCTGATGCGCACGTGACCGCCGTCGCGCACCGCCGCGATGCGCAGCGTCCCCCCTTCCACGAGCTGTCCGATGCCGTGCTTGACCGCATTCTCCACCAGCGGCTGCAGCAACAGAGGCGGCACGCGATACCCGCGCACACCCTCGTCGATGTCCTGCGCCAGCTCCAGCCGCGGGCCGAAGCGGATGCGTTCGATGGCCAGGTAGCTCGACGCCAGCTCGAGCTCCTCGGAGAGCGTGATCGATTCGGCGCTGCCGGTGCGTAGGCTTTTGCGCAGATACTCGGCCAACAGAGTCGTCAGCGTCCGCGCCGAAGCCGGATTCGAGCCGCAGAGAGAGCTGATGGAATTGAGACTGTTGAAGAGGAAATGCGGATCGAGCTGCGCCTTGAGCACTTTCAATTCCGCCTCGCGCGCCAGCATCCGCACCTCGATCTCCTGCTTCTCGATGCGCGCCGCGCGCTCGATGGCCACCAGCAGGTAATGAAAAGCCACGGCCAATAAATAGAGCAGCGCACCGGCCACGAACAGCGCCGGCGTGCGATGCGCGATCGCTGCGGCGCCCCCTTCCACCACCGGCGCCGACAGCTCGGCCGAGAGGCGGAAGAGCAGCACCCAGATGCCGCTCAGGATCATCGCCGCCACCGCGTGCGAAACGAGCAATGTCCAGACGTTGCTGCGCTCCAGCGGCATGGCCCGCACCGGGTACCAAGCCGCCAGGCAGATGAACGCGTAGATCAGCGTCGGCGGCAGCGTGAGCAGCACCGCCGCCGGAATGCCGCGGCGGCCCGGCTCCATCACCAGGAGCGCCAGCAGGACTGCCAGCAGCATCCAGGTGAACAGATAGAGCGCGAGCCGCCGCCGGTCAGTCAGTACAGGGTGCATAGAGAACAGGATGCGTCAGTTCGACACAACGATGGCGCCCATGATCGCCGTTCCACGCACCGTGAGCGTCGGACCGGTTTCGCTGCCTCGGCTCGTCTTGTCCTCGAAGCCTCCCATGATCGGCAGCACGCTGGCGGCGATCTTCCAACCCACCGGCACGAAGATCTCCACGCCGCCCATGATCGCCAGCGCATCGATGACCGGCTCATCGCCCGGCTTGATCTCCACGTTGCGCAGGTCCAGCTCCACGCCGCCCATGATGGCATTCACTTCCCCGCCGCGGAACGCGCGGCTCGTGCTCTGCCAGTGCACGCCGGCCATCATGGCGAAACTGCTCACCGTCGAGTCGTCGTTGGCGATGCCGGCCCGGGCCGAGCGCCGCCCCACCGCATCCCACACCAGCTTCGCGCCAAACAGAGCGATCGCCAGCGGGATCAGGTCACCCAAATCGAAGTCGTAGCCGCCCACGGTCACGGCCAGCAGAAACACGCCCGCCACCATCAGCAGCACCGGCCCGATCCGGTTCGTCTTGCGGTTGAAGAACTGCACCGCCCCGATGGCCACCAGCACCACCGGCCACCACTGCGTGAAGTTCTCCGACTCCAGCAGGTTCAGGTTGTCCAGCGTCCAGAGTGCGCCAAGGGCCAGGATGGCCAGGCCGATGATCAGACGGGGCGTGATGGGAAACCGTTCAGCAGTACCGTTCATTTGCCATTCTCCTTCTTCTGGGAAACCGGCGCATCGACCAGGGCGTGCAGAATGACGCCAAGACCGACAACAGCGATGGCCAGCGGAAATGCGGTGCGGTGGTTCAAACCCCAGAACCGGTGATTCGCCGCCAGCATCCACACACCGATCGCGGCCACGATGTACCCGCCCCCCGCCTTGCGCTGCCGCAGCGAATCGAACTCACTCGACACACCGATGAAAATCAGCAGCACCGGCCAGAACCGCCAGATCTCGCGCAGATCCACCAGATCCATGTAATCCGTGAAACTCAGCACCCCCACCAGCAGCAGCACAATCCCCAGCGCCAGCTTCCCCATCGGGATCCGGGTGTCCGGATTGGTAGGGGTGTTGGTCGTCGTGTTGGTTGTCATGTTGTCCATCCGTCCTCCTTGCTTCGGTTGCCGCAAAGTACGGCGCGCCGAGGCGCACGTCTCGCCCGCGTCGGTGAATGGCGGAGGGGGACCGGTAAACGGCGAAACGGCAGAGCGCAGACGGCAGAGGGCAGAGGGCAGAAGCAAGGCACCCAGGCTTCATCTTCTGCCCTCTGCCCTCTGCGCTCTGCCCTCTAGCGTATGCTTCCCGAACAGGAGGCATCATGCTGCTGAGCACTTCCCGCGTGACCACCATCCTCCCGGTCGTCGATCCCGAGCGTGCCCGTGACTTCTATGCCCGCGTCCTGGGACTCCGAGACCTCGGCCCCAGCGGAGACGGCAAGTACCTCTTCGAGATCCACAGCGGTTTTCTGGCTCTGCTGCAGAAGCCTCACCGGACGAAGGCGGACCACACCGCCCTCAGTTTCGAAGTCCCCGACGCGGCCGCCGCCGTGGCCTCCCTGGCCGCCCGCGGCGTCGTCTTCGAGGACTACGACCTCCCCGGCCTCAAGACCGTCGACAAGGTCTGCATCCTCGGCTCAGAAAAAGCGGCATGGTTCAAAGACACCGAGGGAAACATCCTCTGCATTCACGAAAACCTGCACTGAGGATGGACAGACGACAAGGAGTGATCATGCGAAATCGACGGATAACGTTCGCGATGTCGTTGCTGCTGCTCATTACGGCAGCGACACCACCGGCCAGCGCGGGGCCGTACGATCTGGCCATTTGCCCGATCATCGCCGGCCAATTCCTGATGCGCGGAAACGAGCTCTGGATCACCATCGTGAAGCAGGACGGCAAGCCGGTCGCGAAACGGACGGAGAAGATCGCCAATCCACTGGACGAGCGATCCCATGAAGTGCTCGCCAAGCGCGGGAACGTCAAGGTGGAAGTCCACCAGGACAAGAACGGCGGCCTGTTCGTCCATTGGGGAACGCTGGCCGACGACAAGGAGTGATCGTGCGAAATCGACTCGCCATCCTGCTCATCGTGATGGTTGCGGCGGCGGCGTTCGTGCCTCCCGCCGAAGCCAGCCCCTACGATCAGCTTCTCTGTCCCATGATCGCCGGGCAGTTCCTCCTGCGCGGTGGCGAGCTCTGGATCGCCATCGTCAAGGAAGACGGGAAGCCGGTCGCGAAGCGAACCGAGAAGATCGCCAATCCCTTAGACGACCGATCGCATGAAGTGCTCGCCAAGCGCGGGCAGGTCAAGGTGGAGGTTCACCAGGACAAACGCGGCGGGCTGTTCGTGCATTGGGGAACGCTGGCGGACGACTAGGAGTAATCGACCGGAACGTGATCTCAACCGCGGAACGAGTGGTCCGAGGATCCGTACGAGGCGCTCGGCTTCGATGCAATCAGCACGAACGACGGCTACGTCGAGGAGACGACGGTCGATCCGATCACCGGGACTGGAAGCCTCAAGATCACGGTCAACAGCTATGCCCGCGTCATCCACGACTACGCGTACGGTTATGGATCGGGCCCGAACGCCAGCTCGGTCACGCTCACCGCGAAGCTGCGCGTCGACAGCACGACCATCCCCGGCCGAGAACTGACCGCCTGCGTGGTCGCCTATTTCATGGATAGTCAGGACCCGTTGTCGTACTGCAAAAAACTTCCCGTCGACGATGAGAACGTCGTCGACATCGAGTGGAGGTAGGGAAGATCGCCTGTCGCGGCTCTCCCATATAACCGAGAGGTTCATCCATGCAAATCGGTCTTGCTATGTCCGGTGGTGGGTTCCGGGCAACGTTGTTCCACCTCGGAATCGTCAAGGCGCTGCTCGATCGCGGCGTTCTCAAGGACGTCCGGCACATCACATCGGTTTCCGGCGGCAGCATTCTCGCCGCGCATCTCGTGCTCCACTGGCATGAGTACAGCCATCCCTCAACGTTCGAGAGACCGGCGCGCGAGATCATCGAGTTCGCGCGCGCGGACGTCCGCGGACGGGTGTTCCGGCGGCTGCTGCTTCCGCCCTACCTGCTCCTACCGTTCGTGGGCGGCCTCCGCGGATGGCCGTGGCGCCTGCGCCGCAATGGCACGGTGCGCAATCTGCTGTTCGAACAGAATCTGCGCTCGCTGTTCGGCGACATCCTGCTCAGCGATCTGCCCGCAGAGTCGGCGGATGCTCCGCGGCTGGACATCCTGGCGACGAATCTCACGCAGGGATCGCTCGCCTATTTCTCGAACGGCGCGCTGGTGGCCAGCGACGACCAGCCGGTACCGATCGAAACGCCGATCACGGTCTCGCGCGCGGTGATGACCTCCGCGCTCTTTCCAGGATTCTTTCCGACCGTCGAGTTCAATGCCGAAAACCTGGCCGTCGATCTCGAGAAGTTCGCGTCCGCGCAGTACTTCACCGACGGAGGCATCTACGACAACCTCGGCATCCGCCGGTTCCAGAACGTCCTCTCGCAGGACGCGTGTGAGCTCGAGCACGTCCTCGTCTCCGACGCCAGCGGCGCGTTCGACTGGCTCGTCGAGACGGAGACGCTCGGCTACTGGAAGACCGCCCTGCGCTCGAGCGAAGTGTTCATGAAGCGGCTCGCCGATCTCGAATGGGAGCTGGCCGGGGGCGACAAGTCGGATCAGTTCAAATTTCTGCGCATCAGCGACGTCGCAGAAAATGGCGCGCTGCCGGAGAACGTGCAGGATCAGATCAAGCACATCCGCACGGACCTCGACCGCTTCTCGATTTCCGAGATTCGCGCCCTGGTCGTGCACGGCTACGAGATCGCCGCTCGCGCCACGGAAAATTGGACGGACGTCCCGGCCGCGAAGATGGTGGCGTGGGATCCTTTCCCATCGGTCAAGCCCGAGCCGGAAGGACGCTGGATCGAGCAACTGCGCCGCGCACGCTTTCATCCGTCCGGACTGTTCAACCTCCGCGACTGGCCGAGCTACATCTATCCCGCTCTGCTGATCCTGGCCCTCGTTTTCTTCGTGAACTGGTTTCAGGGACAACGCGTCCACTGGCATTACGGCCAACAGGTGCGGACGAACGGCGAGATCGTCGATCGCGTCGAGAACCCCGAGGAAACGAAGGCACTCGTGACCGACGCGATCGCGCGGCCGCATCGCAACCAGGAACACCGGCTGGAGGCGGCGTACCTCGCGTATGCGCTGCAACTGCAGCAGCCGAGCGAGAGCTCGAGGGAACTTCTGGAGCGGGCCAAAGCGAATCTCGACCCATTGCACCGCAGCCGGTTTCACGAGGCGAAGTGGAGACATTTCTTCTCCACGCTTCCGACCACGACGTTCGGAGTGCCGCAGCCTCCTGACGCGGAGACGGCGATCGCGTATGCCGAGGACGCCGTGGGCGGCCTGCCTCCCATTTCGCCGCACCATCTCGAGGTCGCGCTGACGAGCTACGCCGTCGATGCGAAACCGGCACAAACCGAGAAGCTGAAGCAGCGCATCCGGAACGTGCTCGATCTCGCCAGAAAAAACCTCGACGACGCACAAAGGGCGAGATTTCACGAGACCAAGTGGAGGGATTACTACTCCACGCTGCCAATCACGTCATTCGGATTCCCCGAAATTACGGACATCGGCACGGCGCTCGCGTATGCGGAGGATGCCGTAACCGGCCTGCCTCCCGAATCTCGGCTGCAAGTGGAGGCGGCGCTCACCAGCTACGGTGTCCACTCGAAAGCGAAAGCGTCAAACGGCGACATGAAGGAAAGGGCGCTGCGGACGCTCAAGGACGCGCTCAAACATCTGGAGGCTGGGGGAACGAACAGACTCTCGGAGGTCGATCGCTTCCGGACGACGCTCCTGAAAGGACACTACGCCCTCGCCGAAGGCAACACCAAGCTCGCGACGGCAGACACGCTGAAGGGCCAGGGGAAACGTGCGGAGGCCGCCGAGAAGTGCACCGAAGCCGAGAGCCATTACGCGCACGCTTCGATGACGTACGAGCTCGCACGCGATCTCCGTTTCACGGATCTGTGGAAAGTCCAGTTCAACGTGTGCAACGCCGCGAAGGCGCGTGCCAACGCCCTGGTCCAGAACATCGAGACCAGACCGCCCGGCCGCGGGCCCGCGACACAACGGCTCCGCGATGTCATCGAGGCAAATCTCGAGCAGGCAAAACAGAGTTGCGCGGAGGCACACACGCTCGCCCCGAACGAGTGGCAGCCGCCGTACGTGCTGGCCCTGATCGCATTGACGGAGAATCGAGAGGAAGCCGCGGAGAAATCGTTTCTCGACGGATATAAGATCGCGCGGCGCACGAACGAGGCCGAGGCCAGGGCCTACGTGGGCTATCTGGCCGATCGCGACGACGTGAGGCCGCTTTGCCGCTTCACGGAATTCAGCCGCACCTTCATCGCAGCATGCAGGAAGTGACTCCAGTGGCTCTGCATTCATGAAACCTGCACTGCGTCCATCCATCCCCTGAAACTCTCCTTATTTCCGCCATAACTGACGGCCATCCCTTCGTCTATGTTGCCCTCCGTTCCAGACATCGACGCAACAGACGAAAGGAGCAGCACCCAGAATGTCCTCCGCGCATCCTCGCAGCACCGTGTTCCTCGCCCTCATCCTCTGTCTCTTCGCTCTCCCGACCATTGCCCACGCCCAGCCTGTCGACATCATCACCAACAACGATTTCGAGGATCCGTACGAGGCCCTCGGCTTCGATGCCATCAGCACGAACGATGGCTCGGTCGAGCAGACGACCGTCGACCCGATCACCGGGACCGGCAGCCTCAAGATCACGGTCAACAGCTATGGCCGGGTCATCCACTATTACGCGTACGGTTATGGATCGGGCCCGCATGCCAGCTCGGTCACGCTCACCGCGAAGCTGCGCGTCGACAGCACGACCATCCCCGGCCGGGAGCTGACCGCCTGCGCGGTCGCGTACTTCATGGATAGCCAGGACCCGTTGTCGTATTGCCGAAACTTCCCGGTCGACGACGAGAACGTCGTCGACGTCCGTCTGGCGCTGGACACCAACGACCGGCAGCTCAACTACATCTTCCCGCAGTTCAAGCTGGACGACACCGGGACGATCGTAGCGACCGTCGACGACGTGCATTACCTGGTCGAAGAGGCCCAGCTGCCGGAGGTGCCGCAGGGATTCGAGCGCGTCGAGCTCATCACCAACAACGGTTTCGAGAATTCCGAGGCTCCCCTGGCCTTCGAGCCGTTCAGCGAATATGACGGCTCCGTCGCGCACACGACCGAGAACCCGATCATCGGAGACGGAAGCCTGAAGATCACCGTCAACAGCTACGGCCGCGTCTCCGCGTGGCTTCCGTACGGATACGGCGCGGGGCCGTACGCGCGCTCCGTCACGACGTCCGCAAAACTGCGAGTGGACAGCTCGACCTTGTCCGGCCGGGAGCTGACCGCCTGCACCATCGCCTACTTCTTCGACAGCCAGGACCCGTCTCAGATCTGCGACACCTTCCCCGTCGATGACGAGAACGTGGTCAACGTCTTTCTCACCCTCGACACCGAAGACCGCCAGCTGCAGTACGTCTTCCCGCAGTTCTCGCTGGACGACACCGGCACGATCGAGGCCACGGTCGACTCCGTCCACTTCTACGTGGTCCAGCCGGAGCCGTGACCTTCCGTTGATTGACCCGCAGGAGAGCGCCCGTCGCAGGGCGGGCGTTCTCTGCATCCTCGCGTTTATGATGGCCTCGTGTCCGGAATTCGGTTCAAGGTGGCGGAGGAGCCGCGCGAGCGCGAGCAGGTGCATCGCCTGCACTACCAGGCCTTCGTCGAGGAAATCCCGCAGTACGCGCGCAACGACGAGCGGCGGCTGGTCGACCGGTTTGACGACCAGAACACCTACATCGTCGCCCTGCACGGCGACGTGGTCGTGGGAAGCATCGCCGTACGCGGAGAGCGGCCGTTCTCGCTCGATCAGAAACTGGAGAATCTCGACGGCTACCTGCCTGCCGGATATCGATTCTGCGAAATTCGCCTGCTGAGCGTCCTGAAACAACATCGCCGGGGGAACGTGCTTCCGGGCCTGATCGCCGGCGCATGGAATCACGCCATGGCCGCGGGATACGACGGTGCGCTGATCTCCGGGACGACGCGGCAGCTCAAGTTGTATGCACACCTCGGGTTCGTGCCGTTCGGACCGCTGGTCGGGACTGCCGAGGCGGCGTTTCAGCCGATGTATGTGACGAAAAGCGGGTTCGCAACGTGTGCGCAGACGATCTCGTCGCTGCCGCCCGGCCCGCGCGGCGAGCTCGCCAACCTGCTCACCGGCCCCGTGGCCATTCACGACGAGGTCGTGGCGGCCTTCAGCGCCCGGCCTCAATCCCATCGCTCTGCATCGTTCGAGAGCGAGCTGCGCGAGCTTCGCGGCAGTCTCTGTGCTCTCGTCAACGCCGCGGAGGTCGAGGTTCTCCTCGGCACCGGCACGCTTGCCAACGACGCCGTGGCCGCGCAGTTATCGCTTCTCGAAACGCAAGGCGTCGTCCTCAGCAACGGGGAGTTCGGCGAGCGGCTGGTCGATCATGCCATGCGCGCCGGCCTCGACTTCGAGCACCTGCGTTTCGGCTGGGGTGCGCCCATGGACCTGTCCCGGCTGAACAAACGTGACTGTGACTGGATCTGGGCCGTGGCGTGCGAAACGTCGGCGGGCGTGCTGAACGATGTCGGCGCGCTTGCCCTCCTCTGCCAACGGCGAGGAATCAAATTATGCATCGATGCCGTCAGCGCCGTCGGGGCGGTGCCGCTCGACCTGGCCGACGTCTGGCTCGCCACCGGCGCGAGCGGCAAGGCGCTGGCGTCGTATCCCGGACTCTCCTTCGTGTTCCACCAGTACCCGATCCTCGCCAGTGACACGCTGCCGCGCTATCTCGACCTCGGTCTGTACGGCGACGTCACACCGTTCACGCATTCGTCCAATCTCGTCCACGCATTGCGCATCGCCGTGGCGCGCGTCGACTGGCCGGCGCGGATCGGGCAAACCGCCGCGGCCGGGGCCTGGGCGCGCACTCAATTGCGGCAATCGGGATTCACCCTCGTCGGACCGGAGGCGACGCCTGCGCCGCACGTCATCACGATCGCCCTGCCGGAAGGCATTCGTTCAGACGACGTCGCCGCGAAGATGGAATGCGCCGGATTCCTGATCGGCCACGCCAGCGCCTACCTGCGCAACCGCAACTGGATTCAACTCTGTCTGATGGGCGGCGTATCGCGGCAGACGTTGAGACAGGCATGCCGCACATTGCGCACCATCATGGATTCTTCCCCAACGCCGTCGCGTCGAGGAACGCCGCCAGATCCTTCTTGAACTTCACACGCGACGGTTCATGGACGTACATCATGTGGCCGGCCTCGTAGTATTCAATGGCGATGTTCCGGCGCACTTCGGCGGGGACGTTGAGGTGGTTGACGAAGTACTCCACGGCGCCGTACGGGCAGGCCAGATCGAAGTACCCCTGTTGCACCAGTACTTTCATCCGCGGGTTGCGCACCATTGCGTGCGCCAGGTCGATTCCGGTGTTCGCGACGGGCGAGCGGCCCTCGCCCGGCGTGTCGTGTGCCTCATCCCACTTCGAGTAGAGACCGCCCGAGAGCACATATTCGCGCTCGGACTGGACCTGCAACTCGTTGCGGTAATAGTCGTTGAACGTGGCCACGATGGCCGGTGCAATGGCATCAGCGTACGGGTCGTAGCGCATCGTCTCGGCGGTCGAGCTCAGATTGCCGCCGGTGTAGCGCGTGTCGATCCGGCCGACGACGAGACCGCGCGTCCGCAGCAGTTCCTGCAGGAAACGGCCCTCGTTCATGCGCAGATTGGCGCGGTCCCAGTACTCCGCGTTGACGCCGGTGAAACGCGCCAGCCCTTCCAGGGCGGCCCGCCGCTCCTCGGCCGTGGCCCGTGCGCCCTTGAACAGCACCGGCGCGTACACGTCGCGGGCGAACGCCTCCGCCTGACGAAGGAACGTCTGCAGATCGGGACGCGGCTCCGGAATGGTCTTGTGGTACCAGGCCGTCGACGCATAGGTCGTCAAGTAGTTGACGTATGCGGTATCGATGGGAAGGTCGGAATTGCCGGCGACGGCGTCCATGTAGGGCGAGACCAGGATCACTCCGTTGAGCGTCACGTTGTGCCGTGCCAGCAGCACGTACGCCACGGCGCCGGAGCGCATGCCGCCGTAGCTCTCCCCGAGGATGTATTTCGGAGACGACCAGCGTCCGTTCTGATTGAGATAGCGAACGATGAAGCCGGCCACCGAGCGCGCATCCTGATCGACGCCCCAGAAATCCTTCCCCTCTCCTTTTCCAACGGTGCGCGAGAAGCCGGTGCCGACCGGATCGATCATCACCAGATCGGCGCGGTCGAGAATCGTGGCGTCGTTCTCGATGAGCCGGAACGGCCCGCGCGTGTTCGGCTCCAGGTCGGCGATCTGCGTGCGCTTCGGTCCGAGAACGCCGACGTGCAGCCATGCCGACGCGGAGCCGGGGCCGCCGTTGTACGCGAACAGAATCGGACGCGTGGCGCGGTCGGCCCCGTCCCTGGTGTAAGCCGTGTAGCCGAAATGCGCGACCGGCTCGTCCTTCTCGTCACGAATCAGCATCGTGCCCGCGGTCGCGGTATACGCGAGCGGCGTACCGTCCAACGTGATCCTGTGCTTCGTCACCCACGTCTTCGCCTCCGGTACAGCAGGCTCCGCCGGCTTCGCGGGTGATGCCGGGTCGGCCGGCTTCGCGGGCGCGTCCTGGGCAGTGGCGAGCGGTTGCAGTGAGAGAAGGACGAGCAACGCGGCGAACCGAAGGTTCTTCGTCATGCGACACGCATGATCGCATGACCCCCACGACAGTGATCGAGGCGGCGATGAATCGGGACTAGACTGTAACGCGCACCCCCCAACAAAGAGAGGAGAGAGTCATGAAGCGTTTGATCCTGGCCATCCTTTTCCTCGCCGCGCTCCCGCTCGCGGCCGAAACCATGACCCAGTGCTTGATCAACTGTCCGCCGGGCGTCGACGCTTGTTCGAATTGCTGCAGTGCGCAGTACGAGGCGAACAAGGGTCCGTGCTACGACGCCTGCCAGACCGCGCAGAAACCGTGCTTCGATCAGGCGTGGGAATCGTGTCAGGGTACCGCGAATCCGCAACGGTGCTACCAGCATGCGAGCGCTCCCTGCACGCAGGCGGTCTCCTCCTGCCAGAAGGCGTGCGGTGGCAGCGTGCAGGTTCCGGGCGGCTGCGCAGGCGAAGTGCCGCCGCAGAAGTGCTCCTGGGACTGCCAGATGTGGAACCCGGCTACGCAGTCGTGCATCGGACCGACGGCGAACGGCTGTCCGCCGATGCAAGCGGTCCATCCCATGCTGACCGCCGATGAGCTCCACGCCGCGCAGGCGAAAACCGACGCCGATGCAGCAGCGGCGCACACCGCCGGCCTCAAGGCCAAGATGAAGAAGGGCAAGAAGTCGAAGAAATAGATGAGGCGCCGGCGCGAAAGGCTTTCACCGGGATGCAACCGGACATCCCGGTGAGCGCAGTACCATCGATGGCGATGGCGTGGCGCACGTTCCTCCTCGTGCTATTGGTGGCGAGGTTTTGCCGGACGCGATGCAACGTGTAAAAGAAGGCGGCCGCGAGCGCATCCTCAAGGCGGGGAGGCGCTCGATATGGCGCGCGCCAGCGATCCCTGGCCATTCCGGGTATGCACGCCGCGACAGCATTTTCGCGGCGTTGCATGAACACCGATGAATATCTCATCGCCCGCAGGTAGGCTGGAACGGCAGGTCGGCGTTGTACGCGCGCCACTCGTCGGCGGTCCACGGCGTGTTCAACGCACCGCAGGCGACGCTGACGAGGTCCGGCGGCCGCCAGCGCGAGACGAGCATGTGGCCGTGATCGGCCACGGCCGTGAGCTGCGTGCCGTCGTTACTGAACGCGAGACCGCCGACACGGCGAGGCATGACCAGACGCGCGATCTCGCGCGCCGCGTCGGACGACAGCCATCGGTCCATGACATGGACGCTGCTTCCCGCGGCCACGGCCAGAGCGCTGCCGCTGGGATCGAAGGCCATCGCTCCGACTGGGAACGCGCGTGCGATCGTGCGTAACGGGCCATCGCTCAGCGGCCGGCCGAGGTCCCAGATCGTGATCTGGTACGGCTGCTTCCGGATATCGCGTTGCGGGATCTCCGGCGCTTCGGCCACGGCAAGGTACCTCCCCTCAGCATCGACGGCGAGACTGCGAATGGCCGGACCGGGACGCGGCACGTACCCGAGCGCTTTCCCGTCGCGATACACCTCGACTCCATTCCGGACGCCGAGCGCGACGACGTTTCCGCCGCGGTCTGTGGCTACCGCGTAGATCTGCTGCGCGGGAGTGGCGCGCGGCAGCGCGGCGTTGGTGCTCACGGGCTTGCCGGAACACCAGTCGCGCGCCCATTTCACGGTTCGGTCGGTCGCCACGAGCAGGGCCCCGTCGCCGCGGAACGCGAGCGACGTTGCCGTGGCCGCCAGTCCTTTGCATTCTTTCACGGTGCCGTCCGCGTCGATGCGGCCGATCATCGCCTCGTTTCGAAACGCAGCGGCGACCGAACCGTCCCGAGGATCGCGCGTGGCCGCCATCACCGCGCCGGCGCGACTCAGGTCAATGCGCTCGTCCACCCACTCACGTGGGCGCCACACCCACATCGTGTCCGACTTTGCCGCGGTGACTACGCTCCCGTCCTCACGGATGGCGATGAACGGCCTGCTCACCTCGCTCCGCCACCGGGCCAGCTCCCGCGGCGGGCGGCTCAGACTCCAGAGCCGGGACGTCCGATGGTTCTCGCCAACGGCGATGCGCGTGCCGTCGCCATTGAACGCGAACAGTCCCGGCTCGCCGGGAAGCAGCATGTGGTATCCCGTCGAGAGCTCATACACGTGCACGCCGGTCTCCAACTGCGCTGCCGCGAACTTTGCGCCGTCGCGCGAGAACGCCACGCTGGCGAAGGGCGGCTGCGCGTCGCCGATCGTCTCCGACTTCTTCGTGCTCCACGTCCAGAGGCGCAATGGCTCGAATCCTTTTTTCGGGTCGGGTGAAGGTGGGGCCTGCTGAAACGTGGCTACGCGGAGGCCGTCCGGCGAGAACGTCGCGCCTCCCGCCTGCTCCGTGGGAAGGTCCGTGCGATCGCCCGTCTTCGAGCTCCAGACGATGGTCCCGCCCCCGCTGGCGGTCATGACGAGATGCTCGTTGTCCGGGCTCCACTCGAGACTCCTGACCTCGGAGACGGAGATGCTTTTTGACGAAGGGTGGGCTGCGACTCCGCTCTCCATGACGAACGCCGTCCCGCTGCCATCGTGCGACAGCGCGATGCATGTCGGCCGGCTCGCGGTCTTGATCCTATCGGTCCTGTTCCCGAGAAGGTGCACGCAGCCGCGCTCGTTCGTGCCATGGCTCGCGGCCACAACTCCGCCGTCGGCGCTGATGGCGACCACGTCCGGCGCACCGAGTCCGTGTTCCTCGAACACGATCGTGCGGCATTCGCGATCGCTCGATGCACAGAGGACGATTCCGTCATCGGTCGCCGATACGACGAACCTGCCGTCCTTCGACAATGCGGCGTCGTGCGAGGGTTTCGGAAGCGTCAGCGGGCGCTCGACTTCGGGCAGGACCGCCAGCGCGTCCCGCAACGCAATGTCCGCAACGACGGAGCGCTGGTCGATTCGCTCGAGGCGATCCATGGCCTCGGCCCCGAGGAGCGTGGAGGTGTCGACGAGATATGGCGCTTGCCGAAGGACGTTGACCGAGTCGGCCGCCATGCGCAGTCCCTGCGCGATCTGCTGGCGTCTGGCGGCCAGCTCGCCGGCCAGTCTGGCCTCGTTCTGCGCAAACGCCGCGGCCTCCTTAGCCACGTTCGCCAACCGCGTCTGCTCTTCGGCGTCTTTGCGAGCCGCTTCCGCCTCTGCATTGGCCGCGGTCGCGGCTAGCTGCGCGGTTTTTGCGTTGGCGTTCGCCGTAACCTCGGCCGCGCGTGCAACGGCGGCCTGTCTCGTCGCGGCCGCGCTTTCCCGGAGCGCGGCATCGCGTTTCTGTTCCGCACTGTCGATCAGGAGGAAGCTCACGACCATGACGGCAACGAGCAGCGCGAGCGCCCCGCCGGCGGCCCAGCGGATCCGATCCGTCTGCAGACGGAAGCTGATCGAATCCACGATCGCATCGACGACGCTCCCGGACGGCGCGGGCAGGATGTTCTTCTCGACGTCGCCGAGCGTCACCTCGTTCTCCGGCTGCAGGCCGGGAGAGCGCACGTAATGCATCAGGCCCTGGTCGTTCCATTGACACCAAGTCTCCATCGCATCGCCGACGTGGACCGGTACGAGCGGCCGGTCATAGGCGCGGAAGGTCTCGATCTCGGTGCGGACGTGGTTCGACGCCAGAGAGTCCTTCGTCAGGACGAGCACCATCATGCTGCTCGTGCGCACGAGCGCGGTCAGGTCCTCGTGCATGGTCTCCGCGGGCTTCGAGGTCACGCGGTCCGTCACGATCGTCAACCGCTTGCGTTTTTCGTGAAGGCGTGCCGCCAGCTTCTCGACGTACGGGCGGTTGTGACGCGAGTAGGAGATGAAGATGTCAGGTCCGAAGAGGGGGCGCCGGAGAGCGTCACGCACACGTTGCGCGAACGATGCTTCTGCCATGGCCTACTCCTCCTCCGGCTTCGCCCCCGATGAAGTACAGATGCAGATCCTTCTTGGCCACGACCCTGCCGGCCGTCTTGTCGTGGCGTCGATCCTTCTGCGAGATGATGAGGTGCGGTCCGCGCCGGCCGTTGCGCTGCAGCTCGAAAATCTTCAGGTCCCGGTGCGGCGAGGATTTGTACGGCGGCGTCCCGCAGGGCTGTGCTTGGGCGTTCATGATCGTCGCGAGAGTAATGACGGCGAATACCACCACTCTTAGGAGAGACACGCCGCGCCGTTTCCATACCCTTCCCGCGAACGACGGAGGTCCGGGATCTTCGGCAGCGCCGCGACGACGAAGATCGCGCCAAGGGCGATCTGGACGCGATGCGTCACTGTAATTCCAGTTCGAACACCCGAGGCTGAGCGTCGTGACGCCTTCGGCGAGTGTGGGGCCTGTTCCTGAATGCCGACGACCCCCGGCCTGTCACGCCGGAGGTCACGGGCTCACTCCCCTACACCTTCGGCCGCAACAACATCACGCTTCCTCCGACAATCTTTCCGCGTGACCGCTCCACGATCGACACTCGTGACGTGGCGCCGATGTCGGGCCGGGTGGCGATGACGCCGGTGGTGACGCGTTCGCCGGGGCGGAGGTCGACGAAGAGCGAGGCTTCGTTGCCGTTGAATTCCCAGGCGTTGTTCGGGTCGAGTCCCATCGTTTCGAGCTTACGCACGAGCTCGGCCTCGGTGACGCGTGTCTGCCGCGCGCTTCCGAATCCGGCCTTCGCGGTAAGGCCCTTGGGCAATACGAGGCGCACGCCATCGGGCAGGTCGGGCTTGGAGACCACGACCTCCACCTCGCTCATCTCTTCCGGCAGGTGCAGGAGGTCGAGCGGCCAGAGGAACGGCTCGCGCACGCCCAGGTCGAGAACGCGCAGGCCGCGCAGGGCGATGTGCCGCGAGCCGGGCACGATCTCCGACGGATAGAGCTTGTTCTCGGCGCGGATCGACTTCTCGAGCTCATCGTCCTGCGACTCGACGACCGTCAGCATCGTGGCGCCGCCGTCGGCGGCCTGCGGCACGTCCCAGTTGAAGCGCGCCAGTTCCGGCACCTCCGGCGTCACGGTCTTGATGGTGCGGCACGGCTTCTCCGGATCGACGAGCTTCCATCCCGTGCCGGGATCGAGCGGGCCGCAGGCGGCGCCGTCCGGCGGGAAGGTCTTGGTCCAGAACGTTTCCGGCAGCTTGTCGAATGCGGCGCCGGCGGTGTTCCAGAGCGCGATCACGCGCACTTTGTTCACCGCTTCCACGCCGCGGTTCGTGACCTGCACGTAGACACGCGCGTCCTTCGATGCCTCCGGCGCGGAGTCGATCATCGACTGCGGCGGACAGTTCCCCACGGCCGTCGGGCACTGCTCGAACTCGACGGAATCGGCGTCGGGGATCGTGTTGGCCGGAGGATTCTTCGACGGCACGTCGATGCGGATGTCGCGCGAGGTCCACCACGACGCCATTCCGGCGACCGTGTCGTCGGGCTTGTAGGAGGGGAAATCGGAGATCGGATGCTCGGCGTCGGGGATCTCCGAGAGCGACGGTTCGCGGCCGTCGTCGTAGACGGTGTCGCGCACCACGAGCATACGCGCCGCGCACTGCCCCTTCCCGCTGATGTCGCGGCGGAACGCGCCGAATCCGAACGTGCCGATGGTGAGGATGCCGGTCTGCGGATCGACCCACAGACCGTTGATCTCCAGCCCGTCCGGCAACCCCTGGTCGAACGGCTCCCAGATCGCGGTCGGGTCCGCGGGCGGTGCCACCGTGAGCGTGCCGCGGAACACGCCGACGCTCGTCGCCGCGTAGAGCACGTTCTTGTCGGACGGATCGACCACCACGCGCCGTACGTCAGCCGGAATCATGTCCGAACCGCTCCCCGCGATCTGGGTGTAGGCCCCGCCGGTGGACATGTAGATGCGGTGGCCGCCCTTGCTGTACGTCACATAGGAGCGGGACGAGTCGTTCGGATCGAACTCCAGCGACGACGGCTTGCCGTACGTCGGCAAGCCCGTCACCGGGCCCCACGCGGTGCCGCCGTTGCCGATGCGGATCACGTACGGGTTGAAGGGCAGCGGGACAATGCACGGAGCCGCCGGCTGCTTGTAGGCCACGGCGGCCAGATACGTCTTGAAATCGTCCGACGGTGCGCTGGCCAGAGCGATGACGGTGCCGCCGTCCGGGAAGGTCGGCGGGATGGCCTTCCAGTTCACGCCGTCCTCGGTCTTGACAATGGTGCGCTGCCCGCAATCGGGACCGCCGCCCGCGAGCGCCGAGTGCGGCTTGGTGATGTCCGTGATGAGCGGAGGGCTCGTCGGCTTGTCGCCGGTCCACGGGACCACCGGCCCGTTGCCGGGAGGGAGGGTTGGGTCGTAGCCTCCCGGCGTGCCGGGCGTGGGATTGACGAGCTCGTAGAAGACCCCGCCGCCATAGGAGTAGATTGAGTCCGGGTTCCCCGCGTCCGTGCCGACGTCGTAGCCGTCGCCGCCTCCCGGCTGATACCAGGTGCGATTGCCGAACGTCACCGAGGTGCCGTTGTCCTGCATCCCTCCCGCGAGCAGCGTCGGATAGGCGCGGTTCGAAGTGAGGGTCCAGAACATCGTGATGATCATGCCGTGCGAGACGTCGTTCCAGTGCCACAGCGCCTGCGAGGTGTCGGTGGAGCGGTCGATGCCGCCGTCGGTGCCGACATAGACGATCTTCGGATTGGATGGATCGAACGCCAGTGTGTGGACGTCGGCATGGGCCGGGAGCGGATATGCGGGGTCGGTCCCTTTCGAGACGTTGTCCCAACAAGCGCCGCCGTTGGTCGACATCCAGACGTCGGTCCCGCCAGCGAAGACGCGTTCCGGATCGTCGGGATCGACCTCCAGCATCGTGTTGTACCAACCCCACTCGTCCGGCACCCCGCAGTTGCCTCCCAGCGGCAGCGGGCTCCACGCGGCGGAGCCCCACGGCCCTGGCTCTCCGGCGGTCGTCGTCTTGAAGAGGCCGATCAGCTTGTCGTTGTCCGATCCCATGGCCACCTTCGCATAGAGAATCGAGGGATCCGATTTGGAGAGCGCCAGGCTGATCGCTCCCGAATCGGTCACAGGGATGCCGCTGTCTTTCCGTTCCCACTGGTTGAGGCCCCAGTTCCACTTGTAGATCCCGCGCACGATCGACCCTTTGTCCTTGCGCACGCCGGCGTAGATCGTCGGGAACGCCGGGGAGGAGAAATCGATGGCGATGTCGTGCGTCGGGGCGTCGAAGTTGTCGAAGACGTCCTGTTTGAACGTGATCCCGCCGGCGTCGTGCGTCCCCAGCCAGACGCCGTTGCTGGCCGCGACGTAGACGTCGTTCTTGAACTTCGAGGGATTGAAACGGATGCGGTAGACGATCTTGGAGTCGAACTCGGTCGTCACTTTCGTCCAGGAGCCCGGCACACCGTAGGCGGTCGAACGATACAGGCCCTTGCCGGCCACCCCAAAGCACGGGTCGCCCATGGCGGCCAGGACCTCGTTCGGCGCTGCGGGATTCACGGCCACCGGACCCCACCGGTCCGCCAGAAGGTCGTCGGAGACGCGCTGCCAGCGCCGTCCCGTGTCCGTCGAGCGCCACAAACCGCCCACCGTGGCCGCGTAGATGTTCTTCGGTTGGTCCGGGTCGACGGCGACGGAGTTCACCCGCCCATTGAGATTCGTCGGCCCCGCACTCGTCCAGGCACAACCCAGGGCGTCCTTGTCTCCCGTCCCCTGGCTGCTCAGGCGGAAGTTCTCCCGCGCGAAGTCGAACTGCGAGCCGGCCGGCAGATGCCGCTCCCCACGGGCACGCCGCATCTCCTGCAAGGCCTCGTATTCACGCAGGCGCTGCTCGAGGCTGGCCTGCTGCGCATACATCTCCAGCATGCGCTCGATGTCCTCGTCGCCGAAGACGGCGCTGCACCAGACGAGCAGACACACCATGGCCAGGGACCAGGAACGTAGAGATAGGGAACGCATCGCCTTGCCTCCGTCGAATGGCGCAAGGATGCGGTGTGGGTGCCGCGCGAATCCTGACGATTGGGTGACGATTTCGTTCCGCGTAAGAATTTATCCCGAGCGTAGCGAGGGATCTCCGGCGGCACCGCGAAACAGGATCATCCTGCGCGACGTCACCAGAGATCCCTCGCTGCGCTCGGGATAAACTATCTGAGCCTTGAAGACGCGGTTCCCCCTCCTCCTCATCTTCTTCCTCTCCGGCATCAGCGCGCTGATCTACCAGGTCGTCTGGCTGAAGTATCTCGGGCTGATCTTCGGGAACACCGTCTACGCCGCGGCGACACTGATCGCGGTCTATCTGGCCGGCCTCGGCATCGGCGGTGCGCTGTTCGGGCGGCGGGCGCGGAAGTGGGATCCGCTCATCGTCTACGCGATCCTGGAGGCGCTGGTCGGTCTCCTCGGCGCGCTCTCGCCGAACGCCTTCGCGCTCCTGGACGACGCCTACATCCGCCTGTTCCGGTCGGTGGCCGATGCGCCGATGCTGCTCGCCGCCGGCCGCGCGGTGGTCGTCGCCATCTTCCTGCTGCCGCCGACGATTCTGATGGGCGGAACGCTCCCCGTGCTCGTACGCCGGTTCGCCACGTCCGACGGCACGGCCGTTTCGTCGCTGTATGCCGCCAACACCTTCGGCGCCGCCGCGGGCGTGGCGCTGTCCGGCTTCTACACCATCCCCCGCTTCGGCCTCCTGACCACGATCTTCTTCGCCGTCCTCCTCAACTTCGCCCTGGCGCTGATCGCCGCCCTGTTCCAATGGACCGGCCGCCGCCACAGCATCGCAGCGCCGCCGGCTCCAGCGGCAGCTCCACCGGTTGCGACCCGCATCTCTTCCCGCTTCGTCCTCGCGGCCTCGCTCCTCATGGGCCTCACGTCCATCGCCGACGAGGTTTTCTGGTCGCGCATCTTCGTCCTCCACCTCGGCTCGAGCGTGTACGCGTACGCGGTGATGCTCTTCGCCTTCCTCCTTGGGATCGCCATCGGCAGCGCTCTCATCTACCGCTTCATCGACCGCGTCGATGCCGTGAAGACGCTGGCCGTGCTCGAGATCGCGCTGGCCGTGGCGCTGGCGCTGCAGATCCACTACCTCACCCGGTTCTCCAGCGTGCTGGAGTCGATGGCCAGGCTGGCCGGCACCGGCGGCTACGGCGCCGCGCTGGTGGCGTTGCTCCTCGCCGTGCTCACCGCCATCGTCATCCCCACCACGATCATGGGCGCCACGTTTCCGCTGACCGTGCGCCTCTTCGAGCAAAGCCGAGGGGAGAGCGAGAGCCGCGCCGTCGGCACCGTCTACTTCGCGAACACCATCGGGGCCATCCTCGGTTCGCTGCTCTCGGGATTCGTCCTCATCCGGCTGATCGGCTCGCAGAACGGCCTCTTCCTCATGGCCGCCATCAACCTGGCCGTGGGCATTCTCCTGGGCCAGACATGGATCCGGCGCCGCCTCGGAATCGCCGCCGCGGCCGTCCTAGCCGTCGCCTTCTTCACCGCCAGGCCAAACGCCGTCCTCCTCTCCGCCGGCATCTTCGACGACAAGGCGCCGATGCTCATCTTCCGCGAGGACGTCACCGCCACTGTCTCGCTGCGCCAGCTCCGCCCCGACTTCCTCTCGCTCGAGCTCAACGGCGTCAACGTCGCCGGCACCTCGCCCGACCTCATCGGAACACAAAAGCTGCAAGGCCACCTGCCGCTCTTGCTCCATCCCGGCGCCAAGCGGGTCATGCACATCGGCTTCGGCAGCGGCGGCACCGCCTACGCCGTATCGCTGCATCCGGTCGAGCAGATCCGCATCGTCGAGATCTCCCCCGAAGTCCTCGAAATCTCGGGCAAAAACCTGCGCGCCCTGAATCACGGCGTGCTCGAAGACCCGCGCGTCCACGCCGAGATCAACGACGGCCGCAACTTCGTCCTGGCCTCGCCGGAGAAATTCGACGTCCTCCTCTCCGACTCCATCCACCCCCGTTACGCCGGCAACGGCTCGCTCTACACCAAGGACTACTTCGAGCTCTGCCGCCGCCGCCTCGGCACCAACGGCGTCATCTCCATGTGGCTCCCCATCTACGCCATGACGCCGCGCAACTACCTCCAGGTCCTGCGCGCCTTCGCCGACGTCTTCCCCAACACCACCGTCTGGTACGTCACCAACTCCCCCAACCCCTTCACCATCGTCATCGGCCGCACCGAGCCCGGTCCCATCTCCCTGGCCCGCATGCGCGCCCACCTCACCCCGAAAGTCCGCGCCGAGCTCGCCCCCATCGACATCGGCAACGAATACGACCTCGCCGGTGCCCTCATCCTCGACCCCCAGGGCGTCGCCGCCGTCACCCGCGGCATCGACGCCCACACCGACGACGTCCCCACCGTCGAATACGAATCCGGCCGCGTCATCGACCGCGACGGCGCCTGGTTCGCCAACTTCACCCTCCTCGGCCGCGCCATGTCCCCCCTCCCCCGCGCCTTCAAGGACGGCGACCCCGCCCTTCTCGCGCAAGTGGATGCGCTGCGGAGAAAGAGGTACCTCGATCACTGGAAGCTGCTGCGGGCGGGGTTGGAGAGGTGAGGGCTGGCGCCGCCCAACTCTGAGCGAAGCGAAGAGTCAATGGAGCAGCGCGCGATGCACAGGCCACATGCAGCGTAGTCTGCTCCATTGACTCTTCGCTCGCTGAGAGTTGGGAGTTAGGCCCGATTGCGACCCACTTGACGTCCGTCATCGAGATGTAGCATCATGCTACATTGCTCCCTCATGATCGAGGAGCGAGAAGCCCGATGTTCTCCGCGGAAATATTGTCGTTGCTGCCCTTGGATTCGGAGGCAGGAGTGACGGATAGCCCACCGACACAGCTCATCCTGGACCGGTATGCGCGCCATGCGGGTCAACTGACGTTACATGTTCGCGACCAGATCATAGGGCTACTGGAACGACGAAAACAAAGCGACGCAGAGTGTCGCGTCGTGTTACACGGCGATATCGCCCGGGTACTGACTGACGGCTTGTCCCGAGTGGTGAGCCAGTCCGCGACGGCCGACGGCGACATCGAAGCGCTGGTCGAAGGCCCCGATCAGACGGGTGAGGCGTTGAGACTGAGGGTACTCATCGCGAGAGACGAGCGGGAGCCGCTCGCGATTCTGCAATTTGTATTTCCTGATCGTTGAGAGTGGCACGATCATCAACCCGTAGCGGAAGTAGTGAGATGGATGGGGTGAGCGGTGTTCTTCTCAAAGAGCAAAAATGTCGTCGGTCTCGATATCGGCTCGTCGGCCGTTAAGCTGGTGTACATCGAAGCCGGCACCGGCACGCGGGTTCGCCTCTCCGTTGACGAACCGCGCGAGGTGCATGAAGGCACAGCCGTCGGCGCGGGCGTTGTCGATGACACCGTGTTCGGCAACGAACGCCGGTACGACCGTCAACGACCCGAGGTGGATTACGCGGGATATTGGAGAGCTTGGGTCAGCCGCCGAAACGTCGGGACCATGGCTCACACCGATCGTACGGTGGTGGTGGGAAGCTTGGGAGGTTCCGGCAAAACCTTTTTAGCGAAGAAGTGGCTGTTTCGATCAACCGGCGGAAGCATGTTCTTCTTGGAGATGCCGCCGATGGTCATTGCCGGCCCAGCGGTGCGGGATCGACGGAAGGTCACGCGCGAGTCGTATCTGAGCAACATGCCTGTCTTCACCGGCTTGCGATCCCGACGGAAGCCGCCCTTCCCCTATCGACCGATCTGCGACTGTCAACGACACAGCCAATGGAGTCGCGATCGACGGCCAATCGGGCTCGAGATCAAGCACGCCACCATTGTGAGCTGCCAACGCCTACAGCCCGGCCGTTCGGAAGTTGGGGGACGCTTGATCAAATCCGACTCGGTCCGGGAAGGGCAAGCTGTACCCGGGAAGCTCAAAGGCCACATCGAACTGGCCCCGGATGTCATCGACTCGGCGGCTGTCCACTTGGCTGGACCGATGAGACACTGGGGAACTTTGATCAAGACTCGAAACATCGGGATCATGGCTCACATCGACTCAGGTTTGAGCCCGACGACGGAGCGCATCCTCTACTACACCGGCAGCACATACCAGGGCGAGCTAGAGCGCGCTGACATCGGCGACCTTGTTCAGATGCACGTCAACAAGGGCGAAAAGATCAAGGAAGCAACGGTCGGGTTCCATGGGCAGACGAGAAGAGTCAAGTCTCAGCTTGCTCGTCCCGAGACCATCACGCGCCCGTGGCAGGCGACCCGCCGCCGAATCGATCTGGCCGTTTCCATCGCCCACAAGAACATGCCTCCCCTTGTCAGGAAAGCAACTCCCAGAATTCCGGCTTCGCGAGTTTCTTCAATTTCGTCTTCAAGGGAGGATGGTCTTCGATGAACTGCCCACACTGCGGGGAGAAGGTCGTCACGACGCGCGATAGCTACAAATACATCGAGAGCGGCCTCACAAACGTTTGGATCAGCGATTGTGAGATCCGGAAATGCTCCGGGTGTGGCCGTGAGGCACCGACACTGCCTGAAGCAAGGCAGCTGACGATTCTGATCACCTATGCCTTGCTTCGCCAGCGGTCAAAGCTCGATGCCGATTCCGTGCTCTTCCTGCGCAAGGCGATGGGTCTCACATCCGCTGCGCTCGCGGAATGCCTCGAGGTCAGCCGCGGCGAGGTTTCCCGATGGGAAAACGGTCGAGCCAGGATCGGAGATCTTTCCGACTTCCGGCTTCGTTATTTGGCGGTCAAGAACCTCTTGCCGGCCGAGCTTCATCAAATCGTCGAACGCGAGATCGACCTGATCATCCGGGCAAAGTACAGCGCCGATCCACGGTTTGAACCGATCCGGATCTCAACAAACGCAATGACGGTTCTGACCTCAGATTCCGATCCGCCCTCGATCGATTACAGAGTGACGATGGCGATATAGGACGCCGTTCACTCCGCGAGGCGCGAGATTTCCGACGCCAGTGCGAAGTCGTTCTCGCTCACGCCGCCCGCGTCGTGCGTGGTCAGGCGGATCGTCACGGTGTTGTAGACGTTGCTCCACTCGGGATGATGATTCATCCGCTCGGCAACCAGCGCTACCGCGGCCATGAAGCCGAACGCGCCGACGAAGTCGTCGAAGCGGAGCTCGCGGTGCAGCGCGCCGCCTTCGAATCGCCAGCCGGGCAGCGATTCGATCCTGCGTCGGATTTCTGTCTCCTCGAGGCGCACCACATCGGGCATCAGCGTCCACTCCGTGTTTTGAATTCTCGGTAGGCGGCGTCGACGATGCGCGCCGTCTCGACATCGAGTCTGGTGATCTTGTTGCCGACGTCCCACGTCGTCAAGCGGACCCGCACCACGGTCCAGTCGTTCGACCAGCGGGGATGGTGCGCCTTCTCCTCCAGCCGCGGGGCCACGAAGTGCATGAACTCGATGGCCTGCAGGAACGTGTCGAAGGTCAACGTCCGCCGGATCTCCTGGCGGACGCGCGGGTATTCGAGGGTGAGCGAGTCTCCCCACTCCTCCCACTGGGTCAGCTCCTGCAGCGCGTCGGCCAGTTCCCGCGGCGTCAAGAGGGGCATCATTCTGATCTCCGGCGACGGTTCCGGCTGCGTCGGGACCCCCTCGCGGACGAACCCGAGCTCGATGAGGATGTCACTCAACGTGCGAACGTCTCCCGCCCACTCCACAGGCTCGAGGTGCAGGGTCTTGGCCTGGGTCAGCGGCAGGCATTGGAGGTCGCCTGGAAGATCGCAGGCATCAGGCATGGGGGTGCCGGCGATGACAATCGGAATGATCGGCGTGTGTTGCGCGAGCGCCTGCAGGAGCTCGTTGCGCACCCAGTCGTCCGCCTTATGAATCCGCCGCTCCCCGAGGTCGTCCTTCAGGTTCAGCCAGTCCGGTCCGATGACCGCGAGCACGACGGCCGCCTCCGCGAGCCGCTCCCGGATCCGTTCCGGCCACGGCACGCCGGCGCGCAGCGTATTCGCGTCCATGAAGAGCTGTCCCGATCCGAAGAGCTCCTTCAGATGCAGGTAGAGCCCCTGCACGATCGGCCCGGTATCGTCGCGTCGATAGCTGATGAATGCGAGTGGCGGCATCGCTGATGAGGAGAGACTGCATCCGGGGATTTCCCTACCGGCTCACTCCAATCGCTTCGTCCGCGTGCCAGGCGGTTGAACCGCTGACCGACATGCGCACGCGACGGAAAGACCGCGCCGCCGCCGCGTTACGATGATTCCGTCCGATGAAATCCAACGCCCACAACCTCGGCACGGGGTGCCTGATTCTCTTCGCCCTCCCCTTCATCGTCCTCGGCACTGGCGCTTCGGTGGCATTCTTTCGCGGCCTCGGCCGCGGCGGCGAGATGCCGGTCGTGCTTGGGATCGTGGGGATGATGTTCGCGGTGACCGGGTGCGCCCTCATCGCCGTTGCGCTGACCGCGCGCAGGCGCGCGATACGCACGGGCGAGCTACGCGAGCAGCATCCGGGGCAGCCGTGGATGTGGAACGAGGAGTGGGCAAGCCGGCGGGTCCGCGACTCGAATCGCACGAGCGCGGCGGTCCTGTGGGTGTTTGCCATTTTCTGGAACGCCGTCTCCTGGCCGGTGCTGCTGGTCCTGCCGAAGGAGTTGTCGGCCGGGAAGTACGTGGTGCTGGTCGCGGCGATCTTCCCGGTGGCGGGGGTGATCCTGATCGGCGGCGCGATCCGCGCCACGATGCGCGCGGTGCGCTTCCAGGGCTCCTCGCTCGTGCTCGACCACGTGCCGGTGCCGCTCGGAGGGACGCTGCACGGGCGGGTGGAAGTGCCGTACGAGCCGTTGGCGGAGGCGAGCTCGATGGTGGTGCGCCTCACCGCGGTGAAACGGGTGCGCAGCGGGAAGAGCACGAACGAGTCGATCGTCTCCCAGGAAGAGATGGAGATCGCGCGCGGCGCGGTGTCGCGCATGCCGGGCGGGGTGGCCATCCCGATCGCCATCGACGTTCCGTATGATGGGCCGGAGACCCAGCCCGAGGGGAGCTCTCAGTTGCTGTGGCGGCTGACGGTGGACGCGGAGGTGCCGGGCATCGACTTCAGCGCGTCGTTCGACGTGCCGGTGTTTCGCACCGAGGTGACGGGGCAGGCCGGGCCAAAGATGCGCCTGCCGCCGCCGGAACCGCTGCAGCCGGCCGGCTTCGTCTCGAAGCAGACCGCCGGCGGCCGCGAGCTGTACTTCGGCCGTTTCCGCGCACGCGGCATGGCCATGGGGATGCTCTTCATCACCCTCATCTGGACGACGGTATTGGCCGTGCTGGTCGCGGTTGGCGCTCCGTGGCTCGTCGTGGCCATCTTCGGTCTGTTCGAGCTCGTCGTGATCTGGAGCACGCTCGACCTCTTTCTCGGGACCAGCACGATCGTCCTCGGCCGCGACAACGTCGTCGTTCGGCGGAGCCTTTTCCGTACGACCGAGAAGGTGATCCGCCACGACGAGATCGCCTCCGCGGCCGCGAAGATCGGCGGGCAGGGCGGCGGACGGCCGTATTACGAGATCGAGGTGCAGACCGGCACCGGGAAGAAGATCGGCGCGGCGCGGTACATCCGCAGCAAGCGCGAGGCGGAGTGGGTGGCTGCCCAGATTCGCAGCGCACGCGGAAGCGGCGCGACGACATGACCAAGCGGTTGAACCACTGATGGAGGGGGCTGACCGGCACAGTCTCAGGCTCCGCGAATGGAACCGAACCATTGCCCGGCCGATGGAAGAAGCATTCCGATGAAGCCGGGACCCATGAAAAAGCCATACGCCATGGCTTTCTTGGACTCCACGAGCTCAAAAAAGCCATGCGTCATGGCTTTTGTATGCTTTTTTGGATCACGAAAGCCATGCGCCATGGCTTTTTGGTGCTCCGAGAGGTCGCGAAAGCCATACGCCATGGCTTTTTTGTGCTCTGAGAGACAACGAAAGCCATGCGTCATGGCTTTTTCATGCTCCAAAAGGCCATAAAAGCCATGGCTCATGGCTTTTTTACACTCCGCGATGTCAGAAAAGCCATGGCTCATGGCTTTTTGCTGCTCCGCGATGACACAAAAGCCATCGCGGATGGCTTTTGTGTGCCTGGCGAACGCGCCGAGGAGGTCTGGGTGGCGGCCGATGCGGCCAAAGAACACGTTTTCCTGTCCCACTCCGCCAACCTCTCGACCCAGGGGCGCACACTTTGAGTAGCGTCAATCGCGGTCGAATTGCTCCTGTCGGGACGCCCACTCCTCCGTCTCTGCGTCCGCGGGAAAGAAACACTCGATGCGCATCTCCTGCAGGGTGATGTCGCGCGGGGTACCGAGCGTCGTTACGGTGGAGAAGTAACGCAGGGTGACGTCTTCGATCTGAAACTCGACCGGAAGAAATGGCGTGGCCGCGGCTGTGAGGTCGGCGATTCTCCACTGCTGCGGGATGCCGGGGTAGCGCAGCAACGCGTCGAGCAGTTGCGTCGTGCCGCTGTCGACCACGCCGCCGACCGCTTCGCGGTGCACGCGTTGGATCAGCGCCTCCGCGATGCTCTCCCAATTGCGGACAAACGGCCGTACCTTCGCAGGGTCGAAGATCAGCTTCAGCACGTTGAGCGGCGGCGGCTCCGCGGCGAGGTCGATGAACGTTCCGAACAGACGCGACGCCGCGTCGTTCGCCAGGAGGATGTTCCAGTGGCGGTCCATGGCCACGGCGGGAAACGGCTCCTGGTGGCCAAGGATGCGGTCGAGCGCCTGGCGCGCCGGCGCCATGGCCGGGTCGGCCAGGTCGGTCTCGTGATACACCGGCGCGAAGCCGCCCGCGAGCAGGAGCTCATTGCGCTCGCGCAGCGGAACGTCGAGCGCACGCGCCAGCGTCAGCAACATCTCCCGGCTCGGGCGCGCCCGTCCGATCTCGATGAAGCCGAGGTGGCGCGGTGAGACATCCGCTTCGAGCGCGAGCGTCAGCTGACTCTTGCGCCGCATATGGCGCCAGTGTTTGAGGAGCCGCCCGACGGGCGGCGCGTCTCCCTGCACATTTCGTGGACGCGATCGATCAGCCATCGTCGCGCCGAGTGTACTCAACCATCGCGAGCGATGCGCCTACCTGCCAGGGAGTTGTTGCCGCGCAAGGCCCGGCCGATATTGCGCTCGCAACACAACGAACTAAGGAGAACCACCAATGACGACCTTTCCCGTTCACACGATCGAGTCTGCTCCCGCTGCATCCCGAAATTCGCTCCAAGGGCTGCAACAGGAAATCGGGTTCGTGCCCAACCTCGCCGCCTCGATGGCCGAGTCGCCCTCGCTCATCGAGGCCTTCACCACCGTCCGTTCGATCCTCGGACGCAGCGCATTCACGCCGCTCGAGCGTGAAGTCATCTCCCTGGCCGTGAGCTTCGAGAACGACTGCACGTATTGCGTGGCCGCTCACTCGACCTTCGCGAAGATGCAGGGCGCTTCCGCGGAACTGCTCGAGGCCATGCGCACGGGAACGGCTCCACGCGATCGTCGTTTGAGCGCGCTCGCGGCGTACACGCGTCAACTGCTCGCCAGCCGAGGACACGCGTCCGATGAAGCAAAGCGGGCGCTGCTCGATGCCGGCTTCACCCGCCCGCAGCTGCTGGAAGCGATCGCCGTCATCGCGTTCACGACCATCGCCAACTTCGCGCACAACGTGACCGAATGCCCGATCGATTCGAAGTTCGAGCCTCAGAGCTGGTCCGTGCCTGCTGGCCGCTAGCGCAAGTTGCGTCTTCAAAACGAAGAACGGTAGCCTGCCCCTTGCGTCGACGAGAACAAAGGAGGATTCAACGATGCAAGGAGCTGTTCTCCACGGGCCGGGCGACGTGCGTCTCGAGCAGCGCGACGACCCGGCCATCCTCCACCCCACGGACGCGATCATCCGGCTGTCGGCCACGTGCATCTGCGGGTCCGACCTGTGGCGGTACCGCGGCATCCAACCGATGACGGAGCCTACGCCGATCGGCCACGAGTACTGCGGCATCGTCGAAGAGACGGGCAGCGCCGTCACGTCGGTCCGGCGCGGCCAGTTCGTCATCGGCTCATTCGCGGCGTCCGACAATACCTGCGCGATTTGTCAGGCCGGATACCAGTCCTCCTGCCAGCATCGTGAGTGGATCGCGGGCGCGCAGGCGACGCTGCTGCGCGTCCCGCTCGCGGACGGCACGCTCGTGGCCACGCCGGACGTTCCCTCCGCGGAGCTGATCCCCAGCCTGCTGACGGTCTCGGACGTCATGAGCACCGGCTGGTTCGCCGCCGAAGCCGCGAACGTCCAGCCGGGGAAGACGGTCGTCGTCGTCGGCGATGGTGCCGTCGGCCTGCTGGCCGTGCTCTCCGCGAAGCTCATGGGCGCCGGATGCATCATCGCCATGAGCCGCCACGAATCCCGGCAGAAGCTCGCGATTGAGTTCGGCGCCACCGACATCGTCACCGAGCGCGGCGACGAAGGAGTGGCGCGGATCCAGGAGCTGACGAAAAACGCCGGCGCCGATTCAGTTCTCGAGTGCGTCGGTACACAGGAGTCGATGATGCAGGCGATCCGCTCCACGCGGCCCGGCGGCTCCATCGGCTACGTCGGCGTTCCGCACGGAGTCCACCTCGACGGCGCGGAGCTCTTCTTCGCGCACGTGCACCTCCACGGCGGCCCGGCCCCGGCCCGCCGCTACCTCCCCGAGTTGATCGAGATGGTGCTGAACGGCAGGATCGATCCCGGTAAAGTCTTCGACCTGACGCTCCCCCTCGGCGAGGTCGCCGAGGGCTACCGCGCCATGGACGAGCGCCGCGCCATCAAGACGTTGTTGCGGACGTAGAAGACCGTGCCGCGTCGGGTGGCCAAGGTGCGGATGCCGCAGGCGGAACGCTGGCGTCTCGCCGGCTGGCCCGGTGGCGTCTCGCCGCCGCCGGGTGCCGGTCGCGAGAGAAGTCCAAATCAACAGTTTGGCGGCGGCAAGAGAGTGGCGGCGCGGGACGCCGCCACACCAGCCGGCGAGGACGCCGGCGTTCCGCTTCGCACATCGGTTCGAGTATCGCGAGTAGCATACAAAGCGGCTGCGGAGATGGTGACTCTCAACGAATCCACTCGCTTGCTCATCGACGCCCTTGCAGCGGAGCGGGGGCTGATGCTGGCGCTGACCGGTGCCGGGATCAGTCTGGCCAGTGGGATCCCGACCTTTCGCGGCACCGACGAAGGTGCCGTGTGGACGCGCGACGTCACGGAGCTGGGGACGTATCGTTTCTTCCGGCGCGATCCTGTTGGCTCGTGGCAGTGGTATCGCCAGCGGTTCCGGACGGCGCTGGGGGCGAAGCCAAACGCGGCCCATTTCGCACTGGCGGAGCTCGAAGGATGGCACCGCGATCGTGGCGGGGAGTTTCTGCTCGTGACCCAGAACATCGACACCCTGCATGAGCAGGCAGGGTCGGTCGATTTCGTCAAGGTCCATGGGTCGGCGGACCGTGCCCGTTGTTCGAGTCCACGCTGCCCGTCCGGCTCGACCGAGACTGTCGCTCTCGCTGACCTGGATTTTTCGGCGTTTGAGCGGGAGCCACGATCGGAGACCATTCCCCGCTGCGCTCGATGTCAAAGCCTGATGCGGCCGCATGTCCTGTGGTTCGACGAGATGTACACGGGTCATGCCGGCTACCGTTGGCCGGCGGTGATGGAGGCCTGCGATCGCATGAACCTCGTCCTCGCGGTTGGTACTTCGTTTTCTGTCGGCGTGACGGAACTGGTGGGGTTGGCGGCGCATCAGCGGAGAGCTCCGATGTTCATCGTCGATCCGAGCGCGGCTTCCGGCCCGCCTGGTCTGCAGGCGGTGCACTTGCGGGAGAAGGCGGAAGTGCTGCTTCCGGCGGTGGCCGCGGCGTTGACCGGCTCGTGATCTCCGTCGCGGCCGTGGCTGCCCCTCTATACTTCCCCTATCCAAACCGTTCCGTTCGAACATCGCCTCCATCCGGACACGCCGCCGCGGCTCGTGCGCGGCTGGACGATGCTCTGCGCGAGCAGCCGGCTGCGCCGCGGACAAATCCGCCGCTTCGACGTCGGCGGTCATGCCATCGTGCTGTTCCGCGGCCGCGACACCGGCGTGGTGCACGCGTTGCCCGCGCACTGTGCGCATCAGGGCGTCGACCTGGGCCACGGCACGGTCGTCGGCGACCGTCTGCGCTGCCCGCTGCATCACTGGGAGTACAGCAACCGCTGCGAGCGCATCCCCGGCTCGCTGTCTGTTCCGTCATTCCCCGCGCGCTACCACGCCGCGGAGCGCTTCGGCATGCTCTTCCTCCATCTCGGCGGACAGCCCGAATCGTCGCTGCCGGGCTTCTCCGTCGATGATCAACATCTTTACTTTCGCGCCGGACGGCCGGTGACCATCGACTGTCCGTGGTTCGTCCCCGTGGCCAACGCGTTCGACATGACCCATCTGCAGACCGTGCATCACCGCACTCTCAAGAGCGAGGTCGAGATCCGCTATCCCGACCCCATGACCTTCCACGTCCGCTACACGACCGCGGTCACCGGCGACGCGTGGAGCGACCGCGTCATGCGCGCGCTGTCGGGCAACGACATCCGCGTCGAGGTGACGTGCAGCGGCGGTGGAATCATCGTCGTCGAGTCACAGATCGGACAACGCCGCGGCTACCTGATGGTCGGTTTGCGTCCAGCGGCCAACGGCGTCTCCATCCTGCCGCTGTTCGGCGTCCGCCGCGGCGCGCTCGATGCGCTGCATGCGCGTGTGGCCGCGGCGCTCTTCACCGCTTTCCTCCGCCGCGACGTCGAGGCGCTCGGCGGCATCCGGTTCCCCGCGGGCTATCTCGACAACCGCGATCCGACGATCAACGCCTGCTACCGCTATCTCTGCGACCTGCCCCCATTCGAGAGCGAGGTGAATTCATGAAGCGATCGATGCTCGTCCTGCTCCTGCTCACGTTTCCGATCGCGGCACAGGAGCCCGATGCCGCGACGCACAACGCCCTGCGGCAGCTCAAGGCCGCGATGGAGAAAGCGCTGAACGAGCGCGATCTGAACGCGATCGTCGCCAACGTCGACCCGAACGTCGTCTTCACCACGATGAACGGCGACGTGTGCCGCGGCCCAGAGCAGATCCGCGCCTACTTCGACAAGATGCTCAACGCACCGGGACACATCGTGAAGGACGTCAAGGTCTCCTTCGACGTCGACCAGCTCACCACGCTCTACGGCGGCGACACCGGTGTGGCCTACGGTAGCTCCAACGATCACTACGTTCTCACCGACGGCAAGACGTTCGATATCCGCGGCCGCTGGACGTGCACGATGGTGAAGAACGGCGACCGCTGGGTCATCGCCGCGTTTCACTACTCGGCCAACGTCTTCGACAACCCGATCCTGGACCGCTACAAGCGCGTGATCTGGCAGGCCGGCAGCGCCGCCGGCCTGGTGGCGCTCCTCATCGGGCTCGGCATCGGTCTCGCTATGGGACGCCGGCAACGCAGGGCATGACGCGCATTCCCGGAACACTGAACCTGGCGTTGTGCGCGCTGGCCGCGGCGGCGTGCGGCGGCGCGCTCTGGCTGGCCTCGCACGGCCAGGTCTGGCAGATCGCGCTGGCGGCGGTGGCCTTCTCGTTCGTGAACAACACCATGTTCTCGCTGCTGCACGAGTCGGTGCACGGCATCGCCCACGACGACCGCCGCGTCAATGAAGCGCTGGGCCGTTTCGCCGCCGCGTTCTTCCCCACCTCGCTGTCGCTGCAGCGCGTCTTCCACCTCGCCCATCACGCCCGCAACCGCACGCACCTCGAGCAGTTCGACTACCTCCGTCCCGGTGATCGCCCCTTCCTCAAGCGCGCGCAGTGGTACGCCATCCTCACCGGCCTCTACTGGCTGTTCGTTCCGTTGGGAGGCATCGCCTACTTCTTTGCGCCGTCCCTCTTCACCCGCCTGGCCTCGGCGGACTCCGCGGCCCAGACCGGAGCGTCATCGATGTTCGCCGGCGTGGAGCACACCCCGCGGATGCGCATCCGCCTGGAACTGCTGTTCACGCTGGCCGTCCAGATGGCGTTCTTCGCGCTGCTCGATCTCGATGCCATCGGCTGGTTGCTCTGCTACGCCGCGTTTGCCGTGAACTGGAGCTCGCTGCAGTACGCCGATCACGCGTTCTCCAGGCTGGACATGCGCGACGGGGCCTGGAACCTCAGAGTGAATCCGCTGACGCGCCTCGTCTTCCTCAACTACCACCATCACCTTGCCCACCACCGCAACCCGCAAATCCCCTGGATCCACCTCGGCCGCTTCGTCGATGCCGCAGACGAGCGCCCGTCGTTCTGGTCCGTCTACTGGAAGATGTGGCGCGGTCCGCGCCCGCTTCCACCATCCTGAACGCGCCGTCATGAGCACGCGCCGCGGCGATTTCCTCATCTGCCTCGCCTTCGCGCTGCTCTTCGGCGTCTGTTACGGCTTCACGTCGTGGTGGACGGTGAGGCACTCCGCATCGCTGCCGGCATGGGACCTGCCGTTCGAGCGGCATCTCCCCTTCGTGCCGTGGCTGTCCCTGGTCTACCTGACGATCACGCCCGCACTGCTCCTGGCCCCGTTCCTCCTGCCCCGCGAGCGCTTTGCGCCATTGGCCATCGCGTTATCCGTCGAGACGCTCGTGGCGTGCACGTGTTTTCTGCTGTTCCCACAGACGACGGCGTTTCCGCCACGCGTCGTCACCGGCGGTGCCCGCATTCCGTTCGCCCTCGCCGATGCGCTGAATCTCGACTACAACAGCTTCCCGTCGCTGCACGTCGCCTTCGCATGCTCCGCCGCCTGGGCCTACGCCACGACGCGGCGGCGGGCGTTCTTCTGGACCGCCTGGAGCGTCGCCGTGGCCGCGTCGACGCTGCTGATGCACGAGCATCACCTCGCCGACATCGCCGGCGGCGCCGCCATGGCCGTGGCCGCGATGTCGCTGATTTACGCACGCCTCGACGACGTCGAGCTGCTCTGCCTCCGCGAATGCATGCGCTTCTCGCGCAGGCACATGCGCTATTTCGTCATCTTCGTGGCCATCTACGCGCCGTCGCTCCTGCACTGGCGCCGCTACCGCGCCGTGCGCACCGGCTACTGCGCCGCGCAGTGGATCGACGACCTCCTCGATGGCGACCGCCCTTCTGCGCGCGAGCCGCTGGAGATCATCGACGAGTTGCTGAATGAAATGTCGAGCAACGTGGAAATGTCGCGCAACGAATGGTCGCCGCAGCCGCTGTCGCTCCTGGTGGCCGCACTCTTCGCCGAGCTCGACGCCTCCGCGCGGCGCGACTTCATCCAGCTCGTACAGACCATGCGCCGCGACCGCGTGCGCGTTCTGCACGCCGAGGTGTGGGACGAACGCACGCTCGACGGGCATCATCGCGCCACGTTCTCGCTGTCGGTGAACCTGCTGCTCGCCACAACGCGCTGCAACGCCAGCGCGGAGCAGGTGCCGTCGCTCGTGGAGGCGCTGGCGTGGTGCTCCGTCTTCCGCGATCTCGAGGACGATCTCCGCAAAGGCCTCGTCAACATTCCCCGAGGGGCGGACGTCGAGCAGTGGACGCGCGACTCGCATGCCCGGGCGCGCATCGCTCTGGAACGCTCCGGCCGCGAGCTCGCCCAGCTCGCCGACGCGCGCGCCCGCCGGATCCTCGGCATCTTCCAGTCGTCGGTCCGGAAGTACGCCGCCCGTGAGCGCCGCGGTTGGTCGTAGACTGCTGTCCACATTCCAAACGGAGCAAACAGCCAATGAAACCAATGCGGTCGTCGGTTATCCTCGTCTTCCTCTGCATGGCTTCACTGATTGCGACTGTCGGCGACCAGCCCGGCGACGCCAAGCCGGCATCGTTCGATGCGGAGCTCGCCAAGAAGCTCGGCGCCGATGAGCGCGGGATGAAGAGCTACGTCCTCTGCATCCTCAAGACCGGTCCGAAGGATGCGGAGGTCCAGGGCGACGTCCGCAAGGAAATCTTCGCCGGCCACTTCGCGAACATCGGACGGCTGGCCGACGAAGGAAAGCTCGCCGTGGCCGGTCCGTTCGGCAAGAACGAGAAGTCGTATCGCGGGCTGTACATCTTCAACGTCCCCACGGTGGAAGAAGCGGAGAAGCTCGTCGTCCTCGACCCGGCCGTCAAGGCCGGCGTGTTCGTCTACGAGCTGACGCCGTGGTACGGCTCGGCCGCCATGATGGTCGTGAACGAGACCCACAAGCGGATCGAGAAGCCGAAGAACTGACGCGAACGGTCGTGCGGCCATCGCTCGATCTCTGTCCGGATCGAAGTGTGAGCATGCCGCAGGCGGAACGCCAGCGTCTCGCTGGCTGGCCCGGTGGCGTCTCGCCGCCGCCGGGTGTCGGTCGCGAGAGAGGTCCCAAATCAACAGTTTGGCGGTGGCAAGAGAGTGGCGGCGCGGGACGCCGCCACGCCAGCCGGCGAGGACGCCAGCGTTCCGCTTCGCCAGTGGCATACAAAAGCGGCAGCTGCGGCTGCCGCACTCCAAACCGTTGCCGTGTTAGCGGATCGCTGACACCTCTTCACTTTTACATTCTTTACATTCGTTTCGCACCCTTTACCTGCGTTTCGTGCGACGATAATTGCGTCAGAACCCCAACAACTGAATAGAAGCAAAGCGAGGCCGTCATGCGTACTCCTGCCCGCGTCGCGTTCGGATTTTTCGTGTCCGTGCTTTCTCTCCTTGCCCCCGCCGCCCTCGGCGATAACAACGTTACCGCCACGAAGTCGGTCAGCGGCTCGTTCGTGCAAGGGACGAACGTCACCTACACGGTCGTGATGACCAACAACATGGAGGTCACGCAGAACGACAACCCCGGCACCGAGTTTCGAGACCCCATGCCCTCGGGGCTCATGTTCGTCAGCGCCAGTGCGTCCAGCGGGACCGCGCACTACCTGACCACCATCGACACGGTGGCCTGGGACGGCTCGATTCCCGCGGGCGGCAGCGTGACGCTGACAATCGTGGCTACCATCAACCCGGCCGCAACCGGCCTGGTCTCCAACCAGGGCCAGACGTTCTTCGACGCCGACGGCAACGGAAGCAATGAGAGCAGCCAGGTCACGGATGATCCGTCGACCGCCACTGCGGCCGATGCGACGTCGTTCAACATCCTGCAGTCCGGAATCGTGTCGGCCACGAAGTCCGTCAGCGGCACGTTCGTGCCGGGCACCGACGTCACGTACACGATCGTCATGACGAACAACATGACCGTGACGCAGGGCGACAACGACAGCCACGAGTTCACGGATTCATTGCCGGACAACCTCACGCTCGTCAGCATCAGCGCCACCAGCGGAACGATCTCGAGCGCCGGCAGCGGGGTGTTGTGGGACGGGGCGCTGGCCGCAAGTGAAAGCGTGACGATGACGATCGTGGCCACGATCAGCCCGATCGTCACCGGCGAGATCTCGAATCAGGGGCAGACGGTCTTCGATCGTGACGGCGACAACCAAAACGAGAGCAATCAAGCCACGGACGATCCGTCGACGGCAGCCGCATACGACGCCACGAGCTTCATCGCCGGATATCCGGGCGCGTTCGAATTCAGCGCATCGAACTACGACGTCAGCGAGTCCGCGGCTTCGTTCGACGTCACCGTGAACCGCACCGGCGGATCCACCGGCGCGGCCGAAGTGAACTACTCGATCGCGGCCGGAACGGCGCAGGGCGCGGACTTCGTGGGCGGTACGTTTGGATTGAGTTTCGCGGACGGAGAGACGTCGAAGACCTTCAACGTCACGATCGTCGACGACGCCATCGACGAGCCCGGTCAGACCATCGCCCTCTCGCTGAGCGATCCGACGAACGGAACGACCATCGGAGCGCAGAGCACCGCCACGATCACGATCCAGGACGACGACGCACCGCCCACGCTGAGCATCGACGACGTCACGCTGACGGAAGGCGACTCCGGCTCGCAGGTGGCCACGTTCACCATCACGAAGAGCGGTGAGACGGAATTCAACGTGACCGTAACCGCCAACCCGCTCCTCGTCAGCGGCACCGCCACCTGCTGCGGCCCGAGCAACGACTGGGGCGGCCCGATCACCGGCACGACGTTCTTCCCGGCCACGACCACCCGGACCGCGCAGCTCACCGTCTTCGGCGACTTGGCCTACGAAGACGATGAGACGGTCATCATGACGCTCACCAACGCCGTCAACGCCACGATCTCGGATGACACCGGCGTGCTGACGATCCTGAACAACGACAGTGTGCCGGCGAGCTCGTACACCGCGACCAAGACGGTATCCGGCTCGTTCGTCAGCGGCAGTACGGTGACCTACACGGTCGTCCTGACGAACGACGCGCCGTTCCCGATGCCCGACAATTCGGGCGACGAATTCCAGGACGTTCTCCCCGCCGGCCTCACGCTCGTCAGCGCCGATGCGACGTCGGGCACGGCGGCCGCGGACACCGGCGAGAACACCGTCACGTGGAACGGCGCGATCGCCAGCGGTGAAAGCGTCACCATCACCATCACGGCCGTGATCAGCGCGGCCAGCGGCACGATCTCGAACCAGGGCACGTCGTACGTCGATCTCGACAACAACGGCACGAACGAGACGAACATCCTCACCGGCGAGGCGTCGTTCAACGTGATCGATCCGGGCATCGTGACTTCCACCATGTCCGTGAGCGGCACGTTCGTGCAGGGGACCGACGTCACCTACACCGTCGTCATGACGAACAACATGTCGGTTGCGCAGGACGACAACTTCGGCCACGAGTGGACCGACATCTTCCCGTCGGGCCTCACTCCCGTGAGCGTCAGCGCGAGCAGCGGAACGATCGCCATCTGCTGCGGCAGCAGCATCGTGTTCTGGGACGGCTCGATCGCCTCGGGCGAAAGCGTGACGCTCACGATCGTGGCGACGATCGGCGCGACCGCGAGCGGCACGATCTCCAACCAGGGTCAGACGATCTTCGACCGCGACGGCGACAACCAGAACGAGAGCAGCCAGGTCACGGATGATCCGTCGACGGCCGCCGAGTACGACGCAACGAGCTTTAACGTGATCCAGTCGGGCATCGTCACCTCGACGATGTCCGTGAGCGGCACGCTCGTGCAGGGCACCGACGTTACGTACACGGTCGTGATGACGAACAACATGTCCGTTACGCAGCCCGACAACTTCGGCCACGAGTGGACCGACATCCTCCCCTCGGGACTCACGCTCGTCAGCGTGAGCGCGACCAGCGGCACCACAGGCAAGGTCGCCAACATCGCATTCTGGGACGGCTCTCTAGCCTCGGGTGGAAGCGCCACGCTCACGATCGTCGCCACCATCGGCTCCACCGCGAGCGGAACGATCTCCAACCAGGGTCAGACGATCTTCGATCGCAACGGCGACAGCCAGAACGAGAGCAGTCAAGTCACGGACGATCCGTCGACCGCGGCCTCCTACGACGCCACATCGTTCAACGTGATCCAGTCGGGCATCGTGACTTCGACGATGTCCGTGAGCGGCACGTTCGTGCAAGGCACCAACGTCACCTATACGGTCGTGATGACGAACAACATGTCTGTCACACAGCCCGACAACTTCGGCCACGAGTGGACCGATATCCTCCCGACCGGCCTCACTCCCGTGAGCGTCAGCGCGAGCAGCGGAACGATCGCGATCTGCTGCGGCAACAGCATCGTGTTCTGGGATGGCTCGATCGCCTCCGGTGCGAGCGTGACGCTCACGATCGTGGCCACGATCGGCTCCACCGCGAGCGGAACACTCTCCAACCAGGGGCAGACGATCTTCGATCGCAACGGCGACAACCAGAACGAGAGCAGTCAAGTCACGGACGACCCGTCGACCGCGGCCTCGTATGACGCGACGAGCTTCACCGTCATCGCCTATCAGGCCGACCTCTCGCTGACGATGAGTTACGCGCCGTCGAGCCCCGGCCCGAGCGACAACATCACCTACACGCTGGTCGTCTCGAACAGCGGTCCTCTGACCGCGACGAACGTCGTCGTCACGGACGATCGTCCCAACGACGCGACGTTCCAATCGGTGAGCACGACGCAGGGCAGTTGCACGGCCGCGGACCCGGTGGTCTGCAGTATGGGAAGCCTCGCGAACGGCGCATCGGCGACGATCACGCTCGTCGTGAAAGCGCCGTCGAGCTACGACCCGCTCACCAACAGCGCCACCGCCACCTCCGACCTTCCCGACCCGACGCCCGCCAGCGCGTCGGCGGCCATCACCTGCACCAAGAGCAACGGCAAGCCCTGCAAGAAGTAACCTGAGGAACAAGCCGGCCCGGAGCGATCCAGGCCGGCAGAATCTTCCGAGGTCAGGTCTCGAACGCCACCTTTGCGTAGATCTCGGCGATTCTGATGCCGCACTGGAGGTCTTTCGAATCGGAGAGAACTTCCGCGATGAAGGCTGGATTGGTCAGGGTGTCGAAGTGTCCGTCGACGAATTGCGGCGGATCGCAGACCACCACGACGTCGGGATAGGTGTAGTGGTGATGGCGATCCGTCGCCACACGCAGGTCGGCGGAAGCCACTACGCACGGTGTGTTCCTTAACTGGCTGCCAAGCTCGCGGACGAGGTTCGCGACAATGACAGTGTGCCGCAACGACGCACCTCCCATGCCGAACATCTCACCGTTGAGGAATTCGCTCTTCCCCTCCGCGCTGCGCTCGATGCGCAGGTATTCCTGAGCGGTGAGCCGGACGCTCGGCTGCGTGGTCATGATTGGAAGGGTAATCCACTCCGGCCGAGGGGAGCCATCCCACGGCGCACTCCTCCCAAGCCGGGACCGGAGGTTCGCTCGCCACGAGCGGGTTTAGAAGTTGCCAGGTTCACGATTGCGCATCGAGCGCTTTTCTGAAATCGCGCACGGCTTGAGTGAGAGTGTCGCGGTCGAGCATTGAGGTGAGGAGTCCGAGGTCGAGATCGGGAAGGAGTCGGCTGCGCTCCACTCTCGCGAATTTCTCCCCGATGAGAACGTACACCTGGATCACGCCTTTGCGCCAGGTCCAGACTTCGTCGACACCGAGTTTCTCGTAAATCCGCAGCTTGTCGATGCTGCCTCGTGTCCATTCCACTTCAATCGCCAGTTGCGGGCGTTCGCGCGGTGCTGTTCCGAAGATGTAGCATTCGTCCGCTTCCGCCGCCCGATCCTGCTCCTGTTCCTTCAGAGTCCAACTCCCGAAAGGGGTCACTTCGATCCCGCGATCGATGCACCAGGACTCGAGAAGGTGTCCGATGAATGACTTGATTTGCTCGTGATCCTTGGACGGACTCATGATCTCGAGCTCCCCCTCCAGATAGTTGATGCGCGGAGCGGACTTGTCGCCACGGATCTCGAGCAGGCGCTCGTAGTCTTCCCACGTCACGTCATGAAGGACGATGATCGAATCCGCATTCGGCGTGTCGTCATGCTCACGAAGCGCTAAAGCCCTCGACATGGCGGAAGTATATCGCTCTCGCGCTAGTCCCTCATGCCACGCGCTCGAACGGCGAAGGGCCAGCCTGGTCGCTCCACACGTCGTTCCACACCAGGGTCCAGAAGTCGCGGCACCGGCCTTCGAGGATGAACGCATACGGCAGCCAACCGTAGCCGCGATCGCCCCACTGCTCGCTCCATGAGTTCTTGATCAGCAGAGCTCCGCGCGTGTGGCATGCGCCGGGTACGCCTTCGCCGATCTCGATGTCGTCGTCATAGCCCATGGCCACGACGGCGTGGTTGGTCAGAATGGGCTCGGATCCCGACGGAAACGGGATGCAGCCGGTGCGCCGGGCCTGCCGCACCGAGGGGTAGAGTCGAAAGTCGAACGCAAAGGGCACGTGGTCCGCGAGGTGGGTCTTCACGGTCCGCAGCAGTTCCTCGGGCTGCTGGTTCACCGCTTCCACCCGATAGTTGTCCACGCGGTAGTCGCCGGCCATGGCGTAGCAATCCGGAGTCGGCTGGGCATCGAGAAGCGGGTCGCTGACCCGCGGCGTTGCCATCGTGCCCGGGTCGGGGTACGGCCAGCATTCCTCGGGTGGAGCCCCGACGAGCTGCAGCACTCCCATCACCTGGCGGATGTAGACCCCGCTGTTCTCGGTGCCATTGCCAGAGCCACGGATCAGGAAGCTCTTGGCGACCTGGTAGAGAAAGAGGCGGGAAAGCCGAACATCTCTGCCGTGCCGTTTCTTTGTGAAGTAGCCGACGAGGCTTGCCGCCGCATGTGCGGCGCAGGTCTGAAAACCGCCCTGGAACTGGACCGGTGGGGCCCACTCGCGGAGGTCGGCGTGCGCCGGAGCGTCAGTGTGTTCCATGTTGCAACCGGGCCAGGATCTGCGGATCGACGCGGCGTTTCGGCATGGCGGGAACGTAGAGCGTCGACACGACCGAGAGAGGCGCCTCTGCCAGCTTCGAAAGCGTCACCCATTCGATGCCCGGCCCGAAAACCGGGAGCTCGGCAGCGCGGTAGAGCGCGACGCGGTGAAGGGCGGGATAGTGCCGGGACAGCACCTCCCCGAGAATGCGCAGCCCGGCGCGGTTGGGAACGTCGCCGAGCGCGAAGTCCACGAGGCCAATGGCACCGGCCTGCAGCAGGATCAGGGAAGCCGTGGGATCGAACCGCCGAGGACGGATCAGGAAATCCGTCGCCTCGTACATGACGCGGCCGGCAACGCCTGGATCGAGACCGAGATCGGCGAACAGACAGTCCTCGAACGACACCGCCGGAAGCATGCGCGCCGGAAAACCTTCCCCGCGCGCCCGCCGCACGCTCTCGAGACCGGGCGGAACGCAGATCGCGGGATGGCCGTAGAACGCGACACAGGTGCGATGACCGGCGCGCACGGCGGCGAGCACCCGTTCCACCATTCGACCGCACGCCTCGAGGCCCGGCTCCCCGACCCGGTAAGCGTCGTGGAGGGACTCCGCCGAGTCATTGAGAGTCCGCAGCCAGGTACTGGTGACGGGATCGCTCACCAGGAAGAAGAAGCGCTCGGCGCCTTCGATGGAGGCTCGAGCTTCCGGCGTCACATGGCCGGCCACGTTGTAGCCCGTGCCGACGACGACGAGGCTGCCGCTGCCGCTCATGCCTGCACCCGAGTGGCCCGGACGCGGTCCAGCATGGCCCGGTCGAGCGGCGCCTGGGCGAGAGGCGGGACCCACAGTGTGGAATGCGTCGTGATTTTGCAGTTCGTGAGATCGCGCAGGGCCACGCGCTGGATCAGCGGCTCGCACACGGGATAATGCGTGCCTTCATAAACGGCAATCGTGTGTTCCGGGGGATAGAAGCGCCCCAGAACCTCGACGAGATACTCCAGCCCGTCCGCGTTCCACAAATCGCGCAGATGGTACGTGCTCACTCCCAATGCACCGATCTGCCACAGGACCAGGGCGCTGTTCGGATCGAAGCCGCGCTGGCGAATCAGGAAGTCCGTGGCCTCGAAGCTCTGGCAGCCGGCAGCGGCCGGGTCGACCTCGAGGTCCGCGAACAGGCAATCCTCCGCGGAGATCCCGGGCAGCATCCGAGCGTCGAGGCCCTCTTCACGCGCCTTGCGGATGGCCGCGTGCGAGGAGTAGACGAACACACCCGGATGACCATAGAAGGCGGCACAGACCGTATGGCCTGCGCGAACCGGATCCAGAATCCGCTCCACGATCTCTTCGTACGCCGGTTGTCGCGGCCGGCCTTCCCAGAATGCATCGTGCAGCGACTGCGCGTGCGGGAGCTCCGTCTCCAACCAGAGGCGGGTCGCAGGCTCAGCGACGAGAAAGAACAGTTTCCCGGCGGTCTCCATGCATGCCAGCGCTTCGGGCGTGACCTGACCGGCAATCATGAAGCCGGTGCCGACGACCGTCAGTGAGCCTGCCCTGGTCAATGGAATCGTTCAGAGGATTCGTTCGGGGCCTAGGTGTCGATGTCGTCGCCCGGGTCGTACAGGATGAAGCAGCCCGGAGGCGCATCGTTGCCCGGGTCGTACAAGCTGTAGCAGCCCGGAGGCGCATCGCTGCCCGCAAAGTGGCTGCGCAACGCGTCCGGATTGCCGCTCATGAGGACGTCGCGATCCGCACCCTGGATGCCCGCCTCATCGAGGACGGCAGTCGGGTCGGCCTGAAAGCGGCTCCGCAGCGCCGGATCGGTCGAAAGCCTGACGAGGAAACTAGCCGCACTGGACATGCCCATAGGACCTCCGTTCCAAGTGATCGGGTTGTTGTTTGGAGAAAAGGTTATCACGTTAAGCGTGTTGCGTCTCCCGGGATGCGCGATTGGGGTTCTGGATGGTTCAACCTTCCATTTTGAATGGTGCAACCATCCGATTTGAATGGTTTCACCCTCGATTTGAGTGATGCAACCACTCGATTCGGGTCGTTCAACTACCGATTTGAGTGGTGCAACCACTCGATTCGAGTCGTTCAACTACCGGATTTGAGTCGTGCAACCACTCGATTCGAGTCGTTCAACCACCGATTTGAGTGGTGCACCTACTCGATTCGGGTCGTTCACCCACCGATTTGAGTGGTGCATCCACTCGATTTGAGTCGTTCACCCACCGATTTGAGTGGTGCAACCACTCGGTTCGAGTCGTTCAACCATCGATTTGAGTGGTGCACCCACTCGGTTTGAGTCGTTCAACCATCGATTTGAGTAGTTCACCCACTCGGTTTGAGTCGGCTCAAGAGCCAACGAGTGCCCGCAACAACGTAACCGCCTCCCCCGCCCCCGGCCCGATGATCACGTGTACGTGATCGCCGGTCGGCCGGGCGATGCCGCGCAGGCCGAGGGAGCGGATGGCGGGTTCGTCGATGGCGGTGGCATTGGCCACTTTCACGCGCAGGCGGCTGGAGGCGACGGCTTCGATCTCGCGGATGTTTTCGCGGCCGCCGAGGGCGGACAGGAGGTCCACGAGGAGCTGCTGGGTGAGCTCGGTGGTGGTGGTTGACGGGGGTGGCGGGGCGGTGCGGAGGTGGGTGCGGATTTCGCCGGCGATGTGGTCGGCGATGGGGCCGAGGATGACTTGCAGGGCGTTGGAGGAGACTTTGACGGTGGCGCGCGCGCCTAGGCGTTGGAGGGCGCGTTCGTCGATGGCGTCCTGGCTGACGACGACGAGGCGGAGGCGGGTGGCGCAGGCGTCGACGGTGGTGAGGTTTTTCGCTCCGCCCAGGGCTTGGACGAAGGCGGCGGCGCGGTCGGTGCCGGAGGCTGGTGCGGGAGTGGTTTCGTCTTCGGCGGTGTCGCGGCCGGGGGTCTGCAGTTTGAATGCGGTGATGCAGGCGCGGAAGAGGGTGTAGTAGACGGCGAAGTAGAGCGCTCCGACGGGCAGGAGCCAGAGGGGGCGCGTGGCCAGTCCGTAGTTGAGGGCGTAGTCGAAGAGGCCGGCGGAGAAGCCGAAGCCGAGGCGCACGCCGAGGATGTTCATGAGCACGAGGGCGAGGCCGGTGAGGAGGGCGTGCAGGCCGTAGAGGACCGGCGCCAGGAACATGAACGTGAATTCGATCGGTTCGGTGATGCCGGTGAGGAAGGACGTGAGGGCCATGGAGGCGAGCATGCCGGCGACGGCTTTGCGCCGCTCGGGCCGCGCGGCGCGGTACATGGCCAGGCAGGCGGCGGGCAGGCCGAACATCATGACGGGGAAGAAGCCGCTCATGAAGGCGCCGGCGGTGGGGTCGCCTTTGAAGAAACGATTGAGATCGCCCGTGACGCCGCCGTATTCGCCGAGGAGTTGCCAGGCGACGTTGTTGAGGATGTGGTGCAGGCCGGTGACGATGAGGACGCGATTGAGGACGCCGTAGACGAACAAGCCTAGGTTGCCGCTGCTGACGACGGTTCTGCTGAGGAGGTCCATCCCCTGCTGCAGCACGGGGAAGCCGTGGCCGAAGAGGAACGCGGTCACGAGGCCGGCCAGGCCGCTGACGATGGGGACGAAACGGCGGCCGCCGAAGAAGGCCAGGTAGCTGGGCAATTGGATGTTGCTGTAGCGGTTGTAGAGCAGCCCGGCGATGACGCCGGAGACGATGCCGGCCGGGACACTCAGCCGGCCGATCTGGCGGGCCGCGTCGGCGGCGTCGACGGCGATGACGATCTTGGCCCCTTCGGTGGTGACGAGGTAGCAGACGAGGGCGGCCAGACCGGCCGCGCCGTGGTTCTCGCGGGCCAGCCCGACGGCGACGCCGACGGCGAAGAGCAGGCCGAGGTTGGAGAAGATGGCGCCACCGGCAGCGGCGATGGGCGGACCGACCGGCGCGAGGAACGGCACGAGGCCGATCACGTCCGGCTGCCCGAGGCGCAGCAGCAGAGCGGCCACCGGCAGGACGGCGATCGGGAGCATCAGCGCCCGGCCCAGCTGCTGCGCAGCGTTGAGGAGACCTTTCATCGATTCCCTCCTACGTCCACGAGTCCGGGCAGGAGTGCGCCCATGAGGTCATGCACGAGCGCGCGCACGGCGGCGGCGGACGGGGCTTCGAGGGCGCGTTCTGCGAGTGCGCGGCAATCTTCGAGGTGCAGCTCGCGCAGCCTGGCCTTGAGCTCGGGGATGACCGTGGGCACGGCCGACAGCTCGTCGACGCCGAGGCCCACGAGGAGAGGCGCGGCCAGCGGATCGGAGGCGAGGCCGCCGCAGACGGCAATCGGCTTTCCGGCCGCGCGGGCCGCGGCGGCGCTGATGCCAATCAGCCGCAGCACGGAGGGATGCAACGCGTCGAGTTGCGCCGCGAGCCCGGCCTCGCCGCGGTCCATGGCCAGGGTGTATTGCGCGAGGTCGTTGCTGCCGATGGAGAAAAAGTCTGCGACCGCGGCCAGCGCGCCGGTGAGGAGCGCCGAGGCGGGAGTCTCGATCATCGCTCCGAGAGGAGGCGCCGCGACGCCGAGCTCCACGCACAACTGTTCCAGGATCTGCCGCACGCCGTGCATCTCGGAGACGTCGGTGATCATGGGTACGAGAATCCGGAATGCTCCCCGTGGCTCGACTCGCAGGATGGCGTGCAACTGCTCGCGCAACAGCTCGGGATTTCTCAGACTGGCGCGCACGCCGCGCACGCCGAGGGCCGGATTCTCGCTGTGCGGCAGCGGCAGATAACGCAACGGCTTGTCGCTTCCCGCGTCGAGCGTCCGGATGACCACCGGACGTCCGCCGAAGGCGGCCACGATGCTCCGGTACGTGCCGGTCTGCTCTTCGAGACCGGGCGGCGTGTCGCGGTCCAGGAACAGGAATTCGGTGCGCAGCAGGCCGCATCCTTCGGCGCCCAGATCGAGCGCCCGCGGGACTTCGGCCAGCGCTCCGATGTTTGCGAAGACTTCGATGCGCTCGCCGCTGGCGAGCCGGCACTCGTCGTGCGCCGCCGCCTGCGCCTCCTCGCGTTGCGTTTGCCGGCGGGCCACTGTCTCCTCGGCAACAGCCAACGCCGCGGCATCCGGCGCGATCCGCAGCAGGCCCTGCTCGGCGTCGAGCACGAGCGGCGTGCCTTCGGCGATGTGCAGCACCTCCGGACCCGCGGCGACCAGCGCCGGCAGGTTCATCGCCGCCGCCAGGAGAGCGACGTGCGAGGTCGGCCCACCCGCCGCGGTGCAGAAGCCGGCGATGCGGCCGATGGGAAGACTGATGAGCTGTGACGGCAGCAGTTCCTGTCCGACGAGGATCGACCCCGCGGGCGGGTCGAGGAGCGGCGCCTCGCCGGCGAGCGCGCGCAGCACATGCCCCGCCAGATCGCGCAGATCACCGGCGCGCTCGGCGACTCGCGGATCACCGACCGCGTTCAGCGCATTCGCGCTCTGCTCGATCGCCTGGTTCCAGGCGTAACCGGCGCTCTTGCCGCGCCCGATCCACACTTCCGCGGCGTGCAGCAACTCGGGGTCGTCGATGAAGGAGAGATGCGCTTCGAGCACCTCGCGCCCGAGGCTGTTCGACGTGGTTTGCAGCTGTTCGAGGTGCGCGCGCACGAGTCCGCGGGCGCGATCGAGATCGGCGCTTTCGCGCGCGATGCCGGCACCGGTCTCGGTCGGCAGCGGCACGATACCGGAGATGAGAGCGGCCGGGCCGACGGCGATGCCGCGGCTGGCGATGACGGCGGGGAGCACGCCGTGTTGGGTGGACTTAGTGGACGTCGTGGACTTGGTGGACGAAGTGGACAATCCGGGTCCACCAAGTCCACTACGTCCACTAGGTCCACTCCGAGGAACATCCGCAGCAGCAAATGCCGCTTCGATCGCCGCCAGCGCCGCAACCGCGTCGGGGCCGGCTGCGATGAGCGTGATCTCGTCGCCGCGCCGCGCGCCAAGCTCCATCCAGGCCACGGCGCTGCGTGCATTGGCGGTGCGGCCGTGCGCCAGCGCGCTTACCTCGGCGGAGAGGCCGCGCAGCGCACCGGCGAGCAGCGCCGCGGGGCGGGCGTGAATGCCGTGCTCGTAGGGAACGCGCAGGTGCTTTCGGACTTCCGTTCCGCTCACGCTCTCGCGCGTCGTTTCACCGAGCGACTGCAACTCCATCAGGAAGTCGCCCACTTTCATCGAATGCTGCTCTTGGCGGCGCACGACCTCGAAGCGTCCGCCGTCCATGACGATCACCGGCGTCATCAGGCTGCGCACGCGCTGCGCGAGGCCGTCCAGATCGAAGCTGAGCAAGCGGTCGCCGGGACGCACGCTCTGCCCTTGGGCCACGTGGGCCTCGAAGCCGGCGCCGTCGAGCACCACCGTGTCGACGCCGATGTGCAGCAGGATCTCCGCGCCGTTGGACGCGCGCAGCGTCACCGCGTGCTTCGCGGCGTGCAGCACGATGACTTCGCCTGCGCAGGGCGCGCAAAGCGTGGCGCTGGTCGGATCGATGGCCAGACCGTCTCCCAGCATCTTCCCGGAGAAGACGGGATCCGGCACTTCCTCGAGCGCGCTGGACCAGCCGTCCAGGGGTGCGACCAGAATCAAGTTGGTCATGGCTCTTGCCGCTCGCGAATCTCGATCCATTGGATCGCCCACATCGGATCGACCTCCCGCTGCGTGAAGCGGAAGCAGAGGTCCTGCGGTCCTCCGGCGCGCGGCCGCAACTCGATCAGAGGCAGGACGGTCACTCCCTGGTTCGCCACCGCCGGCGCGAGCGGCAGTGACGCGACCCTCGGGCCTTCGCAGCCGCCGGCGAACACCACGAGCTCGCCCTCGGGCGTGGCCGGCGGGAGCAGCTCGATCTTTTTCACGTCGTCGCCGATTTGGAAGTTGAATGGAAGCTGGCCCACCGCGGCCCGCAGCGTCGCGCTGGTGGTGAGATCCACCGCCGGATCGATCCAGCAGGGATTCATGATGTCGATGAGGAAGACGGCGCGCTTCCCGTCAATCGGCCCGTCGTCCTCGAGCGAGAGCGTCAGTCTGTCGCTGCAGAGCTTCAACTGATGACTGGTTCTGTGCTGTGGCGTGCTGGCGGGTGTCGGGGACAACGGGGGCGCATTGCGCACGCGGAGGGCCTGATAGCGCCGGAACTGGGGCACGAGCCGGTCGCTGAAGCCCAGCCAGTCGCGCCGCCCGCGCGGCGACCAGCCGATCTCGGCCACCGCCGCACCGCGCGGCCAGGTCATGTACTCGACACGCTCCTCGGTGCGGATGTGCTCCGTCCAGATATCGCCCTGCACGCCGAGGATGTGTTTGTTCTCTTCGGCGGTGAGATTGGGCGGAAGCGGATCGAAGGCGTAGATCTCATCGACCGGCACCACGCGTCCGCGGCCGGGCGGGTAGTCCTGATTCGCACTTTGGCGGTTGTCGAGGTAGAGCGTGGGCCAGGGCGAGAGCACCGCATCGTGGCCCGAGCGCGCCGCGGCCACCGCACCGTCGATGCCGCGCCACGACATGACCGTGGCATTGGGGGCGATGCCGCCTTCCAGGATCTCGTCCCAGCCGATCAGACGCCGCCCATAGGAGCTGAGGAACTTCTCGATCCGCCGCACGAACCAGCTCTGCAGCTCCGCTTCGGTCTTGATGCCGAGCTCGCGCATCCGCTCCTGGACGCGCGGCGATGCCTTCCACTGATCTTTGACCGCCTCGTCGCCGCCGATATGGATGTAGCGACTCGGAAAGAGCTCCATCACCTCGATGAGCACGTCCACGAGAAATGCGAACGTCGATTCCTCGACGTTATAGAGGTTGCGGTACACACCCCAGTCCGACGGAATCGCGGTGGGCGGATCGTCGATCGACGCGAGATGCGGGTAGGCGACGATTGCGGCGGTGGCATGCCCGGGCATCTCGATCTCGGGCACGATGGTGATGCCGCGCTCCGCGGCATAGGCCACCAGGCGGCGCACCCTGTCCTGCGTGTAGATGCCGCCGAACATGCGCGGCTGGCCTGTCTCCGGCTCGACGTTGGCCTGAAACGCGGCGCCCGCCGGCACGCGCCGGCCGCCGATGGCGGCCAGTCTTGGATACTTTTTGATCTCCAGCCGCCAAGCCTGGTCATCGGTCAGGTGCCAGTGCAGCGTGTTGAGCTTGTGCAGGGCCATCGTGTCGATGAAGCGCTCGATGAACTCCGGCGACTGGTAATGCCGCGCGGAATCGAGCATGAGACCGCGCCACGCAAAACGCGGCGCATCGCGGATCTCCATCGCTGCCAGACGGACCGGTCCTGTAGGTGACGCGTCGGCGGTCAGCAGTTGCCAGAGCGTGACAGCGCCGTAGAGCAGTCCGCGCGGATCGCGCGCCGATACGGTGATCCCCTCGTGCGTGACGCGCAGTTCGTAGCCTTCGTCGGAGGCGACGCGATCGCCCGCATCGAGTGCGAAGGAGATCGCGTGCGTCGCGGGAGCGGTCACCACGGGCAGCTTCAGCCCACGGGTGCGCTCGAGCAGATCGGCGAAGTAATGCGCCGTCCACTCCGCCTTGGCGTCGCCGCGTGGAACGGAGATCGCAGTCTCTGACGTCACCGTGAAGCTGCCGTCCAGCGCTCGCCATTCGGCCGGTGCGGGGATGATGGACGGTGGCGGTGCCGCGATCACCGCCACGTCGGAAGCCGTCCGGCAGGCGGTGATGAGCAGCAGCAGCGCCAGACCAGAAGTTCGTCTCACTCTCGCACCTCCTGGAGAGTCGACGAAGGCGGCCGCCGAAGCCGCGCAATGAACTCGCGCATGCTGACGGTGGCGTTGTCCACCAGGGGCTTGGACCAGAACCCTATGCTGAGGATGTAGCCAAGCGTTGCGTAGAGCGGCAGCATGCCGGCCCGCAGACCGGCGCGCTCCCCCAGCCAGCCGACGGCGAGCGACACGAAGGCGCCTCCGACGATGGCCGTGCACAGGATTCCGGAGAACGATCCGTGATGATGCTCGACCGAGTTGAGAGCGAGCGCGAAGATCACCGACCACATGACCGACAGGAAAAAGCCGAGGGCCATGAACGAGTAGTACGACAACATCGCACTGCCGCCGAGTGCGGCCGTGAGCGTGAGGATCGCCGCCACGGTGAATCCGATGAGGACCTTGCGGCTGTCGAACAGCTTGAGCAGCACCAGACCGAGCAGGCAGCCCACGGTCATCAGTCCCCAGAACATGGCCACGGCGCGTGCGCCTTCGACTTGTGGATCGAAGCCGTGGTAGCTGGACAGGAACTTCGACATCCAGTTGGCGATGCCCTGCTCCGATCCGACGTAGCAGAAGATAGCTATGAAATAGAGGTGCACGACGGGACGCCGTAGCAGGTCGCGATGCGCGGTCCACGGCCCGATCCGTTCTCCCTCGGCGAGCTCATAGCGCGGCAGCCGGATCACGCCGAGGACGATCACCATCAGCAAGGTCACGGCCGCGAAGACCCAGTAGAGCGATACCCACGGAAGATCAGAAGGAACGAGTGATGCGAGGGCGGCACCCTTGTGCGTGACCAGGTACGAATAGACAAAAGGACTGACGAACGACGCGGAGCCGAAGACCAGTTGCGCGGCGACGGAGTTCGCGGCGAAATGCTCCTCGCCGCCGGCTACGCGCAACAAAGGATTGATCGTGACCTGCAGCATGGTCATGCCGGCGCCGATGAGGAAGAGCGACACGAGCGCAATCTCGTATCTCGGCGTCGTGGCAAACAGCAGCGATCCGGCGAACGCGGACGCGAACGCGGCGATCATCACCGGCTTCTCGCGGAAGCGCTCCAGGAGCAGCCCGGCCGGAATGGACATCACGCCGTACGCGGCGAAGAAGGCGAACGGAAGAAAGCCCGCCAGGCCGAGGCTGAGGTGGAAGCCGCTGATGATGTCCGGAATCAGCGGCCCCAGGATGTTCGTCAGAAACGAAATGACGAAGAAGATCAGGAAGACCAGCAGGACGATCCACGGGCGGCGTCGATTCATCGGCTGTTCTTTCCCTTCGTTTCCTTTGCCTTCGTGCCTTTGGCCGCTTTCGACTTCGTGACTCGGGCCGGACCGGTGGAGTCGCGGACGATGAGCTCGGGGTCGACGACGACGAACGAGTCGTCCATCTTGCCGCGCTGACTGGGGGCGGTGATGCGCTCTAGCAGTACCTCGGCGGCGATGCGCCCCATTTCACGCAGCGGCTGGCGCACCGTCGTCAGGCGCGGGTTGTAGAAGGCGGCGTTCTGAATGTCGTCGAAGCCCACTACCGAGACGTCGTCCGGAACAGTGAGGCCGGCGTCGAGGAAGGCGCGAATGGCACCGATCGCCGAGGCATCGTCGAAGGCGAACAAAGCCGTGAAGCCCAATGCCGTAGAGACACGCCGGCCGAGCAGCTTCTTGCCGAACGCGTATCCCTCCTGGTAGGCGGCGTCGGGCGTGAAGACCTCATCCTCCCCTTCCCCGCTGAGCTGGAGCGTGAGGTCCTTCGGAATCTCGACGCCGAGCGAAGAGGCCGCTTTGAAGATCGCCCGCGACCGGTCTTCGGTGTCGGAGCTACCGGGCTGACCGCGGAAGAGCGCGATGCGGCGATGGCCGAGCTCCTTGAGATGCGTCAGCGCCAGACGCGCCGCACGATCGTGATCGATCACCACGTTCGAGAGTCCGGCCACACGCCGATGGCCGGAGATCACCACCGCGGGCAGGAGCGGAGCCTCCTTGACTTCGGTGGCCACGAGAATCAATCCGTCGACGCCGCGACGCGTGAGCAGATCGAGATCGTCCTCCAGCAGGTGCTGCGTGGAACGCCGGTGGCTGGTGACGAGATAGTGAAAGCCCTTGGCCAGCAGATGACTCTCGATTCCGCTGACGATCTCCGCCGCCCACGGATCGCTGATCTCCGGCACCAGGACACCGATGGAGTTCGTACGCTGGCTGCGGAGCGAGACGGCGATGTAGTTGGGGCGGTACCCGAGCTCGCGCGCGGCCGCGAAAACACGCTGGTGGGTCTCCTCCGGAATGGCGTCGGCCACTGGAGAATGGTTGAGCACGAGGGAGATGGTGGAAGGCGAAAGATTCAGATGACCGGCCAGATCTTTCAGCGTCGGCCGCTCACGACGGCTCTTTTTCGGGCGCTGCCTGGGAGTGTTCACGCGCCCGGATGTTAGCTTGCTAAATCGATTTAATCAACTCTTTGCACGGAGAGGCCTCATCGGGGCCGTTCCTCGAGGACGAAAGCCTCGGTGCGTCTGACGAAGGAGGTCAGGTATCCGTTGCAGTCGATGATCCCGTCCAGAGCGGCGGGATGACTGCCGTTGCGCGCCAGCCGGCCGCGCTGCGACGCGTACGCGCGCACCGCTCTCAGTTTCATGGCGTCGTCGCCGGCATACAGACGCTCCGGCAGGCAGAAATGCTTCGCTTCTCCGTAATCCGCGTCGGCCGGCAGCGTCGCGGGCAGGTCCGGGCGGAAGCGGTGACTCGCCGATCGGGCGATCCAGCCGGGATCGCCGAGGGCCTTCGCCTCCTCGTTCATGCAAGGACAATCCGGAGCGGCAGGAGCCGGATACCAGCAATCGGCGTTGGCCGTGTTTTTCGTGAACGCGTGAATGACGGCATAGGCGATCGCGTGCGGAGATGTCTGCTCCTCATTCAAGCGGCGCACGAAATTGCCCAGCGCTGCATGATCGGGATGTCCGTCGAGCCGGTGCGTGGTGGCGATGAGGGCCCCATCGGGTGCGGCAGCGATGAGCTCGCGCAGGGAAGCCGTCAGCGTGTCCGCGGTGAGCGTCGTCCGCGGTCCTTCGCCGTAACCGCACGTCTCACACGACGTGCAACCGGAGAAGTCGGACCGGCGCAGCGGCTCGGCCGTCTTGCCCTGACCGAGATTGCGCCAGGCGGCGGCAAGACCGGTATCGGGGTAGCCGAGAAAATGCGGAGCCGAAAGACCGAGAATCCCCGCCGCGGCGGTGCTCTCGGAACGCCGGATCTCGGCGAGGCTATCGACTTCCGCCGTGGCGAAGTTCGAGAGCTCTTCGGCGCTACACATCGGACCATCGACGCTGCTGCTCTTCCAGAATCGGCACGCCTCGCAATAGGCATCGCCGTCGGTAACGACCACCACGCTCACCGGCTTGCCGGCGTGGGAGTAGGCGTCGATCAATCCGGCGAAGCCGAGCGTCTCATCATCCGGATGGGGCGCGATGACCAGCAGCGCCGGATACGCGGTGAGCACCGCGTTGTCGCAACCGGTTGCGGCTGCACCGTCTGCCGACCGGCACGAGAGCGGGAGAAGAAGCACGGCGCTGAGGATCAGAACAGCGCTGGCCCGTTTGACGGTCATCACTATTAATTGTAGTCGGCGCTCTTCCCTGTTGACCTCGATCCCAAAGTTTGCTAAAACGATTTAGCAAACGTACTAAAACGGTTTAGGAGGAACATCTCATGCGTCGATTTACGATGCTCACCCGGCTCCTTATCGTGTTGATGTGCTGGGCCTTCTCGGTCTCGGCACAGTCGGCCAACCCACCCGCCAACAACCAGACACCTCCTGCCGACGAGGTCCAACCTGTCACCGAGGAGATCACCGTCGTCGGCCTCGGCGAGTCCCTGCGCGAGGCCGTGAAGGTCAAGCAGGAGGCCTCGGCGATCGTCGACGCCATCGCCGCCAAGGACGTCAACAAGCTGCCGGACAAGAACCTCGCCGAGGCGGTGCAGCGCGTCCCGGGCGTAGTCATCAATCGTGAGTTCGGCGAAGGCGAGCGCGTCTCGATGCGCGGCGTGGCGCCCAACCTCGTCCACACCACGGTGAACGGTCACAACGTGGCCGTGGCCGACTGGTTCGTGCTCGAGCAACTCGCCGCCACGCGCAGCTTCAACTACCTCCTCCTGCCTTCGGAAGTCATCGGTCTGGTCACGGTCTACAAGAGCCCCACGGCCGATCTCGACGAAGGCGGCATCGGCGGCACGATCGACGTCAAGACCCGCAAGCCGCTGGACATGAAACCGTTTGCTTTAAGTGGTTCGGTGGCGGACGCCTACACGGACAAATCCGGCTCGCACGATCCCAACGGCTCCGCGCTGGTCAGCTGGAAAAACTCCACCAACGACGTTGGCGTGCTCTTCTCCGCCATCTTCGACAAGCGTGAGATCCGCCGCGATGGCGTCGAGGTCCTCGGCTACTTCCCGCAGACCGGCAGCGGGCTATTGGTGCCTTCCCTCATCGGCTCGGCGCTCTTCCGGCAGGAACGCGAGCGCAAGGCCTTCAACGTGGAATTCCAGTTCCGGCCCGCGAGCCGCCTGGAAGTCAACCTCAACGGCTTCTATTCGCGGTTCGGGGCCGACAACATCAACCAGAACTACCTGGCCTGGGGCTCCAACGCCCTGGGCGGCGGCGGAACGCTGACCAACGCCACCGTGATCGACGACACCGTCGTCGCCGGCGTCATCTCTTCCGCGTCCAACGGCACGGCCGGCCGAGGAGTCGTCTACGACGCCATCGACCGCAAGGCCTTTGCAAAGACCTGGTATGGCGACTTCGATGCGACGTACACCCCGAGCGACACGTGGGCCGTTCATTTCGACGCCGGCCACACCAGGGCCGACGGCGATACCGACGCGCAGCCGTTCGTCGAGTTCGGCGCGCCGGCTTCGTTCCGCTATGACCTGCGCGGCGAGACGCCGGAGGTCCAGTTCCTCAACATCAATCCGACCAACCCGGGGCAGATGGAGTTCGACTTCGCCTCGCTGCATCACATCACGAATGACGACAGCGAGACCTACGGCTATCTCGACGCCGAGAAGTTTTTCCAGGGCAGCGCGCTGACGTCGATCAAGTTCGGCGTCAAGTACACCGATCACGACCGCAAGACGGACTTCCAGGCCACGACGTACGGCGGCTTCTTCCTGCCGTTGTCGGCGACCGGTTGCGGCGGCCACGTTTGTACGGCGGCCGACTTCTTCGGCGGCCTCACCCCCAGCAACTTCCTCAGCGGCATTGCCGCGCCGGGCACGCTGGACAGCTATTGGTCCGTCAACCGTGGAAACGTGCAGAACATCCTCTTCAACAGCTTCAACGGCACGCGCATCCCCAATCCGCCCGAAGTCTTCTCCGTCGAGGAGAAGGTCGCCGGCGGGTTCGTCATGGCCAATCTGAAGACGGGGGCGTGGAAAGGGAACGTCGGTCTCCGCCTCGTGCGCACCGACCAGACCTCCACCGGCAACATCGTCGGCGGCGCGGGTGAGATCCAGAACGCCTTCGGCAACTTCACCCACGTCTCGGCGGACCGGAGCTATACGGATGTCCTGCCCAGCCTCAACTTCTCGCGCAATCTCACTCCGCAATGGGTCCTGCGCCTCGCCGCGGCCCGTACGATGGCGCGCCCGGACTTTACCGATGTGTCGCCGCGGGTGACCCTCAACCCCGGCGCCCTCACCGGACAGGGCGGCGACCCCGACATCGACCCGTACCGCGCCAACCAGGCCGACGTCTCGTTCGAGTGGTATCACGGAGACGACGAGATCTTCTCCGCCGCCGTGTTCTACAAGGACATCGAGTCGTTCGTCACCGACAGGCCGGTCCAGCAGGCACACCTCATTCAGACCGACAACCCCAACATCTCTCTCTGCACGGCCGCGGCGACGCCCGCGTTCCCGAATCGGTACAGCTGCCAGTTCACGATCAACCAGCGCGTCAACGGCGGCGGCGGCAACGTGAAAGGGTTGGAACTGGGCATGCTGCAGAAGATCGCCGGCGGGTTCGGCGTCCAGGGCAGCTACACCTACTCCGACGCCGAGGCCGACGAAGCCGGCCTGGAGATCCCGGGGAACTCGAAACACTCCGGAAACCTGGTGGGCTTCTACGAGAACGCGCGGCTCAGTGCCCGCCTGGCCTACAGCTACCGCTCGGAATTCTTCGTCACCTTCGACCGCTCGACGCGGCTGAACCAGGACTCGCTGAAATCGCTCGACGCGTCCCTGGCCATCAACCTGTCCCGAGGCCTGGCCTTCACGGTGGACGGGGTGAACCTCACGGACGAGAAGATCGTGCAATTCGCGTCCGACAGCTTCCGCCCGCGCGCGGTCTACGACAACGGCCGGTACTATTTCCTGGGACTCCGCTACCAGCAATGATCACGACAAAGCTGTACAGCTCCACAGCTGTATAGCTTTACAGCTGTACGGTACCCTACGCCCCGGTATGGACCTACCGGGGCGTATTGCTGTTGCCATAGGACTTGTCTGGAGCGCGTTCTGCCTTGCGCTGGCCGCGGCCGTCTTCTTCAACCTGCGCAGCATCGAGTCGCCGGAGCGCTACGTGGCCCTCGTCATCGGCCTGGCCATGCTGTACATGGGCGGCGCGATCCTGTACGGCATGATCCGGCCGCCGAAGCCGAAAGACCCGAACGCGCCGATCGAGATCCCGCCGCTCGATCAGGTGCATGGCCGGACTTCGTATGGCGATGACGGCGCAAAGTGGCGCAACGCCACACTGATCATCGGCGCGATCTTTCTCACCGTAAGCCTCGGCGCGGCCCCGGAACAGCCGATCGTGCTCGTGTTCGCGGTCGTGGCTGTGGGAGTCCTGGCCGGCGCCGGCGTGATGATCTGGCGGCAGATTCAGTACGGCCGTGCGCGTCTCGAGCTCGACGCTCCGGCGCGCCGCGGCGACACCATGCGCGGCGTGATCACCACCTCCGGCTCCGGCTGGGCCGCGGCCGGCCACAGCCTCAACGCGACCGTCGAGCTGAGTGCCATCCGCACGTTCAGCGCCGGCCGGACATCGCAGTCGGTCGTCGTCGCGCGAGCGTCCGGAGACACCACGATCGCCCGGGATGGCAACGACATCACCTTTCGCTTCACCACCACCATTCCGGTGATCGATACCAGCGAGGGACGCTTTTCCTGGAACGTCCAGCTCGAAACGCGCACGCCGAAGTACAAGGTCACGTTTCTGATCGACGTGGGCTAGTACAGCGGCTGGAGCACTCCCCCCGTCATCCTGATCCCCAGGCAACGGCTATTACGGCCCGACATGGGTTTATGCAAAGTCCCAGCAACCGCGGTCGACAACGACCGTCCACCTGCGTCGACGCACTCCGCTACGCGCTACGTTCGAACGTCAGGACATGAATGGGGAAATCGAATCCGACACCCGTGCCATGGCCTAAACCGATTGACTCGAAATCGAGGTCTGGAAGAAGTTGATGCAGCTCAAGTGGAACGCGATCGGCATTCAGCGCGGCGCCAAGAGCAGTCGGTCGGTCAATTCCAGCATCCCAGAGATGATGCTCGACGAACTCATCGAACAATCGGAACCGCTCCGACCCTTCGAGCGCGTCGCGATAGAACGCCACGTTCCGGAAACCACGCTTGTTACGGTCCTCTTCTGCTCGATGGCTCGCCAGATTGATCCCGCTCTCGTTGAAGCGCCTGGCAACGAGTTGGTAGCAATTCTGATAGCTCTCCCCGATCTGGCGGAGACCGGCGCTCCGAGCCCATTGGATGATCTCGTGAGCGCCGCTGAAGTATCGTTTACCGAGCTCGATTTCGTTGCCATTCGCCCAATCCTTCAAGTGCACCCACAGATTCGAGAACACGGCCAGGTCGCTTCTTGACGAAGGGTCGAAGCGAAGTGCAAACAGTTCGGCGCGGATGGGCTCAATGTTGTGTGTATGTGTCAGAAGAGTCTGGCGAAGACGTTGCAGACGTCCGTATCCGGAGTCGTCGATCTCGTAAGGTGAATCGGTAAACAAGATCAAGCGGCCACTGTCGCGCAATACCCGGGCGATAGACGCGATGAGATTCTTCTGAGCCTCCCGCGGAAGCTCATGCAGGGCCTTTTTTGCGATGACTAGATCGGCTACCGGCGGGTCGAAGTAATCGGCCGCCAGTGCCGCAAGATCCGTTTCCCCGTCGATTTCCTTCGCGAGCATCGCAAACCGGTGGCCGACTGCACTGACGACCTCGCTCATATCCCCGCCGTCCCGATCGATTGCAAGGACCGAAAGATCGGGATCGGATCCCAGCAAATTGATTAGCCGCTGATTGCCGCCGCCCGCCATTAGATCGATCAGATGTTTCTTTGGGTGAGGAGGAGCGGATCGCAATGCGGTGGCAATCTCCGATAGATATCTGGTTTCCGCGTGCCCGAGGCCCGGGCCGAGCATCGGGCGCTGTTTGGCGTAGAAAAGTTTGCCAAACGGACTGCGATAACGAGAGCGCTCCGAAAGCGCTCCGTGGTCTCTGAATGCAGCGAGCCGGTCGTCGCCATAGAACTTCACAGTTGTTCCCTGAGTTGACATCCTCCGGACGGGCGACTGCCCCTCGGCGTTCAGGGCATCGAGCGTGAACGTGCAGTCGACGAACGTCGCGTGATCCGCGAGGGCCTCACGGAGATCAGCGTTCGAGAAGTCGCAGTCTTCGAACAGCGCACGCTGGAGATTCGCTCTTGTCAATCGCGCGTGGGAGAAGTTACAGCGCTGGAAAGCCAACCTGTGCAGATCGATGGAATCGAGATTGAGCAAGGAGAAATCCTCGTCGCTGAACCGCAGGTCGTGTGAGTGGGGATCGCCCTCACGCTCTTTCGCGTCATCGTCCAGCTGCCACTGAACACGAATCATGAGCTGTACGAGATTGACGCCATCGTTGACGCGCGAGGCCTGCTCACTACTGGCCAGTGTGGCCGACCGCACGACGGCAAGTCGTTCGCGGATGCGCCAGGCCAGACTTCTCAGGTTGCCATGTCTTTCCGCGAACTCCGCCGTATACGCGAGCAACGTTCGCGTCCAGAAATGCCGAAGTGTCAGCGGTCGGTCCGGTCCCTCCTCGAGGAGATCTTGCATGATGAAATCGACGAGAAAGAAATCCACCCAGTTGTACGGATGGAGATAGAGCTGATGAACTGCCGAAGTCGAATCAGAGTGCGTCCTGGTGATTTCCGAGGCGTGACTGGCGAGCGCCGACCAGATCTCATCGGCGCCTTCCTTCGGCATGACGAGACTGCCGGTCTCCACCTGGTTCTGAGCGATCTCCCGGAGGTGCAGCCGGACGTTCCGCGAAAACAGATCGAGGCGGCCAGCGAGCGCACCAGAGGGCAGCAAGATCGTGATGAGGCGGTCGATCATTCGCTCGAACAGCATCTTTAGGAATTCGTATTGGCCGTTCTCGATCAGTTCGAGCACGTCACCTACGGATGTCGTGCCGGAACGGCTTTCGCCTTCGAGAACCCTCCCGAGCTGATAAAGGTATCGCGGGTTACATAGCCACCGAGCGTTGTTGTTGCGCTCGATGTGCGCTGCCAGGCCGAGCGCGATCGATTTCGAAAATCTCTTCGTGAGGTGATCGCGAATCGTAGGCAGGTCCCATTCGGGCTGGATACGAAGCGGTGGGCTCGGCGAGAATTGCCGGTACAGCTCCGGACGGCTGGCCGCGACGTAATGTTTCGCGACTCTGAAGAGTTGTTGAAAGAGACCGAGCTCCACTGCCACTCGACCCAACTCGTCATAGCTGTCGATGAGAAGCACGATTCTCCCATCGCATATCGCTTCGTAGAACGATGCCTGCAAGGACGCCCGATCGTACTCCGTCACCTCCAAATGCCTTCGCGCGAGCCAGATGTTCAGGATGGCTGCGATGAAGTCGCTCTCGTCTTTCGTCGAGCTCAATTCGTCGATGAACTGCTTCTGGACTTTCTGTAGTTGAATCAGGAACGGAATGGGATAGGGAAGGCGCAGCGAGCTCTCCAGGGATCTCGCGCGCGCCTGCAGGATCTCGAAGTAGATCCGATACATGGCTGTCGTCTTACCAGCGCCGGCGTCGCCGATGAGCCAGAGCTGCGTTTCATGGTTCGTGGCGAGATTCTGGGCAAGAGTCTGACAGACCTTCTGCAGAACGAATTCGGCGTTGTCCAGCCGGAGGTCGACGTAGTCGCGCTGATTGGCCCATGCTGCGCTGTCCCAATAACCACCGGCGAGAGTGTGGCGAGAAACGCCCACAAAGGCGTCGTCTTCGGCTGGCCGGTCCATGACAAATTGGTTGTAAAGCGACAGGGCGGCACGGTTGGAGTGACCGAGGATCTCGTCGAGCGTTCGCAGCGGCGGTGAGGAGGGTGCAGGCAGCGACGTTGTTGCCGCGAAGCGCCGGCAGGACTCGAGCAGTTCTGCGTATTCACCGTCGGAATGCGAAGCCCAATCCAAACAATGGCGGGGGCTGAGAAACGCCGGTAACTGCGAATCGTCGAGTCTCACCGGCACGACGCGATCATGGATCGCGAACGCACCACCGAGCTCGAGCCACTGCCACTCCCGGCTGTTTTGGGAAACGAAAAAAATCGCGGCCGCCGATTGCCGGATTGCATCCCTGATTACCGGGACGATTTGGTCGCCCGGCTGCATATCCGACACGTCGATCCACAGCGAGAGACCGTCGGCTCGCAGCCGTTCGATCACCGGCAGGACAACGTCGCGATCTCGTGAACTGTAGCTGACGAAGACTTTGTGCTCGGTAGGCATGATGATTAGGAGCTGACGAGGAGAGACTTGGCGCGTTTCGGTCTACACGCCGTCAATCCCTTCCCGCGTTGCAATGTAACCCAAACAGTAACGATGCCGAAGTTAGGCCTCGGGCCTGTCACGCTGAGGATCGTGGGCATGCCCGCCTGTCAACTGCTGCATCGGCTAGCGCAGCAGTCCGTCGACCGCGCTGTCGATTACGCGCCGGATCACCGCATCGCGATTGGCCCAGGGGAAATCCGGCCGCGCGATCAGCATGGCGGTGACGCCGTGAACGGCCGTCCACAAAGCCTGGCTGGCCACGTCGACGTCCATGGCCCGGAAGCGCTTCTCGTCGATGCATCGCTTGACCAGCGCGCGCAGCATGCCGTACGCCGGATGCGGTGAGGGTTTGGGCGATCCTTCCGGACGGCGCAGGACGAAGGCGAACTCGTAGGCGTGGGGGTTGGCCAGGCCGAAGTCGACGTAGGCACGCGCGGCTTTCCGTGCCCGCCGCGCGGGATCATTCCCGGAGACCTTCATGGCCCGCAACGCCACCGCGAGCTGCGCGAAGCTCTCCTCGACGAGGGCGTCGAAGATGTCCCGCTTGTCCTTGAAGTGGAGATAGAGCGCGGGGTGCGAGCAGCCGGCCCGGTCGGCGAGCGTGCGCATCGAGACGGCCTCGTAGCCGTCGCGGACGAAGGCCTCCCGGGCCGCGTCGAGGATGGCCCGCCGCAGTTCTTCCCGGTATTTCTCGCGCGATTTTGTAACCATCGTTCAGATTTGTGACCAGTGGTCAGAATTTCTGTTAACCGATCGTCCGGCCCGGACGTTGAGGGAGCGAAAGGAACCTACGCCCATGTTCTCACGGACCGTCTTCCTCGTCCTCTTCCTGGCTACGAACGTCTTCGCCATCGAACGGCAGGAGCGCGTCATCGCCGGCAGTCCGGCCGACTCGCTCGAAGTGCGGCATCTGGTCCTGACCGGCACGAACGAGGAGATCGGCCGGGCCCTGGCCGAGATCGCGCGCGATCGCTACGGCACCAGGCCCGAGCCGAGCCGCGACCGGCTCCGTACTCGCGCCGCGCGCCGCTACATCCAGAAGAACGACCCCATCCTCTACGACCGCCTGCGCGGCGTCGTCGCCGCGTTCGGAGGCTCGCTCGACGACGACGGGTTCGAGTACTCCGGGCTTCCGTACACCGATCTTTCCGCGGGATGCTCGATCGTCCATCTGCCGCCTCAGGCGTCGGCCTCGAAGTCGAGCGTGGTCAGCCGCGATTACGACTATTCGACCGGCAATCTCAACTTCGGCTTCCTGGAACCGGGCATGCTCCATCCGACGGCGCGGCCGTATCTCATCGAGCTGCACCCCGACCGCGGCTACTCGTCCATCGCCATGGTCTCGTACGAGCTCCTCAGCGGTGTCCTCGACGGCATGAACTCCGAGGGACTGGTCGTGACGCTGGCCATGGACGACGAAATCTTCGCCAGCAAACAGCTCGACCCGACATACGGGCCGTCAGCCGGACTGGGCGTCCTGCAAATGCTGCGGCTGCTCCTCGACACCGCCACGAACGTGGAAGAAGCAAAAGAGATCCTGCTGCAGACCAAGCAGTACTACGAGTACATCCCCTGCCACTTCTCATCGCCGACCGCTTCGGCAAATCGTTCGTCTGGGAGTACTCGGCCCTGCACAACAAGGAGTACATCATCGAGAACCCGGGCCAGCCCCTGGTGATGACGAACTTCACGCTGCACAAGCACATGGACGGCGACAACCCGCCCTCCGCCGAGCTGGCCAAGAGCGTCTGCCCGCGGTACAGCCATCTCGCCGAGCGCCTGGCCGGCGGTCCGATCTCGGAGGAGCTCCTCCGGACCACGCATCGCGCGGTCGACGCGCAGGCGCCCGCACGCCCCGACGCCAAACGCCCGCCGATCCGCACGTTCTGGCACGCCCTCTACTACCCCGAGGAGCGGCGCGTGAAGTTCAGCTACTACCTCGGCGATCTCCCCGACGGCAGCATCCGGCGCACGGAGTACCTCGAATTCAAACTGACGCCGACGACGGGTGCGCCGCAGATTGCTGTGACGGCACAGCCAGTCGCTCTAGCATCCCAGGCGTCCGCATCCGCAGCGCCGGCGCCGGCAACGACGAAGCCCGACGAGCTGACATTGGAGAAAGTCCCTGACGCGGCATCGCTGGTTCCGTCGCTGGCGGCGAAGCACCCGAACCTGCGCGTCCTGCAGCTCATGGGCACCAACGTCACCGACGCAGACCTGGTGCACCTGCGCGGCCTCGCGAAGCTCGAATCGCTCGGCCTGCGATCCACGGCAGTGACCGGTGCCGGTCTCGCGCAACTCACGTCCTTGCGCAAACTCGGCTACATCAACCTCGCCGACACCAAGCTGACGGACGCGCAGATGCCCGCCCTCGGCAAACTCCCCGGTATCACGGGCCTCAACTTGTCGAACACCAAGATCACAGACGCCGGGCTGATTCACCTCAAATCGATGTCCCGGCTCACGAAGCTCAACCTGAAGGGAACGCCGGTGACAGACGCCGGAATCGCGGAGGCGAAGGAGTGGCTGCCGTTCTGGGCGAAAGTCACGCGGTGAATGCGACGGCCTCCTGCAATGACGTAGCGTCCATGGACGTTGCGGGAGGCAAAGGAGCACTCCATGCGCCTCATCGCTGCTCTTCTCGTGGCAATCGTTCCCACGATCGCGTTGGCCGAGGAGAACTGTGGCCGGATGTTCCGCACGGTGACGCGCTTTCGCGGCATCGTGCGCGTGGTGGAGCCGATCGCCGGGCGCGATCTGCTTCTTGCGCCGGTGGATCTCGACCCTAACTACGTCGTGGCCATCGATGTGCTGAGCGCGCCGTCCGGCGATCGGGCCGTGCGCGCGGGAAAGACGTACTCGTTCGGCATCCACAGTCCGTCGCGGACGTTCGGTGCGGAGCGTGCGGTGGGAAAGACGTTCGACCTGGAAGTGCAGTGGAACGCGTGCGACGGAACGTTTCGGCGCTTCGAGGAGCTTCGCGAGCTTCCCGCGGTGCGCCTGGTCGAGGACTACGACGGCACGATCGAGGCCGGACACAGCTATCGCGCGGACGTGCAGTGGGAAAACGACTTCCTCGGGCTGGTCAAGCACCTCGATCCGCCGCGTCATCACTATATCGGCGCGCACTTCGAGAACATCGACGCATTTCCCGAGCTCCAGAAGCGGGATGTCGCGCACACGGTCGTGTTCGAAGTGCTCTCGCAGGAGATCGAGATCCTCGATCAGGGGCAGTGGCTGAATTCCTACGCGCTGCGCATCATCGAAACGCAGCGGTGACGTCAGGCGGAACGGCGCGATAATACCTGCCATCCCTGACACTGGAGGTTCCGATGGCCGGCTCATCGCCGCAAAAGCTGTTCATCTGTTACAGCCACACGGATCAAAAGTACCGTGAGCAGTTCTCGATGTTTCTTGGCGGCAAGCACATCCCCGGGATGGAGATTTTCTCCGACGCGGACATCAAGGCCGGCGATCGATGGGAAGACGAAATCCTGGAGAACCTGAAAGTGGCCACCGCGGCGCTGCTGCTCGTGAGCCAGGACTTCATGGTCTCCCCGTTCATCCAGCGCGTCGAGCTGCGCCAGATCCTCGAGAGTCACATCCGCCGCGGCATGCGCCTGTTCCTCGTGGCGGTCCGGCCGACCAACTACCAGGGTACCTACCTCGAGCCGTTCCAGTGGGCGCGGCCGCCGGACCGGCCGTTGTCGGCGCTCAATCCGAGCGATCAGGAACAGGCCATGGTGGACGTCTGCCGCAAAATCGGCGAGGAACTGGCGAACAAGCGGGACGCGCCGACGCCGGAACACACGATTCAGTGCCTGAAGAACATCCCCAAGCTGGATCTGCCGTCGATGTACGTGCTGCACGAGCCCGTCGGCGAGGGGGAGTTCGCCAAGTGTTACCGCGCGTACGATCAGCTGCTCGACCGCAACGTGATCATCAAGGTGCTGAACGTGGAGCTATCGCGCGACTCGCCAGCCTATGACAAGTATGTGCGCAGCGCGGCGCGGCTCACGCATCGGAACATCCTCGGCGTGCTGTTCTCGCAGGCAAACAAGCTCCCCCACTTCCTCGTGACGCCCGCGCTCGATGCAACCCCGCTCGACGGGCGACTGTCCGGGCCGGATGCGAAGCCGATGTCCAGGCAGGAGGCCGTGGCCTGTGCGATCCGTCTTGCCGACGCGCTGGCCTACGCCCACCGGCAAAAGTGCGTGCACGGCAGGCTCCGCCCGTGCGAAGTGCGGTTCGATCACGACGATCAGCCAGTGCTGTCCGGCTTCCGCACGCTCGAGGGTTGCGCGAACGCCGCCGGCGATGCCGTGCTGAGTCTCCAGGACTTTCAGTATTCGAGCCCCGAACGGCGGGCCTGCGGCGTGATCGACGCGAAAGGGGATCAGTATCTGCTCGGCCTGCTTATGTACGAGATGATCGCCGGGGCGCCGCCTGTCCGAATCCCCAATTGGGCCGCGCTGCTCGATCCGGAAATCTCCTCGGCGCTGCTTTCCCCCCAGCCGTTGCAGGAGCTCGCCTGCGGGTGCGATCAGGAGCTCTCCGACATCGTCATGCGGATGCTGGAAGCGGATCCCGAAAAGCGCTGGCCCTCGCTCGACATCGTGAAGAAGAAGCTCGAAGACGCGCTCGCAAAAACCTCCTGGGTCGAGGCAGCGAAGGCCAGCTACCGGCGCTGTGCGCAGGACCGTTCGTTCTACGAGGATGTCTACAACGAACTGTTCGCTGCCATCCCGGAAATCCGCGGGATGTTCACGCGGCGGACCATGGAGGAACAGTACGACGTGCTCGCGGACGCGCTCTGGCTCCTGCTGACGTTCCCCGACACCGGCGAGCGCGACGAGCCGACGATCCTCTCCGGCATCGCGCGATCCCACGCGCGCTTCGAGGCGAGCCAGTTCGATCGATTCGGCGAGGCAGTGCTGAGGGCCGTCGCGCGCCAGGATTCGAAGCACCCCAACGCCGTAGAGGCGTGGCGGGATTCGATGATGCCCGGGCTCGATTATCTGAAAGCCCGCGCAGGCAAGGCCGCCCCCGCAGCAGAGGTGCCCGTCGCCACGACTTCGCCGCCTGCGGGACTTCCTTCGGGAGCGGGATTCGCAGTACGGGGACAGCGGACGAAACGCGGCGGTGACGTCAAGCGGAAATCTCGCTGATCGAGATCGCGTGTTGCAGCTCTGCGATCGCCGCCCGCACATCCACCATCTTCTCGTCGTATCCGCGCTGCGCCTCGGCCAGGTCCGCTCCGCAGAACGGGCAATCAGGAGTCTCCGGCTTCACGTACTGATCGCAGGCGCGGCAGAGCGGCAGAATCGGCGGCACCCGATCCTCCGCGGAGCGCGGAGGCGGCGTCTCGCGGGCGGGCGGCGGGACCAGCCGCTCGCCGCCGCCGCTGCCGTCGAGCGGCTCGAGGATCAGATCGAAGCGGCCGTTGTCGAATGGCAGTCCCGGCGCGTCCGCGACTTTCTCGACGCGCTCCCGCAGGCCGCGCCCGGCCAGCTCCAGCACGCGATAGTGGCAATACGGATTGTTGCCGGCGCGGTCGAGGAGCGAGTGCGCCGTCCACGTGCAGCCGCCGCGGCAAACGTCGGCGTAGTAGCACGTCGCGCAGTAGCCCCACAAATCATCGGTCGTCCGGTCCCGCGCGAAGCGGAGCGCCGCGGTGGTCTGCCAGATCTCCTCGATCGTCATCTCCCGCACATTGCCGCCGGCGTACGGTTTCGTCGCCAGCGACGGGCATCCCTTGATCGTGCCGTCGGCTTCGATGCCCAGACCGGTATGCCCGGCCGAGCACCCCTGCCAGTGCCGCTCATCCTCGGCCACGCGCCACTTGTGCTCATAGGGGCCGAAGTAGCCGATGTTGTTGCCGGGCTGGATGAGCACTCCCAGGCCGAGGGCCTCGTCGTAGAGCTCCGAGAGAAAGGGCATCAGTTCGAGCAACTTGTATGGCTGGAGGATCAGCTCCGGATGATCGGCGGCATTGCCCATGGCCACGGTGAGCTGCAACTGCCAGTTGCGCACGCCGAGGCCGTGCAGGATGTGCAGCAACGGACGGAGATGGGGCATCGTCTCGGCGGTGATCTGTGAGTTGACGCTGTAGGGGATGCCGTGCCGGCGAAGGTTTTCAATCGCGTCGATGCACCGGTCGTACGAGCCCTTCACGCCCCGGATCCGGTCGTGCAGATCGCGGGTTCCGTCGATGGAGATGCCCGCCGAACGGAGGCCCGCCTCTTTGGCGAGGCGGACCTTCTCATCGGTGAGCGCGTAGCCACCCGACTGCAGATTGCAGCGCATGCCGTGGGCGGTGATGGCGCGGATGATCTCCAACCAGTCGGCGCGCATATAGGCTTCGCCGCCGATCAGCGTGATGTCCCGCGTGCCGAGGCGCGCGCATTGGCGGATGACTTCGAAGCATTCCGCCGTGGTCAGCTCGTTGGGCCGTTTCTTCCCCGCCCGCGATCCGCAGTGACCGCACTTCAGATTGCAGGCCAGGGTGAGCTCCCAGACCACGACCACGGGCTTGCTGTGCGCGAAGTCCTCGTCGGTCTCGTAGCGGCTGGGCAGGCGCCGCTCGTCCACTACTTCTTCGCTTTCAACTTCTTGAGGGCTGCTTCTCCCTTCTTGATGACCTTGCTCAGATCACCGCCATACGACTCGTGAAGTTCTTTGGCTTGCTTCACGAGCGACTCCAGCTTGCGGGCATCGCCCTTCTGGATCGCATCCGAGACCGCAACATCGTAGGGCCGCATGTTTGCCATGGATTCCTTCTCCTTTCGTACTCGTTTTAGGAGTGATTTCAGGAAAGGAATCCCTACCCCGCGCCGGGGGTTCGTCCGCCCGGACTACTATCCATCCATCACCCCTGAGGAGATCCTGCGCGTACTGCGGTGGATTCGCGTACGGGGCAACACGGAAGCGTTTCAACACGCGGGGAAGATCGAGGAATGGCTCTCACGAACATTCCCGCGAGAAGCCTGCCGCGTCATAGCGAAACAGCGAATTGCGTCGGGCGAGAGCTATATCAACCGCGCCATCCTCCGCGTCGTCCCAAATGGTACGTGGTGCACGATCTCGCAGAGCCGCTGACTGCTAGCACTTACTCGATTCCGGTCACCGCGGTTCGCAACTGCGTCATATGCACGGCCTTCACGTTCGCTCCGGCGAGGCTCGGATCTGTGTATGCCGGTGGCATCTCTCCTCGTTGGACGTAGACCTGCGCAAGCCCGGTGCGCATGTCCAGAACGTGCGCGGCACGGATGAGCGTCGTCTGCGGCATGATCGTCCCGTCGGTCCACGCGAACGGCGCGAGCGCATGGCGCACACGAAGCGCATCAATGCGCCTGCGCAACTCGATCACGTGCGCTGCGCGAATGAAGCTCGCGCCGGCGATGAGCGACGCGTCCGAGAATGGGAAGAGAAACAGGTTGTACGCAGACTTCGCCATGCGGTCGCTTTCGAGCAGACCCCATGTCGTGAAATCGGGACTGTTCTTCCACTCCTGATCGAATGCCTCCAGCACGGAGTTGTACGCGGTGAACACCCCCGCGTGAATCTCCGACTGGACGTATTGCGGGCCATTCAGATAGGCCTCGAAAAACTGCCGCTGCGTTTCCGGCGTGTACTCCGGCTCGCCGGCGGATGGCCATGCCGGCTCTTTCACGAACACCGTCAGTTGTGCCGAGTCGGCGAGCGCGGCGGCCGTATCGCGCACCCATTCCGCCGCGGCCACGGGCCCGAGCTCCGGCACGTTCCAGTGCGGAACGAGAATCGGGAAGAGAAATGTGCCCCACGCCTGGAGCTGCGGGACGATCGAGTACCGCGCGTAATCCTCGGACGTGACGACCGGCACTTCGATCGTGCCGGCCTGCTGCAGCAATCGTGATCGCGCGGCATCGAGATCCGCGATCGTGTAGTCGTCGTTCTGAATGCCCTCGTTGCCGATGCACACCGCGACCGCAAATGCGTTTGGGTCCGCGCCGTGCTCGTTGACGAGCGCCGCAGCGGCGTCGACCTCAGCGTCATTCTTCGGATCCCACACGGTGAGAACGATCGCGCGATAGCCGAGCCGCAACGCTTCTTCCACGACCCACGGCACGAGCTGCTTGCCGTCGCCGATATCGTCCGTCTGCGTGCCGTACAGAATCAATCCGTTGAACGCCGGCCGCAGCACGACGAGATCGCGCGTGATCGAATCCGGCGTCGGTGTTTCGATGAGCGGACCTCCGGGAGGCGCGCGATTCGGATTGAAGTTCGTCGGCTGATACGAGGCGAATCGAATGCCGGGCGTCTTGAGAAGCGTGAGGAACGGCGGTTCCGGCAACGCACCGGTGAACTGCAAGTTAATGTTGTCGAGATCATAGTCAGCGGACAGTCCGCCGGAACGTGCGCCGAACCAGGCCCGGCCGACGTACGGGGTGAAGCCCGGCACTACATATTCATCGATGACCGTGGTCGGTGTTCCGCCCGGCGGCGTGAGAATCACCGTGATATCGGAAAACTCCGGCCGCATCACGATGCGGGCATGAATGAACTGCGCATTCGCAAGATCGACCACCGATGACACATCGACCACCACGATCTGCGATCCATTGAAGGTGACGATGACGGAGCTCGTGTTGTAGATCTTGAACCCGACACCGAGCGATCCCAAAAGCAGAGGCAGTTCGGGCGTATCCGAGTGCACGCCGCCATTCGGTCCCCAGTTCGCGCAATTCAGCAGCGCGAATCCGAGCCCATCGGCCGCCGAGCTTCGTCCCTCCGGCGGAGGCGTCATGCGGAAGTCGAAGTCGGCCGTGATCTCGTTGACCGCGCTGTCGGTGCGGCCGAAGGCGATGGTGTTGAGATTGACCGCGGGCCGCTCGGCGATGCGAAGGAACTTACCGGTAGGTCCACCGTCGAGGATCACCGGCAGTTCCGGATTGCTTCCGTAGGCGGCGTGATTGACGGTGTAAGGGGTGCCGGGATGGTCGAAATCGTGCACCGTCGCCGCAGCGGCCGAGCCTGCAAACGCCAGCGCGAGCAAAAATGAGCGCACTTCCGTCGCCACCTCTCTCCGTAACATAGTTCCGAAGAAGGGTATTGGCTACTCGCTGCTGGGTTTGATGCGGCTTCTGCGGCGACCACCACCAGCGTTTCGCCCGTAATTGTGAGGGTCGCTTAGAAAATTGAAGACTCGCCAAGTGACTCGAAAGATCGCGATTTTGGCGAGCGAAATTTTGCGCAGAAGACCAACACGGTGAAGTGTTTCCGGTTTCGGAACGAATGTTCTACGGAAAACTCGAGGTAACCCTGGCTGATGGTCCAGATGCTCACGCCGCCGTACGACGCGCCTCATCAGCGGCGGAATCCCTATAATTTCGGGTCGATGAGGGTGACATTCTTCGCCACAGTCAGCCGTGCGGGCCGCGAACTCGCGGCGGACGTCCGCAGAGCTCGTCCGCGGCAAACTGGGGATCGTGCCGAAGATCGTGGAGCAGCCGACGCAAGGGCGCTCCATCCACGCAAATCTACGTGAATGCGAACCACAAAATGTCCGCCTCGCCCGTCCAAGGATGTACGCTGGAGCGAGTGTCCGCCCGCACGTACGCCGTCTTCATCAGCTACCGGCACGACGACAACAAAGACGCCGGCAGGCAATGGGCGACGTGGCTCCATCAGAGTCTCGAGACCTACGACGTTCCGCCCGAGCTGATCGGGCGGCGCAATCAGCGCGGGGAGACCGTTCTGACGTCGCTCTTCCCGGTGTTCCGCGATGAAGAAGAGCTGTCCGCCGATGCCGATTTGTCGACGAACATCCGCCGTGCGCTGGAGCATTCGGGTCTGCTGGTGGTGCTCTGTTCTCCGCGTGCGGTGGCGTCGCCCTACGTCGACGAGGAGATCCGCTATTTCAAGGAGCTGGGAAAGTCCGATCGGATCCTCGCGCTGCTGATCGACGGAGAGCCGAACGCGAAGGACCAGGCGCTCGAATGTCTCCCCAAGGCGCTCCGTTACGGCCAGCCGCGGCCGGACGGGACGGTCGACTGGACCGCACACACGCAACCGATCGCCGCCGACGCGCGCCTCGGCGGAAAGCCAGCGCAGGGATGGACGACCGCCGCCGCGTACGAGAACGCGCTCGAGGAAGAAGACACGCTCCGCCGCCGGCAGATCCAGGAGTTGACGCGCGAGTACGAGAAACGTCTCGAGCTGGCGAAGCTGAAGGTGATCGCCGGCGCCCTCGGCGTGCCGCTGGGCGAGCTGACGAAACGAAATCAGGTCTTCGAGCTAGCGAAGGCGCGTAGGCGCACGCGCATCCTCCTCACGTGGCTCCTGATCGTCGGCGTGCTGGCCATCGGCGCCACGATCGCCGGCGTGATCGCATACCGCAATCAGCGCGAAGCGGAGCGGCAAACGCGGGTGGCCACGGAGGAGCGCGATCGCGCCGTGCGGGCGTCGTATCTGAACATCGTCCGGCGGGGCGCCTCGCAGGTCGCCGCGGGCGAGCTCGCGGCGGCGCGGCGGACGCTCCTCCAGGCGCCCCGCGACATTCGCGCATGGGAGTGGTGGTTCCTGATGGCGCGCTGCGGACCGGCGCCGGTCGCGCTGAGCCGCCTGGCCGCGCTCGACCCCGCGCGCGCGGCAGCGATGAAGTCACGCCTCGACACAATCGCTGCGATGCCGCCGCCGGACTCAAACCAGATCGTGCGCAGGTCCGGCACGTTGGTCCTGCGATATCGCCCGCAGGGCGGCCGCGGAGGGACGATGTGGGAGGTCCATCGCGCGACCGGCAACGCCACGATTCTGCTCGAGGCGTTCACGACGGGGATGTATGGCTCGCTGCCAGCCGCGCTTCTCGGCGAGGACGGCCACGTCTACTGGCGTGTCGGGGAAGACGACGGTACAGGAAGAAACCCGCCCAACATGGCCTCGGGCGACCAACTTCGTCCGATGGAGGACTACGCCGGCTTTCTGCGCGGGCGGTACATCCTCGGTCAGGTCGCCGCCGAGGAGGGGAAGGGCTCGCCGGTGTGGGACTTCGATCTGACCACATGGCCCGACCAGGCGGTCGATGGCGATGGGATCCGCATCGTGCCCGATCCGGGCAATGAAGACGCGGTGCTGATCATGGGCGACATGGATGATCCGGTGCGGACGTTCGACTTCACGACGTCGAGCATCGGAATGCTGGCGTCGCCGCACGAGCCGGCGCTGATCGCGGCGGCGGCCGCCGAAGACCGGCAAGGCACGCCAACGGTGGAGTCGCGCGAATATCACATCGTGGCCGAACGCGGTCCGGCCGGGCCGCTCGTTCTGAGCGCTTGGCGTTTCGGCAACCTCCGCCTGCGCGATGGCCGGAGCGGACGGATCATCGGTGAGACATTCGGGCCGCAAATGGAGCCGGGCGCGATCACCTACGGCGGCGCCGCGGCCGTCATTCCAGGCACGGAGCTCGTCGCTGGCGGGTTCTGGTGGGACAACGCGATCGTCGTGGGCGTGGTCGACCTGCGAAACAAGCGCGTGCTGGCGCGGTTCGATAAGGCGCCGGATCTGAACGCCGACAACATCTACATGGCCTGGGCGGAGGGACGGGTGCAGGTTTCGCCCGATGGCCGCCAGGCCGCCATGCAGGTGCACACGCGCGACACCAGCTACTTCGCGGTCTGGGACCTGAAGTCGGGAAGGCTCGTTTACGGCCCCGCCGGAGCGGGTGGCAGGATCGCGCTGCCGCTGGCTTACGCGTGGCATCCCGACGGCGGGTTCGTGGCCATCGCGCAGCCGGACGGCGTGACCGAGCTGCGGCGCGACTTCGGCGCCGCGCCGTTCGCCAGGCTCGAGGGGATCGACGCATCCGGCAATTTCCGCGTGCAGGAGATCGGCGAGAAGAATCGCGTGCTCGTCGGAAACGGCGTCGTCGACACGACTCGCTGGGCGACGGTCATCACCCTTCCGGTGGACAACTACGTCTCGCGCGACGGAGAGCGGGCCGTGGTCGCAACGCGTCCGGGCGTCATCGAAGTGGTCCGTCTCGGATTCCGCCGATCGCCGCGAAACGCGCGCGAGTCGATCCTCGCCCAGCAGATCCGCGACGCGGATGCCCGCAACGCCGCGGCACCGCCAAGGTGAGCTGGGTAGATCGAAGCTCGTGGTCGTAGTTCAGTCGGTTAGCCCTCCGGCCTGTCACGCCGGCGGTAGCGGGTTCGACACACGACGGCTCCGCAGATGAGGACCAGACGCCGGCGAACTTGTTCACATGACACTCCATCAGGCGCACATCGACGGCGATATGCCGATCACGCTTCGCAAACCGGCCCTCTTGATTCGTGGTCATGCCGAGGTCGATAGTTTCGTTCCGGCGTATGCTTCCCCATACGGAACGCCCGATCTCCGGCGGTCCTGAAATCGTCCGATCCATGAGTCGCGCAGACGGGATCGTCCTGCAATTCGGCGCTTTTCACCTGGCGTCCGGGATCGATCTGCTTTTTCGCGGCAGTGAGGTGGTGCCGCTGGAGCCGCGGGCGGTGCGGGTGCTGCGCTATCTCGTGGAGCATGAGGATCGGGTGCTGTCGAAGGAGGAGCTGCTGGAGGAGGTGTGGTCGGACGTTTTTACGACCGACGGGGTGCTGAAGAAGGCGGTGTCGCAGATCCGGCGCACGCTTGGCGATGACGTGGAGCAGTCGCGGTTCATTACCACGTACCACGGCCGCGGTTATCGTTTCATCGCGCCGGTGACGCGAGTGGGCAGCGGGGCGCCGAAGGTGGTCGTTGCGCCGGCTGAGGTCGTGCCGGATGCCGTGCCACCTCCCCTGCCGAATTACGATCAGCTGGCGGCGCGCGAGGCGGAGTTGCTCACGCTGCGGGCCGGGCTGCGCAGCGCGCTGGAAGGGGCGCCGCGTCCGGTGGCGATCATCGGAGAGGCGGGTATCGGCAAGACGCAGCTGGTGCGGCACTTCCGCCGCTGGGCGGTGGGAGAGGGCGCGGTCTCGCTTTACGGACGTTTCTTCGACTATCGCGGAGCGCGGCTGGCGCCTTACGAGCTGTTCCTCGATCTGCTGCGCACAGCCGTCGTCCACGATAAGGCTCCGGGCGGCGCGTCGCTACGCGATTCGATCGAGAGCGCATGCGGGGTTCGGCTGCCGGCGGAGTTGTTCGAGGATCCGAGTCGAGTCGATGCGATCGGCGGCGGCAATGCCGGCGATCAATTCCGTTTCATCGTGCCGATCTGCCGGGCGTGGCTGGCTCTGAGCCAGCGGCAGCCGCTGGTGCTGGTGCTGGACGATCTGCAGTGGGCCGATCCCGCCAGTCTGGACGTCCTGGGATGCCTGATGCGGATGCTCGACACGGAGCCGCTGATGCTGATCGCCATCATCCGGGCCGACGAGGCGGAGAATCCCGAGCATCCGGTGCACACCTGGCTGGCCGAGCAGGCCGGCCGCCGCGCGTTCACGACCGTGCGCCTGCAGCGGCTCGATGAAGGGCAATGCCGCGACGTGATCGGGCGGATCTTCGCCCTGCAGAGCGACGAAGTTCCGCGCGGCGAGTTGGAGACGCTGTTCCGCCTCACCGGCGGCAATCCGTACTTTCTGGTCGAGACGCTGCGGCATTTGGTGGCCGCGGGCGCCATCGCCCCCGATCGTGCGTCGCGGCGATGGGAGTGGAACGGCGTGCGCGATGTCTCACTCCCCGAGACGATCAGGATCGCCGCGCGCGCCAAGGTCGATCGTCTGCCGCCGCGCGTGCGCTCGGTCGTCGAGAAGGCGGCCGTGATCGGCGAGGAGTTCCACGTGGCCACGCTCTGCAGCATCGGCGGCGTGCCCGAGGCCGAAGTCGAGGAGGTGCTGAGCGAAGGCGTGCGCTACGGCGTGCTGTCGATCGAGGGGCTCACGCCGGGCGAGGATTGCCGCTTCCAGCACTCCATCCTCCGCCACGTCGTCTACGACGCCATTCCGCCGCGCCGCCGGCGCGAGCTGCACGCGCGCACGGCCGCGGCGATCGAGGCGGTGTACGGCACGGAAAGCGAGCGCGTGGCCGAGGCGCTGGCCGCGCATTACACGGCCGCGTTTGATCTGCGGCGCGCGTTCGATGCCGGCATGCGCGCGTGGCGCGCGGCCAGCGGCCGCTCGGAGTGGCGCAAGGCCGTGGCTCTGATCGAGCGCGTGGAGGAGACGTCGCGCCAGCTCACCCTCGGCACCGCCGACCGCCTCGAGCTGCTGCTCGCCCTCGGCGAGTCGTGGCGCGTGGCGGGACGCATCCGCGAGTCGGCGGCGGTGCTCGACCGTGCCGTGTCGATGGCCATGCCGGCGGACGATCCGCTGCGGCTCGGCCGGGCGCTGTATCTACGCGGCCTCAGCGACATCGCGCTCAGCAACTACCCCGCGGCGCGCGTGTCACTCACGCAGGCGCTCGATCTCTTTCTCGACCGCAACGCACCGGCCGTCTCGCGCACGCTGGTGCAGCTGGCCGCGGTGGAGGCGGCCACCGGCAACTACGAGCGCGCCGCATCGCTGGTCGAGGACCTGCGCGCCAGCCAGCCGTCGTCCGAGATCGTCGCGCTGGCGGACGGCATCATGGGCTGGTCGCTGGCGCTGCGCGGCTCCTATGCGGAAGGGGCAGTGCTGCTGGAGCGCGCACTCGAGTATCAGGACCGCGCCGGCGCGATCCGCGAGCGTGCGCTGCTGCTGCGCCGCCTGCACTGGACGCACCTCTCGCGCGGCGAATACGAGACGGCCATTCAACTGGCCATCCGCTCGCGCACCGATTCGGAGACGGTCGGGGACGCGAACGCCGTGGCCAAGGCCAACATGGGCATCGGCCAGGCCCATCTTGCGCAGGGCCGGCACGATGAGGCGGTGTCGTACCTGACGCGCGCCATCGATCAGCTCCAGACCATCGGCGACGCGCACTGCGAGGCCGAATGCCTCTGGCTCCTCGGCCGTGCACGATGCGAGACCAACAAGCTCGACGAGTCGGCGGCGTTGCTCGACCGCGCTCTCACGATGATCCGCCAGATCGGCGACCGCGACGACGAGTTCCGCATCCTCACCGACATGGCCCGCCTGAAGATCGCCTACGGCGAATTCGACGCCGCCCGTGATTGTGCCTCGGCCGCACGTGACATCGCGCGATCGCTCAGCAACCAACAGGGCGTCAAGCTCGCCGAGGCGGAGCTGGTGCGCGCCGGCGCGATGCTTCCCGCCGGCGCGTGTCGCGCTACGACTGGCCGTTCACCGCATTGATGCCGGCGATGAGGGCGTTCGCGTAGTCCTTGGTGGTGTTGTCCGGCGTGCAGATTCCTTTCTGCTGCGCGGTCTGGATGTTCGCGTAGTTGAAGATGTACGCGCCGGTGATGCCGGGGACGGCGGCGTCCGGCGCGGTCAGTGCCTGTTGCAGAGTCGCCGGGCAGACCGGGACGCCGTTGTTCGCTCCGCCGAAGCCCGGAACGATGAACGAGGCCGGATCGCTGATGCCGAATGCGCTTTCGATCGACTCGTCATTCAGGCCGATCTGGAGCTTGAGGTACTGCGACATGCCGTCGACCCATTGCTTCTGTGTATAGCCTTCGCCGTAGGTCTGCAGGTTCATGGCCTTGACCGGCTGCTGGCCGAGCTTGGCAAAGACCGAGGCCAGGACCGTGAGCCAGAAGTTCTCGTTCTGGTACGGGCAGAAGGTCACGTCCAGGCCCACGCCGGCGACCATCGTGATCAGCTGCGAGAGCGAGCCGATGTAATAGGGATAGTCGATGTAGGGAGTGTTTTGATTGGGCTCCAGATCGAGATCGATCCCGGCGATGCCGAGCTCCTGCAGCGCAAGGAAGTTGGCGTACAGCGGATTCTGCGGACCGGAGCCGTAGAGGGCGAAGAGGTTCGCCATGTTGTTGAACATCGGATCGCAGCCGGCGCCGCCGAGCGTCACCCGCAGCGTCTTGACCGAGCTCTCCGATCCGGTCAGTTGGGCCAGGAGCTGGGGAACGTACGCATAGCCGCTGGTGAGCGCGCCGGCGGAGATGAGCGGCGGATAGGGAATCGAGGTGACACGGAAGTTTCCGGCCACGTCGACGTGCAGGCCGCTCCCGAACCAGAGATTGAGGAACGTGAACCCCGACCCGGCGAGGTCGAGGACCGCCGCTTCGTAGGTCTCGAGCGTGGGGTCGTCGGGATCGGATTCGTAGAAGACCGTTCCGTACAGACCGGGATTCGGTGTGATGGTCGTGTTCGTAGTCATGAGTCAACCCTCCATCGAGGATTGACTGACGACCTGCGATGGTTTTCCGACGGTCAACGCGCGATGACGTCCGTCGGGCGGTACTCCACGACCTCCGCTTTCACGACGCCGCCGGTGATGTCTGGCGACTGGGAGATGAGCTTCATGGCTTCGGCGGCGTTGTTCGCGCGGATGGTGAGGATCTCGAATCCGGCCGCTCCGTCTGTTCCCTCGGCGTGGCCGGCGCTGACCAGGCTGCCGTTCTTTTTCAACTGTGCCCGGAACGTGGCGGCGTTTTTGTCGATCTCCGGGGAAGAGCTGCGTCCCGTCGGACGCATGAACACCATGTACGTGATCGCCTCCGCCGGAGCGCGGACGGTGACGCCGGTGGCCGCGGCGATTTCCTTGCGGAGAGCGTCCATCGTGGCCACCGGCTTCAGGCGTTTCCCGTTCGCGTAAAGGGTGGGTGTTCCGTTGACGCCGAGCAAGGCGGCGGCACGGACATCACGGCGCACGGCGTCCAGGCTGGCGCTGCCGGCGACGCATTGGTCGAACGCGGCCATGTCGGTCGTGCCCAATGTGGCGACGAACTTCCTCGACTTCGCGGTGATGTTCTCCGGATTGAGCTCGCGCTGCTTCTCGAAGTAGTAATCGTGCAATTTCCAGAAGTCGTCGCCACGCAGGCAGGATGCAGCGCGCGCCGCCTGGAGCGCCCAGGGGTGGTTCGGCAGCGGCATGTGACGGAACACGACGCGCACGTTCGGATCGCTCTCCGCCAGTTCCCCGAGCAGCTTTGACGCGCCGGGGCAAAACGGACACTGGAAGTCGGAGAACTCGACGACGGTGACTTTCGGTTGGGCTGCGCCGAGGGCGGGCTGGTCGGCGGAGACCTCCATCAGTGCCGCGGACTGCGGCGGCGCGGTCGCGCCTTCGCCACCCTCGACTTCGTAGAGATCCCGCGACAGGAAAAGACGATCGGGCGCGAGGTAGATCGTCGACTCGCGGATTAGATTGGTATCGACCGTTTCGAAAAGCAGACGCGAGTAGCAGGTCGTACCGACCGAATGCGAGACCACCAGCTCGAAGGGCATGCCGGCCGGCACCTTGAGATACGCACGGGCGGCGTCGCGTACCCGCGCCTCATTCACCGGCGCGCAGCCGGCTGCCTGCGCTGGCGGCCCGGTCAACGCTGCGATGATGAGGGAACCAAGAAGCCACCGGTGACGGGTTGAAATCATCTTCTTTTCGCTCCTCTCCGCAGTGTAAATCGGCGACCCGCTACTTCACGCCTCTCGGACGGCCGATCTCGCCCAGGGAGCGCCGGATGTGATCGCCATAACGCTGGACTCCGGAAGTCCCGACTTCCGGAGTCCAGGAAAGAGACGATTTCCGTTTGTCTGCCGAGCCGCCCCTTGACAAACAGACAAACGAAGCCAACCTTGAAGGACACTAGATCCAAGTTCTCGAGTCGTCCCACCCTGTTGCACGGAAACCCTTAGCGGCCCGATCGCTGGCGTCGTGTATGTCGTTGCGCACGGCGATCGTGCGAGGACTGACGATGCACATCCTCAGATTCCGGCACAATCAGCTCGCCCACATCGCCAGAAGGAACAGGCAGGAGATCGCCGAGTCGGGATTGAGCCGGCGGGAGCTCTACAAGATGGGGCTCCTCACCGCTGCGGGGCTGCTCATCCCGAAGCGCGGCCTCAGCTCCCATGACTCGGGGAACTGTTATGGCGGCGGCTGCGATCTCGGCTGCAGTCCGCCCACCGACGCATTCGAGCTGCCGCTGACGATCCCGCCGGTGCTGCCGGAACGGCAGTTGTCGGAGTTCACGCCGGCTCCGAACATCGCCCCGAACCGCACGATCAACCCGGCCAACGGTTTGCCGTTCGAGGGACGCACCGAGGATCACCAGTCGCGCATCAACTATCCGGTCGAGAAGTACTTCATGAGCCGGATGGGCGCGGTCCCGGCCATCTCCATCCATCCGGACCTTCCGCTGCAGACGAATTTCTGGGGCTTCAATCTCGGCGACGCGAACCTGTCCACCGACAAGCCAGTCACTCCCGCGCCTACGGTCGTGGCCCGGTATGGAGACCCGATCCTGGTCCGGCGCTTCAACAATCTGCCGCCCTCACCCGGCAGCGGCGGGTTCGGCGTGCCGGAAGTCTCGACGCACCTGCACAACTTCCACAGCGCACCGGACAGCGACGGAGGGCCTTGCGATCCGGTCCAGCAGCGCTACTTCTTCCGCGGCCAGTATTACGACTATTACCACAACATGCAGCGCGCGGGATTCGCGTCGACGCACCCGCCGAACGGCGACATCAAAGAAACCCTCGGCACGCTCTGGTATCACGACCATCGCGTCGACCACACCGCCGAGAACGCCTACAAGGGCATGGCCGGCTTCCAGATCCTCTTCAACGACTACGACACCGGCGACGAGAACACGGGCTTCCACCTTCCTTCCTGGCCGCAGTTCGACATCCCCCTCATGCTGACCGACAAACTGTTCGATTCCAGCAGCGGGCAGCTCTGCTTCGACACGTTCGATCTGGACGGCCTGATCGGCGACAAATATCTGGTCAACGGCAGGATCCAGCCGTTCTTCGAGGTCCAGAAGCGGCGGTACCGCTTCCGCATCCTCGACGGCGGACCGTCGCGCTTCTATCAGCTCTACCTGACCAATCCGGACAACCTGAACCAGAGCAGCATCCCCTTCTACGTGATCGCCAACGACGGCAACCTTCTGCAGAAGCCGGTCTCGGTGACGAACCATCGCCTGGGCGTTGCCGAGCGCGTGGACATCATCATCGACTTCGCGAAGATCGCCCAGCAGTTCGGTGCGACGCGGCTCTGGCTGGAGAACCGCCTCGAACAGACCAACGGACAGGGTCCGGAGACCTACAACGCCATCCAGCCGCGTGGGAACCGGAACAACACGGTCCTGGAGTTCCGGCTCACCGGCAATCCGGTCATCGACCTGAGCGTCGATCCGGTGACGCTGATCAACAATCCGGCCACGTGCGTCTTCAATCCGATCTGTCTCCCAACCACCAGCGCAAACGATCCCAATGCTCAGCCGCGGATCACCCGCACGTTCGAGTTCGAGCGCGACCGCGACGGGGAGTGGGAGATCAACGGGAAGCTGATGGACTGTACGCAATTCCGCTTTACGGTGCAGAAGAACAGCATCGAGAAGTGGATCCTGAAGGGCGGCCGCAGCTGGGCCCATCCGATCCATATCCATCTGGAGGAGTTCCAGATCCTCAAACGCAACGGTTCATCGCCGTCGGCGGTGGAGCGCTCCCGCAAGGACGTGGTGCGCCTCGAGGAGGACGATGAGGTGGAGCTCTTCTTCCGCTTCCGCGACTATCGCGGCGGGTATCCGATCCACTGCCACAACACCATCCACGAAGATCACCAGATGATGCTCATCTTCGACGTGCAGGACGTCGGAGACTGGAAAACCGAGCCTTGAAAAGAAGCTGAGAAGAAGCTGAGAAGAAGCAAAGAGAAGCGACGAGCGGGAGGCTGCATGAGCACAGTGACGAGACGAACGCTGTTGGCAACGCTGGGCGCGGGCATGGCCGCGGCCGCGTATGCGTCCGAGGAGCCGGCCCAGCGGGTCTGGACGCCGGGCGCCGATCCCCGCGAGGTGCTCCGGGCCAGACACTTTCCCGACGTGGAACTGGTCACGCAGCACGGGAAGAAGGTCCGTCTCTACTCCGATCTGATCAAGGACCGCAAGGTCGTGATCAACATGATGTACACCCGGTGCCAGGGGATTTGCAGTCCCGTGACCGCCAATCTCGCCAACGTGCAGAAGCGTCTGGAGCAGCATGTGGGCCGCGACTTCTACTTCTACTCGTTTTCCCTCAAGCCGGAAGAGGACACGCCGGCGGCGCTGAAGAACTTCGCCAAACGGCACAGCGTCGGGCGGGGATGGCTGTTTCTGACCGGGACGCCTGCTGTGATGGACCTGGTCCGGCGCAGCCTCAGGTTCGTCTATGACGATCCAGCCGAGGACGCGGACAAGTCGAGACACGTCGGTGTCCTGCGCCTGGGCGACGAAGCCGCCGCACGGTGGTCGACCTGTCCGGCACGCGCCAATCCAAAGCACATCGCCCGTTCCATCGGCGAGGAGTTCGGGTTCGGTTACAGGGCGGGCACGCGGGTGATCTGATCCGGCGGACGTCAAGCCGCGCAGCCTCACCCCTGCTTTCGAGGCCTACTTTCTCACCGGTTGCCAGACATCGGTGGCCACGACCGGGTTCATCCCTACGCTCGCCTTCGAGGAGACGTACTGGTTCCCCATGTATCGAACGGTCGCACCGGAGGCATAGGACTCGCTGGGATCGTAGGCGTCGGCGTCGACGAAGGGGGTCCAGGTGGTCAATGCCGTGGCCGGGCTCTGTCCCTTGTTTTTCTTGGTGGCGACGTAGACGGAGTTGTTGAAGTAGACACGTGTGCCTTTTTGGTAGATTTTCGAGCTGTCATACGTAGCGGCGGCGTACAGTTTCGTCCAGAGCGAGGGGGTGCCTGTCGGGGACTGGTCGGTGATGCTGAGCGTGGGGTCCTGGACGGCGCGATAGACGCTGCCGCTGAACCAGATTTCATCACCACCGCAGTAATAGTTCTGCGACGAGAATTGGTTCAGGATCTCGAATTGCTGAAACGAGGTGTTGGACAGGCTCGGCTCGGATTGGCCGGAAGAGGAGGACTTCACCCGCCAGAGATTCCCCTCATCCTGAACGATCGTACCCGCGGGATAGGTCGTGCCCTGTTGCCATTCTGCGTAAGCGTTCCACATGCGGGCGGTATCGCTGGCGTCGAGCATGAGAGAAATGCTGTCCGTTCGATCGTCCGCCAGTTCCCAGCCGGTGATGCCGCCCAGCATTTCCGTCATGGCAAACCGGGTGAGCTCGCCCGTCGTGGAGAGGCCGTTGATCGTGTAGATCCCCACCCGGTCTCCACACGGATTGGCCTGCGTAGAAGGAACGGTTCCCAGGATCTGGTTGTAGCCAAGGCTGGCCCCGCCATTGTCCGGGTCGCCGAAAAGCGCGAGGCCGAGCCGGAGCTGGCTCTCCGGGATATTCCACGGCGGATTGATCCAGCTGTCGATGGCAGCGTTGCGCGGATCGAGATAGGCCATGACCATGTAGTAGTCCACGTAAGGGAAAACAGCCGTGGTCATGTGATCGGCGGGATCTTCGTTCCCGCCGTCATCGTAAATGGCGATGCTGAGGGTCTTTTTGGTCCCGATGGCCTGCCGCAGCGCCTGGACCATCAGCGTGTAATTGCCGAGAGACGCTGTCTGTGGGAACTCCCAGTCGAGATTCACTCCGTCGAGACTGTTCTGCTTCAGGATCGCAGCGACCTGGCTGGCGAACTGCGTCCGGCACTGCGCGCTGGCGGCAATCGATTCGAGAAGGTCGTTCACGGTCTGGTTGCCACCTCCGCCGATGGCAAACGAGACCGCGATCTTCCCTTGTGCCTTGGCGCTTTTGACGATGGCCTGGATCCCGGGGAACGTCGTCGTTGAAAAGTTGCCGCAGTTGTCGACCGGATTGATGAACGCCAGGGCCAGTTCATCGATCTCGTCATAGGGAATGCTCTGCGCCGGTGTGTTGGCGTCGGCGTAGACGGAAACCAGAAACGGAGTCTGATCCGCCGATGCTGCGAGCGCTGGAAAGGACAGCAGGAACAACAACGCAACGACAGCCAACGCGGATCTCATCGTTCGTCCCTTTTTGGCCTCAAGGATAGTTCGTATTCGAGCATCCCGGCCCCGCGTCTCCGCAGCGATTCACCCTGTACTCGATCGGAGATGGTTTCTTACAGATCTGATCCTGCCTCGGAATCTCCGGGACGGAAAGAGGGAAATTCGCGGCGCACAGGTAGTTGAGGAAGAAGTCCTTGTCGGAATCGACCACCACTTCTCCATCCGCGAAATTCGTGACGTGGATGCCCGGAACCCTGTCGTCATGGTTCGACACGGTGACGACCGTCGGCTGGGTGCCGTCCCACGGGGTCATGAGGAGCTGGGGCGCGGTCGACGTTTCGACCGTGAGGATCGAGATGGCCGGGAGCTTGGGGCATGGCGTCGAAGGGTGGTACAACCATGCATCCCACGACGCTGCCGCATCGACGTCGAACCACGCGGCGGCGCGGTCCGCCATGGGCGCGTAGACGAGTTCCGCGGGCGGACCGAGCTCTGCCTCCGGGTCGAGAAACTGCCGGAGGCTCGGGAGGCATCCCAGCGACAGCGCGGTCTCCGGGTTGTTCGCCGGATTGAAGACGCTCAGCGTGACGCCGTTCAGGCTGTAGACGTTCGGCTGGCCCGTCGGCGGCAGCCCGGGGCCGGCGATCTCGACGTTGTCGGCGTCGAACATGATCTTCGGAATGTGCGGATGGATGCCGGTGATCGTCTGGATGAACGGCGTGTTCCTCACCAGCACCACGCGGTGTCTCGGCCCGGTGACGCCGCGAGGCAGGAGCGACCTGAAGTTCTGAAAGATGGTGCAGACGCCTAGGAAACTGACGTTGACGCTGGGCATGACTGTCTCCTTTCCTCAGGCGACGTGCCGGGTGAGCAACGCGATTGCGCGCCACGCCGTCCGCCGCGTCGTGGATTCCATTCGAAGGGCGTCGAGCTGCGCCTGCCGCAGCGCGTCCGCGGCCGGTAAGCCGGCAGCGAGGTGTCGATGCAGGGCGTCGAAGAGCTCCTGCGCGTCGCGGTCGGGAATCGGCGCCAGCGTGCCGATCACGCCGCCCGCTCCGGCCGCGAGGAACCCGCCGCCGAGACTGAGCGCTCGCGCGTGACGCGGATCGGGATCGTCGAGCGTCTCGCACGCGGCCAGCACCACCAGCGGCGGCGCCCGCGTGAAATGCGCCGAGGCCACGTCGTTCCACGAGACCGTTTCCCCCGAGGCGAAGAGCAGGGCCGTGGCGACGCTTCCACGCGGACGGGCCGTGTGTCCGGCGATGTGCACGACGTCCGCGTGCTGCGCGGCGGCGATGACTTCACGGAACGTCGCCCGCGCGCCGGTCAAGGCCACGAATCGCGGATACAGCGTCTGCAGCGCCGAGACCTCCTGCATGGCGTCGGGCAGCACGGCACTCCCGCCCGCCGGCAGGAGGACGGCCAGAATCGACTGCGGCCGGTTCGCGGCGGACTCCCATTCGAGGGAGCTCGCGCTTTCCGCGACGGCCACCGGCATCTGCTCGATCAGATGGCGCCGCGTTACGCGATCGTAGAGCGCGGCATACGGCACTTCGCGCAGCAGCGGATCGGCGACGACGATCAGCCGCCGGGCCGCGGAGAGCGTCTGCTCCGAGGGACGCAGCAGCGCGTCGTAGAGCGCTTCCGCATCGGCGAGACGTCCAGCCGCGGCGCCGCGGATCCGGGAATCGAGGGTCTGTTCGTCGAGCGGCGCGCGCGCCGTGGCGATCTTCGTTTCCGTGATCGTGATGGCCACCGCCTCGGCCGGCTGCATGGCCAGCATCATCACGGCCGCGTCCGTGCCGGCCAGGTGTCGTTGCAGGACGTCGAGCGTCACCGGAGACTCCCCTGCCCCGCCGGCGCGGAGATTGCGGCGCTCCACCTCGCGGAACGCGCCGGCGACGTCGCCCTTCTCCAGGCGCAGCCGGATCGCCTCCCGCCCGAGCGCCACGCCGGCATCGAGGATGTCCGCGCCGGCGAGAGGGCCGGCCAGGCGCAGGCGATGCCGCTCCAGCACGTCCATCCCCTCGCCCAGATCGCGCAGGGCGGAGTCGCGATCGTCTTCCAGCAGCTCCGCGCGGGCGCGGAGCAGATAGGCCTGGGGCAGGAACACGGCGCGCTTCGACGCGCGGTAGGAATCGATGGCCTCGGATAGTGCTCTGCGCGCCGCGTCACGGTCGCCGTGCAGTGCGGCCGCACCCGCGGCGAGGTTCGCATCCGCAACGGCGATCTCGCGCGCGGCACCGGAGAGCGACGTCGCCGCGCGCATCGCTTCCCCGGCCGCACGAACGGCCGCGGCGCGATCGCCGAGCTGCATCTGCAGCAAGGTCTCCCGGACGAGCGCATTGGCCAGCAGCGCCTGATTTTTCGTGTCGCGCACGGCCTCCACTTCGAGGCGGAGAAAGGCGCGTGCGCTCTCGAGCCGGCCCGCGTGCAGCTCCATCCGTGCCGCACCGCCGAGAGCCACCGGCAGGCGGTCGGCAAAGCCTTCCGCCTCCAGCGCCTGGAAGGCCTCGATGCGCGCCGCCCACGCCTCGTCCGGCCGGCCGAGGCAACTCATGGCCGTCGACTGCATGCTGCGGATGAACCCGAGGTTCGAGCGCTCCCCGAGGCGGCGGAACAACCCTTCGCTATCGTTCAGGCGTTCGAGCGCACCGGCCCAGTCGAGGTCCGACATCGCCGCCGTGGCCAGCTGCCAGCCGATCTGCGCGCGCAGCGCCGCATAGCCGGGATGGACATGGCTCGAGGCGAGCTGCTCTTCGAGCTCGCGGCGCGCTCCCTCGACGTCGCCGCCCTCGAACCGTGCGCAGGCGGCGAAGTAGCGCGCCAGATACGCCATCGGGCTCCCGGCCTCCTCGAACATCGCCGCGGCGCGGCGGAGATCGCGCTCGGCGGAGACCGGCTCCTGACGGGAGAGCTCGATTCGTCCGCCGTCGTACAGTGCGTGCGCCGCGGCCAATCGCGCGCGATCGCTCCCGCCGGCGGCATCGATCACGCGCACGCTCTCCTGCAGCAGCGATTCGCCGGACAGTTTCCGGAGCGCGTCGCCGATCGCGCGCGCCGCGTCGAGCGCCGCCACGTCCCCCGAGGTGCCCCATCGGCCGAGGTAGGTCCCCTCGGCGTAAGCACGACTGTATTGCGGAAATGCAGGCACCAGCTCCGCGGCCTTTCGCAGATCGGATTGCTCCGCGCGGAAACGCGCGTTTCCGGTCGACACCGGCAAACGCCGGAGATGCTCGCGCGCCTCGTTCGCCCACGGTGACGATGGATCGGCCGCGAGATAACGGCCCCACGCCTTGCGCGCTTCGCCGGCCAGCCCGAGGTGCTCCAGGATCAACGCGCGGTTGAACAGCGCCTGCGGATGCGCGGCGTCGGCCGCCAGCGCGCGATCGGCGGCGGCCAGGGCATCGGCGTGCAGCGACTTGCGCTCCAGACGGATAGCCGACGCATCGAGCGCCGCGGCGAGATCGGACCAGATCGCGGCATCCTTCGACGCCCGCTCCCCTGCCGCGCGCAACCGCCGCAGAGCGTTCTCATGCTCGCCGACCAGCAGCAGCGCCACGCCCGCCTCCCACTGCGCTTTGGCCGACGGATCGGCGTTCGCCCGCGCCACCGCATCGCCGGCGGCACCGGCCAGCTGCAGCCGGCGCGCATCCTCCGCCGGATCGCCGGCGCGCATCGGACCGCGGTAGGGCGCCCATGCGAATGCGGTGAGCCGCGTCTCGACCGGCCGCGCATCGGCCGGTGCGAGCTTCACCACGCGCGTCATGGGCGATTCCTCGCGGCGCAGCAGCGGAACGGTCACCAGGACCGCGGCGATCACTGCCGCGGCGGCTCCGGCCCACCACCAGCGAAAGGGGCGTGCCTCCTTCGCTCCGACGATCTCGTTCGCCACTTCCAGTGCGCTCATACACATCGGACAAGTGCGGAGGTGCTCCAGCACCGCCGGCATCTCGCTCCTCTTCAGCCTGCCGTCGGCAAACGCGGCGAGGGTTTCCTCATCGAGACATCCGGGTCGTCGGCTCTCGATGCTCATCGGCCCTCCTCGGCCGCTCTTGCCTCACTGGAGACCGACTGACGAGCGGGGGCGGTTTTCCCTTCCGCCAGTCCGAAATCCATCTCGTGCGCCTCGCCGATGAGGGCGGTGAGGTCGCGGGAGTCGAGGCCCGCGGCGTCGAGTGCGGCGCGCAGGCGCTCGAGCAGCGCTTCCAGCCTGCGGTAGAGCGGGCGCTGGGGAAGCCGCAGCATGCGCGAGATGTCGGCGATGCTCATCCCGGATCCGAAGCGAAAGCGCAGGATCATGGCATCCTCGGACGGCAGTGCCGCCATGGTCTTGCGCATCGCGCGGCTGGCGTCGGCCGAGAGCCTGCGGCGGTCGGCGTCGATGACGCGGTCATCCGTGGCTTCGGGAGCGGCGACCGGGACTTCCTCCTCGAGCTCCACGGCACGCGGGCGCAGCGTGCGCTGCGGGAAGCGCTCCGCCATTGCGGCCGCGTGCTCACGGGTCAGCGCAGCGTCCAGGCGCTGCACGATGGGAAGCGCTTCGTCGAGCGAACGGCGGTCGCGGAGGAGCAACGTTTCGAGCAGGACGCCTGCCTCGCCGAGGCGCTCCGCCTCACGGGAAGGACGCCAGCGGCCGAGCGCGTGCGTGCGCTGATCGAGCAGGAGATTCTGCACGACCACCGCGAGGTACGCCGCGAACGTCGAGCGCCCGCTGAATCGGCGGAGAACGGCGTAGTCGTCTTCGATGAGGGCGATTTTGACCGACGAAGCAAAGTCCTCGGCGTCCGCGTTCACCAGCCGGGCATGCCGGCAAACCGTGGCGATGACACGGTCGATCAGCGCGAGATTGACCTCGAACAGTTCGGCGGCATTCACTTTGGAGAGGGACCCGCGACAAGGATACACCTCCGGCATGACGGAGAGAGGGATTCGCGGTCGATGGAAATCCGCGGGCGTTCGTCAGTCTCTCGATGCCGGAGGACAGAACCATGACGAGCTCGAAGTTTCCTGAAGTGCACTGGGTCCACCCCACCGGCGGCTGGCCGTCGTTCTCGCCGGACGGGACGCAGATCGTCTTCAACATCGGCAACGCGCTGTGGATCATCAACACCGACGGCACGAAACTGCGCCGGCTCTATCCCGCGGAAGGATCGAAGGACACGGCCACGCGCGCGGACTGGTCGTGGAATCCCGACTGGATCGCGTTTTCTCTCAACGAGCAGGAAATCTGGGTGATTCATCCCGACGGCACGGGCGCCGCGCCGTATTACACGGGCACGAACGCGCCGGCGGGCGTGGCGATGTACTACCCGTCGTGGTACCGCGATCTTTCGGCTCTCGTGGCCGTCGGATACACGAATCAGAACACGCCCTCCACCGGGGCGGAGCTCTACCGGATGACGCCCGATTCCATCACCCCGCTGACCAAGTCGCCCCATCCCGTGGCCGGCCGCCCGAGCGTGAATCCGGACGGAACGAAGATCGCCTTCGCCGGCAACTGGGGAAAATATCAGCAGGTCGAGAACCAGATCTGGATCGTCGCCCCGCCGGCCGATCCAACCCGGCTGGAACCGGGCAACCAGTTCGCGTACCAGGGCCGCTCGCCGAACTGGTCGCCGAAAGGCGACCGCATCGTATTCGAATCGACGCGCCCCACGGTCGACCCGACGAATCAGACCCCGCTGGCGATCTACGTCATCGACAGCGACGGCAAACACCCCCGCGCCATCACCGACGTCGAGGCCTACAGCGCCACCCACGCCGAGTGGAACCGCCAGCAGACGCAGGTCGTGTTCCAGGGATCGGGCAAAGGGATCGGGATCATCGATCACCCGAAGTGAGCTCCTCGGGTGCCTCGGGTAACGCGCGCACTTGCCATGGATGGGCTTCCTCCATCCATGGCAAGTGTTCACGCCACAAATGTTGGGACGCGCCTCATCCATGGATGGAGCGAATCCATCCATGGCCAGTGCTCGCGCCTCAAATGTGGAACGAACTCCTCCGCTGGAGAGGTGAATCCATCCGTGAAGAAGCCTCACGGGGTCGCTTCGTTCTGAGGAGGGTGGGGAATTGGTGCGCCCAGCAGGATTCGAACCTGCGACCTCTCGCTCCGGAGGCGAACGCTCTATCCAGCTGAGCTATGGGCGCAATCCCGTCAAGACGACGGAAGGAGTGCGGATTGTACTCAACCGACTGACCGGGTTGAAGATTTCTTCGCGCAGTGCAGCTCCCAGGAACCAGGTGTCGCTCCCCCGTCATTCTGAGCGCAGGGCGGGTGGGTGTGAGGGAGCGAAAGAATCTCAAAATGCGCAAACCGTGGCACAGGCCATGTTTTTCGTCGTTTGAGATCCTTACGCTCACACCCGCCCATCCCCCTCGCTAAGGATGACGGGGGGACCTACGCCACCGAGATGCCGGTCAGGCCGTTCGGGTGGGCGGTGGCGCCGAGGCAGCGGCGGACGGAGGCGATGAGCCGGGTGGGCATGACCGGCTTGGAGAGGGTCTCGCAGATGGTGGGGAAGAGTTTGCGGATCTCGCGGGCTTCGAGGCCGGTGACGACGACGATCGACTCGAGCAGCCGCGGGGTGGTGCTGGCGATGTACTCCATGACGTCGGTGCCGCTGAGCTTGGGCAGGGCGATGTCGAGGACGATGGCGTCGTAGTTGTGCTGGGCCAGCTTGCCGACCGCTTTCTCCCCGTCGGCGGCTTCATCGACGGTGCAGCCTTCCTCCTCCAGGACCTTGCGCAGGGCTTCTCGGGTGGCGATGTCGTCTTCGACGATCAGAACGTTGGGACGCATGTCTGGAAGTAACTCTAGCAGCAAGTCCTCCGCCACGGAAGCAGGAATATCTCAGCAGTTGGCCAGCAACGACCTATCGGTCGCGGATGAACGCCGCCGCGGCCTCGATGGCCTGGGGGACGCGGCCTTTCAGGGAGTGGTCGCCCCCTTCCATCCACTCGATCCGGATGGCCGGGGAGAGCGTGTACGTGGCCACGTCGTCGCGCGTTCCGAACATGTCGCGCGTGCCCTGGAGAATGAGCGACGGCGTGCGCAGATCTTCGAGATGGGCGGTGCGCGTTTGCTGCGGTTTTCCGGGCGGATGGAAGGGGTAGCCGAAGACGAGCAGCCCGCGCGCCCCGACCTCGTCCGCGATCATGCTGGCCATCCGACCACCCATCGATTTGCCGCCGACGATGACGTTCGCGCCGCCGCCATGCTCCTCCACGACGCTACGGAAGGTGTCGAGCAGCACCGGCTGCCGGTCCGGCGCCCCGCGCTTGCCGGACGTGCGCCGCGCCGCCATGTACGGAAACTCGAACCGCACCACCCGGATGCCCCGCTCCCCCAGCGCCTTGGCCACGATGTTCATGAACGAAGTGTCCATGGCGCCGCCTGCGCCGTGGGCGAAGAGAAAGGTGTGGGAGGCGGTTTCGGGGCCGTCGGTGAGGTAGTTCATGGTCATGGTCATAGGTTACCGGGGAACGGGGACGGAATTGAGAATGGAGAATTGGGAATGGAGAATTGGCTCCGCCTTGCGAGGCCTTTCATTCTCAATTCTCAATTCCCAATTCTCAATTCGCTTTTCGTCTCCCCTTCCCGATCACCAGCCCCTCCCCGGCCGCCACTCGTCCACCACCCTTCCCCCGTCCACGATCTGGTAGCGGTCGAACATGGCGGCGGTGAGGCAGGAGTGGTTGGGGACGATGCGCAGGCGGGTGCCGACGGGGACGGTGGCTTCGGTGGTGATCTTGCCGTGTTCCTGGGAGAGGGCGGTGATGCGCATGGGCAGTGGGTGGAGGTCGAGGTCGCAGACGAGGCCGTAGCCGAACTGCGGTTCGATGTGCTCGGGGCTGACGTCTTTCGAGAGCGCCAGCGCGCCGGCGTCGACGATGAGGGAGCCTCGCTCGGGATACGACCCGACGACCGTGGTCAGCACCGACACGGCCACGTCGCCCAGCGTGCACGATCCGATCGTCGACTGGAAGGCGTCGTAGAAGACGTAGTTGCCGGGCCGCACTTCATCGCATTCGATGAAACGCTCGACGACAGACGCGGTGGGAGTCGAGCCCACGCTGCGACGCGCTTCGCCGAGGCCCTCGGCGGCCAGGAGCGCGCGAAAGCGCGTCAGCGATCCCGACTCTTCCGCGGCGATGCGTCCGATCTCCTCCGGATTGCGCGCGTTGTACGAGTGGCCCGCATGCGTCAGCAGTCCCTGGAACCGCACCGCCTCGGAACGCGCCAGCGCGATGGCCAGCCGCGCGCTGTCCGGACTCTCGGGATCGACGCCGGCACGGTGATAGCCGCAGTCGACCTTGAGGAAGACCTCGAACGTGACGTGATGACTGGCCGCGAAGGCCTCGATGGCGCGCAGCGTGTCCTCGGAATCGAGCAGCACGCTGAGCCGGTCGATGCGCGCCGCCAGGTCCGCGGCCCGCTTTAACTTTTCCGGCGCGATCGGGAACGCGTACGTGATGTCGCGGAAGCCATCGGCGGCAAACTGCTCCGCCTCGGCCAGCGTGGAGACCGTGATCGGACCGGGGGCGCCGCCGTGCTGCATCCGCCCGACGGCCACGCTCTTGTGCGTCTTCACGTGAGGTCGGAAGGCGACGCCGGAGAGGCGCGCTTTCTCGCGCATCGCATCGCAGTTGCGCTGCACGATGGAGCGGTCGACGAGGAAGGAGGGCGTGGCTACATCCTGTAGAAGCGTTGTCGTCATTCCTCGGACATTGTGCACGGAATTGAACATTGAGAATCGAGGATTGAGAATGGTGCAGCGTGCGGAAGATCCTCCACATCGACATGGATGCTTTTTACGCGTCGGTCGAACAGCGCGACGACCCGACGCTGAAGGGGCGTCCGGTGATCGTCGGCTGGGCCGGCGAGCGCAGCGTGGTCTGCGCGGCGTCGTACGAGGCGCGCAAGTTCGGCGTGCACTCGGCCATGCCGGCTTCGCGCGCGCGGCGCCTCTGCCCCGAGGGAGTGTGGCGGCATCCCGATTTCGAGCGATACCGCGCCGTGTCGCAACAGATCCGGGCCATCTTCGAGCGCCACACACCGCTGGTCGAGCCGCTCTCGCTCGACGAGGCCTACCTCGACGTCACCCACGAGCTGACCGGCATCCCCACGGCCACGGAAACGGCGGAAACCATCCGCCGCGAGATCCGCGAGGAGACGCACCTCACGGCATCGGCGGGCGTGGCGCCGAACAAGTTCCTGGCCAAGATCGCCTCCGACTGGCGCAAGCCCGACGGCATCTTCGTCATCCGCCCGCATCAGGTGGAGAAGTTCCTCATCACGCTGCCCGTGCGCAAGATCCCCGGCGTCGGAAAAGCCACCGAGGCCGTGCTGCACGAGATGAACATCGTCACCGTCGGCGACCTGCACCGCTTCGAGCTGCAGGAGCTCATCGCCCGCTTCGGCAAATGGGGCACACGCCTGTGGGAACTCGCGCGCGGCATCGACGAGAGCCCGGTGCAGCCGTCGCGCAAACGCAAGTCGTGGTCGAGCGAAAACACCTTCGCCACCGACATCACGCGGGAAGAAGCGGCGGAGTGGATCCGCACGCAGGCGCTGAAGCTGTGGGAATCGCTCGAAGAACGCTCCATGCGCGGGCGAACCGTGACGGTGAAACTACGCACGCCGGACTTCAAGACCGCCACTCGGCAACTCAGCCCGCCCGAAATACCCGCCAGCGCCGAGGACCTGGCCACGATCGGCGTGTCGCTCCTGGAGCGATTCGACTTCCCGCCGGACGCGCGTTACCGGCTGGTGGGGGTGGGGGTTTCGAATTTTCTGGATGAGGACGATGAGGAGACCGTCGATGTTGAGAGGGAGCCGTCGCTGTTCCAAACGATGAACGATGAACGATGAACGATGAGGCCGCGCGTCTTTTCATCGTTCATCGTTCATCGTTCATCGTTGCCCTTACAATGCGCGCCGCATGAAGCCAACCAAACTCATCACTGTCATCCAATACGGCATCGGACCGATCGGCGCGGAGATCGCGCGGCTGCTGCTGACGAAACCATGGGTCCGGCTCGTCGGTGCCGTCGACATCGACCCGAACAAGATCGGGAAGGACCTCGGCGAGGTGATCGGCCTGGGACGCGAGACCGGCGTGCTCGTCACCGCGGAAGTGCAGGGGAAGGCGGATGTGATCTGCCACTCCACCGGCTCGCGGCTCCGCGACGTGGCCGGACAGCTGGTGTCGTTGCTGGAGCGCGGCAGCCATGTCGTCTCCACGTGTGAAGAGCTTTCGTTTCCGCTCGATATGGAGATCCGCGGGCAGCTCGATCAAGTGGCCCGCGCCCACAACGTGGCCATCCTCGGCACGGGCGTCAATCCGGGCTTCGTGATGGACAAGCTGCCGCTGACCATCACTTCCGTCTGCCAGGACGTGACGTCGCTGGACATCATCCGCATCCAGAACGCCTCGACGCGCCGCGAACCGCTGCAGCGCAAGGTCGGCGCGGGCATGACCACCGACGAATTCCGCGACGCCGTTGCCTCCGGCAGGATCAAGCACATGGGCCTGCGCGAGTCGCTGATGATGGTCGGCCACGGACTGGGCGTCGAGTTCGAAAGCGTCTCCGAGGAAGTGATCGAACCGGTCATCGCCGACCGCACGGTCACCACGCAATACCTCACAGTCGCGCCCGGCCAGGTGGCCGGCGTGCACCAGACCATCCACGGAACCGGCCGCATCAACGTCAACCTCGAGCTGCGCATGTACGTCGGCGCCGAAGCCGTCGCCTCCGACCGCGTCATCGTCCACGGCATCCCCGATGTGGAGATGGTGATCAAGGACGGCGTCCACGGCGACCGCGCCACCGCGGCCATGGTGGTGAACTCGATCCCGCGGATCGCGGGGGCGTCGGGGGTTTTGACGATGGACGATATTTCCGTGAGCTTCCGGTGATAGCTGCACAGCTACACGGCTGCACAGCTTTACAGCTGCGTTGCTGTGTAGCGGTACAGCTGTGTAGCTTTACCGCCTTTTCGTCCTCTTCTGCATGTGCGCGATCACGCTCTTGCTCACGCCGCCTTTGGCGAGGGCGATGAGTCCTTCCGGGCTGACGTCGAAGGCGGTGTGCTCGGCGCCGTCGATGGCGAGCTTGATGTTTTCGTCGGAGAGGCCGGCTTTGGCGAGGTCGATGACGGTCTGGTTGCGCATGCCGTTTTTCGGCGCGGGCTCGGGTTCCGGGTAACGCTCGGGCTCGGGGTCGCGCGAGGCTACGCGCGTGGCTCCGGGGGAGGTCCACTTCTCGTAACGGGCCACGGATTCGTTGATGCGCGCCAGCGGAACGCCGATCGAGCCGGAGGACAAGAGGCTAACGTAGCCTTTGCGGAAGAGCTCTTCGTTGCCGTTCATGCTGATGGCTTGTTCGTAGAGCGCGACAGAGTTGCGCAGGAGCGCCAGCGCCTGCTTGCGGTCGTCGTTCAAGTAGCCGAGGGCCTCCTTGGCCACGGCCATGGCGTACTGCCGATAGGCCTCGTCCTTCAGATTGCGATTGGCCGGGACTCCCTCGACGGCGGCGAGGTAGCGGTCCCAATCCCCGCTCTCCGCGAGCGGGATGAATTTCTCGAACGTGGAGCGCGGCAGGAGCACGCTGACGCGGTCGTTGGTGGGAACGAGATTGGCGACTATGACGCGGGCGGCGTTGCGCATCAACTCGTCCTCGACGTCCGAGGGCGCGCGCGAGCTCTCGCCGTCACCGTACTTTTCGCGGAACTGCTGATCGATCGACCCCGAGGCCACGTCGGAGCTCTTCGTGCCGATGTCGTAGGCCCCGGTCACACTCGCCGTCAGCACCTTGTAGCTCTTCTGCACCGGCACCTGACTGTAGATCGGCTCGTCCTCGTACTTTTCCTTCTTCTCGTTCCACTTCCGCTTCGTGCCGGTCTGCTGGCGGACGTACTCGGTCTCGGTGTCGTACGACTCATGCGAGTCGACGCGGTCGAGCGACACGTCGATCATCACCTCGGGCTTCCCGGAATCGGCGAGCGACCCCGCTCCCGCCAGGATGGCCTCCGAGATGTAGCGGCTCATCGTCTGCGCGTCATCGCGCGCATCGCTGCGGTCGCTGGTCACCGTCACCTTCACGCGACGCGCGCCGGCGTTCGTCGACGGCGGAATCGTCCGCGCCAGCGATACTGCTTTCTTCGCGAACCCGAACCCCTCGCGCGCAAACGCGGGCACTGCCAGAGCGGCGGCCATCAGCACCGCGATCAGTCGTAGTTTCATGGGCAAATGGTAACTCCGCGCTGACCAACTCAGCGCCGGCGCATGAACCACAGCGCCAGCGAGACCGCGCCGAAGAGCGCCCACAACACGATCCAGGCGACGTGCGCGGACTCCAGCCAGTTCCAGCCGGCGAGCGTGAAGGCCCAGAGGCCGTAGATCAGCAGGAACACACGCCGATGGCCGGCGTCGTCCTCGATCCCGGCGGCGATGCTCGCGCCGAGGATCAGCGCGGGGACGAAGCCGAGGAGCACGTTGAGGAGGATGGTCACGAGCGGTGTAGGGTCTCACACGGAGTCTTAGAGTTGTAGAGCCTTAGAGTCGTAGAGGCCTCCCCTCTAAGACTCTACGGCTCTAAACCTCTAAGACTTCAGCGGTACCGCAGGTCGATGACCTTCCGCACCACGTCCTTGGCGACGTTGGGAAGGTTCTGGACCTTCGTCAGGGCGTCGTTGAAGGCGTGCGACTCGCCGCCGTGCTTGAAGCATTCGCCGCAGCGCGGGAGGTTGGTGAAGTCGCGGCGGTTGAAGGCGTCCTGCATGAGGGCCATGCGGTCGCCGTCGATGATCTCGCGGAGGGAGTGGGTCTTCAGATCGCCCATGACCTGGTCGCCGTGCGCGTCGTAGCAGCAGTGCGTGACGCGGCCGTCGGCGAAGACGACCACCCAGGTGAAGAAGGCGCCCTGCACGCAGCCGTAGAACTTGCCGTGCAGGTCGGTCTCTTCGTTGACGTCGAGCGCCTCGCACGTCTTCTCGATGACGCGCGCGTTTTTGTACTGCTTGAGGTCGAAGAGATGGCGGAAGTCATCGACCGTCTCTTCCAGCGTGAGGCGCGAGCGCATCTTCTGGATCTCGATGCGCATCGGCGAACCTTTGGCTTGCACGAGGAACTTCTTCGTGAGCTCGACGAGCTTGTCGAAGTCGCCGCCGGTGCGGAGCTGCGGGTAGACCTTCGGGTTGATGGAGTCGACGCAGATGCGGATGCGCTTGAGAGGCGTGGCCAGCAGCTTGGCTCCCACCTCCGGCGTCAGCACGAGGCCGTTCGTCGAAAGGCTGGCCTCGGGGAAGAGGCGGATGGCGTCATCGATGCGCGCGTACAGCAGCGGCTCCCCCATCTCGTGCAGCCACTTCAGCTTGAGGCCGAGACCGTGAATCTCGCGTTCGGCTTTCTCGACGAGCGGCCAGGCCATGTCCTCGTACGGACGGCGCAGCACCGGCAGCGGGCACATGCCGCAGCGGAGATTGCACTTGGAGGTCAGCTCGAGGCCGACTTTGATCCGGGACGGAGAAAACTTCATTCGCCTGCCAGCAAGCGCTTCATCAGCGCCCCGTATTCCTCCCACGAGTACTTACGGGCCGCGACGGCCGCCTGTCGCTCCATTTGGGCTCGATCGCTGCGCGCGAAAAACGCGTCCACCGCCCGCGCCAGTGCCTGAGGATCTTCCGGCGGCACCAGCATCCCGTTGACGCCCTCCTCGATGATCTCCGGCAGGCCGCCGACGTTCGTGGCGATGACGGGACGCGCGAAGTGGAACGCCGTCAGCGCCACCCCGCTCTGCGCCTCGATGCGGTACGGCGCCAGAACGACGTCGGCCGCGGCAAAGTACGTGGCGATCTCGGCGTCGGGGATGAAGCGGAAGTCGAAACGGATGTTGGCAAGTCCTTCCGCCAGCGCCCGATACTCCGCCTCCCCCTTCCACCACGCCTCCCCCGCCACGACGAGCGTAACGTCCGTCTGCAGCTCGCGCCACGCGCGCAGGGCGATGTCGAGGCCTTTGAATGGGCGCACGTGACCGAAGAAAAGGGCCACGTTGCCTTGCAGATTCAGCGTGGTACGCGCGTCCTCGCGGGACGGGATGGCGCCGCCGAGCTCGTGTACGGGGAGGAAGGTTTGCACGATCCTGCCGAGAGCGCTCCCCTCATCCGCCTTCGGCACCTTCTCCCCTCGCGGAGGGGAGAAGGCTACCTGACCATGAGCCTCGCAAGAATCATCAATAGGTAGCCTTCTCCCCACCGCAGCTTCATCGCGGTGGGGAGAAGGTGCCGCAGGCGGATGAGGGGCGCTCTCGCGAAACTTGCCGCCAACGCGCCGCGCCGCGTCCTCCGCCTCCGTCTTCGCGTGCACCACCAGCACATCCCCCCGCCACAACACCAGATTCGTGAGCAGCCGCTTCCACGCCGCCGGCTCTTTGTCGCCGATGTTGTGGCATTGCAGGACCACGCGCGTGCGCTTCGGCAAGAGCCCGAGCAGGACGAGGTACGGCAGCGCCCAGACCCACACCCACCAGACCAGGATCACGGCATCCGGCTTCTCGCGGCGCAGCAGCAGCGCCGTGCGCAGCCACGTAATCGGATTCACGATGTCGAGCAGAAACCGCGCCCGCGAGTAGCGCGGCAGCGTCGGATCGATGTCGCTCGAGCCGGGATAGAGCGACTTCGGGAACTGGCGCTTGAAGGAGATCACCTCGGCGCCAAGCTCCTCGGCCAGCCGCGTGGTGCAATAGGCGATGCCGGCGCGATAGGGGAAGACCGGGCCTATGAGAGTCGGCGGTCGGCGGTCGGCGGCCGGCAGTGGATCAGGCACCCTATCCGTGGGCTGGGCGGAGGTCTCCTGCCGACCGCCGACTGCCGACTGCCGACTCGTCATGCGGCGCGGGAGCCGAGGAAATTCACCACGGTGGAGGCGAAGTACGCCCCCCACGTGCGAACGTCGAAGACCAGCGACGACGACATGAAGCAGGAATGCGTGCAGTGGCACTCCTTGGCGCGGATGGAGCGGCGCTGCTCGTCGGCGGCGGGCGAGAACCAGAGCTGGTTCCAGTCGTAGTTGGCGTCGCGGACGTTGCCGACGGGGTCGCGCAGCTCGCACATGCGCACTTCGCCTCGGGCGTCGAGCACGCCGGAGACGCGGCCGGCGTGGCAGGGACGGACTTGCGTCTCCTGCTCCAGCACGGCCAGCTCCATCCGCCGCGAATAGATCTTCACGAACTTCAGGAAGCCGTCGTAGTTGCGGTAGCTGTTCCAGTACTCCTCGAGCTTCGGCAACAACTCGCGGTACCGCTCGGTGCTGATGGGCTGGATGTTTTTGTCGGGCTGGTCGCCGCGCAGCATCTCGAAGGAGTGGAACGAGATCTCCGGGAAATCGCGGCGGACGCCTTCGAAGAGGACGTCGAGGTCGTCGGCGTTGTAGGTGCACAGGCAGGTGTGCACGTTCACCGTGAGGTTCGCGTACCTGGCCTTGAGCGGCATCAGCAGCGCGTAGGTCTTCTTCGACTTCTCGTAGTTGTTCGGGACGCCGCGGATCCAGTCGTGCTTCTCGCCGATATGGTCGATGGAGAGATTCACCACGATCTGCGTGTCGGGGCAGCGCTGCAGCGTCGTCTCCACCTGGCGGGCGATGAGGTCGCTGGTGATGGCGCCGGTGGGGATGGTGATCTGCTTGACGTTGTTGTTCGTGGCCAGGAACTCGCAGATCTCCGGCAGGTCGCGGCGCAGGAACGGCTCCCCTCCCGACATGACGATGAACAGCAGGTCGCCCATCGAGGAGAGCGTCTTCTTGATCTCGTCGAGCGAAAGCTCGTGCTCCTTGTTCTTCCGGAGCTGCTCCCAGTTGAAGCAGGTGCGGCAGAAGGAGTTGCAGTCGTACGTCAGCCCGAGGATCAGGTAGACCGGCTGCATGCCGCGCTTGTCGACCAGATATCGGAGGTACTGCGCCTTGTCGGAGAATTTCATCGCGTCACGCGGTGCCAACCGCAGCCGCAGTGTACGCAATTCCGGGATGGTCGGGGGAGGCGCAAAGGCTCAGAGGCGCAAAGGCTCAAAGGGGCACGTGCCAGAGTCTCTCTGAGCCTCTGAGCCTTTGAGCCTCCGGATCAATGAAACAGCGCCCGGATCCGATCGGCCACTTCCTCCTCCGTGCGCCCGGCTACTTCCTCGGCGTGCATCTGGAGCTGCTCGCGCTCGACCGGGCCCAGGTCGCGAGCGCGGCGGCGGAGGACGGATCGGGCCAGGTCGAACTTCGAGTTGGAGAGGCCGGCCAGGCCGGGCAGCTCCTCCAGGAGGCGGTCGAGCGGGCGTTTCTCCATCGTGGCGACGAAATTGGTGAGCTCACTGATGGTCGTGGCCCGGACTCCGGAGCGGATGAGAGTGGAATCGAAGTCGGCGGCGGCGCTCATGCCTCGGCCTCAATGCATCAGGCGTGCCCTACTTCCGTCCCCATCGAACATCGCCTCCCGTACTAGAATGAACCCGTGACGGACGACGAGCTGAAACAGCTGTTCGACTCGATGCGGCAGGAGAATGCCGCGGCGCATGCGGAGACACGCCGGCACGTTGATGAAACTGCAGTCGAGACGCGCCGGCTATTTGACATCGCCGTCGAGGACTCCAAAAGCCGGTTTGATCTCCTCGCAGAGGCCATCAAGACCGTTGACGAAAAACTGGACCGGAAGACCGCCGACCTCGAGGCCCGGATGGAGCGCGGTTTCGCCGACACACAGGCGATGATCAAGTTCTCTCACGCCGAACTGACGTCCGCTATCTGACGACCATCCCGGTCACCAGTCCCAGCCAATACGTCAAATGGTGCGCGGCGAAGGCGAACGGGATGACCGGCCACCAGCGCAGCGGCAGGCGCGTGACGCGTGCGCCGAGGATGAGCGTGACGAGCGCGTACGGCACCGCCAGCACGGGTGCAAACAACAGCCCGATGAAGCCGGCCACGAGGAACGCCGGGACGCGCGGGTCGCGCCGCACGCCGGACGCAAACAGCTGCCCGGTCTTGACGCGATAGCGCCAGCGCTGGCGCAGGTACGGGCCGGGGAAGGCGCGGCGGCGGTGGAAGACGCGCACGCCGTCGTGGTAGACGACGCTCCCCCGCTGCATCAGCCCCTGCAGCAGCGCCGTGTCTTCGCCGATGTAGCCGATCGACTCGTCGAAGCCGGTGAAGGCGTCGCGCCGGACGAGGAGATTCACGAGCGCGACGTCGCTGGCGTGCCGTACCGCGAAGATGCCGCGGCGGTTCTCGTGGGCGGCCACGCCGCTCCCGATTGCCGGGGTGGCCAGGAGCGTATCGGAGATCAGCTCGGCCACCGTCGAGTCCGGCGGGGCGGGATCGGGGCCGCCCACGGCCAGCGCATCCGGGTGCTCGTCGAGCCAGGCCACGGCGGTGGCCAGCCAGCGCGGATCGGCCACGGCATCGTCGTCGAGGAAGGCCAGGATCTCCCCTGCCGCGACGGAAACTCCTCGATTTCTTCGAGTTGCGGGATTACGATTCCCCTCGACGACGTTTCGGGACCGGGTTTCTTCCGGCAACTCCAACGGTTGCGCCGAGACGACGATCAGCTCGAATCCGAACGGCGCATCCTGGGCCAGGACCGACGCGATCGCACGCTCTGCATCGCCACCGATGCGCTCCACCGGCATGATGACCGAGACTTTGACGGGAGCATCTGAGCTCAATGGCTCAGCAGCTTAACAGCACAACCAGCATGAAACTGATCATCCAGATCCCCGCCTTCAATGAAGAGGCGACCATCGCGCAGGCGTTGCGCGATCTACCGAAGAAAATCGACGGCATCACTTCCATCGAGACCCTCGTCATCGACGACGGCTCCAGCGACAGGACGGCCGAGGCCGCGAGAAAAGCGGGGGCCACCCACATCCTGCAGCTCCGGTCGCACCGCGGTCTCTCGGCGGCGTTCGTGGCCGGCATCGACGCCGCGCTCCGCCTCGGCGCGGACATCATCGTCAACACCGACGCCGACAATCAGTACAACGCCGCGGACGTGGCGCGCCTGGTCGTGCCGATCATCAAAGGCACCGCGGAAGTGGTGATCGGCGACCGCGAGACGTCGAAGTCGCCGCACATGTCCGCGTTCAAGCGGCTCCTGCAGCGCTTCGGCAGCTGGACGGTCGGCAAGGCCTCGGGGCTGAGCGTGGCCGACGTCACGAGCGGCTTCCGCGCCTTTTCGCGCGATGCGGCCATGCAGATCAACGTCTTCAACCCGTTCACCTATACGCTGGAGACGGTCATCCAGGCCGGCAACCGCAACCTCGGCGTGCAGAGCGTGACGGTACGGACGAATGCACCGACCCGCCCCTCACGTCTCTACAACGGCATCGGCACCTATCTGCGGAAGTCGATGGCCACGATCTTCCGGATCTACACCGTCTATCGCCCTCTGAAGACCTTCTTCGCCATCGGCTCGATCCTGATGCTCTTCGGCGTGGCCATCGGCGGGCGCTTTCTCTGGTTCTACGCGCAGGGCGATCGCGGCGGACACATCCAGTCGCTGATCCTGGCGGCGGTCTTTCTCATCGCCGGCTTCCAGACGTGGCTGATCGCCCTTCTGGCCGATCTCATCGCCGTGAACCGCCGGCTGACCGAGGACGTGCTGATCCGCGTGAAAAAGCTCGAGTCTCCCGATACGGCCGTGCAGCGCGCCCGCCGCGGCGCGATCGCATCGCAGCCGGCCGGATTCTCGCTGCCGGAGAGCCAGCGCCGCGGTGAGCGCCCGCAGCAGCAGCCTCCTCGCGGTCCGCGTGAACCGCGCCGCGACAGTCCCGCCGCCGCTGCACCTGCCGCGCCGAAGCAGCCGGAAACGCAGTGGATCTGGCTGCTCGACGAAGACAAGCTCAACGAGCGCGCGTCAGGCGCACCGGCCGAAAAGAAACCGGCCGCGCCTGTCGAAAAGAAACAGCCCGCTCCCCCGCCGCCGCCCGCGCGCGTCAACGGCGATGATGATGACGAGGACGAGACCGACGTGATGCCGGCCGCCGGAACGGGCAACCCGCGCCGCCGCCGTCGCCGGCGCGGCGGCGCCGGACGTCAGCACGATGCGTTGCCGGGAAACCGCGGCAAGCATCTGGTGAACGGGGAAGAGAGCAGCGAGTAGGTGCAACCCGGCGGCGGCCCGGATTGCACGCGATTGAATCGAATCAGCTCACGGCTGGCTCTGATTCTCGACATCGGGGTCGTACCACAGTCCGTCCTCACCCAGCCGCTGCTGTGACCGCGGAGCCTCCAGCATCGGATGGATCTCCAGCATGCAATTGGGCGTGTCCCGTGGACAGACCGCAAAGGCATAGTGGTATTTCTCAGGCGGTGCACCGGGCGGGAGGATCTTGTCGGAGCTCGCCGTATAGAAGCGGGTATCGGGCGTACCCGGCGCCGGCCGTGCCCCGATCGGAACGGGCGCACTTCCCGGCCAATCGAGATATCCCCGCGCGGGATCGGCTGGGAGAAACATGATCGGCACGATGTCCTCGCCGGTCGGAGGATTGGGCCATGAGTAGTTGGCGGCCAAACCCCACTTGATCGTCTGATCGTCACGCCAGATGACGACCGTGTGGGGATGAGCTTCGGGCTCGCCTGGATTCAAAGGCTTCGGAACGATTGTGACGTGCTGAACCATGATTCCTCCTTGTTCTCTCTATGAACTCGCGCGCACGAAATCGGGCGCGCGGTAGCCACTTCGTTGCAATCGTCCAATGAGCGGTGCGGCTTCATCGGGGCGTCCGAGGCGCAGAAGGGTCCTGGCCATGATGTCGAGAACCTCGGGGGCCCGGCTTTCTCCCGCCAGCGGCGCCAGCACCTGCACGGCGGTGGTCCATGCCTCGCGCGCCTGCACGGAATCGCCGGAGGCCGCGCGCGCGTCGCCCAGCGCGAGCCAGGCATCGGCGATGTAGCGCGGCATGAGCGCCTCCGTGCCGGCGAACGGCTCAAGCAGCTCGACCGCCGAGCTGGCCTGCCGCGCGGCTTCGGCGGCGTTGCCGCCGGCCAGATATCCTCGCGACCTGGCGGTGCGGATATTGCCAAGGTCGCGGCGCCATGAGCCGACCGTTTCCGTGCGCGCGAGGAGGCGCTGCATCGTTTCCTCCGCGTCCTTCATCGCCGCCAGCGCCTGGACCTGCTGTCCTTTCAGACGCAGCACGTCGCCGTACTTCATCTGGGCCATGGCCAGATTGCGCTGCCACACGGTGTTGGCCGGATCGCGGGCCACGAGCTGCGTCACGAGATTCAGCTCGCCGCGTCGTAGCTCGAGCGCCCGGTCGAGATCGCCCGTCATCTCGAGGATTCGCGCCAAAAAGTTGTGACTGACGACCAGACGGTCCTGCCACTGGCTGTTCCTCGGATCTTTGGCAACCAGCGTCGAGTAGGTGGCGAACTCGGAGTCATAGTGCTCGCGCGCGCCGGCCAGGTCGCCGGAGCGTTCCAGCACCAGACCAATCCGGTTCAGCGTGCGCGCAAGATCCGCCTGCCGCGCGGCGTCCGCCGGCGCCGCCGCCAGGCGCTCTGCCTTGATCCGGCGAGTGATACGCAGATGCTCCAATGCGCGCGGAAAGTCGCCCTGCAGTTCGTAAATCGAGGCCACGCTGCTGTGGCCGTAGGCGCTCTCCAGCTGGTAATCGTCATTGGCTGGATGGCGGTTCGCCAACTGCCCGGCAAGCGTCATGTAGTTCGTGTAGTGGCGCAGGGCGTCGGGTGCTTTCCCCTGGCGGCGATATACGTCCCCCATCCAGAAGTGAGCCGTGGCCAGGGCCAGCTGCGCCGGCGCCGACGCGGGGTCGCGCTGCACGGCCAGCTCGGCGAGCCGCAGCGAGCTGCCGAAGACCGTCAGGCTCTCGTTCAGCTTCCCCTGGAGCACGCGTACTTCCCCGAGCTGGCTGATCGCTTTCGCGTTCCGCACGAGGTCATCCGTCGACATCACCTCGGGGCGCAGGGAATCGACGTAATGCAGCGCGCGCTCGCCGACGGCGTCCAGGATATCGAGGCGTCCGACCGGCTCGAGCTTCTTGCGCAGGTCGCCGAGCATGAACTCGAGCATGTTCTCGAGCTCGGCGCGCCGCTTCTGCGCTTCGGCGCGCTCGGTCACGGCGATGGCGCGCTCCCTCCGCAGATCGACCATGTAGCGCCAGGCGCCGAGGATGGCCATCAAGGCAATGGCAGCGGCGATGCTTCGCCGGACGATACGCTGCGGTTTGGCCACGAGAAAGCGCAACTTCTCGGCGGTCTCGACCGCGGTGGGCCGGTCGGCGGGGGCAAATTGCTTGAGCCGGTTGATGAGGGCCGTGACGTCGCCGGGGGCGCCTTTCACGGGCTGCGTCTCGCCGCGGGCGACGCGGAGGATGACCTCGCGCGCCGTGAGGTCCACGGGATGCGGGTCTTCGCCGGTGAAGAGCGTCTGTAGGACAAGACCGAACGAGAACATGTCGCTGGCCGGAGTGAGCGTCTCGCCGCGGGCCTGCTCGGGACTCATGAAGAGCGGCGTACCGAGCGTGATGCCGGCGGCCGTGGCCAGAAACTCGCGGCGCGGCGTACCGAGTTTCGGCGCCTCGTCGAACGAAAACTTCGTCGTCTCGGCGGCGTCGGCCACCGCCGCGCGCATACTGCTGCGCACGGCCACGTACTTGTCGGAGGACTTCCGCCGGTGTTGGAGCCAGCGGGCCAGCCCGAAGTCCAGCACCTTCACCTCGCCTGTCTGGGTCAGCATCACGTTCTCGGGCTTGAGATCGCGATGGACGATGCCGGCGCGGTGGGCCTGCACGAGCACGTCGGCGATGGCCACGGAAATACGCAGCTTCTCGTGGTGTGAGAGCCCGCCATCCATGGCCTCCTGCAGCGTCTGGCCGTCGATGTACTCGAGGACGAGCAGATCGAGGTCGGGCGTCTCGATGTAATCGTGGATGCGGCAGATGTTGGGGTGGTCGAGCTTGGAGAGCGCCCGGGCCTCGCGCAATAGCCGCTCGCGGGCCTCGTCGTCGAGGCGCTGGTCGTCATTGAGGACTTTCAGCGCGACCTTGCGCTCGAGCTTCTCGTCATATCCGCCATACACATCCCCCATGCCGCCCTGACCGACGACTTCTGTAACTCGGATATGGCCGAAATGCCGCCCGATCAGCATAGTGGTTCCGGATGTATGGATTGAGGCCCACTTATATTGTAGTCCCGTCAGCATCCGTGGCGAACTCTGTATAGAATCCGGACTGAATGACAGACGACCGCTCGGTCCTCGTCGTCGACGATGACGATGCCATCCGTACCCTCATCTCGCGCGTGCTGCTGCGCGCCGATTACGACGTGGCTCAGGCCGGCAACGGCAGCGAGGCGCTGGCCAAGCTCCGCTCCCGCCGTTTCCAGACCGTCGTGCTCGACCTGATGATGCCGGTCATGAGCGGTTTCGAGGTGGTGGAGTACCTCCGCACGAACGACGACGCCGGCGCACCGTGCATCGTCGTCGTCTCCGCCGCCGGAGAGCGCGACCTGCAATCGATCACCTCCCCCCTGGTGCGCAGCGTCCTGCGCAAACCATTCGATCTGCCCGAGTTACTGGCGGCGGTGGAGAAGTGCTCGCGGGAAGTCCCCCCGGAACTCTGAGCGGAGCGAAGAGTCAACGGAGCAAACGCGATGCGTTCCCTGCGAAGCGCCGACTCACGTGCAATCGCCTGTTGGACGCTGATCGCGGCTGCTCCATTGACTCTTCGCTTCGCTCAGAGTTGGGAAGGACCCAAATGCGTCATCACAAAGTGCGCGCTCGCTTCCGCCGCGACCGCGAGCTCGAACGGAACATGCACCAACGGGTGAATGGCATTAAACGTGTGGCTGCCGCGCCCGATGACGACCAATGAGGCGTCAGCCGCGCGTGCGGCGAGCAACCGCCCCGCGGCCACCGGCACGCTCTCGTCGCGGCCTCCGTGGACGACCAAGAGCGGCACGCGCAATGACCCGGCGGCGCGGACGATGTCCAGCCGCTCGCGATTGGCTTCGTAATCGTCCAGCACGTCGCGGGAAATGCGCATGACCTGCCTGGTGCGCTGATTGAGAATCTCGGTGACGCCGCGCTCGTCCCAATCGCGCCGCATGGCCGCGTCCCAATGGTCGCAGCGCGAGACGGGGCTCCAGGCCACGACCGCGCGCAGGCCGGGTACGTCCGAGGCGCCGAGCAGGGCCACCCCTCCGCCGCGCGAATGCCCGAGAAGAAAGGTCGGCAGGCCGGGAAAGCGCATCTGCGCGTGACGCACGGCCAGGCGAAGGTCGGCCAGCTCGATCGAAAACGTGTCGTGCTCAAACAGATCGAGCCGGTCGAACGACTCCGGATCCTCGCCGATCCCCGAGCGCGACATGTTGAACCGGCACACCGCCAGCTGATGCCCCACCAGCCGCTGCGCCAGCCACGGAAAGAACCCCCAGTCCTTGAATCCCTTGAAGCCGTGGACGATCACCACCAGCGCGCGCGGATGCTCACCGGCGTCGAAGTTCCCGCGGATGGGGAGGTTTTCTTCGGATGGGATCGTGAATGGGGGCATGGCGTCCAAATGGGAGTCGCAAAGTCTCAAAGTCTCAAAGGAACTGCGTTGGCGCATCTTTGAGACTCTGAGACTTTGAGACTTTGAGACTCGTTTTACACATTGAACCGAAACAAAATCACATCCCCATCCTTCACCTCGTACTCCTTCCCCTCGCTGCGCATGCGGCCGGCGGCTTTGGCGCCTTGCTCGCCGGCGAGGGAGACGTAGTCGTCGTAGGCGATGGTCTCGGCGCGGATGAAGCCGCGCTCGAAGTCGCTGTGGATCTTGCCGGCGGCCTGGGGCGCTTTGGAGCCGCGGTGGATGGTCCAGGCGCGTGCTTCCTTGGGGCCGGCGGTGAAGAAGGTCTCCAGGTCGAGCAGTTTGTAGGCGGCCCGCACCAGGACGTTGAGGCCCGGCTCTTCGAGTCCCATGTCGTGCAGGAACTCGCCGCGCTCGCTCTCGGGCAGTTGGGCGATCTGGGCCTCGAGCTCGCCGCAGATCACGACGATCTCGCCGCCCTTCGCGGCCGCCACGCTGCGCACTTTCTGCAGCATCGGCGTTTCCGTTCCCAGTTCGCCTTCGGCGACGTTGGCCACATAGAGCACCGGTTTCATGGTGATGAGGCTAAGCTCGGCCAGCGCGGCCTGCTCGTCGTCCGTTAGCTCCGCGGCGCGCAGCGGAATCCCTTTTTCGACTGCCGCGATGGCTTTCGTCAGCGCGTCGGCCTGGGCGACATACTCCTTCTGCCCCACGCGCGCCAAACGGCCCACGCGGTCGATGCGCTTCGTCAGCGCGTCGAGATCGGCCAGCAGAAGCTCGGTCTCGATCACCTCGATATCGCGCTCCGGATCGACCGTCCCTTCCACATGCACGACGTTCGGATCGTCGAAGCAGCGGACCACGTGCAGGATGGCCTCGGTCTCGCGGATGTTCGCCAGGAACTGATTCCCCAGCCCCTCGCCCTTGCTCGCGCCGCGCACGAGTCCGGCGATGTCGACGACCTTGAGGTCGGTGAAGATGGTCTGCTTGCTCTCGGCGAGCATCGCGATCCTGGTCAGACGCGCATCCACCACTGGAACGATGCCGACGTTCGGCTCGATGGTGCAGAACGGATAGTTCGCGCTCTGCGCTCCCGCCGCCGTCAAAGCATTGAAAATCGTCGATTTCCCCACGTTCGGCAAACCGACGATGCCGACTGAAAGACCCATGTGTGTATTCCCCTAACTTTGCGTGCGCCTCAACCGTACGGGCGTAGCGACGATTCCAACGATGAACGAGGGACGAGGAACGAGGAGTGTCCGCAGCCATCGTTCATCGTTCATCGTTCATCGTTCGTCTGGCGCCTTCGACCGCGCCGATCAGTCCCACCTGCTCGTTCATGATGAGATCGACGGGGATCGTCTGCATGACGTCGCTGAAGCGGCCCTTGCGCGTGAACGCCGAGAGGAAAGCGCCGTCGGTGAACCAGCCGGCGTTCTTGGCGGCCACGCCGCCGGCCAGGTAGACGCCGCCGCGGGCCAGGGTGCGCAGGGCCAGATCGCCGGCTTCGGCGCCGTAGGCGTCGACGAAGATGGCGAAGGTGCGCTTGGCCAGCGCGTCGCCGGCGTCGGCGCGGTCGGCGATCTCGGCAGCCGTGATCTCCTCGCCGCCGAGATAAGTAAAGATGTTGACCAATCCCATGCCGGAGATCACGCGCTCGGAGCTGACATGACCGTACTCCCGATGCAGATGCAGGAAGAGTCCGGTCTGCTCCTCATCCTGCGGCGCAAAGTCCGCGTGACCGCCTTCACCCGGGACGACGTGATGAACGCCACCGACATTGACCACGAGCGCCTCGCCGAGCCCGGTGCCCGCGCCGAGGATGGCGATCGGCGCGTTGCGGTCGCGCTTGCCCTCCTGCAGCGAAAGCACGTCGTCGGGACCGAGAAGCGGAACGCCGAGACCGATGGCGTAGAAGTCATTGATGAGCGACACGCGTCCGATCGGGAACGCGCGCGACAGCGACGTCTCCTCGAGCACCCAGCCCACGTTCGTGACTTCGGCACGTCCGTCGAGCACCGCGCCAGCCACGGCGAAACAACTGGCGTCGATGGTGACGCCGTCGCCGAGGGAATCGAGAAACGCACGCAGCAACTCGTCGAACGTCTGCCAGGCCGGACTCTCGTAACGCTCTTCATGGACGACGGACCCGTCGTCATTCGCGCAGCGCAGCAGCGTCTTGGTCCCGCCGATGTCCCCCGCCAGCAATTTCATGAGCGGAGTTTAGGTCAGAGCCGGCCCGCCGCCCGCTCCTTCGGCGGCAGGACCTCCAGGCAGGTCGTCCACCAGCCGGTCAGGATCGTCTCGACGAACTCCTCCGGCAGCCGCTGGCCGCGCATCTCCTCGGCCAGCCGCAAGTGGTCATACGCGACCGGCACGAACTCGACGTTCACCTCGCGGGCGTTTACCTCCACGAGCGTGTACCAGACATTCGTCCGCCCGTCGTTCGCGGGCCTTCCGATGACCCCGGCGTTGATCACGTGCCGGTCTCCTTCGAGCGCCTTGTGCCAGTGCAGACCGGTATGCGTACAGACGATCACGTCAGCGTCGTGATCGCGGCAGAGCTTGTCCAGGAACGGCTCCGGCGAGGTCGAGCGCCAGAGAAACTCGTTGATCCGCCGCGGCGATCCATGCACGAGCAGAAACCGAAGCTCCCCCGCCGTGAAACGGATCTCGCGCGGCAGCGTCCCCATCCAGTCCTTGTGCGCGTCGCTGGTCTGCTCGAACGTGTAGTCGTACGAGATCTGCGCGTAGTGATTGTCCCGAGGATCGGTATAACCGCAATGACAATCCGTGGCCCGCGTCGACAATGACTCTTCGTAGTTTCCCTGGATGCCTTCGATGCGGCGATCGATCAGGAGCTCGGGAACGCGATTCGGGAATGGACCGAACGCACCGAGGTCACCGAGAAAGAACGTGCGGTCCACCCCGCGGCGGGCGATGTCCGAGAGCGTCGCCACGAGGGCGTGGTAGTTGGAGTAAATGCCGCCGATGAAGGCAAAGCGCACGAGTTGAGTATAGCCACCCACTTTTGTGGACGCAGTGGACGTTATGGACTTAGTGGACGCTGTGGACACGTCCACTCCGTCCACGTCGTCCACCCAGTCCACTAAGTACAGCTCCCCGGAACTAGGTGTCCGCTCCCCCGTCATCCTGAGCGCAGGGCGGGTGGGTGTGAGGGAGCGAAAGGATCTCTAAATACGCAAACCGTGGCACAGGCC